>Ga0265297_10000015_pt1 | contig 780243 bp, 743 predicted proteins | sample Munlanlwell13791_FD_192502 | JGI IMG/M metagenome (GOLD analysis project Ga0265297, IMG submission 192502) | Leachate microbial communities from a municipal landfill in Southern Ontario, Canada - Leachate well 137-91 | ecosystem: Engineered > Solid waste > Landfill > Unclassified | place... | reverse complement strand
CCTCTCCCTGCGGAGGGAGAGGGAAGATAATTAAGATGTAACTCCCCCTTACCCCCTCTTCTAAAAAGAGGGGGAACTTAACGGGCACGTCGTGCCGTGCCCCTACACGATGTCCGTCATGATCAGGGAATATAACAATTCTGATACAGTCCTCGAAGAGGTTAGCTAGCTCACAGAGGTGCAGGAGAGACTTCTCCTGCCGGGGTTGTACAGGGGTGTCCCCTGTTGTTTTTTTATTTTCCCCCAAGATTGGGGGATAAAGGGGGTTGAAGTATATTATTTATTCCATGAAGCAATTCTAGACAGCGCCTCGTCCAGGCGCGCATCCGGCACCGTGAGCGAGATGCGGATGTACCCTTCGCCATGAGGCCCGTAGCCGACGCCCGGGATCACCACCACGCCGATGTCGTCCAGCCATCTCGTTGCGAATTCTATCGAGGTGTATCCATCCGGGACTTTAGCCCAGATATAGAGGCCAGCGCGGGGTTTCGCCGCACTGATACCTATCTTCGAAAGCGCCTCGATAACTTTATCGCGGCGGCGCTGGTAGATCGCCATGTTGTCGCTTACACATTGCTGCGACCCGCTCAAGGCCTCGATGGCGGCGCGTTGTATCGCCTGGGGTATGCCGGAGTCAATATTCGATTTGATCCTTTTCAGGGCGTCGATTATTGCGGCGTTCCCCACGGCCATGCCGACCCTCCAGCCGGTCATGTTGTAGGTCTTGGACAGGGAATGGAACTCGATGCCGACGTCCATGGCTCCCCTGGCCTGAAGGAAGCTCACAGGTTTGTATCCGTCGAACGCTATCTCGGTGTACGGCGCGTCGTGGCATACGGCGATATCGTGTTTTTTAGCGAATGCGACAACCTTTTCGAAAAAGTCGATACCGGCGACCGCGCCCGTCGGGTTGTTGGGATAGTTTATCCACAGCAACTTTGATTTCCTGACGACATTCTCCGGGATGCCTTCCAGATCGGGCAGGAAACCGTTCTCCTCCCGCAACGGCATGTAATACGATTCCCCGCCGCAGAACATGGCGCCCGTGGCGTAAACGGGGTAGCCGGGATCAGGCACCAGCGCGATATCGCCCGGGTCGATGAGGCACCATGATATGTGCGCCACGCCGTCCTTGGCCCCGATGAGCGATACGACCTCTTTATTCGGGTCGAGCCCGATGTCGAACCGCCTCTTGTACCAGTCCGCCACCGCCTTGCGAAATTCGGGCAGGCCTTCCGAATCAGGATAGCGGTGGTTTTGCGGGTCGCGCGCCGCCCGGCACAGCCTCTCGATGATATGCGGCGGCGTGGGCAGATCGGGGTCCCCGATGCCCAGGCTGATGACGTCTATGCCCTGAGATTTCTTCTCGGCTATCTTTTTCGATATGCCGACGAAGAGGTAGGGCGGCAGTTGTTCGATCCTTTTCGCTGGTTTCATCTTCGATCTTTCTTATTAGGATTGAACCCTCTGAAATCCCCCTTAAAAGGGGGGAACAATAACCGAACCCCCTGTTAGTCCCCCATACGTTGGGGGACATTTATTAATATTAGGGGACACCCCTAAAACCCTGTCAGGAGACCATGTCTCCTGTACCTCTGTTTTAGACTGTCATTGCGAGAAGCCCTTCCATGATATCGAGGTATATGGAAGGACGACGTGGCAATCTCGTTGCTGGTCAACTCCCTGTATCCCCCAAGATTGGGGGAATTTTGGATTTGGGGACACCCCCAGTTTCCCCGGCCCCGACATATCGGGGCACCTCGCCGAGCGTAAATATTCCGGTCATCGTGTAGGGGCAATTCATGAATTGCCCCATGTTATCCCGGCCACGTTCCCGTGAACACTTCCTCCGCGGGGCCGGTCAGCTTCACCTGGCTCTTCCCGTCCCAGTCGATGGTCAGTGTCCCGCCCGGCAGCGCTACATTCGTTTTTTTACCGCAGAACCTGTGCAATCGCGCCGCCACCGCTATGGCGCAGGCACCGCTGCCGCAGGAGAGCGTCTCGCCCGCGCCGCGCTCCCAGACCCGGGCGCGTATCCTGCCTTTGCCCATCACATTCGCTATCTCAAAATTCACCCGCTTTGGAAAGAACGGGTGGTTCTCGACCTTCGGGCCGATCGTTTCGAGAGGGAATTTCTCTATAGCCTCATCGATGAACGCGACGGCATGGGGGTTGCCCATCGAGAGGCAGGTCAGCTTCAGCCGCCTGCCGCCGATGGCGAGCGGATGATCGATCACCGCGTCGCGATTTAGCTTGACCGGGATCAGCCCGGCCTTGAAAATCGGTTCTCCCATGTCGACCTGTATCATATCGTCAAGCTGCCGCGCCTTCCTCGATCCGCCGAGCGTCTCTATCGTAATCTCTTTACCGTCGACCAATCCCCGGCCGATAGCATATCTGGCAAGGCACCTGGTGCCGTTGCCGCAGGCCTCGGCCTCGGAGCCGTCCGGGTTGAACATCCTCATGCGTATGTCGGCCTTCCGGGATGGCATGACCAGTATGATGCCGTCCGCGCCCACCCCTAAGCGGCGATCGCACATGGCCGTAGCTAATACATTCCAGTCGCGGTTTCGTTTCGCTTCCATGACAACGAAATCGTTGCCGGTGGCCTGCATCTTGGTGAATTTGATTTTGGTCATGATTAAGTTGTAATCAACCCCCTGTATCCCCCATATATTGGTCATCCAGGTAGGGGCGAACCTATGTGTTCGCCCGCAATGGGCAGACACGCAGGTCTGCCCCTACGGGGACACCTCTAATCCCCCGGTCCCGATTCATCGGGGCACCTCTTTTCGACCCACGACGTAGGGGCATCCTTCCGGCATCGGAAGGACCGTGCCCGTGTATTTACAATGAGATAATACACAGCAATTATTACAGGCGAATTACGTACACATCAAGCCACGGAATCGAGATTTCTATATATTTCTGTTCCTGCGTCCGCGCAGGTAAAACAGTACAGCCAGCGACAGGAAAATAAACCCGCCGATGACGCCGGCGCCGGTCAGCAGCCCAAAGAATATAACGTTGCCCAATGCTTCCCCGAAGGTGTCCGTGCGGAATTGAAGATTAATGTAAGCTATCGCGGGCAGCAGCAGCCACTCGATGCCGAAGATGAGACAGAAGTAGAAATGGACTTTGTGAGATGAACTGCGGAACAGCATTATCGCGAAGAGTATCAGACTCACGATAAACACGACTCCGCCGTATCCTCCGGCCTGGTCCTCGTGGAAGAAGAACACGAAGATGAATGCAGTAAGCGATGCGAGCAAAAAGGCTTCGACTGATCTTATCAGGTATTTCATATAGCAGCCGTTCGTATTGTAGGGGCGAATAATCATTCGCCCACATGTCTTTGCGGTATTATAGCACCTTTTGCGGCAAGGTCGACGGATATGCCGGAAGATTGTCTGATTTTTGCGCCAACTTCGCGATTTTTCAGGGCCGTGTTTGCTATAATTAGTGGCGAGATTATCGGTCGCCTTTTGACGGCCGAGGCTCAGGAGGATGGAAGTGATAAATGTAGCGATAGTGGGATACGGCAACGTGGGGCGCGGAGTTATCGCGGCGCTGGAGAAGAGCGATGATATGAAGCTCTCCGCGGCGTTCTCGCGCAGACCGGAGCAGGTGGCGAAGCAGTTGAAAGGCGTCGCGGTGCTGAATACAGAGAAGTTCTCTTTACCAAAGGGAGTTAAGATCGACGTGGCTATACTCTGCGGCGGCTCCAAGGAGGACATTCCGGCGCAGGGGCCGGTGTTCGCGAAGCGCTTCAGCACGGTCGACAGCTTCGATACTCATGCCGATATCCCGGGCTACTTCAAGAAGATGGATGCCGTTGCCAGGAAGAACGGCAACGTGTCGATAATCTCTGCGGGGTGGGATCCCGGCATCTTCTCGCTGGAGAGGGTAATGGGCGAAGCCTTCCTGCCCGGCTGCAAGGGGTTCACCTTCTGGGGGCCCGGGGTCAGCCAGGGGCATTCCGATGCGGCGCGTAAGATCGAGGGTGTATTAGATGCGCGCCAGTATACGCTGCCTATCGAGACGGCGCTGGAGAAGGTGCGGGACGGCAAGACGCCCGATTTCACCAAGCGCCAGATGCACAAGCGGCTGGTATACGTCGTCGCAAAAAAGGGCGCGGACAGAGAAAGGATCAGGCGCGGGATCGTCGAGATGCCGAACTATTATTCCGATTACGATACGAAGGTCGTTTTCATCAGCGAGAAGGAGATGGCGGAGAAGCATGCCGCCTATCCGCATGGAGGGTTCGTGCTGACATCGGGGACAGTCGGCAAGAACAGCCGCCAGATACTGGAGTACAGCTGCAAACTTGAATCGAATCCGGGATTCACGGGGAGCGTGCTCGTGGCGTGCGCACGGGCGGCTTATAGGCTCAAGCAGCAGGGTCGGTCCGGGGCGTTTACTATGCTGGACATCCAGCCGGCCCTCTACAGCCCGCATTCCGGCGTGGAATTGAGGGGCCATTTTGTGTAGGGAGCGATGGAATATGTAGGGCGGGCTGTGCCCGCCGATTAGTTGGTGGGTTTCGCTGCGCTCTACCCACCCTACATTCTAAAACCTGAAGAATCTCGTAATTATGGCTGGCAGGGTACGAGATGCTTCGCTTCACTCAGCCATGACAGATTAAGATTTCTGGATTCCCTGATCAAGTCAGGGAATGACAGAGAACAGTTATGGCCAGACACCCTGGTAGCCGTCAGCCCCGTTGTTCTTACAGTCGTCGCCAACACACTTTGAAAATACTTTGCCGTATGAATCGAGCAGCCAGACGTAGCTTGCGTCGGGCTGACATTCACAGTCACCTGCATCGCAGTTGTCATTGTCATCTCCATCGACTGCGGCGAAGCCGTCAGGCACATAGTTCATCAGCGCGCAGATGTCGATTATAAAATAGGTGCCGGCGGGCTCATCGAGCGAGGCATTCATTCCGGAGACCGGCAGGCTGTTATCGTGATGCAGCTTGTATTCCTCCACCTCGGTGTTCAAAATATCGACGACGGCCGTGTAATCCGTATTGGACGGCGTGTTCCACATGGTGAACCAGTATACGGTAATTATCACGGCGAGGATGACCAGCGCCGTAAGGTTGAACTTCCATCTCTTGAGACTGAATAATCGCATAGTGTTGTCGCGTTCTGAGATAACATACTGATTATATCACGGCCAGACACCCTGGTAGCCGTCGGCATCGGACTTATCGCACTGCTGCCCGATGCATGCCGAGTGTACCGATCCCTCCGGGTCGATCGTCCAGAGATAGTGGTGCTCTTCATAGCAATAGCATTCGCCGCCGTCGCAGTTATCGTCCGCGGCGCCGGGGAGAGAGGCGCAGCTGGCGGGGGTCGACGGAATGAGGTTCAATTCTACGAGAGCGCAAATGTCGATTATATACTGTTCTTCGCCGTCAACGATAACGGCTCCGCTGCCTACTATCGGCAGGGAGCCGTTGTTAGCGTTTCTATAGTCCGTTACCGCGTCTTGAAGCTTGGCCCGCCAGTCGGACCAGGCCTGCGGGTATTCTGTACGTATCATCTGGGTGGTAAAATACCATCCGCCGAATACTACCGCGATCAGAAGTACGATAAATACTACCCATCGCCAGCTTTTAAGCCGTTTCATCGGTCGACTTTATTTACGGCCAGATGCCCTGATAGCCATCGGCGAAGTTCATGTCGCATTCGCCGCCGATACATACGGACATCACGTTGCCAGCGAGGTTCACCAGCCAGATATAGCGGGCGTTCTGCTTACAGTCGCACGTGCCGGCCGCGCAGTTATCGAACGAGTCGTCGCGGGCGCTGGCGGGCACCTCGTCCAGCAATTCGCCCTCCCCGACGAGAGCGCATAAATTAAGGATGGAATAAGTGCCGGCGGGGTAGCTTAAATAAACAGAATTGGCCGTTAACGGGATGGAGCCATTGTTACTGGTCATGTACGCTTCGAGCGCCGTCTGGATGCCGGCCTTGTCCGCATCGTAGCTGGACTCCAGGTCGCAAAGGCTCACACTGAGCGGCTGTATGAATTCATTGTCGCTCTCGTTGATCTCGGTGACTCCCGCCATCGAGTCCGCTATAGCTGTGGTGTTGAAGGCGCCGGTGATATCGTCGGCCAGGGTTAGTTCGGTATGAACAACGATGGTTCCGCCCGGGGGCAGGCTGGGCAGGGTGTTCACCAGTATCTGGCTGCCCGCGAACAACTGCCATGACCAGTAGCAGGCCGGGGAGAGCTGTGTTCCCTGGTTCTGAATCGTAACCGCTACCTCCACCGGTGCGCCCTCGCAGCCTACCGCCGGATCGAATGAGATGCCGGTAATGGTCAGGTCTGGCAGGTCCGGCACAGGCGTAGGGGTGGGGGCTACCGTTGCTGTAGGGGTGGGCTCCGCATCCTCGCTGTCGCACGCGATGACGGGTATTAATAACATCGCGAGGAATAGTGCCAAGATACAATTTACGATCTTCATGACTTCACCTTCCAAAGTATATTGCGATATTATACCACTTAGCGCAAGCCCTGACACGATGGGTAATTCTTATGATAAGTTAGTCAACCATGGAAGGAGAAATCTTCTCCTCCACCTCTTTTTCTTCAATGTCATTCTGAACGAAGTGAAGAATCTCGACGAGATCCTTCGGCGCTACCTCAGGATGACAGACTACAAACTACTCACCATTGTCTATTCACTAAACGCTTCCTCTTATTGCGCCGCAATCCTTCCTATGATAATATTGCGCTTGTGAAAATCATACGTAACGGTACGATAACCTCGCCGCAGGGGTTCCTGGCCGGGGCGGCCGCTGCCGGGATAAAATACGAAGGCAGGCTGGACCTCGGCATTTTGTATTCCGAGAGGCCATGCGCCGTCGCCGGGCGTTTTACAAAGAATCGAATTAAAGCTGCTCCCGTCCAATGGTGCCAGGATCGCGTCGCGTCGGGTAAAGCTCAGGCGGTCATCGTCAACGCCGGCTGCGCCAACGCATGCACCGGGGCGCAGGGCATGAAGGATGCCAGAGCTATGGCGCAGGCCGCGGCGATGAAGCTCGATATCCCGGACGACTCCGTGCTGGTGGCCAGCACCGGCGTCATCGGTGTTAAGCTACCCGTCGATAAGATCGAGGCGGGCGCTATGCAGATGAAGCTGTCCGCGAAGGGCGGGCACGAGTTGGCTCACGCCATCATGACCACGGATACACGTCCCAAGGAGATCGCCGTTGCCTGCGAGGAATACGGTTTCACCGTCGCCGGAATTGCCAAGGGCGCGGGCATGATACATCCGGACATGGCCACCATGCTGTCATTTTTAACGACAGATGCCAAGATCGACGCTCGCTTGCTGGATAGCTTTTTAGGAGAAGCGGTCGACGCTTCCCTCAACATGATTACGGTCGATGGCGATACCAGCACCAACGATACGGCGCTGATCCTGGCCAACGGCGCCGGTGGCGCGGTCAAGGCCGGGACTAAGGCGGAGAAGGCGTTCGCTGAAGCACTGTCGAAAGTTTGTATTTACCTGGCGCGCAGCATCGCCACCGACGGCGAGGGAGCGACTCGCCTTATCGAGGTAACGGTCGATGGCGCTAAGTCGTTGGCCGATGCACGAATCGCCGCGCGCACCATCGTCGGCTCACCTCTCGTTAAGTCCGCCGTTCACGGCTGCGATCCGAACTGGGGGCGCATCATCGCGGCGCTGGGGAGGAGCGGGGCCGGGTTCAACCCTAAAAAAGTCGACCTCTACTTGGCCAACATGCAACTCATGTCTGCCGGCGAGCCCGTGCCGTTCAATAAAAAGACAGTGAGTGCGGCTATGGGCAAGGATGAGGTCAAGGTGCGCGTGGCGCTCAACGGGGGGAAGCACTCAGCTACGGCGTGGGGGTGCGACCTGACGGCGGAATATGTAGCGATAAACAGCGAGTATACGACTTAATGTTAATCTGAAATCACCGTGCTGAAGTCGGAAAATTCTATCTGACTATAGAAAGCCCGGTCAACTTTGTAAAAAAATGCGCAGGACATTGTGGTACAAACCGTATCCGGAGATTCATCACTTGAAATCGGTCCTCCGCTGAAGTCACCCTGTGTCAGATATTGCGGCAGGGCCTCAAAGAACGCGCTGATATTAGTCCTAATCACTTGATAATTTCTCTTGTCTACCCATACAGTGACCGAGCTACTATTTTTATATGCGACATCGTAAACTTCCCTCGTCCTGTCAATCGACATACGGCCAAACCACCCCATATTTAAGTCACCCATCGGCTGCTCCAGTGAATAGACCCAGTTGATCATGGCATCCCTGGAAGGCACCAGCTTCAGGGTATAGCATTCTACGCCGTTTACAGTTTCATCCGATAACATAATTACTTCTGTCGCTGTCTCCATCAAGGCTATTTGCTGGGGATACTGGTCGCTTGATACCCATTTATCGCACGAACCATTCCGGGTAAAGACTGGGCTCCAATCTATTTCTTGGGCACCTTCACTCTGAGTTGCAGACCACTCGCCGTCAGCAACAGATAGATTAAATACTGTAACAACAAATCCGTCCTGGTAACTCTGGTTCATTGTGATTTCTTTTGTACCATTGTTACCGGTGATTGAAGTGCCATTCCATAGTAGCGTGTTTGTAACTGGAGTCTTATCGCCAACTGATGGAAACCAAGTTTCTTGATCTTGTGCTTCTATATGAAGAAAGCACGAAATTGTATCAGCCATAGCAGACAAAGAGTTGGATAATAGCTCCTGAGCAGTGAGATTTGAAGTGGATTTAGGACTGCTGCCGCAACCTGAGAAAATAACAGGCAAGACTAAAAATAAAGCCAACACCAACTTTATCCGCATAGTGCTAGAATCGTAAACGAGAGTCAGTCGCATGTCAATAATGGGTGACGGGGGGAAGCACTCGGCTACGGCGTGGGGGTGCGACCTTACGGCGGAATACGTGGTGATAAACAGCGAGTATACGACGTAGCCAGTGATTAGTCTTTCTTTTCCTTCTCCCACATCTCAAGCGCTTTCTTGAGCACGGTGCTGGCCCTCAGGTCTCCCAGTATCTTGTCCTCGTTGTCCAGCACGGGGACGATGGATTCCTTGTGTGCAATCATCTTATCGAGGGCTTTTTGCAGCGTATCCTCCGGCTTCACTCCGATGGAATCAGCATTGCCGCGCGCGATATCGATGGCTTCCTTGGCAAGGGTGAACTGTATGGCGTCTCCGGTTGAGACGTCGCCTCCGCCTACCTTACCGTATATTTGGAGATACAGCCATTTCATCATGTCGCTGCGCCGGACCATTCCGGTGAATTTACCTTTTGAATCCGTAAGGAACACGGCGCGAAGGCTCGGATCATGCGCGAACTTCTCCGCTATTCCGGTGATCGGGGCGTTTTCCTGAAAGCATAAATAGCACGAGTCGGTGGGGCTATAGATTTCCTTAACAGTGATCGTCTTCATTTCCGGCTGTACCTCTCTTGTAGATGTTCTGGCGTGGAACGCTCTGACGGCTTATTATAACATTTTGTCGCCGTGCTGGGACAGACTATGGGGGAGAGATTTCTGTGAGGATTATGTGGCGATCTCGTCGTTTGTGTGTTGCGAGGTGTAGGGGCGGTTCGCGAACCGCCCCTACGGGAATCGACAGGTAATGATATGTAATGACGGGGGTGTAGATTTACCCCCGGCGCGTATTGCCGCGGGCCATCGAGGCGAAGACGCCGGCAAAGCACAGGGCGGCGAAGATGATGAAGGCCACCTTGAAGCTCTGCATGAAGGCGTCGTGGTTCTCCAGCGTTATCTGCTCGCTGCCTATGTAGACGGCGAAAAGCACGTTGACGATGCTCATGCTCAGCGTCATGCCGGTCTGGCGCATTGTGGCCACCGTGGACGCGGCCACTCCGTACAGCTTGTTCTCCACCGCGCTCATGATCGCGTTGGTGTTGGGCGACGAGAACAGCCCGAAGCCGAAGCCGAGCAGCGCCTGCCCGCCGATTATCATCCACAGCGAAGTCGTCTTTGTGATGAACACGAAAAGCGTCAATCCGACGACTGTGATGGCCATCCCTGCCGAAGCGAGCAATCTCGGCTCTATCCTGTCCGAGAGGCGGCCCGCGATCGGTGCGAAGATGGCTTGGAATACCGGCTGTGTCACAAGTATGTAGCCGGCGTAGTCGGCGGCGTAGCCTTTGATGTTGATCAGGTAGAGGCTGAGGAGGAACGCTATCGCGAAAGTGGCGGCGTAGTTTATCAGCGCGGCCAGGCTGGAGAAAGCGAAGGGGATATTACGTCGAAACAGGTTGATCTCCAGAAGCGGACTGCGCGCCCTGATCTCATACCAGATGAATACAGCCAGAGCCAGCGCCCCTGCTACTATGAGAACGAACCCCCACCACTGCGGCAGCAGGGAGAGGCCGCACATTATAGCTATTATGGTGATGCCGTAGATAACCGCCCCGCCCCTGTCGAACCCCTCGCCCCGGGCCGGGGCCCACTCGCCTCTGAGCTTCCAGATTATCAGGGCGAGGACGAAGAGGCACAGCGGCAGCGTTGCTATGAAAACGCTCTCCCACCCGAAGTGGTTCACCAGCACCCCGCCTATCACCGGCCCGACCGAGAGCCCGGTATAGATCGACGCCACGTTGATGCCCAGCACGCGCCCCCGCTCCTGCGGCGGATAGGCCGAGGTGACCAGCGCCACGCTTGTGCCGAAGATCATGGCGCCGCTTATCCCCTGCAGCGCGCGGAAGGCAAAGAACATCTCCGCCGAGTTGGCCAGCGCGCAGAGGAAAGTGAAGACGGTGAAGGCCACGATACCCCAGGTGAAAATCTTCTTCCTGCCGTAGATGTCGGCCAGACGGCCGAATGGCAGCAGGAACGTCAGGGACGCGATGAGGAAGGAGTTGTTTATCCAGGGCAGGGTGGTGGCGTTCATGCCGAAATCCTGACCGATGAAGGGGACCGCTACGTTCATCGCCGAGCCCATGAAGGGGGTCAGGAACGCGCCGAGGGTGGTGGCTATCAAGACGGATGTCTTGCTGGATTGCATGATGGGGATATTATAGCGCATCAACGTCGTTCGAATGTAGGGGCGAATAATCATTCGCCCTGTTGGCGGTCGACACGGTTCGGAGATATTTTCCGAACCCCCTAAATCCCCCATACGTTGGGGGACATAAATAAATTAGGGGACACCCCTAAAACCCCGTCAGGAGCCCTTCTCTCCTGCACCTCTGCATCGAACGCCCCTTCGGTTTTGCAGCTTCCCCCTCTTTAATCAAAGAGGGGGATGACAGGGGGAGTTCGTTTGCCTTGTAGCTATCGTGGTGCTAAAATGGCTTATATTTGATAGATTACGTTTGGTGTTTGGGAGTAGGGTTTTGAATAATGGGCCGAGCCCGCGTGAGTTCTGGGAGTGGTTGAGGAGCTTGCCAGCTAACCTTGGTAAGACAGGGGCCAGTTTTTATCTGCTTGGCTTTAGTCTGATTATAATCTCAGGAATATGTGCATTGTTGGTGAATATAGTATCCCTTGATGTAGTGTGGCGCATTCTAGGTGGAGGTTTGGCAGTGATGTCTTTGGGTGTAGGTTTGATTTCTCTCGGGGCGGCCTATAAGTCTAGTACAGCGGTGAAGGCAATGGGTGATTCGGATGCAAAAATGAAAGAGGAATGCAAACTTGAGACTGGTGTTGAAAGTTTAAAAGGGGATGCTCTTGAGAAAAGCGACTCTGGCTCTGATATTGATGTGATAAAGAAATACTTGATAGGGATCAAAGAATCGCTTGACAGGATAGATAAGCAACAAACTGATAATAAGAAAAGCGGTAAATACTATTTTTACTATACGCTGGGCTTCACTAGTATGGCCGCCGGAATGGGGTTGGCGGTTGCTAAAGTGGAATATGCAGGATATGGTTTAGGGCTATTTTTTTGTGGATTTATAGTTTGTATGTTTGCACCTAGATTTGGGAAAGGCTAATTACATAGTTGTGATGGAATGATGAATAAACCAATCGTAATCAAAATCGGGGGCAGCACCTTTGGCAAGGGCGAGACGGTCATAGAAGACATCGTCGCGTTGCAGAAGGAAGGCTTCAACCCGGTCGTGTTCCACGGCGGCGGCAACGAGGTCACCTCCTGGCTCAAGCTAATGGGCATAGAGACCAAGATGGTCGACGGCCAGAGGGTGACCAGCAAAGAGAGTCTGCGCGTGGTGGTCGCCGTGCTGGCGGGCCTGGTAAATAAAGAAATCGTAGCGCAGATACAGGCCAGGGGCGGGCGCGCCGTAGGTCTGTGCGGCGTGGACGGGTGCATGCTGGAAGCCGAGGTGCAGACAAAGACGCACGGCCTCGTAGGCGAGGTGGTCAAGGTCAATATCGAGCCGCTGCAGGCGGTCATCGATAAAGGCTACATTCCCGTCATCGCGCCTCCGTCTTACGGCATCGGCTCTGTAAAAATATTGAACGTGAACGGCGATCCGGCCGCCGGGGCGCTGGCGGCCGCGCTCGGCGCGAAGAAGCTCATCATGCTCACCGACGTGGCCGGAGTTCTCGATAAAAAGGGGCAGTTGCTAGATAGGCTCGACCGTGATAAAATACAGGCTCTTATCGCATCGGGCGTGATCGCGGGCGGCATGATCCCCAAGGTAAAGGCGTGTCTGCGCGCATTGGATGGAGCATCGGCGGCGCAGATAATCGACGGGCGCGCTCCGCACTCCGTCATCGATGCGGTGAAGGGAAAGAAGACAGGAACGATAATCGTTTAGGAATATAAAATGGCTGACTGGCAAAAATTGGAAAAGAAATACCTGATGGGCACTTTCAAACGCCTGCCCGTGACTATCGTCAAGGGTAAGGGGGCGCGTGTCTGGGACGAGGACGGCAACGAGTACCTGGACTTCCTCGGGGGGCTGGCGGTTGACGTACTGGGCCACTCGCATCCCGTGGTCGTCAACGCCGTGGCGAAGCAGGCGCGGGAGCTGATACAGACCTCTAACCTGGTCTATACCGTGCCGCAGGTCAAGCTGGCCAAACTTATGGTCGAGAACAGCTGTCTGGATAAAGTGTTCTTCTGCAACAGCGGTTCCGAGGCATGCGAGGGCGCGGTGAAGCTGGCGCGCCGTTACGGCAAGCTGCATCGCAAAGGGGCCTGGGAGGTCATCACGGCGACAAAATCGTTCCACGGCCGCACGCTGGCCATGACCGCGGCTACGGGGCAGCACAAATTCCAGGAGCCTTATGTGCCGCTGCCCGACGGTTTTGTGAACGTCCTTTATGATAGCATCGACGCCATTAAAAAGGCGACGACTGACAAGACGTGCGCGATCATGATGGAGCCGATACAGGGCGAGGGCGGCGTCAACGTTCCTGCCGACGACTACCTGAAGAAGGTGCGCTCTTGGTGCGATAAGAAGGGGATACTGCTGATCCTCGATGAGATTCAGACCGGCATCGGGCGCGCGGGCTCGCTGTTCGCCTATGAGCAGTACGGGGTGGAGCCGGATATCATAACGCTGGCCAAGGGTCTCGGCGGCGGGGTGGCCATAGGCGCTTTCATGGCTAAGGACGAGGTCTCCGTATTCGAGCCGGGAGAGCACGGCTCGACGTTCGGTGGCAACCCGCTGGCCTGCGCCGCGGGATATGCCACGATCAGCTACATGTTAAAGAACGGGGTTATAGATAACTGCCACACTGTCGGAGACTACTTGGCCAAGTCGATAAGCGGCCTGAAGAAGAAGTCGCCTCTCGTCGTCGGAGTGAGAGGGCGCGGCCTCCTGCTGGCCATGGAGCTTTCGCGCGATGTCTCGTCGGACCTTGTGATGGAGTGTTTGAAGGAAGGGTTGATACTGAACCCGGTGCTGCCCAATGCGGTGCGCTTCGTCCCTCCTCTTATCATTACGAAGGATGACGTGGACGAGGCTATGGAGATCGTGAAGAAGGTGTTGGCTCGGATGGGAAAGAAATAATTCACCCTAATCCTAATCTAATTGAGATGATGAGTTATTGGTATGGTTTACTATAGCAGAGATGTAAAGAACAAAGAGTTGGCAGTATATAGATTCACTTGCCCAATCTGCAACCAAGAAGCAAACCTTCGACTTATTAAGCAGACAAGGGAAGAGTGGCTCTTGATTATTCCACACTGGGGCAGTGATTATTTCTTTACTTGTGGAAATTGCTGGAAAACATTCAAGGTAAAAAAAGAGTTTGCTAAACAATTGGAAAGAGGAGTTTTTAATAGAGATGCGCTAACTCCAGGAAGTATCCAGTGTCCTAAATGTGGATCTCAAACTGAAATTCGCGTGGTTAAAAAAGGCCCTGATTCTGGGAAAGAGTTTCATGTGTGTAAAAAATATCCAAAATGCAAAGGGAGAGTACAGGTAAGAAAGGCAGATTCTAATGGCGGGTAAACAATATAAGAAGATAGTGCTGGCATACAGCGGCGGGCTCGATACCTCGGTCATACTGGCGTGGCTCAAGGAGACCTACGATGCCGAGATCATCGCCTTCTGCGCCGATATCGGGCAGGGCGAGGAGTTGTCGGGGCTCGATAAAAAAGCGAAAAAAACGGGCGCGTCGAAGTGTTACATCGAAGACCTCACCGAGGAGTTCGCGCGCGATTTCATCTTCCCCATGATACAGGCCGGCGCGATATACGAGAACCAGTATTTCCTGGGCACAAGCATCGCGCGCCCGCTCATCGCCAAGGGCATGATGGAGGTTGTGCGCAAGGAGAAGGCCGACGCTATCTGCCACGGGGCCACCGGCAAGGGCAACGACCAGGTGCGTTTCGAGCTGACCGCCTACTCCATAGACCCGAATATCAAGATCGTCGTCCCGTGGCGCGAGGAGAAGTTCCGCAAAAAATTCCCCGGCCGGGCCGAGATGATTGCTTATTGCAAGGCGAAGGGCATTCCCGTCCAGGCGACGGCTAAGAAGCCCTACTCTTCGGACCGCAACCTGCTGCACATCAGCTTCGAGAGCGGCATACTGGAGGATCCGTGGCTGGAGCCGCCGCAGGATATGTTCAAGCTGAGCGTGGCGCCGGAAAACGCGCCGGACGAGGCGGAGTATGTCACACTCGATTTCGAGGGCGGCATCTGTGTCGCCGTCAACGGCAAGAAATTATCGCCGGCCAACGTACTGCGTATACTGAACAAGCTCGGCGGCAAGCACGGCGTGGGCCGCGTGGACCTCGTCGAGAACCGCGTCGTCGGCATGAAATCGCGCGGCGTCTACGAGACGCCCGGCGGCACCATCCTGCACTGGGCGCATCGCCAGATGGAGACGCTGACCATGGATCGCGAGGTCATGCACCTGCGCGACTCGCTCATCCCGCGCTACAGCGAGCTGGTCTACTACGGATTCTGGTTCTCGCCGGAGCGTCTGGCGTTGCAGGCGCTGGTCGATGAAAGCCAGAAAAACGTCACGGGCACGGTGCGGCTGAAGCTGTACAAGGGTAATATCATAACCGTCGGGCGCAAGAGCCCGCTCTCGCTCTACCGTCCCGACATAGCGACGATGGAGAGCGGCGAGAGCATCTACGACCAGAGCGATGCCACCGGCTTCATCAAGATAAACGCCCTGCGCCTGCGCGTGGAGGCCATGGTAGAGAAGCAGTCGGGCAAGGCAACCGGCAAGAAGTCTGCGGTTAAGAAGGCTGGCAGGAAGAACGGCAACGAAGCTGATAGCTCGTACGCGGGCCCGGTGTAAATACGAACGCCCCCGAAGCCCCCTCTTTAACAAAGAGGGGGCAGATAGAGTGGGTCGAGGGTGGTTCCAAGGTCTTTTGTCGTAACAGGGGAGTCCAGAGAGATCGCCCTCTGGCGGGGTTTTAGGGGTGTCCCCTATCTTCTTTTAAAATCCCCCAAGGTTGGTGGGGGATACAGGGGGTTGATAATAACGGCAAAAGGCTGGTTAGATGAAAAGCGAAGGTGAAGAACACCATCGCTAGCAGAAGAAGAGGGGGGAGAGAGGGTTGTAGGGGCGAACCTGCGTGTTCGCCCGTGTTGTGGTTATCAGGTTAGCCGATGTCGTTATTACGAGGGCAGACACATAGGTCTGCCCCTACGTGATGGCCAATCGTACAATGACAGATGTGAATAATGCGGGGAGGTGAACCCCATGCGCAAGCGTTTCAAGAAGGACATGGCGCAGTCGGTACAAAAATATACGGAGTCCATAAGCTATGATAGACGGCTGTACAAGTATGACATAGCCGGCTCCATCGTGCATGCCGAGATGCTGGCGAAACAGGGCGTAATCACCGTCAAAGAGGCCAAGCTTATCTGCGATGGGCTCGCTTCCATCTGGAATGAGATCGACAAGGGAAAGTTCGTGTTCAAGGCAGAACATGAAGATATACACATGAACATCGAGGCGCGCCTAATCGAGAAGGTGGGCGGTGTGGGCCGCAAGCTGCACACGGCGCGCTCTCGCAACGACCAGGTGGCGCTGGATGTGCGCATGTACGTCAAGGAAGCTATCGGCAATACGATAGAAAAGATAAAGGCGCTGCAGGGCGCATTGCTCGACGTGGCAGAATCGAATAAAGACGCGGTCATGCCGGGCTATACCCACGTGCAGCGCGCGCAGCCGGTGCTCTTTGCCCATCACCTGCTGGCCTACTGCGAGATGCTGGAGCGCGATGTTGACCGCTTCATCGATTGCCTTATGCGCGCCGATGTTATGCCGCTGGGCAGTGGGGCGCTGGCCGGCACGCCGTACCCGCTGGACCGCGATTTCGTGGCCAAGGAGCTCGACTTCGCGCATGTCAGCCAGAACAGCATGGACGCCGTGTCCGACCGCGACTTCGTCATCGAGTACGAAGCGGCCGCGTCGATAACGATGATGCACCTCTCGCGTCTGGCCGAGGAGATGGTGCTGTGGTCGACCCCGGAGTTCGGTTTCATCGAGATCGATGATGCGTACGCTACGAGCTCAAGCATGATGCCGCAGAAGAAGAACCCGGACGTCGCGGAACTGGCGCGCGGCAAAACGGGCCGCGTCTACGGGCATCTCATGGCCATGCTGACATTGATGAAGGGGTTGCCCCTGACCTATAACCGCGACATGCAGGAGGATAAGGAGGGGCTCTTCGACACCGTCGACACGCTTATCGGCACCCTGGATGTCTTCGCCGGCATGGTCGCGACGCTGAAATTTAATGCGGGGAGGGCCGCGAAAGCCGCGGGGGAGGGGTACATACTGGCCACCGACCTTGCCGACTACCTTGTGGCAAAGGGGATGCCGTTCCGCGAGGCGCACGGGGTCGTCGCCGGGCTGGTGCAGTATGCCATCGATAAAGGTAAGACGCTCGACAAATTGTCGATATCCGATTACAAGAAATTCTCGCCCAAGTTTAGCAAGGATGTACTCAAGATAACCGCCCAGACCAGCGTGGCCGCGAGAAACGCCGTCGGGGGCACAGCGCCGGCACAGGTGAAGACGCAGATCGCGCGGATGAGGAAGACGGTCAATGGCTGAGTCGTCGAACAAGATAAAGATAGCTCCATCGATACTCTCGGCGGACTTCTCCTGCCTGCGGGCGCAGGTCGAAGAAGTTAGTAAAGCAGGTGCGGACTATATACATGTTGACATAATGGATGGACACTTCGTCCCGCCCATGACTATCGGCTCGCTTGTTGTGCAGGCGATACGCCCGTACACCAAGGTTCCGCTCGATGTGCACCTCATGATCGAAGAGCCGGATAAGCACATTGAACACTCGCTGCTTGGCCGCGCGCCGAGCCAGATCGAGCAGTTCGCTAAAGCCGGGGCCGATGTTATCACTGTGCACGCCGAGGCTTGCTCCAATCTCAGGGAAGTCGTCGAGCAGATAAGGAAGCTGGGCGTGAAGGCCGGCGTGTCGATCAGCCCGCCGACATCGCCCGACGTGATCGCAGACGTTCTTCCCTACGTCGACCTCGTCCTAGTCATGACGGTGAATCCCGGATACGCCGGGCAGCCCTTCATCGAGGAGATGATTGCTAAAATCTCTCACGTGCGAAAGATGCTGGACGAGCGCGGGCTCACGGCTGAGATGGAGGTGGACGGCGGCATCTCGCCTAAGACGGCGCGCAGGGTCGTCGAGGCGGGGGCCTCGGTGCTGGTGGCGGGGGCGGCCATCTTCAGGAAAGATACAAGCATCAGCGAGGCGATGAAAGAACTCAGGGCCAGCTATTCGGATTAGCTGAGAGAGCTATCTTCAACCCCCTGCTATCCCCCAATCTTGGGGGATTTTAATTTGGGATGGGGGACACCCCCAAACCCCCGTGCAGGAGGAATCCTGCACCTCTTTATAGTTGCTCTGCTTTATCTTCCAGTTGTTTCAGCAGCGATTCCACTCCGAGCGTTTTAGCCCAGCGGTGCAGGTATTTCAGGTCGAGGTTGCCGGATTGCACCTCATAAACGTGCAGCGCGTCGCTGAACTGCTTCTCGCTGCCGCCGGAGCGCTTGGCCCAACTCAGCTTCATCAGGATGGTGTCTTCGGGGCTGGACACCGCCAGTTTAATGCCCAGCACTTCTTCGGTGCGTCTGCGCTTGAATCGGGAGAGGTCGAAGGGCTCGTCCGTCAGTATCCAGAAATCCACCTTGTCGCCGGTGTTCGTGTCGAGGAGGTTGAACATGCTAGTATGGCTTATAGCATCGAGTATACTTTCTCTGGTCAGATGATATCTGGGCGTGGGGAAGGCGTCGGCCAGTTTCTTTGCCGCGGGACGCTTGATCGCGACTACTATGTCGATATCATGTGTCGAACGCGGTTCGCCCTGAAGGCTTGAGACCACAGAGCCGGTCAGCATGTACTCGATGCCCGCGCCGTCGAGTGTCTCTACGGTCAGCTTTAATAGTTTCTGTTGTGACATTTTTCCAGCCGCTTCAGGTAAATGCGCTTTATTTCGACATCCGACAGGTGGGGGAACCGCTTGTGCAGACCGTGGAGGAAGAGTTCTCTGGAAAACTCGGACAGCTCAAATGACTTGAGCAGGCGCTGTTCCGCGCTCATGCGGCGCAGTGTTTGGATGTATAGCTTGCGTTTGGGGCGCTCTTTGGTGTCCATAATCTTGCGATGATTCTAGCATGTTTTGCGGAGGAATGGTATAACTGCCTTGTTGAGGCGGGGGCTAAACGCAACTAAGGCTAAATAAAAAGTACCAGATGCATCTCGCAGCTGGTACCAGTTTAAATCGAGCGATATTGTTTAGCTGACCGGCTTGTTCATCGTGCGCAGGCAGCGGGTGCAGACGTTGGCCTGAACCTTCTTCCCTTCGAGAACGATGGTCTGCTTATGCGTGTTGGTATGCCACTGGCGGTTGGTGCGCCGCTTGGAGTGACTCACGTTATGACCGAACTGTATTGACTTTCCACATACGTCACATTTGCCTGGCATCGTATCCCCTTTGACCAAACTGTAGTTTTGCGGTAGAATGCAGCAAATAGGATACCATAACTGATTCCCGAATACAAGTAAGGAAAAAGATGAAGGCCATTACTTCCTGCAGCGGCCGCGACCTTATAGATATGTTCAGCTGTGCAGCCATTTGGCTGGATGCGAACGTGCCCCATATCAACTCGCTCAACGTCTTCCCAGTGCCCGACGGCGACACCGGCATCAATATGTCCCTGACCATGCGCTCGGCCGTGGCCGAGGCGTCGCAGGTAAACGGCGGGACCGCGTCCGAGGTGATACGCGCTATATCGCACGGGGCGCTCATGGGGGCGCGCGGCAATAGCGGCGTGATACTGTCGCAGATACTGCGCGGATTCGCCGTCCCCTTGAACGGCAAGGCCGAGCTGGAGGCCGGCGATTTCGTGGCCGGACTGGAGGTGGGCTCTTCGCTGGCGTACAAGGCGGTGAGCCATCCCGTGGAGGGCACCATACTCACCGTTATCAGGGAGTCGGCCGAGGCGGCAAAGCAGGTCGCCGATAAGAACGATTTCAAGAAGGTCGTCGAGACCATAGTGAATACGGCCAGGGAATCCGTGGAAAAGACTCCGCAACTCTTGGATACGCTCCGCGACGCCGGGGTCGTGGATGCCGGGGGGCTGGGGCTGTACGTGATATTCGAGGGGTTCCAGAAGTATCTCAGGGGCGATAAGATCGAGGCCGGAGCCGCCGTACCCGAGCCGACCGGCGCCGCAGGCGCGCACGGCGAAGAGATCGCCTACGGCTACTGCACCGAGTTCGTCATCGAAGGCTCCAACTTGGATGTCGTCCCGATTCGAAAGCATTTAGAGAAGATAGGCGAATCGGTGATGGTGGTTAAGCAGGAGAATGTCGTTCGGGCTCACGTCCACACCTTCGATCCGGGCGCCGCGCTGGGATATGCCGCTTCGCTGGGCACTTTGAAGCAGGTCAAGGTGGAGGACATGGACAAGCAGCATAAGGACCTGTCGGATCTGAGCAAGAAACCCGCGGTGGATGTTGCCACCGTGGCAGTGGTGCAGGGCGACGGTATGCATGAGGTTTTCCGCAGTATCGGCGTCACCGCAATCGTTCCCGGCGGCCAGACAATGAACCCTTCCACCCATGATTTGCTGGAGGCGGTTCAGGCGGCGCCTTCCGATAAGGTGGTCATTTTACCCAACAACCATAATGTCATCCTCACGGCGGAGCAGGTTGTTCCCCTCACGGGCAAGATGGTGGCCGTCGTCCCCACCGAGACAATGCCGCAGGGCATAGCGGCGCTGCTGGCGTTGAACAACGCGGCGGACTTCGCCGCCAACTTCCTCGCCATGAAGGATGCCGCGTCAAACGTAATCACCGTCGAGGTCACCAAGGCGGTGCGCGATGCGGCTTATGGCGACCTTTCGGTTAAGAAAGGGCAGGACATAGCCCTTATCGATAATGATCTGGTGGCTGCCGGCGACGGCATGATGGCGCTCATGGAGGCGCTTGTGTTAAAGATCGACATGTCGGACAGGGAGGTAGTCACTCTCTACTACGGCGCGGGCGTAAAGAGCAGGGAGCCCGACGCCATCGTCAAGCTCATCCGCAAGAAGTATCCGCATCTGGAAGTAGAGTCCGTCTACGGCGGACAGCCTCATTACAGATACATCGTTTCCGTGGAGTAATATCAGTGGACTCTTCCACGCTTCGCAAGATTCTCATTTTAGAAAAACAGAAGGGGTATGGCGATACCGCCGTTTTCGGGGGGCTGGACCGTTTCCTGGAGCGGGGGGCCGTCGTTCCGCCTGTTCACCTTCGTGGTGTCGAGTACGCAGGAATGGATACTGGAAAGCGTGTCGACTGGGTCGGAGGCATGCTGAAGTGGCTCGACACGGCTGAAGGGAACGTCGCGACGAAGATTGATTTGAAAAGCAAAAAGGTAGCGGCTCCCGTAGCAAAAAAACCGCAGAAGAGCGCGGCTCGACCGCTGTCGAAAGTTGCGCTCAAGCTCGATTCTCCGATAACCGATATCAGGGGCGTTAGCGATAAGCTGGCGCCGCGTTTCCGCAAACTCGGCGTTAATACGGTGCGCGATATGCTGTACTTCTTCCCGCGTCGGCACATCGATTACAGCAAGCGCCAGACAGTGGCCGCGCTGCAGGTGGGGCAGGAGCAGACGGTGGTGGCCAATATCTGGCAGGCGCAGGAGGTCAGGCCCGGGGGGCGCCGCTCGGCGGAGGCCGTCATCGGCGACGAGAGCGGCAACATGAAGGTCATGTGGTTCAACCAGCCCTACATGGCTCGGCAGATGCGCACCGGCGAGCAGTACGTATTCAGCGGCAAGGTGAGCCTGTATAAGGGCATCAAGGTATTCATTTCGCCGGAGTATGAATTGCTGTCGGGAGACGACCTGACGCATACGGGGCGGCTGATACCGGTATATCACCTTACGGAGGGGCTGAGCCCGCGCGTGGCGCGGCGCGTCATCAAGGAGGTGGTGGAGGAGTGCTCGTCGCTTCTTAACGATTTCATGCCGCCGGAGGTCATGACCAGGGCCGGGCTGATCGGATTGCAGCAGGCGATAAGGCAGGCGCACTACCCCGATGACGATATTGCCAAGGACCAGGCCCGCAGGAGGCTGGCCTTCGACGAGCTGTTCATCATCCAACTGGGCGTGCTCTCGCGCAGGAAGGACTGGAGGGAGAGCGGCAGGGCCAACCGCATCGCGGCTAAGGATAATGTGCTTGAGATATTCTTATCGTCGCTTCCTTATAAGATGACCGGGGCGCAGGAGCGCTCGCTTAACGATATAATGTCCGACCTGGGCAAGGCCAAACCGATGAGCCGCCTGCTGCAGGGCGAGGTGGGCAGCGGCAAGACCGCGGTGGCCGTGGCCGCGCTGCTGGCCGCGGCGGCGGGCGGGTGCCAGGGGGCCTTCATGGCGCCCACCGAGATACTGGCCGAGCAGCACTTCTCCACGATATCGAACATACTGAGAAGCTGCGGAAGGCAGGAGAGCGACGAGGGCAACCTGCGCACGTTTTCGGGGCTACTCGACCGGCCGGTGACGCTGGCGCTGCTCAAGGGCAGCATGAAGAAAAGCGAGAGGGGAGTGGCTTACGAGCGCATCTCGGCGGGCGGCGTCGATATAGCTGTGGGCACGCACGCCCTGATACAGGAGGAGGTCGGGTTCAAAAAGCTCGGCCTCGTGATCGTCGACGAGCAGCACCGCTTCGGCGTGATGCAGCGGGCGGCGCTGCGCCAGAAGGGGGCCAACCCGCACCTTCTGGCCATGACGGCCACGCCGATACCGCGCAGCCTGGCGCTGACGCTTTACGGCGACCTCGATCTGTCGGTAATCGACGAGCTGCCGCCGGGGCGGCAGGTGATAAAGACCAGGTGGCTGGCCCCGGACCAGCGCGAGATGGCCTACCGCTTCATCAGGAAGCAGGTGCAGGAGGGTCGGCAGGCGTTTATAATATGCCCGTTGATAGCGGACTCGGAGGCCATCGAGGCCAGGGCTGCGGTGAGCGAGCACGAACGTTTGTCGCGGGAAGTATTCCCCGATCTGAGACTCGGACTCGTTCACGGAAAGCTCAAGCCTTCGGACAAAGAAGACGCGATGCGCAGGTTCCGCAGCGGCGAGTTCCACATCCTCGTCGCTACCCCCGTGGTCGAGGTCGGCATCGACATTCCCAACGCCACCGTAATGCTCATCGAAGGCGCCGACCGCTTCGGGCTGGCGCAGCTTCACCAGTTCCGCGGCCGGGTGGGTCGCGGAGAGCACCAGAGCTATTGTATACTGCTTGCGGAGAGCCCGTCGCCGGAGAGCGGGGAGCGCCTCTCCCTGCTGGAGCGCACGCATGACGGATTCGCGCTGGCGGAGGAGGATTTGAGGCTCAGGGGGCCGGGGGATTTCTTCGGCATCAGGCAGAGCGGGCTTCCCGACCTTAAGATGGCCCGGCTCTCCGATATGAAACTGCTGGAGCTCGCCCGCAAAGAGGCGATCGATATATTTAAGAAAGATTCGGCGCTGTCCGCACCGGAGCACAGGCTGCTCGGGGAGCAGGTGTCCCGCATCTGGGGCGACGGCGTAAGTATGGGAGAGGCATGATAAAAGACGAACTGGCAAGACTGGTCGAACAAGCCCTGATTGAGGCGCAGGACAAAAAGCTGATGCCGGCTGTGGCAATGCCTGAGGTCATCATCGAACGGCCTCAGAACCCGGAGTACGGCGACTACGCCTGCGCCGTGGCGCTCAAGCTGGCGCGCCTGACCAAGATGAACCCGATGCAGATAGGCGAGCACATCGCGGGTCTTATCCAGTGCCCGCCCGGCTGCGAGAAGGTGGAACTGGTGCCGCCCGGCTTCATCAACTTCTCTCTGACCGAGGGCTGGCTCAGGGATCAGGTGGGCGCGATACTGAGCGTGGGAGACAGATTCGGGGATATCGCCGCCGGGAAAGGCAAGAAGATACAGGTTGAATTCGTCAGCGTGAACCCCACCGGGCCGCTGCATGTGGGCCACGGCCGCGGCGCCGTGCTGGGCAGCGCGCTGGCCAACATACTGGCCGCGGCCGGATATACCGTCGAGCGCGAATACTACGTGAACGATGCGGGCAACCAGATCAACCTGTTCCACCGCTCGCTGTACGCGCGCTACTGCCGGGAGCTGGGGCGCGATGAGCCCATGCCCGAGGGCGGCTACGTGGGCGACTACATGATCGATATCGCCAAGGATATCGTCGTGAAAAAAGGGAAAATATACCTCGACAAGCCGGATGAACTGGGACGGCTCGGTATGGACATGGTCATCGAATCGATACAGGCCGACCTGGAACGGCTCGGCGTCACCTTCGACGTGTGGTTCAGCGAGAAGAGCCTCTACGAGGGCAAGCAGTACAAGACAGCCATGAAGCTGCTCAAGGACGGCGGCGTTATTGTGGAGAAGGAAGGGGCGCTGTGGTTCGCGTCGACCAACCTGGGCGAGGACAAAGACAACGTCCTCGTGCGCAGCGACGGCTCGCCGACCTACTTCGCCTCCGACGTCGCATACCACTACAACAAGTTCGTCGAGAGGAAGTTCGACAGGGTCATCAACATATGGGGCGCCGACCACCAGGGACACGTCTCGCGCATGAAGGCCGTCGTGGGCGCCCTCGATATCGACCCGGACAGGCTGCAAATAATAATCTCTCAGATGGTGACGCTCAAGCGCGGCGACACCGTCGTGCGCGCCTCCAAGCGCACCGGCGAGATGATAACGCTGCGCGAGCTTATGGACGAGGTGGGCCCGGACGCCTGCCGCTTCGTCTTCCTCTCGCGCTCCGCCGACAGCCAGATGGACTTCGATATGGAGCTGGCCGTGAAACAGTCGGCGGAAAACCCCGTCTACTACGTGCAGTACGCCCACGCCCGCATCTGCAGCATCCTGCGCAAGGCCAAAGAGGAGGGCATCAAGTTCGGCAAGGCCGACACTTCGCTCCTAACCTCGGAGCCGGAGATCGAGCTCATACGTAAGATGCTGGAGCTGCCCGAGGTCATCGAGCAGACCTCCAAGACCCTTGAGCCGCACCACCTGCCGCACTATTCGCTCGATCTGGCAACGGTGTTCCACAACTTCTACGAGAAATGCCGCGTAGTGACCGACGATAAGGAGCTTACCAAGGCCCGCTTGCAGCTTGTGGACGCCACGCGCATTGTGCTGGCGCGGGTGCTGCGCCTCATGGAGATGGCCGCGCCGGAGAAGATGTGAAGATTAAATCCTACTTTGGGGCAGTAGGACGTATAATATAAATATTGCTAGCGATTTGGAGTTAGGGTGGAACCTTTTGATGTATTTTTAGTAGTTACATCAGTTTTGGGAATTGTTTTGCTGGAATGCGAATTCTTCATGTTTAAAAACCGGCGTGTAACGGCGCGAAAATGGTTTTTCACTCCCTATCACCTCTATAAACCCGAGTTTTACAATGAAAGAGGCAATCAGTTTAGAAAAATCCTAATAGCCCTTTATATTGGAGGATATATTTTTGTAGCAGGTTTTTTAATATTCATGTCTCTTAATCATAATTTCTAAAAGGAGCACAAGTGTAGGGTGGGTTGCTACTTCGAGCTAACCCACCATCGTAATAATCATGTGGTGGGTTTCGCTGCGCTCTACCCACCCTACGGTTTTGGTGCATGATGCCGGATTGACGTCGTAGAATAATGTAGGGTGGGTTACTACTTCGAACTAACCCACCGACGCAAAATATTGTGGTGGGTTTCGCTATGCTCTACCCACCCTACGGTTTTGGTGCATGATGCCGGATTACCGTCGAGCGTACATAAAAGGCGGGACTTTCTTCTTCACGGTCGTAACCAACGGACGTTGTCCCACGTTCAGTGACAAAACGGCTGTTGATTTGTTAAAGGCATCTTTTCGTCGGGTAATGCTTGCCCACCCCTTCAAAATGGATTCCATCGTGGTCTTGCCGGATCATTTCCATTGCATCTGGATGCTTCCCGAGAATGATTCCGATTTCTCGATGAGGTGGAGGTTGATAAAATCCGACTTCAGCCGTAATTATTTGGGCTCTTCGGCATCTATAAAATCAGCTTCGAGGCAGATGAAAAAAGAGAGGGGAATCTGGCAGAGAAGATTCTGGGAGCACATGATTCGAGATAAGGCGGATTTGAACACGCATCGGGATTATATCCATTACAATCCCGTGAAGCACGGCCTTGTAGATTCGCCAGCTAAGTGGGAGTATAGCAGCTTCAATTCGTTTATGGGAAAAGGCCTGTACCCGGCGGATTGGGGAAGTGTCCCTCGCAAAGAATTACTAGAGATGGATTTGGAGTAGGGCGAGTTTTTGGTGGGTTTCGCTGCGCTCTACCCACCCTACGTGTTATCGCTACTCATTGGGTGTCGGTGGCGGCTGGAACGGGACGGCTACATCGGCAGGAGCTTCCTCTATCCTCTTCTTCCTTCCGGACTTGATCATGTAATACAAAGCCCCTGCTAAAAGAACCAGGATGACGACGATCATGCCCCACGTCCATATAGAGGAGGACGCTTTGGAGAAGCTGGCTGTTATGGGCTCGGAAGAACTCGCTAGAAAGCTCTTCGTCGTCTCGGAGCCGTTTATAACTCCGGACCATCCGTCGAAGCGGTAGCCCTCGGCGGCGGTTGCGGTGACGTTTACCGTAATACCGGCTGACGTTCCCGTGGCGCTGGTTGTGATGGAGCCGAACGAGGCGTTAATTATGGAAGGCTTGCCGGAATATATGTTGTAATCAATGGTGATCTCCAGAGGCCCTGCGCATCCCTTGAAACCGGCGACGATGAAGCGGTCCGTATTCATAACGACATCGATGGAGCTGCTGTTAGCCGGGTTATCGCCGATATCGCCGGACCATTGCTCGAACTCGCATCCTTCCGATGGGATGGCGGTCAATGTTACCAGTGTGCCGCCGGGATAGGAGTTAGCGACGCAGGGCCTGTCGCTCTCAATAGCGACGGACCCTCCGGTCTCGGGCGTGCTGACGACCGTCAGCTTCTTTTCCCCTCAGCCGCAGACGGTTGCGGGGAAGGCCGAGGACAGCAGCAGCGCTGCGCAGGCCGCGATGACGATAGTCAGACAGAGAAGATTTAGAGTCCTTGTCGATTTCATATTGTATATATTACACTGCGATGTATCCGGCTATCAACTAGTGTTTACAATTTTGCGGCGGGTTTTAAACCCGTCCTACAAAGCCGCTTCCTCCCCCGCGACGTAGCCTGTGGAAAACGCCGCCTGAAGGTTATATCCGCCGGTATCTGCGTCTATGTCCATGACCTCGCCGCAGAAATATAGCCCACCGACTAATCTTGAAGCCATCGTGTACGGGTCGATCTCGGAGAGCGAGACACCGCCCGCAGTGACGATGGCGGCGCTTATCGGCATCGGCCCCTCGATGTTGAAACGCAGTGATTTGAGGCAATTCAGCAATCGCTCGCGCTCGTCCGCCGTTATCTCGTGGCCGCATTTCTCCGGAGGGATGCCTGTCATCGCTACGAACGGCTCGATCATCTTCTGCGGCAGCAGCTCCTTGAGGATGTTGCGGTAACTCCGTTTGCTGTAGCTCTCGAAGTCGCGCTGCAGCCGCGCGCGCAGCTGCTTTTCGTCGAGAGCAGGCTTCAGGTCGATGGATACGCTCACCGGGCCGCGCTCCAGCGCATCGACCACGGCCAGGCTCATGAGCAGCGTAACCGGGCCGCCGATGCCGGAGTGCGTCATCATCATCTCGCCCATGCGGCTCTCGATGACCGGCGCGGCGGGCTTCCTGCCGGGGATGCCGCGGCCGCAATCGCGCTTCGGCGTCTTTGAAATGTCGATATCCTCGGCTTTGCATTGACAGGCGGTCAGCCGCACGTTGCGCAGGCTCACGCCCTGCATGCTCTTGGCCAGGGCGGTCTCGTGCACCACGAGCGGGATCAGGGCGGGCCTTATCTTTGTTATCGTATGGCCTAACGACGCTGCCATACGGTAGCCGTCGCCGGAGGAGCCGGTACCGGGGTATGAGGAGCCTCCCGTCGCCAGGATGACGGCTGAGGCGGGGATCGTCCCGTCCTCCGTTTGAACGCCTGCGATCTTCCCGCCGTCGACGTTTATAGCGGTCACTTTAGTATTGGTGTGCAGGTCGACGCGCTGCTCAGTGATATAACGCTCGAAGGCACGCACCACGTCGCGGGCGTCGTCAGATTCTGGGAAGATACGGCCGCCGCGCTCGGTCTTGGTTTCAACACCGTAACGCCTGAGGAAATCGAGCAGGTCGTCGCGGAAGAAGCGGCTGAAGGCGCGGTAGAGGAAGCGCCCGTTCGCACCGTACATCGTAACGAACTCGTCGAGCTCTTTAGCGTTAGTTACGTTGCAGCGCGTCTTTCCGCTGATGAGGAGTTTTTTGCCCGGGCCGTCGGTCTTCTCCAGCAGGAGGACGCGGGCTCCCAGCTCGGCGGCGCGGCCGGCGGCCATCATCCCGCCCGCTCCCGCGCCGATAACGATTATGGGTTTGGGGGTCATGCCGACCTCTTTTTATTAGGGACATCATGCGGGGGCGATTCATGAATCGCCCCTACGGGGTCGGTGTCGAAAGGGTGGCCCTCGCGCTCGAAGTCGGGCAGATAGTGGTCGGATGATTCCATCCCCTGCAGCCAGCCGTTCTCCATGCCGAGGTCGCTGAGGCATTTGAGTACGGATTCGTATTCAGTCGGAGATATGCGTCGCGACAGCAGGGGGATGCCGGGAGCTTTATGCCGGGGGGAGTACTGCGACATGACGCTCATAGTGACAGAGGGCGAAAGCTCTTTTTCGATCCATTGCAGCGATTCTTCGCTGCCGGCCAGCCTGTTGGGTAGAATAAGGTGTCGCACGATGAGCCCGCGCCGCGCCACACCGTTCCCGTCCACGACAAGGTCGCCGACCTGGCGGTACATCTCGTTCATCGCGGCGCGATTGTATTTTACGTAGTCCGGCGCCTGCGAGTATTTCTTAGCCGTTTTGTCGTCGGCATACCTGATATCAGGCAGGTAAATGTCGACGATGCCGTCGAGTTCTTTCAGCGTATCGAGCGAATCGTAGCCGCCGGTGTTGTATACGATCGGAATATGCAATCCCATCGGCACAGCTTCAACGAGCGCTCTCACTATCTGAGGTGCGAAATGGCTCGGCGATACGAAGTTGATGTTGTGGCAGCCCATCTCGTCTTGCAGGTAAATCATATGTGCTGCCAGGCTGCGGCAGCCGGTCTCGTTCGATTTTTGTCTTCTCCAGCTCTGGCTTATCTGGTGATTCTGGCAGTAAACGCAGCGCATATTACAGTTGCCGAAGAATATGGTGCCCGAGCCGTTAACGCCCGAGAGGGCCGGCTCCTCGCCTCGATGGGCGCAGATCGACGCTACTATCGGCAATCGTCCCGAGCGGCAGAAGCCCGTTTCACCTTCGAGTCGATTCACTTTGCACACGTGCGGGCAGATATCACAGGACGCCAGGCGGGATTCGAGTGCCCGGGCGCGGCGCTCCAGCTCGCCGGAGCGGAATAGATATATATATTTTGGTTCGATATTGGTCATTTCAGTGAACATAGTATCACTGAAGGAGAGGGATTGTCACACCTTTTCTAGGGAGGTGTAATAGGACTGGTCGACCTCGCGAATAACCAATGTCTCGGTTATCGTGTGAAGGCGAATTATTATTCGCCCCTACGCTCCTTTTATCTTCCAGGCCTTGCCCAGCAGCGCGCCGCCTTCCACATACAGCACCTGTCCAGTGATGTAATTCGCGGCGTCCGATGACAGGAACAGCACGGCGTAGGCCATCTCCTCGGGCTCGCCGGGGCGTCCCATGCATATGCCCACATCCACCGATGCCATACGCTTGTATTCCTCCACGGATATCCCGACGGCCGCCGCCATCTGGCGGGTACCCTCCGTATTGGTGGAGCCCGGCGCGACGCAGTTGACGTATATCCCCTTGTAGGCCCATTCCTTGGCCAGGGCTTTGGTCATCATGTTGACTCCGGCCTTGGCCGCCTCGTATGGTATAACGCCTCGCGCGAAGGGCGTATGCGATTCGAGTGAGGAGATGTTAACTATCCTGCCGCCGCGCTTCTGCTTTATCCACCAGGTTCCTACAGCCTGACAGCAGAAGAATGCGCTCTTCAGGTTCAGGTCGAGGTTGTAATACCAATCCTCCTCGGTTACGTTTAGCACGTTCTTCATCGGTGAGTGGCCGGCGTTGTTTACCAGCACATCGACCTTGCCGAACTCCTTCAAAGTCGATTGTAGCAGGTTGTCGATGGCATCAACCTTTGTCACGTCGGTGGGGACGGCCAGCCCCCTGCGTCCCATCGCTTTTATTTTATCGACGACCTTATCCAGGTCGCTTTTTGTGCGGGCGGCCACTACAACATCGGCGCCTGCGTTGGCGAACTCCAGCGCTATGGCCTCGCCGATGCCCTTGCCCGCGCCGGTCACGATGACGGTCTTGCCAGTGAAATCCATAAGTTGCTGAATATTGCTCAGGCTCATGTAGTTATCCTCCCCTGTTTCAAGGCATTTCGAGTTTCTGTAGGAAGCTCTGGGTTAAGTGCTGATCAACCCCCTGGCCCCCAATCTTGGGGGAAGTTGGGGAGTTGGGGGACACCCCCAATTCCCCCGGCAGGAGGAATCCTGCACCTCTTTTTCAAAGGTTCCTGTATCTATTAAACGCTATCGGCCTACTGGATGGCAAGCGCAGCGCGGCAGCCGTCCTCCACCGAGCCGTGTATCAGGCGCAGCTCGCGGCAGTCGCCGACGATGAACGTCTGCGGCACTTTGGCCTTTATCGCCTCGTACAGCGCGGTGTTGGCGGCGATGCCTCCGGTGATTACCACGGTGTCGGCCGGCACGACGGTCGAGCCTTTCTTGGTCGAATAGCTCACACCCTCATCAGTGATCTCGCCGTACTTCACACCCTTGATAAGTGTCACGCCCATCTCGCGCAGGTGCTGCAGGTAGTTCCATCTCCGGGCGATGGACATCTCGGCGGCCAGGTCCTTCTCTTCGAGTACGGTGACCTGGCGCCCGCGGTCGGCCAGGAACTCCGCCAGCTCCACACCCGCGATATCGCCGCCCACGATGACGACGCGCTTGCCGATGGGCAGCCATATGCGCGATATCTTGCGAATGTTGGGGATCGTAATCAAGTATGGCAGCAGCGGGGAGCTGATGCGCACCGCCATCTTCTGCCACCACGTAAGCATCCTGGCGCCCTCGCCCTTGAGGTTGCTGGCCAGCATCTTGCGGAAGTCCGAGCCGGTCAGTACGTTGGGCCGATTCTTGCCAGGTAGATCCGGCGATGTCAGGATGCCGCCATTGGCCACTATCACCGCGTCCGGTTTAATCTCGTCGATAAGCTGCGGCGTGACCTCTGTGCCGAGATGGACCTCGATGCCAAGCTTTTTTACCTGGCGGATGAGATAGTACAGAAATGCCTCGTTAAGCTCGGAGGCCATGGAGGCGAAGACCAGCGCGCCCCCCAGCCGCACGCCTTTGTCGTATATCGCAACTTTATGCCCACGACGTGCGGCGACGATGGCCGCCTCCATGCCGCCGGGCCCGCTGCCGATGACCAGCACCTTTTTCGGCTGCCCTGCTGGCTCGATGCGCAGCTCGGCCTCCTTGCCCGCCGCCGGGTTGACCGCGCAGAATACCGGCGCGTTCCAGAAGGCCTGCGTGGCGCAGTTGTAACACTGGATGCACGGTATTACATCGTCCTGCCTGCCCGCGGCGACCTTGTTGGGATATTCCGGGTCGGCGAGGATGGCGCGCGCCATGGCGATGAAATCCGCCTTGCCATCTCGAATCAGCCTGTCGCCCAGCTCCGCGTCGATGCGGCCCACCGCGATGACCGGTATCTTCACCGTCTTCTTTATCTCGGCGGCCAGGCCGACAAGGTGCGCCTCGGGCTGGCAGATCGGGGCGTGATAGAAGGAGCGGCGGAAGCCGCCGTAGCCGCTCACGTGCAGGGCGTCGACGCCGGCGGCCTCCAGCATCGGCGCAAGCTGCTTTGTGTCGTCTATAGTGATGCCGTCCTCGATCTCAAATTCTTGCCCGTCGATGCGGCACCACACCGGATAGTCGCGCCCGACCTTCTCTCTCACCGCCGCGATGATCTCCAGCAGGAATCGGGTCCGGTTCTTCACCTCGCCGCCGTACTCGTCGGTGCGCTTGTTGGTGTGCGGCGAGAGGAAGTTGGCTATCAGATATCCATGGGCCGCGTGTATCTCAACGCCGTCCAGCCCGGCCTTCTTGCAGCGTCCGGCGGCCTCGGCGTACTTGCGTGTGTAGTCTTTGATCTGTTCCTTGCTCAGGGCGAGGGTCGTATTGTGCGGCGGTTTCTTGGAGAACTGCTGCATGAGACGGGGTATCTCGGTGGAGGCCATGTCCTGTAATATCTCGCTGCCGCCGGCGGAGAGCTCGCTGGCGCTGACCATATCGATGCCCCGCCCGAAGTCCGACATGGCCACCTTGCCGGCGTGGTGCAGCTGGATGGCAATCTTGGCGCCGTTCGCGTGAATGGCGTCGGACAGTACTTTCAGGCCGGGAACGTACTTGTCGTCGGACAGGCCGAGCTGGTTCGTCAGCGCCAGTCCGTACGGATGGTCGATCGCGCCAACACCGACGATGAGCAGAGCTGCTCCGCCCCTGGCGCGCTCCGCGTAGAAGTCGATGGTGCGCTGGTCCACGGTGCCGTCCTCCGGCTCCAGGCTGGTGCCCATGCCCGCCATTATTATTCGGTTCTTCAGTTCCATCTTCCCGATAAAGCCCGGGGAGAATATATTTCTAATATGACCTCCCATTTGTCCACCTCCATTAATTAACGACTTCTTATGTCGCACGGTTATGGAACAGCCTATGTCGAGGGCTTGGGTTTTCTTACCGGCAAATTCACCTCGGCGGTCCATCCGCCGTCAACAGCTATGGCCGCTCCATGTATGTAAGATGACTCGTCGCCGGCGAGGAATAGGGCCGCTTGCGCGATCTCCTTTGGCTGTCCCGGACGTCCCGCTGCCAGGGCCTCCGTCTTCAGGAAAGGAATGTATCCCGATGCCATCGGCGTTTCAATGACGCCCGGGCAGATGCAGTTCACACGTATGTTCTTCTTACCGTACTCTATTGCCAGCACCTTCGTCAGCATGATGACCCCGGCCTTTGAGGTGCAGTAGGCCCCGCCCGTGATGCTGCCCCCCACGCCTTGCGCCGACGCGGTGTTTATGATGGCCCCGCCGCCCTGTTTCAGCATTATAGGTATGGCCAGCCTGGCGGCGCGGAAGACGCTCTTGAGATTTATGTCCATCACCTTGTCCCATTCCTCCTCGGATAGGTCGACAGTGAAGCCGCCTCTGGCGCCCTGTATGCCGGCGTTGTTGAACAGGACGTCCAGCCGCCCGAATTCCTTCATCGTCGCATCTATCATTCCCTCGATATCGGACAATTTGGAAACATCGGCTTTGACGTAGACGGCTGTGCCGCCCGCCTCCTCGATGAGTTTCGCTGTCTCTTTTCCTTTTCCCGCATCGTAATCGGCCACGACGACCCTGGCTCCCTCCTCGGCGAACAGCAAGGCTGACTCGCGGCCGATCCCGCTCGCCGCCCCCGTTATCAAAGCTACTTTACCTTCAAGTCTTCCCATGACGCGGCCTCCTGCTCTTAACTATTATGCCGTGTTCGTCACCATGCCCTTGGGGACGTTGCCTATAACCTCTCTCTTTGCCAGGGCTTCAATCTGTTCCTTGGTCAGTCCCAGCTCGCCGCTCAGCACCTCAATGTTGTGCTGGCCGAGAGTTGGCGCGCCGGACCTATACCCGCCGTAGCCGTATCCCGTCCTGCCGTTTTGCAGCCACGGGAATCTCGGGTACTGCCTCCTGGGGAACGCCGGGTGGGTCAGCACCTGGTGGAATTTGCGCGCTATAAGATTAGGCTCGGTTAACACGCCGGTCGAGTTCAGCAACTTGGCTGCGGGGATGCCCGCGTCCCTGAGCGCTTTCACTGCGTCATCCGCAGCCTGCCCCGCCGTCCATTCAGCTATAAAGCGGTCGAGGTCGTCCTGCCGCATCAGCCTGCCGGCTCGCGAATTTAAGCCGGCACCCTGAGTCCACGAGGGCGAACCTATTAATGATACGAATCGCCTCCACTCATCGTCATCCCTGATCGAAACAGCCGCATATTCGCCGTTCCTGCACCGATATACGCCCTGGGGCGCTATGCTCCCGTCCCTGTTGCCTTTCCGATCCATTGTCCGGCCTGATATGGAATATGCGATTGTCTGCTCGGCAGTGGCGCAGACCAGCGACTCGATTTGCGCCAGCTCGATCAACTGTCCTTCCCCGGTCAGTTCGCGGTGGTGCAGAGCGGCCTGCAGCGCGACCAGTGCGTGCATGCTGTTCATAATATCTACGTATCCGCCAAGGTTTGAGGGATGTTCCCCCGGCCATCCCGTGATCCAGGCTATGCCGCATGCCTGCTCGATGGGAAACGCGAACGCGGCGTAGTCGCGCCACGGCCCTTCCAGCCCGAAGCCCGGCATCCTCAAAAAGATGACATCAGGGTTCAGTTCTTTGATTCTCTTTGTGCCGAGTTTCAAGTTGTCCATAACGCGCGGTGTGTAGTTCTCGATTACTATATCCGCCTTTGCAATAAGCTCTTCGGCGAGTCTTCTGCCCTCGGCGTCGTCTATATTCAGGGTGATATCGCGTTTATTCAAATTGCATGTTTGCCAGGAACCGGCGTGCTCATACCAGTCCGGGCCCTCCTGCGGATATGCGGCGGCATACCGGTACGAGTCCGGACGCTGGATGGACTCGATCTTGAGCACATCCGCCCCGTACGCTCCCAGATAGGCGCCTACCGTTCCGCCCGCCAGATAGGTTCCGAAGTCGATAACTCTAAGCCCGCAGAAGGGATTTTTGTAGCCTCTGTTCCTGTACGATGGCTTCGATTGAGCGACGCGAAGTTTCTTTCCCTTCCAGGGTGATGCGGAATCCGCGTTATGCTTGCCGAGCTTGGGCGCGGGGCTGCGCAAAGATGCAGGGGTTGTCTCCAAACGGTATGGGAAGCTTGGCTGAATGAACTTGCCCCCGGGCTCGCTTATAAAGAAATTACGGGACTTCAGATGCTCCATCTCTAAAAGCTGCTTACCGTTGGCTATCGGCGCTACAGGTATGCGGGCCGCCTGTCCCATCTCTACGATCTCGTTCACGGTGTGCTCCGCGGCCCATGATTCCACTGCCTTGAAGAATCCGGGACTCGATTCGCCGCACCCTACTATGTCCATTCGCTTGTCGATGAACTCGTCCAGACCGGCCAGCCGGCAGAAGTCCTCAAAGTTCTGGGCGCTGAAGTTGTTGATGCCGACCCAGCCGTCCTTGCAGGGCGTGATCCCCGGCGGAAAGAAATGCCGTCCCTCCGGCATGTTCCAGCCCAGAGCTTTCAACTGCTCGACATGGAGCCATGGCGTCACGAGACAGGATAACAGGCACTCCTGCTTGGATATGTCCAGGCATACCGCCTCACCCGAGCGCACCGCGGCCTTGTATGCGGTGAGCGCGCCGCACGCGGCGAACATCCCCGTAACGAACTCGGAGATGCGCCCGCCCCCCGCTACAGGCTCCTGCCCTACTATGTAGTGGCCGCTTATCCACCCGGAGAGCGCCTGGACGATTAGATCCGTCGAGGGCCTGTCGGCATATTCTCCTTCCTGGCCGAAGTCCGAAATCCTTACCAGCGCGATTCCGGGATTGACGGAGCGCAGCCGTTCAGGGCTGAGGCCGCGCTTTTCCAGACCATTGAATCCGAGATCTTCGATTAAAAGGTTGGCGCCTTTTACTATCTTAAGCAGCGATTTGGCATCGGATTGGCTCTCTATATCAAGCGCGATGCTGCGCTTGTTGGCGTTAAGGTAGGAAAACAGGGCTCCTATTGTGGGGTCCGATGGGTCTTCGGGGAACGAGCCCTGCGACCTGAGAGGATCGCCTATGCCGCGCGGTTCTATCTTTATGACGTCCGCGCCAAGGTCGGCGATGAGCTTGCTGGTATATTGTCCGGATATGTTCCGACTGATTTCTACAACTCTGACATCGGCCAAAGCCTCTCTCATATTATTCTCCTTAACTCAAGTTACGGAATTCTGCCCCTCTCGCGATTTATTTCCGAGTAGCCATCGATTTCTGAAACCAGAAAGCGACCCACTGCTTCGCGATTTTATCGGAGTTTATATTATGGCCGGAAAACGAATATTCCAGGAGTATGCCGTCCATCATGCAGATGAGCAGTGTGGCCAGCAACCGTTGGTCTACCTCTCCGGACAGGCCCTTTTCTGCCAAGATGTCTTTCAGCAAAGGCTGGATTATGCCGTCTAGTTGTTTCCTGTTCTGAATGACATGATCTCTAACCGTCGGCTCCCCGGACAAAAGTGTTGCCTTGATGATATTCTTTTCCTTTAAACCCAGATCCAGGTAGTTCTTTATGACTTTGTAGAGCCGTCTGTTCAGGGTTTTCTCCTTTAATGCCTCCGTTAGAGCGGCGTTAATGTCGTTCAGGACTTCATCTAGCACGGCATTATAGATTTCCTCTTTGCTGGGGAAGTGGTAATAAAGGGCTGCCTTGGTTATATCCAGCTTCTCGGCAATATCACTCATGGAAACACCCAGATAGCTCGATTCCGAGAACAGGGCTCGTGCCGTGTCGATGATGTGCTTCCGGGTGTCTTTATGGCCGCTCTTCGGTTGCTTTGTTTTTTTGACCATCTTTCATCCTTCGAAGGCTCTTTTTCTATACCCCGATCAGAGAATCGCCCACGTGCTGTTCCTCCACCAGCTGCTGATATTCTTCATCCGATACCCCGAGTATCTTTTTGTATACGTATTCGTTATGCTGGCCCAGGCAGGGGGCCGGGAAGACCCGACCCGGCGTCTTGCTCATCTTCCATACCGGCCCGGCGTACTTATGTGTCCCGGCTTCCGGATGCTCCAGTTCCACAGCCCAGCCGCGCTCCTTGAGGTGCGGATCGTTCAGCACGTCCTGCGAGTTGAGCACGGCGCCGGCCGGGACGCCCTCTTTCTGCAGCAGGCGCATGACCTCATGCTTATCGTGCCGGCTAGTCCACTCCTCGATGAGCTTGTCCAGTTCGTCGTGGTTCTTCATACGGCTAAGCTGGTCGGCGAATTTCGCGTCGCCGGTCCATGCCGGGTTGCCCATGGCGCGGCACAGGCCGTTCCACTCTTCATTGTTATTTATAGTTATCGCAACCCAGTGATCCTCACCGGTAGTCTTTACCGAGCCGGGCTCAGGTCTGACACCTTTGCACATGTAGCATCCCTGAATCGCCCACAGGTCGCGGTTGCCGATGGCGTCGTGCAGACGCCCGTTCATGGCGTAGTCCATCGCGTAGTAGGCCAGATGGCTGATGAAGTTCTCGGAAAGGCCTATCTCCACCATGGTTCCCTCACCCGTTTTGCGGCGTCGGCGCAGGCCCAGCATCACGGCGAACAGGGCTGCCGCTCCCGCGCTGGCGTCCGCCAGAAAAGAGTGGCTCTGATGGAACATGTTCTCGTTGTCGTACCAGCGGAGCGCGCTGTGTCCCGCCGCAGACTCCAGCGTCATGCCGAAACCGGAGTAGTCGCGATAGGGCCCGGAGAACCCGTAGCCCGAAGAGCGAACGTATATCATACGGGGATTGACCTCGTGTATCTTCTCCCAGGTGATGCCCATCTTCTCCATAACGCCGGGGGCGTTGTTCTCTATAAACACATCGGATAGCGCAACTAGCTTGTAGAAGATTTCCAATCCCTTGGACCTGGTGATGTCCGCCGTCATGCTCAACCTGCTGCGGTACAGCGCATTGAACATGGCATACCGGTTCCAGGGCTTCTCTCCGGGGTCGAGGTCGGGATAGCCCTTGCCCAGCGTGCCGAGGAAGGGCAGGAACTCCTTGGCCGGCTTGGGCAGGCCGCCGTGGCGCACGATGCGCGGGGCGTATTGAAGAGACTCCATGCGTATCACCTCGGCGCCCATCTCCCCCAGCATAGCCCCGGTCCAGGGCAGGGCCCAGACTATGCCCATATCGATAACGCGTATACCTTCCAGCGGCAGTTTATTCGTGTTCATGTCTCTTTATTCCTCCTGCCATAGATTTAGACGACACCCATCTGCCTCAGACGCACCAGATCCTGTTTGCTGTAGCCGAGCCTGTCGCACAATATCTCAACGTTGTGCTCGCCCAGGCGCGGCGCAGGCGTTTTAATCGCCCACGGCATGTCATCATTGAGGAAAGGCCGGCCCGGGTATTTGAATTTTCCCGCCAGCGGACTATCGATATCGGTGAAAACCCCTCTCTCGTTGAAGTGCTTGTCGTTGTAAACATCCTCCATTGTATTCAGTGGGGCGATGTTAAGTCCCAGGGGCCCTGCTTTCTGCAGCAGCTCTGCTTTCGTGTAATCTGCCAGCCAGTTAATAAAAGTGCTGTCGAACTCATCCTTTCTCGATGAGTCGTAAACGTTGGGGAACTGTTCCAGCAGTTCCGGCATGTTCATCAGTTTGTTGCACAGCACCGGGAAGTCAGCCTGAAGAACCAGCGCGAATATCCAGCCGTCCTTGCACGGATAGTTGCCGAAAGGGATCATGCCGAAGCCCGTAATCTCCCGCGGCGGTATCTCGTGAACATACTGATAAATGAGATGGTGCGCCAGCTGGAAGTTGGCATTTGATTGCAGTACTTCCATCATGGAGAAATCTATCTGCTGACCGATGTTCTGCACCTCGGCAGTCCACAAGCCCGCCAGCGTAGCTCCGGCAGCGACGTAGCCGAGGTGGATTGGGATGACGCCGAAGGCGTACTTCACCGGCCCGCCTTCCGGATCGCCGGCGACGTACATCGGGCCGCCGAGTGCGAAAAGGACGATATCCGTGGCCTTGAAATCGCGATAGGGACCGGTCTGCCCGAAGGTCGATATCGAGGTCATAACCAGGTTGGGGTTGATCTTTTCGAGCTCTTTATAGCCCAGCCCGAAGCGTTCCATAGTGCCCGGCCTGAAGCTCTCAACCACGATCTGCGCATCCCTGGCCAGGTCTTTTGCGATCCTCCTGCCGATGTCCGACTTCAAATCAAGCGTTACGCTCTTCTTGTTCGTGTTAAGAAACAGGAAGAGCCCGCTCTTCTCGGGGTCGGGATCATCGTTGGGGAAGGGGCCGTATCTTCGCGTGCGGTCGCCGGTGCCGGGCCTCTCGATCTTTATCACCTCGGCTCCGTAGTCCGCCAGCATCTTGGTGCAGAACGGCCCTGCCAGATCCTGCGTAAAATCAAGGACTACAACGTCGGAAAGTACCTGCTCCTTCATATGCGCCTCCGATAGCGTTTTTCCCTTAAGCAACCGGGATATGATCGGGACTTTTGTCGCTTAAAATAAACTCAACTTACTTACCGTTCGGTAAGTATATTATATAAAAAAATAGAGATTTGTCAAGCATTTTAAGCGGAAGATTAGCTGAAGTATTCTTTTACAGGCCTGACGTGTCGGCAGATTTATGTATTAACCTATTCTCTTCCACCCGCGCCCGAGCAGCAGCCCGCCGTCTACGAAGAGGAGGGCGCCCGTGATGTAGTCGGCGGCGTCCGAGGCCATGAAGAGAACGGTCTTGGCGATGTCGTCCGGCGTGCCCAGCCGTCCAAGGGGTATGCGGCCTGTAATCGCATCCGGTTTCCATCCGCCCATGGCAGCCGAAAGGCCCGGCGTATCGGTCATGCCCGGGGCGATGGCGTTGACGTTTATCTTATGCTCGGCAAGCTCCTTGGCCAGCCCGCGCGTGAAGTTGATCACGGCGCCCTTGGAGGCATGGTAATGGACGCGTCCGGCGGTAAGGGGGAACTCGCCCTCGATGGAGGCTATGTTGACTATCTTCCCACCGTTTCCCTGCTTGACCATCTGTCTGGCCACTGCCTGACAGCAGAGGAACATGCCCTTGATGTTTATATTCTGCACCTGGTCCCATTGCTCCTCCGTCAGGTCGAAGAAGTTATAGTAGGGGAATATGGCGGCGTTATTTACCAGTATGTCTATCCTGCCGAATTTATCCAGGGCGCTCTGGACCAGCCTGTTGACGTCGGCGGCTTTACTTACGTCACCGATAACGGCCAGACCCTTTTGCCCGATCGTTTCGATATCCTTGACCACCTTATCAAGGTCGGACTGCGTGCGGCTCATGACAACCACATCGGCCCCGGCGTCCGCGAGCCATGTGGCGATGCCCACCCCAACGCCCTTGCCGCCTCCCGTGACTATGGCCACCTTACCGGTGAAGTCGAAGAGCTCCTGAATCCTGCTTTCCTTGCACATTGAAAGAACCTCCCGTGATTATAGTCCCTGTTCCTTGTATTCCTTAGACATCTTTACATAGATATCGACGCTTTGCTTTGTAATCGCTATGCGCTCGTCCGAGACCTCACCTTTTACCTTGGCCGGCACGCCGACGACGAAGGTGCGGTCGGGTATCTTCATGCTGGGGGGAACCAGGGCATGGGCTCCTACGACGCAGCCTTTGCCGATCTCGGCGTATTCGGATAACGTGGCGTGGTTGCCTATGAGCGTCGTGTTGCCGATGCTTGCGCAGTGGACGACCACGTTGTGCCCGATGTGCACGTTATCGCCTACGGTCATGGGGAAGCCGGTGTGCACCGTGCAGTTGTCCTCGATCTGAGTGTTCTCGCCGATGGTGATTTTCGCATGGTCGCCGCGTATAACGGTGCCGGGCCACACACTGGAGTTCTCACCGATCTCCACGTCCCCTACGATGTAAGCCTGCTCGCTTATGAAGGCGGATGCGGCTATCTTTGGCGTTTTCCCGTTGAATGGTTTTATCATCGAACCTCTTGACCGAGTTATAGAATATCGTAACAGGCCGACATATTCAAGTCGCGCTATCATTACTTGACAGAAATATGCCGATATGTTATTTTTTAACTCCCGTCACGTATAGCTGTCATGGACCGGTGTTGATTCTTAATGGAGGCAGTGTTATGAGTAATTGGAAGAAGGTCGTACTTTTACTCTCCATCATCTGGGCGGTTGTTATGGTCATAGTAATAGTAATCAAGTTCGTACCGGCATGAACTTCTGTAACGTCGTCTCAGTCCAAATTATTCAAGAATCTCTGTAGTTGATTCCTGTCTTTCCCTCCATGTCTTTCTTCGTGTTTTCTCATGTTCGTTGACCGCTTGCCATCTCATAGTTTAATCTGTGTAATGTCATGTCCAAATCATATCTGCAAATCGATTCCGGTTTGGCTGGCGATATCCGTCTCATAATGACCGATGTCGACGGCACGATTACTGACCTGGCCGGGCGCATAGAATCCATCGCCGGGGAAGCGATAAGGGCTCTGCTGGCGCGCGGTATAACGGTCGGCTTTGTCTCGGGGCGCACGCTGCCCAGGCTGGAGGCTCCGGCCATAAATATCGGCATCAACGGCCCGATAATAGGGGAGAACGGCGGCATCGCCAAGATGCGCCCGGATGAAGTACTGCTCGATCTGGGCTATTCGCGCGAGCCTGCGTTGAGGGATTTAGAGCGTTTGAAGAAAGCCTTTCCCAAAGCGATCGAGTCGACGGAGGACGATGCTGACCGTCTGATCGATGTCGGATTCAAGGCACCGGGTCTGGATACTGTCGAGCTGAGGAAGAATATAAGGGAATCGGAGCTTCTCGACTCGGGCTATATGCTGCACCTGCTGCAGAAGGGCGTCAGCAAGGGTGGGACGCTGAAGAGAATACTGGGCCTGATCGACGGCGAACTGTCGCCTGAGCAGGTTCTAGTCGTTGGCGATTCGCTTACCGACATGACCCTGTTCCAGAATTTCCCCCACAGTGTTTATATCCGTAACAATAGGTTGTCTGCCGTCGATGGAAACTTAATGGAGGAAACCGCCGAATACGCAAGCGATCTGGAGTTCGGTCCGGGTTTCGCGCAGGTGGCGGAGCATATCTTGAGGTTGCGGGGGAGAGTCTGATTTCCAAACCCTCGGTTGTCGTCGGATAGGGGGTAGGGTTTGCCTTAACCGAATAGGAAGGGCGCAGCGAGCAGCGCCCCTACAATAAACCCTGTTGCTAAATCCCTTCCTCCTTGAACTCCATGGCCATTATGATATTCTTGAGCAATGCCAGGCGGATTATCTCATCCCTTTCCGGCGGCACCTTTCCCGTTATCTTAACCGGGACGCCGTAGGCAAACGAGTGTTCCGGAACCTTCATGCCCATGTTGACCATGGCGTTGGCGCCGACGACGCTGCCCTCCCCGATCTCGGAATAATCGAGAAGCGTGGCGTGGTTGCCTATGAGTACGTTGTCGCCTATCTTTGCACAGTGCACCACCACGTTGTGCCCGATGAGCACCTTCTCGCCGATGGACATGGGCACGTCGCCGTGTACGGTGCAGTTGTCCTCTATCTGTGTGTACTTTCCGATAGTTATTTTTGCGTGGTCGGCTCGAACCACCGTACCCGGCCATATCCCGGCCATCTCGCCTATCTCCACGTCGCCGATTATCTCGGCCGTCTCGGCTATGTAAGCGGTGGGATGAATCCTGGGTGTAACGCCTCTAAAGGATTTAATCATTGTCGTCCTTTCATTAACCCAGGTAAAAGGATAGCGGAACGGCCTTGCTGGCGCAATAGGATGGGATGAGCGCTAATTTCCAAACCCCCCTATAAGTCCCCCATACTTTGGGGGACTTTAAAAATCTGGGGGACACCCCCAGTTCCCCCGGCAGGAGAGTTCTCTCCTGCACTTCTTTTTATAGAAACCAAAAATTATATCGAGAGGGATCGAAGACTACTCCGCCATGTGCTCGACCACTATCTTAATGCCGATACCGATGAGCACGAGGCCGCCGACCAGGACCGCTTTCTTTCCCAGCACCCTGCTCAGCGCTCTGCCGAAGACCATCCCCACAGCAGTAATCATAAAACATACGATGCCGATGACGGCGCCGGCGTAGTAAATATTTACGTCGAAGAAGGCGAAGCTTACGCCTACAGCCAGTGCGTCGATGCTGGTGGCGATCGACAATATTAATAGCGGCCAGCCTTTTGTCGGGTCCTTAAGGCGCTCTTTGTCATCCTTATCGAAATATTCTTTAATCATCCGTATCCCGACTATGGCGAGGAGGCCGAAGGCGATCCAGTGATCATAGTCAGAGATGTACGACACCACCGTTCTGCCGAGAAGCCAGCCGAGGACGGGCATGAAGAACTGGAACAGGCCGAAGGCGGTTGCAAGGCGAAGTACGGCAAGTTTGGAATGATGTCTGCCGGCGGCGCCGAGGGCGGTGGCCACCGAGAAGGCGTCCATGCTCAGGGCCAGGGCTATAAGGAATATAGAGATAAAGCTCATATATCTGCTCGATGGCGGTTTACTTATGCGTCCGGGGTCTATTATAGCTTATTGGCTACCGACGATGCGAAAAGCGGGAACGAGGCTTCATTCCTGGCGCAGGATGGAGCCTGTGCTGACGCTTGTGTTACCCATAGCGGGGGTGCCGAAATACCTGAGGTCGGAGGCGCCGTTGAGCATGGCATCAAGCCTGCCGTCGAGTTTTATCATACACCGGCTCAGTCGATACATTTTGATACTGACATCGTGGGTCTGGAATCCGGAGAGGTCGGCAGTGCTGCCGTGGTTGATTGTTGCCGTGGTATTGCCGGCCGATCCGGAGAGCTTAATCACACTATTGTCGGATAACACTATATCGGCATCGCCGGCGGCATCGATAACGCCCGAGAGCGCACTGGTTCCTCTTACTTTGAGGAGAATATGTTTACATGTCCCGTTGAATTCGGCCTGGCTGGAGTCTGAAACTTCTATCATGGCGTCACCGGTCTTTAAATCACCGCTAAAAACGCTGGCACGAGACAGCGTTAGCTTGAACTCATCGGAGGAACTGAAACCGGCAACGCTGGTGCTGCTATTATCGTTAATCACCAGTTCATGCAGACTCGGCATGCCTATTTTTGCGCGAGCCCGGCTCAATTGAAAGAAGAATCCAACCAGGAACCAGTACCATGGGCGGCTGAAGGTGAGGGCTTCTCCCTTCTTGCGTATACTTACTGGAGACAACGGCCCCGTTTCCACGTCGATGCTGAATGAGTCCGATCTCACTATCTCGGCGTCTATGGCGGTTCTTACCTTGACGTGGGAATATCCGCTTAAATTGTTCCTTTTAGCCATATGTAATCCTTATATGCGATTTAAGCCTACTTCGGTCGGAATGTAAAGAGAATATTCGATCGGATTCCTAAATCAGGCGTCCGACCTCCGCTCCCTCCGCTACGGCCTCCAGTGCCAGCCGTGGTTCCTTGGCGTCGCCGATGACATAGACCTCGGGCACTTTGCCCTCGATGGCTTTGCTCAGCGTATCCACCGACTTGGTGCCGCAGGCGATAATAACGTGGTCGATTCCTTCGATCGTCTCCTCTTTGCCGTCGCGTGTGATGATTGCTCCGTCTTCGAGGATTTGCTTCACCGTCGCCGATGTCAGCCACTTGACGCCCTTTTCCCTCAGCCGCGGTATCAGCAGCATGCGGCTCATCTCAACCTCGTCCAGGGCGATATCGGTCAGCATCTCGATTATGGTCACGGCCGTTGCCGACCCCGCGGACCCGTCCCCCAGGTCGGCTATCAGGTCTGCTACCTCGCATCCCACCAGCCCGCCGCCGATGACGAGCACCTTGCCCTTGGGGCGCGGCGCGCCGCCTAGCACGGCGTGGGAGGAGATGACTTTGGGGCCGTCTATCCCGGGGATGGGGGGTGTGGCGCACTCGCCGCCCGTAGCTACTACTACAACGTCCGGCTTCTCGGCGGCGATGAGCTCAGGCGTCGCCTCCGTATTTAGCTCGACCTTCACCCCCAGCTTCTTCACCTGTGTCGAAAGGTAACTGATCCACATGGCCAGCTCCTGCCGCATCGGAGCCACGCAGGCGATGTTGAGCTGGCCGCCCAGCTTGGCCTGCTTCTCATACAGCGTCACTTTGTGACCGCGCAGGGCGGCGACGCGCGCCGCCTCCAGGCCGCCCGGCCCGCCGCCGGCCACGAGAACCCTTTTCGCTTTATCAGCGGGAACTATGGCCATCTCTACCTCGCGGCCTACGGTGGGATTTATCACGCAGGTCATGGACTTCAGCTTCATGATCTGCTGCACACAGCCTATAGAGCAGCTGGTGCACGGGGCGATATCTTCGAACCGGCCCTCTTTCGCCTTGTTGGGCAGCTCGGGATCGGCGATGAGGGCGCGGCCCATGACCACCATGTCGGCAAGGCCTCTGCTTACGATATCGTCGGCGAACTTCGGATCGTTGATGCGGGCCACGGTCAATACGGGCACGTCGACGACCTGCTTAACCGCCGCGGCCGCGTTCACGTTCAATCCGAAGGGCGTGCCCGTTGGCGGGATGATGCGGTAGAACTGCTCCGGCTGTATGCCGCCGGAAACGTGGAAGGCGTCAACTCCAGCCTCGACCAGACGCGGGGCGATGAGCTGTGTGTTGAGGATATCCCTGCCGCCCGGTGTATGCTCGTCCCCCGATATCCTCAATATCACGGGGAAGTCCTTCCCCACCTTCTTCTTGATGTCTTCCATGACCTCAAGAACGAACTTGAGACGGTTGTCGTTCGATCCGCCGTACTCGTCGGTGCGTTTGTTGCGCAGCGGAGAGAGGAACGAGCCGGCCAGCATGTAGGCGTGCGCCGCGTGCAGCTCTATGGCGTCGAAGCCGGCATCCCGTGCCCGGCGTGCCGCATCACCGTACTGCTGAATTAGCTTCTTGATCTCGTCGATGGTGAGCTCGCGTGCCATGTAGCCGCAGGTCTTACTGTAGTGCGCCGAGGGTGCCACGGGCTGGCCGCCGAACAACCAGCAGAAGGTGTCGGCGCCGGGGTGGCTCAGCTGCGGCACCAGCTTGGCGCCATGGGCGTGCACGCGGTCGATGAGCTTCTTGAAATTGGGGATAACGCTGTCGTCCCAGAAACCCATGCTGGCCAGCAGGTACTGCTGGTTCTTATCGACGACGAAGGTTTCCGTTATTATCATGCCCACCCCCCCTGCGGCGCGGGCCTCGAAGTAATCGATGAGCTTATCGCAGACCGTGCCGTCGTCGGCCGACCAGTTGGGTGTTATGGGGGCCATGGCGATGCGGTTCCTGACCTCCATCTTGCCGATCTTGATGGGACTGAATAGCTTCTTCAACGGGCTCATCGTTCCTCCTCTAAGTCGAAATGATTATCAGCGTGTGGGATGGGATGTGTAATAAGAAGTCGTGTTCAGGTTAGGTAACTATAATATCTGGAGAATATGATTGTCAATTAGTTACGGGATGCGTACACGTGATTTTTTAGCAAAATAAATAGGGGCTTTAAGCCCCTATTTAACGGGTTAGTTCGATTGCGAGGTCTGAGTTTTTTATTCGGTTTCTTCAGTCTCGTCAGCAGGCGGCTGGCCGAAACCAAAACCACCCATTCCGCGTCCCCGTTCCATGAACTGATTCTGCTCTCCGAGCGGGCCCAAGCCTTCGAGACAATCCGGTTTGCTGTCCCACCACCCCTGAATCTCAGCGGCCTCCTCCTCGGTGATCAGGCCGTTCTGCACGGCGTTCTGCAGGCGCTCCTGATGTCTTTCCTGCATCATCTCCTGAGTCGCCTGCCGGAATGCGTTCCCCAGGGTCTCTTCGTCGATGCCGAGTATCTCGGCAGCTCTGGTCATGATTTGCTGACCCGGCCTCTGCTCGTCAGTGATGACTGTTCCTGTCGGCGTCGCATCCGGGCTGTCCGCGGCCACCGCGGCCGGGATGCCCACCGCCAGCGCGGCGACGAGTGCCATTGAAAGCGGTCCGTATATAAGTAATTTCTTCATGGCCGTTGCCTCCTTTCCTATTTGAGTTCATGTTAGCATAGGGATGGTAAAACCACGGTAAAGAAAAAAGGGGCCCAAGCCCCTTCGATAATTATTGTCGATTGAATCTCAGCCCGTCTTGCTCCGTGGCAGTACGACGCGGAACGCGCTTCCCTCGCCCGGAGCGCTCTCAACCGACACCGTGCCGCCGTGCTCCTCAACGATCTTCTTAACTATAGCGAGGCCCAGCCCGCTGCCGCCCTGGGCGCGCGACCTTGACTTGTCGACGCGATAGAATCGTTCAAAGATGCGCTGCTGGTCTGTCTGGGAGATGCCGATTCCATTATCCTTGATTTCGATAATGACATGGCCGTCGTCCGAGCGGGTTGATATTTTGACCTCGCCGCCCGGATTACCGTATTTGACAGCATTGTCGATGAGATTGACGAATACCTGTTTCAGATGGAATGCGTCGCCGGAGACCGGGACGCTTTCATCGATCGACTCCAGTTCGAGTTTGATGTTCTTCTCGTCGAACCTGGTTTTGAATTCCTCCGCTATTTCATTCAGGAGAGGCGCCAGGTCGAGGGTTGACCAGTTTGTGTGTATCTGCTCGCTTTCGGACAGCAGAAGCAGCTTTTCGCTCAATGCGCTCATGCGCTCCAGGCTCATCTTCAGGATGTTCTTGAGCCGTTCGTAGTCCTTGATCGTCGCTTTATTGTCCATCTCGAGCACTTCGATGTTGGTCTGTGCGATGGCGATGGGCGTCCTCAGCTCGTGAGAGGCGTCCTGGACGAACTGCTTCTGCGATTCGAATGAGTTCTCCAGACGGCTTAACATCCCGTCGAAAGTATCGGCCAGCCGCTTTATCTCATCGTCAGGACCGGCGTAGTTTATGCGTTCCTTGAGGTTCGTGCTTGAGATGCGCTCGGCCAGCGATGAGACGCGGTCTACGGGCTTCAGCATCTTTCTGGAGAGGAGATATATGCTCGCACCGCCAAGGACGACGAGACAGGAAATACCGACTATCGAGTAGTTGCGCAGCAGGCCTAACTGGGATTCCCTGGCCATGAAGAATATCTCTCTGGGCGATTGTCCGCTGCCGGCGCCCCATTGCGGGAGGTTGGGTGGGGGTTCCACCGATGCCTGGCGCACTCCTATGTTCAAGCCGACGATGAGGAGGATGGTGAGCGATATCAGTATGGCCGAGTACCAGAAGGTCAGCCTGAAGTGTATCGATCTGGTAAAAGCGGGCATTCTCATAGCATATACCCCCTCCCCTTCACCGTAGTTATCATGTCCCCCGCGCCGGCCGCGCCGAGTTTCTTTCGAATATTGTTTATATGCACCTTAATAGTTTGCGTGAACTGATTGGCATCGTCGTTCCATACGTGCTCCAGCAGCTCTTCCTGGCTGACGATGCGCCCGGCGTTTTGCGCCAGGTACTCCAGTATGGAGAATTCTTTTGTGGTGAATTGAATCTCTCTGCCTTGGAAATGCACCCTGAGGTTGTTAGGATCCAGCACCAGCTCGCCCACGCGCAGGATGGTCGGCCTTGGCGTTCCCTCCCTGCGCAGTATGGCGCGCACCCGCGCCAGCAGCTCCGGGAAGTGGAACGGCTTGACCAGGTAGTCGTCGGCGCCCTGGTCAAGACCGAGCACGCGGTCATCGATGCTGGTGCGCGCGGTGAGCATCAGGATCCCGATCGATGACCCTGATGCCCGGACGCGGCGGCAGACTTCCACACCGTCGACTTTTGGAAGGTTCAGGTCGAGCACGATGAGATCGTAGGCGTTTACTTCCAGAATCGTCAGCGCCTCCTCGCCGTCGAGCGCGATGTCGGCGGCGTAGCCCTGCTTCTGCAGTCCCAGGGCTATGGCCTCGGCCAGGTCTTTCTCGTCTTCAACTACCAGTATCCTCATAAGTTCCTCGCCCCGATTATATCATCGCCAAAGTTAAGGATTTGTAAAGACCTTGTAATCATTATTTGATATTCAAAGGCTTTTAACAAGAAGGTATTGTTTTCTGGAATGAAGTGGAAAACGGAAGACTGATTTCGAATCTAAGAGAAGGATAGCGGAATGGGGAGGGGGACGCAAGGGGAAAAAGTAATCGGATGGTAGTTTGTAATTTGTTGTAGATAGTGGGGCCAAGTGCACATGAGGTGTGTATTGGAACTTATTCTGTATTTACGTCATTAGATCTCCAGAAGTAGTATGAAAGTTTCTCACGTAATTCTTTACGAATAGAATCTGAGAGCTGCAAACGTTTTGATTTTAAGATAGGGAGTTCTTCCTTTCCACTTTTTTCGCGTTGTTCTTTTGTTTTTATTAGATCACACTTTAATGTTTGGATGTTCCTAAAATCTATCATATAGTGTTTTATTTCTTGTCTCCGTAGCTCATAAGGACTAAAGAGTTCATTTGGGGCATATACAAAAATATTATACAGAGCATAATTACTTTCTCTTGATTCGATCTCAAGCTTATCATCGGTGGACATTTTCTCCCATTCATCAGGCGGGAAGGCGAGCTTAGGAGTGATCAAGCGATTTATTCTCGTAAAGTCTTCCGTGTAATACTTGTTTCTTAAGAAGTCGCTTCGCAGTTGGATTAGAGGCGTCAGGCTAATCATGTGGTCTTCAATTGAGCAACATGGAGTTAGGACAACGGAATAATTTGGCACCTCTATGTCAATGTGATATTTATGATAGATTTTTCGCTCAAAAGACAGGAATGGCTCTATAATTTTTGTTGAAGGTGAAACATATCCTTCTACTACGTCTCCAAGCCTTAAGAACTGATCTGTACTTTCTCGAGATTCGTAAAACATGTTTAACTTCACTACTCGCGATAGTACTTATCAACATCGATGCTTTGTCTAATATTTAACCTCTGTTTGTGTGATAAGAAGTCTTTATTGACTGTGACTTCAGTGATTTCTATAAACTCGTTACTAGGGCTTACTTTCACCTTTATTTCGTATTTCTCAAAGGGGAAGGAGATTATCTTATAATCTTGCTTAGAGCTTCCAGTAGCGTCTTGTGTAAAGCTGTCATAATCGAAGTTCTTGGTTTCAGTCTCCATATTATTGTTCCTTTGGTATACGCATATAGTCTATAACCGGTGATTTGATAGTTTTTCTCCATTCAGTATCTATAGTTTTGTGCAGTTTATCTGTTACCGTAAGGTATTGCTTCGGTTCTATCCCATGAGTGAAACCATCAAAGTCGAGAATTAAGATATCCTCTCCCTTTGGAGACTTTTGTACGGATTCTATATAGCGCACATAATGGTTCCCTCTTTTTACACAAGTTTTAAAATCCATTTCTAGGGCATCTGATAAATTAAATCTGCCCAAGGGGAAGACTGAGTTATACCATGATTTAAATACTTTCGTGTCTTTTGAAGGGATTGGACATTCATCGACATATCTTAGTCCTATTCTATTGATGGTGGGTAATGAGATTGTCTGAAGAAAATTGTCCATAACCAGTTTTATTATATCTCTGAACTTATTTCCTCCATCCAAATCGTAAGTTTTGTGATAGTTTGAGGAAATATCAAGCGAGCCGCTTTGTATATTAAGTTGATATTTATTGGGTGATTTGAATTGCCAAACCTTCTGTCCAAGAGGTTCTTTCTCGATTTGGCTTTCGACTTCAGCCGGCTTTACCCCTGGCCCAATATCTGCCCATGCAAATATTTTTCTGTGCGAGATAGAAGATTCTGGGAATTCCCTCATGATTTTCAACTGGAAATCGCCGATTTTGTCTTCTAAATAGAATAGGTTAGGGAATCTGATCTGGAAGACGACTTGTTTCACAGTCGAATTGGGGAATATCTCTTTTGGTGCCATGTTACGATACCCCTTTCGCTGCGTAGATATTTGATGCAACAATACTATACAATTCTTACGTCAATGTAAAGATTGGCGGAGAAGATTTTGCTTCGCCTTGCCCCTTTCCCTTCGTTTATGTTATTCTTCTCCAAGTATAAGGAGGCAAGATGAAAGGCCGCGTCTTTTCCGGTGCCAGGCCCACGGGCCGGCAGCACATCGGCAACTACCTCGGGGCTATACAGAACTACGTAGCGCTGCAGAAAGAATATGAATGCGTTTACTGCATCGTGGATATACATGCGCTGACCACGCTCAACGATCCGCAGCAACTCAGGCAGAACATCAAGGAGATGATGCTGGACTGGCTGGCGGCCGGGCTCGATCCCAAGAAGAGCATCATGTTCGTGCAGTCGCATGTGCCGGAGGTCATGGAGCTTTACACCCTCCTAGGCATGGTTACGCCGCTGGGCTGGCTCACCCGTGTCGCCACATTTAAAGAGAAGGCGCGGCAGCAGCCGGATAACATCAACTACGGACTCGTCGGCTATCCCGTCCTAATGACCGCCGACATCCTGCTTTATAAGGCCAACGTCGTTCCCGTCGGCGAAGACCAGTTGCCCCACCTCGAACTGGCCCGCGAGATCGTGCGGCGCTTCAATACCCTCTACAAACCCACCTTTCCCGAGCCCCAGGCCAAGATGACCACGGCCCCGCTCATCGTCGGGCTGGACGGCGTGAACAAGATGAGCAAGAGCCTGAATAACGATATCGAGCTGGCGGCTACGCCCAAGGATACGCTGAAGAAGATAAAGGGCGCTTATACCGACCCCGGCCGCAAGCGCAGGGAGGATCCCGGCAATCCAAAGATTTGCAACATCTGGAAGCTGCATCATTTCTTCAATCCCGGTGAAGTCGAGAATATCGCCGCCGAATGTGTGGTGGCCAAGCGTGGCTGCGTGGACTGCAAGGTGCAACTGGCCGAGTCGGTGAACGAGGCTTTGAAGCCGTTCCGCGAGAAACGCGAGCAGCTTGCCGCCGATATGGACTATGTGGTAAAGGTGTATAATGACGGCGCGGAACGGGCGCGGGCTATAGCCGTGGAGACGCTGCGAGAGGTTAAAGAGAGGATGGGTCTGCTGTAGGGTATGAAGAGCGAACTGCCGTTATCGAAGAGTCGCCAGAACGCGTTCGATGTCGCCAGACAGGCGGCCACGGACGCGGGAACCATTATCATGTCGCGCTTTGCCATGCGCAAGGAGATATCATTCAAGAGCGAGGGCAAGAACAATATCGTCACCGATGTCGACCTTCTTGCCGAGAAGACTATAAGGGAGCAGTTGCTCAAGGAATATCCCGATTTCGGCATCATCAGCGAAGAATCGAAAGAAATAAAAGGCAAGTCTGCATATAAATGGATAGTCGATCCGCTGGATGGGACGCGCAACTACGCCTACGGCATCCCGCACTTCTGCGTGTGCATCGCGCTGGCGCACGGCGAGGATGTGGTCATGGGCATGATATACGACCCGGTGCGGGACGAGCTGTTCCATGCCGAGAAGGGACAGGGGGCGTATCTGAACGGCGAGCCGATCTATGTCACCAAACGCACATCGCTGACGGAGGCGCTCATCTCCTGCGATATGGGGTACAACCCCGATAACAGCAGAAAGTATATCGATATCTACTCCAACCTATGGTCGAACGTGACCACTACGCGGCTCATGGGCTCGGCGGCGCTGGGCATCGCGTATACCGCCTGCGCCCGGCTGGACCTTTACTTCCACGTGAGCCTCTACCCGTGGGATATAGCCAGCGGCATCCTGCTGGTGCGCGAGGCGGGCGGCGTGGCCCGGACGCTCACCGGCGAACCGGCCGCCTACAACAAGAAGGACATCCTGGTATCAAACAGGAAGATAGCAGACGATTTCCTCCATACCGTTACCAAGAGGGGATAGTTAGGTCAACCCCCTTTATCCCCCAGTCATGGGGGATTTTTAAATAAAAATGGGGGACACCCCCAAACCCCCGTTCCTTCCGCGGAAGGGCACCACTTTTTCTTGGTTGTCATTACGAGGAGACATTCTATATATCACTACCATGGAATGGCGACGTGGCAATCTCGTAGTAAATATGGCAAGAGACGTTAAGATCGATTCGCTCCGCTCGCAATGACGTGGCGTCGCAGAATACCGGCGGATAGCGCTATTCTATTTCCGTCGCAAGAAATTCCAGCCGCTTGTAGGCCTCGCGGACGCGGTCCTTGAATGTGGGGCTGAACCACAGGTTGGGGCTCATGTAGATAACATGTTCTTTATTATCGAGGCGCAGGTTGCGCAGCAGCTCGACCAGGGAGGAATCGCCCACGCTGAAATCGGTGCCGGGCTCGGCGGCCTCCACCTCGCGGAACTTGTCGATAATAAGCTGGTTCAGCTCGGCGTTGCCCTTCTTGCTGGTGCGGGCCAGGATGGCCTGCTGCTCCGCGGCTCCCACGAGGAGGCTCAGCTTGTCCAAGTAATCCCTTACCGGTTGAAGGCTCTGAACCTTTGCTTCATGTTTCCAGACGACCTGCATCTTCTTGAGGCCGCGGTTGAAGAGGAGTTTTTCAATATAGTGAGTGGCGACGGCACCGGCGGCCGCGCCTCCAATCCCCACAAAGACATATCCGACTATATTTGTACCCAATACGCGCTCCCGCACCCACTATATCATGGGCGGTGCTTCTTGACAAAGCTCTCCATGCGCTCCAGCGCCTCTTCTATCTCCTCCATGGAGGTGGCATAGCAGCAGCGTACATGCCCCTCGCCGCACTTGCCGAAGGCCGAGCCCGGGATTACAATCACCTTCTTTTCCCGCAGCAGCTTCTCGGCGAACTCGTCGGAGGACATACCGGTCTTCTTGATCGATGGGAAGGCGTAGAACGCGCCGCGCGGCTCAAAGCAGCTAAGGCCGATCCGGTTCAGGCCTTTGACGATGACGCGGCGGCGCTTGTCGTAGTCCGCCAGCATCTCCTGCACCTGCGGCTCTCCGTTGCGCAGCGCCTCCAGGGCGGCGCGCTGGGCTATGACCGAGGCGCAGAGCATGGTGTACTGGTGTATCTTCATCATCGATTCGATCATGTCGGCGTTGGCCGCGGCCCAGCCGATGCGCCAGCCCGTCATGGCGTAGGACTTTGAGAACCCGCCCAGCAGTATCGACCTGTCGCGCATATTGGGCAGCGGAACAATCGAAGCATGCTCGACTCCGTAGGTCAGCCTCTCGTAGACCTCGTCCGATATAACCGTGAGGTCGTTCTTTATCGCAAGTTTGGCTATCTTGGATAGCTCATCGCGCTCCATGATGGCGCCGGTAGGATTGTTGGGATATCCCAGCAGGATCGCCTTGGTCTTTCTCGTGATACGCTTCTCTATCTCGCTGGCGCGCATCTCAAAATTCTTGTCGGCGCTGGACGGTATCGGCACGTCGACGCCGCCCGCGAGCACGGTGCAGGCCTTGTAGGACACGTAGGTCGGCTCCGGGATGATTATCTCATCGCCCGGGTTGGTGATGGCGCGTATGGAGAGGTCCAGTCCCTCGCTCACGCCCACGGTGACCAGTATCTCGGTCTTCGGGTCGTACGTCAGCCCGTAGCGGTTCTCGATATAGCGGGCGATCTCCTCTCTCAGCTCGAGGAGCCCGTAGTTCGACGTATAGGCCGTGTCGCCCTTCTCCAGCGCCCAGATGCCGGCCTCGCAGATATGCCATGGGGTCACAAAATCCGGCTCGCCCACGCCGAGCGATATCACATCGTCCATGCCGGCGATGATGTCGAAATATTTTCTTATACCGGAGGGCGAAAGCGCCCTTACTTTTTTAGAGATTGGATCACGTTTTACCATTAAAGTCTCGCATTTATATGTATTTCAGGCTACAGCATGAATGGCTCGCGCTTCTTGCGGCGCTCATCGCCTGATAGAATCTCGCCGTCTTCCTTGTAGCGCTTGAGGAGGAAGTGCGTAACCGTGCCCTGCACTCCCTCGATGGTAGCCAGCTTGTTGGAGGTGAAGGCTGCCACCTCCTGCATGCTCTTGCCCGTTACCATCACCAGAAGCTCGTACGTGCCGGAGAGCAGATACACCGTGCGCGCCTCGGGGAAGCGGTAGATGCGCTCGGCGATGGCGTCGAAGCCGACGTCGCGCTGGGGGGTTACCTTGACCTCTACCAGCGCCTGCACCTGTTCATCGCCCAGCTTGTCCCAGTTGACGACCGCCTTGTATTTGAGGATAGTGCGGCCGGTCTCGGCCTGCTTGATGGCCTTTTTCACCGCAGCGACGGGTATGCCGGTCATAGTCGCGATTTGCTCCGGCGTCTTGCGAGCATCGTCTTCTAGAATCTTGAATATTTCGTTGGTTCCGGCGGCCTTTTTCATGGCGTCCTCCCTATCAGAGCGAATGACATATTTTACTTAATATGGTGTGGTTTAGTCTATACCTTTGGATAGGTTGAACGTAAGTCGGGAGCGTCGAAGATGGTTAATTCAACCCCCTTTATCCCCCAGTCTTGGGGGAAATTTGAAGAAATAGGGGACACCCCTAATACCCCGGCAGGAGAGAAATCTCCTGCACCTCTTTCTATTGGGGCGATGCGATATTGCGAGTTACTTTCGTGCCAGGACGGCGAAGGTGGTGAAGTAGCGGCCGCGGTAGTTGCAGCGCTGCGGGTCGTTGACGATGATATCGGGGTCGTAGTCGTGGCCGTTGACGAAGGTCAGGCCGCCTTTCTCAATCGTGTCGACGAATATCTTTCCGATGTCGCACACACTGTAGGCCGCGCCGATGCCGTTGTACATGAAGCTCAACTCCCAGCTATCCGTCTTCTGGCGCTCCGGGTCGTAAGCGTCCGAGGTGATGTAAAGATAGCCGCCGGGTTTGATGATGCGGCACATCTCTGAAAGTGTTCGCAGCGTGGCCTCGATGAAGTCGTCGTGCGGTATGGGTTTCCACTTCTGGTCTGTATCCAGATGTTCTATCGTCGACGTACAGGTCACCAGGTCGAAAGAATTACTTTTATACGGCATATGCGTCATGGAGCCGAAGTGCACGGCCACGTCGCTGCGGAAGCACTTGTCGCGAAAGCCCTCCTTGTTGGGGGCGAACGGCTGGGGATAGTCGATGGTGACGACGTCGGCGCCCAGGCTCTTGAGGTACAGGCAGAAGGTGCTTTCACCGGGGCCGGCATCGAGAACGCGCAGTCCTTTAAAATCCTCGATCGACGTTAGCAGCTTGCCGTATTCCCAGACCTTGAGCCCGTCGATACCGGTTTCCGAGAGACGCGTATCAAGGTTAGAATCGAATTTCTTCAAATCCTGTGTACGCGATGATAAGTAATCTATCTCCCGCTTATCGATGAAGGTGTTCACTGATTTACGCACAGCCGCCATAAGTCTTCTACGGTATCATAGCAGATGTGGATGCGCTTTTCACTCTCCGCCGCATCCGTCCTTGTGGCTCTCACGATAAAATGCTTCTGACCCGGCTCGAGCCACTCACGCTCGATTTTGGTGATATCGTATTTCTCGCTGTTCAATATGAATGATGTCGGCCTGTCGGCGTAGCTGCGGCCGGAATGGCAGGTTACGTGGATGGGGTGGGAGAAATCATTCAAGGTTTCAACCCCCTTAATCCCCCAGTCATGAGGGATTTTTAAATAAAAATAGGGGACACTCCTAACACCCCGTCCCCGATTCATCGGGGTACCTTTCTTCTCTCGGACTGTCATTGCGAGAAGTCCTTCTATATATATCGCTATCATAGAAGGACGACGTGGCAATCTCATCGTTCGTATGGTTTGAGGTGTAGTTGCGGTTCGCGAACCGCAACTACCGATTTGCGTTCAATGCGAGCACGCTACTAACTTACCAATCGCGCGAGCTGTTGATTGCAGATATGGCACTTGCGCATTTGAGGGACTGCCTCATCACGGATTATATCAGACGGTCGTCTGAAACGGGCCGGTCGCCGAGTAAGTTATATTAGGCATCCAGCGAGATTTGCATCTGCTGTATATCCAGATAGTAGCTTGACTCATGCTCTGCAGGCGCTGTCTCTTCTTTAGTCTCTTCCGTTATCACAAATACTGCCGCCACCACCGTTAGGATAAGGTACAGAGCTACTACCGTATAAATAATAATGCGGGCTTTCATCAGGCCATTTCCTCCCGATATAATCTATCATATTTCGGGACAAGATGTACATCCTCTGAAGTTGTCGGGAGAGTGAGATATCGATCAAATGCTTAAGATAATAAATGGTCGGATTCAAGCTTAATGCGAGCACGCCGTGCCGCAAGTGCACGTTCAACACCAATGCCCTATACAGACTTCTCCCTCGGGATCAGTGCCTACCCTCCAGTCGCATGAACCGTCGATGAGGGGCATTTCGCTCATGTATTGCGGCACCAGTTCATCCCAGACTATATCGCCCGGCAGGCCGTCGGCCGTGGGCCATAAGCTATGGTCTTCGTAGTATGCATCCAAAGCTATCTGTATCTCGTTTTTATCATGCTCACAGTTTGATGCATATGCTGTCGTCGGCGTAGGCGATTGTGATGCGGTTGCGGTGGGTGTTGGAGTTGAAGTAGGGGCTGGCGTGGGCGTTGGTGTTTGGGTTGGAGCGATAGTTTCTGTGATTGTTGCTGTCGACGTTGGTATCTTAGCAGAACTTGAGTTGCCAGGACCGAAAAACGCGAGCATTATTCCCATAGCTGCCAGATATATGATTATTAATATAAAAAGAATTATATAGCGGCCTCTCATCAGGCTGTTCCTTTCTAATTTAGTCGATCAAGTCCTTCGACTTATTTCTTGGTCTTTTACGGCCACCAAACAGGATCGGTATCAATATAAGGATTAAAAGTAAGAGGCACCTGGTTGCTGCCATCAGGATTCATGATATAGAGGTCGCTGATACCGTTGGGATCTAATATATAAAGTATCTTGGATCCGTCCGGTGACCAGAGTGGCGACATTTCAATTTCTACGCTGTTCGTAATCCAGCGCAAGTTATCGCCGTCAGCGTCAATTAGATATAAGTCGTAATTAGTTTCTCTGTATGAGGCAAAAACGATTTTACTGCCATCCGGTGACCATGCCGGGGTTTTATCCGCGCCGATTGTCTGGGTGATACGAGTCTGGTCGGTGCCGTCAGGGTTCATAACATAAATATCTCCGTTTCCGCTGCGCTCGGATATGAAGGCGATTTTGCTGCCGTCCGGCGACCAGATAGGGTTTTCATCGATTCCGGAGATGAAGGTCAATCGAGTCTGGTCACTGCCATCGGCATTCATAACATAGATTTCACAGTCCCCGTCGCGGGTGGACGTAAAGGCGATCTTGCTGCCGTCCGGAGACCAGGCCGGCTCTTCGTCCACATCGAGCCCGCCGCCGGTGTTGAAAGTCAGGCGAGTCTGGTTTCTGCCGTCAACGTCCATGACATAGATTTCGCCACTTCCGTCACGGGACGAGCAGAACAGGATCTTGCCGCCATCGGGTGAGAAAACCGGGAATCGGTCCCATCCCAGGGTGTTGGTGAGGCGTATCTGGTTCCAGCCATCGGAATCCATTATATAAATCTCCTCATCATTGTCGCGGGTGGAAACGAAAACTATCTTCTCTCCGTCCGGCGACCAAGCGGGATATCTATTGGCTCCATTATCGCGGGTGAGGCGTATCTGATTCGAACCATCGGGCTCCATGACATATATCTCATACGCATCATCTCTGTTGGTGGAGAACATTATTCTGCTATCCGAGAGCGAAAGCGTCGGGGTAGCCGCGGTCGTTTTTGTCGGCGTTGATGTCGGCGTTGGTTCGCTTGTTCCGCCTGAGCAGGCCATACTTGTTAACAGCAATGTTCCAGATACTAGAAAGAAGAACGTCTTGCACAGCTTCATATGTCGCCTCCTTATGATATCTTGGAAGGGCCTTTTTTATATCTTACAATTTTGGCCTTTGCTTATGACAGTCCGTGGCCTGCTCGTAGGCGTAGGCCACGCGGAGCAGCGTCTCCTCGGAGAACGGCTTTCCGAGAACCTGCATACCGATTGGCAGTCCTCCGCAGAATCCGGCCGGCACCGATATCCCGGGGATGCCGGCGATATTCACCGGCAGAGTGCAGATATCGCTGAGGTACATCTTGAGCGGGTCTCCGGTCTTCTCGCCGATCTTGAACGGCACTGTCGGCGATGTCGGGGTGATAAGCGCGTCGTATCTCTGGAAAACCTCGTCGAACTCCCTGCGTATCAGGGTGCGCACTTTCTGCGCCTTCACATAGTACGCATCGTAGTAGCCGGCCGACAGGGCGTACGTGCCCAGTATGATGCGGCGTTTGACCTCGGGTCCGAAACCGCGACCTCGCGTCTTCTCCATGGCGTCCCACATGTTGTCGCCCTCGCTCGAGTAGCCGTATTTAACACCGTCGTAGCGGGCCAGGTTGGCCATGGCCTCGGAGGGGGCAATAATGTAGTAAACGGGCAGGGCGTATTTCGTGCCGGGCAGAGATACCTCGCGGTCGACCGAAGCTCCGAGTTGCTCCAGCGTCGATATAGCGGTATCGATCGCCGCGCGCACTCCGGCTTCCATTCCCTCAACGAAATATTCCTTTGGCACGCCCAGTTTCATGCCCTTCAGATCGGGGATCAGCGATGCGGTGTAATCGGGTACCGGTTGATTAACGGAGGTCGAGTCTCTGGGGTCGTGACCGGCGATGGCGTTCAATACGAGGGCGCAATCGGTTACGTCTTTGGTCATCGGTCCGATCTGATCCAGCGAGCTGGCAAATGCCACCAGGCCGAACCTTGAGACGCGTCCGTAAGTCGGCTTCATACCGACGACGCCGCAGAAGCTGGCGGGCTGCCTGATGCTGCCGCCCGTATCCGAGCCCAGGGAATATATCGCTTCGCCAGCAGAGACGGATGCCGCAGGGCCTCCGCTGGAGCCGCCCGGCACGCGTTCCAGGTCCCACGGGTTGCGCGTCGGGAAGAAAGCGGAGTGCTCGTTCGACGAGCCCATGGCGAACTCGTCCATGTTGCCCTTGCCTACCATGACCATGCCCGCCTCATTCAGCCTCTCGACGACGGTCGCGTTGTACGGCGGGACGAAATTCTCCAGCATGCGCGATGAACAAGTCGTCCGTATCCCCGCGGTGCACATGTTGTCTTTTATAAGCGCGGGTATGCCGGTCAGCGGAGAGACGTCGCCTTGTTTAATGCGTGCGTCGGCCTCTTCCGCCTGGCGTAATGCTGATTCTCCTGTCACGGTTACAAAGGAATGGACCTTGTCTTCGACTTGAGAGATTCGTTCCATCACCGCTTTGGTTATCTCGACGGACGAAACCTCCTTTTTGACGAGGAGCTTATGAACCTGTCCAATGGTCAGGTCGTGTAGTTTGCGGTTATTCATTGCTATTCCAGCACCGCCCTTACCCTGAACTGGCCGTCCTCCTGCCGCGGCGCGTTTGCCAGTATGTCGCTCTGAGAATACGACGGAGCGTTTTCGTCTTCGCGTGTTACGTTCGAAAGCGGGATCGGATAGGCGGTGGGCGGCACGTCCGTCGTGTCAACCTTCTGGAGTAGCTCAAAGTTATCAAGTACGTTCGAAAGCTGGCCGAGGAATCTCTCTACCTCGTCGTCGCTCAGGTTCATGCGGCACAACGCGGAGATATGCAGTACGTCTTTCCGGCTCAATTTCATAGTAGCGCCTCTCGAAGCATTGGTGTGGCTGGATTATAGCATCTAATCGGCGGCAGGAGCAAGGTTAAGAATTCGTTGCCGCATCGCCGAGAATTGCCAGATATCACGTGAAAGGGGTATAATATTTGTCTGGTTGTCCAAAAAAACAGGCTAGAATTACCTAAGGAGATAATCGATGCATCAGTACACTCCGGATAACATTCGCAATGTGGTGCTGCTTTCCCATTCCGGCGCCGGAAAGACCTCGCTTTCCGAGGCGATGCTTTATAATGCCGGAGCGATCACCCGCCTGGGCAAGGTCGAGCAGGGGAACACTACCTCGGACTACGATCCGGATGAGGTGAAGCGCAAGATAAGCCTGTATCTGTCTCTTCTTCCCTGTGAGTGGCAGGGGATGAAAATCAATTTGATGGATGCTCCCGGATATCCCGACTTCGTCGGCGAGGTTAAAGCCGGAATACGGGTAGCGGATGCCGCCATCTTCATCGTTTGCGCGGCCTCGGGGGTTGAGGTCGGCACCGAGCTGAACTGGAGCTATGCCGACGAGAAGAATCTTCCGCGCATGATATTTGTTAACAAGATTAATCGCGAGAATGCCGATTTCTTCAGGGTGGTGGAGATGATCAGGGAGAAGTTCGGCAACCAGTGCCTGCCGCTGACGATATCCATAGGGGCGCAGGACAAGTTCGAAGGCATTGTCGATCTCATTGCCATGAAGTCCTATCGAAAGGACAAAGAAGGCGATGTGCCGGAAGCCCTTAAGGACAAGGCGGCTGAGTGGAGGGAAAAGCTTGTGGAATCGGTGGCGGAGACGGATGACGAACTGATATCTAAATACCTTGAAGGAACCGCTCTGACAGAAGACGAGATTCGCAAAGGGCTCAGGTCTGCAGTTATTCAGAGGAAGATAGTTCCCATTCTCGTCGGTTCCGCCACTGAGAATGCGGCGATAAACACCGTTCTCGATACCGCCTGCAAATACCTGCCTTCGCCAAAGGATATAGGCAATGTTACGGCTCAGAACGTCCAGTCTAAGCAGGATGAGACGATCTCCGCCGATCCGTCCGGCCCGCTTGCGGCGCTGGTGTTCAAGACGAGCGCCGATCCTTACGTTGGCAAGCTCACCTATTTCAGGATTTATTCCGGAACAATGCAGAGCGATTCTCAGGTTTGGAACGCTAGTAAGCAGACGCAGGAGCGCGTCGGTCAGCTTTATATGTTGAGGGGGAAGACGCAGGATCCGGTGGCTAATCTGGTGGCCGGCGATATAGGGGCGGTGGCCAAGCTTTCGGCGGCTACTACAGGGGACACGCTGTCCGCTAAAGAGCGTCCCCTTACGCTTCCCGGCATCGAGTTCCCCAACCCGTGCATGAGCGCGGCGGTTCTGCCCAAGACCAAAGCCGACCTCGATAAGCTCGGGTCTTCGCTGGCAAGAATTGCCGAAGAGGACCCGTCGCTTCATGTTTACAGAGACGCGGATACTGCAGAGACGGTCATGTCCGGCATGGGCGAGGCCCATCTCGATGTGGTGGCGGAAAAGATGCAGCGCAAGTTCGGGGTCGGGATTCTGGTGCAAGTTCCCAAAATTGCATATAAAGAGACTATCACCAGATCCTCGCATTCGGAATATAAGCATAAGAAGCAGACGGGAGGGCACGGCCAGTATGGCCACGTCGTGTTCGAGCTGCAGCCTTTGCCGCGCGGCAGCGGTGTTCAATTCGAAAATAAGACTGTAGGCGGGACGGTCCCCAAGAACTTCATCCCTGCTGTGGAGAAAGGGCTTAATGAAGCGGTCCCTGAGGGCATACAGGCGCGTTATCCGATAGTGGACGTTAGGGTCACCCTGACCGATGGATCCTATCACGCTGTAGATTCCTCCGAAATGGCTTTTAAGATCGCCGCAAATATGGCGCTGAAGAAGGGCCTTGCCGATGGCAGTCCGGTTCTTTTGGAGCCGATCGTAAAGATGAAGGTCACCGTTCCTGATAACTTCACCGGTGATATCATGAGCGATTTGAACGGCAAGCGGGGCAGGGTGTCCGGCATGAATCCCCAGGGGGGATGGAACACGATCGAGGCCACTGCGCCACTATCGGAAGTGCAGCGCTATGCCATAGACCTGCGCGCTATCACGCAGGGGCGCGGCGTTTTTGAGATAGAGTTCAGTCATTATGAGGAAGTGCCTTCCCATGTGACGCAGAAGATTATTGAGGCACGGGAAGAGGAAAAGGCGGCGAAAGCAGCTGAGAAGTAGAACTTCCGCCAGTATTCGGTTGTTTAAGGTAAATAAAAACACCGCCTGATATAAACCAGGCGGTGTTTTTTGTTTCGTGTTTTAAGGGTGACTTACCCTACCAGCTCTTTAACCTTTTGTGTGAAAGCGGGCAGTATCTTGTTGCAGTCCCCGACGACACCGAAGCGAGCCTCTTTAAAGACATTGGCCTCGGGGTCTTTGTTGATAGCAATGATGTTCTTGGAGCCGCTGCATCCCGCCATGTGCTGGCTGGAGCCCGAGATTGCTACCGCAATGTAAAGGGTCGGGCTTACGATCTTGCCGGTGAGACCGATCTGGATCGACGGCGACACCCAGCCGTTGTCGCATGGAGGCCTGCTGGCGCCTACCGCCGCCTTGAGGGTGGCCGCCAGAGGTTCGAGCAGCTTAAACCCATCAGCACTTGCAAGGCCGCGTCCGCCGCTGATGATCACATCGGCATCTTCCAGTTTAATGCCGGCGACCTGCTCCTTCTTGGTGTCTGTAAGCTTCATCTTGAGCGTGGAAGCGTCCAGTCCCGCCGCTATGTTCACTACCTCGCCGGCTCGTGAATCGTCCTTATCCTTGGGGTCCATGACCTTAGCTCTGACGGCGGCCATCTGCGGTTTCGCCTTGTCGCAGACATATACGCCGCGAGCATTTCCTCCGAATACGGGGCGCGTCATGAGCAACAGCTTTGAGCCGGAATCGATCTCAAGCTTTACGCAGTCCATGGAGACCGCCGTGCCCAGCCTGAACGCGAGCCGCGGCGCAAGGTCGCGTACTATGGGGGTCATTGCCATAAGCATGATGTTCGGAGCGACCTCTTTCACTACTTTTTCCATAGCGCTTACATATGCGTCGTTGGTATAGCTCTGTAACGCCGCGTCTTCAACTACAAACACCTTATCGGCGCCGTAAGCGATGCCTTCCTTGGCGCAGGCACCTACGCCGCTTCCCACAAGAACGAGCATGAGCGGCTCACCGAGCGTGTCGGCCAGGCCGCGCCCGCCGCCGAGAAGCTCTAAGGTGCTTGCGGCCAGTTTGCCTTCAATTACTTCGCCGAAAATCAATACGCCTTTATTGTCAGCCATTAGCATTTCCTCCCTTAGATTAACCTAGCTTCTCTTAGTTTCAGTGCCAGGGCCACGCCGGCTTCCTCCGGTTTATCCGCCGAGATAATCTCGCACTTGCCTTCCTTAACCGGCTGGAAAAGCTTCTGCAACGTTGCCTTGGCTCCGGCCGCGCCGCATTTAGCAGCGTCTGCACCGATGTCGGCGGCCTTCCATGTGATGGGCTGTTTCTTGGCCGCGGCCATGATTCCCTTCAGTTTTGGATATCTTGGCTCGCCCAGCTCGTTGGAAACCGAGATCATCATCGGTGCCGTACACTCTACAACCTCGTAACCATCAGTGATGACACGCTCAACGGTTACCTTGCCGTCTTTGATGTCGACTTTCTTGGCGGGCGTTATGCTCGGTATCCCGAGGATCTCGGCTATTCCCGCGCCTACCTGTCCGGCATCCCAGTCAGCCGCCTGTCGTCCGCAAAAAATAAGGTCGAATTCACCGACCTTCTTGATTGCCATTGCCAGCGCATATGCTGTGGAGTGGCTGTCTCCGCCGTCGAATGCCGGGTCCTGGAGAAGGACCAGTTCATCGGCACCCATGGATAGCGGTTTCTTTATGACATCCATGACAAAATTCTTGCCCAGGCTTATTACGGTGATCTTGCCACCCTGGGCATCTTTGATCCGGAGTGCTGCTTCAACTGCCTGTTCATCGAAGGGACTCACTACCTGAGAGACACCTTGCGCAGGCACCATTGTTTTCGCCGCTTCATCGATCTTGAAGCTGGTTGGAGGAGCCTCAGGATCTGCTATTTGCTTCACGCAAACGATCATATTGGGCATGGTTATCCCCCTTTCTCAGTCTTGTTTTGCGCAAGTTTAAATTTATCATGTGGCGGGATGGCATGTCAAGCTGGACTGAAACTTTTATGGATTAAAATTATTGGTGCTTGACAATGAGCGGTAAAACATGATACTTTTAGACAAAATCAGGGAAAAATTTGATAGTATAGTATACTGTAGTAATATAGTATTACATATTTAGTAATGTTTGAGGGAGATTATATGAGCAATAGTAATTTAATGACAACAAAAGAGGCGGCGGAGTACTTAAAACTCAACTATATGACCGTATACAAACTGGCACAGCGGGGAAGGATCCCAGCATCGAAGATTGGCGGGAACTGGAGGTTCCGCAAGGACTTGCTGGATGATTGGCTGGCGAAGCAGGCCAAGGTTGTTGAGGGCAATGTTCTTGTAGTAGATGACGACCCCGGCATTTTAGAAATGCTGAGTGAAGTTATTTCCCGAAAGGGATTCAGGGTCGTTGCCGTATCGAGTGGCGAGCAGGCGCTTCAGGAAGTTGATAAACAGCACTTCGATCTTATTTTCCTCGATCTTGTTCTGCCCGGCATGAGTGGAGTGGAGACCCTGTCTGCGATCAAAGAAAAAGATAAAAAAGCCGTGGTGGTTATAGTGACCGGTTACGGTGACGATCCGATGGCATTGAATGCGATGTCATTAGGTCCTCTGTTCCTCGTACGCAAGCCGTTCCGCGTCGGCGACATTGTTGAAGTGCTGAATGCTGTAATTAAGGTCAGGTAATAAAAATTTCAGCAAATTAATGACATACAGTGTGATATAGAAATTATTACGCTTACTTTAGTAGATAGGCCATCCACGTGTGAGGGGGTGGCCTTTTGATTTTACTTCCAAGCGATGTCCTTAAGGGAATTGACACATAACCGGTTCAGGTAGTAAATTTTAGTCTCATTCAATTATCGTTTAATAGAGACCCCTGTTGAGAGGTGTGATATGAGGGATTCAGAAAAGAGCAAGGAACAGTTGATTCGAGAGTTGGAGAAGCTCAGGGCACGAGTTGCTCAGCTTGAGAAGGGCTCGATAGGAGAGCGAGAAGAGAAGGAATCTAGGGTTGGCTTTGAAGAAAGATTAAGGGTTGAGCATAAGCAAATTGAAGAAGAGTTAAAGAAAAAAAGCGATGAACTGCAATTAATATTGGATGCCGTGCCGGCTCTCATTTACTTTAAAGATAATGATGGCAAAATTTTAAATATGAATAAGGCTACGGCCAGCCTCGCCACCGTTCCTAAGGAGAAACTGCTGAAGAAAACCGTATTCCAGCTAATGCCTGATACTGCGGACAAATATCACAGGGATGACATGGAAGTAATCACGTCGGGCAAGGCGAAGATGAATATCGAAGAGCAGGTGGAGCTCCTCGACAAGAAGATATGGCTTAAGACGGATAAATTGCCGATGAAAGATGAGGACGGTAATATAATCGGCCTTATCGGATTCTCGGTGGATATAACAGAGCGTAAGATGGCGGAAGATGCGTTGCGTCAGTCGGAGGAGAAGCTTCGCGTGATGTTCGATTCTATGACGGACGGCGTGGTGGTGACCGACTTGAACACAATCGTTGTAGATGTGAACAAGGAGGCGCTCAATCTATTTGGATATAGGAAGGATGAGGTTATAGGTCATAACGGTTTGGAGATACTGTCGCTAGATCAGCAGGACAAGGCCATGCAGGAGATGGCCCGCAGCCTTGAAGGAACTGAAACTTCAGGGATGCAAGAATACAGCCTTTTAACAAGGGGCGGGAGCAGGTTAGATGCGGAGATAAGCGTTAATAAACTTTCCGATGTCGATGGCAATCCGTTCGGGTTTGTCACGGTTATACGCGATGTGACGGAGAGGAAAAAGGCGGAGGAAGTTCTGAAGCGGAGCGAGCAGAAATACAGGCTGCTTTTTGAAAGCTCAATAGACGGCAAAGCTATCGTTGATGCTGAAACGAATGAAATACTGCTGGCTAACGAAACGGCCCTGAAACTGTTTGGTTTTAGCTCCAAAACGGATTTGGAAGGGATCAATATCTTCGATTATATCCACCCGGCTGATAAAGAGCGCATAGCTGCATCCGCGCGGAATAACGCCATGTTCAAAGAAGACTCAGTCAGTTTAGGGGAACTTAGAACATTGACCAAGACCGGTGAGGAAAAGTGGATATTGGTTACCGGCACTCTGAGCGATTACGAGGGCAGACCGGCGGGCTTAACCTCTTTTATTGACATTACTGAGCGCAAAAAGGCTGAGGATGCATTGAGAAAGAGCGAGGAGAAGTATAGGGACCTGGTGGAGAAAGAGAAAGACGTGATCTTCTCAGTGGACGCACTCGGCTTTATTACTTCTATAAATCCAGCGGTTAGGAATTGGGGTTATACAGTAGATGAAGTGCAGGGCAAAAACTTCATCGAACTCATACCGGAGGATTGGAGGGAGAAGACCGCCATAGAATTGCAGAATGCGCTTCTTGCTTCGGGAGAACTTATGGCCGAGACCAGGGTTGTTCATAAAAGCGGGGAAGTTCTGCCTATAGAATACAGCGCCATGATTATAAAAGAAGGCGATCAGTATGCAGGCGTACAGGGTATAGTCAGGGATATATCGGAGCGCAAGAAGGCGGAGGAGGCGCTGAGGCAGTCCGAGGAAAAATTCCGTGTCTTGTTCGAATCGATCCCGGATGGCATAAGCGTGATCGATATGAAAACCGGCAAGCTTGTGGATTCAAACCCGGCGGCTTTGCGGATGTTCGGCTTCAGCAGGGATGAAGTTATTGGGCAAGAAGCTTTCAATCTAATTGCGGAAAAAGATCGCGCGAAGGCCTTTGACGATATACAGAATACCCTTATCAAGGGGCAAAGCACCTTGTCCGAGTGGTGCCTGCTCGGTAAAGGAGGCAAGGAATACGACTGCGAGGCCACAGCCTCTGTGATTAATGACAACGCTGGAGCGCCGGCCTTTATGGTCAATGTTGTACGAGATGTAACGGAGCGTAAACGAATAGAAAAGGAATTGGACGACTACCGTAACAATCTGGAGAAGATGGTGCAGGAACGCACCTCGGATCTGATCAAGGCCAACAAGGAGTTGAAACGCGAGGTTTCTGAGAGGCAACGTGCTGAAGCTGAGCTAAGGGCATCAGAGGAGAAGCTGCGGCTTATCTTTGATTCCATAGGAGAGGGCCTCGTTGTCACCGACCTGAATGGCAATGTTAAGGATTTAAATGATGATGCAGTGCGCCTGGTAGGGTATGACAGAAAAGAGGAAGTAATCGGCAGAAACTGCATGGAACCTATAGTCGAGGCCGATCGCGCAAGGGCAATTGAGGATATGATGCGTATGGTCGAAACGGGGACCGGCGCACCCGGCGAATACAGATTTGTAAAGCGAGGCGGAGAGGAATTCGATGGAGAGTTGCGCGGAGCCGTGCTAAGGGATGAATATGGAAATCCGGCAGAGCTGATCGGGGTATTCAGGGATATCACCGAGCGTAAACGGGCCGAGGAAGCTCTTCGTGAAAGCGAGCAGAAGTACCGGACCCTGTTTGAGGATTCCCAGGACGCTATCATAATAACTACTATTGAGGGAGGGATACTGGACTTTAACCGTTCTTTGGCTAAGCTGGTAGGTTATTCCGGGGAAGAACTCCTTGATCTCAACGCGAGACAGTTATATATCAATCCCGACGATCGCGAAGCATTACAACGCGAGATAAGAAGCACCGGGGCTGTCAGGGATTATGCCGTGAAATGGGTGCGCAAGGATGGGGAGCGTCTTGACGTCTTAATGACTCTCACCGCTCGTTATGGCGCGGGCGGAGACGTTACCGGCTATCAGGGGATTGTTCACGATATCACCGAACGCAGGAAGGCGGAGCAGGCGCTGCGTGAGAGCGAGGCTCGCAGCAGGGCTATTTTAGAGGCTATGCCGGACCTGATATTCCAGATGAGCAGGGACGGCGTTTTTATTGGTTACAAAGGACCGGCGGAGGGGTTGTACATGTCTCCGGAGCAGTTTGTAGGGAAACATGTTGCGGAGGTTATGCCCTCGGATATCGCCGATCTTACGGTTCGCAGTATAAAGAATGCATTGGATACAGGTCGAATACAGCAATATAGCTATGAGCTTAATATGGAGGGGGAGGTTCGCCACTTCGACGCCAGGATGGCTGCTATTAATGACGAAGTCGCGCTTATCATTGTGCGGGATATAACCGAGCGCAGGAATATGGAAAACGCTCTCAAGATATCGGAGGAAAAGCTGCGCGGTATATTCAACTCGATTAAAGACGCCGTTGTTCTCACAGATCTCGAATTTACTATATTGGAGGTGAACGACGCGGCGCTGGAGATGAGCGGGGTGGAGAGCAAGGAAGAGATCATAGGAACTAAAGGCTATGACCTTATCGCACCGGACGATATGACCAGGGCCATGTCCACCCGCGAGGAAGCGGTGGAAGGACATCCTACACCCAGGGCCGAATATAAAATTGTTAATAAGGTCGGCAAGGAGATGTATGTGGATGTCGGTGTCTCCATGTATGAGGACCCTTCCGCCAGGACGGCAGGCTTTGTCGCTGTCCTCAAGGATATAACCGAGCACAGACGCATGGAGGACGCGCTGAGGGATTCCGAGGAGAAATTACGCGTCATGTTCTCATCCATGGCTGACGGCGTGGTTGTGACCGACCTTGAAGGCAAGATAATCGATCTGAACGAAGCCCAGCTCCGCACGTTCGGTTTTGCGGATAAGAAGGAGGTTCTTGGGAAAGGCGGCTTTGATTTCATCGTAGAGCGGGATCGCGACAGGGCTTTCAAGGAGATGATAAAGGTTTTCGAAGACGGTTACAACATCGGTTCAACTTTTACAGTAGCGGATAACAAGGGGAAAGAGATCGAGTGTGAGCTCAGCACTGCTATGCTGCACGAGGCCGAGGGGAAAGCGTCCGGGTTCATCACCGTAATGAGGGATGTCACCGAGCGCAGGCGCATGGAGCAGGCGCTGCGGGACTCGGAGGAGAAACTGCGAATCATCTTTGAATCCATCGGCGATGGGATCATAGTAACCGATCTGGAGGGCATAATAACCGAAACCAACGAGGCTGCGGCCAAGCTGGGCGGATGGTCGGATAAGGGCCAGCTTGTGGGGATGAGCGGCTTCGATTTTGTCGCCGAACAAGAGCGGCCCAAGATGGTCGCCGACATGATAAAGGCTCTCAGGGAGCAGCGAAGCATAAATGTGGAATATTCCGTAAAGGACAAGGACGATCGGGAATATCAGAGCGAGGTAAATGTCACACTGCTGCGCGACGCGGCCGGCCGGCCCAAGGGCATAGTCAGCGTTATCAGGGATATTACCGAGCGCAAGCGCATGGAGCAGGACCTGCGCGATTCGGAGGAAATGTCACGAGGCATGATTGAAAGCGCCGCGACCGCGGTTTGTATCGTCAAGGACGGCAAGTTTGCTTACGTGAGCCCGATGTTCGCCGAGATGACCGGATACAGCATTGACGAACTCATCGGCAACAGATCGACGGATTATATTCATCAGGATGACAGGGATAGCGTTACAAGGGAAGCCGTGGCAAATCTTAAAGGCGACAATATCGCTCCTCACGAATACAGGCTGCTGAGGAAGGACGGGAGCTTCATATGGATTCTGGAGAAGGTCGCTTCCATCCAATATAAAGGCGAGCGCGCCGCCATCGGAAGCCTTCTGGATATCACCAGGCTCAAGCAGGTTGAGGAGGCGTTGCGGGATTCCGAGGAGAAGCTGCGTATAATATTCGCTTCACTGCCCGACGGTGTTACCGTGACCGATATGAACGGCAGGATCGTAGAGGAGAATGAAGCCGGTATTAGGATGTCGGGATTTGCTTCTAAAGATCAAGTTATCGGACTTAATGGATTCGATTTCATTGCCAGTAGTGATAGAGACAGGGCGCTGGCGGATTTGCCCAGAATATTTGAGACGGGCATCAGCGGTCCTCTTGAATACAAAATGGTGAATGTCGATGGTAATGAGTACGACGGCGAGATTATAGCCGCGATGATGCGGGATAAGTCCGGGAACCCGCAGGGGTTCATTACTGTTATCAGGGACATTACGGAGCGCAAGAGGGCCCGGGAGGAGCTTCAGGAATCTCAGGAGATGACGCGCGGCATGCTGGAGAGCGCGGCCACCGGTATTTATCTGGTTCAGGACGGGAAGTTTAAATATGTTAATCCGCTCTTCACCGGGATATCGGGGTACACGCTGGAAGAGCTGCTGGATTCCGATTCGATGAATTACATACATCCCGATGACAGGGAAACAACCAGGGCTCAAGTGATAGAGAACCTCAAGGGAATCAGCGACCGGCCCCATGAATTCAGGTTCCTCAGGAAAGACGGGCAGTCGACATGGATTCTGGAGAAGGTCGCTTCCATCGAGTACAAGGGCCGCAGGGCCGTCATCGGCAGCTTCATGGATATCAGCGAGCGCAAGCATATTGAGGAGATGCTGCAGCAGAGAAGCCGGGAGCTTGAGCAGCGTACCAACCAGCTCCTCGCGCTGCAGAAGATAACGACTTCAATCCAGAGTACGCTGGACCTGAAGGAGATTATGCAGCAGGTAGCTGACGGTGTTGTGCACAACCTGGGCTTCGACCACGCTCTCATAATTAAGGTGGACGAAGCGGCTAATGTGTCCAGAGGGATGGTATTTGCCACAAAATATGATGCGTCTAAGGTCGGCGACCTGCAGGACATCATAGGAAGACGTTTGACGGATATAGAGATACCGCAGATCAGGGGCTACAGCCAGACAGTGGATAATGCCATGGATGGGAAAGCAACTATAACACGCGATTTCTTCGAAGTATCTTCCACAATATTGTCGCGTGAAGAAAGCGACGTTGTTGCGGAGATGCTGGGAGTTAAAACCGTCGCGGTCATGCCTCTTTTCGCCAGAGATCGCCATGTGGGAAGCATACTGGCATTGACCGATCGGGAAGAGATAGACAATGTGCTCATGGAGCCGCTGCGCATCCTGAGCGACCAGGCTGGCGTGGCGGTGGAGAACGCTGATTTGTACCACGGCGTGTCGGAGTACGCGCGGCGACTGTCGGTCATCACCTCACTATCGAAGATTTTAGGATCGAGTTTGGATATAAAGGGCGTGTATCGCGCTTTCACCGAGGAAGTCAGGAAGGTCATGGACTTCGATCGCACCAGCATCGCGATGGTGGAGGGCGACAGGTTGCGGTACTTTGTTGTGGCGGAGGATATAGATACGCAGTTGAAAGACGGGGCCGATTTGCCATTAAGCGATTCGGCTACAGGGCTGGTGGTTAAGACGAAGAGGACGCTTATCGAGCCCGATTTTGAGCAGGAAATGAAATTCCCCATCGACCACATGTATTACCGCAGCGGGTTGAGGTCGGCCATCCGTGTTCCGTTGTTCTCAAAGGGCGAGGTGTTCGCTACGTTTAACCTTGCAAGCAGAAACCCTAACGCCTACGGTGAAAGGGAAAAGGAAATACTGGAGCAGATATCCGGTTCACTGACCGCCGCTATGGAGAACTCGAGGTTGTTTAATCAGGTCAAACAACACGAAGCCGAACTGCTTAAGGCTTATGAGGATTTGAAATCGGCGCAGGCATATATGCTTCAGGCCGAGAAGCTGAGGGCGCTGGGCGAAATGGCCGGGGGTGTGGCGCACGATTTCAACAACATTTTGGCCGTTGTGCTGGGCCGCACTCAGCTGGCGCTTGAGGACGTGAAGGATGAGAAATTAAAGAAAGACCTGCAGATAATTGAGCAGACCGCCATGGATGCGGCGACGACGGTGCGCCGGCTGCAGGACTTCGCCAGGGTGAGGGTGGAGCGTAATTTTGAGGCGCTCGATTTGAAGGAGGTCGTGGAAAGCGCGCTGCAGATGGCGGAATCCCGCCGCGTGAAACTGAAGGAGAGAGAAGGCGTCACGATAGATATTGAATCGAAGTTGCAGGAGCTTTCCCCTGTTGAAGGGGATGCGGCAGAATTGAGGGAAGGGTTGCTCAACATAATCTTCAACGCGATGGACGCCATGCCCGACGGAGGAAAGATCACACTTAAGGCTACGCAGACGAAGAAATGGGTGACCCTTGCCATCAGCGATACGGGAATCGGCATGCCGGAGGAGGTAAGAAAAAAGATATTCGAACCATTCTTCACTACGAGAATACATAAAGGCACCGGGCTTGGGCTTAGCGTAACTTATGGCATTATACAACGTCATCGCGGTGATATATGGGTAGAGAGCAACGAAGGCGTCGGCTCGACTTTCAAAATTAAACTGCCTGTATGCGAGGGTGTTGTCTGTAAGAAGAGCGCTGCCGGGAAGACCGATATTATGAAAAGCATTTCAATATTGATGGTCGATGATAATCCGGAGGTGGCCGGGATTTTAAGCCTTACACTGAAGCGTTTAGGGCACAAGGTTGTGGAGGCAAATAGCGGCGAGGCAGCCATAAATACCTTTGAGGTGGGCAATTTCGATTTGGTGATAACCGACCTGGGAATGCCCGACATGTCGGGGCACGAGGTGGCTAAGATTGTGAAAGAGATAAAGCCCGGAACGCCCGTACTAGTCATCAGTGGCTGGGGAGGACAGCTCAATCTGGACGACATGCCGGAGGTGGATGGGGTTATAGCTAAACCTTTCAGCAAGGATGTTCTCTCGGAGAAGATCGCGGCGCTGCTTTCCGGCGAGGGTGCTCGATCTGGAAAAGTTGAGAAGAAGGCTCCGAAAAAGGGGAAGACGAGTAAAGCCGGTCCCAAGATCGATAAAACGGCTGGAGATAAAACCGGCGGGAAGAAGCCGATAAAAAAAGCGGACCCTGAAAAGAGAAGTCAAGAATAATAAATCCGCGTGGATTCGAATGTAAAAGGAAAGGCCCGCGATCGCGGGCCTTTGTTATAAATATCAAGAGAGACGATCGATTAGAGGAGTGACGGCACGCCGTCCGATGCCTTTTGCATCTCTTTCAGCTTGTCCTCGGCTTCCTTCTGTCTCTTCTTTAGCAGAGGGGCGGACTCAGTTACCGTGCTGAACAAATGTTTTACTCTTGGAACATCCCTGAGCTGCGAGAAAATCACGGTGACGCTAAGGTCGCTGCGCTCACGCGGATAGTCTCCGCTTCTGATAAGGGCATCTTCCGAAACCTCTCTCATAAGGCTGCCCAGCTCTTTTACCAGTTCCACGTTCATTTCTTTTTGCGGGGCGGAGAGAAGGTACAGGGCTTTCGCTGCGTCAGCGGGGTTGATCGTTGCCGACATCTCAGACATCGCCTGATTCATAGCCTCCAGGCCGCGGAAAGTCTCTCTGCCTTTAGCCCTGAAGCTTCTTGTTCTTTCAAACGGCAGTTTTCTGAACGTGCCCAGAGGAGTCTTACCTATACCGATCACCGTCCAGCTTTCCAACGTCTGCATGATATCTCCGGCATCCAGGGTTTTGGCTCCGATGTTGCCTCGTTTTACTTCTTCGCCGGCACATAGCAGTTCAAAGAACGGGCTGACGATCTGCTCGTTCATCTTGTCCATATTGTTCAACAGGTTGGAGTCCTTCTTCAAGTACCTCTGGTTATCGGCAAGGAACACGGCATCGGCCACAGAATGTATGGACTTCAAACAAGTCGCGGCGTTATAAACGCACCGTTCCTCGGATTCCTCTTCGTAAGAAAACGGGAGCACGACAAGGGCATAAACCGGTTTCTCCGGATACCTTTCTTTGATAGTATCTGCGACTATGGGCAGGGCACCGGAACCGGTACCGCCGGCGGCGCCTGCGATGAGGAAGAATGCGTCGGTCTCATAGAACCTGGAGCCGCTTCTTATGGCGTCCACTATTTTATCTTTATCGTTGCGCGCTACCTCGGCGCCAAGTTCGTTGATCTTCCCTACGCCATGGCCCGAAGTCTTTCTCCCGCCGATAAGAAGCCGATGATGATAATCAGGCTTTATTGTCTTTAGACCGCTGAGGTCGGCCTGGTCCGTATTTACAGCGTAGACGCCCATTATTATCTGTATGCCGCGCTGGCGCACCGCCGTTTTTCCCATTCTGGCAAATTCGTCCGCTACCCTGCTCCCGCACTGCCCGAGTCCTACTACGACTATTCTCATTACTGCCTCCTTGTTTTATCCCCGCTTCCGGTAAAAGGTATTTAAGTATTATCTTACTGTTGATTTCCACTGTCAATACTAGAGTCGTTACGTTTATGATTAATTCCGCTGTGTCATGTGCCGGACTGGGTATGTTTATATAAATCTTGCGATGTTATAATGAAACCCTGATTTTCGGGGTGGACTTATGGAATTTCTAAAAGAGACGGTAAAAGTTGAATTCCTTAATCCGTTGCGCGGTTTTAAGCGTGAGACAAAGCCGATAGAGTATCGCAGCGATCCGCTTACCGGATACCGCAGCCGCATCAGCCTTGATAGGGCTAAGCGCGTGAAACAAGCACAGAAGATTAAAATTAACGTATCAGATATTGTTTCGCACTCGGCCGACGGATGCTATTTCTGCAGGGAGAATATCGATGGAGCGACGTCTAAGTTCGTAGCGGAAATTCTATCGGAAAATACTGACGGTCGCATAACAGTCGGCCAAAGTATATTGTTCCCTAATCTATATCCATTTGCGGAGCACCATGCCGTAGCGACAATAACAGATTGTCATTATCTGGAACTTGACGAATTCACGCCCGACATGATAGTAGACAATCTTACGGCAGTCCAGAAATATACGGTTTCTATCCGCAAGTACGATGCAGGCGCCAGATACCCCGCGTGGATCTGGAATTATCTGCCTCCCAGCGGCGCCAGTATCATTCATCCCCATGTTCAGATCGCCCTGGAACGCACACCCATGCCGGAACTAGCCGACCTTTTGAGTGAAAGTGAAGGCTATCTGCGCGATACTGGTGCAAATTTCTGGCAGGAGCTAATAGCTATCGAAAAGGAAAGTGGCGATAGGTTTATAGGAGAGAACGCGTCGGTAGCTGTTATCGCCACCTTTTCTCCGCGAGGCAATCGCGATGTTCAGATTATATCCAAGCGGGTCAGCGGCATAGCGGATTTCGACGAAAAGCACGTACGGGATTTCGCCGATGCAGTCGTGCGCGTGCTGCACGGCTACAAGAAAATGGGGATAAACTCGTTTAACCTTGTCACTTATTCTGCTGCTATAGACGAGCACCCGGGGCATTTCCGCTTCAGCGCGCGCATGATTTCAAGGCCCGTATTCCAATCGCTGTATACCAACGATTCGGGGCCTATGGAGCGTTTCTACGGCGTATCCATAATCGAGGCTGTGCCGGAGCAGGTGGCATCGGACATGCGGAAATGTTTTGAGTATTAGTCGTCCCACAGGGGGTTCATCACCAGGCCTGTCGGTGTCTTAGGATAGAAGTATGTTGATTTCTGCGGCATCCTAAGTTTTGCATCGGCCACGGCCAACATATCAGCGATAGGTGTCGGATTGAGGAAGAACGCAAGCTGATGGCCGCCTTTGTTCACACTCTTTATAGCTTCGATGCCGTCGCGGGTGTACTCCAGGCATTCCTCCTCCAGCTTGGGGCTGTCTATCTTAAGAATACGGCGAAGGATAAGCCGATGGAGTATGGTCACATCAAGGCCGCTGACCGCGTCGTCCCCGGCCTCACCGTCGACTTTCAGGTCAACGCCTTTTTTCGCATGCAGGACGCAGAGCTTTTCGCCGTCCAGCCCGTATAGCCCGAAGCTGGTATTACGGTTCTTCTGAAGAGCGTCTATCCAGTGCTTAAGCGATTCCGTTGCTTTGGAATGCGGCGGGAGCGTTTCGCTGTCGAAATATTCGGCAATTTTATCTTTCAGCGAATCCAGCGCGCTTTGTTTCAGCCCTTTTATAATGCGATGGGTCGGCAGCATGAGCAGATTTGGATCTTCGGCCGGCGTGATGGTCATCATAACGTAGTTGTACGGCGCATCGTAGCTGTCGGATGGGCTGGCTGCCTTGCGATCGCGACTGTAATTGAGAGCCGTCTCGTAGCGGTGGTGGCCATCGGCGATGTACAGCATCTTATCGGCGAGCAGCTTGGAAACTTTCGGTATGGTAGCATTGTCGGTGATGGCCCACATGGCGAACTCCACGCCGTCCTTATCCTTGGCATGCGGTGCCGGCCGTTTGATAACGTCGGCGAATAGCTCCTCAAAGCCTCCGGGTTTGTAGCGGAACAGCACCATGACCGGACTGAAGTTCACGGCGCAGGCTTTGAGCAGTTTCATGCGATCCTCGCGCGGCTTGCTCATCGTTTTTTCATGCGGGCGGACGCAACCGGTCGTGAGGTCCTCCAGCTTAACCCGGGCCATGAGGCTTAACCGGCTGTAATCACAGTCGTTGTGTGTAAATCGATGCTTGATGAGATAAAGCGCCGGACGTTCCTCGCGAGTAAGTATTCCTTCATCTAGCCACTGTTTGACATAACCTGCGGCGCGTGTGTATTTGTTATTTTTGGGGGTGTCTTTCGCTTCGTCGATTCCGTAGTCTAGACGAATGACATTGTAGGGGTTTAAATCATAATAGCGAAGCTGCTCCGCAGATGATATCACATCGTATGGTGGCGTGATTACTGCCGAGGGATCGCCGATGCGATCAAGGTTGTATCTGAGACCGCGGAACGGTTTAACAACAGCCACAGCGCTTACTATAGCAAAGACGGAGGCAGGAGGTCAATTAGAGTTTTGTATGATGAAAACCGGTCAACCCCCTGTGTCCCCCAATCATGGGGGAATTGAAAAAAAGGATAGGGGACACCCCTAGAACCCCGGCAGGAGAAAAGTCTCCTGCACCTCTTTTTCTTACACGTCGTTCCGGTGAAAACCGGGATCCACAAAGGGCGAATGGCCATTCGCCCCTACATTATGCGTCGATGGCTGAGCGAACATCCGCGATGAAGACCTTCACGTCGGCTGCCGGGCGCTTGCTCTTCTCGATGATGTCGAGGATGCGGCTTCCGATGATGACGCCGTCGGCAAGCCCGGCCGCGCGCTGTGCCTGCTCCGGCGTGGAGATGCCGAAACCAACACACAGCGGCTTATCCGTTATCTTGCGTATCCGCGAAATGAAATCTTCAAGGTCGGTCGACATCGTCGATCGCGCGCCGGTGACGCCCTTGAGCGAGACCACGTATATGAAGCCCTGAGCCCTGTCCGCGATGAACTTCAAGCGTTCTTGCGAGGAACTGGTCGGAGCCACCAGATATACCAGGTCGAGGCCATGTTTTTTCATGATAGCCTCGGCCTCGCTGCCTTCGTCGGGCGGCAGGTCGGGCACGATGAAGCCGTCGATGCCCGCTTTGTGTGATGCGATGCAGAACTTATCAAATCCGTAATGAAGCATCGGGTTGTAGTAGCCCATGAAAAGCAGGGGTATGTCGACCCTCTTACGCAGCTTGGCGGCTACCTCCAGACATTTGCCCGGCGTGATGCCTGCTTCCAGCGCGCGCTGGCTGGCGCGCTGTATCGTGGCGCCGTCGGCCAGCGGGTCGGAGAAGGGTATGCCCATCTCGATGATGTCGCAGCCGCTGTCGACCAGTGCGATCGCGATCTCGAGCGTCGCGTCTATATTTGGATAGCCCACGGTCAGATATGCGACTAGCGCCTTGCGTTTAATCGGTCGATTCTTATCGAAGAATGCATCTATGCGGTTCACAGCTTCACCCCCAGCGCCCCGGCCACGATGCCCATGTCCTTGTCGCCGCGGCCGCTCAGGTTGACGAGAATGCTCTTGCTTTTGGGCAGTCCGGAGGCCAGCTTAGCGGCGTAGTACACCGCGTGCGCCGACTCCAGCGCCGGTATGATGCCCTCCTTCTCGGATAGCAGTTTAAAACCCTCAAGCGCCTCGTCGTCGGTAGCGATTGCGTACTCGGCGCGCTTCGTTTCCATGAGCAGGCTGTGTTCCGGCCCCACGCCGGGGTAGTCCAGCCCGGCCGAGATGCTGTGCGTCTCCTTTATCTGCCCGTACTCGTCCTGCAGCACGTACGATTTCGTTCCGTGCAGCACGCCGATGCCGCCGCCGCTGAAACGGGCGCTGTGCTTGCCGCTGGCGATGCCCAGCCCGCCGGCCTCGACGCCGATGAGCTTGACGCTCTTGTCGTGCAGGAACGGATGGAATATTCCTATCGCGTTACTGCCCCCGCCCACGCAGGCGACGATGTAATCGGGCAAGCGGCCAGTCGTTTTCAACATCTGCCTGCGCGCCTCCTTCCCGATGACCGACTGGAAGCCGCGCACCATTATGGGGTAGGGGTGCGGGCCCAGCGCGCTGCCCAGCAGGTAGTGTGTGGTGTCGACATTTGTTACCCAGTCGCGAATCGCTTCATTTATCGCGTCTTTCAGCGTCCTGCTGCCGCTGGACACCGGGCGCACTTCCGCGCCTAGCAGCTTCATGCGGAAGACGTTGAGCGACTGGCGCTGTATGTCCTCCTCTCCCATGTAGACCACGCATTCCATGTCGAGTACGGCGCATACGGTGGCCGCGGCCACGCCGTGCTGCCCGGCTCCGGTCTCGGCGACTATTCTTTTTTTATTCAGTCGCTTAGCTAAAAGCCCCTGCCCCAGGGCGTTGTTTATCTTGTGCGCTCCGGTGTGGGTCAGGTCCTCGCGCTTGAGGTATATCTGTGCCCCGCCGCAGTGCTTCGTCATCTGTGAGGCGAAATATAGCGGCGTGGGTCGCCCCACGTAGTCTTTGAGCATGGCTTTGAGCTCGGCTTTAAAATTGGCGTCGCGGCAGGACTGGCGGTAGGCTTTTTCGAGCTCGTCCAGGGCGGCCATGAGCGTCTCCGGCACGTACTTGCCGCCGAATTGGCCGAAGTGGCCATTTCTATCGGGTAATTGTGTCGCGTTCTTCATCTGCTTTTTACCTCTGACTAAGTGATAATCAACCCCCTGTATCCCCCATTCTTGGGGGAAGGGAAAAAGCTGGGGGACACCCCCAGTGCCCCCGGCAGGAGAGAAATCTCCTGCACCTCTTATTGTCGAGTTCGTCATTCCGGCGTAGGCCGGAATCCACAGCTTATATTTAACGACGGGTTTATAACTCGCCCTACGGTGTGGAGTCGATCCTTCTCACCGTTGAGATGAACCTCTTTATTTTGCCGATATCTTTCACGCCGTTGGTCTCCACTCCGCTGGATACGTCCACGCCCCATGGCCGTGCCGCCGCTATAGCCCAGGCTACGTTCGCCGGTGTGAGGCCGCCGGCGAGCACAAAGCGGTATTTGCCCGCGGCTGCTTTGGCTATCGCCCAGTCGAACGCCTTGCCGGTGCCGCCGTAGCTTCCGTTGACGGCGCAATCCAGCAGCGGCAGGAAGTAGTAGTTGGCCTTCTTATAGCCGCCTGACAACTCGCTCACCAGCTTCTCGCTGGAGTATTCCTTAGATATTTTTATGGCCTTGATGGCGGGGCGGTGCAGCTCCTGCACATATTCCCAGGGTTCATCGCCGCTCAGCTGTATGCGGTCGAAGTTGCAGTACTTGGCGATGCGGTTTATCTCGCTGGCAGGCATGTTGACGAATACGCCTACCGAGAGCGTACGGCTCCCTTTCACCGCGGCCGCGATAGCTCTAGCCTGCTCGATATCGACCTGTCGTTTAGACGGGGCCATCACGATGCCGATATAGTCGGCTCCGGCCTTGGCGGCGGCGACGGCCTGCGACGGCTCCTTTATTCCGCAAATCTTTACCCTGGTCATGACATTAGCTCCTTCATTTTCTTGGCAGCATCATCGGCGGCGGAGAGCACCTCTCCCACCAGCATGGCATTCACCTTCCACCTGTATAGTTTCTCCACATCTGCGCGGCTTTTTATGCCGCTCTCGCTTACTACGATGCAGTCGTCGGGCACGAACGGGCGCAGGCGCTCGGTCGTATGCAGATCGACATCGAATGTTGTAAGATCGCGGTTGTTGATGCCGATCACCCGGCACCCGCTGGCTACGGCGCGTCTGATCTCGTTCTCATCGTGTACTTCTACCAGGCACTTCATTCCCAGCGTGTAGCTGAGATTGATCAACTGCACCAGCTTATCGTCGTCCAATATCGCTACGATGAGCAGCAGCGCGTCGGCGCCGCAGGCTCTCGATTCGTATATCTGGTACGGGTCGAAGATGAAATCCTTGCGTAGCAGCGGCACCCGGATTTTTTTTGCATCGAAAGCTTCTCTTATCTCTCTCAGGTAATCGATGCTGCCCTTGAAATATTTCTCCTCGGTGAGTATCGATATCGCCGCGGCTCCGTTTGCCGCATAAGTTGTCGCCAGGCTGACCGGGTCGATGTCGGCATTTATGACGCCTTTCGAGGGCGAGGCCTTCTTCACCTCGGCGATGAGCCGGATATCATCGCCGCGCAATGCGGCGGCGAAGTCTATCGGCTTGCGCTTCATGACGGTGCAACGCCGCTTCAACTCTCTGAGCGGCATCTCGCGTTTCCGCAGTTCCAGCGATTCCTTTTTCGATTGGACTATTTCATCTAGGATCATCAGATAATCAGCCCCCTGTTATCCCCCAATCTTGGGGGATTTTAAAAAAGGATAGGGGACACCCCTAAAACCCCGGCAGAGGGAAGACCCTCTGCACTCCCTCATAGCTGTCAACGAAAATCTCCTGCACCTCTTGTTTCCGTATTCGTCATATCAACCCCCGTCGGTAGCTCTCAAACCGTAGGGTGGGTAGAGCGCAGCGAAACCCACCACAATATATTGCGAAGGTGGGTTAGCTCCGAGTAAGTAACCCACCCTACACCAGGCTTTGCGTCAGCTCCCTCAGCTCGTCCAGCTTCTTCATAGCGGCGTGGATGTCTATTGATTCGGCGGCCAGCTTCACGCCCTCTTTAAGGTCTTTCGCCATGTCGGCGGCGACGAGGGCCGCGGCAGCGTTGAGTAGCGTGATATCGCGATAGGGACCCTTCTCGCCGTGCAGAACTACACGAAGTATGTCGGCGTTCTCCTTGGGCGGGCCGCCTCTCAGCTTATCGACGCTCGTCCTCGTGAAACCAAAGTCCTCAGGCTCGATGTAATATCGCGCAACCGCGCCTTCTTTGAGCTCGCACACTGTCGTTTTTCCGCCGAGCGTAATCTCGTCCATGCCGTCCTCGCCGTGCACGGCCAGCGCATGGCCGCAGCCTAAGATTCCCAGCACCTCGGCCATCGTCAGGGCCAGCTCGTCGCTGAACACGCCGAGGAGCTGCGATTGCGCCCGCGCCGGGTTGGTCATGGGGCCAAGAATATTGAACACGGTGCGGATGCCGATCTCTTTTCTCGGGTTGACGGCGAACTTCATCGCCGGGTGGAAGCGCGGCGCGAACATGAAGCCGATGCCGATCTTTTCAAGACAACACTCGACGCCTTTCGCATCGATGTCGTATTTCACACCCAGCGCATCGAGCACATCGGCGCTGCCGCAGCCGCTGGACATGCCGCGGTTTCCGTGCTTGGCTACCTTGACCCCCGCCCCGGCCACGACGAAGGCCGCTGTGGTCGAAATATTGAACGTCTTGGTGCCGTCCCCGCCCGTGCCGCAGGTATCAACCAGAGGCCCATCCGCTTTAACCGGCAGCGATTTCTCGCGCATGACTTTAGCCATGCCCGCTATCTCGTGCACCGTCTCGCCCTTGAGCCGCAGCGCCGTGACGAATGCCCCGAACTGCGCTGGCGTGGCCACACCATCCATAATCTCATTCATGACCTGCGCCGCCTGCTCCATGTCGAGCGAGCTGCCTTTAACCACTATATCGATAGCCTCTTTAATCATTGTCGCGCCTCCTGTTTGACCGTCGCTTTCATATTTAGAAAATTCCTTAACAAATCCTTTCCAACATTCGTCATAATCGATTCCGGGTGGAACTGCACGCCCTCCGTCGGATACTTGCGGTGTCTTAGACCCATGATGATACCACCGTCCGTTTCGGCTGTCACCTCAAGGCAGGAGGGGATGCCGTCGCGCATGACCGCCAGCGAGTGGTAACGAATGGCCCGGAACGGGTTCGACAGACCGTCGAAGACGCCCTTGCCGTCGTGTTTTATCGTCGACGATTTGCCGTGCATGATCTCGCCCGCGCCCGCGACCGTGGCCCCGTAGGCGTAGCCTATGCACTGGTTTCCCAGACACACGCCCAGTATCGGCAATCTAGGTCCGAAATGTTTTATCGCATCGACCGATATGCCCGCATCGAGCGGCGTGCCCGGCCCGGGGGAGATGACGATGCGTTCCGGATTGAGCTTTTTGATGGCGTCGATGGTAATCTTATCGTTCCTGACGACCTCTATGTCCTGCCCCAGCTCGCACAGGTACTGGTACAGGTTGTAGGTAAAGCTGTCGTAGTTATCTATCAGCAGTAGCATATGCTTCCTCCGCGACTTCAATGGCCTTCATCAGCGCCCGGGCCTTGTTCAAACACTCCTGGTGCTCGCGCTCCGGCACGCTGTCGTAGACGATGCCAGCGCCGGCCTGCACGTGCGCCGTGCCGTCCTTCATCACTATGGTACGTATCGTTATCGCCGTGTCCAGGTTGCCGGAGAAGCTGAAATATCCCACCGCGCCTGCGTACGGGCCGCGTTTGTCCGGCTCCAGCCCGGCTATTATTTCCATCGCTCGAATTTTTGGAGCTCCGGACACGGTTCCGGCGGGGAAGCAGGCGCGCAGCGCAGCGAAGGGGGAGAGGTCGCTCCTCAGTTTCCCCTGCACGTGTGAGACGAGGTGCATTACGTGTGAGTAGCGCTCGACATCCATGAACTGCGTCACCTCGACGCTGCCCGGCTCGGCTATGCGCCCGATGTCGTTCCGCCCCAGATCGACGAGCATGATGTGCTCGGCCTGCTCCTTGATGTCGGCCTTAAGCTCTTTCTCATAAGTGGCGTCCTGCTCGGCGTCGTGGCCGCGGGGGCGCGTTCCGGCGATGGGGTGGGTGGCGACGACGCCGTTCTCGACGCGCACCAGCAGCTCCGGCGAGGTTCCGATGATGTGGCAGTCGTTCAGTTTCAAATAGTACATATAGGGCGAGGGGTTGATGCTGCGCAGCGACCTATAAATGTCGAACGGCTGGGCGCTGGTCTGTTTGCTCAGGCGCTGCGATAGCACCGCCTGAATGATATCGCCGGCGACGATATGTTCCTTGGCATGCGCTACGATGGACTCGTATTGCGCCTGGGACATGTTGGACGTCGCGGCTTTGGCTGCCTTGCCGTTAGGCTTACCACGATTCGAGTCGAGTGGGCGGTTGAGCTTGCGCACCAGCGCGTCGATGCGCTCGGTCGCTTCTTTATAAGCTTTCTCGACATCGCCGTTGTGGAGATGCGCATGGCTCACAACTTTTATTTTATGACTGAGGTGGTCGAATACCAGCACGGTGTCGGCGAACATGAAGACGGATTCAGGCAGGCCCAGCGGGTCGCGCTCGGGGGCGGGCAATTTCTCGAAGTGTCGCGCCGTCTCGTATCCCAGATAGCCGACGGCGCCGCCGTGGAAGGGAGGCAGGCCGCGCACGGGAACCACCTTGTATTTCTTGAGCTCGGCCTCGATCGGGATTAACGGATCGCCATTGCTGTCGTTCAATCGCAATACAAGATAGGGATCGGCGCCGATGAAGCTGTAGCGGGCCAGACGCTCGCCGCCCTCCACGCTTTCCAGAAGGAAGGCGTAATCGCCCTCGGCTATTTTGAGGAAGGCCGAGACCGGCGTCTCCAAGTCAGCCACGATCTCGCGGTACACAGGTATCAGGTTTCCCTGATTCTTCAGCTTTTTCACTTCTTCTATTGTCGGGTAGTACATACGCCACCTCCGGCTGTCGACTTTAAAAACTTTAGATTTGTAATTATCAACCCCTGTATCCCCCAATCATGGGGGAATTTAGTAAAGGAATAGGGGGCACCCCTAAAACCCCGGCAGGAGATTTCTCCTGCACCTCTTTTGCTAAGGTTCGTTTTTACAAAACAAAAAACCTTCGTCGAAGGGACGAAGGTTTTTAAAAACTCCGCGGTGCCACCCTTTTCCCCGAATGAACGGGGCGGCTCTTGTCAGGTACGGCCTTTACCGGCGATACCCTGGGCTACGATAACGGTGCCCTCTCCGTCAAAGCCTACTCTCGAAAACGATTTCGGTTTGCAGCTCCCAAGTCCATTCCGCCCCTGCGCTGGTGCCGGGCTCTCACCTGCCCCGGCTCTCTGTGACCCCGCTTCCGGACGTACTAGTCTTGTTCTACGCTTTTCAGTTATTAAGTTTTACCAAGGTAACATAAAGTTACGGTAGTGTCAAGATACTGTCGTTATCGGTACTCCGGGAGCTAATGACTCGATATCAAACATGCTGTCATCTATCGTCGGGTTAAGATCGATATTCGAATACTGCATGGTGTATTTGTATCCTTCCGCCGAGGTGGCCTCGCCTTTGACCAGCCAGCCGCTGTCGGATATCCAGTAGCTGGATACGGAACCATCGGCGAAGTCGCAGGTGAATTTAGTGCATGACTGGCCGCTTATGTTCTCCTGCCCCTCGATAGACGCGGTTCCGGAACATGCGGCCTGGAAACCGGAGAGTATCTCTGAGTCTGATGAATCTCCCCAATATCCGTCTTCAAATTCCTGCGCAAATGCCGCACCCGGATTATCGACTTCCCATTCAGTAGCGTATTTATATACCATGTTCAGTTCCGGCATATACAGGTAAGCGAACTGTCCGTCATAGATCCACATGTATTCTGTTTCCGTTCCTTCGTATGTTGTGCTCCATGCGGTATTCCACTTTTCTCCCTTGACCCAGTACTGCATCTCTCCCGAATGCCCGTCCGAATCAGACCACTCCATGAAGAATTTGTAGCTATCCGGCAGCGTGCCGGTCTCTCCCGGCTGCTCCGTTGCCGTTGCGGTGGGTGTCGGTTCACTTGTACCGCCGCCGCCGCATCCTATTGCTGTAATCGAGACTGCTATGGCGATGATTAATCCCAGTAGCGCATACTTCTTAAGCATATTCCACCTCATTTGGCGATGATTTTCGAGGTTAACACGATATCAGCTTCAAGTCAATATTTGAATCCGTGTTAGAGATTTGAAAATAATACACGCCCCATCCGCTCATCGCAGTACGATGGGGCGTGCGGTTCTTAGCTTATATACGGTTTGTACTATGGTTGTCTGATTGTGCTGGCTGTATTAATTCGGCTGAAACACAGAATCCGAAAGGCTGGGATTGATATCGATATTAGTATATGTCACAGTGCCCATTCCGGGAACAGTGTATGTCCAGCCCTGCACGCCTGTCCATTCTTCAGCCAAGTAGTCACGATATCCTTCAAAGCTTTCATAGAATTCATCCCAAAACTCATCGAAACCCTGGTACATCGTGATAAAGTCGATCCATTCGTATCCGTTGTAAACCCAGCCCTGATGGGTGGAACCTTTCAGGATATAAGCCATGTTCATTTGTGCCGAGGTCATGTCAATTCTGAAATCGAGGTCGCTGGTTCCAAAGTTCCTTGCCCTGTACCTGTATGTAAATGTTCCTTGTCCTTCAATCACATACTCAACAGTGAAGTCAAGGCTCGTTGCCGTAGCGGCAGGGTTGGTCTCCTGTGTTGCCGTTGGCTCCGATGTGGGTTGCCCAGTTGGTTGTTGTGTCGGTTGCGCTGTCGCCGTTTTCGGCTGAGGAGTTGGGCCAGCGCTCCCGCCGCCGTCGCATCCGATAGCGGAGATCGAAACCACCAGAGTGATAATCAATCCCAGTACTGCAAATCTTTTCGTCATATTTCACCTCTCCTGGCAATTATTTGCGAGACTGACGAAGAGTCAATCTCAAAGCGATATTCAATTTACGTTTGGCTCTGCTGCCAGTGCTTGCCCTCGGTCTTTATCGATGGCGCGATAACCATTGTAGCCTTTTGCATCTCACGGATATTGCGAGCGCCGCACATGCCCATAGACGTTCGCAGCGCGGTGACCAGGTTCTGCGTTCCACTGGTGACCGAAGACGGGCCGAAGAGCATCTGCTTGAGGGTAGTGGTCGTGCCGACCTTGACGCGCGTGCCGCGCGGCAACGAAGCATGCGGGGTGGCCATACCCCAGTGATAGCCGCGCCCCGGGGCCTCTTTGGTCTGGGCGAAGATTGAGCCCAGCATCACCGCGTCTGCGCCGGCGGCTACGGCCTTGCAGATATCGCCGCTGGTGCGGAATCCGCCGTCTGTGATGAGAACGACGTATTTGCCCGTATCCTTCAGGTGCCGTTCCCGCGCCGCGGCGCAGTCGAGGGTCGCCGTAATCTGAGGCACGCCTACGCCGGTCACTTCGCGTGTGGTGCACGCCGCGCCGGGGCCCACCCCGACGAGTATGCCCGAGATGCCCTGCTGCATCAGCTCAAGCGTTGCGCCGTAGCTGACGCAATTGCCCACAACGATCGGCGCCGGCATCACTTTGCACAGGTCGGCGAAGCTGAGTCCCTTATAGCTTTTAGATATATGTCTCGCGGTTGTTACCGTCGATTGGATGACGAAGATATCGATGCCGGCCTCGGCGCATATCGGGGCGAACTTTTTGGTATTGGCCGGCGTAACCGATGCGGCGCACACCGCCTTGGCCTTCTTTATCTCCCTGATGCGCTGACCGATGAGGTTTTCCTTTATCGGCTCGGAGTAGACCTTCTGCATGAATGGCGTTACCTTGTCGGGGGGCATGGACGCAATTTCTTCAAGTATCGCGGCGGCATCTTCGTATCGTGTCTGCACTCCCTCCAGGTTTAACACGGCCAGTCCGCCCAGCTTATGCATGGCGACGGCGAACTTGGGGTCTACTACCGCGTCCATCGCCGATGCTACTATCGGCACGGGGAATGTGAAAGGTCCGATTTTGAGGTCCAGGTTAACTTGATCGGGATTGACGGTTGCATCGCCGGGAACGAGCGCTACTTCATCGAAACCGTAGGTGTGTCTCAGTTCTTTAAATTGAGGGGTCGGCATCGGTTATCTCCTAGTCATTGGGAAAAAATGTGTATGGGAAATCATATCAGAATATGACGTGGTAAGTCAATCCAAATAGACGTTTCACCGGCCGATACGCTATAATACTTCCGCTATGCAAACTTTATATGTTGTCGCAACGCCAATTGGAAACAAGGGAGACATCACCATGCGCGCCATGAGGACCATGAACGATGTCGGGCTCATAGCCGCCGAGGACACGCGGCGCACCGGGCGCCTGCTCTCGATGTGCGGCATCACTAAGGAGATGATAAGCTACAACGAGCAGACGAAGCGCTCCAAGCTGCCGTACCTGCTGAAACAGCTCGAGACCATCGATGTCGCGCTGGTGTCCGACGCGGGCACGCCGGGAATGAGCGACCCGGGATACGAGCTGATAAAGGCGGCTATCGAGAACGGCGTCGAGGTGGTGCCCATACCGGGGCCTTCGGCGATAATTACCGCCGTGGTCGTTTCCGGATTGCCGACGCATGAATTCACATATCTGGGCTATCTGCCGCGGATGAAGGCGCAGCGGGTGAAATTCCTCGAGTCCGTAGCTGGTGAGCCGCGGACGATGGTGCTATTCGAGGCGCCGCATCGATTGAAGGTAGCGCTGAAGGATATACTGACGGTAATGGGAGACCGCCGCGTCGCCGTGTGCCGCGAGATGACCAAGCTGTACGAAGAGGTTTACCGCGGCAAGGTCAGCGGTGCCATCGATTATTTCGAAGAAATTCGTGGAGAATTTACGCTTGTAATCGAGGGCAAGGTTAAGGAGGAGGTTAAGTCCACCTCCGCTGTCGAGGATGAGCTGCGCCGGTTGCGTAAGGAGGGGGTATCGGCTAAAGACGCCGTCGCCCGGGCGGCCAGGTCGTCCGGCATGTCCAAGAAGGCAGTCTATCAGATGTGGCTGGATTTGAAGAAATAGGTCACGGTCCTTCCATGATGTTTGGATGTATGGAAGGATGCCCCTACGTCGGGATGACGGAATCATGAAAGAGGTGCAGGAGGTTCTCTCCTGCCGGGGTATTAGGGGTGTCCCCTATCCCTTTTTAAAATTCCCCCATGATTGGGGGATAGAGGGGGTTGATGCTGAACGAGATTCTTCATCTTTCCACATATTTGGAAATCATGGAAGGATTCAGAATGACACAGAAGATTGTCGAAGGTGAAGAACACCATCGACAGCAAAAGAGAAAATCATATTCATATGCGATTAGAATCGAGTTTTTAAGATTATGACTGAGAAGATATTCATCGGTGTGGCCTGGCCCTACGCTAACGGGCCGCTGCACCTTGGACATATCGCCGGGGCGTATCTGCCTGCGGATATTTTCGCGCGCTACAATCGATTAAAGGGCAACGATGTGCTCATGGTCTCCGGCTCGGATCAGCACGGCACGCCGATAACGGTGCGCGCTGAGCAGGAGGGGGTGTCGCCGGCGGAGGTGGCGCAGCGCTGGCATGAGGCCTTTCTCGAATCCTGGCGCAGGATGGGCATCTCATTCGACCTTTTCACGCGTACCGGCACCGATAACCATTATCGCATCGCTCAGGAAATGTTCACCGCGCTTAAAGAGAAAGGCTATATCTATCCCGGCAAGATGACGATGCTGTACTGTGATAAGTGCAACCGTTTCCTGCCGGATCGCTATGTCAACGGCGTCTGCCCGCATTGCAGGGCGGCTACACGCGGCGACCAGTGCGATGCCTGCGGAAAGCCGCTGACGCCGATAGACCTCATCGAGCCGAAATGCAAGCATTGTCAGTCCACACCCGAGTTGAAGGATACGGAGCATTTCTTCCTCAAGCTTAGCGCGTTCGGGGAGGAGCTTACTAAGTGGGTGTCGCGTCAGGATCACTGGAAGGCGCACGTCAAGAATTTCACACTGGGCTTCCTCAGGGAGGGGCTCAAGGACCGCGCCATCACACGCGACATCGACTGGGGCATACCGGTTCCCGTATCTGGTTTCGAGGACAAGCGCATCTACGTCTGGTTCGAGGCCGTCATCGGCTATCTCTCCGCCGGCATGGAGTGGGCCGAGCGCTCGGGAGATAAGGACGCATGGAAGGTATTCTGGCAGGGCGACGTCAAGTCGTATTACTTCGTCGGCAAGGATAATGTGCCTTTCCACACTATCATCTGGCCGGCCATGCTCATGGGCCGCGGCGATCTGAACCTGCCCTATGACGTGCCCGCCAACGAGTTCCTCACCATCAAGGGGCGGCGCCTCTCCACCAGCCTCAACTGGGCGGTGTGGCTCCCGGATTACCTGGAACGCTACGACCCCGATCCGCTGCGGTATTTTCTTTCGATAAACATGCCCGATGAAAGCGATTCCGATTTCTCCTGGCAGGAGTTCGTGCGCCGTAACAACGATGAGCTGGTGGCGACGTACGGCAACCTGGTCCACCGCGTTCTCACTATTACCTACCGCAACTTTGACGGCAAAGTGCCTGCGCCGGGCGAGATCGACGAGCGCAGCAAAACGTTGCTGGATAAATCGGAGCAGATATTTAACGATGTCGACGCGCTGATGGGCCGCTGCCGCTTCAGGGAGCCCCTGCGGGCGATCATGCAGCTGGCGCAGGAGGCCAACCGCTACCTGGATGAGAAGGCTCCGTGGAAGTCGATTAAGACAAATCGCGAGGAGGCCGCGACCTCGCTGTATGTCGCGCTGTCTATTATCTCATCGCTTAAGACCATGCTGAGCCCGTTCCTGCCGTTCACCTGCGCAAAACTGCACGGCCTGCTCGGCTTGCCCGGCACGGTCGAAGAATTGGGCTGGTCGGTCGCCGAGATTAAACCGGGGCAGCAACTGGCCAAGCCGGAGGCGCTATTCGTCAAGCTCGATGATTCGGTCGTCGAAACGGAGGATGCGAAGCTGGAGGGCGGGCGTGCTGCTTGATTCCCACACGCATATGGACATGCCCGAGTTCGATGATGACCGCGATGCGGTATTGCAGCGGGCGCGCGAGTCCGGCGTGGCGGCGATCATCACTATCGGAATCGATGTCGCCTCCAGCGAGGCGGCGATCGCGCTTGCCGAGAAACATAGCGATGTGTACGCCACCGTCGGCATCCACCCGCACGACGCGTCAAAGGTAACGGAAGCAGATACCGCTCGACTTGAGGATTTAGCGAGACATCCAAAGATTGTCGCCGTAGGAGAGATCGGCCTCGATTTCTACCGCAACCGCTCGTCGAAGGAGTCGCAGGTAGATTCTTTCAAACGGCAGTTGGAGATTGCGTCAAAGGCGGGATTGCCCGTAGTGATCCATAGCCGGAACGCACGGGACGAAGTTTTCGACATATTAAAGGATTGGGTCGATGGATTAAAAATCGAGGACAGGCCGGTGGGCGTACTGCATTGCTTCAGCGGTGATGCCGACCTCGGCAGGAAGTATATCGATATGGGGTTTCTGCTGTCGTTCGCCGGGCCGGTTACGTATCCCAAATCGGCGGCGGCGAATGTCGCTAAAGAAATACCGCTGGATAAGATGTTAATCGAGACGGATTGCCCCTTTCTCACGCCGCAGGCGCATCGCGGGAAGCGGAACGAGCCGTCTTACGTATCATATATCGCGGCCAAGATCGCGGAAATGAAAGGAATGTCGCCCGAATCGGTAGCTGAGATCACATCGGCTAATGCGATACGATTGTTTCGTTTGCCGATAAAGCAGGGCGTCGAAGGATGAATAATGGACGAAGAAACAGGAAAAGAGAAACTGGATCCTAAGCAACTTCCGCTGATCGATAAGAGGGGCATATGCCTCTATCTCAAGGGCGTTGAGGTCATCGGCTATGCCATGAGGAGCCTGACCGACTTCTATGAGAACGGCAGGCTCGGAGGCGATCCCAAGCACAGCTCGGCTCCGAACAAAAAGCTGTCGCAACAGGAGGGGGCCGTGCTGACCAAAGAGACGGCGAGCTACATCTGCTTCGAGATCGTAAAGCAGGTCTGGCACGACCGCGTTGGCGAACTGTGCGAGGATGATATCGACAGGGTGTTGGACATCGTGACGAGGTATATTCGGTTCAGCTACGGCGTTGAGGACCTGCAAGAGAAGCTGGATGATTACGGGGAAGGCACCAACCAATTCGAAAAGGTCGGGCGCAATATCCGGAAGATAGTGCGCGGCGAAACCGAGGATGCGGTTGAAGAGAAGGAGATGACCGTTCTCTTTACCGGGATAACCGTATACATGTTGCACGAGGGGCTTAAGAAAATGTTCGAGCTTTCCGAGGAGCAGATGGCAACCATCATCGACGATTTCTTCACAAAGCATTATTCCAAGTTCATTAAGCGGGAGCAGTCGGAGAATTGAGCGAAAGGAGCCGCGTGTCCGTAGCATCGATATACGAGCCGATAAAAGACGGCCTTGAGCTTGTGGAGAAGAGGCTGAAGTCCCTGGCGAGCGTGGAGTTTCCATGGGTCTCCGTGCCGCTGAGCTACGTGCTGGACAGTGGCGGCAAGCGCATCAGGCCGGTGCTGACGCTCCTCTCCGGCAAGTTCTATAACTATGAACTCGACAGGCTGGTAACAATGGGCACCGGCATCGAGGTTTTTCATACCGCGTCGCTGGTTCACGATGACGCCGTCGACAAGGCCGTCACGCGGCGGGGCAAGCCGGCGGTGAACCAGGTGTGGGGGGAGGGCATCGCGGTGCTGCTGGGCGATTACCTCTACGCCCTGTCGGCTGATTTGATATGCAGCATCGGCGACCTGCGGGTCATGGAGCTCTTCGCCAAGACGCTCACCGAGCTCTCCAGCGGCCAGTTGCGGGAGACCTTCGGCACGCGCAACTGGAAGCAGACGCGTGAGGGTTACTATGAGCAGATAAACAGCAAGACGGCCTCGCTCTTCGCAGCCTCGACCGGCGGCGGGGCTATACTGAGCGGCGCTCCGGAAAAGTCTATCGAAGCGCTGAAGAGCTACGGCCGCAACGTGGGCATGGCGTTCCAGGTCGTCGATGACATCCTCGATTTCACCGCCGATGCCAAGGTGCTGGGCAAGCCGGCGGGCAACGACCTGCTGCAGGGCACCATAACGCTGCCGACGCTGCTGTTCATGGAGCAGCATCCAAAAGACAGGAGTGTAAAAACACTGTTCGAGAAGAAGGGCGGGCAGGAGGAAGTGAACCGCATCATCGAGAAGGTGCGCAACACGTCGATTCTGGAGGATTGTTACAAAGTCGCCGAGGACTTCTCGGCAAGGGCCCGCCGCGATATCGAGCATCTTCCTGACAAGGATTGCCGCCGCGCCATGAACGAGCTGGCCGATTTCGTAGTTGAGAGACGGAAGTAGATTATAAGTCTTTCCAGTCTATACGATGAAATTTCCGCCTGATGTACCACTCTGACAAGCATATGCCTAATATCCATGTTGTCAGTAAGCTAATGAGCGTAATCCACCAATTGATCGTGTCAGGTCTTGTGATGATTATACCCGTAATACAAGCTAAACCAATGCCAAGAGATATCCGCTTGAATAGGTTATATTGTATAACTTTAGCTTGTATCAGCAGATTCAATTTATATAGTTGCTTAGAAACAAATTGCATCCACTGGGGACCGGTGTTATTCCAATATTCAGTAGTCTGTTGTACACTTCCTATCATCCACGCCAGATTAACAAACAATCCAAGTGTAATTCCGGCAAAAGCTTGAGTAAGCAAAGTATCAAATATAACGAGCACAAAGGATATTAAGCCAAGGCACACTATTATCGAAAATAACTTCATCTTGTACAAATACCTTTTTCTCTGAGTTTGGAAATTGGTAGCGCTTTCATAATTACCCTAGTTTATTTCTTTAGCTGCAATCTGTCGAGCCAGACAGCGAGTCGGGGTTGTAATCGTCCTCGTTCCAGCGGGCGGGGTTATTCAGAATGTATTCCCGCACCTCCGCCAGGTCCGACTCGTTGCGGATCACATGTTCGTAATAGTTGCGTTGCCAGAGTTTGTCGTTAAACATTTGCCAGCCGTTTCCTTTAACATTTCGGATATATTCGTTGGTTGTCATTGTTTTGAGCCATTGTACCGTTTTTTGTAGGGGCGAACCTGCGTGTTCGCCCTTGTCTGGGTTACGAGGGCAGACACATAGGTCTGCCCCTACGGGGCCGGTGTTTTCGATTATGTAATGGACATGGTTTGGCATAATGATATATTCACCTAATACGATTCCTTTAAATTTATTCGGCAATTCGTACAGCCATTTTTCAATCATAAACCCGGCGTCGTTCAATGCCATTTCCCCGTCAATGATTTCACCGAATAAGCATTCCCTATTATGTGTGCAAATTGTTACAAAATAGGCGCCTGCCTGGGAATAATCGTAATGTTCTAATCTAATAGAACGGCGGCGGTTATCTTGTTTGTCTATCATATGTGAATTGCTCGATTTTATTGGGGCGGTTCGCGAACCGCCCCTACGGCAAATGCCATTTTCCCAATAATTGAAAATTTCCTGTGTATCTACATTTGTTCTCTCTTCAGCCTGTCCAGCCATGCCGTCGACTTTAAATCTTTCTCCAGAATGTATCGGATATACTGTCGTAAAATAATCTCCAACTCCTGCATGAGCTCGGCGCTTACCTTTACCTTGCGCGATTTTTCGTAGTCGTTTGTCTGCCAGTAACGCAGAGTCTTTAAAGCGTTGAGCGATATCGGACGGGACAGTGATGCCTTGGCGCGGCAGGCGGGACACAGCACCCCGCCGGCCCCGGCGCTGAAGTAGTTATCCCCCGGCTGCATGCGCGACTTGCAAATAGTGCACTCGTTCAACTCCGGCTTGTATCCCAGGTGCGCCAGCAGGTGCAATTCGAAACATCGTAACGCCAGCTCTCCGTTGTCGCCCTCGCTCAGGCGGTGCAGCGTTGCAAGAAGAAGTTCGTAGACAGGATAGTTGCCGATATGCTCCTCCGCAAGCTGATCGACGAGCTCCGCGGCGTAGAGGGCCAGGCTGGTGCGCCACAGATCGTCACGCAACGGCAGAAAGCCGGATATGGTCTCCGACTGGCTGACAACATCGAGCTTCTGGCCGCGCGCCAGCATCATGCGGCAGTGGGTTAGGAGCTCAAGGTGTCCGGACAGCTTGCTCCTGGGGCGGCGCGAGCCTTTGGCTATAGCGCTAAGCTTGCCAAGGTTCGGCGTGTAAAGCACAAGTATCTTGTCCGCCTCGCCGAGGACGATGCGTTTGAGGACAATGGCATCGGTTTTGTAGACCTTTGGCGTTGACATCGGCTTTATTTCAATGAAATACGGATTAAAGCTGCTTCTGAAGCCAGTTGGATATCAGCTCCAGCAGGCGCTTGTCGATCTCTTGTTTCAGCAGCCGCTTGTAGTTGAATATCGACGGCGGGCCGTCGTCCGTGCGCAGGATGTGGGTCAGGTTCGAAAGGATATGATACTCGACTTTACCCTTGGCCAGGTCAGCCACCAGCGCCGCGTCCTGCGGGTCCACCTGTATGTCTTTATCCCCTGTTATGGACAGGATGGGACAGCATACATTGCGCATCGTGTACTTCGGATCGTATTCTATATGTTCCCGCAGCCACTTAGCGTTTATCTTCTGGCCTTTGTAGCGGAAGGAGTCCTTGTCCGTATTCCTGGCCTTTGTAAATATCGCCTGCTGCGTTTTAACGGGGTCGTATCGTATCAGTTTCCATACGATTCTGTATATGAACCTGGAGAATCCTTTGCCTTTCTTAACATCGTCCATGATCATTTGCGCCTGGTATTTAAGGCCCTCTTCCAGTCGTTTAACCTGTACGCCGAGAAGGATAAGGCCCGCTATAGCCGGGTAGCTTAGGCAAATCCTGGGGGCGATCATCGATCCTTCGCTATGACCCAATAAGAATATTTTCTCTTTGTCGACGTTTTCGTGCGCGGCGAGGAATCTGTAAGCCGCCATGCCGTCCTGCGCCAAATCGTAGAAGCCCGCCGCGTCGAAGGAGCCGCCGCTTTCCCCGCAGCCGCGCTTGTCGTATCTGAGGCTGGCAATTCCTTTCCTCACAAGGTGGTGCGCTATCGTGTTAAAGGCATCTAGCTTTATTTGGGGGGTGTTCTCGTCTCTATCTAGGGGGCCGGAGCCGTGTATCATCAGCACGCAGGGGAAAACTCCATCATCCGAGGGCAGGCACATTGTCCCAGCCAGCCGAATATCACCGGAGATGAAGGTTATTTTGTTTTCTATCATTGCCCTCTTCCAATGCGATTTTCGGTTTCGTTACTGTTATGGGGAAAGGAAAGGGTGGGCGGGCTTCTAAAGTATCTCCATGAGCTTTATCTCAAAGTTCAAGTTCTGTCCGGCAAGCGGGTGGTTTGCGTCTATCTTTAAGCCGTTCTGGAAAACCTCTATCACCGTCACCCTTGTGCTGCCGCCGTTCTGCAGGGGTACACTGAATGTGTCTCCGACGTCCGGGGTATAGCCTTTCGGATACTCGCGGGCGCTGATGGTGTCCACCAGTTCGTCGCGGTATGGTCCGTAGGCCTGTTCGGCCGGTATGTGTATAATCTTGCTCTGATTCGGCTTCATGCCGATGATAGCCTGTTCGAACCCGGGCAGGACTTTTCCCTCCCCCAGCTTTATCTGCAGGGGGGTATTCCCGTGTATCTCCGAAGAGTCGAAAATATCGCCATTGTCCAGCGTGCCTATGTACAGCACCAGCACGGTATCGCCGGGTTTTGCCTTTGCCATCTGGCTCCTTTCGAATCGAAAAAATATAAGCTCGTTTGATTATTCAGTGGATACTATTTCCACCAGCGTTATTTCAAAGTTCAAATTCTGGCCGGCTAGTTGATGAGTATTAAGGAAAGTGACGTTTGTCTCCGACACGTTGGTGACTACGGCGATGATGACCTTACCATTTGTTAACTGTACTTGATACTGCTGGCCAAGGACGGGCGGTTCCGCTCCCGATTCCAGGGTAAGTACCACTTCAAGAGGGCCGTATCCATCTTCGGCTGAGATGCTTACGTCAGAGGACTCGCTCTCGGCCAGTCCTATGACGGCCTGTTCAAAATCGGGGAGCAATCTTCCTTCGCCAATTGTAAACTCCAGCGGGTCGCCGCCATGCAACTCCGACGAATCGAACACTGAGCCGTTTTCGTAGGTACCGACGTAAAGAACCTTTACGGTGTCTCCCTCCTTAGCTGTAGCTGCTTCGCTGGAGCAGGCGCTCAGCATAGAAATACATGCTATCGATACTATAAATAGCACTTTCAGAATTTGTTCAGTCGATCTTTTTATTTTCACTCAGTTCCCTCCGTAGCGCTCAAGTGTTATATGTTCTTGTAATGTCGAAGCAAAGCTCAACCGCTCGTATTTGTGGCAGGCTGCCCCGCCTTTATCAATTCGACTAGCGTTATCTCGAAGTTCAGATACTGCCCGGCCATTTTATTCAGATTTTGCATAGTTATGGTGTCGCCTTCTACTGCAGCAACCCGCGCCTCGATGTATACCCCATCACGTGTAATACTATAATATTGTCCGACAGCGACATTAGTGTTAGGCGGGAAAGAGTCAAGACTTTCTATGAACTCCGCCGGGCCGTAGGCATCCTCAGGCGCCAAGCGAATCGTCTTCGTCTGGTCCACGCTCATGCCTATGACGCCTTTCACGAAGCCGGGTATCATGCTGCTGTTGCCGATGGTGAATTCTAATGGGGCGCTGGCGTTTGCGGAGTCGAATACCGAGCCGTTATCGTAGCTGCCGGTATAGGCTACTTTCACCGCGTCGCCGTCGCGCGCCGTCGTTGCTTCGTTGGACGGCTGTAATCCAATCGCTAATCCTACTACGATTGCGATTACTACAACCGCGCCTAATGCGAATATTTTCCATTTTGGGTATCGTTTTTGAACGTTTGAAATTGTCGCTTCGTACTCAACTTTGTATTTAACTTTAAGTTTCTGGAAACTTCCTGATTTGGATTCGTTTTTCTTTTTCTTGGACATCGTTTATCTAATTCCTCGTTTATGATTTATAGCTATTAGCCTTTCAACCTCGCCTGCACCGCTTCGCTTTTCAATTCGCGCAAGGCGTCGGATGCAATCCACTTGGCGCTGCGCATGCTCATCTTCTGTATCTCCTCTGCTGTCTCGATAGCTTTTTTATTTAGTACGGCGTTGCGCTTGCCGATTTGCCTCAGTGCCCAGTTTACCGCTTTTTGCACGTAGTTTCTACTGTCGCCAGCTTCCCGCTCGATTATAGGAAGGAACTCCAGAAATTTTTCGTCGCCGGCCTTCTTATCTCCGACTGCCAGGCAGGCCATCATGACGAAGCCGGCCCTTTTGATGTATTCTTTTTCGTTGGCGCTCCACTCAACGGCTTTCCCATAGGCGAATTTGGTGCTTCTGAACAGGTTCATGCAGCACTGATCGCAAATGTCCCACGAATCGAAATCACTGACCCATGAGTCGATCAGTTTCTCCGTAGTTCTATCGGGGTCGGCTATCATGCCGGCGATTATACGCGCCTCGTGTATGCCGGAACGCCATAGCTCTAAGGCCAGTTCGTGATCCGTGCCGATCTCCTTTGCGATGGCTCTCAGGTCAGGGATCGATACCCCGTAGGCTTTCGCAGGTTTTATTCCGTATCTAGCCATTCCTGCCACAGACTTCGGATTCGATAACTTCTGTAGTTTACGTATTATCTCGTCGTATCGCATAAAGAATATAGTTATATCGTATATATTATAGGGATTTGGCTGTAAAGTACAGGTTAATTCTCTGTAGGCCTACCATGCTTTGGTCGTCGCGAGAGGCAGGTCAACCGATGTCCCTGCGTTTTCACTAAGGGATTACACCTTGCTTAGCTTTTCCGGCGGCGGGTCTGAATGCCATACAGTTTTTCGACACGCCGTACACCTGAACATATATTGGAACCTCGGCTCCGTTTTGTACCAGAGATGTGCCATGGATCTTGTCCGGCCGACACGGCAGCCGAGCAGGCCGGGCGTGAACCGGCTCCATTCTGTTTTTCCGCATTTACTTCCGTCACTCTCGTTCTTGCAGACCCATTGCTGTGATGCCAGCGTCCACTTGTGTTTGCCGGCCTTTCCGTTTTTCATGCATTCCGGGCTTTCCGTAGACGACGGTTTGACCGCTGCCCTCACCGTCAGTTGGCATCTGCTGCAGCGGTAGCGTTTCAGTCCCGTCGACTGCCATCTGTGCCAGCGGTACTTCTCATCGACCTGGCCTATAGAACATCCCTTCAATCGCGGCCGGTTGATGGAGATCTCCGAAGCGTTGCAACCGCCGTTGCGGCATCTCCATAAGAAATAGCGCTTCTCCCCCGCGGACCAGACCGGCGTGGTATCGTCGGTGCCCGATGCGGGGAACCACTGATGCGGGTGATCGTCGCCCGTATCCGCCGGAGGGTATGTCTGGAGCCCCGACGGCGATATCTTATCATGCAGGATATTCTTAATGATATGCAGGGTTTCCTTATTCCACATGATGTCGGCGTGCCCGATGCTGGATGTGTCGAGATAATAGTTGCTGGCGCCTTCCAGCACCGCCGTGTGGTTCGGCGCTACCACAACATCGCCGCGGGTCCAGATACTGTGAAATTTTACATGCGGCGTGCGCTCCGGCAGCGAGTGCAATCGGCGCATGAATGGTCCGGCCAGCTGCGCCTGCTGATAGCAAACGGCGGCGCGATTCATGAAGGCATCGAAAGTTATATCTCCGATGCCGGGCATGAGCACGTGCGCTATCTGTTTTATCGGTATGGTGGTGCCGTGGAACGGCGTCGCCATAGTTATTACCCGCGTTATCTTCTGCTTCGCCTCCGGGTTGCCGATTTCGTCCCTGAGGTAGAGCAGGGCCACGATGCCTCCCATGCTGTGGCATACAAGGTTCACCTCGTCAGCCCAGCCCTCGTCTTTAGGCGACAGCCCTTCCGGCAGGGCGTAAGCTTCAACCTCTTTCGCCAGGAATTTCGCGTAGTAGTAGAAATCTTTGTTATGGGCCATAAACTTGCCTGGCAGGTCCGGCTGATGTACCAGGTAGCCCCTATCCTCGAAAAGGCGTTTAATGGCGTTAGGATTGCTTTTAGGCTGTTTCCAGACGGCGCTTGTAGCATCCCAGCCGTGCACAAAGATCGCGACCTTGGCAGTTCGTTTTTTTACCATATGAAATTATCCATTAACCATTGGCGGGCCAAAGAGGGTCGTTTACCAGATAATCAATCCCCTGTATCCCCCAATTCAACTTCGAGATAGGGCGGGTACAAGATTCGCTGCTATAAAAAATTTCTATGAGGGCTTGATTAATCAAGCCCCTACGGCCACACCCGGCTCCCCCTTTAGGATATAACTCTTCCGAGCCAATCGTCGATAGTTCTTGAATCGCTAATTACGCTTTTTCCATGTTAAGTTCGTCGAGTTTAGAGAGCAGTTCGCTGTTTTCAGCTATGTCCGACATTGAATTGCCGTAGTGCTTATAACGTATCATGCCCTTTTTATCTATTATCAGCTGCGCCGGCATGCGCCCCAGCTTGAATATCTTGACCTGCTGCCCGTACAGCTTGGACACGCTGTGTTCAGGGTCGGGCAAACCGATGAACGGCATATCATGGCCGCGCCACCAATCCGCGAAAGCCTTGGGGTTCTCCGGGCCTATGGCTATGACCTCGGCGTCCCTTTTCACGAACTCTTGATACTCCTGGCGCAACTGCGCCATATGCTTTCGGCAGTACGGTCAGACGAAGCCGCGATTGAAAATGAGGACTAAGTTTTTGTCGCCTTTGTACGACGAAAGCCTGACTTTGCGGCCTTCGCTGTCTGCGAGCTCGAAGTCGGGGGCCGGTTTGGACTCGATTATTTCTATGTCGCTCATACCATAACCTCCATTCCGATTGTATGAAGTTTAGCATGAATGCGGGTAAAGTCAATCGAAGGGGCTAAGCCGTTGGCTGCAACTCCGCTGCCGCGGGCTCGCTCTGTGCCGGCACCGCGCCGGATTTCTTAGCCAGTACGATCTCGACGGGCAGCCCAAGTTTTTTTATTCGAATGCTTTTCGACGTAAGGAAACCCGCTTCCTCTAAATCGTCCTGCACGTAGATAGGGCGGCAGTCGACTATGCCGGGAAACTTGTGATGCGCCCAGAGGTAGAGCTTGATCATGAATCCGGGCTCTTCTTTCTTCGATAGGGACGCTACGCATATCCGGCCGTCGTTCTTGAGAACCCTGCGGCACTGGCTCAGAACCGCGGGTATCTCCGTAGAGTGGAACAGCTCCACGGTGAAGCTCATGAATACGGCGTCGAATAGTTCGTCCTTGAAAGGGAGCTGCATGGCATCGCCGCGTTCCAGATAGACCCTGTCGTTGAGTCCCGACTTGCGTACCCTGCCGTTTGCGATTCGCCACATACCATCCGAGATGTCGATGCCGTATACCATGCCGGAGCGTCCCACCGATCGAGCCAGCGCGACGATGCAATGGCCTGTGCCGAATCCGATCTCCAGCAAGGTCTCTCCCTCTTTGGCGTCGATGAGCTTGAGTGCGCTGCTTCTGAGGCTGCTTTCAAATCCGTTCGACAGCAGATCGTACCAGCGGCTCAATCGGTTGTAGCTTTTCCTGGCGACCTCGCCGCGCTCCGTTTTCCGTCTTTCGTCTTCTTGCATCAGACCCTCCTTGCGATAGAGTTCCGTCCGGAAGAGTCGGGATCTCGGTCGTTCGTATCAGACTAGGATAAAAGGCGATTCGCGAATCGCCCCTACGGTAGTCGATATCACCTCACTTCGTAATAAATCGTTATATCCGGGGCTATGGTCTTGACCTCGGAGTCGCTGGCTAGCTTAAAGCGGAATTGCATTTCGTTCTGATGGCTGTCTATAGCCTCCTGCATATCGTCCACAGAATGTACCCAAAACTCATGCCTGGAATGATAGCCGTAACAATTTATCTCCCTGCTATTGACGACCTCTTCGCCGGGCGCGCCGAAGTCGCCGGGGTCGAGTGTGCCGTATGAAAGACGCTCGATGATTAAATCACCGACGGGGCCCTCGCTGCACGATAACTCCGGCCAAATATTTACGTATATATAGGCGGCAAGAACGGTGCTTCCATCGGGGACATCGTCGGGGAGGGTGAAGCTGAAGAAGTATCTCTGGGTGTCATCGTAGCCGAACCACAGGTTGCCGCTGTGTTCGCTGAGGCCGGTGACCACCGTTCCAGATGAGGTCACGTATCCCGAGTTCGCGGCGTCGGGGAGCAGCAGCGCCTCGCCGTCGGGCGGGGGATCCTCCCAGAGCGTGCAGTATGCTTCCAACGGCGACCATGCGTGGGGGAACTCCATGCCCTCGATGTAACCGGCGTCCAGATCGCGGCTGTCGCTGTCGCCGGCGTTGTTGAACGCCGTCAGGAGCAGCACCACGCTGGGCGGCACGGTCAGTCGGTTGGCCTCATAGCAGATATCGTCCCAGTTCTCCGGTGCAAGCTGCTCGCACACGCTGGCGTACATGCTGCTGGTCCATTCCGCGCCGCTGTCCTCCGGGTTCGGGTCGCTGTCCGTGTCGACATCGCCCTTGGCCGGGAACAGGGAACTGGTGGCCGTGAGCACCAGCTTGACGTTTGAGAGCTCGCTCAGGTCGTCGATGAAGCTGCCGATGTGGCAGGACTCCAGTAATATACTGAACGTCGTTCCAGGATGCCCCTCGATGAAATCGACCAGGTCGTCGGCGTACAAGACCGAGCCGCCCAGCACGATAAGGTCTATGTTGCCATGGCCGATCAGATAGATGGTGATATAGTCGTATCCGTCGGCGCATAGGTCGTCGAGAAGGGAAAACAGGTCATCGGGCGTGTTATCGGGGTCGGCGACCTCGTAGGTTTCGCCCGGCGTGATGTAATAGTCGAACAGCACCGACATCTGCCAGGCGCTCATGAGCCCGTCCCATCTAAGCGCCTCTCCGTCTATTATGCCTTCCACTATTACCGATGCCTCGCGCCACTGATGCTGCTGCGGCACCTGCACCTGCGGTGTGACGATATCTTCCGAATACGGACGCGCGACGTCCGCGCTGTAGAACCGGTTGTCCTCGTCCCAGTACTCCTCCTCGTCGTCGACGTAGCCCGGCGCCCGGCCGTTTATCAGCGGCCACCACGACTCTGTCGAAACGCTGATTTCACCGCTGTCCTTTCCGACTAAGACGAAGAGCACGTCGTGGGCATAGAATGTTTCGGGATGCAGGTCGATGAAATAAAAATAGCTCTCCTCGTCGATCACCTGCTTTTCCCCATCGTATGGCGCTATCGTGTCCCCCGGCTTCAGAGTGTCATCGAGCTTGAAGCCGATTATCGGCCCGTCGAAGTTCATCGGCTCGATGATGTAGTCGATTACGGCATTGGCCGCCGCTTGCTCGTCCAGGGGCGCGTTGGAGACGACCAGCGTCGCCGATTCCTCCTGGGAGCACGCACCGTCGTCGTCGCAGACCTTTAGCGATATAGTATGCTGACCTTCCGAGAGCGTGTCGATGCTTAGCGTCGATCCATTGCCCAGCGCGCCGTCGATGCTGGAGCGCCACTCGTAGCCGGCGATGTTGCCATCTTCGTCGCTGCCGTGGCCGGTAAATACGACGGTTTGTCCGGTTTGCGGGTTCGATGGTGAAATGGAATCGATATAGGCCGTCGGCGGCTTGTTGGGGCTGGAGCAGGCGGAGGCGATTAGCAGCGGCAGCGGCAGCAGCAGCGATATTGCGATTAGAGTTTGTAGTTTCAAGTTCATCAACCCCCTGTTATCCCCCGATTCAACTTCGAGATAGGGCGAACACAAAGGTTCGCCCCTACGGGGAATTTAAAAAAGATAGGAGACACCTCCTAAAGCCCCGGTCCTTCCATGATATTCAGAAATATGGAAGGACACATCTTTTAAACGCTTCCAACCAAGCTACCCTAAGTGAGAACGAGAACCACGCTGACTATGGAGAGCGCGAAGATCGTTGCGAACATACCCACCATCGGCCACTTACGCTGCTGGGCGAAGTAGCCCGGGCTGTTTATGACGGTGTAGATGAGCATGCCGATGGAAACGAGATAAACATTTTCCGCCCAGTCGAAATCGAGCAGAAGAGCGATACCGCCGACAATGAGCAGGGTGGCGGTCAGGAACTCGGCTGCCCAGTGGAAGCGCATCTCGATCAGGCCTCTGCCCGCGGTCGCATCGTCTTCCAGGCTGGGGACGCGCTTTTTAGCTATCGTTATCGTCCATTGCGCTATCATCATTACACCTACGATGATTGCAAATATGGATGCTAATAGCATTAAGCCCCTCTTATATCTCCTGTCTATTTTCGAGCGCCCTCGTCAGCGTAACCTCGTCGGCGTATTCCAGGTCGGCGCCGAAGGGCAGGCCCCTGGCGAGCCGGGTGACCTTTATTCCGAGCGGGCTGATGAGCCGATGGATGTACATCGCTGTGGCCTCGCCCTCAAGGTTGGGATTCGTCGCTAATATGACTTCTTTTACCTCATCACTCTTGAGCCGTTCGAGCAGTTCGCGCATCTTCAGCTCATCCGGTCCGATGCCGTCGGCTGGCGAGATTACTCCGTGCAGTACGTGATATAGACCTTTATATCCGCCGGTGCGCTCCAGTGGCAGGATATCGAGGGGCTCGGCGACGACGCATATCTTGCTGCGGTCGCGCTTGCTGCCGCGGCAGAACACGCATGGGTCCTGGTCGGTGATGTTCTGGCAGGTTGAACAGAGGATTATCTTGTCTTTGATGGCCAAGATGGCCTCGGCCAGGGAGCGGGCCTCCTCCTCGGGCATGCGGATGAGATGGTAGGTCAGCCGCTGGGCGGTCTTTGGCCCGATGCCCGGCAGCTTGTGAAACTCATCTATGAGCCGCGAAACGGGCTGCGCGGTCGGCACGTAGTCAAGATCCAAGCAAAAGCCTCCCGTTGTTTAAGTAAGGCCCGGTATATTCATGCCGGCGGTGATGGCATTGATACGGCTTGCCGCCAGCTCCTGCGATTTCTTCACGGCTTCGTTAACCGCCGTCAGCACCAGGTCCTGCAGCATCTCTATATCGGAAGCGGCCTCGGGCGCGATCTTAACCGATCTTATCTGCTGGTGGCCGGTGATGACTATCGTCACGGCGCCGCCGCCGGAGCTGATCTCCAGGATTTCGTTCTCCAGTTCCTGATGGGCTTTCTCCATCTTGGCCTGCATCTGCTGGGCCTGTTTGATCATCTTTTGCATGTCCATTATTCGTACTCCTCGTCAACAGGCAGTGCCCCCATCTTAAGCGCTTCATCCACGAGATAGCTCTTAGGCTTTTCCTTCTTTTCCACGATGATGCAGCGCAGCTTATACGGGCTGCCGAATATCTCTTTGACCTTGGCCTCTACCATATGGCGGTACTTGGGGTCCTCTATCTTCTCCTTGTGGAACTCGTAGTAGAACCCCAGTTCGATAACGTCATCCTTAACCGACACCGGCTCACAGGCGCTTCTGAGCAATGCGTCCAGATTGCCGCGCGAGCCCATTCCCTTCGTCGCCTTGATCACCTCGCCCCAGCGCCTGCGCAGTACCTCGATGGTAATTGGGCCGGCCGGCTCTTTTTCCATCGATGCGGCGGTAACCGTCATATCGGTCTCTGTTTCCTGTTCCTCCGGTTCGTCGATATCATCGGGTATGTCGGGCGAGGGCGATTCTTTAGGCGTCTCTATCGGGGTGGCGTCGAGCGTTTCTGACGGTGGCGATTCATGAATCGCTCCTACAGGGGTGATGTCGGCTGGTTTTGTTGCCTTCTCTCGGCGGGGCGCGATGCTCGGCTTTTCCGCTACAGGCGCTTCGGGCGCTGGAGTCGATATTGGCTTCTCCGTCCTGGGCGCCGGCGCCTCGGTTTTCTCGGCAACGGGCGCCGCGCGGGCGGCACGGTCGTCCCGGGCTTTGACCGTGCACTCGACGAGCGCCAGCTCCATGGGCAGCGATGAGAAGCCGTCGCACTGCATCTCCACCTCGCGGAACAACCGGGCCGCTTTCGATAACTGCAGCATCGTGGCATTCTCCGCCAGCTTTTTCATATCGGCGACGATCTCCTTGGGCGCGTTCACAGCCGTTTCGGCCTCTCCCTTCAGGAGGATTAGTCCGCGAAGGTACTCCACCAGTTCGCGGCAGAACTGCTTGAGGTCCACTCCGTCCTGGGTGATGGCATATATAGTATAAAGACCCGCAGTCAGGTCGCTATTAATTAGATGTCTGGCAAGCTCTCTCGCCCGGATGTCTCCGCTGATGCCTAGCATGGCCCTGACCTCGTCCAGCCCTATGTTGCTCCCGTATTGCGCCGCCAGCTGCTCCAGCAGATTCTCGGCGTCTCGCATGGAGCCGGTGGCGCTGCGGCTTATGATATTTAGCGCCGCTTCATCGATCTGTATGCCTTCGCTCTTACAGACCTCGGCCAGCCGTTTGGTCATGGCCGCCTGCGGGATGCGGCGGAAGTCGAAGCGCTGGCAGCGCGACAGAATCGTGAGCGGCACCTTGTGCGTCTCTGTGGTCGCTAAAATAAATAAGGCATGAGGCGGCGGCTCCTCCAGCGTCTTTAGCAGGGCGTTGGCCGCCGCGTCGGTGAGCATGTGCACCTCGTCGATGATGTAGACTTTGAACCTGGCCTCGCCGGGCGAGAAGCGCACGCGCTCGCGCAGCTCCCTTATCTCATCGATGCCGCGGTTGGAGGCGGCGTCGATCTCTATGACATCCATGGCGCGCCCCTCTGTGATGGACTGGCACATGGGGCAGGCGTTGCAGGGCTCCCCCTTGCCGCTCTTCAGGCAGTTGACGGCCTTGGCCAGGATGCGACCTGTGCTGGTCTTGCCCGTGCCCCTGGGCCCGCAGAAGAGGTAGGCGTGTGCCACCTTCTCCGTCTTGAGGGCGTTGAGCAGGGTTTTGGTCACGTGCTCCTGCCCCACCACCTCGGACAGGGTCTGCGGACGCCATTTGCGATAGAGTACCTGCGACGACATTTATTTATTCTCTGGATTTGGTGCGCGATATCGATTGGGAAAAGCAATAGACGGTTGGATAAATTGGTTTCTATATGATACCGTTTTGGAGGAGATTAGTAAACAAGAATTCCTATCGTTGTACGAAGTTATGAATCCCGGTTAGGTTCATCGAAGGGCGGGCATTAGAACAGCAATCTTGGTTGACAAAAGCCGTACGAAAAGATAGATTAATATTTCACCGGGCACGACGTGATCCGTATTTGAGGTAAGTTATGTGGTACTGCACCGTATGTGGTAAAAGAAATATCAGCGATGAGACAAAGTTGACGTGCGACAAGTGCGCTGAGACAGCTAAAGAGCTGGCGGCAAGAGGAAAGGGACTGCCTTCCTTATTTTGTCACTCCTGCGGCAACAAGAATAAAAGTGAGCCGGGTAACTGTGAAAGGTGTAACTACAATAAAGCTCAATCGGGGAGCCTCGTTATCGAACGAGGAGATGTTAAAGTATTATTCCAAAAGATTGACACTCTGCAACTCAGTATTGATAGGCTTCGCCCCGTGTTTTCTGGAGAGAAGGCGAATATCCCGGATAGAGAGGTTGAGTCCGAGAAAGAATTGCACAGGAGCAGGCATACTACTGAGGAAATCAGGACAAATTCGGATCGGGTCCCGTGTCCGGAATGTAATCCGGACGGGAATAACCCGCGTAAGGGGAAGTGCAAGTATTGCGATGGAGCGGGCGGTTGGCCGTGCCGAAAATGTGGGGGAGAGGGTGTCGTTAGGGATAGTGTAGTAGGAATTTTTACTGATGATCTGCCAAAGTGTCCGAAATGTCACGGGGGCAAGTGGTTTGGTTGTGGGTTGTGCGACACCCCTGCAACAGACATGGGTGACGGTAAGATGCGGCCGGGTGACGGATTGTGTCGGCGCTGTCATGGGACAGGTTATTTATAATAGCGGTTTAACGAATGAGGCCTTCTTTTGATTGAGGTCACGTCGCGTTAGGGCATACCGGTTTATGCAAAATCCTGCAATTCCTCAGCCCTTAAGCTTAAAAGTTGCCCAGCCAACCACAAAAGCGATATCAATAACAGCTACAAAACCGGTTAATACGTTTCTCTCCAAGTCCTCCGGTATAAGACTGATAACCGCCAGGGCTATGATGCTGGCCAGAAGGAAATACATTAAAGATTTGAAATGCTCCATAAGAACCTCCTGACAAACCTGTCCTGAAATTTAATATACAGCAAAACGCGTGTTAAAACAAACTGATTCCGGTGAATATTAAGGCAAGCGGTTCAGCATTAAGCTGATTTCCGAACCCCCTGTTAGTCCCCCATACGTTGGGGGACATGTAAAAAATGGGGGACACCCCCATATCCCCCGTCAGGAGACGACTCTCCTGCACCACTCTATTCCGATTGTCATTGCGAGTCCTTCCATGATAGAAGCCTTATGGAAGGATTCCATACACTCTGTTTACGGAAGGATGACGTGGCAATCTCGTCTACTATCAACCCCCTGATATCCCCCAGTCTTGGCTCTTCCATGATAATACTATTTAGAAGGATTCTGCGGAAGGAGGCTATAAGGTTGGGGGACACCCCCATCCTTCCGCGGAAGGATGGGCAGGATAAAGTTCTCCTGCACCTCTTTCAAAATATCGGCCTGTCCAGCGTCTCCGGTTGCTCTAGGCGAATCTTAAAGGAATCGGTTTTCCCCGGCTGTTTTGCTTCCTCTGAAACGTTACAGCAGCGCAGGAATTCCGCGGGAAGCGGGCCCGACTTCATGAGCGCGTTGTCGTCGAGCAGGCACGGGCCGTTGTACCAGCACTTATCCAATCCTTTGGCATCCTTAAAACTTCTCCTTAGCTGCTCTGGAACTATTAGTTCGACAATCTATTTCTGTATTCTCTGTTTCCGTTCTAGGATGCTTTTCAGAATGGAAGGCGCGGCTTCGTCATAGGGTTTGCCAGACTTGACTCCATTGCAGATAAGGCAACATGTCCGCAGATTTGCCTTTTCATGTGTCCCGCCTTTGACTTGAGGAATATAGTGATCGAGCGTGGCATTTTCCTTAGTGACTTTTTCGCCGCAGTACTGACATGTCCAGTTGTCACGATCGAAGACGACGAGACGCTTTGATGAATCATTAAAGTAATTCTCTTCTTCAACCTGTGAGACAGTTATAGCCATTTTCTGTTGAACCAAAGGGATATCACATGGGGGTATGACTGTATACAAGGTGCCTTCGCGATTTGTATCTCCTATGGTAATACAACCATGGTCTTCTAGACGCTTGATGACCTCTGTCATATGTTGGTAATTGGTCTTAATACCACGGGCACCTTTTCCATATCCGTCAGCCATCGTTCGCTTACCAATCCGGAGCTGGTAAGACTCGTTCTTGAGAAAGGAGTGTCGTAATAGGTAGAGGTAAAGCGAGGTTTCGTAGGGTGTGATTTCAGGAAGAAGGTAATCTACGAAATCACAAATCAACTCCTTGGTCTCGTCGTTCATTTCTTCTAGTTCTCTCTGTTTTGAGTGTAATTTTGTACTGCTTGGTGATTTTAGTGAATTATAGGCTTAGAGGTTAACATAGTCAAACGTTTTTCGGCACCGCTGATGTCAGCCCGTCTCAGGTCGGGTATTATTTCGCCGTTTTCTTTGCGCCACCGGTTCCAAGCATCGACGCCTTGCTTCAGTATCTTCAGGTGTTCTTCATTCGCCATTATTTTTGTGTCGACCTTCCGTTCAGTTTGCCGTGTAAGAGTTTATACTAACGGCGGGTTGGGAGCAACTATTTGTGATAGATAGTTGTGGGAAATACCCATTGACCCACAATGGGTAAGGTGGTATAATTGGGTTTGTAGCTGAGAGGTGATGCAAATGAAAGCAACAGTTCATATAGTTGACGAGGAGTTTGTGGAGATCGACACGCGCAAGGTGGACGAGCGGAAGCGCCTGACCCTGGGTGCTGCGTTGGGGGACCTGGACAGAGTGCGCATACTCAAGAATAATCGCGGCGAAATCTTATTGCAGCCGCTTGCGGATATCCCGGCTTCGGAGGTATGGCTGTACACTAACCGGGAAGCGTCCGAGCTGGTGCAAAAAGGCATCAAGGAAGCGGGCGAGGGGAAAGTTTCCAGGATGAATCCGGATAAGCTCTAGGACATCGCACGATGTTTGAGATATTCTGGACGGGTACCGCAAGGGATCAATACGCGCGTTTGAAAGCGGACTCATCGCTGGCAAAAAGATACAAAGCTGTTAAAAAGACCTTTCAATTTATTGCGTCCAATCCCCGTCATCCAGGCCTGCGCACGCACGAGTTCTCCAGCCTCAAGGGGCCGAACGGGGAGAAGATTTTCGAGTCTTATGCCGAGCAGAAAACCCCGGCGGCTTATCGGGTGTTCTGGTTCTATGGTCCAAACAAAGATCAGATTACGATTATCGCTGTAACACCGCATCCTTGAGGGTTATGGTGCTTTTTGATGCTATTGAAGGTGTTCTTCACTTTCAACAATTCCTGTAGATTTCGGCGAGGTGAATCCTTCCATACAATGTTGATCATGGAAGGACGCACCGAGCAAACAAGATTTAATTGGATAAAAATAGACTAAATTAGATAATAATATAAAAAAGAGTGTTGACACAGTATCTCACGTATGTTAAATTATTACTCCAGTGGGCCATTAGTTTTTCCCTTACAAAGTTAATCGGTCAGTATATTTTAGTTCTCGATAAAGGCAAACCACGAGTAATCGCGGGACGCAAAATACAGATCCTGTTAATCATAGGATGGCTGAATTGCCGAAGAACTAGCGTGAATTATTGCAGGCCTTTCTCCTTATGGAGATAGGCCTTTTTGTGTTAAAAGATGGATCATTAACAGGGGGTAGCAGTCATGAGAACATGTCGCAGTATTGGTAAGGCTTGTCTGAAGTGTTCGATATTAAACATAGTGCTTGTGCTACTAATGCTGATGACAGTAGTTCTTCAAGCTATTCCACCTGCACCTGTAGAAGCAGCGAGCATTGCTTCTTCACAAACACCCGACATTCATGTATATAATGATGAATTACCGACACCTACGCCAATACCTATGCCTACAACTACGCCGATGGTGGCAGCAGGAGTGTATCAAACTGCAGGGCTCTTCTCAAACGGCACTGTCGTCGCCACGGGAGAGAACAACTATGGACAGTGCAACGTGAGCGACTGGACAGATATCGTTCAGGTAGCAGCGGGTTACGAGCATACCGTGGGGCTCAAGTCTGACGGCACCGTCGTCGCTGTTGGAAGGGACGACCTCCATCAGTGCAACGTGAGCGACTGGACAGACATCGTTCAAGTATCAGCAGGGGAGAGTCATACCGTGGGGCTCAAGTCTGACGGCACCGTCATCGCCACGGGACGAGACATCGAGGATGAATGCAACGTGAGCGACTGGACAGATATCGTTCAAATATCAGCAGGCATTGTGCATACCGTGGGGCTCAAGTCTGACGGCACCGTCGTCGCCACGGGACGAGACATCGAGGATGAATGCAACGTGAACGATTGGGCAGACATTGTTCAAGTGGCAGCGGGTCATACCCATACTATAGGGCTCAAGTCTAATGGCACCGTTGTCGTGGCGGGAAGTAACTACTGGGGTCAGTGCAACGTAGGCGAATGGACAGGCATCGTTCAGATAGCAGCAGCTTACGAGCATACCGTGGGGCTCAAGTCTGACGGCACCGTCGTCGCCTCGGGAGAGAACGACAAGGGACAATGCAATGTGAACGACTGGGTAAACATTGATCAGTTGGCAGCAGGCGGATATCAAACCGTAGGGCTCAAGTCTGACGGTACTGTCGTCGCCACTGGCTGGAACTACTATGGGCAGTGCAACGTGGACGGGTGGAATCTGATATCTACACTGACTCCTACTCCTACCCCTACCCCCACACCCACAGAGTCTGTACCTACGCCAACCGCGGAACCTACATCACCACCTGAACCTATCATCTTTCCTGATGCAGCACTTGAAGCAGCAGTTAGAACTGCAGTGGGTGTTCCAGAGCCAGCTGATATTTATCAGGCTGATTTGGATGCAGTTACCGAATTTTCTCTTGACCAGGAACTTGGGATATCAGACCTTACAGGGATGGAGTGTTGGAGGACTTTAACACACTTAACGATTCAATCCAATGACATTATTGACGTATCATCATTATCTGGTCTTACGAATTTATCGTATCTTTGTCTTGCTGGCAATAAGATTAATGATATGTCTCCATTGCATGGACTTACGAATTTAACATATCTTGATATTTCCCGCAATAATATAAGTGAGGCAGCAGATCTTTCTACACTTACATCTTTGGATATTCTGTTTCTTGATAATAATCATATTTCTAATGTTTCGCCATTATCTGGATTGACTCACACAAATTACATAAGCATAAGAGGTAATAATGTAGAAGATATATCCAGTTTTTCAGCACTGATTGGTATCGCTGTTCTTTATATAGACGATAATAATATTAGTGATATATCTGTGTGTAGTGGTTTGAACTTATGGGAAATTTCTGCGAATGGAAATAATATCTCGGTTATCCCAGACTTAACTGGCAATGTGCATTTACAACGTTTGTATCTTGGTGACAATGATATTAGCGATTTATCACCATTAATAGGATTGTCGAATTTATTTGATCTTGACCTTTCATCAAATCATATTAGCGACTTTTCTGCTATAACTTCCTCTTCTTTGAGTAATCTAGAATATGTTAATCTTCAACACAATAGTATTAGCAACATATCTTGTATAAAGAATCTTACACATAGCCTAGAAAGGCTTTCTCTTGGACAGAATAACATCGATGATCTGTCTGTTTTTTCCGTAATGAGCGATGGATTGGTAAATGACCTTGGCTTATATGATTGCTGTATCGTTGATGCGTCACCACTCGTTGGAGCGCTTTTTTCTGGAGATAGCGTTAATTTAATTGGAAATCCACTAGATGCGTATAACTATGACGTTGTCATTCCATTTCTAAGGTCTGCTGGAGTTTATGTTCAGGCTGATCCTGATCCAAGGCTTCTCAGATATACTTTATCCTGCTCTGGATACTCATACAATGGTACAGAATATAGTATATATGGATGCATGTTTTATGAGACAGGTGGATATATACATTCAAGTTCTGATCCTTGGCCAATGTCTGGAGCCAACGACATAGATTGCATTCTTGTTTCTAGTGGGGGAGAAGAGCCAGGATATGTGATCTTCTACGAGCATGGCCAGAAGGACATTGTTGAAGCAAATATTGGTACAGTTGAAACATACTCTGAAGGCATATTCATTCCAACGGATTCAGTTTATGCATATCAAGGAGATCCCAGTGGCTGGACGTCTCTTGGAGACACTCCGGCATTAGTTGAAGATGTTGACACATATGAGTATGACCTATCCAACTCTGCATTTACATATAATGGAATAGACTATATTGCTGATGGCATGTTTTTATTCTATCCGGATGCTGTCGGTGGATATTATGGATTGGGCCAGTATCCAGATGATCTTCCGTGGGATATGACTGGAGAGAATGATATAGATTGTGCTCTTTACTTTTTAGAAGGATTAGGTTATGTAACTGCTTGGTTAGAGCATGGTTATAAAGGAGAACTTGAGAATCTTATAATGACGGCGACTGGCGTCTCTCCTGTTGCAGATGCATACTCGGAGAGTTTGTTTACTCAGGTTGACGGTGTTTATACTTATCAAGGAAATCCTAGTGGTTGGAGTGTTACCTCTGGTTGTACTGATTCTCCAACTCTTACCGGTAATAGCAAAGCGTGCAATCCAACAATAGCGATCGTAACTACTGAATCTATTACCGAAATTACGGAAACGGGATTTACCGGCAATGGAAACGTCATAGCTATATACAACGGCAATGCTACTAGGGTTGGATTTTGTTATATGGAAGGTGAATCTGGAAGGCCTGGTATTGAAGCTAATTATGAAGTTCATGAAGATGGCGATTTCGGAGTAGGGGCTTTTAACCAGTCAATAACGGGTCTTTCATCTGGAACGAATTATCGCGTTAGGGCTTATGCTCTCGATGCTGATGGCGGAATTAGTTATGGTATTACGGAAACAGTCAGGACTGATGGGGAACCTCCGACGCCAACACCTACGCCATCTCCTACTCCTACCGCTGTACGTACTGTTGTAATATTCAATTCGTCTGGGAATTGGGCGGTTCCTGAAGATGTTACAAATGTAGAAGTCTTAGTAGTTGGTGGAGGAGGTGGTGGTGGATATGGACAAGCTGGAGGAGGAGGTGGTGGTGGTGGTGTTGTCTACAAGAGCAGTTATCATGTTACACCTTTTGATAATATATCAGTAGTTGTCGGAGATGGTGGAAGACCTGCATCTTGGATTTCTGGTCATATTGATGGAACGAATGGTGGAGACTCATCATTTGGTGATATAGTTGCATATGGTGGCGGTGTCGGTGGCAGTGCGAACCAATATCCCAATGATGGCGGATGTGGAGGTGGTGCTCCTGGAAATACTGCTTATTCTCCTGGCAGAGGAAGCCAAGGCGGATCTGGTGGCGCTGGTTATGATCGTTGGAATGGTGCAGCTGGTGGCGGTGGTGGCGGCGAGCCAGAAGATGGTTTCCCTGGAGGTTATGGTGGCTATATAGGAAATGGCGGGCCTGGGGGTGATGGCTATATTTCATCGGTAACTGGTGTTGCTACATATTATGCTGGTGGTGGGGGTGGGGGGACTTGGCATGCGTGTGACGCTGGTCTTGGTGGATTGGGGGGAGGTGGGAATGGTGGTGGATACAATACTGGGTATACTCCAACTAATGGATCTGCAAATACTGGTGGTGGTGGAGGTGGTGGAGGATACGATACTGAGCCAGATTCTGGAGCGTATGGCGGATCTGGCGTGGTTATTATATCATTGTCGCTTACCAGTGTCAGTGGTCCCTATGTCGTCTCCATGGGATCGTCGGTAACCTTCAATGGTAGTGGCCGAGGCCCCATAGTTGATGTCGAGTGGAATTTCGGAGACGGCTCGCCCATTGAGTCTGGGACTTTGACACCGACACATACCTATACTTCAGTCGGAATATATACGGTCATACTTACTATTACCTATGGGGGCGGCATCGTCGGTACCGACTATACAACCGTGACAGTGCTGGAAGATTTATCACTTAATGTACCCTATAACGGAACACTGAACATAGGTGGCCATGAGCATTTATTCAGAGTGAATCTTTCAAGTGGTGTGCCATTGCGTGTGAGTCTGAACGATACAGCTTCAGTTAATCGTAATGAGATATATATTAAGCACGGTGCACTACCCACTACAAGTGACTATGACTATAAGTCCTCCGTTAACGATTCTGCTGATCAGGAAATATTTGTGCCCATGGCCTATGCCGGCACATGGTATATCCTCGTCTATGGCAGTTATGTCTCCACAGTGAGCAACTACACCCTGCTGGCCACTACAGGAGACGTCATGCTCGCGGGGGTAACCCCTGTTAGATATGGCATCAGTAATGCATCTGTGTTGACACTGACTGGCGCAGGCTTCGATACTACAACAAACGTCGCTCTGGTTAATGGCAATGGCACAGTTCGTACAGCTTCTGTGATATCCGTGGATTCCTTTACTCAGATTACCGCAACATTTAATCTCACAGACCTTACTACTGGCCTTTATACTTTGCGCGCCTCATCCCTAGGCGGAGGCACAAGTGAGTTGACGAATGCCTTTGAAATCTTGCCTGCAGGTGAGGCCAAACTGGAAACCAATCTCATTCTTCCCAGTCAGATGGGTTACCACATGCCAGCTACCATCTATATCGAATATGAGAATACTGGGAATGAATCTATGCCCGCACCAATCATTTCTCTAACCGCTACGCAGAACGGGCGTGAAGGAGCTTTCCTTACATTGGACCCAACGCTTATGGGTAATGGCTTCTGGACATCGGCGGAGCCGGCGGGTTTCAGCCACAGCATTCAGGTGCTCGCCAGCGGCGCGACCCCAGGCGTGTTGCAGCCAGGAGAATCTGGCCGAGTTCCGGTCTATTACGCCGGGTGGCAGCAGCCGTGGGATTGGAAATACCCACCACTCATGTTCGGCCTTGGCGTGGTTACGTCAGATGACACCACAGTTATAAACTGGGATGAGCAAAAGGATTTGATGAAGCCTGGAACCATGAACGCTGAAGCGTGGGATGCACTCTTTGCTAATTTTGTGGCTATAGCCGGCGATACATGGGGCGACTATGTGAAAATGATTGACGACAACGCTATCTATCTGGGGCAATTGGGCAAGAAGGTCAATGACATTGAGCAACTGGCGAACTTCACATTTATGCAAGCAGATGGTCTTAAGACCGCCAGCTGTTCTCAAACATCCAGTACAACAGACGCTAGTGTTCAAACCCTCGGAATTGCACTCACGTTCACACGCTTCCTCGCCGGAACGATTTCACAACGATTTGAACTCGGTCCACTAGGCCGTGGTTGGTCATACAACTGGCAATATTCTCTGCATAAAGCTTCCGATGGCACGGTTACCGTGCTGTTACCGAGCGGCGGGCAGCGCATCTTTCAGCCGGACAGCCGCAACAGCAACTACCTTTCCACCGGTACGGGCGTGCTCACTGCGCTGGAGGGTGGCGCTTTTAGCTTGCGCGAAGCTGACGGCATGCTCTACGTCTTCCGCGCCGACGGCAAGCTGGATTACAAGGAGGATCGCAACGGCAATCGAATCACAGCCGATTACAGCGGCGACCTTCTCACCAGCCTGACACACTCCAGCGGCCAGTACCTGCAAATCGACTACAATGCCGCAGGTCGGATACAGACCATCACCGACTCCCTCGGCCGGCAGACTCAATTCTCCTACACCGCCGACAACGAGCATCTCTCCGGCGTACAGTATTATGATGGGAGAACCGCGACCTATGTCTACGGCACAGGAGAGGTTGGAAGCCCCTACAATGCCCTTATTGAGATGTCAACCGCATGCGCATGTACATGCTCCTGCGACACGCAGTATTTCACCTATGACGCGCAGGGGCGATTATCTGGAACCTATAAGGCCGGGAATGCCGAAGCGGTGACCTACACATACGACATCGGTTTGGTAACAGCTACCGATGCTCTGGGGAGTTCAAGTAAATCCTATTATGACTATCTGGGCGCATTGGTAAAAACCGTGGATCCTTTGGGTAATACCATAATTACTGACTTTGACGAACAGAACAGAGTTGTCAATGTGATTGATGCGGCTGGCTGTTCTTACAGTTACCGCTACGATTCTGACTATAATCTTGTCAGTACTACCGACCAGATGGGACATATGACTCGTCTCAGCTACACCGAACCGTTCAATAGTCTGGCTTCCCGCACCGATGCCAGGGGATATGTAACTCAGTATGACTATGACGATTATGGCAATCTCATATCTACAAACTATCCCGATGGCAGTCGGCAGTTCTGGGCGTATGATACGCTGGGCCAGATCACCGAATGGACCAACGGACGCGGCAATGTTACGAGCTATGCATATAATGGCAACGGACAAATTACCAGCAAGACTTACGCTGACGGATCTCAAACCGAAGCAGTTTACGATGCCCGCGGCAACACGCTTTCTACTACAGACTCAACGGGCACTACCGCTTATACCAATGATGCCAACGATCGCCTGATACGCATTGACTATCCCGCCGGACAATGGCTGCAATTCACTTATGATATGATGGGACGGCCTGCCTCCAGTCTCGATCAGGCTGGCCATCATTTGGATTACCAGTACAATTCCACAGGCAGACTGGAGAGCCTGACGGATGAGAACGGCTCCGAGGTGGTGCATTACACCTACGATGCCGTTGGGCGCATGGAGCGCCAGACGCTGACAAATGGCATTTATACAACCTACGCGTACGATGCGGCAGGCCAGATGATATCACTTGTAAACTACAACGTCGATGGCTCTATCCTCTCCCGCTTTGACTATACCTATGATAGCCGCGGCAGGCGTATCTCAATGGATACACTGGACGGCACGTGGACATATGAATATGATGATACGGGCCAGTTAATCCATGCCGTATTAACCTCGACTAACCCTGCGATTCCCAATCAGGATCTGGGTTATGTTTACGATGCCCTGGGCAACCGCATTTACACTATTGAGAATGGTGTCACCACAGAGTACACAGTCAACAATATGAATCAGTATACGCGGGTAGGCGACACCACTTATTCTTTTGATGCCGACGGCAACCTTGTTCGAGAGGTTTCGCCTGGCGGCACTAACACTTACACCTACAATGACGAGAATCGTCTCACCTCTGTAACCAAGGGCGCTGACACGTGGCAATATGTCTACGATGTTCAGGGCAACCGTGTATCTTCCATCAATAATGGCAATGCTACCAACTACATTACCGAGCCGTTGGTCCATGGAAATGCTGTTGGTGAATACGATGCCTCTGGTAACATTATCGCCCACTACAGTTATGGTACCGGACTGCTGGCGCGCACCGATGCCTCGGGCGACGTAGCTTACTACACCTACGACGCAGGCGGCAATACACAGCAATTAGTAACAGTTACAGGTGAAGTTGCCAACAGCTATACATACACACCATTTGGTGAAACGCTTATAAAAGCCGAGACTATTCCCAATTCATTTCAGTTCGTGGGGCAGTACGGGGTGATGGCAGAAGGGAACGGGCTGAACTATATGCAGGCTAGGTACTACGATCCTGAAGCAGGGCGTTTTACGAGTGTAGATCCCTTGGGATATAGTGGAGATAACGTAAACCTGTATCGATATGTGACAAACAATCCTATCTCTCTGATTGACCCAACTGGTCTTTCATGGTGGAGTCATTTCTGGTGCGGATTCACGTGTGGTATCGAGGAATTCACTTGCGAGCTCTGGTGCCACCTTTTAGCACCTACTCTATTGTTGAAGGTAATATGTTCAGCAATTTGTTTGGCTCGTACGGCCTGGTGCATATATGAGTGTGCCGGAGGGGAGGAGCCTGAGCCTATTCCAACATTCCCTCCGGAAGAACCCGATGATAGTACTCCCGTTGTAAACGCAAGTGACCCCAACGGTAAGCTCGGCCCATCAGGTTTCGGCTATGAGGGTTTCATTCAGGCAAACAGTGCAATGTCCTACCGAGTAGATTTTGAGAACGATGCCAATGCCTCGGCTCCGGCGCAGCAGGTGGTAATCATGGACCAGCTCAACGCCAACCTTAACCGGAGCAGTTTTGAGTTCAGTGAATTCGGCTTCGGCGATCAGTTCATAACTGTTCCTGACAATACTCAGAATTACCAGACTACCGTACCTGTGAGCTACAACGGCGCGGACTTTGAGGTGCAGATAGATGCCGGCGTCGATCTGAATACGGGGCTGGTGACAGTAACCTTCCAATCTATTGACCCCGCTACCGGCCTGCCGCCCACCGTAGACATCGGCTTCCTGCCGCCGGAAGACGGCACCGGGCGCGGCCAGGGACACTTCTCATATATAGTCGATACTAACGATGGGCTGACCACGGGCATCGAGATACGCAATGTGGCGCTCATCTCCTTTGACGGACAGGAGGTAATCGCCACCAACCAGGTGGACCCGCATGATTCGTCGCAGGGCACTGATCCTGAGAAGGAATGTCTTAACACTATCGATGCTGTTGCGCCGACGAGCCTGGTTGATGCGCGACCGGCGACAGTTGACAGCGCCAGCTTCACCGTGAGCTGGAATGGCTCAGATGACGTTGGCGGTTCGGGCATCGCTGGCTATGACATCTACGTTTCGGATAACGGAAGCAGCTGCGTACAATGGCTGGCTGCTACCGCCCAGACCTCGGCTGTCTTCACGGGAATTCCGGGACATACTTACGGCTTCTACAGCAGGGCGAGTGACAATGCCGGCAACATCGAGGGTTATCACGCCACGGCGGTGGATACAACTACAACCGTGAATGGGACGGCACCTGTTCCAATGCCGACACCTACGCCTACGCCTATCCCCAACGTACCTCCGGTGGCCGTACTCGGCAGTTTCCACCCCGTGAGCGAAGGGCCTTCCATAAACTTCGACGGCGGCGATTCTTACGATACGGACGGCAAGATCGTTAACTATGAATGGGACTTCGGTGACGGCTCTGCGGCTGTCACAGGCGATGACACGCCGGCACACGCGTTCGGGGACAACGGTATGTATACGGTCACGCTAACCGTTACCGATGACGACGGGGCCACGGGCTCGGTCACAGCGGCCATGACGGTCAATAATGCCGCTCCGATAGTTAACGCCGGAGCTGACATGGACAATATAATCGCCGGGATACCGGTCAGCTTCAGCGGCAGCTTCACCGATCCCGGCTGGCTCGATACACATACCATCGAGTGGAACTTCGGCGACGGCTCGCCGGTTGTTACTGGCACGCTTACGCCGACGCATACCTACACTTTAAGCGGTGATTACACAGTAATTCTCACTGTAGCGGACGATGACGGCGGTGTCGGAAGCGATACATTGACGGTTCATGTGAACGCGCCTCCCGAGGCCGTGATCGGCGGTCCGTACGCAGACGATGAAGGCTCGCCGGTAAACTTCGACGGCAGCGGCTCGTATGATCCGGACGGTTCGATTGCGAACTACGAATGGGACTTCGGCGACGGCTCGGCGGTCGTCACGGGCGATGCGGCGCCTGCGCATGCATATGGAGACAATGGTGAGTACACGGTCACGCTAACCGTTACCGATGACGAGGGTGCAACGGATACGGCTACAGTAATCGTAACGGTAGACAACGTCGCTCCGACCGTGGATGCAGGATCGGATGTGTTTAATGCGATGGCAGGTACGCCCATCGACTTCAGCGGCAGCTTCACCGATCCGGGCTGGCTCGATACTCATACTATCGAGTGGGACTTCGGTGACGGCACGTCGGTTGTCACCGGCACACTGACGCCATCCCATACATATGCTTCAGGCGGTACGTATACTGTTACGCTCACCGTGACCGATGACGACGGCGGCACAGGCGTCGACACGGTCGTAATCACAACATGGAACTACGCATTCGAGGACACGGATAGAGGCACCGAGTTGAGGATAAATACGGATGAAAAGACATTTCAGTTTATCGCGCCTGATTATAACTCAGGGATTATAGATGCCAGTTTGATGCTGGTGCACTATCTGCGCCGGGGAACATGGATAAATATAGTACATATGGATGGTGAAATGATATTTACCGCCATTGCGAATGGCGGTGAGAGGGATACTTGCCAGGCGGTTTTGTTCGATAGGGTATCGAAGAGGATGTTTCATCTCCATGATGAATGGGGTATAGAATAGGCACCTTCGAGCTTTAAAATAGATGACCGCTGGTATAGGGATTGCTTCGTCGCCTGCGGCTTCTCGCAATGACGATAGAAACATAGGGGCGGGTTTCAAACCCGCCCCTATCTATACAGCCCGCCCATGTAAACCGGGTATTTCTCGCTGCTGTGTTTGGCTTCTTCTACCAGATCATCGATCTGCTTTAGCATGCGCTCCTTGTCTTTATTCGGAACACCATCGATTCCCCACATGTAGCGGTTGGCGATGTGGTCGCCGGCTATGAACTCGGCGTCTACGTTGAGTAACTCGACGAGGAGGCGCACTTCGCGCAGGAGTGCTTCCGTGGTCTGTCTGGTGAACTGGCCGTTCTCGTACCGTTTGTGCAGCGGCGTGTTCTCGGGCACATACAGCGTTCGCAGTCGAATAAAATGCGGGTTGACGGCGTTCAGGACGTGTGCCGTGCCGCGCACATGCTGCTCCCACATCTCGCGCCCGCCCAGGCCGGGCATGACGTACATGGAGAGCTCGAATCCGGCCTCGATGGCCTTCCGCCCGCCGGTTATCATCTCCTCCTGCGTGGCGCCCTTCTGAATTATCTTGAGCAGCTCGTCGTCGCCGGTCTCCAGCCCAACGTGCACGCGGGTCAGGCCCGCTTCGCGCAGCATCTTAAGTTCTTCGAGCGTTTTCTTGGCCAGCGTCTTGCCGCGGGCGTAGCTGGTCACCCGCTCGATGGTCGGGAACGTCTCGTACAGATATCGAACTATCTTGGCCAAATCCTCGGATTTGATTATCACGCTGTTGGAGTCGGCGATGAAGACGTTCTTGACATCGCCCTCGCTCAGCCAGTACACGCCGTTGGCGCGCGCTACCATGCCCACGTTGTTTATGTTTCCGGTCTTTAAGGCGTGGGACTTTATCTCGTCGGCGTGCTTCTTCATGGCGCGGATGTCGCTCTTGACCTCCTCCACCGAACGTATCTCCAGCTTGGTTCCGGGGTACATCTGGCAGAACTCGCACTTGTTCCAGGAGCAGTTGCGAGTCACGCGTAGCAGCAGACTATAAGCTTCCGTCGGTGGTCGATATGGCGGCTGCTCGTAGTAATCGTCGTTTATTTCAGGTTTCTTTTCCGTCATAGCTCGATTTTCCTGAGTATTATATCCTCGCGCTTCCTCATGGCGGCTTCCGATGCATCGTCCTGGTGGTCGTAGCCCAGCAAATGCAGCAGGCCGTGCACCACGAGCCAGGCCAGCTCGGCCTTTATCGTTTGTTTGTTCTCTCTAGCCTGCGATGCCGCCTGCGGGTACGATATTATGACCTCGCCCAGGCGCGATATTTTGTCGGGTGGGGTTACGAATTCGGTGTCGTCCCTGTCCTCGGTCAGCGCAAAAGTGATGACGTCGGTGGTCTTATCGACGCCGCGGTAGTCGCGGTTCAATCGATGCACTTCATCGTCGCCGGTGATGAGCAGGCTGAGCTCAACAGGACGATTAACTTTCTGCGTCGATAATGTAGTTGCAACGACCTCGCGCAGCCATTTCTGTGTTAGGCGTCTGCGATAGAGCGGTTTGATGTCGATATTTATTTCGTGTGCTATCAGATGGTCAACCCCCTGAATCCCCATACATTGGTCATCGGGTAGGGGCGAACCTATGTGTTCGCCCACTTCGGGCAGACACATGGGTCTGCCCCTACGGGACACCTCTTTTTTCGACCTGTCATTGCGAGTCCTTCCATGATATCACGGTATATGGAAGGACGACGCGGCAATCTCGTCGTTTATATCGCCTGTTACAAAAGGAGATTGCTTCGCTTCGCTCGCAATGACAGCGGGCGAATGGCCATTCGCCTTTACATCTGGATTATCCTTCTGCGGAAGGATGATGACACAAGGAAAAACCTTACAATTCGATTGTAACACCAACGACGGATGGCGCTCAACCGTGAATCGTCGGTATGGGGGACTTGCTAAAGCTTGTCGACGTGGCTTTTGACCTCGTCGGCGACCTCGATCTGCTGAGCGCGCCTGACCAGCTTGATGGCGTTCATGTCGCAGTGGGTCACGCACACGCCGCAGCCGATGCATTTATCGATATCCACCTCGGCCACATCTTCAAGTTTCAGCGCGTTCACAGGGCACATATCGATGCACGCGCCGCATGCGGTGCATTCAGCTTCATCGATTACAGGAATGAAAGGGGAAGGAATCATCGTCTGTGTGTTCAGCTTGTGCAAGCCGATGAAGAGCGGGCAGCAGTCGGTGCAGCAGTTGCAGATGAATCCTTCGATGTTGATGGTGTGCACCAGGCCTTCCGCGTTGGTCTTGCGCAGCAGGTCAATCGCCTCGTCCAGCGTGATCTCGCGGCCCATCCCGTGCTCGACGCACCATCTTCCCGTGTCCCCGGAGTGGAGGCAGGTCTGCAGCATGTGCTGGCAGTGGTCGTCGGGCTCGCTGATCCAGTGCGAGAGGCGGCAGGGGCAGGTCGACAAACAGAAGAAGTTCTGGCTCTTGAGGAATTCGACGAGGTTCTCCTCCGGCTTGGCGTCCTCCGGCAGCACCCAGGGGTGGGCCCACACCGGCGCGAAGGGGAAGCCCAGCTTGCACATCTTGTCCCGTATCCACTCGTACAAGGTCTGGTGCAGATACTTAGCCAGTTCCAGGTCGTAAGGGAAGCGGATGTTGCCCATAAGCCCGGTCTCTGTAAAGCCCGGCGCGCAGCTGCCGAGTATGCGGTATTTGGGATCTTCCTTGCCCGGATCTATCCACATCGTTCCTTTGTCCGCCATCGTGTTCATGATCTTCTTGAGTGCGGCCTTGTCCTTGCCCGTCTTGGCCGCTATCTCGTCCAGCGTCATGCCCTTGAGCCCCACTTCGAGGGCCAGCCGCGCTTCGTCGGGCGTCATCTGCAGGCTCAAGAGCTTCAGAAACGCAGGGGTAATTGATACGCCGACGAAATGCGGGTCGTCCCGGTTGATCATCTCCGCGACTTCCTGGTACAGCTTTTCGTTCTCCATAGCGGAGCCCCCTTTGACTCGTATTTATCGGCGCCGGCTTCCAGACACTATCGGTGCTTTTGATTCAGCTAGTTCTTAGGTTTGCCCGGGTTCAAGCGGGAAAACGTCGCAGTACTCTTGAGGCGTTATTTCCCCTTGCTGAATCTGGATATCATGTCTTCTAATTGTAGCATCAGCGATAGATCGCCCTCAACCTTGAGCTTGCCGCCCATGAAAGCCTGTACGCGGTCCAGCTTTCCGCTCTGGATGTCATCCCAGTCCTGGGCCGTGGCGGTCACTGTAGCGCTGGGCGTCATATCCTCGACGGTACCCTCGTAGCGCCGGCCCACGCCTTTGTCGGAGATGAGATACCAGTCGCAGCCTCCGGGGCCGGTGAGATGGAGTTGCACGGCCACCTTCACCTCCTCGATCTTTGTCGATTCCCTTTTCTTGCCTCCCGGCGCGGGGAGGTCCAGCAGCTCGGCCAGCCGCTGGGTGCAGGCGTTGTCGATCTCGAAGTTCTCCGTTGGCGACGGCGCGCCGGTGGCCTTCATATGCTGGGCGATCTTGGCCATGACCACGCCGAACTTGAACGCGGCCAGCACCTCGAAGTAATGCAGGTTCTGTACCTTCCACCCGGTCAGCTTCTCGTAGCGCTCTATCGTTTCTTCCTGGTCCGGGAAGCCTTCCAGGCGCGGTATGCCGTAGCCCAGGCTGTGGTGCCAGTCCAGGAAGAAGAACCACGCCAGGTCGGATATGGGGTCGCATATGGAGGCCATCTCCCAGTCGAGGACGGCGACCACGTCGAAATTATCGTCGTAGAGGAGGTTCGGTATGCGGCAGTCGCCCCAGCACAGCGTTACGCGCTCGGGGACGAAGCGTTTCTCCTTGAGCCACTCCAGCGCCTTGTCCAGAATCGGCTGCGGTTCCTTGCGCACCCAGTTCAGGTAGCGCTCGTAGTAGTCCAGCTGGCGGTCCAGCGCATCGGTGCCTCCCTTCGGGATGCCCATGAAGGAGAAATCGTACTTCTCCCAGTTCAGTTTGTGTATCTTTGCCATCATATCAAGGCAGCCCCACCACATCCTGGCCCGCTGCTCCGGGGTGCTCTCAACGCAGAGCCCGGCGGAGTGGTAGGGGGGCACCTCGCAGGCGGTGATGCCGGGGATGAATCCCATGATGTAGAAAGGACTATCGAGTATGGATGCATCCATTTCGAGCCAGTATGTCTTAGCTACAGGTATGCCGGATTTTTGCAGTTGCTCGATGGTATGGAACTGCATCGCCAAATCGTAGTCCAGGAAGACCGGATAGTCCTGTGGCTGCCAGCGCAGCACAAGCTTCTCCATTTTGCTCTTGCCGCCTTCCTTCCAATTCATGTCGAAGAAGAAGGTCTCGTTGGCGAAGCCGCCCGCCGAGCGTTTCAACGGAGAGATCGTCAGGTCTACGGCGTCAGGCATTTTGCCCTGGATCCATTTCTCCAGTTTCACCTGCATCTTCGCGATATCTATATGCCGGTCGAACATCGTATCCCTCCTCGAAAGTTACCTTTAAAGCAGGGCCAGGGTGCCCCAGCCGCCGTTGACATCGAAAGTCTGCCCTGTGATATAACCGGCGCCGTCGGATGCCAGGAAAACCGCCAAAGGGGCGATGTCCTCGGGGCGGCCCAGCCGCTTCAGTTGTATATCTTTTGCCGCCTCGGCCCTGCTCTCGGGCGTGGTCCACAGCATCTCGGTCGAAGACGTCAGTATCTTGCCTGGAGCGATGCAGTTGACGCGGATATTGTAAGGCGCCAGCTCGCAAGCCAGAGTCTGGGTGAAGTTTATGATAGCTGCTTTGGTGGCCGCGTACGGGGCGAACATGGGGGCGGCGGTGCGGCCGAAGAGCGAGCTTATGCTGATGATGTTTCCCGATTTCTGTTTGATCATAACTTTTGCCGCGGCGCTGCTGAAAATGAAGACGTGCTTCAGGTTGCCGCGGATGTTCTCGTCCCATAGCTCCTCGCTCATATCCGCCACCGTCGACGGGAAGACACCGGCGGAAGCTCCTCCGGCGTTATTTACCAGTATGTCGATGCGCCCGAACTCGTCCATAGTCCGCTTTATCGCGGCGTCCACGTCGGCGGCCGAGCGAACATCGGTCGGGATCGCCATCGCTTTTCTGCCCCTGCTTCGGACCTCGTCTGCCAGGCTATCGATGTCTTTGGCGGTGCGGGCCAGCGCTACTACGTCGGCGCCCGCCTCCGCCAGGCCGAGCGCGATCCCCCGGCCGATGCCCCTGCCGGCTCCGGTGATGACAGCCACCCTGTCCGTAAGTTTAAATTTATCTAATATCATTTTTGTACCTCTGATTGGGGATTATCAACACTCTATATCTAATTTGTCATTGAAAGTGGTCCTTCCGCGATATCGAGGTATCTGTAAGGACGACGCAATGACAGACAACGATTCATGAATCGTCTCCTCTGCTAAAACCCGTATTTAGGGAAGGAGCCGAGTATCAAGTTCTCGATAATGCCGTAGCCGGTCTCTTTGCCGCAGCGGTACTCGCATACGGCGTCGTCCAGGCCGTGAACCTGGTTTGCTACCTTCGGATCGGATACCTTCCACTTCTCGCCGGCTGTCCAGTACGGCCCCTTCCAGATGCCGTGGTAAAATCCGTCATAACCTACATAGCCGCCGCCCATCAGGTACATGGTGGTCAGCTGTTTCATCGATATTTCTTTTTTCTTGCCGTCGGCGGTATGCAGGACAACCTCACCCGATTTCATCCTGCCGCTGCCGGTGTGATATTTGAAATCGTGATCCACCTTCACGATCGGTATCTCTTCTTTGTTCTTGCCGAATCCGTACATCACTGCGCCGGAGAGGTATTCGACCACTCCGGTAGACTTTTCGATAAGGTAGTAGGTGACGCCCCAGTCCTTGAACTGGGCGGTGAGCCAGTTGATCATCAGATTGGCAAAGAAGGAGATGTCAGGCGACTGCACACCCTGCTCCGGCGCGCCCACGCCCATGCGTATGCCCCACGAATGATCGCGCTGGGCGCGCCACGACTTTTCGTCGACATCGTATTTCTTGCCGTCCACCTTGATCCAGCCTTTAGCCGTGCCAAGCTGGCACATGCGGCAGGTGTTCATGAATATGCGCCCCTTATCGCGGCGCACCTGCGGTATCTCCTCATGGGCCGGCATCCTGCCCGTGAACTCCAGGTCGTAGCTGATACCCTTGTCGTTCTTGTCGAGCCTTACCCGTATCCGCTTGAGCGGCTCGACGATCTCCCACGAGAGCGGGCCGACTACCAGTTCATCGGTTTTTGGTCTGAGCTCGCGCGAGAGCCTCATGTTGTGCTGGATCTTGTTCTCGACGTTCACGCAGCCGTAGCCGTCCATTACGTTGCGGTTGGGGTAGTAGCCGAAGCCCGTGGCCAGAACTATCTTCCCCGTAGTGTCATGCACGTTCATCCAGTACTTCTCGGTGAACTGGCGGTCGCTGTCCAGCACATGGTCCAGCGTGTCCACGATCTGGTGACAGTTGAACTCGTCATATTTCGTTAACATAATCTACCTCCACGATGCTTATTGCACTAGTAAACATTTCATTGCTACAAAGTTCAACGGCTCAATTATTTCAGGCCCGGCGGTTTCACTAGCTGCTATTTTCCGAACATCTTTCTTTCACGATAGTACATCTGTACCATCGGCGCTACTCTCGTTCCGGAACTCACCGCCTGGTGGGTACCGAGATAACCGGCGCCGCCGGCGTCGTGACCAACGTAGAATAGCCCTCCTATCGGTGCCTTGACCGATGGCTTACTCCGTCCGCAGTAGCCAACGCTAACCGCAAGTCCGACCGCCTCCCCGCCTACACCTGGCAGGACGGAGTCCCTGCTCAGTGATGCCACCTGGGCTGGGCCTACATAACCTTCACGAGCTTCAATGTATTTCGATTCTGCCGGGAACATCTCAATAAACTGCTCATCCACCTTTTTCTGCAGTGCCTTGATCGATTTATCTTTCGGATCCGGTGAGCACCAAGTGCCCACCAGCAGCATCTGTTTGCCTTTGGGCGCCATCTCGTTATCGAAGTGCGCCGGGTTCACCGCATAGAAAGATACGACATCGGGTATTTTGCCGTTCTTCATTTCCTCAAGGCGGGCGGTATCCAGATAACTTCTCTCCGACGTGCCGACGTACACACCGTGCTCCATAACCGGCTCCTTAAATATGTATCGTTGGCAGCAGAAACCCAGGCTGGGGACTATGCCCTTAACGTAATTCACATACGACTTATCGAAATATTGTTCTCCGACCAGTTTGAGCACCGTTGGCTGGATGCCCGCGTTGCTGACAATGATCGGAGCCCTGTACACCTTGTCCCTGGTAGCGACACCGGCTACCTGCCCGTCTTCGACAAGGATGCGCTCGACACGCGCCCTGAGCTTCAACTCGCCGCCATTCGCCTTAAGCACGTTGATAATGTCTTCAACCAGCTTGGAGTAGCCACCCCTGGGAAAGCACGGCGTTGTTCCCGCAAAAATCTGCATGATTTTGGCTAGTTCCCATATGGCTACGAGCTCGTAAAGGCCGGTGGCCATCACATTCGATTGCACGGCGAGGAAGCTGAAAAGGGGCTTAGGCAGGTCGCCCTTCTGGGCCACCCACTGCTGAACGCTAACATCGTTCAGGGCGTCCAGCTGCTCCGGTGTCATCAGCGCCATCTCAGCCAGGATGTTCAAGGCCACCTGAGAATCTTTCTCGCTGAGTTGCCATGCATTAAACATATTCAATGTCGAGTCCAGACCCTGTGGCCCGGCCGCATTTATTGAAGGAATCCACTTGCCTTTCGGCTGCCGGTACATCAGGCAGTTGGACCCGGGGATAATGTCCAGCTTCTGCTCTATGCCCAGCTGCTTGAAGGCATCCACGAACGGCCCTGATTCCCTGGGTATGCCGAATGTGGGCCACATCTCGCTTTTGAAGCCGCGGGCCGAGATACCCATCTGCTTGCCGCCGACGCGGTTGTTCTTATCCAGCAAAAGTACCTTGAGGCCCCATTTTGCCAGTAGTGCACCGCATACCGCACCTCCTAACCCAGCTCCAACAACGATAGCATCATAATTCTTATTCATATTTCTCCCTAGAGCCCTTTTATTGATTATTGGAGCTTATCCTATGTGATCCTTCACATCCGCCGGTATCTCAACCTGCTGGGATCTCCTCGCCAGCTTGATGGCGTTCATATCGCAGTGTGTCACGCACACGCCGCAGCCGATGCAGGTATCGATATCCACCTCGGCTATGTCTTCTAGCTTCAATGCATTTACCGGACAGAGGTCGATACACGAGCCGCAGGCGGTGCATTCACCCTCATCGATAACCGGGATGAAGGGGGAAGGTATCATCGTCTTTGTATTAAGTTTGTGGAAGCCGATGAAAAGCGGGCAGCAGTCGGTGCAGCAATTGCAGATGAATCCCTCGATGTTGATAGTGTGCACCAGGCCTTCCGCGTTGGTTTTGCGCAGAAGCTCAAGCGCCTCATCGAGGGTTATCTCGCGGCCCATCCCGTGTTCCACGCACCATCTGCCGGTGTCACCGGAATGGAGGCAGGTCTCCAGCATATGATCGCAATGGTTCTCCGGCTCGACGAGCCAGTGCGAAAGGCGGCAGGGGCATGTCGATACGCTGAAGTAGTTCTGTCCTTTGAGGAAATCGACGAGGCTCTCCTCCGGCTTTGCGTCGCCGGGCAGCACCCAGGGATGAGCCCACACCGGCGCGAAGGGGAAACCCAGCTTGCACAGCTTGTCCCTGGCCCATTCGTATACTACCTGGTGAAGCGTTTTCCCCAGCTCCACGTCGTAAGGGAAGCGTATATTCCCGAACAGGCCGGTTTCCACGAGGCCCGGCGCGCAGCTGCCCAGGACGCGGTACTTGGGGTCTTCCTTGCCCGGATCGATCCACATCGTTCCCTTGTTTGCCATGGTGTGCATCATCTTCTTCAGGGTTTCCCTCTCCCGTCCCGTTTTCTGCGCCAGTTCGTCCAGCGTCCCCCCGGTGAGTCCCACTTCCAGTGCCAGTTTAGCCTCCTCCGGTGTGAATTGGAGGCTGAGTAACTTGATAAAGGCGGGGGTTTGCGGCATGCCGAGGATGTGCGGATCGTCTCTGTTTATCATCTCCGCCAGTTGTTTGTACAGCTCCTCACTTTCCATTTGCTGGTCCTCCTCTTACTGTTTTTGACACCTTTCGATTTGTTATTTAGATTGGATGTTATTCTCTTGTGAAGTCGTTACGGATTGATCGGGATGCGTTTGTGGGTGCGGATATCATTTTACACATGAATACTTAGTCTATGATACGAGTATGCCCGGTTTAGTGAATAATTGCAACGGAATTAATGCTGTAGTATTTGCTATAAAATACTTAGTTAAGTTAAGTATTATTCTAAAGACGAAAGATAAGTTCTCAGGTTAAGTTTTTTGCTTTTCAGCCCCATCTTGATTCTCATATTGTACCTGTGGGTTTCAATGGTCCGTGGCGACATGAAAAGCGTGTCCGCGATCTCCTTGGTCGTTTTGCCCTGTTTGACCAGGTTGGCCACCTGAATTTCCGTAGGTGTGAGCTTTATGTACTTGGCGGAAATGCCGTGCAGGAAGGGCGAAGCGATGTCTTTAAGGTTTTCCTCCAAGTTATTGAGATAGGTTTGTTGTATGTCCTCCAGCCTGGTTTTTTTCAGTTTTTCCAGATAAGGCATGACGAATTCCGTGATATTGAACGTGATCTTGTCCTGTATCTCGGCCTTAACCTCTTCCACCTGCTTCAGCATAACCTTCAGCGCGGCGTTCAGCTCCTCCAGATTTAACGTGCGCTCCTTAAGCAATTTGTCGAGCTGTTCGGTATGCCTGCGCAGGAGCTCCTCCTCCCTCTTGCGGGTGCTGATATCCCTGATGATGGCCAGTATTCCTATGGTCTTGTCGTCCCTCTTTATCAGCCTGGGATTGACCTCCAGATATATCTTCTCCCCTCCTTTGCGCCTGGCTTCGAATTGGAGCACCTGTGTTGTTGAGGTCTTACCTGAGAGCAAGTTCTGTGTTTCGTCGATAAGCCTTTGCCATTCCTCCGGGCTGAGCACGTCGAATTCGTAGAACTTTTTGCCGATAGCCTCTTCGCGCCTGTAGCCGAAGATATCCTCCACCTTGTGGTTGATGTCGATTATGGTGCCGTCCGCGCCGATGTATATTATCTCGTCGTTGGCGTTCTGGAAGATGGTAGTGAATTTTGCTTCGCTCTCACGCAAGTGCTCGATAGCCTCAGAGAGTGCGGCGTTTTCCCGCTCCAGCGCCTTGATGCGTTTCTGCAATTCCTTATCGGCCATGCGAAAGTTGCCTCCTAACGCAGCGATTGATGATTTGACGCCATTTACAGGGTGACAAAAGTATCGTGTAAAAGGAGGTTAGTTGTCAACTCATTTTCGAATCCCCTGTTAGTCCCCCATACGTTGGTCGCTGGCGTAGGGGCAGGTCCTTCCAGGGAAGGAGCGCCCCTACCGGTTCATCCGTCATTGCGAGGAGGCGAAGCCGACGTGGCAATCTCGTCGTTTGTATAGCATTTAGTAAAAGGAGATTGCTCAAAGATTCAAGATAGAGAATGACTCGCAATGACAGAAAGGTTCAGTGCTTGACGCCAAACTGGCGGGGAGTTATCATCGCAGAGATACCATGAATTTCATTGATAAACTGCTGAATTCGGCCAGAAGCAACGAGAGCCTGCTATGCATAGGGCTGGACCCGGACCCGGAGCTGATGCCTGAGGGTATCAGCGTGCTGGAATTTAACGAGGCTATCGTCGAAGCTACTTACGACCTCGTCTGCGCCTATAAGCCCAATCTCGCATTCTATGAGGCTATGGGCGTCGAGGGACTCAGGGCTCTAGCGGCAACGGTCGGATGCATTCCGGACACGGTGCCGGTCATCGGAGACGCCAAGCGCGGCGATATCGGCAATACGGCCAAGGCTTACGCCAGGGCCCTGTTCGAAGGATACGGTTTCGATGCGGTGACGGTCAGCCCGTACCTCGGTGGCGATTCGATTGAGCCGTTCCTCGAATACGAAGATAAAGGCATATTCGTTCTATGCCGCACCTCCAACCCGGGCTCATCCGACCTGCAGGAATTGAATGTCGGGCAGCAGCCTTTATACGAGGTCGTAGCGCGCAAGGCTCTGGAATGGAACAAGAACGGTAATATCGGCCTCGTGGTCGGCGCAACGTATCCCGATGATATCAAACGTGTACGCAACATATGTCCCGACATGCCGATACTGATACCGGGTGTGGGCAAACAGGGCGGAGACCTGGCTGCTGCGGCGCGCAACGGCGTCGACGCAAATAAAGAGAAAGCTATAATCAACTCCTCGCGCGGCATAATATTCGCGTCAAAGGGTAAGGATTTCGCCGAGGCGGCGCGCGTTGAGGCCATGAAGATGCGCGATGAGATCAATCGCTGTCTGAAGGGCGGCTAGCGGTGGAGGTAAATATTGGGGATGTGGTTCGCTTCAGCAAGGCGCACCCGTGCGGCGGGGACCGATGGCTGGTGGTGCGGACGGGCGTCGACATCGGCATCAAGTGCGAAAAGTGCGGCCGCCGCGTGATGATGGAGCGACCCGAGTTCGAGAGGCGAGTGAAAGAAGTCGTATCGCGCGGCAGTGTCGATAGTAAATAATCAGCCGCAGTTTATTGACATAATGGAGAAGGGGTAAATGAAAAAGAATAGTTTCGGCGTGCTGGACGCCATCGGTAATACGCCTATCGTGAAGATAGAGAATATCTACGCCAAGCTGGAGAGCGTGAACCCCAGCGGCAGCATCAAGGACCGGGTCGCCCTCGGTATAGTCGAGGACGCCGAGCGCAGGGGCGAGCTCAAGAAGGGATACACCATCGTAGAGGCCTCCAGCGGCAACACCGGCATATCGCTGGCCATGGTGGCCATGGCCAAGGGCTACAATATGATCGTGGTCATGCCGGAGAACATGAGCGAGGAGCGCAAGCAGATGATGCATGCCTTCGGGGCCGAGCTGGTGCTGACCTCCAAGGCCGGCAGCCTGCATGAGGCCATTCAGCGCGCGGAGGAGATCGCCAAACGGCCGAAGCATTTTATCGCGCGCCAGTTCTCGAACCCGGCCAACGTGAAGGCGCAGGAGAAGACCGGCAGGGAGATACTGGACCAGATAGGGCCTGTCGATGCGGTCGTGGCGGGCGTGGGCACGGGCGGCACGCTCATGGGCATATCGAACGTGATGCGCAAGGCCAATCCCGATGTCAAGGTCATCGCAGTGGAACCGGAGGAGGCATCGGTGATGTTCGGCGGCAGCGATGTGCGAATCGAGGAGCATAAGATACAGGGCATCGGCGACGGCTTTATCCCCAAGATCGTCGATATGAGCAAAGTCGATAAGGCGGTCACCATAGGCAGTAAGGAGGCCGTTGATATGGCGCGAAAACTGTGCCGCAAGTACGGGCTCCTCGTGGGCATCAGCGCCGGGGCCAACGTCGACGTGGCGCTGAAAATGTCCAAGAAGTACGAGAAGGTAGTCACTGTTCTTCCCGACCGCGGCGAGCGCTACCTGAGCATGGATTTGTTCAAGTATTAGGTCGATTTAAAAAATAATCCTCTTTAATCCCATAATTCGATTTCGAGATAGGGCGATCACAAGGATCGCCCCTACATTTGGATGACGAAACGGGAGGCTCGATATGGCACAGGCGCAGGAGTATCTGGTAGACGTGCTGGTGGTCGGGTCCGGTGGGGGAGGGATGACGGCGGCGCTGGCCGCGGTCGATGCCGGTCTCAGCGCCATCGTAATCGAGAAAAGCCCGGTCTACGGCGGCTCCACGGCCATGTCCGGCGGGGCCATCTGGATTCCCAACAATCATCTGATGCCGCGCGCCGGCGTCAGAGACTCGGCCGACGAGGGGCTGGCCTATCTCAAGTCGATCACTAAAGGGGTGGTGTCGGATCAGCGGCTGCGCGCCTACGTCGAGAATGGCGCCGAGATGGTGCGATATCTGGAAGAGAACAGCCGCGTACGTTTTCAAGTCGTCCCCGGCTACTCGGACTACTACCCCGATGTCGCCGGCGCTAAATGGGAAGGCGGACGCACCATAGAGCCCGTTCCCTTCAGCGCGTGGAAGCTGGGCGCGGAGCGTAAACTGATGCGCCCGCTGCATCCCCAGGCGCGGCTGATGGGCCGCATCATGGCCACGGCCTATGATGCCCACCGCATGATGGACACCTCGCTCAAGGGACGCATGGTGACGGCCTCTATATTCGCACCGTATTTCGTCAACCCGGCGCGGTTCATTACGCCGTCCGATACGCGCCTGACGCTGGGCAACGCCACCATCGGCCGCCTGCGCATTTCGCTCGTGGATAGAAAGGTTCCTTTGTGGCTGAACACATCGGCGAAGCATCTGCGTATCGAGAACGGCCGCGTCAGCGGCGTCGAGGCGGAAAAGGAAGGACGTTCGATACTTATCAAAGTAAAAAAAGGCGTGATACTGGCAGCGGGCGGTTTCGCCCGTAATAAAGCTATGCGCGAGAAGTATCAGAAGCCTCCCGTATCGGACCGATGGACGGTGGCCTCGTTTGACGATAGCGGCGACGCAATTCAGCTGGGGCTTGAGGCTGGCGCAGCACTCGATTTGATGGATGACTCCTGGTGGATGCCGACAACGCTGGTGCCGGGGGACGAGATGGCGCAGATGATAATACCGGAGCGCTCGCTGCCGCGCTCAATCATCGTCAATAATAGGGGAAGGCGCTTTACCAACGAGGCCGGCCCGTATATCGATGTGAGCAACGATCAACTGAAAAATCACGCTGAGACCGGCGGCGCTATCCCGGCGTATATGATCGTCGACGCGCGCTACCGCAGGAAGTATCCGCTGAGTCCCATGCTGCCGTTCGTAACGCCGAAGAGATATATCGAAAACGGCTATCTTAAGGTTGCAGATACAATCGAGGGGCTTGCTGGTAAGTGTGGCATCGACGCGGCGGGGCTGGCGGATGAAATATCTAAATGCAACCGCTACGCCGTCACCGGGCGAGACGACGATTTCCACCGCGGAGAGAGTTCGGTCGATGTATACTACGGAGACCCGGCTTCGCAATTGAACCGATGCTTTGGGCCCATAGACACGCCGCCGTTCTATGCGGTGGAGATATGGCCCGGCGATCTGGGCACCAAGGGCGGCATGGTCACCGATGAGCTCGCCCGCGTGTTGCGCGAGGACGGCTCTCCTGTCGCCGGCCTGTACGCCACGGGCAACTGCGCCGCCTCCGTCATGGGCCGCTCTTACGGCGGCGCCGGCGCTACGATAGGCCCGTCGATGGTCTTCGGGTGGATAGCTGCGCGGCACGCGGCGGGGATAGCTGTTAGATAGGGGCACGGCGCGCCGTGCCCGTACGTGTAGGAGCGAATAATCATTCGCCCTAATTGGTATAATAAGCGTCGGAAAATCTATCGAGGAACGAAAGAATGAAAGACGACAAACTGCCTATTTTCGACAATGAGAAGAGCCAGGAGATGAAAGGCGGCATGGCGCTGCTGACGAGGTATCATCCCTTTCATGAGCTAATGGGCATGACCGTTGAGCCCACGGAGGACGACAGCGTTCGCATCCGGTTTCCCATGCGCGACGATCTCTGCGGGCATCCCGGGCTGGGGATACTATACGGCGGGGTTATCTCCTGCATGCTGGATATCATCGGTGGGGCGGTGGCTTCATGGCATCGCATAAAAGATATCAAAGACCATCCGCTGGAGGAACAGCTCAAGAGGATGAGCGTCATCCGCACCATCGATCTGCGGGTCGATTATCTACGGCCAGGCAAAGGCAAGGAGTTTACCGTGACCGGCTCCATCCTGCGTGAGGGAAAGAAGGTGCTGGTGGAACGGATGGAGCTAAAGAACGAGGAGGGCAGCCTCATCGCCGTGGGAATCGGATCGTTCATGGTGGGATAAAGGAGGGAGAACAATGCTGAATCGTTCCATCGTTCACACATGCGGTCATATTGAGTGGCATTCGTTTGAATCGGGCATATTCGGCCGCGTTTCGAGAGATGAGATAGAACGCCGGTTCAGCGAATTGGCGCAGCAGCCCTGCAAAAGCTGCGCTAGCAGCGGTTCCAGCGACACCTTCGGCAGCATATCAGATGAAAGCGCTGCCATGTCGGATATAAGGGATATGGTGAAGTCGTTCGTGAGTAACAGGGAATGGGACAGGTATCGCAACCCCGGGGATGTGGCCGTCGCTATAGCGGAGGAGGCCTCGGAACTGCTGGAGCAATTTCAGCGTGTTTCGGAAGGCGAGCAGGGCGGGACGGATGTTGACGCGGAGAATAGGGCGAAGCTGGAGGGCGATCTGGCCGATTTATTCATATGCTGCCTGATTTTCGCGGATGCCCTCGGCATAGATATTGCCAGGGCCGTGGAAGATAGGGCCAGGCTTAATTCCGCCAGGCCAGCAACAAGCCCGGAGAAAGGCGACTACACAAATCTGTCCAACATATGATTATCGATTCTAACCATATATGTCGATATGTCGGCGGGTAAGTCTTTTCAAAACCCCCGGCATGTATTATCCTGTTCTAATGTTTTATAGAATGTAAGAGAAGAAGAAATGCTGCTGCTTGATACACTGGTGAATCCCAAGAGGCTTGTGATAGAAGAGATCAACGACAGGCGTGGCGAGAACAACGTACATCCTTTGTACAGGATGGAACTGCTGGATAAGATCGCCTGGCGCCACGTTAACTACATGGCCGAGAGGAAAACCATAACCCATTTCGGTTTCAAGAGGAGGGCGCGTTTCATAAATAAGATGGTGGGCAACTCGTATGTGGGGGAGAACTGTTGCAAGTATCCGAGCAAGGTCTACAACAGGCGCGTCATCAAAAACATATTCGACGGATGGATGAGGTCGGAAGGGCACAAAAGGAATATCCTCAATCCGGTTTACACCAGCACGGGAATAGGCTGCGTTATCAAGAACGGATGCATTTATATCGTGCAGATATTTATGGGTTGACCCGCGCGGGGCGTTACGGCTGAAAAGAATTGATTCCGGATGTCTAAGAGAATCGCGTTCCTCGGAAAGTATTACCCCATCGAAGGCGGCAGCGCGTCTGCGACCTACTGGATGGCGCGAGGGTTGGCTAAGAGGGGGCATGATGTCCATATAATCGCCGACGCGTGGGAGGCGTCCGGCTCCTATCAGATAATGAACGAGAGCGAGCCTGCCGAGAAACTGCCGAACTTATTCATACATCGCTCCGAGCAAGAAATCCCCTGGCACATACCGGAATACGATGAACAGCCCCTGGCGCTCCTGGATCTGACTCTCGATGTAATAGCGAAGCATAATATCGAAATACTCGATACGGGATACCTCGCGCCTTACGGCATGGTCGGTCACGTAGCTCAGCGCATTACCGGAGTGAAACATGTGGCGCGCCACGGCGTATCGGATATGGAGGAATTCTTTAAGAAAGGTCTATTTAAAGCACTTCTGCAGGGGGCGATCAAGTGCGCCGATGCCGTGGTGACGGACGAACGTTATGCCGGCGTATTCAGGCCGCTCAACGGCAATACCCATGTGCTGAATCCGTACGTTGTCGATGCCGAATCCTTCGTTCTTCCTTACACCGGCGGAGATAGAAAGCACATCGCCGCCGCGGGCAAGGTCAACTACTACTGGGACCGCAAGGGTATGCAGCATATTTGCGACCTTATGCACAACCTTGTCGATGACTTCAACTGCACGCTGGTGCACCAGGGCCTCGGACTGGAGGAGATACAGAAATTGCTGGGCAGGAACACGATAAGGGAGTTCAACTGGCCCGGGTTCATGGCGCCGTGGCAGATGCCGTCCTTCCTGAGCGGTCTCGATGCGTTGTTTGTCCTCAAGAAACCGGAACCCCATTCGCCGGTATCCAACCTGGCCCTGGAGGCTCTATGCGCCGGTGTGGGCATCATTACCGATGACGCTGATTTCAGCAGACATTACGAAAACCTCGTCTCCACCAACGAGGATCAGGTTCTGTTGATCAACCCTGAGGAGATATTTTCAACTTCGAGGGCTATCACTAACTGGCTCACCGATAAGTGGGTCAGGCAGCCCGCCGCGCAGAAGGTGGCCTTCTCGGATTACGTCGCTGCCAGGGAGAGGATTTACGAAGGCCTCGGCGAGACACGCCTGTCGAACATGGACGTTTATAGATAAGCTGTTATCAGAATATTTATCCTGTGAAAATAGGTAGGGGTACGGCACGCCGTACCCCTGAAATTTTATCGGCTAGAGAATATTTCACTAATTCCAGAAGAACCGCGCGCTGATAATCTTCTTGGTCTTTGGGCTGAACTCAAAGAACACCGCCCCGTGCTTCGAGCTGCCCCCCGCGGTCACGTCGACCGACCCCGAGGTGAACCAACCTCCCGAGCGCAGGTTCTTGATCTCCAGCTTCACGTCCTTGCCAGCCCCCTTGAGGAAATCGCTCGCTGGTATGGCCTTGCTGCCCACAGGGAATTCGATCGTCGCACCGGAGTCGAACATCTTTGTGAAGGCGGCCTCGTCTTTAGCATTGACGGCGGCGGCGAAGGCGTTGGCTGATTTGATACCCTTACCGAGTATGCCCTTGTACATGGCGCCCAGGTACTCAATGATTCGCTTCAGTCCCTGCACCTTGATCATGGTATAGAACTGCATTGCGGAGCCGGTCATGCCTTTGAGCCCGTTTTTCGTCATAAGCGATATAGCGTTCTTGCCGAAGTTCCAGTGCGCGCGCAGGCTCTCTATCTTGAGCTGGCCGCCCTCCTCGACTACTTTATAGAGGAGGAAACAGTGCACTATGGTGATGGCACTGTTGGGCAGGGTGGTGTTTATCGAGACCTCGCGCATCATCTCGTCGCCGACGACGATGTCCTGGTGCACATCGAACTTTATGGTGTTGGGCCCGATGAAGATGTCGTAGAAGCGGCCCAGGGCGTCCTTTCCCTTGCGCATGTCCTTACCTTTGCGGTTGGGTCCTGCGCCCACCGGGTCCTGCACGATTGCGTTAGTTGAAAAAAGATTGAGCCAGCCCTCGCGGTCGTGCTTGCCCACCAGGTCCGGCGATGCGTTAACCAGCGCGATTATCTTATCCTTGTCCATGCACTTCCTCCTCAAATTATTGTTAATGAAAGGGGATCAATCCCCCTAATATCCCCCTGGAAGGGGGAAACAATATCCGAACCCCCTGGTAGTTCCCTATACGTTGGGGGACTTAAAGAGAATTGGGGGACACCCCCAAACCCCCGCCAGAGGGTGCTCCCTCTGGACTTCCCTTTTGCTAAGTAGGGGCGAGGGCACCTCGCCCTTGCGGTTATAGCGTCGAGCCGACTTCGCCCTCCCCTCAGGGTTAGCATTTTGAACGCTTTGGGCCCCTTGACTATACAGCGTCGACCGTAGAAAATATAGCGGTCGTGTCGCTCACTTATTGTCGATGCTACATTATTTCTCAGGCGATGGCTCTTAGTCAATGGCTTAAGGAGGAATGAAAATGGTTGAGTTTCTGTCGGATGAGTGGTTCAGTAAAGTTACCGAGATGTACAAGAGCGCCGGCGACCTGCAGATGCCGGACTCCCTGACCAGCGTTACGGTGAATCTCACCGTACGGACTTCCAGGGGAGAGGTCAGGATGGCCATGAACAGGGGCATCATCCAGAAGGGCTTCGTCGAGGGCGGCGATGTGGACATGTCCATGCCGGCCGAATATGCCTATAAGATACTGGTGCTCAACGACTGGTCCGTGGGCATGCGCGGCTACATCAAGCGCCATATCAAGCTCTCCGGCAAAATGGCGAAACTCATTCCCTTGCAGGCTTACAAGCCGAGCCAGCCGACGGTCGAGTTCTGCAATAAGATAGCCGATTTCACTGATTTCGAGGGACAGGCTGCGGCGGCCCCGCAAGCCAAGACGGCCGAGGTCCGGGCTCCGAAAGAGGGCGGCGGCGCTCGACAGGTGCAAAGCGTGACGGCTTCGCCGGAGGTGAAGAAGGTAAGCGGCGGACCGAAGCTAAGCATGCTGATGTCGCCTTGGAAGTTCGGCTCTATAGAGATAAAGAACCGCCTGGTCATGTCGCCGATGACGCTGGTCTGGGCCAACCCGGACGAGACGCCGTCGGACAGGCAGATAAATTACTGGGCCGAACGTGCGAAAAATGGCGTCGGCCTTATCGTCACCGAAATGAACTCCGTGGATCCGCTGCACAGGTACCAGCCGCTTTCGGTAGGCCTGCACAGCGATTTCCAGATAGAGAAGCACAAGCGGCTCACCGATGCCGTGCACCAGTACGGCGCCAAGATAATCCCCCAGCTCACGCACCCCGGCCCCGAGTCGCTGGCTCCCTTCCTTGAGGGCCACCCCTGCATCGGGCCCTCGGTGAACCGCTCCGAGTCCACGCAGCAGGTCTGCCGCGAGCTGGCGGACGACGAGCTTCCCGCGCTTATCGAGATGTTCGCCCAGGCGGCGCGTCGGGCGCGCGAAGCCGGATACGACGGCATCGAAGTGCATATGGCGCATAACTATTGTTTGCTCGGTTCCTTCCTTTCGCCGCTGCGCAACAAGCGCGAGGAGGGGCCTTATGTCGGCCATACCATGGAGGGGCGGCTGAAGCTGTCGCTGGATACCATCAAGCGCATCAGGGAGGTCGTCGGCAGGGACTTCCCGATGACGGTGCGCATCTCCGGCGATGAGAACATCGGCGGCGCCAACGGACGCGATATGACGGACACTCAGCGCATCGCCCCGATGATCGAGGCCGCGGGCGTGGATTGCTTCCACGTCTCCGGCGGCGTTATCTCCTCCCTCGTCGATCAGATCATAGCAGGTGCCAACTATAAGTGCGGCTTCAACGCGCCGGCGGCGCACGCCATAAAGGAGGTCGTCTCCGTGCCTGTGATGCCGGTGGGCTGCATACACGACCCTGTTTATGCCGAGCAATTGTTGCAGGCAGGGTGGTGCGACGCCGTTGTTATGGGGCGGCCGTTCCTGGCCGATCCGGAATTGACGAAGAAGATAATGGAGGACAGGCTCGACGATATCCGCCACTGCGTGCGCTGTCTCACCTGCGTGGACTCGCTGATGAAGCTGGAGGACGTGCACTGCGCTGTCAACGCGCGCATGGGCAAGGAGGAGGAGTGGCCCATCGACGGCAAGACGGCTAATCCTAAGAAGATAACGATCGTGGGCGCGGGTCCCGGCGGCATGGAGGCGGCCCGTGTGGCAGCCGCGCGCGGGCACAAGGTTACGCTCTACGACAGGCACAAGAGGCTGGGTGGGGCGCTGGTCACCGCCTGCACGGTGCATCCCGATAACGAGACTCTTCTCGATTATCTCATGGTACAGATCAAGAAGCTCCCTATTGACATAAAGCTAGGCGTCGAGGTGACGCCGGATATGGTCAAGCGCGAGCAGCCCGATGTCCTTATCGATGCCAGCGGCGGCAAAGTGGTCACGCCGCAGATCGAGGGCAGTGACCTGCCTCATGTCATCACCGGGCCCATGCTGCACAAGATGATGTACGGCGAAGTGCCCAAGGACGGCGCCGGGAAGATACCGGCCTGGATGAAGGTCGGGCTCGGGGTCGGCGGCGGGCTCATGCAGAAGATGATTACACCGCAGCGCATCCAGAACATGACGCAGTCCTGGCTGCCGCTCATCGGCAACAGAGTCGTGGTCGTGGGCGCGGACCTGGCGGCTATCGAGTCCGCCGAGTTCATCGCTCAGCGCGGGCGCACCGTGGCGGTCATCGATTCGCCCGAGGTGCTGGCGCCCGAGGTCGGGGATAAGCGGCGCGCCGAGCACATCGAGCGCCTGCGAGATGTGGGCGTCACCATGCATACGAATTGTGAGGTCACCAGAATAACGAAGGAAGGCGTGTGGTTCAAGCCGGAGTACGGCGATGCGGAGCACATGATCCGGGCCGATACGGTGATCATCGCCGGCACCATCGATCCCAAGACCGAGCTGTACGAGGCATGCAAGGGTTTTGTGCCCGCTTCGTTCACCGTGGGCGACGTCTCCGGACTGGGCCTCATCGACAAGGCCATCCGTGAGGCCAACGAGGTGGTTTACGGGCTGGGATAACCGTCGTTTTTATTGAGATTGATATGTAGGGGCAATTCATGAATTGCCCCTACTGTTTTCATCCCTCGGAATTGACAAACGTTGTATGCCCCTTTACGCTATTCGGGAACGACGCTCGCAAGGGAGGCCGCTATGGCGCAGGCATGGGAATATACGACTGATATCCTGGTTATCGGCTCGGGCGGCGGCGGCATGGTCGCGGCCCTCGCTGCCAGCCATCTGGGCAGCAAAGCTCTCATAATAGAGAAAGGCTCCGTTTACGGTGGCTCGACGGCCATGTCCGGGGGCGCAATGTGGGTGCCGAACAATCACCTGATGAAGCAGGAAGGGTTGAGCGATTCGTCGGATGAGGGACTGGCTTACCTCAAGGCGATAACGGGCGGCAAAGTCCCCGAGGATCGTATGCGCGCCTACGTCGAAAACGCGCCGGAGGTCGTTAAATGGCTGGAGGAGCACAGCCGGGCGCGCTACCGCGTGGTGCACGGCAGCTCCGATTTCTATGCCGACGCCGCGGGGGCCAAGTCTCAGGGCGGCCGCACCATAGAGCCGGTGCCCTTCAACGGCTGGAAGCTCGGTAAACTTCGGGCGCAGATACGCGGCCTGCACCCGCAGGTGCTGGTCTTCGGGCGCATCATGGTCAGCCTGTACGACGCCCATGTCCTGCTGGACACGTCGATGCGCGGGCGCAAAGCGGCATTTAAGAATATCGCCCTGTATGCGCTGAACCCGATGCGCACTTTCTCCAAGACCGATACACGCCTGAACATGGGCAACGCGGCCATCGGCCGCCTGCGCCTGTCGCTGGCTGAGCGCGAAGTGCCGCTGTGGCTGAATACCGCAGCTAAACGGCTCATCGTCGATGGCGGCCGCGTCGTCGGGGTCGAAGCAGAGAGGGAAGGGAAGTCGATAACGATAAAGGCCGACAAGGGTGTTATCATCGCCTCCGGCGGTTATCCGCGTAACGCAGCGATGAGGGATAAATACAGTCGAAAACCTATAAGCGATAAATGGACGGTGGCCTGCCCGGAGAATGCGGGAGACGCCGTGGGCATGGGTATCGAAGCAGGGGCGGCCCTGGGAGCAATGGAGGAGGCGTGGTGGATACCGACGTCGCTTGTACCCGGAGCCCCGCTGCCCATGATGATACTGGTGGAGCGCTCGCTTCCCGGCTCCATGATCGTGAACAAGAAGGGCAAGCGCTTTACCAACGAGGCTGGCCCGTTCACCGATATCGTAAAGGCGCAGTACGCCGATCATGCCAAGACGGGATGCTCCATACCGGCTTATTTAATCGTCGACAAGCGCTTCCGCGGCAAGTATCCCCTGAGCCCCATGATACCGGGCTACACCCCCAAGAAATATATCGAGAACGGCTATATTAAGGTGGGCAATACTATCGAGGAGTTGGCCGGCAAATGCGGCATAGACGCGACGGGACTAGCGGCTGAGTTGCGTCGATTTAACGAATTTGCAGCTAAGGGCAGTGACCTCGATTTCCACAAGGGGGAGAGTCCGGCCGACCGCTACTTCGGCGACCCGGCGGCTAAGCCCAACCCCTGCCTGGGCGCAATAGACACGCCGCCGTTCTATGCAGTCGAATTATGGCCCGGCGATATCGGCACCAACGGCGGGCTGAGGACGGACGCCAGTGCCCGCGTCCTGCGCGCGGACGGCTCTGCGATCAGCGGCCTGTACGCCGCGGGCAACTGCGCCGACGCGGTGACGGGTAACGCGTATCCGGGGGCGGGGGCGACTATCGGGATATCGATGGTTTTCGGTTACATAGCGGCGAGGCATGCGGCGGGAAGCAAGTAGATAGGTGCACGGCGCGCCGTGTCCGTACGAGGTTGGTAGTGCTTCAAGTTTCAATATCTCCTTGGGGGCACCGAAGTGTTTTTTCACGAATGAATCTGCGGCGAATTCATGATTAACAATGATTATAGCCACATACCTTGATAAGCGGGGTAATTAGTTTTACATCCAGTGCCTGAAGCTAAGATGCTCGTCACATTAACTCTGTAAGTGGTACAGCTACTAGGGGCAAGTCAGCTTGACAAACACCTTTTATTGGTATAGTATGTTGACACCTATCTATATAAAATTGACACAATAGGGTATGTTTGAAAAAAGGTAAAAATGAAAAGGTTATTAATCCCAATATTGTTAATGGCTGTGATTATCTCTGGATGTAGCAATGGCTCTACATCTCAACTTACACCTACACCTACTCCTACCCTTACCTCTAATCCTGTTGCTCAGGAAATCATATCAAAATCCGTATCTGCTATGGCTAACATTTCTTTGTGTCATATGAGTATATGTGTGAAATATGTAGATGGGCTTCTCTTATGTCACAATATGGGAGATGTTAATGATAGTACTGTAATACTGTTGAATAGTACAGAAATTACCGGTAGCAGTGGTACAAAAGAAATCACGGTTAATGAGAGCTATCCAAGTGGTTTTATTGCCACAGTATTCAATTTGACTGCTGCCAATGGAGAGTGGTCTGCAACTCAGAGCGAGGGTGACTGGCAAATCGATGGAAGTCCAGTCATTACTTTAAATGGTTCGTATGATAGGTGGGTACCCAGTGATCAATATCCTCAGGCGATCCACTTGATTGAAAATGGCACACAAGTTATTTTTCTAGCCGATGAAACTATCGATGATATCGAATGCTACACCATAAATATGGTTCCATCTAAGGAAGACTTGATCAACTGGGTTTATTCGCAGGAGCAACCGCAACCATTCGGTGATTTACATGTCACATGGTTTCATACTGATACAATTGCCAGACAGAAGGACATTTACAATATCTCATGTACCGGTAGTCCGCTTACTGTGTGGATAGATAAGAGCACCTATCAAGTGGTCAGAGTCAATATTAGCGCTACCTTTGAGGTATTACCAGAGCATTTGACCTTAGCAGATTTTGGCGGTGGAATCGGTGGTGGTAACGAGCAACAGAATATGAGTGCGGCATGTACTGAATCCACGTGCGAATTTTGCAAAATTTATCGATATTTTTATAGTCAAATGGACTTTAGCACAAATCAGTAGAAATGTAAGTGTTAAAACAAAAAGGAGGGCGAAAAAATGAAGAAGGTCTTTTGGTTACTTCCGGTTGTGGCTATGCTAATAGCATCTCTTGCAGTTTCACTGCCTGTGTCCGCTGCTTCTCCTATGACTGTACCACTGGGAACTGTTGTAGATTTACCACAGCCACCAGATGGGTTTATTCCTCTAACAGCTTCTGATGCAGATCTTGCAAAATATGGCCTTCCGCCAAGACCAACAAATCCCGCCGATTTAAGGGAATGGAATAACGTGATGTCTCATGCCAAGACATATGTCAAAGGTGCTGATGTAATTGGTAACGACCCAAGCGTTGGTTTTGGAACGATTACTAATAGTTATAGTAAACCCAGGTGGACTGGATTTCGTGCCAGTCCATCTTTGAACCTTGTTGGTGGTCAACAACCAGTTACTTATCCAGGAATAGTATGGAGTTACATCCAGGTCCCATATAATGTTCCTACTAATGATGGAGCTGCCTGCTTCTGGGTTGGGTTAGATGATAATTATATCGTCTTTATGGATCAAGCTGGTTTTGCTTGTAGCACGAACCTATACAAACAAACTGGATGGCAGTCGAATTATTGCCTATTCTACTGTTTTGCTAGTGTTGGCAACATAGCACCTCGTTGGATAAGATACTTTAATATATATCCGGGTGACACAATTTATGTCTCAGTCAACGACTGTACCTCAGGCACTGGATATTACACTTGGATAGATGTTACTCAAGGAACATACACTACGAGGCAATTGACTCACTCCAATTTGTTGAGCACACATGCTAATGCAGATTATATCTACGAATCTGAGGAAGGTTTACCGATATGTAATCCTTGGGGTTCAACCAGCTTCTGGGGTTGTCAGTTCAGAGTCACAACCGGATCAAGCTACTCGTTCCCGTATTTTAACGACTGGAACTTGTATCGTATGATCATGGGAAGTCCGTCACACATATATGGTTATGCCTATAATCCGACTACTATAAATGGAGAACCTGGATTTACGGTACAGAGCTTCCAGTAGTTTTAAGTTGAAGTAAGAATTAAATATAAAGGTTGGCTTGGCGCAACTGTTAATTCAGCCGCCAAGCCAGATTTACAAAGGCGTATTGCAATACGCCCCTACCATGATTGATAACGATAATGCCATGTATGTGGTTCGGCATGATTGCATACGTATCGATTTCGACATTCTCCCATAACCGTAATTTCGCTGTTCTCAACCATTCTTCGTTGACGATCTTCCCCGCGTCGTTCAATACCATCTCCCCATCCGCTATATCGCCGAATAAACACTCCCTGTTCTGTGTGCAAATGGTCACGAAATACGCACCCGCATGGGAATAATCGTAATCTTTGATGCGGACGGATTTGCGGTTGCGTTCCATCGTCATGTGGGCGAGATGACCTCGCCCCTACCGTTTCACCACCAGCTTCTGCACGGCCATGCCCAGGCCGTCCAGCGTCAGGGGGAACATGGGGAATACCCTGGCGATCATCTCTACGGTGTAGTTGTCCCAGTACTGCGGGCTGTCCGGGTTCAGCCACACTGCATGGGTGAAATGGTCCGCGATGCGCTGGAGCCAGTTGATACCGGGGACGTCGTTGTGCTCGTAGTAGTTTATCGCGCCGTTTCTCTCAGAGAGCTCCCACGGCGCCATGCGGGCGTCGCCCACGATTATCAATTTGTAGTCGGGGGTCAGCGTGTTCAGCAGGTGGTTGGTGCTCACCGCCTCGTACCTCTCGATGTTGTCGTAAACGTTATCGTAGATGCAGTTGTGGAAGTAGTAGTACTGGAAATCCCTGAAGTGCGAGCTGGAGTGTGCCGCGGAGAAGAGCTGGCTGCAGAGCAGTGAGAACGGGTCCATGGAGCCGCCTACGTCCATGAGCAGCAGCACCTTGACCGTGTTCTTGCGCGCGCGCTGCCAGATGAGTTCGATCTCGCCGTAATTTTTCGCCGTGGCGTCGATGGTCTTGTCCAGGTTCAGCTCGTCCTCGGGGCCGGTGCGCGTCAGCTGGCGCAGGCGCTTCAGTGCTATCTTCATCTGGCGCGTGTCCAGCGTGATGTCGCTGCGGTAGTTCCTGAAACGCCGCTCCGCAGCTATCTGCACTGCGTGCCTGCCGCGCGACTCGCCGCCGATGCGGATGCCGTTGGGGTGGTAGCCGGAGTGGCCGAAGGGGGAGGTGCCGCCGCGCCCGATCCAGTGGCTGCCGCCGTCGTGCTGCTCCGTCTGTTCCTCCAGGCGCTTCTGCAGCTCCTTCATCAGCTCGTCGAAGTCGTACTGCTCGCACATCTGTTTCTGCAGCTCGTCGTAGAGCGGGCGGTTCAGCGGGTCGTTCAGCCAGTCCCATATCTGCTGCGATATGTCCTGCGCGTTCTCGATGCCCTGCGCGAACTCCTGAAAGGCCACGTCGAAATCGTCGAAGTGGGTCTCGCTTTTAACCAGTATCGCCCGCGAGAGGAAATAGAAATCGTCCAGAGTCTTCACGCAGCCCTTATCGAGCGCCTGCATGAAGGTCATCCACTCGGTCATGGAGACGGGGATCTTCTTGCTCTTGAGGAGATAGAAAAAGTAGGTGAACATGGCTAGCGCTTCCGCATCATGTACTTTTCGCCGACCCTGGTCATGTACCTCTTGGTGAAGTAGTAGAAGTCGGTCTCCTTCTTGAGCAGCGTGCCGATGAACGGTATCTCGTTAGAGATGTCATCGAGCGGCACGCCGGCCGCGATGAGCACGCGTATCCAGTCGATGAGCTCGCTGGTGGAGGGCTTCTTCCTGAAATCCTCGATCTCGCGCAGCATGTAGAAGGTCTTCATGGCCTCGCCCAGCAGCTTGCCCTTAAGATCGGGGAAATGCACTTTTACTATCTGCTCCATCAGAGTCGGTTCGGGGAACTCTATGTAGTGGAAGATGCAGCGGCGCAGGAATGCATCCGGCAACTCCTTCTCCGCATTGCTGGTTATCACCGTTATCGGGCGGTGAACGGCCTTTACCGTCTCCTCCGTCTCCGGTATGTAGAAACTCATCTCGTCGAGCTCGTTCAGCAGGTCGTTAGGAAATTCCACATCGGCCTTGTCCACCTCGTCGATGAGCAGCACCACCTGCTCCTTTGCGGCGAACGACTGCCCCAGCTTGCCCAGCTTTATGTACTGCTTGATGTTGGACACATCCTTGTCGCCGAAGCGGCTGTCGTTGAGGCGCTGCACCGTGTCGTAGACGTATAACCCCTCCTGGGCCTTCGTCGTCGACTTGATGTTCCACGTGATGAGGCGCTTGCCCAGCCCCTTGGCGATGCTGTGGGCCAGCAGCGTCTTGCCCGTGCCCGGCTCGCCCCTGATGAGCAGCGGCTTGCCCAGCGCGATGGACACGTTCACCACATTCCTCAGCGGCTCGGACGTCACGTAGTCCGCAGACCCGCTGAACTTATCGAATCCGTTATTGCTTTTAACCAAGATATTTCCTCCTGACGGCGCTGCCATATCATTTGTCATTGCGAGCCCTTCCACGGGTCAAACTATGTGGAAGGACGAAGCAATCTCTAGCTATTTACAGTTGTGCTGACAATGAGATTGCCACGTCGTCATTCCATGATATTGCGGTATATGGAAGGACTCCTCGCAATGACGGATGTGAATGTATCTTCCGCTAACAATTCCCTTATTAATAATAATGTATTAAGCGGGCATGGGGCAACAGAGGAGAGTTGAAGTGATGTGTTAGTCGAGAGTGATTGCAGGTGGGGAACCGCGCCGGTTGGGCTTCGACAATCGAAGGGCGTTGACGGATTGTTCTAAGCCTTGGGCTCTTCTGCGGCGGGTGGGGTCTGCGTTGCCGGCTGAGCCGGGGCTGCCGGCTGTGTCGTTTGCTTTGGTACCGGGAACCGCTTCTGCATGTACCAGTTAACCGATTTATTTATAACCGGGGAAAACCATTTGAAAGGATAGTACTTGATTAGTGGCAGGGTTTTGAACATGACCTGCATCAGTACTTTGACAAAAAACTTTCTCATCGCCGATACCCTTCCTTAACAAAATCTGCTCAATAATGATACCGTCTTACCGGAACTTAAGCAACTTTGTATTGTGAGATTGTAGCAGGAAATCGGTCATTAATCAAATATGGTTGTATAAGAGTAAGGGCAGGGTCTTCCTGCCCGAATAAAGGCGCGAAAACCGCGCTCCTACATAATGCCGATATCGCACAACGGCACATACTGCCTTAGGGGTAATGCCCCCTACACTATGACCGGAATATAGCAGGGGGTTGATTAAAATATATGGCTGAGCCGATGCGCAGGGTATATACTGGAAGCAATCTCGGAGATAATCTGTAAATGAAAGAAACATCCTCTATATCGTTACTCAAAGCCCTGACCGAGGCGGGCGCCGGTCCCCGCCGGCGCATGGCCGATGCCATTATGCGGGGCTCGGTGCGGGTAAACGGCGCCGTCGTATCCGACCTGCGGCATGCGGTCGATATCGATAACGATCGAATAACGGTCGATGGACAAAAAGTTGACATAAAATCGAGGCAACTTATTTACTTGATGCTTAACAAGCCTGCCGGTGTCCTCTCGACCGTGCGCGATGAGCGCGGACGTAAAACCGTTATCGACATTCTTCCCGTGAAGTATCGCCGTCTCGGACTGCACCCGGTGGGACGCCTGGATAAGGACAGCACAGGTTTGCTTCTGATGACCAACGACGGCGAGTTCACTTATCGCCTTACCCATCCCAAGTTCGAAAAAGAAAAAGAGTATCTGCTGCAGATCGGCGCGATTCTGAAACCGCACGAGGTGCGTGCATTGGAGAAAGGTATCGAACTTGAGGACGGCATGACGCGTGGGGCTGTGGTGAGATCGATCAAATCCACGCCGCCGTTCAATTACAGCATAACGCTCCATGAAGGACGCAAGCGGCAGGTGCGGCGCATGTTCGCCTCGCTGGGCTATCGCGTGATAGCGCTGAAGCGCGTACGGGAGGGGAGCGTCGCGCTGGGGGAGTTGGGGGAGGGTTGTGTACGGGAGCTAAGCGTGGAGGAGGTGGGGAGGTTACTCGATCAAAGCTGATTTGTTCGAGTCAGGAAGTTGAACGATTAGGTTCGTCGGCTTCGTCAGCTCAGGCGTTTTCACATTGACACGGATGGGGGGCAAGGTTAAAATTAGCGTAGGCTGTATGGCCTGTACGGGAGGCTCTCAATGATCGAGATGCAAGTTGCCAGCATTCGCATGGGCTTGATGAGCACCCAGCGCGTGGTGATATTAAAGGAAAAAGACGGGGACAGACATCTTCCCATCTGGATCGGCATATCGGAGGCCGAGTCCATAATGATAGGAATACAGGGTGGCGAGATGCCGCGTCCGCTGACCCACGACCTGCTGCGCTCCGTAATCGATTGCCTGGGATCAAGGGTTGAATCGATTATTGTGACCGCTCTGCGCAACGATACATTCTTCGCTAACATCAACCTCGTGGTCGACGGCAAAAGCATACAGATAGACGCCCGACCCAGTGACGCCATCGCCCTGGCCGTCAGGGTTGAAGTACCTATTTTTGTCGATGACGCAGTGCTGGATACCGCCGGCATTGTGCTTTCGGCTAAAGAAGGCCAGGAGGCGGCCGACCTGAGCGAGGACGAGTTGCGGAAGCTGGCACCGTTCAAGGATATCATCGACACTTTAAATCTTGACGATCTTGAGAAATCCTGATCCAGTATTCGAGTTATTAAGCGATGCATGAGCATTTCATAAGGCACATCATGAGCGCCGTAACCTGCAGTGTCTGCGGCGCGCTGTACGAGGGAGATAACGTACAGGTCCTCGGTCGTCACAGCGATCTATGGTTCCTCAGTGTTTACTGTCCCGTGTGTGAAAACGAAGGCCTTGTCACGGCGATACTGGAGAAAGGGCAGACCGCCAAGCTGATAAGCGATTTCTCCGCCGATGACCTGACCAGATTGCATGAGATTGAGACCATAGAATCGGCCGATGTTCTCAGCCTCCGTGATTTTCTGGAGGATTTTGACGGTGATTTCGTTAAGCTGTTCTCAACGGATGATGACTCTGATGGAGTAGAGTTCTGTTGATTAGATTCTGTCAGGTAAACTAGTCTTGTTTTGTGAGTAAATATTGCATGGGGTTGGGTGGTATGATATACTACTTGAGGTTTTGACTGTGGAGCGTTGGGCGGCGGCTCTTAGGGTTACCGGAATAGGATTTTACATAGGTGTGTGCATAGCAGGTGGAGTCGCGCTGGGGGTGTGGCTGGATGGGAAGTTTGGTAAAGGACCTCTATTCACGCTGCTAGGTCTGGGGTTGGGGTTGTTCACAGCCTTCTACGGTACCTATCGCATGCTGCGGGAAACGCTGGGGCTGGGTAAGGACAACAATAAATAAAGGACGATCGTGTCAGCGATAAAAAATTTCTGGGCTCGTATCGGTAAAAAAGGCCGCATATCAGTAATAGCAATAGTCGTTCTGATAGTAGCAGGAATAGGCGCCGTACTTTTTAGAATTGCAGACCCTCCTCATGTAGTCTTACCCCCTGAAGCCTTAGTCTCCATCGGCGGCGAGGTGGAGCACGGCGAAGCGGTTGGAGGTTTCCCCATCACCAATACCATGATCACCGCGTGGATCACTTTGATCGTTCTGGGACTCGTTGGGTATTTCGCCACCCGCAAGATGAAGATAGTTCCCACTGGCCTGCAGAACATCGTTGAAGCGGCCATGGAAACCATGATCAACTTCGTTAACAGCGTGGCGGGCGAGGAGAAAGGTCGCAAGTTCTTTCCCATGTTCGCCACTATTTTTTTGTTCGTATTCGCCAACGCGTGGCTGGCCTTGATCCCAGGTTTCACCAGCATAGGCTTCTGGGAGACCATCCACGAGGGAGAGGAAACGACAAGGGTGCTGCTTCCTCTCTTCCGCGGCGCCAATACGGATGTCAACGTTCCTCTCGCCTTAGCCCTTGTCTCCTTCGTCTTCGTGGAGTATTGGGGGCTCCGTTATCTGGGTCCGCGTTATCTTAAGAAATTCGTCAGCCTCGGCACGCTTTTCAAGGCTTTCGGTCTCATATTCCGCGGGAAGAAGGCCGGATTAGGAATGCTGGGGACTGGCTTTATAGAGGCGTTTGTGGGTTTTGTGGAAGGGTTGAGTGAGCTGATACGAATACTCAGCTTCACCTTTCGTCTATTCGGCAATATGACAGCAGGGGAGATCCTGCTTGGCTCCATGATGTTCCTTATCCCTTGGCTCGTGGCGTCGATATTCTACGGTCTCGAGCTTTTCGTCGGGTTCGTTCAGGCCCTGATATTCTCGGGCTTGACGCTGGTATTTGTAACCATGGCTACCACCTCGCATGATGAAGGTCATGAGGCCCAAGCCGAGCATGCGGGGCATTAAGATATTTTGAATCAGGGAAGCAAGATCAAAGAACTTAAAGGGGGATGAAAGATGGACTTCGATAGTGCGAGAATGATAGGTGCGGCGCTGGCTATTGGCGCCGGTGCATTAGGACCGGGCTTAGGAATCGGTATTCTTGGCATGGGAGCCATGCAGGCGTTGGGACGCAACCCGGAGGCCCGCGGCCCGATCATGACCAACATGATCCTGGCTATCGCCTTCGCCGAAGCCGTGGCGATCTATGCTCTTATCGTAGCTATTCTGCTGGTCTTCGTCGCCTAGACAATATTGTGGTTTCAACCGGATTAAGGAGTCGTTATGGGCGAAATAGGCATTAACTGGCCGGTCTTGCTGGCGCAATTGATTACTTTTGGAGCACTGTTTCTTTTGCTCTCTACGGTGCTTTATAAACCGATGCGGCGTATGCTTGACCAGCGCTCCGAAAGGATCAGAGAAAGCATGGAGCAGGCGGATCAGATCAAGCAGCAGCTGGCTAATACCGAACAACAGGTTAAAGAGCAGTTGGACAACGCGCGTAAGGAAGGCCAGAATATATTAGCTCAGGCAGCCCAGATAGGCGAACGCTTCAAAGAAGAGGCTAAAGTAGAGGCCAAGAAAGAGGCTGAGGGCATTGTAGCCAAGGCTCGCGCCGAGATCGAGATGGAACGGGACAAGGCAATTGATGAGGTCAGGCGTGAGTTCGTCGATTTGACTATCAAGGCAGCTGAAAAGGTTGTTAAAGAGACTATGGATAAAGAGAAGCATCGTCGCCTTATCGAGGAAGTGCTGGAACAGGCATCTAAAGGGGATGGATAATAATGGCTAGTGCTGCGGCCAGAAGGCATGCTCGTGCTGCGTTCCAGATTGCTCTGGAGCGCAATGAATTGGATAATTGGCGGGGGGATCTGGAGAAATTAGCTCAAGCGTTGAAGGATCCCCTCCTTTCCGCGTTCCTGGAGAACCCCAAGGTGCACCTCGACAATAAAGCTAAAGTCATTCGCGAGGTGCTCAAGGGCGCTAACCCAAAGGTAATAAACCTTGCCTTGCTGCTGGTTTCCCGGGGACGCTTGAATATCGTTGCAGATATCGCTCAGGAATACGGGCGGATGGTAGATGAGAAAAAGGGTATCGCCCACGCTGATGTTACAGCTGCGGTGTCGCTGTCGTCGGATGACGAGGAGAAACTGGCGCGCCGGCTCGGCGAGATCATAGGAACCAAGGTTCTTGTCAGCACCGGCGTTTCACCTGAGATAATCGGCGGCCTGGTCATCAAGGTCGGCGATAAGCTTATCGACGGCAGTACAAAAAGTCAGTTTAGAGCCCTGAAGAAAAGTATGGGTGGTTCTTTAAAATAAAGGAGGAAGAAGGAGAAAAATGGGAGAAGAAGCAAAATCAATCACTTCAATGCAGGCGGAAAATCGTATTTTCAAGCCTTCCAAGGAACTCAGCAAAAAGGCTTATATCAAGAGCATGAAACAGTATAAGGACATCTATCAGAAATCGATAGATGATCCCGATGCTTTTTGGGCGGAAGCGGCCGAGCAATTGGACTGGATCAAGAAGTGGGACAAGGTTTCCCAGGTTGATTTCAAAAAGGCCGAGTTCAAGTGGTTCGCCGGCGGCAAGATCAACGTGGCTTACAACTGCATCGACCGCCACCTGAATACGTGGCGCAAGAACAAGGCTGCCATCATATTCGAGGGCGAGCCGGGCGAGACCAGGATACTTACCTATCAGCAGCTTTATACCGAGGTCTGCAAATTCGCTAACGTTTTAAAGAAGCACGGCATTAAGAAGGGCGATCGTGTCAGCATCTACCTGCCGATGATCCCCGAGCTGCCGGTTGCGATGCTTGCCTGCGCCAGGATCGGCGCCGTTCATAGCATCGTGTTCGGCGGATTCAGCGCCGAGGCTTTAAGGGATAGAATCCAGGACTGCGAAGCCAAGGCTCTCGTAACAGCCGATGGCTACTATCGCAGCGGCAAGACGGTATCATCCAAGGCCGGCGCGGATACGGCGCTGGCACAGTGCCCGACGGTAAAAGACGTGTTTGTCGTCAAGCGCGCGGGCAATGAGGTCCAGATGCAGCAGGGCCGCGATCACTGGTATCATGAGGAAGTAGCGGCTCCTGATATCAAGCCGGTGTGCGAGCCCGAGCCCATGGATGCGGAGGATATCCTGTTTATCCTCTATACCAGCGGCAGCACCGGAAAACCGAAGGGAGTCATCCACACAACGGCCGGTTATCTCCTGTATTGCCAGCAGACCTGCAAGTGGATTTTCGATCTTAAAGATGAGGACACATACTGGTGCACTGCCGACATCGGCTGGATCACCGGACATAGCTATATAGTATACGGGCCTCTGGCCAACGGCGGCACCTCTCTCATGTTCGAGGGCGTGCCGAACTACCCGAAGCCTGACAGATTCTGGGAGATCGTAGAGAAGTACAAGGTCAACATATTCTATACCGCTCCTACCGCTCTGCGCGCCATGATGAAGGACGGCGACGATTGGCCCAATAATCGCGACCTGTCTTCCCTAAGGATTCTCGGGAGCGTGGGCGAGCCCATCAATCCTGAGGCGTGGATATGGTACTACAACACCATCGGCAAGACCCGCTGCCCTATAGTTGACACATGGTGGCAGACGGAGACCGGCGGCATACTTATCACCCCGCTGCCTGGCGCTACCCCGCTCAAGCCAGGCTCTGCAACCTTCCCGTTCCCGGGTGTCGCGACCGCAATTCTAAATGAGGAGGGCAAGCAGGTCGGTAAGAATGAGGGCGGTTATCTATGCATAGCGAAATCGTGGCCGGGCATGCTCCGCGGGTTGTGGAATGACCCCGGTAACAAGAGGATAAAAGAGATTTACTATGAGCGATTCCCGGGCTATTACATGGCCGGCGATGGCGCCAGGACTGATGATGATGGCTATCACTGGCTGATGGGCCGCATAGATGATGTAATTAAAGTATCGGGACACCGCATCGGAACGGCCGAGGTCGAGAGTGCTCTGGTGAGCCATCCGTTCGTGGCCGAGGCGGCTGTTGTGCCCATTCCTCACAACATCAAGGGCCAGGCTATTTATGCCTATGTGACATTGAAGGTAGGCAAGCCCAAGTCCGATGAACTGAAGAAAGAGCTTGTGGCTCACGTGCGCAAGGAGATCGGGCCTATCGCAAGCCCTGAGAAGATACAATTTGCCGACGGGCTTCCCAAGACACGCAGCGGCAAGATCATGAGACGTATCCTGGTCAAGATAGCTGCCGGCGACGTCAGCAACCTTGGCGATACCTCTACCCTTGCCGATCCTTCCGTTGTCGATACCCTTGTCAAGGAACGTGTAGCCTAGTAAATAATTGAGCAATGATCGGTGGAGGATGGCTCAGAGTCCATCCTCCACCGTGAGGAATTATAGATAGTAGTCTGAGGATTTTTAGGAAGGAGTGACTGATGGCGGAGGAGACAAAACTCTTCGGTATGCCGGCAGAGAAAGGCCGGTGGGTGCTCGTGCTCCTTGGGTTTATCATCAATCTATGTCTGGGCAGCATCTACGCGTACAGTATTTTCGGCAAGAAGCTGGCGACTGAATGGAACTTCTGGCATATTGCTGAAGACGGTGTAACAAAATTCCAGACGGCGGGGGATATTTTTAGTCAACAGATTCCTTTCGGTGTTTTTCTGCTGTTTTTCGCCATCGTGTTCCTGTTCAGCGGCCAGATACTGGATAAGCTGGGCCCAAAGAAGCAGACAATAGTCGGCGGAATCATAGTTGCTCTGGGATGGATACTGGCCGCATTCGTTGCAAAATGGTCAACCAGCGTAGCTTTGATGGTGCTTACTTATGGAGTAATAGGCGGCAGCGGCGTTGGTATCGCTTATCTCGTACCGATTCAGATATGCACAAGATGGTTCCCTGATAAAAAGGGATTGGCCACAGGTTTGGCGATAGCCGGGTTCGGCGGCTCTCCGTTCATCAGCACGTACCTGGGGCAGAAGCTAATTAATATGAATGGCCAGGTGTTCGATGCCTTCTTGTATATGGGCATCATATTCTTGGTTATCATCCTCGCTGCAGGTTGGTTTATGAGGTTCCCGGCGGCTGACTGGAAGCCGGCAGGATGGACGCCGAAGGCGGCGCCTGCGGCTGTTACCAGCGCTGTTAACTATAATCGCAAAGATATTATCAAGACGCGGGCATTCTGGGTTTTGTTTGTCTGTTATACCATAGGTGCACTCGCAGGACTCATGGCCATCGGCGTTTATGGCAGCGTTATGACTCTGGTTGGAATAGGTCTTACGGCGACCGTAGTGCAATTTATTCTCGCTCCATTCAATGCAGGAGGTCGGCCATTGCTGGGGTGGGTAACCGACAAGCTGGGGCCGAGAGTGGCGGCCATGATTACTTTCGTGCTCATTCTGGTCGCCGCCATAATTATGATAATGGTGAGAAGCGGGGAACTGGTGTCAAGCGCGCACAAGATTATGTATTTTGTGGCCTTCATTTCCTTCTATCTTGGCTTAGGCGGCTGGCTGGCTATCGCACCTACAGCCACGGCTCAGTACTTCGGCACCAAGTTCTCAGGCAGGAATTACGGTGTCATGTTCCTGGCATACGGTGTTGGCGGACTGGTGGCCACATTTGTCGCCGCATACTCAAAGAATATATTTGGAGGATCGGAAGCATTGCTTTCTGCCTTCATACCGGTTGCAATATTAGCTGGACTCGGATTGGTGTTAGCGTTCTTCTTCATGAAGCCGCCCAAGCCAAAGCAGGAGCAGGAAACCAAGCAATAAGGTTAGTTTTACTGGAGGTAACTCGATATGGCTCGAGCGCATGACTTTACTGAGATTATAAAACAGCAGATCGAGCAGTTCGGCTCTACGGTCACTATGGTGGACGTAGGCACCGTGGTGGAGATAGGTGACGGAATTGCGCGTATTCACGGCCTCTCCGGCGTGAAATACAGCGAATTGTTACAGTTCCCTCACGATATCATCGGCATGGCTCTGAACCTGGAAGAGGATAGCGTTGGTGCCATCGTGTTGGGAGAGTGGAACAAGGTGAAGGAAGGGGATGAGGTGCGCTCTACCGGCAGGATTGCCGAGGTTCCGGTAGGCCCCGGTCTTATCGGACGCGTTATCGATCCCACAGGACAGCCACTCGACGGCAAGGGGCCGATAAAGTACGAGAAGACATATCCCGTCGAGCGCATAGCCCCTAACGTGGTGACTCGTCGAGCTGTGAATACGCCGGTGCGTACCGGTATCAAGGCTATCGATAGCATTGTCCCTATCGGACGTGGACAGCGCGAGCTGATAATAGGCGACCGCGGCACCGGCAAGACGGCCATCGCCCTCGATACGATAATCGCGCAGAAGGGCGAAGACCTCATCTGCATCTACGTTGCCATAGGACAGAAGGCATCCAAGGTGGCGCAGCTGGTATCGGTTCTGGAGAAGAACGGTGCTATGGAGCATACCGTAGTTGTTTGCGCCGGCGCCGCGGAGTCGGCGGCCTTACAGTACATGGCGCCTTACGCCGGATGCGCTATCGGAGAGGAAGTCATGGAGCAGGGCAAGGATGCCTTGATTATATACGACGATCTTTCCAAGCATGCCTGGGCTTATCGACAGATGTCGTTGCTGCTGAGGCGTCCGCCGGGCCGCGAGGCTTATCCGGGCGACGTGTTCTATCTGCACAGCCGGCTTCTCGAGCGGGCTGCCAAGATGGATAAGAAGTACGGTGGCGGTTCGCTTACAGCTCTGCCCATTATCGAGACGCAGGCTGGCGACATATCGGCTTATATTCCTACGAATGTGATTTCTATTACAGACGGTCAGATATTCCTGGAGACCGATATGTTCAACTCCGGCATCCGTCCGGCTATGAACGTAGGTTTAAGCGTTTCCCGCGTGGGCAGTTCGGCTCAGACCAAGGCTATGAAGAAGGTGGCGGGTAAATTGCGCGGCGAGCTCTCGCAGTTCCGCGAGCTGCAGACATTTGCACAGTTCGGCGCATCGGAGCTGGATAAGGCCACAAGAGCCCAACTGGATCGCGGACAGCGCATGACGGAGGTCTTGAAGCAGGACCAGTATATCCCGATGTCACTGGGCAAGATGGTCAGCATTATTTATGCCGTATCGAACGGATTCCTTGATGATGTGCCCGTCAATAAAGTGATGGCCTTTGAGGCGGCGTTCCATCGCTTCATGGAGACCTCTCATTCCGATGTTATCCAGAATATCAACAAGGAAAAGGTTATCAGCGATCAGACGGAGGAAGCTTTGAAGAAAGCTATCTCCGAGTTCAAGGAGACAGTGCCTTACTAGATCGATTCCGCAGTTTGTCATGGAGTTGTGGATCGGAAAGATAAGAGAACGATAAAGGTAGAAGATGGCAACTATTCGTCAGATCAACCGCCGGATAAAGAGTGTACGCAATACCTCCAAGGTTACCAAGGCCATGGAGATGATAGCCGCTTCCAAGATGAGGCGCGCTCAGGAGCGCACGCTGGCCTCGCGTCCGTATGCGGAGAAGATATGCCAAGTGCTTGCGGACCTCGCGGCGCAGACGCGTGTGGGCGAGGAGGGGCATCCTCTTCTCATTAAGAGGCCGGTGAATAAGATTGCCGTTATCCACATAACCCCGGACCGCGGCCTTTGCGGCGGGCTAGTCGCAAACGTGAATCGCAATGTTGCCAGGTTCATCATGGACCACAAAGGCACGCCAGTCGCCAACGTGGCTGTGGGGCGCAAAGGAAGGGATTTCATGCTGCGCAGCGGACAGCAGGTGCGCGCCGAGTTTATAAACATGTCCGATAAGCCATCGGTCTCCGACATTCTGCCTGTAGCCCGCATCGTGGTAGACGATTATTGTGCCGGGCTGGTTGATGAAGTGTATATCTCGTATACACAATTCGTGAATACGGTGTCGCAGAAACCGGCTATTGTTAAACTGCTCCCGATAGAGCCTGCCGTGTTCGAGGCCGGCAAGAATAATGAATATATATATGAACCAACGCCGCAGGAAGTTATGTCCGAGTTGCTGCCCAGGTTCATTGAGATGAGCCTTTATCATTCCCTGTTGGAGGCCATCGCTAGCGAGCAGTCGGCACGCATGGTGGCTATGCGTAACGCTACCGATAACGCGCACGAGCTTATCGGCGAACTAACGCTTAAGTACAATAAGGCAAGACAGGAAATGATTACAAAGGAGCTACTGGACATAGTAGGCGGAGTAGCCGCGCTGGAATAGGAAACGGAGATTTGTCTTGGTAAGGCAGGCTGATCCCAGTACGGAATTGGTGAGTATATTCAAGAAGAATGCCGAACGTTATTTTACGTTCGAAGAGATATCGCGGGAACTGGAGGATAGAGGCGTAAAGCTGTCAAAGGACCGGCTGCATAAGATACTGGACGCGCTGGAGGCATGGCGGAGAATCCAAAGGGAGGAAGGCGTGGGAGAGGGCCGGTATACATATTATGATACATTGGATTTCGGTTGCCCGCGCAGGCCTTAGCGCAAGGCGGGCGGGATTAAAAAATAAAATCAAGTAAGGTATTTACCAAGGCTGTCAGGAGGTTATCGTGGCAAAAGGAAAGGTCGCTCAGGTTATTGGCACGGTGGTAGACGTGGAGTTTCCTCCGGATTCACTGCCGGGGCTTAATAACGCTATTGAGATACAGATGGGCAAAGAGAAGATGGTGCTTGAGGTACAGCAGCACGTCGGCAATAACTGGGTGCGCTGTCTCTCCATGACTCCGACCGAGGGTTTGCAGCGTGGCGCTGAGGCGGTTGATACAGGCGCTCCGATCAGCGTGCCGGTTGGGCGTCCCGCGCTGGGCAGGCTGTTCAATGTTCTCGGCGAGCCTTTGGATGAGTTGGGCGATGTAAATGCCCAGGAGAAATGGCCCATCCATCGACTTCCCCCGTCATTTCAAGAGCAGGAGACCTCCATTCAAATATTGGAGACCGGACTCAAAGTCGTTGACCTGATTACACCATTCACAAGGGGCGGAAAGATCGGAGCCTTCGGAGGCGCCGGCGTAGGCAAGACCGTGGTCATCCAGGAGCTTATCCGCAACATCGCCATGGAGCATGGAGGCTTCTCCGTATTCGCCGGAGTAGGAGAGCGCTCCCGCGAAGGCAACGATCTCTGGTACGAAATGAAAGAGTCCGGCGTGCTGGCCAAGACCGTGCTCGTCTTCGGGCAGATGAACGAGCCGCCGGGCGTGAGGGTCCGGATTGCCTTTACCGGGCTGACCATGGCAGAGTATTTCCGTGATGTTGAAGGGCAGGACGTCTTGCTCTTCATCGACAATATATATCGTTATACACTTGCCGGTATGGAAGTGTCCGCGCTTCTCGGGCGCATGCCTTCAGCGGTAGGTTATCAGCCGACTCTGGCCACGGAAATGGGCGAGCTGGAGGAAAGGATTACCTCAACCAAGAAGGGTTCAATTACGTCATTCCAGGCTATTTACGTGCCTGCCGACGACTATACCGACCCCGGCGTATCGACGACGTTCGGTCACCTCGACGCGGTGGTAGCCCTGGAACGTTCGATCGCCGAGCAGGGCTTATATCCCGCTGTCGATCCGTTAGCCTCAAACTCCCGAATCCTCGACCCCAAGGTGGTCGGCGATGAGCACTATGAGACAGCCCGCGGCGTGCAGCGCGTGCTGCAACGCTACAAGGACCTGCAGGATATCATCGCAATTCTCGGTATGGAAGAGCTCTCGGAGGAGGACAAGCTCATTGTGAAGCGCGCGCGTAAGATCCAGCGCTTCCTGTCCCAGCCTATGTTCGTTGCCGAGCAGTTCACAAGCATACCCGGCAAATACGTCCCGGTCAAAGAAACAGTTCGCGGCTTCAAGGAGATACTTGAGGGCAAGCACGATGATCTTCCGGAGCAGGCGTTCCTGATGGTAGGTACGATCGACGAGGCGGTGGAGAAGGCGAAACAGTTGGCCGGCGATTAACCGTTGATATTTATAGTAGGTGGTGAAGGCCTTTGGCTAAACTGAAATTTGAGATAGTCACAGCAGAGCGGGTGGTTTACTCGGAGGAAGTCGATATGGTTATCGCCCCCGGCGTCCAGGGAGAGCTTGGCATCCTTCCCAGCCATGCGCCGCTGCTTACGACACTTAAGCCCGGCATGCTTATGGTGCGTTGTGGCGGTGAAGAAGTGGCTATGTTCGTGAATGGCGGCTTCCTTGAGGTAATGCAGGACAAGGTCATCGTCTTGGCTGATGTCGCCGAGCGTGCCGAGGAGATCGATGTAGCTAAGGCCGAGGAAGCCAAGAGGCAAGCCGAAGAAAGTCTGCGTAAGAGTGCGTCTTCGGTAGATATAGCCGCCGCAGAGGCTGCGTTGCGAAGGTCGTTGATGCAACTCAAAGTGGCCGAGTACCGCCGCAGGAAATCAAACAGGCCCCAGTAATCTCCGCAGATATGTCATGGTCTGGACGTTGTAGAGGAGGGCCAGTTTCTACACCCTGACGTTAGGCAGTAGGTCATGGTCTGTAGTGCGAACATAGGGTCTACTCTTCTCACCCGGACGTCAGGCGGCACGGTAGCAGCTACAGGATAGTAACTGAGGATTGCTTTTATTCCGCATTGTACCAGAGAATCCACCGCTTTCTGAACCTGTGTTGGAGGAACGGCTACCACACCTATTCTTATATCTTTCTGTTGCACGGCTTGGGCTAACTCGCAGACGTCCTGGATGACAACCTTTCCCATCTTCTTCCCGACTAACTGGGGATCGATGTCGAATGCGGCTACAATCTTGAAGCCGCGCAGTGCGAGGTTGCCGTAGTCCAGAAGCGCCTTCCCGATTTTTCCCACCCCGATAAGCGCCATATTCCATTCCTGATCAAGCCCCGTTATCTTTCGCAGTTCTTCAGACAACGTTTTAACATGGTAGCCTTTACCCTGCTTGCCGAATCTGCCGAAGTAGCTCAGGTCTTTTCTAATCTGGGCCGGGGTCATCTGGAGCCTGGCGCCCAGCTCCTGCGAGCTCACTACTTCAATTCTCTCCTCGGTCAGCAGGGAAAGCATGTAAAGATATGTTGGGAGACGGAAGATCACCACCTCCGGTATTTGCGACTGTACGTTAGCCATTTCTGCCCTCGGTTAAATTATTGACCGTGAAATTAAATTCATAATAGAAGTTTGTTCAGTCATATTTCTGTTGTGACTGCAATAGATCAGCCTTACTATATGAGGCCTTTCATTAATTCTATTATAATACAACCCTTATCGATATCGATCGACTTTACCACTTCGTCGGTTGCAGGTATAAGGAACTTCCCTGTATCGGATGAGATTTCATAAACATCATTGCTGCCGGTCGATATAATATCTGAGACCCGGCCCAGCGGTTTGCCTGCGGTGCTGAACACGTTCAGTCCGATTATTTGGAAACGGTAATATTCACCTTCCACCAGAGGATGTAGCTGGTCGGAAGGTATCTCCAGGAACATTCCGCGTATTGCTTCAGCTTTATCCCTGCTGTCGATTGTTGATATCTTGAGGATGAACACGTTGCCATGTGACCTGCTGGATTCTATTGTTACTGACGAATTCCGGAGATATACCGTCTCGCCGCGCACAAACCGCTCGGAGAAGTCGGTCATCGATTCAACCTTTACCTCTCCGCGAATGCCCCAAGGGGCAAGAACCCGGGCAATCGGGATGAACTGGGGATTCATGATCCTAAATGTGGATTGTTAAATTACCACTAGTTCCACGCGGGTATTCTGCTTTACAGCTACTACGCGGAGCAGCGTGCGCATTGCCTGAACCACGCGGCCTTGCTTGCCGATGACACGGCCCATGTCATCCGCATGTACCTGGAGCTTAAGGAGCACCCCTCCCTCGCTTCTCTCCTCGGTCACCACGACGTCATCAGGATTGTTCACGATGGATTTCACAATGAACTCAATAAGCTCTTTCATGTGCTTCTCCTTTGCTCGTTTCTTCGATCCCTTCTTGGGGAAGGGTCGTTAGCTTGCGTTCTCAGCTTTGGTCTCAGTATCGGCTTCCGCCGCCGGCTCTTGAGCGGGTTTTGCGTCGGCTTGTCCCTCTGATTTCTCAGCCTTGGCAGGCTGCTTAGAGAAGTTTATTTTAGGCATTTCCGTTATTCCGGCCTTGCCTAGCAGAATGCTGACCCGTTCTGTTGGCTGAGCTCCACGGCTGAGCCATTGTCGAGCTTTCTCTTCGTCGATGACGATAGTAGCTGGTTCCGTACGCGGGTTGTAGTGGCCTATGATTTCGATGAAATCGCCGTCTCGCGGCGACTTAACATCAGCGACTACCAAACGGTAGCTTGGCTGTTTCTTTTTCCCTACGCGGCTTAGTCTGATCTTTACCATGTCGTTTTTACCTCTTAACGTTGCTATTATCATAGATTACTCGCCGTGTGTCAATGGGCGGGTTGTCAGCCTTCGTAGCAGGGGCTATAATTCCGATGTGGAAGTGCGTGACATTCATCGATGGGACGTGAGTGTCGCCGAGGCAGTGGAGATTCAGCGCGGCCTTGCCGGCAGGGTGGTGAAAAAGGGTCGACTCGACGCTGTTGAGCTTATCGCCGGTGTCGACATCTCCGGCGCGAACAGCAGCGGCGTTTCGCGCGGAGCAATTGTCGTGCTGCGGTATCCGTCGCTGGAGTTGGCGGAGCGCAGTGTGGTTACGATGAAGGCGGAGTTTCCCTATGTCCCGGGCTTGCTGTCGTTCCGCGAGATGCCTTTGATAATCGCCGCGTGCAGGCAATTGCGCGTAAAGCCCGATCTCTTCATCGCCGATGGTCAGGGCATCGCTCATCCGCGCCGACTGGGTCTGGCCTCGCACCTGGGGCTTGTTCTGGGTGTGCCCGCAATCGGATGCGCCAAGTCGATATTGTGTGGCAATCATAATGATTTAGGCGATGACCCGGGTGATCGAGCGTTGCTGGTCGATAACGGTGAGGTCGTCGGTGCGGCGCTCCGCACCAAAAGGCGCGTGAAGCCGGTCTATGTTTCGATAGGCCACGGGATCGAGCTCGATGAAGCGTGTCGCTGGGTACTGAATTGCTGTTGCGGATATCGTCTGCCGGAGCCGACGCGTCTGGCGCACCAGGCGGCGTCGGGCGGCAATCGATGATAGTGTTTGTATATAAACCGCCGTTGCATTATCATTGAAGAATAATCGATAAAGGAAGAAGTGACTTGCAGGAACAACGCAATAGGCTTGAGGAACTGGCGGCGCAGGTTTCCCATGTAATGGTGCGTCTTTGACATCGCGCAGAAAGAGCGGGAGATACAGCAGATCGAGATGGAGGCGTCCGATCCTGTGTTCTGGCAGGACCAGGGACGCGCGCAGTCCGTCATGCGCCGCCTCGGCGATCTGAAAGGACAGGTCGAGGGCTGGAAAGGCCTGGAACGCAAGATAAATGATTTGTTGGGCCTGGCCGAACTCTCCGCGGAAGAGGAAGAGAGCTCGCTTCAAGACGACATAGCTTCCGAGACTGACAAGGCCTACGCACAGTTCGAAGAGATGGAAGTCGAACTTATGCTGGGCGGCGAGTATGAGAAAGGCAACGCTTTCCTCGCGGTTCACGCCGGCGCCGGCGGCACGGAGGCTCAGGATTGGGCCGAGATGCTCCTCAGGATGTATCTGCGATGGGCGGAGCGGCGCGGTTACAAATCAGCTATAGTAGATTCTTCTCCCGGCGAGGAAGCCGGTATCAAAAGCGCACTTATCGAGGTCGACGGCCTTTACGCCTATGGCTACCTCAAGGCTGAACGCGGCGTGCATCGTCTGGTGCGCCTTTCTCCTTTCGACAGCTCACATTCCAGGCACACTTCATTCGCGCTAGTCGAGGTGATGCCCGAGGTCGATCGTGACGTCGAAATCCAGATAAATCCCGATGATTTGCGTATAGATTTGTTCAGGGCCAGCGGCCATGGCGGCCAGTCCGTTCAGAAGACAAGCAGCGCGGTCAGAATCACGCATATGCCGACGGGCATCGTGGCGGCGTGCCAGAATGAGCGTTCCCAGTACCAGAATAAGGAAATAGCAATGAAGGTGCTGAAGTCTCGTTTACTTGAGCTGGAGCTGGAGAAACGCGCCGAGGAGCAGGCCAGGCTCAAAGGGGAGCATGTAGCCGCGGGGTGGGGGAATCAGATCAGGAGCTATGTGCTTCATCCCTACAAGATGGTCAAAGATCACAGGACGGATTATGAGACAAGTAATCCTAACGCCGTCCTAGATGGCGACCTGGATGATTTTATCTATGCGTATCTCAAACATACTATAGGAAAATAATGATGAAGTATTGTTTTGCCCTGGTATTGTTAATGCTTGTGCTTATGCTTGTTCCTTCAGGGCTGGCTTATGCCGACAGTGGTATCGAAGTAGTAAGCAGCGATGCTAATTCTGATTTTCCCTACAGCATCACCTTCAGCCTCGAGGCTAGAGCATCGGTGGATATCGTGGACATAGATATCGAGTGCCGGGTTCTTCAGCGCAGCCTTGTGCCCGTCACCTGCCGTAATGAAGTGGAGTTCGATGCCGGCGGATACGTGACGGCTATCTGGGTCTGGGACATGCAGGATACGGGCGGTGTGCCTCCAGGAACGGAGATAGAATACCGCTGGCTTATCGAAGACGCTTCGGGGAATACATATACAAGCCCTTACTACACGGTAATATACGATGATTTACGCTACAGCTGGCGCAGCATAGCGAGCGGCGATATAACGTTGCGGTGGTATGAGGGCGATTCATCGTTTGCCCGGCAGCTTCTCGATGCGGCCGGCGAAGCAGTATCCAGGCTTTCCACCGAGTTCGATGTGTCGCTGGATCAACCGGTTAGATTTTATATCTACGCTGATTATGGGGATTTGCAGGGTTCTCTGGTGAATCCCGATGTATGGACCGGGGGAGTTGCTTACCCTGCTTACGGCGCTATCATGATAGGCATAGAGACGGACAATCTTGATTGGGGCAAGAGAACGGTAGCACACGAACTGGGTCATTTGATAATAGGTGAACTTGTTTATGGGCCTTTCGGCTGGCTTCCTACCTGGCTCGATGAGGGCATCGCAATGAATGCCGAAGGCGAATTATCTGATAATTTTCAGGATCGTCTTGACCAAGCGATATCGAATGATACCCTTTTCTCGGTGCGCAGTATCGCCAGTTCTTTCCCATCCGATTCGGATGAGGCCGTTCTGTGCTATGCCGAGAGTCACAGCGTCGTAAAATTCCTCGTAGATCATTACGGTAGCGAAAAATTTCTTGGTTTGCTTGATGTGTTCCGGCAGGGAAGCACCGGTGACGAAGCATTGTTGCAGGTTTACGGTTTTGATACGGATGGTCTGAATGAGGCCTGGAGGGCGAACCTCGGGTTGGGGCCTCAGCCTACAGTAACACCTACGCCTACAGCGTCTCCGGACGACGATGAATTTGTATTAACCGCTCCTTACATTGCGCTGATGTCTATCGTAGTAGTACTTTGCGTGTTAACGGTCTTCTTAGGATTTACCTTTATGCGCAGGTGGCGGTGATTACTTGTGGGCTGGCGCGCTGGGTTTATTTCTTTTCAACCAGACATAGACCAGTCGATGCACAGCGGTGAAATTGGTGCCTATCGCCAGAATCCATAGGGTATACAGCATTACTTTATCCTGCTGGTTTGGTATGGCGCTGAGCATCAAGCCCAGAGAGAGGAGACCTATCCTCATAGTCCTTCTGAAAATGCCTACCTCGGCGTCCAGATTTAAACCCTCGGCGCGCGCTCTCACGTAGCTAACCAGTATGGATCCTACGATTGTAGCAAATATAAGCAAACATTCCGTCTTATAGAGGATATCGGGCCGGCTGGCGTAGTACCAGAGCAGGCCGAACAGGACTACGCCTTCCGAATAACGATCCAGGGTTGAATCCAGCAAAGCGCCGAACTTGGTGACCCTGCCCGTCATACGGGCTACCGCTCCGTCCAGAAGGTCGAAGATACCGGCGGCGAGAATCAGTATTCCGCCGTATACGAAATATCCCTGTGCTACAAGCCATGCCACGCCGAAGTTGATGCAGAACCCGAAGATGGTGAGTGTATTGGGGCTTACGCCTGTCTTTCCCACCAGACGGCCTACAGGTTCGGCAAGTTTATGTGCCGTATCGCTGAGAAATTGAGCTGGTTTATTCATATCGATTACGATCTAATGCATCGGGTCGGCAATGCAATTACTTTCCACATTTTAACTCATTGTGAATATAAATGTAATATTCGTTTATCGTTTTAGCGACATTTGGCCAGCTGTAGCGTTCAGCCTTTTCAAGGCCGCGCGCGCCCATCTCGCGGCGTTTTCGCTCATCTTTCAGCAGGTTAATTATGGCTTTGGCCAGCGCGGTAATGTCTTTCGGCGGCACCATGAGTCCTTCGACTTCGTTGCTTATCAAGCTGGCGTATCCATCGATGTCCGATGCCACTATCGCCCTGGATGCAGCCATGGCCTCGAGTAATATGATGCCGAAACTCTCGCCCCCTGTTGCCGGAGAGCAAAAGACGTCGCATGTCTGATAGTATGCGGGAAGATCATCGTTGGGAATATAGTCGGTAAAAACAACGTCTTCAAGAGCCATTTTTCTTGCCATAGGTTCATATTTTTGTCTGGTTTCCGGGCCGGCTATAACGAGGCGTGATTGCGGGACCTCCCGTTTTATCAGCGGGTAGGCCTCTAGAAGGAAATTGAGCCCTTTCCTCTTCTCAGCGCGGCCGACGAAAAGTATGTTCATTTTGCCGTCGCGCAGCTTCTCGATGGGAGGCAGCGGTGTAGAGAAGCGTAGAAAATCTATTCCGTTGGGTATGATGCTGTATTCGGCGGGGAAATATCTGCTGATGAAAAGCCTGGCGGGCTCGGAGACGGCGATTCTGCCGTGCAGTCTATCGAAAGCGCCCTGAAACAGCGGGCTGATGAGATGGTATGGGATCCTTGTCTTCTGGAAAGCGTGAAAAGTGCCGATGTTTACGGCTTTCGAATGGCGCAGCACAGTCAGGGTCAGTGTAGAATACAATGGATCGTGCAGATGAATGATATCGAACTTCTCCCGTTCCAGCACCTCTTTTACCGGCGATGAAAGCGTAGGCGACAGTGTAATCCTGGCAATGGAACCGGCTGACGGTATGGAAACAGGCTTGCCTATGGGTATTATATCTTTGTTCTCCAGTGAGGCGCTGCTGCCGGAGTAAGACGCTATTATTTTTACCAGGTGGCCTGTTTTTTGGAGCTCTTTATATAGGAAGGTGATATGGTTTGCCACGCCGCCCGGATGGGCAAAGTCATATGGGCAAACGAGCGCTATCTTCATTTTCTCAGAGACCTGGTAGCATTTTTGATTATGCCACGAAAGAAATAACTCCGGCTTTTTCTCTGCTGTTTGAGTATCTGCCCGATGCCGATTTCAAAATAGCTCGGAGTATGTCCTTTCATAGGAATAGTCGTCCGTTCCAGAATGCTTCTGCGGAAATCCTCTGCGGTGCGGCCGGGAAACAGGGTCAGGCCGCTGCCTATCGAGATGAGGAAGTGTGCATCACTGCCGCCCGTTTCGGCCAGCTTATACTTCTCGTTGATCTTTTTTGCTCTGTGATTGGATATACTGCCCATTATCGTGGCGTTCATGGTCTCTATGCCGTCGAAGTAAACTCCCGGCTCGCCCGCGTTCATAATAGAGTCGAAGTCTCTTTGATTTATGCTCTCGCTGAACGGGCTCATCGGATGCGGCGCGATGCATAGGCCGCCCTGTGCATGAACGGCTGAGATGATGTCCGTGAGGTGTTGATTGTTCTCTACCGGCTTCTCCATGAATAACGCCAGCAAATGGCCTTCCCTTGTATTGATTTCCATGCCGACTATGATTTCGAAAGGGTAGTTACGCTTTGCGGCCAGTTCCCGAGCTTCATATCCGCCGGATATCTCTCCGTGGTCTGTTATGGCAATGACGTCCAGGTCGCCTCTTTCCGCCACGAATTCAAGGATTTCGATTATGCCGGCCATGCCATCGCTTACGTTGCTGTGTATATGAATGTCCGCCACCCCAAGCCCGTTTCTGCCTGCCGTATCCTGGGGCAGCGGGTGCGTTTTCTTTTGCTTGCCTACTTGGTCCTTCTCTAAGGTAGAGGTGCCGAAAATATGATTGTGCATGGTAATATTATTTACTACTTGCCCGCAATGTACTCTTCAGTCACCCTTCTGGCCTCGGCATCCGTATATTGTATGGGAGGTGATTTCATGAAATATGATGAAGGGGCGGTGAGAGGTCCGGAGATGCCGCGGTCCATTGCCAACTTGCAACATCTCAGAGCGTCAATGACCACTCCGGCGGAGTTGGGGCTATCCCATACTTCCAGTTTTGCTTCTACGAGCAGAGGTACGTCGCCAAAAGTGCGTCCTTCCATTCGAATGTGACAGAATTTTCTGTCTTCGAGCCATGGCACATAATCGCTCGGGCCTACATGTATGTCCTTCTCCGGCAATTTGTAGTCCAATTGTGACGTTACCGCGTTTGTCTTGGATATTTTCTTGGATTCCAGTCGTTCACGCTCCAGCATATTGAGGAAATCCGTATTGCCTCCGAAATTAAGCTGATAGGTGCGTTCAAGCTTAACGCCGCGCTCTTTAAAAAGGTTGGTCAGAATGCGGTGCACGATGGTCGCGCCAACCTGACTCTTGATATCGTCTCCTATCACGGGAAGGCCGCGATCCTTGAAGCGTTCCTGCCAGTATTTCTCGCGTGCGATGAAGACCGGAATGCAATTGACAAATCCGCAACCCGCAGTCAGAACCTGTTCGATATACCACTTGGTGGCTTCTTCACTGCCGACGGGAAGATAGTTGAGAACGACATCGGTCTTAGTGGATTGCAGTATTTCAACGATATTCGCCGTTGGTCCGGGTGCCTTGGTGATTACTTGCGATAGGTACTTACCAAGGCCGTCGTGCGTCATGCCGCGGACTACTTTAACGCCTGTCTTGGGCACCTGGCAGAATTTATGAGTATTGTTGGGGGCGGTGTATATCGCTGTGGCCAGGTCTTTTCCTACTTTGTTCTTGTCGATGTCGATAGCGGCTACGAACTCGATATCACTGATGTGGTAGCCCCCCAGGTTCACATGCATCAGCCCTGGTATCTGTTCGCCATCTTTGGCATCTTTATAGTAATGTACTCCTTGCACCAGGGAAGAGGCACAATTACCAACACCGATGATCGCTACATTTATCTTGCTCAAATCTTTCTCCTATCCTATAATAGCATTTTAGCGCGGAGGTTAGTTATGCTATCTGATTTTCACACCCACACTCTTCTCAGCGACGGTTCCCTTTCTCCACTGGAATTAATATATCGTTCCCTGAGTAATTCTTATACAAACATCGCAATTACCGATCATGCCGGCCTCGGCTATCTCGACCGCGTCGTTCGAGAGATTGCCTCCGATTGTGCACTCGCTAGAGATAAGTGGTCCATCAACGCGATTCCGGGTGTAGAACTTACATATGTGCCTCCTGCCGCAATCCATGACGTCGCAAGGCGCGCTAAAGAACTCGGTGCGTGGTTGGTTATAGTCCACGGCGAAACCATAGTCGAGCCGGTGGAGAAGGGTACTAACAAAGCAGCGCTCCTGTGTCCATACGTTGACATTTTAGCACATCCGGGCCTTATCACGAAAGAGGAAGCGCAACTGGCTGCTTCAAACGGGATTTATCTTGAAATCAGCGCCAGGAAGGGGCATTCTCTCACAAACGGCCATGTCGCTCGATTAGCGCGGGAGGCAGGGGCAAAACTTCTCCTTAATTCCGATGCTCACGATCCGGGCGACATAATGACGCCATCTTTCGCACGACAGATAATCGCGGGAGCCGGTCTCAGTGAAGCCCAGTGCGATGAGATCATGATTACCAACGCTCAATCCGTGGTAGATGCCCTTGTGGATAAGAAGCTGCGTTGAAAAAGCTTTCCCGGATGTTTTAAATTCTGTAACTAGGCCTTCCCGATGCGAAAGACTTTAGTGCCGCACTTCGGACAGAGGCCTTTGGTCGCCGGCCTTCCGTTCTTAAGAGTAACCTTCTGCGCGTTCTTTACTTCGATTTTCTTTCTGCATTTAAAACAGTATGCCTGCATTCGGTTCACCCCCTTTAAATCCTGTTGCACTATAAACCCAATCTAAATACGTGTCAAGTATTTTATTATTGGAAGCATTATTCTATGCATCGTGAAATACTTTTTGCGGTTGCCATACCGCCTTATCCGGCAGGTAGCTCATTATTGCAAGGAAACGTCCGTCTCTTGAGTAAGCGCGGCAGCGGGGTTCCAAATTATCGACGGAGCATGGGATGTCACGGCCGTTCAGAATGGCGAGTTCCTGTTCTCGGTCTACTATTACTCTCTTCCAGTCGCAGATCACGATGTCCATAGGATACAGCAGTTCTCGCCAGCTTTCGTTACTGAAGGCGTTCTCAAGCTGCTGCAAGTCGATGCTGTCCTTGATGTCGAAAGGCCCGTACTGTGTGCGCGTCAACTGAGAAATATGGCCTCCGCATCCCAGAGATTCGCCTATATCGTGGGCGATGGAGCGGATGTATGTCCCCTTGCCGCATTCCACCTCGATGATTATAAAAGGCGGATTCCAGTCGAGGAGTTCAATGCGGTATATAGTAACCTCCCTCGCATCCGTCTCGACTTCTAATCCCTCGCGGGCCAGTTCATACAGGCGTTTCCCCTGCCGTTTCAGCGCGCTGAACGCGGGCGGCTTCTGCATAATTGTTCCTGTTAGGGTTGGGAGCAGTCCGTCGATTTGGTTTCTAGTTACATATGATGGATCTTTACGATGTATCGCCACGCCCTCTCGATCGTAGGTGTTGGTGGATATACCAAGCGTTATCTCGGCGACGTAGGTTTTGCGGTGTTCCATGATGAAGGAGCTCATCCTGGTCGCCTGTCCCAGGCATATCGGAAGGACGCCGGTAGCTATAGGATCGAGCGTGCCGGCATGGCCGACGCGGCGCTGTCTGCTGAGATGCTTAACAAAAGAGACAATATCCTGTGAGGTTCTATTCGGGGGCTTGTTGATGTTTAGGATACCGTTAATCGTTGCCGCTGTGTTCTTCTTTGCTGACATTTCCTAATAAATCGAGTATGCGAGCACCTTGCTCGATGGATTCGTCCTTGTAGAAGATTAACTGAGGGGTATGTCGCAGCGACAGCCGTCCTCTCAATTCGCGGTAGAAGAAGCCGCCCGCCGAGTTCAGTCCGTCCATGGCATTTTTCTTCTCTTCGTCGCTGCCCATGATGCTGATATAAACCTTGGCGAATTGCAGATCAGGTGTCGTTTCCACGTGTGTTATGGATAGAAGACATCTCAGGCGCGGATCCTTGGCCTGACGGATGAGGTCGCTCAGCTCTTCCCGTATAAGGGTGTTTAAGCGTTCGATGCGTCTGCTCATTACTTGGCTTTCTTGACATATGACTCGATAATATCGCCCTGCTCAAATGCTGTGAATCCTTCAACTCCTATGCCGCATTCAAATCCGCTTGTGACTTCTTTAACGTCGTCCCTGAACCGTTTCAGGCTGCTGACGCTGGAGTTGTAGATGTTGGCGCCTTTGCGCAGAACTCTGACCATCGAGCCTCTCGTGATCTTACCTTCGATGATATAGGTCCCGGCCACGGTCCCTGCCTTTGTGGTGAATACGGCACGCACCTCGGCGCGTCCCTCCACCACGTCGACGTAAGTGGGCTCCAGCAGGCCTTTCATCGCCTTCTCAACGTCATCCACTATATGGTAGATGATATCGTATGAGCGCATATCCACGCCTTCCCTGTCGGCGAGCTTGACTGCTCCCATCTCGGGGTGCGCGTTGAATCCGATGATGATTCCCTTGGAAGCAAGGGCCAGCAGGACATCCCCTTCCGTGATGCTGCCGCTGTCGGCATGGAGTATGTTGACTTTCACCGCTTCCGTATTCAAGCGCTCCAGGGAGGTCTTTATCGGGTCGATGCTGCCTTGGACGTCCGTTTTGAGTACAATATTCAGTTCTTTCACTTCCCCTTCGCTCATCTGAGAGAAAAGGTTGCTCAGGCTGATCTGCTTCGCTGCGTTTCTCTCCGCCTTCTTCTGTTCATGGCGCTTCATGGCCAGGGTATGAGCCTCTTTTTCCGTGTTTGTAACGGTGAGAATATCCCCCGCCTGAGGCACGCTGTCCATGCCAAGTATCTCGGCCGGGCACGAGGGCTCCGCTTTTCTGAGGTGTTTGCCTTTATCGTTGAAAATGGCCTTCACTTTGCCCCAGGTATCGCCTACAACGAAGGGATCGCTCACTTTCAATGTCCCGGCTTCGATGAGCACGGTTGCCACGGGTCCCCTGTTTTTGTCCAGCTGTGCCTCGATGACCACGCCCACAGCGCGACGGTCGGGATTGGCCTTCAACTCTTCCATCTCCGCTACGATGAGAATATTCTCAAGAAGCACGTCGATGCCTTCTTTTTTCTTGGCCGAAACGGGCACGCATATCACATTACCGCCCCACTCTTCAATGACCACGCCGTGATCCGCCAGTTGCTGCTGCACGCGCTGCGGATTGGCTTCCGGCTTGTCGATTTTGTTGATTGCCACTACTATTGGCACATCGGCTGCGCGCGCGTGGGCGATGGCCTCGATCGTCTGCGGCATCACTCCGTCGTCCGCCGCCACGACCAGGACCGCAATATCCGTGACCTGGGCGCCGCGCGCTCGCATAGTTGTGAATGCCTCGTGGCCCGGGGTGTCCAGGAAGGTTATTTTCTGGCCATGCACCTCTACCTGGTATGCGCCTATATGCTGTGTTATCTCGCCGGCTTCGGTCGCGGCTACGTTTGCCTTGCGCACGGCGTCGAGGAGTTTGGTTTTTCCGTGATCAACGTGTCCCATGATCGTTACCACCGGAGGACGCGGTTTCAGTAGGATGGGGTCATCTTCCATGAAGTGTCGCGAGCGTTTGCGCTTGGTCGATGTCGCCGATGACGGACGCTTCTCCGCCGCCACATCGAATCCGAAGCCGGTTACCAGAGTCGCCGCCATGTCGAAGTCGATGACCTGATTGATATTGGCCATTATGCCGTTGCGCATGAGATTCTTTATTATATCGATGGAGCTGACGCCGATCATTTCGGATAGATTTTTAACGGTAATGGACGCAGGAAGCTTGATTACGGATTTCTCGTCCTTGACCTTGGAATGCGAGGGCTCCGCGTGTGCGGTTGTCCTAGCTCGTTTACCGGTGCTCCTTCTTGTTCTATTTCTATTTCTATTGGTTGCCATACGACCCCGCTATCTAGACAATGTCTCTCCGAATCGGGACAGCTCAGCTTTCGCTTCTTTACTTATGTTCATTCTCAGCGACAGGTCTAAGCGATCCTTTTTAAGTCCTTTTTCCCAGCAATCTTTTGATTTACAGAGATAGGCGCTGCGTCCCTGCCGCCTTCCCGACGGAGCGATCGCGACGCCGTCGGTTTCATTTCCTGTTAAACGGATCATTTCATTCTGCGGTTTTACCTGGCGGCATCCTATACAGGTGCGTTCCGGCACGTTTTTCCTCTGTATATTTTGTTTCTTAGCATCCATGGACAGCGCTCTGAATATCGTTACGGGATACGGTCAAGGCCCCCGCTCTTAAAAGCTATTTTCTATCTTGCGCTTTAACCTTATCCTGTTTCTTTGGTTTTTTACGGGCCTTACTGGCGCTCTCAACAAAGATATCGTCTTCCAGAATTACGGCATTATTCTCAGCAGCCTCTGCTTCTTTTTGTTCTTCCTCAGAATTAGCATGCAAATCAAGGTGGAAATCATCATCGTATATGGGAATGTCCGTAGCACGGCGCGGCTTGGGCTTGGGCGCCGCCTTCACCACATCCTCTTTGGCCTGGATTTTCTTTCCCTTCCTTCCCTTTTTCTCCGTCTTTACGCCCCTGCCGGGAAGGATGTCCTCTGCGAAGCGTATAAGCGGCTTCTGCGCTCCAACCGGGGAGAAAACCTCTTCCTCTACCACTTCCTCGTATTCGATCTCCGGCTCCTCAGTCTCGAGCGGCTCCGTCTCTTCCTCAAGGGTGATGATATCTACTAATTCTTCTTTGCTCTCTACAGGCGCTGCTTCCTTCTCCTCTATCTTATCGATAGCCTTCGGCTCTGCGGATTTCTTCGCGCGGCCCTTCTTCTTCGCCGACGGTTTCTCTCCTGTTTCGATTACTGCTTCTCCAGGAGCCTCTTTCTCAACCGCGGCCTTTTCCGCCTCGGCTATTGATGTGCTTTTAATATCTATGCGCCATCCGGTGAGTTTGGCGGCGAGCCTCGCATTCTGTCCCTCCCTGCCGATGGCCAGCGAAAGCTGCCTGTCCGGGACCACAACAATGGCGACCTTTTCCTCTTCATTGACACTAACATTTTCAACCTGTGCCGGGCTCAGGGCGTTGGCGATGAAGATGGACGTATCGGCATCCCATTGCACTACGTCAATCTTTTCGCCGTTCAATTCGTTGACGATGTTCTGGATGCGGATACCGCGCAGGCCGACGCAGGAGCCTATGGGGTCTATGCCTTCCTGCCGGGCGAACACGGCGATCTTGCTGCGCTGGCCGGCTTCCCGCGCTATAGCTTTTAGCTCGATCGCTCCCTGATGCAGCTCGGGCACCTCTAGTTCAAGAAGCCGGCGCAACAGGTTACGGTGGGTTCGCGATACCACAACTTGCGGACCTTTCATGGTCCGATGCACTCCGAGGATGTAAACTTTAACCCTCTGGCCGGTGCGGTAATGCTCCGTGCGCACCTGTTCAGCGGAGGGAAGCACGGCCTCCGTTCTGCCGAGGTCGAGAGTGATCTGCTTGGGTTCGACGCGCTGTACGACGCCGGTGACTATCTCGTTCTCGCGGTCCGAGAATTCCTCGAACACGATTTCCCTCTCAGCCTCGCGCAGGCGCTGCAGCACCACCTGTTTCGCGGTCTGCGCGGCGATACGCCCGGCGTTCTGAGGGGTGGCTTCGACTACTATCTCCTCGTCTACCTGTGCGTACTTGTTTATCTTTCGCGCGTCATCAAGCGATATCTCGCGGGTAGGGTCATCTACCTTTTCTACAACCGTCTTTGCAGCGAAGACCGCTACCTGACCGGTTTCCTGATTTATCTTAGCCGATACGGTTTGTGTGGGTGAGAAGTTGTTCTTACGGAAGGCAGAGGCCAGGGCATTCTCGATTGCCTCCAGCACTACTTCCTTGGGCAGGTTTTTTTCTGCAGCGAGCTGGGTTATTGCGAGCATGAATTCGCTTTTTGTCTTACCCAAAGCACCCTCCTAATGAAAAAAGTGGGAAACAAGACCCACTTCCTTCCAGCTCGTTATATCGACATTATTCAAGTCGGGTTCAGGTCGAGCTCAGCCGAAATACTAGTTTATCACAAAATATAGCTTCATGCAATATGAATTCATATAGTGTGTCAAGTTTGGTCAATCGAGGGAGGGGCTATTATGGGTTAAATCCGCTTTGTCGATACCCCCTGCTATCCCCCTTGAAAGGGGGAAACAATATCCGAACCCCCTGGTAGTCCCCCACACTTTGGGGGACGTAAATAAATTAGGGGACACCCCATATCCCCCGGCCCCGATTAATCGGGGCACCTCTTTCTGTAGCTACTCTCTCCCTTTGCAGGGGAGGGGCTAGAGTTCACGAAAACATCTGGTATTGGAAAGACCAGAAAAGCAAATATTCTTTTGGATTGTCATTGCGAGTCCTTCCATGATTAAAGTTGTATGGAAGGATTCCCCGATAAGATTAGGCGGAAGGATGACGTGGCAATCTAGTCGTTTGTGACCCAATACGAAATAGAAAGAGATTGCTTCGCTTCGCTCGCAATGACAATGTGTGAGACGTCGGGCTGGTTATTGCGGGAATAGCATCGCGCGCAGCTTCTCTACCACTCCGTCGAGCGGTAGGATCGTCGCGGACTTCTCACGGCGCTGCTTTACTTCGACGCTTGCGTTCTTGAGCGTGCGCGGGCTTACCACCACCCGGATCGGCATGCCGAGCAGGTCGGCATCGTTCAGTTTCACTCCGGGCGATTCGGTACGGTCGTCGTACAGAACTTCGATGCCGATGTCGGTCAACCCTTTATACAAATTGTCGGCGGCTTTGACCACTTCGGCATTATCGATCGACAGCGGGCAGAGGTAGATGTGGTAAGGCGCGATGGCCACTGGCCAGATGATGCCCTTGTCGTCGTTGTTCTGCTCGATGGCGGAGGCCAGCAGACGCCCCACGCCTATGCCGTAAGTGCCCATTATTATCGGCCGCGAGACGCCGTCCTTATCGAGGAAGTTGGCCCCGAAGCGCTCGGTGAACTTGGTGCCGAGTTTGAAGACGTGTCCCACCTCGATGCCTTTCACCGTCGTCAGCGTCGTGCCGCATTTGGGACAGCCGTCGCCGGCTTTGGCGTTGCCTATGTCGGTGACCGTATCGACTTCGAAGTCGCGCGGGTAGTTGACGTTCTTTATATGCTTATCCGGTTTGTTGGCCCCGGCCGCGAAGTTTGTTCCCAGCGTTATCGACACGTCTCCGATGCGCTTGATTCCCTTCAATCCTATCGGCGATGCATAGCCCGCCACCAGTCCCGCCGCCGCCACTTCCTCGTCCGTGGCCAGGCGCAGCTCGGCGCATCCCGCGGCGTTCTTTAGCTTGATCTCGTTGACCTCGACGTCGCCCCGTATCGATACGATGACGACTTTGCCGTCGCAGTTGTAGAACACGGCCTTGAGCATCTGTGACGGCTTGACGCGCAGGAACCCCGAGACCTCTTCGATGGTTTTAAGCCCCGGCGTCGCTACCTCTTCCATCGGCCTCGGGTCGCCCGAGTCGCTGCGCTGCTTGACGCTCTCGGCCTTCTCCACGTTGGCCGTGTAGCCGCACTTGGGACAGGTGATAATCGTGTCCTCGCCGCTCTCGGCGGTTACCATGAACTCGTTCGATTCCTTGCCGCCTATAGCGCCGCTGTCGGCTTCGGCGATTAGGAAACTCAATCCGCAGCGACGGTATATGTTCTTATAGGCCTCGACGACCTTCGGAAAAATCTCGTTCAGCGATTCGACGTCGGTGTGGAAGCTGTACATGTCCTTCATGCCGAACTCGCGCACGCGCAACAGCCCGCCGCGGGGACGGGGCTCGTCGCGGAACTTGGTCTGTATCTGGTACAGGATCAGCGGCAGGTCGCGGTAGCTCTGCACGTTCTGGCGCACCAGCATGGTTATGATCTCTTCGTGCGTGGGGCCCAGCGCCAGCGTGCGGTCGCGGCGGTCTTTGAGAGTGAAGAGGTTCTGCCCGAAGGCGGCGTCGCGCCCGCTCTCGGCCCATATCTCCAGCGGCTGCAGCGCCGGCATGAGTACTTCCTGGGCGCCGATGGCATTGAGCTCCTCGCGGATGATGCCTTCGATTTTCTGTATCGAGCGCAGGCACAGCGGCATGTAGCTGTACACGCCCGAGGCGAGCTGCTGTATCATGCCCGCCTTGAGCAGAAGCTGGTGGCTGGGGTTCTCCGCCTCCGCCGGCGTCTGCCGGAGCGTCTTGCCGAAAAGCTGCGATACCTTCATAAAATAGTCCTTCTATGTTTCAGCCGTCTCACGTTTTTTCTTTGAGAACAACGCTTTGTAATCCTGGTAACGGAGAATCACCGCGAGCATGAAAATGCCGCCGATGGGCAGCGCAGCCAGGGCTAATATCACTTTGATTGTGCTGATTGGCAGTTTGAGCAGGGTTTTCATGGTGATTATTATAGAGGGTGGATTGGGATATTTCTATGGGGGGAGGAAGTGTGCGTTTGGTGAAGTGAATCATCTCAATTACTAATGGTTAAGCTTACATTTACCGGTTGTGTAGCTTATTCATACCGGACTTAAATGGCGATGTCTGTATAATATTTCTTTTTGAGGGCCTTGTTGACCGAGCTTTTCCCTGTTTCTACTATCTCTGGAAATATCCTTACGTCATTTTCGATATCAGTTCGTATAGAATAAATGGATGAATATTTAAGGGTATCCTCAGATTCTGATTTAAACTCAGGCCCATTACGTATTGCATTAATAATGCTAAGCCAGTGGGAAGATGCCCTAGATTTCCTTCGACCTGTTAAATAAGGGTTAATGTGATCAACAATTTGTAAGTAAGCTAGTGGAGTAGAGTTGAATTCTCTATAGATGAAATTCCTCCGCAGTAGTGAAACTTCGATTTCTTGTCCTTTTCTAAGAATACTTTTCTCATATAACGTGTCTTTATAATCTATCATTGGATCAAAGCTTTTTGAGTATCCTGAGAAAGCTGCAAAGCGCACGATGTTTTGGGCGTATCGATTTGTGCAAAGCATCTTTGAAATATTATTGTCTAAAAAGAGCTTAGGCCCATGTAGATAACGGTTTGCTAAGTATGAGTTAGAAAAAGCGAAGTTTGCAGACAGAACATCTTCTTTCCCTTCCGCGTAGAATTCTCTACGGTATCCCGAAGAGACGATAGTTTTTGCTCCTGGGAAGAAGGCTGCGGCCTCAGTACGATTAATGAATGAATGTAAACGAGCTATTATACCGATGAATTTACGGAGATTTGCAGTTTCTTCAATTGTTCGAGCTTTGTATTTTTTCACAAACTCTCTGTCGTTATGAAAGCTATTTATATCAAAAAATTTATTAATCTCATTTGGTGATATCCCATTTCTAACAAAGTCTCCAATGGATGGCATTAAAAATTGGGGCAAGTCTATGTTAAGAATAATGGAATCATTAGCGCGAAAGTACTGAAATGCTGGGTAGTAATCTTTATAGCTTTTCTTCTCTGTCTCAAGGTATTTTAAAGAATCTACAAGTGTGTGCAGTCTACTAATAGCCTGTTGTCCGATGTTGGTTCTAATATCGGCGTAGCCGACTTCTAGGTGGCTTGAAAAACCGGCCAAGTCTATGATAGCAGTAACACAGTATTTCACTTCGGGGTCCATTTTTTTCACAGTCCTGTTCCCTATACTATTTAGTGCTTTTAATATTAACCACAGAAGCGGTTCTAGTTTACCACAATAATTATTGCCTGACTTGATAAGGCAATCTTGGCGCCTAACCCTTGCGATAGCTCAGCACCCGCTGCCAGAAGGCATGCTCGGCTTCCAACAGTCGTTTGATGTAGCCGTCGTCGCGTCCTACGATGATGTGAACTTCTGGAAGATCGGGCAGGTAGCACCAGAAGTCGATCTCGCGCAGGCCGGTGACGGCCAGTATGTGCTGAAGCTGCCCAAAGTAATAATCGGGAACCCGGCTGGTGGTCGCGGACTTGCGGTACACGCTCTCGCCGCACTTTATCTCGATGACAGTGCTTCCGTCGGGTGTCAGACCGTCGACGCTGGCGCGCATCCACTCATGTTTCATGCTTTGCAGGCAGGCGGCCGGGACGTGTTTGCCGAACCTGCGCTCGTAGCATTTACGCGCCTCCGGCTCAAGCTGGTTGCCGCGTATTATCGCGGCGTTGAGGCCGTTTGTTTTGCCGGTGCATTTCTCTTTCAGCAGGTAGTCGGCGCTCTTCCAAGGGTTTTCGCCCATGATAGCCGGGGCGTCGGACGCGCCTATGCCCTGGCTGCGCCACTCCAGCCATTTGGGGGTGTTCTGTCGCAGGTTAACGATTGTGTAATTGATGCCAGGCATGTTGTTATAGTTTACCACAGTAGTCAATCGGTGGGGTATTCAGTTATTCAACCCCCTGTGTCCCCCAGTCATGGGGGAAATAGAAAAAGGGTAGGGGACACTCCTATAACCCCGGCAGAGGGTGCTCCCTCTGCACACCCTCGTTAGCGTTTTTATTCTTACCTTCTCTTTGTTAAAGAGAGGGCTCAGGGTGAGTTCGTATTCGCGATTTCAGAATTTAAAATGTACAAAAATCCGGCCGCGGTTTTTATCGTCCTTTTCTAAACGATGATACAGCTTCTTTATCTCCGGCTGCATCAAGAATCGAAGAACACGTTTCTTCAGTTGTCCGCTGCCCTTGCCGGGTATGATCTCGACCAGCGGGATACGATTGTCGACAGCTTCGTTTATGACGCGGTTAAGCTCCGAGTCGATAGCGAGGCCTTTGTTATAGATATCGTGCAGATCGAGTTTGATCTTTGCCATTGTGGAGTTCCTTAAGGATTCAACCACCTAAATCTTATATATATATTGGTCGTTAGGTAGGGGCGAACCTATGTGTTCGCCCGCAGCGGGCAGACACGCAGGTCTGCCCCTACGAAATCTCCATATTCCCGGTCCTTCCAAGAGCAGATTCCTTGGAAGGACACCTCTTTTATCGAACGCCCCCTCGGCTTTGTAGCTTCCCCCCTCTTTAATCAAAGAGGGGAACAAGGGGGAGTTCACTCCCGTCATTCCGGCGGATGCCGGAATCCATGGCGGGCGAGACAACCTCGCCCCTACAGTTTTACAACGAATCCATGAAGGTATCGGGGTCTTCTTTCTCTTCGTGGTACCAGGGCTCGGGGTCGATGTCCTGCAGAGCGGTGGCAGCAGCACGGCGCACGATGTTTTCATTGTCTTTGAGCGCATCGTTCAGGGCTGGTATTGCAGGCGCTACTTCTTTCTTGCAGTTTATTCCGATGTTGCCGATGGCGCCTGCGGCGGCGGCGCGAGTCATGGTGTCCCAGTGCTTCAGCATCTCCACGAGCGCTGGTATTGCTTCGGAAGCATCGGGTCCGAGCTTGCTTATGGCTTTGGCGGCGCTGTAACGCACGGCGTTATCTTTGCTTCTAAGCGCCTTACTTAAGCTAGCGATATCGTGCTTGGCAGCCAATTCGTCGATGTTGATTTTGGGTTTGGTCATTCTTCATAGTCCCTATGAGTGAACAATGCTTATTCGCTAACATCCTCCAGCTTCATCCCCTGTCCCAGCTTCAGGCTCTGCCTTGCCTCCGCGATGCGTTTAAGAAAGCGCGGGTCGTGCTCCAACCTGTAATCAAACCAGTCATCTTCCGATTGAAATCCAATGAGCACTCCGGCGGGTTTCCCGTGGCGGGTGATGACTATTTCTTCTTTCTCAGCGAGATGTAAGTACTCCGAGAGGTTGTTCTTTACATTGGCCAGTGCTATCTTCTTCATTTCACTTTCCTGCTCTTTCTAGCCAGGACTCTGCCTCTGACTTTAAGACGATCCCCAGAATTTCAACAGTACCTCCCGACACGTCGTAAAAAACCCGAATCTCATTCACTCTCAGCCTGTATTGCGGTCGTGATATTCCGCGCAGACGCTTGATGCGGCTTTTGCTTTCTTTTGTAGGAGTGTGCCGTAAGTGTTTTTCTATGGCTTCGCGAACGGTTGTGCGCCCGGTGCTTTTTAAGCTGCGCAGGTCTTGAACGGCTTCGGGTGAAAGTACGATTTCGTATCGCATTCTGGCTATATTATAGCCAGAATTGTTTAAGTGGTCAACACCGTTTACGGCCGGATGTGCGGAAGGGTTTTTATTAAGATAAAAAGATAGTCGGCAGGATGGAGGGATTTAAAACTTATCGACCTCCGCCATCAGGGCGGAGAGAAATTCGGATTCGTTCACTGTCCGTACTTGCTTACCTTTGCTGAAGATGACGCCCTTACCCTTGCCGCAGGCGATGCCCACGTCGGCGTTTTTAGCTTCGCCGGGGCCGTTGACCACGCAGCCCATGACCGCCACCTTGATCGGCTTCTCGAGTTTATCCAATTGTTTTTCCACGGCGTTAGCCAGCTTCACAACGTCGATCTCGGTTCGCCCGCAGGTGGGGCAGCTGATGAGCGTCGGGCCGCGCTTGCTGAGGCCGAGAGATTTCAATATCTCGTATCCGGCGCTGACCTCTTCCCGCGGGTCGCCGGTGAGCGAAACGCGTATCGTATCGCCGATGCCCTCCCATAGCAGGATGCCGATGCCGACCGCGCTGCGAACGGCGCCGCGCCTGGGGGTGCCGGCTTCGGTGATGCCAAGGTGGATCGGATAAGGCATACGTTTAGCTATCAATCGATTCGCCTCGATAGTCTCAGACACGTCGAACGCCTTTACTGACACTTTTATCAGTCCGAAATCGAGGCTCTCCAGCAGGTCGATCTCGTTCATCGCGGCATCAACCATGCGCTCGACGGTCGACTTCGTCGCATCCTTTGTCGGCGGCAGGCTGCCGGCGTTGACTCCGACGCGTATCGGTACCCCGCGCTTCCTGGCGGCGAGGACAACTTTCTTTATATGCTGCGGGTCGCGGATATTGCCGGGGTTGAGCCGCAATCCGTCGACCCCCGCATCGATGGCCGCGAGCGCTAATCGATAGTCGAAATGGATGTCGGCGACGAGCGGTATGTGAATCGCTTTTTTGATGTCGGACAGTGAATCGGCGGCCTCGCGGTCGGGAACGGCTACGCGCACTAGCTGACAGCCGCATCGTTCGAGCTGTCTAATCTGTCGTATCGTCGCTTTAGCATCGCGGGTGTCGGTCTTGGTCATGGATTGCACGACTATCGGCGCGCCGCCGCCTATGACGACATCGCCGATACTGATCGGCCTGGATCTACGCCGTCGCGTCATCTGAGGAAGCCTTCCCCGCTGATGATCCTTTGAATATCGTTATAGCTGATAAGCACGAAAAGCGCCAAGAGCAGCGCGAATCCGATCATGTGCACAAAACCTTCCGTCTTGGCCGATATGCGTTTTCCCTTGCGGGCGGCCTCGATCAATACGAATACGATCCTGCCGCCGTCGAGCGCGGGCAGAGGCAGCAAGTTCATTATGCCCAGGATGATGCTGATAAGTGCGGCGAACTGGAACAGCGCGGCCGCGCCTCCATTCTCATTCACCTCGTTGGTGAGCTGGGCGATTCCAATGGGACCGGCCACGGCGTCCTTCGCCACCACATCTCCGGAGAAGAGCATGGCGAATGAGTCCTTGATGCCCGCGAATATCGAACCGTACGAGGACAGCCCTTTCGGTATCGCCTGCCAGGGCGGATAAGCTTTGTTCTCCGTGATTATATAGTTATGCAGCAGCATGCCGAGCTTGCCCTCGTTCTTTGGCGGGTCAATCCTCGGTACGGGGGTGAGGGCGATAGCCGCAATACCCTCCGACGCGTTCCTCGCTACGATCAGGGTGACTGATTCGTTCGGTCTTGCTTCGGTGGCAAGCGTTACCGCATCGTTCAAATCGTTGTAATTATTGATAAGTATGCCGTCGACGCTGATGATAATATCGCCCGCCTGCATACTTGCGTTATATGCAGGCGATCCGTTTATGACTTCGGTGATCAGGACGCCCGAGACCAGACCGAGCACCTCCTGTCCGGTGGGGGGATTAGCGGGGGGGACGATCGAAGAATTGTACTGCATGCTCCCGCGTGTTAGAAGCAGGTTCACCGGCTGTCCGGGGTTCGTGTCAACTGATTTTCTTATCTCTTCTGAAGCGTTAGTGAAATATTCGATTTCCTTGCCGTCTATGCTTATCAGTATATCGTTCGCCTGGATACCGGACTGTTCTGCAGGAGAGCCTGTGATGACGGCGCTTACTATTATGCCGGGGTTATCGGATACGCGTTCCAGCGGCAGCATGTACGCCAGCGGCAGCAGCCAGAGCGGGAAGAGTATCATCGCAATAGAACCGGCGCTTAAGACGACCAGCCTTGTCTTCGGTTTCTTGCCGGCCAGGCTGTCGGGGATATCGGGGTCTTCTTCACCTGCCATCTTGCAGAAGCCGCCCAGCGGTATCCAGTTAATGGACCACTTGGTGCCGCCCTTATCAAAGCCCCAGATACGCGGCGGCAGACCGATGCCGAACTCCTCAACTTTTATCCCGGCCATCTTAGCCGTGATGTAGTGGCCGAGCTCGTGGATTACTATTAGAAACGTAAGAATCGCTATGAAGATGACTATCGATATAAATACGCTCAACTTGCGGCTGCCTTCCTGGCCCAGGCGTCGGCGGCGAGGATGTCATCGAGATAGGGGTTTGAGATGCCGCGATGTTCGTCAAGGGCTTTGGATATTATCTTTGCTATGTCCGTGAATTTTATTTGACCTTTGAGGAACCTGTCAACCGCAACCTCGTCTGCGGCCGAAAGCACGGCGGGGTATGTTCCTCCCATGCGGCTTGCCTGGAACGCCAAGCCGAGACAGGGGAATTTATCGATATCCGGCTTCTCGAAGGTCAAAGCGTTCTCGGTCGGTCCGCTCTTGATATTCAGAAGATCGAGGCGCGGCAGCGTATCGTTCGGCAAGCGCTCCGGGTGAAAGATGGCGTATTGTATCGGGAAGCGCATGTCCGGCATGCTGAGCTGGGCCTTTACCGAGCCGTCAACGAACTCGACCAAGGAATGAATTATACTCTGCGGGTGGATCACGATCTCGATATCATCGATTGCCGTATCGAACAGCCAACTGAGCTCTATAGCCTCAAATCCTTTGTTCATCAGCGTCGCCGAGTCGATGGTCACCTTAGAACCCATGTTCCACGTGGGGTGTGCCAGCGCCTGCCCGGGAGTCACTGCCCGCAGTTTTTGTGTCGACAGATTGCGGAACGGGCCTCCCGATGCGGTCAGTATGAGGCGCCGCACGGCATCGTTTTCTCCCTGAAGGCATTGCCATATGGCGCCGGGCTCGCTGTCTATGGGCATGATCGTTACGCCGTGCTTCCTCGCTTCGGCCGTGACGATCGATCCTGCCGCCACAAGCACTTCTTTAGTAGCAAGGGCGATTTTTTTCTTAGCCCTGATCGCTGCCAGCGTGGGCTTGAGGCCGGCCATTCCCGATATCGCTATAACAACAAGGTCGACATCGGGGTGCGCAGCCATTTCCTCCGCCGTCGTTAGTTTGCAGTTGGGTCGTTTCAGCCTGGGCCGGTCCTCCTTTGACGCGATCGAGATCAGTTCAGGTTTGAACTCATCGATCTGCTGCGCCAGAAGGTCGGCGTTGGTTCCGGCGGCCAAGCCGATGACGCGCAAACGTTCCGGGAAACAACGTACGATATCGAGTGTTTGCGTGCCGATGGAGCCCGTGGAGCCCAGGACGGCTAATCGTTTTACACTATTACCCATGTCACAAAGTAGTATACAACAACCACGGTGAACAGAATACTGTCGAGACGGTCTAAGATGCCGCCGTGTCCGGGCACGCAGTTCCCGGAATCCTTGACGCCGGTGCTGCGTTTCAGCAGGGATTCGGCGAGATCGCCTAACGGGGCGAAGATGCCGATCAGTATGCCTAACACTGCCGATTGCCAGTAGGGGAGATGAAGCGTGGGCAGGAATGTGCCGAGCACAATGACTATAGCCACCGCCCCAATAAAGCCGGCGACAGCTCCCTCCCATGACTTGGCCGGGCTGATCTTCGGCGCCATGCGGCGCCGGCCCCACTTCAATCCGCACTGGAAGGCTATCGTGTCGGAGGCGACATTGCCGACAATTGCAAGAATAACCCAGTCCCTGCCGCTGTCCAGCTGCCTCATGGGAATGAAATGACTCAGCATCCAGCCAAGGTATAGCATGCCCACGATGAGCCAGGCCCAGTTGACCGCGGCGTGGTTAATATCGGGCTGGAAGACCAGCCATATCAGCGGCAGTATCACCGCCGCTGTCAATAGCTGAGGGGTGTATTTCATATCGAACTGGGCCAGACCGATGAATAGCAGTACGCCTATAGTTCCAAAGAGGGTGATGGGATGCTTCCTGGAGACGCCGATTAGGGGAAAGAACTCAAATGAACCTACAATAGCGATTGCCGCTATACCGATGGAGAAGCTGGGGTCGCCGAACCATACGATAGTGAAGACTATCGCTCCAAGAAAAAGGCCGACTATCCAGCGTTTCAGCATCATGTATCCGTTCAAGCCTTAACTCGATTCTTGAGCCCTCCGAAACGTCTTTCCCTGTCGGCGAAAGCGGCCAGCGCCCGTTCCAGCTCATCCGGGCCGAAATCAGGCCAGAGCGTGGGTGTGATGTAATATTCGCTGTAGGCGGCCTGCCACAGGAGGAAATTGCTTATGCGCATCTCGCCGCCGGTGCGTATCACCAGATCGGGATCCGGGAGTTCCGCGGTGTACAAATATTTCGTTATCAGGGATTCGTTAACCTCCGCGGGTTTGACGCCGTCCTCGATTATTCGCTTGACCGCGTTGACGATCTCGGAGCGTCCGCCGTAGTTGAACGCTATACAGACGGTGAGCTTATCGTTATTTGCCGTCAGATCTATCGCTTTGCGCACCTTGTTCTGAAGCCTTTGTGTAACCCCGTCGCTGGCGCCGATATGAATAAGCCTTACGCCGTCCTCATGCAGGCTCTGCACTTCTTTATCAACGCTTTCCTCTATCAGGCGCATAAGACCCTGAACCTCTTTACCTGGACGGTTCCAGTTCTCTGTGGAGAAGACATACAGGGTGACATATTTTACGCCGCGGTCGGCAAGACATTTGATTATGCGATGAATATTTTTTGTCCCCGCTTTGTGGCCGGCCAGGCGGGGTAAATTGCGCTGTTTTGCCCATCGGCCGTTGCCGTCCATGATGATAGCAACGTGATCGGGGGTATGGTTGGCGCTTGATTTAGGCACTAGACCTCCAATAGCTCGGACTCTTTATCCTTGGCTATCTGGTCTACTTCCGCGATGAAGCTGTCCGTTATTTCCTGAAGTTTGGTCTGAGCGCGCTTCTGTTCGTCCTGGGATATTTCCTTTTCCTTCTCCAGGTCCTTCAGCATATCCATCGCGTCTCTTCTGACATTTCTCAGCGCGACCTTGCCTTCCTCAGCGCGTTTATGGACCGATCTCACCATCTCCCTGCGCCGCTCCTCTGACAGCGGCGGAATGGGCAGCCTGAGGATATGTCCGTCGCTGCTGGGGTTAAGGCCAAGGTCCGATTTCTGGATTGCCTTGGTTATGTCTCCAAGTGTGGCGTTATCCCAGGGCTGAATGATGAGCAGCCGCGCCTCCGGCGCCGATATCGTTGCTATCTGTTTCAGCGGTGTCTGCGTGCCGTAGTAGTCTATCTTGATGTTATCAAGTATCATCGGCGTGGCGCGCCCGGTGCGTATGCCGGCGAGGTCTCTCTGCAGGACCTCGATGCTTTTGCTCATGCGGGATTTTGCATCAGAAAGTACTTCTTCAATCATATTCTACCTCTGGCTTCTAACTATAGTGCCGACAACGTCGCCCTGCGCGGCGTGCACGATGCTGTTACGGGTTCCTATATCGAAGACGAAGATAGGCAGGTTATGCTCCATACATAATGACATCGCGGTGGCGTCCGTGACCTTGAGGCGCAGCTTCAGCGCTTCAGCGTGGCTTATGCTGTCGAACTTCTTGGCTTTCGGGTTTTTCCGCGGATCGGCGTCGTATACGCCGTCGACCTTGTGCTTGGCCATGAGAAGGACATCGGCTCCTATTTCTATGGCTCTCAAGGCCGCGGCGGTGTCCGTGGTCATATACGGATTGCCCGTGCCGCAGGCGAATATGACCACGCGGTTCTTCTCGAGATGGCGCAGGGCGCGGCGGCGGATGAACGGTTCACAGACGGCGGCCACCGGTATGGCGCTTTGAATGCGGGTATTTACATCGACCTTTTCCAGGGTATCCTGCAACGCGAGCGCGTTCAGCAGCGTGGCCAGCATGCCGGCATAGTCGGCGTTGGTGCGTTCCATGCCCATCTCTTCGGCAGCCGAGCCGCGCCATATGTTCCCGCCGCCGACGACGACAGCGACCTCGACCCCCATCTGGACAACCTTCTTGATTTGAGAGGCAACGTCAGATACCCTGACGAAGTCGATGCCGTATTGTTTATCCCCAGTTAGTGCCGCCCCGCTTATCTTAAGCAGGACACGCTTGTACCGGGCTTTCTTCATATGTTGAGTTCATCCTTTCCCCAGTTCAAAGCGAGCGAATCTGCGCACCTTTATATTCTCACCGGTTTTGGCTATGACCTCGGTGATAATATCCTGAATGCTTCTCTGTGGGTCTCGGATGAACGGCTGTGAGAGCAGGCATACTTCCGCGGGGTCCAAGTCCGCGCGTATCTCAGCGGGGATATCGTCAGCGCTGACGAAGCGCGGGTCGCTGGCGGTTACCTGCATTGCAATATCATGGGCGAGCTTTTTAAAGTCCTCGGTGCGCGCCACGAAGTCGCTCTCGCAGTTTATCTCGACCAGGGCGCCCATGCGGCCGCCGTGGATGTAGACATCGATTAGGCCGTTCTTCGCTTCCCGTTCAGACCTTTTCTCGGCCTTGGCCAGCCCCTGTTTCTGCAGGGCTTCGGAGGCCTTGGCCATATCGCCCTCGGCGTCCTGGAGCGCGCGTTTGCAATCCATGATGCCGGCTCCCGTCAATTCGCGCAACTCTTTTACTAATCCGGCTGTGATGTTAGTCTTTGTCATCGTTTCTCGTCTTTCGGATGAGGATTATACCCCGGGTTTCAGAAAGTTCTAAGAGGCGGCTGTGTTGTCCTCTTGTTTCGTTTCTGTTTCCACTGGATTCGCCTGCTGCGCGGGCTCTGTTTCTGCCTCGGCGGCTTTTGCGGCGGCCTCTTCTTCCGCGGCTTTGCTCGCGGCTGCCATCTCGCTGGCCGTACCGAACCCGCCTTCAGGAGTGAAAGTCATTACTTCTTTGACCGACTCTTCTTCATATACCATAGCAGCAAGCTCACGTGCCTGGCGGCCTTCGAGAACGGCGCTTGCCATATAGCTGCATATGAGCCTTACCGCCCTCACGGCGTCATCGTTGGCCGGTATGGGATAATCGATCTCGTCCGGGTTGCAGTTGGTATCCACCGCCGCCACGATGGGAACACCCATGCGCCGCGCTTCGGTAACCGCGATTCGCTCTTTGGCGGGGTCGATGATGAAAACAGCCCCCGGGAATTTGGTCATCTCTTTGAATCCGCCCATCTGCCTGTTAAGACGGTCGATCTCTTTACTCAGTTTCAGGGCCTCTTTCTTGGGCAGGACTTCGAACTGGCCGCGCGCTTTCTGGTCCTCGAGCCGCACCAGGTAGTCTATCCTTGACTGAATCGTATCGAAGTTGGTGAGCATGCCGCCGAGCCAACGCTGGTTCACGTAGGGCATGCCGCAGCGTTTAGATTCCTCCTCGACGGATTCCTTCGCCTGTTTCTTGGTGCCTACGAAAATTATATCTTCGCCTTTGGATACAAGGTCTCTGATGAAGTCGCCGGCTTTGTTTAGAAGCGTTGCGGTCTGCTCCAGGTCGATGATATGAATGCCGTTCCTGGCCGTAAATATGTATTTCGCCATGCGCGGGTTCCACCGGCTTGTCTGGTGTCCGAAATGAGCGCCCGCCGCCAAAAGCGATTTAATCGATACTTCTTCAGATTCAGCCTTAACCTCAGGCTTCTCTTCAATCCTTTGCTCTTCCATGCTCCCCCTTCGTGATGATACTCTAAGTGCACAACAGCAGAGCATAGTATAACATAGGGTAGTTTGCGTGGCAATATCGTTGAAAAAGCGTTGTATCCTGTGTTATATTGTTCAACACTGGGAGGGATCGCATAGTGGTCTAGTGCGGGCGCCTGCTAAGCGCTTACCCTGGGTTAACTGGGGTCGAGGGTTCGAATCCCTCTCCCTCCGCCATCTTTTCACCCCGTCGACCTCGATATCAGGCAAGAACTCGAAAGGAGTTGTTGCATATGAAGCACGTAAAATCACAGAGTGAGCCCTGTTGTCCCCAGTTCGATCCGGCGCCTTGGGAGGGCGTGACGCATGTCTGGCAGGACAAGCCTTTTATCATGGAGTCGATCCCCGAGTTCATGCACATGCCTTTCCCGCCGATGATAGCGAAGGCGATGGGCAGGATGTGGAAGGCGGCGCAGGATGCCGGAGCCGCGCCGGAGTTCAAGGATTTCATGTGTCTGGCCTACGATCCGAGTCCATGGAAGGGTGAGCTTTACGTGGCGGTTACAAAGGTGGTTCCTGGAGCAAAGAACGTGAAACTGTCGGGCACATTCATCAGCAGAGTCTTCGATGGGCCGTACAACGCGGTGCCGAAGTGGATCAAGGAGATGGATAAATATCTGGCCGAGCAGGGCAAAAAGGCGTCGAGATACTACTTTTATTACACCACCTGCCCGAAGTGCGCTAAAATCCATGGGCATAACTACGTCGTGGCCTTTGCTCAGGTGTAAGACATGAGCAAGAAGGTCGACGAGTATATCCAGAAGCAACAATCGCCCTATCAAGAGATTTGTTTGGCATTAAGAAGACTCATTCTTGAAACTTTACCCGATGTAAAAGAGGAGATGAAATGGGGCGTTCCCGCTTTTGCAGACGGGAAATTTTATATCGTCGCATTGAAAGATCATGTCAATCTTGGTTTTTCTAGCAAAGGATTCTCCAATGAGGAAACAGCCCTTTTTGACGGCGGCGGGAAAACGATGAGACACATTCAGATCGCCGGCTTGGGAGATATTGATAAAGAACGGATAACAAAATTACTAAAGCTGGTTAATGACAAAAAATAGTTTTCCGCGTCGAACCGAAGGCGAGGCTTGGCCTGTCTCTACTTGCCGTATAGCTGTTTGCGCTTGGGCCTCCTCGCTATCAGATAAATCAGTGCTCCCAGCGCGCCTACTAATACAATCACGAGAACCCATACGATCTTTTCATTATCCCCTGACGGTTCTTTCGTGATGCAATCGACTAGCACCCATATCCATAGAACAGTTGCGGCTATTATAAAGACAAAATAAAGGATTACAAGGCCTATCGCAATACCGAACATCTCATGTCCTCCCTTCGTCTCTCCGGGCTGATTCTCGCCTATTAGTCGTTGAGAAATCGAATGTTTGTTTATGATATATGATTTTGTCAGGCGTGACAATCTCACTTAATAGTTGATATCAGCATATGCGTGTTCAAATTCGGTGCCTCGATGCAATAAGATCATCCATCGGTCGGTATTAATCAATCGTGCTATAATCTGTCTGGAAGATCAGGTTTGCGACGTGTCGGCATCAAGGAGCTTTAATGCCTTATTACCACATCTGGACCATCGGCTGTCAGATGAATAAATCGGACTCCGAAAGCATTGCCGCTTTCCTGGACCAGCATGGCTATCGTTCGACAGCGAAGATCGACGATGCCGATATTGTTGTGCTTAACAGCTGCGTGGTGCGGCAGAGCGCCGAGAGCAAAGTGGCTAATAAAATCGATGCGCTGAGACGCCTCGATTCCGATAAAGTGCTGGCGGTTACCGGCTGTATTGTTGACGAGAACGTCGATGGTTTACGAAAGCGTTTCCCCCGCGTCGATCTGTTCTTCGAACCGCAGGATATCGGCAGGCTGTCGGAGTATTTGAAGGGCAGAGGCGCAGTCGAGCCGGGCTCGACTTTGTCAAACCTTCCGGTTAAAGCTAAGATAAGCTCGCTTGTGAACATAATGCATGGATGCGATAATTTCTGTTCGTACTGCATCGTGCCGTACCGCCGCGGCAGGGAGGTGAGCCGTCCGATGTCGGATATCGTCACCGAGGTCGAGTCGGCTGTGGAGCACGGCGCCAAGGAGGTCGTGCTGCTGGGGCAGAACGTGGATTCGTACGGCCGGGGCCTGTCGGGTGAGCCTGAGCTTGCCGATCTACTGGAGGACTTGAATCGGGTCGAAAGCCTGGCGCGTATCCGTTTTCTGACCTCGCATCCCAAGGATATGAGCGAGCGTCTCATCGAAGTTGTCGCACGTCTCGAAAAGGTGTGCGAGTGTATCAGCCTGCCGTTCCAGGCGGGCGATGACGATGTCCTTAAAGCCATGCATCGCGGATATACCTCGGATGAGTACCGCCGCCTGGTCGAGCGCATCCGCAGTTCGGTGCCGGACGCGGCGTTGAGCACGGACGTCATCGTCGGCTTTCCGGGAGAGAGTGAAGAACAGTATCGCAGGTCGCGCGAGATGATCGAAGAAATTCGCTTCGATACGGTTCATATCGCCTGCTACTCGCCGCGTTCGGGCACTATCGCCGCGCGAGAATTGAAGGACGATGTCCCAACCTCCGATAAGGTGAGACGCCGCAAGGAATTGGAGGCTATTCAGGAACGCATCGTAAGCGAGAAAAACAGCGAGCTTATAAGGAGAACGGTCGAAGTGCTGGTCGAAGGGAGGAAGAAGGGCAAGTGGTGGGGTCGCACCCGCACGGACAAACTGGTGTTCTTTGAGGCTGCGGGCGATAGAATCGGACAGCTTATTGATATCCGCATCGAAAGCGCTGGAGCATGGTCGCTGCAAGGTAGAATCGACGGTTGAGACGCTGGGCCGTAGGAAATCGGGCGCTTGCATTTGCCGACGTTTAAGCTGACCGCTTATTCTGTTATTATATACGCATCCGTATTCTGGCCGATAAAGGTCGAAAAGATGTCAGATGATGAAAAAGACTTCGAGCGCATCAGCAGACGCATCGTTGAGCTGAAGAAGTCGCTAAACGCGGTTATCGTGGCGCACAACTATCAGCGCCCCGAGGTGCAGGACATAGCCGATTTCACCGGCGATTCCCTGGAGCTGGCGCGCAAGTGTACCACTGTCGACGCAGAGGTCATAGTCTTCGCCGGCGTGCACTTTATGGCGGAGAGCGCATATATTCTCAATCCTGATCGCAAGGTGCTGCTGACAGAGAAGGAAGCCGGTTGTCCCATGGCGGACATGATAACCGAGGAAGACCTTCGTGAATGGAAGAAGAAGTATCCCAAAGCGGCCGTCGTCTGCTATATCAACACCTCGGCGGCGGTCAAGGCGCTGAGCGATATCTGCTGCACCTCGGCCAACGGGGCGCAGGTGGTGCGGTCTCTGCCACAGAAGGAAGTGCTCTTCGTCCCCGATCAGAACCTGGGGCATTTCATATCGAGAAGCACCGACAAGAAGATGATATTATACCCCGGTTTCTGCGGGCCGCATCAGAGGGTGATCCCCCGCCATATCGATCTGGCCAGGGAGCGCTATCCCGGCTGCGTGGTGCTGGTGCATCCCGAGTGCCGTCCGGATGTTATCGATAAGGCGGACGCAGTCATGAGCACGTCCCAGATGCTGCGGTACGCTGCGGAGAGCAGGGATCGAGTCTTTGTCATCGGCACGGAGAGCGGGCTGATGCATCGACTGCGCAAGGAGAATCCCGATAAGGAGTTTTCTCTATTAACTGAAGGGCTGGTCTGCCCCAATATGAAGAAGACGACTCTCGCCAGTGTCGCGATTACGATGGAAAAGCAGAGAAACGTGATAACGGTTCCGGAAGAGGTCAGGCTGCAGGCCAGACGCGCTCTGGATAGAATGTTGAAGGTGAAATAGTGAAAGCTGGAAAGACAGACAGCTACGATTATATTATCATTGGCAGCGGTATCGCCGGACTGTATACGGCGCTGCTGGCCAAGCCGCATGGAAATGTATTAGTGCTGACCAAGGGCGGCATTGATGAATGCAATACAAAGCATGCTCAAGGAGGCATCGCAGCCGCCATAGGCGTTAAAGATTCTCCAGAGCTGCATTTCAAGGATACTATCGCCGCCGGCGCAGGGCTTTGCGACGAGGAGGCGGTTCGCATTCTTGTCGAGGAAGCTCCGGATAGAATCACGGACCTGGTCCATTTCGGAGTTCATTTCGATACTATGGACGGTGAGGTCGCATTGACCAGGGAGGCGGCGCACAGCGTTCCGCGCATTCTGCACTCCGGCGGAGACGCTACCGGCGAGAATATCGAGACGGCGCTGAGCAAGATGGCGTTACTGGCCAACGTTGTCATCCTGGAAAACTTTCTGGTCACCGAGATTATCGTTGATAACGGCGTCGCTCAGGGCGTTTTAGCTCTAGATTTGCGCACGGGTAAGACGCAGGAGTTTCGCTCACGCGCCGTTATTCTGGCTACGGGAGGCGGCGGTAAGATCTATAACTTTACCACCAATCCCGATATAGCCACCTGTGACGGCATCGCGCTGGCTTACAAGGCCGGGGCTGAGATAATCGATATGGAGTTCTTTCAGTTTCATCCCACGGCGCTGCGTCTTCCCGGAGTGGAGCCGTTCCTTATCTCGGAGGCGGTCAGGGGTGAGGGGGGTATACTGCGCAACAAGGATGGTCGGCGCTTCATGTTCGATTACGCGCCCAAGGGGGAGCTGGCGCCCCGGGATGTGGTAGCACGCAGCATAGTCGCCGAGATGAAAAAAACAGAGAGCGATCACATTTATCTCGATGTCACTCATATTAATCCACTTAAAGTAACCAACCGCTTCCCTCATATCTTCAGGTACTGTTATGTGAATGGTCTCGATATAACCAGGGTGCAGATTCCGGTATCGCCGGCGGCCCATTATATGATGGGTGGGGTGAAAGTGAACACCTGGGGCGAGACCAATATAGCCAGGCTCTTCGCGTGTGGCGAGGTGGCGAGCACGGGCGTGCACGGAGCCAACCGCTTGGCCTCTAACTCTTTGCTCGAGGTGGTAGTCTTTGCCAAACGCATCGTGCAGCGGGTGCAGGGGGGCAACGGTACGACAAATGAAAGCAAGGAGGACCGCTACTCGTTAAGCAAAAGCAGGAAGTCCGGTGACGCTTCTCCTTTGAGCCTGAACAGATTTCAATCTCTTATGTGGGACGGGGTCGGAATTGTGCGCTCGGGGAAGGAATTGGAGCAGGCCGTCTCGGTGCTGGCCGCCTGGCATAAGTCGATGAAGGAGCCGGCAGACCGCCCGTCGTATGAGCTTGCCAACCTGGTGTTAACGGGTCGCATCATGGCGGAGGCGGCGCTTATAAGGGAGGAAAGCCGGGGCGCACACTTCCGCACGGATTTCCCGAAGTCCTCGGATAGCTGGCTTAAACATATAATTTTTGTGAAGCAATCTTAGAAACTGGCAGTCGCAAGTCGGCGTTTTACGCTTGACATTTTCACTAAAATAGTTTAGGTATTATTGCATGAGACAACATGAACAGCATCTTATCTGCTTCTGGGAGCACGTTGAGAGTATTGTAGACAAGTCCCTTATCGAAGACCGCATTTCTCATGACGTAACTACTGATGCGCTTATCCCGGATCATCTGGAGGGCAAGGCTGCAATAGTGGCCAAAGCCGAAGGCGTGCTGGCCGGTGTCGAGATAGCAAAAGCCGTGTTCATGCATGTCGATCCAACGCTCCTGGTCGAGGTGCATATCACTGACGGGCACAGGGTGAAAAAGGGTGACGTGGTGGCCACGGTTTCAGGTGAGATCGTCAGTGTCCTTAAGGCGGAACGCCCGGCATTGAATTTTCTCTGCCACCTCAGCGGCATCGCCACCGACACATCCAAGTATGTGGAAGCGGTCGAGGGCACGAAGGCGCGTATTACGGATACTCGAAAAACCACTCCCGGGCTCAGGCCGTTTGAAAAATACGCAGTGCGCATAGGCGGCGGACAAAGCCATCGCGAGCATCTGGGGGACTGGATACTTATCAAGGATAATCATCTGGCGGCGCTGCGTTGCCTCGGCTTTGGTATAAGGGATGCTATTGAGAAAGCCCGCAACGGTTCGCCGGCTGGCGAGACGACCAAAGTCGAGGTCGAGGTAAACAGCTTCGATCAGGCGGTTGAGGCGCTGGAGGCGGGGGCTGATATTGTGATGCTGGATAATATGTCCATATCGGAGATGAAACGTGTTATGAAGCATAATCGTGGACATGCGCTGATAGAGGCTTCAGGCGGGATGAACCTGGACAACGTTCGTGCCGTGGCCGAGGTCGGCGTCGACCTAATATCCATCGGTGCTCTTACTCATTCATCAAGGGCGCTGGATTTAAGCCTCAAACTTGTGACCTGCTGATTGCGGCGCGGGCGCCAGCCCGTGCTTTTCAAGAAGGATTGTATCGGATAGTATTTCCTCGGTCGTTCTGTCGCAAACAATGTGACCTTTATCGAGCATTACAGTCCGTCCGCTTAACGTCCTCACCAGTTCCAGATCGTGGGATGCGATTATCTTGGTCATCGGTAATAGCTCGATAAGTGCAACGAGATCCCACTTTGCCCTTGGGTCCAGGTTGGCTGACGGTTCGTCAAAGACCAGAATTTCTGTATCCATCGATAGAACCGTAGCTATTGCGATGCGTTTTTTCTCTCCGACGCTGAGATGCTGAGGGGAACGCTTATCATATCCTTCCATGTTCACCATGGCAAGCGCTTTTCTCACCCGCGAGCGCACTTCTTTCTCTGCGAGACCCATGTTAAGCGGGCCGAAGGCCACGTCGTCGAACACTGTTGGTGAAAACAACTGGTCATCGGGGTTTTGAAACACCAGCCCCACTTTGCTTCGTGCCCATTTGATATTCTTCTCCGTCAGCGGTGTTCCGAGTATCTTTATTGCGCCATCGCTTCTGAGAATGCCATTGAAATGCAGAAGCAACGTTGACTTGCCGGCCCCGTTGGGTCCGATTACGGATACGGTTTCGTTTTTGCCTATCGTCAGGGTGATATCGTGCAATGCCTCGTGTCCGTCGGGGTAATTGTAAGACAGGTTTTCGATCTCGACTGCGTTTTCCAAAATGAGTCCTTCAAATAGCGAGTGATAAACAGGCTACTGATATTATGATGAGGAAGGAGAAAGTATACAATAGGTCTACTGCCCTCATAGTAGTGCTGGAGAGCGTTCTAATCTCACCATCGAAGCCGCGAGAGACCATTGCGGCGTATACCCGTTCGCCGCGCTCATAGCTGCGGAGGAATAACGTGCCTATCATGTTGCCGACGGTTTTAATCTGACGGGAGCGCTTTTCCCCGAAGCTCCGGCTGTCCCTGGCTTGTTTCATGCGCAGCACCTCGTCCGTCAAAACGAATATGTAGCGGTACATGAAAGAGAGGATCATCACCATAGCTTTGGGCATGCGCAGTCGTTCCAGACCTTTGAGCACGTCGGAGAATTTTGTCGTTGCAGTAAGCAGCACAAGACTGATGACGGAAAGCCATGATTTAAGCACAATACTGCCGAGAAGTATTAGGTTACTTTTCGGTATGTCCCACATCCAGATATTGTAGCTGCCGCTTGAGCTTCCGGTCTTGAGGAACGGAATGAAGATACCGATTAGCAATACGAAAGGTATGACGACCAGCGAGTGTTTCAGTACGTATATCGGGGGAACTTTAGATATCAGGGTAAGCAGGGTTACAAATGCCAAATAGATAGCGAAAGTCTGCCATTCGCCGGGTGGGGTTACAACAACCATAACGACGAATACAATGGCGGTCGCTATCTTGGTGCGCGGATCCAGCCGGTGAAGAGGGCTGGACCGGTCGCTGTAACGGTCGATAAAGCTGTGTTTCATTTTTAAATTCCGTTCAGCGTTCGGCGGCGGTTGCCTTTTTGTTCTTGCCGAATCGAATCAGTCTTGCCGCTCCGTATGTGATTACGAATATCCCCGCAGTTCCTATCAGTCCGGCCAGAATCGTCGCTACCGCTTCGTTCTCAATGCCGGGGAACATGTAATCGGCGATAACCTGGAAAGGCGCCTCATGCGCTTCTTCGATAAAGCCCTTGTCCTCGGCGACTTTCTCAAGCCCGTCCGGGGAGCTAGAGGCCAGCGGCGAGAAGAACACTAATGCCAGGCAAAGGATCAATGCTATATGCCACCATTTGATACGTATTTTTTTCATGGCTATATCCTCTCCATTGCTATCAGGTCTTTCCTTACGGCCGTGACCAGGCCCAGCACTGCAACTGTGATTAATCCTTCTCCGATCCCGATAAGGGCGTGCCATCCTGCCATTGCGGGGAAAGCTATACTGATCGGTGACGTTCCCGAAGCCCAAAGTTCGATTGAGCAGGATGACGCGGCGATGAATACCGATGCCCACGCGGCTATGAAGCTGCCGATGAGCAGGCCGCGTCTGTTATCGCCCATAAATCGTGTCGTCAGCCGATACAAAAAGTAGGCAGAGAAACAGCCGATTAGGCCCATATTGAAGATATTGGCTCCAAGGGCAAGCAATCCTCCGTCCTGGAATATCAGACACTGAAGGATGAGTACACATGCCATAATGAGCAGTCCGGCCCATGGCCCGATTAGTATTGCAGCCAGGGCTGCGCCCAGGAAGTGTCCCGACGTGCCGCCGGCGATAGGGAAGTTCAGCATCTGGGCGGCGAAAATGAAGGCGGCCAATATGCCCAGCATAGGGACGTGTTTTTCCCCCATTTTCTTGCGGGCTGCTCTTAGTGCATAGCCTAACCCGCCTGCTGAAACAGTGTAGGTAGTCGCTACGGTTGCAACGTTTAGGAAGCCATCAGGTATGTGCATTTTGCTCCTCCCGAGTTATCCTTTGCGTCGTTTTGCCGGTGCAATTACTTGCATTAATTATAACACCAGATTTCTTTTATTGCAACTACTTGCAAAGGCAATTGAAAGCGAGGATGGTCGACCGATGCTATAGTTTCTGATAGCAGTGGGATATAATGTCCTTGTGTAAGGTATGAGCGGTAGTAACGATAAAACCGGGAATAAAGCGTCTTATGTGCGGCGGATGTTCGCTTCCATTTCGCGCACGTACGATCCATTAAATACCGCGCTTAGTTTCGGTCAGGATATAAGGTGGCGCAGGTTCGCAATGGCGCGGATAAGCGACGTTCCTCATTCGTCGATTCTGGACCTCGCCGCCGGTACCGGCAAGATAGCGCTGCTTGCGGCTCGAATCTATCCCGAGAGCGCTGTCGTCGGTGTTGATTTTTGTTCCGAGATGCTGGCAATAGCTAAGCGGACTCTGATCGAGTCCGAATCAACCCCCTGTATCCCCCACTCTTGGGGGAAGATTAAATTGGGGGACACCCCCAAATCCCCCGGCAGGAAGAATCCTGCACCTCTTTCGGGGCGGTCGATGGAAGCAGCGTTTGGGGACCGGATACATCTGGTTCAGGGGGATGCATTAAGGCTGCCGTTTCCGGATAATACATTCAATTGTTTAACCATTGGATTTGCGCTCAGGAATGTTACCAGTATCGCCAACCTCTTTGCCGAGATGAACAGGGTGACAAAGCCGGGAGGTAAGATGGTTTCTCTGGAGCTTACGCGCCCGTCGCTAAAAATACTGGGACCGTTGCATAAGTTATATATCAAGGTCATTATACGTTTGGTAGGCGGGATCGTGTCCGGCAAGTGGGATGCATATACTTATCTGCCGCAGTCGATACTCGAGTTCCCTTCGCCGCGGGAGGTTCAGAGGGTGATGGAGGATGCGGGCTGGCGCAGTGTGGAGATATATCGTCTCACGTTCGGTGCGGCCACCGTCCAGACGGGCATAAAGGAGCAGTAGGGCTATGAAAGCGATGTCGTATGCAGAGTTGGTGAAGAACAACCGGAGCCGGCGCCGTTTTCATCAGGCAGTGAGCGTCGATATGGAAACGCTCCGGGAGCTTATCGATCTGGCCAGGCTGACGCCGTCGGCGCGGAATCTTCAGCCGCTGAAGTACATCCTTTCCAACACTGCGGATAAAAATTCCAAGATATTCAGTTGTCTCTCCTGGGCGCTGGATCTCAAGGGCTGGGGTGGGCCCGCGGATGGCGAGCGGCCTACGGCGTACATCGTCATCCTTGGCGATACGGAAATCGCGAAAACGTTCGTGTGCGATCACGGCATTGCGGCGCAAACGATTATGCTGGGCGCGGTCGATAAGGGATTAGGCGGCTGCATCATGGCCTCGATAAAAAGGGATCTATTGCGGGAACTGCTGGCGATTCCGGAGCGCTACGAGATACTCCTGGTGCTGGCGCTGGGCAAGCCGAGCGAAGAGGTGGTTATCGAGACGGTCGGAAAGAGCGGGGACGTCAAATACTGGCGTGACGCTGCGGGCGTGCATCACGTGCCCAAGCGGGCGCTGGATGATATTATCGTCGGTTAATGATCATGGGTAGGGGCACAGCATGCTGTGCCCCTACGTAATTTATTCGACCCTCAACTCGAATACAACGGGGTTCGACGGGTCAGGGCAGGCGACTACCGCTTTGCCCGGTTCCTCCCACGGGAACGAGCCGCCGTACTGCAGCACCTCGGCGAAGGGGAACAGCGTGTAGAAGGCCCATGAGCACATGCCATCCTTCGTCGTCTGGCCGATGACGAACTCATCTCCAACCTTGTGGCCGGCCTCGCAGTGTCCTTTTTGGGAGATTACTTTTGCGATGATATCAGACATATCAACCCCCCTTTGGATTGCGCTTCATATGATCATGCGGGCTCAGCATGCTGAGCCCCTACGTCGGGTAATTCATATCAGGCGATCACAATCCCTCCATGATCATCGTGTATGGAAGGACGCCTCTATATAACGTTTATTTTTCTTTGAGCAGCCAGTCCCGCGATGCGAGTATTTCGTCCCAGGGCACCTCGTCGTATATGCCGTGGTTGTGTACATATTCCATGTGGAGCTTGCCGTCCTGATTGTAACGATGAAATACGGCGTCCTGAGTACCGTCGAAATCGACAGGGATGAAGTTGTGCTGGCGGCACAGATCTATATCGAAGCTGGGCGTGGCCTTAAGCCATTTGCCGTTCAGGTGCAGCAGTGCATAGCCGTGATACTTCATGACGTTGTCGCCTCTTAATCCATCGAGTATTTCCTTCGATAAGAGGTGATTGCGTACGTTGCAGAAGCCTAACCGCGCAGGTACGCCCGCGGCCCGCGCCAGAGCGGCCAGCAACACCGCCTTCTGTACGCAATAGCCGTTGCCGCGCCTCAGCGTAGCGCTGGCCTTGTATTCTTCCAGGGGGGATATGCCGCCGTAAGGGTTGTATTTGATGCGGTCGCGGACGAAGTAGAACACCGCTTTTGCTTTGTCGATTTCGGTAGATTTATTCTTTGTCAGTTCCGCTGCTTTCCCTTTGATTGACGGTTCATCGCAATCTATCGTATACGTTGATGCCAGATACTTTTCCATTATTGTCATTGTTATCTCTTGCAGATGAGGGGTCGTAAACTTAATTCCCTGAATATATTTTAATCGATATAGTCTTGTGGCGCCACTGAGCGATTATTGCTGGGATGATTCAGGGAACTTCTCCCTGCTGTCCAGCATGATGGTGACCGGGCCGTCATTCACGATGTCGACCGACATATGCGCCTGAAACCGTCCGGTTTCTACCTTAAGGCCGCTTTTCCGTAGCAGGAAAACGAACTTGTCGAATAGCGCCTCTGCCACGTCGGGTGGGGCGGCGTCCGTGAAGCTGGGGCGGCGTCCCTTTTTCGTGTCGGCGAGCAATGTGAACTGGCTCACGGCCAGAAGCTCGCTGCCTACTTCGCTCGCTGACAGATTGAACTTGCCTTCTTTATCGCCGAAGATCCTCAGCCCTACAATCTTGTCGGCTAGATATTTAGCGTCCCTTTCCGTATCACCGGCGGCTACACCGAGGAGAATGACCAGGCCGCTGCCGATATGTCCGACGATATTCTTATCGACGGAGACCGAGGCTTTGCTAACTCTTTGAAGGAGCGCTTTCAACTTTACTCGCCGCAGGTTTTTTCTCGGCGGTCGCGCCGTGTTCTTTTGAGGATTTGGAGGAGCTGCCGTTCCCGTCCTTTTTCGCGGGCTCTTTCTTATCGGATTCCTTTTCGGATTTAGTGGAATCGTATCTGCCGCCGTGTCCGTGGTCGGTGCAATAGAAACCGCTGCCCTTGAAGACCACGGGCACCGCATGGAAGACGCGCTGCGATAACCCCTTGCACTTCGGGCAACTGGCTACAGGCTCATCGTTAAATCCCTGCCGCTCATCGAAGCGATGGTGACAGGTGTTACATTCGTATTCGTATGTAGGCATATTATTATATCTCTAGCAATTACAAACCAGCGAGTTATTATAGCAAATTGATGTGGTGCACGCAACCGGCGGCGTAGCTAGGAAGCACGTTGTTGTCAACACCCTTTATCGCAATCCCCCTTGGTCCCCCTTTTGTAAAGGGGGATTTAGTCGCCGTGTAAGGGCTTGATTAATCAAGCCCTTACAACACATCCCCGAGGGCGAGGCGACACCCCTAAAACCCCTGGCCCGATTTCATCGGGGCACCTCTTTATATATTTGCCTTTGGCTACCCCTTGATTACGCCGATGGGCCTCATCTTGGCGACCTTGCGCGAGATGCCCGCCTGATGCGCCACCTCTACAACCTGGGCAACGTCTTTGTAAGCTTCCGATGCTTCCTCGGCGAGCGAGGACAAGCTGGCCGTTCTGACTTTGATTCCTTTAGCTTCCAGCTTGTAAGCCACGTCGCTTCCGCGCACCCCCTTCTTGGCGGCGGTGCGGCTCAGCAGCCTCCCCGCGCCGTGGCAGGTGGAGCCGAAGGTATCCGTCATCGCGCGTTCCGTGCCTACCAGTACATATGAGTATCGTCCCATGTCTCCGGGTATGAGCACGGGCTGGCCGATGCCGGAATATCTCCCCGGCACGTCGGGATGTCCCGCCGGCAGCGACCGCGTCGCACCCTTGCGGTGTACGCAAACGTCGATCTTCTTGCCGTCGACCTCGTGCCTCTCCATCTTGGCAATGTTGTGAGCTACGTCGTAGACCATGTCCATACCCAGGTCGGCCGGGCCTTTGCCGAGCACGCGGATGAAGGACTCGCGCGCCCAGTGCGTTATGCACTGCCGGTTGGCCCAGGCGTAGTTGGCGGCGCAGGACATGGCGGCGAAATACTCCCTGCCCTCGTTAGAATTAACCGGCGCGCAGGCCAGCTGGCGGTCGGGCAGTTCGATTCCGTATCTCTTGACTGCCGACCCCATCGATTTAACATAATCGTCGCAAACCTGGTATCCCAACCCGCGGGAGCCGGTATGAATGAGGAGCAGGACCTGTCCCGCATGTGTTATACCCATGGTGCGGGCGGTCTCCGCCTCGTATATCTCATCGACAACTTGAATCTCTAGGAAATGATTCCCGGAGCCGAGCGTCCCGAGCTGAGGAGCGCCACGTTGTTTAGCCCTGGCGCTGACGCGATCGGGGTCGGCGCCGCTCATGCAGCCGCGCTCCTCGGTTACTTCGATGTCTTCCGTTTCGCCGTAGCCCTTCTCAACGGCCCATCTCGATCCCTTACGCAGGACATCATCGACCTCGTTCGGTTTCAATTTCAACTTTCCCTCTGAGCCGACGCCGGATGGAACGTTGTGATACAGCGCTTCCACAAGCTTATCGATTTTGGGACGGACTTCCTCCTCGCTCAGGTTGGTGCGCAGGAGCCTCACGCCGCAGTTGATATCGAAGCCTACGCCGCCGGGGGATATCACCCCGTCGGATTGCCTGGTGGCCGCCACCCCTCCGATGGGGAAGCCGTAACCCCAGTGGATATCCGGCATGGCCAGTGATAATGAGACTATGCCGGGCAGCGTCGCTACGTTGGCCACCTGCTCAAGGGCCTCATCCTCCTTGATATGCGCCAGCATCTCCTCATCCGCATAGAGCATCCCAGGAACGTTCATGCCGGGTTTATAGTCCCGGGGTATCTCCCAGCGGTATTTATCTTTCTGTATCAGCCTCTTTGTGCCTGACATGATCGTCTCCTTGGGAAGTCGTCGTGTAGGGGCAACCCCCCGTGGTTGCCCATCCGATTGGGCAGGTCCCTGTGCCTGCCCCTAAGATTAGACATGTGTGAATCACTCGGTCAGGCCGGATAATGATTTTTTAAATATCGAACAGTACCTGAAGCATGACGCCGTCGGGTTTCTCTTCGATTTGAGTCATGTGGTATGTCGCGGCCTTTATCTCCGTCTTTATACTGTGCCGCTTCGGGTCGATCTTTTCCCCGTAACATCTGGCAACGATCTTATTAGTGTCGAGTTCCGATATCTCGAATCGTTTAAACAGGATCTTTTCGACTTCAAATACGAATAACAGTTCGTTCAGCCATGATACCAGGAGGTCTTTTGCACCGTCGGCCGTTACTTCAACGTTGCGTATAGTCTTTTCGTCGACCCTGTCGATTTCGGCTATTATGCTGAACATGCCAAGGGCCGCGTTAGCGAAAGCCTTCTTCATGTCGGCTCCATACGCTGCGATGGCCACATCGGCCGTGTGATCGATTATCTCAAACCCTTCGCGCATTTTCAGAGGTCACATTATAACAGAAACAGTGCGATAATGCGTTCATGAATAACAGCAGGTCGCTTAACGCGACATAATCTTTGCAGTCTGCGCCGCTTTTAGTGAAGTGACGCGGGTTATGGTTTTGTTGACAACATCCTCCCTTTCTGGTTTGATATATCGGAAGGAGGTGTTCGTTTGAGGCTTCCATTTCTCCCAAAAGAAGATAAGTTCTTTGATTTGTTTGACGAAGGAGCAAAGAATCTGGTGAAGACGACCGAAGTCTTTGCTGATTTGGTAGCAAACTGGGAGGACGTTCCCGCCAAGGCTCGTCATATCAAGGAGCTGGAACATTACGGCGACGAGATAACACATCGCATCGTTGCGCTACTTCACTCCACCTTTGTCACGCCTATCGACCGCGAGGATATAGCGCACCTCGCTGAGCACATCGACGATGTGCTGGACTGTATAGAAGACGCTGCTACGTGCATGTCCATTTACGAAGTGGCGCGGCCGACAACCAGGTGTCGGGAACTGGCAAAAATACTCGTAAAGATAACCGCGGAAGTAGGGGTTGCGATACCGAAGCTGCGCAATCGCAGCGAGTTGCACAAACTTCCGGCGAGCTGTATTGAGATAAACCGGCTGGAGAACGAGGCCGACGCCATAGCCCGTTCTGCTCTGGCGGAGCTTTTCCGCGATAAGCTGGATACCGCCGATATCATCAAATGGCGCGAGATATACCAGTACATGGAGACCGCCACAGATCGTTGCGAGGATATAGCCAATGTCCTCGAAGGCGTAATGATTAAACGTACCTGAGTCTAACCTGTGTTTATACTAATAATTATTCTAGCCGTCGGTTTCGCTGTAATAAACGGCTTTAACGATGCCGCTAATGCGGTAGCTACAGTAATAGGCACGCGGGTGCTCTCTCCTCTCAAGGCTGTGTTGATGGCGGCTGTATTCAACTTCATTGGTGCGGCCACTGGAGTTGCGGTAGCGGTCACTATAGGCAAAGGAATAGTCGCCCCGGAATATTTAAGCTACGGAGTAATCATAGCCGCTTTGATAACGGTGATATTATGGGGATTCACGGCGACGTATCTCGGCCTCCCTATAAGCATCAGTCATGCGTTTGTTGCCGGATTAATAGGCGCAGGGATAGCCTCCGCGAGCAGCGTGGCGATTGTCTGGAATACTTTTATTAAAGTCGTATCGTCGGTTGCCATAGCTCCCGCGCTCGGATTCGCCGGCGGATTTGCTTTAATGGTAGCCTTGCTCTGGATACTTCGTCGAAGAGCGCCGCTAAAGGTGGAGGGATTTTTCGGTAAACTACAGATTCTCTCCTCCGCATTCATGGCGTATGCTCACGGCAAGAATGATGGGCAGATGCCTATAGGTATCATGGCAATGGCGCTGGCAATACATAGCGGAGGGGAATTCCATATACCTTTCTGGATAATAGCCCTGTCTGCTATCAGCATATCGTTCGGCACATTATTCGGCGGCTGGCGTGTTATCCGGACTTTAGGGATGAAAATTACTGCACTAAGGCCGGTACAAGGATTCGCCGCTATAGGATCGGCGGCGGCTGTGGTCGAGTCCGCTTCGGCGCTGGGGATACCGGTGAGCACTACGCATTGCGTGAGTTCGGCGGTGATGGGGGTCGGCGCTACAAAAAGGCTGTCTGCTGTGCGATGGGGTGTAGCAGGCAGGATAGTGACGGCGTGGATCCTCACTTTCCCTATATGCGGTGGACTAGGGTGGATGTTTGGCAAACTATTGACCTAGATAACCATTATCCGATTTCTTCTATTCTTTAAGTCTAGCCGACATTCGACTTGCTGAACCTCCGTGCTTTGAGTTCTCGTTTATCCGACGATATTTCTTATAGTCTTTTTATCGAATAGTTAACGTTTGCCTCGATATGAGGCTCTGTAATATGATATGTCGGGAATAGATTCATATAAATATCTACGTCGAATGGAAGAAATATTTAAAAATGACTAACACCGCCCTTGTCGGGCTTAAGGTTCTGGAGTTCGCCCAATTCGTTTCCGGCCCGTATTGCGCCAAGCTCCTCGCCGATATGGGGGCCGAGGTCATAAAGATCGAGCCGCCGCTTATCGGCGATTCCGCTCGAAAGAGGGAGCCATTTCTCGATGATGTTCCCGGCCTTGAGCGCAGCGGTTTCTTTCTATTCCTCAACACCAGCAAGCTCGGTATCACCCTCGATCCGGATACGGCTACCGGGCGTGATATTTTCCTTCGCCTGGTCGCCTATTGCGATGTGCTTATCGAGGATAATCCTCCGTTGTTTATGAAGGAGCGCGGGCTCGATTATGAAAACCTTAGCAAGATTAATCCCCGTCTCGTAATGACATCGATCACGCCGTTCGGGCAGAGCGGGCCGTATCGCGATTACAAGGCATATCACCTGAATTCCTACCACGGCAGCGGCGTGGCTAGGGTCCTCTCGTCGATTCTGCCCAAGGAAACGCCGGTCCCGGTTAAGGGCCCCGGCTTTCTCGGCGACATGGATGCCGGGCTGTGCGCCGCCACAGCAACTATGGCCGCATTATACAGTCGACTATTTAGCGGTGATGGGCAGCATATCGATATCTCCAAGCAGGAGGCTTTGATGGCGCTGGAGCGGGTGGAGATGGGCATGTACGGAAACGAGGGGGAGACAAAGTTCAGTACGGTGTTCATGCAGCAGATGGTGGGCGGGTTGCAGCGCTGCAAGGACGGCTACGTACTGATAACCCTCGGGGGGGATCATCACTGGGAGGGGCTGCTGAAGCTGCTGGGCGATCCGGAATGGTCGCGGGAGGAGAGGTTCCAGGGGGAACTGGGTAAGTATAAATACGCGGAGGATATAAACGGCTATATCGCCGACTGGATAAAGGATTATACCAAGGAGGAGCTATATCACCGCTGCCAGAAGCTGAACTGCCCGATAGGTATGGTAACCACCGTCGCCGACCTGGCCGCTTCCAGGCAGCTTGAGTCGCGGGAATTTTTCGGCGAGATCGAGCATCCGGTCATGGGCCAGGTCAGGTGTCCGACATCGCCGTATCGTTTTTCCGAGACGCCGCATCGTTTTCAGCGCCCGGCGCCCATGCTCGGCGAGCACAACGAGGAGATATTTGTCGGTCGATTTGGCTACAGCAGGGAGGACATGATGCGTTTGAGAGGGGCAGGGGTTATCTAGCTATGAGCGAATCGAAGTCGAAACGTTTACCCTTGGAAGGTGTGCGCATTGCCGATTTCACCTGGGCCTGGGCCGGGCCTTACGCTACCGAGCTGCTGGCGTTCCTCGGCGCCGAGGTTATCAAGATCGAGAGCGGCAAGCGTCCCGATCATGCCAGAATACGCTCGCTGACGCTGGGTCTTTCCACGAAGAGCCTCGACAGTTCGCCCGTGTTCAACGACCTCAATCTCAATAAGATGTCGCTGGCACTCGACCTTACCAAGCCCAAGGCGATCGATATAGCAAAGAAACTGGTCGCGGTGAGCGATGTGGTGGCGGAGAACTATCGTCCCGGCGTCATGGATAAGCTGGGGTTGGGATACGATGTTCTGAAATCGATCAAGCCCGATATCGTTATGCTGTCTTCGTCGGCGCTCGGCTCCAAGGGTCCGGAGAGCGGCTACGCCGGGTTCGCGCCCACATTTGCTGCGCTTGGCGGCGCCGCGCATCTCACCGGCTATCCCGACAAGCGTCCAGTGCCGCTCATGGGGTCGAGCGATCTGCGCAGCGCATCGACGAGCGCCTTCGCCATCCTCGTCGCGCTCTATCACAGGGCCTGTAGCGGCGAGGGACAGTACATCGATCTGTCCTCCACGGAGACCATCGCCATAAATATCAGCGATTCCATTATCGATTACATGATGAACGGGCGGGTGGCCGTGCGCAAGGGCAACCGCGATGAGTCCATGGCTCCGCATAATGTTTACCCGTGCAAGAACGATCGCTGGGTCTCCATCGTCATTGCTACCGAAGAAGAGTGGAAGTCGTTTTGCGAGGCTTTAGGGAATCCGGCGTGGGCTGCTGAGGAGAGATTTTCAGATGCTCATCGCAGATGGCTCAATCAGGACGAGATCGACAGGCTGATCGGTGAATGGACGATCAAATATACCCATTACGAGGCCATGGAGCTGCTACAGAAAGCTGGAGTCGCTGCCGTCGCTGCGCTGCAAGGAGTAGAGATGTACAGCGATCCGCATCTTAAGGAGAGGGATGTGTCTGTGCAGGTCGTGCATCCTAACGTCGGGAAGCGCGTGGCGCTGGGACCGCCGTGGAAGTTTTCAAAGACGCCGGCCAGGGTCAAGCATTGCGGTCCGCTGCTGGGGGAACATACCGATTATGTGCTCGGAGATGTCTTAGGGATGTCGAAGTCGGAGATAAAGGCGTTGCGGGAATCGGGCGTGTTGACGTAGGTTAACCGGCGGGCGCAGCCCACCCTATACTATCCTAGACGATCTCGATGAGGCGGTGCAGTTCCTTGACGCGGTCGATGGTGTACTGGCAAGCTTCGAATGCCGCTTTGCGTTGCTTCGCGGATATGGCTACAACCAGTATCAATTCCCCAACGCCTATGCGGCCGTAGCGATGGGCGATCGAGACCTTCGAAAGGTTCCATTTCAAGCGGATTTCCTCGCTGAGCTCGTCGAGGCGTGTCTTGACCGCATCCGCATCAAGTTCAATTTCCGCGTGTCGAAGCGGTTTGCCGTCGGCGGACAGGTCGCGAAGTGAGCCGATAAAGCTGACTACCGCGCCGTTGGATGGGTCGCCTCTGACGCTCTCGATTACGGCTTGAGGGTCGATGGTTTTTTTAGTGAGTTCTATCATAAAAAACTAGGCCTCGGTTAAGCGATAATCAGCCCCCTGTTAACCCCCAGTCTTGGGGGATTGAAAAAAATATAGGGGACACCCCTATAACCCCGTCAGGAGATTTTTCTCCTGTACCTCTTTTAAAAGTCTTTTCGAAATCGCCGAGAAGTTATAATGCGGGCGTATCGTTGTTTCGCTTGCCAAGGATGGCGTCCAATGCCTCTCCCTCGATGGTCTCGTTGGCGATCAGCGCCTCCGCCAGTTTTACCAACTTCTCTTTGTTGTTGTTGAGCACCTCTCTGGCGACGCTTTGCGCGCGCTGCACGATATTATGCACTTCTTCATCGATGCTCTCAGCTGTTTTGTCGCTGTAATCCTTCTGCTCCTCCGTCACTTCACGTCCCAGGAATATAAGCTCGCCCCGCCTTCCGAAAGTCCGGGGACCCAGCTTCTCGCTCATTCCATAGTCGGTGACCATGCGACGCGAGATTCGCGCTACTTGCTCCAGATCGCTGCTTGCTCCGGTGGTAACTTCGCCGAATATGATATTTTCGGCGGTGTGCCCGCCCAGCATTGTGGCCAGAGTGTCGTTGAACTGGGCGTATGTCCACATATTGCGGTCTTCGGTGGGAAGGAGGCGTGTGTATCCGCCCATCATGCCGCGGGAGATGATCGATATTTTATGAACCGGGTCTGCATTAGGCAGGGAATGTGCTACAACTGCATGTCCTGCTTCGTGATAGGCAGTTATCTCTTTCTCCTTCGGGCTGATCAGCCTGCTCTTGCGCTGCGGGCCGGCTATGACCCTGTCCACGGACTCTTCAAGCTCAGACATGCTTATCTTTTTCTTCTCGCGCCGCGCCGCCAGTATCGCGGCCTCGTTCATAAGGTTGGCGAGGTCGGCGCCGGAAAATCCCGGCGTTTGTTTCGCTACTACCTCAAGGTCGACGTCATCCTCGAGCGGTATATCCTTGGCATGTACCTTTAAAATCGCATTGCGCCCCTTGATATCGGGGCGATCGAGGATCACCTGGCGATCGAAGCGTCCGGGCCGTAATAAGGCCGGATCGAGAACATCGGGACGGTTTGTGGCCGCCAGCACAATCACGTTCGTCGAGGTATCGAAACCATCCATCTCAACGAGTATCTGGTTCAGCGTTTGCTCGCGCTCGTCATGGCCGCCGCCGAAGCCCGCGCCCCGCTGGCGTCCCACCGCGTCGATCTCATCGATAAAGATGATGCAGGGGCTGTTGCGTTTTGCCTGCTCGAACAGGTCGCGAACACGAGACGCGCCCACGCCCACGAACATCTCCACAAACTCGCTGCCGCTCATCGAGAAGAAGGGCACACCGGCCTCTCCGGCCACAGCGCGGCTGAGCAGTGTCTTTCCCGTGCCGGGAGCGCCTACGAGGAGCACGCCTCTCGGGATCCGCGCGCCGAGCGAGGAGAACTTCTTGGGGCTTTTCAGGAATTCCACCACTTCCTGAAGTTCCTGCTTGGCCTCATCGACACCCGCGACGTCGTTAAAAGTTATATTGGATTTTGTGCCGGTGAAGAGGCGCGCCTTGCTGCGTCCGAAGTTCATGGCCTGATTCCCTACGCCGCGGGCGCCCCGGAAGATAAACCATATGAAACCGATAAAGATGACCAGTGGCAGCACGGTCCAGAGCAAGGATGTCCATTCGAAGCTGCTGGGAGGCTTGTAGGTATAGTTTATTCCGTAGGAGCTGAATAGCGTATAGGCATCGATGCCGGAATACGGTAGATACGCCTCCGCCTTCTTCTCCTTCGAAATCTCAATGAACTTGCCGTTTGCGAGCTCAACCGTATCGCTCTTTAAAAACTCGATAGTTAGCGTAGCCCCCGACTCTTCGATGCTCTTGATCAGGCTGTTATCAACAACCGAATCGTTCTGGACCACCTGTCCCGATCTTGCTATATCTTCCAGCTCCGTTAGCGAAAGTTTCAGGGTTTCTTCCGATGGCGACCGGAAGGAAAAAAGAAGCGCTGCAAACGCGGCAATAATAACTAGAAAGAGGATGCCTTTCCTCAAGAAGCTTGAGCTCATTCCTTTGTTTGGATCTACGTTCAACAGAGTTCCTTACTGATGTGATGCGATAATAATACTATACAGAATAAGGTTAAGTTCAGGTTAAGATTCGACTAATTACCTTTGAATTTGTGCAACAATATAACTATAGCAGAATGTGGCGAAAAATAAAATGCGACGGGCTTGTGACCATAGCCATTCAGTGCTATTATAGTTAAATCTTGGAAACGTCGCTTATGGCATTCAGCAATGGGTCTCGATGACGCTTATATCAAAGCGGTGGAATCCGTGACGCATGCCGACCCTCGGGAAGCGGCGTCGGCGAGCGGCGCTGAATACAAGGAGGATAAATTCGTAATTCCTCTGTTCAACCGGACCTACACGGTGCAGTATCCTGCTTGCGAGATCGCGCAAATCGACTCGGACAAATATGTTCCTGATATTATAAAAGTACTTCTCATGCATTACCTGACGCATGCGGACGGCACGGCTATATCCGGCAACTGGATAAGCTATCGTCAGCTTCCCGGAGCCAAGCTGTTCGAACAAAGATTCATGAGCCTGGTGCTAAGGCCTATGCTTGATCTTTTCGATAAAGATACGGATAGCTTCCGGGAAGCGGCATTCGACCTTGGAGGTCAATCCATGGATTCTAAGGGAGATGCGGCCTTTCGCTTCAATGCTCTGCCCAGGCTGCCGGTAGCATGCATCTATAACATCGGCGAGGATGAAATCCCTCCTTCTATTAATTTTCTATTCGATGAGGCTGCTCCCCATTATCTGCCCACCGAGGATCTGACTATCCTCGGCGGGATCATGATTTCCTTTATGAAAAATGTTGTTAAGAATGATTACAGGAAGATTAAGTTATGAGTGAAGAAAAGAGTCTGGGCGAGGCTGCGGCCGCTTTTCTTGCCGGTCTCCCCGTAGACCGAAAGGAAGAGTTCAGGCAGGAGTTGAATAGGTTCGTTATGTGGTGCGGCAAGTCCCGTTCCATGTCTGACCTCTCCGCTCTGGAGGTGGCGAATTACGCTGAGAGCATCAACAGCGCTACAACGGATGTGTCCAAGGTTACCGCTGCCGTGAAAGCTTTTCTGGTTTATGCCAAGAAGGAGGGTTTAACCGGCGCGAACCTTTCCGTACACCTGCGCGTCAAGAAGGTTACCACTGCGCGTACTGCTTCAACCAGGGGCAAGCCAGAAAAGATGGTCATGACGGAGGCTGGGCTGGAGGAGATTAAGGCGGAACTGGATAATTTGAGAAAAGAGCGGCCCAAGCTGGCCGAGGACATCCGCAAGGCTGCCGCCGACAAGGACTTCCGCGAGAACGCGCCTCTTGAGGCGGCGCGGCAGCAACAGGGCATGGTAGAGGCTCGAATCAGACAACTGGAAGCCATGATGAAGACGGCGGTTGTGAATGAGGAGCGGCCCAGCGGCCTTGTAGTGTCTATCGGGACTATGGTTACAATTCAGGGAGTATCCGACAGCGAGGAAATGACATATAAACTGGTTAATCCTAACGAAGCGAGTCCGTTAAAAGGGAAGCTCTCAGTTTCCTCGCCCATAGGCAAAGCGTTGCTGGGGCACAAGCAGGGCGATGTCATCGAGGTTATCGCTCCTTCCGGCGCGTTGAATTTTAAAATCGTCAGGATCGAAAGCTGATTATGTCTGCGCCGGCTCTCTTAAATACTTGACTTTTAGTTGCAGATGAGATAAAAAGGGACAATACTTATCGAGTTGTAAATAGAGTGTTGATTCGCTGATGCCCTTTATATACAATGGTGACCAAAGGCGGTAAAGATGGGATTTAGGCTAGGTACGCAGGAGTTGGCGGACGAGTGCATGAGGCGGCAGGATATCGATCCTTCTTTCCAGGAGAAGCTCAAGGGTCTTAATCTGAAGCTTCTCTTCGTGGGTCTGGATTGTCCGGGTAACGAGGATAGGCAGCTTGCTATCGAGTTAGAGCACGGCAGGTTTGCCGGCATAGGGGTCTCGGCAAAGCCCGCGCCCAGCGATTTGAGGTCCGCTCCGTTTGATCGTGCCAAGTATGATTTCAGAGTACAGGCGCCTCAGAAGACTCTGGTCGACCTGATAAACGGAAGGGTGGATTTGATAACGGCTATACAGCTTGTGAAGATCGAGGGGGATATCGGCAAGCTGATGGCTCAGGCGGCAGGGTTCATCGGTTTCATCGATCTGCTCAGTACAATGGATATAGAACAGTAGTTATCCAAAATTAGTCGCGATAATCGTATAAAACGGGTACAGGCGAGAGGGAATTGATTTCTAGCTTCCCACTGGTTAAAATCGAGGGGAGCAGGTAGAAGGCTGGGAGGTTCTGGTATGACGATAAGTTTATTTTGCCCCGAGATGAGGGAAGAATTCCTGAGAAGACAGGACCTCGATCCGCTGTGCAAGCAGAAGCTGCGAGGGTTGACTTTCAGGCTGGTGATACTGAGCACGGATGCTCCGGGAAACCAGGACCGCCAGATGGCGATGAACCTGCAGGGCGGAAGGTTCATTAACATTGTTTATGATATCCAGCCCGCGCCCAGCGAGCTCAGAACCATGCCCTTCGATAAAATGAGGTATGATGCCAGGGTTACTGTTGACCATCAGTTAATTGTAGATTTATGCCAGGGAAAGGTTGATTTAATGGCAGCTTTTCCTAAGGTAAAGGTTGAGGGGAATATGAGTAAACTGATGGGACAGATAGAAGGGTTCGTCGGGTTTATCGATTATTTAACTACGATGGACATAGTGCCGTGACGCCGGATATTTCTGCTCAAACTTAGGGGGTTAGGTATGACGATAAGTTTATTTTGCCCTGAGATGAGGGAAGAATTCCTGAGGAGACAGGACCTCGATCCGCTGTGCAAACAGAAGCTGCGAGGGTTGACTTTCAGGCTGGTGATGCTGAGCCTGGATGCCCCCGGAAACCAGGACCGCCAGATGGCGATGAACCTGCAGGGCGGAAGGTTCATTAACATTGTTTATGATATCCAGCCCGCGCCCAGCGAGCTCAGGACCATGCCCTTCGATAAAATGAGGTATGATGCAAAGGTCACCGCGCCCCATCAGCTATTTGTAGATTTATGCCAGGGGAAGGTTGACATAATGACTGTATTCCCAAAGTGCAAAGTTGAGGGGAATATGAGTAAACTGATGGGACAGATAGAAGGGTTTGTCGGGTTTATCGATTATCTGACGACAATGGATATTGTCGAATGATTTTCTAAAGCTGGTCGGGGTGAGTGGATTTGAACCACCGGCCTCTTGCACCCCATGCAAGCGCGCTAAGCCGAACTGCGCCACACCCCGCCTATCCAGCCGCAACATTATAACAATATCTTATGTGTGTTTCAAGAATAGTAAGAGTCGCTTTCACCGATAGTGGTAACAGGCACGACGTTCATATCGACTTCAATCCCTCGGCCTCGGGGGATTTTTATTTTAGAATGCGTCTCCAATATCTAAGCAGTTAATACGATTAATTCCGTCAACCCAACGATTCTTCATCGTGTCGCATATTGCTTTCCGCTGTTCATCGGACTCGTCGGCCAGCTTTGACAACTCACAAAAAAAGGTTTAAACTAGCATTGGTTTTAATCATTAGAGGTATTGTCGGTTTTGGATAACATCTACTTAGACGCGCTAGTGACGGCCTTATTTGCTATTTTAGCCCTGCTTGTTGTGGCAGGGATTTTTATGCTAGGCACTTTTATCATGCATAAGGGGATGGCACTTAAGGATGAGCGTAGCGGATTTAACCTTCCACGTGGTGGTAAGCGCGTTAGAAAAGGCGACAAGAGAAATGTCCTAATAGCCGCTGCTGTGGCCGGCTATTTGCAGGCCGAGCAAGAGAGGAAGTTATGAAGCGTAAGTTCAAGATAACCGTTGAGGGGGCCGATTATGAAGTGGAGGTGGAGGAGATTCACCAGGGACCGGTTCCTCATGTCGCCCCTCCCCCGCCGGTAGCCGCCCCGGCAAAACCCCCCGTTGCCAGAACGGAAGTGCATACTCCGGCCGCTCCGGCGGCGGCCAGGCCTCAGGCGCCGAAGGCCGCGGGTAAAGGAGTAATGTCCTCTCCCATGCAGGGCATGGTCTTCGCACTCAAGGTCAAGGTGGGAGACACTGTCAAAGCCGGCGACGTTCTGCTGGTACTGGAAGCGATGAAGATGGAGAGTGATATACCATCTCCGCAGGACGGCACCATCAAGGAGATATTCGTTTCCGCGGGGCAGCATGTGAGGAGGGGAGATCCTCTACTGGCGATCGAGGGATAAACTGTGCTGGATCGACTTAGTGACTTCGCAAATAGCACAGGGTTCGTAGAGTTTGACTGGCGCAACGCCGTAATGCTTCTCGTAGCTTTCGTAGTTATCTATCTTGCGATTAGAAAGAAGTTCGAACCCTTACTGCTCCTCGGCATAGGTTTCGGCATACTACTGGCCAATTTGCCGATGACCGGACTGCTGAACGCCCCTCCCGAATCGGGACAGGGAGTCGGCGGGCTTATTTATTATCTAAGCAAGGGTGTGAGCCTGGCTATTTATCCGCCCCTTATATTCCTGGGTATCGGCGCGCTCACGGACTTCAGCCCGCTTATCGCAAACCCCAAGACGTTCCTTATGGGCGCCGGCGCGCAACTGGGAATTTTCGTGGCCATGTTCCTGGCGCTGGCCTTCGGCTTCGATCTTCAGCATGCCGGCAGCATAGGCATCATCGGAGGGGCTGACGGCCCGACCGCTATTTACACAACGATTATGCTTTGTCCCGATGATCCGGGCATACTGGGTATAATCGCGATCTGTGCCTACTCGTATATGGCCCTGGTGCCGCTCATTCAGCCCCCTATTATGCGGCTGCTCACCACTAAGAAGGAGCGGATGATCGTAATGGAGCAGACGCGGTCTGTCTCACGCACCGAGTTGCTGATCTTCCCGATTTTCATGACGGTTCTAATATGCCTTATACTGCCTCCCGCCGCCCCGCTCATCGGCATGCTCATGCTGGGCAATCTGCTGCGGGAGAGCGGCGTCACCGACAGGCTGGCAAAAACGTCCGGCAATGAACTGCTGAATATCGTGACGATATTCCTTACCGTCTGCGTCGGCGCCAAGATGGAGGCTCACGCCTTCCTGACCATAGATACGATTGAGATACTGTTCATCGGTCTTGTGGCTTTCTGCGTGGGGACCGCCGGGGGCATTATGGTTGCCAAGATAATGAACCTGTTTATCAGGGGTAAGGGCAAGGTCAACCCGCTCATCGGCGCCGCGGGCGTCTCCGCCGTGCCTATGGCCGCGCGCGTGGTGCATAAAGAGGGGCTCAAATACAACCCGAGCAATTTCCTGCTGCCGCACGCCATGGGGCCGAACGTGGCCGGAGTCGTCGGCTCGGCGACCGTGGCCGGACTGCTGCTTTCCTTCTACAAGGGGTAGACGCTGTATTAAGATTCCCTGATAACGAGCAGCCTGGGCTCCGTCATTTCCTCGATGGCGTATCTCAACCCTTCTCTGCCGAGGCCTGAATCCTTCGTGCCGCCGTACGGCATTCCGTCCGTTCGATACATCGACGTGTCGTTATGGATTATGCCGCCGACATCGAGTTCGCGGTAGGCCTTCAGCACTTTCCCGATGTCGTTTGTGAATATCCCGGCTTGAAGCCCGTACCTCGTATCGTTCACTTTAGCTATGGCCTCGTCGAACGATTTGTAGCTGTCGACGATCGCAACGGGCGCGAAGGCCTCGCAGTCGCATATCCTCAGCTTAGGGTCGACGCTGGCCAGAACCGTCGGCGGAACGATGTTGCCTTTGCGCCTGCCGAAGCGGTGCACCTTAGCACCGGCGTCGCGAGCCTCTTTAATCCACTCCTCGATGCGATCGGCGTTGGAGTTGTCGATCATCGGTCCGCATATCACATCGGGGTCGGATGGATCGCCGCATCTGATATCGTGGCCGGCGATGTGCAGGAACAGCTCCATAAAATAGTCGAAGAGCGATTCATGGACGTATATGCGCTGCACCGAGATGCATGTCTGCCCGGCGTAGGAGAAGGCCCCTGCCGCCAGCCGCCGCGCCGCGCCCTCTATATCGCAGTCCGGCTCCACTATCGTCGCCGCGTTGCCGCCGAGCTCCAGCGTTACCCTAGCTTTTCCGGCGCGCTGCTTTATCCCCCAGCCGACCTCGGCGCTGCCGGTGAAGGTGACCATCTTTATGCGGGGGTCGCCGACGAACTTGCCTGCTACGCTGGAAGGGCAGGGCACCACGTTGAGTACGCCCGCGGGCAATCCTGCGTCGGCGGCTATCTGCTGCAGTACCAGCGAGCTCATCGGCGTCTGGGATGAAGGCTTGATGACTATGCTGTTGCCGGCGGCTATGGCCGGGGCCACCTTGTGACAGACCAGATTGAGTGGAAAATTAAAGGGCGTTATGCCCAGTATCGGGCCCAGCGGGAAGCGCCTGTACAGCCCGGTGCGCCCGGCTCCGACGGCCGTACTGTCGAGGGGCAGGCAGCTGCCGTCGATGCGCAGCGCCTCGCCGGCGGCGAGCGCGAAGGTGCTGACCGCGCGCTCGACCTCCCTCAGCGCCAGGGTGATCGGCTTCCCCGCCTCGTCGCGTATGATCTCGGCCAGCTCCTGCCTGCGCTCGGCCATTATCGCGGATATCCGGCGCAGCATGCGGGCGCGGTCGTGTGCCGGCATCGTCGAAGCTATCTTGAACGACTCGTGGGCGGACTGAAGGGCGCGGTCGAAATCGTCTTTGTCACAGTACACCACCTTGCCGGCGATAGCGCCGTCGTACGGGCTTTTTATAGATGTCCTGGGCGACTTCCTGACGGTGTTGCCGCCGATAATTAGATCAAAGTTGCGCATAGCTAATCAACCCCCTGTATCCCCCAGTCTTGGGGGAATTTAAAAAAGGATAGGGGACACCCCTAAGACCCCGGCAGGAGATATTCTCCTGCACCTCTAGTCTAACCGTCATTCCGGCGAAAGCCGGAATCCATGGAGGGCGAGGCGACCTCGCCCCTACGGGAGACCTCTTCTTGAATCTGTCATTCTGAGTGTAGCGAAGAATCTCGTAAACTGTCGTTAACCCCCTCTTTACTAAAGAGGGGGACAGGGGGAGTTCGCTAACTACACGTTGAAGAAGAAGTTGATGATCTCACCGTCCTTGACGATGTGGGTCTTGCCCTCGGAGCGCAGCATCCCGTGTTTCTTGGCCTCGACCATGTTGCCGCATTTGATGAAATCGTCGTATGTTATTATCTCGGCGCGTATGAAGCCGCGCTCGATGTCGGAGTGTATCTTACCCGCCGCCTGCACGGCCGGCGTGTTGTCGCGAATGGTCCAGGCCTTGCACTCGTCCGGGCCGACGGTGAAGAAGGAGATCATGCCCAGCAGGTGGTAAGATAGCCTGACGACGCGGTTGAGCGCGGCCTCGGTGATGCCCATATCGCTGCGGAAAACGGCAGCCTCTTCGTCGCTGAGCTGCACCAGCTCCATCTCGATCTCTCCGCAGACGGCGGCCACGTCGACGAAGGGGCGTTTATACTTTTCACGCCATTCTACCTCCAGCGCCTCGGCCTGCGGCAGCATGTCCTCGCCGATGTTGAACACGATAAGAATCGGTTTGGCGCTGAGGAACCTGTAGCCGGATATGTCCTTGAGCTCGGTCTCGCTGAACGTCATCTCCCTGATGGGAATCTCTTTCTCCAGCGACTCTTTGATCTTCTCCATGAGCGCCTTCTCGTGGGTCAGGTGCTCGCGATCCTGATGCTTGGCCGATTTGAACGTGTCCTCGATGCGCTGCAGCTTCTTCTCGATGATGGACAGGTCGGAGAAGGCCAGCTCCATCTCCATGGTCTTGATGTCCCTGTCCGGGTCTGTGCTCCCCTCCGGGTGCGGGACGTTATCGTTCTTGAAGACGCGCACCACGTGCAGCAGCCCCTCGGTCTGGCTGACGTGGTTCAGCAGCTCGCCCCTCAGCTCCCCTTTTGACGGCACGGCGATATCGGTATATTTCACCTCGGCGGGGGTCTTCTTCTTGGGTTTGTACATCTTGTCCAGATCGTCGAGGCGATGGTCGGCGACCTTGGCGGTGCCGACGTTGGGGCCGGTGCTGTAGGTTCCGGTATTGGCTTTGCCCTTTGTCAGGGCGTTAAAGACGGTCGTTTTTCCGCTTTTGCCCAGACCTATTATGCCGATTTCCATGAAAGACTCCGATTACAAAAAGCAGTATTTGCTCACCACATTTTGAGGTTGTCTTGGGAGATAGTCAACCCCCTGACGTTTTCCCGTACGACGGTCACCGTGTAGGGGCAGGGCTTGCCCTGCCCGGTAAAAATAGCGCGGCAAGCAGCGCCCCTACGCAACCCGACATTCAACCGTCATTGCGAGCGAAGCGTGGCAATCTCTATCAACCCCCTGCTATCCCCGAATACATTGGTCACCGGGTAGGGGCGAACCTATGTGTTCGCCCACGTCGGGCAGACACAAGACCTGCCCCTACGGAATGCCTCTTCACTCATGGCCATACATTCTGATAGCCGGAGTCGTTGGTTGTGCATCCCGTTCCGGCACAGTATGAGAATACATTTCCGTAGATGTCTGTTAGCCAGACATAACTACCTTTATTACTGCATCCAACGTCTGCGTTGCCGCAACAGTTGTCGTTGCCTGTGCTACTCAGGTTGCAACTGTCTGGCACTTTCCGTAACATCCCGCCGTTTGCGACGAGCACAGCGCTGATATTAATTACAGAGCAATTTGAGCACTCGGTAACTGTGTAAGAGCCGTTTAAGATCGGGAGTGCCCCCTCGTTCCTTGATGCATACTCTGCGATTGCATTCTTGAGTTCATCGTGGTTTGTGTTGTAGGCACAGTCTTGACAGTCGGGTGGTGGCCCATCAAACACTGTGTCAGGGGACAAGAATACAGCTAAAAGAATAGCTATGATAGTAACAAAGACTAATATAATTGTAAGAAAGTCTCTCGATTTCTCCGTCGGTTTGCCTTGCTTTTCGCTCATGAATCAACCCCCTGCCGTTTCCCCGTACAGCGGTCACCGGGTAGGGGCGACCCTCGTGGTCGCCCGCAACGGGCAGGGCAAGACCTGCCCCTACGTCTCGATATCATGGCCACACATCCTGGTATCTGTCGACGCCGCTGGCGTTACAATATTTTCCGACGCAGGTTGAATAAACATTGCCTTCATCATCTACCGCCCAGATATAATGGGAATATTCCCAACATCCTGTACAGCCAGCATCGCAGTTGTCATTGTCGGAACCATTGATGCTGATACAGCTATCTGGCAAATATTTCAGTGTCCCGCCTTGCGAAGCTAAGAGTGAACAGATATTTATTATTTCATAAGCCGAGCCATTTATAGTTACAGTCCCGTTAATCGTGGGCAGAGTTCCATTGTTTTGGTTTTGATAATCATTCACGGCGTTACGCAGTTCTTCCTTAGCATTGTCGTATATGTTCTCTAGTCTGGGGCTCACTGATCCCCCTATGGACATGACCCATAGGGAAGCTATGATCAGTAGGATAATTAGCAGAAATAAGTATACACGCCAGTTTTTATACCATCTTTTAGATTTCCCTTGTTCTTTACTCACGGCCACACATCCTGATAGCCGGTGTTGTTGGTTGTGCATCCTGCTCCGGCACAGTACGAGAATACGACTCCATCATTATTGACTATCCAGATATAACTGTTAGCAGAACTGCATCCCAAACTTGTGTTGCCGCCGCAGTTGTCCTTGCCGCTTGGACTAAGGTTGAGCCCCTTTGGAGCCTCGCGCAGCAGGCCACCATTTTCGACGAGTAAGGCGCTCATGTTTATCACACTGCAGTTTGGGCATTCAGCATTTGTGTAAGTACCGTTTAATGTCGGGAGCAAACCGTTGTGGTCAGAACAATACTGGGCGATAGCGTTTTTAATTTCGTCGCTAACAGTGAGGTAGCTACGAGCTTTTTCATCTAGCTTTGTTTCACATTTGCCGGTTGCCACGATGGTTACAATGGCTACAGCAAGCAATATGGCTAAAACTATCCAGATAAAGGAATCTACATCCTCACGCTCATCGAAGAATTTCTTGTACCACCTCCTGGTTTTTTCTTGATTTTCGCTCATGCATCAACCCCCTGCTATCCCCGAATACATTGGGCACCGGGTAGGGGCGAACCTATGTGTTCGCCCGCGACGGGCAGACACGCAGGTCTGCCCCTACGTCTCGATATCACGGCCACACATCCTGATAGCCGGAATTGTTGGTTGTACAGCCGGCTCCGGCGCAGTATGAGAATACGTTTCCATTAGCGTCGACTATCCAGATGTAACTGGCATCGGTACTGCATCCTAGACTGGCGTTGCCGCCGCAGTTGTCGTTGCCGCTGGCGCTAAGGTTAAGGACGACAGGGAGTCTTTGCAGCAACCCGCCGTTTGTGACGAGCAGGGTACTGATATTAATCACATTGCAATTTGAGCAGTTAGCGTTTGTGTAGGTGCCGTTCAGAATAGGAAGAAAGCCGTTGTGTTTGGATTGATAATGCGCGACTGCATCAAGTATCTTGTCCTCGATACAATAGTAACCGTCACAGCTGGTCCCATATTGTGCATGTGTTCCCGAATAAATAACAAAAGCTATTATGCAAAGAATCAATATAGCGAAAAACCATTGAATGATCAATCGCCGGTTCTTATACCATCGCTTAGATTTCCCTTGCTCTTCGCTCATACGTTGTCCCCAATATGTGATTATGATACCACATTTGCGGCTTGGGTCTAGCCGCCCTATCGGTGATGGGGTAGAATAGGGTCGTGATATACGTTCTCTACGGCCACGATGAATTCTCCCTGAAGGAAGAGCTGAACCGCATCAAGGACGAGCTTGGCGACCGCGAGGCGCTGGCCACCAACACCACGGAGTTCGACGGAAAGCAGGTGGCTCCGGGACAGCTTCTCGATGCCTGCAAGGCCATGCCCTTCCTCGGAACGCACCGTCTCGTCATCGTTGACGGGCTCCTATCGCGGTTCGAGAAGGGTGCCAGGACGGCAAAGGAATCGGACGGCGACGAGGAGCAGGAGAAATCGCTGCCCAAGAAGGGCTGGCGCGCGGAGTGGGGCGAGCTCAAGCAGAGCCTGCCCGGGATACCGCCGACCACGGTGCTGGTCTTTACCGACGGCGCGGTGCGGAAGGATAACCTGCTCCTGAAGCGGCTCGCGCCGCTGGCTACGGTGCGGGAATACGCCGAGCTCAAGGGCGCCGCGCTGGGCGAGTGGATACGCAACAGGATAAAGCTCGGCGGCGGGGTCATATCGCCGGAGGCGGCCAGGATGCTGGCGACCTACGCCGGGGACAACCTGTGGGTGCTGGCCGGCGAGATCGATAAGCTGATACTGTACTGTGCCGGCAAGCGCATCGAGGAGAAGGATGTAAAGGAAGTGGTGAGCTACGCCCGCGAGGCCAACATCTTCACCATGGTCGATGCGCTCATCGAGGGGCGCTCGGCGACCGCGGTTCCGCTTTTACAGCAGATGCTGGACGAAGGCGCCGCCGCCCCGTACATACTGTTCATGATAACGCGCCAGGTTCGATTGCTGGTGGAGGTCAAGGACCTCGTCAATCAGAAGTGCAGCCGCATAGAGATCAGGAAGCGCATGGGGATAACCAGCGATTTCGTGCTGAACAAGGCGCTTGAGCAGAGCCGCAGCTACTCCATGGAGCGCCTGGAGCAGATCTACCGCAAAATTCTGGAAACGGACATCTCCATCAAGCAGGGCATCTGGAAGGGCGATCTGGCGCTCGATCTGCTAGTCGCCGAACTCTGTGTATAGCCCGGACCGCCGCATCTGCTCGAACTTTTCCTTCCATTCCTCACTTCTACGTTTTGCCTTGCTCGGTTTCAGTTTGCGATGGCATTCGGCAGGCGTGAGTGCGCGGAAGCGTCCGTCCTTCAGCTCTGCGATGAGCTCGTCGAGGCTCTTTATCTCCCGCTCGAAGTACGTAGCCGCATGCCCGACGTCGGCTATCTCGTGCGCGTCGGTGCCTCCTGTGGTGCGTTGCTTGAGGCGACGCGCCAGCTCAGTTGAGAAGCTGTTCTCGCGCTCGTTGCCGTGGGCGTTCTGTGTCTCGAGTGCGTCGACTTTAGAGAACAGGGGATTGGCGCAGGCCTTGTCCAGTTCCCGATTGAAGCGCTCGCCGCCGGGGTCGTCGCTGCCGCGCAGTATCTTGCGGCGGAAGGGATGGGCGATGACAACCGCCCCGTTGAACTCCCTCACCTTCTCGATGACGAAATCGGCGCGGCTCATGCCGATAAGCCACTGCTTGAGGCCGAATACTATAAGGTGTTCCTCCTCCGTATTGAGCTCGGCGCCGGCGAAGACGGGGAACTGGTGCTTAACTCGCAGCGCCTCGACCTCGGCCTCGCTCCAGAAGGCGTCGTGCTCGGTGAGGCAGATGCCGTCCAGCCCGGCTTCCTTGGCCGCGACGATGAGCTCATCCGCGGACAGGTCGCTGTCGTAGGAGAGAGGGTTGGTGTGAGTGTGAAGATCGATTAGCATATAATCAATCCTGTCATTGCGAGTCCTTCCGTGGAAGGACGAAGCAATCTCATAGTAAGTTGCATACAAGCGATTAGATTGCCGCGTCGTCCTTCCATATACCTCAATATCATGGAAGGACTCCTCGCAATGACATTCATTACAATTCTTTCTCCCGCTGGCGGAGCATTTCAGAATAGTTCTTTCGGTCGAGAATGATGAGGATCAAAGGCGCTAAGTAAATGATAAGACCCGCAAGGATAATGATAAGCGTCTTTGAGAAACCACCAGGATCCATTGATAAATATAAATAACCTCCTATGGAACAAATCATAGCAATAACGAGAACGCCTACGGAGAATTTCCAAGCCAGTTTATTTCTTTTCAGGGGAAGAATGCCTGAAATTAATGTGAATGCGCCACCAAATAGCATCATGACATATGTAAGACCACTATTAGATGGGCTACTCCACAGACATTGAAGAAATAGCGCGAACATATATACGATAGCCAATAATGTTAAGGCTAAACCGACTATTATCAGCCACCACACTGCAATCCTGGTTTTTGTAGGGAGTTTTAACTTTGTTTTATCGACCTGCTGTTCTTCACTCAATAGTCAACCCCCTGTATCCCCCAATTTCATTACTGTCATTGCCCGACTTGATCGGGCAATCCAGAGGCCGTTGTCATTCTGAGCACATTCGCTGCGCTCAGTGTAAACTCCGCGAAGAATCTCGTTCAACCCCCTGTATCCCCCAGTCTTGGGGGAATTGAAAAGAAATAAGGGACACCCCTAAAACCCAGGCAGGAGATACTCTCCTGCACTACTTTTTCTCCAACTCCTGCTGGCGTACTACCTTAGAGTAGTTCTTTCGATCCAGAATTAGAAGGAACAATGGAACCAGCATCATAATACCTAGTCCCAATAGTATATTAAAGAAAACCGATGGCGGATCGGAAAAACCGCAGATAATAGCAACGGTTGCGTAAACGGAAATAAGGCCTGTGGAAATTCGCCAACTCCACGCGTTTTTCTCGCCAAGTATAAAGACAGGAAGAAGAATCAACAGTTCTATCGCTATGCCTGCAGGAATAAAAATCACTATGAAAGCCCGGGCAGCGCCACATTGCTCTGTCCAGCAATCACCGGTTGCGTTGATTACTAATATTGTTATCAAGGCCACTAATGCAGCCAGGCTCCCTACGATTAACCACCAAATGGCAATCTTGGTTTTAACCGGGAGCTTAACTTTTACTGGAGTAGCGCTTTGCCCTTCGCTCATGAGTCAACCCCCTAGGTCCCCCAGTCTTGGGGGAGAATAAAAAAGATAGGGGACACCCCTAAAACCCCGGCAGGAGAACATTTCTCCTGCACCTTTTTTCATGGCTTCTTCTCCAATTCCCGCTGGCGGAGCATTTCGAAGTATTTTTTCCTGTCGATGATAGCAAGTACAAGTGGCACTAGATAAATGACAATGCCGAATACGAATGAGTACTGATATGGATGAGTATACCGATAAAAGACAAATATGACACACGCTATGAAGCCAGAAAGTTCAGCACAAAGAATAATCACAGCTAGTATCCAGGTAAGTTTTGCCCTTATTAAAAAAAGGAAGCCGGGGATTACAAATGAAATACCTATAACCACTACTAGAAGAAAAATAGCGCCGTACACTAAACCCCATTCGGCATCGGATTTTTTCATGGGACCGACACTGTAGATGATAAGTGCCGTAATAGTACCTATTATTCCCAAAGATAATATCCACCATGCCGCAAATTTAGTTTTTCCCGGGAGTTTCGGTTTTGAAATGCTAGCTATTTGTTCTTTACTCAATAGTCGCCCCTTTACAACTCATACGCCGCGAGGAAGCCGCCCTCGGTGGCCTGGGCTATCTTGCCGGCCTCGACGCAGTCGCCGATGGACTTGATATCGATCTTATCGCCGAACTTCTGTTTCAATCGTCCGGCAAACCCGGCATTCGGCTTCATGCCCATGGCCAGCACCACGCTGTCGGCATCGAAGAAGATCGTGGTGCACTTCTTGTTGGCGCGCACGCGGCTCTCGGTGATCTGCTCCACCTTGGCGCCGGTGACCCACTTCACGCCGGCGTTGTGCAGGCGCTGCATGATTATCCACCTTATGGTTATGCCGATGTCGCTGCCCATGCGGTCCAGCATCTCGATGATGGTTACCTTCTTGCCCCGCTCCGCCAGATACTCCGCTGTCTCGCAGCCGACCAGGCCGCCGCCCACCACCACGACCTTCTCCCCGGCGGCCTTTTTCTCGCCGCTCAGCACCTGGACGGCGGTCATGACGTTGGGCAGGTCGCGGCTCCAGTCGGGCGGAACGATTGGTTGCGCGCCCGCGGCCACGATAACGGCGTTCGGCTTTCCTTCAGCGATGGTGTCCTCGTCGGTCTCTGCGTCGAGCTGAACTTTTACGCCCGTTTTCTCAAGCTGCTTCTCGTAGTAGGCGATGAGGTTGTTGATCTCCCACTTGTACGAAGGCGCCGCGGCGGGTATCAGGTTGCCCCCCAATCGATTGCCCTTGTCGTATAAAGTAACATCGTGCCCCAGCTTCGCCGCGTCGATGGCGGCCTCCATGCCGCCCGGGCCCCCGCCGATGACGAAGACCTTCTTCGGCTTCTTGGCATGTTCGGGCCGCTCCTCGTACTCATGGCCGAGGCGCGGGTTCACCGAGCAGGCCACGGACGCGCCGAGCATCACCCTATCGAGACAATAGTTGCAGGCGATGCACGGACGGATGTCGTCGAACCTTTCCTGCATCGCTTTGTTCGGCATCTCCGGGTCGGCCAGGAGCGCGCGCCCCATGCCCACCAGGTCGGCCTTGCCCTGCGCGATTATCGAATCGGCAAGTATCGGGTTATTGATGCGGTAGGCGGCGATGACGGGGATGTTGACGACTTTTTTGATTTCTTCCGCGAGGTAGACGAAGCTGCCGCGCGGCACGGACATATATATCAAAGGTGTGCGGCACTCGTGCCACCCCGCCCCCACGTTGAGGCAGGCAACCCCCGCCTTCTCCATCTCGACCGCTATCCGCTTGCCGTCGTCAAGCTTATTGCCCCCCTCCATGAACTCGTCGGCGGAGAAGCGGCAGATTATGGGGAAATCGTTCCCCGCTTTCTTTTTGGCCGATGCGAGTATCTCCAGCAGGAAGCGCATCCTGTTCTCAAAGCTGCCTCCGTACTCGTCAGTCCGTTTATTCGTCGCCGGCGACAGGAAGCGCGCTATGAGGTAGCCGATGCCGCAGTGCAGCTCCACGGCGTCGAAGCCGGCATCGCGGGCGCGCCTGACGCCCCCGGCGTACTCGTCGACGATTTGATGTATCTCGTCCACGGTCAGCGCGCGCGGCTTTGAGTTCTTGCGCGTGGCCACCTCGGACGGCCCGACCTCCTCGATCTTCTCGCCGTCGGCGCGGGCCCAGTAATATTGCAGGCCGATCTGGGGGGCTATCTTTGCACCGGCGGCGTGCACGGCGTCCGTAGTCTCCTTCAGCCCCGGGATGAACCTGTCGGCGTGTATCGATATCCGCCCCGGCAGCGGTACGCCGGTGCTCCCGGGCATGAGCATGCCGGTGATGATGAGCCCGGCGCCGCCTTTAGCCCGCGCTACCAGGTATTCGCGGTCGCGCACGCTGGCGTAGCCGTCGTCGCCGTAGCCCGTGTCCATGGACAGCATGACGAGGCGGTTCTTCAACTCGACGCCTCCGAACTCGAAAGGCTGGAAAAGGTTGGTCAGTTTTGTCATGAAAGTTCCTCTTGTGTGCTGGCGATGGTGTTCTTCACCTTCGCCTGATTTTATTCTAATACCTTCTCGATTTTTAAAATCCCCGGTTGATTCATTATATAATCTCTGGCGCTAGAATATGGGTAGTCTTCGGGAGAATTGCATAATTGCCATTTTTCCGAACACGGATTGTTATGGATATATTCCAGTTTCTGCTGAAAGAATGGATAGGATTCAATCTGCTTAATGGCATGTGAGTTTCGCCAGATTTGATAGCGTCGATCTTTTCGATTCGATTGCAGAGATGCAAGTTCCGGGTCGTGGCGATTCCTCAAAGATTTGATAATCTGCTGAGATGTAAATTTGTGGAAGTCCCTGAGTATGTCTGACAAGGGATAGGGCTCGATGGGTGAAGATATCAAGTGGATGTGATTCGGCATTATGACATAGCCGTGCAGTTTTACACGACGGTTGTCGATAATGAACTGGACAGACTGTATAACTGTGTCACGGTAGACGTCATTTGCTAGAAGCGGTATCCAGTTGTTTATGGTTGATGTGGTGAAGAACATGTTGCCCATACTAGCTTTCGTTTTCGGCGAGGTGAAGAACACCTCACCGAGCGGTGGGGCCATCCCGTCTTTTCTTCTTCCCAAAGGGGCATACCGATACGCAGATGCCGCAGATGGTAGCGTCTTTTTGAATTCTGGTCATCGCTAAATGCTTGCACATGTCTCTGCATTTATGAGCGTCGTAGAACTCGTCCCGGTGCACAGTCGTATCCCAGAGTCTGCCGCTGGCGGCTTGAGCCGGGCATTTCTCAACGCAGATGGTGCACGAGCCGCATTTGCTCTTGCGGATGGGCTCGCCGATTTTCTGGAACCTGTGATTCGTAAGCACACTGGCGAAGCGTACCCTGGGCCCGAATTTATTCGATATCAATAAATCCGTCTTGCCGATCCAGCCCAGTCCGGCGCCCGTGGCGGCCATCTTGTGAGAGAATTTATAGCGCAGGTTCACCTCGTAGTTTGCGTCACGATTACTGTCGTCGCCGGTGGCGATCATGGGGCGGTTGTCGATGCCGCGCGCGTTCATCTCGCTCGATATTTGTGCGACGATACGACTCAACTCTTTATTGACGCTTTCAAACAGGTTGAAGTATTCCAGCGTCGGGCCGCCGGCGATGGAGTCGATTACGCTGTCGTCCAGCTTCCTGCCGATGACTGTGGCGTATCTATAAGGATATTTGTCCTTGATGAGGTCTTGCAGGTCGGCGTAGCCGACGACGTAGTTATCCTTGTCGGGGATGAAATTGGCGATCGCTTCTTCAATAAATGGTTGGATATTCATGGTTAGAAGTATAGCACGACGGCAAATATCGGCTCAAAGGTCTTCAATCCATGTGCTTCGGGGAGGGAAGCACTGGCTCCTTGCCCAGCAGCACCATGGCCCAGCGCTCCACCTTCCTGTGCGTCTCCGGATATCTATCGTGCCAGCGGGTCATGAACTCGCCCTCGGTAAGCCATGTCCTGCGGAAAGACGACGGGTCTTCAAAAACTATGATTTCGTTGGTCGTATCGATCACGATAGCGTAGTGCCCGTCCTTATAGTCTTTGGCCCAGTCCTCAAGCGTCATCAGCCGTTCGGCCCATGCCTGCAGCAGGACTATCACCGGTATCCCCGAGTTCACATACCACTTGATGTCCTCCAGCGTCCAACCGGGCCCGGACTTCACCTTGAAGCCGTATTTCTGTGCGACTCTTCTCAAGTCCTTGGGCCGGGTGCCGGTTTTGTTGGAAGGCAACTGATTGATGAGCTCGTCGCCGCGCGCATCCACGCCGTAGTAGGCCATGACAGTCTGGAGCGCCTGCGCCCCGCAGTCCCAGTCGAATGTCTGTCTGAGGTTATGCAACTCGATCATGATTATGTTATCTCCGATATATATTTTAGCACTTTTTATGTTAGGCAGCCAAAAGACGATGCGCTCACGTTCGTGTTTTTTTCATCGATGGGTCAATCCCCTGTGCCCCCCCCGATATGTCGGTCACCAGGTAGGGGCGAACCTATGTGTTCGCCCGCTGCGGGCAGACACGCAGGTCTGCCCCTACATTAGTCGTAGGGTGGGCTGCGCCCACCGCCGTAACGTCATTCCGTCCCCGTATCGCCGTACGGGGTAAACTCCAACCGGAATCCACACCGGGCGAGGGAACCTCGCCCCTACACCTCGTATCTGTCATTGCGAGGAGCGTAACGACTTGGCAATCTCAAGTTGTCGCTGGCCGATAGCAGTCCGAACCCCCTAAATCCCCCATACGTTGGGGGACTTAAAGAAATCCGGGGGACACCCCCGGTTCCCCCGGAAGGAGCTTCTCCTTAACCTCTTTCTTTCAAATACCCTCTCTTTGATAAAGAGAGGGATGGGGTGAGTTCGTCCCCGTCATTCCGGTCCCGTATCGGAGTACGGGGTAAACTCCAGCCGGAATTCACGCCGGGCGAGAAGACCTCGCCCCTACACCTCGTATCTGTCATTGCGAGTCATATTCTAGAACGACGAAGCAATCTCCTCCACATATGCCAAAAATCAATGGGATTGCCACGTCGTCCTTCCGCGTATTCCTAGCGGGGCATCCTTCCATATGCCTCACTATCATGGAAGGACCGTGCCCCTGCCCTCCGTTGACCCCTCCATTCGTGTCGGTTATCATTAACCCGGAGGAAAAACGAACGTGCCCAAGACCGACCTGATACTGCTCCACGCGCCCAGCGTGTACGACTTCCGCAGGAAGACCATACTCTACGGCCCCACCAGCGACCAGGTGCCCTCCACTCCCGTCTTCGAGCTGTACCCTATCGGCATCGCCAGCATCGCGGAGTACCTGGAGCGCGCCGGCTACCGCGTGCGCATCGTGAACCTGGCCGTGCGCATGCTCCGGAGCGACAGGTTCGACGTCGAGAAGTTCATCGAAAAGCTTGATGCGCCCGTCTTCGGCATCGACCTGCACTGGATGGTGCACTGCCACGGCTCGATCGAGATCGCGCGCATCGTGAAGAAATACCACCCGCGTTCGAAGATAATGTTCGGCGGGCTGTCGTCATCGTACTTCCATCGCGAGCTGATGAACTACCCGGAGATCGACTACGTGGTGCGCGGCGACACCACCGAGGAGCCGGTGAAGCGCCTCATGGACTGCATCGTGAAGAAGGCCGACCCGTCCGATGTGCCCAACGTGACCTGGCGCGATAAATCGGGCGCGGTGCACGAGAACCCGCTCACCCACGCGCCGACCTCCCTCGACGATGTGTTCATCAGCCACTACGACAACGTCATCCGCTCCGTGATACGCTACCGCGACCTGGCCGGCTACCTGCCGTTCAAGCGCTGGCTGCAATACCCCATCACCGCCGTGCTCACCGTGCGCGGCTGCACGCAGAACTGCGTCATCTGCGGCGCCTCGCAGGCGGCCTTCCGCAACTGCTTCAAGCGCGAGCAGCCCGCCTATCGCACGCCCGAGGCCGTCGTCCGCGACGTGAAAAATATCGAGCGCTTCAGCAAGGGGCCCATATTCATCCTGGGCGACCTGCAGCAGCCCGGCGAGGACTACGCGTACAAAGTGCTCGACCTTCTCGATAAGCATCGCCCGAAGAATCAGATCATCATGGAATTATTCAACCCCGCGCCGAAGAAACTGCTCCAGCGCATGGGCGAGGTCTGTCCCGGCTTCTGTCTTGAATGGTCGCCGGAATCGCACGACCCGGAGCTGAGGAAAGCCTGCGGCCGCAACTTCGGCGACGCCGATTTCGAGGACACGGTGCAGTGGGCGCTTGAGGCCGGGTGCAGCCGCATGGACATCTTCTACATGCTGGGCATCCCCAAACAGGACCGCGCCTCCTTCATGTCCACCGTCGATTACTGCGCCCACCTCTGGGACAGGTTCAACGATAAACGATTGCTATTGTTCACCGCGCCGATATCTCCCTTCCTCGATCCCGGCAGCCTGGCCTTCGAACACGCCGACAGCTTCGGCTATCGATTATTGTGCAAGACCGTGGAGGAGCACCGCCAGGCCATCACCAAGCCGAGCTGGAAGTACCACCTGAACTACGAGACGCGCTGGCTTCCGCGCGACGATATCGTCTCCACTGCCTACGACGCCGAAGAAGCTATGAACCGATTAAAAGAGAAGCACGGCATCATCCCCAAAGCGCAGGCCGATGCGACGGCGAAAAGATTGTTCCTCGGGCGCGAGATGCTGGAGCTTATAGACGACATCATGTTCAGCGGCGACGACGGCCGCCTGGCCGAGCTTAAACCCACGGTGGATAAAGTGAACATGTCCCTCGCCGGCGGCAAGACCGAGCTTGAGCTGCCCACGGCCTTGATGACGCTGAGGCCGCTGAGTACGATTAAGAGTCTGCTGACGAGGCGATAGTATATTCCCATCGTTTGTTAATGGCAAATTCTACCATCGGCGAGTATTAACGAACAAATCACCCGCTCTTATACTCCAATGATACCTTTGACATGACCTTTAATTAATGTTATCATTAGCCTCATAACAACCAACTAATAGACTTATATGGGTAGTTTATAAAAAATCTAACAAATGTGAATCAAGGAGGCTAGAGTGATTAAAAAGTTACTGTTTTCAATAGTCGCATTAGCAATAATGCTAAGTGCAATAACATTGGTGTTTGTTGCACCCATCATCGCGACTGATAATGCAACTACTACAATACAGGATGTACACTGGTGGTCGAATGTAAGCGATATCACACCTGATACCGAATTCTTACTTAATCCTGATGGCAATTTACTTTTCAACTCAAATAGCTTAACGCTCAGTGAGGCTTCTGATGCAGTGGGGTTAATAATACCGGCAATAAAAGATACTGCTATTGGATACTGTGCGAATTGGGGGCCTGATGCGAATAATGGCAACGCGATAAGTTTTGTGGCATGGAACAATAGCCCTACCGCAGACTTAAACTCTTTAATTGAATTTAGTCTGGAATCTATACCTGCAGATGCGGAGATATACTTTGCAAATTTAGCACTATATGCTTTCAATTTCGATGGTTCCTCTGATATACCGGTAGGCGTATATAAGCAGTTGCATACTGACTGGGAAGAATTGCAGACTACTTACAATGTATACAAAACGGGGTCCAACTGGATAACCCAGGGTGGCGATTATGTAACCTCTAATCCTGCAGGGGCGGTAATGATGGTTCCCTCTGATTCCCAGGGGTTTGTGCAATGGGATATTATCGATATCGTCAATGATTCTAGAGACAGAGGTATACCGGTTGAATTACTAGTTAAAGCTATTGTGCATGGTAATGCTCATAGTGACGCCGGTTTTTGCAGTAAGGAATATTACAAAGACACTTGGCTACAACCAAAGCTACTAATAGGGTACACGATTCCTAGCTCTCCAACGCCAACGCCCACACCCACTCCAGCCCCAACAACACCGGTAATTCTGGTACATGGATGGGCCTCATCTCCTAGTGAATGGGAGGACATGATTGCATTTCTAGAAGGAAATGGCTATGAGAGAGATGTAAACTTGTTTGCCATTGATTTGAATCCACATGGTATTGCATGGGGACCCATTAATTGGTACGCAGGTGACCTCGCCGCTTTCATTTCTGAGAAAGCTGGCGCAAACAAGGTAGACCTGGTTTGTCATTCCATGGGGGGATTGGTATCAAGGTGGTATACACGCTTTGGCTATAGTAATAATGTCAGAAACCTTATTATGATAGGTACTCCGAATCATGGAACTCCATTAGCTGCGCTTGGTGCGGACATACTTGGACCGTTAGGAATAATTGCAGGGGGCGTTGCCGGCGCACAAATGATACCCTATAGTCCATTCCTAAACGAGTTAAATTATGGTAATCCGTTGTTTTATTCTGGAATTGACATAGTAAATCCCGCAGTTCATCATGAGACTATCGCTGGGACAGTCGGCTGGTGGTATACTTGGTTATTCTTTTTGTGGAATACTAACGATGGTGTTGTAGCAGAGGAAAGTGTGCGACTGGATGGAGTAAATCTTCAAGAGGTACCCTATAATCATACTGCTCAAATTAATGAAGACGAAACGTTCCAGATGGTGCTGAATATATTGCAGGGTGACACTGCATATGCTTCTGCCGCGGTTCAGCAGAGTTCAGTGCTCGTGCAAGCTGAGCATGATAATAGCATCCCTCAACAAACCGCCGTTCAACTAGCCCCTATGATTTCAGGCAAGATCTTTTCTGTCGAGCAGAAATCGCATGAAATCCTGATTAGCGCTACATCAAATGCAACCTTTGCCCTAGCTTGGCTCTCCGGCGATCTCGACCTGACCTTGACCACTCCCAGTGGCACTACGATCGACCCATCCGGTGCTGAAGACAACGCAAACATTTCCCACTATCAGGATGGCAATACTACAATCGAGGGATATACCATTTTAAATCCTGAGATTGGAATATGGCAAGTTAATATAGCTGCGGTAAACGTATCAGCGGAAGGCGAAGATTATACGGTTCTGACTTTCCTCGAAACCACTTTACAGCTTTCTAGCAACCTCGCGAAGTACCAGTATGATCCGGGAGAACAGATCAGCATAGTGGCTGAACTAAAGAACGATGGCACGCCACTGACCGGGGCGTCGGTTAGCACGGAGATACAGAGGCCCGAAGAATCGGTTGAGAGTCTTGCTTTGTATGACGATGGTCTTCATGGTGATGGGGAAGCTAACGACGGGATATACGCCAACGCCTATGCTAATACAACAACATCTGGAATGTATAAAATCACTATATTTGCCAACGGGATGGACAATGGAATTGAATTCGCCAGACAGTCTATTGCTGTTATCTGGGTAGAGTACTACCCAGATTTAACTCTTGAATCCTCGGATATAAGCTTCTCTGATGATGTGCTAGTCTCAGGTGAAAACGTGACGATATCGGCAATGGTCAGCAATATAGGAGAAGCAAATGCGGTCAATGCTTCCATATTCTTCTTTGATGGAGAACCTGCGGATGATGTGTTAATAGGTGAAGATGTAATAGATGTTAATGCCGGTAAAACGGCTAACGTCTCTGTCTCGTGGGACATTACAGCGGGCCAGCATGAAATCCACGTTGTAGTAAGCCCATTTAATGGTTTTTTAGAGAAAGACTATACGAATAACGAGGGTTTCAAAACAGTCGATGTTTATAATCTGACCATATTTTCCTCTAATGGAGGCATAGTTGCAACACCAGGTATCGGAAACTACAGCTACATTGCTGGGGAGAGTGTAGCCTTAGCAGCAATTCCTAACGATTACTATAAGTTCGTCAACTGGACAGGCGATACGGAGACAATCGCAGATATAAATGCTGACTCTACTATAATAATTATGAATGGTAATTGCTCTATACAAGCCAACTTTGTGGCAAATCCCGCAACATACACCTTCGCCAGTGGCGGTGGTGTGAATAAGTGGTGCTGGGAAGGCGATATATATCTTACAAAGTGGCTCTCGGGTCATCCTTACAGCCCGGGTGACTTTGCAAATTCATACGGATACGCTGCGGGTGGCACTGAGGCATATTCAGCAGTCAGTTCGTCGGACAATGTGCGGTGGAGATCAGATATCTCACGTTGCTTAGGATGTTGTGCATTCGACCGAAACGCCGAACTGTTCATATTCAATGTTGCGGAAGACCCGGCGACTATCTCAAATATCCAGGTCAAATGGGAAGGGCACGGTACCATGGGAGAAACGATTTACTATACTACTGAAAAGATTTGGAAATCGTCTAGCAATACATGGGTTACGCTTAATAACCAGAGAAATGTAACCGGGGATGTAACATGGACAAATAATATTGCTAGTGACTGCGCTGATTATATAGATGCCTCAGGAAACCTGAGTATTCTCTTAGCGGCTCAGAGGAGCGGGCTCCCTTGGAACTGTGGTATCTGGACAGACTATCTGGAGGTAACTATCATTCACAAATAGGGAATCAAGGGTTGCGGCATATAGAAATCTCACATAGACAAAACATTTAGAGGGTTAGTTGTTTTTATACAATTGGATGGGGAAGTATGATTGTTGTCATCTCGCCATCCTCTAGATATCATACTACTAAAAGGGTGAATAAGATATGCAAATAAAAGAACCGATAATGAAAATAAAACTACCCCTCAAGACTAAGATTGCGGTGTGGTGGCTGGCTGTATGTGGGATGGCTGTAGTATTAATCTTGATAATAGGAATACTAACTGCGGTAGAGGGTTCTTACGGCGCTGCATTTAATCTAGCTCTTATTATCATGATACCTGCAATTGTAGTGATGACTATATTGATTGTTCTTCCGATTATTGCTCTTCGTATGAAAAGTAAATGGAGTTGGATAGTAGCTGTAGTTCTACTATCCGTCTATGTGACAGGCGATATTGTCTGGCTGCTTTCCGATTTATCAAATGCCGACTTATTAGCACCCGGCATTATTATGCTTGTTCCCTTGCTTCTCATAATTCTGGACAGAAGGAGCTACTTCGAAATGGTGCGGCAGTGGAAATTAGAGAAAAATGTTGGATAAATCTAAACTCATGACCAAAATCTTGAGTTGATCACATGCTTAGTGACACTGCAGCCATTGAGAAGAGTTCCAGGTGCGTCCTACATCTGCCTATTGCGTAGGCCAAGCAGGTGAAGGCAACGTAATTGACAATCATTAGCTTTAATAATAAAGCATTATCAAATTACTAATGCTATCCTTATGCTATAAGGAACTACTCTCAGTTTATAAAGGAGCTTTAGAGAATGTCATACTGTACTAGTTGTGGTAAGCAGATTGAAGAAGGGACTACATCATGCCCAAGCTGTGGTCATCTGGTTAGCCTCGACCATTTGAGCAATTCTACTCCCAAAGCTTCATCAGACAGTTCTGAAGCCGGAGGTGTTGTAGCTGACCAGCAATTGGCAGTTAGAAGAGGCTTGAGGTGGAGATCAATCTTTCTGGGTGCTTCTATTATAGTAGCATTAACATTCGTAGGTGTTGTTGGAATAGGTGTAATGGTTGCTGTCTCAGGTAACAATGATAAAACGGTGTCTTTGGTTCAGGTTGGTATAGCATTTATATGTTCTGTTATTGGAGGATTAGTTGTCGGATTTGGTGTAGGTTATAGAGGGGCGTTGCACGGACTGATATCGACATTAATCGCTGATATATTTATTGTAATCTATACCCTCATCGGGATGTTAAGTACAGGGGTTAGTGCTAGTTGGGTTATTATTGCTTTGATAGCTGAATTGTTAGTCTTACCAGGATTTGGTGCTCTGGGTGGTTTTCTAGGAGAACGGTTGCGGAATCGTAAATCATCTCTTATTAGGCATTGATAGGAAAAACTGCTTCGAAATGGTGCGGCAGCGGGAATTAGACAAAAATGTTGGTTAAATATAAACTCATGACCCTTGCGCCCGCTGAATTTGTGACTTAAGTCATTCCGCCATACCCTCCACATTGCTATCATTAGCTCATATTTAAAGGAGCTACCTAAAATGAACAGGACAGTAGTCATAGACGAGAGCCTCTGCACCGCCTGCGGCACCTGCGTGGCCATGTGCCCCAAGAAGATTTTATACATCGACAAGGCGGATAACGTCTGCCGGGTCACGGACGAAACCAGATGCGACAGGCTGGGTGGCTGCGAGCGCAAGTGTGAAGCCGGGGCGATTACGATTAATTGATTATGCGTGTCTCACTATTCGGCAGCCTCCGCAACAATAGCATGTGTGACTACGCTCTCCAGGCCGATGTCGTTCGTGACTCTTAGCTCAAAATTATAGCTTTGTCCGCATACGGCGCTCAGCGAGGCTGACCCTTCGTACAGTGTTTCAGATATAGTCCCTGAATCGTGCAATACCTGGCCGTTTGCTTTCAGCATAACGTTGGTCACCGGATACTCGCCGGCGGTTAGGTCCTGCCCGTAGAAGTCGGCGGAAATGGTGCAGCTCACGCATTGCTCGTCCATATAGGCGCACTCGGTATAGATGTACAGATAGCCGTACAGGACTTCTTCGGGTTCGGGAGGGACAAAGGTAGGCGTGGCTGTCGCGACAGCCTGTGTTGGTGTGGATGTAGGCGTGACATGAGGCGCCCCGTCTTCTCCTCCTGCGTCCGGCGGCACAACTTCGATCGCAAGCGAGGAGGTTGTTGTCCGCTGCCACCTATCGGTCAGTGAGGCGATTATGTTGTATGTTCCCGGATCGAGTGGGTCGCCTGTTTCGCTCTCGGCGTACCATGTGTAATAGAGCCCCGTGTCGTCTAAAGGAACGACGTAGCCTCCGTCACAGCTTATATTGCCTTCCATATCATGACTTGCGGTGGATGAGATTTTTAGCGCTATCGCCGCTTCTCCTCCGCTGGGGACTATGGGGTCGGGGATTTCAAGTTCGTATATGGTAGGGTCGAGCGGAAATGGTATATTGTCGAAGTCTTCGTACTCCTCGATCCAGTATTTACCGTCGCTTCCCGAGTACCAGCCTTTCTTCCAGAGCTCGAACCAGATTTGATGTTGAATCAGCGACGGTTGCCAGTAACGGCCGATTTTACCGTCACCGTCATCATCGTATTCCTCGGGAAAACCGTCGTTCTGAGGCTCAACGGCTATGTCACCGTTCTCAACATCATCTATGACCACATCTACAATGGCATGCCCTTTTACCTCTGAAGATTCATCCATCCACCATACAAGCTTTATGCGGACCTGGAAACCCCTGGCCTCCAGGGCGTCCTCCAGTTCGCGCGCAAAATCGTCGCAGTCATGCAGATGAGGTATGTATCGTTTTTTGTCTGTATTATCCTCTTGCAGCGCTCTGTACAATTCCACGAGTTCTTTGCCCACTGTCTTGTCCGACAGAAGAACCGTTTCATAATCCACGAACTCGAAGATGAGGTACCGCCCGTCGTTGCCTTCACCGGTGGCGATTAGATTGTCGAAGGCGTCATCTATCTCTTCGTAGGTCTGGTTGGTCAACGTCTCCACCGTGCCGTCCCCGTCGCCGTCGTAGTCCGTAGTCACTATCAGGTCGGTTCCGGCATCGATCAGAGAGAAGCTGTCATCCGTGTAGGACACTTTCAGCAAAGGCACCCAGGTCAGTTCGTCATCATACTGGAGGATAACAAGGAAGCTGACGTTGTAGTCCATCTCCTCCAGGTTGTCTTCCAGATCGCGGGCGTAGTGTTCTTCCTCATACGTATCTTCCGAGTAAGGGTTACTGTAGGTTTCATCGTCCAGCAATATTTCCAGGAGGGCTGCTTCCATCTGGTTCAGGGGGGCCGTCTGTTCCCCGCCGCCGCTGCAGGCAAGAGGCGCTACTACCAGAAAAACTATGATTAGAATCGCGAGAATTCTGACAACTCTCATGGGTCCCCCTTTAAGAAAATATGAGGTGGTAATACTTTAATGCGGCGATGGTGGTGTGTCAACCTCGGCGGCTGCGAGCGCAAATGCACGGCGGGGGCGATAAGGGTTAACTGAGTTCCGTCTTAATAAAATTACACAAATTTTTCAACAAAACAAAAAACCGTATTGACAAACCAAACTCAAAGGAATATCCTAATCGCCCCAAGGGAGGAGGTGACGCGTCATGGTTAAATTCACAGTAACAATATCGCTGGAAATGGATGCCTACATAGCAATCGGAGAGCTTGCCGAAAGGATGAGGATGTCCAAGAGCGAGGTTATGGAAGTGGCGGCTAGTGAGTTCATACAGAATCACAAAGGCAGGAAGCCCGCCGAATCCCCGGAAGCGGAATACGAAGATCTATCCGATATTGAAATCGAATCCGTCGAAACCAGGTCTCACTCTTTCGGCAGCAAGCTATTAGCGAGCTGATCCCGGTGATCTCCCCCTATTGACCTCATCCGCCGCATAACGTTTAATATGTATCGAACGCATTTTATATTTGGCTGGCAACGTAAGAGACCGAGATAACCTATGAAGGCAAAAAAATTAACGCCCATCCATCCCGGCGAGGTCCTGCTGGAAGAATTCCTGAACCCGATGGGCATAAGCCAGTACCGGCTGGCCAAAGAGATAAACGTGCCGCCGCGCCGTATCAACGAGATCGTGCACGGCGTCAGGGCTGTCACGGCCGATACGGCATTGCGCCTGTCGCGCTACTTCGGCACATCCGAGCGGTTCTGGCTTAACCTGCAAACGCGCTACGACATCGAAAAGGAGAAAGACCGCCTCGGCGATGCGCTGGACAAAGAAGTCCATGCTCTGGCAACGGCAAAGTAGCCGCTTCGGATAATAACACCCCTATTGACCTCATCCGCCGCATACGGTTACCATATCAAGTGCGATTCAGCCTACGACCGGCAACGGAGGAGATATATGGCTCAGCTTAAACACCTCTTTTCACCCATAAAGATCGGCAACCTGGAACTTAAAAACAGGATAGTCATGACCTGCGCCAACGCCTCGGGTGGGGGTGGCGAGCACGTGCTGCAGTACTACGCCGAGCGGGCGCACGGGGGAGCCGGGCTGCTCATAGTGGGCGGGATGTACACCTACGATACCGGGACGGCCAAGACCTTCTACGGGGGCAGAAAAGATGTCACGCCGGAGGAGGAGCAGGCCATACGCGAGTTCGCGCTCTACGGCGAGGAGCTGCTGCCGTTCCTTAAAAAGTTCACCGATACCATGCACGAGGGTGGGGCCAGGGTCTGCGCCCAGCTTCTCATGACCTACGAGTGGAAGAAGGACTGGAAGAAGCACAAGGACGCGCCCACGGAGCTGGTCAGCGCGTCGGACGGGTACAAGCCGGCGCGGCTGGGCGTGGCGCGCGCGGTGACGGCCAAGGAGATAAAGCAGATAATCGGCGAGTACGGGGACGCCGCGCTCATCGCAAAGAAGGCCGGGTTCGATGCCATCGAGATACACGCGGGCATAGGCTATTTCCTCAACCAATTCCTCTCGCCTTACACCAACAAGCGCGACGACAAGTACGGCGGGGCGCCGGAGAACCGCATGCGTATCCTCATGGAGATCATCGAGGACTGCAAGAAGAAGGCCGGAGACGACTATCCCATCATCGTGCGCATATCGGCGGAGGATTTCATGGAGGGCGGTAACAAGCTCGAGGATACGAAGCCGCTGGCGTTCGAGCTGGAGAAGGCCGGGGTCGCGGCCATCGATGTGGAGACCGGCTGGCACGAGTCGTCCACGCCCATGGTGCAGCAGTGGGTCAAACCGGGGCAGTACGTCTATCTGGCCGAGGAGATAAAGAAGGTGGTCAAGGTGCCCGTGATGACGGCCTACCGCATCTGGGACCCCAGACACGCCGATAGCATCCTCGCCGAGGGCAAAGCCGATCTTGTGGGAATGGCGCGCGCCCTCGTCGCCGATCCGGATTTGCCCAACAAGGCGCAGAGAGACCAGCTTTTTGACATCAACTACTGTATCGCCTGCTGCCGCTGTCTCGATACAGCTATAAGCCACGAATGCCCCTCCTGCGCCGTTAACGCGCGTGTCGGGCGCGAGGCTGTTTACCAGATAAAGATAGCGAGGGAAGTGAAGAAGGTTCTCGTTATCGGCGGGGGGCCCGCCGGCATGGAGGCGGCGCGGGTCGCGGCGCAGCGCGGCCACTCGGTGACGCTGTGCGACCGCAACCACCGGCTGGGCGGGGCGCTGCTGCTGGCCCAGGTGCTGAACCCGGAGCTGCCCAAGTTCCTGAACTACATGGTGCGCCAGGTGAGAACATTGCCCATGGAGATCAGGCTCGACAGGGAGGTCGACGCCAAGTATGTCGATAAACAGAAGCCGGACGTCGTGATCATCGCCACGGGAGGCGTTCCTCCAAAGGTCGATATCCCGGGAGCCGACCTGCCCAACGTGCTCACCAGCCATGACATGCTCGAAGCCATGAGGCGCGCTCCCAGGAAGGGCGGAGTCTCAAACAGGGCGATGTGGGTCTTCGGCTCGCGCGCCCTGCGCAGCATGAACGACCCGGAGAAACTGAGGGAGGCGCTTAAGCTGCCCTTCCCATTCAAGAAAAACGTCGTCATCATCGGCGGCGGATTCGCCGGGTGCGAGTTGGCCGACACGCTGGCCGAGCTGGGCAAGAACGTAACGATACTGGAGAAGTCGAAAAAATTGGGCTACGACATCGGCATCACCACGCGCTGGGTTGTTCTCATGCGGCTGTGGGGATTCAAGGTGCAGATGGAGAAGAACGTAAAAGTCGTCGAGATCACAAAGAAGGGCGTTACGGCTACCATCGAGGGCAAGGAGAAATTCTTCGAGGCCGGCACCGTGGTGCTGACCTTGCCGCTGGCCACAGATGACACGCTGGCGAAGGATATCGAGGCCAAGGGTTACAATGTGATTCGCGTGGGCGATTGCGCTGCCAGCGGCGGCCGTATCATGGAGGCCGTAGCCGCCGGATTTAAAGCTGGGTATGAGATATAGACCCTCACCCTGACCCTCTCCCCGTCTAGTAAGTAGCGAGTAGCGTGTAGGGGCGAGGTTCCCTCGCCCGGCATGGATTCCGGTTTTCACCGGAATGACGGGGACGAACTCCCCCTGTCCCCCTTTTTAATCAAAGAGGGGGTAGCTATAGTTAACGAGATTCTTCGCTGCACTCAGAATGACAGATCGAGAAGTGGTACCTCGATGAATCGGGGACGGTCCTTCCATGATATTAAGATGTATGGAAGGATAGGGGTGTCCCTCATATGTAGGGGCAGGTCTTGTGCCTGCCCGCTGTGGGCGACCACAAGGGTCGCCCCTACCCGATGGCCAACGTGTGGGGGATTTAGGGGGTTCGGACTGCTATCGGCCGGCGACAACTCCCACATCTGCCGTAGGAAAACACTTTCCGACTATTGATTTATATGATATAATCATGCTCGCATGGAGGTCGACAGGGCGGGGCTAAAAAATGAGACGCCCCGCTGCGAGCGCCCTCCGGTTTTCATTTAAAGGAAAGTGGTGAAAGGAAATGGAACGGATTAAAGTAGGGGTTCTGGGAGCCACCGGGATGGTGGGACAGAACTACCTGAGACTGCTGGAAAATCATCCCTGGTTCGAGGTCGCGTATGTTGCGGCTTCCCCCAGGTCGGCGGGAAAGACGTACGCTGAAGCGGTGGAGGGCCGGTGGGTCCTCGAAGAGCCCATGCCGGAGGCGGTGAAGAAATTAATCGTCGGTGACGCCAACATTATCGATTCTGCCAGGGGCAAGTGCGAGATGGTCTTCTCCGCCATCGAGGCCGATAAGGATACTATACGCAGGCTCGAGGAGGAGTACGCCAAGGCCGATTTCCCCGTAGTATCGAACAACTCGGCGCACAGGTTCACCCCGGATGTGCCCATGATCATACCCGAGGTCAACTGGGAGCATGCCAAGGTCATCGAAGCCCAGCGCAAGCAGAGGGGTTGGAGCAAGGGTTTGATCGCCGTAAAGCCCAACTGCAGCGTGCAGAGCTATGTAACCCCGCTCCACGCCCTGCAGCAGGCGGGCTACCCCATCGCCGAGGCCATAATCAGCACGATGCAGGCGGTCTCGGGCGCCGGGTTCCCGGGCGTCGCTTCGCTTAAGATCATAGACAACGTGATACCGTACATCGGCGGCGAGGAGGAGAAGTCAGAAAAGGAGCCGCTCAAGATATTCGGCAAGGTCGCGGACGGCAAGATCGTATCGTCGGACTCGATGAAGATATCGGCGCACTGCAACCGTGTGCCTGTCATCGACGGGCATATGGCCTGCGTCAGCATCAAGTTCGCGGGCAAGGCACCCTCGGTCAAGGATGTAGTCGGTATCTGGAAAGACTACACCAGCGAGCCGCAGAAGCTGAAGCTGCCCTTCGCTCCGGTACCGGCGATAATCGTCCGCGAGGAGCAGGACCGGCCGCAGACCAGGTGGGACCGCGATGCCTGCCGGGGTATGGGTGTGAGCGTGGGGCGCGTGCGGCCGTGCAACGTCTTCGATATCCGCTTTGTGGGGCTGTCCCACAACACGGTGCGGGGAGCCGCCGGCGGCGCCATACTTATGGCCGAGCTGCTCAAGGCTCAGGGCTACTTCTAGCTATAACATCGATCGATAAAGTTTAACGGGGGACAGCGATGTCCCCCGTTTTTGTTTGTCCTCACCCTGACCCTCTCCCTGCGGAGGGAGAGGGAAGAAAAATTTTGGGAAACACCCCCTTACCCCCTCTTCTAAAAAGAGGGGGAACTTTAACGAACTCACCCCGGAGCCCCTCTCTTTCTGAAAGAGAGGGAGCCTGACGACATCCTCATCCTTTACAAAAGGGGGCCTAAGGGGGATTGGGATAGCAGGAGGTTGAAGTTCCATCGCATGACTGACAAAGGTTATAATATATCGGGACATTACGATGAGTATTGAAGAGATCGGGAGCTGCGGCGCTTACTGCAAAACGTGCATGCAGTGGCAAAGAGACAAGTATCCCAACGAACGGACATGCCTTGGCTGCAAACTGGGATACGGCAGCGGCGGTCGTGATATCTCCAAGGCAAAGTGTAAGATCAAGGTCTGTTGCATGGGGAAGGGCTATTACTCCTGTGCCGATTGCTCCGAGTATGACTCTTGCGAAACGCTGCAGGGTTTCTTTGCCAAGAACGGCTACAAATATCGCAAATACAAAGAAGCGCTGGAGTATATCAGGGCGAACGGCTACGATAAGTTTCTCGCTGTCGCCGAAGGGTGGAAACGTGCGCATGGCAGATATAAATAAAACGGGTCGGGAGTGGAATTGAGCGAGATAATACTGGCGGTCGGAGCGGTGATCGAGGACAAAGACGGTCGGATACTGCTCGTCAAACACAGGACGGAGCGCAAGGGCTACTGGCAGGGGAAGTGGATCTGCCCGGGGGGAAGGCTGGAGTTGGGGGAGACGCTGGAGGAGGGGGCCAGGCGCGAGGTCAAGGAGGAGACCGGCCTCGATGTCGAGCTCGGCATTCAGATTCCGGCCTTTGAGCGCATCGTGCGCGAGGGGGCAAAAGTCGCATTGCATGTAGTATATATCGATTTCATAGCGAGGGTCGCCGGAGGCGAGTTCGCGCCAGCCAGCGATGTGGGGGAAGGTCGCTGGGTAACGCGAAGCGAGATGAGGGGGATGTGGGGGGAGCTTCATGAGGACACGCAGCGCCTCATGAAGCTGGCGGGGGTAGTTTGAGAGAGGTACAGGAGAGAGAAGTCTCTCCTGTCGGGGTTATAGGGGTGTCCCCTAACTTTTTTAAATTTCCCCCAAGAGTGGGGGATACAGGGGGTTGACGAGATTGCTTTGTCCTTCCTTTGTGAAGACTGCATGGAAGGGCTCGCAATGACAAGGAAGCGGCGGGCGCAGACTACGATTGCTTACTCTACATAAATCTCCGTTTAAACTTGACAGTAAGTAGCGGCGATGATAGACTTCCCCTTGCGACATAAGTTTTGAAATAATAATTGAAAGAGCGTTCATTGAAGCGCATAGGCATATTATATAACCCCAGAATACAGGCTGCCCGGGACTTCTCCGAGGAAACCGCAAAGTTCTTAGAAACGCTGAAATTATCGTGCTGGCAGTGTTCCTCGCAGGACGAATCTGAGATTTGTTCGCATATAGAGAAGTCGGAGATGGTCCTGTGTGTGGGCGGGGACGGCACCGTGCTCAGGACGGCGCGGATGGCGGCACCGTACTCTGTGCCTATAGTCGGCGTAAACCTGGGTAAGCTGGGGTTCCTTACCGAGTTGAAGATGGCCGAGGCTCGCGATCGCCTTCCCGCGCTGCTCAAGGGGGAGGGCTGGATCGACGAGCGTGCCATGATTCAGGTCGAGGTTGACGGGAATGCGGTCTTGCACGGGCTGAACGATGTCGTGGTGGGGCGTGGTTCAAGGCCGAGGGTTATTAGTGTGACGGTAATGATCGATCAGAATAAGTTTACGACATACAAATCCGACGGGGTGATCGTGTCCACGGCTACGGGAAGCACCGGGTACTCCCTGGCTCTGCACGGCCCGATACTGTATCCGCAGGCCCGGGAGATAGTGCTTAACCCGATATGTCCGCATCCGACATTCGATAACGCGCTTGTTCTTTCCCCGCAGTCCGTCATCGAGCTTAATGTGCGAACCGAGCATCAGGCGGTGCTCAGTGTTGACGGCCAGGTCGATATGGCTTTGGAGGGCGAGAAGACCGTCAAGGTATCTCTCAGTCCGTATGTTACGCGTTTGCTCAGGCTGCAATCGCGTAATTTCTTTTACAGCACACTGGTGGAGAGGCTGGTGCCGAAATCATGAAAATAGAGAAGGCCCGTATCAGCGACGTAAAGCAGATTCACAAGCTGGTGAACTCCCACGCGTCCAAGGGGGAGATGCTGCCGCGCGCCCTGAGCGAGCTATATGAAAATATCCGCGATTTCTTCGTCATAAGGCAGGACGATAAGGTTGTCGCCTGCGCATCGCTGCATATCTTCTGGGATGACCTGGGAGAGATAAGGGCTACCGCGGTGGCCAGCGACGCGCAGTCCAAAGGCCTTGGCTCAAAACTGGTCAAGGCGTGCATGGATGAGGCCGGGTCGCTGGGCCTGGGCAAGGTCTTCTGCCTGACATATCAGCCGGGCTTCTTTGAGAAGTGCGGCTTCCACGTCGTCGACAAGGCGGAGCTTCCGCAGAAGGTCTGGGGCGAGTGCATGCGCTGTCCCAAATTCCCCGATTGCGATGAAATCGCGCTGATATGCAATTTGGATGTGTAGGGTCATGGAGGAGCAGACGCTGGCAACGGAAAAAATATTCGAGGGACGCCGCATCAACCTGCGCGTCGACAGGGTAGTTCTGCCCAGCGGCAGGGAGACAACGCGCGAGATAGCTGGATATCCCAACAGCGTCGGCATCGTGGCCATTGATGAAGATGAGAATGTGATTCTGGTGCGCCAGTACCGCCACGCTGTAGCCAAAACGCTGCTGGAGATACCGGCGGGTGGCATGGAGGACGGGGAGGATCCGGTACAGAGCGCACTGAGGGAGCTTGAAGAGGAGACCGGGTTCACCGCTGAAACGATCGAGCAGATAGGCGGTGCCTATGCGGCGCCGGGCTATTCCACGGAGTTCCTCTATCTGTATCTGGCCACCGGGCTCAAGCCCGGGCTCAGCCGCAACGATGAGGATGAGGAAATCGAGGTCGTTACAGTGCCGCTGAAGGATATACCTCAGATGATAAAATCCGGAGAGTTATGCGACGGCAAGAGCATTATAGGCTTGCTGACGCTGCTGCTGTATCGCGGAGGGTGCGAGAGTTGAAGATCTGCCTCCTCTGCAACCGGGGCAACATGTTCTGCGGCGGGCAGGGGGTTTACCTTTACTACCTGTCGCGGGAGCTGCACCGGCTGGGGCACGAGGTTCATGCTATCGTCGGGCCGCCGTATCCGCAGCTCGCGGAGGGCGTGGTCGAGCACCGCGTCGAAAATCTAAACCTCTTCGAGTTCGGTTTCCCCAAGCACGACCCTTTCAAAATTTTCACCCCTCTCAATCTCTATGATGTCGCCGTGACGCGTGTAGGCAAGTTCCCCGAGATGTTCACCTTCAGCTTCCGTTCGTATGACAAGCTGCGCCGGATAATGAGCGAGAATAAATTTGACATAATACACGACAACCAGACTTTAGGCTACGGTAATATACTTATGAAGTCGCTCGGCGTTCCCGTTGTGGCTACCATCCATCACCCGCTGCCCATCGATAAGAAGACCGACCTGCCTTATATCCACAGCATACAGGGCCGTTTGCGCAGGATACTTTTCTATCCCTTCTTCATGCAGCACCTCTCGGCGGCGGCTATGGACCGCGTCATAACGGTGTCCGATAATGCGGCCAGGGAGATAAACAATTCGTTCAAGGTTCCGCATAAAAAGATGCGCGTGGTCTATAACGGCATCGATACGGATGCTTTCCGTCCGCTGGAGGGTGTCCAGAAGGAGAAGGGGCGCATCATCGTCGTGGCCAATACGTCGGATCGCAAGAAGGGCGTGCTCTACCTCCTGCGCGCCGTGCGCGACCTGCGCAAGGAGATGGATGTCAAACTGACCATCGTCGACCGCGGGCGGCCGGATAACGAGTATACGCCGGCGCTGGCCGAGCGCTGCGGCCTTAACGGCAGCGTGGAGTTCACCGGCAGGCTGAGCACCGAGGATCTGGTAAAACAGTACAACCGGGCCGAGGTCGCGGTCATCCCCTCGCTGTACGAAGGGTTCGGTTTGCCGGCGGCCGAGGCCATGTCCTGCGGAGTGCCCGTCGTCTCCACTACGGCCGGGGCGCTGGCGGAGGTCGTGGATGAGGCGAGCGGCATACTCGTGCCTCCGGGCGATCATACGGCTATAGCCGAAGCGGTGAGGCGGCTGTTGAGCGACGACGACCTGCGCCGGCGCATGGGTGTGGTGGGGCGCGACCGGGTGCTCCGGATGTTCAGCTGGGAGGAAGCCGCCAGGAAGACGCTCGATGTGTACCGGGAGGTCATGTAATTGCTCACCGTTAACTACGAGATATTCAAGATAAAAGAGGGCGACAAGTTCCTCGACGTCGGCTGCGGCGAGGGCCGCCACAGCTTCGAGGCCTCGTCTCGTTTGAACCACGGCGGCGACGGCGGGCTGGTGTGCTCCCTGGATCTCGATAACCTCAGTTTGAGGAAGGCCCACTATGTACTGAACTACATGGAGTCGCAGAACGATGGAACTAAGAACTGGCTGGTGCTCATGGGCGACTCGCTGCGTTTGCCCTTCCGCGACGCCAGCTTCGATAAGATCATCTGTTCCGAGGTCATGGAACACGTGCCGGACCCCGACCAGGGCATCGCCGAGATGGTGCGCGTGCTGAAGCCGGGCGGCCTGATGGCTGTCACCGTCCCGACCTATGTACCGGAGAAGATATGCTGGATGATCGATGAGGATTATTACAACCGTCCCGGCTGCCACGTGAGGATATTCACTACGAAGAAGCTCGTTGCGATACTACGCCGCCACAACCTCAGGGTCTACGGGATACGTTTCGAGCATGCCTTCCATTCAACGTACTGGATTATGAGGTGCTGTTTCGGTCTGATGAACGAGAAGGCCAGAATACCGGCCATGTACCGCAAGCACCTTCTCGACCGGCAGATCATCACCAGGTCCAAATTCGCCGCGGGCATGGAGCGCATTTTTAATTTCATACATCCCAAGAGCATAGTCGTTTATACCGTAAAACCCAAGGAGTGAGCCGAATTTGAAGATATGCCTTCTTTGCTATCGAGGTAACAAATACTGCGGCGGGCAGGGCATTTATCTTTATTACCTGGCCCGAGCGCTTCAGCAGCTGGGGCACGAGGTTGATCTCATCGTCGGGCCGCCGTATCCCGATGTCCCCGAGGGCGTTCGTGTGCACAAGCTGGACAGCCTGAACCTCTACGACCGCCGCCACGACGGCCGGTCATTGTTTGAGTACAACCGTCCGTTCGATCTGATGACCCCGTTCAACCTGTTCGAGTTCGGCGGTACGAAGCTGGGCATGTTCCCGGAGATATTTACATTCAGCCTCAAGGCCTATATGAAGATCCGCGAGCTGGCACTGAGCGGGCATCGCTACGATGTAATCCATGATAACCAGTGCCTTGCTTACGGGCTGCTGTGGATGAAAACGCTGGGCATACCGGTCGTTGCCACCATACACCACCCCCTGCCCATAGACACCCGCGCCGAACTGGCCCAGACCACCAGCGCCTGGCAGAGGTTCCGCCAGCTAATCTTGTACCCGCCGTTCATGCAGGGCTTCGTATCGCGGCGACTGGATGCGGTCATCACAGATTCCGAGAGTTCCTCCGAAGAGATCCGCCGCGAGTTCCGTATAGCCGACGATAAGCTGCATATCGCGTACTGCGGCGTGGATACACAGATATTCCGCAACGGCAACGGCCATCACGCAAAGGACAGGAACGGTCACGGGCGTCTCATCGTTGTGGGACGCACCAGCGATCGCAAAAAAGGCATCCTTTTCCTGCTAAAAGCGCTGCACATACTAAAGGGCCTTGGCGTCAAGGTCAAGCTGACCGTTGTCGATGAGGTTGAACTCAACGAGACCTACGCTCCCGATCTGATTAAGAAATTCGATATCGAGGATATGGTGACGTTCACCGGCAGGGTGACTAACGATGAACTGGTAGAGCATTACTCGTTATCCGATATCGCTATCACCGCGTCCGTTTACGAAGGCTTCGGGCTTCCCGCGGCCGAGGCCATGTCCTGCAGCATTCCCGTTATTACCACAAACGCTGGCGCACTGCCCGAGGTCGTGGGCCGGGACGGCAGCTGCGGCGTGCTGGTCCCGCCCGAGGACCCGGACGCCCTGGCCGATGCCATCAAGCGACTGCTGGCCGACGCCGACCTGCGCCGGAAGCTGGCGGTCGGCGGCAGGAAGCGCATTGAGGAGCGCTTCACATGGGAGGCCTGCGCCAGACGGTGCGTAGAGGTCTATGAAAGCGTCATAGCGGCGCGTAAGCGATAGACGAATAATTGGTCAGATGATATCATAGGCCTCAGACGTTTGAGGCTTTTTGTTTTCTAGCATAGGGAACATTCGAATCGGTTAACTGGAAATGATGTCGATATTGGAATCAAAAGGTAAACCGGACAATGAGACGATAGTATCGGAACATGGCTGCGGGGAGTCCGATTATTCCGCTCCCGCGAGGGCGTTGCGCTGGATTGTTATCCGTTTCTTTAAGATAGTCGAAGTCATCATTAAACTGTTCGGCGCGATTTATTACGGGGTCAAGACTATAGCCGTATTGTTGTTTCACTACTTTATTTGGCCTCATCCAATCTATCTTGGAAGGCACATGTTCAGAAGGCGAAGGTAGCTTTACATTGCGTTTACCGGTTTAATGATAATTTTGTCGATGAGTAAGAGATTGGAGACATGTGGATGATGAATAAGATTCCTTTTCTGGCTATTATCCTGGGCGTAGTGCTGGTTATCATCGCCGTCGTTCTGCCATCCGGTTCCGGTGATACAGAGTTCGTCCGATTAGCGAATATGGTGCCGGAGGAACTGGGCGAGTTCACTTTCATCGATGTCCGCGCGCTTCAATCCGACGAAGCCATGTCTTCGACATGGGAATGGTTCCAGGAGCAGTTCGTCGGGCAGGAGATCTACGGCGAAAACATCAGCAATGTAACGGGTTTCGGCATAGCGGGCAGCGAGTACAGAATCAGGGTGTATTCCGGCAACTTCAACACTTCCCGGATGGTACCGGCCATCGAGGAGACAAGCATCGAGTCGCTACAGTACGAGGGTATAACCATATGGACCGACATGTATTCATACAGCACCGCTATTATAGACGGCGAGGTCTTCATTGGAAGCCGCGATGACGTGCAACTTTGTATCGATGTGTCGAAGGGAGAAGCTGCTTCGCTTTATGGCAACAAAGATGTGCAGGATGTATTCGGCCGCCTGCCCGACGGCTACATCTTTGTAGTGGCAGGGGGCGAATCCCTGTCGGAGACCTACGATTTCCTGGCGGCGGGGGTTGTGGAGTACGTAAGCGGCGGTAATATCTCCAACGTTACGATATTCAAGTTCGAAGATTCAGACGCGGCCCAGGACTACGTAACCCGTATAAGCCCGACATTGCCGGAAAACACTCAGGTTAAACAGGACAGCCGGTATGTGACCATCACCAGCACATCCGAAATTCCGAGCCCTGAGGAGGAAGCGTACAATTCCATATATGATGAGCTGGACTATGCGGTTTACGCGTATTATTACGATCACGATGGCATGATCCCTACGATTAACGGCACAGTGAATATAAGCGGCTATGATGTCCAGATACTGGATATCTGCGCCCTGCGGGTCACCGCGGAGGGCGGGTTCAACGAGGTGCCGGAAGGCGTTGCCGCCATCGACGGCCCGGATAACGACAATTGCGATTCGGGTTGCACGGGCTGTTCGGCAGAGAGTCACTATGTGTGGGCGGTTGATGATTACGGCATCTATTCCGTTTGCGTCGGCGAGGATTGCGATGCCAACGGTGAGGACGGCTTCCAGGGCGTGTGGCCGTAGAGCCGTTATTCCTTGTGATTATTAAGGCGGCGTAAAGCATGGGGGCACGTTATGACGTGCCCCTTTTACATTTCACCGGTTCAGCATATCAACGGAGTCTATATTTATTGCTAGCTTGGGCTATTAAGCTATACCCTGAAGAATCATGTCATTCTAGTTTATGAGTCTCGATTAGTGTAGAATGAATGGCATACAAACTATGTATTTTTGAATCCGGATGAGCGTTGTCGAGATGAATTCCAAGATCGGTTTATTCGATGGGGTATCGCGGCCCGTAACCCGATGGCTGGCTGCTGTCATTATACTGACGGGAGTTGGGCTGTATTGTCTGAATCTTTTAACTATTCCATTGATCTGTATAATACCGATGCAATTCTATGTTATCGTATTCTTAGGCGGTTTAGTATCGGCCATTATTTGTGCAGTGGCATTGTTGGCGGTTACTACGGGGCGTAGGGATACGGGCAACGGTATCGGCTCTCCTCTTCGGAAGTTAAATAGAAGCGATTTATCTGACAGCAAGGCAAAACTGGCTCGTCGATCATATTATGCCGGTATGATATCGGCATTGGTATGCTTGATACCCCTCGGAATGTTTTTCTCGGTGTTTTGCTGGCCTATAATTTTTTTAGGAATGCTGTGCGGCCCTCTGGGCGTGTTTCTGGGGGTGTTAGTATTGCTCAAGGTCACTCTGGAGCAAAGATCAAGGGGGCGCGATATGTATGTGTATCAGCCATTAACCGTGTTTAATATGTGGTGGCTGGTTATTGCAGGAATAATCGGTATGGCGATAGCTACACCTATGGTCGGCGCGTCTGTCGAGATGACGGGCGATGTCGGAGGTGTGGGATTCGACCCGACGTCAAGCATGACCGCGGTAGTAATGGTGGGTGTTTTGTACATCTTTCCGGCCTTCCTGATGGCGTTGAAAAAGAGATGGGCATGGCTTCTATCTGCGCTGATTATGCTGGCTGAGCTTTTATTGTTTTCCCTGTTTTATGCCAACGGCTTTTTCGAGTTTGAACCGATTTCTTCTAAATACTCTTTCGGTTTCATTCTTTATCTAGTGCCGATTGTACTTGTTGTGGCGGAGTTGGCAAGGCATCGGAATTCTGTCGTGAGGATTAGATAGCAGTCGCGGCTTAGGGCTGTGAGTGAGATTAGATATGAGTGAAGAACAAAAATCTGCTATAGTGCAAAATAATAATGAACTGCCTCTAAAAACAATTATTGCTGCGACGATGATGCTGGTTTATGGTGCTAATGCCACGGCAACCGTATTATATGGCCACGTATTTTTCTTGAGTTTGGATATCTTTCCTACCATACTCATATTGGTATTTTCACTGTTGTTTGTCTTGCGTAAAACAAGTTCGATGTGGTGGGGGTGTGTGGTCTCCTTGGCTATTAATGTATTCCAGACTTTATTCTATGCAGTGATTTCTTGGTGGGGTTGGTGGGATTGGGACCGAATAGGGATTGCGACTGTTTTTTCTCTATGGCTCATATTGGCCCTGTTTCTGTTATTGAGCAATATGAAACAATACTTTAAGTATGCTGATAAAACACGGGGGGCTAAGCCTGTAGAATGGACAAGACGGCGCTACCTGGCTCCGGTAGCAATAGTTATAGGTGTCTTTCTTCTTGGAGCTGTTGGACTTACCTTTATTTGGTATGTTAACTCACGTGATGAAGGCTGTGGTGGATGTAGGGCCTACAATACAGTTAGCGATGAACTAAAAAATGCAGTCGCCCAATACGCATCAGATCGCAACGGCTCGCTCCCTATTTTGAGCGGTACTTACATAAATGCCGACTGCTTAAATTGTCCCGTAATCAATATCAGCGCTTTACTAACTGCCAACGGAGGTCTGCTTGCTGAAGTACCACAAAGTTGCAACCTGAGCACCAGCGGCAACGACAACTGCAGAGGGGACACCAACCTGGGATGCAGTAATGAAGGCAGTTACATCTGGATTGCCGACACTTACGGAAATGTATTTTCGTATTGTGCCGGAGCGGAATGTACCACCAATAACTCCGGCTATCAGGATGTATGGCCATAAGGCGGTGCGGTGTGAAAGAAGAATATAAAGTGCGCAGGATAAAAGCTACTCTCCCTCTAAAAACCAAGATAGCCCTGTGGTGGATATTTGTTGTTGGAACGATCATGGTTTTGCTTTTAGCGTTTTACTTTCGCCTAGTGTTAGTCCCTGTGTTATTTAGCCAAGAGATACTTCTGGTATTAATTGTGTTAGTTGCTGGCATTCTCATTTGTGGAAAGAATAAGAATGCGTGGGTATACACTGTAGCAATGCTGTCTATAGAAATAATCTTTTTCTTACTTTTACTGATCGCTTATACTACAACTGCTAGATATTCCTACTACTATCATTCCTTTAGTTACATCTATCATATCTGTTGTGTCTTGCATATGCTTATCCCTCTTATCTTTATCATCCTCGACAGAAAGAACTACTTTGAAATGGTACGTCAGCTTGAATTATCTAAGAAAGATAATGAAAAGGCGAAAAGTGTAGAATAATGACGGCTTCCAGGGCGTGTGGCCGTGATGGGGTGAAATATGAGTGAAGAGCAAGAAAAACCCAGACATACGTGGCATAAGCAAGCCATTTTTCAGTGGTTTTTTGTCGTATTAGTTCTTTGCGTTATAGCTGGTATTATTGTTATGGGAGTAGGCGGGCAGTATGGCCCATTTTATTCACCTAACTGCAACGGGGCCGTCTGGGTTATCGAGTCTGATATTATCTATTATTCTGCCTATCATAATGGCTCGATGCCTGTCTTGAATGGCAGTTATTCAAATGCCAACTGTAGTTCCTGCCACGTCATAAATATGAGTGCCGTCCTTAGTTGCGGCAGTCTATGGGCTGTTCCTGAGGATACTTGGCAAGGACCTGGTGCTGATGATGATAATTGTGATTCACAGGATGGGGCTATCACGGGATGTTCGGCTAGTAATAACTATATCTGGATAGTTGATGCTAACGGGAGTGTATACTCCTATTGCATAGGTATTGATTGTCAAACCAATAACTCTGGTTACCAGGGTTTATTGCCGTGGATGATGTGTGACTAGGCTTATGAAGAAGCTATTGCTGGGAGGATAGACTAAATTACCTCTAGCTTCCCTTCGGCGCGACCTTAATTATAATCACGTCGGACAGTGACGGCAGGCGGCTCGCGATGCCGTCCAGCGTCTTGAGGATGCCGTTTGAAGCCCACTTGGGCATGAGCGAGAGAATCTTACCCCAGTAAGGGGCGGTCCAGAGCAGGGACATGCCCTTTATTTTTTGCACTTTGAAATCGTTTGCGACCGTCGATTTCAGTATGGGGCAGTCGAACTTGTAGTTGTGGTCCTCCGGCGGCTGCCAGGGGTGGCGGTCGCCCGACTGGCGGTATATTTTCTTGACGATGGGGAACCAGTTGCGGCCTATCTTGCAACTCAGGCTGTCGAAGTTGGCTATGGCGATTATGGCCGAGCCGGTCGGTTTCAGCGCCTGTGCCATGTCGGACATAGTCTTAGGCATATCGGCGAAGTGGTCCAGCGCGCCCTTGCAGATTATCTTATCAAGGGAGCGGTTCTTGAACGGCATGGCCTCGCCGATGGCGCGCACCAGGTCCACGTTCCCGTCGCTGTTATCGTCCAGAAAGCTCTTTGCGCCGAGCATCATCTTGCTGGATGGATCGAGGCCTATGGCCAGCGCGCCGTTCTTGGCGAACTGCAATGCGTCGATGGCGCGCCCGCATCCTACGTCGAGCACCCTTTCGCCGTCTATCGGAGATGCCATCTCGAGGATCACCTCGCCCATGCGTTTGAAGATGAACATGGTATCGGGGAATATTATCTCCGGAACGACATCCTCATCGCCCCAGTCCAGGTCGAACTTCTTGGTCTTATAATCCATCATCGCTCCGATATCAGTTTACAACAATTCGGGCCCTTTGTGAGAGGGCCCGCCGTCGATTTTGCTAATCGTCCCAGGAGTTCCTGCCGTGTCGCTCCGTCTTGCGTTTGAATCTCGTCTCCCTGCGCCTGGCCCTGTCTTCCCGTCGCTTTTCCTCGAACCGCATCCATGCCGACATGGCGTCCGCGGACTCTTTGCGTCTCATCCTGGAGCAGTTGTCGCAAGCGCAGTTTGAGGGGTGGCCTTTGTATTTAAAATTTCTGAAAGAGTTGGCTTGGTTCATACTGGTATTTGCTTGCGATACTTGGCCTTACCCTCTTCGTAGAGGTCTCCGCCGTACATATCGTTTATCACTATCGCAGGGAAGTCCTTGACCTCGATGCGCAGCAATGCTTCTGGCCCCAGTTCCTCGTATGCGATGATCTCGGACTTAACGATGCGCTTGGCGATAAGGGCAGCAGCTCCGCCTACGCTGGCGAGGTAGACTGCCTTATATTTCTTGATAGCATCCTTTACGTCCTTAGTGCGCAGGCCCTTGCCCACCATTCCTTTGAGCCCGGCCTCCAGCATGCGCGGCGTGTATGCGTCCATGCGTCCGCTCGTCGTCGGGCCCGAGGAACCTATAACCTTGCCCGGCTTGGTCGGCGACGGCCCCATGTAGTAGATGACCTGTCCTTTAACGTCGAAGGGCAGCTTATCGCCCTTGTTCATCGCCTCGACAAGGCGTTTGTGCGCCGAATCGCGCCCGACGTACATGACGCCGCTGATGAGCACCTGGTCGCCCGCCTTCAGGTCGGCAATGGTTTTATCGTCAAACGGTGAGGTGATATTTTTCTGCATCGCGTTTCTCCGATCGTTATCTCAAGATATTCCTGGCGATGATTGTCCGCTGCAACTCCAGCGCCTCGTCCGACGCGGTAGCGGCTATAGCGTTACGGCACAGCATGGTCATGGGAACGCTTGTCGTATATCCCGGCCCTCCGTAGAGCCGCGTGACCCGGTCCGCCGTCCGGTCCAGCATATCGGTGGCGAAGACCTTGACCATGGCGGAATCGATATGTACATCCTCTTCGGCGTCCGCCTTGCACGCGGCGTAATACACCATCAATCTGGCGGCATGCGCCTCGATCGCTGTGTCCGCCAGGCAGCGCTGCACGCCGGGCCTCTCCTGGATCAGCTTGCCGAAGGCCTGCCAGTTCTGGGCGTATTCCTTGCATATCTCCAGCAGCCTCTCCGCCGCGCCCACGCACCTGGCGCCTCTGGCTATGCGCCGCGGCGGCAGCCACTTGGCTCCCAGGTGGAAGGCCTCGCCCTCCTTGCCTATGACATTCTCGGCGGGAACTTTGCAGTTGTCGAATGTCAGCACTATGGGCTCGATGACCTGGGCGCGGCTGCCCTGACGCTCGCCGCATCCGGATGCGGTATAGCCCGGGGTGTCGCGGTCGACCAGGAAGCATGTCGTTCCGCCGCGGGTGCCCTTCTCCTTGTCGGTCACGGCAAAGACCATGGCGAAGTCGCCCGGATCCGTGATATGCGACATGCACAGCTTGCTTCCGTTTATGATGTAAGAGCCGTTCTCGCGCCTGGCCGTCGTTTCCATCGCAATAGGGTCGGCCTTGCCCTCAAGCATGGCGATGCAAGACTTCTTCTCTTTCGCCAGCAGCGGCTTGAGATAGTTCTGGCGCTGGGCGTCGTTGGCTTCGTACAAGATCGGTGATATATCGCCCAGGTTGAAGGGCACGATGGTTCGCGCAAGCTCTTCTTCAACCAGGCATATGCCCAGCAGGGGCAGCCCTGCGCCGCCGAGCTCCTCGGGCACGCTCACTCCCCACATGCCCATCTCATCCACCAGCGCGAACAGCTTATCCTCCTCCTCGGGAGAAAGCGCCACCCTGCCGGTGGCCTGGTCGCCTTCGCGGCCCAGTATCTCACGCTCCAGCGGCATCAGCTCGTCCTTGACGAACTGCTTCACCGAGTTCTGCAGCATCTTCAATTCTTCGGGAATGGTGAAATCCATCCTAGAACTCCTATATCCAGCTAGATCAAAGCTTCTTCAACGTAAAGGTCCAGGTCCGGCTCCTGCTCGTCGCCGATCCTTGTCTCCAGGCGCGACATGGCCTCGACCATGTGCCGGTTCACTATGTAATGCTTGATCGTCGTATCCACCTGCGGGCACACCAGCGCGCAGTTAAAGCAGCGGTCGCAGTCCTCGCCAACGAGGGTTTCGAGCGCCATCGAGCTTCTCTGTGCCGTCTTCTCCAACCGATTAGGCTCGCGGGCCAGCACCGGGCAGATATCGATGCAGTTGCCGCATCCCAGGCATGCCACGCTGCCGACGATGTCATCGCTTAGCTTGAGGGAGTGATGCGCCCCGAAGCCTGTGGACAAAAGACGGCAACGGGCTACAGGAGAGCAGTGTATATCAAGCACTTTATTAAGTACGGCCTCTATTTCCTTTATGTCTCGCTGTTTATATAACGGCATATCATGGCCTCCGGGTTATGCTACCTTTATCGAGCCGGGAGTTAATTTATCGAAGACGTTGCCTGACAGATAATCGAACGGCTGCCTGGCGTAGTCCGGCAGTATCTTGGGCGATATCGGCCTTGACTCGACCAGACCGGCCTTCTTCATCTCGCCCTGCCATTTGTTCACATGATCCAGCGTTAATTTCCCTACTTTCGCCGTTTTTACGTATTCGGCGGCGGATCTCCCGGCCCTTCTGCCGAAGACCCATATGTCCAGCGTAGAGTTGCCGCCGAGGCGGTTCTTGCCGTGCACCCCGCCCTCGCACTCTCCCCCGGCGAACAGTCCCGGTATAGGCGTAGAGCCGTCCGGCTCTATCTTAATGCCCCCGTTCTGATAGTGCAGGCCGGGATAGATCAACATCGGCTCTTTTGTAATATCGATTCCGAAGCGCTGGAACTGGCGCACCATGGCGGGCAGTTCCTTCTCCACCGTGCCCTTGCCGTGCATCATGTCTATGCGCGGCGAGTCCAGCCATACGCCGATCTGTCCGGTAGGTGTGGGGATTCCCTTATTGCGCTCGGTGCACTCGCGTATGATGCAGGCCGCCAGCATATCCCTGGGCTCCAGCGGGTGGGCGAACTGCTCGCCGTCTATGTTAACCACCTGAGCGCCCACGCCGCGCACCTTCTCGGTGACCAGCTGTCCCAGTATCGCGATGGGATGGGCGGCGCAGGTGGGATGGTATTGCATAGTGTCTATATCCACCAGCGGGCATCCCGCGCGGTAGGCCATAACGAGCCCGTCGGCGGTGGCGCCGTAGTGGTTCGTCGTCGGGAAGCCCTGCACATGCAGGCGTCCTATGCCGCCGGTGGCCATGACCACGGCCTTGGCTTTGACTATAGTTATCTCGTTGGTCTCCATGTTGACCAGCACCGCTCCGGCGGCGTGTCCCTTATCGTCCAGTATTAGCTCTATGGCCGGGGCGAACTCTATATGATTGATATTGCGGCAGCGAATCTCGTCGCGCACTACGCGCATGCACTCCAGGCCGGTGTAGTCCTTGGCACAGTGGCAGCGCGGCACGGCCTCTCCAGCCAGCGCCACCTCATAGTAGGACCCGTCCGGGTTCTTGTCCCAGTTGACGCCCAGCTTTTCCAGCCAGGTGATAGCATCCGGCGCGTCCTTGACAAGGGCCTCGACCAGCTTGACGTTGTTGGTGAAGCGGGCGCCGCCCATGGTGTCCAGGTAGTGCAGGGGAGGAGAATCCTCCGGCCTGTCCGCGGCCTGCGTGCCGCCCTGCGCGCCCACGGTATTGGCGTCGCCAAGGCGCAGCTTGGTAGCTATGAGCACATTGGCCCCGTTCTCCTGAGCGATGAGGGCCGCCGCCCCGCCGCCGCCCCCGGCACCAAGAACGAGTACGTCGACGTCGAAATCAGGTTTCTCCAGATTTACCTTGGCCGGGTCGATGCGGCTGTTGCCTTCAAGCAGATCGGCCAGCTCATTGGGCGTGCGGTCTCCTTTATTCGGCCCCACCAGCAGCTCACGCATGCCCGACTTGATAAAATCGGGGTGGAAGCCGCTGAGCACGGGCTGCCTCTTCTCGACGGGGATACGCGGAATTTCCTCGTGCAACCGCCTGTCCCGCGTGGCCGCAACTTTGTTTACGCTTTCCTGCATATATGACGGATAGGGCATATCTTCTCCCTTTCTAAAGTTCGATGATGGTTATTATTCTTCGTGTATCTTTCGCTCGTTGTACTTCTTCGTCAGCTGCTCGACGCTCATCTTCTGCATCTCGTGTATCTCGGCGTCGTACTTGCCGGCGTTTATCTCCTCGATCCTCTTTAAAGTCTGCTCGGGAATCTTAGTCTGGTGTTTGGCGTGCAGGCGTCGGGCCAGCAGCGCGATGTTGTAGGGCACCAGCCCCTGGGCGCATCTGGCGGCGCACAGCCCGCACATCAGGCAGTCGAATGATTTTTCGGTGACATCCTTCAGGTCGCCCCTGATGGCGGCGGACATGTAGCCGATAACATCCAGGTCCTGGGGACAAGCCTTGGTGCAGGTGTTGCAGCCGAAACATTTGATCAGTTCGGGATATATTTCGAGCACCTGGTCGACGGTGGGCTCCATCGTGTTGATATCGTAGCTGGGCTTGCTTGCCGGGAAGAACGGTATCTGCGTCAGGCACATATCCGGCTCGATGAGCTTCTGGCAGGCCAGGGCGAACCGGAGCGCCGGGTCTCCCTTGAAATTGTAGACGGTGCCGCACGCGCCGCAGAACGCGGACCGGCATCCCACGCCGCGTATCATCCTGTAGCCGCAGTACTCCATCGCCGTCAGGATGGTCAGTCCTTCGGGCACCTTATATTTTTTGCCCATTATGTAGACGTCAATCATGTTTACGGCCTGTTCTTTCTCTGTGGTTGCTTGACTCAAAGCACTGCCTCCTTATGACGTGCGCTGTGGCACTGGATGTTCACTGCTACCGGCATGCTGGCGATATGGGCGGGATGTGTTTCCACGTGCACCGCCAGCGATGTGATCCTGCCCCCGACGCCGCCGGGCCCCACGCCCGTGGCGTTTATCCGCTCCAGCAGCTCGCTCTCCAGTTCAGCGACCTCTTTATCTTGAGAAGGTTCTCCTACTTTTCTTAACAATGATTTCTTTGCCAGCTGCATGGCCCGCTCGGCGCTGCCGCCGATGCCCACGCCGACGATGGTCGGCGGGCACGGGTTGCTGCCGGCCTCCTCGACCGCCTTGACCACGAAGTCGACGACGCCGGCGCGTCCCTGGGCCGGCTTCAGCACGACGAAACGGCTCATGTTCTCGCTTCCGCCTCCTTTGGGAGCTACGGTAAGCTTCAGCTTGTCGCCTTTCACGATTTCGGTATGGATAATCGCGGGCGTGTTGTCTTTGGTGTTAACCCTGGCGGAGAAGGGCTGTTTCACTACCGACTTGCGCAGATATCCCTCGGCGTAGCCCTGCCTCACGCCCTCGTGTATCGCTTCGTATAGATCGCCGCCCGCGACGTGCGCATCCTGGCCGAGCTCGACGAAGACTATGGCCAGCCCGCAGTCCTGGCAAAGGGGCATCTCCTCCTTGGCCGCTATGTCGGCGTTCTCGATTATCTGGTCCAGAACGCCCATTGCCGTCGGCGATTCCTCTTTCTCCCGCGCCTTCTTCAGCGCCGAGAGCACATCCTCGCCCAGGAAGTAGTTGGCTTCCTTGCACAGGCGGGTGACCGTCTTGGTGATATCTTTTGCTGCTATTTCCCTCATGGTTAGCCCAACTTCATTATTTTAAGCAGTTCCTGCACGGCGTCAGCGGATTTCTTGAGCGCGGCGCTCTCTTCCGGCGTCAGCTTCAGTTCGATAACCTGCTCGGCGCCTTTCTCTCCGACCTTGCATGGTACGCCGACGAAGGTCTTATTGATTCCGTACTCGCCCTCGAGCAGTACCGAGCAGGGCAGTATCCTCTTCTGGTCGAAGATTATGGAATCGACCATCTTCACCGTGGCCGCGGACGGTGCGTAGTAGGCGCTGCCAGTCTTGAGCAGGTTCACGATCTCGGCGCCGCCGTTGACGGTGCGCTTGACCATGGCGTCCAGCTTGTCCTTGGCGATGAGCTCAGGGAGGGGTATCCCGCCCACGGTGCTCAGCCTGGGGACGGGCACCATCGTGTCGCCGTGACCGCCGAGCACGCAAACCGAGACGTCCTCCACGGAGACCTTGAGCTCCTGGGCGATGAAGGTCTGGAACCTGGAGGAATCGAGCACGCCGGACTGTCCCAGCACGCGGTTCCTGGGGAATTTGCTCACATGCCAGGCCAGCTGCGTCATGGCGTCCAGCGGGTTGGTCACGCATACGATGATGCAATTAGGCGAATGTTTGGCGATATTCTCGGTGACCTCTGTGATAATCTTCATGTTGGTCATAATAAGGTCGTCGCGGCTCATCCCCGGCTTTCGCGCTATCCCGGAGGTGATGACGACGACATCGGAGTTGGCCGTGTCCGCGTAGTCGTTTGTGCCGGTCATATTGGTATTGAAAGGGATGATCGGCCCGCATTGCAGGATATCCAAACCCTTTCCCTGCGGAAGCCCCTCGACGATGTCCAGCATAACCACGTCGGCGTATCCCTTCTCCGCTATGCGCTGCGCGCAGGTGGCGCCGACATTGCCGGCCCCGATGACTGTCACTTTCTTTCTCATAGACCTACTCCTTCAATCAATATATTTGTTGCATAGTCGCTATTTAAAAAAAGATGGCCAGTAGTCACTACCGGCCATCTCGACGCTTATAAGATTAATGTCCTTACTAATCGAGCCGCTCTTTCCACTCGACTTGTATTATGGCTATCCTTTACTAGGATTTCTGGCAAAACAGTTCCCCTTGGTTAACGGCCCATGGCATTACTTTTCGATTATCGCCAGGACGGCGCCCTTCGTCACGCGGTCCCCGGCCTTGCAGCTTAGCTCTTTGACCTTGCCGGCGATGGGCGAAGGCAAGGCGCTTTCCATCTTCATCGCTTCAAGTATCAGTATGGTTTCCCCGGCCTTGACCTCTTGTCCCACATTAACGACATACTTGATTATCGTGCCGGGCATGGGCGATGTCATAACTCCGTCTCCGGCAGGTATCGCCGCTTTCGGCGCGGGTGCCGGTGCCGCCGCTTTCGGCGCGGGCGCCGGTGTCGCCGTTGCTGCCGCAACTGCAGGCTGGCTCACAGTACGTGCGCCGTTCTGCGGATCGACCTCGACCTGATAGTACTCGTTATCTACGAAGACGTTGTATACCCGAGCCGCAGCGCTCTTTGCCGGCGCCGGTTTCTCCACCTTCTCCACCAGCTTGCCGGCCTTGGCCTTGGCTATAAGGTCTTGCTCTTTCTTGCACTGTTCCAGCGTCTTGGGCTTAACGTCATCGGGGATTGGCTCCAGGCCGTACTTCCATTTCAGGAAGCGCAAACCGGTCTGCGGGTACATGGCATATATAAGTACATCCCCGATGTCCTTAGCAATTCCCTTCGTCGCCTCTTTAGCTTTCTCCATCTCGGGGGCCAGCGTATCAGCCGCGCGAACCGTTATCGGCGTCTCGCCCTTCTCATAGCCCTTGAGCGCCAGCTTCTGCACCTCGGGATCGACGGGGGCTGGCGGCCTGCCGTACAGGCCGTAGAAATAATCCTTAACCTGGCCGGATATCATCTTGTAGCGGCCGAAGAGTACGTTCTGTACCGCTTGCACGCCGACTATCTGGCTTGTGGGCGTGACAAGGGGAGGATAGCCCATATCCTTGCGGGTGCGGGGCAGTTCCGCATAAACCTCGTTGATTCGATCGAGCGCATCGGCCTCTCTAAGCTGGCTCACCAGGTTGGTGAACATGCCTCCCGGTATCTGGTGCGACAACACGCCCGCATCGATTACCGATACCTTGCTGCTGTCGAAAAGGTGTTTATATTTTGGAGCGATTTTTTCCAGGTACTCGTCCAGTTTTAACATAGTTTTCAAGTCGAGATTCGTATCTCTGTCCGTTCCGCTGAGCGTGGCAACAATAGGCTCGACGGCGGGCTGTGATGAGCGCAAGCCGAAAGGAGACAGACAGCAGTCAACTATATCCACTCCGGCCTCGGCGGCCTTGAGATAGGTCATGGATGCCATGCCGCTGGTGTAGTGGGTGTGAAGCTGTATCGGTATTTTGACCGCTTGTTTTAATGCTTTGACAAGATCGTAGGCATCGTACGGGGACAGCAGTCCGGCCATATCCTTTATACAGATACTATCCGCACCCATGCTTTCGAAAACCTTCGCTTTATTGACATAGTATTCGATAGTGAAAACAGGGCCGCCGAGCCTGGGCTCGGTCAGCGTATAACTGAGACAGGCCTGTATGTGCTTGCCCGTTTTCTTTATCTCTTTGAAGGAGGCTTCCACGTTGCGCTCGTCGTTTAAGGCGTCGAATACGCGGAAGATATCGATGCCGACTTCCGCGGAGTGCTTAACGAACGCCTCTACGACATCATCGGCGTAGTTGCGGTAACCCACCAGGTTCTGGCCGCGGAGCAGCATCTGGAATGGGGTCTTGGGCATAAGCTTCTTGAACTTGCGAACTTTCTCCCATGGGTCCTCGTTGAGGAAGCGGGTCATCACGTCGAATGTGGCTCCGCCCCATACCTCCAGCGCGTGGAAACCCATATTATCCATCTCAGCGGCGATGGGCTCCATATCCTCCATTCTCATCCTGGTGGCGAACGACGACTGGTGCGCATCTCTAAATGTGGTGTCCATTATTTTTAAGGGATTCTTCTTTGCCATGTGTGATTATCTCCTTTGCATTGGGCGGGTGTTGCACAACCTTAGCTGCCAGGTGGTGCGCATTCTCATCATCTCACCCACGCCATAGTATTTCCAGTTGCTGACTATTATGGGACGCGGCTTTTCGGAAAGTTGCAGCACAGCCGCCTGGGTTTCCGCTTCGTATTGATCGACGGCGGCGAGAATCGCCGCTATCGTTGTCTTTTTATTCTTCATAGCCCCTCTTAAAGCGGGATATTGCCATGTTTTTTCGGCGGGTTGGTGTCCCGCTTGTTCTGCAGCATCTCGAGAGCCTTGAAAAGCATCGGGCGCGTCTCCCTGGGATCCAGTACATCGTCGATATAGCCGCGGCCCGCTGCGCAGTATGGATTGGCGAACTTATCCTGATATTCCTTGACCAGTTTCTTCTTGGCTTCCTTCTTATCTTCCGCCTTTTTAATCTCGTCCCGGTAAATGATGTTCACGGCTCCGTCCGGACCCATTACGGCGATCTCGGCCTGCGGCCAGGCGAAGTTCATGTCGCCGCGCAGGTGCTTGCTGCTCATCGCGACGTAGGCACCGCCGTAGGCTTTCCTTGTAATTATCGTAATCTTGGGAACGGTGGCCTCCGAGTACGCGTAGATTATCTTGGCTCCGTGCTTGATTATTCCGCCGTATTCCTGATCCACGCCGGGCATATATCCGGGAACGTCGACGAAGGTGATTATCGGCAGGTTGAAGCAGTCGAGGAATCGCACGAAACGCGCCGCCTTGACCGACGCGGTGATATCGATGATGCCCGCGTTAAACGCCGGCTGTTGCGCCACGATGCCCACCGAGCGTCCTCCCAGCCTGGCGAATCCGGTGAGCATGTTCTTGGCGTAGTGCTCGTGAACCTCGAAGAACTCGCCGTCATCGAATATCATCTTGATGACGTCCTTCATGTCATATGGAGCGTTCGGATCGTCGGGAACCGCTTTCAGCAGTCCCTGATCCATCCTGTCGGGGGGATCCTTTGTCTCGGAGAAGGGAGTGTCCTCCATGTTGTTTTGCGGCAGGTAGCTCAGCAGCCTGCGTACCATCTCCAGACAGTCCTTGTCGTCCTGAGCTACGAAGTGGCACACGCCGCTGTGAGTGGCCTGGGCCATGGCTCCGCCGAGCGCTTCATGGGTCACTTCCTCGCCGGTGACGGCCTTGATAACGTCGGGTCCGGTGATGTACATCTGGCTTGTCCCCTGAACCATAAAGATGAAATCGGTGAGGGCCGGTGAATAGACCGCGCCACCCGCGCTCGGACCCATGATGACTGAAATCTGAGGGATGACACCGGACGCCAGGGTGTTTCGCAGGAAGATCTCGCCGTAGCCGGCGAGGCTTTCCACGCCTTCCTGGATGCGGGCTCCGCCCGAGTCGGCGAGTCCGATGAACGGGGCTCCGTTCTTCACAGCCAGGTCCATGACCTTGCACGTCTTCTCGGACATGACCTCGGAGAGCGAGCCGCCGTATACGGTGAAGTCCTGCGCGAACAGGTATACAAGCCGTCCGTTTACCGTGCCGTATCCTGTTACTATCGCGTCGCCGGGGTGTTTCTTGTCGGCCAGTCCGAAATCGGTGCACCTGTGGAGTACGTAGGAGTCCAGTTCTACAAAGCTGCCTTCATCTAAAAATGCCGCTATTCTTTCGCGGGCGGTCATTTTACCCTTTTCATGCTGGGATTTGATCTTGTCTTCGCCGCCGCCCTTCTTAGATGCCTGTCTGCGTTTGCCTAGATCGTTGATTTTATCTTCTATTGCCATTTTACCTCCGGGAGGCAGTTATATTAAAACGGACGAATCCATTATATCCTTCCTAATTTAGTAATGCAAGGATTGTGCAATAATTCACAAAGTACTATTTTGCGGTATTTTAGATAATGAAGAACGGAGATGGATATTCTTGCAGGCCTGTTTTAGATTCGGACGCTTTGCTTGGTGCACAAAAAGAAGGCCGCCTGTTTCGAGACGGCCTTACGAAAGATTTGTTTAGTTACGAAAACCGAAGGATGTGCTAGCCACGCTCCTTGGCGGAAATCGCCTCATGTGTTAGAAGAATCACAAGGGCTCTCTGCGCGATAGGAATATCGATCATCTTGCCGTCAAGCGATGCGGAGGCGAACCCTTTTTGCCTCGCATCCTCGAAGGCGGTGACGACCTGCCTGGCGTACGCCACTTCCTCCTCCGTGGGGCGGAATATCCTGTTCACAATATCCACCTGGCTCGGATGTATAATGAACTTGCCCCTGAATCCCAGATTGCGCGCAAGCGTGGTCTCTTTTATCAAGCCGGGCTCATCCTTGAAGTTGTTATACGGCGTGTCGATAGCGGAGACGCCGGCGGCCCTGGCGGCTATCACTACTTTAGTCCTTGGATAGAGCAGCTCGTTTCCCTCTTCCGAGCGGGTCATGCCAGTCTCAAGCACGAGGTCGTTGGCGCCGAATATCACGCCGTTTACCCTCGGCGAAGAGCTGGCAATCTCGTAAGCGTTGATTAACCCCAGCGCCGTTTCGATCCAAGGCAGTATCTTGACGCGGCCTTCCGGCAGTCCTCTTTTTTTCTCGAGGCGTGTGAGAATCTCGGCTATCTTATGTATATCTTGTGCCGTTGAAGGCTTTGGTTGGCTGATGCCGTCAATACCTTGTATTATGACTGCCTCAAGGTCTTCTTTGGCGAATCCGCTGTCAAGCGGATTTATCCGGACGTAGATTCTGCTGCTGTTGCCCGTGAGTTTTGGAATCCACTTCTCAACTATAGATCGGGCGCGGGCCTTTTCTTCTTGCGGAACGGAGTCTTCCAGGTCTAGCACTACTATATCGGCACGTAACTCCTTCGACTTCTCAAGCATTTTCTCTCTGTTGCCGGGTACGGATAGGATAGTTCTTAAAAGCTCCATAACGCTCCCCTTAATCTATAATCTAATATTACATAATTTATAATAAAAGAATATAATCGGCTTGTCAAGTGTTTTAATCGTGTTTTCCTTATGTTAGAATCTGTAACTATGAATGAATACCTGTGCGAACATATGTTTCTTGGAGGCAGGGAGTTTTGCTGGGGTCGGAGAACATATGTAATGGGCATACTTAATATCACCGATGATTCCTTCTCAGGCGACGGGGTAGGCAACGATGTGGAGGCTGCCGTGGCGCGGGCAAGACGCCTCGTTGAAGAGGGCGCAGACATAATAGACGTTGGCGGAGAATCGACACGGCCTGACTCAAAACCGATTACGGCAGAGGAAGAACTCAACCGTGTGTTACCTATTATTAAGAAGCTTTCCAAAGAAATCGATACGCCTATCTCTATCGATACATATAAATCGGAAGTGGCTCGGCGCGCGCTTGAGGCCGGCGCTAATATGATAAATGACGTGTGGGGCTTGAGGCAAGACCCGGAATTGGCCGGTGTGGCTGCCAAATACGGCGTTCCCATCGTTATCACCGCCAATCAGCGGGATACGCAATATAAGGATATAATGGCGGCGGTCGTTGAGTCGCTGGTGATCGGCATGAATAAAGCTTTAGATGCCGGAGTGGCCTGGGAGAACATCATAATCGATCCGGGGATTGGCTTTGGCAAGACGCTGGAGGGAAACCTCGAAGTCTTGCGTCGATCGAATGAATTGAAGTCGCTGGGCAGGCCGATACTGCTGGGCACTTCACGAAAATCGATGATAGGGCAGGTGCTCGATCTGCCTGTAGATGAGCGTCTGGAGGGCACGGCGGCAACGGTAGCCCTGGGTATCGCCAACGGGGCTGATATCATCCGCGTTCACGATGTGTTGCAGATGAAACGGGTAGCCAGGATGACTGATGCCGTAGTGAGGGGGATAGTGAGGGGGATAAAGTTGTCCTTGAAACCCGTGAGGGTGTACCTATCTCTTGGCTCGAACCTAGGGAATCGGCGGGCGAACTTGATAAAAGCAATCGCGTTGCTTACGCAAGATGGTGGAAAGGTCTCATCGGTCTATGAGACCGAGCCCGTTGGCGTAGGTGAGCAGCCGCGATTTCTCAACATGGTAATAAGAATCGATACCTACATGAGCCCTGTGCAATTGCTATCGTTAATCAAAGGCATCGAAGCCGAAATGGGTCGCGACCTCAGCCTAAAAAACGCTCCCCGCGTTATAGATATTGACATAATATTATATGGCGATACAATTATGGAGTCGCCGGAGCTAACGATTCCTCACCCGCGAATGAGAGAGAGAGCGTTTGTGCTGATTCCGTTCGCGGAGATCGCTCCGGATGTCGTTCACCCGGCTACGGGCGAGCGGGTCGGCGATCTGGCGGCGAGGGTCGAGGGCAGGGATGGAGTGGTAGAGGTAATAAAAAGATCGAAGCTGTTCCCGGAGGTTAGGCATAATGTATGAGGTATCGGTGCGCGAACATTTCAATGCGGCGCATGCGCTCAGGGGCTACCGCGGCAAGTGCGAGAATCTCCACGGCCATCGCTACGAGGTCGTTATAAATCTTCGCTACGATAAGCTGGACGACATCGGGCTGGCGTGCGACTTCGCCGTCGTGAAGAAACACCTTCGAGAAGTACTAGCCGATTTCGACCACGTTTCGCTGAATGATGTCGCTCCGTTTGACAGCGTCAACCCGTCGGCGGAGAACATCGCGGCTAAAATATATGAGGAGCTCCGCAAGAGGAAGCTCCCCATAGTCACGGTTCAGGTTTACGAGTCCCCGGATGCCTGGGTCACATACAAGCCCGGCAAGTGAGGCTATTTCTTGACTTCTTTTTCCTCGGCGATCTCGGGCGGCGATTCGATCTTGGTCACGGCCATGATCCAGCCGATCCAGAAACCCAGCATTAAGACCACAAACACGACAAGTGCTACAGGCACCAGCAGCGCCCACGCTACCTTATCGTATTGCAGGACAACGCCGGCGATGAAAGCCGCGCCGGCCGCAAGAGTTCCAAGACATATGAGTAATCCAACGATGCGAGACATCCGGATGCTACCTCCTATTATCTAAGTGCGAAGATCGGGCGGGAGCAGGTTGGGGATGGTATCTTCGATGGGATACGTTTGAGAGCATTTCTTACAGAAGAGGGAACCCTTGACGACTTCCTTCTCGTTCTCTTCTAAAACGGTAAGCTCCAGGTCTCCCTTGCAGATTGGGCAGGCCAGGATTTCCATCAGGTTCCTTTTCATCATCCCTCCTTGATATGCGAATAGAATTCTACAGCACAAGATTGCATGAAGTCAAATTAAGTCGGGGTTGGGTTTATCAGACCGGCGGATAGTCTCCCGATATTTCGGTCATCGTGTAGGGGCGGGTTTTAAACCCGCCCCTACGGTTAACGATATGCGGAGGGCGAGGCGACCTCGCCCCTACGGTGGTGGTGCCTTGACATCATCCTTGGATTCTCAATAGAATGCGGATGGCATCAAGGGTCAAAAGTGATGAAAAAGACACGAGTCTGCGGACTTCTCGGTATCGAGTATCCGATAATACAGGGCGGCATGACATGGATCGCCAACGCGGAGCTGGCCGCCGCCGTGTCCGAGGCCGGCGGGCTGGGTACGATCAGCCCCAACGCGGGCATGCGTATCGAGGATAACGTCGAAGCTAACCTGAGAGATCAGATACGCAGGGCTAAGGATATTACCTCGAAGCCGTTCGCCATGAACATCGTCGTTCTTATTCCTGAAATAGCGGCACTAGTCGACGTGTTGATCGAGGAAGGGGTTCAGGTCGTCACCACCGCGGCGGGCAATCCCAGACTTCACACAAGTCGTTTCAAAGATGCCGGGATTATAGTACTGCATGTGGTGTCGTCGGTGCGGCAGGCGCAGGTGGCGGAGGAGTGCGGCGTCGATGCCGTCATCGCGGAGGGGTTCGAGGCCGGCGGACACAACGGATTCGATGAGCTGACCACGATGGTATTGGTGCCTCAGATCGTCGATGCGGTGAATATACCGGTCATCGCGGCGGGGGGCATTGCAGATGTGCGGGGGGTGGCCGCCGCGTTCGCGCTGGGTGCGGAGGGGGTGCAGATGGGCACGCGCTTCATCGCTACAATCGAGTGCAACGCCCATCAGGATTTTAAACGCCGCATCGTCGAATCGCCCGATACCGGCACAATGATTACGGGCCGGGCTCTCTCGCCGACTCGAGGACTGAAGAACGAATTTTCCGCTGAGGTAGCTCGGATGGACAAGAAGGGGACAACGGCTGACGAGCTTCTGGCGCACATCGGCATGGGCCGTTCGCGCATGGGGCAGTTCGAAGGCTTGGTCGAAGAGGGTGAACTGTATTGCGGCGAGATATCGGGTATGATTCGCGATATCGTCCCCGCAGGCGATATAATAAAGAAAATAGTCGAGGACTATGACAGGGTTGTCGCGGGATTGCGATAGCCGTATAGTCTAGCGTCGGATATTTAGAAATAGAAATGAGGGAATGTCAGTGAAAAAGACAAAGGTTTGCGATTTGCTGGGAATAGAGTATCCCATAATTCAGGGAGCCATGGGTCTCATCGCGGGTGCGGAGCTGGCCGCTGCGGTATCGGAGGCCGGCGGGCTGGGGGTCATAAGCCCCAACGCGGGGGAGCCTGACTGGAGCAAGGTTGGCGATAACATCAGAAAGCAGATAAAGAAGGCTAAGAGTCTAACCTCCAAGCCTTTCGCGGTGAACTTTCCCATACATATGATCAAGGACGACCGCAGCCTTATCGACATCGCTGTCGCCGAAGGAATCAAGGTCGTCACAACCGGGGCGGGTAGTCCGGCACTTCATACGCCGTATTTTCACGAGCACGGGATAAAAGTGCTGCACCTGGTGGCCACGGTAAAACACGCCGTCGGAGCCGAGAAGGCCGGCGTCGATATCGTTATCGCGGAAGGCTACGAGTCGGGCGGCATCAACAGCCCCGATGAGCTTACCACTTTGGTCCTCATCCCTCAGGTCGTCGACGCGGTCAAGATTCCGGTGGTGGCGGCGGGCGGCATCGGCGACGGGCGCGGGCTGGCGGCGGCGCTGGCGCTGGGGGCGCAGGGCGTGCAGATGGGTACGCGCTTCGTTGCGACAACGGAGTGCCTGGCGCATCCCGATTACAAGAAGTCCATCGTCGAGGCCGGCGATACGGCGACCGTCATCACGGGGCGGGGGCTCATGATGTTCCGCGGGCTGCTGAACGAGCTGACCAGGGACCTCGTGAAGAAGGAACGCTCGGGGGCGCCCGACGAGGAGCGCTCGGTGAAGATGTTCTCCAAGCTGTCCGAGGCGGCGCTGCTGGGTGGGGACGTGGTCAAGGGGCAGGCGGCCTGCGGTGAGGTGGCGGGGCTGGTTCGTGAGGAGATTAGTGCTGGCGAGGTGGTGCGCCGCATGGTGGCGGACTACGATAGAATAGTCAAGGGCCTTTAGCGTCGATTTAATTCTAGGCCAGATATATCTTCCGCATCAGATTTAATAGCCGGTCGAGGACGGGCCTGCACAGCTTTATCACCACCATTACTATGCCTGTCGCCAGGATCGCCAGGGCCAAACCACCCAGGATATCGAGCGGGTAGTGCACGCCTATATATACGCGTCCGAAAGAGATGATGATCGCCGGTATCGATAGGATATATCCCAGCTTGCGGTTGTAGACCCAGAGTCCGATGGCCAGTGCGAACGAAGCAGCGGCGGCGTTGGAGGGGAACGAAGGGTCGGTGGGGGGATAGAATATCAGGTTAACCTTGTCGGGGAAGGCCTCAAAAGGCCGCAGACGGTCGGGCAACACTCCGTTGCAGATGAATACCAGCAGATTGGCTATTCCCATGCTGGCCAGCGAGCATATTACCCCGTACTGATTCTTTGTCCTGTCCGCAATATTGCGTCCTGAGAACCACACGGCGATAAGCGCGATAATCATGACTACGGGCAGGAACAGGTCGCAGGAAAGCGTGCGAATAATCTCATCGATCCAGGATACGTGATCGGAGAGGCCGTTTATCCAGAAGAAGACCGTCTCATCGGCGTGTTTCATCTCGTTCCTCCCTTATCGAAGAATCGAGCGATGGATTGCCAATAGGTCTTCCGTTTAAGAACCTCGATGCCGTCGCGCTGCGTTTCGTCCGGTTCCGCAGTCGGTTTCATATTACGATTGACGAACGATGAAACGCCGAATGTTACCAGCAAGGCCAACACAACACTGACCGCCAGCCAGAGTAGTTGCGGCGGCGTGTCGAAAGTCGGCTCTTTGAGATCTAAGCCGGTGAAGCCGAAGAACCAGATGAAGACGCCGGCGATGGCTACGGAGCCGAAGGTGTAGCCCCATTTTTTTGCGTGAAAAAATGCTATTCCCCGCAGTTCCCACTTGGCCGCGATGATTTGCATCAAGCCGATTACCGCGATAAAGACATATACGCAGTACTCGGCGACAAAGGACCACGATCCAACATATCCGTCCATCAGACTATATCTTTTCCTATCTGCGCGCCGTCGCTTTCATCGATCATGCGCCTGCCGTATTCCAACAGAATTTCGACATCAAGCGGCGGCTTCTTTGCTTCGTAATAGGCCTTAAGCGCGTCGAGCGGCTGCAATCCCTCCGGCGAGAGGCCGGATAAGCGCGGCCTGCGCTCCCGCGATACGTCACGCGAAATGCTAGCTACCTGATAGGCATTTTGCAGTGCCTTGCGAATGGCGGAATCGTCGATATCTTTAGCCAGGCGCTCCGGCATCGATATCTGCACGCGAACTATAGCGTCAGCCACATCGCATCGTTGTATCGCGTTGAGCACAGTCTCCGTCGGCTTGGCTTCCTGCTCTCCGATGTCGATCTTTATCGTCACGAAGTGACGCGCTTTAACCGGCACGAATTCAAAATTAGTCTTACCGCCGCGCTCTATATCGACGATGAAAAATCCCTTATCGTCATCCTCTTCACTGAAGTCGATGCGCTGCAGGCTGCCGGCGTAGACCACGGGCGGGTTCTCATTCATCACCTGCGTCTTGTGTATGTGCCCCAGCGCCACGTAGTCAAACCTGGGGTCGGCCACGTTGCTTTGAAGAAGGCCGTAGTCATTGCCCATGATCATGCTGCGCTCGGAGCCGTATCTGGCGTTGGCTACTGTGACGTGTGCTGCCAGGATAGCGGGTAATCTCGGGTCGAGGTTCTCCATCTCCAACTGCAGGCGTTCGGTCAGGGCGGCCTCCAGCTTCTTGTTCACTTCCTCTGCCAAAAGGTTCTTGGTTTCCTCGCGGCTTAGCAATGCGCTTCTTCTGGCCCAGGGCAGCGCTACTATCTGTATGGTTCCGTTTCCAGTGTCGATTTTGTATGTGCCCAGCGTGTTGGCCACGATAACGTTCGGTATCGACAAGGTCTTGAATATCTCGATCGTCGTCGCGCGGCCGATGGCGTTGGGCAGATCATGGTTGCCGGTGAGGAGCAGGACCGCGACCCCGTTCGATGCCAGCTTCCAGATGCGCCTGGCGAACTCGCGCTGGTGTGTCTGCGAAGGCTCTCGGCTCTTGTAGGCGTCGCCGCAGAACAGAACCAGGTCGACATTATGGTTCAGAGTATAGTCCACGACCTCGTCAAGGGCGTTGAGGAAGTCGTGTAGGCGCGTCGACAGACCTGTTTCGGGATTGATGCCGGTGTTGTAGTTCTCCACCCCGAGGTGCAGGTCGGCGAAGTGCAGTATCCTCATTTCCGTCTCGCCGCCTCAATCATTTGGTATATCTGTTCGCGATCGATGCCGAGTATCGTTACTATCTTAACCTTGCTCGTTTCTCCGCGGTCGATTGTGATGCCGCTTTTACGCGTGCCGAGGGTCTTGCTGAGGAAACTGATAAGCTCTTTGTTGGCTTTGCCCTCGACAGGGGGCGCCGCGATTTTCAGTCGCAGTATGCCCTCTTCAAAACCGAGAACTTCATTGCGCTTTGCGTTTGGATGTACTTGGATTGTCAGCGTAGTTTTTCTATCAGACATACCGTTACTCGACATTTGTTGTATTGACAGGCCAGTGTCGGGATATAGAACCTCTGGTAAAAGCTAATCAACCCCCTGCTATCCCCCAGTCTTGGGGGGATTTTATAAAAAATAGGGGACACCCCTAGAACCCCGTCAGGAAGAATCCTGTACCTCTTCCCCCCCCAATCCCTTTAGGGATAGAAAGCAGTGAGTGCTATATGTCCGAATCCCGGCCTCTTTTTCAACGGTTTCTCATAATACCACAAACGGCTATCTCTACGATAGCCGTTTGGCGATTCGATTTGTTGGTAATGAACTCAGCTAAACCAGGGCTTTAGTCTTCTTTTTGACGAAGTCGACTATATCCTGCAGCGGCGTGCCGGGGACGAATACGCCCGTGGCCCCCAGCTTCTTGAGCGCGGCAAAGTCCTCTTCCCAGATGATTCCGCCAACGAGCAGCATTACGTCGCCTTTTCCGGCCTTCTTAAGCGCCTTGACCACGCTCTCGACCAGCATAACATAGTTCGCCGACATGATGCTGAGGCCGACGATATCGACATCCTCCTGGACCGCTGTGTTGGCGATCTCCTCGGGCGTCATGTTCGATCCATAGATCACCTCGAAGCCGCCGTCTCGCAGCGCGTTGCTTACCGCCACAAGGCCGCGCCAGTGCCCTTCGATGCCCGGTTTTGCCATTAATATCTTTATTTTCTTCGCTGTCTTTTTTGCCATAACAACCTCACAATTTAGATACCCATTGGATATTTCCACTCTCCGTAGACCTTAAGCTGCAGAGCGGAGAGCTCTCCAAGAGTGGCGTAGTTCCGGATAGCTTCAATGGTTGCCGGCATAACGTTCTCGCCCTTCCTGGTGGCCTCTTCGACCTTGGCAAGGCACTTCTTGACAGTGGCGTTGTTGCGTTCCTTCTTGAGCTTTTTGAGCTTCTTTATCTGCGAGGCCGCCGACCGCGTGGGATCGGGCTTGAAGATCGGCACCTCGTAGATCTCCTTATCCAGGCGATGGACATTAACTCCAACGACAGGGATTTCTTTTTTCTGTATCCTGTCTTCGTAGCTTACGATGGCATCGCGATACAGGCGGTGCACCCAGCCCTTGCTGATGGCTTTTGCCAGTCCGCCCTGGGCCTCAACCTCGTCGATGAACTTCCATATCTCTTTCTCCATTGCGTTGGTGAGAGACTCGATGTAGTATGAGCCGCCCAGCGGGTCGATGGTGCGGGTCACGCCGCTCTCGTATTGAACAAGCTGTCCGGTTCTGATCGACAGCAACATCGACTGATCGGTGGGCAGGCAGATGGCCTCGTCGTAGCCGTTGGCATGTATCGACTGCGCGCCGCCGAGCACCCCGGCGAGCACCTGGAACGCGATGCGGATGATGTTGTTGTAAGGCTCCTGGTAGGTGTGAGTGGAACCCGAGCTTTGCACGTGGACGCGGAACTTGGCGCAGTTGGGATCGGTGATACCATAGCGCTCGGTGATGATCTTATACCATATGCGGCGCGCCGCTCTCAGCTTGCACGCCTCTTCGAAGATGTCGTTGTGTACGGCCGTGTTGAATGAGAAGCGCCGCACGAATTTATCCAGCGGTACGCGTCCCCGTTTCTTTTCCTCTTCGATGTACTGGATGCCGTTGGCCATGGCCAGGCCGATCTCCTGCACAGCGTTCACGCCGTTGTCGCGCGCGTTGTACGAGTCGATGGACAGCGCGTTCCACTTCGGCGCGTACTCGGCGCACCACTCGATGAGGTCCACGGCGTAGCGCAGGTTGGCCTCGGGCGATACCTGGTTAAGCAGGTTGAGCGCGCTCCATGCCAGCAGGTCGTTGGCCGATGTTCCCCTGACCTGCGACATCGGGATGCCGCGCTTCTCGGCCATGACCAGGTACATCGCGGTAAGGAAGCCGCCGATCCTGTCGGCAAGGTATGTTGAAACCTTATCGATAGGCAGGTCGGCGAAGCATATTTCCATATCCTGCAGCGTGCTGAACGGCACTCCGGCATGTCCTACCTCGGACGCAGCGCGCGGGTCATCGGCATCCATGCCTGACGGCGTGGTCATGTCGGGCGCCACCGAGAAACCGGTCTGTCCCAGCTTGAATTCTTCTTTATATAATGCGTTTGTCTCTTCCGGAGTATTGAACCCACTGAGGCGCCTGGCGGTCCATGCCTGGCCGCGGTACATGGAAGGATAGGGGCCGCGGGTGAACGGCGGCTCGCCGGATGCGTTGAGATCCTTCTTGTAGTTAAGGCCTTTGATGTCCTCAGGGGTGTAGATGTCCTTTATAGGGATCCCCGACGGGGATAGGTTCTCCTGTGTCATAAAGCCCCCTTATTATATGGAACACCCCGCCGAGTTGCTCGGCGGGGTTCTGAATTATTTCTTCTTCTTGCAGGTCTTCTTTGCGGTTGCGGCTTTCTTCGGAGCGGCCTTCTTTGTTGCCGCTTTACCCTTGCCCCAGCGCTCTTTCTCGACCCTGCCTTTGATATGATCGATTATCACTTCATAGGGAGTGCCGGGTCCGTAAAGGCCGGTCACGCCGGCTTTGATCAGCTTCGGTTTGGCCTTCTCGGAGATGATGCCTCCGCCGATAATTATGATATCGGAGCCCTTCTTCTTAAGCATGTCGGCGACCTCGGTGTAGAACTTCTCTTGCGACCAGGCCAGCGAGCTGAGGGCTACGACGTCGACGTCTTCCGCGATTGCGGTGCTGACTATCATTTCCGAGGTCTGATACCGTCCGGTGTATACCACTTCCATGCCGGCATTCCTCAGAATCTGTGCGATGAGCTCCGCACCTCTGAAGTGCGAATCCGTGCCGGGTTTAGCAACTAATACGCGAATTTTCCTCTTTTCGACCACATTTCCCTCCGATATTTTTAAGTATAAGTTATATCCTTAGTTAAGGAACTTCGGCCGCTCGATCATTCCGACCGTATCGTAGCTGTAGCCGAAAGCCTCGCGGATCATTCCGAGTATCTCAGACCTGGTGGCGTCGGCCTTGAAGCAACTGATGATGTAGGGCATCAGATTCTCTTTCGTCTTGGCCTTCTCCCTCAGCTTGTGCAGCGCAGCGCGGGTCTTCTTGATATCGCGCTTGGCCTTGTATTCTTTGATCTCTTTGAAGAGGTCAGTCTGGGTCTTGTCGAAGTTCTTGAACTCGTACTCGACGATGTCGGGCTCCTTATCGTCGGGCAGCCTGAAGAAGTTCACGCCGACCTGCGGGATGCTGCCGTCGGCAAGGCCGCTGAGTCTCTCGTCGCGGGCGGCGTTGACGTATTTCCTGAGCCAGCCGTTCTGGGCTACGGTCCATATGCCGCCCAGCCCCTCGATCTCCTTCATCAGTTTAAAGGAGGCCTCTTCAAGCTGGTTGGTGAGCCATTCCACATAGTAGGAGCCGCCCAGCGGGTCGGCGGTGAGGCCGACGCCGGTCTCCTGGGCGATGATATGGTTTAAAGCCAGTGTTATGGTCGAGGATTCCTCTGAAGGAATACAGAAGGCCTCGTCATGTCTGGCATAGTCCATTGCGTTGCATCCGCCGATGATGGCCGACATGGCCTGGAAGCCGATGCGTGCGATGTTGTTCAGCGGCTGTTGGCGGGTGATGGTCTGTCCCGGCGTCCTTACGGCTATGCGCAGGCGGCAGGCCTTGTCGTCTTTGGCGCCGAAGCGCTCGCGGGCGATCCGGGCCCACATTCTGCGCGCCGCGCGCAGCTTGCATACCGTCTCGAAGAAGTCGAGCGATGACGCGATGCTGATGGTTACGCGGCTGCCTACCGCTTCGAACGGGACACCTCGGTCTACTACTTCCTGGCAATAGGCCGATACGGATGAAAGTATGATGCCCAGCTGCTGCACCGAGTTGCATCCGGCCTCCCAGAGGTCGTAGGCGATCGGCGCGAACGGCGAGAACTTGGGCATTTCCTTGCAGCAGAACTCGGTGAGGTCGCCGTTGAGCCTGCGCCCGATGTCCAGCGGGAAGTCCACGCTGAAGCCGGTAGCGGCGTTGGAGACGGGGTCGTTGATGCATGAGCCCCTGATGAGCTTCTTGTCGACGCCCCACATGTCGGCGACGGTGGCCAGCTCCGCCACGCAGAGGCAGTCGTCCTGCTGGGATGATGCGCCGTGGAAAGTGATGATAGCTGTGGTGATATCGATGCCTTTGAGGTCGGCCTCCATGCGCCGCCATGAGTACATCTCGGGGCCGTAACCTGCATCGTACTTGGCGAGGGGATGGTCGGGGTCGCATCCCGTCCTGCCGACATCGCCTGAAGAAAGATAGATGGTGTCGGCGCCTGCTTCCCAGATAACCTTTCTTTCTTTCCTGCTCTTCTCCGCGGTCTCGCGGGTGAGAGCCTGCGCGCTGACCCACAGCATATTGCGGTACATTCCTTTGTAGAGTCCGCGGGTGTAGGGGTACTCTCCGTCGTTACCCAGATCTTTCTTGTAGGTGAGGCCCTTTACGTCATCCGGGCCGTAGGAGGGTTTGACCTCGAAGCCGCTTTCCGTCGTTGTCTTGACGAAAGTCCGCTTCGAGCGGTCAAAGGTGATTACGTCTTTTTCTTTAGCCATTCTCGCTCCCCACTTTAGAATTTGTTACGTGCAAAACAATGCCGATTGATTATATAGTTTTCGGGCATTCCGTGTCAACTGAACCGCTAGTAAAGCGTGTGACACCTATTTGAAGCATAACGGATGAGATTATATCATAAGGAAAGAGGGGAGGGAAGTCTTTGTCGATTATTTTCCTGCGTAGGCTTCCTCAAAAGTAGGGTGGGTAGAGCATAGTGAAACCCACCAAAATATGATAATAGCGGTTTGCGGTGGGTTAAACACAAGTTAACCCACCCTACGGTTACGGCGGCGGATTAGAAATCCGCCCTACGTGCTGGTTGTGATGGTGGGCACAGCCCACCCTACATTGCTACGCTCGTCATTCCGGCGCAGGCCGGAATCCATGGTGGTGTGGAGTGGATGCCGGATCAGGTCCGGCATGACGAGGGTTGTGTTTACTTCGGCTTTCTCAGCTTAAGGTTGTAGCCCTTCTGCTGCGCTATCCTGTCCAGTATCGCATGCATGTTCTTGGCTTTGCCCTTAGAATCGAGCTTTTTCGATGTCTTTTTGGCCTCGATCAGGGCTTGCTCCAGCTCTTTTATTTCAAGAACCGTCGCCGCGATGCAGTAGTAGTTCTTAGACTGCCCGTCATTGAAATCTCTCAGCATCTCTTTCAGAAACGCTTCCCTGGTCTTCTGCAGCTTGTCGAAGTTGACGATGCTGTTCCTTTTTATTAATGCGATGTCGCCCTCAAGCGTCTGATAGCATTTGAAACTGTCGACGGTCCTGCTCGCCTTCCTGTGTGCGCCCCATTTTGGGCAGTTATCGCTCTGCTCGCATTCCCAGCAGAACTCGACGCCTTTTTTCTTTAAAGCGCATGTGATGAAGGGACATCCCGCCCCCATCCTCGATTCGGTCTTGCAGCCATGGCACCTGCTCTCGCCGTCGGTGTGATACCTGGGGCAGAGCCGGCACGAGAGACCGCAAATGCCGATGGCAGGATATCTGGGTATCATCGTCGCGGCCTTTAGCTCTTATTTTCCCTCGGCGCCTAGCAGCTTGCCGCCGGGCGGAAGAACCTCTATCGATTCGCCGGACAGCTTCTTGTTCAGCGTGTCGACGAGCACGGCCACGGGCACGCGTATCTGCTTCATGCTGTCGCGGTCGCGGATGGTGACGGCGTTATCCTCCAGCGACTCGAAATCGACGGTCACCGAGAGCGGCGTGCCGATCTCGTCCTGGCGGCGGTAGCGCCTGCCGATGCTCTGCGTGTCGTCGTACTGGGAGTTTATCTGCTTGCGCACCAGGGCGTGGACGTCCCGGGCCATGCGCGACAGGTTCTCCTTCTTGCTCAGGGGGAGGATGGCCACCTTCACCGGCGCGATGTCGGGGTGGAAGTGCAGCACGGTGCGTATCTCGTCCTTGTCCGGCTCCTCGTCATACGCGTCGATGAGGAAGGCTAATGCGTTTCGGTCGACTCCCGATGACGGCTCGATGACGCAGGGCATGTACTTCTCCTTGGTCTCGGCATCGAAGTAGCTCAAATCCTTGCCGCTGAACTTTGAATGTTGCGTCAGGTCGAAGTCGCCGCGGCTGGCGATGCCCTCGATCTCGGACCAGCCGATGGGGAACAGGTACTCCACATCGGAGCAGGCCCTGGCGTAGTGCGCCAGCTCTTCCCTGGCGTGCTCGCGCATTCGCAGGTTCTCCTTCTTGATGCCCAGGTTCAAATACCAGTTGAAACGCTGGTCCAGCCAGTACTCATACCATTTGCCCTCGGTGCCCGGCTTGACGAAGAATTCCATCTCCATCTGCTCGAACTCGCGGCAGCGGAAGATGAAGTTGCCGGTGGTGATCTCATTGCGGAAGGATTTTCCTATCTGTGCGATGCCGAAGGGCGGCTTCTTTCGCGTCGTCTCCATGACGTTAGCGAAGTTGACGAATATGCCCTGCGCCGTCTCCGGACGCAGATAAACAATTGCGTTATCCCCCTCTATCGGGCCGGCGAAGGTCTTGAACATCAGGTTGAACATTTTCCCTTCGGTAAGCTCGCCGCCGCAATCCGGGCAGACCTCGCCCTCCAGGTGGTCGGCGCGCCAGCGCTGGTTGCAGCCTTTGCACTCTCTCAAGAGATCGGCAAACCCCTCCTCATGACCGCTGGCCTTCCACACGGAACGATGCATAAGGATACTGGCATCGATGCCGACGATATCCTCGCGCTCTTTCACCATGGAACGCCACCAGGCTTCTTTCACGTTGCGCTTGAGTTCAACACCTATCGGGCCGTAGTCCCAGCAGGCGGACATCCCGCCATAAATCTCGCTCGACTGAAATATAAAACCCCGCCGCTTGCACAGCGAGACGATCTTTTCCATGCTTGCTTTCAATAAAGTACTCCCTAAAAAATAAGTGGCCTAGAAAAAGTTAACAGTTTTGCACCTGAAAGTCAAAGCCTTGACACGGTGGGAGGTATCATGAAAAAATGGCTGTATGATTATACGCGGATTTGAAATAGGACCGTTCTGGACCGACTGCTACATCGTCGGCTCGGAAAGCACCGGCGAGGGCATGATCATCGACCCTGCCGCCGATGCGGACTTCATCATGAAGCAGGTAAAGAACATGAACCTCGATATCAAGATAATCGTGGCGACGCACAGCCACCCGGACCACCTGATGGCCCTCGGTGATGTAATGAAGGCGACCGGCGCCAAGTTCGCGATGCATGGGGATGAGCCCAGCGGCGAGAGGGCGGTGGGGGCGTCGCGCATGATCAGCATCATGGTGGGGGGGCCGGTGGAGGCGCCGCCTGACCCCGATATAGTTCTAAAGGACGGAGACATTATCGAAGTCGGAGACCTCAAATTCACAGTGCTCCATACCCCCGGACACAGCCCGGGGGGCATCTGCCTTTATGGCAACGGGGTGGCCTTCGTCGGCGACACGCTGTTCAACCTCAGCGTGGGCCGCAGCGATTTTCCCGGTTGCAGCCACGAGGTGCTCATCGACAGCATCCGGCGCAAACTGATGACACTGCCGGACGATACGACCGTTTATCCCGGACACGGGCCCAAGACCACCATCGGCGATGAGCGACGGCACAATCCGTTCCTCCGATTCTAGTCGCCGATTGACAACACGGTTTTATGGGTGTAATATTCCCTAGTTATTTTCTTTGTTCGCATGTGTAATGATATCCTTTGATAGTGGTGCTTTTTGAATTGTAATCGGGCATATGTTTGCCGGAAGACTTTCTTCTCATAGGAAAATTATTTCATGGATAAAGAGAATGGTTCGGATTTGCCTGACGACAGGGAAAAGCCGTCGGATGAATCGGACAAACATGAATCGCAAAATAGAACAGTTCGCCCTGACCGTATCATAATAGGCGAGGCAAAGAAGGGTCTCAGTTACGGTAATGTCTACGTGCGCAAGGCCGGCCATACGATTAACGCAGGCGTACCCAGGATAGCCCGATCGCGCGTCGTAGTAAAGAAGGCTAACCGCAAGCTGAAAAAGCTTGTTAGAGGTTCACGCGTCGGAAAAGAGGAGCCGTCCCAGGCAGGGATTCCACAGGCAGCCGGTGAACCGAAGCCGCAGGGTAAAGAGATACGCCCCGATCTCATAATAAGTGAGGTCAGGCAGGGTGCGCGGTTTGGCGATAAATATGTGCGCACACGACAGTCTCATCCTCAATATTTTCGCAAGGTCGGCCCCGCGCATTTCGTTGCAACCCCGGAATCCGATCGTCCGGCTGGTTTGTTTGCGAGGATTTACAGGGTACTTAAGAGAATCATCATCGGCCGTCCACTGGAAACGGCACAGGAATCCCTGGAGCGTCTGACTAAATTTAAGGCATTGGCGATCTTCGGCTCGGATGCGATCTCATCGAGCGCATACGCAACGGAAGCCGCGCTTGTGATTCTGATGGCTGCGGGGAATCTTGCCTTGCATACATCGCTATACATATCGATCGCCATTATAGTGATGCTGATCATCGTCTCTTTTTCCTACCGTCAGATTATTTACGCATATCCCGGCGGCGGCGGGTCATATGTTGTCAGCCGTGAAAACCTGGGCGAGAAGGCCGGACTGATCGCCGCCGCGGCATTGATGATCGACTATATTCTCATGGTCTCCGTTTCCATAGCCGCCGGTACCGAGGCGGTAACCTCGGCGCTGATAGCATCGGGGTACGGCGAACAGATTGCATCGATACAACAGACGCTGCCGGCGTTCTTTAATCTGAACGTTCTCTTAAGTCTTTTCTTCATCGCGCTGCTGACGTTCGGCAACCTGCGCGGCATTCGCGAGTCCGGCACGCTTTTCGCTATTCCAACCTATCTATTTATCGTAAGTCTAGCCGCAATGCTCGTTGTGGGGCTGGTTAAAGCGGCCAGCGGAACCCTGCAGCCCAGCAGCGCACCTCCCGTAATCGAGACCGCCGCGCCGGTCCTGACCCTATGGCTGATTCTCAGGGCTTTTTCCGCCGGCGCCGTGGCCATGAGCGGTACCGAGGCGATTTCTAACGGAGTCACCGCGTTTCAGAAACCGGAAGCTAAGAATGCCGCAAGAACGCTTATAGTCATGGCTGTAGTTCTGGGGACGGCCTTTCTCGGCATATCATATCTGTCAAGCAAGATGGGGCTGGTGCCCGGTGAAGAGACGATTATCTCGCAGGTGGCGCACGCCGTCTTTGGCGTAAACGCGTTCTACATCATTTTCCAGATCGCTACCATAGGCATTCTAGTTATCGCCGCGAATACCGCTTTCGCTGTATTTCCACGCTTGGTATCGGTTATGGCGCATGATCGCTATATGCCGCACCAGTTCACGGACAGAGGGGACCGTCTGGCATATTCCACGGGTATCATCGCCCTGGGAGCAATTGCGGCGTTGCTCGTTGTTATATTTCAGGGGAATGTGCATAACCTTATTCACTTATATGCCGTGGGCGTTTTCCTGGCGTTTTTCCTGGCTAACTCCGGCATGGTTGTGCACTGGTGGAAGGAGAGGGGGCCTAAGTGGAGATTCAGCATCACTGTTAACGGCGTAAGCGCCGTCGTCACTTTTGGCATCCTGCTTGTTGTTGTGGCGACAAAATTCATGCTCGGGGCATGGATCATCGTCTTACTAATACCGATATTGGTAGCGATATTCTTAGCGATTCAACGGCATTACAACAACGTAGGGGAGCAGCTGCGTATAGTGCCGGAGCAACTGCCGTCGACCAAGATCGATCAGGTGGTCATCGTACCTATCGAGGATATAAACTATGCATCGCTGCGGGCAATAGCATTCGCAAGGAGCGTTGCGAGCGACGCCATTATGCTGCATGTATCGACCGATCCGGAAAGCGCCGAGAAGGTTAAAGAAAGAGTTAACGCCTATGCTCCGGATTTAAAGCTGGCCGTTATCGAGTCGCCGTTCCGCTCATTTGTGCGCCCGCTGCTGGCGTATATCAGGGCAATTCATAGTCAGAAGCCGGATGCTTTCGTAACCATCGTACTGCCGGAGTTCATCACGGCGCACTGGTGGGAGAGATATTTGCACGAGCGCAGCGCTTTGCGGTTACATCGTGCCTTCGAGAAACATCCCAACATCGCGGTAGTTATAGTTCCGTACTTACTGGATAAGTAGTGCGGGGATGAATGTAACACTGCGTTCTTCGAGTAAGTGTCGATTCACACTATCTAATATGGCTTTACCTCCAAGGGAACGGCGGGGTGTGTGTCGGCAGCCGTTTAACGGCGGAATTCAGAGAAAAACTAAGGCCATGCCCGACGAGACTATCGTCTACCCCGGGCATGGCCCTAAAACCACTATTGGCATCGAGCGCAAGAGTAACCCGTTTCTTCGCGGTTAGCCCAGCAGCCCGTTTGTGCCCTCAAGCACCGGTGCAAGAACCAGCGCCACAATGGACATCAGTTTTATCATGATGTTCAGCGAGGGGCCGGAAGTATCCTTGAACGGATCGCCTACGGTATCGCCGACCACGGCAGCCTTGTGGGCATCCGAGCCCTTGCCGCCGAACTTTCCGGTCTCGATCCACTTCTTGGCGTTATCCCACGCGCCACCGGCGTTGGACATCATTACAGCCATCATGAATCCCGTTGCGACGGCTCCAACAAGGAAACCTGCCAGAGCAATGGGGCCCAGAATGAAGCCGACAGCAATGGGTATCACTACCGTCAGGAGACCCGGTGCGATCATTTCCTTGAGTGCGGATTTAGTGGATATATCCACGCACTTTCCGTACTCCGGTTTACTCTCACCGGTCATGATCCCCGGGATTTCGCGGAACTGCCGCCGAACCTCATTGATTATAGCGAAAGAGGCTCGACCCACCGCGTCGATGGTCAGGGCGCAGAAGAGACATGGCATCAGAACGCCCAGGAAGATCCCCGCGATTACCGATGTATCCAGCAAACTGAGCTGGCTGACATCGATCACCCCACCTTCGATAGTCACAATTCCCGCAGCAAAAGCGTAGGAGAGCATCAGCGCCAGAGCCGTAAGTCCGGCAGCACCGATAGCAAAACCCTTTCCTGTTGCCGCAGTGGTATTACCCAGTGAGTCGAGGGCATCGGTACGATTCCTGACATCCTCGGGCAGGTCCGACATCTCTGCGATGCCGCCGGCATTGTCCGCCACAGGCCCGTAGGCATCGGTTGCAAGTGTGACGCCTAGCGTGGAAAGCATACCGATACCGGCGATCGCTATTCCGTAGACGTTACCGAAGTAATCTGCCACCAGGATTGCGATTGCGATTATCACGAGCGGCGGTATGGTGCTCAACAGGCCGACAGCGAATCCCTTGGTGATGTTGGTGCCCGCTCCGGTCTGAGACGCTTTGGAAACCCCGCGTGTGGGCCCGAATTCGTATGAAGTGAAGTAGTTGGTGCTTTCTCCTATCAATACGCCGGCGATCAGACCGGTCATGATAGCCCCGAATACTCCCCATGAAGCATCGAGGAAGTATACCGCCAGAGCGGAAAATCCCGCGGTCAATATAGCCGCTGAGAAAGTGCCGCGCCTGAGCGCGTTAAGCAGAGCCTTCATCTCGGGCTTATTACCTACCTTGACAAGGAACACTCCGATGAGAGAGGCGATGATACCGCCCGCGGCCACCATCATCGGCAGGTTCCAGGCAGCCTTCTCCATCTCGCTTTCGGTTCCGGCGAACAGGGTAGCGCCCACCGCCACCATAGAAAGTGTCATAGTGGCGATGATGGCATCCACATAGGACTCAAACAGGTCGGCACCCATGCCGGCCACGTCACCGACGTTGTCTCCGACTAAGTCCGCGATAACGGCGGCGTTGCGCGGGTCGTCCTCAGGGATGCCCTGCTCCACCTTGCCGACCAGGTCGGCGCCCGTATCGGCCGCCTTGGTGTAGATGCCGCCTCCGGCCCTGGCGAAGATCGCCACCAGCGACGCGCCGAAGCCGAATCCGGGGATAATTTGCAGAAAGTCTACATTCCCATTGAAAGCAAAGTACAGGACAGACAAGCCCAGGATACCGATGCCAACGACCGAGATACCCATTACTGCACCGCTGCGGAATGAGACTCTCAGTCCCTGGTTCAAACTTTTAGCAGCCGCAGCCGCAGTACGGTTGTTGGACCTGATGGCAATGTTCATTCCGACAAAGCCGGTAATCGCCGAACAAGCCGCGCCAAAAACGAAGGCAAGGGCAGCCCATGGGCTGATAATAAAGCCCAGCGCGATTGCGAGAACCACCACAAATACAGCCAGTATCTGGTATTCCCGCTTTATGAAGGCCATAGCGCCCTCTCTGATGGCGGCTGAGATCTCTCTCATCCGTTCCGTGCCTTCATCCTGCCGCAGCACGTAGGCGGCAAATGATGCGGCAGCAACGAGTCCCAAGACTCCTGCGATTACCGCATAATAAATTGGGTCCATATACACCTCCTATTTTATTTTATTTTCGAGGTTGGACAGCTTTCCCTCCAGCTTTTGTTGCTGTAAGGCTACGGTCAGGTCACCTCTGGTCTTCTCCAGTATGCCACGCGTCGAGTCGGTAGTTCTTCTCAAACCGCCGGTCATGGCATCGGGGAAATCCATGGTGACCAGCACCCCGTAGATATCGTCCATCGCCTCGAGTAGCTCCTCACATCGTGCGATATCGCCTTTGCGCATCGTGTCCAGCGTATGCCGTCTCAACTCTCCCACCGCCTCCGCTATTCCATTAAGGTAGGCGGCATATCCTACCTTGATATCATCGGGACCGGGAATCGTTCCTTCTACGATTATAGATAAAGTAGAGCAGCCCTCCGCGTATTCCTTCTGGGCGCTGTAGACGAAGCCGCTGTGAAGCAGGTCCTGGTGCTCTTTGAGGACTTCTTCGAGCTCCCGTATCAGATCGCGGGCGGAGTCCAGTTTCTTTCTCGCGTCGTCGTATTCGCCGCGGTGCACGGCGCGGATGCCTTCGGAGCAGAAGCGGATGGCCTCACGCGATGACCGCAACGCCTGTTCCCGGGCTATATCTTTCGATGAAAAAGCCGCCCGCGCCTTTTCAGATATTGCTTCAAGGTGGGCCGCTAACTTTCCCATCTATCTTGCCTCCAGCCTTTCCGCGATCTTATGAGCGGCCCGTTCTATATCGTCGCTTGCCAGGACGGCGCTGATCACGGCCACCGCATCAGCCCCGGCGTCGACGACGGCGCGGGCGTTGTCCGCATTGATGCCGCCGATGGCGACGATCGGCAGCGACACCGAATCTCTAATCTCCCGCAGCCTGTCCAGTCCGACAACATTGATATCCGATTTGGATTGCGTCGGATATATGGAACCGACGGCAACATAGTCGGCGCCGTCGGCCTCGGCCTTGCGCGCCTCGTCCACCGTCGTAGTTGAGCATCCCAGCAGCTTATCGATCGCGAGCAGGCGGCGTGCGTCTGAGACAGGGATATCCTCCTGCCCGACGTGAAGCCCGTCGGCTTCTGACGCCAGCGCTATGCCCAAGTCGTCGTTCACGATAAAGGGAACACCTGAAGGCACGCAGGCATCTTTGAGCTTCCTTGCGGAGTTGAGTATCCGGGATTTATTACCAAGTTTATCTCGAAGCTGAATGATATTTGCGCCGCCGCGGATGGCCTGTCTGCAGGCGTCGACCTCGTCTTTCCCACTCAATAACTCCCTGTCGATTATCACGTATAGGCCCGCTATACGCCTGCCGCGGCGTGATACCTTGCCTTCGAGTTCTCTCTCGATATCGTAAATTGCAAAGCGAGCCCGCTTGAATTTCATTGGATCAAGGTCGACATCCGGCAGTTTGGCGAACTCCTCCAGCACCCTTAGCGATTCGGTGACCCTCCTGGCGTTGGCGGTAACAACATCGTTCACATCACTCCGGGACATGCTTTCCTTGGAAAAAGCGGTGACGTCTCTTTCGGAGTCGCGCGCTGTTAGAAGGGTAGTCTGGAAGGATTTCGCATCGGAAAGAAGATCATGGCGCAGGGCCTTCAGCCGTGAGCTTAAGGCCGCGTCGTTTAATATGAATCGAGCCACGTCCTCGAGAAGGCGCATCCCTTCGCTGAGACGATTAAGATTAGCATCGATTAGACGAAGCATTAATTATATATCCTTGATCTTGTCCGGCATCTCACCGTCACGCGCTTTCTCAATCATATCGTTGACCTCGGAGAAGGTCTTGCTGTATTCCGGGCTGTGCATGTCTATGCCGAGCTGCTTGAGACGATGTTCCGTGTATCTCCCGATGTTGCGCGGGTCGCTGTAATATTTCTCGTCACCTATCGCAGGCGGCGGGCCCATTTCCTCGGTCCATACGCCGGCTTTATTGTGATAGGCGATTCGGGAAACGAGGCGCTTCAGGTCGCTTCCACCGCATTCCGGACAGACGGCCTGCCTTGAGGTATCTCTAAGGAAGACGCTTACCTTTCTACCGCATCCTCCGCATTTGAACTCGTAGATGGGCATATTCCCTAATCGTCCTCTTTGACTTTCTTGTCCTTCTTCTTCCTCTCGGCTTTTTCCTTCATTGCTTCCAACTTATCGGGAGGAGGAGTTCGGGGGGCGGTTACGCCGGGTATCATGGGCCATTCGCCCTTTTCCATGCGTTCAAGATGCTCGTCGTACTCGGTGGGCTCGTGGCCGGTTTCCATGCCGCGCATCATGCGCTTGTTCCAATCGGCCATGGCGCGGGGATCATTGTTCAGCATGCCGCTGGTAAGCTGGTTGTCGCCGAGGATGTCTTCGTAGATGTCCTTGTAGGTTCCGCGAACGGCGAAACGCGAGAAACGGCGTTCAAGCCTCTCTCCTTTGCAGATAGGGCACTTGGGTTTAGTATCTAACTTCCGCAAAAGTATGCTGACGCGGCGGTTGCAATCTTTACATAAATATTCGTAAACGGGCATAACACACTCAATTCCCGAGGGTTAATTTTAGCACATCGACTCAATATGGTAAATAGTAATAGGGTTATGGTTAAGTGTGAAGGCAGTTAATACCTTTAAGTCGTCGCCCAACCCGTGGCGTTCTCGATAAGATTCAATCTCAGCAGCTCGCCTTTCGCGTTCAGGTCTATAGCTATTAAGTCGATGCGGCAAGCCTCCGGCTGCTCGCCGGTGTCGCTCAGGTAGGCCTCGGCCAGTGCGACGAGGCGCTTCTTCTTTCTCTCTGTTATCGACTCTTCAGCACTGCCGAACGACTTGCCCGTCTTGGCGCGCACCTCTATAAAGACGAGCGCACCGTCCTTCCATGCGATGATGTCTATCTCGCCGGCCCTGGTGCGGTAGTTGCGCTCGCGTATCTTGTAGCCGCGTTTTAACAGATAGTCTGTGGCGATGTTCTCCGCGATGGCGCCTGTTTCTCTGCGATTCATAATCTTTGTGGAAACTCCCTGGAATCCCCCTTGAAAGGGGGAAACAATAACCGAACCCCCTGTTAGTCCCCCATACGTTGGGGGACTTAAAAATGTTTAGGGGACACCCCTACAACCCCGTCCACGATTCATCGGGGTACCTCTTTCCTTTAGGACTGTAATTGCGAGGAGTCCTTCCATGATATCACGGTATATGGAAGGACGACGTGGCAATCTCGTAGCCGGTCAACCCCCTGCTATCCCCCAGTCTTGGGGGATGTATGAAAAGATTAGGGGACACCCCTACAACCCCGTCAAGAGACCTTGTCTCCTGTACCTCTTATTACGTTGGTCACAGGGTAGGGGCGAAAAATTTTTCGCCCCTACCTACGGTATTCTCTCTGAGTATATGCTTTGTGTTGCTCGCAGGCAATATTATCGTATAATAAAAAAGTGAAAGCTGTAGCGGAATGTTATGACTGCCTGGCGCGGCTGCTGAGTCAAGCGGCGAGTTATGCAACGACTGATCACGCCTTACGGTCTGAGGCTATCGAGGCGGGTACGGTAGTGCTCGACAAGCACTTCTCCATTGACTGTCTGACCATAGATGTCGCCACCAGGATTCACCGCGTCGTCCGGGATATCACCGGAAATCCTGATCCATATCTTCCTATGAAGGAGCGGGAGATGGAGCTTTCCCGTACACTTGTCGCTCAGGTTGGGGCTCCGTCATCGAACGATTTCAAGTCTTATCTGTCGCTGGCGCTGGCGGGCAACGCCATAGATTTCTTCCGCGACCTTGAGCAGGTGAAGAAGGACATCGAGTCGCCGATAACATTCGCAGTTGATGATTCGTCCGATTTCGAGCGAAGGCTGAAGGGGGCCAGAACATTAATGTTCCTCGCCGATAACACGGGTGAAGTATTTTTCGACCTGCCGCTGGTGAAATGGCTCAGGCAGTTCGTGTCTGTCACATATGTTGTCAAGGGATCGCCTGTCCAGAACGACGCCACCATCGATGATCTGCGCCGCGCCGGCCTCGATGGGCGGCTTGGCCGCGTAATAACCACGGGACTCGACGCTCCCGGTGTCTTGTTCGAGGCGGCGTCGCAAGAATTCAGGAGCGAGTTCGCCGCCGCTGACCTGGTGATAGCCAAGGGGATGGGGCACTGGGAGGGGCTTACCGAGTTGCCACCGACCGGCAAGGTGTTTCACTGCTCCATGGCCAAGTGCAAACCTGTTGCCGATTCCATGGGCGTACCGTTAAACAGCTTTGTAGCGATAATGAGGTGATTTGATGCAGGTGGAAGACACTATTTTCTATCCCGAGAAAGAACTCCTGGGCCAGCCCGGCGACCTGGGCCTGGAGTTCGAGGATATTACATTTAGAATGGCCGATGCTTTAACACTTCACGGATGGTTCGTGCCCGGCAGCCGCCGCGAGACATTGCTGTGGTGCCACGGAAACGCCGGCAACATAGGCGACCGTCTGGACCAATTGAAGCTGCTTCACGACAGGCTCGATGTCAATATATTCATCTTCGACTACCGCGGCTACGGCAGGAGCCAGGGGCGGCCCACCGAGGACGGGACATATCGCGATGCGCATGGGGCCCTGGACTACCTGCGCTCGCGCCCGGATGTCGAGGAGGATAGGATTATCATCTTTGGACAGTCGCTGGGTGGGGCCATCGCCGTCGATCTGGCCTGCAGGAACAGGATTATGGGTCTCATTCTGGAGGCCACGTTCACTTCGCTCGTCGATATTTTTGAGATGCCGCCGAAGGCTTTTTCAGTGAAGTATGATTCGTATTCTAAGATAAAGCGTGTAAAAGCTCCGTTGCTGATGCTGCACGGCGATCATGACGATGTCGTGCCCTTCGAATCGGGTTATACTCTGTTTAAAGCAGCCAACGAGCCAAAGAAGTTCTGCGCCATCGCGGGGGCGATGCATAACGATAACTACATCGTGGGCGGCGAGGGGTATTTCGCTGAGATCAAGAAATTCATCGAGAGGATCTCCAAGTAAGGTAGTCACCACCCCCTATGTCCCCCAATCTTGGGGGATTTTTAATAAAGATAGGGGACACCCCTAAAACCCCGGCCCCGATTTATCGGGGCACCTCTCTCTGTAACCGTCATTCCGGTGAAAACCGGAATCCATGGAGGACGAATGGCTATTCGCTCCTACGTCGTCGGTCGATGATGTATTCCGTAGGGGCACAGCATGCTGTGCCCCTACATTTGGAAACGATCGTGTTGGGGCAGGTCCTTCCATGATATTCTGGTATATGGAAAGATGCCCAAAACAAAGGGCGCGAAGACTGCGCCCCTACATCGAAAACAATCGTCGATCAAATCTTTCCTAAATCCATCTCCGGCCTGAACGGCGAGAAACACATCCTGTGAATGGGGCAGGCGCCCAGCCGACCGATGCTCTCCAGATGTTCCTTGGTCGCGTAGCCTTTGTGCTCGGCGAAGCCGTAGCCGGGATAGGTTTTGTCGAACTCGACCATAAGGCGGTCGCGCGTGACCTTGGCGATTATGGAGGCGCACGCTATCGACAACGATATGCAGTCGCCCTTGGGGATGCAGCGCTGGGGCAGGTTGACTTCGGTGAGCCGCACGAAGTCGATGAGCAGAGCGTCGGGCTTGGTATCGAGATTTGCGATCGCCTTTTTCATAGCCATCTTAGTAGCTCTGACAATGCCGTATTCGTCGATGGCCTCCGATGACATCTCTCCGATGCCGACGGCTATAGCGGATTCGAGAATCAGAGGTAAGAGTTGCTCGCGGGTCTCTGCCGTGAGCTGCTTGCTGTCGTTGATCAGGTGCAGCCATTCGGTATCCAGGCCGAGGGGCAGTATGACGGCGGCGGCCATGACCGGCCCCGCCAGCGGGCCGCGCCCCACCTCGTCGATGCCGGCGATGAGGCGACATCCGCACTTTACCAGCGCCTGCTCTTCGGCGAAGCTGGGGCGATGGTTTGAGCCGCTAGGTTTCGTTTTCATCTTTTCGGCCGTCGGCGCGAAAATATGGGCTTTGGGGAAGTCTAACAAAACCGGATAAGGGAAGCAACTGTCGTTGTTTGTGTAGTAACTTTTATTGTCATTGCGAGGAGCCCTTCTTCTGGTTGAGGTGTGCAGAAGGACGACGTGGCAATCTCGTCGTTTTGTGACACGGCGCAATAGGAGATTGCTTCGCTTCGCTCGCAATGACGGTCGTTGAGGACATGCTATAATTGGAGTATCGATTTATAAGGAGTCTATAACTGAACGGCGAAAAGACAGCACGCAAGATAGTTGAGGTGGCCTCGGACAAGCAGGCGGAGGATATCGTTCTGCTGGATGTGCGGGAGTTGTGCTCGTTCGCCGATTACTTTGTGATATGCAGCGGGGCCTCCCAGCGCCAGACGTCGGCCATAGCCGAGGAGATCGACAAAACGTTTCATAAAAAAGGGCCCAAACTGAAGCATAAAGAAGGCGATGTCGAATCCGGCTGGCTGCTCATGGACTACGGCGACGTTATCGTCCACATCTTCGGCGCCGATGAGCGGAAATACTACAAGCTGGACAAGCTCTGGTCCAAGGCCAAATCCCTGGTCAGGATCGAGTAGTATATTTTAGAATCTCCTCGGGCTTGAAGAAGTTCTTTATCTCTATCTCGGCATTCTCCGGCGAATCGGAGCCGTGGACCATGTTGCGCTCGATGCTCTCTCCCAGGTCGGCTCTGATCGTTCCTTTGTCGGCCTTGGCCGGATCGGTCTTGCCCATAGTGTTGCGCGCCACCTCTATGGCGTTCTCGCCCTCGAAGACGGCGGCGATTATCGGGTCGGATGTTATGAATTTAAGCAGGTCGTTAAAGAAGGGCTTATCCGCATGGACGGCATAATGTCGCTTTGCCAGCGCTTCGTCCATCCACAGCATCTTCATGGCCACGATCTTGAGCCCGGCCTTTTCCAGTCGGGCGAGTATCTCTCCCCCGAGCCTGCGCTCGATGGCATCAGGTTTACATAATATCAAAGTGCGTTGAATCATCTTGTTCCTCTCTATGCTTTCTCCATTATGAACATCGTCGCTTTAGCATGCGCTATGAGCGTTCCGTCGTCAAGCTTTATCTCGGCTTCGGCTTCAAGCGTCTTATCCCGCACCCCGGTGGTACGGGCGGTAATCATAAGGCGCTGGCTGGGGGCGGCGGATTTCTTGAAGCGGGTCTCCATCTTGGCCGTGACGCAGTAGTAGCCGCTGTAGTAGGCGGGATAGGCCACGGCCTCGTCGAGCAGGCCGCTGATGATGCCGCCGTGGATGTAGCCGGGCCAGCCCTGGTGGTCCTCGCCGGGCGTGAACTCGGCCCTGGCAACGTCGCCGTCACGTTTGAATTTGAGCCTGAGGCCGATGGGATTGTCCACGCCGCAGCCCCAGCAGTTTGTGAAGTTTTCGAAGTCTTTTAATGAGCGTTTTTGCTGTTTTGTCATTTGTCGCCTCTAGTTTAGTTGGGACCCCCTGCGGTCCCCCTTGAAGGGGGAAACGATAACCGAACCCCCTAGTAGTCCCCCATACGTTGGGGGACATTAATAAATCTGGGGGACACCCCCAGTTCCCCCATCAGGAGAATTTCTCCTGTACCTCTTTTAATTTTAACCTGTCATTCTGAATCCTTCCATAATAAGATTCTCTGGAAGGATGAAGAATCTCGTTGGAATCAACCCCCTGTTGTCCCCCAATCTTGGGGGACGTTAAAAAAGATAGGGGACACCCCTAAAACCCCGTCAGAGGGCGATCCCTCTATACTCCCCTGTTACTGCCTGTCATTGCGAGGAGTCCTTTCATGATATCACGGTATATGGAAGGACGACGCGGCAATCTAGTCGATATTCAACCCCTTGAATCCCCGATACGTTGGTCATCGCGTAGGGGCGACCCTCGTGGTCGCCCACAGAGGGCAGGCACAATCCTTCCATGACATTAAGGCATATGGAAGGATGCCCCTACGGAATACGAGACACCCCTGTCCTTCCATGGAAGGACTTCCCCCTCTTTATTAAAGAGAGGGTTAGGGGGAGTTCGTGCTCTAATCATGTCATGATGATATGCATCTCGGCCTTGGCATCCGCTATCAGCGTGCCGTCCTCCATCTTAATAGTGCTGTAACCTTCCGCTTTCTTTTCGTTTACCCGTCTGGCTTCGCCGCATATAATGAACTTCCGGCCTATCATGGTGGGCTTGATCAGCCTCATATTCAGCTTGGTCGTCACAATATATATTCCTTCGTAGTGCGCGGCGTAGCCTATCGCTTCATCGAGCATAGTGCACGTGATGCCGGCGTGCGCCACGTTTGGCCATCCCTGGTAGTTCTTGCCCGGCACGAACTCCGCTATCGCCTTGCCGTCCTCGTTGTGGAACTTGAGTTTCAGTCCAAAGGGATTATCCTTGCCGCAGGCGAAGCATAACGGAGTCTCCTTAACATCCTGCGCCGCGATTTCTTCCCAGATACTCATCTTCTTCTCTCCCTCGGTTGTGTTGTCGCCGATCGAATATGCGATATACTCTTCTAACTGGACACGTTTTAATCTGTATTGTAGATAATATGCATCGTTGCAGTTCCCTCGGCGATGAGCGTGCCGTCCTCCAGCCTTATTTCGCCCGAGCCTTCAACGGTGCGCTTGCTGTGGGATTTGACCCATGCGCTGATGAGCAGCCGCCGGTCCACAGGGGCCGGTTTCCTGTAGTGTACTTCCAGTTTGGCGGTCACTACATAGAATCCGCTGTATGTCACCGCGTAGCCTATCGCTTCATCCAGCAAGGTGCATGTAAGACCGCCGTGCATGACCTGGGGCCAGCCCTGATGCATCCCGTTCGGTTGGAATTCCGCCACCGCTTTATCTCCTTCCTGACGGAACTTCAAGCGCAGCCCGATGGCGTTATCCTTGCCGCAGGCAAAACACAGCGGAAGCTCCTTGAGGTCTTGCGGAGAAGCCTTTTTCCAGATGCTCATTTTTTCTCTCTCGGTTTAGTTATAGACGGTCGTCTCAAGTATAAAGGTTGCAGTGTTGCTATGTCATCGACCCCGCCGCGTTCCAATCGTTTCCAGCCCAGTTCGGCAAGGAATCCGGCGCGTCGCAAATTGGTTTCGCGTATAACGGCCAGCTCGCCGAGGCGTTCGGCTATGAAGTCCGCCGGGTCCGGTTGATTCTTGGGGAATGCGAAAAATTGTCCGCATATAATCGTTTTCTCGCCGATGGTTTTGCACAGCGCATCGAGGGTCGTTATATTTTCATCGACCGTTTTTTGCCATCCGTCGTCGCCTGTACGAAATGCGGCCGAGGCTATCTCGCCGCGCCCGGCGTTCTGTATCACGCATACCGGCAGGCCGGTGTCGGCGTGGGGATAAGCCTCGATCTCCAGCGTGCCGATACCGACGAGCTTAATGTCGAGCGACAGCGCCAATCCCTTGGCCGCGCTGAGCCCGGCGCGAAGGCCGTTGTAGCTGCCCGGCCCCAGCGATATAAATACCGCGTCGATCTTATTTAATTCTTCGCCTATGAGCTCGAATAAGCGCAATGCGTTAGGCATCAGGTTGACCGTATGGTTCTGGCCCGCGAGCCAGCTTATCTCAGCTATCGGCCTGCCTTCGCGCGATACGGTTACGGAGGCGGTATCGGTTGCGGTGTCTATCGCCAGTTCCACTAGCTGAACCTCTTTTTGATATCGGCAAGCATTGCTTTGTAACGCTCCCCGTGCGACATTAGAGCGAGGTTGCGCTCGTTATCGCCAATCATATCGATTTCGATAAGCAGGTTCTGCGGCGGCAGGAGGTCGATGGCTTTATCGGCCCATTCCACCACGCACAATCCTCGTCCGTACAGGTAATCGTCCAGGCCGATGTCGGCAATCTCAGCGATGTTGTCGAGCCTGTACAGGTCGATGTGGTACATCGGTAGTCGGCCTTTATATTCGTTCACTACTACGAAGGAAGGACTCCTGGCGTATCCGTCGATATCCAGCCCCCAGGCGATGCCCTGAGTAAGGCAGGTCTTGCCCGCGCCAAGATTTCCGACAAGCAATATCACATCCCCGGACCGCGCCGCGCGCCCCAGTTCTCTGCCGAGGCGCTGCGTTTCCTCCGGGCTGCGGCTGGTGAACTTCACAAACGCGTTCCCTTCATGAAATGGTCCCACCCCGAATAACCCCAGGAGAACTCGTTCCCGTCTTCGTCAAGGACCTTCACACCCCTGCCTTTAACTATCTTGCCGATCACGGTTACCGCGCAGGGGACATCGCGTTTGCACTTATCCATTATCTTCTGCGATGCGGTGAATATCAGCTCGTAATCCTCGCCGCCGGTCAGGGCCAGGGTAAGGGCCTCGTTGCCGAACGACTTGAGTACAGCGGGATGGATCGGGATGCGGTGGCTGTTAAGCCTGGCGCCGACACCGCTGGCGAAGCATAGCTTTTCCAGGTCGCCCAGCAGACCGTCGCTGACGTCTATCGCGGCCCTGACGCCGTTCTTCGCCAGTATCAGTCCCTCCCTGGGTCGGGGCGTGGGTCTGATATGCGCCTCTAGCAAGGCCGCGGCGGCCTTCTTGTCCAGAGAAAGTCCCCTGTGTATCATCGCCAGACCGCCCGCGGAGGCGCCCACGGTGCCTGTTACCGCGATCATATCACCGGGCTTTGCCGCGGAACGCCTGAGTGGCTTAGTCTTGTTTTTAGTTTCGCCGATGAGTGTAATCGTTATCGCTATCATCGGCGAAGCAACGGTGTCGCCGCCGACGATGCGCACTTTGAACTTCTTAGCGAGATCGAGCATGCCCCTGTAAAGTTCGACAACGTTTTCCGCGTCGGTGTCGGCGGGGACGCCTATCGATATTAAAGCGTAAAGGGGACGCCCGCCCATGGCGGCGATATCGCTCAGGTTGACCGCCATCGCCTTCCGGCCCAGCTCCGTCCAGGTGATGTTCCGGAGATCGAAGTGTACGCCCTCGATAAGGGTGTCCGTCGTTGCCATCTGCAGCCCTTTGGCCTTCCAGCACGCCGCATCGTCGCCGATGCCCATGAGCAGCCGCCCGCCGCCGGTCTTCCCGACGGTCTTTGATATCAGTTCGATGAGCTTAAATTCACCCAGTTCCGATATTTTCATAATCAAGATTATACCCGCTTTCCCAGCCGTTATCTAGCGAACGTTGCTGAAACTTGCTATAGTAATCCTGCTATGCGTTACGCGATACTTGCCGATATTCACGGCAATCTGGATGCCTTCCGGGCGGTGCTGCGGGACATCGACGAAAGGGGAGGGGTCGATGAACTGTGGTGCCTGGGCGACATGGTCGGCTATGGTCCCGAGCCCTCGACCTGCCTGGATATTATCAGAGAGCATCCTCATATCTGTGTGGCGGGCAACCATGACTGGGCCGCCGCCGGTAAGATAGACACTGCGGATTTCAATCCGGATGCGGCGGCGGCTTGCGAGTGGACGGCCATTCAGTTGAATCAGTCGGATAAGCAATACTTGCAGAATCTTCCGTTAACATTAGTCCGCGGCGATTTCACCCTGGCGCATGGCAGTCCGCTCGATCCCCTCTATGAATATATCTTCTCCGTCGTGAGCGCGGAGGACAACCTGCTAAGCGTCGGCACGGCGCATTGCCTTATAGGGCACACTCATGTGCCGGCTGTCTTTTCGTACTGCGAGGGGATTTGCCGTAAGGAATCGCTGCTTCCGGTGTTGCAGCTGGGCGGGCGGATGATCGTAAACCCCGGCGGGGTGGGCCAGCCCCGCGACGGCGATCCCAGAGCAAGCTATGCTATCTATGACGATGCCGAGCGGGTTATCTACAGCTACCGCGTACCTTACGATATAGCCGCGGTGCAGGAGAAGATGAGGGAGGCCGGACTGCCGGAGTACCTGTCGCTGAGATTGAGCGACGGCCTGTGATTACGTGCCGCGCTTCTCGTAGTCGGGGCATTTCACGGCGTTGGGGCGCTCGGGGCGGTGACATGTGCTGCGCCAGTCCCATTTGCAGCTGTCGCAAAGGAAAATGTTACGGCCTGCGGCCTTCTTGAATTTTAATTTCAGCTTGTCCCAGAAGTTCATAATATTCAACTCAGAGTGATTTTACTATACTATGTCAATGCGATGTTAGCAACAGGAGGTTGTGAAATGCCAATCGTTAGAGTTGAGATGTGGCCCGGCAGGACCCGGAAGCAGAAGGCGGAGTTGGCCAAGGCGATAACGGATGCGATCGTGAAAATCGTCAAGTCGCCGCCGGAGGCCACTACAGTCGTATTTGAGGACGTGGCCAAAGAGAACTGGGCTATCGGCGGCAAGCTCGCTTCCGATGCGTGATGTGTAGGGGCAATTCATGAATTGCCCCTACATGGTGGCTGAGATTTTGGGGAGGTGCAGGGGGTTGACCAATATTGTCGACCCTGCCAGCGGCGCTAGCTGTAATACTTGCTCAATCGTCCTGATATGTTATAAAATAGCATCTCGGTGCCAAGCGGCGGGGATACCCCGCCTTTAACTTTGAAATATGGGCCGCTAGCTCAACCGGCAGAGCAACTGACTCTTAATCAGTAGGTTCAGGGTTCGACTCCCTGGCGGCTCACCAACGTTTTTGCAGCTAATCATCTCTAAATCTTACTTCTATTATCTATGTTAACCTGCTAGGCTCAATAGACTCATTTGTGCTTGACACTAGTTTCTTACTACATTAAAGTGTTACTATCTTATTAGTCGGTATTTAACCCGAAATGGGTTTTCAGTAGGAGGGTAGCATGAGATTGGTTAAAATCGGTGGAGTGTTATTACTGAGTACATTGCTGTTATCATCTATCGCTTGTGCTACGCCTACATATCATTTATCTACTTCCGTTAATGGCCAGGGCAGCGTCATGCCTGTTAGCGGGGATTATCTGGAGGGTAAATCATGTATTTTGCTGGCCAAACCGGCGTCGGGTTGGGAGTTCGACCATTGGGAAGGAGCGGCAAGCGGGGATAACGGTCTGGTTACGATAACAATGAATTCAGACAAGTCAGTTACTGCCTTTTTTGTAGAAACAGGAATGTCCTCGATGTCGGAGAAAGGCTTTTCTATAACTCTCCCTGAAGGTTGGGAGGAGACTCCGGCTGGATTGGTAGAAGAAGGGACTGCCTATTATTCTATTTCGGCGTGTTCGGGCAGCGGCGCTATGGTTATCGTGGCAGAAATGGACGCAAGCGGCTTGAGTTTGCAGACTTTCTATGAGGCTAGCAAAATCGGTCTGGAAGCCTTTGGAGATTATGACATTCTCTCTGAAGAGGAGATAACAATAGATGGCATGCCAGCCAAGCAGATGATATATACGGTTGTTATTGGGGGGGCTACTAGTCAGATGCTGCAGTGCGTGCTGGTTAAAGGGGATACAGGTTGGCTGATCACATTTTCCTGTGAACCCGAATGCTGGGATACTATGGAAAGTACCTTCAATGCTATGCTGAATAGCTTCGAGTTGCTGGATTAAGCATATTCTTGGCAGCTTGCCTGTTTGCGTAGTCCTCGGAATATTTTTCTCATTTACCCTTTTTCTTCTTTGGTTTTTTCTTGGCAGGCAGCTCCCGCGTGATTTCTTGCGGCCTGACAGTAGGGTCTTCCGCTTTGTATTTGACTATCGTGCCAAATCCTGTGTCGACTATCGCCATGACCTTGTAGGCATAGCGCCGTTCGTTTCCTATTATTACGATATCGCCTATTTGCATAGAGACTATTATACCATCTCATATTCGGCGGAGGAGTGATATTGAATCCTGTATCGAGATGCCGGGAATAGCGATTATTCCAATACGGTGCAGGCATATCGCCGAACCAGACTGCTGAAAAAGTCCCAATCAACCCCCTGTATCCCCCATACGTTGGTCATCGGGTAGGGGCAGGGCAAGCCCTGCCCGACAAGAAGGGCGCAGCAAGCGGCGCCCCTACGGTACATCCCCGGTTCCCCCGGCCCCGATATATCGGGGCACCTCTTTTTCGTCGGTCTCCGAACTTGCAGTTGCTCTGTCGGGCCAAATGATATTATGATTACAAAGGCTATCCAAGACGTGCGAGGATATTCGATGAAGGATGAGGTCAAATGCCCGCTGTGCGGAGCCGCGACAACTCTGCGTACGGCTAAAAAAGGCGCGAATGCCGGCAGGGAGTTTCATGTCTGCGTTCGTTATCCCGAGTGCAAGGGAAAAACGGAATCACGGAACGTAGTGTCGGAGAAGGACAGCGCCAGGCTGAAGAAGATGATGGACGGGATGCCATCCGATGTGCAGTGGCTGGCCACTTTCGAATGTATACGGAGCCAGGCCGCACCCGTCATGAGCAGGGTGAGCAAGGCCGCGGGCGGCGGCGACTCGGAGATGCTGGATGCCTTGAATGAAGCGAGCAGACGCCTTCCTATACTGCTCCAGGCTATGGAGGAGATACCGGAGCCATCGAGAGAAGAGTATAAGGAATCCAGGAAGAGCGTGCTAAAGGGTATAGAGTCCTACATGGATGGTTGCCGCTCCTATATCAGGTGGGTTGAGACCGGCGACAGCACCTGCCTGAACGAGGGGATGGCCGATTTCAACGAGGCCGCCGTAAGTTTCGATAACTCAACGAAGTGGCTGGCGAAGGCGGGGCGGTAGCATAGTTTACGGCGGGGGGAGGTTAATATGGGCGGAACATTGTTTACTGTTTTCATAATTTTTCTAATCTTGAAGCTAACCCATGTCATAGACTGGAGCTGGTGGTGGGTGACGTGTCCGCTGTGGGTTAGCGTGCTCATAGTGCCGGTATTGATCTTTCTCCTCATATTCGGCGTGATCTCCAGCGCTGCTATCATGGCCGTTCTCGCCAGGTGGTTCTTCTTCCGGCCGCGGAGACAGGGGTGAACAGCTTTATGGTTCGGTTCGTGTTGACAGGCCGCCCGTACTCTGATAATGTTTTTTAACCGAACTTAGGTCGATACTTTGTTCCATCCCTGTAATGGTGCCGCCCATGCGTTAAGGAATCGACTGCGTAGTAATTTACTTTCGGGGGAGTGTCGGAATTGGCAGACGAGCATGACTTAGGATCATGTGCCGCAAGGCTTGAGGGTTCGAGTCCCTCCTTCCCCACCATTAAAAGGCGCTTATTTCCGCATCCTTCACGGCTCAGGGATTTTAGCCGGCACGGTTGTTTGATACAAGTTGATATAAAATCGTAAGAAAAAGGTTGAAATTATCCTTGTCTTGTGTTAGCATTCACCAACAATAGAGCAGAAGTAACGAGGAGGCGCTATGCCGACAGGGAGTCAGGTCATTGGCCTGAAGGTGAAATTAGAGAAAATAATGTTATTTTAGAAAAAGGATCGGCTAAAGGAGGAATAGAATGTTAGAGTCAATGCTCGGCCCCGATGTCATGAAGAAAATAATGGCCAAGCTGGCGGCGCTTATATGTGTGATCGTGGCATGGATCGGTTTGATAATGGTCATGATGACCGCGTTTGTCGCAAAGACTGTCGATCTGGATGACGGGAGTATGAAAACTGTTGTGATGATCAATCATGCGCATTTGTGGCCGATGTTAATAGGCTTCTTCTGCGCCGGCGCCGCTCTGGTGGCCGGAGGCAAGAAGACAAAGATAAATCTTTCCTATATCCTGTTCGTTGTTTCTTTCTGGGTTATGCTGAATTCAATCATGAATTTCGTAGCGGGGCCGACGCTGGCGGGCGCGGGCCTGGCCGAGGCCGTGGTTCCGCTGATGTCGCCGGTGGCGGCCATAGGCGGTTTCCTTGGTATACTTGGCGGCGTTGTCGGGATAATGGGCGCCGGCAAATACGCCAGCTGATTCTTAGCCGGTTTTTCCTTAAAATCAAGAGAGCCTTACACGTTCCTGTGCGAGGCTCTCTTTTTATGTGCCTCTTTTGCTGGATGGTTGCGCGGGGAGAAAACGGCGACAGGGTTTTCGCGTTGAGGCTGTTCGTGACTTCAATAGGTCATCATATTGACGAGCGAGCATCAATCAGGCATAATGTAATATAAAATTGGATAAATATCTCAAGGAGGAAACGTGTTAGAGTCAATGCTCGGCCCCGAGACTATGAACAAGATAATGGCCAAACTATCTGCGCTGATATGTGTAATCTTGGGGTGGATAGGTTTGATAATGGTCATGATGACCGCTTTTGTAGCTAAGATAGTTGATCTGGATGACGGAAGCACTCAAACTGTTGTGATGATAAATCATGCGCATCTATGGCCGATGTTGATAGGCTTCTTCTGTGCCAGCGCTACGCTGGTCGTCGGAGGCAAGAAAACAAAGATAAATCTATCTTACATCCTTATGCTGGTTTCATTCTGGATCATACTTAATACGATTCTGGGATTTGTGGACGGGCCTACGCTTGAGGGAGCCGGGTTGGCCGAGGCGGTGGTTCCGCTGATGTCGCCGGTGGCGGCCATCGGGGGGTTCCTCGGATTACTGGGCGGCGTGGTAGGTATACTGGGCGCCGGTAAGTACGAGAAATAATAACATAAGTCAATTTTGCGACTTAACAAAGCGAGGGGCACTGTAGGTAAACAGGGCCCCTTTTTTATATTTGATGAGCTTGAGATTAATAGTCCCTTATGTTAGGATTCAGCTATGGAACAGGCTCGCATAAGAAACTTCTGCATCATCGCTCACATAGATCACGGCAAGTCCACGCTGGCCGACCGTCTTCTCGAGGAGACGTTCACCGTCAGCCTGCGGGAGATGCGCGAGCAGCTTCTCGATCAGATGGACCTGGAGCGGGAGCGCGGCATCACCATCAAGCTGAAAGCGGTTTGCATGAATTACAAGGCATCGGACGGCCTTGATTATCAGCTTAACCTTATCGATACGCCGGGGCACGTGGATTTCAGCTACGAGGTGTCGCGCAGCCTGGCGGCATGCGAGGGGGCGGTGCTGGTCGTCGATGCGACGCAGGGGATACAGGCGCAGACGCTGGCCAACGTGCACATCGCTCAGGAGAACAGGCTGACGCTGATACCGGTTGTCAACAAGATCGATCTGTTTAATGCCGAGCCGGAGAAGGTGTCCGAGGAGATTCAAAACGTTATAGGCTTTTTCGCTGACGAGATCATCATGGCTTCGGCCAAGACGGGCGCCGGGGCTAAGGATATCCTGGAGGCCATCGTTAAGAGGATTCCTGCGCCGAGCGGCGATTCGAGGAAGCCGCTGCGCGCCCTTATCTTCGATTCCAAGTACGATTCATATAAAGGGGTGGTGGCCTATGTGCGCGTGATGGACGGCGCTGTGGCGAAAGACGCCAAGCTGCGGCTGATGGCTAACGGTAAGGAAGTGGAGCCGGTCGAGCTGGGGGTTTTCAAGCCGGGGATGACGCCTGTAAACAGGCTGAACACCGGAGAGGTCGGCTATATAGCCACCGGGCTGAAGACCGTCGCCGAGTGCCATGTGGGAGATACGGTTACTACGGCGGAGGAAGGCGCGGATACGCCGCTGCCGGGCTACCGCCCGGCCCAGCCCATGGTTTTCGCCGGCATCTATCCTATAAATACCGACGACTATGCCGCACTGCGCGAGAGCCTGGATAAGCTGAGCCTTAACGACGCGTCCCTCGTGTTCGAGGCGGAGAGCAGCGCCGCTCTGGGCTTTGGATTCCGCTGCGGGTTCCTTGGGCTGCTTCACATGGATATCGTCAAGGAGAGGCTGGAGCGGGAATATGACCTGGAGCTGGTGGCCACCGCCCCCAGCGTAGCTTATCAGGTCACCACCACCGGGGGCGAGGAGCTTTCTCTGGCCAACCCCTCCCTGCTGCCGCCGCCCGCCGAGATAGCTGAACTGAGGGAGCCGTGGGTCTCGGTGGATATTATCATACCGGCCAAGTACATCGGCAGCGTGATGGAGCTGCTGCGGGAGCGGCGCGGCGATTATCGCGGCATGGAGTATTTCCTCAAAGAGGACGTGCAATCGCGCGAAACGGGCGGCGCACTGCGCGTTATGCTGAAATACGACGTCCCTCTCTCCGAGCTCATCATCGACTTTTACGATCACCTGAAGTCGCGCACGCAGGGCTACGCCTCGATGGACTATGCCTTCGCGGCCTATCTGCCGGCCGAGCTGGTGAAGCTTGAGATACTGATCAACAGCCAGCCGGTTGATGCCTTCTCCCTCATCGTGCCGCGGGAGCGGGCTTACAGGCAGGGACGCGATCTGGTGACGAAGCTGCGGAAGCTCATACCGCGCCAGAATTTCGAGGTGGCGATACAGGCGGCCATCGGCAGCAAGGTCATCGTCAGGGAGACGATCAAGCCGTATCGCAAGGACGTCATCGCCAAGTGCTACGGCGGCGATATCACACGCAAGCGCAAGCTGCTGGCGAAGCAGGCCGAGGGCAAGAGGAAGATGAAGATGGTGGGCAGGGTGGAGATACCGCCGGAGGCCTTCGTCGAGGTGCTCAGGATCTAGCCCGACAGGAGCTTATAGAGGTATTCACGCAGTTCCAAACCGATTCCGGGCTGTTTCAGTCCCCAGGCGATCGATGTTTTAAGCAGTCCCATCGGTTTGCCCGCGTCGTAGTAGGTTCCTTCGAATTCATAGCCGTATAAGTTCTGCTTCTTCCGCAAAATAGCCAAACCGTCGGTCAGCTGTATCTCACCGCCCTTGCCCGGCTTTGTGGCCCGCAGCGCGTCGAATATCTCAGGCGTGAGGATGTATCGTCCCATGATGGCCAGCCGCGATGGTGCCTTCTCAGTCTCCGGCTTCTCAACGGTATCGAGTATGCGGTATGTGCGCTTTGCCACTTCCTCCGGCTTGACGATGCCGTATCGGCTGATATCCTCAGGCGCGACTTTCAGCAGGGCCAGCACGCTTCCCCCGTATTTCTTATACACCTTCGACATCTGTTTTATCACGGTCGGATCGGCGCCGAAGAGGTCGTCAGGCAGGAAGACGGCGAAGGGCTCGTCGCCAACCTCCTTCGCCGCCATGAGCACGGCGTGTCCCAGCCCCCTGGGATTGTTCTGGGGAACGAAGCGTATATCGGCGAGCCTTGAGGTTCGCTGCACCTTCTCCAGCAGTTCGGTGTCGCCCTTCTTCTTCAGGGCGGACTCCAGCTTCCTGTGCGGGGCGAAGTGGTCTTCCAGGGAGGATTTGCCGGGGGAGGTGATGATTATTATCTCCTCGATGCCGGAGGCTATCGCCTCCTCCACCGTGTGCTGGATGATGGGCTTGTCGTACAGCGGGAGAAGCTCCTTTGGAACTGCTTTAGTGGCCGGAAGGAACCTGGTTCCCCAGCCCGCGGCGGGTATCACTGCCTTGCGTATTTTCCGGGACATGGTTTTACTATTTTATATGGAGATTGAGAATTAGGCAACCGTCCGGTAGGTTAGGTTCAACCCCCTGGAATCCCCCAGTCATGGGGGATATAAAAAAATAGATAGGGGACACCCCTATAACCCCGTCAGGAGACAGGGTCTCCTGTACCTCTGTGAGAAGCTAACCTCTACCTTGAGGGGAGAGGACTAAAGTGAGCGTGAATAAACCATAATCTTTAGTGTCGGTAAAACCCCGAGGCGGAGCCTCTTCCCCCTCTTTTGAGAAGAGGGGGTTAGGGGGTGTTAATTTAAAAATTATTTCCCTCTCCCTCTGCAGGGAGAGGGTCAGGGTGAGGGTCGTACCCGTCATTCCGGCGAAGGCCGGAATCCACGTAGGGGCGAATAATCATTCGCCCGTTATTCGGCGGGTTGGAAACCCGCCCTACAAACTGAACCTCTGTTCTCTTGGACTGTCATTGCGAGGAGTACTTCAGCAGTTCGGAAAGACGACGTGGCAATCTCAACTATCATCAACCCCCTGTATCCCCCAATCTTGGGGGATGAAAAAAAAGATATAGGGGACACCCCTATAACCCCGTCAGAGGGTGCTCCCTCTGGACTCCCCTTTCTCAAGGCTGTCATTCTGAATCCTTGCTGGGAACGATGAAGAATCTCGTCAACATGGTGGGTTTGTGAACCCACCATACGAATACGTCTCCCTACGCGGCGGGTTGGAAACCCGCCCTACGTAAATCCCCCTGATCCCCCTTTCATAAAGGGGGGAGATATACCTCAATATCATGGAAGGAAGGGCGAGTTCACTTCTTCTCGAAGTACGTTATATATCCGGTGGCGATGGTCTCGAAACCCTGCAAGTCCGACTCAATATTGCTGTCGTATTTGCTTTGTATGTATGAGCCTAACGCCTTGCCGGTTTCAGCGCGGCTCTTTCCCTGCTCCATCGCCTTCATGACTATGTCTCGAAACGCGAGCGCGTTCTCCACAGCCCTGCTCATGCAGTCAGCCGGATTACGCTCGATGCCGCCGTGCGAGTATATCAGCGTCTCGATGCCAAGGTCGCTGTGCTGCAGTTTCTCGATCGTCGACAGGTAGCCGGCCAGGTCAAAGCTCATCGGCGCGGCGGTCGGCAGTTGATAGCCCGGCATGCCCAGCGCCTCGCCGCAGAACAGCCCCTTCAGCTTGTGATCAAATATGGCGATATGGTGCGGCGCGTGACCCGGCGTGTAGATGAACTCCAGGTCCCTGTCACCCGCGTTTATCACCTCGCCGTCAGCGACAGTTTTTATCTGAGATTCGGGAACCGATACTATGGGCCCGAAGTTATCCTCGAACCTCTCGCCCCATACCATCTTGACGCTGTCGATGAGGCGCGACGGGTCGACGGCGTGTTTGAGGCCGCGAGGGTGTACCAGCACTGTCGCTTCGGGATAGAGTCTAGCCAGCGTTCCCGTGCCGCCGGCGTGATCCATATGTACGTGGGTCGGTATGATGTAGTCGAGTTTCTTGATGCCGAGATGCTCCAGCGCTCGATGCAGGGAAGGGATGCATATCGCGGGGCCGGGCTCGATTAACACTCCGGCATCTTTTATTAAAAACGCCGTCGGCTGGAACTGCATTACCTTGAGAGGCGTCTCTATGCGGTAAATACCTTCAGCGATTTCTGTAGGTTTGGTCATGGCGATAACAACATATAGGAATGAGATAAGAGGTGTCAACCCCCTGGAATCCCCCTTTTTAAGGGGGAAACAATAACCGAACCCCCTGGTAGTCCCCCATACGTTGGGGGACATAGAATAATCCGGGGGACACCCCCGGTTCCCCCGGCCCCGATTTATCGGGGCACCTCTTTCCGAAGCCGTCATTCCGGCGAAGGCCGGAATAAACGTAGGGGCAGGGCTTGCCCTGCCCTTTGGGAGGGTAACCACGGGGGGTTACCCCTACGCGGTGGGTTTGCGAACCCACCCTACGTATCTATTTCTGACTGTCATTGCGAGGAGTCCTTCCATACACTCTGACTACGGAAGGACGACGCGGCAATCTCATCAACCCCCTGTTATCCCCCAGTCTTGGGGGAATTTAAATAAACAGGGGACACCCCTGTACTACCCCGGAAGGAGCTTCTCCTTCACCTCTTTCTCATGCGAGAGAGGGCCGGGGTGAGTTCGATAAGCTTGACAACGAAATATCGGTAAGATAGTATCAGGTTTGGTCGTGCTAGGCGGGGAGCCAGCGGTGCCCTGTACCCGAAATCCGCTATAGCGGGGCTGAATTCCCGTCCAAGGTCTTAATCCTGTCGGCAGTTGTCTCTGTAGGGAGGTGTTGATGATTGGGTCCTGCGCGGCAGAATGCTATGAACCCCGTCAGGTCCGGAAGGAAGCAGCGGTAAATAGCGGTTTCTGGGTGCCGCAGGGTTGCCTGGTTTGAGCTGAACGGCAGGGGCGATCCGCGGGGTAAGATCGACGGCGGGTGCACGGCCTTTTTTATTTATGGGTTGAGTTGAAAATGATATATCAACCCCCTGTATCCCCCAATCATGGGGGACATAAAATAGAGAGACAGGGGACACCCCTGAAACCCCGGCAGAGGGAGAGCCCTCTGCACTTCCCGATTCTGAAGAACGACGTTTCGAAAGGTGAGTGCCAGGGGATTCCTGAGTCAGGGATTAGTTAAAGAGTCGATATGCTTCTAAGCGAGACGAAAAGGGAACTGCGGCGGCTGGATACCCGCGCCAGGAAGGGGCTGGGGCAGAACTTCCTTGTCGATAAGCATGCTCTGGATAGAATCGTCGCGGCTGCAAAGCTTACGCCCGATGATTACGTCGTTGAGGTCGGGCCCGGGCTCGGTGTGCTTACGCAGGAACTGGCAAAAGAAGCCGGCCGTGTTGTCGCGGTCGAACTGGACAGGACGATGGCCGCGGCGCTGAGGGAGAAGTTCGCGGATTCGAATAATGTTGAGATCATCGAGGCGGACATACTGGATTGCGCTCCGGAATCGCTGGTGCCGTCAGATCGAGATTACAAAGTCGTCGGCGCTCTGCCTTACAACATCGCCTCGGCGGTGCTGCGCCGTTTCCTGGAAGCGGGCCGCAAGCCGACAGTGATCGTCGCCGTGGTGCAGAAGGAGGTCGGGCAGTCGATAGCGGCCAAGCCGGGAGATATGAGCCTGCTCAGCGTGGGGGTGCAGCTATACGGCAAGCCTGCGATCGTGAAAATCATACCGCCGCGCAGCTTCTACCCGCAGCCCAAGGTCGATTCCGCCATCGTGCACATAGATGTTTACCGCGACCCGCCGGTCAAGGTGGATGACGAGGCCGCATTCTTCAACGTGGTTCGCGGCGGCTTCTCAACGCCGCGCAAGCAGCTGCGCAACTCGCTGTCGCACGGGCTTCGCATAGCGCCGAACGAGGCGGGCGATATCCTCGACGGCGCGGGCATAGACCCGAAGCGCCGGGCGGAGACATTGAGCATCGCGGAGTGGGCCGAGCTCTATCGGGTGTTTTCGAAGAAGAGATGATAACGGCATACGCATACGCCAAGATAAATATCACGTTCGAGGTGCTGGGCCGCCGCGAGGACGGCTATCACGATATTGTTTCCATATTGCAGGAGATCGATCTGAAGGACACCATTCAGTTCGAGGCCGCTCCGTCGCTTTCTATCGATTGCGATAATGTCGAACTTCGCCCGTCCGATAACCTGGCGCTCAAGGCCGCGAGGCTGCTGAAGAAGGAATCGGGGTACAAAGGCGGCGCGAAGATTATTTTGAAGAAGGGCATACCGGTCGCCGCCGGGTTGGGGGGAGGCTCGAGCGACGCGGGCGCGGCGCTTGTCGCTTTGAACAGGTTGTGGAAGCTCAACCTCTCGACTGAAGAACTGGTCGAGATGGCGGCGACTCTGGGCTCCGATGTCCCTTATTTCATCCGGGGCGGCACGGCTCTGGCCGAGGGCCGCGGGGAGCGCGTCACGCCTTTGCCGCCGCTGCCGCTGTCGTACGTCGTTCTGCTGAAACCGTCGGTTACGGTTCCGGTATCGAAGACGAAGGCCATGTACGGCGCGCTGAGGCCGTCTCACTATAGCAAGGGCGATTATGCTAGAAAGACGGAGGCATTTATCGAGTCTGCGGTTGAGGGACATCAACCCCCTGTATCCCCCAATCATGGGGGAATTAAAAAAATTGGGGGACACCCCCAAGCCCCCGTCAGGAATAATCCTGTACCTCTTTTTCAGGGATATAACACATTCGATTTCGTGGCCTGCGAGATGTACGAGGGCATGGAATGGTATCGGAATAAATTCGATGAAGCGGGCGCAGACGAGGCGCATCTGGCGGGGGCGGGGCCGACGCTGTTCGCCCTTATGCGCGACCGCGCGCGGGCGGGGAAAATACATCGTTCGTTAAAGGAATTGGGGCTGGAGACTTACCTTGTCGAAACTGTATCAAGGGTTGATTAACCGCACCGCCGACCTGGTCCGTCGCTCCTCCGAGAAGATCGATAAGCTGAGCCGGGGGCAGCAGTGGTCTATCGTGGCGTTGCTGGTCATAGCCACTCTAGGCATGGGCTATGCCATCTTTCGGGCGTCCAGCTACCTGGAGGGCTTCACGGAATACGGAGCGCTGGGGGCTTTCCTGGTGTCGTTCATCGCCAGCACCACGATATTTTTCCCTGTTTTCGCATTCGTAATCATCGGCGCTCTCGTGGTGAGCCCGGCAACCAACTGGGCTGTGATAGCCCTGGCCTCCAGCGTGGGCAGCGCCCTCGGCGAGTTCACGGGATATGCGGTAGGATACGCCGGCCGGGTCATCATCAGCAAGCAGCGATCCGTATGGTACCAGAGAGCCGAGGTTTGGATGAGACGCCACGGGAGCCTGACCGTTTTTATCTTTGCCCTGACGCCGCTCCCTTTCGATATCGTCGGACTGGTTGCGGGGGCTCTCAGGTTCCCTTTCTGGAAGTACCTCCTGGCTACGCTGGCCGGACGTTTGCCTAAAACATTCGTGGGATGCTATTTGACCTACATCGGCTGGAGCGAGATGGAAGCCGTGCAATTATGGCTGGGGGGGATAGCCTGGTGGGGCTGGCTGCTGGTGGCGGTGGGCGTTACTTTGATCATCGCGGGCGGTGTGCTTATATGGCTGGGGCGGCGGAGAAAAAACAAACGCGCGGACGATCAGGCGCAGGGGTAGGGATTATTTCAATAAATGAAATGTTGTCAACCCCCTGCAATCCCCCAGTCTTGGGGGATGTAAAAAAAAGAATGGGGGACACCCCCAAACCCCCGTCAGAGGGAGAACCCTCTGGACTCCCCTGTCTCTCGCAGCTGTCATTGCGAGTCCTTATATGCTGTTGATGGTGTTCTTCACCTTCAACAATTGGAACCAGGGGGTGGGCGCAGCCGACTGCGGGTTTGATGAATCAAACCCCTACGTTTCGTCATTCCGGCGGATGCCGGAATCCACGTAGGGGCGTATGGCCATACGCCCCTACACTCGATATTCGCATAATATGCCGCGGCTTGCAGACAGAGACAAACTTTCGCATTGTATAAATGAAGCTGTTATATTAAACTAAGCAATAAACAGGCAAACGCCTGGATTGCTTTTAACGATAGAACGAAGAGGTGACAGATGAAAAAAGCTTTGATCACAGGCATCACCGGCTTCGCCGGGAGCCACCTCGCGGAGCACCTGCTGGGCAAGGGCATTGAGGTCCACGGCACGGACCGCTGGCGCAGCAAGCGCGAAAACATAAAGAACATCAAGGGCGACCTGCACCTGGTCAACGCCGATATCAGGGACGGTCATTCTCTTGATAACGTGATAAAGGATATCAAGCCGGACTACATCTTCCACCTGGCGGCGCAGTCCTTTGTGGCCATGAGCTGGCTGGCCCCGGCCGACACCATAGAGACCAACGTGGTCGGCACGATAAACCTGTTCGAGGCGGTGAGGAGGGCCGGCATCGATCCCGTGATACAGGTGGCGGGAAGCTCGGAGGAATACGGCATGGTGTATCCGGACGAGGTGCCTATAAAGGAAGACAATCCCCTGCGCCCGCTCTCCACGTACGGCGTGTCCAAGGTGGCGGCGGATAAGCTGGCATACCAGTACAACAAGTCATATGGATTAAAAACGATTGTCACGCGCGGCTTCAATCACACCGGCCCCCGCAGGGGAGAGGTTTTCGTGACCTCCGCCTTCGCCAAGCAGATAGCCGAGATAGAGAAGGGCAAGGAGCCCGTGATGTACGTGGGCAACCTTGAGTCCAGGAGGGACTTCACCGATGTCAGGGACATGGTCCGCGCCTACCTGCTGGCGGTGGAGAAGTGCGAACCGGGAGAGGTTTACAACATCTGCTCCGGCAACGCCGTGAAGATAAGCGAGATGCTGGACCTGTTGCTGTCCATGACCAAGAAAAAGATAAAGGTCAAACAGGACCCTGATCGCATCAGGCCCTCGGATGTGGAGCTGCTCCAGGGCGATTACTCCAAGTTTAAAAAACAGACCGGCTGGAAGCCAAAGATTCCCTTTGAGAAGACGATGGAGGACCTGCTGAACTACTGGAGGGAGAGGGTATAATATCTGTGCCCCCTGGAATCCCCCATACGTTTCGGTCATCGTGTAGGGGCAATTCATGAATTGCCCCTACGGGACATCCTTTCTCAAGGCTGTCATTGCGAGGAGTCCCTCCGCAGTTCGGAAGGACGACGTGGCAATCTCAATTGCTAGTCAACCCCCTGCTATCCCCCAATCTTGGGGGATGTAAAAAAAGAGATAGGGGACACCCCTATAACCCCGTCAGGAGAGGAATCTCCTGAATCTCTCTTCTCTTGGACTGTCATTCTGAATCCTTGTTAGGAATGATGAAGAATCTCGTCAACGTGGTGGGTTCGCAAACCCACCCTACGTTTCGTCATTCCGGTGAAAACCGGAATCCATGGAGGGGGCCGCGGGTTTGATGAATCAAACCCCTACATTCGGTCGGCGCGTAGGGGCGTATGGCCATACGAGCGTTATTTGGTGGGTTTCTGAACCCACCCTACGTAAATCCCCCTCGATCCCCCTTTACCAAAGGGGGGAGATATAGCTCGTCCCCTCTCTTTGCGAAAGAGAGGGACCTGAGGGTGAGTTCATGCGGGTTTTGCGTTATTCCGAACGCAGCAGGATTGAAAAAACTCCTATTAGAAGTATAATAGCCAATAAGTAGTCCAGGCTAACGTACTGCCTGACATCGGCGAATCTGCCCAGTAAAAGGATGAATGTGAGGGCTATGACCAGAAGGATAAAGGTGGTGTCCGCCACTTCACGCACGCGGGACGATTTCAGTTTGAACATGACAGGATTCTACCATAAAAAAACGGGTGGCGCATAGAGGGTAGCGTGTAGGGGCGAGGTTGTCTCGCCCAATTAATTGTTGAAGGAGAAGAACACCTTCAACAGCATATAAAGCATCCCTCTCTTTACGAAAGAGAGGGAATCCTTCCATGACATCTCGGTATATGGAAGGAAGGGTGAGTTTAAAACCCGGCAAAAGGATTGTCGACAAGGAATTAGATATAAGTGATTAGCGCGAGATTATCCAGAATAGACCCGTGCATTTTAGTCCTCATATTCCTCACCGTGTTCGGCTTTGCGCTCAGGATGTACGACCTGGGCAGCCAGTCGCTGTGGTACGACGAAGGCTACAGCATACAGGCGGCGCTGGCCATGCTGGATAAAGGCGCGCCCGTGCTGCCCTCCGGCTGGTTCTACACGCACGGACTGCTGAATACGAGCTTCATAGCCGCCTCCATGGGCATGTTCGGCGAGACCGAGCTGGCGGCGCGCCTGCCCTCCGTGATATTCGGCACGCTGACCATACCGCTGGTCTTCTTCTTCGCGCGGAGGATAGGCGGGACGAGGACGGCGCTCATCGCGGCATTCATCGTCACGTTCCTGGCCCTGGAGATAGCCTGGTCGCGTCAGGCGCGCATGTATCAGCAATTGCAGTTCTTCTATATCCTGTCGCTCTATCTCTTCTATCTCTATACGCAGAAACGAAGCAATAAGCTGCTTATACTGACCGTCGTCTCGACGATATGCGCCGTGCTGAGCCATACCTCCGGCGCCTCGGTTGTGCTGGTGTTCCTGGCCTGGCTTCTGCTGGCCAACATCAGGAACATACGCAGATACGCGAACAGGGAATTCCTCAAGAGCAAGCAGACCATCGCCTTTATCCTGTTCGCCGCCATAACGCTGATAGTGGCGCAGGCGGTCTTCCACGTGTTCTCCGGAGCGTGGGGCTTCAAGATGAACTACTTCACCGAGTACACCAATTACCTGGCGGAGTTCCTGCCCGTCATACTCTACATGGGCGCCGCAGGGATCATCGTTATGTTCAAGAGGGAATGGAAAACCTCCCTGCTCCTGCTGCTGGCGCTGGCCGTCCCGTTCTATTTCTTCTGCTTCCAGGTGAAACTGCTGTCCATGCGCTACCTCTACCTCTTCATGCCCGTGCTCATCATCTACTTCGCCTATACCGTCACGTATGTCGGCAACATACTGGCGCGTGCGCTGAAGAAACGCCTGAAAGGATCGGGCGGGGCGGAGCAGTTGAACAGGTGGCTCGGCCCCGCGCTCTGCGTCGTGATCATCGGGCTCTCGCTGCCGGGCGCGGGCTTCAACTTCCTGCCGCAGAGCGAGCACTGGCTGGACATGACCGCGCCGCAGCCGGATTTCAAGCTGGCCTATAATTTCGTCAACGATAACGCGCGGGAAGGGGACGTCATCATCGACACGTGGCCCTCGGTGGGATTATTCTACCTGGAGCGGGAGCCGGATTACTGGCTGGACTTCGATATAGCGGGCACCCACGGCAAATACTGCATAGACGGCCGCGACCGTTATGCCAACATCTCCTGCATACAGGACGTTATAGAGCTGGAGGCGGTCATAAACGCCTCGCCGTCCGGCTGGCTGGTGATGGACAAGCTGGCGGCCTACAGGCTGCCGCAGGAGACGGTGCGCTACATCGAGCAGAACCTGGCCTATTACGAGGAGGGCTCGCGCGCCATGGCCGCCGGCACGGTGCTGGTCTACGGCTGGCCCAACGCGAGCGCCCCGGCAGAGGTCATCGATAGCGAATGAGCGAAGAGAGCAGACCGTCGTCAAAGAAGAAGTACGTCAGGCTCCTCTGGCTGGCGCCGCTTGCGGTCGTGCTCATCATCCTCTACATCAACTTCCTGCCCCTGGGCGGCTCGCCCGAACACAGGATCGATGTCGGCGGCAACGATTTGAGCGGCAAGGCGCGCCTCTCGGGGAACGCGTCCGGCTTCTCGGAGGCGATGTCCAACGGCAGCGTGACCTATCGCGAGATAACGGGTGACACGGTCTATTTCGAGCTCACCGATCCGAGATTATCGCAGGCGGACGAGGTCGCGGTGGCCGTCAGGTTCGCGGACAACTTCCCGGAGGACGGCATCTTCGTCATCGGCGCGCAGTGTGAAGAAGGCTACAGCCTGAGGTACGCATACGTTCCGTTCTACGGCCAGCTCGTCGATCTGCCGCTGGTGACGCAGAACGGCTCGATGATGGTCTACGCCACCGACACGGAGAACCCCCCGCCCCTGTCCACGGTCATGGACCCCCTGGGCAACCCGCCGCTGGGCTCGCTGATAGCCAGCGGCGACCCGTCGCTGGACATAAACCAGGTGGTGACGCTGCAGGAGTACGTCAATACGCAGTTCGGCGATTACGATGCCGGGGCCGGGCTCTCCGCGCTGCTGCCGGATCCCCGCGCCGCGTACGCCCCCCTGGACGGCGGCGCCGCGCTGCTGGGCGCGCAGGAATTCTACCTGTACTCCAACGGCGGAGAATTCGAGCTGACGGTGGAGAAGCGCGACCTGAACCGCATCGCGGGGCTGGATAACATTAACGTGTCGCTCTACGCGCCGGACGGGACCCTTGCCGTGAGCGAGGTTATATTCGACGATTTTAATTTCACGGACAGCAAGATGCTGGGACAGAAACAGCGCTGCCATATAAACATGGAGCAGAGCGACAGGGGCGTCTACCGCCTCGCCGTCGCGCCGCAGGGTGAGGAGATCGATTTCATAATCACGAACATCGCCTATAACCAGGGCAAAGCGATAGCCGCGGACGGACTGTACCTGGCGGGCTACAGCTACGAAGGCGGGAACACGGCCGCGGCCGAGGCCTGGCTGTACCTGGCGGCCCCCGGCGAGATAAGGTTCTCCTCGCCCGGGGAGCAGGTGCCGCAGTACGTCACCGTCTGGGGCGATGAGATGAGGCTGGAGACGTACGTCAACGAGTCGGGAACGTGGTACACGTCCGGCGCTCTGGAGCCGGGACTCTACCGCCTGAGGTCGAGCTTGGGCGATGTTGCGTTGGAAGCCACCGGGGCCCTCATCTCGCTAACGGAGGAATCTCTCTTCATCCCGTCCTTCAACACCGTAGAGGAGGGCAAGGGCTGGCTTGACATAAATATTTCATTAAAGGGAAGCCACACCTTCTGGACATTCGTCGATAACGGCGTCCTTGAGCTGAGCGTGACGAAACAGGATTTGAATCAGGACGAGGGCGCGGACGCATTGAGCATCGAAATCTACGACCTCGCCGGCGATCTAACGGCCAACGCCTCGATAGCGGACGACGGCGACGCCTCGGCGGGCGGCGAACCGGGCCCGATGCAGGGTGCGTCGCTTACGGCCTCCAATCTGTCGACGGGGGCATATCGCATAGAGATGACGGGTGAAGACCTCCTGATAAGGCAAATAAGCATCAATCAGGGCAAGCTGGTGCTGGACGACAGCATCACCCCCGCCCCGGCGGACACGGGCTACACCTCCAACGCGGGCGCACCGGCCGACGCGCTGGCGCTGTACACGCAGGGCCTGTCGCTGCAGCGGGCGGAGTTCTCCTGCGATGACGCAAGCGGCATTCAGCAGGCGGCCGTGATCGGGGACGGCTTCTATGCCGGGCTCTACATCGATGAGATGGATAAGCCCTTCGCGGTGAACCTCGCGCCGGGCTCGTACATGATAGTGACGGCCAGGCAGAACCTGACGCTGGAGTTCAACGGCTACATGTCCTTCACGCCGGACTCCTTCTTCCTGCCCAGGCGCTGCGAGGTGGCCGGCCTTGAGACCTACGTCTCGGATTTCAAGGAGTACGTGGATTACATCGTCGTGAACTACGACGGCTACTATGTGACCGACAGCTACGACGGCTGGACGACGGCGCGGGCCAGATGGAAGACGGAGGACCTGTCTATCGTCGATGACACGCTGAGCTTCTGCCTGATGGTGCCGCACCTGGACCTGGCTGCCGATGCGGACAAGACCATCCCTGTGGATTCCATCGTTATCGAGCTGGAGATCCCGCCGGTGTGGAAATGAGTAGCGGGTAGCGTGTAGCGTGTAGTAGGGGCGAACGGCGTTCGCCCGATATGGATTCCGGCCGGAGTTTACCCCGTACGGCGATACGGGGCCGGAATGACGGTTCGTAGTTGTAGGGTGGGTTTGTTTAACCCACCACGTAGGGATTAATTATTTCGCAGCATGTCATCCTGAGGTAGCGCCGAAGGATCTCGTCGAGATTCTTCATCATTCCAGGCAAGGATTCAGAATGACAGTCTGAAACAGAGGTATCCTTCCGCGGAAGGAACGGGGTTATAGGGGTGTCCCCTGTGTTGCAAAGGAAAGAGGTGAAGGAGAAGCTCCTTCCGGGGGAACTGGGGGTGTCCCCCAGCTCTTTTTTTACGTCCCCCAAGATTGGGGGATACAGGGGGTTGATTATAGTTGAGATTGCCGCGGCGTCCTTCCAGAATAAAGATATCTAGAAGGACTTCTCGCAATGACAGGCTGAAACAGAGGTACAGGAGACAGGGTCTCCTGACGGGGTTATAGGGGTGTCCCCTATATTAATTAAAACGTCCCCCAACGTATGGGGGACTACAGGGGGTTCGGATGTTGTTTCCCCCTTTCAAGGGGGATTCCAGGGGGTTGATAATATTTACCCACACTATTACACTCATCTAAACATATGGAAACCATTAAATCCCTGATCAAAAAGATAGACCAATACATCTCCCTCAAGGGCGCCGGCATCTCGCTGCTGGCCGTTTCCATATTGCTCATCCTCATCGAGTATATCTGGGACGACAGCGTGGGCAACCTCATGAACATCAGCGTGCTGGTAGTTCTTGCCATCGTCCTGGCCTTCCTGATAGTCGCTGTCATCCTCAATAAATATCTGGGGCGCTACCTGCGCGCGCGCGGGATAAGCCTGAGCGGGCTGAGGGAGCGGTTCGCGGAATGGCAGTCCGGCCAGAGCGAGACGGTGAGGACGGTGAGCCGCGCCGCTCTGGCGCTGCTGCTGATATTTCCCATCATCCTGCTGACGCTGGTTGCGGTGGAAACATTCTGGGAGGGCAGCGTCTCATACCACATAAACCTCAACGCCCTGATCATCAGCACCATAGCCGCGGAGTTGATAGCTATTATAGCCGTGATGGTCATGCTGTACAGGTCCCGGCTGAGGACAGGCAGATCGAAACCCAGCAGACCCGCCCCCCGCACGCTGGCCTCGGTGATAAGGGCGGAACGAGCGGCCGCGGGCCTCTCAACCCCCGACGTCGCGCCCGCGGAGACGATGGCGGGACATGGGAAGAGGCGATGGGTTGGAAGGGTTGCGCGGGTGGCGACGATGGCTCTGTTCTTAGTACTTCTATTGGTTCTGGCTCTGCAAGCTATTTTTGACCTGACATCACTGGAGGGCAGCCGAACCGGTCTTATAGTGGCCACCGTTATCTTTGGTATCATGTTCTTCTGGATGAACCGGCAGAAGCTGAAAGTCACAGTTAAAATAGAGGAGGAAGGAGCGGAAGAAGCGGAGAGGAAGAGATCTTTTGGTACGCGGTTCCCTCGGATTAACAGGGTCCCAATTTTTAGGTGGTTCATTAGGTGGATGTATAAAGAGGGGTGGTGGTATAGCGCAGCACTTCTACTCTGCTGCTTTCTCTTTCTTGGTTTCGGAACACACCACCTTGGTCAATTTATGACAGTTGACGAGCCAAAATGGGTAGATACCAGGGTGCCGCAACTCTATGATTCACTCGCCTCCGGTGACTGGGAAGGCACGTATATCAATGATAAACCTGGCGTGCTGCCGTCTCTTCTCGCTGGCACTGTCAACTTTTTTATGGATCATGAGGAATATAAAGCAGACCCTTTAATATATGAAAATTATTTATTTTATTGGCGGTTACCAATTGTCATATTTAATTTCCTCATGCTATTTCTTATATACCATTTCCTTAAAAAATTACTGCGGAAAAACCATGCTCTATTAGTAACAGGGCTTGTTGCGCTCAATCCTATCCTTATTGGAATTAGCCAGATTGTTAATCCGGACGCTACTCTCTGGAGCGTCTCATTTTTATCGTTCATCACATTCTTTCTCTATCTTAAAACAAATAAATTGAGATACATTATATATTCAGGAGTGTTCTTGGGCCTTGCGTTGATATGCAAATACTTTGCCGCCATTTTCTATGTCATCTTTTTCCTTAGCATCTATCTAGAATATCTCTCAAGAAATACTACCCGTGAACAATTCTTTTCACGTTGTCTGCATATCTTGGCACTGTACGTAATTTCCATTATTATTTATACAATTCTATTTCCAGCAACATGGGTAGAACCATCCCGGATTATCAAAGGAACTATTGGTGCAGGAATTCTAACACCAGGTCTGAAGTATTTCCTACTTATACTGCTGTTAATATTCATCGAATTGATAGCTCTTCGAGGCCGTATTACTAAGTATTTAAAAAGCAAATTCGATATTCCCACTGTGGTAATATACGTTTTTAGCTCACTTACATTAATAGCTCTTATTGTATTAATGGCTAATATATTTCTTAACAACGCACTTTTTGATTTTAACCATTACATTTTTTACGAATCTGCAAGGGGTGAGGTGTCTTTCTACAAAGATTTATTCACATCATCTTACATGACAGCCTTCACCATGACATTTCCAATACTTTTCGGAATATGTTTTTGGGCTTTGATATTACCTTTAAAGAAACGTTTAAATATAAATATCACCAACCAAGATAAGTTCTTAATATCTATTATCTTTTTAACAATGTTTGTATATATAGTCGGTTCTTCTTTAGGTGGTTTTGTGACTTCATGTAGATACCAGATTATGTTATATCCTCTTTACTCAATATTATCAGCAACTTTTTTTATTTACGTTTTTAAACATACGAAAATAGTTACTACCGCATTGATAGCTGCAGCACTTATCACAACATTTTTTGCAGCACCTTACTTTCTTTTATATAACAATCATTTGAACATTAAAGATTATCGAATTTCTTATTCATGGGGAATGGGCGGGTACAAACTAGCACAAATCGTCAATTCTTGGGATAACGCAGAAAATATGGTAGTCTGGGTTGACGTAGAGGGCTTTGATAGATTTTTTATAGGCACAAGTTATTGGAGAGGACGTGACAACCCATTTAATGAGGAACTTGAAATAGAGTATTTAGTACTATCCTCACATATACAGCCTATTTGGGAAAAGCATGTGAAAGCATATGAAGAAGGAGAAAGATATTTATATGCTAGAGTTGCTGCGGAAACTCCGCTAATTGAATATTATACATATGAACCCATCGAAAAAATATGTATAAATAATAATCCAAATGATTGTATTTGGATCGTAGAAGTAAGGGAATAAAATGGCGGGCTATTGGAAGCTTTTTCTTACTTCAAGCCAATTCAGCACTAAATACGGGAAATAGGAAACAGAGGTGGCAATTGCCGCACCTACTGCTCCGTATCTTGGAATTAGAACCAGATTCAGTCCAAGGTTTAGTAATAACGCGATAATCAAGTTAATGGCCCTTTTTCTAGCCTTGCCCCGGTAGTCGAGGAAGGAAGACAGGAATATTGAATAAGAATAAATAATCAAATATGGTATCAGTATAACCAGGGGCAAGACTGAGTCCTTATATTCTGCGCCAAATATCAAAGGGATGAAATACCAACCCGCAGCTAGTATTAATATAATGATCGAGCCAAATATCACCGTGTTGATTTTCAACAACCGGTAGAACAGTGCTTTCAGATACTCTTTATTATCCTGATTCAACTTGGCAAACAGCGGCATGGTGCCCAGCGATATCACCAAGGCGATATGCGGCAGCTTGATGATTATCTGCTTGGCCACCGCGTATATACCCACCTCGTAATCCGTGCTTAGAATACCTATCATTACAGTATCTATTTCAGTAGCAATTAGAAAGCCGATGCTGATAACGAACAGCGGCAGGCTGTATTGCAATAGCTGTCTGGTGTAATCAGTCCCTGAATCCGGCCGGTTCTTATAGAAATGGCGGTAAAGAAAGTAAAAACCCAATACCGTTGTAACGATAAAAGCCAGGTTAAAGGCGAAAACCAACCCAATAATCTCGTTAAGAATGAGCAAAAAGCAAACAGCCAGTAAAAGCTTGAGTCCGTATTCAGACAGATTTATATAGAAGTCATATTTCAGGCGGTGCAGCCCTTGAAAAGCATTTTTCAGATATTCAACTAGGCTGGCAAAGAATACTAGCGGGGCGGCGGCATAGAACAAAACCTCAAAGCTTGGGCGATCCAGCCAGACGGCCAGAGGCTTGCTTAAAGACAGCATAACCAGGGCAAAAACCAGGCTTAGGATGACCCTCAGTTTAACCGAGGAGCGCAATACAGCCTTCAATTCAGCCGTCTCATTATGCTGAGCGATAAACTTGCGGGCTGACGCGTTAATGCCTAAATATGAAACAAGAAGGACTATGCTTAAGATGGAAAAGAAGAAAGACCATTCACCGAAGCGGTCCGGGCCAAGGTAACGGGCGAGAAAAAGATTGAGCCCTATGAAAAAAATAAAGGCAGAGCCTTGCGCCAAGAAGCTCCAAGCAGTTTCCTTTATCAGTTTCGCGGAAACAATCGTTGCAAGCTTATACTTGGTTAAATCATAAAAGCGTTTGATCATTCATTCGTCTTTGCGAAACTCTATAAGTTCTTGCTGAAAATATGTGTCTGCAGTGAGCTGCGCGGTTAAGTTTTCATGTTTTGAAACCGCATTACCATAAACGCCCAATATTTAACTCAACAATACTGGCGCCTGGAGACAATTCGAGAAGGAACAACACGACTTTGGCAATATCACCAGGCTGAGTAAGATCTTCAGCCCTGAGTTTTTCTTCAGCTATCCTATGCCTTATCAGGCTGGTCTGGACAAAGCCCGGATTAATCACGGTAACTTTTATTCCGTACTCGGCGGTTTCCATAGCTAAGACATTGGAAAAAGCAATTACAGCAGATTTACTCATTGAATATGCAGACTTACCAACGCCGTATTCAATACCGCGCAATGACCCGATATTGATAATATAACCTGACTTCTGTTTCTTCATACATGGTAAAACCGCTTTACAGACATTGATTGTTCCTTTGACATTAACGTCGTATACAGCCTGTATATCTTGTTCTGTGAGTTCATCTACTGTACCAAGATGACTCCTGCCAGCACAATTGATTACAACATCAATGTTGCCGAATTTTTTCAAAGTAGCGGTAACGGCTTTTTCCACTTCATCTACCTTAGTAACATCACAACGTTGTGCCAGCATGCTCTCGGATTCATGACAAGAAATGCTCCGACTGAGAAGAGCGAGCCGAAACCCGCTGGTTCTTAATTCTTCACTGATAGCGCTACCTATTCCGCCGGTAGCTCCTGTGACCAAGGCGACATTAAACGTCATTACCACTTCTTTCCATATCACATATTTTTCTGGCCATTAAGAGATCATCTACTGTGTCAATTTCAACCCACTGCAGATGCGAGACGTCAACATAATTCAGGTCAAAATCATCATCGAGTATCATGTTCACCAATGCATTCTCGTACCACTCGTCTATCTGATCATTTTTAACCATTTCTTCAATTTTTTGTTTTAGACTGCCTGCTGCTGCCCTGGAAAGTTTGGTGATACCAACGTATTCACCGGAATTAGCAGTAAGTTCTTTACTCATCATGATAACCCTATCATTATAGGTGGCTACCTTGTAATCTGCAGTGCGCGCTTTGGATGAATCTATCAATACTGCGGCGGGATGTTCAATTTTCAAAACCTCTTCGAATATTGGGGCTTGTATGACTATATCAGAATTAATGATGATCACATCATCATCGAGATGTTCACGGGCAAACCAAAGAGATACGATACTATTGGTTACACGGTAGAAAGGGTTATGAACAAATTCCACGCCTGCCAGTTGACCCTCTATTTTTTCATGCATAAAACCGGTAACAACGTAAACAGGAGAATCTGAAATTTTCTTAATGATGTTTACCATTCTGCCAATGATAGTCTGATCCTTACTTAATTTAAAAAGGCACTTGGGTATATTTGTGGTCAGTGGTCTAAGTCTTGTTCCCAAACCTGCAGCGAGGATAATCACTTTCATTTCTCACCATCCTAGTAATCCTACCCGGAACATGTAATCCACAGGTGGGAAAACAATATTTAATCCAACATTCTCAGCTGATTTTACTACGTTTACCCCGATTCCTTCCAGAGGAATTCTTGCTTTATCAGGATGCCGGCAGGCAAGTTCATCACAACCTTCGGGGCAAAGTTTACATGAACCCCCCATAAAAGAAATGGCCAGCGGATAGTTTGATTCCCATAATAGCTTCTCGGCGGCAAGCAAAGCATGGTGAAGAGTGTTAGTTGACGTCCTTCTAACGACTTCAAATTTATCGGCTGTCAACGGCATTTTGCAGTAAACTAACAGTAGGTTTTCATATTCACAAATGAGCTTTTGATAGTCTACTTGTGGAATTTTTGGAGGGCAGGTCCAGTTCACACCATAACGTATACAGTGAAAACAGTTCAGGTGTACTCTCTCCTCAAAGGCTAGTTGTGACGCTTTGATTTCAGTAACTTCTAAAAACTTAGTTGCCATCAATAAGTCCATTACTCTTTGTCTCATTGCCGTTACTCTAACTTTCCTGCAGATTTTCTTGAATTCAGAAGATCGATAATTATCTGATAAGTCCTTTCAGAACTATTACCATCTTGAAAGTGATTGTATTTGTTCTTAAAATTTCTATATTTAATTCTGTATCCTTCATCATTAAACCAGTCATTGATATCTTTAAGCAATACTAATAGCTCCTCTTCAGTGTGTGCGAACGGCCCGGGTTGCTCTTCATAATAGTCATAATAGAATTCCCGGCAGTTCTTTAAATATCCTTTATAGTCATAAGGGTAATAGATAATTGGTTTATCAGTTAACGAATAGTCGAAATAAACACTTGAATAATCAGTGATAAGAATGTCCGTATATGCTAATAGTTCCTGTACATCATCAACTTCTTTAGACACGTCTTTGATATTAGAGTATCCCGTTATAGATACCAATACCTTTTCAAAAGGATGTTTCTTAATCAGCATTATGTAATTATTGTCCGCTAGGAAACTATTCAATCTAACTAGTAATGTATCCGAAAACGGGCCTTTACATGTTGCGATTTCTCTAAAAGTCGGAGCATACACTACAACCCTTTCATAAGAACCTAGGGATAGGATTTTGAATACATCGTTAAACGATATCTCATTGGAATAAAATATATCATTCCTCGGATAACCGGTAATCACTACATTATTATTTCTGAATGCTGGGATCAACTTACTAGAGGTCTCCTCCGATGCAGAACAAATGAATATGTAATTATTAAATTCTTTATTAAGAAAATAATCGAATATTCGAGTCAACAATGTTTTCTCTTGATCTACTTTTTTGGCGTCAAAAGCAACTTTCTTAAATAAGGTTCCGTGCCAAGTTTGAATAATGTTAAACCTTCCGTTAAGCACACCTAAATAGCTGACATCTTTAGCGGATTGCTCTATAACTAAATTACTGGACCTTAATATGGTCCAAAAACCTTTCAAACTATACTTATCAACGACTGGATACCCCTCATCCTTGAGTTTTTTAAGTATGGTTCTATTCTGAGTAATCCACACAAACTGGAAACGGTTCTTAACCTCCCTTTCACGATTGGCATAGAGATATAAATATTTCGGATTTCCTTTAAAGGAACCCCCTTTGCCGGACCCCAATAATATCAATTCTTCATTTTTGGGAGTTATATAAGACAAACTATACAACAGAAGATTTAATAGCAACCTAGAAATTATTTGAAGATTAGTTTTCAAATTTGATCTCCATCATCATTCAAGATGTGCCTTATTTAATTTACAACCTACAAGTTCATCATATAACTCTACTAGTTTATTCACTATGACTTGCGTTGTAAAAAACTCTTCAATACGTTGCCGCCCATTTTGACCAAACGTTATCCTTCTGTCCGGATCATCCAACAATTGAATAATAGCTGTATATAAAGCCTCTGAATCACCTGGCGGCACTATAAAACCTGTCACACCGGGTATTATCATCTCTGGAATACCCCCCACATTTGTAGCAACCACCGGTTTGGACATTGACATTGCCTCTAGTATAACCATCGGAAACGCTTCAAAAAGCGACGATGAAACAAATATGTCCATCGCCGATAACAATTCGGGAACATCATCTCTGAATCCGGTGAAAATGACCTTCTCACTTATCCCCAGGTCGATGGTTTGTTGCTCTAACATATTTCTGCATGGCCCATCGCCAATTATGACCAACTTAGCTTCCGTATATTTACTATAAATCTTTGACGCAGCCTCAAGTAGAAAATCAAGCCCCTTCTCAGGACTTAAACGCCCAACAGCCCCTATAACTACATCCGATGCACCGATAGACATAGTCTCTCTGATTTTGTCATTGTCATAAAGATCACTATTGAATTTATTTATATCTATACCATTGTGGATAACAACAACCTTATTTTTATCTGGTAATCCCCTTTTAATACGCCGCTCTTTCACTGAATACGATACTGCAATAACTCTATCAGTAACATACGTCAGTGGTTTATCCATCATACGTAGAAGACGCGAATATACTGTAGGGATATTGCTCAACATTGGGAACCCGCTATGGTCGTGCACAATCACAACTGGCACTTGGCAAATAGTTGCGGCAATCCGCCCAATAATGCCCGCGCCAAGCAGATGCGTGTGAACTATTTGAATCTTATTCTTCCTGATGAATCTGATCAGGTCAAGAATCTTTCTGGGATCATACTTCTGTCTGTCAAAATAACTTACGTTTAAACCCTGAGCTTTCGCTTGCTTATCCAATACCCCTGGCTTCTTTAAAGCGCAGACATATACTCTGTATTTTTCGCTGTCCCAATCCTTTAACAAATCCAATAACAGTGTCTGTGCTCCGCCCAATCCAAGATGATCTATTACGTGGAGTACATTTATTTTCCCTGTTCTTGAATGTCGTTTAGGCTTAATTAAGTGCGATATAAGAGAACTAATACCTATACCTCCTCTAGATTAGTTAACTCATCGGTATTTTTGTATAATCTATAACAACTTGATGCCATAATTCCAGGCAAAGCAATGCCCATATCCGCTTTCCATGGTCAGCCTTTTTTGCACAATGTTCGTCCAGAAGATTTTCAAGCGCTTGCTGCTTGAAATAGCCTCTGCTCAATGCCTGTGGGCTCAGCAATGTTTCATATGTCATATCTCTCAGTTCCGACCGGATCCAGCTTCCAATGGGAACCGAGAAACCGTGCTTGCGCCGCGCGGCAATATCCTGAGGGATTATCTTTTTCGCCAGTTCCCGCAGCAGGTATTTTGTAGTCGTTCTCTTATCCTTAAATTCTATTGGCATGCGGCAGGCAAACTCCACAAATTTTTGATCCAGAAACGGCGACCTCCCTTCTAATGAGTTAGCCATGCACATCCGGTCAATCTTGACCAGAAGGTCGTCGGGGAGATAGTTCATCATATCAACATACAGTGTCTTGTCCAACCTGTTATCCGCATGATTTTCTGCGCGGCGGAAAGTCTCACGCAGCAGTTCTACGGAGTCCGTATTCCGCAGAGTATTGCGCAGCTCATCACTATAAATATCATCTTTCATGTCGGAGTTGAAATATGAACCCCACCTGATGATACTGGCTTCCTGCGCAATATCAGCCGCCTGATGCATGCGTATTACGGCACCCCAAACATCGGTATCAACGGGCTTATCCGAAACGCCGGTAAACCTCCTCAACACAGGAAGAATGAGCTTATTTCTTACTGCTGCAGGCACAACAGCATAAGCATCGGCTATACCGTCGGCAAAATAGCGCTGATAGCCTGCAAAGGTTTCGTCTCCGCCATCGCCATTGAGGGCTACGGTAACATGCCTTCTTGTAGACTCCGATAGATAATATGTTGGAATTGCGGCAGGGTCGGCTAAAGGTTGGTCAAGATGCCATATGAGCTTGGGAAGCAATGCTATGATATCCGGCTTAACAAATATCTCTTCGTGTTCGGTATCAAAGTATTTGGCAACTGCACGCGCATGTTCTAACTCGCTGAAGGCTTCTTCCGTAAACCCCACGGAGAAGGTCTTAACCTTTTTATCCGTTGCCCGCGCCATCAGGGCTACGATCAAGCTAGAATCAAGCCCGCCGCTCAGGAAGGCTCCCAGGGGAACATCGCTCACCAGGCGTAACTTGACCGCCTCTTCCAACAATGACTGCGTGGCTTCCAGGGCTTCGTCTTTTGACAGCTTGTTTTTGGGAAGGAACTCCGGTTCCCAGTATCTTTCTATTTTCACCTGCCCGTTGGAGCAGACAAGAGTATGGCCTGCCTGTAGCTGGTTAACGCCCTGAATAATGGTCTGGGGGCCGGGCACCCATTGCAGCGTCAGAAAGTGGTGCAGGGAAGTTAAGTTCACTTCATGTTTAATACTTGGCTCTTGCAGTAGAGCTTTGAGCTCTGATGCGAACAGAAAACGCTCTTGGTTATAAGCATAGAACAGAGGCTTCTTACCTAATCTATCCCTTCCAAGAAGCAGAGTCTTATTACGTGAATCCCAGATAGCGAAGGCGAACATTCCCCGCAGTTCTTTAACCAAAGCGCGTCCTTGCTCTTCATATAAGTGAACGAGAACTTCGCTGTCGCTCCTGCTGGAAAAAACATGGCCGCTTTTCTCAAGAGCATTTCGCAACTCTTTAAAATTGTAGATTTCGCCATTGGTTATAACCCAGACCGTTCCATCCTCATTGCTTATAGGCTGATGGCCGCCCTCTATATCTATGATGCTCAGTCGCCTATGACCCAGCGAAATAAAGCCGTCGTTGTAAAAACCCTCGTCATCCGGGCCGCGATGCTTCAGAACCGAGCACATGTTGCTCGTAGCAGCAATATCGGACGGCGCTATGCCGTTGAATATGAACTGCCCGCATATCCCGCACATTCAGGAAGCCTTCTTCTGAAATACAAACTCGTTGCAGCCGGTCGGAACAGCCGCGGGAGTGTATTTCACAACTGTGAAACCCAGGTCACAAACGGATTTCTGTACCGCCTGCGGCGTTGCGTACTCGTAAGGATACCCTCCTACCCAATCAACCAGATTATGCCAGAAATCCATGCCGCGCTTATGCTTTTTCGGATTTCGCCGCGTAACACACCACTTCGCCGTGTAGACTATGGGATACAATGCCCTGAGCATCGCACACCGCATTACATTGGGAGCCTTATTATAAGTCCACTTTATGCAGCGCCAGAGCGGGGAAGACCAGTGTTTATTATAGATGGATATAATCAGGAACCCCCGGTCTTTCGTCAGCTTAGTCGCATTCTTGATAGCTTGTTCCATATTGCCGGTATGATGCAGCACCCCCCAGGAATGCACTACATCATATCCGCCGGACTTGATCTGCCTCTCGATGAAATTGTTATCCAGTATTGAAACAACTTCCGTATCAGGCATCTCGATGGCAGGAAAGAATTTCTTCGTTTCGCTCAGAGCGGACAGGTTATCCGCATCTATATCTATTCCGTAAACATTGGCTCCAGCCTCCCCGGCAAGCAGCAAAGTGAGGCCCTGGCCAAAGCCTATGTCAAAGAAGCGCTTCCCCTTTAAGTCAATGTCTGAGAAGAGTGCAAGAAAATCATTTCTCGCCTGATTTATCTTATCTTCATTCAGGGCGCTCCGGGAAAAAGACTGCCAATTTTTACCAAACTGAAACCGCATTACCACGCCATTCCGTCATATTTAATATTGGATATTCACTAAAGTTTGATGGTTTCATACATCCTCAAATAGCTCTCCGCAACCTTCTCCCAGCTCAAACCCTCCGCTAACTCCCTTGACTTGCGTCCCATCTCCCGCCGCGCCTTATCATCCGTCATCAGGCGCAGTACCGCATCGGCTATGGCAGCGCCGCTAACCTCGCTCAATACTATGCCGTTATCCTTTATCAGCTCCCGCGTGCCGCCCGTGTCCGTTGTGATGATGGGCAGGCCGCAGGCCATGGCCTCAAGCACCGTGTTGGACATGCCCTCGTTCATGGAGGGCAGTATGAAAATATCCGAGCCCGCGTATATCTCCGGCAGTTTACTATGCTCCACGTACCCGGCAAAGGAAACCACGTCGTCCGCGCCCAGGCTCGCGGACAGGGCGCGCAGCTCCTGCTCCAGGTTGCCCTCGCCCACTATCGATATCTCAAATTTTCCATTGTATTTCTCTTTGATGATGGGCGCGCTCTCTATCAGGTGGCTGATGCCCTTGCGTCCGATCAGCCGCGACACGCAGAGGATTTTTACCTTATCCCCGCCGCCGCTGCCTGGTATGAACTGCGCCGTGTCTATGCCGTTGTAGATGATATCTATATTCCGCTTCGGGTCTGAACGCAGCGCCAGCTCCTTCAAGCCCTGGCTGTTGGCTACCACCGACGCGGACCTTCTCCACACCTCTTTGATTATCGGTTTCAGCACAACGTACTCGGCGGAGAAGCGCTTGTTGAATCCGGGCACGTCCGAGCCCCTGAGGGAGACGATATAAGACAGACGTCTCTTGAACAGGTAAGCCATCGCGCCGCACGGGATGCCGAAGAAGGCGTGGCACACATCGTAATGGTTGTCCTTCATCAGCCGCCGCATGAATTTAGTCGCTTTAAGCGTATACGACAGGATTTCCTTCTGCGTCCAGTAGTGGATGTCCTTCTTGTTTACGGGCAGCTTGTACAGCGTTACCGTATCGCCGATCTTCTCCTGTTCGAATTTGTCGTTAGCCGCGGATGTGACCAGGTCTACTTCTATCTGTTTCCGCGCCAGCTCGCCCAGTATGTACTTGCAGGCGTTGGCCGCCCCGCCGCCCAGAGGAGGATACTCGTAGTTGAGCATCAGGACTTTTATTCCAGCACCTCTTCGACGGTATAGTATTTACGCTCGCCCTGCCCGTAGTATATGCGCACCAGTATATCGGCCAGCACGCCGAAGACCAGGAACTGGATGCCCACGATTATCATCAGTATCGCCAGCATGAACAGAGGACGGTCGCCAAGTGGAGTGCCGAAGGCCAGCCTCTCTATGCCCAGGTAGAGGCCGAGCAGCACGCCGATGATAGCCAGCACTATCCCGGACCCGCCCAGCAGGTGGATGGGGCGCATGGAGTACTTCTGCCAGAACAGGATCAGTATCAGATCGAGGAAGCCCTTGATAAGCCTTTGGTAGCCGTACTTGGTCCTGCCGTGGGCGCGCGGCCTGTGGTTGGTGCGCACCTCGCCTATCCTGTAGCCCTTCCATGACAGCATGGCCGGAATGTAGCGGTGCATCTCGCCGTAGAGCTCCAGCGACTTGAGGCACTCCTTCCTGTAGGCGCGCAGGCTGCATCCGGAGTCGTGTATCGTGGCCCCGGTAAGTTTCCTGCGCAGCAGGTTGGCAAACCGTGAGAACAGCTTTTTCGATATGGAATCCTTGCGCTTCTTGCGCCAGCCGCAGACGACGTCGTAACCTTTTTCCAGTTCGACGAGCAACAGCGGTATGTCCGACGGGTCGTTCTGCATGTCCGCGTCCATGGTGACCACGATGCCGCCTTTTGCGTGCTCGAAGCCCGCGGCCATGGCCGCCGACTGGCCGAAGTTCTTCTTGAACTTGACGATCTTGACCCTGCCGTCGCGCCCGCGCATCTCCTTCAACGCGCTGTAGGTCCCGTCCGTTGAGCCGTCATCGACGAAGATGATCTCGTAACCGGCGTCGATATTCTTGAGCGCCGCGCTTATCTCATCGTGCAGCAGCGACACGTTCTTCTCCTCGTTGTAGGTGGGGATTACTATGGAAAGTTTCATATCTGAGTTCCTTGAAGACATTTATACATCATCGGCTCGTGTTGCACAACCCCTCAGCCGCGGGGCGTCCGGTTTGGATATTCTTTGCTCGGCGTGGTGTTCTTCACCTCGCCGAAATCCTGCGTTGATTGTTGAAGGTGAAGAACACCTTCAACAGCATATCGATTAAAGGATTCTACCATATATAGCGTGTATCGTCATCACATGTAGGGGCGAGGTCTTCTCGCCCGCGATATGGATTCCGGCCTTCGCCGGAATGACGGTTCTAGATAGAGGTACAGGAGACGGCGTCTCCTGACGGGGTTATAGGGGTGTCCCCTATATTAATAAAAAAATCCCCCAACGTATGGGGGATTACAGGGGGTTCGGTCTGCTATCGCCCAACGACCTCTTCTACCTCAGCAGGCGGGATATCTCCTCGTCGGTCAGGCCGAGCTGCTTGAAAACCACCAGGCTGTATTCCGGCGGCAGGTTATTCTTTCCCTGCAGGACGGGGGCTTTGAGAACCTTGCCCTTTACTTCCCTGCGATAAATGGCGTGGTCGCCTTTTCCCTGCCGGTCGAACGAGGCCCCGGACTGCTCCAGCAGTTTGATGAGCTTCTTGCTGGACATCGAGGGGATCTTCCCCCTGTTAGCCATAGGCCAGCACCTTGAGGCGGGGCGCGCCTTCAGGACCCGAATCCGCTTCGCCCTCGGAAAGGAAATCGTGAAGCAGTTGCAATGATATCGGCCGGTCGATCGGCGCTTCATCCCCCATGCAATCGACATACGACTCGATGGCATCCTTTACGCTGGCTATAGCTTCCCCTCTGGTATCGCCGCATCCGACAACTGTCAGCTCAAGGCACAGCGACACGTACTGGTCGCCGGATTTCTTCAATATTATCGTGTATTCCTTCATTCTCCCGCACCTCTACAACAATTTTACCCCGTCATCATACCCGCTGAAAAGCGGCTCGGCACGATTATGAAAGGATTCTACCACATATAGCGTGTAGCGTCATCACATGTAGGGGCGAGGTTGCCTCGCCCGCCATGGATTCCGGCCTTCGCCGGAATGACGATACGTAGAATAACGGGCGAATACAGGATTCGCCCCTACGCGACGACCGAACGGTGAATAGACGAGATTCTTCATCGTTCGTCAGGAGGATTCAGAATGACAGTAGGGGCGAGGTTGCCTCGCCCGATATGGATTCCGGTTTTCACCGGAATGACGGTCCGTAGGGTGGGTTCGCAAACCCACCGCGTTGACGAGATTCTTCATCCTTCTAAATAGCTCTATCATGGAAGGACTCAGAATGACAGATGCGGGGCATATTATCACCCTCACCGTAGTCCTCTCCCTTCAAGGGAGAGGTTAGCTTCATACAGAGGTACAGGAGACGGCGTCTCCTGACGGGGTTATAGGGGTGTCCCCTATATTAATAAAAAAATCCCCCATGATTGGGGGATAATAGGGGGTTGATTAGCTATCGCCCAACGACCTTTTACCGCTTCTGCACCTTATACCATTTCACGAACAGCGGGATGCCGTCCTCGACCTTGACCCTGGGCTTGTAGCCCAGCAGCTTCTTCGCCTTCGACACATCCGCGTACGTCACCGGCACGTCGCCCGGCTGATCCGGCGACTTGATGGTGCGGGCCTTCTTGCCCGTGCTCTTCTCGATGAGCGATACAAGCTGTCTCAGCTCCGTCGTTTGCGAGCCGCCCAGGTTGATTATCTCGAAAGCCGGGTTCTTGTCGACGGCCGCCTGCACCCCGTCGATGATGTCGTCGATGTAGGTGTAGTCGCGTTTCGATGAGCCGTCGCCGTAGAGCTCGACGCGGTTGCCGCCGCTTATGAGGCGGGTGAACTTATGAATCGCCATGTCCGGCCTCTGTCGCGGGCCGTAGACGGTGAAGAAGCGCAGGCAGGCGATGCGGATATCGTAGAGGTGGTGGTAGGTGTAGCAGAACAGCTCGCAGGCCTGCTTGGAGGCGGCGTAGGGGGAGACGGGCTTCATCAGCGGGGAGCTCTCCTTGAACGGCACGTCCGAATTGTCCCCGTATACCGATGACGATGAGCCGAAGATGAAGCGTTTCACATCGTACTCGCGGCACAGCTCCAGCAGGTTTATCGTCCCGCCGATGTTGACGTCCTGGTAGATGTGCGGGTCCTGTATCGACGGCCTGACGCCGGCCCGCGCCGCCAGGTGCACCACCGCGTCGAACTTGCGCGAGGAGAACAGTCCGGACATCCTCTCCTTATCCCTGATATCGCACTCGTCCAGGTAGAAACGCTTGTTCTTGAGGGATTTGGCGATGTTCTTCCTCTTAACGTCGGGTGAGTAGTATGGATCGAAGTTGTCCAGGCACACCACGAACCAGCCCTGAGACAGCAGGCGTTCGCAGAGATGGCTTCCTATGAATCCGGCGCCGCCGGTGACGAGAATGCTTTCCATGATGCGGTTCCCCCCCATGCTAGCAGTAGTTGCGTAGGTTGGGCTGTGCCCACCGAAATCTACGTTAATTGTTGAAGTACGATTATGAAACGATTCTACCATATATAGCATGTAGTGGGTAGCGTGTAGGGGCGAACGGCGGGGCGCCCCCGTAGAGACGTCCTTCCGCGGAAGGACGTCTCTACACGATGACCGAACGTAGAACGTAGGGTGGGTTCGCAAACCCACCGAATAATGGGCGAATGATTATTCGCCCCTACGTGGATTCCGGCCTTCGCCGGAATGACGGTTCTGGACAGAGATGCAGGAGATACTCTCCTGCCGGGGTTATAGGGGTGTCCCCTATATTAATAAAAAATCCCCCAACGTATGGGGGATTACAGGGGGTTCGGTCAGCTAGCGCCCAGCGACATTTTCTACCAGCATATGCCGCGGTAATCGCAGAGCCCTTTGGCCCGGCGCGGATCCAGCACGCGCCTGCCGTCGATCACCACCTTGCCGTTATATAGCGATTCCGCCTTGAACTCATCCCATTCCGTAACGATGAGCACGCAGTCCGCATTGTCGATGGCCTGCGCCGCGCTGCCGCAGTATTCGACCTGCCCCTCGATGACCTTGCGCGCGTTCTCGACGGCCGCTGGGTCGTAGGCCCGCACCGACGCGCCCTTGTCCAGCAGGGCGGCGATGACCCTGAGCGACGGGGCGTCGCGCATGTCGTCCGTGCCCGGCTTGAAGGACAGTCCCAGCACGGCCACGGTCTTGCCCTTGAGATCGCCGACGGCGGCCTCTGCCGCCTCGACCATCTTCAGCGGCTGTTGCCGGTTCAGCTCCAGTATCGATTTCAGCATGCCGGCGTCGTATCCGGCCTTTGCCGCCGTGTCGATGAGCTCCTCTATGTCCTTGGGCAGGCACGAGCCGCCGAAGCCCGCCCCCGCGTTGAGGAATTTTCTGCCGATGCGCGGGTCGTGGCCCATGGCGCCGGCCACGTCGTACACGTCTATGCCCAGCCTGCCGCAGATGTTGCCTATCTCGTTGATGAAGGATATCTTGGCCGAGAGGAAGGCGTTGCTGGCGTACTTTATCATCTCGGCCGCGGCCGGCGTGGTGCGTATGATGGGCGCGTTGAAATCGCGGTACAGAATCTCGACGGTGTCGCCGGACCTCGCGTCGTATTCCCCTATGATGACGCGGTACGGGTTGAGGAAGCAGTCTACGGCCCGGCCCTCCTCAAGGAATTCGGGGTTGACCGCCGCGCCGATGTCCGCGCCGATCTTTTTGCCCGAGGACTTCTCCAGGGCGGGGATTATGACGCGCTCGGTGGTGCCGGGTGCCACCGTGCTCTTGACGGCGACCACGTGGTATCCGTCCTTCTTCGATAATACCTTGCCCACGTCTTCCGCGGCCCGCTCTATCTGCGTGAAATCTGTGCCGTTGCATGACGGGGAGTACGTGCCGACGCAGAGGAATGTGATATCGGTGTCCGATACGTCGCCGTAATCGCCGGAGGCGCGGAGCGTCCCGTTCGCGACGCACGAGGATACAAGTTCGTTGAGGCCTTTTTCGTAGACGGGCGATGCGCCCTGATTGATGATTCGGACCTTGTCGGGGTTGTTATCTATGCAGACCACCCGGTGCCCGTCGCCGGCGAGCCCAACGGCCGTCGCCAGTCCGACATAGCCGTTGCCGATAACTGATATCCTCATAATACAAGCCCGGTAACACCGGCCGATAGATAGCCTTTTATACGATTTCTACTACGCCGACCCGCCCGTCTTCTTCCAGCCGTATTTCTTGCCCAGGAATATGTAGACTACGATGGCCAGAACCACCAGCGCCGCGATGACGATGCCGATGATGGCGCCTATGCCGAGTCCGCCTCCGTCATCCGTGGGGGCCGGGGTCGGGGTGCCGCCCGACGGCGTGGACGTGGGGGCCGGGGCCGCCTGAACCAGCAGGCCGTAGATGGAGCAGTGGGTGATGGTGAAGACCGCCTGCCCGTCCTGTATCGTGCCCTCTATGAACTCCCACTCGCCTTTGGTCTCGTTGTAATATGCGATGACCGGGGTCTTTCCCGCCGGGATGTCGCCCTCGTCGAACTTGATGTTTATCGTGATGCCCGGGTCGAAGGTCGCGCCGTCCGGGTTGAAGTCGAAGGCGGCGAGCACCTGGTAGCCCGAGGGGGGAGAGGGGGGATCGTCTATTTCATATGCGTTGAACCCGGTGAGGCGTGAGTTTTCTGGGCCCTTCATGTCCGTGTATTTGGGTATGTATATCGATATGTCATTAGATACGGCCCAGAAATTATCGAGGGTGGTGCCCCAGAAATTGACGTTGCCTCTGTCGCAGTTCCCGTCGATGCACACGCCCCAGTTCTGATTGGTGGGGGCTCCGCCTCCGCCGCCACCGCCTCCGCCGCCGTAACCGTAGACCACGCCTTCATCCTCTATGCCGGGTATCATCACGAGCGTGATGGCAATAAGAATCACTATAGCCGAGATGACTCTTGTGTGAAAATGTCTTCTCTGTGCGCTCATGAACACCCCCTGAATAAGATCCTTCAGAAATCACAGGGCCTTCTCGATGTTTAAGGGCCTTCGCGACTCTGTTTCGGCAGCTCAGCCGTCTCTCTCAACCTCGAGACCTGTAGCTTTGCGCCCCCCGATCGCCCGGGGTTTACCTTTATCGGCCAGGCATCCCATATTCAGCTTTGCATAGTACGAAGATAGGATTAGTCATTTATAGCACTCCTGCGTGTATTTGTCAACCTTTTTATATAGTTTTTTAATGTATCTATTACCCTTACGTTAGTACTAATCCCATAGCAGGGGCATAATGATATGAGGGTCTATGCGCGTTAATGAGGGTGTGCAGAGGGTCTTCCCTCTGCCGGGGGAACCGGGGGTGTCCCCCTAACCTTCAAATATTCCCTTCCAATCCGGAATTCTTCTAAATAGCACCTATTATGGAAGGAAACGTATGGGGGGCTATAGGGGGTTCGGTATATTATCGACCAACGACATCCCATCTGCGTCGCGCATACCCTCACCCTGACCCTCTCCCTGCGGAGGGAGAGGGAAGAAAATTAATTTTGAACACCCCCTTACCCCCTCTTCTCAAAAGAGGGGGAATCCGACGGGCACGGCACGCCATGCCCCTACGAACGGAACGGGCGAATGATTATTCGCCCCTACGCGACGATCGCATGTAGGGTGGGTTCGCAAACCCACCACGTAGCCGAGATTCTTCGTCATTCTCCGCAAGGACTCAGAATGACAGTCCAAGAGAAGAGAGATTCAGGAGATTCCTCTCCTGACGGGGTTATAGGGGTGTCCCCTAACTCTTTTTTACATCCCCCAAGATTGGGGGATAGCAGGGGGTTGACTAGCTAGGAGATTGCCACGTCCTTCCTCATATTCATAAGGGGAAGGACGTGGCAATGACAGCTTTGAGAAAGGGATAGCAGGGGGTTGACTATGTCACTCCTCCGGTCGTATCATCCGACGACGCCTCTTCGTTCCTCGCGGCGCGCGCCTCGCGCATGACCCTCATCAGGTAGTATATCCACAGCGGCACGATAACGACCGCCGCCGCGATGGCTCCGGACGGATCGCCCCAGGAAGTTTCATCTTTCACATAGTAGCGGGCGGTTTCATATATCGCCAGCGGCAGAGACACGATGCCTCCCATGCTGAAGATGCCGAGCATGATGAACAGATATACCCGCCTCAGCAGCGGCGTGGTCTTTCCCTCTCTGGCCTCCACGGCCTTCTTGCCTACTACATGCAGCACGCAGATGATGGTGCCGGTACAGAACATCGTGATGCCCGCTGTGAGGTCATTTACGATCGACCTGTCGCTGTAGGCCGAGCTGAAAGCGGCTGATAGGAGATACCCCGCGCCTATAGCGGCGATAATGATGCTGGCTCCTATAAGAGTGTAGAAATAGACCATGAGGAGGCCCTTATAAGCTGAAACGCCCTCCCTGTCGTTGCGGCGCTTCAGAACAAGATAGAGGATGACGCCGATGACGAACAGTGGAATGATAAGTCCCAGCACACCCGATGCGATAAACATGTCTGCACCCCCTCAGTAAGATTGCCCCTGATGGATATTTGAACGGGCTTCTGTAATGCGATTAGATTAGCGATTATGGATATCAAAGTCAATAGAGAGGGTATTTAACTCCCCCTTACCCCCTCTTCTAAAAAGAGGGGGAACACGACGGGCACGGCATGCCGTGCCCCTACAAAGGGACGTAAAAGGCGAACACAAGATTCGCCACTACGCGACGACCGAACGGCGGGGCGCCCCCGTAGAGACGCAATATTTTGCGTCTCTGCATAATGACCGACGTATGGGGGATAACAGGGGGTTGAACAGCTACGAGATTGCCACGTCGTCCTTCCATAATTAGGGTGTACAGAAGGACTCCTCGCAATGACAGCTGGGGAGTACAGAGAGCGCTCCATCTGACGGGGTTATAGGGGTGTCCCCTATATCATTTCAGTGACAGCCCTTAAGAAAGAGGTGCCCCGATATATCGGGGCCGGGGGAACCGGGGGTGTCCCCCGGACAATATCTGTCCCCCAACGTATGGGGGACTATAGGGGGTTCGGTTATTGTTTCCCCCTTGACAAGGGGGATTGCAGGGGGTTGACTACTTATGAGCCTCATCAACCAACAAAAATCTGCACGATATAAACATATTCCTTATTTGTGATACAGCCTACGCCTGTCATATTGTATTCCGGATTCAGGATCGCTTTCCTGTGGCTGGCCGACTTCATCCATCCGTCCGTGGTAGCCCTGATAACTTCTTTGTTGAAGGACCGGCCCGGGCATTTGCCGCAGTTTTCACCCACGTATTTACTCGGTATCGTTTTCTTTTGCTCCCTTATCAACAGGGACCTGGCGTGAAAACCGTCATGTCCCAGCTTATCGTTCCTGGCCATATACCTGGCATGCTGCCAGGCGATCTTATCAAGGAACCTCATCCTTGAAAGCGGCTCCAAACCGTTCCTGTGCCTGATGTCGTTGATCTCCTCCGTCAGCCGCCACTTGTTGATCCATTTCAAAAAAAACATAGCTGTGTCCCTCTTGATCACATACGCTCCGTCTATGCAAATTGGGATAATATACTCCATAGTTGCCGGGCAGTCAAGACTAAAAAGCGACCAAAATCAAAATTCCCCCGCCCTGAGCCCTGAGATGCCCCTCACGATTCGCCGCAACCCGATAACGAAACGTAGGGGTTTGATTCAGCAAACCCACCGCGTAGGGGTAACCCCCTGTGGTTACCCATCCAACGTAGGGGCATCCTTCCATGACATTAAGGCATATGGAAGGATTGTGCCTGCCCGCTGTGGGCGAACACATAGGTTCGCCCCTACGCAATAACCAACATATAGGGGAATAGCAGGGGGTTGATTACTCGGAGAAGGCGGGGGTAGCTGAAACCGCGGGGAGCCGCCTGGCCTTCACGCCTTCGCCCGCGAAAACCTGCACTACATAAACGTGTCCCTGCTCGACGACGCCGGCTATCCCCGTTTTGTTATAAACGGGATTCATAATGGCATTCCTGTGGCTGTCGGACTTCATCCAGCCGTCCATCGTGGCCCGGATGACGTTTGCATCGAGCGAGGAGCCGGTGTGCTTGCCGCAGTTTTCACCCACGCATTTCCTGTCGGATCTCTTGCTCTGCCACCTGATGATAGCGGCCCTATTCTCGAAGCCGTCGTAGCCCAGCCTGTTGTTATTGGCCATATACATGGCGTGCTGCCAGGCTACGTTATCCAGCGACCTGTCCCTCGTCAGCGAGTTCAGGCCGTTGCTTGCCCTGACATCGTTTATCTGTTTCGCCAGGCGCCACTTGTTTATCCAGTTCATAATAGACATATTCCTACCCTCAAATGGAAATTTGGATAAAGTACCACATAGCCGCCATTCTGTCAAGAGGGGGAACGTGAAGGGCGAATACAAGATTCGCCCCTACGCAACGATCGTATGTAGTATGTAGGGTGGGTTCGCAAACCCACCAAATAACGGGAGTCCTTCCGCAGAAGGACACCCTCTAATTGTTGAAGGTGAAGAACACCATCAACAGCATATAAACGAGATATATCTCCCCCCTTTATGAAAGGGGGGAGCAAGGGGGATTTGCGTAGGGGCGAGGTCGTCTCTTTCGCCGATAGGGGCCGGGATGTAAGGGCTTGATTAATCAAGCCCTTACGCAACGATCGTATGTAGGGTGGGTTCAGAAACCCACCAAATAACGGGCGTATGGCCATACGCCCCTACGCGGATTCCGGCCTTCGCCGGAATGACGAGTACGACCCTCACCCTGACCCTCTCCCTGCGCAGGGAGAGGGAAATAATTTTAAATTAACACCCCCTAACCCCCTCTTCTAAAAAGAGGGGGAACACAACGGGCACGGCATGCCGTGCCCCTACGGTGGGGCTGAAGGGCGAGATGACCTCGCCCCTACAAGACGGGTTTATTAATATTACAATCCGAATCCAGGCACCTCTCCGAGAGAGGGGTTAGCTAGCTAAGAGAGGTACAGGAGACAGAGTCTCCTGACGGGGTTATAGGGGTGTCCCCTATATCTTTTTTTTCATCCCCCATGATTGGGGGATACAGGGGGTTGACCAGCTACGAGATTGCCACGTCGTCCTTCCGCCTAATTTTATCGTGGAAGGACTCGCAATGACAGCTTTGAGAAAGGGGCCTGACAGGGGGTTCGGTTTCCTATCGACCGACACCATCATATTCTTGACATAAACCCGCAATTACCTTACAATCGATTTGGTAGTATAATGTAAGCGTGAACCGACGCTCGGCGAAGCCGGGCTATTTTTAATAACGGAGCATACCGCCACAGCATCACCCGCCGACAGCCGCACGTACGCCTCGGATAAGGGAGTGGCCCTATCTTCCGCCGGATCGAGTTTTTATATGGGACTATTGAAACAAGAGAATATCCGCAACATCGCCATTATCGCGCACGTGGATCATGGCAAGACGACGCTGGTCGATCAGCTGTTCCGGCAGAGCGGCACCTTCCGCGAGAACCAGGTCGTGGCCGAGCGCCTCATGGACTCCATCGACCTGGAGCGGGAGCGCGGCATCACCATAGCATCCAAGAACGGATCGTTCACCTATAAAGGCTACTGGGTCAATATCATCGACACGCCGGGCCACGCCGACTTCGGCGGGCAGGTGGAGCGCGTGCTGGAGATGGCCGACGGCGCGCTGCTGCTGGTCGACGCCCAGGAAGGGCCGATGCCGCAGACGTACTTCGTGCTCAAGAAGGCGCTGGCGCTGCACATGCCGGTCATCGTGGTCATAAACAAGATAGACAAGTCCGCGGCCAGGCCGGACTGGAGCATAAATCAGGTCTTCGACCTGTTCGTAAAGCTGGGCGCCCCGGACGCGATATTGGACTTCCCGGTCGTCTATGCCTCGGCAAGGGACGGCTACGCCTCGGATGAGCCGGTGGTGGAGGGGGGCTCCATGGAGCCCCTGTACGAGAAGATAATCGCGCACATACCGCCGCCCGGTGGCTCGGAGGACGAGCCGCTTCAGATGCACGTCAGCTCCATCGACTACTCGCCCTATCTGGGCCGGCTGGGCATAGGCAAGATAACTGGGGGCCGCCTGAATATCAACAAGGATATCGTGGTGGCGCGCCGCGACGGCTCCATGGTCCCGACACGTATCACCAAGCTGTACCGCTTCGTGGGCAACCAGAAGGTTCCCATCGAGGAGGCCGGCGTTGGGGAGATCGTGGCCGTGGCCGGCATGGAGGAGGTCACGGTCGGCGTGACCTACACCGACCCGGAGGACCCGCGCCCGCTGCCGCCCGTGGCTATAGACCCGCCCACGCTGTCCATGAACTTCGTGCCCAACAGTTCGCCCTTCGCCGGCCGCGAGGGACGGTTCGTTACGTCGCGCCACCTCAAGGACAGGCTCTTCCGCGAGACGCTGAGCGATGTGGCCCTTGTCGTCGAGGAGCTTGATGACGTCCCCGGCTTCAAGGTCTCCGGTCGCGGCGAGCTGCACCTGTCCATCCTCATCGAGCGCATGCGCCGGGAGGGCTACGAGTTCCAGGTAACGAGGCCGCAGGTCATTATGAGGATGGAGGGCGGGAAGCTGCTGGAGCCCTACGAGGAGCTCATAATCGACGTCGATAAACAGTATATGGGCGCCGTCATCGAGAAGCTGGGCGCCAGGAAGGGACGCATGCTGGAGATGATGCAGGGCGAGGGCATGACGCGCCTGGTGTTCAGGATACCCACGCGCGGCCTGCTCGGCTTCAAATCGGAGTTCATGACCGACACCAAGGGCATGGGCGTGATGAACTACATCTTCTCCGATTACGGGGAATTCGCCGGCGATATGAGGAACCGCAGGAACGGCGCCATCGTGGCGCAGGAGGCCTGCACCACGGTAGCCTACGCGCTTTACCACCTGCAGGACAGGGGCCGCTTCTTCATCGGGCCTGGCGTCAATGTATACAGCGGGCAGATAATCGGCGAGAACAGCAGGGACAACGACCTCGTGGTCAATCCCGGCAAGGCCAAGAAGATGACCAACATGCGCGCCGCCGGCTCCGACGAGAACGTCGTGCTCACGCCTCCGGTGGAGATGAGCCTGGAGGACTGCATCACGTTCATCAACGATGACGAGCTGGTTGAGGTCACGCCCAAATCCATCCGCCTGCGCAAGCGCGCCGGCGTCATGAAGGGCAAAGTGGCCTCGTTGTCAGAATCCGCGTTCTAAACCTGCCCGACGCCTCATTTCTATCTTCCACAGATTGACTTTACTCGGGAATTGTGGTAAATTTCACTCCCATTCAGATACGTTTTTCCTCGCAATCGAGGCACGTTTACACATCGAGTTGTACGATCGAACCCGGAGGTTGGCGCCATGGATGATCAGAACAGGGATCAGGGACAGCTCATCGACGAACTGGATCGTTTGCGCCGGCGGACGGCCGAGCTTGAAGCTGTTGCGGCTGAGCGCGTGAAGATAGATGAGGTGCTGCGGCGCAGCGAGGAACGGTTCCGCACCCTGGTCGAGTCCGCATCGGACGTTACCGTCGTACTGGGGAGCCAGGGCAACGTCACCTATATCAGCCCGAACTTCGAGAAGGTGTGGGGTTTTAAGGCGGAGGGCGTGCTGGGGCAGGACTTGTTCAAGAATATTCACCCCGATGATATCCCTGTGATAGGGAAGAATTTCACTGAAATAATCAAGAACCCCAAAACGATCGTGCGGATGCAGATACGGGCGCTGTACCCCGACGGCACCTGGCATACCCTGGATTCGGAAGCGCGTAATCATCTTGAGGAGCCCGCTATCGGCGGCATCGTTGTAAATTTTCATGACGTCACCAAGCTCAAGCAGGCGCAGGGAGAACTCAAGAAAGTAAATGAATGGTTCGAAGAAATCATAGGTTTGAGTAAAACCAATATCGATGTAATCGATAGCGAGTTCAACCTGCGCTATGTAGATCCGGAATGGCAGAAGGTCTATGGCGATCCCGCGGGCCGGAAATGCTACGAGTATTTCAGGGGGCAAAAGGAAGCATGCCGGGATTGCGCCATCCCCGATACTTTCCGTACTCACCAGACAGGCGTGGCCGAGCATGTGCTGCCGCGCGAGAACAACCGCATTGTCGAAGTGCATACAATACCTTTCCAGAGCGCCGACGGCGAGTGGCTGGTCTCCGAGTTAAACGTCGACATCACCGAGCGCAAGCGCATGGAGGAAGCGCTTACGGAAAAGGAGAGGTACTTCCGGTCGCTGATTGAAAACAGCTCCGACGGAATCATGGTGCTGGACAGCAGAGGGAAAATCCTTTACGAAAGCCCTAGCTGCTCGCGCCTGCTGGGGTACAGCGAAGGGGAACGTATAGGGCAGGTTGTTTTTGATCCGATACATCCGGATGATATGCATGCGCTGATCGATGGAATGAAAAGAATCGAATCAGATGTTGTGGGCCGTTCCGAAGTACGTGCGCGTCATAAAGACGGCTCGTGGCATTCTTTTGAGGTAAGCGCCACAAGTTTCCTCGATGATCCCGCTGTCGGCGGCATAGTTGTGAACCTGCGTGATATAACGGAACGCAAGCGGGCGGAGGAGGCGTTGCACCAGGGCGAGGAGAAATATCGTATCCTCACGGAGAGGATGAACGATATTGTATGGACCATGGGACTTGATTTCCGCCCTACCTATACCAGCCCGTCCGTATTTAAAGTTCTCGGATTCACACCGGAGGAACGTGTCGGTATAACAAATCACGAAGCGGTAACACCACAGTCCTACGAGCATATCATGAATGTATTTACAGCCGAGATGGAACGGGATGGGAAGGAGGGTGTGGATCCCGATAGGACTATAACGATAGAAGCCGAGTACTATCACAAGAACGGCTCCACGGTGTGGCTGGAGCACGTGGTCAGTGCTAACAGGGATGAGCAGGGGAAAATCACCGGCCTATACGCTGTCTCGCGCGATATCAACGAGCGCAAGCGGGCGGAGGAGGCGCTGCGGGAAAGCGACCGGCTATTCAAGAAACTAGCTTATAACGTCCCCGGAATGATCTATCAGTTCTTGAGAAGGCCTGATGGAACGTACTGCGCTCCCTTTTCTACGGATTCTATAAAGGATATTCTAGGATGCTCTCCGGAAGATGTGCGCGATGATTTCTCTCCGGTAACCAGGGTGGTCTTGCCCGAGGACCTCGGCAGGTTAGTGGAATCGATAGAGTATTCAGCCGAACATATGACTCTCTGGCAGTGTGAATACCGGGTGCAGGTTCCCGGGAAGCCCGTGAGATGGTTGCTAGGCCAGTCTACGCCGGAGAAATTGGCTGACGGCAGTGTAATCTGGCATGGGTTTAATACGGATATCACCAACCGCAAGCGCATGGAAGAAACGCTGCGGGAGAGCGAGGAGAAATACTCGACCCTTGTTGAGAACGCGACGGATGGCGTCAGCATTATCCAGGACCAGGCCCTAAAGTTCGTCAATAAACGCATGTCTGAGATGTCCGGTTATACCGTTGAAGAATTGACTGCAATGTCAACGTTCGATCTGGTGCCGCCGGACTTCGCCCCTGTATTAGAAGAGAGATTCCGCCTGCGTGCCGAAGGCAAAGAAGTTCCCGAGATTTTTGAGACCAGGATGCTGTGCAAGGACGGCTCGGTCAAGGAGATGGAGAACTCGACGAAGCTTATTCAGTATGAGGGCAGGCCCGCCGTTATTGCCATTACCAGAGACGTTACCGAGCGCAAGCGCATGGATAAGGCGCTGCAGGAGAGCGAGGAGAAGCTGCGCATATTATTCCAGACCGTTGGCGTTGGTATCACGGTAACCGATGTGTCAGGGAAAATCATTGATGTTAATGCAGAATTGTTGAAATTGACCGGATTTGACCGCAAAGAAGAAGTCATCGGGAGAAACGGATTTGACTTTATCAGTGAAAAGGATCGCGACAGGGCGGCTCAGGCTCTGTCTAATAATTTAGCCTCAGGTCTGGGTGTGCCGATAGAGCTCACTCTGCTGCGAAAGGACGGCAGTGAATATCTGGCTGACACCGATACTACAGTGATGCAGGACGCCAATGGAAATCCGATAGGGCTGATCGTTACGCACCGTGATATTACCGAGCGCAAGCGGATTGAGGAGGCGCTGCGCGAGAGCGAGGAGAAGTACCGCCTGCTGGCCGAAAACGCTTCTGACGTCATAATGCTCATGGATATGAATGCCAAACCTGTTTATTTCAGCCCGTCCGTCAACCGCGTGCTGGGCTACTCCGTGGAAGAAGCGCTGGAAGGCACCATGGAAGGTAGAATGACGTCCGACTCAATGGAGAAGGCTGCCAAGTACTTCCTGGCCGGGTTGGAACGTGAAAAACGCCACCCGGAGAGCGGATTGGGGCAAACCCTGGAACTGGAGATGATCCACAAAAACGGTTCCATAGTCGTTGTCGAAATGATGGTATCGTTCATACGTGGTGAGACCGGGAAACCCACGGGCATGATGGCCATACTCCGCGATATCACCGAACGTAAGAAGGCGGAATCCCGGATCATCGAACTCTCCAACGCGTTTATGGCAACGCTTGATCCTGTCCTGATCCTTGACATGGAAGGCAATGTCAGAAATTTGAACGAGTCGGCACGAAAGCTTTTTGAAACAGATGAGATTGGCGTAAGTGCGCTGGAACCTGTTGCTCCTGAAGATAGGGAGGTGGTTGCCGCGGCGCTGCAGGAACTGATTACAAGCGGACAGCCGGCTGTAGCCCGGTACAATATAGTTACAAGGAGCGGGCGCAGAGTGCCGCTTGAGTCCTCGGGCAGCCTGATGTTGGACGCGAATGGCAAGCCGGTCGGCATTGTGGTTGTAGCGAGGGATTTAATCGAACGCAGGCAGGCGGAAGCTCATCAGAAGCTGGCCGCTGAGATACTGGGTATCCTTAATGAGCCGTTGGCGCTGCCTGATGCCATCAACCGCATCCTTACCGCCATCAAGCGGGAGACGGGATTCTACGCTGTTGGAATTCGATTGAAAAAGGACGAGGACTTCCCGTACTTTGTCCAGAACGGATTCTCCGAGGATTTCCTGCTCACTGAAAATACGATTGTCGTCCGCGACTCGCATGGCGGGATATGCCGCGACAAGGACGGCAATGTGAGCCTGGAGTGCACCTGCGGCCTGGTGCTGTCCGGGAAGACCGATCCATCCAATCCGCTCTTCACACCGGGCGGCAGCGCCTGGACAAATGATTCGCCGGCTTTACTCGACGTTCCGCTTGAGCAGGACCCGCGGCACCATCCGCGCAACCGCTGCATCCACGCCGGCTTCCAGTCCGTGGCGCTCATGCCCATCCGCAGCGGCAATGAGATCGTTGGCCTGCTGCAGCTCAACGATCGACGCAAGGGCTGTTTCACCCCGGAGATGATACGCTTCTTCGAGGGCATCGCCGCCAGCATAGGCGTGGCGCTGATGCGCAAACAGGCGGATGATGCGTTGCGGGAGAGCGAAGAAAGGTTCCGCGAGATCACGGAGAATATGCTCGATGCGGTATCTCTGGTCAATGAGAAGGGAATCATTATATACGCAAGCCCATCTCATCAGAAAATACTGGGATATAGAACGGAAGATTTGGTAGGAAAGCCTGTTTTCGATTTCCTTTGCCCGGAGGATGTGAACAGCGTGATAGCTTCTCTGGATGGGATACAGGAAAAGGGAGAGGCCAGTTATCAGTACCGTTTCCGCCATGCCGATGGACACTATGTTTGGGGAGAAGCCTCCGCCAGGGCACTGCTTGATGCTTCTGGAAACGCCTCGCGTTTTATTATCGCCAGTCGCGACATCAGCGAACGCAAGAAGGCTGAGGATGCGCTGCGGGATAGTGAAGAGAAGTACAGGATACTGGTGGAGGGTTCCGCTGACCTGATTTTCTCCCTTGACGCGCAAGGCAACTTTGCCTATGTCAGTCCGGCTATCGAACGCCTGTCCGGCTACTGCCCCAGCGATATAGTTGGCAAGTCATTTGTTGACTTTATATTGCCGGAGGACCTGCCAGACTTGATGGCCAGCTTTGAGAAAACACTAGGCGGGAGTTTTGAGCCCGCCGAGTTCAGGACTAGGTTCAAGGATGGCAGTGTGCGTTGGGTCCGTACCGCGAGCAAGGCGACGCTGAGTGACGGTCAAACGGTAGGAGTAACCGGCATCATGTCGGATATCACCGAGCGCAAGAGGGCGGAGGAGGCGCTGCGTGAGAGCGAAATCAAGTACAGAGACCTCTTCGAGCATACGCTGCTGGGCATGGAGGTGGTGGATGCGGAGACCGGCAGGATAGTGCTGGCCAATCATTCCATGGCAAGGATGTTCGAGTTCAAGTCGCCGGATGAAATGGTCGGCGTTGATGCTATCAAGGAGCATGTTCTGCCGGAAGATATGGACTGGGTGCTCCAGCAGTTCGCTCAATCCATGGCCGATCCCGAAAGGAAGGAACTAGCCGTTATAAAGGCCAGGACGGTGAATGGCCGTGTGATATGGGTAGCTGGTTCTACTACGTCGTACGAATATGAGGGGAAGCCGGCGGCATTGATTTCCCTTATAGAGGTGACCGCTGCCAAAGAAGCGGAGGAAGCGCTGAGGGAGAGCGAGGAGAAATTCCGGAACCTGGCTGAACAGTCTCCCAATATGATATTCATCAACGTGAAGGGGCACGTGGTCTATGCCAACCGCCGCTGTGAGGAGATGATGGGCTATACCAGTGAGGAATTTTACTCTCCAGCTTTCGACTTTAATTCCTTAACGGCGCCGGAATATCGTGATCTGATAAAGGAGAAGTTCCAGGCCCATATGCAAGGACGGGATGTCGATCCTTACGAATATGCGCTCATCACTAAGGACGGACGGAGGCTTGATACGATTCTTAGCACCAAGCTAATAAGTTACGTCGGTGAGAAGGCGATTATGGGAATCATAACCGACATCACCGAACGCAAGAAGGTGGAGGAAACCCTGCTTCGCATCAATAAGGCGGTTGAAGGATCAAGCGATGCCATCGGCATATCCGATGCGCAGGGGCACCACTTCTATCACAACAGGGCTTTCACCGAGCTGTTCGAGTACACCCCGGAGGAGCTTGAGGCCGCGGGCGGAGGCCCGGCCGCTTTTGCAAATAAACATGTGGCCCGCAAGGTGTTCGATACGATAATGGGTGGAGGTTCGTGGTTCGGGGAGGTGGAGATGGTATCTAAGAGCGGGCGCAGGTTCATCGTACTTGAGCGCGCGGACGCGATAAAGGATGAAAAGGGCAAGGTCATCGGGCTTGTGGGCGTGCATACGGATATCACTGAGCGCAAGAAGGCCGAGGAGAAGCTCAGGGAGACCCGCGACTACATGGAGAACCTCATCGAGCACGCCAACGTGCCCATGGTTGTCTGGACCCCGGATTTCCGCATCACAAGGTTCAATCGCGCCTTTGAGCGGCTCACGGGCATGAAGGCCAAGTCCGTAATCGGCAAAGACCTTGAGATACTGTTCCCCAAGGGTACGCGGGAAAGGTCCATGAGCTTTATCAGGACGGCGATGAGGGGCGCCAGGTGGGAGGTGGTGGAGATACCCATCGCAAACCTCGACGGGGGTGTCAGGACGGTGCTGTGGAACATATCGCCGATATACGCCGAGGACGGCAAGACCCCTATGGCTATCATCGCCCAGGGGCAGGATATCACGGAGCGCAAGAAGGCGGAGGAGGCGCTCAGGGAGAGCGAGGAGCTGTCGCGATCCATGCTGGATAACGCCGCCATGGGTATATATCTGCTGCAGAATAAAAGGTTCATCTACGTGAACCCCATGTTCGAAGAGATTGTAGGTTATAGCAGCGAGGAGCTCTTGGGACAGGAGGCGATAGACTTTGTCCACCCGGATGACAGGGATACGGTGAGAACTAAGGCTGTAGATAATATCCAGGGGGCATCCGTTCAGCCTTATGAGTTCAGGGCGTTGAGGAAGGACGGCCGTCAGATATGGGTCATGGAGAGGGTCACGCCCGTCAGGTATAAGGGAAGGCGCGCCGTCCTGGCCAGCTTCATGGAGACCACGGAGCATAAGAAGGCGGAAGTGGAACTGGAGCGCGCCTATGAAGAGCTCAAGACGGCGCATGAGCGCATGGTGCAGTCGGAGAAGCTGCGGGCTATGGGCGAGATGGCCAGCGGGATAGCGCATGATTTCAACAATATGCTGGCGGTCATACTGGGGCGCACGCAGCTCGTCATTGATGACGTCAAGGATGATAAAGTGAAGAAGGGCATCCAGATAATAGAGCAGGCGGCCCTCGACGCGGCCAAGACGGTGAAGCGCCTGCAGGACTTCGCGCGGATACGCGTGGAGCATCCCTTCGAGCCGCTTGACGTTAACGAGGTGGCGGAGGGCGTCCTCAAGATGGTGGAATCCCGCAGGGTGGAGCTGGAACAGACCAAGGGGATCGCTATCAAGGTTACGCACGAACTTGGTACTGTGGGACGTGTATCAGGCGATGCCGCCGAGCTTCGTGAGGCGCTCCTGAACATACTGTTCAATGCCCTGGACGCCATGCCTACAGGCGGCAAGCTCACCGTTAAGAGCGAGCAGGAAGAAGAGTGGGTTCAGATAATTATAAAGGATACAGGGGTCGGAATACCTGAAAAGGTGAAGAGCAAGGTATTCCAGCCGTTCTTTACCACCAAGGCCTCCAAGGGTTCGGGGCTCGGGCTGAGCGTTACCTACGGCATAATCTCAAGGCATAACGGCATGATAAAGTTCGACAGCGAGGTGGGCAGGGGGACGACGTTCTACATCAGGCTGCCCCTGGCCGTGGAGGAAGTTAGGAAGCAGGCCAGGAAGAGCAAGGCTGTCGCGGTCAAACCAGCCAGCATACTCACGGTCGATGACGAGCCCGAGGTGCTCAAGGCGCTGGGGCTGACGCTGGAGTACTTCGGCCACTGGGTCAAGGATTTCACCAGAGGAGTCGAGGCGATCAAGGCTTTCAAGGACGGCAAATACGACATAGTAATTACCGACCTCGGTATGCCTGAAATGTCGGGCTGGGATGTGGCCCGAGCCATTAAGAAGATAAAACCTGAAGTGCCCGTGTTGCTGATAACGGGCTGGGTCATAGATCTCGATGAGGAAAAGAAGAAACTGGTGGACGGCGTTATAGCCAAGCCGTTCAGCCGCGAGTCGATAGCGGCGGCCGTATCCAAAGTGTTTCCCGCGAAGAAGAAGCGCGTCGTTAAGAAGAAGACCGTGGCCAGGAAGAGCGCGGGGAAGAAGAGCGGCGGGAGAAAGAAGAGCAAGTAGGGGCGAGGTCGCCTCGCCCTGTCCGGATTCCAGTTTTCACCGGAATGACGGATTACGACCCTCACCCTGACCCTCTCCCTGCAGAGGGAGAGGGAAGATAATTTAAAGATAAACTCCCCCTTACCCCCTCTTCTAAAAAGAGGGGGAACTTGCACGAACTCACCCTTGAGTCCCTCTCTTTATCAAAGAGAAGGGAACTAACAACGCTCTCACCATAGCCCTCTCCCCTCAAGGGAGAGGGTAGTTTTAGAAAGAGGTACAGGAGACAGGGTCTCATGACGGGGTTATAGGGGTGTCCCCTATATGTAGGGGCAGGTCTTGTGCCTGCCCGCTGCGGGCGACCACAAGGGTCGCCCCTACCAGAGGACCAACGTATTGGGGGATTGCAGGGGGTTGATTAGCTGTGAGATTGCCACGTCCTTCCGCATATTCCTAACGGGGAAGGACTCGCAATGACAGCTTTGAGCACGGGGTTGACATAATTCTCAACCTGAGTACTCGCTTATCAGTATCGAGTAGACGTTCACATCCTCAAAGACATCCCACTTCTTGATGCACTTGCGCAGCGTCCCCTCGTACTTCATCCCCAGCTTCTGCATGACGCGCCCCGAAGCCGGATTCTTGGTCATATAGAAAGAGTGGATGCGGTGCAGATTCAGCTTGCCGAATCCGTATTTGACTAAAGCCCGCGCCGCCTCGGTGCAGTAGCCTTTGTTCCAGTAGGGCTTGCCTATCCAGTATCCCAGCTCCGCGTTCTCGTCGTCGCGGTTAACTATAAGGCCTATTGAACCTATTAGCGTTCCCTCGTCCCGCAGCGTTATCGCCAGGTGAATCTCGCCGTGCTCCAGCTTGTCCCGGTGCGAGTCTATCCAGTCCTCGGCCATATGGTCCGGGTAGGGGTGCGGTATCATTCTCACATTGGCAGCTATGTCGTAATCGCCGGCGAGCTCCTGCACTACGGGCGCGTCGTCAAGCGCGAACGGCCTGAGCAGCAGGCGTTCGGTCTCGATGCGGGGGAGATTTTCCGGCAGTGTAATCGTCATATCGTTCTCTTCATCGATCAATGGTATGTGAATTATGGGTGTAGGGCGGGCACAGCCCGCCCTACTGAATCGCACGTGTATTATAGCATAGCATTTCCCATCGAGCGTCTAACATAAAAAAGTACGCCTGCCATTGACGGCAGGCGTACGGTTCGTATTGGATATCGAATATATTTTACGGCTTAGACCCAGCCGCGAAGCTTCATGGCCTCGACCACGCGCTCTACGGCAACCACATAGGCCGCCTGGCGCATGTTTATCTTGTATTTCTTGGAGGTAGCCAGCACCGAGTTGTAAGCGCTGATCATCCGCTTCTCCAGCTTCTCGCGCACTTCGTCCTCATCCCAGCTGAACATGTAGAAGTTCTGCACCATCTCGAAGTAAGAGACGGTCACGCCGCCGGCGTTGCACAGGAAATCGGGTATTACGTGGATGCCTTTCTTGTAGATGATGGCGTCGGCCTCGGGCGTTGTCGGCCCGTTGGCCAGTTCTCCGATTATCTTCGCCTTGAGATTGCCGGCGTTCTTCTCCGTAATGACATTTTCCAGCGCGCTCGGCAGCAGCACGTCGACCTCAAGCTCCAGTAGCTCAGCGTTGGAGATATTCTTGGCGCCCGGGAAATTGACAACCGAGCCCGTCTTAGCCTTGTGCTTGCTGACGGCCTGCGGGTCAAGCCCTTTGGCGTTGAAGATGCCGCCCTTGCTGTCGCTGACGGCGACGACCTTGCAGCCGAAAAGCTCCTGGCTCAGGCTGTGGGCGAAGGAGCCGGCATTGCCGTATCCCTGCACGGCCACGGTAGCCTTGCTCAAATCGATCTTGCAGACCTTGGCCGCCTCCTTAAGTGTGAACATCCCTCCACGGGCCGTCGCGTCGCCGCGCCCCTTGGAGCCGCTGATGCAAAGGGGCTTGCCGGTGATGGTGCCGAACTGGTTCTTGCCGACTATCTTGGAATACTCATCCATCATCCAGGCCATTATCTGCGGGGTGGTGTAGACATCGGGGGCTGGGACGTCCTGCTCCGGTCCGATGAATTTCCAGACGCACTGCGCATAGGCCCTGCTCAGGCGCTCGAGCTCGGCCGGGGACATCTCTTTGACGTTGCAGATTATGCCGCCCTTGCCGCCGCCCAGCGGAAGGTCCAGCAGGGAGCACTTCCAGGTCATCCATGAGGCCAGCGCGCGCACCGTATCGATGGTCTCCTCGGGGTGGAAGCGGATGCCGCCCTTTGCCGGGCCCCTGGCGTCGTTGTACTGCACCCTGAAGCCCTGGAATATCTTTATCTTGCCGTCATCCATGCGTATCGGCATGGTGAAATGCAGCTCGCGCATCGGGGTCTTCAGCATCTCGCGCACATGGGGCTCCAGCTTCAGGATATCCGCGCACGCGTCTATCTGCTGTCGCGCTACTTCAAACGGGTTTATCTTTGCCATTTATTTCTTCTCCTTGACTTTAGTTATACTCACCGGGATCCCTTTGTCCCGAAGGTATTCCTTCGCTTCCTTAATGCTTATCTCTCCGAAGTGAAATATCGATGCCGCCAGCACCGCCGACGCCTTGCCTATGGCCACACCTTCGTACAGGTGCTCCAGCGTGCCCGCGCCGCCTGAAGCGGTTACCGGTATCTTTACCGCCTCGGCCACGGCCTTTGTCATCTCAAGGTCGTATCCGTCCTTCGTGCCGTCGGCGTCCTTGCTGGTGAGCAGTATCTCCCCCGCTCCCAGCTTCTCCACCTTCCTGGCCCACTCGACGATATCGAGGCCGGTGCCCCTGGTGCCGCTCTTTATCGTCACCTCGAGCCGCGGCTTTTTTCCTCCGGCCTTGTTCTTCTTGCCGTCGATGGCGACGACCAGCCGTTTCTTGCCGAATTTCTTGGAGGCTTCGGTGATAAGCCCGGGGTTCTCCACCGCGGCGGTATTGATCGATACCTTATCCACGCCCAGGTCGAACAGCTCCTGCATGTCCTCGATGCTGTTGATGCCTCCGCCCACGGCGAATGGAACGGTAACCACGTCGCAGACACGCTTGACCCAGTCACGCCGCGTTTTCCTGTTCTCCACCGTGGCGAAGATATCGAGGAAAACCAGCTCGTCGGCGCCTTCCCTGCAGTATGTCCTGGCAGCCTCAACGGGGTCGCGCGCGTCGCGCAGGCCGACGAACTTTACCCCCTTAACCACCCTGCCTTCCTTGATATCGAGACAGGGGATCACTTTTACTTTTTTCATATTACACATCCTGGATTTTGATCAATCGCTGATAGTCCACTACGGTGCTCATGGCGCGGTTGTCGGCCTCGATGCCGGACTCCTCGGCGGCGGCCACAGGGTTCATGCCGCCTATCAGTATCATGCCTATGCGGTTGAGCTCCACCGGCACTTCGCATACGGGCTCGCTGATATTGCCCATGACCAGCAGTCCGCCCAGCCCGGCTTCCTTCAGCCCGGATACTACCGATTCCACCGTCTCTTTGCACATCGCCGGGATCTCCCTGAAGTTGGCCAGTATCTTGCCGTTGCCTGTTTTGATAATGCTTCTTACGGATGTCATCTTGGCCCTGATGAATACCTCGGACGGATCGAGCGATGACCCCGCGTAGTGCACCAGCTCGATGAAGCGCACAGGTTTGCGGTCGCGCACCTGGAGGATGCCGCCGAAGCGCGAATCCATCGGGATGCCGGCCTTGAGCATGGCGCCGTTGATCATAATGCTGCATACAGTGGCGAACCCGATCCTTCCCTTAGGCACGGTGAATTCCCCTATCTTTTCCCCGCCGCGCGCCACGATGACCAGTTTGCTAACACAAAGGCCGGCGTCGAAGATGGGCTTCATGGCGGCCAGGGCCTTGCCGAATTTCTTCTCCGGGAAGAACGATATGTTGACGGGCACCGGGCCGCTGCGTTTCCCGGCGTCGAAATTGGTGCGGAATGCCAGCAGCTCTATCTTGGATATGGCCAGGCCGACCTTGTCCTTGACCAGCGCCGCGCTCAGTTCCTCCTCGCCCTGTTTGGTGAGCACGCGCCCGTCGCGCCCGACGAGGCTGGTGAGCCCCCGCTCATCGGTCAGCTTCAGGTGATACCTTACGGCCCGCTCGCCCAGGTCTATGCCGTAGTCCTTGAGGCGGTTGGCGATAATCCTGGCCCCCAGCGGCTCCTCGCTCCCGCTGAGTATCCTGAGTATCGATATTACTTTACGCTCTACGTCCTGTGTCTCAAATCCCATAAGCACGCTTCATTATGTTTAATACGGCAGTAGGAAACTGTTTGCCAACAGAGGGAATTATATGACTATAGCATTTATCTTGTCAATGGCGGGGCGGAATCACTGCGGGTGTTTTTGCCGCGTGAATGCGCGCGGTGCCTATCATTAATCGACTATATTACATCACCGACGGACGGGTACGACTGGGAGGCCTCGATAAAGGCGCGCTCCTCCTTGATCCGCGGGGAAAGCAGGTAGCTTATCGCGTATCCTATAAGCACTATCGGTATCCCGATTAACGCGAGCAGGAAACCGACTATTGGCACCGATTTATATATTACGCTCATAGCTGCAATGAAGACGCCGAATGGGAACCAGACTACCATTACGAGAAGCTGATAAACAACTTTGATCAGGGGCGCATTTATGAGGATGTATGTCGGCGCGGTCGTCAGCCACTTCAGCGGGGTTATCAGCACCGTGACGACGGTCAGCAGGAACCGTGTGATCTTGTTGATTATCATAATTAGAACTCCCTTGTTTAATATAACACATCAGACCTTTCCTGACACCGCTGTTTCATATCGGATAGCTTATGCGGAGAGATCGGTTGCTCCGGCAAGAGGAGACTTCAATCAAGTGCATAATCGGAAGCCGCTCGCCATCGGACATTACGAGGTAAGGCGCATTTTGCCGCTATCCATAAAGGGTTGATCCGGTAAGTTCCCCGGCAAGACATCGCCATAGGTTTATTTCTTGCTCTGTGCTATATTATGCATGGTGACAGCCATGAGCCATAAAGTTCTGGTAGTTGAAGACGACGACACGCTGCTCGGCGTGATCAAATACAACCTGGACAAAGAGGGTTACAGCGTCTTCACCGCCGCAGACGGCGCGAAAGCCGTCGAGGCCGCGAGACAAGCTCGTCCCGACCTGGTTATCCTCGATATAATGCTCCCTGAACTCAACGGGCTCGAGGTCTGCCGCATCCTGCGCACCGAGACCGCCGTGCCCATAATCATGCTCACCGCCAGGAGCGAAGAGGTCGACAAGGTGGTCGGGCTGGAGATAGGCGCCGACGACTACATGACCAAGCCTTTCAGCATGAAGGAGCTCATGGCCCGGGTCAAGGCCATGCTGCGGCGGGCGGAGATGGCGCGGCAGCAGGGAGACTCGACAACAGCCCGCCAATCGATAATAAGGGCCGTGGAGATGGAGATAGATATCGAACGCCACACGGTTTCCCGCCGCGGCTCCGCAATCGAGCTGACGCCCAAGGAGTTCGACCTGCTGGCCTTCATGATGAGAAATAAGAATCGAGTGATGAGCCGCGACTACCTGCTGGAGAAGGTCTGGGGATACGATTTCTCCGGCGACACGCGCACCGTGGACGTGCACATGCGCTGGCTCAGGCAAAAGATCGAGGACGACGCCGCGCAGCCGAAACACCTGGTAACGGTGAGGGGCGTCGGGTACAAGTTCGAGGAGTAGGAACGTTGCACAGCATCAGGTGGCGCACCGTCATCAGCTTCACACTTCTGATCCTGGTATGCATCGTAGGCATCAGCAGCTATTTCTACTTTTTCTTCAAGGACAGCTACATAGAGGGCCTCAGCGCCCAGATGACGGAACAGGCGACCGTCTTCGCTTACGCCGCCGAGCCGTATTTCGATGACGAGGACACAACGGAGATCGACGCGCTGGTGAAGTCCCTCAGCGACGGGATCGATTCCAGGACAACCGTTATCGATATCGGCGGCGCCGTCCTCGGCGACTCCATAGAGGAACCGTCCGCGATGGAGAACCACTCCGACAGGCCGGAGGTGGCCGGGGCATTGAACGGCACGGCTTCGTCCAGCATACGTTACAGCGCGACCCTGGGATACGACATGTTATACACGGCGGTGCCGATAGAATCGGACGGCGAGATCGTCGGCTGTTCCCGTGTGTCCATCCCGCTGACGACGATCGACGGGCACATGCACCACGTGCTGATAACCATAGTCTGGGTATCGATACTGGCCGCGCTGGCCGCCTTCGTGCTGGCGCTGCAATTGTCGAAACTGACCATCAACCCGGTGCGAAGGATGACGCGCATGGCGCGCGGGATAGCCGAGGGCGACCTGAACCAGGAGATAAAGACGGCGTCGCGCGGCGAGGTCGGCGAGCTGGCCACGGCCTTCAACCTGATGGCGGCCAAGATCAAAGAGGTGATATGGCTGCTGGGCATGGACCGCGACCGCATGTCGGCCATACTATCGCAGATGAGCGACGGCATCATCCTCATCGACGCCGGGAGCAAGATATCGCTCATCAACAACGCGGCGACGAACATCCTTCACATAACGCAGGGGGAATCGGTCGGACAAACCTTCGTCGAGGCCGTGCGCGACTACGAGCTTGACGATATAGTGCAGCGCAGCCTGCAAAGCGGGACACAGCTCACAAAGCTGGTGGAGACCAGCCGGCCCAGGAAAACGATAATGGCCATAGCCACGCCGCTGGAAAATCCGCCCAGCTGCCTCCTCCTGCTCCAGGACCTGACGGAGATAAAACGCCTGGAGACCGTGCGCCGGGACTTTGTATCCAACATATCGCACGAGCTGCGCATACCCATAGCCTCCATCAAGGCCCTGGCCGAGACGCTGCACGCGGGCGCCTTTGACGACAAGACAGTCGCGCAGGACTTCCTGTCCAAGATAAACGAGGAGGCGGATGACCTGACACAACTGGTGCAGGAGCTGGGCGAGCTCTCGCGCCTGGAGAGCGGCGACGCGCCCCTTAACAAAATCCCTGTCGATATAGCTGAACTGATAGGATCGACCGCCACGCGGCTGAAGGCCCAGGCCGATAGAGCCGGACTGCGAATCAATATCGACATCAACTCGACACTGCCGGCGATCAACGCCGACCGCGGCCGCGTCGAGCAGGTGCTGGTGAACCTGCTGCACAATGCGATAAAGTTCACCCCGCCCGGCGGCGCCGTCACCGTCTCCGCCTCGCCGGACGACGGCGGCGTCCGCGTCTCGGTGGCCGATACCGGCGTGGGCATCCCCGCCGACGACCTGCCGCGCATCTTCGAGCGCTTCTACAAGGCGGACAAGGCCCGGAGCGGCGGCGGCACGGGGCTGGGGCTTGCTATATCGAAGCACATCATAGAGGCGCACGGCGGCAGGATATGGGCCGAGAGCGTAGAGGGCAGGGGAGCGACATTCAGTTTCACGCTGCCGTGTAAGTAAAGCGATGTATGTAATGCAAGCTGTGATTATTGGTTGAAAAAGACAAGCGTTAGTTACCTTTGGTATCCCAAGTTGCCTCGATGCGAATGAGTTAGTTGCAGCACACTCCAATCGGCGGAGTTACTGTTTTCGGTGGGAAGGATTTTCCTCGTCCTGATCCCAACAGGACGGGTTGGACAGAATATAGCTGCGAATATCGTCGAGGGATTTTTCGTTCCGCACAACGTGTTCGTAGTAGTTGCGTTGCCAGACAGGCGTGCCAGGACTCTTGCGCTGATGGTTGATTTTGCGAGTGGAAATCGATTTGTAATTTTGGACGATTGCCCCTAGGGAGCCGGGTTGGGTGCCGTGTGGTGGTTGCGGGGGTAGGGGCGAAGCATTTGGCACTCCAAATGCTTCGCCCCTACATCGGATCACGAGAACGCCGTGCAAATGGTTGGGCATGACAATGTATTCATCCAATTCCACCTGCGGAAAATGATCCGGGATTTCCAACCAGCAACGGGTAGCGATTTCCCCATGTTCGTTCAGCACCATGATCCCATCCGCGATTTGCCCGAACAGGCATTCCCGGTTCCGCGTGCAGATGGTGACAAAACACGCGCCCTCCGCGGAGTAATCATATCCCTTCAGGCGGATGGAACGGCGATGGTGTTTATCCGGGTCGTATTTCATACTTCGCTCCTATGGCGGATTACGATCCCATGCGCGTGGTTGGGCACGAAAATTCCCATCACAGCTCCCCCTTGAACGCCCTGTCCAGAATGGAAGGCAGCAGCGCATCCAGCTCAACGGCGGCAGGATATGGGCCGGGAGCGTAGAGGGCAGGGGAGCGACCTTTACTTTCACGCTGCCGTATAAATAAAACGATATAAGTAATACAATCTGCGATTATTCGTTGAGTAAGATAAGTGATTGTTCAATTCCTCTTGGGTGCCCCCAAGTGTGGGAGGTTCGAACGTTCAAATATCCCCACGAGAATTACCCATTTATCTCAAAGTGGACAGGAATTGGTTTTGAGTTCTTGCGGCTATGGTTCTCAACTAACTCAATCAGACACAGAGCTGCCATTCTTCCTAGTTCTTCCGTTTGCTGCCGAGCTCCGTAACATTCAACTATGTTTTTAAGGCCGCTCTCGTCAGTACTGTCAAATTGGGTTATCGCCCATCGATGAGGCCACTCGCCACGTACCTTTTCTACAAGTTCATGAAGATACTTTGCTAAGGGTGCAGTTGTAGCAAAAAAAACCACTCGCTCTGTCTTTTTTAGGCCAGTCACATAGTTCTCTAAATAAGGGTTTGAAGACCAGGTCGGGAACATATTCGGTTTAGTGGGTGTCGGAAGCCCTAAATCAAATACATGGCTGCGATTCTCAAGGTTTAGCAATGTGGCGGCGGCACGAGCACCGATTGTACGATCTCGATTCATTGGAAGCTGCTCATTACTGAATGTGACAATTATTAATGAATCTATCTTACCCTTATTAGCAGCACGTACGATAATGTCTCGAGACCCTTCGAAATCTTCTGAACGGATTATTGGATATGAGTGACCTGTTTGTCGATCTAATTCGACATAAGGGAAATCTCCTATGAGCACTTCGAGACGCAACTTTGTCCAAATTGTCTTAGCAGGAGGGACACAAGCAATTCCTTTGACTCCTGAATGCCTAAACTTTTCCACCATCATCGCCCAATGAATCTCGTTTTCTGCCGTGTGTGCTACTACGACATTGTACTGTTTCCGAGAACACTCACCCTCAAAACCACGACGAACGGGTATTTCCCAGTGGGGCCACTCTCCTGCTATTATCAATCCCAATGGTGAGGTGCTTGTTTTGATTTCCTCTTTGTAACATGCATCAATATTGCCAAAATCTTCTGGTACTTCGTAACCTTGCGGTAGAATTAAGGCAGCCCGAGCCGACAATTTTGCTAATTCTCTGACGGCTGAGCGAGCAATGTAAACCGGGTTACTAAGTTTAGGTTTAATAGTTGACAGAAGCCCGCTCTTTTCAGGCTTTAAAGTAATATCGTTGGATTGATAAGTAAGGCTTTGTTTAACCTCATTTGGATGTGGATACTGCTCCGGTAGATATTTTAAGAATTCTTCTACAAAAGAGGCTACAGTATCGCATGCATATTCCTTCCAAACTTTCCTCTGCCTCCATCCTAAGCCTTCCCCACATTTATCTGAAATACTCCGTATCATTAACAACCGCCCGCGGCTCACATACGCAGCAGCTCCAGCACCTGCACCTTCCATTTCAACGGCATCTATTTCTATGTCTTGCCTGGTAGCAGCGGCTTTAATCTCTCGAAAAATGGGGTCTTCTATATCATCAATGACTAAGTCAGAAGATGCAATCCAAACATCCTCTGCTTTAGGGAATATAGTGCTATTTCCATCAGGTCTGGATACTCTTATATTTTTTACCCAAGTCTGATTTGGCTCTTTAATAAATAATAATGCATGCTTAATTAAATATGCATCTGGCTTCCAATCACATTCAAACTGATGAACGAATTTCTTATCTTCGGTTTTTCCATATAAAGCGAATACATAGGAGACAACTGCTATGTCTCCCCTGTCTAGATGTCCGAGGCTTCCAGCTATCCCGACGAGTAGAACAAATTTTGGTTCGTATTTCAATAAAACCCAGGTTAAGACCGCAGAAGTATACCCTTCACCTTTACCGGAGTTTATACAAACAACATTAAATTTGCCAATTTTCCCGTATTTTGAAGGCATAGTTTGATCTAGCGACAAAGAACTGTCAGATGGTTCTATTCTCGATACCATCGCCATATACTCTTCCGGTATTGGCAGAAGAATCGCAAAATCGACATTACTCATGCGAATTGTTCCTAATAATCGTACTGTTTACATAGTTACTATTATGAGCGTTTTATTGTTAGATGCTAGTTTTTTCAGCATAATAGGTTGTGTGAATATCCCTGATTATAGTGCTTCATCCAACCCGCTTCAATACTAATAGGGTTCTTAATGTTTATACTTAACTTATATTGTGCGAAACGGAATTTATACTGGAGTCGTGTTGTTCGGAATACTAATTGATTGAACGAAACAAGCTTTTGTTTAATTCTACTTGGGAATCCCCAAAGTGACGGGAGTTCAAACGTTTAAGACTTGATTCATCTTGCGCAGCAGGTGGGCTGCGAGAACAATCCCCACACGAGCCGTTCGCAAACCTCCACTACTTTCTAGGCCATCATGTTTGACTCCAACATTTGTTCTGCATATAATACTGTAACATACAGAATCAGAGAGACGAGCTCTTATAGCTTGGTAGCCGTTCCTTTGAGAAAAACTGTTATGTGGCAGCGAGGTCTCATTGAGATACGCGTATGAAGATTTAAGCTATGAACAGTTCGAGACTCTAGTTTTGCTTCTCTGTCAGCGCTTGCTTGGGATTTCTGTCCAAGGCTTCGCAGTGGGACCTGATGGTGGACGAGATGGAAAGTTCGTCGGAACTGCAGAACTCCATCCCAGTAAAGCCGCACCGTGGGTCGGTATAACTATAATCCAAGCCAAACATACCAACGGTTATAACTGCACTTTCTCAGATCCAGACTTCTTTAACCCCAACAATACGAACACCGTGATAGGGAAAGAAATTCCTCGCATTAAAAAGCTTTGCCAACATAAGCAGTTAGACAATTACATATTGTTTTCAAATCGGCGTCTTGCAGGCAGTACAGAAAGTAGAATCCGTACGCACATAACAGAGGAATGCAGCATTCCAGAAGAATCAATATCCCTGTATGGAGTTGAGCAAATAGAACTCTTACTAAGAACCTTCTCCGACATACCACAGTTAGCCAACCTCGATCCGATAGATTCACCTTTGATCGTCAGTTCCGAAGATTTAGCTAGTGTTGTGCAAGCACTAGCGTCTAATAAAGATGGCATAACAATCGAAGATGATCCTCCCAGACCACGTATGCCTTATGAGAAGAAGAACAAGATTAACGATATGACTCCAACATATGCACAAGCTCAACGCACGCGGTACCTTAAAGAGACAGCACAAATTCACGCCTTCCTTGCTGCACCAGAGAATAGCGAGCTATTGCGAATATATGAAAACGTGGTCGATGAGTTCCAACTTAAAATCATCGCCAAACGTAAGGAATACCAACAGTTTGACGAAGTGATGAATTACTTGGCAGATATACTTTTTAAACGCGACCCAATTTTACGCCAAAATAAACGACTAACACGAACAATGCTTTTTTATATGTACTGGAACTGTGATATTGGTGAAGAAGACAATGCTTAGACCAACCAAACACTCGCACCCTGATCGCACAGTAATCAACATGTCACTATTATTGTTGGTTAAGCTAGAAAAACACCGTCTCGAAGACTATGACACTCTATTAAAGTACGCAAAGAAGGTAATAATAGGCGGCGACATATTATTCTTGCCAGCGCTAAACTTCCTTTACCTGTTAGGCATGATTGAATATAGGCCAAAAACAGATTCTATAGAATATGTGGGGCAAGATGAAGCTGTCTAAACTCTATTCAAACAAGCCAGACCAGTTCGAACCAATAGAATTCTTATCGGGGCTAAATGTTATATTAGCCGAAATCAGGCTTCCTGAGAACCATGACAAGGATACTCATAATCTCGGGAAAACCATACTTGGTAGGTTATTGGACTTTTGTTTTCTAGATGACCGTGATAACAAGTTCTTTCTGTTCAAGCACTTCGATTTGTTTAGAGAGTTCGTGTTCTTTCTAGAAATCCAACTGGCTGATGCATCATATCTAACAGTGCGCCGTAGCGTAGAAGAAGCTACTAAGATTAGCTTTAGAAAGCACGAGGCTAGCTACCAAGATTTTACCGAATTGCCAGACTCCGATTGGGATCACCTAGACATGCCATTTGATCGTGCCCGCAAAATGTTGGATAGCCTCCTTGATTGGCGTATCCTCAAACCTTGGCCATATCGCAAGGGATTAGGCTATCAGTTGCGTTCACAGGACGATTACCGAGATGTATTCCAACTTAATAAATTCGCTGCTAAACATTCAGACTGGAAACCTTTTCTAGCTCATATCCTAGGGTTTGATGACAAGTTGGTTAGTCTACATTACGAGAAGCAAGATCAGATCGAGAAGAAGCAATCGATGGCTCAGACTCTAAGGAATGAGTTAGGAGGTTCAGTAGAGGATATCAACAAAATTGAAGGCATTCTATCACTCAAACAAGAGGAGGCAGATAAGAAGCAAAAATTGCTTGATGCCTTTGATTTCCGAACTCAGGACAAGAAAAATACAAAACGTCTGGTAGAAGAAATTGATGAACGTATCGGCACACTCAATGCAGAACGCTACTCGCTGAATCATAATAAAAAGAAGATAATAGCTTCACTAGAAGGCGATCAGATACTGTTTAACCCAGACGAAGCGCAAAAGCTATTCAAAGAAGCCGGTATACATTTTCGAGGGCAAATTAAAAAAGATTTCCAACAGCTGATTGAATTTAACCGGGCTATTACGGAAGAGCGACGCGCCTACTTGCAAGAAGAGCTTGATAGCATCGATATTACACTGAAGCACATTAATACCGAACTCAATACTATAGGCAAACAGCGCTCAGAAACCTTAGCATTTTTAAGCGACACTGATATTTTTAGAAAATACAAGCAGGTTTCCGATGAAATGGTTAGACTGCGAGCTGACATTACGTCACTAGAGCGACAACGAAAGTCACTTCTCCGCCTACAGGAATTACGTTCAGATATTAGACGTCTGACTGAATATCAGGCTCAATTACAAGCACAGATAGAAGCCAATGTTCAGCAACAGAATGTCGATAAGAATAGCCTGTTCTCTATAATCCGATCATTTTTTAATGAGATTGTCGAAGAGGTAATTAATCGTAAAGCTCTTCTCAGCGTGTCACCGAACCAATCAGGACATCTAGAATTCAAAGCTGAGATTCTAGATGATTCAGGTAATGCTACGAGTGCTGACCTTGGTCATACATATCGCAAACTTCTCTGTATAGCCTTTGACCTAGCCGTGTTGCGCGTATATCTTAATGATAAATTTCCACACTTCGTCTATCACGATGGAGTGTTTGAATCTCTAGACGACCGTAAGAAGGAAAACTTGTTGGCGATTCTTCGCCGGTATGCCGAGCTCGATATGCAAGTAATCATTACTTTAATAGACTCCGATCTACCCAGACGAGAGAAGAAATATCTCCCAGTATTTGACCCCAGTGAGATTGTGCTCACACTGCATGACGAAAATGAACGCGGTCGTCTGTTCAAGATGAAAGCATGGTAATTCTCCTATCATTTTTAGAAGTATGTAGAACAGCATAACATTCTGCAGTGATATCTTTACCGAGATCAGGTCAGATGTGTTGTTAAACAATTCATCGTTCTGCACACTTTCCAGCCAAAACCTTAACACTCCCTTAACATCTCCTTAAACACCCCTTAAAGCTCGTCTGCTACGCTGTAACCATGAAGCGTAATGTTACAGCCGGGAAAACGGGAAAGGCCGTTAAAGTCCTCTTTGTCTGCACCCACAACTCCGGCCGGAGCCAGATGGCGGAAGCCTTCTTCAATAAATACGCGCCCCCGCATATTCGAGCCGCGTCCGCGGGAACGCAGCCTGCCGAGCGGTTGAATCAGACAGTGGTCAACGCCATGAAGGAGCGCGACATCGACATCGGCTCTCAGAAACCCAAGCTTCTGACCGTGGAGATGCTGGACTCCGCCGATGTTGTGATAACCATGGGCTGCATGGACGGCAACGCCTGCCCGGCGGCCCTCGTTCCCACGATAGACTGGGGGCTGGACGACCCGCAGGGGCAGCCTATCAGGATCGTCAGACAGATTCGCGATGAGATCGAGTCCCTGGTGAAACAGTTGATAGAAGAAAAGCTTAACGAAAGATTAACATCGTTTTAATGATGCCTTAATAACCGCATGTCAAACTGGAAATTAAAAACTCTTGAAGGAGGTTATGGAATGCGTAACTGGTTAGGAAAGATTAAGAGGGTCCGATGGGCGGCCGGTTCGGTCATGCTGGCGCTCATCGCGGTATCCATCGCGGCCACGGGCTGCGGCGGCGGGTCGAGCACCACTATAACAGAGGGCGGATCGACAACCGTTCAGCCGGTGGCGGAGATGCTGGCGGCGGCGTTCATGGCGGATAATCCCGACGTCAAGATCATCATCCAGGGCGGCGGCTCCAGCACCGGCGTATCCAAGACCGCGGACGGCACGTTCGATATCGGCGCGGCTTCAAGGGAGCTCAAGTCCAGCGAGCCCGCGCTGGTGACGCACCTGCTGGCGCGCGACGGCATCGCCATCATCACAAACACCGGCAACAGCGTCAGCGGGCTGACAAAGGACCAGGTCATGCAGATATACGCGGGGACCATCACCAACTGGAACGAGGTCGGCGGGCCCGACGAGGACATTATAGTCATCTCCAGGGAGGAAGGCTCCGGCACGCGCGACGCCTTCCAGGAGCTGGTCATGGGCGAGGAGCTGATAAAGTCCGGCGCCATACTGCAGCCGTCCAACGGCACCATAAAGACCGCAACATCAAGCACGCCTTACTCGATCGGCTACCTGTCCTTCGGCTACATCGACAGCGCGGTTAAAGCGCTGGCCGTGGACGGGGTGGCGGGCACCGTGGACAACGTCTTGAACGGCACATATCCCATCAGCAGGCCGCTGTACTTCCTCACTCTGGAGCAGCCGACCGGGGCTGTCGCGGACTTCATCGACTTCTGTCTCGGCGTAGAGGGGCAGGACATCGTCGAGGACGAAGGATATATCTCGGCTCAATAGCCCGATACGGGGGAAAGCGGAATAAAAAGTAGTTGCGGCTGGGGGGTTCGATAAGCCCTCCAGCCATCCATAGCTAGAGGCGTATAGATGTCGCGATATTTTATAGATAAGGCTTCAAAGAACCTGGTCTTCCTGTGCGCGTTCGCCTCTATCATCATATTCCTCACCATAATCGTCTTCATCTTCAAGGAGGGCCTGCCCGCGTTTGAGAGGGTCGGCTTTTTCAGCTTCCTCTTCGGCACGGAGTGGCGCCCGTCGCTCGGTCAATACGGCATCCTGCCCATGATCGTGGGCTCGCTCTACGTGACCTTCGGCGCATTGCTCATCGCCGTGCCGCTGGGCATAGGCTGCGCCGTGCTGCTGGCCGAGGTGGCCCCGTTCAAGGTGCGCACGATCCTGAGGCCCGCCGTAGAGCTGCTGGTGGGGATACCGTCCGTTATCTACGGCCTGGTGGGGCTGCTGCTGGTGGTGCCGCTGATAAGGGAGATAGGCGGAACGGGTTTCAGCATAGCGGCGGCCTCGATAGTGCTGGCGGCCATGATACTGCCGACGATAATCAGCATCAGCGAGGACGCCATCAGGGCCGTGCCGCGCGGCTACAAGGAGGGCTCGCTGGCCATAGGCGCAACGCACTGGCAGACGATATGGCACGTGCTGCTGCCGGCGGCGCGCTCCGGCATCGCGGCCGGGATCATACTGGGCATGGGCCGCGCCATAGGAGAGACCATGGCCATGATAATGGTCATCGGCAACTCGGTGCAGATGCCGGTCTCGCCTCTCGATTCGGCGCGCACGCTCACGGGCAACATCGCCGTCGAGGCCACGTACGCGCCGCCGGACCACATGAGCGCGCTGTTCGCCACCGGGGTGGTGCTGCTGTTCCTCATCATGTTCCTCAACAGCATAGCGCTGGTGGCGCTGAAGAGGGGAGGGCGGCTGCGCCATGCTCGCTAAGATAACCTCGGCCAAAAATACGCAGCGCGCGGCCATGGCATTCGTCTGGGCCTCGGGCGCGATAACCATCCTCTTCCTGCTGACGATCATCATATATATCTTCATCAAGGGCGTTCCCGGCTTGGGATGGGACTTCCTGACCACCCCGCCCGCGGGAGGGATAAACGCCGGGGGCGGCATCTCCACGATAATAGTGAGCACTATCTATCTCATCGCCCTCACCATGGGCATCCTGGTCGTGCCCGGCATCGGGGCCGGCATATATCTGGCGGAGTACGCGCCGGACAACCGCCTGACGCGCTTCATACGCTACGGCATCGACACGCTGGCAGGGATACCCTCGATCGTCTTCGGCATGTTCGGCCTGGCGCTGCTGGTGACCGCGTTGAACTTCAATTTTTCGATACTGTCGGGCGCGCTCACGCTGGTGTGCCTGCTGCTGCCGACGATGATACGCACCACAGAGGAAGCGATAAAGGCCGTGCCGCGCGGCCATCGCGAGGGCTCGCTGGCGCTGGGCGCGACGAAGTGGCAGACGATACGGCACGTGGTGCTGCCGACGGCCTTCCCCGGCGTGATAACGGGGATCATACTGTGCATCGGGCGCGCGCTGGGAGAGACCGCCTGCCTCTACCTCACGATAGGGAACTACACCGGCATGCCCACATCGCTCATGGATCCGGGGAGGCCGCTATCGCTGCACATCTACTACCTGATAATGGACTCCAATGCCCCGCAGAAGGCCATGGCCACGGCCGTGGTGCTGATAGTAACGATCTTCGTTATCAACGCCGTGACCAACTGGCTGTCATACCGCTTCCAGGCGAAGATGAAAGGAAAACCGTCATGAACACAAAGATGCAGATCAAAAAGCTCGATTTCTACTACGGTAAGCTGCATGCCCTTAAGAACATCAACATCGACGTAATGGAGAACCGCATCACGGCCCTCATCGGGCCGTCGGGATGCGGCAAGTCGACCTTCCTGCGCACGCTGAACCGCATGAACGATATAATCCCCGGCGCGCGTATCGACGGCGAGGTCGTGCTCGACGGCAGGAACATCTACGATAAATGCGTCGACGTCGTAGACCTGCGCAAGCGCGTGGGCATGGTCTTCCAGCAGCCGAACCCGTTCGCCAAGTCGATATACGAGAACGTGGCCTTCGGGCCCAGGATGCTGGGTATGAAACGCTTCGTCAACATGGACGAGGTGGTGGAGAAGAGCCTGCGCGCGGCGGCGCTGTGGGGCGAGGTCTGCGACGACCTCAAGAAGTCCGCGCTGACGCTCTCCGGGGGACAGCAGCAGCGGCTGTGCATCGCCCGCGTGCTGGCGGTGGAGCCGGAGGTCATCCTCATGGACGAGCCCTGCTCGGCGCTCGACCCCATCGCCACGCTGAAGATCGAGGAGCTGATGCAGGAATTGAAAAAGAGCTATACAATAGTCATCGTAACGCACAACATGCAGCAGGCGGCGCGCGTCTCGGACTTCACCGGCTTCTTCCTGATGGGGGAGATGCTGGAATACGGAGACACGACGGACATGTTCAGCCGGCCGAAGAATCAAAAGACCGAGGATTATATCACCGGCAGGTTCGGATAAAACAGGGAGGAACGGCTATGAGAGAGATTTATCAGAAAAAGCTGCACGAGATACAGGACGATATCCTCTTCATGGGCAGCATGGTGGAGAAGGCCATCCTGCGCTCCATGGAATCGCTCAAGAACCGCAACTTGGAGCTGGCTCAGCAGGTGATAGACGACGACCAGAGGATCAACGCGAAGAGGTTCGAGATCGAGGAGAAGTGCGTAGAGCTCATCGCAACGCAGCAGCCCATGGCCGGCGACCTGCGCATCATCATCTCCGTGTTGAACGTCATCTCCGAGCTCGAGCGCATCGGCGACCACGCCGAGGGCATCGCCAAGATCACATTGCTCATCGGCAACGAGCCTCCGCTTAAGCCGCTCATCGACCTGCCGCGCATGGCGGAGAAGACCGCCGACATGCTGCACCGCAGCATGGACGCCTTTATCCATCACGACGTCGATGCGGCGCGGAAGATCGCCGGCGAGGACGACGAGATCGATAACATCTACGACCAGGTGTTCCGCGAACTGCTCACGTTTATGGCGGAGGACCCGCACACCATCACGCGGGCCACGCGGTTAATATGGGTGGCGCACAATCTTGAACGCAGCGCCGACAGGGTCACCAACATCTGCGAGCGCATCGTGTTCGTGGTCACCGGCAAGATGGAGGAGATCGGCGCGTCGAAGTATTAGAGTCGAAATTACCGGTCGGTCTCCACGATGCATTTACGATGGTACGCCCGGTGGGATTCGAATAGAAAAGGGGAGTTTTTGCACTCCCCTTTATTTTTATCGCCGCGCATCCATCGCTAAATGAACTCATTTAGCCGCGATATTCACTACCATTGCACGAACATGGGCATTACGACATGGATATAGTTTTCGTCTCCTACCGGCTTGAGCACGCCCGGGCTTGACGGCCCGGTTACTTCCAGCAATACGCGCTCGGTATGCAGCACGTTCAGAGCGTCTGACAGGTACTTGCTGTTGAAGGCGATCTTGGCTTCCTCTCCCGTGACCACCGCGTCCACATCGCCGGTGTCCTCGCCAACTTCCTCGGCGCGCGCCGAGAGCATCACCTGCCCCAGGGCGTTCTTCTGGCCCGGGGTTATCTGGAGGCGCACTATGGCGCTGCCCTCGCGGGCGAATATCGAGGCGGTCTTGGTGGCCTTGGCGAACTCCGCCAGGCTCATCTCGGCGCCGGTGGTGCAGCTCTGCGGTATAAGCTGTTTGTAGTTGGGGAAACTGCCCTGGATGAGCTGGGACACGACCTCGGCTTCCTTCAGTCGGAACATTATCTGGCTCTTGTTGGCGTTGACCACTATATTTATCGGATCCTTCTCATCGGTGAGCAGGCGCTGCAGCTCGTTCAGCGTGCGCGCCGGTATGATGATCTCAGCCCTTTCTTTGACCTTTCCGCCGAGTTGCGCCTTGTGCACGGCAAGGCGGAAACCGTCGGCGGCGGCCATGGTCAGCGTGTCGCCGTGGAATTCGCAGTAGACGCCGGTGAGCACAGGGCGCGTCTCCTCGGTCGCGGCGGCGAACACAACCTGGGCGATAGCCGCTCGCAGGGCGTCCGGGTCGATCGAAGTCGTCGCGCCGTCGCCGATGGCCGGGATGGGAGGGAACTCGTCCGCCGCCATGCCGTTAATGCGTCCGGTAAACCGGGCGCACTTCATCTCGAGGGTCTTCGTCTTGGCCGAAAGGGACATGTCGATTTTATCGTTGGGCAGAGAATTGACGAAGTCCGTGAACAATCTGGCCGGAACAGTTATCTCTCCCTGCTCGGAGACCTTGGCGCCGATCCAGTAGGTGATGGCTATTTCCAGATTGGTGGCCGCGAGCTTGATGCGCGATTTATCCGCGCTGATGAGAACGTTCTGGGTTATCGGCAGCGTGCTGCGCGTGGCAACCGCCCGGCCCACAATGCTGAGTCCTTTACTGAGATTCTCCTGGAGACACGACAGCTTCATAACAATCCTCCTGATCGGGGTTGGTGTAGTATTAAAGTGACCGTAGTATACAATAATTCTCCATCAGGCTCAAGTGCCGTCGGAGATTCACTTTACGACGATGTTTATCAACTTTCCCGGCACGTAAATAACCTTCGCGGGCGCAGCGCCTTTGAGATGCTCTTTCACTTTATCGCGATTCAACACCAGTTCCCTGGCCTCATCCCCGGTGATGTTCACCGGCGCGTCAACCTTGTCGCGCAGCTTTCCGTTGACCTGTATAACCAGCGTGAAATTCTCATCGGCCGCCAGCTTCTCATCCCATTTTGGAAAGTGCTGATTGTGTACGCTGTAGGGGTTGCCGGTGCGCTGCCACAGCTCCTCGGCGAGGTGCGGGGTGGTCGGCGCCAGCATCAGCATCAGTGCCCGCTTCGCCTCGTCGTATGCCTCGCGTGAAACCGCTTTATCGTCACGGGCCTTGCCCAGGTAGTTGGTGAACTCCATGAGGGCCGCCAGCATGGTATTGAAATGGAACCGTTCCAGGTCGTCGTGCACGCGCCTGATGGTCTGGTGCGTCACGCGGAGCAGGTCTTTATTTTTCCCTTCATCTATCGACGCCGGATCGTACTTGTCGAGAACGACCGACCATATCCGGTTGAACCAGCGGTGCATGCCCTTGATGCCGTGGTCGTCCCAGTCGCCGCCCTGATCCCAGGGTCCGATGAACATCAGGTACGTTCGTACGGTGTCCGCGCCCAGCGTCGATACGTAGTCGTCCGGCGCGATGACGTTGCCTCGGGACTTGCTCATCTTCTGCCCGCCGCTCGTGACGATTCCCTGGTTGAACAGGCGCGTGAACGGCTCGTCGAACTCGACCGCTCCGATGTCGCGAGAGGCCTTGACGAAGAAGCGCGCGTAGAGCAGGTGCATCACGGCGTGCTCGGCGCCTCCGGTGTACTGGTCGACGGGCAGCCAGTATCGCATCTTCTCCTTATCGGCGGGCCCGCTGTCGAATCCGGGGCTGGTGTAGCGCATGAAATACCACGACGAGCACATGAATGTGTCCATGGTGTCGGTTTCGCGCTGGGCGGGGGCCTTGCACTTAGGACACGTGGTCTCGACGAAGGATTTGCATAGTTTCAGCGGCGATTCGCCGGTGGGCTTGAACTCGGCGTCCTCCGGCAGCAGCACGGGCAGGTCGCTCTCGGGCACGGGAACCACGCCGCACTTCTTGCAGTAGATCATTGGTATCGGCGCGCCCCAGTAGCGCTGGCGCGAGATGAGCCAATCCCGTAGTCGATAAGTTATTTTCCTTCTTCCGAAGTCGTTCTTCTCGATATGGTCGGCTATAGCTTCGAGGCCCTTATCGCTGGGCAAGCCGTCGAATTGCGCCGAATTGACCATCGTTCCGCTCTCGGTGTAAGCCTGCGTGAACTCTCCCTTATCCCAATCAGGCGGCGCGATGGCGGTCTTTATCGGCAGGCCGAACTTTTTGGCGAACTCGAAGTCGCGCTGGTCGTGGGCCGGCACCGCCATCACGGCCCCGGTGCCGTAGCTGGTCAGCACGTAGTCCGCTATCCATATCGGCACGCGCTCGCCGTTGAGCTTATTCGTGGCGTATGAGCCTATGAATACGCCGGTCTTCTCTCGTTCGGTGGAGGCGCGCTCTATCTCGGTCGCCCTTCGCGTCTGCTCTATGTATCGCTCGACGTCCTTGCTGCGGTCGGGAGTCGTTAACCTCTCCACTAACGGGTTCTCGGGCGCTAATACGACGAACGTCACTCCATACACCGTGTCGGCTCGCGTGGTGAACACGTTCAAATCGCCGCCGCCGTCCAGCCCGAACGATATCTCCACGCCCCTGCTTTTGCCTATCCAATTGGTTTGCATTATCTTGATGCGCTCGGGCCATTGTATCCTGCTAAAGTCGAGCAGTTCGTCGGCGTACTTGGTGATGCGGAAGAACCACTGCTCCAGGTCCCTGTGCGTCACGGGCGCGTCGCAGCGCTCGCAGATACCTTCTCCTACAACTTGTTCGTTGGCCAGGACGGTCTGACACTTGGGGCACCAGTTCACAGGGGCCTTGGCGCGGTAGGCCAGCCCGGCCTCGTAGAATTTCAGGAAGAACCACTGCGTCCACTTGTAATATTCCGGCAGGCAGGTGATGACCTCGCGCCGCCAGTCGTAGGTTGACCCCATGCGCTTGAGCTGCCCGCGCATGCGCTCGACGTTGTCCATGGTCCACTTGTACGGGTGTATGCCGCGCTTTATGGCCGCATTTTCCGCCGGCAGCCCGAAGGCATCGAAGCCGATGGGGTGCATAACGTTGTAGCCCTTCATGCGCATGAAGCGCGCGTGCACGTCGGACGGCGCCATGGCGTACCAGTGGCCGACGTGCAGGTCGCCCGAGGTGTAGGGGAACATGGTGAGGGCGTACCATTTGGGGCGGGGGTCGCTTTCATTCACTTCATAGAGATGGTCTTCATACCATCTCTTCTGCCACTTGGTCTCTATCTCCTGCGGGTTGTAACCGGAAGAAGCTTCTGTCTTTTCGTCCATAATATTTTCATCATTCGTTCGATTAAATACTCGTCATTGATTATATGCCAACGCGTAGAAAAAACAAAGGGTGTCGATGGTTTCGTCTCCTGTAGGGGCGTCCTTCCGCGGAAGGACCGGGGTGTTAGGGGTGTCCCGTAGGGGCAGACCTACGTGTCTGCCCACAGCGGGCGAACACATAGGTTCGCCCCTACGTCGGGTGGCGCACATAACATCAGCTTGACTTAAGGCCTGTTGTTTTGTAGACTAGACGTTGCCTCGTGGGCCTGTAGCTCAGTGGTAGAGCGGTCGGCTCATAACCGATTGGTCGTAGGTTCGATACCTACCGGGCCCACCAGTTTTTTCCTCTGGGATGAGTCGCTTATTGCCCCAGTATCTTCCTCAGTTCGGCTAGAGCGCTCTCTGCCACGCGCGGCACCGCCAGCTTGCCCTCGGGTTTTTCTATTTCCTCCAATACAGGGCCAAAGACGGTCTTGAGGTCTTCACGCATCAGGTCGTGTATCACATGGTGCGCGCCTTCCCTGAGCCAGAGGGAGTCGCCCTTTTTGGTTAGTGCGGCCAGTAACGGAATGAGGGATTTGCGACCGATGGCTATGAGGCCTTCCGCCGCAATCCACCGCACGTCGAACATCTTATCCTCAAGGGCTTCGATGAGGGCCTGCGATGCAGCCGGGTCTCCTATTTTGCTGAGGGCCTTGGCCGCTTCCCATCGCACCCACTGGCTTTCGCTTTTCAGCGCCTCTATCAGATGGGGCACCGCTTTGTCTTTCATCGACACAAGATAATTGCGCGCATCGACACGGACGAAGCTGCTCTTACTGGCCAGCTCTGATATGGCGAACTCGATAGTGGCATGTTTTGGCTTTCCTTCCTGTGTCATGGCAATGCACCTCCTTTAATATTTGGCATTGGGTACTATCTATGTGGAACGCAGATTATATCCCGTTTCAGAGAATAAATCAAGCTCATATCAGTCAGCGGGGTTGATTTGATGGAACCGGTTTCCGGCAAGGTCAAAATAAGTAGCTTAAAACCTTTATGTTTCCGGGATATTGGCGATTATTGTGACGATGGTGTATAATCGCCGAATTACATTTGGTCCACGCAAACAGACGGGAGGGCAGAAGCAATGCCTGTTGTCAAAGTCGATGACATAAAAATCTCTTATAGCGAGCGTGGTAGAGGGGAGGTGGTGATGCTGATCATGGGGCTGGGGGCGGTTAAGGAATCGTGGTTCTTGAATATACCCACATTGAGCAAGTACTTCAGGGTGATAGCCATGAACAGCCGTGGCGTGGGCAAGATCTCCAGGATGGGCGAGGCTTATACAATGCGCAGGATGGCGCAGGATATCGTCGGGTTGCTCGACGCCCTCAATATCGAACGAGCGCATATCGTCGGCGTGTCGCTGGGCAGCATGATAGCGCAGGAGGTCGCCATCAGCTATCCTCAGCGTGTGAATAAGCTGATACTGGCGGCGACGACGCCGGGCATGAACGATACTGCGAACAAGGAAACATGGGATAGGAAAAACGCCGAACTGAACAGGAGCACCGGCCTGGGGGAGGATTTCAACCGCAGGATCATGGAAGATCCCGCCAGTATTGATGCTGTTAAGGTCATGGTCGGTTTAACTAAGAATGCGTTTAACCGCTCCGTATTTCGCATACCGATGACGCTCGGCTCCAGGTACTATTTCAAGAAAGTCGGCCCTAGCGGGGTGCTGGATCAGCTCAGGGCTGTGTCGACTCATAACACCATCGACAGGCTGAACCAGATAAAAGCCCCGACCCTCGTTTTAGCGGGTACCGATGATAAGATAGTGCCGATAGAATTCTCGCGTATAGTGGCGCGGAACATACCCGGCGCCAAGCTCATCGAGTTTCAGCAGGGTTCACATTCATTCTTCATGGAGATGAGCAAAAAGTTCAACAGGGAAGTGATAGAGTTTCTGAAAGGGTAACTGTCGATTTGACGGCGCTGCTTATTCTCCCATCGCCTTCAGGATTATGCGCTTGTCCCGCTGGCCGTCGAACTCGGCGTAATATATCTGCTGCCAGGGCCCGAGGTCGAGCTTCCCGTCCGTTATCGGCACGGTGACCTCGTGATGTATTAAGAGGCTCTTCAGGTGCGCGTCGCCGTTGGTTTCTCCGGTGCGGTGGTGCCGGTAATCTTCCCGGTAGGGGGCCAGCTTCTCCAGCCATTCCTCTATGTCGGCGATAAGGCCGTATTCGGCATCGTTGACGTATACGCCGGCGGTGATGTGCATCGCCGATACAAGCAAGAAACCGTCTTTGATGCCGCTTTTAATTACGAATGATTCCACCCTGTCGGTCATGTTGACGAACTCACGCAGCTTTTTAGTATGTATCCATATGTACTCGGTAGCGGTTTTCATAGATTTACCTCGCAATCACTGAGTATTATGCCTGTTCGACCGTTATCGGATCGCCTTCTTTCACCTGCTTGAAAGTCTTTGCGTCGCCGACGATTTTGCCAAAGACGTTCACCGCGCTGGCGGGGCGGATTTCGCTACCCTTGCTCATGGGGGTCGGACCGAAAAAGATACAGAAACAGTTGCCAGCGGGCCAGTAACCCAGGTCTCCCTCCGATACAAGCTCCTTGCCATCGTCCAACTCGAGGTCGACAGGTATCTCAAAGTAGACCTCGTCGCCCCAAATGTTAGCCGTGCCTTTTATAGGCAGCGCCTGCCATATTGCATCAGCTGTTCCGGAATCGTCGATGTCAGCTATAGCCTTAACGGCGCCTGCCTTTATGATGATTTGTCTTTTCATCGGAATATTCCTCCGGCTGCCGCATGTTTGAACCTCTGTCGCGGGTTTAGTGATTGGATATATTGCAGTATAGCATTTCGTAGGCTGAAGACAAAATGAAAACAGGCACGAGTATATATACTAGTGCCTGAAAATAAAGAGAGCGGGATTTATTCCCGCTCTCTTTGATCTTTGTTGTGAATATGCCGATTAAACTATGGTTACATTAAACCGCTAAAGAGCTCCAGTAATACGTTCATTGGCATAACAATCATTATCGGAGGGATTAGCCCTGTAAGCGGTGCGATGATATCAATTATTCCGATAACGGTTTCATTGCTCAGAAGGTCAATCATCACAGGCATCAAAGTAGGGAGAAGATTAAGAATTGGTTTCAAAGGTATCACAAGTTCGGGCGATGGTTCATTTATGACTGAACCAGTAGGGGCGCCCACAGTTGGATCCTTACCCGAAGGTGCGGGCAGAGAAGTGACCTCCGCTTCTTCATCTGAAAGCATGCCTCCCAGTAGCGGGAGAAGATCAGGGAGACCAGTAAGCAATGTAGGCAGGTCGGCGAGTAATATGCCTATATACGCACCACCATCATCAGTTGCGAATATTACAGCTGCGTTATCACCCCAGTCGAAACTGGTTAGTTCGGGCGGCAAAGCTCCGCCCATCATAGCCATAAGCCCGGTGAAATCGGCAACGACTCCTTCTATGATCTGGTTGCTCTCTCCGTTGATATCTAGTGTTCCCCCAGTAAGAGGGGTCCCCAATCCAGGTATCTCGTCCCCTCTCTGCAACATCAGGTTAAAGCAACCGTCCGTCTCTATTGCCTGCATGTCCATCGCGTCGTCCGGATTGGTAAGCAGGTTCACTACAAAGCCGCCGTAGTTCTCCGTGGAGGTGTCGAGAATATTCAGCATCCCGATGCCAATAGGGCCCATTACTTTTGGCTCTATCACTTCTAGGGTTACATCTATGGTGGCGGACGCGCTAGCGAATAAACCGCTGGCTGTAACTGTAATTGTAGCCGTATATGTCCCTGCCTCGAGGTCATCCACGTTGTTGTTGAGCTAAACTGTCAATTCGCCTTCACCCGGGAATACCGTAGCTAAAAGGGTAAGCCAGTCAGCATTATCACTCGCTGACCAGAATTTATCTGAAGTTACAGTTACTTTTTGGGTTTCTAGAGGTATGAATCCCAGTAGAGTCTCTGGCACCCCTGTGTAATGGATAAAATTCAACTCAACAGGATCGCAAGTAATTGTTGCATCAAACAATCCGGCTTCTGCTGATTTAGGTACCGTAACAGCAGGGAGGATTGTCATCCCGACCAGGGCTAAGATTAGACTGAGCAATAATACCTTTTTCATAAGCCCTCCTTTTCTTACTAGACCAACTTGACTGTTAAGTATGATTGACGGATAAGGTAAACCCATAATCCTGTTTTTATTTAATGGCTAATGCTAACATATACAATTCACCATGTCAATACATATTAAGGGTATTTTAGTAAAATTATACTTTATTGGACTACCGTGCCAGTCATACTATAGTTACTAGTGAATCAGGCACGGCAGGGATTATATTTATTTATCTAATATTAGAGACAGTTCATATCAGAACGCTGTGCATTCTTCAGTTGGATATCGGGATTACGGAGAATGCTCATTTCTTTTTGCCTTCTAATGATTGTGATGATTTATTTTTCTTATTTGGTTTGGAAGGCGGCCTGCGTTGCTTCAACAACCATACAATCGCTCCCGCGGCGACTAGCCAGAATGCTGCGATCCAGATGCCAAACCATGTGCCTTTGTACCATGGCGGAGAATCAACCGGTTCCGGTGTTGGGCTTGGAGGAGGAGTAACGGTGGGGGTGGTTGATTCAGTTGCTGTCGGCATGAATGTGGGTGTGACGGTCGTGGATGTCGGGATGCCCGTTGGTGATGCGGTTGGAGGTAGAGTTTGCGTTGGAGTCAGAGATGAGCTTGGCGATGGGGTTGGGGTGGCAGTGCCATCGGGTGTCTGAGTATATGTAGGTTGGGAAGTCGGAGCAGGTGTTGCTCCTGACGAGTAATGTAATATTGTGCTTTCCCATCCGACCGCGAAGATATCAGATGATGATCCCCAAAGTCCCCATAGATTGTTCGTAGAGCCGCTGGTCATAGGTTGCCAGGTAGCTCCGTTGTAATGTAGAACAATGCCATCCCACCCGACCGTATATATGTCGGATAATGATGTACCCCATATGTCGGTAAGTACCCAACCTGTATGGCTGTGTATCTCGGTCCAACTGCTTCCACTGTAGCGGAGGATCTCCCCATCGTAGCCTACAGCGAAGATGGCGGATGCAGAGACACCCCATATGCCATATAGATAATCGGCAGGGCCTATGTTCATTTCGCTCCACGTTATACTATCAAATTTAAAAATCGTGCCCCCGCCTGTTGAAATATTAAGTCCTACGGCGAAGACATTTGTTAGGGAAGTGCCCCATATATCATGGAGGGTGTTCTCGGTCCCGGATTCCATCGGGCTCCAACCACTGCTATCGAAATGCAGAATGGTTCCGCCGCTACCAACGGCATACACGTCGTTACCGGATGCACCCCATATTCCCCAGAGGTCGCTGTCCGGCACGCCGCTCATCGAGCTCCACGAACTTCCATCGTAGTGCAAGATGGTGCCGCCGCGTCCTACTGCGAAGATATCGGATGAAGAACTTCCCCAGATTTCGGTGAGTATGCTGCCCCCAGAATAAACCTCGCTCCAATTGCTGCCGTCGTAGTGTAGGATGATACCGGCCGTGTCAACTGCGCCTACGGCGTACACATTAGATGAAGATGTTCCCCATATCCCGAAGAGGTCGCTGTCCGGCACGCCGCTCATCGCTGTCCAGCCGTCGGCGCGGGCTGGCTCACCCTCAGGTATGGCCACGCCAGACGCTGTTATAGCTAGCATGAGTAACAGAGAGATAAGGATTCTTTTCTTCATGGCAGTTGAATGAATGTGATTGTAACATTTTACTAGGGTTGCTCTTTGTGTGCAACAGAGCCGCAGATGTGGAGGTTTCAGCAACCGATCATTGATGTCTATAAGAGCTTGCTCGTTGTTGACAGCCTATTGGCCTTAACATAGAATGAGGCCTGAGGGCAGCGAATTGAGTGAAGCTAAACAGCTATATGACATGCAGGAACTCGATCTGGATATAGATTCGAGAAGGCAAGAGCTATCAAAGACAATTTCTAGCATTGGCGAAAGCAATGCTTTGATCGAAGGGCGCGTGGCGCTGGTGCAGCAGCAGAAGAAATTGGAAGAGACGGAGCATCTGATGCGCGGGTTGGAGATGGATGTCGAAGACGCGCGCGCAAAAGCGGCGGTCGCGGGAGACAGGCTTTACGGTGGTGCGGTGAAGAATCCCAAGGAGCTTGTAAGCTTGAAGGAGCAGGTTGAGAGTTATAATCGAAAGATAAAGGAACTGGAAGATAAAATACTTGAATTAATGACTGAAGTAGAAGCCGAGAAGGATCGGATAAAGATCAAGCAACAGGAAGTAGTTGCCATCGAGGAAGAATGGAAGAAGGCGCAGGGGGTATTGCTGCAGGAGAGAGCAGATCTGGACATAGAAATCGCGAAATTAGAGTTGAATCGTAATGAAATGGTCGCCAAGGTTGACGCGGCTACTCTTAAACTCTATGAGAATCTACGCAACAGACGGCAGGGAAAGGCGGTAGCCAGGGTCGAGCAGGGGATGTGCCAGGGGTGCCGTATCGTGCTGCCGATAAATAAATTGAAACAGATCAAGACAGGGAACGCGCTGGTTCAGTGCGGCAGTTGCGAGAGGATTCTGTATCTGAGTTAAATTATGAAAGCGATCGGCTATTTCAGGGTCGCATCTGATGTAGAGCAGGGCGTTCCCTATACACTTAAGGAACAGGAGAGGATGTTCTCCCAGTTCTGCAGCGAGAACGGCCACGAACCGGTGACCGCGTTCGTCGATCTGGATTCCGGATTGCGTGTGAGCGGGACCCAGTATCGCAGCATGCTGAGCTATATATGGAAAAATAAAGGCGATTTTATCATTGTAATCAAGAGCATGCGTCATCTGCATCCCGATCTCCAGGAACTAGTCCGTTGCCTCATCGAGCTTGATGTCCTGGGCGTTCGGGTACATTTCATCGACAGCCTCCGCGGCGAGCCCCTTGCTATAGCCCTTCGCAACTGGTCGGAGCAGAGTCATGGCGATAAGACCGGCGAGCGGGTAAAGGAGGCTATGAAGCTAAGGGCTGTGCGTGGGAGGGGATTGGGCAAGCCGCCGTTTGGATACAGGATCGGCAGCGATCATAAGTTCGAGCTGGTCCCGGAGGAGGCGGAGACGATAGCGTTGATATTTCGCCTGTATTCCCAGGAGAACAAGGGCGTTCGCCTCATCGCTCGATATTTGAACGAGCGGCAGATCACCACGAGAAGCGGGGGAAGATGGAGCATAGTCGGCGTCAGGGACGTGCTGCGCAACAGATCGTATGTCGGTACTTCTTCGCGTTTCGGTTTAAGGGTGCCGGGCAGCCATCCCGCTATCGTTCCATTCCAGGTATTTGAGAAGGTTCAGGAGAAGCTTACCGCGCATGCCAGCCACAGGGGGCATGTGGTAAAGACGCCTTTTCTGCTCGCGGGCATGGTTTACTGCGGTCGATGCAATAACAAAATGACCGGCATGAACAGGAATCAGTCCTGGATCAGCAAAAAGAGCGGAATCAAGCATAGCGGCGAATATCGTTACTATCAATGCCAGTCCAGGACAAATCAGAGCTTCTGTCAGTACAATACCCGTAAGGTGGATGATCTGGAGACTGCGGTGAAGGCGGACTTGCAGAGGTTAAGCCGTCCCGATAACCGGGAGAAATTAATCAGTAATCCGCAGCGCATCTCTGATCCTCAAACGTTGGAGCAGCCGCATTTGAAAAAAGTGATCAAGTCGCTGGAGAGAAGGTTCCATGCGAACTTGGATAAAGCTGCGAAGGGAGAAATCACGGTTGATGAACTGCGTGATTTGGATGGTGAGATTGTGAGAGAGAGGCGGCTTGCGGAGGAGCGGCTTAACCGTATCTGGGCGGAGGCTAGGGGAGAGATCACTGCGGAACAGCGGCGCGAATATACTTTCCGCGACCTAGATGATCTTTTAGCGCGCTGGGATTCGCTGGATTTCTCGGCAAAACGCTTGTTGATGCGGAACGTGATTGATCGCATAATTATACACGATGATTATATTGAGACGGTGCTTTGGCTGTAATTAAATCGAAGCGTTTAACAATAAACAGCGACGGTGCCGCCGTACCGAATCCGGGGCCTGCCGGGATCGGAGCCGTCCTGCGTGATGCAAAAGGAAGTATTGTAGCTGAGATATCGCAATACATCGGTCCGGCTACTAACAACAAAGCAGAGTTCCTTGCGCTTATCGCGGCGCTGGAGAAGGCGCTTGAATTGAATGCCGATCACGTCGATATCAAATCGGATTCGGAGCTTATCGTCAGGCAGCTTGAAGGGAAATATCGCAGCAAGTTAATGAAGCAGTTGTACGAACAGACGGTAAGTCTTCTTGATGAATTTGAGTCCTACACAGTGCGCCATATTCCTCGCGAGCAGAACAAAGAGGCCGATGCTTTGAGCAAACGGGCGCTCAGCCTCAAGCCGAAGGATCATTAAGTCGCTGTCCATAATCATCGGTTAAGAGCTGATCAACCCCCTGTTATCCCCCAGGCTTGGGGGATTTTAAAAAAGGAATAGGGGACACCCCTAGAACCCCGGCAGGAGACGAGTCTCCTGCACCTCTTTCGACAGGCTGTCATTGCGAGGAGACAAAGACGACGTGGCAATCTCATCGACATAATCAATTGACTAACTAACCCCTCTGTAATAGACTTCATGGGGGGCAGATAAACCGGGTGACCGCGTCCTTCCCGCCTAGCGGGAAGGATGAGGAAAGTCCGAGCTCCACCGGGCAGGATGCTGGGTAACGCCCAGGGTGCGCAGGTGAAAACCGGCGCATACGGAAAGTGCCACAGAGACTAAACCGCCCTTCGGGGCAAGGGTGAAAAGGTGAGGTAAGAGCTCACCGCTCCGATGGTGACATCGGTGGCGGGCAAACCCCATCCGGTGCAAGACCGAATAGCAGGGGAGAGGACGCCCGGCCTCGTTACAACCCTGGGGTAGGTCGCTTGAGGTGGCGGGTAACCGCCATCCTAGATAAATGGTCACCGCCCCGATTTCGGTCGGGGTACAGAACTCGGCTTACAGGTTTGTCTGTCCCCCCGATTTAGAAAGTTCCTATGTAGGGGCGAACCTCTGTGTTCGCCCTATCTTGAAATCGATGGGGATAACAGGGGGTTGAAGTCGCTGTCATTTTGAAGTAGTGCATCTGAAGAATACACCAGACGAGATTCTTCACTTTGTTCAGAATGACAGGAACGATGTCGTAAAGGAACATGGAAGAAGAAATATTTTCGGCGGAGTCCATTTACGAAGCGCTTAGCACCAAGCTGATTGGCAGGACGGTGCTGTATTCCCCCGCTATGCCCTCTACGATGGATGTAGCCAGGGAGGCGGTCAGGAACGGCGCCGCGGATGGCACAGTTGTCATCACGGATCACCAGACCGCCGGACGCGGCCGCCTGGGGCGGGGGTGGGTCTCCCCACAGGGCAGCAACCTTACATTCTCGATAATCCTCTACCCCAAGCTGGAGCATCTTGCACGTCTGACCTTGGTGTCCTGCCTGGCTATAGCCCGCAGCATTGAGGATATCACCTTTCTTGAAACCTCGATTAAATGGCCCAACGATGTGCAGATAGGCGGCAGAAAGGTGAGCGGCGTGCTCGTGGAGAGCGATGTCGCAGGCGATAAGGTAAAGTCCGCTATCGTCGGAATCGCCGTGAATGTGAACCTTGATATTGATTTAATCCCCGAGATCGCTGATTTTGCCACAAGCCTCAAGCATGAGATAGGCATACCCGTGCCGCGTCTGATCATGCTGTCGGCTCTTCTCGCCGACTTTGAGAAGGTGTACAAGGACATGCGCAAGGGCGAGCCGGTTGAGGTGGAGTGGAAGCGCAGGCTGAATACGCTGGGCAAGCAGGTGACGGTGCGATGCGGGCGGACGGTTCACAAGGGTATCGCGGAGGACGTTGATGCGGACGGCAACCTGCTGCTGCGCCTGCTGGACGGCAAGCTGGAGCTTATCTCTGCTGGCGACGTTACGCTGAAGGTGTAGGGTGGTTGGGGGACACCCCCAAGTCCCCCGGCAGGAGAAACTCTCCTGCACCTCTTTAGTAACATTGGATCGAAGAATAGCAAGGGCGATTGATTAATCGCCCCTACACGATCATCACCAAACTACGGTTGTTATTTTTTATCCTTGGGCATGAAGGCGTTGAGCATCTCCAGCGGCAGCGGGAAAATCAACGTGCTGGTGCGCTCGGTGGCGATCTGCGTCAGCGTTTGCAGGTAGCGCAACTGTAGCGCCGCGGGCTCTTTGCCGAGGACTGCCGCGGCTTCGGTGATCTTCTGCGCGGCCTGGAACTCGCCTTCGGCATGGACGATCTTGGCGCGGCGGTCGCGCTCGGCCTCGGCCTGGGCGGCCATGGCGCGCTGCATGCTGGCGGGAAGCTCCACGTCCTTGATCTCCACCACGCTGACCTTGATGCCCCAGGGCTCGGTTTGCTCATCGATGATCTTCTGCAGTGTCAGATTTATCTTGTCGCGGTTCGCCAGCAGCTCGTCCAGCTCTGATTGGCCGAGCACGCTGCGAAGAGTGGTTTGTGCTATCTGGAACGTGGCCTGCATATAGTTGTAGACCTCGATGACGGCGGCCTCGGGGTTGGTGACCTTGAAATAGACCACGGCGTTCACTTTGACGGTGACGTTGTCGCGAGTGATGGCTTCCTGCGAGGGGACGTCCATGGTCACGACGCGGGTATCGACTTTGCGCATTCTGTCGATGATGGGGATGATGAAGCGCAGGCCCGGTTTCCTCGTGTTCTGATATTTGCCGAGCCTGAATGTCACGCCCGCCTCATACTGGTAGACGACGCGTATCGACAGCGAGAGCAGGACGATGATGAGGACTACGACGAATACTATTGCTCCGATCCAACCGGTCATTTTACGCCTCCTTTATTTAACTGAAAGTATGTCAGGATATTAACATAAACGATGGTCATAGTGAATATCGATCACCAATGCATGAAGCGTCGATCGAGCTATTCAACCCCCTGTATCCCCCAATCTTGGGGGAAGTAAAAAGAATTAGGGGACACCCCTATAACCCCGGCAGGAGATGAGTCTCCTGCACCTCTATCGCCAAGTCCAGGTCATGAAGCTCTGGCGGTAGTCGTTCAGCGAGAAATTGTACAGCTCCTGCTCCACCTTTGCGCGGAATTCGGTGCATCGTTCCTCTATGTCGGCCGCATTATGCTTTTTGGATTGCAGCATGGAGCGACAGGCTAGAGCCGCGATGTCGCCGCCGTAGGATATCGATGTGTGGTTATAGGCGGGCTTGTTGCCGTCGTAGCGATGATCTTTACTGCCATTGGGGCCTAGGATATCAGCCGAGTCGATCTTCTTAAGGAATGGGAGCGCCTCCTGGAAGCCGGGGCTGAATTGCAGCAGCATGAGCGCTTCCTTCATCTCGGCGATGAAGTCCTTGCTGCCTTTGATCTCAATGCCGCCGAATGTCTCGCTGGTCGATTTCATATGGGGTGAGTTCCTGCTGTGAGATAGTGTCATTATAGAGATGGAGGAGGCGTTTTTTCAAGGAGGAAAGCTTGACATACCCTCTCTCCAGCATTAAAGTGTTAAAATCTTATATATTTCAGTTTGACCCAGATAGGCTCATCATAAGGAGGGAAACAATGCCATATTGTCCTAAATGTGGTACTGAAATAACTGCAGCTGTAAAATTCTGTGGTAAATGTGGCTGTGACCTCAAGTCAGGTAAGGTAGATAGTCCTAAAGAAAAGGGGGACAAAAAGGAGCCAAGGTGTCCGAAATGCGGTTCGACTAATATACAAGTAGCAACTGAAGGTGAAACTCAAGGATATAGTTTAGGCTCGGGATGTCTTGGTGCACTACTATTTGGGCCATTTGGCTGGCTATGTGGTCTTTGCGGAATGGGCAAAGGAAAAACGAGAACGGTTCGTGTTTGTGCTGCATGTGGAAAAAAATTTTAAGGGCGATTACAGTCCTCTCCGCAAAGTACTTGGTACTGTAGGAGATTGGCTGGGTTGCCATCAGCTTCCAGAGCGAAGCTTCTTCTACAAAGGGGTGCAGTTTCCCTTATGTGCTCGTTGTACTGGTGTGCTTATTGGCCAGACCATAATGTTAGTAATCTCATTCACCGGGATATTCATTCCTTTTTGGGCCGGATTTTTACTTTTGTCCCCGATGGGTATTGACTGGTCACTGCAGTATTTTGCTGCCAAAGAGTCGACAAATATGAGGAGGCTCATTAGCGGATTTCTAGGTGGGTGTGGATATATTGCAATACTTGCAAAACTAGCAATGGCCATTATTAATCGTTACTAATATGAAGCGTTGATATAAATATAAGGCTAATAATCATAGTTAGAAGGAGGTATGAATTGCTGCGTTGTTCTAAATGTGGCCATAAAATAGAAATTGAAGCAAAGTACTGTCCGAAGTGTGGCGGGAACCTTGAGGCGAATGATGTTGAGCAGATACAGCCGAAGACAAGTAGTATTGAAAATAAGAGTGCTGAACCTTTGAGTACCGTTAAATGGGGCAGTAGAAAATCCAGGACAAGACTAGTAGAAGTCATCGTCCTTGTCGTCTTAGTTTTTATCGCTGTTGGGATTTTTTGGGGACAAGGATTATCATGTTCTCAAACACCAGAAAACGTACAAATATGTGAGAACATAGCTAAGGATTACTATAATACTCATCAATACATAGCTAATGACGTGTTTGACTGCGATAACATGGCACAGGACGTATGGGATATGATAGTGGCTCAAGGGATTAATGCGCAGATAGCAGTCGGAAATGTGAATAAAGATATAAGCTCCATTGGTGACGCTAACCATGCATGGGTATTAGCCGAAGTAGAACCTAATCAGTGGTTAGCCATTGAATGTACAGGGGGCTATGTTGTTTATGATAATGCCCTTTATTATCAAGGATGGTTTTTCGATAATCCGAAGGACTTGAGAGATTTTGAAAGCCTTTATGAACAATATCAAGAACAATTGATAGTAACGCAAGCCGCCATGGATAATTATAATGCTTTAGTATATCAATACAATCACAGTAATTATTTTACTCAACTGGCTCTACAAAGTGGCCTCGACCAAGCGTACCAACAGTATCTGTATGAATCGCAAGAATTGCAGAGACTGAACGATGAATTAATGGCCACTTTTGCAGACTGACCGAACAGTGCATAATCCCTTACCTTGATATACCTTTTACTTTCCCTGTGTTAACTACATAATGATTGAACGTATCATCTTATTATTGTAGAATAGCTTCATCTTCGTATAAGGTGGTAACGATGAAGGTGCCGCGATGCAAGGGGATGCGCGATATATTGCCGGAGGACATGGCCAAGTTCCGGCATATCGAGGACGTGTTCCGCAATTCTACCTCGCGATGGGGCTATGACGAGGTCAGGACCCCCACGCTGGAGTACCTGCACCTGTTCACCGCCACCGGCACGCTGACCCCGGGCATGCTGGGCCGGGTATACACGTTCCTTGACTGGGACGGCTGGAGCGGCGAGCGCGTCGTGCTGCGCCCGGACGGCACCATACCCATCGCCAGGATGTGCGTGGAGAATGACAAGAGCAAGGGCAAGGACGGCATCGCGCGATACGCATACGTGGGCAATGTGTTCTCGTTCGAGGGCACGGGCAAGGAGAACCGGGAGCAGTGGCAGTGCGGGGTGGAGCTGATAGGGGGCGGGGGGACGCTGGCCGATATCGAGCTTGTGCTGCTGGCGTCCGAGGTCGTCGAGGCCCTCGGCATCGGGACGATTGAGGTCGGTTTGTCTCACGCCGGGCTCATCAAGGCGCTCATAGCTGAGCTGGGACTGGGCGACGAGGAGCAGGCAAAGATATTCGACCAGGTGCTGGAGGGCAATATAAAGGCGCTGGGAGAGGTCAAGACAAAGGATAAAGAGCTGAAAAAGGCTTTGAACATACTGCTGGATATAAAGGGAGACTCGGCGGGATATCTGGAGAACATCAGCGCCATAGCCGGCAAATCGCTGGCCGGGCTCAAGCCGAGCCTGAACGATTTCATAGACGTTGCCGGGCTGCTTACTTCTGCGGGGTGCAGATATCATATCGATATATCATCCGGCAGGGGGTTTGAATACTATACCGGAGCCATATTCCAGTTCTACGTATCGGGGCAGAAGGTCGGCGGCGGCGGCAGGTACGATGACCTGATGTCGCTGGTGGGCGGGCCGCACATGCCGGCATCGGGATTCGCTTTATATGTCGATAAGCTGATGGATATGCTCAAGCTCGATCGGAGAGCAGGCGACAGGATACTTCTCAACCTGGGCATGGCCGGGGACGAGGAGGTGCCCGCCTGTCTCAAGCTGGCACAGGCGCTGCGGAAATCGGGCATCATCGTCGCATTTGAGCTGAAGGGAAAGAACGCCGACGACTTCAGGTGGATGGTCAACCCGTCGGGAAAGGGGCGCTTCAAGCTGGTCGACAGGAGCACGCTGAAGCAGATCGAAGTATCGTCGGAATCCGATATAAAGAAGGCTTTGGAGGGCGCGTGGTGAAGCTGGCTCTGCCCAAGGGAAAGCTGCAGAAGGATACCGCCGCATTGCTTGATAAGGCGGGCTTCGGCCTCGATGACTACAACGAGCGCTCCCGCTCCTATCGATTGAAATCATCCCGCTTCCCCGACATGTTTATCAAGGTCTTCCGCGAGCGCGACATCCCCATCCAGGTGGCCATCGGCAACTACGATCTCGGCATCTGTGGCCTGGACTGGATGGGCGAGCTCATGGCCAAGTATCCCGCCAGCGATGTGATTAAGCTCAAAGATTTAGGCTATGGCGGGTTCGACCTGTGCGCCGTGGCGGGCAGGAGCAGCGGCGTTACGTCGGCAAGGCAGCTGAACGGCTGTTTCGATAAGGTGCGCATCGTCAGCGAGTACCAGAACATCGCCGAGGCCTTCGCGCTGAAATACAGGCTCAGGCGCTTCAGCATACTGCCGATACTGGGCGCCGGAGAGGTCTATCCCCCGGAGAGCGCCGACGTTGCTATCATCCCCAAAATGACTGCCAGGAAGCTGGCCTCCTTCGGCCTCACGCCTATAGCCGATATCATCACCTGCGGCGCATGCCTTATAGCCAACAAGAGGACGCTGAGCCGTATCAATTTCAGCGATATACTGACGAGCCTTCAACCTTTCATCGGCGATGTCCCGGTTGCGGAGGAGATGCGGATCGAGGAGAAGCCGGCCGGGAAGGGCGCTATGCCGTGTGTCGAATCGTCCGACGGCGACGTTCGACTTGCATTGCCCGACGGCCACCTTATGAAGACCACCGCCGAGCTTTTGAGCCGCACCGCCTTGGGCATTGAGGGCTACAGCGACGATGCGCCGGCGCACCGTCCCACCGTCGACATCCCCGGCGTTTCTATAAAGATGATACGCCCGCAGGACATGCCGCTGCAGGTGGCCAACGGCAACTTCGACCTGGCAATAACGGGCGAGGACTGGCTCAGCGACCACCTCTACCGTTTCCCGTCGAGCCCGGCGCGCAAGGTGCTCAAGCTGGGTTTCGCCAAGGTGAAGATCGTGGCCGTGGTCGGCCCCGGTTTCCCGGCCGACAGCATCGGCGACCTGCGCGATATGGTGCGCAGCGGAGAGTTGAGGTCGGTGCGAGTGGCATCGGAGTACGTCAACCTGGCCGACAAGTACGCGCGCGACAACCGCCTGGGTGGGTGCAGGGTAATCCCGACCTGGGGCGCCAGCGAGGCCTTCCTGCCCGAGGACGCCGACCTGCTCATCGAGAATACGGAGACCGGCGCGACTTTGCGCAAGAACAATCTCAATATCATCGATACCGTATGCGAATCCACATCGTGTATTATCGGCAATAGCGATGCGCTTTCCGACCCGCGCAAGAAGGAGCGCATCGGCCGTCTGGTCAAGGCTATCGAGGACGCTATAAAATAGCAGCAGGTGGGTTATGGATTCCGGCGAAAGCCGGAATGACGGCAATGTTATTATCCTTCCCGATTTGGGAAAGATAATCCAGGTGTAGGGGCGAGGTTTATCTCGCCCAATGGATTGCCCGATCAAGTCGGGCAATGACGGTGGAAATTATCGAAGGTGAAGAACACCTTCGATAGCATAAAGCGAGCGGTGGGCGCAGCCCACCCTACAATAGGTCGAGAAGATGCCGTTAATCTATTATCATCTGAGCATTGCCAGCGAAGCAGCGGAAACGCTGGGGAGCCCGATACTGCTCGACAATATTGAGAGCTATCTGGGCGGGGCCATCTCGCCCGACGCTCATTTCGTGGGCAACGTATCGAGGGTGCAGACCCACTTCTTCGATCTGATGGAAGATAATGAGCAGAGCGGGCCGAACCTGATGTTCCAGAAGCACCCGAGTTTTCAGGACGGCAGCGAGCTCGCGGAAGGAACCAGGGCCTTCATCGCCGGATATGTGTGCCATCTCATTGTCGATGACGCGTGGACGACGGATATCTATCGTCCCTTCTTCGGCAAGAACTCGTCGCTGCACGGGGACACACCGGCCAATATGCTGGATCGTCTGCTGCAATACGAGGCGGACCGCCGGGAGCGTCTGGACAAGCCCAGGCTGACTGCGATCAGGGAGAGGATCAAAAACTGGAAAGCCGATATGGATATCGGGATCGTGGACAACACAGCCCTGTGCAACTGGCGCGATTTCGTGTGGGCCACAACGGTGCGGGATGTGAATTCCGCTGATCTGCGGATGTTCGTCCAGGCCTTTCTCGTTTCCAGGGAGAGGGTCAGCGTGGAGCAGGCGGAGGCTTTTCTCAAGGACATGCCCGGTAAGATAGAGTGGGTGGTACAATATGTCGGTGAGGAGAGGCTCAAGGCCTTTCGCGATAAGTGCATCAACCGGTCGGTGGAGATAGTTAGGGAGTATTTGAGATGAAGATAATAAAGGGTTTCGATGCTGCTGCGGTCGCGCTGAGGAGGCCGCCCCTGGCCTCCGCCGAGGCGGCGCACAAGGATGCCGTTGAGAAGATACTGGACGACGTGCGCAAGCGCGGGGATGCTGCGCTCAAAGAGATGGCAAAAAAGTTCGACGGAGTGTCCCTGAAAAGCCTGGCTGTAAGTGACGATGAGATCGCCGCGGCCTATAAAAATATCGATCAAGACCTCATCGATGCCCTGAACACGGCGGCCGACCGTATTCGCGTCTTTCACCAGACGCAGCTCCGCTACGCCGTCAAGGAGTTCATGGAGGAGGGCGTCGGCCAGATTGTGAACCCCATCGAGAGGGTGGGGGTCTACGCCCCCGGCGGCACGGCCAGCTACCCCTCCACCGTTCTGATGACCGTTATCCCGGCGCGCGTTGCCGGGGTGCAGCAGATAACCTTGGTAACGCCTCCGGGCAAGGGCGGCAAGGTTCCGCCGGCGACCCTGGTGGCGGCCGATATAGCCGGGGCCGACAGCATCTTCAAGGTAGGCGGCGCGGGAGCTATAGCGGCCCTGGCCTATGGAACGAAGTCGATACAAAAGGTGGATAAGATATGCGGGCCGGGCAACATCTTCGTAACCATCGCCAAGAGGCTGGTGTACGGCGAGGTTGACATAGACGGGCTGGCCGGGCCCACGGAGACCATCGTTATCGCCGACGAATCGGCTTCGCCGGTGCACTGCGCGCTCGATCTGCTGGCGCAGGCGGAGCATGATGTTCTATCGTCCGCCATCATGATAACAACGTCGCCCAAGCTGGCATCGGCGGTCGATAAAGAGGTCGAGCGACAGCTGAAAAAGCTGGAGAGGGCGGATATCGCCAGCCGTTCGCTCAGGGAGAGGGGCTGTATAGTTATAGTCGATGACATGGAGCAGGCTATCGAACTGGCCAACATGTACGCGCCGGAGCACCTGTCGCTGCTGATGCGGGACGCCGCGACCTACGCCGAGGGCATACGCAACGCCGGCGGCATCTTCATCGGGGACAGCTCGCCCGAGGTGCTGGGCGACTACGTTGCCGGCCCGAGCCATGTCATGCCCACGGGCGGCAGCGCCAGGTTCAACTCGCCGCTGAACGTGAACGATTTTCTTAAGACAACCAGCGTGGTAGCGCTGGTTGACGACGACCTGGATACGCTGGGCCCCGCGGCGTCTAGGATCGCGCGGTCGGAGGGGCTCACGGCGCACGCGCGGGCGGCGGAGATAAGGTATGAGAAGGGCAGGGAGAGATGAAGCCTGTCGATATAACAAAACTGATGAGGAAAGACGTCCTCAAGATGAGGCCGTACACGCCCATCGTGCCGCCCGAGGTGCTGGCCGAGCGGGCGGGCCTCACCATGGACGAGGTCATTAAACTCGACGGCAACGAGAACCCGTACGGCTGCTCGCCCCGCGTGGGCAGGGCGCTGGCCAAATATCCCTATTTCAGCATCTATCCCGATCCGGAGCAGCGCGAGGTGCGCGCGGCGCTGTCGAAGTACACCGGAGTAGATGCGTCGTGCATCCTGGCCGGAGCCGGCAGCGATGAGCTTATCGATCTCATTCTCAGGCTGTTCCTCGAGCCGGGCGACGGCGTGGTGAACTGCCCGCCGACCTTCGGCATGTACCCGTTCTGCACCGACGTCTGCGGCGGGCGCACCGTGGAGCTGGCGCGCGATAAGAAATTCGATATCGATGTCGCAGCGATTAAGAAGGCTCTCGACAGCAAAGCTAAGGTTGTCTTTATCGCCTCGCCCAACAACCCGACGGCCAACCTCACGCCCGAGGCCGATATCGTCGAACTGGTGAAGACGGGCAGGATTGTCGTCGTCGATGAAGCGTACTATGAGTTCAGCGGCGTCACCGTCGCTCCGCTCGTCGCTAAATACAGCAACCTCATCGTGCTGCGCACCCTGAGCAAGTGGGCCGGACTGGCCGGTATGCGCATCGGCTACGGCATCTTCGCGCCCGCCATCGTGGAACAGCTTATCAAGATAAAGCAGCCATACAACATCACCGCCGCGTCTCAGGTGGCGCTGCTGGCATCAATGGCCGATATTAAATATCTCAAGGGCACCGTGAAGAAGATAGTCGAAGAGCGCGAGCGGCTTTACGACCAATTATCGAAACTGAGTTTCCTGCAGCCCTATCCGTCGAACTCCAATTTCATCTTGTGCGCCGTGACCGACGGCAACGCCCGCAAGATGCACGAGGCGCTGCGCAAGAAGGGCATCTTCCTGCGCTATTTCGATACGCCGCTGCTCAGGAACTGCATCCGCGTCAGCGTGGGCAAGCCGGAGCAGAACGACGCGGTTATCGATGCATTGAAGAAGGCGCATAAAGCGAGATAATAGGGGGCACGGCGCGCCGTGCCCGTACGTGGATTCCGGCCTTCGCCGGAATGACGGATTGGTAGGGGCGAGGTCGCCTCGCCCTTTTATCGGGCAGGGAAACCCTGCCCCTACACGATGGACGTATGTCGGGGGGTGTCCCCATTCAATAGGAGGTAAACCATGGCAGGCAAGAGATCGGCGACAATAACCCGCGAGACGGGGGAGACCAAGATAAAGGTGACGCTTTCCCTGGACGGCACGGGCAAGTCCCAGATAAAGACGGGCTCAAAGATGTTCGACCACATGCTGACCCACGTGGCCCAGCACGGTCTATTTGACATAAATCTTACAGCAAAGGGCTGGGACGAGCACCACCTTGCCGAGGATGTCGCCATCGCGCTGGGCCAGGCGCTGAACAAGGCGCTGGGCGATAAGAAGGGCATCGTGCGCATGAGCCATGCCATTGTTCCAATGGATGAGGCTCTGGCCACCGCCGTCATCGACCTTTCCGGCAGGGGATACGCTGTCCTCGACTTGCAATTCAAGAACAAAAAGATCGGCGACATGGAGTCCGATATGATACGCCACTTCCTGGAGACGTTCGCCGTCGAGGGCAAGATGAACCTGCACGCGCAGGTGCTATACGGGACCAATGAGCACCACAAGGTGGAGGCGCTGTTCAAGGCGCTGGGCCGCGCGCTGGGCTCCGCCACGCGCATCGACCCGCGTATCGCGGGCAGGGTGCCGAGCACCAAGGGGAAGATTGAGGGGTAGGGGAAGCGAACTCCCCCTAGACCCCCTCTTTGATTAAAGAGGGGGAAGAGGCCGCAGCCGGGCAGCGATAGTCTCTTTAATCCTCGTAAACCCATCGTTTGAAAAGTCTAGACAAGCGTAATCAATAGTTGTTACTATGGGCTATAGTAGCATTGCTATTAGAATGAATGAAGATGATAGAAAAACCCGATTTGTCCTGGCACAATCTGGACGATAATGACGTCATCGAAAAGGCGGGCGTGTCCCTGCGCGATGGACTGACCTCCGCCGAGGCCGCGCAACGCCGCGAGCGCTTAGGGCCGAACGCGATCACGCAGAAGAAGGGCGCCTCTCTGTTCGTTCTGTTCCTTAACCAGTTCCGCCAGCCGCTGATCTACATACTTATCGTTGCGGGCATCGTTACGGCCGCTCTCCAGGAATTTGTCGATTCAGGCGTCATCTTCGGCGTGGTGATAGTCAACGCGGTGATCGGCTTCATGCAGGAATCCAAGGCGTTGAAGGCCATAGGGGCGCTGGCCAAAGCCATGACCAGCGAGGCCACGGTCATACGCGATGGCAGGAAACAGCGCATACCGGCAATCGATCTGACCATAGGTGATGTCGTGTCGCTGCAATCGGGGGACAAGGTCCCGGCCGACCTCAGGCTGCTACAGGTGCGCGAACTGCAAATAGACGAGTCGGCGCTTACCGGAGAGTCGGTGCCCGTCGTTAAGCAACCGGGGGTTATTGAAGCCGACACCGTCCTTGCCGACCGCACTAATATGGCTTATTCCTCCATGCTGGTAACCTACGGCACGGGCATGGGTGTTGTGACGGCCATCGGCAACGAAACGGAGATCGGGCGCATAAATCAGATGATCGCCTCTGCCGACGTGCTGGCCACGCCGTTAACAAAGCAAATCGCCCGCTTCAGCAAACTGCTTCTCTATGTAATCCTCGGACTGGCAGCGGTCACGTTTGCAGCCGGGACGTTTCGCGGGGATCCCGCGATACAGATGTTCATGGCAGCCGTAGCGCTGGCGGTGGGAGCCATACCGGAAGGTTTGCCGGCGGCTCTGACGATAACTCTTGCCATCGGCGTATCCAAGATGGCCAAGCGGAACGCGATTATCCGCAAGCTGCCTGCCGTGGAGACTCTGGGCAGCGTATCCGTGATCTGTTCCGATAAGACGGGGACGCTCACGCAGAATCAGATGACCGTTCAGGAGGTACATGCCGACGGGAAGTTGTTCGACGTCACGGGCGTCGGCTACGCTCCGCAGGGAGAATTCAAACGGGACGGTGCTACGATCGACCCGCAGTCGAACGTAGCGTTGCGGGAGTGCCTGGCGGCCGGTCTGCTGTGTAACGAAGCAAACCTGATATCGGCTGATGGCGCATGGCGCATAGAGGGCGATCCCACCGAGGGCGCTCTTATAACAGCGGCGCAAAAGGCTGGCCTCACGCGCGACGCGCTTCTGCAGAGGCTGCCGCGCATCGATGCTATACCTTTTGAATCACAGCACATGTATATGGCCACGCTGCACCACGAGATTGAGAAAGATAAAAATGTTATTTACATGAAAGGGTCTGTCGAGAGCGTTCTGTCCCGGTGCTCCGATACCATGTTCGCAACAGGAGAGGCGGGCCCTCTCAATCCCGAGGAACACCATCATCTGGCGGACGCCATGGCGCGGAAGGGGTTGAGAATTCTGGCCTTTGCGAGACGCGTCGTCGAATCCGGCAAGAAAACGATATCACATGAGGACGTGTCCGGCGGCATGATATTCCTCGGCCTTCAGGCCATGATCGATCCGCCGCGTCCGGAAGCCGTAGCGGCGGTAAAGGCATGCCACAATGCCGGCATAAAGGTCAAGATGATCACCGGCGACCACGGGATCACCGCTCTTGCCATCGCTCGCAAGATCGGCATCGCGCAGGGAACGGGAGGGGATGAGGGGTCGCTGGTTTTGAGCGGGAAGGCAATCGCCGCACTATCAGACGATGCCCTGGTCGCGCATGCTCAGAACACGTCGGTGTTCGCCCGGGTCGCGCCCGAGGATAAGCTTCGCCTTGTGAAGGCGCTTCAGGCCAACGGCGACAGCGTCGCCATGACCGGAGACGGAGTGAATGACGCTCCCTCGCTGCGGCAGGCCAATATTGGCATTGCTATGGGCATCACCGGCACCGATGTGGCCAAGGAGACCGCGGACATGGTGCTTACGGACGATAATTTCGCCACTATCGAAGCCGCGGTTGAAGAGGGACGTGGGGTATTTGATAACCTGACGAAATTCATTACATGGACGTTGCCGACCAATTTCGGGGAAGGCCTGGTTATCATGGCCGCAGTTGTTACCGGCACCGCTCTTCCCATTTTGCCCGTGCAGATATTGTGGATAAACATGACCACGGCTGTCTTGCTCGGGCTCATGCTCGCTTTTGAGCCCAAGGAGCCTGGCATCATGAACCGACCTCCGCGCGAGCCGAAAAGGCCTATACTCACCGGGTTCCTGCTGACAAGGATCGGTATCGTGGGCGCCATGCTTTGCGCCGCCGCGTTCGTTCTCTTTCACCTGTCTATTGACGCCGGCGAGACCGAGTCCACTGCACGCACTATAGCGGTAAACACATTTGTCATGGGTGAACTCTTCTATCTCTTTAACTGCCGCTCACTGAATCATTCCATGTTCAAGATAGGACTGTTCAGCAATCCTTTTGTACTTGTCGGCGTTGTTCTCATGGTTCTGATGCAGTTGGGTTATACATATTTACCGTTCATGAACACGGCTTTCCATAGCGAGCCGATGTCGCTTCTGGAGTGGGGTTACTGTGTCGGGGTCGGTGTCGTTATTTACATCCTGGTCGAACTGGAGAAAATTGTAAAGAAAAGGTTCCTCCGAAACGTAGCCTTTTTCAGGGACTGATGCGTAGGTATTCTCGTGCTCGGTTTAAACCCGAGGATCAATCTGAGACTTTATATTTGCATTCCCGCATCATTCTGAGTATATTGTGCTGGGTAGAGTCCGGTGAAAAACAAAGAGACGAACATTTCGGAAGTAGCTAACAGCGTTTACAGGCTGGAGACGCCGATTATCACGGCGCAGTATCCGGCCGTAGCATACATCATTAAATCGCACTCTCCCGTGGTCATAGACCCCGGAACCACCTCCAATATCCCCATGCTTCGTGAGGCACTGAGCGACCTCGATATCGAAACGCCGGCTTATTTCATCCCCACGCACCTGCATATGGATCACTCAGGCAGCGCTGGCACGCTGTCAGAACTTTATTCCGAGGCTAAGTTCGTCTTTCATCCGCGCTACGCCAAGCATGCCGTGAGGCCGGCGCGCCTCATCGCGGCGTTCCGCATCGTCTGGGGGGAGAACTTTGAGGAGACGTTCGGAGAAGTCGAACCCGTGCCGGAGGATCGATTGTTGTTGCCGGAGGATGGCGGGGTTATAGATGCCGGCGACAGGGAACTCGAAATTATCTATGCGCCGGGGCACGCGCCGCATCATATCGCCATATTCGATCGGGAGTCGCGCGGATTGTTCTGCGGCGAGGCGCTGGGCTTGCCGGACTTTCAGCTGCCCGCGGCGCCGCCCAACAGTTTCGATCGTGATACCTATATCGCCACGCTTGAGAAGCTGCGCAGGATGAAGCTGGGCGCGGAGTTTATCTTTTTCGCGCATGGCGGTGTGGAGTGGGATCTTAATACGCTTGTGGCGCGGGCTATCGACAATATGAATGTTTACGGAGATATGGTGCTTGAAGGGCTGCGCAAAGGACAGACCCAGGAGAGCATGGAACGGCGGGTCGCCGCCGACCTTGAACGAAGGCACGGCGTGCGTGTGCCGCAGCGCGCTTTGTATGTCACTGTGGCGGGGTTAACTGCTTATTTCAGGAGCATAGGGGCGGTTTAAGGGCTAGATGTGTTGTTGTTGAAGGGGAAGAACCCTTTAAACAACCTTTCGGCGAGGTGAATCCTTCCATACAATGTTAATCATGGAAGGACACGTCGAGCAGAGGGAAACAGGTAATTCTTCAGGGTGCAAGATATTCATCTGAAATGCTAAAATAGCTTAGAGCGATATGAATAAAAAAGGCCGTTCAAAAAGGGATGACGCACGATATGCGCACTATTGGCGTCCGGAAATACAGCCGTTGCTTGTGGCGGCCATATTGGTTTATATAGCCGCAACTCAGTCGCCGGAGGCCAGGCGCATCTATCAGCAAATCATGGATGAGTGGGGGAAGCCGGATTGTCAGGCGTTGCTGAAAGAGATAATAGTCTTGCCTGTCGCGCAGTATAAGGAATGGCGAAAGGCGGCAGCCGAAAACAGGGAGTATGACGCGGAACTGGATATCTGGATGACTTTGTATGAGAAGTATAGAAAGAGCGATGATTTCAAGAAGTTTTTCAGTCTTATCGGTGAGTTCATCGAAGTGGGTTTCAATAGTAAGAAGGACCTTAGTCATGGAAAGCTTATGGTTACGGCTTCCCGTGCCGACTATTTGAATTTCGCGGTTGTAATGTTAATAGCGGGGACCTATCTGGAAAAGCATCCGGAGTTGGGCGGTAAAACGCGGTACAAGTTTGGCGGAATAGTGCTCAATGTTTCAGTTCTATACAATGAGGGCGACGAGCGTGTCCATAGTCTGCATAGCAAGCTGTTTAAGGGATTGGGCTATCAGCTAAGCAATGACGAGAAACTTAAGAGAGCGGCCGTGCGGTGGTATCAATGCAGGGTGGTGTATTCCAGCCCGGAGGAATTCTGCATTAAATCTCAACTGGAAGGAATAGACTTGAACCCTGCGAATGTAAGCAAAGAAATATTGTTAGGCGATATAGCAACCGGATATCCTAGGAAGAATACGCCGAGGAAAAACCTAAGTTAACAGTCAACTCATAAGACTGGCTTTTTGCGTTGTACAAAACATATTGACGCTGTTGAAGGTGTTCTTCACCTTTAACAATTCTTTCGGCGAGGTGAAGAACACCACGCCGAGCCTAAAAACTTCTACTCGGTAATCACCGTATCCTCGTGCGTATAGGCCGGTACGCAGCAGCATAGAAATACCAAGTCGCTTTTCCCCGTGTTCCAGACCTTGTGGCGCATCCCCGGCAGGATAGCGATTCCGTCGCCGTGTACTACGTCGCGCTCTTCGCCCTCGATCCTCATCCGGCCCTTTCCCTCGAGGATGTAGTAAATCTCCTCCGTATTCGGGTGGATGTGCTCCTCGGTGCTTTTCCCCGAAAGCACCCGCGCCTCGGCCAGGCTCTGCCGCTCGATGGATGAGTTGCGCGGCGCCAGTATCTCCCTTATCTCGGAAGCGTCCTTTGTGACGAAGGGCGCGGCATCTTTGCGGTTCACTATTTCCATAGAGGAGCCTCCTTCGGCGGTTAAGCGGCAGGGCGGGTTTAACAGAGTGTAGCCCGCCGTTTATTTATTATCTAATCCCCCTAGGTCCCCCTTTACGAAAGGGGGATTTTAAAAGAATCTGGGGGACACCCCTATCCTTCCATATACCTCGATATTATGGAAGGACGACGCGGCAATCTCGTCGTTACCGGCGGGCTTGATTAATCAAGCCCCTACATATATCCAGGCGAAGACGCAAAATATTGCGTCTCTACGACCATCGCAAACGTTTAAACCTGCAACTCTTTCCCCGTGAGCCTGTGGAAGGCTTGAATATACCGGTCGGATGTCTGCTTGATTATTTCGTCGGGCAGCATGGGCGCGGGCGGCTGCTTGTTCCAGCCCGAGTCCGTGAGCCAGTCGCGCACCGGCTGCTTATCGAAGCTGGGCTGTGATTTGCCCGGCTCGTACTCCGATGCTTCCCAGAAGCGGCTTGAATCAGGCGTCAGCAGCTCATCGATGAGTATAAGCTTGCCGTCCACGACGCCGAACTCCATCTTGGTGTCGGCGATTATTATGCCCTTGCCCAGCGCGTAGTTGTGTGCGAACTGGTAAATCTCCAGACATTTATCCGATATCTCCTTGGCCCTCCTGGCGCCGATCATATGCTTCACATCGTTGAAGCTCATGGGGAGGTCGTGTCCCGCATCGGCCTTGGTCGTCGGTGTAAATATGGGGATGGGCAGCTTCTCGCTCTCCTCCATGCCGGCGGGGAAGTGCTCGCCGGATATCGTGCCTTTTTCCTTGTATTCGGCCCACGCCGAGCCGGAGATGTAGCCGCGTATGACGCACTCTACTTCTACACGCTGCGCCTTCTTGACTACCATCGAGCGCCCTTCCAGATAGGAGGGGAATCCGTAGTTACCATGGCATGCGCGTTTCCCGTAATTCTCGTTTAGCCAGTCCGCGTCGTCGATAACTTTAATTACATGGTTCGGTATGATATGTTCCGTTTTCTCAAACCAGAAGGCGGAGATCTGGTTCAGCACGGCGCCTTTGCAGGGGATGCCGCAGGGCAGGATGACATCAAAGGCGGAAATGCGGTCGGATGCGACCAGAAGCATGCTGTCGCCCAGGTCGTATGAATCGCGCACCTTGCCGCGGTACATCAGGTTGGACAGGTTGGTATCGAGAATTATCTCCATCGTTCCTCCGCAAACAATCAGCTAGTATGATACACTGTCGATTATCGCCATTACTGCGTTTTCCTTGTCCGTCGCCCACCATACCGCATTGACCTCAATCATTATTGAATCATTTGCATATACTACTATGATGGCGAAGGCGCTCTGTTCCGGCAAGGAAAAGCTTGCATATGCGGCCGGCCCGCCGCAAAACGTCATCGTTCCTGTTTCATACGGGTCGGGCTTTTCACAGCTTTCACATCCTTGAATCAGGAACTCCTCCAGAAGTCCTTCGGGATCAGATTCTTTGCCTGATGCCCACGCGGGCAGATCTCCATATTTGATATATACCAACGCGGTGTCATCTTCGTTCTTGTACTGCAGCGAACCCGTCTTTGGTTCGCCCGCCTCGACATATTGGCCGTAATAGATCTCAGAGACAAGCTGCCATCTTTCCGGCAGGTAGCCGACAGACGGTGGCAGCATCTCCGGTTCAGGTGTAGGTGTTGGAGTAGAAATTGAGGTTGCTGTCGGCGTTAGCGAGACGTTTTGCGTGGGGGTCGGTGTGACGCTCGATTCTCCACCGCAGGCCGCTGCGCAGACAGTCAGCGCCGACAGTAATAATACTGTGATAATCCGAGGATAGCTCTTCATTTTTCCCCTCCTCCGATTTGTTTCAAAACGTTGGATATTAGAGTTCATGGCGAAGCAAGATTACCTGTGTTGCGGCGGGCATCTGGCCCTTTTTCAACTCCATCGATGATCCGTCGATCTTCTTCACGTTGCTCTTGCCCTTAAGGAACGGCTCAGCGGTGGCCACCGGGAAGTTCGGGCACCTGTCGGTCTGGTAGTGCATCGGTATCACGATTTTAGGCTTGATCTGAGCGATGACCATGTCGGCGCCGGCGGCGTCAATGGTGAAGGCTCCTCCCACAGGAATCATCAAAACGTCGACTTTTCCGATCTCTGACATCTCTTTATCCGTCAGCAGGCGGCCCAGGTCGCCCAGATGGCAGACATTCATATCGTCGATGTTGAAAGCGAAAATCACGTTGTCGCCGCGCTCCTTGCCGCCGCACTCGTCATGGCAGCTGGCCACGCCGCGGAACTCGATGCCCTTGGCCTGGTGCTTGCCCGCGCCCTTGATTATCTGCGGCTTGCCGGGGATGGCACCCGCGTTATTGTGGTCGTCATGCTCGTGGCTAACGGTTACGACATCGGCGGATTCGCTTATTTGCTTATATTCGAGGCCGAAGGCTCCCGGCTTATAAGGGTCGGTGATTATCTTTGTTCCTTTGTCCGATGTGATTAAGAATGATGCATGTCCGAGCCATGTGACTTTCATTGAGTCCCCCTTTTAACTGTTGGTTTCTGTATTATATAACACTGCGATTAAGGATTCATGGGTGGGGTGGAGGTTTCGGTCAACCCCCTAATCCCCCATTCTTGGGGGACTTTTAAAATCTGGGGGACACCCCCAGTTCCCCCGGAGGAAGAATCCTACACCTCTTTTATCGACGCTCCTACATCCCCATCACGAAATTAACCAGCGTGCGCACTATCACGCCGGTCTCGCCTTTGACCACAACCCCCTTGTCTTTATCGGATGTCGATGTGCCAGCGATGTCGATGTGCACCCAGGGCGTGTCCTCTATGAACTCGTGCAGGAACTTGGCCGCGGTGATGGCCCCGCCGTACCTGCCGCCGGAATTTTTAACGTCGGCCACATCGCTCTTGTTCGCTTCCTTGTAATCGTCGTCTAGAGGCATCTGCCAGATACGCTCGCCGGCCTCCTTGCCTGCGGCGATGACCTTATCGATAATCTTCTGGTCGTTGGTGAAGCCGCCGCTGTAGTGGCCGCCCAGCGCCACGTGGCAGGCGCCCGTAAGCGTGGCCACGTCGATGACCGGGGATAGCCCCAGCTTGCGCGCGTAGCTAAGCGCGTCAGCCAGGATGATGCGACCCTCCGCGTCCGTGTTCACCACCTCGATGGTCTTGCCGTTGGAGGCCTTGAGCACGTCGCCGGGCTTGCAGGCGCAGCCGCTGGGCATGTTCTCCGTTGCTGGAACAATCGCCGTTACATTCACTTTGGGCTTCAGCTCGGCGATAGCTCGCATCGTCGAAATCACCGCGGCTCCTCCGGCCATGTCGCCCTTCATCTCGCCCATGCCCTCGGACGGCTTGATCGAGATGCCGCCGGAGTCGAAGGTGATTCCTTTGCCCACAAGGCCGATGGTACGTTTGGAGTTCTTATTGCCCCGATATTTAAGCACGATCAGCTTTGGCGGCTGCGTGCTGCCGCAGGCCACGCCGAGGAGCCCGCCCATGCCCATCTTTTCCATATCTTTCTTCTCGAACACCTTGAATTCAAGGCCGAACTTATCGGCGGTCTTTTTGGCCGCGTTCGCCAGGTCGGATGGCGTCATATAGTTTGAGGGCTCGTTGTCCAGGTCGCGCGCCATGATGGCGGCCTCGGACAGGATGCGGCCCTTTTCGCAGCCTTTCTTCAGCTTGGGAAGGGCTTTGTTATCGGTCGCTATAATAGACAATTTATTTATATCGTCGTTCTCGTCCTTCTTCGATTTATGTCTGCGGAAGGCGTATGTGCCGAGCATGGCACCTTCAGTTATGGCCTGCGCCGCTGCCTCCGGGTCGATCCCGCCTGCGCCTGCGCCGTGTACGATCGTTGCCGCCTCTTTGACCGAGGCTTTCTTCAGATAGCGGCAGGACTCCGCGATGACGTTGCGGATCACGTTGGCGTTCAGATCGTCCTTCTTCCCCAGGCCGACGACGAGCACCTTGGCCGCTTTGATCTTGCCCATGGTATGGATCAGGGTCGTCTCGCCCTGCTTGCCCTTTATCTCGCCGCTTTTAATCAGCCTTGAGACGGCCCCGCCCAGCGCCCTGTCCACCGCTGCGGTGGCCCCGCCCGGCTGCTTTATGCCTTCGAACAAATTAACGATGATTGCGTCCGTTGCGATTTTGGTGATGTCACCGGTTACGGCTGTTACTTTCATATTTACCTCTCTATCTAACTGTCATTGCGAGGAGTCCTTCCCCGATAGTACTATGCGGAAGGACGACGTGGCAATCTCCTCGTCATTGGCGGGCTTGATTAATCAAGCCCCTACGTCTTGTGCGCTTTTCTGCTTATCAACCCCCTGTATCCCCCAATCTTGGGGGAATTTAAAAAATAGGGGACACCCCTAAAACCCCGGCCCCGATTTATCGGGGCACCTCTGTGTCGTTATCTTCTCACTTCCCGCACGATCTTCTCGATCGCCGGGGCGATATCTCTAGAGGAATCGACGGCTAAATGGTTTCTGCGTATCCTTTCCGCTGTCGCTGTCATTTTCTTATACACATGCCAGTCGGCGTCGGATTTGTCGTTTGGGTCGTCCCCGTTGCGCCGCCGCTCCATGCGCTGCTGCACCAGTTCCGGCGGCGCCTCCATGCGCACAAGTATCAACTTCGCGTACGCTTTGTCGGCGATGCGGTAGAGCTGCTCACGGTGATATTCTATCAGGTTCGTAGCGTCGAAGATAAGAGAGACGCCTTTGCGCAGCAGGTCGCCGATGAGCGTATGGCAGGCGCTGAATAACCGCTCGCTCTCGGCTGCGCTGTAGGTCGGCTTCGGCGCGAGTACCTGCCTCATGGCGTCGGACTCGATTATGGGGAGGGGCAGGCGCTCCGCCAGTCTGCGGCTGAAGTAAGACTTGCCGCTGCCCGGCAGGCCGCTGACGACGATGAGCGCAGGGTTGACCGACGGCTCGGGGAGCACGCCCAGGCTGTCCTTCAGCTTCTTAACATCCGACGTCAGTAGACTGTCGTTCATGGAAGTAATTATATCAAGGATTTTGATTGGGTGCGCTGGGTGAGGGGGATATTTGAATCGGACAGCCGCCTGCGTTGTGGTAAAATTTCCACAGTGTGCAGGTATAGTTCTCCCCCTTTGCCAAAGGGGGAGAAAGATATTTACTTCCCGCCCAGCTCTTTGGCCCGCTTGTGGGCGGCGGCGACGGTCTCGGCGAGAAGCTCCTTGAACTTGCCGCTCTCCAGCACGGCGATGCCGGCCGCTGTAGTGCCCCCCGGGGAGGTTACCTGCTTGCGCAGTTCCCGGGGGGATTGCTGCGAGCTGTCCGCCAGCAGGGCGGCTCCAAGTGCTGTCTCCAATACTAACTCTGCAGCGGTGTCGCGGGGCAGTCCGATTTTCACCGCGGCATCGGTTAGACATTCAATCATATAGAAGAAGTAAGCCGGGCCGCTGCCGCTGACGGCGGTGGCCATGTCGATATATTTTTCGCTGTCTACATATACTTCTTTTCCAAGGGCATCGAGGGTAGATTGCGCCATTTTCTTCTGCTTCGAGGTCGTTTTTTCGGAGGCGGTCCACGCCGTTATGCCGACGCCGATCTGGGCCGGCGTGTTGGGCATGGCCCTGACTATCTGGTCGTGGCCGAGCCCCCTGGCAATGGTCGCGATTTTTACGCCGGCGATGATTGAGAGCACGAGTTGGCCTTTTTTCAAGTTTCCTTTGAGGTCGGGGAGCAGTGTTGGCAGGGTTTGGGGCTTCACGGCGAGAATGATTAGTTCCGCGTCTTTAATTGCTGATTTGTAATCCTTACCGGGTTTGATGCTGTAGGTCTTCTTGAGTGTTTTCAGTCGTGAGGCGTCGATATCGCATACGCATATGTCTTGAGGGCAGATCGATCCTGCGGCCACTACGCCGCGGATGATCGCCTCCCCCATGGCGCCTCCGCCGATAATCGCTATCTTCACGCGGCCTCCGCCAGGGCTTCCACCATAAGTTCTTTAACCTTCTCCGGTGATTTGCCTTTTAACGATATCTGCTTCCGGCATGTGATATCGCTGAACTTTATCTCATCCGCCGTGGTTCTGACGGTTCCCGATAGCAGGATAACCACGTCGTCTTCATCACCCTTCTTCAGTCTTTTGAGGTGTTTGTTGATAGCTTCTATTACTTCGTTAAGCTTTGCTTTGGTCAACGTTATAGTGACGAAAGTAGCCAGTCCGCCGCCAAGGAATGCCGCGCCTAACCGCTGTGTTTTGACGGACACGTCTCCGATGGCCTCCAGATCCCATATCAGCGTCTCGGGAGATGTGATGCGTCCCACTTGAAACAAGAGATTCCTTTGCGATGAGTCCATTCTTAGGTCCCCCTTTCAGATCGAGCAATTAATTATGTACGTTCGCCAAATATGATGCGGCCCAGCCGGACCATCGTGGCGCCCTCTTCCACAGCTGCTTCAAAGTCGTCGCTCATCCCCATAGAGAGCTGTTCCAGCCCGAAGGAGTCGCGCAGTTCTCGCAGTGCCCTGAATACAGGCCGCACTTCCTCGGCGTCATCGACCCAGGGAGCTACGGTCATTAGACCTCTGACCGACAGGTTCGGCAGATTGGAGATCGCCGCCAAAGCTTCATCCAGTTCGTCCGGCGGGAACCCGCCCTTGGTTTCCTCCCCTGACACGTTGATCTCAAGCAGGACGGGAACAATCCTTTTAGCCTGCCCGCTCAGCTCCCGCGCCAGCCGCACCGAGTCGATGCTATGAATTATATCAAAAATTTCCAAAGCTGTCTGGACTTTGTTGCGTTGCAGGTGTCCGATCATGTGCCATACAGGGCTCGTCTCGCAACCGGACAGTTGCGCGATTTTACGCTGTGCCTCCTGCACGCGGCTCTCCCCCAGGTTGGAGATGCCGGCTGCCAGAGCTTCACGTACAGCCGCCTCCGTCACGGTTTTAGTCACCGCGACGATGGTCACCTCATCGGGAGACCTGCCCGCTCTCGCTGCCGCGCGGGCGATGCGTTCCCTTACCTCCTGTACGTTGCGCGCGATCTCCATTATCAGCAGACTCCGCATTTATGGCACTCGATGCCGATGGGGCAGGGAGGGGTAGTTCTTCCTGCGCTTGCTCTCTCGACCTCCGTCTCCAGATAAGAACTCTTAATGCCGGAATCGATGTAGTCCCACGGCAGGCGTTCGTCCGACGGTATCTCCCTGCCGATATAATCGTCCGCATCGAGATAATATTCCGTTAAAGCCTGCCGCCACGTGGACAGAGACCTGTTCTGTGCCACCCTGGTCAGCACGGGGGCCAGCCTTTGGTCGCCGCGCGAGAGTACGGCCTGCACCCCAGCCCAGGGCACACTCTCCGACCTGACCTCTATACCGCGTTTCTCAAGATGGCGTTTCAAATATGCGAGGCGTTGCCGCAGTATCTTCTCGCCGGTCATAGGCAATCGCTGGAACGGCGTCCCCGCCTTGGGCACGAAAGGCTCGATTGCCAGGATAATACGGCACCCGGAGCGCCTGCGCTCCGCCCGTTCCTTGATTTCAGAAGCCAGCGTGATGATCTCCTCTATGTCATCTTCCGTCTCTGTAGGCAGACCGATCATGAAATAAAGCTTCAACTGGCGAAAATCGGCGTCTATTATCTTATCCGCGGCTGATATTATATCTTCCCTGTTTATGCCCTTATTTATGGCACGGCGCAGCCTTTCTGAGCCGGCTTCAGGGGCCAGCGTCAGGTTCCCGGTGCCGCTTTCTTTCAGCGCCCGCAGCACCGTGTCCGAAATCGGCTTGACGCGTAGCGAGCTCACGGAGATGACGGCGTCCATCCCGCTCAGTCGTGAGACAATATCGTCGATTTCAGGGTGGTCTGAAACGCAGGCGCCAAGGAGCCCGATCTTTCTGGTTAGTTCAAGGCCCTTTCGGCACTGTTCCAGCAATTTGTCCGCGGAACGGCAGCGAAAAGGTCTGAACAGGTATCCGGCGAGGCAGAATCGGCAGCCCCAGGGACAGCCGCGCGCGATCTCGACAACATACATATTGCTGAACTCGGTGTCATCGGTCAGGACGGCTGATGTCGTGGCGAAATCGTCCAGGTTCCGGACCCATTGTCTCATTACCGTCCTTCCGTCGTTGATCTGAGGGACATATATTCCATTGATGCCTGTCAGCTTTTTCAGCAACTCATCACGGTCGCCGTCATCCGTTTCGGTAATAATGTCGACAAACGAGGGCAGGATGCTCTCGCCTTCTCCGATAGCGAACGCATCGAAGAACGGAGCCAGCGGCTCCGGGTTGGCGGTGATGCACGGTCCTCCGGCGATTATTATCGGGTGAGAATGGTCTCGCTCATCTGATTTCAGGGGTATCGAACTTGAAGCCAGAATCTCTATCGCGTTGAAGTAGTCCAGTTCGTTGGAGAGTGAGAACGCGAGAACTGCAAAATCGTCGAGCGGGCGTCCTGATTCCACGCTCCGGCCGTTTTCATTGGAAAACACACGTTCACATACTATATTGCTGTAGCTGTTGAGGAGGCTGTATATCGTCTGGAAACCGAGGCTGGACATGCCTACATGATATGTGTTGGGGAATATCAAGGCGATTGGTATCTTTCCGCCCCAATCCTTTACGGTCGCTCCCTGCTCCCGTGAGGAACGTAGTCGAGATGCATTGTCTCCGCTCATTTCACGCGATCACGGCTGCCGGATCATTTTCCCGTTGCCCACAATGGCGATCTCGATAATTTTGCCGCAGCCGGGGCAGGCGACCGTAAGCGTAACCGGCCGCGACATGGCTCGCTCGGCGATGGCGCTGACCGTTGAGTCTATGTCATCGAGGCGCCGATCCAGGTTGGCCAGCTTTTGTTGAAGCTGCTCTATAGATTCGAGCCGGTCTTTTGTGAAAGGTTCGTCCTTCTGTGCCAACATTTCCTCCTCTTTAAACAGCCAGGTACACGATGCCCATGATGAGCAATGTTAAAGCAATTAGAAAGCAAATCCATCCGCCTATGCGCAGGGCGCCGCTCTCAATGTGAAAGGAGCCGTAGCCTTTAACATCCATGCGCTGGCATAGAGCATCGTCTATCTTTCGATCTTCGTTCTTAGCCCTCAGGAAGGCGAGGATGAACAATATGAAGAAAAACCCGGCCATCCCTATCATAATATAGGCGTCAGCAGGCATGGTATTCCCTCCCTTCTAGTTGCATTTCGTATAGCCGCAACTGTGACAGATTTGGCAGCCCTCCTGATATACTAGCATACCTCCACAGTCCGGGCACTGTCCCCCCATATTTATTGAAGGCACCGGGTTGGCCGCGTGAGCGGCTTTCTTCGGTATGCTGTCGATGGCGGTCTTGTCGCCGTCCATGTTGCTTAATTGGTGTCCGAGGACGGCGGCTATGGCATCCGGGCAGGAAAGTATAGAATGCCCCTGTTCCCATGCTATCGAGGGGCATCTTATGCCGCGAATATGCTTGACTATCGCGGAGGCATCCACGCCCGACCTCAGAGCCAGAGATATCAACCTGCACGTGGATTCCAATTGCGCCGAAGCGCAGCCGCCGGCCTTGCCCAGGCTGGAGAACACCTCGCAGATGCCGTGCTCGTCGGAGTTTACGGTGACATAGATGTTGCCGCATCCGGTGGCCACCCTCTCCGTGACGCCGGTTGTGACCCGCGAACGCTTTCTCGGCTCAAGAGGCCTGGTCTCATCCTTGCGTTTGCTGCCGGCCACGTTGAGTACCTGCTTTTCCTTACTCTTGTCCCTGTAGATGGTTATTCCCTTGCAGCCTTCGCGGTATGACATCAGGTAAGCGTTCATGATATCGTCCTTGGTCGCGCTCTGCGGGAAGTTGATTGTTTTAGAAACGGCGTTGTCCGTGTATTGCTGAAACGCGGCCTGCATCTTGACATGCCATTCGGGGGTTATATCGTGTGCGGTAACGAACACCCTGGCTACCGCCGGCGGAATGCCCTCGATGCCGTGCAGGCTGCCTTTGCTGGCCAGGTCTTTCATGAGCTTCTCCGAGTAGAAGGCCTCTTTGCGGGCGATCTCGTCAAAATAGGGATTGACCTCTATCAGCGCGTCGCCGTCAAGTATGTTGCGGATATAGCTCAGCGCAAACAGCGGCTCGATGCCGCTTGAGCAATTGGCTATAATGCTCAGCGTCCCTGTGGGGGCGATGGTGGTGCGCGTCGCGTTTCGCACCCTGGGTCCTCCTTTGATCCCGTATTCGCTGCCGTCGAATGCAGGGAAGACGCCTCTTTCTTCGGCCAGTTCCACCGATGTGTCGGTGGATGTCTTATCGATGAACCTCATGATGTCTTCCGCCATCTTCACCGCTTCTTCAGAATCGTAGGGAATACCTAACTTAATCAACAAATCGGCAAAGCCCATGATACCCAGGCCTATCTTCCGCGTTTTCCTGGTCATTTCTCCTATCTCGGGAAGCGGGAAGTTGTTTTTATCGATAACGTCGTCCAGGAACCTGACGGCGATCTTGATAACATCATCCAGCTTGTCATAATCTACGCATTGCTTTTCGCTGTTCACCATACGGGCCAGGTTTATCGAGCCCAGATTGCAGGATTCATAAGGGAGCAGCGGTTGCTCTCCGCAGGGATTTGTGCTCTCGATCATACCGAGGTCTTTGTTAGGGTTGTCCCTGTTTATGCGGTCGATGAAGACAAGTCCGGGGTCGCCCGTTCCCCATGCCATCTCGACGATGGTGTTAAAGAGATGTTTTGCGTTAAGCTGTCCGTATACCGACCCGTCCTTCGGGTTCAGGAGATCATATTCGCTGCCGGTTTCCGCGGCCTTCATAAATTTGTCGGTTACGGCAACGGAGAGATTGAAATTGCTCAAGGTGTCATCCTTTTCTTTTGCTGTGATGAACCTCTCTATATCCGGATGATCCACACTGAGAATAGCCATATTGGCGCCGCGGCGCATCCCGCCCTGCTTGATAACATCGGTGGCCGCATCGAAGACCTTCATGAAGGAGACCGGGCCGCTGGCCACCTTACCCGTGGAGCCGACCGTGTCGCCCTCGGGCCTTAATCTGGAAAACGAAAAGCCGGTGCCGCCCCCGCTCTTGTGGATCAGTGCGGTGTACTTAATAGCGTCGAATATGCCTTCCATGGAATCGTTTATCGGCAGCACAAAGCACGCCGAGAGTTGCTGTAACTCGCGGCCGGCGTTCATCAGGGTAGGGGAGTTAGGCAGGAACTCGAGGTTGGCCATTAATTTATAGAACTCTTCCTCCCAGTATTCGGCGTCTTCTTCCGTGCCGTACGCGGTCTCGGCTGAGGCGATGTTATGGGCCACGCGTCGGAACATATCGTACGGCGTCTCGATGGCTTTACCCTGATCGTCCGTTTTCAGGTAGCGTTTCTCGAGTACCCTCATCGCGTTTTCCGAGAACTTTAAATCATCTGAAACTGGAGCGATTTTGGGCCTGGCCTTTTTGGTTTTAGATTTCTTAGGCGTGGCGGCTTTGGCGGGGCTCTTCGCAATTTCCAGCGGTTTTTCCTCGCTCGTTTTCTCAGAGAAACTGCTGTTGTCCTTCGCTTCCGCCTCTGTTCCATCGCTACGTTGCTCTGCTGTATCGGAGGATACACTCCTTTCCGCAATAACCGCTTTCAGCGTCTTACGTATATCCGCGGCGCTGAGACGCCATTCCGGAATGTCCACATCCATACCCGGTAACCTCTGATATTCCTGTTCCAATTTTTGCATTACAACCTCCGTAAGCTGTTCCGTCGTGCCGCGGTCGGATATGCCCTCGGATTCACAATAACGGAAGACCTCGTTGGCAATCCTACTTTGAAACGGAAGCGCGCTGTTTTTTCTGACCGGGTTTGCTGCCATTATTCTTCTCCTGAGAATTCCTTATCGTTTTGGTAGAAACTGTGCCGCTATCTATTAATCCGATCTCCCTGTCGGCGAACAATTGCAGTTGGGCGGTGGAATTTTGCAGAGGCGCTTGATTGGCGTAGGCCTCAGCTTCAGCGCGTACGTCGTCCATATCGGCGAAGTTGCGGTAGACGCTGGCGAAGCGTATGTAGGCGATCCCGTCCAGTTTGCGAAGGCGCTCCATAACTATATCGCCGATTATCGAGGCCGGGACCTCGACGGCACCTGATTTGCGCAGTTGCAGTTCTATTTCGTCGACCATCTGCTCTATCGTTTCCTGGTCCACCGGGCGTTTGGCGCAGGCCATGCTGATGCCCTTCGTCAGCTTGGCTCTATTGAATTCCTCGTGACGGCTGTCTTTCTTTATCACCATGAGGGAGGCTGTTTGCAGCCTTTCGTAAGTGGTGAAACGGGCGTCGCATTGCAGACACTCCCGCCGCCGCCTGATCGCGTCGTTGACGCTGCGCGAGTCTATGACCTTGGAATCGTGATAATTACAATACGGACATTTCATATTATGTAACACATTATATTGAGGGGTGCGGAAAAGATACCACAACATATAGTGGTTTGTCAATACTCTGCGCCGGGCTATTCAGGGTAGAATGCACTGTGCTCTTAACTGTGGTGTAGCAAGTAATTATTACTGCCTTAAAAGTCGCACGTAGCAGAGGTGGATAATCCTGCGATACTCAAAAACGAAAACAGCAAGGCCGCAGATCGTTTTTTGACCTGCGGCCTTTTACTAACCCTTATGTATTCGAGTCTATGAACAGGTGCTATTTGCGCAGACGGAAGGGACTTCTCTTCGGTTCGGGCGCAGGGGTGTTCTCCATCATCTGGCGCTTGGCCATCGGGCTGCGCAGGAAGGTCGGGATGTCCAGAGCTGATTCGGCATCCTCTCCCTGCATGATCTTTTGCAGTTCCGCGTCCTTGCCCACCATCTTCTTACCTTTGTATGCGGCATTGAAACCGGTGGCTATCAGCGTAATCTTTAGTTCGTTCTCCATCGCCGAATCGAAGGTTACGCCGAATATGATATTCGCTTCGGGATCGACGGCATTGCGAATGACGTCGGCGGCTTCATTGACCTCGAATAATGTCAAAGTGTCTCCGCCTGTCACGTTGAACAGCACGCCCTTGGCTCCGTCAACCGATACATCGAGTAACGGGCTGGCCAGCGCATCGTTGGCTGCGTCTACGGCGCGGTGCTGTCCGCTGCCGTGGCCGATGGACATCCACGCCTGTCCGGCCTCCTTCATTACCGCCTTGACGTCGGCGAAGTCCAGGTTGATCATGCCGGGTACGGTTATGACTTCGGCGATGGCCTGTACCGCGTGCATAAGAACATCGTCGGCCATCTTGAAGGCCATGTCCACGCCGGTGCGCTGATCGCACAGTGTCAGCAGACGGTCGTTCGGTATCGTGATCAGTGTGTCTACCTTATCCAGCAGGCGTGAGATGCCGTCCTCGGCGACCTCCATTCTGTGCACGCCTTCAAACGTGAAGGGCTTGGTGCAGACCGCGATCGTCAGGGCGCCGGCCTCTTTGGACAGCTCGGCCGCCACCGGCGCGATACCCGTGCCGGAACCGCCGCCCATTCCCGCTGCCAGGAAAATCATGTCGGAATCGCCCACAGCGGCACGCAGCTCGTCTCGGCTTTGCTCCGCCGCCTTCATGCCCATGTTGTGGTCGCCGCCGACACCCAGTCCGCGTGTCAGCTTCTCGCCGACCTGAATCCTGGTGGGGGCCTCCATGCGCAGCAGTGCCTGCGCGTCGGTGTTTACTCCGATGAAATCGACTCCTTGAATATCCGCTTGAACCATTCGGGAGACGGCGTTGCATCCGCCTCCGCCTAGTCCTAATACCTTAATTTTTGCCGGGTTGGGGACAAATCCTGGTTTTGCCATTTCTTCCTCCTTTCACTACCTTTCCTTATCTTACTTTGACACCAAATTGCGCATCCGGACCACGAAACGCTTCAGAGATTCGCTTACACCCTGCGTTTTCCAGCCCTGTGTGCCTTCTTGCTGGTTTGAGCCCCAGAGTAACAGCCCGACACCGGTAGCAAAGGTGGGGTCGGGGAGGATATCGGCCAGGCCGTAAACGCCTGTCGGTACGCCGATGCGAACTGGCAATCCAAGCATCTCATTGCCCAGCGCCGCGATGCCTCTCAGGTTGGCGCAGCCGCCTGTAAGAACCAGTCCGGCCGGCACCTCTTTGTAGAAATTGGTGGGCATCTCCAAGGCAATGAGTTTGATGATTTCCTCTACCCTGGCCTTAATGATATCGGTGAGGTCCTGATATGAGACCCCAAATCCATTAGTGTTCAGGTTGACCGCGCTGGCGTCCGCGCTGTCCGAGACAGTCATTACGCTTCCGTATTTGCGTTTTATCTGCTCGGCTGTCTCAAACGGCATTCCCAGTCCGATGGCTATGTCACGGGTGATCTGGTAGCCTGCGACCGGTATGATTGCGGTGTGCCAGATGCTTCCTTCCTTGAAGATGGCGATGTCGGTAGTGCCGCCGCCTATGTCGGCAAGGATCACCCCTGCATCTCTCTCATCTTCACGGAGGACTGCCTCGGAACTGGCCAGCGGCTCAAGTACGAGGTCGTCGATGTCAATGTTTGCAGCTCTTACACATTTAACCAGGTTCTGGACGGATGCCACTGCGGCAGTGATAACATGAGTTTCGACGTCAAGCCTTGAGCCGTGCATCCCGACTGGATTTTTCACGCCGGCCTGACCGTCAACGGCATAACCGCGGGGGATTACATGGAGCAGCTTATGGTCACTCGGGATAGTGAATGTGCGGGCGGATTGCAGCACTCGCTTCAAATCATCGGTTCGAACCAGCCGGTCATTCCTTGATATGGAGATGACTCCCTTTTTGTTAAGCGAGTTGATGTGCCTGCCTGTAACTCCGACGTAGGCCGATTCCATTTTGTATCCGCTGGCCTGCTCCGCGCGTTTCACCGAATTCCTGATGGACTCTTTTGCCTCGGTAAGATTCACCACGAGGCCTTTGTGCATGCCCTTGGAGTGGGTGACCCCAACCCCCAGTACCTGAAGTCCCCCTTGCCCGGGGGTGGCTATGATGCTGGCGATTTTGGTTGTTCCCACATCTATACATGATATTATTTGTTTCTTCTTTGCCATTTACCTCCTCCTTTTTTTAAAGATTTGCTGCCCCTTTCCCAAATCGCTCTCATGTCATCGAGTCACCCCCTGGTTTAAATTTTTATATATATAAAAAAACTAAGCGCCTTATAAGACGCTAAATCCTTTCGGCCACCCTCATCTTTGCGCTTCGGCTCAATGGATTCGTTTCGACCTCCGCGCTTGAGGGTATAATCACTTTTTTTGTGATTAATTTAAATCTGGCATGATGATTACATACACAGGCGGGCGTTCTGGGAGGGCAGATGCAGTCCGTAGCTTCCGTCCTCATGAACTCTTTCACCAATCGGTCCTCCAGGGAGTGGAAGCTGATAACGACCAGGCGGCCTCCTATTATAAGGATATTAACTGCCTGCCTCAGCGCTGATTTGATGCGCTCCAGCTCTCGATTGACTGCTATGCGGATGGCCTGGAAAGTTTTTGTGGCGGGATGTATCCTGCCGTGAAAACCGGCCGCCCTCGATACTATCGCGGACAGCTGTATCGTGGTGCTTATCGGCCTGTTTGAAACAATAGCCCTGGCTATGGCTTTGCTTCTCGATTCCTCGCCGTAATCGCGGATAATTTTAGCCAGTTCGGTTTCGGGATAATCATTGACTATGGTTTCAGCGGTCAGTTCCGCAGAAGGATCAAAACACATTCTCAGGGGGCCCTCGCTCTGGAAGCTGAAGCCTCTTTCAGGATCGGATATCTGCAGGGAGGACAGCCCGAGGTCGAAGAGCACTCCGTTCACCGGGCTGAAATTCGTCTCCGCGCAAACGATTTCCAGGTTTTCAAAACTATTGTTGATTAAATTAACCCTGTCGCCGTAGCCGGTCAGCCTTTGTCTTGCTGCGTCGATAGCGTTAGGGTCTATATCGATACCCAGTACCCGGCCGCCCCGCTCAAGGATGGCGGCACTGTGCCCGCCCGCTCCGACCGTGCAGTCGATATAGCGGCCATCCGGCTTCACCTGAAGCGCGTCAATAACCTCATTGAGCAGGACCGGAATATGCGAACTCATTGGCGGTTCTCCACACTCTCGATAATCTGGAATGCGTTTTCGCGCAGGTCTTCCTGTTCCTTCTTCCACGCCCCTTTATCCCAGATTTCGAGGTAATCCCCGAGTCCGGTAATTACCAGGGTGTCTTTTATCCCGGCATGCTGCCTCAGCGCCGGCGGCAACATTATGCGCCCCTGCTCATCGAGTTCCAGGCTGAACGTAGTAGAAAACAATAGGCGTCTTAACCGGCGGTCCTTCTGGTTGAGGACTACGGATTGAAGTTTGTATTGTTCTGTACCTGCGGCCCATGCGGCCAGGGGATAAGCTTCGAGGCATCCATCATCTATCCCGGCTTTCAGAACGATACCGTCCGCGAACTGGCCGCGGAACTTGGGCGGGATTGATACCCTGCCCTTGGCGTCGATTTTGTATTCGTACTCGCCGGAAAACATTTTCTTTTCAGTCCCTCAAAAACCTTAAAATCCTGCTTTAGCTTTGATTCTTCTTGTCTTACATTAATAATTTAATCAACAAATTATTAACTATTTTCCATTTTAGGCCACAATCTACCACCTTTCCCCACATCTTGTCAATACCTTTTAACGTGGAATTTAAAAATTGGGTAAAAAGTACTCATTTTTATTTACATTCCGGGGCTTTTGTGCTATGATTTCGCTTACATTTTAGAAGAACTCAAAGCTAAGTCAGCTTTGAATGCCGGACGGTCGAGAGGAGAGTAAGCATGAAAACTTATCCCAAAATTTTTGGTCTCTTATCGTTGCTTTTAATAGCCGGTTTGGTTTTGACCGCGTGTAAAGGCGGAGGCGACAATAATCCGACACCCACATCTACACTTGCGCCGACACCTACGCAGACGACGGAGAACGGATGGTACTGGAAGCCGGGCGGTTTCATAGATTACGCTCTTAGCGGCATGCCCGACTTCGATCAGAAGCAGAACGGCTGGTCGCTTACCGCGGCGGCTCCGACGTGGTCCTACTGCGGTCCCGTAGCTATGGCTAATTCCATGTGGTGGTTCGACTCCGAGTTCGAGCCCAATCCCGTTGCGCCGCCGACCGTTAACGATGGGTATCCCCTGGTTCAGTCGTACAGCCCCGTAGGCGCGGCCCTTTGGGACGACCATGATACACAGAATGTGATACCGTTCGTGGATGACCTGGCGATGAGGATGGATACCGACGGCCAGAGGACCGGTTCCGCCCATGCCGGCACCAATATAGAGGATATGGCCGCGGCCGTCACTCAATATTTGATTGATACAGGCACGGATGATGACTTCTACATGCATCTTGAAAAAAGCCCGGAGTTCGATTGGATCGCAGGCGAGGTCAAGCGATGCCAGGATGTAGTACTGTTATTAGGCTTCTGGCAGCTGCAGACGGATCCCACTCATGCCAGCAATGGCGAGTGGGTAAGGGTGGGTGGCCACTACGTAACCTGCGCCGGCGTTAACACCGATACGCATCAGCTTGGCGTGAGCGATCCTTATCGCGATAACGCCGAGGCGGGCAAGCCGGGACGTGTTCCCGCGGCGCATACCTATCCTCACGGAGTGTCGGTGCACAACGATGCCAAGTACGTATCGCATGACATTTTCGATATAACCGAGTCGACCAGCCCGGGCGGATTGTGGAAGTTCGATGCCTATGCCGATGATTTCGATGTGGCGAACTTCGTCGGGCAGAACTGGGCGGCGGATCTGTTGAACTACCAGGGTCAATATGACACCAGCCTGCCGGTGCAGGTGGAGATAGACTACGCCATAGCGGTCTCTCCTTACGTTCCTCCAACCCCGACCCCTTCTCCCACGCCTACATGGAATCCCACTCCTACCCCGACTGTAACTCCTCCTCCGGTAACGCCGGAGACACCCGTTCCTGTAGATACACCTATAGTTACGCCGACCAGGACACCGACACCGTGTTCCGGCGGTCCGGTTATCACGGGCGTTCATTCCGTTCACAGGACTAAACCGACGGGTGGCGGTTTCACCGTTGAGATACATTTCCTGCCTACTTATTTCCCGAAGGGAACAAATGTGTATGACATCCACTTCTGGTCAGGCGGCGTGTGCCTGGGCAGCGAGTATTTTGAAACCCCGCTGGTTCCGTGCACCACGTATACGTTCGATGTAGAGACGCCTCCCGGCATGGGGGTGCCAGAGTGCATCACCATCTGCCTGACCGACCAGAACCACAATCCTATAGGCAGCACGGCAAGTTGGCTCGTGGGAGATAATGTTGTCGACCTGACTACACACCTGACCGATTATGGCACTGGCATATGGCAGGATGCTGCAGGCGGTTGGTGGATCAAAGTTCATCCAGAAACGGAGTATTTTGGTGATCCACAAACTTCGACCCAGATATACGATCTCCATTATTGGGCGTTTGAGAATTGCGAGCCTATACCTCTAGGTGCGGAGAATTTCGGGACACCTCTCATTTCGGATGAGTGGCATGAATATATGCTCGGTCCGGTAGTTGCTCCCGAACTCGTTCTGGTGCAGGTTAGCGATGCCACCGGAGCAATTTGGGGGGTAGCCTGGAGCTGGCCGTTTTTAGAACAGCAATAGAAGATGTTTAGCGCAGGTATACTGACAATCAGCGATAAAGGCTCGCGGGGCGAGAGAATAGACAAGAGCGGCGAGGTAATCAAGGAAATCCTTGCCGCTCTTGATGCGCGTGTGTTAAAATACGAAATTGTTCCCGATGACAGGGAGGTTATCTCAGCTAAGCTGGCGGAATGGGTGGACAGCGAGGGCATCGAGCTCATACTTACCACCGGCGGCACGGGACTGACCCCGCGAGACGTGACCCCCGAGGCAACACTGGCGGTTATCGATAAAGAGGTGCCGGGTTTCGCCGAGGCCATGAGAGCAGAGAGTCTCAAAAAGACGCCTATGGCGGTGCTGAGCAGGGCGGTAGCCGGGATCAGGAAGAGAAGCCTGATAATAAACCTCCCCGGCAGCCCTAAGGCGGTTCGCGAGTGCATGGAGGTGGTGTCGCCGGCTCTGAATCACGCCATCGAGACGCTCAGGGGACAGTCGGGCGATTGCGCGGACAAATCGCATAAATAAATTAATAATAGAAATGACAGCGGTTGGGGAGAGAGGAGACCATGCATATACATATCTTGACCCTTTTCCCCAATATGTTTACGGGACCTTTCAATGAAAGTATAATTAAGCGGGCGGTGGAGCGGGGGCTGGTTGAGATCTCGATACATAACATTCGAGATTATACTTCGGACAAGCACCATGTGGTCGATGACTACTCCTACGGCGGAGGGCCGGGGATGGTGCTCAAGCCGGAGCCGATATTTGAGGCGGTGGAGGCGGTGAGGGGGGAGCGCGATGTGCCGGTGATACTGCTCACTCCCCAGGGACGGCTGTTCGATCAGCGTAAAGCCGCGGACGTCGCCGCTTATGAAGAAGTAATCCTGCTCTGCGGCCACTACGAGGGTGTGGATGAGCGAGTGAGGGAGCATCTGGCCGCGGATGAGATAAGCATAGGCGACTATGTGCTGAGCGGCGGGGAGCTTGCCGCGATGGTGGTGGCGGATGCGGCGGTGCGGCAGATACCCGGGGTGCTTGGGTCTGACGAGTCCGCGGGGGAGGATTCATATGCCACGGGGCTGCTGGAGTATCCGCAGTACACCAGGCCGCAGGATTTCAGGGGATGGGAGGTTCCTGAGATTTTACTTTCAGGTAATCATGCCGAGGTCGCCCGGTGGCGCAGGGAGCAGTCGCTGCGCAGGACGCTGAAGAGGCGCCCGGACCTGCTGGAGCGGGCGGATTTGAGTAAGAAAGATAGAGAATTCTTGTCCCGGATAAGAAGTGAGGAAGAATAATGGATACACTAGTCAATGTTGAACCGAAGGCCAATATCCCGGCGTTAAACCCGGGTGATACGGTGAAGGTTGCCATCAAGATCGTAGAGGGCGAACGAACGCGCAATCAGATGTTCCAGGGCGTAGTTATCAAGGTAAAGAAGGGCGGCATCAATTCCAGCTTCACCGTCAGGCGCGTGGCCTACGGGGTCGGCGTCGAGCGGACGTTCTTTTTTGCTTCGCCTTCCGTCGATAAAGTCGAAGTTCTGAGACATGGCAAGGTTCGTCGCGCCAGACTTTATTATCTGCGCGGGCTCACCGCGAAGAAGGCGCGTATCGTTGAGAAAAGGCCCAAGGAAGCCAAGGAAGCTAAAGAAGCTCAGACCACCGAGCAGTAAACATTTACTGATTGGCATTAGGGGATGCATTACGCTGAAGTAGCGGTCAACTCCCCTGGGGCGCGGCGCATGACATTCTGTTACGCTGTGCCTCCTCATATGTCCGTAGAGTTGGGCCATGCTGTAGAGGTGCCTTTCGGGCCCAGGGTGGCGCAGGGCATAGTCGTCGAACTGTCGGAAATCCCTTCCGTAGAAGACACCAGGGAGATAAAAGGCCTCATTGACCCGCAGCCGATCATTTCTCCAACCCATATCGAACTGGCGCGCTGGATCAGTAACCACTATCTCTCTCCCATATCCGATGCTGTTGCTTTGATGACGCCTCCCGGCTTCGAGCGCAGGGTTATCACCTATTTGTCGGCAGTTCCCGACGTCGGTAATGATGTTCTCGAATCTCTTACGCTGGAGCAGAGGCAGGCGCTGGATATCGTCGGCACCTCCACCATCGATTCGAAAGAAATCGATAAAATTTTCGGCAGGCGCCGCTCCGCGGACATCATCAAACAACTCCTTCAAAAAGGTCTGCTGGACAGGACTTTCAAGCTGGGAGCACCCAAAGTTAATCCCAAAATTTCACCTTATATCCGTCTCGCTGTCGAGCCGCAGGAGGCCAAAAAAGAGGCCGACCGCCTGCGCAAAGAGAGCAGGGCCTACAAGCAGGCCGGGCTCATGGATTTCCTCAGAGCCAGCCCGCATCTGCCCGTGGATATGGTGAAACGTTTCGGTTTCACCAGTCAGGTCGTGGCCGAACTCAAGAAGAAGAAGCTTATTTTTGTTGATAAGGTTAGGGTATATCGAGACCCTCTGGCGCATCGTAATTTCCAGCTCGACATAGCTCCGGAGCTCACCTCGCTGCAAGAGAACGCCTGGAGGGAGATCAAGGCCGCGATGACGATATCGAAAAAGCCGGAGGTTTTCCTGCTGCACGGCGTCACCGGCAGCGGCAAGACGGAGATATATCTTCGCGCACTGGAACAGACGATCGAAATCGGAAAGAAGGCCATCGTGCTGGTGCCGGAGATCGCGCTTACGCCGCAGACGGTGGCACGGTTCGCCGCCCGTTTCCCCGGCAGGATCGCCGTGCTGCACAGCAAGCTTAGCATGGGGGAGAAGTTCGACGAGTGGTGGCGCATAAAGCAGGGAGAGTTCGATGTGGTCATAGGCCCGCGCGGCGCCGTCTTCGCGCCCCAGCCTGACCTCGGTCTTATCGTCGTGGATGAAGAGCACGAATGGACTTACAAGCAGCACGAGCAATCGCCGCGCTACAACGCCAAGGATGTCGCCATCGAGCTGGCGCGGCTTACGGGCGCGACGGTCATCCTGGGAAGCGCCTCGCCGGATGTCATAAGCTACCATCGCAGCAGACGGGGAGAATATCGCCTCCTGGAGATGCCCGAGCGCATCGCAAAGGGAGAGAAGCAGGTAAGAATCGTCGATATGCGCGAGGAGCTAAAGGCGGGCAACCGCAGTATCTTCAGCCGTGCGCTCAGCTCGGATATCGGCAGGGCGCTGGCGGCGCAGGAGCAGGTGATACTTTTCCTGAACCGCAGGGGGGCCGCAACGTTTGTGCAGTGCAGGGATTGCGGGCATGTGCTGCGGTGCAGGCGCTGCGATATATCGATGACCTATCACTCCGCCGACGAAGACCTGGTATGCCATCACTGCAACAGCCATCAGAAGCTGCCTTCGGTCTGTCCCGAGTGTAAGAGCAAGCGCATCAGATTCCTGGGGCTGGGCACGCAGAAGGTTGAGGAGGAGATAAAACTGCTCTTCCCTCAGGCCCGGCTCATGCGCTGGGATCGAGACGTTATCAGCAGCAAATACTCGCACGAGGAGATACTGGAGCGCTTCATGGCGCACGAGGCCGATATCCTCATCGGCACGCAGATGATAGCAAAAGGACTGGATTTTCCTCTCGTCACGCTCGTCGGCGTCATCAACGCCGATGTCAATCTCAACCTGCCCGACTTCCGCTCCGCCGAGCGCACGTTCCAGCTGCTGTCCCAGGTCGCGGGCAGGGCGGGCAGGGGCGCGCTGGGGGGGCAGGTCATAGTGCAGAGCTACTCGCCGGAGCACTATGCCGTGGCATGCGTCGCCGAGCAGGATTACGCCTGCTTCTATGAGAAGGAGATAGCGCTGCGCCGCCAGTACCGCAATCCTCCGTTCAGCCGCCTGGCGCGCCTGCTGTATACCGATACGAATGATGAGAACTGCCGCAGGGAGTCCGAGGCGATGTACCGCCGCTTGAAATCGGAGGCGGATTCGTGGGGAGCGCAGGTGTCGCTCATCGGTCCTGCGCCGGCTTTCGTGAGGCGGGTGCGCGGGCGATACCGCTGGCAGATAGTGATGCGCGCCGACGACCCGGCGTCGCTGCTGTCGAAGATGTCCATCCCGCCGCGCTGGGCCGTAGATATCGATCCGGTGAGTTTGCTATAAGCGCCTAATGTCATTGCGAGTCCTTCCATGATCGATATTGTACGGAAGGATTCCTCGATAGCACTATGCGGAAGAGCGACGTGGCAATCTCGTCAACTCCCTACGTTGGCTATCAGGTAAGGGCTTGATTAATCAAGCCCCTACGGACACCCCTATCCTTCCATATACCTCAATATCATGGAATGACCGTCCCCGATTCATCGGGGTACCTCTCTTTGGTTGTCGACGTTCGTTTAGTCGAAGGGTTTACAAAGAGGTATGCCATAGATATCGAACCAGTGAGTTTTCTTTGACATGTAATACAGCGACCGCTATAATATTGCGAGTAATCAGGATTGAGTTATGGCTGTTTTACCTGTTGTGACAAACCCGGACCCCGTGCTGCGCCGCAAGGCCAAGCGCGTCAACCATGTCGACGATTCTTTGAACAGGCTTATCGATGACATGCTTGAGACCATGTACGACGCGTCGGGCTGCGGGCTGGCGGCCCCTCAGGTAGGCGTTTCGCTCAAGATAGCGGTGATAGGGATGCCGGATGAGGAGCCTATCGTGCTGGTGAACCCGGAGGTGGTGAAAAAGTCCGGGGAACGGACCGTTATCGAGGGCTGTCTCAGCGTGCCCGGCTACCGGGGCGAGATAAAACGCGCGGAGCAGGTAACGGTGAAGGCCTTCGATCGTAAGGGTAAGGCGTTCCGCATAAAGGCGGATGAACTGCTGGCGGAGGCCCTGGAGCACGAGATAGATCATTTGAACGGTATCCTGTATATAGACCATCTTGAGAGCCCGGACAAGCTCGAGAAAATTACGGATGATGATACCACGCCGGAGATTTAGGCAGCGCCCCGATATTGAAAGAAGAGATGATGCAGGTAATAGCTAAGGTGAGGGGGCTTCTCGACGAAAATTCCATCGAAGGCTACCTTGCGGGCGGTACTGTGCGCGACGCGGTGATGGGGCGCGACAGCGACGACATCGACATCGTAATCGGGGCATCGCCTTTTAAAGTCGGACGCGATCTCGCCTCCGCCATGAACGGCAAGTTCGTTCCCCTCGATGAGGTTAATGATATAGCTAGGATAGCATTGTATGACGAGGCGCCGCTGCACATCGATCTGGCCAAGATGCGGGGCAGCATCGCGGAGGATCTGTCGCTGAGGGATTTCACTATAGACGCGATGGCGGTCGGTCTTGGCGATATCGACAACCTTAACAGCAGTGTTATCGATCCTTTCGGCGGGCGCGGCGACATCGAGTCTCGAGTCGTGCGTTCGATCAGCGAGGACGCTTTTAAGCAAGACCCGGCGCGTTTGCTGCGTGCGGTTCGTCTCGCTACGGAATTCGGCTACGAGATCGACGGGGATACGCTGGCGCAGATAAAACGCAATCACGCACTCATCATGCAGATTTCCGCGGAAAGGGTGCGCGACGAGCTCTGCCGCATCATAGCCGCGCCGAAGGCCGCTGTTTGGCTGCGTATGCTGGATGAGCTTGGTTTACTGATGGCTGTCTTCCCGGAGCTCGCCGAGACCAGGGGCGCCGAGCAGCCCAAGGAGCATTACTGGGATGTGCTGCAGCACTCGTTTGAGACGGTGGCCGCGATCGAGTTCCTGCTTCATATCGAAGGGTCGCAGCATTTCGGCGGCGACATACTGTCGCTTTCGCCGTGGTCGACCGAGCTTGAGGGATACTTCTCGGAGGAGATCGCCGGCGGCCGCAGCAGGATGATGTTGCTCAAGCTCTCCGGGTTGCTTCACGATATCGCCAAGCCGCAGACCAGGATGTTCGAGGAGTCCGGGCGGATGCGGTTCTTCGGCCATTCCCAGGAGGGGGCCGAGGTCGTTCGCGGCATAATGGAACGCCTGAAATTCAGTTCGCGCGAGAGGGAAATGGTTTGCGCGATGGTGGAGCACCACCTGAGGCCGGGGCAGCTGGCGCGGGACAGCGAGCTTCCCACGCGGCGCGCCGTATATCGATACTTTAGAGATGTCGCTGACGTAGCCATCGACACCATATTTCTCAATCTGGCGGATCACCTGGCCGCGCGCGGGCCCATGATAGAACAGGACAAGTGGCGCGAGCATGCGGATACGTTGAGGTATGTCATCGAGGAGCGTTTCAGGGAGGACGGCGTCGTAAAACCTCCCAAGATCATCGATGGAAATGATATAATCGGTAAATACGGTTTAACGCCGGGGCCGGAGATCGGCAGGCTGCTGGAGGCCGTCCGCGAAGCGCAGGCCTCGGGAGAGGTGGCTACAAAGGAAGAAGCCCTGTCGCTTGTTAAGAGGCTGATAGGCTTGCAAAGTTGAGGTAAGGTAAAGGTAGTATGGGCAGAAGAAATATTATCACTTTAGCTATTATTGTTGTTCTATTCGCCTTCTCGGTGTCGGTGGTGGCTGTGACCGATATCTTCGGGCGCAGCGGCATGACGCTGGGATTGGACCTCAAGGGCGGTGTTTATCTGGAATACCAGGCCGAGTTCGGCAATGAATCAGCAGCAGATAATGCAGGCCGTCTCGAGGAAACTAAGAGGATTATCGAAAAGCGCGTCAACGAATTGGGCGTAGGGGAGCCGGATATCTATACAATGAACCCGGACCGTATTGTGGTTCAGCTCCCGGGTTTCGCCGATATCGAGGGGGCCAAGAGCCTGGTGGGATCAACCGCAGAGCTTATCTTCCGCGAGCCGGTTACCGGTGTGAGCACATCGCTGGTCGGGTCTGTTAACGCTAGTGATAATGTAATAGCTGTCGCCAGCACCAGCGGCTTTGGCGTGGGGGATGTTTTCGGCGTAGGTTCGGGTAGCACTGCCGAGACACAGACCATAGTCGATATGAATCAGGCGGATATGACGTTCAGCGTTACTCCGGGGTTTGATTACGATCATGCGGATGGTGAAAGCATAGTTAACCAGTGGACACCTGCAATAGGGCTGATCGACGGCGAAGAATATGTGCTTGCGGGCAAGTACCTTCTACCGAAGTGTCTTGCGACTGTAGACCAAACATCAAACCAACCAATAGTGGCCTTTGAGTGGAACGATGATGGTGCCATGCTCTTTTCTCAGATAACGGGGCGTCTTGTAGGTCAGCCGCTCGGTATCTTCTTGGACAATGAGCTTATATCAGCTGCAACAGTAAAGACTCAGATTGGAGCCAATGGCCAGATTGACGGTTTGACATGGGAAGAAGCAGAGAATCTGGCCATACAATTGAACACAGGCGCCTTGCCGATAACATTGCACGAGGTAAGAACACAGAAGATCGATCCTATACTTGGTGCGGATTCGCTGCATGATGGGCTTGTGGCCGGCATCATTGGCCTGGCGTTGATATTCATATTCATGATTGTCTACTACAAGATATCAGGTTTGATGGCGTGCCTGGCTTTGCTGGTATATGGAGCCATCGTGCTGGCGATATTCAAGCTGATGCCGGTAACTTTAACCATGTCCGGCATAGCCGCGGTGGTGCTGTCTATAGGCATGGCGGTGGATGCCAACGTCCTCATTTTCGAGAGGATAAAAGAGGAGCTGAGGGCGGGTAAGTCGCTGGGGGCGGCTATAGAGACGGGATTCAGCCGCGCCTGGCCGGCCATCCGCGACAGCAACTTCACCACGATAATCATATGCATCATCCTGTTCTGGTTCGGCGATGCCCTGGGAGCCGCTCCGGTTAAAGGCTTTGGATTAACGCTGGGCATCGGTATACTGGTCAGCATGTTGACGGCGATTATAGTTACCAGGGCTTTTATGCGGGCTCTGACATTCACTCCATTAGCAAAGAAGGTTAAACTTTTCCATCCGTAGGAGAGACACGTGATAGATTTCATGGGCAAACGTAAATGGTTTTTTATAGCATCGGGGGTGTTGTTGCTCCTTTGCATAGTTTTCATCCTTCCCGTCGGTCCGTTCGGGCTCACATGGGGCGTAGAATTCACCAGCGGCTCTTCACTTACTGTGGTCTTTGAGAATGACGACGTAACGCAAGCTGATCTGCTAGCTGAGATGGCGGCTCTAGGACACAGCGAGGCGGTCATTCAGAAAACCGAGGCTAATGAGTTCATAATAAGGTTGAACACACTGGAGGAATCGGTACAGGATCCGGATACAGGAAAGACGGTCAGCGAGCTGGAGCTGATACACACAACACTGGAAGATAAGTTCGGTGAGCTTGATATCCCCAGCTCGTACGGCATATCCCCCAGCCTTTCAAAGTCTGTAGCAAGGAATGCCACTATCGCCGTCATCGTAGCATCCATCGCCATGATCATATATATCGCGTGGGCATTCAGAAAGCTGATGCACTCCGTCCGTTATGGCTTTTGCGCCGTGCTGGGGCTGGTGCATGATGTCATTGTGGTACTCGGTATATATGCTATTCTGGGCAATGCTTTTCCGCTTGAGGTGAACATGATGTTCATCGCGGGCATACTGACGGTGATAGGCTATAGTATAAACAATACAATTGTTGTTTTCGACAGGATACGCGAGAACTTCCTTAAGAATCCAAACGCTCCTATTGAAGAGACGTTTAATCGTGCTATCACCGAGACACTCAGCCGCAACATAAATACCAGCTTCCTGGTGTTGCTTGTCTGCGTGGCCCTGCTGGCCCTGGGCGGCGATACCATCCGCGATTTTATGGTAATACTGACGGTTGGCGTCATAGTCGGCACTTACAGTTCGATCGCCATAGCTACCGCATTGCTGATCGAGTGGGAAAAAGGCTCGCTGGGTCGTATCCTGGGGCGGCTGAATCCCCGGCGCGCGTTTGCCAGAAGCTAAATATCGTTCTATAAGAGACATCGCGGCAGGTCTTTCCGGAGCCTTATTATTCGAATTTCGCCGTGTTGCGGGCAGGAGGGTTGACAGCGGCGGAGGCCACACGATAGAATGCGTTTGCTTGGAACAGGCGCTCTTCATGCAAGAGAGAGCCGGGCTGACAATCATTGCAGTGGGATAAAACCCGCGGGACTGAGCTTCCTGCGGGTTTTTATGTACCAGTCTGAATCGATAGACTACTACTAAGAACCAGCAGGAACACCGTTTATCACAATAGCCTGGGGGTAAATATTGTTCGGTACAAAAACCAGCGCGGCGGGGCTGTCAGTTCTCTCTAATACTCTGCTGATCGTGCTTAAGCTCACTGCGGGCATCCTCAGCGGCAGCGTCAGCATAATAGCCGAGGCTATTCACAGCGCCAATGACCTCATAGCGGCCTTGATAGCGTTCTTCAGCATACGCATGGCCAGCAAACCTGCCGATAGTCAGCATCCCTACGGGCACGGCAAGATCGAGAATATCAGCGGAACGATAGAAGCGATACTTATTTTTATTGCCGCCGGCTTTATCGTTTATGAGGCAATCGACAAGATAATAAATAAAGCCGAGGTTGAGAAGCTATGGCTGGGCATCGGGATCATGGCTGTGTCGGCGGTCGTCAATCTCTTTGTGTCCAGACACCTTCTCCGTGTTGCCCATCGTGATGATTCCATAGCGCTGGAGGCTGACGGCCGGCACCTTACCGTTGATGTATTTACGTCTGCGGGTGTGGCGCTCGGGCTCCTGGTGGTTGAACTGACCGGGCTTAATATCCTCGATCCAATTATCGCTATAGCTGTCGCTTTGCTAATACTGAAGATGGCCTATGATCTAACCAAAAAGGCCTTTCCACCTCTTATCGATTCCAAGCTGCCTGAAGATGAAGAGCGTCTGGTCGCATTGTGCGTGGAAGAGCATATCGGGCCGCTGGGAGAGGCCGTCGGTTTCCATAAGCTGCGCACGCGCAAATCGGGCAGCGAGCGCTATGTGGAACTGCATCTGGTCATGGCCAGCGACGGCAGTATAGAGCAGGCTCACAATCTGTGCGATCACCTGGAGGGAGATATAATGTCCAAGCTGCCGAATGCCCATGTGACGATCCATGTCGAGCCCTGCGACCACGAGTGTGATGAGTGCACCGGGACGTGTCCGCCGCCCCCGCCGGCGCCCTGATGTTAGGAGGGGTGATTTGTAAACGGGATTATCGATATCCTGTATCTCAAATCCCCCTTAGTCCCCCTTTTATAAAGGGGGATTTATAGGAGGACTCCTGCACTTCTTTAACAGGTTCGTTATAGTTTGTGCGTCGCTTTTATCCTGCGGAAGAGTTCATCCGTATCCGGCGGCGACCATATCCGGCGCGGCTTGCCCGAAGCGTCGCCCGCCTTGGGAGAGTCCAGCAGCACGTTTATCGTCGCGTCCACCGATGTCGCCAGGGCTTCAAGGTTGTAGCCGCCCTCAAGCGCAAAGACTAATCTTTTGTCACAAAGCTCATCAGCCAGTTTCTTAAGCATAGTCGCCATTCTGGTGTATCCCGGCGCGGAGACCTGCATACCGGCTATGCTGTCGGCCCAGTGCGCGTCATAGCCTGCGGAGACGAGTATAAGCTGCGGCTTGAATCGCTTGGTCACAGGGGCGAGAACTTCCTCGAAGGCGCGGACGTATTCCGCGTCGCCGCATCCGCCGGGCATGGGTACGTTCACCGTGTATCCCTCGCCATCGCCGCTGCCGATCTCGTCGACGTCGCCGCTACCGGGGTAGAAAGGATACTGGTGCGTGGAGAAGTAGAGCACGCTTGAGTCGCTGTAGAACGCATCCTGCGTTCCGTTGCCGTGGTGCACATCGAAGTCGACGATCATCACTCGTTCGAGCTTATGTTTGGCGATGGCGTCTCTGGCAGCTATGGCGATGTTGTTGAAGATGCAGAAGCCCATGGCGGCGCTGCGCACGGCGTGGTGCCCCGGCGGGCGTACTAAGGCGAACGAATAAGTTACGTCGCCTGACATCACAGCATCTACGGCGGCGATGAGGCCTCCCGCCGCGTACAAAGCAGCCTCATAGGAGGAAGGCGAGGCAACGGTATCGCCGTCAAGGTAGCCGCCGCCGCGTTTCACAAAAGATTCGATGTCTGAGATGTACGAAGGCGAGTGTACGCGCGCCACCTGGTCGATGGATGCGGCCTGCGCGTTCAGGGGAACCAGCTTATCCATCGTTCCCTCATTATTTAGATGCGACATTATCGATACTAATCTGGATGCGGTTTCACAGTGCATCCCGGTATCGTGCTCCAGATATATCGGATGGTAGACAAGTCCAACGCTCATGTCTTCCTCCTTTACATTGAGTTCATTGAGACTGAGGCATATATGATTAAGCGATGATCGTTCCCCTATTATTCCCCATTGTAATAATCATCGGGTAGGGGCAGGGCTTGCCCTGCCCGATATCAGGGCGCAGCAAGCAGCGCCCCTACGGTAACAAGGCGTCTGGATTATCCGGTCAAGCCGGATGATGACATTACAACACCCCTAATACCCCGTTCCTTCCGCGGAAGGATACCTCTTTATTGGAGTTTTCTTATAATAACAAACCGCGCCAGTCCGGGCAATTGCGGATTGCCCAGCTACGTGTCGCTATGCTATACTCCACCTGGTGCGGGAGACGGCAGTATAGCGGATGTGTCCCCGCAGCGAAAAATACGAACAGTCGAATTTCAAAAATATCGAAGATAATCAGGAGGAACGAATGGCTGAACAGCTAAGCATCACCACAAAGAACTGCACGGTCGAGAGGGAAGGACATATCATAATCGTCACGCTGAATCGTCCGGAGGCGAAAAATGCGCTGACCCCGTCCATGTTGATCGGGATGTACAAGGCGTGGCGAATGCTGGATGAGGATAATGATATCTATTGCGCCGTAATCACGGGCAAGGGCGATACGTTCTGCGCGGGCATGGACCTGAAGTCGGGGACGGCCCCCGAGGAGAACGTGGAGGAGATACAGAAGCTGATGCAGGAGATACCCAATCTGCACTGGCAGGCGCTGCTCCGCGAGAATCGTCCCAACAAGCCTATCATAATGGCGGTCGAGGGGTACGCCGTGGCCGGCGGCACAGAGATACTGATGGGCACCGACATACGTGTAGGCGCCGATGACTCCAAGTTCGGCGTGACCGAGGTGGTGCGCAGCCTCTATCCCATGGCGGGCACCGCGTTCCGCATACCGCGTCAGATACCTTATTGCAGGGCGGCGGAGATCCTGCTGCTGGGCCATCACATACCGGCGCAGCAGGCCATGGAGTGGGGGCTTATCAACCGCGTGGTTCCCAAGGGGAAGGCGCTGGAGGAGGCCATGAATATAGCCCGCCAGATGTGCGATAACGGGCCGATATCGATCAGGGCTATCACGCGCACGTTGCGCGAGATCGACGCGTCGGTGCCGTACGATGAGGCGCTGAGGCAGATGGACGCACTAGGCTGGCCGGTCTTCGCCTCCGAGGATTCCAAGGAAGGCATGAAGGCTTTTAAAGAGAAACGCAAACCGGAGTATAAGAACAAGTAGTCAAGAGGGCGAGCGGGTCGACGCTATCCGTCGATGTTATCAGGCCCCTGTGCAGTTAAGAGCGCGGGGGCCTTGTGTTATATGTCAACCCCCTGGCCCCCACTCTTGGGGGGAGTTTAAATTGGGGGACACCCCCAAGTCCCCCGGCAGGAGAGAAATCTCCTGCACCTTTTCGTTAATTTCGTCATAGTCAAAACGCCGCCGCCGCCTTCTGTGGCAGGGGCGGTTCGCGAACCGCCCCTACGTGGTATCGCAATCGGCTTTTTTGCATTGCCCCTTGCATATCGCTGTGCTATACTCCACCTATCACAGGAGGGCGCTATGAGTGAAGGCGAGAATGCTATCCCCGATGTATACAGCGATCAGTTTATCGTCAGCGGCGGGCCGTATGGTATGGCGTTGAGCTTCAGAAAGTCGCCGCCGGAGCCGGGGCCGGGAAAGGTGCCGGATACCGTTGCGCGCGTTTGGATGAGCTACGAGCATGCCAAGATGATGACCTTTGTGCTGGCCAGGCATATCAAGAAGATCGAGAGGGAGGGCGGCGTCTCCTTTCAGTTGCCGTACAGGGTGTTGTCCGATCTGGGAGTGGGTAAAGAGGATTGGGAATCATTCTGGCAGTCGCCCCCTGATTTCAAGGGATAGCGGCTTGTCGTTGCGGAGTTGCCGATGCCGTTAGAGTTCTCCAATGTCGCCGCGCAGATAGAAAACATGGCGGCTCAGGCCGGGCTCGATGGCGAGGAGCGCAGGGGCCGCCTGGCGCGGGCGCTCAAGCTCTTTGCCGGGGCGGATGAGGTTGCCCTTATTTCCAAGATAGCGTCTTGCAATACACCGTGGCCTGTAGCCGGAATAGCTCAAGGCTTCAACCTGAAGTATGATGCCCCGCTGTGTCCACAGGAGTTCACGGTGCTGGCTACGGACGGCTCGCATATCGAGGTCGATCGTCACAGCTCGCTCAGGTGCTATCTGATAAATATAGGCAGCGTCGTTTTACAGTATGGTGTAAATCCTGACGCGTGTATCACAAGCGAGGCGCGCATATACTTCGGCGAAGACTTGACTCTGATCGATCCCGCGAGCGGCAGGGTGGAACTGATAGAGGGGCCTCTGCTGGGGGTGAAGCGCGCCATTGCGGAATGCGCCGCGCTCGCCGATACCGTTTCGAAACAACCCATAGATCGAGCAACCCTGGCGATGGCGGACGGGTCGCTGGTATTGTGGGGGCTCTCTCCTAGGGATTATGAGGGGTTCATTCGCGGGGAGCTGCTGGATAAGGATTATCTGGGCGCTTTCGATATTATGAAACGTCGAAGCGAAGAGGGCCCGTTCGCCCTGTGCGCCTGCACCAGCTTCCCACGCAACGCGGATCTTGTGAACGCGCTGCGGGTTTACGTCTGCGGCTGCGACCCGGCGGATTGCGAGCGCTGCCGCGCCGAGGGGCGCGAGCGCGAGTGCGATGATTTAAACGGGATTACAGACATCGCCGTTTTCGATGCCGTGCTCGATACAGGACAGAGGTCGGCTCTGTATCTGAGCGGCTCGAAATACGTGCATAAATACTACGGTGAACATCAGATATACTTCTATTATTTGAAAGCTGACGAGGAGATTCTCAGGGTGGAGGTGCCGCAGTGGGTTGCCGGGCGCGATGACCTGGTCGGATTAACGCATGCGCTGGTGCTTGACCAGTGCCGCCGCGGGCTGGGCTATCCGGCGGCCTTGATGGAGGCGCACGAGAAGGCCGTGGTCACGGCCGCGGACCGCGAGGCGTTCCGCCTGCTGGTGGAGCAGGCTATGGTTGATAAAGGGATAGACATGCAATCATCCGGCAAGAGCCGCAGCAAGCGGACGAGGTGGGTATAAGTAAGATAATTGAGACTGGAGCGTCGAAGTGAATAGAATCGAGCAAGCAGTTTCGCTTTTTAATGAAGGGTTCAACTGCTCGCAGGCGGTGTTTACAACGTTCGCCGCGGAGATGGGCGTTGAGCGCGATGTCGCGTTGAAGATGGCTCAGGGGTTTGGCGGCGGTATGGGGCTTATGGGCGAAACGTGCGGCGCCGTAACAGGCGCGTTTATGGTTATCGGCCTCAAATACGGCAGGACGAGTGTCAACGACGATGAAGCAAAGCGCAAGACTAATGCCCTGGTTAAGGAATTCGTCGAGAAATTCAAGGCCAAGAATGGTACTATTGAATGCAGGGAGCTGCTGGGATGCGATATCGGCACCCCTGAGGGAAATCGAATCGCAAAGGAGAGGCAGTTGTTTTCTACTGTTTGTCCCGGTTTCGTGCGGGATGCAGCGGAGATTCTGGAAATGATATTATAATCAATTACAGTTGAGAAAGATTTACCGGTCAGGCTAATTAATATATTAATGAGAGGTGAGGTATGAAAGGGAAGTCCACTAGCAAAAACACGAATATGAAGTTAACCGCTAAAGAGGAAGAGCTCATCAGGTTGAGCCATATGCTGAGAGGAGAACTAAACTGCGCTAACTGGCATTTCACAACGTGGAAACACTTATGGGATTCTATTGAGGAATATTCAGAAGAGATGAACGTGGCGCATACTTTCTTTACGTTGAGCATGCGCGGCCATTTACTGGAGACGCTGCTGCGCTTGAATAAAATGCTGGATGAGAATCAGGATGGCACCGCGAGCATCTTCTATCTGCTGGATTTTGCCGAGAAGAACATGGATATATTTGCCGTTCCTGCCGCCGATAGAAGGAAGCGCTACGAGGAAGAAATGATCCTCGAGAAGCAGGTTGAGGAAGAGAAGACCTTTCAATTAACACATGATGTAATCAAGGAGCATAGAACGAAGTTAAAGGATATGCCCCTAAAGAAGCTGAAGAAGTGGGAGGATGATGCGCTTGCGTATATAGACAGGAAAGTTGCCAAGAAGCACATCAACGTTTTCGACGAGTGCCCGGTGGATATCGATGAGATTAATCGCACTATAGATACGGTGCATGAGATATTAAATGTGTACAGCGTTGCTTATGACGGCCAGAATTGGGATAAAGACCTGGTCTTTACGCATGGTATTAAGAACATGCTGGACGCGATCAAGGCGGGCAGGAAACAGGGTGCTAAGTAGAGAGGGGCGCTATTACCGTAGGAGGTTTTCATAATGGTTGAGCGCAGTATAGTATCGGCTATCGCGACGGACAGCGCGGAGGACTTTGCGCGCCTGGCTCTGATAGCCGCTCCAAAGTATCTGCCGGCGCTCTATGACGGCATACATGACAAAATTCACAAGAGCCTTTTCCATCATCGTGATAACATGCTGGGCTTCACGCATACGTATTTCATGAAGGTGGATGGTAAGAATGCCGGGATGGCCGTCGCGTATGACTGGAAGGTTAATAAGAAGGAGCAGAATAAGACGACTCTTCTGATCATCCGCGGCATGGGCTTGAAGTTCTTCAAGCAGATGAAGCATATGCAGTGGTCCGCCGAGAATCTGGGACGCATGGATGATGGAACGTGGTACATCGCTGTGCTCGGTTTCTACCCCGAGTTCAGGAGCAAAGGGCTCGGCATGGAGATGATGAATTTCATGCAGGAGCAGGCCGTGGCAGCCGGAGCCGACAAGATCGTGCTCGATGCCGAGACCTACAATCAGGATGCTATCAGGTTCTACAAGCGGTTTGGGATGCAGGAGCACGGGGAACTGAAGAGGACGACGATAGCAGGCGAGCAGTTCGAGTTCGTGCGCATGGTTAAGAATCTTTGATACCGGGGACATCGATTGTCGGGGGTACCAAATGGGCTGGTTGATATTATTTGTGGCTATAGGATTCGAGGTGGCGGGCACCACCTGCATGAAGCTGTCAGAAGGATTCAGCAAAATCGTGCCGTCGGTGCTGATATTCGTGTTCTACGGCATATCATTTTTTCTTTTCGCATTGGCGCTTAAAAAGGGCATCGGTCTCGCTGCCGCTTATGCCATATGGTGCGGAGTCGGCATCTCATTAATAACGATTATCGGCATACTGCATTTCAAGGAGCCGGTGACCGCCCTGAAGATGGGCTCGATCGCTTTAATAATCGCGGGCGTGGTCGGCCTGAGTTTTACCAAGGTGACGGGGTAACGGGGTAACGGGGGAATAACGATTTGTCTGAGAAGATCGGTGAAGTAATCAAATCATCGACAGGCGGCTTCACGGCCGAGTGCTACGAGCTGCACAGCCCGCCTCAATACGGCAGACTGGTTCGTACCAGGGATGGCGATATCGATATATACGCGATAGTGTCGGATGCTTCTACTTCAAGCATCGAGCCGGGGCGCCGTCCCATAGCGCGCGGCAGGGGGGACGTCAGCGAGGAGGATATCTACCGCTCCAATCCGCAGCTGGAGAAGCTGATGCGCACCGAGTTCAGCGCCATAGTTGTCGGACATGGCGAGGGAGGGAGTATCAGCCAGTATATTCCGCCGCGTCCGGCCCGGATACACAGCTTCGTTTACTCGTGTGAGCACGAAGAGGTGGCTGCATTCAATAGTTCGCTGTCATATCTCAGCATGCTCGTCGATATCCCGGAACGATCGAACGAGCTCATCGCCGCCGTCCTGCGTAACGCTGCCGCGGCGCAAGAAGGGTCGCGTGAATTTTTAGTAAAGGCCGGCAAAGAGCTGGCGCTGATGATGGCGGGAGATACTAATAGACTTAACATAATACTGAAAAAGGTGAAGCCGTGACAGGGGATCGCAGGCTGGGATTCGTTATCTCCGGCGCGCTGACGAAGGGCATCGACGTCAGGCTTGACGGGGATGTATCGGTTGAAGATTTAGCGGTGGGCCGCTACGTCACGATCGAAGGCCGGAAGCGAAAGTTCTTCGGCATGGTCACGGATGTCACGCTCGACGCCTCGGATCAGCGCATCATGTCCGCGCCTCCCGATGTGTCCGATCCCTTTGTCGCCGAGGTCATAAACGGCACCAGCACCTTCGGCAGGTTGCACGTGCTGCCGATGCTGACGATAGGGGGAGATGCCGGCGATATCCTGGACGGACCGCAGCCGGTGAAGACGGTGCCGGCGCATTTTTCCGTCGTGCGCGAGGCCGATGATATAGACATGGGTTCCGTGTTCGGCTCCGTTACCGAAGGGCAGTTCTACATAGGGACGCCGCTCGACATGGAGACCAAGGTGCGCCTCGATACCTCCAAGCTGGTTATGCGCTCCAACGGCATCTTCGGCAAGAGCGGAACAGGCAAGACGTTTCTCGCCAGGCTGGTTCTCGTCGGTATTCTGCAGGAGGGCTCGGCGGTCAACCTGGTTTTCGATATGCATAACGAGTACGGCTGGTCAGGAACGAGCGAGGGAGGCAAATCGGTTAAAGGGCTGAAGCAGCTCTTCGTCTCGAAGGTGGCGATATTCGCGCTCGACGCGGAGAGCGCGCGCAGGCGCAAGGTGTCGCCCGATTATGAGGTTATGATAGGCTACGATGAAATCGAGCCTGACGATATCGCTCTGCTTAAGGAAACTCTGGACCTGACCGACGCGGCGGTAGGGGTGCCGTACCGGCTGGCCCGGCATTACAGGGGTCGCAAGTGGCTGGAGGAGTTTCTGTCCGTCGAAGGCAAGGATGCGCTGAATGAACTTGCGGAGAGCCTGGGTGAACACGAGGCGACGCTGGCCGCGCTGCACCGCCGTCTCAGCGTACTCAAGCGCATGCCGTTCCTGGTTTCCGAGGCGAAGGGCAGCGCCATCGACAGCATTCTATCGTATCTTGAGCGCGGCATACATGTCGTCCTCGATTTCGGGCGTTACGGCGACAACACGGCTGCTTACATACTCGTTGCCAACCTGCTCACGCGGCGCATACATGCCATGTATCGCGAGCGAACTGAGAAGGCGCTGGCCGAGGGCGGAACAAAGCCCCGTCCCCTTGTTATCACGATAGAGGAGGCGCATAAGTTCCTCAGCCGCGAGCTGTCGGGGCAGACGATATTCGGAACCATCGCCCGCGAGATGCGTAAGTATAACGTGACGCTGCTCGTGGTCGATCAGCGTCCCAGCGGCATCGACGAGGAGATAATGAGCCAGCTGGGCACCAAGATAACGTGCCTTCTGGATAACGAGAGGGATATCGACAGCGCGCTCACCGGAGTGTCGGGCAAGGGCGAGCTCAAGGCCGTGCTGTCCAAGCTGGACAGCAGGCAGCAGGCGCTAATCTTCGGGCATGCGGTTCCGATGCCGGTGGTGGTGAAGACGCGCGATTACGGCACTCCGGAATCGTACAAAGAATTCGGACTTCGCGATGCGCTGGAGTGCAAGAAGGAATCGGATAAGGATTTGAAAGACCTGTTTGCGGAGTGAGTATTTGAAATCCCCCTCATTCCCCCTTTGCTAAGGGGGAGGTGACAGGGCTGCAAGGAGGTGGAGAATGAAGATGCTGAACTTTAGGAAACCGCGGGCAAAGAAGAAATGGATGGATGGGGAGGATTTCCCGCCGGATTACTCGGAGCATGCCAAGAGCGGCAGGAAACGCGATAAATTCCCATGGCTGATAAAGGTTGTAGTTTTCGGTCTGCTGCTGGCTGGGGTCGGAGCTTTCTTTGGCCTTGCGCTGAAGTGGGCCGGGGACGGCTACGTGCATCTGTATCCGGGGTCGTGGAGCTGGTGGGAGTCTATTCGCCTGGGCTTGTGCGTGATGGGGTCTTTCGCCGCCGTCGCGGTAGCCGCCGGATTCGTAGCCATTTTGATCCGCCCGTTCTGGGTGGCGGCGCTTTGCTTCCTCGTCTCTTCATTAGCTTTGTTCCTCACGTTTGAGATTTCGATACTCAGCCTGGTGGTGTCGGCTATCTATTTCGTCATGGGGCTTATTTATCTTGCCGGGGTCAGGACGGAGATCGCTCATCGCATAAGGTTTTCCGTGTGGCAAATACGCAGCAGCCAGACCATTTTCCTGGTCGTTCTCGTCGGCCTGGCATGTACCAGTTTTTATTTCGGGTATGCGGACCGCATAGACAGGGAGGGATTCAACCTTACGGATGAGAGCATAAGCACCCTGGTCGAGTTCGCGGAAAATCACATAATAGACAGGGTTGTGCCGGCAAGCATGACCTATCCGCAAAAGCAGGAGATACTGCAGAAATTACGCCTCTATCTGGACGAAGAGGTGCAGGAGGATATGGAGCCGTATGAGGATTATATCCCCATGGCGTTTACCGCTATCGCTTTCTCCGTAATGATGCTGGCGACGTTTGTGCTTTCCTGGCTGCCGCTTCTTCTCCTGTCGCTGGTGTTCTTTATATTGCTGCGGCTTAAGCTCGTGAAAAGGAAAGCGCAACCTGTGGAAATTACCAGGCTGACCATCCAGTAAGGCTCAAGGTAGACGACTCATGGCAAGCATCCGGAGCCGCTCGAATAATCATCCTTTCATCGAAGAGTTGACAGACTGTATCGATGCCCAAGATGCTTTCAGGGTTATCAAGGATTATACTTGGAGTTTCTTTCTGGACAGCGGCATCAATCCATACGGCCTGGGTCGGTATTCTTTCATCGGCAGCGACCCTTTTCTTGTGCTCATCAGCCGCGGCAGTGAAACCAGTCTCGTTTCGCGCGACGAAAGGATTTATGTCAGCGGCAATCCCTTCGAAATTTTAAGGGAGCAACTGGCTCGATATAACATCGATTCGTCGAGGTGTCCGGTGCCGTTTGCGGGAGGGGCTGTCGGTTATTTCGGATACGACCTGTGCCACTTTATCGAGAAGCTGCCGGCTACCGCGACGGATGATATGATGATTCCAGACTGCTGCGTGGCTTTCTATGATTCCGTCATCGCTTACGATCATGTCGAGAATAAAGCTTACGTCGTTTCCACGGGACTGCCGGAGGTCGATGAAATTCGAAGGGAGAGAAAAGCTGGACAGCGCGTCGAGGAGCTGAAACAGCTTGTATGTAGTAACGGTCGAAGTGCTGATAGGGGACATGCTGGAGAAAAGTCGTCTCGCCTTCGGGTTATAGAATCGCAAAACGGGGCGGAGGTTTACTCCAACTTCACGCGCGATGAATATATCAAGGCGGTGGAAGCCGCTATAGAATACATAGCGAACGGCGACATCTTTCAGGTGAACCTGTCGCAGCGCTTCGAATCGAAACTGCCCTGCGACCCGTATGAATTGTATCTGCGGCTGCGCGGCGAGAGCCCGGCACCCTTCGCCTGCTACCTGAATTTCGGGGATGTTACCGTCGCAGGCGCTTCTCCCGAGAGGTTCCTGCGCGTTTCGGGCGGCCGCGTCGAGACCAGGCCGATGAAGGGCACGCGCCCGAGGGGGCGGTCGCCGGCCGAGGACGAGGCGCTTGCCGCCGAGCTTTTGAGCAGCGGGAAGGATCGCGCCGAGAATATCATGATCGTGGACCTGGAGAGGAACGACCTCGGCAGGGTGTGCGAATACGGCTCGGTAAAGGTCGATGATTTGTGCACACTGGAAAAATACGCGACGGTGTTTCAGCTTACATCCACCGTCGAAGGCAAGCTCGGACGGGGCAACGACAGGATCGATCTGCTCAAGGCCGCCTTCCCCGGCGGGTCGATAACAGGCGCGCCCAAGGTGCGGGCCATGGAGATAATAGATGAGCTCGAGCCTACGAAGAGGGGCATCTATACCGGCTCGGTCGGCTACCTGGGATTCGACGGCGGCATGGACCTGAATATCGTGATACGCACCTTCGTCATCAAAGGTGACAGGGTCTGCTTTCAGGTCGGAGGCGGCATCGTAGCGGATTCCGATCCGGCGATGGAGTATCAGGAGACGCTGGACAAGGCGCGGGCGCTCACGGCGGCGCTGGGTTTGAAGAATACGGCCGGAAGTTTAAGGAGTTGATATGTCGGCAAGAAAATATCCCGCGGGGTCTAACGAGGATTTGATCATCAATACGCTGCCCAAGATCGTTAGCGGGTTCAAACAGTTCATCGAGGTGTCCCAAGGTTTCCTGCGCGACTTTCAGCTCGACCTTGAGCTTATATCCGCGGGGACGGATGATTCCGCCCAGATGATAGAGGACCTGCAAAAGAAGATGAAGGGCCTGCAGAGGGAGATGCTGCACGCGGCCAAGACGGCCGAGCGTTTCCAGGAGACGATAAACGAAATGAAGAAACGTCTGGAAGCTTAGACGTGGCGGTTCTTATAATCGACAATTACGATTCTTTCGTCTTCAACCTGGCGCAGTATGTCGGGCGCGCCGGATACGAGCCGACGGTGTACAGGAACGATGCTATCGCAGTCGAAGATATCGAGCGCATGAGCGCGTCTCATATCATCATATCGCCCGGGCCGAAGTCGCCTCTGGAGGCGGGCGTATCGAACGATGTGGTGCGTCACTTTGCCGGCCGGGTTCCGATCCTGGGGGTTTGCCTGGGGCATCAGTGCATCGGGTATGTGTACGGGGGGCGCATCGAGCGGACGCGCCCGGTTCACGGGAAGCCGTCGCTCATATACCATGACGGCAACACCATATATTCCGGCGTGGAAAATCCCTTCGATGCGGGACGCTATCATTCGCTCGCCGTGTGTCCGGGTACGCTGTGCGACGACGTCGCCGTCACAGCCTCCACGTCGGACGGTCATATCATGGGCATCCGCCATCGGCGGTATGCGGTCGAGGGCGTGCAATTCCATCCCGAGTCTGTGCTGACCCCGGCCGGATACGATATGATAGGTCGCTTTCTCGCTATCTCCAGCCCGGTATGGGGTGAGGATTTTTAGAGATGGAGCAGTTGGTCTATATCAACGGCGAGCTCGTTAGCAGGGACAAGGCTCGCATATCGGCCTTCGATCGCGGTTTCCTCTACGGCTACGGTCTTTTTGAAACGATGCGTTCTTACAACGGCCGCGTTTTTTATCTCGACCGTCACATAGCCCGCCTGGCCGATTCGGCGGCCTTCCTGGGCATAAAAGAGGCGCTTGAGCCTGAAAAACTGGAGGGCGGCGTGTTGACGACGCTCAAGGCTAACGGCCTTGAAGATGCGCGCATCAGGTTGACGGTCACGGCGGGTGAGGGCAGCCGCGGTATCGCCCTTCCGTCGACCGGAAATCTTACAACAATAATTACTGTTGAGGCGCTTTCTCTTCCGTCTGTCGAGAAATATTCAAAAGGCCTGCGTACCTCCATCGCCAGCATCAGAAGGAACAACAAGTCTCCGCTGTGCCGCATGAAGACGCTGGGGTATATGGAGAACATGCTGGCTCACACAGAGGCCGTCGGCGCCGGATGCGACGAGGCCATACTGCTCAATACCGATGGCTGCGTGGCCGAGTGCAGCGCCAGCAATATATTAATAGTCGAATCAGGCAGGGTCGTAACTCCTCCGGTAGACGCTGGAATACTACCCGGCATCACGCGCGGCATCGTCATCGATCTGGCCGCAAAGCTCGACATCGAGTTAATGCAGGAGTCGATCGGTGTGGAAAGACTGAAGAAGGCGCAAGAGGTATTTATAACGAACTCGGTCATCGAGATAATGCCAGTCGCTTCGATTGAAGGCAGAGAGGTCGGTATGGGCTGTCGCGGCAAAATCACCGAGCTTCTTACTGCGGAATACAGGAAGCTGACCTGGTCTTCCATTCGTTGACCGTGCTTGCAAGACCGTGTTATCATAGCTGAATTTAAGCGAGGTTACATCAGTGGGAATATTCGATAAGGTACTGAAGAAAAGCAAGGAAGGCTGGTTCAGCAAGGTAACCACGCTTTTTGAACGGAGCGCGATAGAGGATACGCTCTGGGATGATCTGGAGGAGTTATTGATTTCGGCGGATGTCGGGATGGACACCGCCGCGAAACTGATCGAGCGCGTTAGAAGCAGGGCCAGGAGCGAGAAGCTGGACAGCAGCGATCAGGTGTACGTTGCGCTCAAGCAGGAGATGGTCGATATCCTGAACGTATCGATTCCATCGGAGGAGAAGCATGCTTCAGCCCGGCCGCTGATCGTGCTGGCGGTCGGCGTTAACGGCACCGGCAAGACGCTGTCCACTGCCAAGCTGGGGAACATATATATTAAGAAGGGGAAAAAGGTAATAATCGCCGCTGCGGACACGTTCCGCGCTGCGGCTATCGAGCAGATACGGATCCTGGGAGAACGCATCGGGGCCGATGTCGTCTATCACAAATCGGGCGCCGACCCCGGGGCGGTGGTATTCGACGGCCTGGAGGCGGCGCGGGCGCGCGGGGCGGACGTGCTGCTGATAGATACCGCGGGGAGGCTGCACACCAAGTTCAATCTCATGGAGGAGATGAAGAAGATAAAGCGGGTCATCTCCCGCAGCGATCCCGGCGCTCCCCACGAGGTATTCCTCGTTCTGGACGCTACTACGGGGCAGAACGGCCTTTCCCAGGCCAAGTATTTCACCGAAGCCGTCGATGTGACTGGGATCATTCTGACCAAGCTGGACGGCACGGCCAGAGGCGGCATCGTGCTGGCGATCTGCGATCAGCTCAAGATACCGATCTTGTATGTCGGAACTGGCGAGGGCATAGACGATATCGCCCCGTTCGACGCGCAGGCATTCGTCGAGGAGCTTTCCTCTTGATCGACGAAAAGGGGAATATAGTTGTTAAGAAATAAGCACTTCTTGCTTGGTGCCGCGGTCTCCGCGGTTCTGCTTTTCCTGTTTCTATACAGGACGGATTTTGCCGAGATGGGCCAGGCGTTAAAGGAAGCGAACTACGTCTACCTCATCCCCGGCGTGCTCATCTATTTCTGCGGCGTCTACCTCCGCGCCTGGCGCTGGAAATTTTTTCTGAAACCGCTGGGAGAGTTCTCTTCCTTTCGGCTATTCCCGCTGGTGGTCATCGGATTTATGGTTAATAATTTATTACCCGGGCGACTCGGTATAGTTGTCAGAGCTTATATTCTGGGAGAGAAAGAAAACATAAGCAAGATGGCGGTCGGTGGAACCATGGTCGCCGAGCAGGTTTTCGATGGGATAATACTGTTTGTGTTAGCTTTATTCATATCGATAGTGGCCCCTTTATCCGGCAGGATCGAGCAGGCGGTTGATGTCGCGGCCGGCCTCTTTTCGGTTGCATTGCTCCTATGTTTTTTGCTTGTTTTCTCAGAACGGTTCAGGAACAGGGTGATAAATTTTCTGCTGCTCATATTGCCCAGGAGATGGCGCGACGCCGTGAAGGCATGGCTGCTTAATATGATAGACGGTTTGAGATTCATGCGCAGCCCGAAACAGCTTCTTGTTACATTGACATTCTCAGTGCTGGTCTGGCTGTGCGAGGCGGGATTATTTTACATGACGGCCCGTTCCTTCGATCTCGGGCAACCGTATTATATTATGTTGCTGGTCACGTCGGTCGCTAGTCTGAGTTGGGCGCTCATATTCGTTGCTCCCGGAGGCGTCGGTCCTTTCGATTATTTCTGCAAACTGACAATGATGCTCTTCATACCTGCCGGAGTTGCCAGTTCGGTTTATGAAGCTTCGGTGAGCGCTTATGTCATCGTCCTGCATGCCGTTATCCTCTTCCCCGTGATAGCGCTGGGTTTTGTGTTCTTGTGGAAAGAGAATTTCTCCCTCGCGAAAGTGAAAGCGATCGGCCGTAATCAGAGGTCTCAGAAGCTGTAATCGCTGACTTATGAGTCTGTATTACGCCTGATTCAACGTCGGCAGCGAATAATGCGTTTCCTATGCGGTCGAATAAATCCGGGTGTTTCAGGCTGTTTCCAGTCCGAGGGGAGATCTAGATGTCTGCTTCCGGTCAGGCGTAGATTTGCCGGCCTACCATATCCAGTGCACCATCCATTGCATCATATCCCAGTAGGCGTTTGACATGGGCAATCCTGATATTGCGGGGAAGCAGAAGATAAAGCATGCGACATTAAGAACAAGATAGGTTTCTACAACCCATTTCCCCCACCTGAATCTTTTCCACAACCACTCAGCCCACAGGGTGATTGCAAGAATGACGAAGATCAAACTCGGATAGAAATGATATAGGAAGACCACCCGGCTGATAGGTATAAAGAAGAGCCATTGAGCGAGGAACGGTATGAGGATAAACAAAGCAACCTCGCGTTTGTCGCCGAGCTCGCGCCATAGGTGACTGAGGACCCTTGAAGTTATATTTATGGTTCGGAGCAGAATACTGGCAAGCCATCTGATGACTACCATGACGGTGTGTTTCTTGCCTATAACGTGTGAAAGGAGATAGTCAGACCCTGCGACGGAATTCTCAGCCCTGCCCTTCAAGCTGTTTGCAAACCAGTTGATGACAATAAGCATAGTAGAGGTCATCGCCGGTATTGTCATCCACCACAGGGCCGCGTTGCCGAAACTGGCGATATAAGCGCGGGTGTTAGGGAAGTATCCTACGTAGAACCATACCGGGTTCAGCATCAGTGGCCAGGTGTACCAGGGTGAGCCGCTTGGATGGGGTGACGACAGAGTGGAATGGAACATGAAACTATCCCACTGTATCTTCCACCAGCCGTTTTCAGGATTGCCGTGTTCCAGGGGAGCGACAAAATAGATTATATAGGAAAACATATAGACGGCTACCGATGCCCCCAGGCCGGCTACGAACCAGGCTATTTCACCTTTTCCGATCTTCCTTTCGCGCACCTTCTGAATGACCAGCAGCAGCATCAAGCCCACAAAGCCGTACATTACAAACCACTTAGTGGAAAATCCGAGGCCGAAGAATAACAGGCTCCAGAAAAGGAACTTGCCTCCGTGAGCTGTATCCTGCAAGTATCGGTAGAAGAAATAGACCATTCCTATATAAAAGAGGATGATAAAAGTATCCGGAGTAGCGATCCTGGCCTGCGCGAAGTGCATGCAGTCGAATGTGAGCAGGAAAGCGGCGATAAGCCCGGCCCGCGGGGTCCCGAACATGCGCCTTGCGAGCAGGAAAATGAGAACGATTGCTAGAGCGGCAAAGAGAACTCCCGCGATGCGCCAGGCGAATGGATTATGACCAAAAATACCTATACTGGCAGCGATTATCAGCTTGCTCAGCGGCGGATGGTCCCAGCTCGTCTGGCCTTTCCAATCCGTTATCTCATTGTAATTCAGGTAGGCTTCCGCCGCCCGAACGTAGTATATTTCGTCGAAATACGTGGTTGACCTGGATGCTCCGGGATTGTTTACAAGATGCTGCTCGTCGATGAGGGCGTTAGCTGTCGTTACATTGCCCGTTGTTGAGATGCCGCTTATGGCAAGCTTGTTTTCCCCCGAGAAAACGGCCACTTCACCTATTAGTCCGGAGTTTCCTTTAAAGGCGAGACGGATATACCTGGTATCCTGGCCCAGATCGGCATATTCCCACTTGCGGCAGATGTCGTGGTACTGAGAATTTCTAGCGAAGGTCCAATTGTTCGCAGTGCCCCAGTAGATATCAACATCAACCCTGCTGTAATCCTGAATGAGGAAGTAGACTCTGTCTACATGGACGGTATCGCCCAAGTCTAAATATACTTCCTCCGGATCACTCTGAGGGGAGAAGTCAGAGGCGGGCATGCGGATATCTCCCAGGTTCCAGATAGCCGTGGCAAGGAAGATAATAACCAGGGCTGCCAGTGCGAGAAGGTGCCGCCGGCGTGCGAACATCCTTCGGACTGGAGTTGAATGTATATTATCGTTTCCTCCAGCCTCGGGTGAGATGGGAGTAGCTTCTTTTGATGTCATCTCCGGTGAAGAATCAGACAAAGTTTTCATCTAAGTTCCTCAATAGCAGGTTTGCGGCGCTGAATCCTCCAGAAATATATGGTAGCGGACAGGAACAGAATTATATTAACTGGAGCGAGAACGTAGAGGGACCAGTGTCCATCCGGAATGAAGGCCTCCGCTTTCAGCTTTGATAAAACATAAGCCAGGTTGGCCAAGAAGGTTCCTGTTAGCCCTATATAAAGCCACGGCGTCATGCGTTTAAGTGTAAAACGTCCATTCCAACTCATGACTAGAAGAGCGAGAGTTGGGAAGAGATATCGCTCGTGCATCCTGGTCATGAGCATGAAGAAGCCGAACATGAGCAGAAAGACCGCAAATATCGCCGCTTTTTGCTCATATCTACGATGAAGCTGCCACATGATAAAAATCACAAAAGCAACAAACATAATAATACCCCACACCTGGTAGCTCAATCCCATGTGAGGTATGGTGTCCGGCTTCCAGAAGCCAAGGAGCGCCCAGAAATTGTAGGCGTTAAGGCTGTTATATTCGTATACGCCATATCCGGAGTATTTGTCGATCAAGAAGGTTATCGGGCCGCCGTTCCAATTGAGAGGAGCGATGAAAAGAAAGACGGAGGCTATGGATACCAGACCGCTTGATATGGCGCGTTTCCATCTCCCGTTTCTCAGTATTATATAGGCCAATACAGGAAGAAGGACGATACTCTGAGGCTTGGTTAGTATGGCAAGGCTGAAAAGTGCTCCCGAAATCTCATATCTGGAGCGCATAAGTGCATAAAGAGAGGCGATCATGAAGAAGGTATATATCGAGTCAAATTGTCCCCACACGGCAAGATCGAAAATGATAGCTGGATTAAAGGCATACACTGTCATGGCAATCAGGGCGGGTAGAAAGGAATAATTTGATCGGACGAAACGGAAGATGAGATAAGCTGTGGCCAGATCGAACAGGTTTTGAGGCAGCTTGATAAGAAAGTCCAAGCTGTTCGGACCTATGGTATGAGCGAGATTACCGAATATCCAGAAGATGTATATGTTGAATGGCGGGTAATCGCACCAACTTGTATTAGTGTAGAAATTATGCAGTCCCCCTTTGGCAGCGGTATCGTACCATGCCTTGAAGCAGTTTTCGTCTATATAGTATCCGTGATAACGGAAAAGGAGAAGTCGGATAATGAGAGATATCGCGAGAACGGCTATGACCAGAACAATCTGCCATCTGCGTTGAGAGGCGAAGCGTTGCAGTTTTTCTAAGGCTTTAGTCTGCATTCTCGTTTGACTCTAACTCGATAAACTTACGCTGATGTCCAATATTTATTGGAGTGGTCATATTGTCGCACAGATACCATGACAGCGGCAACTATTACGGGTTCACTCGGTATATCTCTACGTCCTGATTTTGATAAACCAGGGCATATCTCTCGATATGGTTGGCGAACTCTGTTAAACTATCCAGCGAATACCTCTCCTTTTCCACCTTGCCGATAAATATGTATTCAACGTTGTACTTTCTCAGTAAGGCAAGCGATTCATCGCTGCCGGGAGCATTGTAAATACTATCCGTTTCCGTATCTCGTCCTGATACCATATCCCAGGAGCCCCGCCACATCACTTCATGTGTAAGCCAGCCTATGACAGTAGGCAATCCGGTCATGGTTGCAACATGTGATGAAAAATCATACGCTTCGCCGGGTGCCTCCAGTATGACAGGCTGCCCCTTTATATTTAAGTTTATCCATTGAATCGCTTCGTAATCGTCAGGCGCTAGGGTTTTAACGTAAGCTACTCCGTCTAGCGTCCCTCTACCGATCCCGAAATAGTCGCGTTGGCTGCTTGTCCATCCCACTGTTTGTCCTACAGGCTGAATTATGGAGGCTAGAACAAGAACAATGAGAAGAACAATCCAAAAGACCTTAAGCTTTCCCTTGGTATTTTCCAACACCCAGAATATCCCGTATGCCGATGCTATACCCAGGAAAACCCACAGAGGTAAATAAAATTTCATAACCGTATTGAATCTTTCCCATGGAGATGGCAAGGAATCGGCTATGAAAAAAACCTCACAGAATAGAGCAATTAACGCTCCCATGAGTATAAAAAGCATCATAAATCCCGCCTCATTTTGTCCGCGGGCTTTCCATATGCAATATAGGGGCACCAGAATCAGAGGGATAAGGGTTAATAAGAGCTGGAAATCTGTTAGGAAAGAGATCAATGCTATGGCAATAGTCAAAGCCGCTATTACAATAAGCGCTCTCACTTTAAACAGCTGTTTCTTGAGTGAAACGTAGAAGAATGCAAATACCACGAATAAAAACAGGGCAAAGAGTTCAATGAAATCGGCTAGATCAGTTCTGATGTGGACCACACCAATACCATGGGTCCCGCCCCAATTTCTGGTAACAAAGTAAGGCACATACAATATAAGGCTTACTATTATGATACCTAAGACGCTCTTCTTGCTGAGCTTTATCTTGAGCAGTATGAAAGCGAGTAATGTAAATGCAGCGTATAGGGGATAATCCCATGTATTGATGATAGAGAAAAATCCCAAGCTAACGCCTAATATAAGTACAGTTAGTAATGAATCCCATCTCGTGCTCTTAATAGCTTCGTCGCTTTTTCTGAGCAGTGAAAATATAAGTGTGATGTACATAAGCTGAAAGGGGATGGTTATAGTATGTGCATGCAAATCACCTTGCAGAAAAGCAGCATAAGGGTACAGGTTCCCAGTGTTAGGTATCACACCAGCACTTACATCGAAATTGAGAATCCATTCAGAAAAGCTGCTTGCTCCTGTAGCGCTATGGCCCAGCAGGTCATGGTGGAAGACAAAGGCAAATAGTTGAAATACTCCTGAGCTGAACCCGGCGAAACAAATGAAAACGACAGCAATAAAACCGTAGAGTTTCCTTTTCGTGATGTTATATGCGATTCCGTATGAGGCACTAGCGATAAGGCCCAGGAACATTGCTACTGCCAGGTTATAACATATTGAGGACGGCACTTTCGATATCATGGTCAATATGGCAGTAACGAGTTGTCCACCGTAATAGTAGGAAAGACTGGTGCCGGCAAGCCATGGATCAGCGGGTGGGAAATAGTCGCTGCGCAAAATGGATTGGAGGAAAGCAAAGTCCGTGAAATCTTCGGTGTACGCATAGAAAATATCCGGCTTATATCGTAAATAAACCAGAAATAGCACGAATACGATTGTGAAGATTGCCTCGCTGATCAGCATCTTGCGCAGCGGCAGATTCTTCAGGTTTAAATTCTTTCTGCCCAGATAGCAAGAAAGGATTAGTAGGATTAGCGCTGAGACAGAGATGTTGGCATATCCGAATTGAAGTATGTGTATGCTGGCAAGCAGCCATGAAAGATATGTTACGAGGAGCAACCCTAATATTTTGGTGATGGAGTAGCCTTTATCCGGCAGACTTAAGCAGATCCTCGATACCAGAGGGAAGGTTATCAGCCCTATAACCAGCAGTATGAGCCACCAGATTACGGCATATGCCACCTGTATCATCTAATTCAACCCTGTGCTAAGAGGATCGACTAAACGCTGCGGATCTGCGATCCTCGGATGGTACGGCTATGCTGTCAGTATCAGACCATCCAATCGAACTTATTGAAGGATAGTGTTCCCCAGAGATTGATGCAGCAGCATAAGACAATTACAGCTATTTTAAATCCATCCAGGCGATAGCGCATGCCAGATGCCACTAATAGAATCATGAAAGGCAGTATATCCAGGCTGAAGCGATATCCAAACTGGAGGAAACCGACCGCTCCATAGGTCACCAGTGGTATTGAAGTGAGCAAGAGAGCTAACATGGCCGCAAGCGTCATCTTGCTGGCCTTCGGGTGAGCCAGGAACATGTACAGCAGGGCTGGGGTGGTGAAGAAAAGTCCCAGGCCCATGAACGAAGGTTTGAAGAATGGGAATGTATCGCTGATTACGGGGCCTTGGAACAGGATTGCATTCAGCTGCCGCGGTAGGTAGCTTAAGCTGAAGAGCCCTTTGGCAAACAGAGGCTGGTCAACAAATTGGCCGCGTTCATATCCTAAGTTGATAGTACCGTACTCACCGTAGGTAAAGAGAAGGTACAGTCCGCCCATGATAGCTAGAGCGCTACCGAGAAGCACGAGACGGCGAATTATATGTCCCCGGGAACTTATTCCCCGGCTTACTGTATAGGCAAAGAAGGGGAAGGTAAGGAAAACGGGTAATCTTGACAGTCCGGCCATTCCCACGAATAAACCTATAAGCAAAGGGCGGTTCTTTCCCGTGGTTTCAATCAAGGCAGCCATTAAGAAGAATACTGCCGATACATGGGCAAACATCCATACGCTGCCACAAGTGGAAACCCACCAGAAGTTTGTTCCCAGAGCTACCAGCACGGTCATGGCTACACGAAATCGGAGATTCCAGCCGAGCTGCTTAGCTGCTACCCAAAACAAACCTATGGCAGCAGCCCCTACAATCATTGATATGATAGCTTGATTTGTACTGACTCCCCAGATAGCGACGCAGGGCAGCGTGAATATGGTAGGTCCGGGCGGTTCCATTACGAAACCCTTCTCTCCGTATCTGGCCAGCTCTAACCATGAAGGCGCATTTTCCAGATAAAGCCGACCATGGAGAAAGGCGTCTGCGAGACGAACGTAGTGGTCGTAGGGTGTGGAGCCCGAGCTTGTGACGAAATAGATAACAAAAACCAGGGCAGCTATACATAAAGCTTGAAACCATTTGTTGGGGAGCGTTTTCTGCATGAATGTGCTGAAGGCCTGGCCCAATGTTGGAGGTCTTTTGATCGAGAACTTACTATGGCGCTTCGGTGAGGCGTCATCGATTTTAGCTTCCCCTTCGGGAGCACGGTTATCGATAGACATCTCGTCGCTGCTCATCTGGCTGCTTTCAGAGTGTAATTTATGTATTATACACTAGTAGTGGAATGTTTCCTATCATATTGCCCTGGACGATGCTGCCCAGTTGATTTTAGTAGCGGTTTGATAAGTCAGGCGATAATCCTCTCTACTCAATTGCGTGGTTTTCCTGTAGAATACACCCATAGATTTTATGAGCGAGAAGATGACCCCCCTTAGACAGCAATACCTCCGTATCAAAAAGAAGTATCCCGATACCATCGTGTTCTTCCGCCTGGGAGATTTCTACGAGACGTTCGACGATGATGCCAAGCTCGTGTCGAAAGAGTTGGAGATAGTGCTCACAGCGCGGGAGATGGGCAAGGGCAACAAGGTGCCGCTGGCGGGAATCCCGTATCACGCGCTCGACAACTACCTTGCACGGCTCATCAACAAGGGGCACAAGGTCGCTATCTGCGAACAGCTCAGCGATCCCAAGGCTGCCAAAGGCCTCGTGGACCGCGATGTCGTGCGTGTCGTTACGCCGGGCACCGTGGTCGAGCCGGGACTGCTGAGAGGCAACGTTAATAACTATCTGGCGTCGGTAGTGGTAGAAGGACAACAGGCCGGAGTCGCCTACGCAGATATAACCACCAGCGAATTTCAGACCACGCAGCTTCCGGCTGAGCGTATGCAATCGGAGCTGGAGCGCCTGCGCCCGTCGGAGATACTGGCGCCAAAGGATGTAGAGGTTCAGGCCGCTGCTCCGGTCACACCCGTCGACGTTCAGTATTTTGAGCTGGAGGCCACGAGGCATCTCCTGCGCGAGCATTTCGGCACGTCGTCGCTTGAGGGCTACGGCTGCGAGGGCCTGCCGCTGGCGATACGCTCGGCCGGGGCCATCGTGCACTATCTGGGTGAGACGCAGAAGCCGGCGCTGAAGCAGTTGACCGGATTGTCGACGTACAGCACAGAGTCGTTCATGACGCTGGACCCGCAGACGCGCCGCAATCTGGAGCTTTTCCAGACGTTCCGCCAGGACAGGGAGGGCTCCCTGCTCTCGGTCATCGACCTGACCAGGACGCCGATGGGGGCCAGGCTGCTGCGGCGCTGGGTGGGGCAGCCGCTTCTGGACGTGGTGCAGCTCAACCGCAGGCTGGATGCGGTGGAGTGGTTCCATGGCGATACGCGCCGCCGAGCTAAAGTCGTGTCGATCCTGGCGAAAATCGTCGATATCGAAAGGATCATCAATCGTATCAGGGGAGGAATCGCAACTCCTAGAGAAGTGGTGGCGCTGCGCCGCAGTCTCGAGGCGTCGTCCGAGCTGCGCGATGCGATTCAGAAGGAACAGTCGAGTGATGTCGCATGGCTGTTTCAGAGCGTCGATCCGTGTGGCAAAACGGTCGAACTGATATCGAAAGCCATAGCCGATGAGCCTCCGCAGAACCTGGGCGACGGGGTCATAAAGCCGGGGTTCTCGCCGGAGCTGGATTCCATCAGGGTTGCGGCTAAGGACGCAAAGAGCTACCTGGCGAACCTGGAGCGCGCCGAGCGCGAGCGCACGGGCGTGAAGTCGCTCAAGGTCGGCTATAACAGGGTCTTCGGATATTACATCGAGATATCGAACACGAACCTGCAGCAGGTGCCCGACGATTATATCCGCAAGCAGACGCTGGCCAACGCCGAGCGCTTCTATACGCCGCAGCTTAAGGAATATGAGTCGCTCATCCTCAATGCGCAGGAGCGCCTCGCCGAACTCGAAGGAAACCTGTATCGGCAGGTGCTGGGGCAGACCGGGCTTGCGGCGGAGCGCATACTGGATACGGCCTCGGCGATAGCTCAGATCGATGTATTCTCGTCGCTGGCGGAAGTTGCGGTGCGTTCCGGCTACGTCCGGCCTGAATTGAACGAGGGCAACGTCATCTCGATAACTAACGGGCGTCATCCCGTGGTGGAGCGCATGCTGGATGGCGAGCCTTTCATACCTAATGACACCTACCTGTCGAACGATGAAACGCAGATGATAATACTCACCGGGCCCAACATGGCGGGCAAGTCGACGTATCTGAGGCAGGTGGCTCTCATCGTGTTAATGGCGCAGGTTGGCAGTTTCGTCCCGGCGGACGCGGCCACTATCGGCATCGTCGACCGCATATTCACCCGCGTTGGTGCTCAGGACGACTTGTCGACGGGCCGCTCAACGTTCATGGTCGAGATGGAGGAGACGGCCAATATTTTGAACCACGCCACGCCGCGGTCGCTGCTGATATTGGACGAGATCGGGAGGGGCACCAGCACCTACGACGGCATCTCGATAGCGCAGGCCGTCGCCGAATACATACACAACCATCCCAAAATGGGCGCTAAGACCATATTCGCCACGCATTACCACGAGCTGGTCGATTTGTCGAATTTCCTGCCGAGAGTCAAGAATTTCAACGTGGCCGTCGCCGAGGAGAACGGGCGGGTTATCTTCCTGCGGCGCATGTTGCCGGGGGGCGCCGACAAGAGCTACGGCATCCACGTGGCGCAGCTCGCAGGTCTGCCGCGCGCGGTGGTGCATCGCGCCGAGGAGGTGCTTACCGGTCTTGAGGATAAGCGGCATGTTAACGGCAAGATAAAAGCGGCCTCGTCTTCTCAGCTTCCACTCTTCGTCGGTGATACAGCGTCGTCCGAGATCTCGGAGGAATTGTCGCAGTTGGAGCCGGATGCGATGACGCCGCTCGAGGCGCTGAATAAATTGTACGAGCTGAAAAAGAAGGCGCAGAATAAGTAATTTTATACAGGACTACCCAAAATCCGATTTTAATAGTACAATTGCGCAAAGGGTGTCTAGAGCGAATACAGTAAGAAGAAAGGAGCAGGACAATGAGAATAGCAGCATCTATTATTACTGTGATCTGTGGTATCGTGGTAGTGGTCGGCGTATTCTTGGCGTGGGTTGAGGTATGTGGCTGGGGAATTTGTATGTCTATGTCGGGATGGGATGCGATAGATATGTCAGTAAGCGATGCGATTAATGTTTTGATGATGTTTATCGGCGGAATACTAATGGCGGTTTTTGCATTGCCTGCTTTCATCGTGTCGCTGGCGTCTAAAGGCGGCAAGGCGGCTATAGCCACATTAGGGATTCTATCAATAGTTGCCGGGCTTGTAGCTGTTGGAGGAGGAGTCTGGTTTATGATAGACGCGGCAGTGAATGACCTGTTCAGCTTTGTAGCGTACGGCTTCTATATCGCTTTTGCGGCAGCTATAGTCGGCTTCATATTCGCAATCCTGACAGCCGCGTTTTCCAAAGGGAAACAGGACTGGTAGGACGGGGTCGAGCCGACAAGAAAGAATGTCGGCAGGAGGTTACTTAATGGCAGAGCCTAAGAATATAAATGTGATCCCGACCAAATGCGGCAAATGCTCTTCCGAGAATGTGGAGCGACAGGATATGACGATGTACGGGAGGCTCGGCTTCATGGGGCCTGACTACAGGTTCGATTGTTACATCTGCAGGGATTGCGGGTATTCCGAGTTGTTTTTCCAGAAGGCCGCGTGGATAAAGTGATCTTTGATGCCCATAGAAGTCTTAGCTCCGGAAGTTATCGCCCAGATAGCTGCCGGTGAAGTAGTAGAACGGCCGGCATCGGTGGTAAAAGAGCTTATAGAGAACGCTATCGATGCCGGTTCAACTCAGATCAAGGTAGAAGTAAAGCAGGGCGGGGTTAAGTTTATCAGAGTCGCTGACAACGGCTCCGGGATATCCTCTAATGAAGCATCTCTCGCGTTCCGACGCCATGCCACCAGCAAGGTTCGTGACAGTTCAGACCTCGAAAACATTTCCACCCTTGGTTTCAGAGGCGAAGCGCTCCCAAGTATAGCGGCCGTATCTCATGTTGACATAATCACCAAAACGAATAACGATTCGGTCGGTACGCACTTAGTTCTGCGCGCCGGGGAGATAACCGGGCAAGGGCGCGGAGCCGGCACTCAGGGAACCTCGGTAACCGTAGAGAATCTCTTTCGAAACGTGCCTGCGCGCCTAAAATTCCTCAAGTCGGTCTCTACCGAAAACGCACACATATCGGATCTTGTCAGCCAGTACAGTATGGCTTATCCGGAGATCAGGTTCGAGCTCACGTCCGATGGCAAGGTGGTTCTACAGACGCCGGGCAATGGCAGCCTGCGCGACGTTCTTGTCGCGGTATACGGGCTGAAAACGGCCGAGGCTATGATACAGGTCGGGGACGGCGGCTCGCAGGTATACGGATTCGTCAGTCCACCCTCCCTCGCACGCTCCCGCCGCGACAGCTTGAGCTTCTTCGTTAACCGCAGGTGGGTGAAGAGCGGACTTTTGATCCGGGCGACCGAAGAAGCATACTCAGGTTTGCTCATGACAGGAAAACATCCCATTGCTGTCTTAAACATTTCTGTTCCTCCCGACGATATTGATGTCAACGTCCATCCGGCAAAAACCGAGGTCAGGTTTCGCAGCGAGGGGGAGGTGTTCACACTCGTGCAGCGGGCGGTGCGGGCGGCGCTTGTCGCGGAATCGTCTGTGCCCGATGCGAAAAGGGCGCCGCGTCCTATAGGTTCGACCAGTGCGGTGGTCGGGGCAGGTCGAGCCGCGCTCCAGGAGCGACTGTTTGAGGAGCCAACTCATACGCAGGGGCAGCAAACCCCCAGGGTGTTGCCGGAATCGCGCTTGCCGATACTGCGCATCATCGGGCAGCTCGCTGCCACCTACATCGTAGCCGAGGGGCCAGACGGCATGTATCTAATCGACCAGCACGCCGCTCACGAGCGTATCCTGTTCGAGAAGGTGATGGCGCAGCGGGCCAGGCGTGATGTCGCAGTCCAGGGTATGCTTGAGCACGTGAGCATCGAGTTTTCGCCGCGCCAGGAAAGCATGTTAAAAAGGGCTCAGGAAGCGCTGAAATCCTATGGATTCGCCGTCGAGCCGTTCGGCGGACAGACTTATCTGGTGCGCACCGCCCCAGCCTTGCTCGGCGAGGGCGATATCATCAAGGCGGTTCATGAGATAGTCGACACGTTCTCCGAGGAGGGTGACCGGTCGAAGGCGGAAGAGAAGATCGCCGCCTCGATCGCATGCCACGGCGCGGTCAGGGCCGGCAAGGTGTTGACTATGGATGAGATGACGCGTCTTGTCCTCGATCTGGAGAATGCCGAGTCGCCGCATACCTGTCCCCACGGCAGGCCTACGATGATCCGTTTCTCATCATCTCAGCTTGAGCGCGACTTCGGGCGTATGGCATAGTTGTGAACTTAATCAACCCCCTGTATCCCCCACTCTTGGGGGAAAATAAAAAAAGTTAGGGGACACCCCTATAACCCCGGCAGAGGGAAGACCCTCTGCACACCCTATTCAACGTCGCCGTCATTCCGGTCCCGCATCGGTGTACGGGATAAACTCCGGCCGGAATCCAAGTCGCCTATAGAATCGTAGGGTGGGTTTAACGATAGTGTAACCCACCGATTATTATCCTCACCCTCCGCAGGGGAGAGGGTCAGGGTGAGGGTTATAGCTGCAGGTAGTTGTGGGCGTAGATCATCTTGTTATTCAGTATCGCGACGGTCTTGGCCAGCTCGGCCTGTTTGGCATCGCTCATGTCGAGTATCGATGTGTCGAATTCATCGCCCGCGGCACAGGCGTCATACAGGGCTAAATATGCTTTCCCTGCAGGGGTCGAATCATCGCGGTTCTCCAGGATTCTGATCGTGTCCATCAGCTCTTTATCCAGCGGATCGAGTATGGCTGTATCCATGCCGGCACCCATGAGCATTACTAAGTAGACGCGGTTTAGCACCTTGCGCACGTCGGCGGGGGCGCCGTTGGAGACGTTGGAGAGCCCGCAGGTCATATGCAGCGGCGGCTCCATTATCGATTTAACCACCAGTGCTGTCTGTAGCACCTCGGGCGCGTGCTCCTGCGTGCCGTTCACCGTCATAGCCAGCGGGTCGACGTAGATATTTTGCATCGGCAGTCCGGCAGCCTCGGCCGCGGGCAGCAGGTCCTCGACCAGTATCTGAGCCCGCTCGTCGGCGCTGACGGGCAATCCGGTGGCGCGAAGCGTCAACGTAATGATGCCTACATCATACTTAGCGGCGAGGGGGAACAGCACGCTCATTCGCTTGGGGTCGGCGTTGGTGCTGTTGATGATAGGCTTGCGCTTACAAACTTTAAGCCCGGCCTCGATGGCCTCTGCGTTGGTCGTGTCCAGCGACAGCGGAACGTCAACGACCTCCTGAACGGCGTTGACAATCCAGTCCATTATCTCCGGCCCGGCCTTCTTCTGCGGGCCGATGTTAAGGTCGAGCATTTTAGCCCCGCAGTCAACCTGCTTAATGGCCAGTTTCCGGATGAAGTCCGCATCGCGATTATCGATGGCGGCCCTGACCTCTTTATTGATAATATGAATGCATTCGCCGATAGGTATGAACATAGCTTTATCCTTTAACTGAGATCAAATCGAGACTGGCTACCAGATCTTCAACGCCCAGACGCAAAGGTGAATCGGCGGGCAGTTCGATCAATGGCTTGCCGTTTATCTCCAGGTCGAGCACGTTAGCGTCTTCCCGTATAGCCCCGATAATATCGAGCCCCGCTGTGTCGATCGCCTGCTTGATTTGTGCCGGTATCCCGTCTCGAACTTTGTTGACTATCAATCCGATCCTGCTGACACGGCTGCGTATCTCGCCGATCAGGTCTTTCGTATGCGCCGCGGCTGTAATCCCCCTTATCGAAGGGTCTGACACTATCAGCAGGATGTCCACGTTGCGTGTAGTCTGGCGGCTGATATGCTCCATGCCGGCCTCGTTATCGATTACAACGTAGTCGTAATTGCCCGCCAGCCGGTCGATGCTGTTTCGCAGCCAGTTGTTGGCGGCGCAGTAACACCCGGGCCCCTCCGGGCGCCCCATGGCCAGCAGGTCGATTTTACCGGACTCGACCAGCGCCTCCCTGACTTTGAATTCCAGATAGTCCGGCTTCGGTATGCCGCTGCGTCCGATAGTCTTGCTGTCGAGCATTCCTTCCCGTATGCTGCCGATGGTCTCTTCTAAAGGCAGCCCCAGAGCCATGTGCAGATTGGAGCTCGGGTCGCCGTCGATGGCGAGAACAGTGCCTTTCTCTGACAGCAGATCGATAAGCAGGGCGGCTATGGATGTCTTGCCGACGCCGCCCTTGCCCGCTATGGCTATGGTCGTCGTCATTTTCTTATTTCCAGTTGCGCTTGAGGTATCCGCCGATATCAGCGGCGTCGCGCGGCCCCACCATTATCGTCCAGCCGGGAAGCTCATCCTCGAGCTCGCCTTTGATGATGGCCACGCCGCCCGGAATAATGAGATTCTTATGTTTGATCTTATCGCCCATTCCCGAAGCCTTAAACGCGCGTCCGATCCGTGCGGCATCGAACTTGCCCGCGGCCCAGGCGGTGAGCACGGAGAGCCCCTCCGTATCGCATACCAGGAGCCATGCCGGGAAGCCGGCGGCCTCGAACTCACCGGCGATGGAGAAGTAGGTCAGGGAGAAGTTCGTGGTGACCCCGAGAGGGCTTTGTGCATCGGGGGTTCCCACCTGGTAGATGCCCGGGGTCATCTGTATCGGCTTCTGCGGGTCGGTGTATATGTTCAGGCGCAGCGTGATCAGTGAATAGATTTCAGCAGGATCGAAACGGTCAAGCACCACGATGGATGCATATTTCGCGATTTGTTGTGCCGCGAGCGTAGCGTCTTCGCCGGGGAAGGCTATGGTGGGGAAGCCCAGTGGTTCGAAGCCGGCCTTGATTGCGGTCCTCCTGATCTGAGTCAAAGCCGTGAGCGATGCGCCGAAGTCACGCGCTCCTGGGTCCAGCACAATATCCTGAACGTCCGCATCTATCATCTGCTGCGAAAGCTCCGCGAGAGTGTCGAGCCCGCCCGGTTCGTATATGGCCAGCGGGCAACTGTATTTCTTAGCCAATTCTGACATCTCTTTGTAGTTGTCCCTGGTCGCGGCGTATATCAGCGGCTTCGCAGCGGCGGTTATCTCCAGCACTTTGTCTAACGACGAAACATTATTTGACATAAGAATTAAGGGCAGGTTCGATTTGGTCGTTGTCGCTTCAACACATTTTACAAACGCGTCCGCATCACCCGAAGCGTTATCGACAGCGATTCCATCGAGCTTGAAAACCTTGCCCACGCGCTCGACGCTGTAGCTTGAAATATCGTCAGCCAGCTTCGCGACATTATCGATGGTCTCGGTGTCTTTTATCCGCATGAAAAGACCTGTCTTGTGGAAGAAGGTCTTCTCGTGGCGGAACATCACGGTCTCGTTGCCGACCTCCACCTTGCTATCGCCTGTGCCGATCGTTACCAGCCGTATCGGCGGCCTTGACGCGGTCTCAAGCTGCTTCTTGCTCTCCTCTGAAACGTGGGGGCAGAGCGAGAGCTCGACGGACTTGCCAGCCAGCTTCATGGCGAAGGCCATACATGTGGGGAAGCCGCAGTCCTTGCAGTTGGTTTTGGGCAGGTACTTGTATATTTGAACGCCTGTGAGTGCCATTTATCTCTCCTCCTGTCGGGAGCCCATCAGTTTGTCGATTGTCTTCTTTATAGCTTCGACAGTGCCTGGATGCCGCAGCGTGATGATATCAGCCCCGGCATGCAGCATCGCCATCGCTGTTATTTTCTCCCAAATAATCGCGCGCCGCTCGTTATCGCCCCAGCCCTCGGGGACGTTCTCCGTGGCCTTCGCTTCCTTTTGCCGCCACGATTCAGCTCCCACATTGCAGGTCATGGGCATGGCGGCCATCTTGTCCCCTCCCAGCGCGGCCAGTTTGAGGCGCTCCATGACCGAATAGGAATATTCCAGCCCGTAGCCCAGCGCTCCGACATCGGGGTCCATCAGTATCGCGTCGAGAGGCAGGCCCACCTCGTGCAGCAGGATATTGAGCTGTTTTGCCAGATTGATATCGAGCGGCGTATGACCGATGGCCACATGCCCGTCGGCGATGCAGCTCGCCGCTATGGTGCGGTAATTCTTCTCCTCGCAGTTGCCCAGCGCCACACGCTGTCCGCGGGCGGTTTCAGACGCGGCTCGCAGCACCTCTGCGTCCTTTTCCGTTACCCCGGGGCCAAGAATGATTATGGGAACATCGACGGCGGAGAGTACCGCGTCTACGCTCTTCTTTGCTTGCTCGATTCCGGTGTCGGCTACTTCCGGATGAGCGCTGCGCAGTCGCAACGTTACAATGTCGGCGCCGAATTCCACGACCTTTTTGGCCCATTTCGCCGTGTCCGATACGGCGTCGCCCCACGCAGCTAACAGATTATAGGCCCAGTCGTCCGGTTTACAATCGAGGATCTCGATGGCGACCGCGGGCTTGTTCGGCATTACGCCTTCGAACAGCAGGAACGGCAGCGTGCTCTCTCCGCCTACGGTTACTGACTTGCGCCCGCCCTGGCCGCCCAGCGTGACCTGGTGCACCTTGCCGGTCCATTTCTCGATTGGTACCTGTACTGCCGACATGTATCTTCTCCTTTACGGTTCGAGAGTTACGGATGCATTAATTATGGAACTGATAGATGAAGGTTATCAACCCCCTGTATCCCCCATTCTTGGGGGACTCTAAAAAATAGGGGACACCCCTAAAACCCCGGCAGGAGAAAAATCTCCTGCACCTCTTCTTACTATTGCCAGATGTGGCGATATAGTCATCTTTTTAAATCAGCGGCTCCATGGTCAGCGCGGGATGCCCCTTTTTCTCCAGAAATGGCAGAAGCTCCTCCAGAGTGGTTGCGCTGTCGCCGTCCGCGACCTTATCCATCAGGTCGGGCGCGCCCAGCCGTTCGCAGGCTTCCTTGAGCTCGTCGGCGAACTCTTCTTTGATGTTCTTCGACAACCAGACTACGCGCTTTAACCCGCCCTCGAACGGTATGTATTTGGGACTGGCGAGCCAGCGCTTGCTGTGTCCCATCATCCCCGGCGTCTGCTGACCACCTCCGACGGTTCCCATCATCGAGGTGAAGGTCATCCCGGCGGGCGTCATGCTCGGGTCGTCGCGCGAGACTACTACAAATCCGTTAGCCTCAGGGATGAGCATGGTGACCGCCTCGCAGCAGCCGCAGGTGGTCATCGGCGCGTCCATTATGGAATAGAAGGTGAAGCGGTCGAAGCTGCGGTTGGAGCGCTCGAAAACGAAATTGTTGACCCCTTCCCATTCGCCCTTCTCCGCGTCGACAATTGTTCCCTTAGGCACGGGCTGGTTGGGGCCGGTGGGATTTATCTCGAAAGCGGCGCGACAATCGAGCCATGAGTATGCGCCGCAGAGCCCGGTGCGCTCAGGCGGGATTATGCAGACGTGGTTAGGGGCGAACGACTGGCACAGCGTACAGCTGTAATACGTATCGACGGCCTCGTCGGTTATGCCGGCCATGCGCTCGTCGCGCTCGCGGTAGACCTCGCGCGCTTGTACTGTGAACTTTTCCACTTGAGCTTTCTCGGTATATATCGTTACCTGAACCTTATCGACGATAGCGCCGAAATCGTTGTGCAGGCTGGCGTGTATGATATCGCCAAGGTGCTTTAAACGGAAACCGGCAGAGGCCGCTTTCTTGCTGATGCGTATCCAGACGATGTCCCTCTGCCCGATGTGCTGCACGCCCTCGGCGCAGTTAACGAAATTGTGTATCTGCCGCTCCAGCACCGGCTCGAAATCTTTCTCCATTTTGCTGCCGGCTACTTCCACGATAACGGCAATCGGATTGGCCGAGCCCTCTTCCAGTTCGGTTACCTCGGGGCCGACGACGGTTACCTTGCCGTCCTCGATGTCGTCCATAGCCCTCATCCGCAGCCACTCCAGGCCGGCCGCGTTCTTGCCGCCCCATTCCGCCTGCATATCGTTGCGGCGCACTATCTCGCCCTCGAACGCCGGACCGAAGGACACAGGGATGGGCACCTCGGCGATCTTTAGTTTAATACCGCGCGCCTCGATGCAGCGCTGCACCAGCTTGCGCGCTCGCTCCATGTCATCCGCGCCGGGGATATCGTCGAAAGGCATGCTGATAATTACGTCCTCTACGCCCTCGAGATCGGGTATATCGGTATCGCAGATTATGGGGAAGCCGAAGTTAAGCGCTCCGGCACCCGTCGCCACCTTGATATCGTCCAGCGGGCCCAGACACAGAACGTAAGCCAGACAGCGGTTCTTATTATATTCGATAATGTCCTTGGCGTTGCCCGCCGGTATGTTGCCGAAGCTCATGGCGGCCCTGGCGGCGTAGCCCGCGGCGTATATGGCGGACTCGGTGTCGCTGCCGAGGGGCGCGGTGTAGGTGTTGTATCCCAGCTCGACGCCTTCCTCCAGTAACTGGTCGACAATCGATTTTCCGTCGGACATTGATGACAGGAAAATAAGCTGGCCGCGCGACTGCAGTTCGCGCACTATCTTGACCGCCACCTCGTTGTTCTTAGCGGCGCCGACGATGACGGCGAACCCCGGCATCGATCCGTCCACCATGGCTACGCCCCAGGCGCGCGTCTGCACGTCGCTTATAGGCCCATTATATTTGTATCCGTCCCTTTCCTCCGGCTGCTTACCCTCAACGAACTCGACGCCTTTGATCATCTCCTCGGCAAATAGTGTCGCCACGCCTGCATTGAGGGCATTGCCGATATCGGGCTGCACCGTTTCGCCGTCGGGTACCGGGGTCAGCATGCCTTTGGCCGCATCGAGTATCGCGGGCATGTCGCCGAGCTTCGCTATCTTCTTGCCAGTTATGGCGTATATGAGAGGTAGGCCGTATGTTGTACCCGCTCCATCGCGGTCCACGAAGGCCACAGGCGCGTCCGGACCGTGTTTCTCAATTGCGCTTTTAAGCATTGCGTCAGCTTTATTTACGACTTTGTGGGCGCCGCTTATCGCTAGAGTTGCTACAAGTTTAGACATATTATCTCCTCTAGTTTGTATTTACGCATCGATATCGGCTGGAGTCTGGATCATGATAGTTTACCGGGGCAGTTATCAGCGGATGTAGTGAACGACGCGAATAAATTTGATGTTATAGGTCTATTCTATCATCGAAATGGATTCAGAGCAACTTTCGAATTGAAAAAGGAGCTTCCTGACGACAAGCTATACTTCGATCGCTATGCCGATAGGGCAGTGGTCGGACCCTGTAACGTCGGGCAGGATGTATGCACGCTTCACTTTGCCGATAAACCCGGAGTTCACGAAGAAGTAGTCGATCCTCCAGCCAACGTTGCGCTCCCGTGTGCCGCTTTTCAAGTCCCACCAAGTGTAGCGTCCCGGGGAACCGTCGAACTGCCTGAACGTGTCCAAGTATCCATTGTCGATAAATTTATCGAGCCATGCACGCTCGACGGGCAGGAAACCCGATACCTTTTCGTTCTCCCTGGGGCGTGCCAGGTCGATCTCCTTGTGCGCGGTATTCACATCGCCGCATATGATGACGTTCCTGCCCATATTTACCATGTCATTGACATAATCCAGAAACGCGTCGTAGAAATCAAGCTTGTACTGCAATCGCTCAGGAGAAATCTTGCCGTTGGGGAAGTAGATATTGAATAGTAGAAAACTATCGTAATCGGCAATCAATACACGGCCCTCACCGTCGAAACGCGGGATGCCGAAACCCGTCGCAATCGATGCCGGCTTTGTCTTTGTGTATATCGCGACGCCGCTGTAGCCTTTCTTCTCGGCTGAGCAGAAGAAGGCATGATAGCCTTCAATCATCTTCAGATCTAAAGGCATCTGGTCCTCCGCAGCCTTGGTCTCCTGCACGCACAGTATGTCCGGGCTTGCATCCGTAAGCCAGTCGACGAAGCCCTTCTTATATACGGCGCGGATGCCGTTCACGTTCCATGACAGGATAGTGAGTTCAGCCATTTCTTTTAACTGCTCCCGCTTTCGATGTAATTACAGTCGTAGCACTTTTTGTTGTGAACGCAGATGACGCCGCCGCATTTCGGACATTTGTATTTCTCGGCCTGCCAGCGCAGGAACTTGTCCATGCCTTTGTCCCTTATAAATTCTAGGTTCTCGATCATGCTCATGCCGTATTTCGTGCGATAGCGTTTATCTAATTGTTTCAATCTGGCGCAGCGCTTTTCGCATTCAAAACAGAATTTTGACTTGCTCTTTGCCAGCGTCTCGCAGTTTATAATCTTGCATCGAACGCAAGAGATAGGCTTATCCGTATCGTTGCCGCGGCAGCCGGGGCATCTGTTTTTCTCTCTCAAATAAGCCATGCAAACGCCGCAGTTCATGCCGCATGGTGCGATCAGTTTTTCGTTAAGTGCTCGTTTCATGTTAGTGCCGAGAATATAATAACTGATTTATTGATGTATGAATACTTGACTAATGCTTGGGGCGAGGAATAATCTATCAGCGTAGACATAAACCTTTTGGAGGTGTGATATGCAGAAAAAGATAGCAGCTATCGTAAAGTGCAAGGTGTGCAGGTATGAGATCAGGACGGACTGGAAGTTCTGCCCGATGTGCGGCGATAAGATTGTATGCCATAAAACAACGGGCGTGAGTTCCGCAAGTGCGAAGAGCGCAAAGAAGCCCGTAAAGAAGACTGCGAAGAAAACCGTAAAGAAATAGAGAATGATCATCTAGTTCTCATCCTCTACGGAGATGCCCTGTCTGTAGGTACCTGTGTGCTAGGGAATAGCTGCTCGCAGGACGTCTGTCCCATATGCAAGGCTAAAAAAGAACAGTTCGAGCGGTTTATTTAACAAGCTAAGATTGTAGATTGGTGGGAAGGCAGATAGCTACCAAGCAAAGGAATAGTCGAATGGGAAATGAAGCAAATGATGATAACGGTGCTTTCGGAATGGAAGGACCTACTGATGAACATCTGAAAGCCATTGGCAAAGTGGTCGTTGTTAGCGCTGCGCTTGAAGAGCAAATGGTAATGTACATGAGTCTATTATTTGGAGATGCACCCGAGTTGGTGAGCACGTTTGCGCATGCGCTGACATTTTCAGACCTTTCCATTGCCTTGCATGGGATTTGCGCGTACAGACTACGTAGTGCTGATAAATTACGTGAGATCTGTGATATGTCACTAGGTAGTACAAACAAGTTAAAACCTGAAGCGTTGAGTAATGATGAAAGCATACGAGAATTGGATGATTTGTTTGACAGGATAGATAAAGCCAGTAAAAAACGTAATCGGATAGTCCACTCCACTTGGTCTATGCAGGATCGAACCGATGACCGAGCACATCGCCTTAGTTGGACAAGGAATGCGAAATGGAGAAAAATTGGATGGGCAGACAGTGACCCTGAACTTGTCAGCGTGGCTGATCTGGAAGAGGATGCTAAGTTTATCAAAAAGGTTAGCGATGATCTTGGAAAATTTATATTTGAAAAATTGGCTGATGTAATAACAAGATATACTGGAGGGCTAGCAGACGAAGAAGGTAATTAGCCCATAGGCATTTGGAAGATTCATAACAAAAGAGCCTCTGGTTTACATAAAGCCAGAGGCTCTTTTATTTCTGGTGGAGGTGGGGGAGGGTCGAATAATTCTCTACTCGACAAAAACCTTTACCTTTTCCCCTTTGCTGCTAACTATATCTACTTCAAGCTCGCTTAAAGACTCGATAAGCTCCTCAATGTCTTCCGGCTTCATATTACGCGTGTTGAAATCGATGCCTTTGTCCTTCAACGCCCCGTCTACTTTTTCCCTGGCCTCGGTGGGAATCAGTGAGGTCAGCTTGATGCCGGCGCGCAGCAGCGACATGGGCACGCGCACGTTGACGCGATCGACATCCTGGCTTTTCTCGTGTTCGGGATCGGGTAATATAGTGACCCGCAGATATTTAGGCTTGTCCTTAACCGCCGTTCCCGATTTCGGCGTGCTTTCCCGTCCGCCCTCCGCGGAATCGATAGTATTAAGCAGGCGATAGGCATCGTCAACGCTTATCTTGTTCTCGGCCAGCATCTCCAGTATCTTCTTTCTATTCTCAGACATGGAAGTATCCTCCTCATTGATATTTATTATTGTATCGAGATATACACGGTTTCGCGGCGGCTTTGGATATCGACCTTAAGGCCGCGTATTGAGCACAATACGTTGTAGGCGGCTCTCAGGACGGCCAGCGCCCATCTTCCCCAGCCGCTGGGCCAAAGAACAATGACGGCGATCAGTATTAATGGCGAGAGGATGATCAGGACTACCAGCGCCAGCGGCAGCAGCAGAAAGAGCGGCAACCACAGCCTGAAACCCCCTCGTTCTCCCTGAATTTTAATGCGTATCCAGACGGGTGGTCGATTCATTTCGATAACCTCCTTATGGCCTCGTCGGCCGATATCTTCCCGTTCTCGAGCTCGCCGATCACTTCTTCGACGGGCAGGACATCCACGGTTTCGACAAGCTCGAGCTGCTGGGCGATGCGGTTGATCCGGTTCTTCACGGTGGGGTAGCTTATGCCGAACATCTCCTCCATCTCCTTGATGGAGCCGTGACAGCGGACGAAGGTTATAACAAAGACCTGGTCCTCCGCCGGCAGGTTGGCCAGAGGCGGGAGCGTAAAGCTGCCCTCGATAGCTATGTCGCTGTCAATCAAGCGAACACGTTCGACCGTTACCGGTTTGCCCTGGGTCATCTTTGTCAGCTTCTGCCATTCTTGAGCCATTTTTCACCGCCATTAATATTTTTGAGTTGATAATTAATATTCTTAATATATAATACCATAAAAATCAATAATGTCAATACTGCATTGCCTTTTTCTTTGATTAGAGCGGTTTATTTCGACGGGCGAGTCTTTTTATATGGGGATAACAAAAGAGCCCCTGATTTTATAAAAACAGAGGCTCGAATTGTCTGGTGGAGACGGGGGAGGGTCGAACTCCCCGTCCAGAGAAGTCCAACTCCGGATGTACTACAAGCTTAGCCGGCGATTGTTTTCTCGCCTGAACATGCACTGTCGGCCGCGCATGCCCAAACCAGCCGAGTTTTTACTTTGGCGGACGCTATCGGCGTTGCGCTCGCCGCATCCCGGCTAATCGTCACCAGCCCTCGTTCGCCGGGTGAAAGTCGGGTGGTGTGTCAGCGCTTAGCTAGCGTAGACGAATTCTTTGTCAGTTACTTTTTTGCCACCAGTTTTACGAGTTAATGGCGGCTCGGCCTGCAATCCTGGAGCACTCCAACTCTGTCGAAACCACTCGTCCCCGATATTAGAGAATGCAGATTGTGCAAATCAACCCCCTTTTATCCCCCAATCTTGGGGGAAATGTAAAAGAATTAGGGGACACCCCTAAAACCCCGGCAGGAAGTATCCTGCACCTCTCGGCACTTCTATATTGGAATAGCATTCGGTACAGCGATGGAAGCCCACCGGTTCAATAGACGATAGCTATCGCTTATTGGTTTTTATGGCGCGTTCCATGTCGCGGTCCGCCTGGCGTTGGCTCATGGTCTCACGCTTGTCGTAGACCTTCTTGCCCCTGGCCAGGCCGATCTCCACCTTTGCGATTCCTTTTTTGTTAAGGTACAGCTTTAGCGGGACTAACGTAAATCCCTTCTGCGTGGCCTTTCCAGCCAATTCATTTATCTGGTTGTGATGGAGCAGCAGCTTCCTGGTGCGAGTGGGCTCGTGGTTGTACCTGCTGCCCGGGTCGTATGTAGAGATATGGACATTGTACAGCCACATCTCGCCGCCGTCCGGCCGGGCGTACCCTTCTTTTAAATTGACCCGCCCCGCCCTTATCGATTTGATCTCGGTGCCGGTCAGGATAATGCCAGCCTCGAAGCTTTCAAGGATAATGTAATCGTGGTAAGCTTTGCGGTTATTGGCTATCAGCTTCATAATATATTTTAACACTCAATGCAAATGGCGACAAATGTACCAGGCCGATGGATAAATAGAGCAAACTAGATGCGGTATCATTGAATCAATGATTTCATATACTCGATCGCATAATCGAGCTGGTTGTCGATGTCGTTGTCCCAGTCTTCCTCGCTGAATTCCACAATGTAGTCCGGAGTGATGCCGACGCCCTCTATTAGATTTTTATCGGGCGTCAGCCAGCGTGACACGGTTATATACAGCGCGGAGCCGTCGCTGAGCTCTATAGGCCAGTTAACGCTGCCTTTGCCGTAGGTCTGTGTGCCTATGATGGCGGCGCGATCATGATCCTGCATCGCGCCAGCGAGCACCTCGCTGCCGCTGGCGCTGCCTCCATCGACGAGGACGGTGAGAGGCATGTTGACGGCGAGTCCGCCGGGCTCTGCCGCGTACTCTTCGAATATCTCCAGATCGTCATTAGCTACGTATAAGATAATACCACTGTCGAGAAATTCATCGGCGATATCAGCGACAACATCAAGAAAACCGCCGGGATTGCCTCTCATGTCCAGGATAAGCCCTTTATTACCGTCGCCCATAGCGTCGTTTAAGGCTGTCTGAAATTCGTATGTAGTTTCGCTGGTAAACTGCGATATCCATATGTATCCGATATTATCGGGCAAGGATTCATAATCTACACTGGGCTGCGTAATAGTATCGCGCACAATATGTATCTCTACGGGGTCGCTCTCACCCTCGTGTCGGATGAGGAGTATCACGGTGGTTCCTTTGGGTCCTCTTATCTTCATTACCGCTTCGGTAACTGTGATGTCATCGGCGGGCTCTCCGTCGATCTCCAGTATCACATCGCCCGCTCTGATCCCCGCCGCTTCCGCCGGGCTGCCCTTGATAGGGGAGACTATGATTATCCAGCCGTCCTCCCTGGAAACGTAAGCCCCGATGCCCTCGAATGAACCTTCGAGGTAATCATAGAATTCTTCATAATCGTAGTAGTATGTGGTGTATGGATCACCAAGTGCGTTGAGCATGCCGTATATGGCGCCCTGAGCAAGTGTCCCGGCATCGAGAGCGCTTTGATTTACATAATTCTGCTTTAATTGTGTCCAGATTTCGACCAGCGAGTCGAACTCGTCGGGCAGTTGACCGCTAGGATTTATTACCAGCGAAGAATAAGCGAAACCGGCGACAAATGATAGTGCGATTAGAACTGCCAGCGTTAGAGTCGGTATCGTTCGGTTTAGTTTCATGCTATTTCCTGTTTGCTGTTGATGCTGTACAATTATAAACTCAGAGTCATATAACGGCAAGGACATGATGTGTCCTTAAGGGAATGCCTGTTAAACGCAGGGCGTCATTTGTTGTATTTGTTGTATAATGCATAAAGAGTAACGCAAAGAGCTTATATGAAGACCTATCGGATTTAAAGTAGGCTGAAAAAAAGGGGAGGCACATCATGGGCGCACCAGAGATTAAAAAGACATGTCCGATAGCACCGGTAAGGGAAGACGGGACTCCCGGGTTGTGCAGGGAGGATAGGTGTGCGTGGTGGACCCAAGGCGAGTGTGCCATAGTTAAGATCGCCAAGTCTGTGAGCGGCCAGAAGTAGTTAATATCCGGGGCGACGGTGTAGTTTAGCGGGCTCAAATCGGGCCTGGATGACTCCGTCTATATATGGAAACCCGTTAAAACCAGCAAGTAGCCTCTTTTTCCCACGGTTAGTGTCCAGATTCTACGTTGCAGCACGAACAGTTTCATGTGTAAATAAAACCCATATATTATGTCAACGCAACCCCGTCCAGTAGTGCTTTATTCGACATAACCACTATTGTGCGAACCACTTTCCGCTAGTATGGAAGCGATTTTTTCCAGAAGCGCTTTGAGCCCCCATCTTTTTGCCGCGGAGATCAGCACGGCATCTTTTCCGGCGGCGGGATTTTGCGAAATGAAATCCCCCATTTCATTTTCTCCGGGCACCATCAGGTCGAGCTTATTGAGGACCTCTATCCTGGGTTTATCGGCCAGCTCCAGTTCCCGCAGTATCTGCTCAACCGTCGCGCTTTGCTCGGCCGCGTTGCGGTGCGTGATGTCGATAACATGAAGCAATAAGTCGGCTTCGTCTAATTCCTCCAAAGTGGCCCTGAATGCGGCCACAAGCGTCGTGGGCAGCTTCTGGATGAATCCCACGGTGTCGGTCAGAAGTATCTCCTGACGGTTAGGCAGCGCGATTCTCCTCGTCGTGGGGTCGAGCGTGGCGAATAGTTTATTCTCGACGAATACTCCGGCATTGCTTAAGGCGTTCATCAAAGTGCTTTTGCCCGAGTTGGTGTAACCGACCATTGAGACTACCGGGATGGAGCTGGTCGTGCGCTGTCGGCGGTAAAGGGCGCGGTGTTTTCTTACGCCCTCGATCTCGTCCTTGAGGCGCAGTATCTTGCGTTTTATTATTCTGCGGTCCGTCTCCAACTGCGACTCGCCGGGGCCCCTGGTGCCGATGCCGCCGCCGAGGCGTTCCAGGTGGCTCCATTGCCCTACCAGCCTCGGCAACAGGTATTCGAGCTGCGCCAGCTCCACCTGCAGGCGTCCCTCGCGGGTTTGGGCGCGTTTGGCGAAGATATCGAGGATCAGGGCCGTGCGGTCGATTACTTTTACCACGAGGACATCCTCGAGGTTGCGCTGCTGCACAGGTGACAGCTCATCGTCAAAGATGACTACATTGTAGCCGACCTCATCACGCAACGCGGCAATCTCCTCCACCTTGCCCTGTCCTATGTAGTACGAGTGGTTCGGTCTTTGCAGACGCTGTATAATGGCGCCCTCTACCTGTGCTCCCGCCGTCCGCGCCAGCTGAGCCAGCTCTTCTATTGAGTCCTCCGTCGACCAAGCGCTTGCGCCGCCCTTCACCTCCATGCCCACGAGGAAGGCCTTCTCATGCGACGGCCATGTCGGGTGGAGTTGCCGTTTGCTGTTCGGGGGGTCTGTGTCGTATATGCGCGATTTTTTAGCTATCTTCTTACCTTATGTTAAGTATTTTATTCTTTTCTTCGTTAACTCTTTATCATGACTGTCTTTTGTGACTTTGGTTTTTAAGTATATATTTCAAAATGAAGTTCAACCCCCTAACCCCCAATCTTGGGGGAACGGTGGGTCGGGGAACACCCCCGATTTCCCCCGGTCCTTCCAGTACTGGAAGGACACCTCTTTTGTATTCAGTACTTAAGTCGATTCTATCTTAGTATAACACCAAGGGTTAGAGCTTAAAAACGGGGCACTGCTCAACGCAGGCTTGATGTAATAAGGCGGCGTATCGGCTCAAGCGGCTGGTTTCTGATATCGAACCAGTGTATATTCGCATCTTTGGGACGGAACCAGGCGTACTGGCTTCGCGCGAAGCGGTGCGTCTCGTACTTTATCCGCTGTATCGCCTCGTTGATGGTGGTTTCACCCTTTAGATAGGCAACGATTTGCTTGTAGCCCAGGCCGGACATCGCTGGCAGCTCGGGCGAGTAGCCGCTGTCGAGCAAACCTCTGATCTCATCGACGAGCCCGCGTTGAATCATTTCATCGACCCTGGCGTCGATCCTTCTATACAGGTCTTCCCTTGCCGTGGTTAATCCTATCATCAGAGTCGATAACTTGGGAGATGATCGCTGGAGTTGCGAGAAAGGGACGCCGGCGGTGAGGCAAACCTCCAGGGCGCGTATCACGCGGCGGACGTTGCGCGGGTCGATCTTCCCAGCTGCGTCAGGATCGACTTTTATGAGTTCGTTGTATAGGGACTGATAACCGTCGTGCTCCGCCCTATCCTCGAGTCTGCGCCTTAGTTCAGGGTCGGGTGCGACCCTGGGGATGACGAGACCGCCGGTGACGGCTCTCACGTACAGGCCGCTGCCCCCCACCAGGAGTGGCAGCTTGCCCCGCCGCTGGATATCGCCTATCGCTTGAAAAGCCAGCTCCTGATAGGTTGCGAGGGTGAAATCTTCGTCTGGATTAATTATGTCAATAAGATGGTGGGGGACTTTCGCTCTGTCGTCAGCGCCCGGCTTGGCGGTGCCGATGTCCATGTACCTGTAGACCTGGCGGCTGTCCGCGCTCACTATCTCGCCGCCGAGCGCAGTTGCCAGCTCGACAGCAAGGGCGCTCTTGCCCGTCGCCGTAGGCCCTACTATTGCTGCGATGCGGTTCATTTGCGGATCGCTGCCGCCTGCTCCACCATGCTGATGAATTCCGCAGCTTTCAGGCTTGCGCCGCCTACCAGGCCGCCGTCGATATCGGGCTGGCTGATAAACTCTACGATGTTAGCCGCGGTTACGCTGCCTCCATAGAGGATGCGCATGTCCTGGGCTGCCCTGCCGTTGTATATCTCGGCTATGGTGCTTCTGATTATTTTAATGGTAGCGTTGGCGTCATTTCCCGTTGCCGCCATTCCTGTCCCTATGGCCCATATCGGCTCGTATGCGATCACTATCGACGGCGAGTAATTTACGTCGTCGAGCGCTCTCTTTACCTGGCCCGTGACCACATTCTCGGTCTCGCCCGCCTTGTTCTGGTCCAGGTTCTCGCCGACGCATATAATCGGCTTAAGCCCTGCATCCAGCGCCGCCTTGACCTTTTTATTTACCGTTTCATCCGTCTCGCCGAAGTACTGCCTTCGCTCGGAATGCCCTATTATTACATACTCGCAGATATCGACGAGCATCGACGGCGATATCTCTCCGGTGAATGCGCCCTTTTCCTTGAAATAGACGTTCTGAGCGCCGACCATGATGGACGAATCCATGAGTATCTCGGAAATGACGGCCAGCGAGATAAAAGGCGGGCATACGACCTTGTCTACGTTCTCGAACTTGTCGAGAGGCTCTTTCATCTCGTTCACGAGGTCGACGGCCTCCATCAGCGTCGTGTTCATCTTCCAGTTGCCTGCGATAAATAATCTTCTCATGTTACGCTCCGTATTTGTCTAGTTTCAGGGCGTTGGCCAAGGCCAGCGGCACGATATCTATTGCCGGGAAGACGCCCAGCGCTCCGTGTGCGCAGGCGCTCTCGGAGAATTCCTTGACATCGTCGCGGCGGCAATACTTCGAACACAGCAGGAATGGCACGGGGTGCCAGCTGTGGCCCTTGAGCAGCGCGGGGGTGGAATGATCGGCGGTGACGACTATAACGTCGGGTTTGAGTCCGGTTAATTTCGGCAGCTCGCGGTCGACTTCCTCGATGACTTTTACCTTCCGGGCGAAGTCGCCGTCCTCGCCTGAGCTGTCGGTGCCTTTGATATGGATGAAGAAGAAATCGTATTTTTTGTAGTGTTTGGCGACAGTGGCAAATTCGTCCTTAATCGAAATGCCGGCATTGAGTATGTCCATGCCAACCACTTTAGCCAGCCCGCGGTACATGGGGTATACGGCGATTGCCGCCGGTTTGAGCTTAAAAACCTCGGACATCGGCGGCACCTGCGGCGGATACTTGGCGAAACCGCGCAGCAGGACCATGTTCGTCGGATGCTCTTTGGCCAGTGCTTTGCGGGCGCTGTCGAGAAATTCGTTCACTATCGCCGCCGTTGCTTTAGCGGCAGGTCGCTTCGCTTTGGCAGGCAGAGGCGCCGCCCCCAACTTCTGCGGGTCGGTGTCCTCGATATCGTCGGCGAGGTTCTTACCGCGAAAAACGAGTACGAAGCGGTGCTCCTTGACCGGGCGTACGAAGGTCTGCGCTCCCTTCACTTTGATCTTGCTCAGCTTTGCGCACAGCTCCTCGCACACCTCCGTCGGGATGCGGCCGGCCCTGCGGTCGGTTATCTTTCCGGCCTTGTCGATGGTGCAGAAGTTGCCCCTGATGGCCAGGTCGCCGTCTTTCAGGTCGAAGCCGATACCCAGCGCCTCAAGCACGCCGCGCCCTATCTGATAATTCGGTTCCAGCGGGTTATAGCCGAATATGGCCAGGTGTCCCGGCGCGCTGCCCGGCGTTATGCCGGTGCTGACCGTTGTGCTCAATCCGCAGATGCCGTCTTTTGCCAGACGGTTAAGGTTCGGCCTGCGGGCGCTCTCAAGCTCCGTCTTTCCAGTATCGGGGTGCGGCAGGCCGCCCAGTCCGTCCATGACAAGGAATATGATCTTGGAAGGAGTGGATTCCGCTAAAAGCTTTATCTGTTCTAAGCTAATCATGACCGACCTCTTTCAGACTTTCTGAACTGATATCCTATCATACATCGGTTGTTTGGTAGGGGCGAACCTATGTGTTCGCCCGCTGCGGGCAGACACTCAGGTCTGCCCCTACGTCTCGCCTAAATCCGGCAGAAGATTTCTCCTGCCCCTTTAATCCGAAGACAGCCACTACTTATCCTGAAGCGCCGCCACGCCGGGCAGGATTTTACCTTCCAGGAATTCAAGCGAAGCGCCGCCCCCCGTCGATACATGCGTCATCTTCTCCGCCAGCCCCATCTCCTCCACGGCCTCGGCGGTGGAGCCTCCTCCTATTATGGTCGTCGCCTGCAATCCGGCCAGCGTTTTGGCGATGCTCGCCGTGCCCCTGCTGAACTTGGGATATTCAAAAACGCCCATCGGGCCGTTCCAGATGACCGTCTTGCACTTCTTCAGTTCGTTCTCGTACACGTCGATTGTCTTATGTCCGATGTCCATGATCAGCCAGTCGCCGGGCACGTTATCGACGGCCACGGTCTTGGATTTGGCGTCGGCGGCGAATTTGTCCGCGACGACTAAATCGACAGGCAGGAGAAGATTCACACCTTTAGTCTTAGCTTTATCCATGAGCTTCCCAGCCAGTTCCAGTTTATCGTCCTCGACGGAAGATTTGCCTACTTCATATTTTAGCGCTTTGAGGAAGGTTGCGACCATGCCGCCGCCTACGAGCAATACGGTCACTTTATCAAGTATATTGTCCAGCATGCCGATCTTGTCGCTTATCTTTGCGCCGCCGATGACGCCGGCAAAAGGATGTGTGGGATTGGTCAATGCCTTGCCCATAGTCACTATCTCTTTTTCCATGAGAAAGCCGGCTACCGCGGGCAGGTGTCTGGTGACGCCCTCCGTGGAGGCATGGGCGCGGTGGGCCGTGCCGAAGGCGTCGTTCACGTATATATCGGCCAGCTTGGCCAGCGCCTGCGAGAACCCCGCGTCGTTCTTCTCCTCCTCATCATGGAAGCGCAGGTTCTCAAGCATAAGTATGTCGCCGTCTTGAAGCGCGGCGGCTGCCTGCTCTACGTCCGGGCCGATGCAGTCCCGGGTCGTTGCTATCGGCTTGCCGAGGATTTCGGATAAACGTTTTGCTATCGGCGCCAGCCTGAGCGCATCGACAGTTTTGCCCTTGGGCCGACCGAGGTGGGAGCACAGTATAACGCGGGCTTTTCTGTCGACAAGATAACTGATAGTCGGCACCACCGCCTTTATGCGCGTGTCGTCGGAGATCGCGCCGGTCTTTTCATCCTGAGGAACGTTCAGGTCTACGCGCACCAGAACGCGCTTCCCCGCTACATCGACGTCCCTGACAGTTTTCTTTTCCATGTCACACCTCTCGAAAACTCTCTTTTAGATTACTATCATAATCACTTGATATAGATTTAGAAAGGCCTGATTTGAAGTAATCTCGATTCTACTCACCGTTGACTTGGTTTATCTAGTACTCTCTATCTATGAGAAAGTCGGTGACCTCTTTTAACTCTCCGCAAACCGTAGCGGACAGGCCGTCCTCGCCGAGTTCCTCCAGCGCCTCGTTGTAGTATTGCTGCGCCATATTTCTCGAGTATTGCTCGGCATGCAGCCGGTTTAGAATATCGATGACCTGACGCACCTTGACCCGGCCGATCGACCTGCCGTTGTATATCTCCATCAGTCTCTTTCGATCCTTATCGCCGATGTTCTCAAGCGCGTAGATTATGGGCAGGGTCTTTTTCCTCTTAAGTATGTCGCTGAACGGCTCGTCGCCCCAGATGCCCAGCACATCGTCTATCATCTGGTATGCCATGCCCAGCTTCCTGCCGAATCGTTCGAACCTTTGCACCAACTTCTCGTCGTCCGTGCCCAGCAGGGCGCCAAGCTTGACGGAGCATGTGATCAGCGAGGCTGTTTTCAGGTCCGTCATCAGCATATAGTCGTCTATATTTATGTCAAATTTGCTTTCATACAGTATGTCAAGGTATTGACCTTCGCATAGTTCCAGGCAGGTCTGGTCCAGGATGCCTGCCGCGTTAAGCATTTTCCTTGGATCGGCAACGCTGTCGTCCAGCCGGTTCAGGGCCAGCCTGGACATTGCGTGCATGGCATCGCCGAGGTTTATCGCCTGCGATTCGCCCCATATGCGCCAGACGGTGGCGCGCTGTCTGCGCTCCTCGTCGCCGTCCTCGATGTCGTCATGTATCAGCGAGAAGTTGTGCACCAGTTCCACCGCCGCCGCCGCGGGCAGCGCCGCGCGCCAGTCGCCACCGACGCACTCGCACGCGAGCAGAAGCAGCGTGGGTCTTACCAGCTTGCCGCCGGCGTCCTGAAGGTTGCCTCCCTCGTCGACCCAGCCCATATGGTAGCGCATCATGTCATACATGGCCAGCTTGCCTCCGTTAATATTGGCGGCAAGCTCTTTCACTATGTCGTTCCGGTAGCGATGAAAAGCTTCAGGCAGATCCATGTACTTCTCTCAAAAGAAAAATGTGATTGAATAAGATTGAGCTATCTCTTTGTCTTGGTCGGTGTCCGCGCGCTCAGATCGGGGAAGGCCGAGACGACGCGTTGCGCGATCCCATCCGCGTCGAGGTTATATTTCGCGCGGAGTACCTCCTGGGGGCCATGGACTACGAACTCGTCCGGTATGCCGATACATTCAACCACGGTGTCCGGGTTCGCGCTCTTTATCAACGAAACGATCGTGCTGCCGAAGCCGCCGCTGACGGCGTTCTCCTCCACCGTGATGAAGCGCTTATGGCTCCCGGCCAGGGCGGATATCATCTCGTAGTCCGGCGGTTTGATGAACCGCGAGTTGACTACGGTGCACTCGATGCCGGCCTTCGCCAGCTTCTCCGCGGCGGTTACCGCGTATTGAACGCTGCGTCCCGTGGCGAAGATAGCCGCGTCGTTCCCGCCTCGCAATGTCTCCCACTTTCCTATCGGTATTTCCCGCAATTCTTCGTCGAGCGGCACTCCCAGGCCGCGGCCCCTGGGGTAGCGGATTGCAAAGGGGCGGCGGGCGCGGACGGCGGTGTACAGCAGGTGCCGCAGTTCGTTCTCGTCCTTTGGCGCGGCCAGCACCATGTTGGGAATGAAGCTCAAATAAGACAGATCGAAGCTGCCCTGATGTGTTTTGCCGTCCTCTCCTACTATGCCGCCGCGGTCGATGGCGAAGACGACCGGCAGGTTCTGTATGCATACATCGTGAATGATCTGGTCCAGGGCGCGCTGCAGGAACGTCGAGTATATGGCGACGACGGGGATGTATCCCTGCGTGGCCAGTCCCGCCGCGAATGTTACCGCGTGCTGTTCGCAAATGCCGACATCGAAGACCCTCTTCGGCAGTTCCCTGCTCATGAAATTGAGGCCGGTGCCTTCGGTCATGGCCGCGGTTATGGCGACCAGCCTTGGCTCTTCTTTGGCCAGTCGCAGCATGGTGCGTCCAAAAATCTCGCTGAAGGAAGGGGTTTTGGCCGTCTCGGCGCCATTCGGCGAGACTCCGTGAAAGCTAACGGCGTCGTCTTCGGCGGGGCTGTAGCCTTTTCCCTTGGTGGTGACCACGTGTATCAGCAGCGGACGTTTATCATAGCCCTTGGCGCGTGTGAATGCCGCCTCAAGCTCGTTTATATTGTGGCCGTCTATGGGGCCCATGTAGGTGAAGCCCAGTTCCTCCCAGAACATGGAGGGGATGATCATCCCTTTAACGCCTTTTTCCAGCGTGGACAGTATTTGAAGGAACTGCCGCTTCATCGGCATTCTATTTACGATGTGGGAAGCCTCTTTCCTCGCCTGATAATAGCGGCGGGTGAAACGCAGTCGAGAGAATTGCCTTGATAGCGCCCCAATCGAGGGTGAAATAGCCATGCCGTTGTCGTTGAGGACCACTATCAGCCGGCATCCGAGCTGTCCGGCATGGTTGATAGCTTCGAAGGCCATACCCCCCGTTAGCGAGCCGTCCCCTATCACCGCGACGACATGGTAATCTGCCCCCGCGAGATCGCGCGCCTTGGCCATGCCCAGCGCGGCGGAGATCGATGTTGAGGCATGTCCCGCGCCGAAGTGGTCGTGAGGGCTCTCGCTACGGTCCGGGAATCCGCTCAGCCCGCCGTACTGCCGTATCTTGCTGAATCGATCTTTTCTTCCGGTCAGCAGCTTGTGCGCGTATGACTGATGGCCTACATCCCAGAGTATCTTATCGACGGGACTGTTGAAGCTGCGGTGCAGCGCAATGGTAAGTTCAACCGCGCCCAGGCTTGAGGCCAGATGCCCGCCGTTCGCACTCACTGTGTCCAATATCCTGTTTCTAATATCGGCGGCCAGACGCGTCAGTTGATCGGGCGTAAGGTTCTGCAGATCGGACGGTTCGTTTATATTCTCCAGAAACACCGCGTTCTCTCTTTATGTTTAGTAATATCAGTTTTCATATTAGCAATTAGCGCCGGGCGCTGTCAACGAATCGATTCGCGTTGCGCTATTCCATTTTGTCCAGTCGGCGCTGGTGCCTCCCTCCAAGGAATTCCGTAGAGATAAATGTATTAACTATCTCCAGCGCCAGTACCTCCGCCAGTATGTCTCCGCCAAGACAGAGCACATTGGCGTTGTTGTGGGCCCGGCCGCGGACGGCGCAAAAGGTATCGCTGCAGTTGGCGGCGCGTATGCCCTTTATCTTGTTAGCCGCGATGCACATACCTATGCCGGTGCCGCAGATCAGAATGCCATATTCTGCCTTGCCGGACGCTACCGCTCTCCCTACCTTTATTGCTATGTCAGGATAATCCACCGACGCGGTATCGTTGGTGCCGGCATCCTCGAATTGGTGACCGGCCTCGGAAAGCGATCTGATAATCGCTTGTTTCAGGTTCAGTCCCCTGTGATCGCAGCCAATAGCGATGCGCATTAGACCTCCTTTATTCTATACGGCATTTGCAGACGTTTATGATCTGCTCTCTGGTGATAGTGCCATATCTTATGATCTTCGGAGGATCGATAGTCAGGTCGATAACTGTGGAAGAAACGCCTAAGGGACACTTCCCTCCATCGACTATGAGATCCACTTTGTTTCTTAGTTGCTTATATACTTCCTCTGCCGTCACCGGGCTGGGAGACCCGCTCCTGTTGGCGCTGGTCCCGGTAATGGGCGCGCCAAGCCCCCTGACAATGGCTACCGGCACCGGGTGGTCCGGCACCCTGACCGCTACCGTATCGCCGTCTCCCGTGATCATGTTAGATACCGCCATTGATTTCTGCAGCACAATGGTCAGCGCGCCGGGCATGAATCGCTCCGCCAGTTTCCACGCTATTTTCGGCACGTTCTCGGCTACGATCTTTATCTGCGATATATCAGCCAGCAGAAGCGTCAGCGCGAATTCCCGCGGCCTGGCCTTGGCTTCGTATACCCTGAGCACCGCATCCTCGTTGAAGGCGTTGGCGCCCAGCCCGTAAACCGTATCTGTTGGGAAAGCGACGATGCCGCCATTTTTCAGGATTTTGACCGCCCTTTCAACCAGCTTCTCCATCTTGACGCAAGTATATCATAATGATAAGCTGTGGTCGAGGAAACTGCTGGCGATGGATCGAAGAGAAGATAGCTTCCGGGTAAGAACTAGTGACGACCTGGAAGTTTCCGCGTATTTAGAGATCGCTAAGCAGAAGGCTGGCGAGGCTCCTGTTGAGGGCAATGCCCCGAGGGCTGAGCGGGAGGCGGTGGTGGTCCTCGACTTCGGTTCGCAGTACAGCTTGCTCATCGCCAGAAGGATCCGTGAGTGCCATGTCTATAGCGAGCTGATGCCCTACGATTCCCCGTGGGAAAAGATCGCTGCGTTGAAACCGCGTGGATTGGTCTTATCCGGAGGCCCCTCCAGCGTATATGCCGATAACGCTCCATTGGCCCCCGCCCATGTCTATGAGAGCCACCTCCCTATTCTGGGAATCTGCTACGGCATGCAGGTTCTTACGCGTCAACTGGGGGGGAAGGTTGTGCCCGGGATCAAGCGCGAGTACGGGCACTCGGTCCTGCATCAGTCCGCGATAAAATCACCTATTTTCGACGGATTGCCGCAGTCCATGACCGTCTGGATGAGCCATGGAGACGAGATAACCGAGATCCCTCCCGGATTCAGCGCGCTGGGTTATACCGAAAACTCACCTGTTGCCGCCATGGGTAACGATAAAGGTGTTATCGGCCTTCAGTTCCATCCCGAGGTGGCCCATACGCCTAACGGCAAGGACATCCTGCAGAACTTCCTTTATAAAATTTGCGGCTGCAGCGGCAACTGGACTCCCGGCAGCTTCATATCCGAGAGCGTGGAGCGTATAAAAAGCCAGGTTGGGGGTGGCAGGGTCATATGCGCCCTGTCGGGGGGCGTTGACTCGGCGGTGACGGCGGCGCTGATACACCGCGCGGTGGGCGATCAACTGACCTGCATATTTGTGAATAACGGATTGCTGCGCCGGGATGAGGCCGAGCGTATACTCAATACCTTCCGACGCAATCTTAAGATGAACATCGTTTATATAGATGCCACAGACAGGTTTCTGGGGCGGCTCAAAGACGTGATCGATCCCGAGCAGAAGCGCAAGGCGGTCGGTGAAGAATTTATCCATGTGTTCGAGGAAGAGGCGGCTAAGCTGGGTAAAGTCGATTATCTGGCCCAGGGCACCCTTTATCCCGATGTCATTGAGAGCGTCACTTCAGAGAACAGGGCCGCGGTAAAAATAAAGACGCATCATAATGTAGGCGGACTTCCTTCTAAGATGACTATGACACTGGTGGAGCCGCTGCGCTATCTGTTCAAGGATGAGGTCAGGGAGGTGGGGGCCGCGCTCGGATTGCCGCAGGAAATGGTCTGGAGACAGCCGTTCCCCGGCCCGGGTCTGTCCATCAGGATCATCGGCGAAGTGACCCGCGAGAAGCTGGAGATACTGCGCTCCTGCGACTGGATAGTGATGGACGAGATAAAGAAGGCCAAACTCTACGATCAATTGTGGCAGAGTTTCGCCGTGCTTACCGATACAAGAAGCGTAGGCGTTATGGGCGATTTCCGTACGTATGGATACCTTATCGCCATTCGCGCCGTGACATCGAACGACGCCATGACCGCGGACTGGGCCAGATTGCCTTACGACCTGCTGGCGCAGATATCCAATCGTATCGTTAACGAGGTGCCTGAGGTGAACCGCGTGGTCTATGATATCTCTTCCAAGCCGCCCGCGACTATTGAATGGGAATAATGTTTAAGGAGACGTAAGATATGAGTTTTGAATCTGAATATGAAGAGGAAAATCCCATCGAGATAGACCTGGAGATGCTTCGCGAGGATCTGATCGGGGAGCTTCAGGCCATCAATCAGTATCAGGAGCATATCGATACCCTTGCCGACGAAAACGCGATAAAGGTTTTATCCCACATCCGTGATGAAGAGAAGGAGCACGTCGCCGAGCTCACAAAGCTCATACAGAAACTGGATCCGCTGCAGGCCGAGATGTTTAAAAAAGAGGGGATATAGCTCCCGTCGCTTTTGAGTCTTTCTATATCGTCTTTGTCGGTTCTGATATCAAGAGACGATTATCTATGAGCGGAGGTGGATGATGAGGCTGCTGGCACACATCCTGCAAGTATTTACTTTCATCGAGGAACGGCGGACGGCGTTCGTGATGATGACAAATAGAAACGGAGTAAGTCTTTGCTGAAGGTATTGGTCGTCGGCAACGGGGCCCGTGAACATGCCCTGGTGTGGAAGCTGAGCCGCAGTTCGAGGGTTTCAGAGATATACGCGGCGCCGGGCAATGCCGGCATCGCCGTGAACGCCTCGATATTGAATATCAAGCCGACGGATATAGCCGCTCTAGCCGCGGCCGCGCAGGAACATAAGATAGACCTTACCGTGGTCGGGCCGGAGGTACCGCTGGCGTATGGCATCGTAGATTTATTCGAGAGCCGCGGACTGCGCGTGTTCGGGCCGTCCAGGGCGGCGGCGCGGATAGAGGCCAGCAAGGTCTTCTCCAAGGAATTGATGCAGAAGTACGGAATCCCCTGCGCGAAGAGCGAGAGCTTCACGTCGTTCGAAGCGGCTAAGAGTTATGTAAAGAAACAGCCCTGCCCTATCGTGCTAAAGGCCGACGGTCTGGCCGCGGGCAAGGGCGTTATCATCGCTAATACAACCGATGAGGCTCTGTCGGCCGTGTCGGATATCATGGAGAAACGCGCCTTTGGAGACGCAGGTGACAGCGTTATTATCGAAGAATGTCTTGTGGGGAAAGAAGTGAGCCTGCTGGCCTTCACTGACGGTGTGTCAGTCGTTCCTATGGTGCCGGCCTGCGATTACAAGCGCGTAGGCGACGGCGATACCGGCCTTAACACGGGCGGCATGGGCAGCTACAGCCCGCCGGGATTTTTCGGCCCGGATATGGTCGCGAAGGTAAAAAAGACAATCCTCGAACCTACAGTCAAAGCTATGTCTAGTGAGGGATATCCATATAAGGGCGTTCTTTATGCCGGACTGATGGTCACCGCGGACGGGCCCAGGGTGATGGAGTTCAACTGCCGCTTCGGCGATCCGGAGACGCAGGCCATGCTGCCGCGGCTGGACAGCGACCTGGTGGATATCATGCTGGCCGTTGTTGACGGCAATTTAAAGGACGTCGACATACGATGGCGTGATGAGGCCTGTGTCGGCGTAATCCTGGCCTCGGGAGGTTATCCCGGAAAGTATGCTACCGGATTCCCGATATCCGGATTGGATGAGGTCGACGATGACGTCATGATTTTTCACGCGGGCACCAAATTTAAGGACGACGAGATATGTACTGACGGTGGGCGCGTGCTGACCGTAACGGCTTTAGGCAGGAACATCGCCGAGGCGCGGGACAGGGTCTATCATAATATTTCTAGAATAAGTTTCGACGGCTGCCACTACCGCCGCGACATCGCTTTGAGAGAGGTCACAGGGTGAACGCTTACGACGTGGTCATCGTCGGCGCCGGGCCCGCCGGTTCAACGCTGGGCTATGAGATGGCGCGCCGCGGTATCTCGGTTCTGATAATCGAAAAAGAGAAGCTGCCGCGCAATAAGACCTGTGCTGGCGGCGTGACCTTCCGCGCCCACGCCCTGCTCGATTTCGATATAGGCGCCGTTACGCAGCGGGTGGCCTACGGCATGAAGATCTCTTATCAACTCGGCGATTTCTGCGTGAAGAAATACCGCGATCCACTGGCGCATCTGGTCATGCGCCGCGATTTCGATCATTTGCTCGTCAGCAAGGCTCGGGATGCGGGCGCGGCCGTTATCGACGGAACGCGGGTGGAAAACGTATCTGTCTCCTCCGGACGCGTCGGAGTTGTCACGAAGCAAGGCTCGTATTTTGCAAAGATAGCCGTGGGCGCGGACGGCGCGAACAGCGTTGTCGCCGCGAAAATGGATTTGATGAGGGATGCGCAGCGGGAACTGGCGCTTGAGGCCGAGGTCTCAATTGATCAGGATAAGCTCGATGCGCTGGGTTCTTTCATCTGCGTCGATTTCGGCCGGATACCGGGCGGTTACGGGTGGGTTTTTCCCAAGAAGAGCCACGTCTCCGCCGGGGTTACCGGACCGGCCCGGTTATCGGGCATCTTCAAGCCTTACCTGGACCGCATCCTGCAGCAGTTCGGTGAGTACGATATAGTTGATTTCAGCGGCCACGTGATGCCGATGCGCCGCAGGGGCAGTTCGATACAGAGAGAAAACGTGCTTCTCGTCGGGGATGCCGCGGGGCTGATACATCCTTTGAGCGGCGAAGGCATATTCTATGCGATCAAAAGCGCCAAGCTGGCGGCGCCTGTTATCGTCTCGGCATTGCAATCGGGTAAAATCGACCTGAGGGGCTATCAGAAAGCGGTGGATGCCGAACTGATGCCGGGCCTGGAGCTCGGCCGTATGCTGTTGAAGATATATACCGGATGTCCGCGTTTGTGTTATACCATGATAAAGAAGAGCGACCGTTTCTGGAGTCTGGGGTGCAGGGCTCTGCTGGGGAGCAGCCCCGTTTATTCGTGATTTATATTACAGGGGGGTTCGACATGTCGTTAGTCGGTGTGATAATGGGCAGCAAGACGGATGAGCCGCTGATGCAGCCGGCGCTGGATATATTGAAACAGCTCGGCATTGAATACGAGGTGTCGATAATATCCGCGCACCGGACGCCGGATAAAGCACGCGAGTACGGTATGAAGGCCGAGGGGCGCGGCGTCGATGTGATAATCGCCGGGGCCGGTGGCGCGGCCCACCTCCCCGGGGTCATAGCCAGCTGGACCACCCTGCCCGTGGTCGGCGTCCCGCTGGCGACGAGCAAATTAAGCGGCGTGGACGCGCTGTACGCGGTCGTTCAGATGCCCGGCGGCATACCGGTGGCCTGTGTGGCCATCGACGGGGCCAAGAACGCCGCCCTTCTGGCCGCCGCGATCATATCGTTAAAGGATGCGAAGGTAAGGGCTGCGTATAAGAAGTACCGCAAGAAGCTGGCTGAAGGGTCGAAATAGGCTCGAACACGATATCGAGTCAGGAAAAGGAATGCGATGATTGCACGATATTCACGGCCGAGGATGAAAAAGGTTTGGACCGATAAATCCAAATTCGAAAAATGGCTTCAGGTGGAGATCGCGGTATGCGAGGCCTGGGCCGAACTTGGCGTTATCCCCAAGAGCGCCATACCGAAGATAAAGAAGGCCCGTTTCGACGCCAAACTGTACGCGCGGACGCTGAAGAAGACGCACCATGATGTCACCGCCTTCCTGAGCACGGTTTCCGCGAGCCTGGGCGAGGAGAGCCGCTACATCCATTTCGGGCTGACCTCGTCCGACATCATGGACACGGCGCTGAGCCTGCAGTTAGTGGAGGCTGGCGGCATCCTGGCCAGGGATATCAGGGAGATAATCACAATCCTGAAGAAGCAGGCGGTGGCTCACAAATATACGATAATGATCGGGCGCACGCACGGCGTCCACGCCGAGCCGACCACGTTCGGGCTAAAGCTGGCGCTGTGGGTCGAGGAGATGAAGCGCAACGAGAAGAGGCTCGCCGAGGCGCGGAAGATGATAGCCGTCGGCAAGATATCCGGCGCGGTAGGCACCTACGCCACGGTAACGCCCGAGGTTGAGCGCATCGCCTGCGCCAAGCTGGGGCTGGAGCCCGCGCCGATATCGAACCAGGTGCTGCAGCGCGACCGCCACGCGCAGTTCGTTACCACGCTGGCTATAATCGCGAGCTCGCTGGAGAAGTTCGCCTTCGAGATAAGAGGCTTGCAGAAGACGGAGGCGCTGGAGGTCGAGGAGCCTTTCGAGGAGGGGCAGACGGGGTCATCCGCCATGCCGCACAAGCGCAACCCGGAGCTGTGCGAGCGCATCTGCGGGCTGGCGCGGCTCGTCCGCGGCCACTCCATCACCGCCATGGAGAACGTGGCGCTGTGGCACGAGCGGGACATCAGCCATTCCTCCAATGAGCGTATCACTCTTCCCGACTCCTGCCTGGTGCTAAATTACCAGTTTCACCTTTTCAAATATATCGCCAGGGACATGCGCGTCTATCCCGAGCACATGAAACGCAATCTTGAGCGAACACGAGGCCTGGTTTTCTCTCAGCGGGTTATGCTGGCCCTGATCGACAAAGGTCTCAGCCGCCAGGCCGCTTACGGCATCGTGCAGCGCAACGCTATGAAATCGTGGAAGGATGAGGTCAGCTTTTTCGATCTCCTTGCGAAAGACAAGGAGTGTGCCAAATACTTGTCGAAGAAGGAATTGACGGGTATATTTGACTATAAATACTACACACGTCATGTAGATGAGATATTCGCCAGACTAAAACTTGGTTAAGTTTAAGTCGATTTAAAAAGCGAGGTGTTGTGAAGAAGGTATCGGTGGTCTTCCCGGCCCTCAACGAAGAGGAAACCATAGGCAAGGTCATCGACGAGGTGCCCGTCGCCGATATAGTCGCCATGGGCTACAGCGTCGAAATCGTGGTCGTCGATAACGCCAGCACGGACAGGACGGCCGAGCTCGCCGCGGCGAAAGGCGCCCGCGTCATAAGCGAGCCAAAACGCGGGAAAGGCCGGGCTATCCGCACCGCATTCGAGCAGGCGGATGCGGATTTCATTTTCATGCTCGACGCCGACTACACCTATCCATCCGTGCATATCACTCAGATGCTGAAGCTGCTGGAGGGCGGTTGCGATGTGGTGATGGGCTCCCGCCTGAAGGGGAAAAGGGATCCCGGTTCCATAAAGAGGCTAAACCTGGTGGGAAACTATCTTCTCTCGTTCATGGCCAGCGTGCTCTATATGAAGCGGATAAGCGATCTCTGCACCGGCTTCTGGGGCTTCCGCCGCGAAGTGATAAAGAATATGATCATCGATGCCGCCGGATTCGACCTTGAGGCGAACATGCTGGCGCAGGTGGCAAAGCGCGGCTACCGCATTGGAACCGTGCCCATCGGGTATAGAAGAAGGCCCACCGCCAGCAAGCTGGGATCGGTAAAGGCCGGTTTCCGGATCGGACGCACTTTACTGAGGAAAAGGTTTGGCAGTTCGTGAGTAGTCCCGTCGTGCTACGGGTGAAGATGTAAAGCAAAGTTGATATGAAAATCTGTGTGGTCGGTCCCTCCAAACGTTTCTTCAGCGGAATCACTGCCCACACGATCTTTTTTGCCAACGCGTTAGCAAAGCGCAATCAGGTCTCCGCGGTATTGCTGCGCAACTTGTTGCCCAGATTCTTGTTCCCGGGACGGGAGCATGTTGGCAAAGATCAGTATTATGTTGATTTAACATCAGGCGTAGATGTATACGACGGCATGGATTACAACTCCCCTCTAAGCTGGTTCGGTGCTTACAGGTTCCTTAAACGGCGTCGCCCGGATGTGATAGTAATCATGTGGTGGACGTCTTCAGTAGCTCATATGCAGCTATTCTTGAAATGGGTCAACAAACTGGGTATCAAAGCCAAAATCATAGTGGAAATGCATGAAGTGGTTGATGTATTGGAGGAGAGAATATGGCCTCTTAGGATTTATTCCAGAGTGATGGGTCGACTGTTTGTACGCGGACTCGATGCCTATGTGACCTTCTCTCAAATCGACAAGGAGCGGATCGTTGATATATATCGTATCAACGAACGAAGGGTTCATGTGCTGCCGATGGGTTTATATCAAGAGTACTTCCATACAGTGGATCAATCGTCAGCTAAAAAAGAGTTGGGCATCGACGCGGATTTCGTAATTTTGTATTTTGGCCTGGTGAGACGCTACAAGGGCGTTCCGTATTTAATTGAAGCGTTCAATAGTTTGCCGGGTTCAATAGCCTCGCGGATGCGACTGCTTATTGTAGGGGAGGTTTGGGAGGACGGCGAGTTGCTGCGGAAGATCGTGGATGAATCCCCCTACAAGAGCCGGATCATGCTTGTGTCAGAATATGTTCCGGATTCAATGATACCCAAATATTTTTCCGCCTCGGATGTAATAGCCTTGCCATATTTGAGAGCCTCCGGCAGTGCCGTAGCTCATATTGCTTTGACCTATGGCAAACCTATTGTCCTGTCGGATGTGCCGGCGTTAAGAGAATATATGGGGGATTACCCTGGTACGATATTTGTTAAGCCCGGTGATTCCAATGCCATAAGGGAAAGTATTGAGACTGTATATCAGGCTTTCGTATCAGGCAAGGAACTAAGTTATCGTTCGGAGCATGCTTCTTGGGATGAAATAGCGAGGCTCTACGAGGGAATCATCGGAGGATTGATTTCCGGAGAGAAGACGCAGTGAGAATCCTGCAAACAGACTATCCTCTAGTCATATAGCAATTTAGTAACTTCAATGAATTTCTCAGTCCATCTTTGCATAGAGAATTCAGCGCTTAATTTTTCGCAGTTCTCTTTGAAGGTTTGCCTCTCAGTTTGGCTCAATCCGATGAAAGTCTTTAGCGCATTATTTAGGGACAGTGCATCCTCAGCCGAAAAAGACAAACCGATCTTATAATTTCTGACCATTTGGCCTAAGTCATAGGAACCGCTGGCGATAACAGGCAACTTGAATCCTACAGCCTCCCAAGCTTGAGAAGCTGTTTGAGAAAATGATTTCCTGTAAGATAGAATAATTGCATCAGAAGCTGCAAAGTAATATTGCTTGTCCGCTTCAGAAATATAATAGTTTCTGATTACACACTTATCCTGAATGTCGTAATGCTGGACTAAGGATACCAGGTCAACAGAATACACTTTTCCTGCAATAACTAACTCGGCGTTCTCTACATCTTTTATAGCAGAAATAACTGTTTCAATATCCTTGCCCGGGTGCAAGGCTCCGAAGTGAAGGAAGAAAACCTTGTCTTTAGGTAGATTCAGATGGCTTCTCGCTTCTCTTTGGGATATTTCCCTTGGAGGCGCTTTGATTCCCGGCGCTATTACCTTAACCAATCCAGCAAGCATGCCATCCAGAAAATTGACTTCAAAATTCTCCTTAATGTCATCGTTTTCGCAGATGAATATAAAACGATTTCTGGATAAAGAGCGCCGATAAATTGGTTTCCATATGCCAGCATTAATAAATCTATAATATAGATTTCTTGGAGAGCGTACTGATTTTGTTCCTATGAGAGAGATCACCCATCGGTAATTACTGTGTACTAATCCTAGTAGTATCGGTAGAAATATAAAAGGGTCACCTTCGCGCAAGAAGATAAAATCATACGCTTGAGATTTTCTTAGCTTGACCGCTAAAAATAATGTAACCGACTGTTCTATAAAACCGGCAATTAACCTTAATTTCATCGATGAATGCAACAGCCGTGAGAGCAAGCCTAATGGATAACCATACCAAGTTGAAGTAACTTTTTTATGAATGATATCGGTAGATTCTTTATTATCAAGAATACCTTGAAAAGTACATAGAACCACATCTACACCGGCCTGAAGGAAAGCCGCGCTTTCCTTTGCTATAAAGTGTGGATTGTGACTGGGGAGATGTGCCCAAGGACATACATAGAGTATTTTCATATTTTAAATGCGCCCTTTTTACCTTGGCATTAATCGTATCTATACTGGCCATCTATAAATGTGGTTATTAAATCTAGGAAAGAGGGGAAACCGCACTAATCTCCAGTTGTATTATTTGAATACCAATCAATTGTGTGCTTTAAACCCTCTCTAAAATCTGTTCTCGCCTTAAATCCGAACTCCTCCCAAGCTTTGCTTGTATCTAGGCATCTTCTGGGCTGCCCGTCCGGTTTAGTAGCATCCCACCTTATCTCTCCGTCAAATCCCGTCAGATCTGCTATCAATTTGACCAGGTCTTTTATCGGGATTTCAAATCCGGAGCCTAGATTAACAGGGTCCGGCTTATTATATCTTTCAGCAGCCAGGATTATTCCCTCCGCTGCGTCCTCAACGTACAGGAATTCCCTTGAAGCCCTGCCCGTGCCCCATACCTCGACTACGGTTTCATTGTTCTGCTTTGCTTCTATAAATTTCTTGATCAATGCCGGTATGACATGAGAGCTTGCTATATCGAAGTTATCTCCTGGACCGTAGAGATTTACAGGCAGCAGATAGATGGAATTGAAGCCGTATTGCTGATGGTACGCCTGGGACTGTACAAGTAGCATCTTTTTCGCCAGACCGTAAGGGGCGTTTGTCTCTTCCGGATAACCGTTCCATAGAGCTTCTTCCTTGAAAGGCACGGGTGTGAACTTTGGATATGCACAGACAGTTCCTACTGCCACAAATTTCTCTACTGCTTCTTGTCTTGCAGCTTCCATCATCTGGGCGCCCATTATGATATTGTCATAAAACAGCGTGCCCGGGTATGCCCTGTTGAATCCTATTCCACCTACTACGGCAGCCAGGTGAATCACGATATCTGAACCATTTACCGCTTTAACGCAGTTTTCCCACTTCCTGAGGTCGGAATCTCTGCTTCTAGGAACAATTATATTTTTTTCGTTTACGCCTTTTTCCTTCAGCTTCTTCACCAAAAAGGAGCCTACAAACCCGGCACCGCCTGTTACCAGAACTCTCTTTCCGTTCCAGAATGCCATCGATTTACCTCCCATAACTTATTTGGTAATTATATCGGTTGTACAGAGCCCGCTAACAAGGTACCATACAAGGTTTCATGTCAACTTCAAGTATACTTGATGAATTGTATCAGCCATAGCTTGCCAGGTGAAGTTTTCTGATCGCAGTCGCCCCTTTTCAGAAAGTGCATTTGATAAAGAGACGTCATTAACCACTCTTTCTATCTGCTTGGCCAAGTCGCTCGGGTCTTTTGGGTCAAACAATAAGCCTGTGTCTCCGATTACTTCTGGTATAGAAGATGTGTTCGGTCCAATTATCGGGCAACCGCATGCCATTGCTTCTATCAAGGGAATGCCAAATCCCTCATATAGTGATGTGCATATGAAAACTGTTGCGTTTGCGTATAAATTTGCCAGTTCCATATCGTCACAATACTTCTGTTTCAGCCACTGTCTTGTCCCAGTTCTGTTTATGGCCCCTTGTTGTTTAGCGGATAGAGTCTTGGTCCCCCCTACCAGAATAAGATCGAAGTCCTGATAATATCTGCGTTCAATAAATACATTTAGGAGTATGTCAAAATTTTTGTACCAACCGCGATGTCCAACATAGAGAAAAAAAGGTCTACTATCGTCACTTCTTTGCTCTGAACGGGATACTGTATCCGAATGCCGACTACGGAACACATCGCTAACTCCAGGATACGCCACTACAATGATTGAAGGGTCTATGCCGTACAGATGACAAATATCGTCCTTAGTTGACTGCGATATCGCTATGATCAGATCTGCTGTCTCAAAAGCAGTCTTTTTTTTCTTTATAGTCTTGTTGTCACCGTTGTATAGTTCATGGATCATATCATAAGCATGAATCACTATAGGCCCTTTTTGCCGTTTTGGAATGCGATAGTAGGTAGAGTGATACACTATTTTTGGAGTTGCATTTGTGATATATAATAACTCAATAACACGGTCATCAAGGGGACGAATAACTTGAACTCCGCGCTTAAAAGGCCACCTAACTCCATAATAGCACTTAAACCACTCTTGTCGAAAAGGGTAATGGTCAACGTAACTGCCTCTATACAATATCTGTTCAATGTTCTCACTATGGGCAAATAAACGCATCAATTCAAAGAAAAGCCGGCTGATACCTCCTTGCCGTTGAAAAGTAAATATCTCGCCATCAAAAAAAACTTTCATATTAGGAAACCCGTTTTCGCCACATCTTAAGCCCTGCTGCCATCATATTTTTTCAACTTGATTATTGTCAATATTAAAGACAGGCATCCCTCTAATAGCTTCTATTCTGTCAATACCACCTAAATGGGTTAGACGACCATTTCTATCTCTGCTTTCTCTAAATTTAGAGAGGACATAACCAGTTTCTAATGCCGTTTCGCGAATGTTCTCATTCAATTTATCTTTCCTGATAAAATAGGCATTGTTGCCAGCGCTATTGCATCCTATAAACGAATATCCTTTGTCTGTAGATAATTGGTGGAGTGCGCGAAGAGATGCGCCGCAATATAAATTGCTGTAGTGTGATTTTGTCCGGGAAAAAGCCTTATGGTATGGGATGGTTATAGCTCTATCGATTCCCAAAACGCTGTTGTATTCCAGTATAACTACGATAGGACTAATTACATCAATCTCTTTCCAAATCCAATAATCATTTCCGTCTAAGTCGATATGGAGAATTCCGATCTCTTTGTCAAATCCGGATGATAATAGCAAACTATTTATATTATCCTTATCTATGAATATGGCTTTTGCTAATATTTCATGCTTCCAAAAGTATTCAGAATTAATTATTTGTGATACGTTTGATTCAGAACAATCCATTACTAAACCAGACCAATTATTATTCATCATGAGAAATCTAGTGTTAGATTCCCTGTAGTTACCCACTCCAAATTCTACGAAGGTCTTATTTGGGAATTCAATATTGTTCACGAGATATTGTATGATTCCGTCATCGCCCCACTGAGAAAAAACGCTAAACTCCACTTCACTTAAAGAAGCTATACGGTTCTTAGACTTGATAAGCTCTGACAGTAATCTACCAAGCATTAACGATTGCTGTTCCAAAAGACTTTGTAGATTTGCATTGCTATTGAACGCAGTCTTCAGTTTTTGAATGTAAAAGTTTACCTTAATAACATTCTCCCTAATCCTGCAGCCTGCAGCCTATAATGATTAAGCTTCTGCATTATTATGCCTTAAAATGTGTTCTTGTCCACCTAAACAATTCATATATCCCTATAGGCTGTAATACTTGTACAATAAAATTAATAACCTTCTCGCTCATGGTAGGACTACAGAACTGCCTGATTCTATGGATAATTTGGTCATCAATTACCACTTCATCTGGCAATACCGGGTTTCCGATAGTCTCTTTATACAGCTCAACATTATATTTTTGATTGGCTCCGCAGTGAGTACCAGAGGCATCATGACCGATGTTCTTAATCCTGGAATGGACCGGCACTACGCACAAGCCGTCATTTTTGATAATGCTTAAAGCAAAAAACACGGCCCATGAATCGATTGCTCCTCGAATTTGCCTTTCCAACATCGGGACTAAGTCTTCTCCCGCCTGGTTTACCTTCTTGTGCAATTCCTTAGAGTTTCTTATCTCATCTAAAATCGCCTTGTCACGTGAAAAATGGTGCCATGCCCTTCTCCATGTTCCCCATCCCCAGGAGGATGGCCTGTAAGAGAAATAGATATCGTATGGATAACTCTGAGGAATCTTTATAGGTAGTGAATAACCGGCGACATTCATTATTTGTTCATTATACTCATATTTATCGAAACACTTTTGCATGAAAGAAACGAAATCTGCTGAAGGAACACAATCATCTTCAAGAACTATAATCCTTTCATGTCTGTCAAGTACGTAATTAACACCATATACTATCGAGTCGGCCAGCCCTTTGTTTGTATCGCTTTCGATTATCTCAGTTTCACACCAGGTGATATTTGCTAGCAGCTTCCTCACCTGTTGAACCGTAATCCTGTCCCTCTCATCTCTATAGCCATCAGAAAAAACGTACAATTTATCTATGTCATTCCTCATCAGACCTTGGAGGACCTGACCCGTATGCTCCGGCCTATTGTAAGTGAATAAAGCTATCCCCGTTTTATTCATCAGTAAAGTCAGTATATCATAAGTAAATATGGATAATAATTCCAGTTTCTGAATTTTTATGCGGGTTAGCGACTGAAAGTAATGTCTTTTTTACTGGATCTGGGTATTAGGCTCTAAGTCTTAGAGCCCTTATCTTTTATTAATTTGTGTACTTTTCGAAGCAGTCTCGTAGGGGCTAGTATATAGGGTTTGCTCGTTGCTATTGTACGGTAATAGAGAACTCTCACTGGTGATGCCCTCTTCACGCCTTTGCTGGTCAATACCCAGGTAGCATCGCGTATTGCAAAAAAACGATTACCTGCATATCCTTTATAATACTGGCGATTCTGCTGGGCTTCAGGTCCATCCCAGATTCCTATTATCCCTCTATCATTATGAGAATAATCATGATTCTGATGGATAGCGGTGATGGTCTTTGTGGCATCAATAACCGGGACTTTTAGGTAAAGGCCCCTGTAAACCAACCAAATATCCCATACGGTTCTTCCTATAGCGAAAGGCGGTATATCTCCCCATAGACCTTTTCTGAACACAAAATAGTCTATTCCTGTGGCGGGGTGAAGTTTGCCATACTTTGCCAGATAACGGCGTATCTCTAGCTCCCACCGTTGATTTGTAAAATCAAGAGGCTCGTTTAACTCTACATCCCACCTTTGTCCTATAAGCAGGAATTGATCCTTTTTATTAGACACCTTTTGGACAGAAATTGAGAAATCTTGCGTAAGGATGATATCGGCATTTACATAGCATAAGATGTCATAGTTAGCCAACTCCTGGGCTTTATCAAACAGGTTATTAACAAGCGGGGTTCCATACTCATTGCGTTCGATCTCGGGTATGTGTCGGATACCCAGTTCAGCGGCGATTTCAGCAGTACCTTTCTCATTGCCGAATAAAATGATCTCACAATAAGGTCCAAGCAATTTCCAGCTCTGGATAGCAGTTCTTTGGATCACGTCTATGTGCCCCTGAAATGGTTTTGGAATAGAGAATATGGTCAACATAGTACTATGTTATCCTGTAATAGTCGCTACTTCATTGCTTTCAATATTAAGTGCCAGCCGAGCTCCCATTCGTCAGATAGTTTGAACTTTACCTTTCTCTGTTTATCGGTATCTATAACATTGTACCTTACAGTGATGTCAACATCATTGAAATATCTTGAAAACAGAGCCCGAGCCTCCTCTTTTGTATATACCTTTGTGTAAGGGCATCCCTCTATGCGCTCTGAGTATTTAGAAACCAAATCTTGCTCTGTACAAACACCTTTCGAGAGCAGTTCACTCTTTATACCGTGGCGATAGATAATACTATATGCATGTAGAAGACTATCTCTATGGTAAAGCATGACAAGCAGCTGTGCGTTTTCCTTCATAACTCTTTTTATCTCATACAGCACCTTTTCGATATCAGGTATATGATGCAATACCCCATAACTATAGACACAGTCAAAACTGGCGTCGGGAAACGGCAGGTTAATTGCAGAAGCTTGGATCACTTTGACAGGCAATTTCGCTTCTTTTACCATCTGATTTGTGAGGTTAACGGCGTTGTCGGTCATATCAGTAGCTGTAACTTTTGCTCCATATCTGGCAAACTCCAGAGCATCCACGCCCGATCCACAACCTACTTCCAACACCTCTTTACCCGACCATTCACCAAATCCAAACGAGCTATGCATATAATCCTGCAAAGTATATCTGAATTCCCTTTTCTGCTCATAGCTCCACTTTTCGGCCGCGAAGCTCATCGGGGTGCATTTCTCCCAGTAGTCTTTAATGTTTTTTTCGTTTAGATATTTATTCATAGTTATGCTGCCAACCCAATAGCAAAATAGTCTAATTTCTCCGTGAATTCCGGTCGATTAGAAAAAAGTCTCCAACAATCGAGCAAACAGGGCTTCTTCATGTTTTGAATAAAATACTCAGGCGTCAGTTTTTTAAATTCGTCCCACGGAGTTGCCAGGACGCAAAGCTCGGCGTCATGCAGGCAGTCTTTTATTGAGCTGGCATATACGGGCTTTTCTTGGCAAAACGCTTTTTTTGCATTTTCCATGCCGCCGGGGTCATAAACGGAAACTACCGCGCCTTTCTGCAGAAGACTCCGTGAGATTTTCACCGGGCTCGATTCCTCAATAACATCAGTATTCGGCTTATAAGTCAACCCAAGGACTGCAATAGCTTTACCCTTCAAATTGCCAAGTTTATTTTCAATTAAGTCCACTGTTCTCTGATTCTGTAACTGGTTAGCAAGGTCGGTTGCCTCTGATAACAGTGCTTTGCACCCAACTTTACGTGCGACGGAAGCAAAGGCTTTATTATCTCTTGGGAAACAGGGCCCGCCGTAGGCAAGACCGCCGCTCAGGTACTTCCTGCCTATCCTGGAGTCAAATCCAAGCATATTACTTATGGTATCAACGTTTCCTTCCGGAATCCGCTCCGCTATTTCAGCCAGAGTATTCGCGAAAGTTATCTTCATGGTAACGTAAGCGTTGAGGGAGATTTTAGCCAGTTCCGCATTTTGAATCGCTGTCCTGACAATGGGAGGTTGATTCTCACATACATTGCTGTAGATTTCAGCCAGCATATTCCCTGACTTCGTGTCCGATTCTCCGATTAGCACTACATCAGGCTGGGTAAAATCCCTTATGACACTGCCCAGCGCTATAAATTCAGGACTGTAACACAGGCCGAAATCCCTGCCGCATCTCTTACCCGTAGCTGTTTCCAGCAAGGGTTTAATCACACCCTCGGTGGCTCCGGGCAGCACGGTACTGGTAACCACGACAAGGTGAAAATCAGGCTTATCAATTAGCGCGGCGGCTATCTGTTTAGCGGCTGATTCTACATATCTGGTGCTGAAACTTCCGTCATCCTGACTGGGAGTAGGGACCACAATAAAACTTGCTTCTGAGTTAATCACGGCATAGCGATAGTCCTGTGTCGCCGTTAATCGCTTTCCCGCTGACTTTACTAATTCGGACAGGCCCGGTTCATAATAAGGACTTTCACCTTTATTCACCGCTTGGATAACGGCCTTGTTCAGATCAACACCGATAGCATTATAGCCTTTATTTGCCAGGCAAGCAGCAAGAGGAAGCCCTAATTTGCCGATACCGAATACCGAAATGCTGTTCATCGGTTTTCCTTTTCAACCATTTTCTCAATCCAGCGATATGTTTTTTCCAATCCTTTGGACAGAGGTGCCGATGGTTTCCATCCCAGTTTCTCTTCGATCAGCCGGTTATCTGAATTGCGGCCGCGAACCCCGAGTGGCCCCGGAATGTGTTTAATCGAGAGCTTTTTCCCCGCGATATCCATGATCATTTCTGCGAGTTGATTGATTGTCACCATCTCCTCTGACCCGATATTTACCGGTCCTGTGAAGTCTGATTCCACCAATCGTCTTACCCCTTCCAAACATTCGTCAATATACAGGAAAGAGCGTGTTTGAAGGCCGTCACCCCACATTTCAATCTCTCCGTCGTTAGGGGCTTTAGCGATCTTACGGCATAAAGCGGCCGGAGCTTTTTCACGTCCATCGTTCCACGATCCCTCCGGCCCGAAGATATTATGGAATCTCGCTATTCGTACGTTCATTCCACAATTTCGATTGAATGATAGATACAAACGTTCGCTGAAAAGTTTCTCCCAGCCATATTCACTGTCCGGAGCCGCCGGGTAAACCGTATCCTCCGCCAATTTGGGGTTTTCCGGATCCATCTGATTATACTCTGGATACACACATGCAGAAGAAGAATAGAATATCCTTTTAACGCCTGCTTTATAGCTGGCCTCAACGACGTTCAGATTTATTAGAGCTGAGTTATGCATTATATCGGCGTCATTTTCTCCTGTAAAAACGAAACCGGCGCCGCCCATATCCGCCGCGAACTGATACACATCGTCAAATGGAGAATCAACCACCTTCCGTACTACGCTCTGTTCCCTCAAATCTCCAACGATAAAATCATCCGCCTGTGTCTCTGCGAATTCGGGCTTTTTTAGATCTATCCCACGGACCCAGTAGCCTTCTTTTTTTAGCCTTTTTACCATGTGGCTTCCAATAAACCCGCCTGCACCGCATACTAATGCTTTTTTCATAGTTTCTCCTTATACTGCTGATAAAGCCGATGTGTTTCTCAGAACGAAACATCCCAACGCGTAGACGTTCCGCAATGGGTTCCGTGAACCTGCTGAAGCCTTGAATTTCAAGGCGTCGTCTTTCCCCGATAAAATCCATCTGTTCTGACTATCTTTGATCCAGAAAGCCTCTTCTTCTACCGTGTAACATTGAAGAAGCCGCGGAAGTCGCTGGCAGCCGTAAATGCGAGACATGGGAGCGAAGATTTTATCTTCTCCTACCGGGATAGTGAGCAGCATTATGCCTTCCGGTATCATTAATTCGCTTATGCGCTTCATAGCTTCCAGGTCGCCGTCAGAATTATCTTCTGTTACTCCATATCGTCCGGCTAAACCGACATGTTCTATAGTTGAACAGTTAATAACAAGGTCGAAATTATTTTTCGGGAGAGCCAGTTTCAATATATCGCCGTGGATGAATTGAAGATTGGGATGTGTGTAAAGCCATTTCACCGGTGCGAGGTCTATAGCGGTTACTCTGAATCCTCGCTGAGCGGCGGTAAGTCCGAGGGAGCTGCCTCCGGGACCGAAATCAAGCGCTTCTCCTGGGCCCGAAGGCATTTGTGATAATATCCAAGACCATTCAATATCTCGGTCACCAACTAAATTGGGAATTTTCTGGTTGCTTCTAAATAACAAGTAGTAAAATGCATTAAGTAACCTCAGAATCAATTTGCTACACTCCTTATTTAAGAAACCTCACTTCTCCTGGTTTCTATCTATACGTACATGTGAAATAATCTTATTTTGGAAAAACACTTTGGCTGACGGTCAAATGTAGTAATTTGTTAGGCGATTAGCTTTCATAGTGTAATTCTTATTATGTCACATTCAATTTCAATCTTAGCATCATGCATCTTTGTTTTGATAAAATCACTAAGCAACTGGATGCTAGGATAGTCTGCTCTGGCTCCGAAGCATCGTGCATCATCAATAAGCACCACATATTTGCTTGCCTGATTGTTAAAGATTTGTTCTAGTTCATCGTAAATTGGCGTATCTTTTACACCGCGAGCTGTTACTCCCCCAGAATAATGTCCATCCAGCCAGAATAGAATTGGCTGGTTTACTCTATTAATCAGATTCCCAAGCTCAAGTCCACTATCACCATGAATTATTTCTATATTTTTTTCAGCACTAAATCTAGTTGCCGCTTTCTCATATAGCGCTTTACTTAATTCAATGGAGTATATTCCATCGAAACAATGTTTCATAGCTTCAATCATATCACCATAAAATGTTCCTGTTTCGACAAGAATTTTTAATCCATATTTATCTGCATAGTTTCTTACCACTTGCTGTTTGTATAGATGCGGCGGTGGGACAGGTTTTCCGCGTCTTTTCCAATTAATATAGTCTATCCAATGAATCAACTTTCTAAATGTAGGGTTTGGCACAGTACTCTTTAAAATTTCGATATCTAAGTATCCCACAAAAGGAATATTCACTGTTTTCACCCTTCTTTTGAGATTTCGTAGTTCCTTGGATTAAAGCACATTTTTATATCTGGCCACTCTTCGATTTTATTCGGGGTAAAGTTACGCTTTAGTAAGAAATTATCGTAATCAAGGGCATAAATGGATTTATAACTGAGATTAGTTAACCAGTGTAATACTTGAGGTACGTATTGATGGCGCTTGTTTAATGCGTGGTTTAACTCAACAATTATGAATGGATCAAACTTAATCATAGTATCTTTTGCACCCTGTAATACCTCAAAGTCAAAAGAATCTACGTCTATTTTGATACAATCCAATCGAGCCAAATTGTTATCCTTCACAAAATCATCTATTGTCGTGAAAGAATAATTCTGTTTCTCGGGGTCATGTCCCCAAATACGAAATATCGAATCTCTTATTTGACCTGTGTTTTTACCCAGGGCTTTTTTTACAGGTATTACGTTGCTGGCTTTATGATGGTTTAAATTGGTTATTAACATATCATATGTACTGGTTGGTTCAAATGCATAGATATGCCCCCCGGGAGCTAAACGCGAAAAAAGGATACTATAATAACCAATGTTAGCGCCGCAATCGAATATCACCCAATCCTGCTGAACATTATTTACAAACCATTCTTTAGTTTTAATTTCACAATCGGGATAATATCCTTTGAATTCATCATAATATGCTATTAACTCAATAGGATCATCCCCGGGTATTCTAGTAAAAACCGGTTCTTTCACTTTCCCTTCTCGGAGGACGCTCACAAGACGATGTAAAATGTTTTTCATTGTGTCAATCATGTGAATATCATACTTTAGTATTAGGCAATATTAAACTACCCGCTAAGATTTCTCTCTCTAACCTTCTCTGTATATTTTGGAATACGTGCCTTGACGTTCCAATAACTGTGTATGTGTACCGTTTTCCACTATCCTTCCGTTGTCAAGAACATAGATTATGTCTGCATCCTTAATAGTAGTCAACCGGTGGGCTATCACCAGCGTGGTGCAGCGCTCGGCCACCCTGTCCAGGGCTTTCTGAACAACGGCTTCCGAGATATTATCCAGCGAGCTTGTGGCCTCGTCCAGTATAAGGAACCGAGGCTTACGTATCATTGCCCTGGCGATCGCGATGCGCTGTCTCTGCCCGCCGGAGAGCTTTATTCCGCGGTCGCCTACTACAGTATCGTATCCCTCGGGTAGTTCTGTGATAAATTCGTGGACATTGGCAAGCTTAGCCGCCTCTACTACTTCTTCGTCCAAATGCTCATTGCCGAAAGCGATATTATCTCTTATGGAGGCGTTGAAGATAAACGTTTCCTGCCCTACAAACCCGACTTTGCCGAGGAAAGTGAAGATATCGTATTCTCTTATATCCCGGCCGTCTACAAGTATCTGTCCTTTATCTACATCATATAGTCTCAGCAACAGGTCTGCGATGGTGGACTTTCCGGAACCGGAGTGCCCCACGACCGCGGTAACCCTGTCCTTTTCTATGCTTAAGGAAATATCGTCCAGCGTATGTTCCCTGCTCGTATGAGTAAAGCTCACGTATTTGAGTTCGATGCCGTGCTGGATGTCATGGAATTCGGTACTGCCGTTCTCCATTTGAGTGTAGTGCTCATCGAGAAGAAATTCTCTCACCGTCTCCAGATTTGGTATCCAGTGGACTACGTCCATAAGATTTCTCCCCGTGTTTGTCAACTTGGGCAGCAGCTTAAATACGGCGTACGCGAATGTGCCGAATAGAGGTATCAAGGAGTAGAACTGGTACGGGGAATATAGTCTTATTATGATTAATATAATGCCGACGGCTCCGAACATCAAAAGTTCCAGGAGGTGGGTGGGGACCTGACTCCAAAACTGGTTTATCCACCAGTGTTTCCAGCGTGAAAAAGCTGCCTGATTGAATCTCTCCGTCCATTTATCCGAGTTTCCGCTGGCACGTATCTGCTTTGCGCCGTTTATGTATTCGTTGATGATAACATTCTCATTTTCAATCTCTTGGAGCATTTTTTTACCGGTTACGTATGATATTCGTTTACCAAGATATTGAGCAAAGTAATAATAGCCGGCGCCGGCGATCACCACAGCGATGGCGGCTTTCCATGAGAGAGATATTAACAAATAAAGAACAAAAATTCCCAGTACGATTTCTACCGCCGATCTGGTCAAAGCTATAACTGCATAGCCTATAAACTGGGGAGCCTGAGATCCTTTATACAGAAGGTCTCCCTGTCTGACGTCTGCGAAAAAGCGATAATCCGCTTCTGTATATTTGCGGAATACCTCCTGTTCGTGATCTCTCACGATTCTGGCTGTGAACCTGGGCGAGAGATTAGCATAGATTAACCTACATGAGCAATACAAAACGGTAAATATCACAAACAGAGTGCAGTTCGATAGCAACGGGTCATCGATCGGCATTACTTCTGACAGCGAATTCAATATGCTGAAGAACGCTCCGTATGAAGCTGCTCCTTGTTCAAGGCTGGCGTTAAGAATGGGGAAGAGCATTGCCATCTGTAGGGTCTCAAGGAAGCCGTTTAACAGGGAGAGTACCAGCAAGATGGCAAGATAGCGCTTATATGGCTTCAAGAAGAACCATAATGTTTGTAAACTGTTGCTGCGCTCCTTCGGCATACTCTCTTTTTCTGCCTCTTTTTTAAATAATAATCTTAGTATGTGTTAGTCAATTACGAACTTGTTTCTCTTGTAACCTCTCCCGCCAGTAATTGAGCAAATCCTCCATTGTCTTTTCGAATGGTATGGTCTGTTTCCATCCCGTCTGTTTCTTAAACTTGGTGCAATCTCCCTGAAGCACCTCGACATCGGAAGGCCTCATGCGGTCGGGGTCCTGCTGAACTTTGATTTTCTTAGGCGTCATGGTCATCAGTATATCAAGCAGCTCTTGTATCCTTACCGTTTTACCGGAACATATGTTATATGTCTCTCCCGGTTGGCATTTCTCAATTGCCAGCAGATAGCCCTTTACCATGTCCCTGACATCGGTAAAATCCCTCATGGCTTTCAGATTGCCGACGTGAATGATTGGGCTCGCGCCTTTCTCTATCTCGGCTATCTGCTTGGCGAAGTTTGACGATACGAAGACCTCTCCCCTTCTAGGCCCGGTATGGTTGAAGCCGCGAGTTACGACTATATTGAGTTTATATGACATATGATATTGATAGGACAACTTATCAACCGCTACTTTTGATACTGCGTAGGGAGACAGAGGCCTGAGCGGGTTATCCTCTTTGATGGGCAATTCATTTTGGTCAACCATGCCATATTCTTCTGAACTACCTGCAACCTGTATTTTAGGATTGATGTCTAATTTTCTTACTGCTTCGAAAAGGTGGATTGTGCCTATTACGTTGGTCTCCATGGTATCGGCCGGTGCGCGCCAACTCATGGGCACGAATGATTGCGCGGCTAGGTGAAATATGTAGTCCGGTTTCGATTCTGCAAGGACTATTTCCATTGAGTGTCCGTCTCTCATGTCGGCGGTAAGCAGGTGTATATCGTTCTTGATATGCTCGATATTATCCAGCTTGCTTCTCCAGCGCGCCGTCCCGTATACTTCCATCTTTTTATTCAACAGGAGTTCGGCCAGATGGCTGCCGGCGAAGCCCGTGATGCCCGTGATCAAAGCTCTTTTCATTTAAGCTCTTTCCTCTTATGCAGGATTAATCTTGATTTTCGATAGATTTATTATAGTTATGAATGTGGTTGAAAACAATATCAACACGATTGGCTTTTCGATATTGAGCAGGTGATGGATTAGTACGATTTACTTCTCGTATCCCGTGTATTCAAAGACTTTAACGTATGGATAGTTCTGCCCTACACAATTAGGTGTGGGAGAAGAGTGTATCAGTTCATATTCCTCTAAAGCATCGATCGGGATGGGGCTGCTGAACGGGTCAAGACCGATGAGTATGTAGTCCGGGTGGTCGTCGAGAAACCCCAACGCCTCTTCGTAAGTGGTGAAGGCTTTGCCGTTGTTGGCTACATCGGCTATGTACCTGTATTTCTCGCCGCTACTATCCGTATCTTCCGCGTACAGTATGACGAATGTGGAATTATTCGGCACGGCGGCTTCCGTGTTGAAGTTGTACAGCCTGGCGCACATGGATTGATAGTAGGGGGTGAAGAAGATTTGCAGCTCGGCCGATCGCGAGCCGGGATCATCATAAGTCCTGTATTCCCCTTTGTCTCCGATGTACAGGATGTCATAGAAGTCGGATACTTTATTGCCGGACCATGTAACCATGGTGTGGTATTTCCCATATGCCGTTTCGATATCGATAACGACGTATCTTGAGTCCAGTTCATCCATTATCCAGCTTGCTGTGGACTCATTCTGCGCTGTCATGAATGTGCTCGCTCCCGGCCGGATGGTTCCACCTGAGCCTGCGCCGCCTATACCTGCCTGGAACGGGTTCGCGTTGGGTATGCGGTGCGCTATGCGTGTTATCCAGTGGCCGTAGTCCCACCAGCTCATCACGCCGTATGCCGAATCGGGATAGTCATATCTTTCTCCAACTTTCGGCGCGTCGTACAGCGCGTAGTAGAAATCGGGATCTCCAAACGGCTCGGGCGTATTGTTCTTCATCCAGGTGAGGGCTTCATGCCAGTCCGTGTTGGCGCCGTAAGGATGATACGTTAGGTATAGTGTGGCCGATTTCTTGGGTGACCAGCCGCTGTCATCGTAGGTTCCGTATATCACGTTGGGATAAACGGTCAGGAAGAAGACGGCTATTATGGTCAGCGCCGCTGATATGTATCTGGGTCGCAGATATACGGATGTCTGCTGTTCTTTCTTAGCCCTGGCCCTTTTCTTTTCCGCACGGGTCTTGGCTTCTTTTTCGGTCGGCGCTTCTTTCCAGTGCGCCAAAGCCAGCAGCCAGGTTATCCAGCCCGGCAGCTTCCAGAGAATATAGCTGCTCAATAAAGCTACGTTAATCGCGAAATAGTAGGCGTATCGTGTTTGCGATAACAGCGCCATTAAAGTCACGAAACTCCAGATTAAGAGTATTATCCTGGCGGAACTTTTCTCGAAGTATACGTATAGCGCAATTATAGCTATGCCTTCCACTAGGTATATCTGCCAGGGCATGGAAGTCACCTGATCGATTATCACAGTAAGCACCAGCACCCCGATCCAACCCAAGAATAGCCATCTTCCTATCTTAGTTTTTCCTACAGCGGAATATTTTATCAACAGAAATGCTATAGGCACCATGAATAACCCTGTGGTGAAGTAAGTCCAGAGCCTGTGGTCCGTTAGATGGGATAGGTCGAATCCTGAAAGTAAAGGCTGGGCCTCCATTATGGTCAGCGTTTGTGATGAAGGTGCCAGTGTTCCCAGTCTATTGAATATGTCATGATATAGAGATTCCCAGCCTAAATAAAGAAGCCCGACTCCAGCGCCTGCTATCACGGCTACTGTTATCGGGAAAAATATTCTTCTAATGTTTTTTCGTACCATGAGATAAGAGACTATTCCAAAAACTGCCACACCGAGCAACCCAATAACCATCCCACCGAGGACGAAGTTTCCCCATAAGAGATATTTGTAGAATATTGCTGATATCAGCAGAGCTATCAGAAGCACAGGCATGCTTATTAAGGCCAGATAGTCGGTCGGCTTACCGTTTAGGTGATCAACTACGTACTGAACAAATACATATACCAGTATTATGAAGATGAATACCGCTGCGCCGATCCATGATAGTATATAGAGCCCCAGGAAGAAGCCGGATAACAACGCAAATAATACTGGTTTCTTTAAACTACTCCATTCCCTCTGTCTTATCCGGCTGAATGTAAGCTGAGCCTCCTGCCCCCGCTTTATCGCCATGATGAAGAATAATATGCTTGTCGTGCTGAAGAGCACTTCTGCTATATGGTGGTCGGTGAAGCCCAGAATGGAGCGGAACAGGAATTCGCCCGGCAATATCGCGAGCAAGCCGGCGGCCAAGAGACCGGCGTTTCGATTAAATATCTCCTTACCAATGAAATATACCGGAACTACGGTTAACGCTCCCATAACAGCAGGGAAATATGCGCTCATTTTTTCTATGAGGTCTGTAGAGGGATGCCCCAGCCCGGCTATCCATATTACCAGCGCGATGAACCAGTCGAAGAACGGCGCGAAGGGAATACTCTGACCGGTAGGATACAGCGTGTAAGGCTCAAACGTGTTCCTGAAAGGGAAATGATGTACAAGGTTCTCAATCAGGCGCATGTTGTACCAGCCGTCGTTCTCGGCGAACATTACGTAGCTGCCGCCGAGGACTCCGTCGTATGGCGGGCCCGTGCGCAGCCAGAGGGCGAAACAGGAGAACAGGAATATCGCCGTGCCGTAGAGCGCTCTCTTGAATCCTACGGCCAGTACCGCGGCGATGTAGAAGATCGGAAGCATGGCTATAAGGTGCGTCATCAGCCATTCGGCGCAGAATATGAATATGATGAAGGATAGAACGGCCAGGAGCGCTATGATGCCCCATCTGGCCTTGCCGGGGATTTTGCCCCTGATGCTCTCGTGGGTGTCGGCGATTTTACGCCACAGTTCTTGAATATATAGCATATCTCTGCTTCCCGATTATGTTAGGCATTTTACACTAAGCAACGAGCAATAGCAACAGATACGGCAAAAGGGGATATTATCCGAGATAGGATACCTCTGTTTAAGCCTGTCATTGCGAGGAGTCCTTCCGCAGTTCGGAAGGACGACGTGGCAATCTCATAAATATCATTCGGTGGGCGCAGCCCACCCTACGTATCGTCGTCTTGTAGGGGCAGGTCTTGTGCCTGCCCTCCGGTGGGCGACCCTCGTGGTCGCCCCTACACGATGGTTTAATTGTCCCATGCATTTTGTTAGCGTATATATATATATTTTTTTTTTTACAGGGCGGGATTGACAATGCGGCACCGGCAAGGTTATCTTATATTTCCCATGATGATTTCGGCGTAGCGGAAAAGCGGAGGATAAAAATGGGTGATTTTGTGTTAGCATGCAAAGCGGATGAAGTAAGCGAAGGCCGGATGAAAGAGGTCGCGGTTCAAGATAGGGTCGTATTAATCGCTAACGTCGGCGGCAAATACTACGCTGTCGCCGGAAAATGCCCGCATCTGGGCGGCAGGCTGGCCCAGGGAAAGCTGGAAGGCTCCGTGGTAACCTGTCCTAAGCACGGCTCACAGTTCGATGTGACGGACGGTCATGCTGTGCGCTGGTTGAAACAATCAGGGGTGCTGTCTAAAGTGGGCGGTATAATTAAGCCAGAGAGGCCTTTGACCGTATATAAGACTAAGATCGAGGGCGGCGGGATCATGATCGATATTTGAGCCGATACTGTTTAAACAGATGGATTTAAAGGGGGCGTGCCATGAAGCTGAGCAGCGCTGTCGATGAGATAAAAACACTGAGCCCGGATGAGGTTAAGGCCATCCTCGATGGAGATGAAAAGGGAGAGTTTGTTCTGCTCGATGTGCGTCAGCCGATGGAATACGAGGAAGGCCACCTGCCCGGCGCCCTGCTCATGCCGCTGGATGAATTGGAGTCGCGGCGGGACGAGATGTACAGAGAGCTTTACGGCGGCAGAAAGGCCATCATCTATTGCCGTTCAGGGAGAAGGAGCATGGCCGCCGCCATAGCGCTCTGCGATCTGGGATTAAAGGATTTATATGTTATCGAAGGCGGTCTGAACAACCTGGGCTTTAAGATGCTGAAAGGAAAGTCGGAGAAGAAGCCCCGGGTTATCGGGAAGGCGGCAAGCGTCAAGGATGTCCTGATAATCGCGATGAAGATGGAGAAGATGGCTTACGATTTCTATACCGCGGCCAGGGATAAAAAGCAGTTCGAGCTGGCCAGGCCCATGTTCCAGCAGCTTGCCGAGGTGGAGCTGAGCCACATGAGGCGTTTGTTCCTGCGACTGACGGGAGAAATCCCGGAGAGCGCGGTGTTTTCTAACATAGATAAATACCTGCAGCAGATCGATAAAGAATCCAAGGGTGTTGATATCGAGGTCAGCGCCGCGTTGATGAAGGCCGAAGAAGAGGCTAAGAGCGAGGTTGATGTGCTTGAGATAGCCATCCAGAGGGAGTACATCGCCAACGATTTCTATAAGAGAGCGGCGTCCGTCGTCGACGACGAAGAGGTCAGGGCCCTGCTGCACGGGCTGTCGCACGACGAACGCGGCCATGCCGCCACACTGCTGAATCAGCTGTCCCGGGTCATGCGGAAGTAGCCGTCAGGGAGATATCGAAGATATAAACAATATCGTCAGTCTGGGTACTACCGATTCATTTGCCTTCGCCGGCCAGTTTAATCACCTGTTCCACGAATGTCCTGGTATCGACAGGCTTGGTAATATACCCGCAAGCGTTGGATGTTTTCAAATTACCTAGCTGATCTTCGCTTGCCGAGGCGGTGACAAACACGCAGGGTATTTCCCGGGTTTTGCGATTATTCTTCAAGCTCTCAAGAACTTGAAGGCCGCCGATTCGCGGCAACTGATAATCGAGCACTATCAAATCGGGTTTTTTAGCTTCTGCAATGGTGATGCCTTTTTCCGCGTCCCCAGCCTCAAGAACAGTGTATCCATCCCGTTCGAATAAGGCCTTTTCAAGTTCGCGATTATACGGGTCGTCTTCTATTATCAATACCGTCTTGATGGCTTTCACGTCAAGCTCCTGCGTTCGTAGTTATCGCTGCACGGTCAACCCGTGCTATGTTTTCGGTAAAGGCTTCAATGGCAGTATGAAATAGAAAGTGCTGCCTTTGCCCTGCCCCTTGGACTCGAACCATATTTTCCCGCCGTGCAATGCAACCAGCCTCTTGGATAAAGCCAGACCCAGGCCCGTGCCTTCGTATTTCTTGGCATACGGCTCTTCGATCTGGTAGAACTCGGTGAAGAGCTTGGCCTGGTCCTTCTTGGCTATGCCGATGCCTGTATCCTTAACGCTGATAAGTACGTATTCTGTGTTCCTCAGACCTTTGCGTATTCCGGATGGAATAGCCGCGGAATCCGGTTTCACAAGCTTCGCTCCGATAATGACCGAGCCTCCGTCCGGGGTGAACTTGACCGCGTTGGAGAGCAGATTATACAGGATTTGTTTCACTTTTCGCTCATCCGCTTCGATCATATCAACATCGGAAGAGATTTCCGAGAGCAGTTTAATATTATGCTTCAGGGCTTTCTCCGCGATGAACGACAGGCTGTTCTTCAGCAGGTCGCTGACTGAGAATTTGGTCGTCAGCAGCTCCATCTTACCCGCTTCCACCTTGGAAAGGTCCAGGATATCGTTGATCAGGGAGAGCAGGTGTTCTCCGGCCGATGTGACGTAGCCCATGTATTTCTTCTGGTCGTTGTTGAGCGGGCCCTTCGTCTCATCGTATAACAGTTCGGAGAAGCCGATGATAGTGCTGAGGGGTGTCCTTATCTCGTGGCTCATGTTTGCCAGAAAATCTGATTTGGCTTTGTTGGCCTGTTCCGCGGTAATCTTAGCTTTGTCGAGTTCCGAGGTTCGCTCTTTAACAAGCTCCTCCAGGTGTTCCTTGTAAAGCAACAGGGCTTTCTCCGCCTGTTTGCGTTCGGTGATATCACGTATAACATTAATGAATCCCACCTGCCTGCCGGCATCGTTATACATTGCGGATGTAATCACATCTACTTCCATCTCCTTACCGTCCGGAAGCAGTGCGCAATATTCCCCCTGCACCTGTGAAATCCGCTCCTTGAGCATCCTTAAAAGGTTGGCCACAACTTTTTCCTGATCCTTGAATTTAACGACATCCAGCACGTTGCGTCCTATCAACCCCTCTTTTGTTTCTAAACCCAATATCCGGAGCGTAGCTTCATTTACATCAACTATATTGATGTTTGAATCGCTGACAAGCACGCCGTCGTTCATTGATTTGAACATTGTCTGGAGCTTTTCTTCAGAATTTCGCAGCGCTTCCTGGGCCTGTTTGCGCTCGGTGATGCGGCCTATTCGCTCGGCGATAGTGTCTATCAGCAATCTCTCTTCCTTCATGAATGGCCCTTCGGCTTCTTCCGGCCTCTCCTCAAGGTAACCGATTTCGATCCTTCCCTCTATTGCTCCGAGTACCTTGATCGGTGCGGATTGCATCCACGCGGACTCCTTGAAATTTTTCGTGCGGAACTCTTTGTCGCCCATCACTATCCTGCAGCAAGCGATCTCTGTGTATTGCCAGCTTTGCGGAAGCATGTTTGCAAGTCCCTGATAGAGTTCCTCAAGAGAGATGCTTTCCATTTCTGTCAGTTCAGCCAGGTTAAAAAACGCCCGAAGCTCTTTCATCCGCTCCCTGATCTGGTGCTCCGCCTTCTTGCGCTCGGTTATGTCGCGCCCTATGCGCAATATCAACTTTTCCCCGTCTCTATCTATCAGCAGTGCATGTACCTCGATGGGGATTGTTGAGCCGTCATGCCGGTAGTGGGCTACTTCAAATGTAACTTCGCCTTTTTGTTTTATTTCAGCGATACGCTCGTTGAAGGATTGAGTATATTCAGGGGTAGCCAGATTATGCAAGTCTTTACCGATGAGTTCCCCTCTGGCATAGCCGCGCAATTCCTCTGCCTCTTTGTTGGCGTAAACGATTCGTCCGGAGAGGTCATGGACAAGTATCGAATCGGCAGCCGCATCCAGCAGTTTTCCTTTAAATTGAGTTTCTTGCTCCGCCCGCTTGCGCTCGCTGATGTCGATTCCGAACGATATCGTACCTGTGAATTTGCCGTCAATGGTGAGCGTGCTGTTTTTCCAGGAGATGATTCGCTCCTCACCGGACTTTGTAAGTATGGGATTCTCGAAAGTATCGATGATCGTACCTGAATCCTTTAATTTCTCGAATTCATCCCATACGTCGGGATATCGTTTTTTGGGGACGATCAGCTCGAACCAGTTCCTGCCCATGGCCTCCTCTGCCTTATAGCCGGTTATCTTTTCGCCCGCTTCGTTCAGCAAAGTGACCTTTCCTTTAGTATCAAGTACAACAACCATCGCGTTGGCGGTCTTGATCAAATTTTCGGCGTAGTCCTTTGCATCCCGTAATGCTTCTTCCGCCCTCTTGCGTTCGGTGACATCTCTGGACACCCCGTGTATGCCAGTGATTTCCCCTTTTTCATTTCGTATCGCGCTGACTACAGCTTCCATCCATATAATCGAGCCGTTCTTATGGTAGCACTCCATCTCCACCGTCAATTGCCTGTCCGGGTCGACACCGTCCTTGCTGTCGCGCCCCAGCTCAACAGATAAAGCTTGAGTTACAGCATTCAGGGACTCCGGTGTCAGTTGCTCGGTAACGGATTGTTTCATGCGTTCCTCGGGTGTATAACCAAGCATATTGGTTACCGAAGGACTCACATATGTTGTTTTCAAATCCATATCCAGAGTCCAAACGACATCGTTCATCTTCTCCGTGAGAAAACGATACTTGGCCTCGCTTTCCCGCAGCGCCTCTTCCGCCTTCTTTCGCTCGGTGATATCGCGGAGGTTTATGATTACAGCTTCAACAACGTTATCTTTTACCAGATTACTTCCGACAGCTTCAAAGGTACGCCAGCTTCCGTCTTTATGGCGGAGGCGAAGTTCGGATCGTTGAACAGGTGCGTCGGCGTCCATAGACAATTTTTTAAATGCGTCGGCTGCAATTTGTAAATCGTCAGGATGGAGATGCTCAAATACGCTGGCTCCAATCCTTTCCTCTGCCTTGAGCCCTAGAACACTCTCAATCGCCGAGTTTTCATAGATGATTTTACCTTCTTGATTCACCAGGACAATAATGTCCGACGATTGATCTGCGAGAGCCCGGAACCGCTGTTCCTCTAACCGCAGTTTCTCCTCCGCCCTCTTGCGCTCGGTTGTATTGCGGATGTTACACTGGATCAGCTTATTTTGGCCTACGATGTAAGAACTAATTATGAATTCCACATAGATTTGACGTCCGTCGCCTGTGGTGAGAGGTAGGTCATCATACCGGATGTATTCCTGCCGCTGCAATTCCAAATAGCTTTCCCGGTCGGGAACAATATCCTTAAATGTACCCAGCTCCCATATTGTCTTCCCAATGAATTGTTCATGAGAATAACCAAGCAGCTCGACCAGGTATGGATTCACGTTTATAACTTCCCCCGTCTCTGCATCAAGCAGCAGAATTCCATCCTGCGCTTCCTCAAAGAGCCGGCGATATCGCATTTCGGAAGTGCTAAGAGCTTCCTCTTTTGTACGCAACGTATCCGTCATACGGTCGAATGAGGCGGCAAGTGCTCCGATCTCATTTTTTGTGTTGATACCGGTCTTCCGGCTTAGATCTCCTCTGTTAGCGATATCCAAAGTAACTTCGCTGAGGCGTTTCAGCGGGTTGATGACCGATATATTCAATCCTAAGAATGTCAGCAAGCTCAGCAAGGCCAGAGCTATAAAGAGCCCGAACAGCGCTATAAAAACCGGCCCTTGTATCACTCCATTCACTACGCCGGTGGGGGCCATGACCGCAAGCTTCCAGCCGAGCTCGGGCGACGTATACAGGTAGAGATAAAATGACCCTGATTCAGTCTCAACAGTCATTACTCCATTACTCTGGCTCATAATGTCGGTTGCGGCGTCGCCTAAGAGGGCCTCCAAGTTCTCAAACAGGAACTGCGAATCACTGAAGGCTACTATTGTACCGTTCTCATCGGTCAGCAGCATATGGCCCTGATAACCGACCTCAAAGTCCGACATGTACTCCGTGAGGTCGTTCAGAGTTATATCCGCTCCTAAAACGCCGTAGACCTCGCCGTTGTCGCCGACGAGGGCCGTCACCACGCCTATATTAATATCCGTGGTGGTGACCGACTCATACGGCTCGGTTATCATCACCTGACCCGGGTTCTCTTTCCCCAGTGTGTACCAGGGCCTTTCTCTGGGATCATATTGGGTGGGGCTGGCGCGGGGGTGGGAGCGCACAAAGGTTCCGTTCTCACGCCCCATGTAAACCGAGTTCACATACGAATGCGTCGTCATGTACGAGTTCAGAATGTCGATAATGCTCTGCTCGGTCTCTCCGATGTTGTATTCAAAGGTGGATTCATTGGCGTTGAGGAAGCTGGTGAAGTCTTCGTCGTCCGTAGTGCGCACTATCTCGTTCTCGGAAAGCTGAGTTACATCGCTTTTGGCTTCTTCTATGAGGTTGGTCAGCGCGAAATCGAGGTGCATCAGCTGGTTCTGGAATTCCTGTTCCAGATCCGCGGATCGGTTGTTTCTGACCTGAACAAAAAGCACGCTTCCTACAACAGCGAGGACCGCAATGCCGACACACGTGTACAATAGCAGTAATCTGATTTTTAGCCGCATCTCAGGTTTACCTCCTCACTGCTATGTGAAAGAGACCATATCGGTTTTCCTGTAAATAGTTCTCCAATAAACGTCTAAAAAAGATATTTACACGGAATCCTTGTACTGCTCCGCTATTGACAGGATTTCCTGCTTAGTACTTATAAAGGCGTCGACGACGCCGGGGTCGAAGTGCGTACCGCGCTCGTTTTTGATAATTGTGAAAGATTCTCTGTAGGATAACGGCGGCTTGTAGGGCCGCTTGGATATAAGCGCATCGAACACGTCTGCTACCGCCACTATTCGACCGGATAAGGGAATGCGCTCGCCTGCCAGTCCCTGAGGGTATCCGGTTCCGTCCCAGTTCTCATGATGGGTCAAAGCGATCTCCTCGGCCATTTTCATGAAGTCCTGTTTCGATCCATGCAAAAGCTTGGCCCCGATAACGGTATGCTGCTGCATGACTTCCCATTCCTTGTCGTTCAGCTTGCCCGGTTTCATTAAAATCTTGTCGGGTATTCCTATCTTGCCTATATCATGCATCGAAGAGGCATAAAGAATGCCTCTGACGAATCCGCCGTCCACTTCCATCTTTTTAGCGATGGCTTCCGCATAACGGCTCATACGCAGGATATGTGAGCCGGTGTATTGATCGCGACATTCGGCGGCTGACGCAAGTCTTTGAATGGTTTCAAGCGCCGTTTCTTCAATTATCGCCATGGCGGCATAAACTTCTTTTGTACGTTTGGCAACTTCTGCCTCAAGTTTCCGTTCATAATTGCGCATATGATCGTTATAAGCTTTTACTTTAAGAAGCGATCTGACCCTGGCCAACAGCTCGGCTGAGTCCACAGGTTTGCTGATGAAATCATCGCAGCCGGCTTCTATGCCTTTGACCCTGTCTTTTTTGTCCGTAAGAGCGGTAACCAGTACCACAGGTATGGGGCTTGTTTTTTTATTGGCCTTCATCTGCCTGGTGACCGCAAAGCCGTCTTTACCCGGCATCATGACGTCCAGGAGGATCAAATCTACATCGTTCTTTGCAAGGTTTCTTAGAGCTTCTTCTCCGTTTGATGCGGTCAGTATCTTATAGTGATACGGCTCAAGGTAAGCCTTTTCCAGTTCTATGTTCCTTGCTTCATCATCCACGATTAAAATAGCAGGTTGTTTCTTCATCGTCACATCCTCATGTAATGCTCTGCACCGCTTCCTGTCAGGATTCCGAATCGGGAATGAAACGAGCGATCGTCTCCAGTAAGACTTCCTTATCAATAGGCTTGGTTATATACGCGGAGGCGCCGTCTATTGCAGCAATAACCTTATTGCCCTCATCCGCTAATGCCGTAACCATTATGATTGGTATATTGCTCCTGTTCGGCCCCTTTTTTAATTTATTCAGTATTGTGTAGCCGTCCTCGAAAGGCATCATGATGTCCAGAAGGATGAGATCCGGTTGGACTTTTTGCACAGTATCGATCATTTTCGTGCTATCGTTAAGCGTTACCGTGTAATAGCCGGCCGGTATCAGCATGGCTTCTATCAATTCCAGTATTTTGGGATCATCGTCGACTATAAGTATTTTGTATCTGTTCATGTCTTCTCCTTTATGCCCCGACTTTCCAAGACCTAGGGGTTGAGTTTAAAGACTTCCATCCTTATCTGTTCGATATCAGATTCTGAGAATAATCGCCAGCCCCGCCGGTCCTTAGCAAAGTTATCTTTGATAATCCCCTGTTTGATCCAGCGATGGAAAGTGGCCTTGCTTATTCCCGCTTTAAGGCAGGCTTCCTTTGTGCGGTAATACTTTTTCTGTTCGATAGTAATGGACATATCAAGTTTTCTCCTGATACGTATCGAGACGTCTCAGCATAGAGAACAAAAAAAGCCCTTCTTATACAGAAAGGCTAAGTATAATCCCTCTTGGTAGCTCGGCCATCCTCTCTCATGCTATCTTCCGGAGGACCCGTAGCTTTGCGTCCCCCGCTTACGCGAGGTTTGCCTTTTTCTAAATTACATTTGTTTGTTAATGTTCGATTCTGTTGAGGGAATATAAACATATGCCATTTTGTTTGACTTGTCAACCCTACAGGGTTGACGTTGTGAAGCTTGAAGTCTGTCCGGTATTCAAAAATGGAAGCTTCTTTGGATGCCGATTTAAAAAAAGCTCCTGAATGTGGGGCCCTCTCATACAAATCTTGGCTCCCCGGTCAGTCCTTCCGCGTATTGCATATCGGGGAAGGACCCGCTCTACTGCTCCAACTACACTCCAAGATGTTCCTGTAGCTGCTGGTTTGGCTCCCCGGCTAGGATTCGAACCTAGAACCTAGCGGTTAACAGCCGCCCGCTCTACCATTGAGCTACCGGGGAATCCGCACTGCCCTGCCGAAGGGCACCGCATGATATGATACCACAAAAAAAGAGAGCTGCCGAGCCAGGATTCGAACCTGGGCTAAGGGATCCAAAGTCCCCTGTGCTGCCACTACACAACTCGGCATCGCTACAGTGGTTCACTCCAGGTATTGAATTTATCGCTCGGAGAGTGCCGAAGGTCGGGGTCGAACCGACACGGGAGTTGCCCCCCAACGGTTTTTGAGACCGTCGCGTCTGCCATTCCGCCACTCCGGCGGGAAAAATGGTGCCGAGGGGCGGAGTTGAACCGTCGACACGTGGATTTTCAGTCCACTGCTCTACCACCTGAGCTACCTCGGCACAAGCATCTGCTATTTTATGTTTTCGCTATCGTGATGTCAAGGACAAACCGTTTAGCATCCGATTCATCACATGAGGGCGCTAGCCTCGCCGCCCTCTTCAAAGAGGAAGCCTTCTGAACAGTTCACAGGCCTCATCGTCACGCCCCAGCTCCACCAGCGCCATGCCTTTATTGAGATATGGCTTCTTGTATTGCGGGTTCAAAAATATCGCTTTGTCGTAGCATTCGATGGCGCGCGAACGCTTGCCTGCCGCGAACAGGTCGTTCCCCATGCTGTTGTAAACATCGGCGATGAGTTCTTCATCGCCCCAGACGCATCGCTCGGACGGATTCAGATGCCCCGGATAGGCGAATCCGTTTGGGAATACGTTCTCGATGTCTATCGTCGACTTGCCGGCGGGCAGTATGCTGAAGACATGTGGCCCGCGCCCGAACGCGTTTTCCAGATATGTAGCCTTTACCTTGATGTCGAAGCGCTGCGCGATGATATTGTAGAGGACGGTCAATCCCAGGCAGTTTCCCACGTTCCTGGCGCGGCCTGTCTGGGCATCGATGACGTCCGTGATCTTGTAGTGTCCCTGCGCCTTGTAGCGGTGCGGTTTTGACATCCACAGCCAGTGGAAGATAACCTTGGCCTTGTCGACGTCGCTGTCGTTGCTGGCGACGAACTTATTTATCTCTTCGCAGAGTCGTTCGACCTTATTCGTGTAGCGTACGATGTCTCTGTAGCTGGTAACGCCTGTAGCTATAAGAGCCGCAGATGCCAGGTCGGTAGCCTCCGTCCTTTTATTGGTCATCAGCTTATTCTTTAAACGTTCGATTTTCTCTTCCATAGCTTTCGTCTATTGATTAATTATCACATTTCCTATAAAATTTCTTTTGTTACTTTTTTCTGAGGTGATGAATTGCACGCACTGGGTAAACACGTAATACTTGAGCTTCACGACTGCGACCGCAAGCTGCTGAGCAACTGCGAGTTCCTGCGGGAGACGCTGCTCGAAGCGTGCAGGCGCGCCGGCGCGACCATATTAAGCAACTCCTTCCATGTCTTTTCTCCTTACGACGGGGTCAGCGGCGTCATCATTATCGCAGAATCTCATCTTTCAATCCATACCTGGCCGGAATACTGCTACGCCGCGGTCGACATATTCGCCTGCGGCGATTCCCTGCATCCGGAGAAGGCGGTGGAGTTCATGGTGCAGGAGCTCAAGGCGGGCAATCATTCATTTACCGAGTTGAAGCGCGGAATTTTGAAATCGCTTGTCTTCAATGAATAAGAATCAGTGGTTCTCCGATCAGATCACCCCCGGCATGATCCAGCAGTACCGCATCGAGAAGGTGCTGTATACCGGCAAGTCCAAATATCAGGCGGTACAATTCGTTGAGATGTCCGGTCTCGGACGCTGTCTCATCCTCGACGGCAAGATACAGTCCAGCGAGCTCGACGAGTTCATCTACCACGAATCTTTGGTTCACGTCTCCATGCTGGCCAACGCCAACCCGAAGAAGGTTCTCATAGCCGGAGGCGGCGAGGGCGCGACGACGCGGGAGGTGCTGGCGCATCCGTCGGTAAAAAAAGTCGTCATGGTAGACCTCGACGGCGAAGTGGTTGATATGTGCCGCAAGCTGCTGCCTTCTTACCATCAGGGCTCGTTCGATGACAAACGCCTGGAGCTGATACACGACGACGCGTGGAAGTACATCGAACATACGAAAGAGAAATTCGATGTCATCGTTCTCGACCTGCCGGAGCCGATAGACGCCGGGCCCGCGTATAAGCTGTCAACGATCGAATTTTATGAAATGGTGAAAAGTCGATTAGCTAAAGGCGGCACCGTTTCCCTGCAGTCCGGCGCCAGCGCCTGGGGCAACCACCTGCTTTTTACCGCCATGATAAACACCCTCAAGCAGGTCTTTCCCATCGTGCGCCCGTACGACGCCTTCATCCCCAGCTACGGCGGCACCTGGGGCTTCGCCTTCGCCTCGGTCGATGTCAAGCCAGTCGCGGCCTCCAAAATCGACGGCCTCATCAAGGCCCGCATCAACAAGCCCCCGCGCTCGTTCGATGCTATCTCCTACCGGCGCCTCTTCGCATTGCCCAAACACCTGCGCAAAGCCATCGCCGACGAGAAGACGGTCATCACCGTCGACAGGCCGTACCTGATTTATACGCCGGAAAAGTAGTCGCGCCGCATCCTTCATATTCGCTCGTTGTTGACATACGACTGACCCTCGTTTACGATTGGTAAAGTTGTTTTTCAAACGAGTGGCTTAATTTATGTCGTGTCGAGGTAAAGGATGAATGAACCTGATGTAAGTCCCGATGAGCAGCAGGAAGAGCCGAGGATTCGAAAATCTATAGCTATATTCTGTGCTCTGGCGGTAGCCGCATCCATCATTTTCGCTCTGGTGGTTTCGTTTATTCCATCGGATGAGCATACGTCCGATGACGCAAAAGAATACATATCTCTCGGGATGGAGGCTTATTACGGCGGCAACTATAGTGATGCGCTGTCTTATCTCGGTCAAGCCATAACGCTCGATCCCGATGTCGCTCTCACTTACGCGTTGCGCGGAGAGGTCTATTACATGCTGGATGATATGGATGATGCCCTATCCGACTTCAATAAATCGATACAGCTGGAGCCCGATAATTACGTTTACTACAGGTCGCGCGGTATAGTTTACTTTGATCTAAGCGAGATGGATAACGCTCTAGCCGACTTTAATCAATCAATAAGCCTCGAACCAGATTTTGCCCATGCCTATTACTGGCGCGCCAAGGTGTACTATAACATTGGCGAGATGGATGAGGCTCTGGCCGACCTGAATCAGTCCATACAGCTCGATTCCGATTATGCTTACGCGTATCAGTATCGAGGGATGGTCTATCAGTCGATGGGAGATAACGAACAGGCGATAGCCGATTTCCAGATGTGTCTTACATTGAACCCGCTTGATGAAGTAAGGCAGGAGGTCGAGGGGTATCTGCAGGAGCTGGGGGTTGCGCCGTAGTTATTTCGTACTTCTCGTCGCACCTGACTTAGCCAGCATGAGGGCCATGGCAAGCAACGCGAATCCCGCTATCGCCATCATCAGGATAAGCATGCCCAGCATCACCGCCGCTGCGGGCACCGCTGCAACAGCCCTGAGGATAGGATTCCTCGGTTGGATATTTACCCACAGGGAGCGGGTCGTACTATTTCCCCGATTGATATAGGTTCTGGTGACTTCTATGCTACGCCGGGACAGACTCGTGTCTTTAGCGGGAACAAGGGCTTTATCGGCCTCGACCTGAGGTTCTTCGTCACGATTCATATCGACTATCATTACGTACCTTCTTTTCTCAAGGGGGCAGACATCATCCCAAACCATTGTACTCGGGGCGTCAGATGGAAAAGGGCGAACACACAGGTTCGCCCCTACAGGAAACTATCTAAAATCTTTATTTAGGTTTGATCAGCAGTATAGGAAGCTTGGAGTTCTGTATCACGTATTCTGTCACGCTGCCGAAGAGCATCTTCTTAAAGCCGCTGCGTCCGTGGGTGGCTATGGCTATCAGGTCTATCTTGTTCTCATGGGCGTAGTTCACTATCGATTCGCCTGAATTGCCCACCATTACGACACATTCCACATTTATCCCTATGCTCTTCAAGGCTTCCGCTTTGGCATCCAGGTATTCTTTGGCTTCCGTCTCCTCAGCCGCAAGCTGCTCCGGACCTGACGGCGACGGCGGGATGCTCGATATGACGCCGGGAACGGCGATGGTCGTACTGTGTGAGAAAGGCACCACGCGCAGAAGCACTACCTCTTTTTCAGCGTGTACGGTCTCCTCTGACGCGTATTGCAGTATCTGCTCCGATAAGCTGGAACCGTCCAAGCATACGAGAATCTTCCTGAACATATGGTTCTCCTTTCATGCTTTTTATATCCGTTGAAGGTCGAATTGATGTGAGACTTGTTTAATTTATCAACATTGCATGAATAAAACAAGAGGGTAGACTTTGAATTTCCAGATTGAGTTAATTCAACCCCCTGTTATCCCCAAATCATGGGGGATTTAGAAAAAAAGATAGGGGACACCCCTATAACCCCGTCAGGAGACGAGTCTCCTGTACCTCTGTAAGAAGCTAACCTCTCCCTTGAGGAGAGAGGACTAAGGTGAGGGTGCGGTTAGTTACCTCTTTGTTAGACAGGGCTAGGATAGGGATATAGTTCTTGGCGAACCTTAATATATGTGCACGGATCCTTCCATGATTTAAGTGTATGGAAGGACAGACGGGCGAGGAGACCTCGCCCCTACAGTTGGATCATCCGGTCAAGCTGTATGATGACATTAGGGAACCCCCTTTGTTCGGAGCGGTGTTCTCAACCGCGCCGAAAGTTGAAGGTGAAGAACACCTTCAACTGCGGAAGATGGCAATCGGGGACACCCCTATCCTTCCATATGCCTTAATATCATGGAAGGACCTGCAGGAGATTCATCTCTTTTAGCTCTTTCTTATATCGTTTATGTTCCGGGTGGCGGCAATCCGGCGGTCGAAGCTAAACCATCCTATCTACTTATCGTTCACGGTGCTATAATTAGAAAGTGGACATTCTTGAAGGATTAAACCCCGCACAGCGAGAAGCTGTTGAAGCTATAGACGGGCCTCTATTGATACTGGCGGGCCCCGGCAGCGGCAAGACAAGGGTCATAGCGCACCGCGTTGCTTACCTCATCAAGGTGTGGGGCGTGCGCCCGCGCCAGATAATGGCTGTAACATTCACCAACAAGGCCGCCCGCGAGATGAAGGAGCGACTCTACGGTCTCCTCGGCACATCGGTCAACGAGCTCACTGTAGGAACTTTCCACGCGATTTGCGCCCAGATACTGAGGCGCGACGGCAAGCACATCGGCATCGATTCCAATTTCGTCATATACGACGATGACGACCAGATGAGCCTGATAAAACACGTCCTGCAGGAGCTGGACATCGATCCCAAGCGCTCCCCTCCCCGTGTCTTCCTATCCGCGATATCATCTTCCAAGAGCCGGATGACGGCGCCTAAAGATTATGTTAAGTCAAACTATTTCGAAGAGGTCACCGGCAGGGTCTACCAGCGCTATCAGGAGCTCCTCACCGGGAGCAAGGCGCTGGATTTTGACGACCTGCTTATGAAGGCCGTCGAGTTGTTCCGGAAACATCCGGATGTGCTGGAAAAATACCAGAAGCGCTATCACTATATACTCGTCGATGAGTTCCAGGATACCAATGTCGTACAGTACATGCTGGCCAAACAGCTGGCGGGGAAGAACCGCAACATCTGCGTCGTGGGCGATCCGGACCAGTCTATCTATTCATGGCGCTCCGCCGATATCCGTAACATCCTCAGCTTCGAGAAGGACTACCCTGACGCGAAGGTGGTCTACCTGGAACAGAACTATCGTTCCACCAAGGTTATACTCGATGTGGCGCACAGCATCATCTCGGTGAACCGCAAGCGCAAGGAAAAAGGATTGTGGACGGATAATGAGGAGGGCCTGCCTGTCGTCGTTGTTGAGACATACAATGAGCAGGAGGAGGCGCAGTTCGTGGTCAGCGAGGTCGATAAGCTGGTAGGCCAGAAGAAATTCAAGTCCGGCGATATCGCAGTCATGTACCGCACCAACGCCCAGTCGCGAGCAGTCGAGGAGGCTTTCATACGCTACGGCATGCCGTACAGGCTGGTGGGCGGCACGCGCTTCTACGAACGACGCGAGGTCAAAGATATCATCGCTTACCTCAGACTAATACACAATCCATATGACAGCGTCAGTCTCTCGCGCGTCATCAACGTGCCGCCTCGCGGCATCGGGTCGAGGACCACGGACCAGCTCGACCAGATGGCGCGGGAACGCTCGATGCCGGTATACGCCGTGCTGCAGATGGTATCGGATGACAAGAGCGAACAGTCGCTGAACAGCCGCACCGCCCGGTCGCTCACAAGCTTCCTCGAAATGTTGAACGAACTAATAAATGCCGGCCGCGAGATGAACACCGTAGACCTGTTCGATATGATATTAGACCGCACCGGCTATAAGGACCATCTTTATGAGAACCCGGACGGCGAGGACAGGTGGGAGAACATACTGGAGCTTCGCACCGTGGCCGAGGACTACCGGGAGATGAAGCCCGGGGAAGGGCTCTCCGCGCTGCTGGAGAACATTGCGCTGGTGACCGATACCGACAGCTATAACGAGAAGGTCAACGCGGTCACGCTGATAACGCTGCACGCCGCCAAGGGTCTGGAGTTCCCCGTCGTATTTATTCTGGGGCTGGAGGAGGGGCTTCTGCCCCACCGCAAGTCTCTGGATGACCCCGACCAGATGGAGGAGGAGCGCAGGCTGTGCTACGTCGGCATCACGCGGGCCAAGCAGCGGGTTTACATGGTGCGCTCATTCCGCCGCAGTTCTATGGGGGCCACGTCGGTCAATCTGCCATCGCGCTTCCTTATGGATATACCGACTCATCTGAGGACAACGCCGCGCGGCGATATGGGGGAGGGGCGGCTGGCGGCTAAGAAGCGTTCGATAGCCAAGGCGCCTGCTGTTGAGAAGCCGCCTCTCAGCGCCGGCGAACACGTAATGCACGCCAGGTTCGGGGAGGGCGTCGTGGTCAGCTGTGTGCCCAGCGGCAATGATCAGGAGCTGACCATCGCGTTCAAGGGGGAGGGCGGCCTCAAGCGGCTGCTGCTGAGCCTTGCGCCTCTGGAGAAGGTGGAATAGCCGGGTTGAACCCCCTGATATCCCCCGCTCGCGGGGGAAACAATAACCGAACCCCCTGTTAGTCCCCCATACGTTTCCTTCCATGATATAAATATCTAGAAGGATTCTGCGGAAGGGGGAGTATAATGTCGGGGGGACACCCCTATAACCATGTCAGGAGAGGAATCTCCTGTACCTTTCTATTACGCACGTTAAGTTCCCCCTCTTTTTAGAAGAGGGGGTAAGTGGGAGATACCTTATAAAAAACTCTCCCTCTTCCTCCGCAGGGAGAGGGTAAGGGTGAGGGCAAAATATTTCGGTCATTGTGTAGCGAAGCAAAATGTTGCGTCCCTACGTTTTTCGGTGGGTTAGAAACCCACTCTACATCTGTCTGTCGACTGTCGCCAGCTTTGAAATATTGACAAGAGCATCGTAATTAAGGTAAACTTTCGATGGTTTCTCGCGTAAAAAGTCGACCTTGAAACCAACTATGAAATGGGCTTGCGAAATCATACTAATGTGGAATCAAGCATAGAGACCAGGATCGGTGACCGAGTCGCTCCCTGGTTTTTTGCTGTTTAAATATAAGAAAAGGAGGCAATTAAATGGCGGAGATCAGTAATGACATCAAGGCGATGATCGGTATATGGTCGGAGCCTGTAGTGCTGGAGGTGGAGAAGGGGGCGATAGTGCGCTACTGTGACGCTGTCGGCGATGATAATCCCCTTTATCGCTATGACGAGTACGCCAGGAACACCAGGTATGGCGGCATCGTATCACCGCCCGGGTTTTTCGGCTGGCCGGTAGGCGGCGGCAACATCGAGGCGGGCATGGCCCGCGTCGTGGGCGCGGTGGCGCAGGCAGGAATGCTGCGCATACTCGACGGCGGCATCGAGCTCAACTTCTACGCGCCGGTACGCGCCGGCGATATACTGGTTACGTATGGAAAGCTGGCTGACGCCCGGATGAAGGAAACGAAGCAGGGCGGGATGGTTTTCCTTATTATCGAACAGAAATATCTTAATCAGAATGGCGTTCTGGTGGCCCTGGCCCGCCAGACGCTGATCTGCAGTTAGTTGAGGAGAGATAAGATGACGCATCATAATAAAAAACAGCTGTATTTTGAAGATGTAAATGTCGGCGACGCGGTGACCACGGTTCCCAAGGTGGCCACCAGCCGCATGCTGGTGCAGTGGGCCGGCGCTTCGGGCGACTTCAATCCTCTGCATTACGAAGACGATTTCGCCAAGGCGATGTGGGTCAACAGCCCCATCGTCCACGGCCAACTGAAGCGCGCATGGCTGGGCCATCTGGTAACAAGCTGGATTGGCGACGAGGGCACCGTGAAGATGCTCTCCTGCCAGTTCCGCGGCATGGACTACCCGCGCAAGATGAAGACCATGGACGAGCCCCATGAGGGCGACACATATCAGTGCAAGGGCAAAGTCAAGGCCAAGCGCCAGGAGAACGGCGAGAATCTCGTCGACATAGAGATCTGGGTCGAGAACGGTCAAGGCGTGAAGAACACCCCGGGCAGCGCCACTGTCGCTCTCCCCTCTAAGAAATAGGAAACATTTAAAAAGAAGTGTCCTTCCGCGGAAGGACCGGGGTTCTAGGGGTGCCCCCTATTTTAAAAAATTCCCCCAAGAGTGGGGGTCAGGGGGCTGACAAGCTCAATCGGATTTTACTCAGGAGGTAAACATGGGGGATAGACTGAAGGGCAAGGTGGCCATCGTCACCGGAGCGGGCCGGGGCATCGGGCGCTGTCACGCGCTGGCGCTGGCCGCCGAGGGCGCCAGGATAGTAGTAAACGACCTGGGCGTCGCCGCCGACGGCAGCGGCACCGACCAGTCGCCGGCGCAGCAGGTCGCCGACGAGATTATCAAGGCCGGAGGCGAGGCCATAGCCAGCTACGGCAACGTGACCAAGCTGGAGGACTGCCAGAAGACGGTCCAGGATGCGGTGGACAAGTGGAACCGCGTCGACATCCTTATCAACAACGCCGGCGTCCTGCGCGACCGCATGGTGTTCAATATGAGCGCCGAGGAGTGGGACGTCGTTATCAAGACACACCTCTACGGCCACTTCAACTGCATCAGGGCCGCTGCCAGCGAGATGCGCCGCCAGCACGGGGGGTTCATCGTCAACACATCCTCCGAGTCCGGCCTGGGCCAAATGGGCCAGGCTAACTACAGCTCGGCCAAGGAAGGCATCGTAGGGCTCACCCGCACCGTGGCGCGCGACCTGGGCCGGTATGGCATCATCTGCAACGCGATCCGGCCGCGCGCGGGCACGCGCATGACCATGAACGAGTCGGTGCAGGCAGCGTGGAGCAAGGGGGGAGGCTCCGGCCTCGGCGCCGCCCCCGGCGAGACGCTTGAAGAATACCTCCCGCCGCCGGAGTATGTTTCCCCGTTCGTCGTCTTCCTCTGTACCGAAGAGGCGGCGAAGGCTAACATCAACGGCCGCACCTTCCTTGTCGTCGGCGGGCAGATCGGGCTTTTCTCCGAACCAGAGTTGACTAAAATCATTAAGAAGGACTGGCAGAAGCAGGGCCCCTGGACGCTGGACGAGCTCATCGCACGCGTGCCAAAAGAGCTGGCGGAAGGACTGGTAAATCCTTCGCCGCCGAAGGAAGAGAAGAAGAAGTAATTCGACAACGCGTCGAATCTAAAGGGCAGGTGCTGAACCTGCCCTTTTTGTTTTTAGGAATCGACCGCCACGTTAGATGGAGTCTGGATTGATTTCGTCCTTTACCGGTACTATAATTATCACTCTCGTCGACTTAGCGGCCTGACAAAACATCGCGCCATCCGTCTTTCTATTAAGAAAAGCGTCTCATTTTCATATAACGACGGTACTGATACCAAAATATAGAGAGGAGGATGCTCATGAAGAAATTGATTCTTTCTATAATGGCCGGGGCTCTGGTCATAAGCGTCGCAGCTTGCAGCGCCGGGGCTCCGGGTGCGACCATCATCGCGTCGGAGGTACAGCGCGATACATCTCCGTCGGTTGCAGGCTCCGATATAACGGCGCTGGTCGATGGAAACAGCGAGTTCGCCTTCGACATGTTCCAGGAACTGAAAGAGCAGGACGGAAACCTGTTCTATTCGCCTTACAGCATCTCACTGGCGCTGGCCATGACCTATGCCGGCGCCCGCACCGAAACCGCAACCGAAATGGCGGACGTGTTTCATTTCACGCTGCCGCAGGAACAGATGCATCCGGCTTTCAACTGGCTGGACCTTGAGCTTATCAGCCGCGGTGAAACAGCCAAGGGGCAGGACGATGAGGGATTCCGCCTGCATATCGCCAACGCGATCTGGGGGCAGAAGGACTACACATTCCTGGATGGCTTCCTCGATACCCTTGGACTGAACTACGGCGCTGGTTTGCGTATCCTCGATTTCATCAACGAGCCGGAGCCGTCGCGCATCACCATCAACGACTGGGTCAGCGACGAGACGGAGGGCAAAATCGAGGATTTGATCCCTCAGGGTGTGATCGATTCCATGACGCGGCTGGTGCTGACGAACGCCATATATTTCAACGCGGCCTGGCTGAACCAGTTCTATAGCGAGTCGACCGGTGATGGGGAGTTCAATCTCATCGATGGCGTCAGCGTGACGGTGCCGATGATGGCGCAGTCCGAATCGTTCGCCTATGTGGACGGAGACGGCTATCAGGCGGTCGAAATGTTGTATAACGGCAGCGAGATGTCGATGGTTGTTCTGCTGCCGGACGGCGGCGAGTTCGAGTCGTTTGAGGACGGCCTGGATTCGGCATTTGTCGACCAGATCATAGCGAGCCTGGAATTCAGCGAGGTCGACCTTGTAATGCCCAGGTTCGAATACGAGTATGAGTGCGGCCTGTCCGATACTCTCGCCGGAATGGGCATGCCGACGGCGTTTTCTGAAGGCGCGGATTTCTCCGGCATGACGGGCAACTTCGATCTGTTCATCGGCGACGTGCTGCACAAGGCATATGTATCGGTGGACGAGGAGGGCACGGAGGCGGCGGCCGCTACGGCTGTGATAATGCAACTTACGGCGATGCCGGCGGAGCCGGTGCAGATGACCGTGGACCGTCCTTTCATCTTTCTTATCCGCGATATCGAGACGGGCACGATACTGTTCGTCGGCCGGGTCATGGATCCGAGCGCCTAGTCGACGCAGCTTCGAATGCGAAAGGGCAGGCGTTGAACCTGCCCTTTTTGTTTTGTTAAAGGACGTTCGAAGATCAGAAGGTATTATTCGCCCGGAGCAATGTCTTGATTGCCGGGACTCTCGTTTTCAGCATTCCGCGATTCGCGCTTCTCCCAATCGTCGCGGAGCAGCTCCATCGCTATAAAGGTATTGCTGAAGCGCTTCTGTTTTTTGAAGGGAGCGAAGCCGCATTTGCGGAAACACCGCTGCGCCCGCAGGTTCCACTCCAGGGTGTTCAGATATATCCTGTCGATGTTCAGTGTTTTGAAGGCATGCTCTACCAGTGTGTTGACCGCGTCGACGCCGTAGCCGTTGTCCCAGTAATCGCGGTCGCCGATCATGATGCCTATCTCCGCCTCTTTCTTCCGCGTGTCTATGTTGTATATCATGCAGTTGCCGATATGCTGACCGTCCAGCGTATCGATTCCGAAGCGGCGGCGGCGAGGGCTTTCGTGGCTTATCTCATCATGATAATCGAGGAGGAAGCTGGAGAAAGGCATCCTCACCATCTGGGCGGCGTCCAGTCTGGTGAGCTCCTCGTCACGGCGCCAGATGTAATCGTTGGACGCATCGGAGATGCGCTTGGGCCTGATTACCACCTTGCGTCCTTTTATTAAATGGGCTGCAATCATAACGAATCTATTGAGAACGGGTCTCTATTGAAATATAGCTCGCGCAGCGCGTCGTTGGCCGCGTCGCGGATGTAGTCTTCCGGATTTTTCAAGCACTCTTCCAGGACGGCCTCGGCCTCGTCACCGCCTATTTTACCGAGGGCGGAGATGACGGACACCTTGACCTGGGTGTCAGGGTCGTTTAGAAGCTTGAGCAGTTGCGGCAGCGCATGGGCGTCCTCGAATTCGCCGCATGCTTTAACGGCCTCGAAACGTATCTCGGGGTCCGTGTTGTTCAGCTCATGGATGAGTATGGGCTGCCAGGCGGGATCGCAGTTGATGCCCATGGCGTACAGTGCGCTGGCCTTCATGAACGCGTCGGCGTTCTTATAGGCTTCTCCTATGATGTCGGTCACGACGGGCAAGTTTAACGGTGCGATGGCCTCCACGGCGCGTCTGCGCACCTCGATCGTTTCTTTGTCGTTGCGGATGGCGGCTATCAGTGATTTCTCCACCCTGTCGCCGTCCTTCTCGCGCAGATTGCCGAGCTCGTAAAGCAGGGCGAACTTGCCCAGCGAGACCGCGGCGCCGGCCCTGACCTGTTCACTTGAATCGCTACGCAGTATATCGATGAGAGGGTCGATTAAAGATCGGTCATCGTATTCCCACAGTCCCTCTATCGATCTCAGCCGAACCGTTTCGTCGTCATCTCCGATGCCCAGCATGAAGATGTCGTTGAAATCGTACTGAGGATCCCCCTCTGCCAGCGTGATGAGATGGCCGACTATCTCCCTCCTGCGCTCCACGGCGATATCGGGCCACTGATTCTTGAGCAGATCAAGGTCGCCGGGCGTTATAGCGGAAAGCTTGGCAAGCCTGGAGATTACCAGCTCTTTACTATCTTCGGCTATTTCTTTCAGGTAGCTCTCTAAAGACAACTCTTCTGCCCCTTGCTCGCTATCGACAGATTAGAGAGGCAGATGGCGGGCGTCTTGAACGACCCGGCGACCCACTGCGCCTCGCGTCCGACGGCCCGTATCTCCTTCAGCGATTCATATATGTTGCCGGAGATCATCGTGTCCTTGACCCGGCCCACCAGCTCGCCGTTCTCTATCTTGTATCCCAGCAGCACGTTGCCGCCGAATTCGCCGCCGAGCACGTTGCCCTGCCCCGCCCCGATGAGCATCTCCACCACCAGCCCCTCTTTGATGTCGCGGATCATCTCGCCGTAGCCGGCGTCGCCTTCCTTCACTATGACCGCGCTCGTGGATGGGGAGGGAAGGCTGCCTCTGGCGCGGACGCCGCTGCCGGTGCTGCTGGTGCCCGCCAGAGCCGCCGTCTGCAGGTCGTAGAGAAAGCCGCCGACTGTTCCGTTATCGATAAGCGTCGTCCGCCGGCTGGCTACGCCCTCGCTGTCGCAGGGGCGGCTGGCCGGCAGGTAGCTGACGGTGGGGTCGTCCCATATCGTCAGCCGCGCGTCGAACAGCTGCTGCCCGATTTTCCCGCCCAGGGGCGACGCCCCTTCAAGCACCATCTTTCCATTAACCGCCAGCGCCATCGGCGTGCCCAGGGCATTTATGACGCCTTTAGGGGTAAGGATCACGGGCATGCGCCCCGTGGAAATCGACGCCGTCCGTTTCGCCAGCTCCAATTGTGAAATCGTCGATTCTGCTATCTTCTTGAAATCGCGTATGGGATGGCATGAGACGTCCATCTCGCCGACGAAGAGCATGTCGGTGCCGCGGATGAGATTGCCTTCCACGCTGATATCGAAGAAGCTCTTGCGGTAGCCGGCCTGCCCGCCGCGCGAGTTGATTATGCGCACCTCGCTCTCCGCTTTGCCTATCGAAGCCTCGCATACCAGCTCCGGCGTATGGGCCAGCAGCGTCTCGATGAGCCCGTTGCCCATATTCACCATATCGTCGATGTCGATTTTGCTTGCTTCGGCATCGTATACATCGACCGCGGGATATTCCTGAAGAGAAGGCAGCTCGAACCGGGCCTCCGCGCCGAACTGCGAGGTCTCAACCGCCATCTCTACCAGCGCCTGAGGCTGGTCCAGCCGCGTCGTCGATGCAAAGCCGATACGCCCGTTCCTGATGATGCGCAGGGATATAGATGTCGACTCGCCGCTCTCCATCATCTTGAGGCGGTTGGCCTCCCAGACCACGGGCGTCTCCGTGGATTTGACCATATAGACCTCGGCCTCTTCGGCCACTTTCTTAGCTAGATCGAGTATCTTTTCCACGGGTTACTTCCCCCCTAGCAGGCACTTCTGCATGCGGATGTGCGGGCTGCCGTTGGATACGGGCAGGGGCGACTGTCCCCCCTTGCCGCAGCCTCCGCCCTCGTTCATATCCAGGTCGTTGCATATGGCGTCGATATTATGTAATGTCGTAAACACGTTCCCTGTGAGCACTACCGGCCGCATCAGCTCTTCAACTTTGCCGTTGCGAATCATGAAGGCCTCTCCGGCGGAGAAGGTGAACATCTCCATGCTGGTCATGCCGCCGTACCAGTTCCGGGCGTACACACCCTCCTTGATATCGGCTATCATCTCATCGAACGTCGTCTTACCGGGCTCGATGTACGTATTGGTCATGCGAACGATGGGCGGATGGTGATAATCGATGGCGCGGGCGTTGCCGGTCGTTTGCTCGTTCATCACTCCCGCCGTCTCCCGCGAGTGCAGTCGTCCGGTTAGGATGCCTTCCTTTATCAGATATGTCTTGGTCGCCGGGACGCACTCGTCGTCGTACTTGTAGCTGCCGCGCAGCCCCGGGACCGCGGCGCCGTCGACGATGTTGAGATGCTCCCCGCCGAATTTTCGTCCAAGCACCATGATGTCCTTCATGCGCTCGTTCTCATAGACGAAGTCGGACTCGGACAGGTGTCCGAAGGCCTCGTGCACGAAGACGCCGGCCAGCACCGGGTCGAGCACCACCGTGTACTCCCCGCCCTTGACCGAGGGCGCGGCCAGCAGCTCCACCGCCCTGCCCGCCGTGCCTTTGACCTGGCCGTGCAGCGTCTTCATGAAGCTGAAATCGCCTTTGGAGCCCAGGCTCAGAGACGATTGCTGCACGTCCCCGTCATCTCTGGCTACGACCATGAGCCTGAAAGTTATGTCAACTCTTTCCTGCTCGATGTAGCTGCCCCCGGAGCTGGCAAATATGACCTTCTGCCTGCCGTCGCCGTATCCCAGAACCGATGTCTGTACTTTCGGGGTACTCCAGATTATATCGTTATACTCGTCGAGCAACTTCTTTTTATCGGCGAGTGAAATCTCCCGCGGGTCGTTCTTGATATCGGCTTTAACAATATCGACGACCGGCTTTACGTCGGCCAGCTTGCTTTCCCTGCGCCCCGCCAGGCGCGCCTGTACGACCGCCGTTGCCGCTTTCTCGCGCAGGCCGTTCAACTCGTTGAAGCTGACGAAGCCCCACCCGCCGCGCACCAGGGCGCGCACGTTGCCCCCCAGGCTGGAGCTGCGGCCTATGTCTTCAAGCTCCCGGCCGCGGTACTGGATGCGGCTGGACTCTCGCTCCTCGAGACGGATTTCGATATAATCGGCGTCCTGGCCTTTGAGCGCTTCCGTGATTACGTCGCGTGCATTTTCGATGGATGACAATTGATCTCCTTAAAGCAGTGGTAGGGTGAAGTTTACAGATGTTGGAGTTGCGTTGTCAATGAGCAGATAGGATGGGGATAAGGGGACACCCCTAATACCCCGTCCCCGATTCATCGGGGTACCCCTGTCTCTCGCGGCTGTCATTGCGAGGAGACCTTCCGTGATATCGAGGTATACGGAAGGACGACGCGGCAATCTCGTCGGCTCCGGCCAGCTCGGCTTAAAGCTGTGCTCTCAACCCCCTGCTATCCCCCAGTCTTGGGGGATGTAAGAAAAAATCTAGGGGACACCCCTAATACCCCGTCAGGAGAGAATTCTCTCCTGTACCTCTCTTTTCAACTCACCCTGCCGGCGGTGTCACAGCCGGCGCCGTCTTCCCTCTCTTTATCAAAGATGGGGCTAGTGGGACTTCGATGCGTCATTTTGCCTTAAATCTTTTAACTCGGTCTCGAACTTGCATTTCATTCTCTCGGCCTCGGCGGTGAGCCTGTCCCACTCGGCGGTGAGCGCCTCTATGGATTGCTTAAGGGAGCGGTACTCGCGATTGATGTCGCCGCCCTTTCCTTCCTTGTAATGCGCGGGGTCGGCGAGTAAGGCTTCAACCTCGCACAGGCGCGCCGTGTGCTGTGCGACTTCCGCTTCGATAGCGGCGATGCGCTTCTTCAGCGGCGCGGTCTCGCGGGAGTGTCTGTTTCTCAGATTTGCCTCTATCATCTTACGCTCACGCTGCTGTCCCTTCGCCGTGCGGTAGCGCTGGTTGCGCATATCGGCCTCGGCCGCCTTGCGCCGCCTCTCAATTTCCCTGGGCGTCAGGCCCCTCGTATCTGCCGTATCGGCAGTAGTTTCTTTTTGTGACAGGTAGTCATCGTAGTCGCCGATGAAAATGTGAGGCACGCCGTTGCGTATCTCGATTATCTTGTTGGCGATCTGGCGAATAAGAGTACGGTCGTGTGTGATGAAGCACAGCGTGCCGTTGTAGGCTTCCAGGGCGTCGGTGAGTATCTCGCGCGATGGTATATCGAGGTGGTTGGTGGGCTCGTCCATGAGCATGAAGTTGGCCGGGTGCGTCAGCATCTTGGCGATGGCCAGGCGCGTCTTCTCCCCGCCCGATAGCACGGCTACCTTCTTGAGCACATCCTCCCCTGAGAAGAGGAACGATCCGAGAAGCCCCCTCAGCTTCTGCTCCGTCTCGCCCCGCGCCACCTGGCGCAGCTCCTCGAGCGCGGTGTTATTCGGGTTCAGGCTCTCGATGTAGTACTGGGCGAAATATGCGGTCGATACATTGTGGCCGAGTGTGCGCTCCCCGCTCTCGAAGGGAAGCACGCCGGCCAGCATCTTAAGCAGCGTGGTCTTGCCCGCGCCGTTGGGGCCGACAAGCGCCACGCGGTCGCCGCGGTGAAGGGCCAGGTTCAGTCCGGTGTAGACGGCCTTGTCGCCGTATGATTTATCGATATCCTTGAGCGTGATGACGGTATGGCCGCTGCGCGATGGTTCCGGGAAGGAGAACTTTATCTTCTTGGTCGATCGAGGCACGACTATCTTTTCTATCTTATCGATCTGCTTGATGCGGCTTTGCACCTGGGCGGCCTTGGTGGCCTTGTAGCGGAAGCGCTCGATGAAGCGCATTTCCTTCTTGAGCCTCTGCTCCTGTTTGAAAGCCATGGTGCGCCTGGTCTCCATGTCTTTCTCCCGCGCCAGCACGTAGCTGTCGTAGTTGCCGTGATAGAAGATGACCTCGTCCTTCTCGATAGCTATCACCTTCTTGACAACGCTGTTCAGCACGGCCCGGTCGTGCGACGTAATCATGACCGCGCCCTGGTAGCTCTTGAGGTAGCTCTCGAACCACCTGATGCTCTCAAGGTCGAGATGGTTTGTCGGCTCGTCCAGGATGAGCAGGTCGGGATTGAGAAAGAGTATCTTGGCCAGCTCGACGCGTATGCGCCAGCCGCCGCTGAACTCGCTCAGCGGACGCGCGAAGTCCGATTCGGTAAAGCCCAGCCCGGAGAGTATCTTTTTGGCTTCGTGTTCGATGTTATAGCCGCCGGAGGATTCGAAGGCGTGCTGCATCTCGCCCAACTGGCTCAGCAGCTCGGAGGTGTCCTCCCTGTCCTGCCCGGGGTCTGCCAGCTCCTCCTGCAGCAGCTTGATGCGGTGGGCCAGGCTGTTGATATGGGCAGAGGCCCCTGCCACCTCGTCGAGTAGTTTGTTCCCGGAGGTCGGCTTGATGTCCTGGCGCAGGTAGCCGATGGTGGTGCCCTTGCGCAGCGATATCTCGCCCGAGTCCGGGCTGATGTTGCCGGCTATTATCTCGAAGAGGGTGGTCTTGCCCGAGCCGTTAGGCCCGATGACGGCGATCCTTTCCCTCATGCCGACGTGGAAGCTGATGCCGCTGAAAAGCGGACGCATATTATAGGACTTGGATATATTGGAAACGCTAAGCATGTCGAATTGTCGCCACTAATTTTTTATCTCTTTAACCCGGCCCACCTGGCCGCTTTCCAGGCGCACCTTGATGCCGTGGGGATGGGAGGAGGATCTGGTCAGGATATCTTTAACTATGCCTTCGGTCAGCTTGCCGGAGCGCTGGTCTGCCTTCAGAGTAATTGAAACATGCGATCCCGGTCTGATGTCAGCGCGATTTGTGCCGTTCATAGTGATATATTAGCATATATAGATATTATCCGAACTCCATGTTAGCTCCCCCCATTTTGCCTGTCATTGCGAGTCCTTCCAAGAGATTCGCTTTTGGAAAGGAAGAAGCAATCTCATTCTATTCATACGATGTCCTAAATGTCGAGATTGCCGCGTCGTCCTTCCATGATTAATACTTCATGTAAGGACTCCTCGCAATGACATTGTTCTGGATCATCCGGTCGAGTCGTATGATGACATAGGTGGCACCCCCGGTTCCCTCGGTCCTTCCGCTTGAAAGTTCGTTACATGCATCCCGGCCCCGTATCGCTGTACGGGGTAGACTCCAGACGGAATTCATAACGGGCAACCGGACGGTTGATGCTGATCGTTAAAAGGGCAAGCACGGGGGCTTGTCCTGCAAGATGATGCAGCCGCTCATACTGCCGATTTTTGCTTTTATCGTAATAACTATGTAAGATTAAAAAAGTCTGTGATATTATATTGTAATTCTTTTTACCTGTAACGCGGGGTGCAAATGGAAGGGCAGTTGGGTCTGGTAGTACTGGTCATAGCTCTGGTTGCTGCGTTCATCGGCGGGATGATCGCCAAGCAGTTGCGTTTGCCTGTTATCGTAGGTTATCTGGTAGCCGGAATCGTCATCGGGCCGTACGGGGCCAAATTTGTCAGGGACACGGCGCAGATCGAGACCATGGCGGAGATCGGCGTTGCTCTATTGGTATTCGCTATAGGAATGGAGGTCTCCCTTAAGACGCTGCGAAAGGTGGGCTTAATTACTGCAGTGGGGAGCATGGCCCAGATAATTGTCACCATGCTGCTGGGTATGTGTATAGGGCTGGTCCTGGGGTGGCCGATACTCGAATCAATCATATTCGGATTCATAATCTCCTTTTCCAGCACAACCATCATGCTGAAGGTGCTTATAGACCGCGGTGAGCTTGACACAACTCACGGCCGCATAATGCTCGGTTTCAATATGATCCAGGACCTATGGCTGATTCCAATTATTGTGATCCTGCCTGTACTTAAAGAGGGGGACTGGACCGGGGCGCTGGGAATAGCCGTATTAAAAGCTGTGCTATTCCTGGGTGTCTTATTCTTGCTGGGATTGTGGGTGTTGCCGCGCATTCTAAAGCGCGTAGCGATGGTCCGGTCGCGCGAGCTTTTTCTGCTGGCGATATTCGGCCTGTGTATAGTAATAGCCTTTTTGTCAGATTACTTTGGTCTGTCCATAGTTCTGGGAGCGTTTGTGGCTGGCGTGCTCATAAGCGAGTCCGATTATGCCTATCAGGCTATAGCAGACGTTATTCCGCTGCGTGACTTATTCGCCACCATATTTTTTGTATCGTTAGGCATGTTGATCGATTTCCGCTTCTTTACGGATAACATAGTTCAGGTTCTTATGGTCGTGGCTGTAATAATAGTAGGCAAGTTCATCGTTTGCTCGATTGTTCCGAAACTTATGGGCTATAGTGCGAAGACGGCGTTATTAACCGGATCAGGCATGTTCCAGATGTCGGAATTCGGTTTTGTTCTTGCCGCAATTGCCTTGAGCGCCGGGGTTATATCTAAAACCGTCTACGATCTCGTTTTGCCGGTAGCGGCGATAACTCTGTTGTTGGCTCCGTTCGGCATGGGTACTATGTCAAAAATATACAGAAAATTAAGCCAGAATGAGAGGTTTTCCAAGATTCTGGCACGGCGCTCTGACCCCGATTTTACTCAGGGACCTAGATTGACAAATCACGTGGTCATATGCGGTGGCGGACGTGTGGGTAAGATACTGGTAGACGTCCTTGAAAAGAGGGGCTTCTCCAGGCTGGTGATAGATGAGGACCCCAGAGCTATAGCCGAACTCAGAGAACGGGGGATACACTGTATATACGGGGATGCCAGCAATCCTGACATACTTGCGCGCGCCATGCTGGATAAGGCCAAGGTGATGGTTATAACCATGAACGACCCGATTGCTATCGAGCTCGCCGTGAAGAATGCGCATGCCATCAATCCCAAGCTGGACATAGTAGCCCGCATTCAAGTCGATGAATCCGCTGATACGCTGCGGAAGATGGGCGTAACCGAGGTCGTGCGCCCAGACTTTGAGGCCGGGCTGGAGATGGTGCGCCACACGCTGCACCGCTACGGTCTCACCGGGGCCGAGATACAGTATATCCTTAATGTCCTGAGACAAGGGGGGTCTGAAGAGAAGTGAAGAAGGAACACTTCACCCGTTTCATCCTGGTGCGCCACGGGCAGACGGGCTGGAACAAGGACGAGCGCTTCCGCGGGCGGGCGGATATCGAGCTGGACGAGACCGGGCTGCAGCAGGCGCAGCTGGCCGCGGGGCGCATCATGGAGTGGGAGATATCGTCCGTTTACTCCAGCCCGCTGAAACGGGCGAGGAGCACGGCGCAGGCCATAGCGGAAAGGTTCGGATTGTCAGTCGTCACGCTGGATGGGCTTAACGATATGAACTTCGGGCAGTGGGAGGGGATGCTCGTCTCCGAGGTCAGGGAGAAGCATGCCAAACTGTTCAACGAGTGGCGGCTGCATCCGGAGAGCTTCTCCGTGCCCGGCGGGGAAAGCATGGATGATGTGAAGCGCAGGGTGGTGAAAACGGTCGACGAGCTGGCGCTGAAACACGAAGGCCAGACCATCGCGCTGGTTTCGCACCGCGTGGTGTGCAAGGTGCTGCTGTGCCACCTGCTGGGGCTGGACAACTCGCATTTCTGGAAGATAGCGCAGGATACAACGGCGGTAAACGCCTTCGAGATGTACGAAGTCATCGGCACCGGGGAGAAGAGGGCCACGGTTACGCTGGTGAACGATACGTGCCATCTGGGGAAGCAATGACGGTTGACGAGGTCATCGCTCTGTTGAGGAAGCAGCACGGCGCTCCGGCGCGAAGGGCGCGGTTAGACCCGCTATCGGAACTGATAGCAACGATATTGTCGCAGAACACTTCGGATGTGAACTCCGGTCGTGCCTTCGCGAATCTTGTATCGACCTTCGGGGCGTGGGATAAGGTCGCGGATGCCGACGTCGATAAGATATCGGAAGCTATCGCGGGAGGAGGACTGAACCGGGTCAAGGCGCCGCGCATAAAGACCATCTTGCAACGTGTCGATAAGGAGAAGGGCTCGCTCGACCTGGGGTTTCTCAAGAAGATGCCGCTGGCGGAGGCTCGTTCCTGGCTGGAGTCGCTGCCCGGCGTTGGGCCCAAGACGGCCGCCTGCGTGCTGCTGTTCTCGCTGGGGAGGCCGGCCCTTCCCGTCGATACGCATGTCTACCGTGTGGCGCAGCGTATCGGTTTAATCGATAAGAAAGTGTCGCCGGACAACGCACATCGCATACTGGGGAAGATGGTTAAGCCGGAAGACGTTTACGAGTTTCATATGAATATGGTGCGTCACGGCAGGAAGGTATGCCGCTCGCGGAGCCCGCTTTGCGGCGGGTGCCTGCTGAATAAGGGTTGTAAGTATGGAAAGAGAGCGCTTCGAAGAGCTGGTTGAGCAGGCCGTTGAGTCGCTGCCGCAGCAGTTCAAGGACAGGATAGAAAACGTAGCGGTTGTGGTACAATACTGGCCTACCGGCAGGCAGCTGCGCAGCGTGGGGCTGAGGCGGCGCGAGGAGCTGCTGGGGCTTTACGAAGGTGTGCCGCTGACGGCTTTCGGCAAGGAGCACGCGCTGGTGCCGCCGGACAAGATTTCTATATTCCAGAGGCCAATCGAGCTGGCCTATCGAACTGAAAGCCGCGTCGTGCGCGGGATTGAGGAGACGGTGCGGCACGAGATAGCGCATCATTTCGGCATCAGCGACCGGAGGCTCCAGGATATTGCGAGAGAGAAGCGTGAGGGGGATAATACACAGGGGACGGACGGAGGATAGCATGATAAAAGTTGGGATCATCAACGTAACCGGATATATCGGGATGGAGATCGCGAGATTGCTGCACGGGCACCCAGAGGTCGAACTGGCCTCGGTGACGGGGCGCAGCGCCGCGGGACAGAAGCTGGGGCATTTCCTGCCGCACCTGGCTGATATCGACTTGACCATCAAGGAGGAATTGGGGTTCGTGGACCTGGCCTTCTCCGCCCTGCCGCACAAGGACAGCGCCGCCGCCTGCGCCGCGGTTCTGGAGCGCGGCATAAAAGTTATCGATGTCAGCGCTGATTTCAGACTAAAGGAGGCGTCTCAGTACCGCGCGTGGTACGAGCACGAGCATCCGACACCCAAGTTGCTCAAGGAGGCTGTTTACGGTCTGGTGGAGCTCAATCGTAAGAACATCGCCTCGTGCCGCATCGTAGCCAATCCGGGATGCTACCCCACCAGCGCGATACTGGCGCTGGCTCCCGCGGTCAAGGCCGGCATCATCGATCCCGATATCATCATAGATTCCAAGTCGGGCGTGTCCGGCGCCGGACGCTCGCTGAGTTTCAAGACGCACTTCGCCGAGGTCGACGAGAGCGTATCGGCCTACTCCATCGAGGGGCATCGCCACCTGCCGGAGATAGTGCAGGAACTCAATACGCTCAATCCCAAGCTGTCCGTCAACGCGACATTCGTGCCGCATCTCATCCCGATGAACCGCGGCATACTGAGCACGTGCTACGCCAAGCTTGCGGACGTCAAAATCGATAAAAAGAAGATCGTCGATATATATAAAGACTTCTACAAGGGCGAGCGCTTCGTTAAGGTCGTGGACGCCCCGCCTCAGACCAAACAGACGCTGGGCACCAACTTCTGCCTGATACACCCCGTCGTCGACACGCGCACAGGACGACTCATCGTCGTCAGCTGCATCGACAACCTTATCAAAGGTGGCGCCGGCCAGGCGATACAGAACATGAACCTGATGCTGGGCTACCCCGAGTCCACGGCGCTGGAGACGCTGGCGCTGTACCCGTAGGCAATTCCGCCGCGCTGTGATAAAATACGAAAGGTCTGTTCCCGCGGACGCCCCCATCGTCTAGTGGCCTAGGACGCTAGCCTTTCAAGCTGGAAACAGGAGTTCAATTCTCCTTGGGGGTAGAATTTTCCTCAGCTAAGTCGCTGCAAGTGTATTTTGTATTGTTATTTTGAACAACAGCAGTTAGTTTAGCTTGACATACTCTTTCATCAGCATTAAAGTGTTAAAATCTTGTGTCACCCACAAAGTACTTCTCAAGAGGAGGTAGTCCAATGAAAGTCACACGAGCTTTAATGATATTGGCAATATGCACATTATTAGTAACGGGATTATCATGTGGTGATGAATCTGGTACCGGCCTACCAACTACTGTTACTGAGGGACAAGCAGACATAGAGGATGCTATCGCCGTTGTGATAGAAGACATACTCCCGAATGTCCCGGAGATTGAAGGTGGGCTTCCATATATGTGTCTCAAGCTGGATTCAATGCTTTCCGCAGGCACAATGATAGAGGAGGATTACGGCCAGAACCTAGAGTTTACCCTGGAAGAAGATTCGTACTTCTTCTATCTCGATCTTGAGCCGGGTGCCTTCTATGAGCACCCCGTACAGTATATAGTTGTTGATAAGTACGGCAATCATGAGGAATATGAGGCCAATTGGTGGCCTCGTATCAACGATTCGGTCCCTGAGGGATTAGTCAGGACTATTCCTGGTGATGATGACGTGGTTTCCTCAAATGTCGAGATAGAAGAGTCTTCAGGCATACCACTGGAATTCGATTTCCCCGTCCTTCCTTTACAAACATGCGAAGGGTTTATCGTGGTGCAGGGGCTTATGCCAGATGAGAGTCTTTTTACTCATTCTGTGGACGACTACGTGAATAGGCTCAACTTTTTCAATGCGTATAGGAGCTCGTGTTCTGAAATCAAGGGGCTGGTTCAAGATCAAGCTGACGATGTGCTTAATGAAATCGACAACATGGTAGCAAACAATCTAAATCCGATAACCATCTCAATAGTCGCGCATGGCGGGGACAGTTGTGTATGGCTGGGTGGTCAGAGAATATGGGACAGGGATTTTAGAAGCAAGATGGCGGAATACCCTGATACTGCTTTCAACCTCATGCTCACATCATGCCACAGCGGGAGCTTCATAGATGTGCTTCAAACGCTCGACAACGTATGTGTTATAAGTACAGCTTGTCGTGCTGAAGAGTTGGCCCGTCCCGACTGGGACAACAAATATGGACAGACTGATTTCAACCCATCAGATATTGGGGGGGAGTGGATGAGTTCCCTCATAGAGGCGATGTGGGACATAGCAGGAGATAGTGACACATTCGATCAAATAGTCTCTGTGGCCAGGATAAATGGTGTATCTACGACATGTGTCCTAATATGCGAGGGGCATTATGGCGCCCTGGGAGGCATTTCAGGATTCGGCCTAACTCAAAATTTAGACCTTGCCAGTCGTCTGGGGAAGGAAACGCCTCAACTCTACTGCGCTTGGGAAAACTCAAAGTAGACAGCTTAGCAGAGAAGCCTTGTGGTATAAAAGGGGGCTACCCATTATCGATTAGTCCCCTTTCTTTGTAGCCAGCAGTAACTCCTAGTTTACCTCAACGTCCGGAACTCTGAAATAGACTGAAATTTGAACATTCGAACCTCTACCTCTTGGGGGTACCAAAGTGTTTTTTAAGATTGAGTCAGCTTTAAATTCGTGGTTTAGTTATGTAATGTAATATAACTATATGTAAGTATAGTAGATGCATATATAGCAATAACATCAGGCATTAAGGCTAGTATTCGTTACTCTTTTTCCTCTTTGTCGTGTAAGTGAGAATATAATAATCAAACGTTGACAATAGTCGTCACCCTGCACTAATATGACCTCGATATTTCCAGTTACGAGGTAGGGCTAGTGAAGTATAAACATACTCAAATATTTCTAGGTTTGATAGTAGTGTTAGCCTTGGCCGCCGGCATCGGCATCAGTTGCGGCGGTTCGTCAACCAATCTGAGAGATGATAGCACAATGACAGAGTCGATAGAGCTAATCGAAGCTACAAATAATATCGAAGAGGCATTTATAAGCTCCGATATCCAGGCACTACAGAATTACATCGACCCCGACACCTTCGAATTCTACGAAACGGCAATAACCGAGAATTCGCAACTATTACCCGGCTTCCAGGTAATCTTCGGAACTCGGCAACTCGTTGCCATCGACGCTATACGTGCCGTATACGAAGTGACCTACGAAAATAAGAAATACGAGATTACCATGACGCTAGGTGAAGATGGCATTTGGAGACTGAAGGATTTCTAGTGGTAAAAACCTTAATGAAAAAATTGATGCATATATTAATAATCGTATCGCTCCTGATACCGATCTGCTCCAGTTTGATCTCTTCTTCTAATGTCTATGGTTACAATAACGTATCCGCCCATCGTACATTCAACGCAGTGATCGTGGACAAATTCATCGAACGAGCGGCTTCCTTCACCCAATTTGAAAACTACACATTCTCAATGAACTACATGGATCTCAGGGGTCCGTCTATTACCGCCGCGGGCTACTGGGATGCAACCACGCAAGAGAGGGAACTCACTGCCCGCGAATGGATCATCGAAGGCGGCTATTCCGCAGATGAACCAGAGATCCCCGCATCCTATCGCCATTTCTACGACCCGTTGGGACTGAATGGCGGCCAGCTGGCTCTTTCAGACTTGAATTTTGCATCGGCTGCGATGGACAATCCTGTTGATGCTATAACCTGGCACTTCTCCGGCATTGATGTGAATGGTAATAATGCTTGGTCTTGGGAAAATGGAAAGTTGTACATGGAAATCGCGCTTGAATCAAGCAATGAGAAGACGCGTAACAATAACCTCGCGATGGCTTTCCGTTGTCTGGGCGAAGTTCTGCATAACACCGCCGATATGGGCTGCCCGCCCCACGTTCGCAATGACGCCCATGGAGGTTATACCGGCGTCGGCGGTTCAGACCCCTACGAATCCGGATTCAATCCCGCATGGGTGGCGCAATATGCCGGGGACAGTTGCGATCCATACCTCAAGGCCGAATTCGAAAACGCCGATCAAGCCATAGACATCAATAGAGCGCTGGCCGAGTTCACTAACGAGTATTTCTTCTCAGATGAAACTATCTCGGGAAACGGTTACAGTTCCCGCAACGAAATGCAAGACTATCCCGCTCCAAAGTTGGATAACCTTATTTACGATGAAGTTTCATCCAATTATGTCTACGCCTTCCCGAGCGGGCGACGAGTACAATTGTGCACCCACAAATCCGTTTTCATGGATTACATATACGGAGAGCAATACCCTGGCTACCCGCGCATCACACTTGAAAACGTCCAGTCACAAGCAAGCGAGCTCGTCCCCACTATCGTTGAAGCCGGGGTACATGTGGTGAAGAATTTCATACCCGTATTTGAGGTAACCCTGCAGTTGGACCAGTCAAAAAAGGAGCTGAGTGGCCAGATCATTCATATCACCACCGCTGAATACCCCGTTGCCATCAAATACAACGGCCTCGTGGAATTTTTTATCGACAATAGCCTTACGAATATTGAAACACAAGCAGCCAACGGATACTTCTCGATCATTGTGCCCGATCTCAAGGGAGGCGAGGAAATCGCAGCATGTTTTTCCTTCGGAGGTATCTTGGTCATGTCACCGGAGATAACGGCTGCGATGCCGATTACCACCCCAACTCCCACTCCGACTACCGCTCAGAGCGGCACCTGCGCTGACACTGCTTGCGACCAATCCAAGATTGGCAATGGGGAGTGCGATTATTATTGCGACAATACACCCTGCAATCGAGACGGAGGGGACTGTTGCGGCTACCATTGTGACCGCAGATGGATCGGCGATGGCGTGTGCGACACAGGTTGCATGTATGCAGACTGTCAATATGACGGAGGCGACTGTGACGAAATTTGCGATGATGTAGTCCCAGGGTGCTTGAGTAAATCCGGGGACGGCCAGTGCGACAGCGACTGCAATTACGCCGAATGCGGCTATGACGGCGGCGACTGCTCCGCGACCCCAACTACAACCACCTCTCCGACTGCCACTGCGGCTCCCACCACTCAGGCCGGCAACTGCGATTCCAGTTGTCCCAGCTACATGATCGGCGATCATGTGTGCGATTGGTTTTGCTTCAATGCAGGCTGCCAATATGACGGAGGCGATTGTGACTATTATTGCGAAGAGACTCACTGGAGGTGCCAGAGTCAGTGGCTCGGGGATGGCAAGTGCGACAGCGACTGCAATTACGCTGAATGCGGCTACGACGAAGGCGACTGCAATTGATGCAGGTTTGGTTGCTAATAGGTCCGTTACGTCCTTAGCTATTTCCTGTCTCACTTGCTATAGATGAAGAGGTTGAATTCTACCTCGTATCTGTTAGATCACTCGTTCGAACCTCCGCCGCTTGGGTGTAGAATTTTCCCTAGCTAATTCACTCGCGACTTCTGTACTTTGCACAAATATAGTAATGATTAAGAATCCGGTATTATGCCCAAATTGCCAGGGAACAGGCGAGATCAGGCGGAAAGGACCTTCCGCTTCTGAGAGGGGCCTTCCGCCCGTATACGGCGTGCGCCAGACCGACCAGTGTCCGGTGTGTAATGGTAGCGGGTATGTGGAAGGAGACTAAGAAATCCGCTGACAAGATTTGACACTAGGTATTACTCGATTTATAATGCAGAATCATTTTAAAGAGGAGGGTAGACATGAAGAACAAGGATACCATGTGGATTGTAAAAATAATTCTTTGCATATTTCTACCGCCGGTAGCGGCATTCTTACAGGTCGGACTCTCTCTACATTTCTGGATTAATCTCGTCTTGTGCTTCTTGCTGGTTTGGTTAGGCGGCATTATCCATGCGCTTTGGTTGGTATTGACCGACAAAAAATAGAGGCCAGCGGCGACCAGATCATCACCTTGGATATGGCCGACGGGCCGGTCTCCCTTACAAACGGAGAGAATACAGGCACGTCCGTCACCAAAAATGGCTCCGGCGGGAGAAGTATGGCAGGCTGTCCCCGCTGATATAACTTAATAAATACTCAACTCTGGTATTAGAGTATTCCCGTATGGTCTGAACGTTCGAGCCTCTCACACTTGGGGGTACCACAATACAATAGCCTCTGTTGTAACGGTAATAAATAAAAAGCCAAGGATCAATACAGCTATTGCTATATCTGTCTGCCAATACTGGCGCCGGCTGCAATAGCGTCCATCGCCTTCAGTGGCCGCTCGGCATCGCCGATCACATGGATTTCAGGTACTCTATCTTTGACTTCATTAGCCAGTTCATTGACCGAAACCATACCCATAGCTAAGATAATCGTGTCCATGCCGCCTATGTTCTCACGGCGTCCGTTGCGTTCTACGATGACTCCATCGCCGGTGAACTCCACAATCGTCGCGGATGTTAAGACGGTCACGTGTGTTTCGCTCAGCTTGCGGTTCAGCGCCTCTCTAGGAACCGTAATCAGATCGGCAGCTACTTCCGGCAGCATCTCTACAATAGTGACATTCTTGCCCAACGCATCCAGGAACAGAGCGGTCTCACAACCTACGAGCCCGCCTCCGGCCACCAGCACCTTCTGTCCGGCTGCGCCCTTCCCTGTCAGGACATCCGCGGCTGTCACCACGTTCTTCTGCTCCACGCCGGGCAGCTTCGGAATAAAAGGACGGCTGCCTGTGGCAATCACCAGAACATCCGGTCTGTCCTCAGTCACCTTCGTAGCGGTCAGAGGCTGTCCCAGGACAACCTTCACTCCCGTCTTATGCAACTGGTTCTCCATGTGATTGAGGTATTGGGATATATCTTGTTTCGACGGGGGTAGAGATGCTGTATGGAATTGTCCGCCCAGATGATCATCTTTCTCATAGAGTGTGACATTGTGCCCCCGCAGGGCAGCTGTTCTGGCGGCTTCCATGCCTGCCGGGCCGCCGCCGACTACCAATACCTTTCTTGACCGCGATGCGGTTTTGAGTTCCATCTCGCGTTCACGGCCGGCCTCCGGGTTCACCAGGCAGGAGAACGGGAAACCGACGCTGAGAGCGCCTATGCAGCCCTGGTTGCAGGCGATGCACGGTCTGATGTCATTCCAGTCTCCTTCTCTCAGCTTGTTGGGCAACTCAGGATCGGCTATCAAGCCGCGCCCGATGGCTATCAGGTCCGCCTGTCCCCGGGCCAGCACCGATTCGGCTAAGACTGGATCATTAAGACGGCCTGCTACGATTACCGGCACGTTAACAGCGGCTTTCACCTGCGCCGCAGCCTCTGCATTGAGGCCTTTGGGCAGACTCATCGATGGAACTGTGTAATATATAGTGAAATGCATGCCTGTAGTGATGCTGAGGCAATCGGACCCCGCCCTTTCCAGATACGGTGCCATGGCCGCCGATTCCAGCACGCCGCGCCCGCCGGGAACCCTCTCATCAGCGCTGAGGCGGAAGATGATCGGGAAATCGGGGCCTACGCTCTTTCGTACCGAACTCAGTACCTCCATCGGGAAGCGAAGCCTTCCCATTAGATCGCCGCCGTACTTGTCGCTGCGGCGGTTCGAATAGGCTGACATGAACTGGGCGATGAGATATCCGTGGCCTCCGTGTATCTCTACCGCATCGAATCCCGCAGCCTTGGCCCGGCCTGCCGCGGCGCCGAAGGCCTGCGCCAGCTCTTCAATTTCGCTGATAGTGAGCGCTCTGGGCGTTGCGCCCCCCGGATGCGGGATAGCTGATGGAGCCAGGGGTGGTTGGGATTGGTCCAACATGATCATTGCGCGGCCGCTGTGCTGAAGCTGCACGCAAACTTTGGCGCCGGCGGTATGTATGCTGTCGGTAAAACGCCTGAGACCGGGGATGAATCTATCATCGTAGATAGCGGTAAATCCTCTGTCTCCCAGGGGGAGATTGTGTGTGTAAGGATGCACGTCAACGGTTTCCGCTATGATCAGGGCTGCGCCCCCTCTAGCCCTGGCGGTATAGTATTCGATAAATTTATCACTGACCGTGCCGTCGGAATTTCCCATGATGGTGGTCATAGCGGGCATAACGATACGGTTCTTTAATTCCATATGATTTATCTTTACCGGTCTGAAGAGTTCTCTCAACATAGCTTGTTGTCCGTTCATCTTACACCTCAACCCGATTGCGGTATCCATCATTATACCAAGTTCTACGTCAATTTGATCTTTAACCTCATCAATTATTCACCTCTCATACGTTAGACATAGTTCAAACGTTCGAACTCGCGTCACTTGGGGGTACCAAAGTGTTGCTTGCGTATGAGTTAGCTTCAGATTTACGGTTGTCGTGCTTGACAAATAATACCCTCAACATTAGAGTATTCCTACCTGCTTATCAAGAAATGGGTAACTTGAGTCTATGTAAGTGTAAAGCTACCGGGGGCAGGTCAAATCGTCTGATTAAAAATCATTAGAGAAGCCAGAAGATCTTCATCGACGCAATTGTAATTTCCATTAATAAGAAACCTTGAGGGGTGACAATGGACAAGCAAACATATGTCGGCGATACCATGTGCTCTTTTATGCATTCGGAAGTAAAAGGGTTCGATTCTCTGGCTGAGCTTGCCCTGGATATGCGATGGTCCTGGAGCCATTACGGCGACAGGGTCTGGAGAGAACTTGATTCGGAACTGTGGAGACTGACGCAAAATCCATGGGCTGTTTTACAGGCGGTTTCGCGGGATAAACTTGAAAATCTGTTCGCTACGACCGAATTTCGCAAAGAAGTGGCCGAGCTTTTAGAACTCAAACGCCGCAAGTCGGAGGAGCCCGAGTGGTTTCAGCAGAATCATCAGAAATCTCCTTTGACCTGTGTAGCTTATTTCTGCATGGAATTCATGCTTAGCGAAGCCCTGCCCATATATTCGGGCGGACTTGGTAATGTGGCCGGCGATCAGCTAAAAGCGGCCAGCGACCTGGGCGTGCCCGTTGTCGGTGTAGGGCTGCTCTATCAGCAAGGCTATTTTCGACAGGTTATCGACAAAGATGGGGCGCAACAGGCTCTCTTCCCCTATAACGACCCCGGACAGTTGCCGATCGTACCTTTGCGAAAACCGGACGGGGAGTGGTTGCGGCTGGAAGTTAAGCTGCCGGGTTATTCGGTGTGGCTGCGTGCCTGGCAGGTACAGGTCGGCAGGGTGAAACTTTTCCTGCTGGACACCAATGACGCCGCTAATTACCCGGCTCATAGGGGAATTACTAGTGAGCTTTACGGGGGCGGGTCGGAGTTGCGGCTTAAACAGGAGCTTATGCTCGGGATCGGAGGATGGCGGTTGCTCCGTGCGCTTGGCATCCATCCGGAGGTCTGCCACCTGAACGAAGGGCATGCCGCCTTCGCTGTGCTGGAACGCGCCAGAAATTTCATGGAAGATACAGGCCAGCCTTTTGAAGTAGCATTGGCTGCCACGCGGGCCGGTAATCTATTCACCACTCACACACCGGTAGCTGCCGGATTTGACCGTTTCGCTCCGGGTCTTATCGATCAATACCTCGGCTGGTATGCCCAGGAAAGGCTCGGTATCTCAACCAGAGATTTGCTTGCGCTCGGCAGACGGAACCCCGATGACTTATCGGAACCGTTCAATATGGCTTATCTGGCTATGCGGGGCAGCGGCTCGGTAAACGGCGTAAGCCGCTTGCATGGAAAGGTGAGCCGTCGTATCTTTGCGCCTCTGTTCCCCCGCTGGCCGGTGGAAGAAGTGCCCGTCGGTCACGTTACAAACGGGGTCCACACGTCTACATGGGATTCGCCCGAGGCCGACGATCTCTGGACCGAGGCCTGTGGAAAAGATCGCTGGCTGGGGACGATGGATAACGTGGGCGAGAATATCCGCCGCATCTCCGATGCCAGGATATGGCAATTCCGCGCCGAGGTGCGCAGTGCGCTTGTTGAATATGCCCGTGAACGGCTGACGCGGCAGATCACTAAGACGGGCGCGTCGTCCGATATCATTGATTATATAAAGCACCTGTTTGACCCGAATGCATTGACGCTTGGTTTCGCGCGCCGATTTGCAACATACAAGAGGCCGAATCTGCTATTGCGTGATCCGCAGAGGCTGATCCGCTTGCTGTCCGATCCTCAACGCCCTGTTCAACTAATTATCGCCGGCAAGGCCCATCCCAAGGATCAGGCGGGACAGGACATGATTCGGGAATGGACTCGCTTCATACGTCAGCCCGAGGTGCGCCGGCATGCGGTATTTCTTTCCGATTACGATATGCATTTGACCGAGAATCTGGTGCAGGGTGTAGATGTCTGGATCAACACGCCGCAGTATCTATGGGAGGCCAGCGGAACCAGCGGCATGAAGGTTCTTGTGAACGGAGGCCTTAATCTGTCCGAGCTGGATGGCTGGTGGGCCGAGGCCTACACGCCGGAGGTGGGGTGGGCGTTGGGAGGCAGCGCCGAGCCCGGCGAAGGGCTCGATAGTGATGCCGTAGAGGCTGAAGCGCTCTATAACCTGCTGGAGCGGGAGGTTATCCCTGAGTTCTATACGAGAGACAAGAACGGCATCCCCACAAGGTGGGTCCACAGGATACGGGAAAGCATGGCACGGCTGACACCTCAATTCTCCGCAAATCGCTCGGTGCGCGAATACACCGAGCAGCATTACCTCCCATCTGCGGCATCCTATCGTGCGCGGGCGGCGCGCAAAGGCGCGGCGGGCAGTCATATAGTTAGCTGGCGGCGTTCGCTGGAAGAAGAATGGGACGAGATGCGCTTCGGCGATGTGAAGGTGGAAACCAGAGGCAAACAGCATATTATTGAGGTTCAGGTCTATCTCAACAACATCGATCCGAATGCAGTTCGAGTGGAGCTTTATGCGGATGGGCCAAACGGCGGCAGTCCGATATTGCAGGAGATGAAGCAAAGCCGACAGTTGGTGGGTAACGTCGGAGGTTACATCTACACTGCAGCGGTATCAGCTACCCGGCCTGCGTCAGATTATACGGCGAGGGTGATACCAAAATATGATGGAGTCGGTATCCCTCTGGAAGCAGTTCAAATACTGTGGCAGAGATGATTGACGGGGCGGCGATAAGAGATATCAAAGGTCGCGAATATAGTATCGCGCATGCTTAGACTGGGGTTGCCTAAAGTTCATATTAATAATTACTTCTGAACGTTTAACTCACCGTTAATCGGATGTACCAGCTATCGTTTCATCTTATGTTCTCGAAGACCCGGCGGTACCTTTCTTTACGGCGTTTAATTACGTTGCCTTTATGATATCGAGTGTTAGGTGTATAATTTCCGGGACAATATCGTGTATGAAGTCGTATAAGACGGAGTGGCCTCTTAATGTTTTATGATATAAAGGTTGGAAGCGGACTAAAAATATGTTTAATGAACTTATAAATAATAACATATTGATCGCTCCATTGCTTTGCTGGGCTGTTGCGCAACTGTGTAAAGTAATTTTGTTTCTGTTGAAAAATAAGAAGCTTGACCTGCGGTATCTGGTGAGCGGCGGCGGCATGCCGAGCTCTCATTCCGCGCTAGTCGCCGGGTTGGCTACCGCCGTGGCGCTTGTCGAGGGTGTCGATTCGGTTGCGTTCGGGATTTGTGTGGTGCTGGCATTCATCGTTATGTACGATGCCGCAACGGTGAGACACTCGGTCGGACAACAAGCGGTTGTTCTGAATCGAGTCATTAAAGAAATACAGGAAAGGCGGCCCGTTAAGGAGCTGGGCCGTGAGCTGAAAGAACTGATAGGACACTCTCCCCTGCAGGTCTTTGTGGGCGGATTTCTGGGCATCAGCATATCATTGTTATGGATTAAAGTTGCCGCAGGATAGAGCAGGTCGGGTGGCGATTAAATGCTGGGCAGGGCTACAGCTATCAATACCGCGATAACAATAATCGTCAATACGATAACGACAAACTGCCACGAGGAAAGGAAGCTTTTTAAAACCGCCTTGGCGGCATCCAGCATGCGCGCGCGTGCTTCTTCTTCTTCCGCCGCCGCTTTTTCAATCATCTCAGCCGTTTGTTTACTGAGATCGTCGACTTTGTCGGCTACACCCACAGCTTGCGCAATCTTGCTCTCGATATCCTGAGCTATCCTGGCTGCTTCAGCGGCGGCCCGTTTTGCCTCTTCCATAGCTTTGGAAGCCCGGTTCGCTTCCTCTTGCGCTGCCAGCAGCGCGGCCTCCGCTGCTTTCCTGGCCTCGTCTGAATAAAGGCCTGCTTCCCCGATTTTGGCTATGGCTTCTTTGGAGGAAGCATCAAAATCTTTCGCTTTAGCTGTTATATCCTCTCCGGTAGACTTGGCTTCATCCACGTATGAACCTGCCAGAAGTGCTGCCTGTTCAGCTTCAGTCAGAGCTTTTGAAGCGCGGTCCGCTTCCATCCGAGCTGCCAGCAACGCGGCCTCTGCAGCTATCCTGGCTTCATCTGAAGCGCGGCTTGCTTCTCCCGCTTTGGCTAGGGCTTCTTTGGAGGATTCGTCAAAATTATTTGATGCCGCGAGGACATCCTCTACAGCGGCTTTGGCCTCATTCGCATGTGATCCGGCGTCAAGGGCGGCCTGTTTTGCGGCCTCCGCGGACTTTCCCGCGTCTCTAGCCGCTTGTTCAGCCATACGAAGGTCATTTGCTATAATGGTAAGGCTTTCATCAAGATCGTCCAGGATTGCCGGAAGCGTCTTGGCTGCTATCTTACGTGTGCCTTTCCGAGTCAACTCTTTGGTTTCTTCCTCGGATATGTCGTTTTGCTCCTGATGTTTCAAAGTATTGGTATCGGTATTCTCTACCATTATCGTCTCCTTTTAATAAAATTATTGGCCACAAGGCAGATATAGAGTTAATTTAGATAAAAACATTAAGAACACTACAATCGTCGTGTCAGTCTCGGAACGATTTTCGAAACAATCTCTACTTTCCAGTTCCCCTGATTTAATAGAAATGCTCGGTGCAGACATATATTTTATGTATAGATAATTAGAAAGTCAACTGATATGCACCTAAACCGGGCATAATCGATAAATTTTAGGTTTATCAATGAAATAATGGTCAAGTTGAATATAGAGGCATGGATGGAGGAGTGCGGAGGAAGCTTGTTTAGAGGTGAAGATTAGGGTGACGATACCATATCGGCACCTGTTTATAGCGCTGGTATCAGGTTGAAATCAAGGCAATACCCATCGCGGCTTTATGTCAGCTATCTCCCGGTAGACTTCATTGAAGTCGAGGCTGTAGTCAAAGTCTTCCTTTGCCTGGTATCTCATATGTCCCTGTATCTCAAGATGGCGTATAACTATCAGTTCTTCTTCTTCATGAGATGCCCGAACCAGCGGAATTCCTGAAGGGCTCCAGATGCCGCTTTCGCCGCAGAAGCGTCCTCCGGTTTTATCAAAAACGCCCACGCAATTAGCTCCTATGCTCCAAACCTGGTTGTGGGCAGCCAGCGCTGAGTGCATCAACCTCCAGATGAATTGGTAGTAGTTATCTATCTGCAGGTTAAGTAAGGGGTAATTGCGAATCGCTTCCATCCGCCAGGCGGACGGAACAATGATGACATCTACACCGTCGTCAAAAGCATATCTTCTCCCCAATCCCACAAAGCACAGGTCATAGCACATCATTATTCCTATCTTGCCCCACCGCGTATCCAGCACCAGTCTTCTGCCGTTTCCTCTATGGAAAAACACTTTTTCCATAGGAGTCAAGAAAATCTTATCATAGAATGTACTGTTGTAATCAGAATTAGCTGTCATCACGTATGTGCTGTCGTATATCTCGTCGCGGTGTGTACCCATCCTGACATTGCTGAAAAAAACCATCTTCAGTCCGTCGCCGCGGTCAACGAGCCCGGCCTTTATGTTGTCCAGCACCCTTTTTACCTTCGGCCGGCGGTTACTACCGGCCTTCAATTGATCCAGAACTTCTGTTTTATTATCGGTTTTCCAGATATAGCCGGAGATGCAAAGCTCCGGTAAGACGAGGATATCCACATTTTCTTCGTGGGCTGCCTGTACGATAATCTCCATGCGCGAGAGGTTGTATCCGATATCATGCGTGGAATTTATATTGGCTATCATGAACGTGGGACAACCTTCATATTCGGAAAATGCCACATCCGTTATCTTGTAACCTCTGATAAATTCGGCAGACAGAGCATCGCTCTGTTTTGCGCTTGACCATGTGTTCAGTTCGATTTCTCTTTGCTCGTTATTCATAGATGCCTTTTATATCCAACGTGCTTATATACGGAGAAACTTTTAGTAGCTTTGGGGAGATTATGGAAAGTCAACACCTTTCTGATTGGCTTCACTTACTCCGTATCAGGATAATACCCCGTGCCGATGAAATAGCCAGTGCCGGGTATCGTCTCAACGTATCCCACCTTCTCCTGTTCCTGCTGCGTCTCAGGATGCGGCCAGTAATATGTGACGAATCCGCTCCCGTCCTGCGCCGCCGTCGAAAGTTCGCGGATGACATAGAGCCCTCTCATGTCCTGATAATCGGAGAGGTTCTGTCCGGGCAGGGTTTTGTCCACGGCGTGCGCTATGTTGACGCAGTCGAAATTGTAGACATAGAAATATCCCGACGCATCATCGAAAAACCGTATGGGATCAATGAACTCGCGGATGGTCTCGATCTGCTGAGTTTCATCCATGCCCTCCAAGATTTCTCCCAGCCCCGCCGCAGCTACATGAACCGCCGCTACCGCTACCCTGCTGTTGCTTTCCTCCTGTGTCAAAGCATCATCTCCCGCATTGCCGCAGGATGATAGGGAAAGCGTCATTAGAACTAGAAAAGCGACAGAGGATAAATACAGCTTTTGATTGGGTTTTAATCTCATATTCAAGTCCTCCGAAACTATCGAAATCGATTGTAATACCTTGGGCGGGAAATTTCAAAGTCGTAAGCCAAGAGCTTATCGCCGTTAATAACTTGTAATATAGTTGATTATCAAATGATCGTCGACGCTGGATTTGAGCGAGTGGCCCTGAGGAGATGTCGACGTTTATACCAATGGCTTGCAGGCGCGACCTGCTTGCCTGGTTCGCTGAAAAGCTCAGCCCGAAATCGAACTTCACAGGTTTTCGGTCTATTGCCTCTGTCTGGATCACACCTTCACTCACGATAAGGCGACGCGTGATTTCGGTTACCAGCCCAGATATTCCGCTGACGGAGCGTTCAGGATAACGCTCGACTGGATTAAGACACAGAAGTTCTGACGGAGTCCATTGCGTTTAAGGTCATCATTTGCGGACCAGCGCGATTGTGGATCGTTTCGCTGCATGCAGTTGCAACACTGTTGTCCGATACGTTTGTCTTGACAAAAGGCCGCCATAATGTAAAACTGTTAAAATTTATCGAGCCGATATTTTAAAGGTGACACGATGACAGTAAAGATTGTGACTGACAGCACCGCTGATCTGCCGCCCGACGTTGCCGGAGAGCTGGGCATAACGGAGGTCCCGCTATATGTGAAGTTTGGGGACGACGTCTACCGCGATCGTATTGATATCAGCTCCGATGAGTTGTTCTCCCGCCTGGGAAGCGATCCTATCCTGCCCACAACATTGCCGCCCACGCCGCAGGATTTCGCTGATGCCTACCGCACAGCATCAAAGGATGCTGACGCCATCGTTTCTATCCATATCTCAAGCAAAATGAGTGAAACCTGCGAGAATGCGATGAAGGGCAGGGATATCGCCAACGTCGGTTGTCCCGTTGAGGTTGTTGATTCTCTGTGGGTATCGGCCGCGCTGGGCATGTTAGTTACGGATGCCGCCAGAGGCGCAATAGCGGGAAAGAAATACGATGATATAGTCTCTTCGGTGAAGGATAACATTCCCAAGATTGATTACTTAGGGATATTCGATAACCTTGATTATCTTAACCGGGGTGGCCGCATAGGCAAGGCTAAAGCTTTTTTAGGCACAGTGATGGGGGTCAAGCTTTTGTTGACTATCGGTGATGGCGAATTTCTGCCCTTCGACAGGGTTTACAGCTATAACAAAGCCCTTGACAGACTCCGTCAATTCGTTGTAACAGCTGGAAAGCTTAAGGAGATCGCGGTTGTCCACAGCGCCGTGCCGGATGACGCCGAGCTGCTGGCGGGCAGGATAAAATCGATCCTGCACAGAGAGCCTGTGCCTATAAATATCGTGAATATGGGGCCCGTGTTAGGGGTGCATGTTGGGCCGGGGACTCTGGGCGCGGTTATTCGCCTGAAGACGCTTGATCAGTTGTGAGAGGGCTATTAGTGCGTGCTGACATTAGGACGGGTAAATTCGAGTATATGAGTTAAGATATCGCACAGTAATTTTAATGTCAGAATTAGCCTTCTGATACGGCAAGCCTCTTCCCTTTCACATCGGTGTTCAGGTTGACAAAGCAGCACCGCAAAATGTAATCTGTCTTAATCGCGCTTATTTAAAGCAGCGGCTGACCAATGAGAGGGAGGATTCACTGATGATTATCTGTCCGAATTGCCAGGGAAGAGGGGAGATAGAAGGGCCCAAGCACCTGCCTCTTAATGAGTGGAAGCCTAAGCAATGTCCCACCTGCGGCGGGTCTGGTATGGCCGACGACCGTTTCAGGAACCGCGGCATCTGTCCCGGATGTCAGGGATGGGGGCAAGACCCGGATCACAACAGGGGCTATACCTGCTGGAAGTGCAAAGGGGACGGGTTGTGCTCCGACGCGAGGGCGGGGTTTTAAAACCCGAACCCCATGTTAGTTCCCCGTACATTGGATATCGGGTAGCGGCAACCGGTCGGCCGCCTTCATGTGATATTCCCTTCAACAGGCTCTGAGCAGTCTCTAAAACTACGATAGGAGATTAATCTTCCGCAGCGCTTTCTCTGTGGTATGTCTCGCTTTTACATGACTATAGTGGCGCCGACAGATCTCCGCTCGATAATCTCCTAGCGCGGCAGGACGAGCTGGGGCATGAACTTAACGTTCTTCTTTAAATCTTCCAGAACCAGGTTATATAAATTCTTAAACTGGCTCGCGGTGAGGGTTTCGGTCAACGCTTTGTTTTCCACCTGACGGCACTTCGGGCATTCGACGGTCATTATCAGCATCCTGCTCCTCGGGTCCTTGCTGGATGTATCCGGCCTGATTTTGAGCACGGAGACGAATCCTGCCAGGTGGCAGCGTGCACAGGTTATCCTCTTGATGAAAAGGAAACGCTCCTTTAGAGTGCTGATGCAGGTAGATGTCAGTAGCCACGTTCCCAGCGGCGTCAGCAGCAGCCTGGATCCGCTGTCGATGACCAGATGTGTGTCTTTAAGCTCGGCGATCCAATCCATGTAGGCGCTATTGTCGGAACGGTCCGGCACCTTCTGTCCCATAGCGCTTAGTCTGCTCTGGCGTTCGCGGATGTTCTCGACGAGCTCGCTCACCGTTACAGCTCCCTGACTCAATATATCGAGAATCATCTTCCGTTCTTGCCATTCTTGATTAAGTGCCTGTTTGTTTTCCTTCATTCAAGTCGTCTCCCGTTAATCTTAAGCAGATTAGATGCTTCCGTATTTCGTCGTTTAATCAAGGATACTTGTTACTTTAGCGATTATATAGAAGGAGATGGCGTTGTTCAAGGGAGGTCCTTGTCGAGTAATCATCTCAAGGTATTGCGCCTTGTTGCTGTTCGGGGTAGAGTTATTATGAGTTAAACCGATGCCAGATGGAGGTGTCCCATACATATCTCCCATATCGGCCTGACGAACTTCCGCAACTACCGGATCCTTGATCTGGACCTCCCGGCTAATCTAATCGTGTTCCAGGGCGACAACGCCCAGGGTAAGACTAACCTCCTTGAGTCTATGTACATGATGGTCGCAACCAAGTCGCATCGAGCGACGACCGACCGCGAGCTGGTCAACTGGGGATGTCTGGACAGCGATATCGCCGCCGCCCGCGTCACGGCGCAGGTCGAGACCAGGGCCGGTGAAACGAAAGTCGAGATAGCCATTATCGTTACGCAATCGAACGAAGGTCCCCAGTTTAAAAAGAAGCTTAAGATAAACGGCGTGCCGCGGCGGGCCATAGAAGTCGTGGGACATATCGCGGCGGTGCTCTTCACCTCGCAAGATATAGAGCTTATCTACGGAACGCCTTCAAAGCGCAGGCGATATCTCGATATGGCGAGTTCTCAGGTAGATCCGAAGTATCTGCACGCCCTGCAGCTTTATGGCAAGGTTCTGCTCCAGCGCAACCATCTGCTCAAGCTAATCGCCGAGCGCCGCGCCGACGAGGGGCAGCTTGAGTTCTGGGACGGCGAGATGATACGGCACGGCGCAATTATCATCGAGCAGCGGATACATCTGATCGCCGAGCTCAACCGGCTGGCCCCGCCCATCCATAGCCGCATCAGCTCCGGTGAGGAGCTTCAGATCAACTATCTCCCCAGCGTCGGCATTGAAGGCTTCCGCAAGCGGCTGCAGGAGGTGCGTAAAAGGGAGATAGCGCAGCGCATGAGCGTGGTCGGCCCGCACCGCGACGACATGTCGTTTACGGTCAACGGCAACGATGTAAACACATACGGATCGAGGGGGCAGCAGCGCACCGTCGCCCTCTCGCTCAAGCTGGCCGAGGCGGGCTATCTGCGTTCCAGGCTGAACGACGAGCCCGTCATACTGCTGGACGATGTGCTCTCCGAGCTGGATGCGACCAGGCGGCATCAGCTTCTGGAAGCCGTATCGTCATATAATCAGGTCGTCATCACTACAACGGATATAGACTATTTCGAGCCGGGATTCCTGGAAAACGCGGCGCGTTTCATGGTCAACGACGGAACAGTTGTTCGAATATAATAATCGAACTCTCCCTAACCCTCTCTTTAACAAAGAGAGGGAAACGATAAAAGGATGGGATGAATGCATAAAATAGGTTTGGCACTGGGCGGCGGCGGCGCACGCGGTCTCGCGCATATCTCCGTTCTGGAGGTCCTTGACGAATTGGATATCAAGCCAAGCGTCATCGCAGGAACCAGCATGGGAGCCATCATCGGCGCCTTTTACGCCTCAGGCATGTCCGGCAAAGACATAAAGAAGCTCGTCAGACGCCACATCATCTCGAAAGACGACCGCTTGCGTGATGTAATCGATAAAAGGGCACATATACTTGAGTGGACCAGTGCCTTCGCCCCTGCACACGCGCGCGGCGGGATCATAAAGGCGGATAAGTTCTATAACCGTTTATTCGGCGAGATCAGTAAGACCACATTCGAAGAGCTCGAAATTCCATTAATAGTCATAGCAACCGATTACTGGACAGCCGAGGAAGTGGTTTTTAAAACGGGCGAACTGCTCCCTGCGGTCAAGGCCAGCGCCGCAATTCCCGTTGTATTCACCCCGGTTTCGATCGGAGGCAGGATACTTGTTGATGGAGGCGTTGTAAATATAGTGCCCTATGAACATATTTTGGATTTATGCGATGTGACTATAGCGGTGGACGTTTCCGGAACGCCTACTGCTCACAAGCACGAAGTACCCTCGCTCATTCAGTCGGCTCTTGGCACTATAAGGATCATGCAAACAGCAAACCTTGCCGCTAAGATGAAAATTCTGCAGCCGGATATCTTCGTCCACCCGGACATTCACAATGTGAAGCTGCTCGATTTCAACAAGGTGGAAGATGTCTTTCACCAAGCCGAGCCTGCCATGGAAGAGCTGAGGGCTAAAATCGCAAAGCTTAAGGCTGGCTAGGTGATATGAAGGGAACACTCGCGTATTTTAAAAAAGAGGTACAGGAGATTTTTCTCCTGATGGGGTTTTAGGGGTGTCCCCTACTCTTTTTAAGTTCCCCCAAGATTGGGGGATAGCAGGGGTTTGAATAAACTGTCATCCGTTTCATTGACATTGTAGCCCGTATGTGCTACATTATTGAGCGCGATGGAGGCAATATCATGAGCAAAACTTCAACGGTCAGAGCAAGAGTAGAACCCAACCTGAAGGAGCACGCAGAATCTATATTCAAACGGCTGGGGCTGAACTCTACACAGGCCATCACTATGTTCTACAAGCAGGTGGAACTGCGCGACGGCCTTCCCTTCGACGTAGCCATCCCCTGCGCTTGCACCAAACGCACGTTCGAGTCCACCGACGCCGGGCGCGACCTCATCGTCTGCGAAGACGCGGATGACATGTGCGATAAACTGGGGATCTGATGTACACCTCGTCATATACCAGACAGTTCGAGAAAGACGTTAAGCGCTGCAGGCGCCGCGGCAAGGACTTTGAGAAGTTCAAGATCATCCTGCGCGAACTAATAGCCGGTAAACAACTCGACCCGATCCACCGCGACCATCGCCTGCTCGGCCCGTACGTCGGCCGCCGCGAGTGCCATATTGAATCCGACTGGCTGCTCATCTACAAGCTCGATGAACCGAGAATCATCTTCGAGCGCATGGGCACGCACGCGGATTTGTTTAAGGAATAATTGAATATGGCTAACGAAATCATACGTTATATTGAAATGTGCCTGCGAGAAGGTACTAGCCTCCAGAGAGGAATGAATTACCAACTCAATGATAATCATTCGGTAATCTTGATGTCGGTCAGGCCAGGCGCGCCATATGCAGATAGATTCGAAGATGATGGGTCTACAATAATCTACGAAGGACATGATGAACCACGTTCTTCACAAAACTCTAATCCCAAAGTCGTCGATCAACCAGAGTTCACCCCTTCAGGCCAACTTACAGAAAATGGCCTATTTCATAAAGCCGCGCAAGATTACAAATTAGAAAAGCGGCCACCAGAGAGAATCCGTGTTTACGAAAAAATCAAACAGGGTATCTGGTCGTATAATGGAGTGTTTCATCTAATTGATTCTTGGATGGAGCAAACCCATGGGCGAAAGGTATTTAAATTTAAATTAGTCGCAGTGGAAGGAGAAGAGGACTTTTCCAAGCCAGTCCCAAAACAATCACGACTACGGAGAGTAATTCCGACCGAAATCAAATTAGAGGTATGGAAACGCGATGGTGGCAAATGTACAAAATGCGGGTCAACAAACGACCTACATTTCGACCATATAATTCCATGGTCAAAAGGAGGCTCTTCAACTACGGCGGATAATATCCAGCTTCTCTGTGGAAAACACAATCTTGAGAAACACGATAGAATCGAATAATTGGGCGAGGTTATTTTATGTCGAGTCTAACTGATGCAATAGATGAAGCAGCGCAGACTATATTGAAATTGGACTACGTCATCGCGCTTGTGGGTGCGGGCATGAGCGTGGAAAGCGGCATACCGCCCTTCCGCGGGCCGGGCGGGCTGTGGACAAAGTACGGCGAGCCGGAGGGGAGCAGCTTTGAGCGTTTCCTAGACGACCCCAAGGACTGGTGGGAAAAATACACCAAACCCCAGGGCTATATGAAGGAACTCGTTGAAACGATACAGAACGCCGTGCCCAACCCCGCCCACTACGCCCTCACCGAGATGGAGCAGCTCGGCGTGCTCAAGCACATCATTTCGCAGAACGTGGACAATCTGCACGTGCGGGCCGGCAGCAAGAAACTATCCGAGATACACGGCAATATGTTCAAGCTGCGCTGCATCGCCTGCCATGCCCAATATGAGATGGACGAGATAAGCCGGGAGGTGCTGCCGCCCCACTGCCCCTGCGGCGGCCTCATCAAGACCGACGGCGTAATGTTCGGCGAGCCGATACCGCCACGGGTGCTGGACCGCTGCCAGGAAGAGACTTACAAGTGCGACTGCATGATACTCCTCGGCACATCGGGGACGGTGTACCCTGCCGCAGGATTTCCATCGACGGCGAAACACCGCGGAGCAAAGCTAATCGAGGTTAATCCCTACGAGACGCCGTTCACTGAGATATGCGATGTGATACTGAGGGCGCCGGCGGCGGAGTGCTTTCCGCTTTTAATCGAGCGCATTAAGCAGATGAAGGCTCGATAGATACCTTGCGCGGCGGCTTGATGAGGAACAGGAAGACGGCGGAGACCGTGCACATTATCGCCGTGATCAGAAAAGCGGTATCGTACGAACCCGCGGCGTCGTGGATAAATCCGAATAGCGAGGGGCCGATGCCGCCGATGACGCCGGCGCTCATAAGATACATTATGCCGTAAAGCTTGGGCACACTGACCACGCCGAAGAGATCGCCCAGATACGTGGGGAACATGGCCATGCCGATGCCGTAGCCCATGCCGACCAGTATTGCCACCGCAATCATCCCAGAATGATTACCGGCGCCGATCTGAATGGCAACAACGCTGCCGATTGCCACCAGGAAAGTACACGCGTACAGCACCGGTTTGCGGGTGACATTGAATTTCTTCATCGACCAGTCAGATATGATGCCGGCTATGAGCCTGCTGGCCGCCGCCGCCCCCACAAGTACGCTGACCATGGCAACGCAAAAGCCGCTGGAAAGGTTCAAATCCTCCGTGCCCCAGTACTTGATATGGCCGATGAATCCCAGCACGGCCAGGTAGTAGAACTGAGCGAAGAGGAACAGCCACCAGGTGCGCGTTTTGAGGGCTTCCTTTACGGTCCAGCGCTGGCTGCGCGCGGCGAAATCGGGCCTTGCCGCAATCTCCGACGCGGTTGCCTCTATACCGTCTGGATATGTGCCCTGCGATTCGGGGTCTTTGCGCATGAGCATGCTGCCGATTATCATGCCCGCGGCGATGGTCGTCCCCATCACGATATAGGCCGCGCTCCAGCCCGACCTCTCTATCAGCATGTAGAACAGCGGCACGAGTACCACAACGCCGATGCCTGAGCCGGTCATAGCCAGGCTTACCGCCAGCGCCGCCCTCCGCATGAACCAGCGGCGGACGGTCGACACCGACGGCACGACGTGGCCGAAGGCCACGCCGGCGGGTGCGATGATTCCATATAGAACGTAGAATTGCCAGACATGATTTATCTGGCTCAGCAGGATGAATCCCGTCCCTGCGATGATGGCTCCGATGACCATGAGCCGCCTCAGCCCGAAACGGTCGACAAGCATGCCTGCTACAACCGAGAACGCCGCCATCACGATCATGTCGATGGAATAGGCGACAGACAGCACCCCCATCGACTGGCCCAGGCCGCCCTGCGACACGGGCTTGGTCAGCTCCGGGCCGAATATATTGAACGAGCCCAGCGCGTCAGAGCAGACGAAGGTAGATATCCACGCGCCGGCAACAACGAACCAGCCGTAGAAAACCTTCTTCTTAGTGTCCGGCATGCTGAGCTCTTTTCACGGGTCGAGTTATATTCGGCATACGATTGAGATTATAGCACACAATCGGGAGCGCGGATTCATTTCTCTATTTGACAAAACACCACATCCATGTATACTCTGAATTTGTTCGCAATACACGGGGTTCATACCAATGAAAGTAAACGTGAAAATCGCAATAATCGCCTTTTTAATCGTAATCGCGATTAATATCACCGTTGTTATAGTCCAGTTTGCCGGCAAATCTCCCACCTCCACATCAACCCTGCAGCCGGGCGATACCGCCATAGCTACCCCGACATATCAACCGGGCTCTACCGCATACCTTGACGCAACGCCGACAGCTACATATCCTCCCACAGCTACGTCCGCCCCGGGCCAGACGCCCGTGCCAACATCTTCCTCGCCGACACCGGGGCCGACTCAAACGGCAACACCTACCGCAACGCTGCCCGGAGCCACGCCAACGCCTGAACCGACTTCGACGCCTTCGGGCGGAGGTGGCGGAGGAGGAACACTGCCGACATCGACAACTACGCCAACAGCTACTCCTACTTCGACCCAAACGCTGACGACTGTCGTGTCGATCAGCACGGCAAGCCAGGTGCAGCGAGATAGCCAGTTCAGTGTCGATATCAATATAGAGCAGGCAACCTATCTAACTTTCGCCTACTTCGATTTGAGTTTCAACGCAAACATTATTGAGATGGAAGGATCGATAGCAGTTAACTGGGGGAGTCAGTTCAACCCCACGAAAGTTTTTTATCAGATAATGGAATCAGGACTCATACGCGTGGTATGGGACAACGCTGATTGGGCGAACAACGAGAATAATGGCTATGGTGCAAGCGGGTCGGGCATGCTTTGCAGGGTTACCTTCACGGCAGTCGCCGCGGGGACAAGCCAGCTATCATTCGTTGAAGGGCGCGGCTCTCCGGTAGGAGAACACACATTGATTAGATGGATGGCATGGGTCGATAGCGTTATCCCGAATGTAGGCTGGACAAACGGCTCCGTCACCGTTGTGAATTAGGAACTACTACAATATCAGCATCGCGTCCCCGAAGCTGTAGAAGCGATATCTCTCTTTTATCGCCTCATCGTATGCTTTCGATACCAAGTCGCGACCGGCGAATGCGGATACCATCATTATCAGCGTAGTGCGAGGCAGATGGAAGTTCGTCAGCATTACATCGACGGCGTTGAACTTGTATCCCGGCAGTATGAACAGGTCTGCCCAGCCGTCGAAGGGGCGTATCGCGCCGTCGAGCGACGCCTGCTCCAGCACCCGCACCGAAGTCGTGCCCACCGCTACGATGCGTCGGCCCTGCGATTTAGCTTCCGACAATCGTTGCGCGACCTCAGGTGAAAGTTGGCAGTACTCGCGATGTATGTGATGTCTTTCCGGATCGTCGACACGCACCGGAACAAACGTGTCAAGCCCTACGTGAAGAGTGACAAAAGCGAAGTCGACGCCTTTAGCTTCGAGGCGATGCAGCAGATCGGGCGTGAAATGCAACCCGGCGGTGGGCGCGGCGGCGCTGCCCTTCACACGAGCATATACCGTCTGATATCTTTCCGGGTTGTCGACGGGGCGGCGAATGTACGGCGGCAACGGGACTTTCCCCGCCTTCTCCAGCGCATCCTCATCGGAGAAGCGGACGACGCGTATCGCTCCCTCCTTTCGCTCGATGACTTCGCACAGCAATCCGTCGAGCTGGATGCGTGCGCCGGCGTCTATGCGCCGCGACGGCTTGACCAGCACCTCCCATAGACAGGGCTCGATGCGGCGCAGCAGCAGCACTTCGACCTTCCCCTCATAGCCAACCCTGTGCCCGAACAGGCGCGCCGGAAGCACTCGGCTGTCGTTGAAGACGAGAAAATCGCCCTCGCGCAGCATATCGGGCAAATCGTAGAAGTGACGGTGAGTTATCGAACCATCGGTCCGGTTAACGACCAGCAAACGCGAACAGTCGCGTTGCTCGATGGGCGTCTGAGCTATAAGCTCCTGGGGCAGCTCGTAGTCGAAATCGCTTGTTTTCACGAAGATATTATATAGGGGCAATACTAACGATGTCGAATCTGTTAAGAAGACACCCGATTAATGCTAATCAACCCCCTGGAATCCCCCATACGTTAATCACCGGGTAGGGGCGAACCTATGTGTTCGCCCACAATGGACAGACACGCAGGTCTGCCCCTACGTGGACACCGCTTCTTTACAAGGGAACTACAACTCATGATTCCCGTCGATTGCTGTCATCAGTTAAGCCAGCCCTATTACCCTGCCTGTATCGGTATCAACGTCGATGCGCCTGAAGGACGGGTTGGAGCCCGTCCCCGGCATGAGGCTTATATCGCCGGAAACTGGACATATGAACTTTGCGCCCGTGTAAATGAGTACGTCTCTTATCGGCAGCGTCCAGCCCGCGGGAACTCCCTTCCAGGTTGGCTCATGGCTCAGGCTGAACTGCGTCTTCACCATTACGGTCGAGTAGTCGTCATACCTGCGATCGGCCTCGAGCGACTTCGCCTTGGCCTCGGCCTCCGGCGTCCAGGATACGCCGTCGGCGCCGTATATCTCTTTCGCTATCTTGTCGACCTTCTTCCGCAGCTTCATATCCTGAGGATAGAGGAATTTGAAATCAACTTTCTTTTCGCATGCCTCGATAACCGCGTCGGCCAGATCGAGGGCTCCATCACCACCCTTTTCCCAGTGATTCGCAACTGTGCAACGAACGCCGGCGCCCTCAGCGGCCTTCTTGACCATGGCGATCTCGGCCTTTGTATCGCTGCTGAAGCAGTTGATGCAGACGACAACGTTTACGCCGGACTTCTTCACGATATTTATATGGTGCAGCAGGTTCGGCAGACCCTTCTCCAGGAGCGCCAGGTTTTCACTGTGATAATCGTCGGGCAGGGGCTTCCCCGCGACGACGGCGGGGCCGCCGCCGTGCATCTTGAGCGCGCGGACGGTCGTAGTCAGCACCGACACATGCGGTCTCAGTCCGCTTAATCGGCACTTAACGTTCCAGAATTTCTCGAAGCCCATATCAGTAGCAAAGCCGCTCTCCGTGACGTGGTAATCGAACATCTTGAGCCCGAGAAGGTCCGCCACGATGGACGACTGGCCGATAGCGATATTGGCGAAGGGGCCGGTGTGCACCATACAGGGCTGGTATTCGACCGTGCAGCACAGCGTGGGATTTATCGCGTTGCGCAGCCATGCGGTCATGGCACCACCTACTTCGAGATCGCGTATGGTGACCGGCTCGCCAGATTTGCTGAAGGCGATGGTTATATTATCGATGCGCTCTCGCACATCCTTGAGGTCTTTAGCGACTGAAAGTATCGCCATCAATTCCGAGCTCGGTGTAATCTCGAACTTCGAGCGCATGGTGAAGCCGTCCTTGCTGCCGCCCAGCCCTGTCATGATGTTGCGCAGCCCCTGGGCGCAGAAGTCTATGACCCAGCCCATCTGCACCCTATCCGGGTCTATGTCCAGTCGGCGCATGTGGCTCAGCTTCTGCAGTTGCTCGTCATCGTAGTTGCGCTCGTGCTGCATTCGCGCGTTCAGGGCCACCATGGCCAGATTATGGGCGTTCATGATGTCGTTGATCTCGCCGGTGAGCCCCATGGAGAATTCGGTCATGGGGATGAGGAGGGCGTTGCCGCCGCCGGCGGCCGTGCCCTTGATGTTCATCGTTGGCCCGCCCGACGGCTGGCGGATGCACCCCCCCGCGCTCTTGCCGCGCTTACCCAGCCCCTCGAGGAGCCCCATGGTGGTGGTGGTCTTGCCCTCGCCCAGCGGGGTGGGGGTTATAGCGGTGACCTCGATATATTTGCCGTTGGGCTTCTTCTTCAAACGTTTGTAAATCTTTGCGAAATCGAGGCGGCTGAGCCTGCCGTAAGGAATCAGTTCATCCCTCTTAAGGCTGAGCTTCTCGCGCCAGTCTTCGACGGTGGGCATGTTGGCCTCTGCCGCCTCGGCTATCTGCCAATCTTTCAATTTGGTTACGTCGTACGCCATGTCGGCCTCTTACCGAAATATCGCTACCTATTATATAGGCAAGCCAGTATTAATGTCGATTACCTGCCAGACCGGCATGTACGGATTCCGGCTGGAGCGATGTAAGGCTGGTCTCGACCCACCGCAATCATTTGTCGCTCCTAAATGGAGAGATTGCCACGTCGTCCTTCCATATACCTCAATATCATGGAATCCTTCCAGACATTTATATTCTGGAAGGATTCCATGACAGATAGAGGTGCAGGAGAGTTTTCTCCTGCCGGGGTTTTAGGGGTGTCCCCTATTCTTTTTAAATTCCCCCAAGATTGGGGGATAAAGGGGGTTGAAAATCGACGCGACTCCCAACGACCAAATAAAAAAGGAGCGGCGCTTGCGCGCCGCCCCTTCTCGATAGCGCTGAATCTGATTATTTCAGGCCTAAGAACTCTTTCGCGTTCTGGCCGAGTACGCGCTTCTTGGTCTCGTCCTTGATAGGCAGATCCAGGAACTGGCCCTTGGTCAGCTTCAAGCCGTAGCTGTTGGAGCCGAACATGACCTTCTCGCGGCCGCGGCTGCTGTTGAAGAATGACACGATATCCGGGGTCAGGTTGCGCGGGTTGTAGGCCGAGATATCGCCGTAGACATTGGGATGCCTGAAGATCATGGAGCACCACTCGTCAACCCACGGGTAGCCGGTGTGCGACATGTTGATCTTGAGGTTGGGGAAGTCGATAGCGACCTTGTCGACCTCCATCGGATGTCCGACCCAGCTGGGCAGAGGCTCGGCCGAGTGTCCGACCTGCATTCCGATAGGGATACCAAGCTCGCTGCACTTTGCGTAAACGGGATACAGCTTCGCATCGCCGAAGGAGAGGCCGAAAGTTATCGGGTGCATGTAAACATACTTGAACCCGTACTCTTTGACGCTCTTCTCGATATCGCGAAGGCTCTGGTCGATGCGGAACGGGTTGTAGCTGGCGGCGCCGATAAGGCGGCCTTTGCCCTTCTTTACCAGCTCGTTGATGGGCTCGATGCCGTAGTCCATGATGATCTGATGGTGGAAGTAGTATGACCACATCTTCACATCGCACAGCAATACATAGTCGAATCCGGCCTCGTCCATTGTCTTAACCAGGTCTTCCGGATTGGTGTGCCCGGGCATGAAACCCTGTTTCTTGATCTCCTTGAACTGCTCGCGTGTCGGAGGCTTGCCGCCGAACTGTGTCTTAAAAGTGGCGCGCGCCATAATTTTGAACTCTTCCCAGTCGAACAGGTACTCTTCGAAACCTGCCTCGGTGGGGTAGTTCATCATATCTACCGACCCTGGTACCGATTTGAGATCCGGTGCTGCTTTCTTCTCTTCTGCCATTTTTCCTCCTTATATTTGATTGGCTTGTATTATTATCGACTAAGCCTGCAACTCTGCGGCCCTGATGGTATTGGCCATGAGCATTGTTACTGTCATTGGACCCACCCCACCTGGTACCGGAGTGATCGCCTTAGCCTTTTCCCTGATTTGTTCGAAATCGGTATCTCCTACGAGTACGCGCTTGCCTGAACTGCTTACGCCCACCTCGTTCACACCGACATCGATAACCACTACCCCCTCTTTGACCATATCGGCGGTTATCGCCCTGGGCTTGCCCATCGCCGCTATCAGGATATCCGCCTGCCTGGTGAACGATGCCATATCGTTCGTTCCCGTATGTACCATCGTCACAGTAGCGTTAGCGTTCTGCGTCTTCCGAATCAGGATAGCCATTAAGGGCTTGCCCACCAGATTGCTGCGTCCGCATATCACAACATGCTTTCCGTCGGGTTTATTTCCGCTGCGAATCAGTAATTCCATTATGCCCAGCGGCGTACACGGCACAAAGTAAGGTTTTCCTGTCAACAGCCTGCCCACATTCTCGGGATGAAAGCCGTCGACATCCTTCTTGGGATCGATGGCTCTTATTATTTCATCCACATCGATTTGTTCGGGCAGCGGCAGCTGCACCAGTATTCCGTGGAACTTCTTTTCAAGGTTCAATTCTTCTATCTTCGCGAGCAGTTGCTTCCCCGTCGCCGCCTCCGGCAGCACTATGGTCTCGGAATATATCTCCAATTCTTCACAGGCGTTGCTTTTTCCTCTGACATATGATATCGAGGCCGGGTCCTCGCTTACTCGCACCATCGCAAGGCCGGGAATTACCCCCTTTGAACTAAGCTCTTCTATTCGAACCTTGAGCTCGCTGCGAATTTGCGCGGCTATAATGGTGCCCGAAATGATGTCCGCCGTCATCTCACGTCACCCTTGCTCCTCTTGATTCCTTTCCTTATACTCACCTCCGCCATAAAAGCTGTTAGTCGTTAAAAGGTAATACCTATATGGATAACAATGTGACTGCATCATAATTGAAGGCGTCATTGCCGGAAAATGGAAAATGAAAAAACAAAGGCACTGCGGGCCTTTTTCGGGGATCATATGCAACTGATGTAACTGATGCCATAGCTAAATTTAAATGCGCCCAAGTTGAAATTATAGCATGCCAACATTTTAAAAAGCAATCATTGCGCTGGTAATTTGACCCCGAACAGCTCGCTATTGAGCTACATTGTCAGATAGTATACAATGGCTTTACTTCTATGCATGAAATAGGTATAGACCTGATAGAGATAGACCGGGTGCGGTCGGCGCTGGCCCGCTGGGGCGAGCGCTTCCAGAAGCGCGTCTACACCGAGGCCGAGCGCAGCCACTGCCGCAACCGCGTTCCGGAGTTGGCGGTGCGCTTTGCCGCCAAAGAAGCTGTTATGAAGGCCCTCGGCACCGGCATCAAAGGCGTGGGCTGGCGCGAGATCGAAATTCTCAATAACGACGATGGCAAGCCTTTCGTCATATTGCACGGGCACGCCAAACGCAAGGCCGAAGAGTTAGGCCTCGGCGGTCTCTCCATAAGCCTGTCGCATTCGCGCGACCTGGCCGTGGCCGCCGTCGTGGGAGAGGTGCAGTGAAGGTAGTAACCACCGCTGAGATGATCGAACTGGAACGCCGCTCCGATGCAGCGGGCGTGCCGCCAAGCGAACTCATGGAACACGCCGGACTGGCCATCGCGCGGCATATACACAGACTTGTCGGAAACGTAGCGGGATGCGACATAGTGATCCTCGCCGGTCCCGGCAACAACGGCGGTGACGGGCTGGTGACGGCGCGCCATCTGCGCGACTGGGGGGCCAGGGTCTGCGTCTACCTCCCTGTGGCGCGTAAAGACGACGTGAACTTGCGGCTGGTTAAAGAGCGCGTGATACGCGTCATCGTAGCTGAAGACGACAAAAGATATGCCGACCTGCATCAGGCGCTGTCGTCAGCCGACGTGGTTGTCGACGCCGTATTCGGCACCGGCAAACTGAGGCCGATAAGCGGAGCCGTAAAAGACGTACTGAAACGGGTGCGCGACGCAAAAAAGTCTCGTCCCGCGATGCGTATCGTGGCCGTCGACCTCCCTTCCGGTCTCGATTCCGACAGCGGAGAGGCGGACCCCGCGACTTTGACCGTCGATCTGACGATAACGCTGGGATATCCCAAGATAGGATTATTTTATTCGTCCGGCAGCGAGCTTATCGGCGAAATGGTCGTCGCCGACATAGGGATACCGTCGAAGCTGGGTAAAAATATTGCGACCGAGTTAATAACAGTCGACTGGATCAGGTCGACACTTCCCAAACGACCTGGGAACGCGCACAAGGGTACCTTCGGCAAGGTGCTGGTCTGCGCCGGATCGCAGCAATATGTCGGCGCGGCCTATCTCGCGTGCGAGGCCGCCATGCGCGCGGGCGCCGGGCTGGTGACGCTGGCCGCGGCGCGCAGCATCCAGCCGATCCTCGCTGCCAAACTGACGGAAGCTACCTATGAGCCGCTGCCCGAGGCGGAGCCGGGATATATCAGCAGCAAGGCATCGAAGATAGTGCACGAGCGTCTCGCCGACTACGACGTACTGCTAATCGGGTGCGGCCTTAGTCAGCACCCCGCGGTCATCGATTTCGTCCGCAGCGTATTGCTCAAGATGCCGGCGTCGCTGAAGATGAAAATCGTGGTCGATGCCGATGCCCTCAACGCGCTGGCGCAGACCACGGACTGGTGGAAAAAACTTAAGCGTGATGCTATACTTACTCCCCATCCGGGAGAGATGGCCAGGCTCAGCGGCCTGTCGATGAAGGCCGTAACGCAGGACAGGCTGGGTACGGCGCGGGAGTGCGCCGCCAAATGGAATAAAACGGTTATTTTAAAAGGGGCCAACTCGATAATCGCAATGCCCGGCGGCAGCGCAAAGATAAACGCCGCGGCTAACCCCGGGCTGGCATCGGCGGGCACGGGCGACGTGCTGGCCGGAACCGTCGCCGGATTGTTGGCACAAGGACTGTCACTCGGCGACGCGGCCGCCTGCGGCGTCTATTTACACACAGCCGCCGCCGAACTGGTGAGAGACGAGATGGGCGATACGGGCATGATCGCCAGCGACCTGCTGCCGGCGCTGCCGAAGGTCATTAAAAATCTAAAGTCGTAGGGCGAGGTTCGTCTCGCCCGATCTGGATTCCGGATTGAGTTTTTACGCTATTGAAGGTGTTCTTCACCTTCAACCTTCGGCTAGGTGAGGAACACTACGCCGAGCAGAAATATGGGGGGCTAACAGGGGGTTCAGATGTTACTCGCAATTGATATCGGTAACACCAACATAACACTGGGCGTTTTTGATGACGAACGGCTGGTCTCGACATGGAGCGTCGCTACCGATGTAAAGAAGACGGCTGACGAATACGCTGTCCTGTTATCGAGCCTTCTGACGGGCGAAGGGCTGGCCTTCGAGGATATAGATGAGATCGGTATGGCCTGTGTGGTGCCTTCGCTGCTGGGGACCATGGAGGACTTGTGTTCCAGGTACATTGAAACAACTCCGCTCATAGTCGGCCCCGGCGTGAAGACCGGGGTACGTGTCTGCACGGACAATCCGAGAGAGGTGGGCGCCGACCGCATTGTGAATACCGCGGCGGCCCATCGCATATATTGCGGCACACTGATCGTGATCGACTTCGGCACGGCAACTACGTTCGATGTCATATCCAAGAACGGCGACTACCTTGGAGGCGCTATCGCCCCCGGAGTCGGGATAACGGCGGAGGCTCTTTCAACAAGAACCTCGAAACTGCCGCACGTCGAGCTCGTTGCGCCCGAGAAGACCATCGGGAAGAACAGCATCGAGGCCATGCAGTCGGGCATCATGTTCGGCTATGTCGGCCTCATTGAGAGTCTCGTTACTCGTATACGCAAGGAACTGGGAGAAAAAGCGAAGGTGATCGCTACGGGAGGGCTGTCATCCGTGTTCGCGTCGGAGACAAAGATAATCGACACGGTGAATAAAGACCTGACGCTCATCGGGCTGAGGTTGATTTACGAGATGAACCGGTAGGAGAAGAGCGATGATTAAGGACAAAACCGTTGTACTGGGAATCACGGGCAGCATAGCCGCGTACAAGGCAGCCGATCTGGCCAGCAAGCTCACGCAGGACGGGGCCAGGGTCATTACGGTGATGACCGCATCGGCGCAGGAGTTCGTCAAGCCGCTGACATTCAAACGCGTCACCGACCAGCCGGTCATCACGGGCATGTTCGACAGGGACAGCGGGGCCGAGGACTGGCATATCTCGCTGGCGGAACAGGCCGACGTCGTGGCCATAGCTCCGGCGACAGCGAACATCATCGCCAAGCTGGCCGCGGGTATCGCCGACGATATCCTGACCTGCACCGTTCTGGCCACAAGAGCGCCGGTGCTTATATCGCCTGCCATGCACTCTAATATGTATGAAAACCCCGCCACACAGGATAACATCAGCGCGCTGAAGGCCAGGGGTGTTACCTTTGTCGGCCCTGCCGAGGGGCGCCTGGCTTCCGGAGGGTGGGGACGGGGCCGTTTTATTGAGACCGACGATATCCGCGGCACGATACATCAGATACTGGGTAGATTAGGCGACCTGGCCAAGGTTAAGATACTCGTGAGTGCGGGCGGCACGCAGGAGCCTCTGGACCCGGTGCGCCATATCAGCAACCGCTCCTCCGGAAAGATGGGTTATGCCATCGCCGAGGCTGCACGCGACCGCGGCGCCGAAGTAGCTCTGGTGAGCGCTCCAACCGCGCTCGTCCCTCCTGTCGGCGTGAAGCTGATCAGGGTCCAGACGACCATCCAGATGAGGGACGCGTGCATACTTGCCGGCGCTGACGCCGACGTGGTTATCATGGCCGCCGCCCCCGCCGACTACCGCGCCAAGATGACATCATCCGAGAAGATAAAAAAGGGCGATGCTGAAACATGGAGTCTGGAGCTGGCGGAGAACCCGGACATACTCGGCGCGTTGAAAGGCGATATGATTCGGGTCGGATTCGCGGCGGAGAGCGAGCATTTGCTGAAGAATGCCCGGGAGAAGCGGTTCAAAAAGAACCTGGACCTAATCGTAGCCAACGACATCACCCAAATCAACAGCGGCTTCGATGCCGACAGTAATAAGGTGGTGCTGATAGACAGGGATGGCAAGGTGACCAGGTTGCCGCTGCTGCCCAAGCTGGAGGTAGCGGATAAGATATTGGACCGAGTGGTGGCCCTTCTGAATTTAAAAAGGAGAGCCGATGGCAGGGATTAGACACCGCGGGCGATTCATGAATCGTCCCTACACAATAGATAGCTATATAGATGTAGGGTGCCCATCAGGAAATGTGTCCCGTAGGGGCAGGTCTTGTGCCTGCCCTCGGTGGGCGACCACAAGGGTCGCCCCTACACAATCGATAACGATGTAGGGGCTTGATTAATCAAACCCTTGTTATCACGACCAAAAAAATTTCTAGAAACACGAGAAAAGCGAGGAAATGGGAACAAGACTATCCGAGATACCTAAAGCTTACGATCCAAAGAACGCGGAGGCCAAATGGTACCGCTTCTGGACGGAGAAGGGCTACTTCACCCCGAAGATCGACCGCACGAAGCAGCCCTTTGTAATTATAATGCCGCCCCCCAACGTGACCGGCGAGCTTCACCTCGGCCACGTGCTCCCGGCCACCCTGGAGGATATCATGGTGCGCTGGCACCGCATGAAGGGCGAGCCTGCGCTATGGCTGCCGGGCACGGACCACGCCGGCATAGCTACGCAGTTTGTAGTCGAAAGGGAGCTGGCCAGGGAGAAGAAGACGCGTCAGGAACTGGGACGCGAGGAATTCACCAGGCGCATGTGGAAATGGGTGGAGAAACACGGCAGCCGCATCACGGAACAGCACAAGCGGCTGGGCACATCCTGCGACTGGAGCCGCGAGCGCTTTACGCTCGACGACGGGCCGTCGAAGGCAGTGCGCACCACATTCGTGCGGCTCTATGAGAAGGGCCTCATCTATCGCGGCGAGCGCATCATCAATTGGTGCCCGCGCTGCACCACGGCCATATCAGACCTCGAAGTGGACCACGACGACCACACAGGCCATTTATGGTATGTAAAATATCCGTTGAAAGACAGCTCCGATTTTATAACTGTCGCCACGACCCGGCCCGAGACCATACTCGGCGACACGGCGGTGGCGGTGAACCCCAATGACGAGCGCAATAAGATGTTTGTCGGCAAGACAGCCATATTGCCCGAGATCGGCAGGGAGATACCGGTGATCGCGGACGAAGCGGTGGAAGTTGCCTTCGGCACGGGCGCCGTCAAGATAACCCCGGCCCACGACCCGGTGGACTTCGAGGTGGGCCAGCGCCATAACCTGCCGCTGGTGAACATACTGAACCGCGACGGCACGATGAACGAGAACGCCGGCAAATATAAAGGGCTCGACCGTTTCGAGTGCCGCAAGCACATCGTCGCCGACCTGGAGCGCGAGGGGCTGCTGGTCAAGATAGACAGCCACCAGCACGCCGTAGGTCATTGCAGCCGCTGCAGCACCATCATCGAGCCGTGGGCCTCGAGCCAGTGGTTCGTCAATATTGAGCCTTTAGCTGCGCCTGCCATCGAAGCGGTGAAGAGCGGCGAGATAAAGATAATACCCGAGCGCTTCGCCAAGACATACCTCAACTGGATGGAGAATATCCGCGACTGGTGCATCAGCCGCCAGCTGTGGTGGGGCCACCGCATACCGGTGTGGTACTGCGCCGACTGCAAAGGGCTGACCGTAAGCGTCGAAGAGCCAACGCAGTGCGCCAAATGCGGATCGAGTAAGATCGAACAGGATTCTGATGTGCTCGATACGTGGTTCAGCTCCGGGCTCTGGCCGCACTCCACGCTGGGCTGGCCGGATAAGACTGAAGACCTCGATTATTTTTACCCGACGTCGGTGATGGAGACCGGCTACGATATCCTCTTTTTCTGGGTGGCCCGTATGATCATGATGGGCATCGAGAACACGGGCAAAGCGCCCTTCCACACCGTCTACCTGCACGGCCTGGTGCGCGACGAGAAGGGCGAGAAGATGAGCAAGGTCAAGGGCAACGTCGTCAACCCGCTCGACGTCATCGATAAGTACGGGACCGATGCATTACGGCTATCGCTGTCGACGGGGAACTCGCCGGGCAACGATATTCGGCTGAGCGACAGCAAGATGGAGGCCTCGCGCAACTTCTGTAACAAGCTGTGGAACGCCTCGCGCTTCATCCTCGGCAACGTCGAAGATGAGACAATTATCGATTTGGCACAAACGAAGCTTGCCGCTGAAGATCGCTGGATACTGAGCCGTCTCAACCGCCTCATCGGCAACGTCGACACGCTGATGAACGACTACCAGTTTGGCGAGGCGCTGCGCCAGATACACGACTTCGTATGGGGCGAGTTCTGCGACTGGTACATAGAGATATCCAAGCTGCGCCTTAAGGACAAAACGAACTCGCCGCTGCCCGTTCTGGTGCACGTGCTCGACAAGTCGTTGCGGCTGCTGCACCCGGCGATGCCTTTCATCACCGAGGAGATATGGCAGAACGTACGGCCGCTCCTTCCCGGAGTACAGGCCGAATCCATAATGATATCATCGTATCCCACAGCCGACGCCGGCGCCCTCGACGATGATATAGAAAAGCAGATGGCCATAGTTCTCGATATCGTGCGCTCCATCCGTAACACCCGCGCCGAGCTGCGCGTAGAGCCGGCAAAGTGGATCGAGGCCATCGTAGCCGCGACCGACCTGAAACCATTCATCAAATCGCAAGCTCAGGCCATCGAGACGCTGGCGCGGGCGCGCCCGCTGACCATCGCCGACACGAGTTGCGCGCGGCCCGACAAAGCCAAAACGATCGTATTGAACGGCGCCGAGGTCATCCTGCCATTGGTAGGAATGGTCGACACGGACGCCGAGCGCAATCGCCTGCAGAAGGAGATCGACGGCTGTCAGAATGAGATTGATCGCCTGAGTGCAAGGCTTGCCGACGAGAAGTTCACCTCCAAGGCGCCCGCGCAGGTGGTGGAGCGCGAGTGTGAGAAGCTCGTTTCGCTCAAGAATAAGCTGGCCACGCTCAACGAGCGGCTTTCGGAGCTGTAAGACCGGGGGCACGGCACGCCGTGCCCCTACCTCAAATACAAATCCGCGATTCTTCTCGGACGATGTAGGGCTGGTCTCGACCCGCCAAGCTCCTGTCATTGTGAATCCTTCCAGAATATAAATGTCTGGAAGGATTCCATGTTACTAAGGTATACGGAAGGGCGACGTGGCAATCTCATCATTCGTGTGGGGTGACATAGCCGGAGATTGCTTCGCTACGCTCGCAATGACAGATAACGGTTTCCTTCCGTAATATGTAAGGATAGGGGTGTCCCGTAAGGGCTTGATTAATCAAGCCCCTACCCGTCTCATCCACGACTCGGGCGAGGCAACCTCGCCCCTACGTCTTTGCTTCTTCAAAAAGCCATTGACACTGCCTTCGCATCTGTGATAATATTTCAGTGTATTCTGAATTTTCAGAAATTATTAAGTCGGCAGGTGATGTAAATGTCAAATAAAAAACAATGCTGCGAATCTATGGCGGGCAACTGCTTTAAGGTAGATTCCGTAATCAGCGTTGATGACAGGGGCCAGATGGTGCTTCCCAAAGAGGTGCGAGATAAAGCAAAAATACGCCCCGGTGACAAGCTGGCCTTAGTAAGCTGGGAAAAGGACGGAGAAGTGTGCTGTCTCGCTTTAATAAAGGCCAGCGAGATCGCAGGAATGGTGAAGGACATGCTTGGCCCGATGATGAAAGAGATAGCTAGATAATATAGGAGTGATTATGGACTCAAATAAAGAGAAACTTATCAAATCAACCGTGCGCGAGCTCTACGGCCAGATAGCGGCGCAGCACACCTCATGCTGCCAGCCGCCCGATGAGGCTTCAAGCTGTTGTTGCGGCGGCGAAACCGAGGATATCAGCAACGCCATCCTGCTGTATTCCAGTGAGGAACTGGCGGCCATATCAACGGACATCCCCTCCCTCGGTTGCGGCAATCCCATCGCCCTGTCCGAGCTCAAACCGGGGGAGACAGTGCTCGACCTCGGAAGCGGGGGAGGCTTGGACTGCTTCCTCGCGGCCAATAATGTCGGGCCCAAGGGACGGGTTATCGGGTTGGACATGACGCCGGAGATGATTAAGCTGGCGCGGATGAACGCCGACAAGATGGGCGTCAAGAACGTCGAGTTCCGCCTTGGCGAGATGGAGCACATGCCGGTCGACAGCGAATCAGTCGATGTCATCATATCGAACTGTGTAATCAATCTCTCGCCGGACAAAGACGTCGTGTTCAAAGAGGCCTTCCGCGTGCTCAAGCCCGGCGGCAGGCTGTGCGTCTCCGATATGGTAACCCACGGCGAGCTGCCGGAATCGGTGCGTCAGGACATGACGCAATGGGCCTGCTGCATAGGCGGCGCCATCGACGAGAAAGCATATCTGCAGAAAATCCGCGAAGCGGGATTCAATAAGCCTGTTGTTGTCGAGACCAGGGGTGACAGCGCCCCGGGAAGCTGCTGCGGCGGCAATTCGATCATAGCCAGCATTGCGGTCAAAGCCTTCAAACCGAAGTAAGCAAAGAAACGACACGCCAATCGTAGTTCACATACGAGATTCTTCACTGCGTTCAGAATGACAGACTGCAGGAGGTACAGGAGACAGGGTCTCCTGACGGGGTTATAGGGGTGTCCCCTAAATAAATAAAAGTCCCCCAACGTATGGGGGATTTAGGGGGTTCGGAGAATAGCTCCGAAACTCATCGACAATCAATAGGGCGAGGCGACCTCGCCCCTACATATCCGCTACTCGCGACTCTTGTGCCTGTGCTTCCACTGGCGCTCCAGCTCCTTCAAGCCCTTGGCCGTGTCGCTGGCTATACGCGCCTTGTCCGAGTTGCTCACGCGGTACTTGAATAGCCAGTAGGTGAATTCCTTCAGCTCCTGAAACTGGATGGAGCGGCCCCGGGCGTAACCCTTCTCCTTGCGGAACTTGACCAGCAATGCGTGTCGCGATGCCCCGTACAGCCGCCGGCAGACCTCCTCCCCCAGCTCCTCCCCCTCGCTGATGCCCCGCGCTGCCTGCTCCTTGCGCACCTCCCCCTCGACAGCCAGCACCAGCGCCTCCTCCACCGTCACCCCGTAGAAATAGTTGAGCTGCGCGCTGTACTTTGATGCGCCGATCAAATCTTTGAACTCATCGTCTGTTATCGGGACGGGCATCCTGGAATGGAACAGCAGGTCGACGACTTCGGACTTGGGCACAAGGTGTTCGACCTCCGCTAGAAGCCGCTCGGCCAGCAGCAGCCAGTCGAAGGCCTCGCCACCGATAAGGTAGCGGTATGTCCTGTCTTTATATGTTTCCTCGGGGAGGGTCCATAGCGCTATGGACTCCAGCAGCGCGGTGAACCAGTGCTTCCCGCCCGCGATGGAGTCGCGCAGATGCCGCACCGATTCGCTCTCGGTGGAAACGCCCTTTTCTGCTTGCGCCTTTTTCCGCCTGGCCATTATTTCCCTATCACAAATTCGTTATCCGTAGGGGCGCTGTTTACTGCGCCCTAATATATTTCAATCATTGTGTAGGGGCGACCCTCGTGGTCGCCCGCCGGAGGGCAGGCACAAGGCCTGCCCCTACGTAACCTAACATTCACCTGTCATTGTGAGCGAAGCGCGGCAATCTCCGTCAACCCCCTGCTATCCCCCAATCTTGGGGGAATTTAAAAGAATCTGGGGGACACCCCCAGTTCCCCCGGCAGGAGACCCATTCTCCTGCACCTCTTCTCTTAGTTACCCTCTCTTTACAAAAGAGAGGGCTAGGGTGAGTTCGTTCTGTCATTCTGAGTCCTTGCCCGGAACGGCGAAGAATCTCGTGCTAACAACTATGCCTCTTCTCGCCCGACTCTATCGCTTCCAGAATCTTCCGGGCGTTTTTCTCTCCCACCCGCTGCATCCCAGCTACCCGCCCCTCGCGAACGGCCTGCTCCAGCTCGGCTACGGTCTTGACCCCGAGCTCAGTGTACAGCCGCAGCGTAGTTTTGGGCCCGACGCCCGGTATATTCAAAATATCCAGTATCCCCTGCGGGAACTGCGCTTTGAGCTCATCGTGCGCCTTGACGTACCCGGTCTTGACCAAATCTTCTATCTTGGCGGCTATGGCATCGCCGATGCCGGGTATCTCCTCCAGGTCTTCCCTGTTACTCACCATGCGCTCAACTTCCACGGGCAGCTTCTTGATGGTGCGCGCCGCCTGGCGGTAGGCACGAATCTTGAACTGATTCTCCCCCTTCATCTCAAGGAGGTCAGCTATCTCGTCGAACACTTTAGCGATTTCGGCGTTGGTCATGATTCCCCATTGCCCAACTTTATCGAACGACATACCTTCACTACATACTTATTGAACAGAAAGAGTGATAGCAGCGATATTAGGAGAGGCACAATACTAAAAATAGCCCACCACCAATCGTTCCAATGCCATACTATCCCTACGTAAAGACCAGACATAAGGCCCCAGAAAGCGACAAAAATCAATGGGATAACCCATGTGTGTGGTGAGGGAAAATCTCTTATTAATTTTATTAATATCTTTAGCTTTTCTCCAGAGTAGCTAGCGTCTGGGTCCAATGATTCAAGCACATTGAGAGGTGATTTAAAGAAGACAGAGGGCTGTGGGAGGTTTTCCCCCATCTTGAAAACATGGTCTCTGAGCTTCTTTAACGTCACTTGTGCCATATAGAAGTTGATGACCAAGAAGAGTATCGAGAGAAGAAGTCCGAGCACCACTACTGAGAAGTACATAAACGAGCGAACCCCACCATCGCTTGTCCAACCACCTAACAACAACACCAGAGCTGCGACAAGAAACGATATTGAAGTAAAGAAGAAGTTCAATCTAGTAAACAGAAGGGTCTGTTCCTGATAATAGGCTGACATACTCTGTTCATAGTAGAGCTTCTGCATATCCTCTTCTATGCTCATTTTCCTCCCTTCACGACAGCTATATAGCGGGTAGAGTGTAGCAAAACACACTCCATACTTCCCCTCACTCACCTTATCGGCTGGCGCGAGCCCGGACACGTGCTTTTTGGCAGATGCTTGGCCGGATGCGGCGGAATTTTGGAAGCAGCGACTGTAACCTTTAAGGATTGCCCGCAAACCGGGCAATGTACTATGTGCTTGCTGGTATCCATTGTCATTAGCTGTTCCTCCAATTATATCGGCGGGTTTGAAACCCGTCCTACTTATTTATTCTGTCCGCAGCACTTCTTGTATTTCTTCCCGCTTCCGCAGGGGCACGGGTCGTTGCGGCCGGGGGTGCGCTTGTCCTCCCTGGCCTGCTCGGGGCGCTTGGCTGCCTGCGCCATGGGAGACTGCGTTATCTTCGACTGCGCGGGCTTCTCCTCGATCTTTACCCTGAAGATAGTTGTCGCGACGTCGTGCTCTATGCCCGCGGTCATAGCCTCGAACGTGGAGTGGCCGCGCTGCTTGTAGATGACCAGCGGGTCGCGCTGGCCCATGGCCTCAAGGCCCGCGGACTGGCGCATCTGCTCCATCTGCGTGAGGTGCTCCACCCAGGCCCGGTCTATCATGCGCAGCATGATCAGGCGCTCCAGCAACCTCATCTTATCCGCGCCGAACTCCCGTTCGCGCTGGGCGTATACATCGTCGATGTGCTTTATCAGCCGCTCCTCGACGGCGGCTTTGTCCATCTGCTTGACGGCGGCGGCGTTCAGCTCCGGGGGTGGGGGCATTACGGTGCCGATCTCTTTGAGGAAGGCGGCGGCATCGGTCTCCTCCGCGCCCTTCGACAGGTACACGCCGCAGATGTTCTTTATCTCCTGGGTCACCATCGATATGATATTGGCCCTGACATCGGCGCCGCTGAGAATCTTGCGGCGCTCACTGTAGATGACCTCGCGATGCGCGTTGACCACGTCGTCGTATTCCACGAGGTGTTTTCTGATATCGAAGTTGTAGCCCTCGATCTTGGTTTGCGAGCTCTCGATGGCCTTGCTCACCATGGAGTTCTCTATCGGAACGTCCTCGTCGAACTTGAAGCGCTCCATGACGCCCTTGACGCGCTCACCGCCGAAGCGCTTTACAATGTCATCCTCCAGCGACACGTAAAAGCGGCTATAGCCGGGGTCGCCCTGGCGTCCGGCGCGGCCGCGCAGCTGGTTGTCGATGCGCCGCGCCTCGTGGCGCTCGGTGCCGATGATATGCAGCCCGCCTAGACCGACGACTTTATCGTGCTCCTGCTGCCAGTCGCTTTGCTCGCGGCCCTCGGGGTTGCCGCCGAGGATAATATCGACGCCGCGTCCGGCCATGTTGGTGGCCACGGTGACCGCGCCGACGCGCCCGGCCTGCGCCACGATGACCGCCTCCTTCTCATGGTTCTTGGCGTTGAGCACCTCGTGCTTCACGCCCTTGCGCATGAGCATCTCGGCGAGGTGCTCTGACTTCTCGATTGACACTGTTCCGACCAGCACGGGCTTGCCATCGGAATTGAGCTTCTTGATCTCCTCGGTCACGGCGCGGAACTTGGCCTCTTCGTTCTGGTAGATGAAATCGGAGTGGTCCTGCCTTGCCAGAGGTTTGTTTGTAGGTATTACGACAGCATCGAGCTTGTAAATCTTGTGAAATTCCTCGGCCTCGGTGATGGCCGTGCCCGTCATGCCGGCCAGCTTGTTGTACATGCGGAAGTAGTTCTGGAAGGTGATGGTGGCCATGGTCATGTTCTCGCGCTGTACCTTGACGCCCTCCTTGGCCTCGATGGCCTGGTGCAGGCCTTCCGAGTAGCGGCGTCCCGGCATCATGCGACCGGTGAACTCATCGACGATGATCACCTGGCCGTTACGGACGACGTATTCGCGGTCGCGCTTGAACAGGACGCGCGCCTTGAGCGCGCTCTCCAGATAGTACATGAGCATGGCGTTGGATGGATCGTATAGATCGGGGCTCCGCAGCAGGCCCTCCGCCTTGAGCAGCCCCTCTACGCGGGACATGCCCTCGTCGGTGAGCTTCACCGACCGCTCGCGCTCCTCTATCTCGTAATCCTTGCCCTGTTCGATAGCGGCGGCGACCCTGGCGAACACGGGGTACTTATCCGAGGCCTCGGGCGCCGGGCCGCTGATGATGAGCGGGGTGCGCGCCTCGTCGATGAGGATGTAGTCGACCTCGTCTACGATGGCGAAGTTCAGCTCGCGCTGAACGCACTGCGAGAGATCGACGACCATATTGTCGCGAAGGTAGTCGAAGCCGAACTCGTTGTTGGTGCCGTAGGTGATGTCCGCCTCGTAGGCCTCGCGCCGCTTCACCGGACGCAGGTGCGGCCAGGTCTTGTCCTCCGACTCATATCCGGGATCGAACAAGAATGACGACTCGTGCTGTATGGTGCCCACCGACAGGCCCAGCGAGTTGTATACAGGGCCCATCCAATAACTATCGCGCTTTGAGAGGTAGTCGTTGACCGTGACCACATGCACGCCGCGGGAGACCTGTAAGATTTTTCTAGGAACGCCCATGCCGACCGCAGTGGTATCGCTCGTGTAAGTGTCGATCAACCGCCACTCCTCAACGCCGCTCTCGCCTCGATAGAGGCCGTACGGTTTGAAACGCCAACCGGCCGGGTCCCCGCCCTGCAACTCCTGAGCTTTCTCGATCCACTCATCGTTAATGTCCAGCGCGTTCAGATAGGTCGGCAATGTGGCGACGAGGGTCTTGCCTTCACCGGTTTTCATCTCGGCGATGCGTCCCTGGTGCAGAACGATGCCGCCGATGAGCTGTACGTCGAAGTGGCGCTGCTTTATCGTGCGCCTGGCCGCCTCGCGCACGGCGGCGAAGGCCTCGGGGAGGATGTCGTCGAGCTCCTCGCCGCCGGCGAGCCTCTTGCGGAACTCGTCCGTCTTGCCGCGCAGCTGCTCATCCGACAGCGCCTGGAACTGCGGTTCGAGCGAGTTGATCTCCTCGACCGTGGGTTCGAAGCGTTTAACTACCTTCTCGTTGGAATCCAGCAATCCGCCCAGTAATTTCTTAAACATATACACCTGCGATCATTGAAATAAATCCTCTATCTAAATGTAGGGTGGGTTTCTTAACCCACCGCTACGGTGTCATTGCGAGCCCTTGTCTGAAATGGCGAAGCAATCTCCATCAAGGCACTGCTATAATAACGACGAGATTGCCACGTCGTTTTTCCATGATATAACTATATGGACACACTCCTCGCAATGACAACTTTAAACATATGTCGACGCCACCCGTAGGGGCGAACACATAGGTTCTCGCCCTATTCACCAGACACGTCCTCCCCTTCCTCTAACGAATACGACTCATCCTCGATTATCCGCCGCGCCTCGTCGGCCATGGATTCGTTGACTGCGACCCGTATCGCGCCCATGCCATCGACGGTAAACATATGCACCGACCGTGCCGCGTTGGATCTTAGAATGCTAGCGATGCCGGCGGCCTCCAGCTTGCCCTTGATGATATAGGCTTCCACCTCTCCCGAGGCGATATAGACATCAACCAGTCTCTCGCCCATTCGGTTGCAGCCCCCTAATCCTGGAACATGGCGCCGATGGATTCGCCGGCGTGGATGCGGCGTATGGCCTCGCCCAGAAGTTCCGCTATCGAGAGAACCGTGATCTTGCCGTTGCGTTTCTGTGTCGGGACAGGGATCGTATCGGTGACCACCACTTCCTTGACGGCGCATTTGGAGATGCGCTCTATGGCCGGGCCGGAGAATACCGGATGCGTGCACAGGGAGTAAACCCCGCTCGCTCCAGCCTTGGTAAGGGCGTTGACAGCTGTGACGAGGGAGCCCGCGGTGTCGATCTCGTCATCGATGAGGATGGCGGTCTTATCTTCGACCTCACCGATTATGTTAAGCAGCTCCGCATTATCGTCGTTGCCCGCCCTGCGTTTCTCGATGATGACCAGCGGCGTGTTGAGCTTGGCGGCAAGGTCGCGGGCGTGCTTGGTGATGCCGATGTCGGTGGCCACTACCACCATATCCTTCAGCTTCTTGGACTTGATGTAGTCGGCGAGGAGCGTAAGCGCGGTGAGTTCGTCGACGGGGATGGTGAAGAAGCCCTGTATCTGCGCCGCATGCAGGTCGACGGTGAGCACCCTGTCGGCGCCGGCGACGCTTATCATGTCGGCCACCAGACGCGCGGTTATGGGCACGCGCGGCTGGTCCTTCTTATCGGTGCGGCTGTAGCCGTAATACGGCATGACCGCGGTGATGCGCCCGGCCGAGGCCCGCCTTAACGCATCGAGCATAATAAGCAGCTCCATGAGCCTCGTGTTCACCGGGGCACATACCGGCTGTACTACAAAAATGTCCCGCTCGCGGACGTTCTCCAGTATCTTGACGAACGTGTTTTCGTTGGCGAACTCGAAGACCTCGGACTTGCCTAAAGGTATTTTTAGATAATCGCAGATACCCTTAGCCAGAGCGGGGTGCGCGTTACCGGTAAAAACCTTTAGTTCGTCGATCAAAGTCTTCCTCCTCGATAAAAATTACTTGCCATTAAATGTAGGGTCCCGCTTCTCCATGAAAGCGTTGACTCCCTCGCGGTGATCCTCTGAGCTCAGCGCCAGCGCCTGGCACGTGGCCGCAAAGTCCAGAGCCGTCTCCAGGTCCGTCTCGAGCGCCTTGTAGGCCAGCTTCTTTGACATTTGTACGGCCAGCGGCGGGTTCGATGCGATCTTCCCGGCCAGCTCCATGGTGGCGGCTTCCAGCTTATCGCCGGGGACGAGTTTGTTCAGCACGCCGATGCGCAATGCCTCCTCCGCTTCAAGGAAATCCCCCGTGAACATGAATTCAAGTCCGCGGCCGAGACCGAGCAGGCGAGTATAGAACCATGCTCCGCCGCCGCCCGGAATGAGTCCGACCTTCACGAAGCTGTTCCTGAACTTCGACCTGTCGCAGCCGACCCTCATGTCGCAGGCGAAGGCGAAATCGCAGCCCGCGCCTACTGCGGCGCCGTTGACCATAGCTATGGTCGGCTTGTCCATCGATTGTAAGCCCAGAGCGACTCTCTGGTAGCTGGTGCGTATGTTGTAGTGCAGCTCGTTGGGAGTACCGGCAAGCCCGCTCTCCCATCCTCCCCCGCTGATATCGGCGCCGGAGCAGAAGACCTTGCCCGCGCCCGTGAGTATCATTACCCTGATATCCCTGTCCTGTGCCACATCGGCGACGGCCTCAACCATCTCAAGCAGCATCTTCCTGGTTAAAGCGTTCATCTTGTCAGGACGGTTCATGGTGAGAGTGGCGATGTGGGAGTCTTTTTTTAACGTAATGGTTTCGTAAGCCATGTTAATCACCCCTTAAAATATAGAAACCGGTGACTGAAGGTCGATTTATAATTTTAACACAAATCGGCGGCGAACGGCATGTGGATCTTCGAAAAATTACTAAGGTCCGGCTTCCAGTGCGGCCCTGGCTGCCCCCTGCTCCGCCTCGCGCTTACTGCTCCCCTTTCCCTTGCCCAAAACCCTGCCGCCTATGAGCACCTCAACGATGAATTCCCTGGCATGATCCGGCCCCTCCGCGCTGATAACGCGGTATTCAGGCACTTCGCGGCACCTCGACTGCACGATCTCCTGCAGCCGCGACTTAAAGTCCGCGTTCAGGACGGTGTCGGCAGCCTTCTCTATCTCGCCATCGTACAGCCTCAGTATCAGGTCGCGGCAGGCATCGAATCCCTGATCCAGGAAGACGGCGCCGATAACCGCCTCCAGAGCGTCGGCCAGTATCGACTGCCTGGCGCGACCGCTATTGGATTCTTCGCCGCGTCCCAGGTAAATGTAGTTGTCCAGCTTGAGACGCTGTCTTGCTATGCGCGCCAGCGTTTCTCTCCGAACAAGCGCCGACCTGAGCTTGGTCAAGTCGCCTTCCGGTAGATCGCGATGTTCGCGGTACAGCTTCTCGGCGATGACGACTCCCAGCATCGAGTCGCCCAGAAACTCGAGCCTTTCGTTCGATTGCAGTTCGAAATCCGGATTCTCGTTGAGATACGAACGGTGCACCAGCGCCTGTTGCAGCAGAACGGGCTCGCGAAAAGGAACCTGCAGCGTGTTTTTCAGTTCTGTGATGTCTTCCAACGTGTGAACCCCTCTGTCAAACATAATGTTGGAGCCTCGATTTGTCAAGGCAAGAATGATATAATTCGAGAGTTGTGAAAAACCTGAAATCAGTAATAGATAAACATCTGCCCCGGGAGATGGCCCTCTTTTTACAAATAGCGGGAAAGGCCGCGGAAGAAAACGGAGAAAAATTGTACCTCGTGGGAGGGACGGTGCGCGACCTTCTGCTGAAGCGTTCCAGTCTGGATATAGATCTGGCGCTGGAGGGAAACGCTATAAAATTCGCGAGGCAGATAACCGCCGAGACCGGGGAAAAGCTGGCTATACACCAGAGGTTCGGCACGGCCAACTTTCGGCACGGCGAGTTCACCATCGATATAGCTATGGCGCGGCGCGAAAGCTATGCGCACCCCGGCGCCCTGCCTATAGTTAAACCCGCTACGATCAAAGACGATTCAGGACGCAGGGACTTCTCCGTCAACGCCATGGCCGTCGATCTCTCACCTCAATCATTCGGTCAACTGCTCGATTTTCACGGCGGCGTAAGCGACCTTGATAAGAAACTGATTCGCGTCCTGCATAAGAGAAGCTTCATCGATGACGCGACGAGGATATTCCGGGCGATACGTTATGAACAGAGGCTGGGCTTTACCATCGAGGACGGAACCGAGCGTCTACTGCGCAGGAAGGTCGCCATGATTAACACAATCAGTGGAGACCGTTTGAGAAACGAGATCGAACTGCTGCTGAAAGAGGAATTCCCCGAGAACGGGCTGGCCCGCGCAGACGAGCTGGGCGTGCTGCGCCAGATCAACCGCTCGCTGAAGAGCAGTAAATGGCTCGCGGACCGTTTTGAGGATGCGCGGCGGCATTATGTAGCCGGTCCGGCCGTGTATTTCGCCTTGCTGTGCCATGATCTGGGCAGGGATGATGCTGAAGCTATATGCGAACGTCTCAATCTGTCGGGGGACTGGAAACGCATCGTGATCGGTGTAGCCCGGATCAACGAAGATATCCACAAGCTGGCGGATCCCGCCATTCAACCCAGCGCTGTCTATCGCTACCTCAAACGCTATCCGGTGGAAGTCGCGTCGGCCTGCTTTCTCTCCAATGATTCCCGCATAGTGCGCGGCCAGATAGAGCGATATCTCAAAGAGACGCAGTATGTACGTATACATCTCGATGGGAACGAGCTTAAGAGGATGGGTGTTGAGTCAGGCCCGCGCCTGGGCCGGATACTTAAGGCGCTCCAGGACGCGAAGCTGGACGGTCTTGCAGATACCATGGAGGAAGAAGAGACCTTCGTGCAGTATTGGCTGAAAACACATAAGTAAGGATTTGGGAATGCCTGTGTAGGGGCGCTGCTCGCTGCGCCCTGTCTATCGGGCATCCTTCCATATACCAAGATATCACGGAAGGAACTGCCCCTACATAACGGATAAACATGGGGGTTGACTTACACCTGCCCAAACCCTTTAAATGATTGAGGAAAGAGGCGAAGGCAAAATGAGCGATATATGCATTATCTGCGGTCAGCCGCTGGATGGAGAGAACGTATCCCGCTGCTCTCTATGCGGCAGGAGCTTCCATATGACGTGGAACACCGATAAACCTGTTGAGAACTGTGGACAGATATGGTTCGATCCCCGCTCCAGCGGCATGGGATTTGTGTGCAAGATTTGCGCGGAGGAGAACCCCTGGATCAAGGACGCCACCGTCCAGTTCGAGCAGCCCCCCAGCTAGCCCCCGTACAGCCAGTCCCTGATCTCCCCCGCCAGTCGCTCCGCATGTCCGGACTTAACGGTGCATTGCGGCAGCGACGAAAGGAACACTCCGCCGTATTTCTTCGACCGCACCCTGCTGTCGAGGATGACGACCACGCCGCGGTCGCTCTTGCTCCTGATGAGACGTCCGAATCCCTGTTTGAACTTCAGCGCCGCCTGCGGTACTGCGTATTCGTTGAAAGGATCGCTGAAAAGCTCGGAGCGCGATACAAAGACCGGGTCCGTGGGCACGCTGAACGGAAGCCTGGCTATCGCTAACACGCTCAGCGAGTCCCCCGCTATATCGACCCCTTCCCAGAAGCTGGAGGTGCCCAGCAGCATGGTTCGTGAATCCTCCTTGAGCGACCTGATCAACTGGCGCGGCGAGCCATCCACTCCCTGCGCCAGGACAAGGATATCCTCCCCGTTAAGCGTTTCCCGAATCGATTCATAGCTGGAACGCAGGGCGGAGTGCGATGTGAAAAGGGCCAGCGTTCTCCCCTCCGCGGCGCGGCCGATATCCATCAGCGCCTGCGCCACGGCCTTCTGGTAACCGCGCGCGCCCGGCTCCGGGATATCGTCGGGTATGTATAAAAGCGCGGCTCCCTCGAAGTCGAACGGTGAGCCGAGCATCACCTCCCTGGCATCGCCGAAGCCCAATCGATTCTTGATATAACCGAAGCCGCCATCGACGCTCAAAGTGGCTCCGGTCAACACTACACATTCCTTGTTCTCATATAAATCCCGTTCCAGCACCGTAGCCACCTCCAGCGGAGCCGCGTGCATGGTGACGCGCCCCTCGATGGCGGAGAGCCAGCATATGCTGTCCTCTTCTTCCCCGCCGCAGATCCAGCCTATCCCCTGCCGCATTTCCTCTCCGCGGTATATCGCGGAAGCTATCTCCGTGACAATGTCGTCGTGGTCCAGCATACTATCCAGCGGCTCGACGGCGGCCAGCAGTCGCCCCAGTTCGCCGCCTATATCTTGCAAAGCCATATCCATGTTCTCCGCGGCCAGGACGACACCCCGCCACTCCGAAGCCTGGCGCTCCGCCCCGGTTATGCGCAGGCGCCGCTCGTAGCCGCCGCCGTCTCTCGCGTGAACGTCCACGAATTTCGACAGGGCGTCGAATAACTCTGATGCGCGGTCGATCCCATGCTCTACGATCCGGTAAGCGTCTCCGGCCATCTCCCCGATCTCGTGCTGGCGTGTCAGCGGCACGGCGCTGCCCCTGAAATGCTCGGCCAGCTCAAACAGCAGGCCGCCGTAGCGCCCTCCGCCGTCGCGCTGCCCCAGCCGGTCGAAATAGCCCCGAAGGTCACGTTCTCCTACTTCCAGCCCCCATTGCTCCGTGGCTTCCTCCTCCAGGTTGTGGGCTTCATCAATTATGAGGTGGCGATACGAGGGCAGGATATTGCTTTCCGAGACGATGTCGGAAAGCAGCAGCGCGTGGTTCACCACTACAATATGGGCGCCCTCCGCCATGCGCCTGGCCCGGTAAAGGAAGCATTGCCCGCGCTTCTGATAAGGGCACTGAGATCCCAGGCAGCTTTCCGATTGGGCGCTGACGCGGCTCCATAGCGACTGCTCCTCTCTCCTCATGTTGAGTTCGCCGCGGTCGCCGGTCTCCGTCTGCGCCAGCCAGACAAGTATACGGGCCATGAATCCGGACTCCTCCCGCGTCAGCGAGCGCATCCGCCTGTGCAGATTCCAGCGCCGCATGCAGAGGTAGTTGCCCCGTCCCTTGAGCTGCACGCAGCGGAAAGCCACATCGCCCAGGGCCTTCTCCAAATCCGGTATGTCCTTCCCTATAAGCTGCTCCTGCAGGCTTATGGTGTTGGTCGATACGATGACGGGCATCCCGTTGCCGGAAGCAAAAATGATCGACGGCAATAAATAAGCGATCGATTTTCCCGTGCCCGTGCCCGCCTCCACGATGAGACGCGCGCTCTTGTTAAGCGCCTCGGCCACGGCCCGCGCCATAGCCGACTGCTCTTTGCGGCACTCGAAACCTTCCAAGGATTTCGATAATTTCCCGCCGTCCTCCAGCATGAGCACCATACGATCGATGTCGATCTTCTCGCGTTCCGTTTTGGCGCGCAGCCGCTCACCTTTCTCTTTTGAGAGCTCATATATCTTCAACGCGGGCTCTCCGGCGATGGAGAAAACGTCGCCGAGTTTCTCATCCGACACGGCGTGAAAGAGGCGTCCGAGCGGCCAGTCCCGGCTCGCGCCGATGCGGTCCAGCTCGGCGACGATCGACGGGTCTAAAGAGCGCAGCTTATCAAGCAGCGCCAGGAATACGTCCTTGGCGGCCGTGGCGTCATGCAGCGCGCGGTGATACTGCACGGACGATACGCCCAACTCGGCAGCCAGTGTAGCCAGTCGGTAATCGGTCAGCGCCGGCATCACGATGGTCGCCATCTCGAAAACATCGTAGACCTCTCCGCGCGGCGCAACGTCCTGCTCCGCCAGGAACGCCAGGTCGAACCCTATGTTCTGTCCGATTATCGTGGCGTTGCCGAGGAAATCGACCAGCTCATTCAGCGCGACCGGCAGCTTTGGCGCCTTCACAAGGTCGCGGTCGGTTATGCCTGTGAGTATCTGTATGCGGTAAGGCACAGGGCGCGAGGGCTTAGCCATTGACTGGTAAGTGTCGATGACGCCGTTGCGGTCGAACTTAACCGCGCCGATCTCGATTATCTCGTCGTTGACAGGATCGAGGCCCGTAGTCTCCAGGTCAAGCGAAACAAATATATCATTCATTGGAACAACACATCGAAAAGAGGTGCCCCGATATAATCGGGGACGAGGTTATAGGGGTGTCCGCTATCCTCTTAAGAATTTCCCCAAGACCGAGAGATACACGGGGTTGATTATTGCTAAGCATAACCCACTAATTTTAGCACAAACACTATCCTTTGAATGGGCGGTAGCGTCCTGCGCGGATGTTTTAGCGAGGCCGAGAAGTTATCTGCGATTGCGATATATGCCTGCATAACGCACGCGGCATAAATTTGCTTATGGATGTCGATTTTTCATTGAACAAGCGTAATATTTTCATATAACATTGGTATTAGTGTTGACAAAGATACCTAAGTGTAGTATAAATGTAAAATCCGTGATTAGCTTTATGCAAAGCTGAAAGCAAGGGATTTTCTATTTCCGCAGTGTTTTGCTAAGGGGTATTTTAATGAGCAAAAAAAAGAAACGTTCAAATACGAGAGTAATCTCAACAGCTATCTTTATGGCTATTATTATAACACTCTTAATGGTTCCCGCTATTGAGGACATGGGTGGGGTTTACGGTCAGTATGGCTACGGCTATGGTTACTATACTCCCGGTACAGGCGGCGGAGGGTATAGCCCGGAAGACTTTACATATCCCTTCACAACTGACATGTGTGGTTCGAGTGGATCCTGGATTATTTCCAGTGCTGGTGTTATGCAGAATAACGTTAGTGTTTCTTGCTCTGACGGAAACGCGAGCGTTTACATACCGGCAGGGACCAAACTGCTTACCGAGAATGGCTCGATGTTGAGCGGAATGTCTATGGAGAAAATGATACCTCTTCCGGAAGCACCGGAGGGAAAAACGATACTGGCCGCCTTCGATTTCGATCCTGACGGGGCTACCTTCGATCCAGGCATACAGATAACAATAGATTACGACCCGGCATTGCTCCCTGAAGGAGCCACGGGAGAAAATCTGGTCCTCGGAATATACAATGAGGCTACCGGTACCTACACATATATAACCGGCACGGTGGATCTCGTAAATAACACTATCACGTTCACGATAACCCACTTCTCCATCTTCGCATTAATGGCGCCTACGGAGCCGGAGCCAACAGCAACGCCGACGGCTACTCCAACTTCAACTCCCACGCAGACTGTTTCGCCTACACCGACGGCCACAGCTACAGCTACTGCTACTGCGACTGCGGTTCCTACAGTCCCGTCTGACGGCGGTACCGCTGGTAAAACCAACCTGCCGGAGCGGTGGATATTGATAATCCTTATAGTTCTGGGTGCCGCGCTGCTTGCCGGTTTGATCGGAGCTATAGTGTACCGGGCAAAAGCATAGAACATAGAAGTTATAATGTAAAAAGCTGGAACACGCTAAAAGTGTTCCAGCTTTTTTGTTTGTATGATTTGGTTTAAAGCATTTGCGGGAGTGAGACTACCGATGTTCTCTAAGGAACTCTTACTGTAGCTTCTCCTTCGATAACCACCTTACCCTGGCTGTCCACGCATGTAGTTTTAAAGACTGCGATGGGCTTATCCTCCCGGATGCTCAATACCTCGACGGTTGCCGTAACCTGTTCGTTGAGCGGCACCGGCGCCTTGAAACTCAGCGTCTGGCCCAGATAGATGGTGCCCTCGCCGGGCAGGTCGCATCCCAGGATCCCCGAGAATAGACTACCCACCAGCATGCCATGCGCGATGCGCTGTTTGAATATCGTATTCTTGGCGTATTCCGCATCGAGGTGTATCGGGTTCTTATCGGTCGATACATCGGCGAATTTCTTAACGTCGTCATCGGTAAAAATCTTGCTGCGCGAGGCTTTGTCTCCTACCTTCAATTCTTTTTTCATTATAAAAACTCCTTCTATTGAGATTCAGCCCTCGGGTCTTTTGCCGGAGGGCGCTGATTTTCAGATGTCGCGGGGCGATGAATATCCGAACCCCCTGCATTTCAAATCGGTCGCGTAGGGGCGAGGTTCTCTCGCCCTTCGTGATTCAAATCGAGCGCGTGGCATCGACGCATTGATTGTAGCAGATGTCGGGAGTCAAAGTGAAGCGGTGATGAAGGTTTCGACGCGTGGATGGAGGATATTTCCAGCTTTAATTGCCCCAGACGGGGTGGCGGTGCGCTGCCAGCCTGACGATACGGCTTCCCGTTTCACCGTAGGAGTAGCCTGCCACCTCGGCGGCGCAGGCCAGGCTGGCGTCGGCGCTGATATCGGCGTTGGGGTTCACGTCAAGGACATAAACGATGCCGTCGCGGATGCGCGCATCGATGCGGCCATAGTCGCGGCAGCCAAGCGCCTTGTAAGCCGCCTTACAGGCGTTCTCCAGATTGTCGCTCTCCTCCGGGCTCAGCGGTGCCGGCAGCAGCGTCTTGATGCCGTCGTACAGTGGCGACCCGGGCAGGAACTTCGCGTCGTATGTGCACAGCCGATCGTGAATGTCGCCGAAAGATGAGAAATCCATCTCGGCCGGAGGCAGCATATCGATGTGTCCGTTGCCCCAAATTGATACGTGGAACTCCCGTCCGTCGATGAAGTCTTCCACCAGGGCCGGCTGTTTCAGGGTCTGCAGCACAAACGATATCCGCTGGACCAGCTCAGCCTCGTTCGACACTACCGACTCGCGCGTGATGCCCTCGCTGGAATGCTCATTCACGGCTTTAACTATGGACGGGAAGCGGTCCCATCCGTTCGCTTCGGGTCTTTCGAACACGCGCCATTTTGGTGTAGGTATTCCATCCCTTTCCAGGAGTTGCTTCATCAGCCTTTTATTCTGCGCCTTCGACAGCGTTTCGGAGCCGGCTCCGGTAAAGGCGAAACCCATTCTCTCAAGAGCCCGCGCTACCAGATGCTCGCTGTGCGGTATGCCGGGGATGCTTTCACACCAGTTGAATACGATATATGATAGCGGATCGAACGCGCTCAGCACGGATTCGATGTCATCATCGCACAGCGGAATCGACGTTGTCGGGTGCCCTATCGACGATATGGCGGTATCAAGGTGAGAGGATAAAGAAACAACCTCTTCTTTTTCCGGGGGACTCCAGCAGCGGTCGACGTTGAATAAGAGCAGAACAGGCAGATCGTGGGGGTCTATTCCTAGAGGCACCCCGAGACTCCTTTACGTGATCCGGCCCGGGGCGGTTTAGTGTTTCTTACATCCGTGTTCAGGAGGGGCTGCGGAACCTGGTTTTTTCGACGAAGGTCTGAAACCGGAAATCCAATCCAGTTTACGAACGGCGTACTCCGCTGATGCTTATTGAACGATAAACTGCGTTCAATCACGAGCTTTGAACCCCCAGTTTACTTCTCCTTCATCCGATTGTAACTGCAACCTCCTGACTTTTACGCGGTCGCGCTCTGTAAATGAATTGCGCTTGGTTAGGCACTCAGTCCAGAGATTTTTTATATATCTTATATTACTTTTATAAATCATAAAAAAGCATATGTCAATGCTATTTGGAGATAATTGAAAAATCCGCCTGCCTCCATAGCTAAGTTTTATCGCGAAACCGAATCATTAAAGCATGCGTGGAGAATTGCAGTTACATGACGTGGCGGTCGACCCGTGGAAAAACGGATAACCGTACTTGTTGCAGTCGATATACAATATGGAGCAGGTATATTCTATTCCGTATAGAATTCCCATTTGCAGGCGATCTCGTCGGGCTCTCCGGTGAATCCGACCTTGAGCGGCCTCCACTTGATATTTGGATTGAGCGCTTCCGTGTACGCCTTCATGCCGGCATCCTCGAAGACCCGGCACGTCCAATCCAGCTTCTCGGGCTCGCGGTTCTTCAGCGCGGCGAAGGCGGGACAATGCCTGACGGTGAGAATAGCGTTGTTCTTGTCCTTGAGGTCCCAGTCGTAGTCGAAAACGCCCTGCGCGAAGGATGGCAGGAACTGGTTGATTTTAACGTAGGCCTCGATGTCGTTGTCTTTTATATTGAGTGCCTCTGCTGTCCACTTCATCTCGTGTTTCCCGATGCGGGTCCAGTTTTCCAGCATGCACTCCCGCTCGACCTGCTCGCCGGCGCGTTTACGCATCTGCTGCTGCCAGTAAGCGTCCAGCGTGAGCATCTCCTTGCAGTAAACGCGCAGCAGCCGCGCCAGCGTTTCTTTTGACATATCCTCGAACTGGATGTTCTTTACGAATGGTCCGCTGTAGTCCTGAAGTTCTTTCATTCCGTTCCTCCTTTTATCTCGTCGCTTTATCGAGTTCGTCGCTGGGTTATTGCCTGTGTATGATATCGTTTATATCTCTTCCATCGCTTTCCAGTTGCTATTCTATTCGCCGCTTGCCGCTCTCCAGCACCGGCAGAAATACATTGCGCTCGAATGGTTTCAGTCGTACGGCCTGTTCCGGGCAGTGCCGCACGCACAGGCCGCAGCCGCAGCACAGCTTATCATCGATTCGAGCTATCCCGTAACCGTCGACGGCGATGGCTCTGACCGGGCAATAGGTCTCGCACTCGCCGCAGCCGTTGCAGGCGTTCTCGTCCGGCATCTCCGCTATGTAGAAAGACTTGAGCATGAACGGCGTGTTGCCGCGGCTGTAATTGCCTATGACCCCGCAGCAGTCCCAGCAGCAGTTGCAGATGATATCTACAGCGTATTTCGCCTTGAAATCCTTCAGGGGAACCAGCCTGCCCACCTGGTGAATGGCGCCCTTTTTCTCGGCCTCCTTAACCAGGTCGATAGCTTCCTGCTTGCTGATGCGCCGCCCGAGCCCGCGCTTGATTATATGCTCCGCGCCGGGGCTCAGGGCGATGCACGATTCATCCGGCAGGTGCATGCGGCAGGGGTCGCCGTCAAGTTTGCGCTGCTGCCTGCAGAAGCAGTGGCCGACGGAGATAACCTCGTCGTCGGGAAGTTGCTCCAGGATATTGAGGATGCTGTGCGCCGGATAGACTTCGTTTACCTGCGGCGGAAGGGGCTTGTTAACTTCGATAAGGCGCGACGATGTCGGATTGACCGTGGCCACCGAGCGGTGCGGCGATACGTCCTTTAATATCATGTTCAACACGTCGGGCGGCACGGCCTGCGCCGCGCTGAAGTACGCGCTGACGCGGCGGGCGAACTCCCGCCTGTCGGGCGTGTCGGCGCCGCCCATGAGGTAATGCTCGAACCAGCCCGGGAAGATGGACATCACATGAAGGTACGGTTCTTCTCCCGGCCCGGCCTCGATCTCGGTTATGTGCCCCTTGTTCAGCAGAGTCTCAAGCAATCGGTCGAACTCTTTCTTTGGCAATCCGACTCTTTTCTCGACATCGCCGCGTGTAAGGTTGCCCCCGCCCATCTTCAGAAGGAAGTCGACCTCTTCCGGCTCCAGCGCCGCGTCGAATATGTACAGCAGGTCGTCGGTGATCATGAACGGCGTCTCCGACTGCTCGTTCATCAACTCTGCGAGTTTCTGGAGTTTGTCCTTGTCCGTTTTCATCTCCATGCCGAGCTTGCCTCCATCTAATAAGTGGTATTTCACCTGCTGGTTTCAGCCAGTTTCGAGCCGAGACGGTACGCCTCCTCAAGCGCGTCGTTCTTGGCTAAGATGTCACCTTTTGCCGCTACTCCCGGCACAAGTATTCGTCCCGCCGGCTTCATCTCAAGGTAATCGAAGCATTTCTCAAAGAAGGCCAACAAAGGCGCTGCCGTGTCCATGTCCGTATCCTCGAACGGGCTGGCGATGACCGCGGCCTTGCCGGCGATCTTTGGCCTGTTCCCGGGGCAGTTGAAGTATATCAGACGGTCGATAAATGCCTTCAGCAACGCGGTGGGCCCGAACCAGTAGACCGGCGTGCCGAAAACGATGACATCGGCGGCGTCGATCATGGGATAAATGTCGTTCATATCGTCTTTTTTGGGACATGGCTTGTTCTTCCAGCATATATAGCAGCCGTCGCATTCCTTGATGGTCAGTCCTCTCAGATGAATCTTTTCGACGTCGGCTCCGGCGTTCTTTGCGCCTTCGAGGATCCTGTCGACAAGAATATCCGTGTTGCCCTTCTTGCGCGGGCTGCCAACAATGCCGAGTATCTTTGTCATTGCATTCCTTATGTTAAGTTAATCATCTCAGATAAGAGTCGCATCTATTTGACGGCGTAGAACCCGGCCTGCATGTGAGAGAACCACAGCAGTTCGACAACACGAAAGCCGGCATCCCGAAGCAGCGCGATGTGCTCATCGATGCGTATGGGGAAGTAGACGGTATCGTAGCGCTGCAGGTGTTTTTGCACAAGCTCCGCGGAGCGCCCCTGCGCCGCCTGGAATCGCCCCCAGCGCTCCAGTCCTTTCTCAACGCCGTGCTGCGTGTAAGGGGCTACGTTCTCGAAGTTGACGAAAACGCCGCCGTCCGCCAGCATTCGATAGCATTTCTCGATTGCCCTGCGCCGTTCATCGCGCGATGAATAGTGATGGCATAGTATCGCCGTGATAACCTGCGGCGCCGCTTCGCCCTCCGGCCAGACAAGCTCCTCGCTCTTCATGGCGTCGAGTAAGCGCACGCGCGAGTTCGCCCTTGCCAGTCGTTTGCGTGCCTGGTCCAGCATGCCGTCGGATGGATCGGTCAGAACGAACCTCGCGGCGGGGAAAGCGGCCAGCGCCTGCTCGACGATGAAGCCGGTGCCGCAGCCGGTGTCCAGCCAGCACGATACGTCCGGCTTCAGATGTTTTATGAGGTCGATGGTCTCGTGATTAATCGTCTCGTAGTACGGTATCGTCTGCCGCACGTTCTTATCATAGAACTCCGCGCGGCGCTGTGATTCAAAGCCTGTTTCAGCCATTGCTCCATCCTTGCAAGTGGTATCTCGGTGTCCGAGCGTATCGTACATGGGGGGATATCAGGTGTCAAGGCGGGGGGAATTATAGCGACGATCAAGCCTTTAATTTTCCAGCAGTCCTTCGCCGGCGAAGAAATCGATGACCCGAGGGTCGTTAATGGGGTCATTATCGTCGGGCTGGAACGAGTTTATCCATAGAGTGTTGAATTCATCGTAAAGCTTAGGGAAATACATTATCACAACACCTTCGTACATCAGTGACGATAGTGGAGACCAGAATTGTCCGGTATATATTTCTTCGCCATCCATTTTGACCGAGAATTCTTTCTGGTGCAGGCACCAGATGTCTGAAGCATGCCAGTCGCCGGGATCATGTGATTTGACGAACGAATTCCATTGTTCAATTCCTGCTGCGTTCAGCTCGATCTCGTGACTCGACGAATTATATGATTCGATATGATGTTCCGATAATATCAACCCTCCAGTATCGACGAGATAGACGCCAAACCTTGACTCTTCGTTAGTCTCTTGCGGCGAGCAAGCAAGTGTTGCAATTGGCAGGATGAGGGTGATGAACAAAACAGCTAATATAGAATACAGTTTCATTTTGCCTCCTTACTTTATGCAAAAAGTAAGTTTGTAGCTAGTGTAATGTTGCGTTTCCATATTCTATTATAGACGTATTTTATAACAATGTCACCTTTATCTAAATAAGTGGTTTTTGTCGCAATAATCTGGTAATATCGCTCCATCCGGATATGTGAGGTGGTCTATGATACAGAAGAGGCGGATTGGCAGGACGGATATCGATATAACGCCAATAGGGCTGGGCACCTGGCAGTTCTCCGAGGGGCAGGGGTTTCACAAGTATATGTGGGCGTGTATATCTGCCGATACGACTAGCGCTATTGTGAAAGCCGCTTTAGACGGCGGCATGAACTGGTTCGATACCGCCGAGATATACGGCAATGGCCGCTCCGAACGAGGGTTGTCCACTGCGCTCAAAGCGGCAGGCAAGAACAACGGCGATGTGGTCATTGCCACAAAATGGTGGCCGCTAATGAGAAGGGCAATCTCCATCAGGAACACTATCGATGAACGATTGAGCTGCCTCGAACCCTTCGCTATCGATCTGTACCAAATCCATAATCCCTATTCTGTCGCTTCCATAGGAGCGCAGATGAACGCTATGGCGGATTTGGTTGAAGCCGGTAAGATTCGCTCAATAGGCGTGAGCAATTTCTCTGCAAAGATGATGCGAAAAGCACACGCCGCCCTTGCCCGACGCGGCATCCCCCTCGCTTCCAATCAGGTTAAGTACAACCTTCTTGCAAGGGAAATCGAGGATAACGGAGTGCTTGATGCCGCCAAGGAGCTCGGGATAACTATTATCTGTTACAGCCCTTTGGAGATGGGATTACTCTCCGGCAAGTTTCATCAGGATCCCGGCCTCATTACGAGTCTTCCACGCGGGCGTCGCAACGCTCTTGGGAAAAAAATTGAGGAGAGCCGGCCGCTCATTAATCTCCTCGATGAAATAGCGACTAGGAAAGGTGTTACCGTATCGCAGGTAGCGCTTAACTGGCTCATAAATGCCCACGGTGACACGGTGGTAGCGATACCCGGGGCTAGCAAAACGAAGCACGCCGAGGAGAGCGCGGGGGCAATGAAACTGGCTCTTACGCCAGAGGAGATGGAACGCATCGACGAGTTTTCGCGGCAATATCGATGATATTATCGAAAATTTTCCCGGATGTCCGTGGTTGCAATAGCCGCTGTGGTCTGATATGGTTCTTAAATAGGATGCGTTGTGAAATATCTTGTTAATTTCTGATTACGATGGTATACTTTCTACTCTGCTATGTCGGGCTGGCTTCCGGTACATGGATAAGCAGTGCAGATATAGTCTTGCGCGTTAACCCGTAAAAGGCGGGACAAAAACTTTAATGTGAGAATTCGATGATTGAAAAACCATTAGTTTTAATAGTCGGTACTGATCGCGGTCAACTGGATTCAACGGCGCAGCAGCTTGAAGCAGAAGGCTACGCAGTGGTCTGTGCCGCGAGCCTCGAAGATATTGATCGGGTTATTGCCGGTCAATCCAATGTGAGACTTGCGCTCATAGATTTAACCGGTTTCGATCAGACTATATGGGATCGTTGTGACAGCTTGCGCCAGCAGAAAATACCTTATATCGTGATAACGCCTCAACGCAGCACGGCCGTCCAACGCGACAGCACGGAGCACGGTGCCAGCGGACTTCTGGTTAAAACCGTCGGTGTAAAAGAAATAGTTAATTATGTTCATACGTTATTAGGCGATTAGCAAGTGGGCTGGGAGTATCAGTAATGTCGATCAGCGCCGATCCTCTTTGGTATATGGATGCCATAATCTACGAGCTTCATGTAAGGTCTTTCTTTGATAGTGAGTCTAACGGAGTGGGCGATTTTCCGGGCCTTACGCAGAAGCTCGATTATCTGGAGGACCTGGGCGTTAACGCCATCTGGCTGCTGCCTTTTTACCCTTCCCCTCTTAAAGATGACGGCTATGACATATCGAATTTCACAGGTATACAGCCGATTTACGGCACCATGCAGGACTTCCAGTCTTTTGTCGATAAAGCGCATCAGCGCGGCATCCGTGTCATAACCGAATTAGTCCTTAATCACACTTCGGACCAGCACCCCTGGTTTCAGAGAGCGCGCAGAGCGGCGCCCCAAAGCCGACTGCGTGATTTTTATGTCTGGAGCGATACACCCGATAAATATAAAGAAGCCCGCATCATTTTTAAGGACTACGAGGGTTCTAACTGGACATGGGATCATCTGGCAAAATCTAACTACTGGCATCGCTTTTATTATCACCAGCCCGATTTGAATTACGATAATCCGTCTGTGCGCAGGGCTATCTTCAGGGTTATGGATTTCTGGTTGAAGCAGGGAGTTGACGGGCTGCGCGCGGATGCCGTGCCTTATCTTTACCAGAGGGAAGGGACCAGTTGCGAAAACCTGCCGGAAACACACGCTTTTCTGAAGGAACTCCGCGGGTATATCGATAGAAAATACAAGAATCGAATGCTTTTAGCCGAGGCTAATCAATGGCCGGAGGATGCTGTCGCCTACTTCGGAGATGGCGATGAGTTTCACATGGCGTTCCATTTTCCCCTGATGCCGCGTTTGTTTATGGCTATCCGCATGGAGGACCGTTTCCCCATAATCGACATATTACAGCAGACACCGTCAATACCGGAGACATGTCAATGGGCCACATTCCTGCGTAACCACGACGAGTTGACCCTGGAGATGGTCACTGATGAAGAGCGGGACTACATGTATCGGGTTTACGCCAGCGATCCGGCTGCCCGCCTAAATCTGGGCATCAGGCGCCGTCTGGCGCCGCTTCTTAACAACGATCGTAAGAAGATAGAGCTTATGAAAGCGCTGCTCTTCTCATTGCCGGGCACGCCTGTGATTTACTATGGCGATGAGATAGGCATGGGCGATAATTTCTATCTGGGAGACAGGAATGGCGTGCGCACGCCGATGCAATGGAGCCCGGAGCGGAATGCCGGATTTTCCAAAGCAAACCCTCAGCGGCTATACCTTCCGCCGATAATCGAACCGGAATATCATTATGAAGCCGTCAACGTGGAAACGCAGCAGAGCAATCCCGATTCCCTGCTCTGGTGGATGAAGCGCGTTATTGCGTTAAGAAAGAGATATAAGGCCTTTAGTCGCGGCAGTATAGAGTTCCTGCAGCCGGCAAATCGCAAGGTGTTGGCCTTTCTTCGCCGTTATCAGGAGGAGACAATCCTTGTTGTGGCTAACCTTTCGCATCTTGCACAGCAGACTCAACTGGATCTGAATGAATTTAACGGATGGAGGCCAGTAGATCTTTTCGGCGGCGTGGAATTCGACCCTGTAAAGGGAGGAAAGTATTATTTTACACTGAGTCCTCACGCATTTTACTGGTTCTCGCTTGAGCCGCTCCCGCAGAGCACATCGGGCTCGAAATTTGTCGCGATTGATCCCGGCGCGGTACCGACTATCATGAGGGATAGTGAATCGCTCTTCGATAAGGAAAACTGGTTTATCTTGGAGTCCGTATTACAGGATTATGTAAAAAACCGGCGGTGGTTTAGAGGTAAAGCGCGTGATATACGCTCCGTGGAGATAAAGGACATTATACCTATGCGCTCTGCCAGCTTTGTTACACAGGTTGTTTTGCTCCAGATAGAATATACAGAGGGTGTCCCTGATTCTTACGTGATTCCCTTGATGATAGCTCCGGCTGATCGATTGAACGCAATTGCCGAAGAGCATCCTGAAGCTGTGTTCGCCCGACTCAAACCCCGCGGCAAGGGTACCGAGTGGCTGCTGTATGACGCCCTCGTAGATAAGGATTACTGCGGTTTTCTATTACAGGCGATAGGGCGGAGACGCCGCTTTAAAGGAATCAATGGTGAGATTAATGCTTCTGTTACACCGGTATTCCGGAGAGTTCGTGGAACAGAAGAAGCAAATTTCGATCTTATGCCTATGAAAGTCGAACAGAATAATACTTTCATATCGTACGGAGATCGTTTTATTCTGAAACTGTTCCGAAAGCTTGAGGACGGCGTTAATCTGGATCTGGAAATCGGGCGTTTTCTTACGGACAAGACTTCTTTTGCCAATATCTCACCCGTCGCCGGAGCGCTGGAGTATTCTTTGAGAAGGCGTACGCCTTCCAGCCTAGGCATATTGCAAGCCTTTGTGCCGAACGAAGGCGACGCGTGGCAATACACGCTGGATTCGCTGGCGCGTTATTTCCAGAACGCATTAGCGCATCCAACAGTTCAGATGCCCCCGGTCACTAACAGGTCGCTGTTATCCATGCTGAAAGAGCCGCCGGAGTTAGCTAAACAGATGATAGGCTCATACTTATCCTCGGCCGAGCTTTTGGGGCAACGTACAGCTGAGCTTCATATGGCGCTGGCTTCTGTTGCGGACGACCCTGATTTTTCTCCCGAGCCCTTCACGTTCATGTATCAGACTTCTCTATATCAGTCTATGCGCGGCTTTACAATGCAGACGTTGCAGACATTGCGGGAAAGAGTCGCGGATATACCGGAGGAAGTTGTTGAGGATGCGCAGCGGGTGCTGAGCATGGAGAGAGAAATCATCGACAGGTACCGTTTGATTCAGAAGAACAGGATATCGGCTATGCGAATGCGTTGCCACGGGGATTATCATCTGGGGCAGGTGTTGTATACGGGCAAAGATTTTGTCATCATCGATTTTGAAGGAGAGCCGGCCCGTTCTTTAAGCGAGCGTCGTCTGAAACGGTCGCCGCTTCGTGATGTTGCCGGCATGATCCGCTCGTTCCATTACGCGACGCACAACGCTCTGCTGCGGTTTGCCCCGTCGCTGCCGCCGGATGAAGGAGATATGCCGGTTCTCAGACATTGGGCTCAGTTCTGGTATGTCTGGGTTTCCGTGACGTTTCTCACGTTCTACTTCAATACCATCGGGAAAAACAGTTTGCTGCCCGAGTCTCCCGATCATCAGAAGATTTTGCTGGACGCTTATTTGCTGGATAAGGCCGTATACGAAATCAGCCATGAGCTTAATAATCGCCCCGGCTGGCTGAGAGTGCCGCTGAACGGCATATTGCAGTTACTGGGGGATTGAGAGGCGGAGAGATGTATGCTACCGTAACGGTCGGCGTCGTATCGTTGTACCGTAGCGCATTTAATTCATTCTGCTTAATCTGCTCGAAGGTTTTGACAGATATTACAACGATTGAAGGAGATATTCAGCCCGCCGGATCGATTACTGCGCTTTTTTGAAGAATACTATCCCTAATGGCGGCATTGTCAGGGTAAGCGAGTAACGCCGGTTATGCAGCGGTACGGCTGATGCCTCCACTCCTCCGAGGTTGCCATGCCCGCTTCCGCCGTATTCCTGCGCGTCACTGTTTAGAATTTCTTTCCATGATCCTCCATACGGTACTCCGACACGGTAGTTATATCTCGGTACAGGTGTGAAGTTGCAGACCGCCAGGATCGTTTCGTCTCCCGAATCGCCCTTCCTGATAAAGCTTATAGTGCTGCCGTCGGAATCGTTGCAGTCTATCCATTCGAAGCCTGAAGGATTGCAATCGTTAAGATATAATGCCGGCTCGCTGCGATACATCGAATTCAGATCCTGCACCCATCTCTGTATGCCGAAGTGCGGCTGGTAATTAAGCAGATGCCATTCCAGGCTTTCATCGTGATTCCATTCTTTCCACTGCCCGAACTCGCCGCCCATGAACAGAAGTTTCTTGCCCGGCTGTCCGTACATATATCCGAGGAGCAGCCTGAGATTGGCGAATTTCTGCCAGTCGTCGCCGGGCATTTTACTCAGAAGCGAGCCCTTGCCGTGAACGACCTCGTCGTGAGAGAGGGGCAGTATAAAATTCTCTGAGAAGGCGTACAGCATCCTGAACGTCAGATTATTATGATGGTATTTCCTGTGTATGGGGTCTCTCGAAATGTACTGCAGCATATCGTGCATCCAGCCCATGTCCCATTTCATGCCGAATCCCAGACCGCCCACATATGTAGGGCGCGATACCATAGGCCAGGCGGTAGATTCCTCGGCCACCGTCTGGACGTCGGGATGACAGCGATAAGTCTCTTCATTAAAACGCCTGAGGAAGCTGATCGCGTCGATGTTCTCGTTTCCCCCGTAGATATTCGGTATCCACTCATCCTTTTTGCGGGAGTAGTCAAGGTACAGCATAGAAGCTACGGCGTCCACGCGCAGCCCGTCGATGTGGTATTTGTCGAGCCAGAACAACGCGCTGCTGAGCAGGAAGCTGCGCACCTCGTTCCTTCCGTAGTTGAAGATGAAGCTTTTCCAGTCGGGGTGGAAACCTTTTCTCGTGTCGGCATGCTCGTACAGATGTGTGCCGTCGAAGAATCCCAATCCATGCTCGTCGTTGGGGAAGTGTGAGGGCACCCAGTCAAGTATGACGCCGATGTCGTGCCGGTGCAGATGGTCGATAAGGTACATGAATTCCTGCGGGGTTCCGTAGCGGCTTGTGGGCGCAAAGTAGCCCGTTGCCTGATAACCCCATGATCCGTAAAAGGGGTGTTCCGTTAAGGGCATGAATTCAACATGCGTAAATCCCATTTTTCGTATATATTCCGCCAGCAGCGGCGCAAGTTCACGATAGCTTAGATAGCGGTTGTCTTCCTCTACCATCCTTCTCCATGAACCTGCATGCAGTTCGTAAATGGACATGGGCGAATTCAAAGTGTTGCGTTCTCGTCTTTTTTTCATCCAGTCCGTGTCGCCCCATTTATAGTCCAGGTCCCAGACGATCGAACCGGTCAGCGGCGGTTTTTCGGAATGTAGCGCTAAAGGATCCGCTTTATCCACCGTGTAGCCTCTGTATCGGGACACTATATGATATTTGTAACAGGCACCCCTGCCGACATCCGGTATAAATCCTTCCCATATACCGGAACTGCCGCGTGGGATCAGTACGTGAGCGTCCTTGTTCCATCCGTTGAAATCACCGATAACCGATACCTTTTTGGCATCCGGAGCCCATACCGAGAAGTAAGTGTCCTCACCTTTATCCGCAGTAACGATGTGAGCCCCGAGTTTCTCGTACAGGCGAAAGTGTGAGCCCTCGTTAAAAAGGAATAAATCATCTTCGGTCAGTGGGGACGTGTTATGTTTTTGTATCATTTCCTCAACCTTTTCCTTACGGTTTTTGTTTTGCGCCTTGCCTTGCTTAGCTGTCGTGATTTATGTGATAAGTGTATGCGCCCGGTATTGTGCGCATTCAGAGATTTGTAGATGGTACATTATATCAGCTCAATCCGCAAGTCCGTTCGATGGTATTTGTTCTTCCATAATTAATATTCGGTTCCATCTTCTGCGTTTTTCGGCGGAGTGGAGAATTGCCGCATTAACAGGCAAATTTGCTTGCCGAACGGTCTCACAAACGGCTCTCAACTAGCTAACGGTAACACGGCCGCAGTTTCATGTGCGGGTACGGCAAGCCCGGTCACGCCGTGTAGAGTAAGGGTGCGATGAATATCGAGCTTACGCTGGAGGGTATGTAACGCATCGATACAATTTCGCGTGTGTGAGGTAGCGTCTGTTGAGGGTAAGCTATGGCCAGACGCCCTGGAAGCCGTCCTGGCCGGTGTTTTCACAGCCGCCTCCGTTAGCTGCTGTATTGATGCATGATGAGTATAATCTACCGCTGACATCAATAGCCCAGATGTAATGCGCTTCTACATCGCATGAACATTCATATGTCTGTGAATTGCAGTTATCGTTATTTTCGTATGATACACATCCGTCAGGCATCTCTCCTAATAATCCAGAGGGATTGTTTCTGGTCAACAATGCACAGATATCTATAATCCCGAGCGTCTTGTCGTCAATCACTGTAGTATCTCCTGTTAAAGGAAAATCGCCGGAGTGCCCCGCGGAATAACCAATCACCGCATCCTGTATCTGACGCTTGACTTGCGTATATGCCGTTTTCCTCGCCGTATCGAAAACATTACCTATCGATAAAATAACCGCGCCGACGAGAATGGATAGTATGGTCAATACTATAAGCAATTCAATAAAGGTAACCCCTTTTTTATTTTTCGCCAGGGCTGCCCTTTTTATTTTTTCTTCCATCCGTAATGTCCTTACAGTAAATAGGTTCGATAATCAAAAGTGGCTTGAGAATAGTACCTATCATAGTCGAGATGAATCATTGAATAGAGAAATTCAGTATATTGATATTATGACGGGGAAGTAAAAAATGTCAACTGATGATTATCTTGCGAGTGGAGTCTGTCGCGATCTAATTGACCGTTAGTTGAAATCGGTGATGAAATGTATTTACAAAATAGATTTGTGTGATATTATATTCCAATAAAGAAGAGGAGGTGTAACATGAGTCAGAGCAGCGGAACAAGTCTTCAGCCGAATGTAGCAGGTTTATTGTGTTATGTTTTTTGGTGGATCACTGGCTTGATATTCTACCTCATTGAGAAAGATGATGACTTCGTACGCTTCCACGCCATGCAGTCAATCGTTACTTTTGGAGCCATAACAATACTCAGCATTGTTTGTGGCATCCTGTTCTTGGTGCCTTTCCTTGGATGGATACTTGGTATGCTTCTTTGGATTGGCTCAATAATTCTGTGGGTTTTTCTGATGGTAAAGGCATATCAGGGGGAGAAGTTCAAGCTGCCGTTACTCGGTGATCTCGCTGAAAAATGGTCCAAGTAAGAATTGTCGAATAATTGATATCTTGTTAACTAAAGATATTACTTCGATCAAGAAATCGAATAGTTAATCATGAAAAAGGCGGAACAATTTGCTCCGCCTTTTTTTATTTGGTAATCGTTGGTTACTTGAGCGGCCGGCCCAGGGATTTCCTGAATGTGTCAGCGTCGCGGCAGTGACTGATGGCTTCCTCAAAATTGATTACGCGGTTGCTTAACATGTTCATCAGCGCCTGATCCAGTGTCTGCATTCCAAAATTAGCGCCTGTCTGCATGACATTCCACATGTGAGCGGTCTTGCCTTCCCTGATGAGGTTCTTAATGGCATCCGTGGCTATCATAACCTCTACCGCCGGTATTCGTCCCGCGTTCCCGACTTTCGGTATTAATGATTGATACAATACACCTTCCAGAGTGGTGGAGAGCTGTACTCTTACCTGCGGCTGCTGATATGGAGGGAAGATGTCGATAATCCTGTCGATGGTCTGCGGGGCGCTCGGCGTGTGAAGGGTTGCCAGTATAAGGTGGCCGGTTTCCGCAGCGGTCAGCGCGATACTTATCGTTTCCAGATCTCTCATTTCGCCGACCATTATCACATCGGGGTCCTGGCGCAGGGCGTGTTTTAAGGCGGTGCCGAATGACAGTGTATCGGTGCCTAATTCTCGCTGTGTAATGAAGCAGTTCTTGTTTTCATGAATGAATTCTATGGGGTCTTCAATGGTGATTATCCGCCGTTTCTTCAAGTTATTTATGTATTTGATTATCGCAGCAAGCGTGGTAGATTTACCGCTTCCAGTTGGGCCGCTTACTATTATAAGACCGCGTTCTCTGAGGGCCAGGTCTTTACAAATTTCAGGGAGGTTCAACTCTTCTATATCAGGGACCCTGACCTGAAGCAATCGGAAGCATAGGCTGATACGTCCTCTTTGCAGACACGCGTTGGCGCGAAATCTTCCTAAATCCTCAAGGTTGTAGGCAAAGTCAAGTTCAAGCTCGTTTTCGAATCTCTTTTGCTGTTCCTCGTTGGTGATGCTGGTTAGCATTTTTTCCAGGTCGTCTGTAGAGACAACGGGGTGATCGACCTGCGGCACCAGTTCACCGTCTATGCGTAAAACAGGAGGATTGTTTGCTGTGATATGTAGGTCCGAAGCTCTTTTTTTAATGGCTTCTGTAAGAAGTTCGCGGATATCCATTTCCTTATCTCCTCAAGAATTATCCCATTTCACTAATCACGAATGAATTATCCTAACTTATGTATATATTATACACGATATATTCTGATATGACCGTGCCTAAAGAGTCGGGTTGAACTTTATTATATTTAATGACGGTTAACTCTGCAAACTTATCGTCGGGACATGATTCACCGGTTGTCCAGTTCTCTGGTCATTATCACGGCATCTTCATGCGTTTCGTCATAATAGTTCTTTCTGATGCCGCGTTCGGTGAAATTGTGTTTCCTGTATAGAGCCATGGCTTCTGAGTTCGACCGGCGCACCTCCAGCGTTACGGCGAATGCGCCGCATGATAGGGCCAGGTCGATAGCCGACTTCAGCATTAATTCTCCAACGCCCTGCTTCCGGTGTTCACCGCGCACACCTACAGTCATGATATGAGCTTCCCCCGCCATGAGCCAGAAACCCAGCACGCCCGCGATAGAATTCTTGTCCGGGTCCGAATCGTCGTAAGCCACTATGTAGCGGGCCGTCTGGTTATATAGGAGTTCGTTCTTATACGCCATCGGCTGTTTATTCAAGGGGAAACACTCCTTGTCGATCTGAACGGCTTGCTGGACATCATCAAGCTGCATCGGGCGGGTCATATAAGTCATGGCAACCTCAGAAGGCGATTCTGAATGTATTCTACCATAAGGAATTGACAGCTACTATATTTCTACGTATATTTGGACTATGTTCAGATAAGAACCCCGATTGTGCCGATGAAGTGTAATGGTAATACAGCAGCTGAATGCGAAAGCCGATGAAAATACGCGCACATCACCTTATATGCATACTAGGTTTCCGGGGACTAGGTTATTCCCCTGAGCACGTGCTGAATATGAAGCGAATCGTGGGCCGGCTGCAATCTCCGCGGTCCGTGCACTTTGAAGTAGTGGACTATCCTGATGATATTTGCGCCTTCTGCCCTTTTTTCTCCGAAGGAGGCTGCAGGCAGAACAGTCCAAATTCGGAATCTATGGTGAAGAGCCTCGATTTCAACGTAATGGTCAGGCTTGGGCTCACTCTTGAGCAGCGTTTGACCTGGCCCGAGGCCGAGGCCAAGATACGCGCGCGTTTGTATCCTGAGGATGTGGATGTGATCTGCAAGGAATGCCGCTGGCGTCCGTTGGGCTATTGCATGGAAGGACTTAGAGATTTGATGGAGAATCGCTGATATTGCAAATGCTTATATTTTTTGATACATTATATGCGAATTTGCGCATATAGTTATATATGATGATAAGTATACGCGGCTGTTATGCTGATGGATTTCGTTAAGATGCATAGGCCTTATATTCAGTGCGGGATATAGAATCCAATCGTATTTATGGAGGAGGTAAGGGGAGAGGGAGAATGTCAAAGCATAAATTCGTTATTTTTATATTACTGTTATGTAGTGTGTTTATTATTGCCGGAGCGACCGGGTGCGGTCCCGGCGCCCCCTCCGCTCAGTTCACTGTGAACGCAACTTCAGGAAATGCTCCCTTAAGCGTATGGTTCACGGACTTGTCTGCCGGCGAAATCGAATCGTGGGAATGGGACTTCGACAATGACGGTGTGGTTGACAGCACGGATCAGTATGTGCTCCATGTTTATGAGGTTCCCGGTGATTATACTGTTAAGCTTACCGTCATGGGGACCGGTAAAAGCGACAGCGAAGTCAAGACGTCTTATATAGTTGTTTCGGCACCCGAGTGCAAAGCCGATTTTACAGCCGAACCGAGAGAATGTCACGGTGCTACCAAGGTGCAGTTTACCGATTTATCGACGGGTGATGTGACAGGGTGGGCATGGGACCTTAACGGTGATGGTGCTGTTGATAGTACGACACAGAATCCTGCATATACCTACAGTCGCGATGGGCTTTATACTGTTACGCTTACCGTTACCTCGGCAAATTGCTCTGATACTATTACTAAACAGGATTATATCAGCGTCTCGGGTTGCAGTACCTGAGGATAGCCGATCGGCGCCCGTGCGGCGCTGATGTGAATCGGAGCCGTCGAGTTCAAAAGTCGGCTCGACTATGTAGTAGACGTATGAATGAATACATTATTTCAAAGGTGATATAGATGCGTGATTTTGTAAAAGCCTCTAAAGCCCTATCGGATGAGACCCGGCTCAGGATTATGAACCTGCTCCTTGAGCGCGAGTGCTGCGTGTGCGAGGTGATGCAGGCGCTGCAAATATCGCAGACACGCGCGTCGCGGAACCTTTCCGCCCTGCACGACGCTGGTTTTCTCAAACTGCGCAAGGATGGCCTCTGGTCGCTTTATTCGCTCGATAATAAAGGTATGGATGATTATATGATCGGGCTGGTGGATTCGGTGCGCAGGGCGCTGAACGGAAACAAGCTTGCCGCTATGGATCGTCAGCGTCTCAAGAAAGCCGAGCGGGTCGGTACCGGGTGCGCCGGCAAGCTGGTGAAATAAATTTTTTTACTTACGATATATGCGTATTTGCGCATTTAGGGAAGGGTTGCTGACAAATGGATTTCTTTATCGATCTTCTCAGAGGCGGAGTCGATGCGCTGGCCGAGTACCTGTCGGCGCATGTGATAACATGTCTTGTTCCCGCCTTCTTCATCGCAGGTGCGATATCGGCCTTTCTGTCCCAGGCGTCGGTGCTGAAATATTTCGGGCCTAAGGCTAAGAAACTCGTCTCATACAGCGTGGCCTCAGTCTCCGGCGCGGTTCTGGCGGTGTGCTCGTGCACGGTGCTGCCACTTTTCGGCGGCATCTATAAGAGGGGCGCCGGCCTGGGACCGGCGGTAACGTTCCTGTACGCGGCTCCTGCCATCAATGTGCTGGCCATAGTCTATTCCGCCAAGCTCCTCGGTTATGATCTGGGTCTGGGTCGCGCTATCATGGCGATACTGTTCTCGGTCGTTATAGGACTGATCATGGCTTTCATCTACCGTAAGGAGCAGTCGAAGGCGGACGCGAAGGCCTTCGAGATGATGGCGTCACAGGGACACGACGGCATGAGCCCGAAGCTTCAATTCTTGTTTATCGGAACGTTGCTCGGCATACTGGTCTTTGCCGCGGGCAAGCAGTGGATAATCATGGGCATCCTGCTCGTGATACTTGCGGTGACGCTGTGGCGCTTCTTCAGCAAGGTCGAGGTTAAACAGTGGCTCAGTGAAACATTGCGTTTCGTTAAGCTGGTCATACCCTGGCTGCTTATCGGCGTATTTATTGCCGGCATGATACGCACCGGAGTGCCGGAGTCGGCGATAACATCTTCGGTAGGCGGCAACGGGTTGCTGGCCAATTTCACCGCCTCGTTCCTCGGCGCGATAATGTACTTCGCCACGCTGACCGAGGTGCCCATCGTAAGATCGTTCTTGGACCTGGGCATGGGCCAGGGCCCGGCGCTGGCGCTGCTGCTGGCGGGGCCCGCCCTGTCGCTGCCCAGCATGCTGGTGATACGTAAGATAATGGGAACGCAGAAGATGCTGCTGTATGTATCGATTGTTGTAGTCATGGCCACGATATCGGGATATATTTTCGGTCTGGTAACGCAATAAATTCTTGGAGGTGAACGATGATCATAAAGATACTGGGAACCGGTTGCGCCAAGTGCATGCAGCTTGAAAAGACCGCCAAGGAGGCGGTGAAAGAGCTCGGTATCGACGCGAAAATCGAAGAGGTGAAGGATATCACCAAGATACTTGAGTATCCTATACTGACGACTCCCGGACTCGTGATCGATGAAGAGGTGGTCTGCTCGGGTAAGATTCCGAGCAAGGATGAGGTTAAGAAGTACATCAATGAAGCTATGAAAAAGTAAAAGGAGGCCGTTATGTGTGAGTCTTGCGGGATGCATTCTGATGAGCCATCGGCAGGTAACGACAAAGAAAAGAAGGGATTAGGTGTAGAAATCACCTATTGCGTAGAGTGAGGATTTTACGACAGAGCCGCCGGTCTGGCGGCTGAGATCGAGAAAGGGTTTGGAATCAAAGCAAAGCTGGTAGAGGGACATGCCGGCGTATTTGAAGTGGCTGTGGATAACTGGATTATCTATTCCAACAGGAACCAGTGTGGCGAGCTGCCGGGCAACGAGCTTGTTATCCGCAGGATCAGGGATTACAGGGATAAAGGGGTTATACCCCTGGACGGCATGTCCTCCCCGAAAGGCGGGACTTGATGTTCCGGTTCCAGTAGCAACAGTTGTTGTGAATAATCGTATTTAAACGTTTGATAATAGAGAAGGCGGAAGGTTAGTTGGCTGATTATCGATTGGCGGCGGGTAAATTAAGAGATATACTGGGCCTCAAATACGAGCCGGTAGCGGTGAAGTTCTTTGAACATGAAGTTCGGCTGGAAGGTTTTGAGAAGCCCGGCGACCGGCGTTATTGTCAGGTGCTCATGGGAGCTCGGGAGGGCCAGAAGCTGACGCTCACTGCGGATAATATCGCCTGTCCCGCCGCCGCCTGGGCATTCGGCTTTAAAGAACCGCCCGCCAAGCTTTTGTCCGGGGAGATGCCTGCCGCTATGGGGATATTTGGCAGCCCTGCGGCCGCTGTGAACACGCTCAGCACCATGTCCCGCCTGGAAATGGGCAGATATAAGATGGCGGCCTGCTGCCCGCTCGGCGAGGCGCCTTTTGTGCCTGATGTGGTGGTAATAGAATCCGATGTAGAACACCTGATGTGGGTCGCGCTGGCGCTGGTTTTCGATACCGGCGGAAGGTTGAATTTCGATACCGCTATCCTTCAGGCTACGTGTGTGGATTGCACGGTTAAGCCTTTCCTTACTCAAAAGATGAACGCTACGCTGGGATGTTATGGCTGCCGCGAGGCAACTGACCTGGCGGAAAACGAGGCTGTGCTGGGCTTCCCTATAAAGGACCTCGATACGATTGTCATCTCGCTGGAGAAGCTGAATGCGAAGGCGATGCCAAGGGTAAGAGGAAAGACGGTTTATAAGGCACTGCTAAATAGATGAAGTTAGAAATACCTAAATACAGATTGTCAATTAAATTTCGATTGATTGCGCTTGCGGCTGTGCTTTTACTGACAATTGGGCTGGTGTCGGCGTGCAAGGTTCCGGAGCCCGATAATTCGTCCGGTCCGCCTCCCAGCATAGATAACGGGGTCGAGGTTGTGTATTTCCATCGCGCGCAACGCTGTACCGCCTGCACCCGTGCGCAGGAGATGACGGAATACACGCTGAACACGTGTTTTGCCGACGAGCTTGAGAGCGGCGAGATAGTTTTCATGGCTTTGAATCTGCAGGACTCCGCTAACGCGGATATGGTGCAGAAGTTCGGGGCCTATACATCGTCGCTTTTCCTGAACGATGTGGAAGACGGAACAAATGATATTGAGGAGATAACGGATATCTGGTTCTTGTTGTGGAAGGATGAAGAGTTCGTAAATACTCTAAAGGCGGACATCGAGGATCGTCTGAATTGATTATCATGGATTTTCATTATATTCCCCTGCATTTAAGGCAAATTTGGTATTAAGGAGTTGAAGTGGCAAGAATGGCAGTATTCAATAAGTTTCGATTAATCTCGCTCGCGGCCGCTCTTTTGTTGGTAGTGGGTTTTGTCTCGTCATGCGGAGAACCGTCGGGTAGTGCGACGGGCCAGGCTACGCCTACCCCGACCGCTGTGAATACCGTTCAGCCTACACCAACATCAACCGTTGTCGCGACAGTCCAGCCGACGGCGACGCCGGATGGGCAGAATGTGGTCCAAGTCATATATACCCACCGTACGCACCGCTGCTCCGGTTGTATATGGGCGGAAGACTGGCTTAGATGGACTGTCGACACATATTTTGCCGACGAGATGGCCGATGGTAAACTCGTGTTTATGTCAATCGATATAGAAGATAGTAATAACAGCGCTCTAGCAAATAAACTCGGCGCTTACGCATCTCAAATATTCATAAATAAGATAGCAGACGGTGAGGAGGAGATAGAACAGTTGACCAGCCTCTATTATCTCGTAGGCGACTCTCAGGCATATTCCGATAAAGCCAAGGCTGAGATTGAGGAGCGCCTGAATTGATTATCATGGGTTTTCATGATTTCCCTCTGTATTTAAGATAAATTTGATATTAAGGAGATGAGGTGGCAAGATTGGGAGTGTTCAATAAATTTCGATTGGTCGCGCTGGCAGCCGTTCTTTTGTTGACGATAGGGCTTGTCTCGGCATGCGGGGCGCCAGCACCGGATGGATCATCCACTTCAACGATTGCTAATGAAGGGGATACCGTCAAGGTTCTATATGTTGGCACACTGGATGACGGGACAGTATTCGACTCCTCTGAACTTCAAGGCGGCGATCCTTTGCAGTTTACCATCGGCAGCAGCAATTTAATCCCCGGCTTTGAACAGGCAGTAATCGGTATGCGTGTGAATGAAACCAAGAATATACATATATTATCCGACGATGCATACGGTCCATCCCTTGATTCTATGGTGGTAACAGTAAACTGGAGTTCATTTGAGGGATTCGTGCCGGAGGTCGGCGAACAGATACAAATGCAGAATTCAGCAGGCCAGACGTTTCAAGGCATTGTGATTGATACCTCTGAAAAAGGCGTAACGGTAGATTTCAACCATCCGCTTGCCGGGAGAGACCTGAATTTTGAAATAACAGTGGTGGAGATAGTGACTGCTCCTGAAACCGCGACGCTCAAGCCGGGGGTAACGCTGGATTGGCAGAATGTGGTCGAAGTCATATATACCCACCGTGCGAACCGCTGCACAAGCTGCGTATGGGCGGAAGATAACCTTAGATGGGTTGTCGACACATATTTTGGCGATGAGGTGGCTGACGGCAAGCTTGTATTTATGACAATCAACGTAGAAGATGTGAGTAACAGCGCTCTAGTGAATAAACTCGGGGCTTACACGTCTCAAATATTCATAAATAAGATAGTAGACGGTGAGGAAGAGATAGAACAAATGACCAGTCTCTATCTCTTAATATATGACACTCAGGCATATCGCGATGCCGCCAAGGCTGAAATTGAGGAACGCCTGGAGGACATGGAGTAGTTGTTATGGGTGGTTTTAATGAGTTCGTTCTGAATTTCACCCAGAGCGGCGGATGGCCGGTCATCGCCGCGTTCCTTATCGGTCTGCTGGCCGCCATAAGCCCGTGTCCGCTGACCACCAATATAACCGCGCTGGCATTCATCAGCCGGGATATCACGGATAAAAAATATGTAGCCATTGCGGGCGCGCTTTACACGCTTGGGAGGATGGTATCGTATTTTATCATCGGTGTCGTTGTCATACTGGCCGGGGTAAATATACCGGGACTGGCCAATGCTCTGCAGAGCTCGGGCGAGGTGTTCCTTGGGCCGCTGTTGATAGTGGTCGGCATACTCATGCTGGGCATCATCAAGATACCGGCTCACAAAGGCGGAGGGCATCTGTCCCGTATCGGAGAGAAGGTCTCGAAACGCAAGTGGCTGGGACCGTTCCTCCTCGGCGTCGTATTCGCGCTGGCGTTCTGCCCCTATACCGCCCTGCTCTTCTTCGCGGTGCTGATACCGCTTTCTATCGAATCCACGGCGGGAATCACGTTCCCGGCGGTGTTCGCCATCGGGACGGGGCTGCCGGTGCTTATCTTCGCCGTCCTGCTGTCATTCGGGGTGTCGAAGGTTTCGAAGTGGCTTAACAAAGTGACGGTGGCGGAGAAGTGGGTGCGGCGCATCGCGGCGGCGGTGTGTATCGGGGTGGGGATATATTACGTTGTTCTATGGGTACAGAGTTAAGGTCAATGACTGAAAGGATACCGAATATGGTTGAACAGGTAAGAAAACTCGGATTCTTAGATCGATTCTTAACCCTGTGGATATTCATAGCGATGGCCCTCGGCGTGGGTCTGGGCTACCTGGCCCCAAGCGTCGCCGAATTCATCGATTCGCTTTCCGTGGGCACTACCTCGATACCTATCGCCATCGGACTCATCCTCATGATGTACCCTCCCCTGGCCAAGGTCAGGTACGAAGAACTGGGCAAGGTCTTCCGCAACTGGCGAGTTCTCACCCTGTCGCTGGTGCAGAACTGGATAATCGGCCCGCTTCTCATGTTCTTCCTGGCGATATTGTTCCTGGGAGTGATATGGGACTATCCCGAGTACATGACCGGACTTATCATGATAGGGCTGGCGCGCTGCATCGCGATGGTCATCGTGTGGAACGAACTGGCGAAGGGGGATACCGAGTACGCCGCCGGGCTGGTGGCCTTCAACTCGATCTTTCAGATACTGTTCTTTTCGCTTTACGCGTATATCTTTATCACCGTGATGCCGGGATGGTTCGGATTTGAGGGCTCCGAGGTCGACATCACCATCGGAGAGATAGCAAAGAGCGTCTTCATCTACCTTGGCATCCCGTTCTTCGGCGGCATGCTCACGCGCTTCTTCCTGCTGAAGAAGAAGCGCCGCGACTGGTACGATAATAAATTCATCAAGAGGATCAGTCCCATCACGCTCATCGCTCTGCTGTTCACTATCGTCGTGATGTTCTCGTTGCAGGGAGAGACCATTGTGGCATCTCCCGTCGATGTGCTGATCATAGCCGTGCCCCTGCTGATATACTTCGTGGCCATGTTCCTTGTGTCGTTTTTCATGGGCAGGAAGATCGGCGCGCCATACGAGCAGACGGCGACCATCGCCTTCACCGCCGCCAGCAACAACTTCGAGCTGGCCATAGCCGTGGCTATCGCGGTATTCGGCATCGGCTCCGGGGTGGCCTTCGCCGCGGTCATCGGGCCGCTGGTGGAAGTGCCGGTGCTCATCAGCCTGGTGAATCTGGCGCTGTATTTCAAGAAGAGATTTTTCAAGGCGGAGTCGCCCGTTGGTGGCAGTAAGTAGTTTGTAGTAAGTAGTGGCAATTCATGAATTGCCTTAAATTAGGAGGTTAATATGAGCCAGTGTAGTATTACAATTCATATGGAGCCAAATGCCAAGCGCAACGAGGTACTGGGGGTAGCGGGTGGCTACCTGCGTCTCAAGATCGCTGTGCAGGCTGACGATGAGCGTAACGATTACGGCAACAAAGAAATAATTGCATTTCTGAGTGAGATACTCGGCATCTCCAATGAGAGGATATCGATCTTGCAGGGTGAGAATCACAGGATCAAGCTTCTTGGCATCGATGGTCTTGAGATGAAGCAGGTGATGGATAAGTTGAAGCCGCATATGAAGTCTTAGCTCCTATATACTTATGGAAACAGTGAAGAAAGTGATCCAGATCGATAAAGAGAAATGCAACGGCTGCGGCCTCTGCGTGCAGGCCTGCATGAAAGGTTTCCTGTATATATATAATGGCAAGGCATTGCAGAAAAAGGGGGCGCAGTGCGACGGCGATGGTGCCTGTGCTGCGGAATGTCCGCAGAATGCGATTACGCTGATGGATGTAAATTGATAAGGTTATCGCGTTGGGGCATAAAGCAAGGTAGCGCTAAACACCATTTTAGCCTTCTTTGACCGGTATTGCCAAGTTGTCCGGATAACCGGATAATGTGGCTGTTGAATCTTTCTTCATGGAGCCGTAGTTATCTAATCGGAGTCGCTATATGCAAAGCAAGGGATACTTATTCACCGTCCTGCTGGTAACGGTCGTTACCCTGGCGATCGGTGTTGCGCTCTGGCACAGCGGGACGCAGGAGCTGTCAATCGATAAGGAGTGCACGGGCTGGTGCCGCGGCGCCGAAGAACCGATTGTTGTCATAGGTACTTTCCCTGATTTCATATGTTCGATTTGCGTAAATCGGGAGAAGCTGGTAATTCAAGCTCTTGAGATATACCCGGATGAGGTCAGGGTGGATTATCACCACTACTACCCCACCACACACGAATTTTCCTTTACGCTGGGTGAAGCTCTGGAATGCGCCGGCGAGCAGGGTATGTTCTGGGAGCTTCATGATAAATTCTATCTGGGACAAGCGCCGGTCAATATGTCTGAGATACTGACTGCCGCCGAGAGCATCGGCTTGGACATGGTATTATTTACCGACTCGCTAAATAGCGGCAAGTTTAGTGATAAGATTATGGCGGAGCAGGAAGAGGCTCTTGCCAATGGGGCAGAGTGGCAGTCGACATATATCAACAGGGTAAAGTATACAGGGTCGTCAACCTCACTGGAAGAATTTTGTAACGCTATCGATGCGGCGATAGAGAAGGCGCGTGCTATGGAGGACGATCAATGAAAGGTTTGACCATCCTCCTTAAGAACGCTTATTTGCAGCTCACGCTGCGGCTGTTCCTGGGCGTGACGTTCATCGTATCGGCTGTGACCAAGCTTCCGATGCAGACCGATTTCATCGATATGGTGAAAGGCTATAACATGCTGCCTGACTGCCTGGCGTCCGCCTATGGCGCGGCGTTGCCGTGGCTGGAGCTTTTGATAGGGGTATTCCTGGTGCTGGGCATACTGGTGAGATTCGGAGCCCTCGGCACCCTGCTTATCAGCGCTACATTCATGGTTGCCAACATCGGCGCTATTGTGCAGGGCAAGGAGCAATGCGGAACGTGTTTTGGAGAGGCCTTCCCGCTGGCGGCCCCGGCTGCGCTGGCGTTGGATTGTGTCATGATGGCGGCCGCTCTTGTGCTGCTAATCTATGGTTACAGGGAGCAGAAGCTCAGCGTGGATGAGTTCTTCCTTCGCAGGGAGGAGAGACTTAAATCACAGCTTGAGTCTGAATCAGAGGCATCCGCCGATGAAATTGATAACCCGGACGTTTTGCAGTCTGAAGCTGAACCAGAGCCGCCCATAGATAAAGGTGATGATCAAGAAACGCGGTCATCCTGATCGTATTGGTGATGCCGTAAATAGTATAGTTGTGAGCAGCCCGCCTATAGAATGTCCAACGATAAAGATATTTACATACAGGTCGACAAAAACGGTCGCCTCGTTGTGCCACCGGAGGTAGCCTCTCGCTACGGTTTGGCGCCCGGCGACCGCCTCCCGCTGGCCGAGGGCGCGGCTGAATTAAAGCTGTTGCGCCCGTCGCGCCTCTCCAAGCTGTACATAGAGCCCACCAACCAGTGCAACCTGGACTGCCGCACCTGCATGCGCAACGTCTGGGAGGAGCCGCTGGGCATGATGTCGGATGCGGTATTTGACGGCATCGTCGCAGGATTGAAAGAGTTCTCCCCCCTGCCTACGGTGTTCTTCGGCGGCTTCGGCGAGCCCCTGTTCCATCCGCGCATCGTCGAGATGGTGCGCCGCGTCAAAGAGCTCGGATGTCGCGTCGAGCTTATCACCAATGGCACCATGCTCACGCCCGAGCTGTCGAAAGAGCTGGTTCAAGCCGGCATCGACCTGCTGTGGGTCTCGCTGGACGGGGCCACGCCCGACAGCTACGAGGACGTGCGGCTGGGCGCCGAGCTGCCCAACGTCATCGATAATATCGCCGGTTTCCGGGACGCCATCCGTCGCGACGCCGGCGTGCTTAAGAGCCCCATCGGGCTGCTGACCTTCTTCAGCACCGAGCTGGGCATAGTGTTCGTGGCCATGAAGCGCAACATCGCCGACCTGCCAGCCGTGCTCGACCTCGGTATGAGATTCGACGCGAAGCGGTTCATGGTGACCAACGTCCTGCCTTACACGAAGGAGATGAGCGGGCAGATGCTGTACCACTACATGCGCCAGCCTAGCGGCAACTTGCCGCGCCTCAGCTTGCCCAGAATCGAAAGCGGCAGAATACCGGCGGAGATCATAGCCGATGCGATGCGGCGCACTGATGTTAGCTGGGGCGGCATCGATCCGGAGGCGGCGCGCGATCGCTGTCCCTTTATCGAGAATGGAGTTGGAGCTATCGCCTGGGACGGCAACCTGAGCCCATGTCTGCCGCTGATGCATACGCACACCAGCTACCTTGTCGATTACGAGCGTCACTCTAAGCGCTACGTCGTCGGTAACATCATGGAGAAGAGCCTGTGCGATTTATGGTTCGACCCGGAACACATCGCCTTCCGCCAGCGCGTTCAGTCGTTCGATTTCTCGCCGTGCACCTACTGCGGCGGCTGCGAGCTTTCCGTGGACAACGAGGAGGACTGTGCGGGGAACTGCTTCCCTACCTGCGGGGGGTGCCTGTGGGCTCAGGGGCTGATCCAGTGCCCGTGATGGGGGTGAAAGTCTCTCATGGCCTAGGTAGCGTAGGTCTGGTATTCAAACAAAGACTTACAGACAGTGATATTTCTACATTAATTATATAATAGGTCAAAATAAAAAATTTATAGGTATTGACAGGAGTAAATAAATATGATATTTTTACATAAATCATATATGTCCTATGATGCAGTTATAGAGTAGAAGTTAATTACTGAATAGGAGCAGTGCAATGCGAATACAAAAACTTTTGAATGTAATCATAATAGTGGCCTTGACACTAGTTTGTATGACTCCATTAGGAGTCCATGCCTATGGCGTTTCTGCTGAATGTTATGATGATACAACGGCGACAATACATGCTAATGGAGTTACCGTGCCAGGGGTTACCTTTTACGGTGGAACATCAACATTCCCTGAGCGTGCATATACGGCGTATGATTATTCCACGGGAGGATTCGTAGTCAACTCTTTGTGGAATGCTCATTCGGACGGCCTATATTGGGAGGAAATTGGGTTCGGTAGGGGATGGCATGGACAAGACATTAATCATTTCTATTGGGCATACAATCATCCTGTAAATGGCTATTTTGAAATGAAGATTAATAAAAATCCGGAGGGGGTTGGTACAAGTCATACCTATTCAATTTATCCCTTGCACCTCGAAGGTTATCAACATTTCTGGTATGTACGAGTAGATAGTTTCAATACTTATGTAGGAATGCCTGACTTATATACTAGTGACTATCTTTGTACCGGAGGTGAGATGACATCCAGTCAATCTACATTTTCAAGTACAACGTCGTCTAGTTTACAGTATTACACGAGTCGTAATCAAGGTGGTGCAACAAATTGGCCTAACGATAATAATAAAACGTTCTGTGTGAGTAAAACTCCTTTAAATTGGTCGTGGGTAAGTTATCCAACGAGTGGAAGCGCATGGAAGTAAGATATGATGAAGTTTGAAAAAGAGAGGACTGGGGCTATGAGAAAAAAATACTCGCTAATTCTTATACTAATCACTGTTGTATGTATTATAACATTGGCAGCAGTTTTTATTTCTACCGGTCTGGATGTACGAGCTACCGATGTAAAACCGGGTTCGTCTGCAATCATTGATAGAGATGATGCAATAGAGATTGCAGAACAAGTAGCTAACTGGAACAATGCTGGTCAAGATAAGGCTCAGTCCCCGGCGCTTGATGGTGTAACTGAGTTAACAGTTGCACAATATACTGATGAAGTTAGTGAGCTAGAAATAACGTCATCAGAGCCATTATTAAGTGGTGACACTACTGATTCTGCTGTTTGGGTTGTTAGTTTTACCGGATCATTTTCGCCGCGCAGATGTCCTGTTGGAACAGAGCCGCCGGTATATTCAATTATCGAGATTTCTCTTGATTCCAGAGACGGGAGCGTGATTTCAGTCAGGATGCACGATTAGCTGTCAATATTACTTAGGCTAGTTTGAATCTAAAGATGGATGCTTTTATGAGAAGCATCCATCTTTTTGTATCCGTCTACTCGCGCTGCTACGTTGTCGGCAACATCATGGAAAAGAGCCTGCGCGACTTGTGGCATGATCCCGAACACATCGCCTTCCGCCAGCGCGTTCAATCATTCGATTTCTCGCCGTGCACCTACTGCGGCGGCTGCGAGCTTCTATAGAGGTCGTCCGACAGCTTGTAGAGATTGGAGACGCCTTCCATCTCTATGGGCTGGGCCCAGCTTTCAGGGCGGGGGGTGAGGGTGGCTTCATGTGCGCAGAGGCTCCTGATAGTGAGGGGGACGGCGATTGCGAGGGCAACGAGGATTATTATTACTGTAGCGGTAAATAATTTCTTTTTATTCATATTTGCAGTAGATATCGGCATGTCGGGCTTTCCCTACCTACGGCTCTGAATCTCGGAGTATATCGAGGCCGTGATCGGCGTTGCTATGCCCAATTCCTCTCCCATGCGGATTATGGCGCCGCCGTAAAGATCGCCCTCGTTTGACCTTTTCCCGCTCTCTACATCGCGCTGATAAGAGGATTTCGTGTCGCGCGGCACCTTGTTCGCTTTAGCGAGCGATTCCTCTATGACGTTTGGCGGGAGGATGATGCCTTTTGCCTTCGCCAGGTTGATTACTTCCACCATTATAGACCGCACGTTCTCTCTCGACTCCGCGTCCTCCATTATCTCGCCCAGCGTCTTGCCGGTGTGTACCGATACGAGGCCGAACGCGGCGATGAAGATGTATTTCTCCCATATCGCAGGGAACGGGTCGTCGTTCCACTTGTAGCTTATGCCCATTCGCTGGAAAAAGTCGATAACGTTCCGCGCTGTGAAATCGGGATGTCGCGGGTCTTTGCCGAAGGTAAGAGTGCCGCCGCCGCTCTGCTTTATGACCCCCGGGCTCTGGATGTGTGTGCCGACAAAGGCGCATGCCGGCAGCACGAAGCCTTTATCAAGAGTTGCTCTGATCCTGTCATAGATGTCGATGCCGTTGAGCAGGGGTATTATCACCGTGTTGTCGTGCATATTCGATTTGATCTTCCTGACCGCCGTGTCCAGGTCGTAGCTCTTCACGCAGAGAAGGACGAGGTCCGGGGTGGGGATCCTGCGTATGTCGTCCGCGGCCAGGTTCGGCCTTGCGATGAAGGTTTTCGTCGGGGTTATTACCTTGAGCCCGTGTATCCTGATGGCGTTCAGGTGAGGGCCCCGTGCGATGAAATATATCTCGTAACCGCTGCCTTTTCCACCGTGCATATTGTGAGCGAGCCTTCCGCCGAAATAGCCGCCCACGCCGCCGACGCCGAAGACGCATATTCGTTTTATAGCGGGTAGATTATCAGTCATTGGAAAGCCTTTTTATAAAGTATACAGCACAAACGCAGTCGGTTTTATCCTGATGCTACTCGCTGGCGATAGCATGTCCCAGATACATTATCCACTTGAAGGGCGTGATGCCAAAAACAAAATCCAGACGGCGGTTGACCCATACCGGGCCCATGCCTACGAAGGGCTCCTTAACTGTGAAACCGTTATTTCCCAGTAAGCGGCTAAGCTCCACGGGTCGGATGAATTTATCCGCGTCGTGAGTGTTTTTTGGGATGAGTTTCAGGACATCCTCGACCACGTTCAATACCAGAAGGCGCGAGAGCCAGTTGCGGTTGACGGTATCGAAAAGGAAGAGACCCTTAGGGCGCAGAACGCGGCGAACCTCGGACAGCACTTTGTCGATGTCTTTAACGTGTTCCAGCACATCTACGCATACAACCCTGTCCATTGAGCCTGTCTCTAATGGAATATCCTCGCCAACCCCTTGACGGTAGGTGATATCAAGTCTCTGTGCCTCGGCATGTTTACGAGCAGCTTCCAGTGAAGCGGCGCTGGGATCAATGCCGGTGACGCGCGCGCCGCGCCGGGCTAACGGCTCCGCCATGAAGCCGCCCCCGCAGCCGAGGTCAAGGACATTCAGCCCCGTCCAGTCAGGCGCCACCCGGTCGAAGTATTTAAGGCGTGGATATATCTGATTAGCCAGCGTGCGCTGGAACCTTTTAGTGCCGTCCCACCACGTTTCTGCGTGATTCTGGTAGAGAGATTGATCGTTGCGTTGCATAATTTATTTCTGCCATTTCTTGAGCAGCTTCTCCGCCCTTTTCCGCGTACTGTTCCTTGTATTGTCGACTTGCCTTGTGACAAGGTCGATAACCGGCTGTTTGTTCTTGATTTTGTAGAAGAAGATCTCGAATGCGTCGAGCGCCTGTCCCAGCGCCACGTTGCGGCACTCCGCGGTGGCGTATTCGGCATGCTCGACCTTCAATATCTCGGCTGCTATCTTTTCGGCGAGGTACGGTTTGGCCGCGGCTATCCTGCCAGCGCCACCGATGACGTTGGCCGCCGTGATCAGCACCGGCCCTTCGATCGGCTTCAAATATCGTGGCAGTATGGCATCGATCCTTTTAGCTTTATCGACGCGGGCCAGGCTGCCGATGACGTGTATCCCTTCCCATTTCATGATGTTGTTATCGCTGTCCAGCAGCTTGATGAAAACGTTGATGTGCGGATAGAGGGCTTCGGGATGACGCTCGCTGAGGATGCGCAGCACCTTGCCGCAGCCGAATTTAACCGGAGCTTTCTTGTTTTTCAGCCCTTCGATCGCTTCTGCGATACGCTCAGGATTATCAGCAATGCGCTCTGCAATCGCCTCTTTATCCGAGCCTTTCGCTGCGATTTGGTTCAGTAGGTTGTCGTTTTTCAATATTGAGTCAACCCCCTGTTATCCCCCAACATTTTGGTCATCGTGTAGGGGTGATCCTTGTGATCGCCCACGGAGGGCAGACACATAGGTCTGCCCCTACATCCGTCATTCCGGACCCGTATCGCCGTACGGGGTAAATTCCAACCGGAATCCAGGGAGGGCGAATGCCATTCGCCCCTACCTTTCCATCATCTTCTCGATGTTCACCTTGCCGTAGCGCTCCCATTCGCTGTAGACGCAGCCGCAGTATTTCTGGTGGTACAGTTCCATCTCGTGCGACAGCTCGTGGCTCTCGCGGAAGCCGGGGCGGAAATCCTCGTAGTAAAAGTCGACGCCGTATTCTTTTGCGGCCTCCTCGCATATCTCCTTAAGCAGTTCGTGTTTCTGGTACGGGCTTATAAACAGCGTTGTGGTGAAGGCGTCAAAGCCTTTTTCTTTTGCGGCCTGAGCCGTTTTCTCCATCCGCATTTTGAAACAGTAGCGGCAGCGGTCGCCTTCTTTTTCGGCCACGGCGCGGAAGTAATCGATCATGTCATATCCGTCGGCTTTTATCAGCGGGAATTCCATTTTTTGTGATAAGGTTTGGGTTGCTTCCAATCGTAATTTGTGCTCACTGAAGGGGTGAACGTTGGGGTTGTACCAGAAACCGCTGACGTCGAAATCTTCCGCCCGGAGACGGTTGACGCAGTAAGTGGCGCATGGGCCGCAGCAGGTATGGAGGAGGATTTTTTTCATTTAGTTCGACTCCCTAATACTATATATTATGGCCAAACTCCCTGGTAGCCGTCCTGGCTGACGTTGGCGCAGCCGCCGCCGTTGCTGTCGGTGTTAACACATGTCGAGAGCACGCTGCCATTGACATCCACTGCCCAGATGTAATGGCTGGTGACGCAGCAGCCGCAGCAGGCGTCATCGTTGTCGCAGTTGTCGTTGCCGGGGCCGGGAGCGGAATAGACACCGGTGGGTATAAGATGTTTCCACTCAGGCTGGTTCGGGATAAAGAATAGCTCGCACAAGTCAATGATGGAATAGCTCGATTCGTTAATACTTACGTTTGCTCCCTCTATTATAGGAAGTGCGCCGGAGTGGCTTTCCTGATACTTGGTTACGGCTTCCTGTATCTCGTCTTCCTCGTAGGTGTACGGAGCCCTTCGGCTATAATTGCCGCCGCTTATAAATGCTAGTATAGGTAGGATTACTAAAAGAATTGTCGTCATTATTAAGAAAATCAGTACACTGTAATATTTAAACACCTTTGCTGATTGGAACAGCGGCTTGCCGGCAGGTAGCAGCAATACAAGAGCCGGGATGCAAAGGATTAAAGTGATGCTGCCGCGGGCTACGTATTCCCAGTCCGGGCCGCTTGGGCAGCCGCATACATAGCGCGTAGGGATATCTGCAAATCCGAATGGTATAGTTAATGCATGCGCGAGCAATATGACCACGCAGATAGACCATAGCCATTTGTCCGCCTTGAAAAATAGGGCTACGGGAAAGAAGAGGGCAAGAAGCATCCAAACGAAAGTTAACCAGAACCCAATCTCCCATACTGAAAAGAACATTAGAATCATGAGTATGGCTGCAATTTTGATCTTGAGATTGCTGCTGAGGTCTATTTTCATGATTCATATATCCCGGTTTCGGGAGATACCTGTCGTTACTACGAGATTCTTCGTCCTTCCAGAGAGTCTTAGTATGGAATGGACTCAGAATGACAGCTTACCGCTCTACTTGTCGAACATGCCGAGCTGGGGCGGTTTATCCTTCCGGTTGTAGGGAATCCCCAGGTGCTCGTAGGCGTGGGGGGTAGCCACCCTGCCGCGGGGGGTGCGGTCCAGGAAGCCCAGCTGCAGCAGGTACGGCTCGTAGACGTCCATTATGGTATCGGCCTCCTCGCTTATCGATGCGGCGATGGTATCGAGGCCCACCGGGCCGCCGTTGTACTTCTCGATTATTGTCCGCAGCACGCGGTGATCCAGTTCGTCCAGCCCCAGGTTGTCGATCTCAAGGCGGGCCAGCGCCTCGAGCGCCAGCTTCTTTGTTATCGTGCCGTCGCCCTTGACCTGGGCGTAGTCGCGCACGCGCCGCAACAGGCGATTAGCTACGCGTGGAGTGCCGCGGGAGCGGCTGGCTATCTCTTTTATCCCGCCCTCGTCTGCTTTAACTTTCAATATTTTGGCGGCGCGCTTTATTATTGCCGCTATGGAATTCTCATCGTAAAAATCGAGCCGGTACACGGAGCCGAAGCGGTCGCGCATCGGGGCGCTGAGCATTGCGAAACGTGTCGTCGCGCCTATCAGGGTGAATCGCGGCAGGTTCAGGCGTATGTTGCGCGCGCCCGGTCCCTTGCCTACGATTATGTCAATTGCGTAGTCCTCCATCGCGGGATACAGCTTCTCTTCCACGATGCGATTGAGGCGGTGTATCTCGTCGATGAAAAGTACGTCGCCCTCTTTCAGTCCGGTGAGTATGGCGGCTATGTCGCCGGGGCGCTCCACCGCCGGGCCCGATGTCGTCCGTATGTTTACCCGCATCTCGGCGGCGATGATGTTGGCCAGCGTTGTCTTACCCAGACCGGGAGGGCCGTATAGCAGGATGTGGTCGAGGGCCTCGCTTCTGCCCTGCGCGGCGTCTATGGCTATCTTGAGGTTGTCTTTGACCTTGTCCTGTCCGATGAACTCGGGGAGGCGCTTGGGGCGCAGGGTGTAGTCTATGGGCAGATCCTCTTCCTCGGCTTTGCCCGAGACGACGCGCTCGATGTTGTCCTTGTCCTTCGCAGACATGGACACATTATAATAAGTCGGGTTGTATTTATCAAACGATGGATGGGTGTGGCGATGTTTGTCGCGTCGACAAAAATGTAGGGGCGACCGGCCGGTCGCCCCTACGAGATGGGTCATAGAGGGGAGGTATATATTGTTAATTTACTGATTGTATCTTTTCACACACTTCTGTCAGGTTGTAAGTCGGTGCTGTAAATGTCCCGTCTGCATTCGGTTCCACAAATGCCTGTGCGTATCTTGGCTGTACGGTATCATCCAGTACATCAAACACGCCGTTATCAAGACTTACAATCCAGTAGCAATGCTCATATTGCTTAAGTCCCGGGGCTTCTCCTTCAGTCCTCTCCTTGAGGAATAGAAGAACCTCTTCACCGGCAAGCAACGGCGTCACTTGATCACAAATGGATTGACCTGTATCTAAACCAGCTACAATAATAGTCTCCTCTGTTTTACCTTTCAGTGTCTTTGTTACGTCTATCTCATAATAAACCATTGCCAATCCCTGTATTTGGTTTTCTGACGCGCCGTATTCTTCATCAGTATTTGCGCCATTGTTGATCTCGTGACCTACGACACCTTTTACCGAACCTATAACTACTGTATCTGAAAAAGCTGTAAGTTCTTCCACCGATGAATGCACGTAAAAATCGACGTTTGTAAATGTTATAGCTCTTGGTTCATCGCTAGGGATTGCGAACCAGACTGTCATTACTAGCAGTGACGCAAACATGGCAGCTATTACTGGGTAAATTATTCTTTTCTTTTTCATAGTTCCTCCTTATTCGCTTAGTAAATAGCATCAACACCAGCAATATCATCAGCAGTAGGCATTGTTCCGCAGGTGAATTTGTCCCATCCCTGACGCATCAGAACACAACCTTGGTTATTATTTTCCGCGTGGCCGTATGCGTGACCTAATTCGTGTTCTGCCACAACCATTTTTTGATAGGCAGTTAATGAACCCATTTCATTTGCGTTTGAATTAAAGTAGATACGGACTTCATTACCGTCCCATAAACGATCTCTATTGGTATCAGTGCCCTCAGTTATTGCCCAAAAGCCCGTTCCAAAATCAGCGTTTCTAACTTCAATTTCAGGGTCTAATGACAATGATTTCTCGGAGAAATACCCTGGTGCCGAAGTCGCATCCCATACAGCTTCGGCATTACGGAATGCCAATATATAGAGCAAATCGACTGAATAGAACTTGTATTCGATTGGATTAATAGAGTTGGGATCATAGCGGACTCCACTCAATACATAGGCGCTGGCGGGTGTAGCTATGCTAGTCAGAATAGTCAATGTTAATAACGCAGATACTCCTGCAGCCACTACTGCTCTCAGTGATATCGATTCTTTTATTCTCCTGAACTTCATTATTTCCTCCCATTAATACTAGAGACGTTTTGCGAGATGGAATGTTAGCTTACACATCAATACTATAAGCCTAATTTATGCCTCTTTTAATGCACCTCCTTGTTTAAATCCTCTGGATATTTCACAATACTTACCCTTAAGAGTTTTTATGATAGCACATTTTTCTATTATTGTCAACACATTAATGCCTTATATAAATATCTTATTTAGCTATTAATTTAATATATTAGAGTAGCATTTATTATAAATTTCAGATTTATCTTTAAATGCTGATTAGATTGTTATCCGTATATTTTCTTTGAAAGAGAAACGAGTATATAAAGAAAAATTCTGTCGTCATTTTTCCGTCGCGGTGGTGGGCGGTCATTACGAGCGCCACATTGACACAATGCAGTGAAATACGATAAACTCTGAGGCGGTTGACAGCCGCTTTTTTTAACACCTTGAGGAGGTATTATGCCAAGTAAAGACAAGAAGGAATGGAAGAGCACCACGCTCGATAAGGTCCTTCAGAAGAATCCCGAACGATTAAAGAAATTCGAGTATACTTCAGGGACCGAGATAGAAGCGCTGTACACCCCAGATGACCTCGCCGGATGGAGCTATAACGAAAAAGTAGGCTATCCCGGCGAGTTTCCTTTTACAAGGGGTGTTCAGCCTACAATGTACCGCGGCAGGTTCTGGACCATGAGGCAATATGCCGGATTCGCCGATGCCGAGGAGTCCAACAAGCGCTACCGCTACCTGCTGCAGCAGGGCCAGACGGGCCTGAGCATAGCCTTCGACCTGCCGACACAGATCGGATACGATTCCGACCACGAGCTGGCGCAGGGCGAGATCGGCAAGGTGGGCGTTGCCATAGACAGCCTGGCTGATATGGAGATACTGTTCAAGGAGATACCGCTGGACAAGGTCAGCGTCTCCATGACAATCAACTCCTCTGCCGCAGTGCTACTGGCCATGTACGTGACGCTGGCCAAGAAGCAGGGCGTCGATCCGTCCAAGCTCGATGGCACGATTCAGAACGATGTCTTGAAAGAGTACATAGCGCGCGGCACCTACATCTTCCCGCCGCGTCCGTCCATGCGGCTCATCACAGACATATTCAAATATTGCGGAGAGAGCGTTCCCAAGTGGAACACGATAAGCATCAGCGGCTACCACATCAGGGAGGCCGGTTCGACGGCGGCGCAGGAGTTGGCGTTCACGCTGGCCGACGGCATCGCTTACGTTCAGGCGGCCATCGATGCCGGCATGGATGTTGACAAATTCGCGGGAAGGCTATCGTTCTTCTTCGCGTCCCACAACAACCTGTTCGAAGAGGTGGCCAAGTTCCGCGCCGCGCGCAGGCTCTGGGCCACCATAATGAAGGAGCGCTTCAAGGCCAAGGATATGCGCTCGTGCATGCTGCGCTTCCACACGCAGACGGGCGGCTCCACGCTCACGGCGCAGCAGCCGGATAACAATATCATCAGGACCGCGATGCAGGCGCTGGCCGCGGTGCTCGGCGGCACGCAGTCGCTGCACACCAACTCCCGCGACGAGGCCTACGCCACGCCGAGCGAGGACGCGGTGACCATAGCGCTGCGCACGCAGCAGATACTTGCCTATGAGAACGGCGTCGGGGACACCATCGACCCGCTGGCCGGTTCATACTACGTCGAAAAATTGACCGATACGCTTGAGGCCGAGGCTAAGGAATACATCGAGAAGATAGATAAGATGGGCGGCGCTCTTACAGCCATCGAGCAGGGATTCCAGCAGCGCGAGATCAGCGACAGCGCCTACCGCTATCAGAAATCCGTGGAGAGTGTCGAGAGGGTCATCGTCGGCGTGAACAAATTCCAGTCGAGCTACGCTAAGCTTCCTCTTCTGCGCGTCGATCCCGCGGTGGCCAAGAAGCAGGTTGAACGTTTGCAGAAGGTCAAGAAGGAGAGGGATAACGCGGCGGTGCAGAAGGCGCTAGAAAACCTGAAGAACGTGGCTAAGGGCACAGAGAACACGATGCCGGCCATAATCGAGTGCACGGCCGCTTACGCCTCCATCGGCGAGATATGCGATGTGCTGCGCGGCGTCTTCGGCGAACAGCGCGAGTTCTCCGCGTTCTAGTTGTGATAGGTCGGAAGAAAACAGGAGGAAGAAATGCTTAAGAAGATTGATCATATAGCGATAGCGGTGAAGAGCATCGACGATGTCCTTAAGGTCTGGGGCGACGTGTTCGGCGTAAAGAGCGAACACGAGGAGGAGATACCGGACCAGGGCGTGAAGGCGGCCGCGGTTAACATCGGCGGCGTGCACATCGAGTTCGTTGAGCCGGTGAAGCCGGATACCGGCATCGCCAAGTTCGTGGAGACCAAGGGCGACGGCATACACCACATAGCATTCGAGGTTGAGAATCTCGAACAGGAACTCGCGGCCCTCGAGGCCAATGGCGTGGCGCTCATCGACAAGAAGCCGCGCAAGGGAATGGCCGGCATGATAGCGTTCATACATCCCAAGGCGACCAAGGGCGTGCTCCTGGAGCTGGTGCAGAAGATAAAGTAGAAGGAAAGGTGATCTGTATGGCGAAGACGATAAAAGTATTAGTTGCTAAACCCGGACTCGACGGACATGACCGCGGCGCCAAGTTTGTGGTGCGCGCCCTGCGCGACGCCGGCATGGAGGTCATCTACAGCGGCCTGCGCCAGACGCCGGATATGATAGCGGAGTCCGCCCTTCAGGAGGACGTGGACGTTGTTGGACTGAGCATCCTGTCCGGGGCGCACCTTGAGGTTTTCCCCACTGTGATGGAGAAGCTCAAAGCCAAGGGCCTCAAGGTGGTCGTAGTGGCCGGCGGCATCATCCCGGATGAGGATGTCCCTGCGTTAAAGAAGGTCGGGGTCAATGCTGTGTTCGGCCCTGGAACCCCTTCGAGCGACATAGTGAAATTCCTTAACGGCGCGGTGAATTAGAGTTTAAACGATATATCAACCGCATATTTGGTATGAAGACTGCCGATGGTTTATAATCATCGGCAGTTGTGTTAGAGGGGGAACCATGGTTGAGGGTAATCAACCCCCTATAATCCCCCAATCATGGCCCTTCCATAATAGGTGCTATTTAGAAGGATTCCGGATTGGAAGGGAATATTTAAAAGTTAGGGGACACCCCTATCCTTCCATACATCTTAACATCATGGAAGGACCGGTCCTTCCGCGGAAGGACACCTCTTTGTATAAAATTGAGACAAGGGAGAACCGACGATGTAGGGGCGAAAAATTTTTCGCCCCTACGAAAATCGTTAAATCCTAACAGAGGTCAGCCGTAGGGTGGGTTAAACGGTAGTGTAACCCACCGTTGCATACCCTCTCCCTCCGCAGGGGAGAGGGACCAGGGTGAGGGCGATGATGCATTGCGATAAGCTGAAAATCATAAAGGTTGTTAACGGCGAGAAAGTTTCGCAGTCGGACTTCGTGATCCGCGAGTCCGAGGTCGTTATTAAGATCGACGGCAGGACGCATCGTCATCTGACCTGCCTCGCCGAGCATCTGGAGGAGCTGGCCCTGGGCTACCTGTTCGACGAGGGCATTGCATCGCCGTCCGATATTGATGTTACGGTCGATGGCGCAACTATATCGGTAACGCGCAAATGCAAATCAAGAGTTCGCAAGCCGTCTGTCGCCGATTCTGATTTGAAGGTTATCGACAGTCAGATCTTTGCGTGGGCCGAGGAACTGAATAAAAGCTGTCCTCTGCACATTAAGACCGGCGGCACGCACATCGTCGGCATAGTTCACGGCGATATCATGTTCTTCGTTGAGGATATAAGCAGGCACTGCGCTATCGATAAAGCTATCGGCATCGCGGTAAGGAACGGATATGATATGTCCGATTGCGTTATCGTGACCTCCTGTCGCCAGACGATATCGGCGATGAAAAAAGAGGTCAGGGCTGGATTTCCGATAGTGGTTACAATCGCTGCGCCGACGACGCTGGCTGTTAAAGAGGCCGTCGATTATGGCGTAACGCTGGTCGGTTTCGTGCGGGGCCGCCAGTTCAACATATACTCGCATCCTGATCGTATCGTGACGGGTTCGCGGTGAGAGGAAGGGCGAACACATGGGTTCGCCCCTACGGTGGATTTCGGCCTTCGCCGGAATGACGAATCCCCCCTTCGCAAAGGGGGATTAAGGGGGATTTGCTCTGGTGATGTAGGGTGGGCTGTGCCCACCTTTTTTATCGGCGGGTCGAGACCCGCCCTTTAATCGACGTTGTCTTCGTTGCGTGGTGACGGGTTCTCGCTGAACTTGGCCCGCTGACGCGCCCTGCCCTTCTCCATCTGCGAGAGCCGCACCGTCTCGTCGGTCGGTTCGTATGTGCTGAGGAACGCCTCTTTGAATTCCTTGAATGTTCCGTCGATTATGCTCTGCCTCGCGTCGGACACCAGCTTTAATATGAAATGCAGGTTGTGTATCGTCGCAAGGCTGTAGGCCAGCAGCTCCTTGCAGCGGAAGAGGTGGTGCAGGTAGGCGGCGGAGAAGTTGCGGCAGGTGTAGCAATTGCACTCATAATCGAGGGGGGCGTTCATGTCGCTGTATTTCGCGTTGCGGATGATCTTGCGCCCGTATTTTGTGAAGAAGCCGCCATTCCTGGCGATGCGTGTCGGCAGTGCGCAGTCGAATAGGTCGATGCCGTGCGCGATCCCGTTCAGCAGGTCCTCCGGCGAGCCTACGCCCATGAGGTAGCGCACCTTGTCGTCTGGCAGCAGCGCCACGGTTGCCTCTAACATCGCATCGGTGATTTCCTTGGGCTCTCCCAGGCTCAGCCCGCCGAGGGCGTAGCCGTCGAAATCCAACGCCGTGATTGCCTCCGCCGACTGTCGGCGCAGATCGGCAAATCCGCCTCCCTGGACGATGCCATACATGGCCTGATCCGCTCTATTTTTAGCCCGCAGACACCGTTCCGCCCACAGGCTGGTGCGAATTACCGCCTCCTCCACTTCGCCGCGTTTTTCCGTGTACGGTGGGCACTCATCGAAGGCCATGATGATATCGGCTCCTATTGATTCCTGATACTGCGTCGCCAGCTCGGGGGAGATGAAGTGCTCGCTTCCATCGAGGTGAGAGCGGAAGGTGACTCCGTCGTCGTTCACCTTCCGCAGGTGCGAGAGGCTGAACACCTGATAGCCGCCGCTGTCGGTGAGGATCGGCCCCGGCCAGTTCATGAAGCGGTGCAGGCCGCCAAACTTTTCGATAACGCCGACACCCGGGCGCAGATATAGGTGATACATGTTCGACAGCAGTATCTTGGCGCCGAGCTCGGCGACCGTCTCCGGGTTGAGGGCTTTGACCGATGCCTGTGTGGCCACCGGCGCGAAGGCCGGGGTCGGCACATCGCCGTGCGCCGTCGATAGCATTCCGGCGCGCGCGGACGTGTCGCTGCAGCGGTTGGTTACTTTAAAGCTCACCCCAGCTCTTTCAGCAGGTGATTGGCGATGATTACCCGTTGTATCTCGGATACGCCTTCGTATATCTCGGTCAGCTTCGCGTCGCGGTACAGGCGCTCGATGGGCATGTCGGTCATGTAGCCGTAGGCTCCGTGCACCTGCATGGCCATCCGTGTAACATCGACCACGGCCTGCGAGCAGAACAGCTTCGATGTCGCCGACTCCTTAAGGATGCTCTTGCCCTCGTCGCGGATTGAGGCTGTTCTGTACGTCATCAGTCGTGACGCCTCGATACGCGAATACATCTCGGCAAGCAGTCCCTTTATCGATGCGAGGTTGGAAATCGGCTTATCATAGGCGGTGCGCTCTCCGGCGTATGATACGGAGAGATCGAATGCCTCCTGCGCCACGCCTACGGCCTCCGCGGATATGGCCAGCTTGCCCACGCTAACGGATTCCAGGAGGATGTTGTAGCCGTTGGATTTCTCTCCGACGATGTTCTTGTAGGGGACTCGCACGTCATCCAGGTAAATAACACTGGGGCAGAACCCGCGGGCGCCCATGGTGGGACAGGCGTGCCGTATCTGGTAGCCGGGCGAAGAAGTATCGACGAGGAAAGCGGTCAGCTTGTTAGTCTCGTCCATAGCAAAAACCAGACACATCTTGGATGCGGGCGATAAAGTAATAAAGTGCTTCTGGCCGGTTAATATATAGTCATCCCCGTCCGGCACGGCTCTTGTCTCTATGGATGAAGGGTCCGAGCCCGTGGCAGCCTCGGTGAAGGCGAATGATGATATCATGGCGCCGCTGGCCAGCGAGACCAGGTGCGTCTGTCTCTGTCCCTCGATTCCGTGGCGGAACAGCGCCTCGCCGGTGAGGCTCATGACTCCCATGATGGCTCCTGTGACCATCGAGGCGCGCGAAAGTTGTTCGATAACCAGCGCGAAGCCGGTGTATCCGGCACCGCTCCCTCCGTAATCGGTGGGATAGGGCAGGCCGAAATATCCCGTCTGCGCCATCTTGGCGACGATGTCGAATGGGAACTCGCACTTGATGTCTATCTCGGCCGCGTAAGGCCTGATCTCGCGGTCGGCGAAATCCTTGGCAGACCTTTGCAGCATCTTTTCGTGTTCGCGAAGATTGAAGTCCATAGTGTCCTCCTAAAGCAGCCATACATCCAGGGCCATGGCCAGGAAAAGTATCCCCAGGTACGGAAACGCTGTCAGTTTATATACCTTCCACGACTCGCTGGAGAGCTTATTATAAATCAGCCGTGACGTCGAGAGAATCGTAAGGATTCCCATGATACACGCCGTGATTAGATAAATCAAATCGAAATCGCCTTCATAATAGAGCGCGATCGAGGCGGCGAAGAGCAGCACGGCGAGTACCGGAAGCGTTTTAATGGAGTCTTTGACCTCCATCGACATCGGAAAATACGTGATGCCGGCCTGTCTGTAGTCGTCGCGGTGCGATATCATCAGGCTCCAAACGTGAAGCGGTATCCAGATCACTATCAGCAGGCAGAGGAAGAGCAGGGTCAGGTCGACGCTCTTGCTGATCGCTACATATCCGATAAACACTGGAGCACAGCCGGCCAGTGCGCCCTGCGGGAATACGCAGGTCACCCTCTTTCGAAACGTTGTGGCCACGATTACGCCTACCGCGGCGAAGGTGAAGCACAGCCAGTGCAGGAACCACGCGATTATAAGGCCTGCGAGCACCAGGCTGATGGCCCAGGGCAGCATCTTCCACGGGGGGGTTATCTGTTTTGACGGCAGGGGGCGATGCCTGACCCGTGTCAGCCTGGCGTCAAGGTTGCGGTCGACATAGTTGGTCAGGCCGTTGGTGCCGCCGTTGCCCAGCAGCAGCGCCAGCGTTGCCAGCAGGAGCGTCTGCACATCCGGTTGTCCCTGTCCCGCCACTACGCCGGCGCACACTCCGATGAAGGTCAAAAGCACGGTTTCGCGCGGCTTGAGCACACGTATGTAAGGGAATATCCCTTTGCTCCATCTTGAATCGGACGGGCTTTTTCTATCGTCTATATTGCAGCTAACCATCAGTCGGACTAAACCTCTTGTACGGGATTCAACTTCCACATACTACCTGATAATATCGTCAAGGCGCAAGATACCCGGAAGATTGAGCGGTCGCTTACAGGTTAAACAAAACCGACCTACTGCTTTGTTTATGAATATTTGGTCGAATATGTTCAAACAGGTGGCGTCCCTTCTTTGTAATCACCCGGTCGATATGGTAAAATTACAGCGTTTGTGCATGTGCTCGTATCTGCGAGCGAATAAGATTAGGTTAATAGACTATTTTTCAGTAATCGCCGGCGAGGACCGGCGTTGTGATGCAGGAAGGTAGTTAATGGAAGTCGAAATTTATTTTAAATTTGTATTAGCCTTTGTTCTAATATTAATCGCCGCCAAGATAGGCGGGTTTTTCACGGAGCGATATCTCAAGCAGCCGGCAGTTATCGGCGAGTTGCTGGCCGGCGTTATAATCTCGCCGTTCGCACTTGGAGGTCTCATTTTCGGGTCGGATCCGATAGTCCTCAATTTCGCTCATATACCTTTCGAACATCTTACCTCTTGGGGCCTCTCCGGCGAGGGCGAGTTCAGCGTAATGGAGGTGATATCTGAGATAGCTGTCATAGTGCTGCTCTTTGTCGCCGGTGTGGAGACCGATGTTCGTTCGTTTGTCCGTCAGGCCAAGCTGGGCACCCTGGTAGCTATCGGCGGAGTGCTGTTGCCTTTCGTTTTCGGCTACCTCATGACCATGGTGTTCTTCCCCGATGCTCCTAACTCTGCCAAGTTGTTCATGGGCGCGGTCCTGGTGGCCACCAGCATCGGTATAACCGTGCGCATACTGATGGATATGGGTAAGCTGCATACCCGGGCCGGCACTACGATACTGGTCGCGGCAGTCATCGACGATATCATCGGCATAGTCATATTATCCGTTGTCGCCTCCATCGCGCAGTCGGGGACGGTTAATGCCGGGAAAATCGCTTATGTCACCATAGCCGGGTTTGCCGTCTGGCTAGCGTTGCTGTTTGTGGGCGTAAAGTTCCACAAGCAGATTTCCAGGTTTATACTCAGACCGTTCAAGAGTGCCGAGGCCATTCCTATAGTGGCATTGCTTGTCGGATTCCTTATTTCTTATCTGGTCACGCTTATCGATCTTCATCCGGTGGTAGGGGCCTACGTCGCAGGTTTGATGTTCTCCGCATGCGCCGAGAAGGAAGAGATCATAGAGAAGACCAGGCCGATAATGCTGTTCCTGGCGCCGTTCTTCTTCTGCTATCTGGGCATGCAGGTGGACGTGCCGGCCATGGGGCCGGTGGCGGCCTTTGCTGCCGTGATGGTGTTGCTGGCTGTCATAGGCAAGATAATTGGCTGCTACATACCGTCCAAGTTCGTCGGCAGATTCTCCAATACCGAGGCGATGATAGTAAGCGTTGGGATGGTGCCCCGCGGCGAGGTTGGGCTGATAGTGGCCGGGGTGGGGATGCTCATACCCGGGGCGCTGGGGGATGAGGAGATGGCGCGCGAGCTGTTCGGGGCGGCGGTGGCGGTGAGCCTGTTCACCACGCTGCTCACACCCTCGATGATTAAACCGTTCTTTGGCAGGTTGGCCAGGCAAGAGGCCAAACAGAAGGCCGCGCAGGAAGCGGGCGGCTGAAGCAGTCCGCCGAGCAAGAAATAGTCGCAGGTTTTCTTTACCGTATGAGGATGGTGAGGGCCGCGGTGCGCCGGCAATGATTATCCCAGCGGATGCCGTGAATCCGTTTCCGTAGCTGCCTGTATCTGCGCCCTTATGATGTCATGCCTTCGCAGTACCCCTATCAGGAGAAGTGATTTATCCCTCGATACGACCGGTATACGGCCGATATCCGGGACCCCCTTTGCCCCCAGTTTTGATAAGAGCTCGTGCACCGATTCGTCCTGATAGGCGGTGATGGGATTACGAGTAGCGATATCGCTGACTTTGAGGCCTTCGGCTCCTTTTTTAATTCCGGCTTCTATGTCCGACATGGTGACTACTCCGAAAAGATGCCCATCGTCATCCACTACGGGGAAACCATGGTGTCCTGTCGTCTCTATCTTGCCTGCCAGATCCGTGATCGGCATATAGGGCGGCACTGTGGGGAAGTCGCGTGTCATTATATCGCCGACTGTGAGCGTCTTCATCAGGTTCGGCTCTTGGATTTTGCGCAGATTAATGCCCTGCTTAAGCAATCTGGTGGTGTACATCGTCTCGCTGCTCAGTTTATTGAAGACTATGGTGCTGAAGGCAACGGCGGCGATGATTGGCAGGATGACGGCATAATCCCTTGTAATTTCAAAAACGATGAATATCGCGGTCAGCGGCCCTCCTATCGCGGCTCCGAAGAACGCGCCCATCCCTACCAGGGAATATGCTCCCACCGGCGCGGTGATGCCGGGCACAAGCTCCTGTGATATCAGGCCAAAGGCTCCGCCCAGCATGGCTCCCATGAACAGTGAGGGGGCGAATATGCCTCCGCTGCCTCCGGAGCCGAGGGTTATCGACGTGGCGATTACTTTAAGCACGAACAGCGTAAGCAGCAAGCCGATGGTCATTTGTCCCATCAAAGCGCTGTCGACGCCTCCCATGGTAAGCAGTTCGCCTCCGGGGCCGTAGTGCGTCCCGTAGCCCACGCCGAATATCTCCGGGTAGAAGTAGCCGATGACTCCTATGATAAGTCCTCCGGCGGCCGGTTTCAGGTAGGAAGGGAACCTGATGTTTGATATGAATCCGTCGCACTTATAGAAGAATTTTAAAAAGGCGAACGCGGCTGAGCCGGCTATTACTCCGAGGAGCATATAAGAGATGATTTCCCAGGGGCTCTGCATTGTATATGCAACGAAGGCGAACGGGGCGGGGTGCTCTTCTGTAAAAATAAATATGTTGGCGATGAGACATGCCGCAACGGAACTGATAATGATGAAGAGGGCGTTTCGCATCCTGGCTTTTCTTTGCAACACTTCGTAAGCGAAGAACGCGCCTGCTATGGGTGCGTTGAACGTGGCCGATATGCCGCCCGCGGCGCCGCAGAGCAGAAGCGTCTTTACCCATTCGTCGGAAAGCTTGAAACGCTGGCCTATCGTCGAACCTATAGAAGCGCCGATTTGAACTATCGGGCCTTCACGTCCCACCGAGCCGCCGCTGCCGATGCAGATGGATGAGGCTACTATCTTTGCTATGGCTATACGCTGTCGAATCCGGCCTTTGCCCACGGCTATAGCCTTCATGACCTCGGGCGGGCCTTCTCCCTTAGCCTCGCGGGCAAGCAGATATATGAGGGGGCCTATTATTAGTCCGCCCGCCACCGGCAATATGATGACGTAGTAATCGCCCATAAAGCCGAACGCGGACGCGCCTCCCTTGAAGAAGAACCAGCTGCAGTATTCGATGAGTTTCCAGAAGACCCACGCGCCGAATCCGGCGCCGATACCTACTACGATACTGAGGATAATGCCGACGGAGGTTTCCGAGGACTGAATGCGATTGATAATGGGTTCGAATAAGTCTTTGAGCTTCCGTTTCAACTTACGATAAGCTCCTTGATGACTTTGACGATGTCTCTATCTGGGACATCATCACGGAAAGTGGTTTTGCCGATGCCTTCGAGCAGCACCCACTGGATTTTCTTTTCTTTGACCTTCTTATCGAGGGCCATTGCTTTGAGGACCGGGGCGAGCTTCACATCGGAGCAGACGACGGGCAGGCCGAAACGTTCGAGTATCTTTTTCTGGCGCAGGACGACGTCGCGTTTTATCATACCGAGCCGCTGGCTGAGCATGGCCGCCCCCGTCATTCCAACGGATACCGCCTCCCCGTGCAGCAGCCTTCCGTAGCCGGTGGCCGCCTCCAGCCCGTGCCCGATGGTGTGGCCGTAGTTCAACACCATGCGTTTGCGCTGTTCCTTCTCGTCCTCGCCGACCACGGTGGATTTGATGTAGGCGCTGCGTCTTACGACCTCCGCGATAACGGCTGGCTTGAGCTTCGACAGGTCGTCGGCGTTGCTTTCAAGCAGGTCGAGAAAATCTGCGTCGAGGATCATCGCATGTTTAATAACCTCGGCCCAGCCGGAGACGAGTTCGCGTTTGGGCAGCGTCTTAAGCGTGCTGACGTCGGCCAGCACGAGGCGCGGCTGATAGAAGGCGCCGATTAGGTTCTTGGCTTTGGGGTGGTTCACCGCTACTTTGCCGCCTATGGACGAATCGGTCATGGCCATGAGAGAAGTCGGCACGTGCACCAGCGGCAGGCCGCGTAGAAATGTTGCCGCGGTGAATCCGGCCAGGTCGCCGACCATTCCGCCTCCCAGCGCCACGACGGCGTGTCCGCGCTCGGCATGCTGCTTGACCATCCAGTCGTATATCTTGATCGCGGTGTCGATGGTCTTCGTCGATTCCCCTGCCGGCACTATGTATGTCGCCGTCTTGAAACCCTCGGCTTTCAACGATTCGATCGCTTTTTCACCGTGATGCGGGAAAACATTATCGTCGCTGATGATAAGTGCGGAACCGCTCAGCCCACACTGGCGCATACGCCGACCCAGGCCCTCCAGTAATCCCCATCCGACGAAAACCGGATAATTGTCGGCAGGTGTGGTTACGATGAACGGTGTTGTCTGTCTGGCGGTGTCTTTCCGCTGAGACTTGACCTTCTCGAATTCCATTATCACGGCTTCGACGGTCTCATCGACCGTCATGTTATCGGTGAAAACAGCCCGGTCGGCTACGGCATAGTATGCCTGACGCGATGTTTTGAGTTGTATGACGCGCGCCATAGGGTCGGCGGCCTTCAGCAGCGGACGGGGCACCGTATCCTCCATCTGTTTCGATTCCAGAAGGCGTTTGTAGATGGTCTTAGGATGGGCCTCCAGGCAGATTACGACGCCTGATCGCAGGAAGAGTTCGCGGTTGCGCGGGTCGACGATGGCGCCGCCGCCGGTGACTATGACCTTATTCTTGCGTCCGCAAACGTCTTGCAGCATCTCGCGCTCCAGCGCTCTGAAATGCGACTCGCCTTTCTCGGCGAATATGTCAGGGATGGGTTTGCCAACGGCAGCCGCTATCGCATGGTCGCTGTCTATGTACTGCCACCCGAGTTTCTCAGCTGTCCTTTTCCCTACTACCGATTTGCCGGTAAAGGAGAAGCCGATGATGATTATGTTGTCTTTACGCATAAGACTGCCTTTAACATTCAACTCGGGGTTTATCAACCCCCTGTTATCCCCCAGTCTTGGGGGATAATAAAAAAATCTGGGGGACACCCCCAGTTCCCCCGGCAGGATTTATCCTGCACCTATTTTTATGGATTACCTATATTGTCTTAATGTAATTCCTATAATTGCGAATCGTTTCCTTGAGATGGTCGCCGCCGAACTTCTCCAGCATGGCGTCGGCCAGCACTATGGCCAGCATGGCCTCCCCTATCACGCCCGCTGCCGGCACCACGCACACGTCGCTGCGCTCGATGTGGGCGTCGACGCGCTTGCCTGTCTTAAGGTCGACTGAGGGAAGCGGCTTGCTCAGTGTCGGTATCGGCTTGACTAAGGCTTTGACTAATATCGCTTCGCCGTTGCTGATGCCGCCCTCGATGCCTCCGGCGTGATTGGTGGCTCGGCTCCACTCAAGTTTAGACTTGTCGTATTTTATCGTGTCGTGCGTCAGCGAGCCTATCAACCCTGCGACGGATGAGGATCCGCCTATCTCGACGCTCTTAACGGCGGGTATGCTCATTATCGCCTGCGCTATCCTGCCGTCGAGGCGGCGGTCCCACTGCACGTGGCTGCCCAGTCCGATGGGCACGCCGGCGGCTACCACCTGAAATACGCCGCCAACGCTGTCGCCGCCGTCTTTCGCCGCGTCTATGGCGGCGATCATCGTCTTTTCCGCCTTCGCTGCGGTGCAGCGCACAGGCGACTTCTCGACCTTGCCCCAGTCAATTTTATTGATATCAATGTCTGCGACTCGCGAGTCGCCTATGGCCAACGTATGACTCTTCAGCTCGACTCCGAACTCCTCAAGAAATCGCCTAGCTACAGCGCCCACCGCTACGCGCGCCGCCGTCTCGCGGGCGCTGGCACGTTCCAGGATGGGGCGCACATCGTCGAGACCGTACTTCTTCGTGCCAGCCAGGTCGGCGTGTCCGGGGCGCAGCCGCGTTACCGGCTCGATCTTCTTTGATACCGATGCGACCGACATGGTTTCCGCCCAGTTCTCCCAGTCGCGGTTGCGTATCAGCAGAGAGATGGGGCTTCCCATTGTCAGGCCGTAGCGCACGCCGGAAAGTATCTCGGCGCGGTCCTTCTCTATCTTCATACGTCCGCCGCGGCCGTATCCGCCCTGCCTGCGCGCAAGGTCGCGGGCGATGTAGCCTTCATCGAGAGGCAGCCCGGCGACCATGCCGTCGATTATAGCCGTCAGCGCTTTGCCGTGAGATTCGCCCGCGGTTAAATAACGTAACATAGCTATTCCTTCCACGATCAACTCGGCTTGGCCCAGCCTTGACCACCGCACGCTTCGCAGACTGCGGTCTTGCTCATGGCGAAACCTGAAACGATTTTTCCGGTGCCGTCGCAGTGAGAGCAAACGGCGTAGTTAGAGGGAACTTCTATCGTGCCTTTCATATGACAGATCGGGCATGATACGGAAGTCATGCCAAACTCCGATTTTTTTACCTTTCCCGTGCCCTTGCAGTATCCACAGCGCCTGCTTGTCAAATCCGTGTTCATAAGTCCCCCTCACTTCATAGAGCTTTTTCCGCCGCTTTAAACATTATGTTAACAGGAGCCTCCCTACCCGTCCAGAGCTCAAAGGCTATAGCCCCCTGATATACCAGCATCGTCAATCCGTTGAGCGTTTTCGCCTCTGCTTTTTTTGCGTCCGATAGAAATTTTGTTACTAGAGGATTATACACCACATCGTAAACAAATGCTCCTGCGGGGATTAAAGCGGCCTCCAGCGGGGATTCGTTCTCGGTTGCTCCGTGCTTCATCCCTATCGGCGTGCAGTTCACTATCAGGTTACATTCCGATAAAGCGTCCTTGAAATGCGTGTCGTTTGATGGAACGATGTCGATGTCGGGGATGGGCCACAGCTTGTAAGTCAGCGAATCGATCCATGTGATATCCTTGGCGTCGTAGCAGCTTCGCGGCGGCTTACCCTGCGTTCGCGCTAGGCTGCGCTCCAGGTCGGTCTTTAGCCCTTGGGCTTTTTCCATGTCGACGTCGGTTATCGTAAGCGACTTTATCCCGGCCTTGGACAGCGCGAACGTCACAGCCCGCGCCACCCCGCCGGCGCCGAGTATCACCGCCCGCTTCTCAGCCGGATCGAAGCCGCCGTCCTTGTTCAATGCTTTGAGAAAGCCGCCGGCGTCGGTGTTGAAGCCGAGCAGCCGCCCGTCCCTGTTGACTATGGTATTAATTGCGCCTACCTCTGAGGCCAGGGCCTCGGTCTCGTCGACGAGCTGAAGCATAGCGCCCTTGTGCGGCACCGTGATATTCGCGCCCAGATACTCCGGTTGCCGCAGCCGCTCGACGAACGAGGCCAGCTTATCCGGCGCCGTCTCCCACAGTTCGTATCTGATGTCGAGCTTGTAGTGGTCGAGCGCAGCCTGCTGCATCTGCGGGGACACGGAATGCCCTACGGGATAACCTATTAATCCGACCAGTTTCGTCATTTGATGTATTATCAACCCCCTGGCCCCCAATATTGCGGTCATCGTGTAGGGGCAATTCATGAATTGCCCCTACGGGACGTTCCTATTCGTCATTCCGTCGAATGCCGGAATCCACCGTCATAATATATTGTGGTGGGTTTCGCTGCGCTCTACCCACCCTACCTCTACATCATTTCGCTCCGTCGATGTAAGCCTGCAAGATGACGGCGGCGGCCATGGCGTCGATATTGGCCTTGCGTTTCTTGCGCTTGACGCCGCTTTCCCGCATCAATCGATCCGCTATCACGGTGGTCAGGCGTTCGTCGCACATCTCAATCGGAATGTCTATGTGGTTCGAGAGCGACTTGGCGAAATCGAGAACCAGATTAGCCTGGGCGCCGACGGTGCCGTCCATGGAGCGCGGCAACCCGATAACGATAAGCTCGGTCTCATAGTCACGTGCCAGCGCCGCAATCCGCTCCAAATCGTCCGCTTCCTCCGTCCTCCCGATAACGGCGACGGGGATAGCCACGCTGCCGACCGCCATGGCGACGCCGATGTGTTTATCGCCGACATCAAGCCCGATGATGGCCATGTTCGGTCACCAATTCCCTTACCATTTTCAGGGCTTCGTCTATCTTTGCCGCGTCCTTGCATCCGCCCTGCCCCGTCTCCGCCCTGCCGCCGCCGCGGCCGCCGGCCGCCTGCGTGATATGTTTAATGATATGTCCGGCGCTTTGACCTTTGGCGACCAGATCCGGTGTCGCCATGGCGATGAAATTAGCCTGGCTGTCGAACTCCGCCGCCAGCACCAGCAGAACGCTGCCAGCCTGCTCCTTTATGTGGTCGCCCATTCTGCGCAGTGCGTCCATGTCCGTCGCGTCGACCCTGGCTGCCAGCACGCGCACACCGTTTATATCGACTATCTTGTCGATGAGCGATGCGGCGTCTCCCTTGAGCGATTGCTGCTCCGTGCTCGCCGCTTTCTTGCGCATGGCCTCGATCTCTTTCTGTAGTGAGGATATCCGATTTAAGATGTCGGCGGGCTTGGTCTTGAGCGCCGCCGCGATCTCGTCGATCATCTCCTGTTTGCTTTCAATGTATCGCTCGGCGCCCCTTCCGGTGACGGCCTCTATGCGCCGTATGCCCGCGCCGATGCTGCTCTCGCCGGTGATGCACATGAAAGCAATCTCTCCCGTGGCAGAGACGTGGCAGCCTCCGCACAGCTCTGTGGATATAGACGGCTTGCCGACCTGCATCACGCGCACCTCGTCGGCGTACTTCTCGTCAAAGAAGGCCAGCGCGCCGATGTCAACGGCTTCCTTGTAGTGCATATTTGTCGCCGTCACTTTATAGTCGCGGCGTATGAAATCGTTCACGATGCGCTGTACTTTAATCAACTCATTTCTAGTAAGCGCCTTCTGGTGGGTGAAGTCGAAGCGGAAATAATCGGGCGCCACCAGCGAGCCGGACTGCCGTATGTGCTCGCCCAGCACCTGCCTCAGCGCCGCCTGGAGCAGGTGGGTTGCCGTGTGGTTGCGCGCGATGTCGCGGCGGCGCTGCTCGTCTACGCTGGCCTCAGCGGTGTCCTCGGTGGTGATATAACCCTCTTTCACCTTGCCGTGGTGCACGGTCAACTCGTGTCCTATGTGATATGTATCCTCCACTATGAAACGCCCGTGCGGGCCGATGATTTCGCCGATATCGCCCACCTGTCCGCCCATCTCGCCGTAGAACGGCGTCTCGTGCAGCACTATCTCGCCCTCGTCGCCCTGCGACAACTTCGCCGTCTTCGCGCCTTTAGCGGTCATTATTAAAATATCGCTGCGGTGTTTGAGCCTGGAGCAGTCGTCGCCGACGAATCTTACCTCCGGCAGGTTCTCCTTTGTATATACCCTGGCCGCGGCTTTGTCGTCCACCTTGAACTTGTGCGCGGAGCGGGCCTTCTCGCGCTGCTTGTCCATCTCGCGTTCGAAGCCTTCCATGTCTACTTTCAGGCCGTGCTCGTCTGCGACTTCCTTTGTAACATCGAGAGGGAAGCCGTAGGTATCGTATAGCTTGAAAAGTTGAGAGCCAGTAATTCTAGAAGCATTTAAAGTTTTCGACATTATATCAGAAGCTGCCGCGAATTCTTTTAGCAAAGGTTGCATAGCTTGTTCTAGTGCTTCGGAAGACTTGCGAATTTCTTCGGATAAAGGTTGCATAGCTTGTTCTAGTGCTTCGGAAGACTTGCGAACTTCTTCGGATAAAGGTTGCATAGCTTGTTCTAGTGCTTCGGAAGACTTGCGAACTTCTTCGGATAAAGGTTGCATAGCTTGCCCTAGTACTTCTAATGATTTGAGAGTTTCTTCTGGGATCTTTAATGATTGCAAAGCTTTTTCGAACTCGTCAGTTCGTGATTTAATGGTCTCAAATACTTTAAAAGTTTCTTCTGGGATTTTGAGTGATTGTATACCCTTCACAAGGCCATTTGTAGTCGACTGCATTGTCTTTATGGCCTGTTTAAATTCGGTGTCTTCTAACATTCTTGTGAATGTGTTCTGTATAGTTGAGTCCAGCAGGTTCAGGCCGACGTTGAGCGTCTCGCGGAATCTCGATTCCTCGGCCTCGATGGTGGCTAGGATATGCTTCTGCTCGCGCTTGAGTTCAGGGTATGCGGCACCCATATGTTTGATGACCTCTGTAGCCAGGTTGCAGAGGAAAAGCTCCTCCAATCCCAGGTTCCTGCCGAAGAGCGCGGCGCGGCGCAACACCCGGCGCAACACGTAGCCGCGACCCTCGTTCGAGGGTATCACACCGTCGGCGATGAGGAATGTTATCGCGCGCGAGTGGTCGGCGAGTATGCGTATGGCACGGTCGTTCTCCTCGTTCTCGCCGTAGCGCTTGCCTGCCAGTTTGCTGATATGTTCGATCATGGGCTGGAATGCGTCGGTCTTATATACCGTCGTCACGCCCTGCATCACCGCGGCGGTGCGCTCCAGCCCCATGCCCGTATCGATGTTGGGTTTGGGCAGCGGCACGCGGCTGCCGTCCTTGAGCTGGTCGTATTGCGTGAAGACCAGGTTCCATATCTCAACGAAGCGGCCGCACTCGCAGTTGGGGCCGCAGTCGGATTTGCCGCATCCGATGCCCTCGCCGAAGTCGTAGTGCAGCTCGCTGCAGGGGCCGCAGGGGCCGCTGTCGCCTGCGGGTCCCCAGAAGTTCTCCTTATCCCCGAATCGCTTTATCTTCTCCTTGGGGAATCCGATGTCCTGCCAGTACTGGAACGCCTCTTCGTCGTCTTTGTATATAGTGACCCACAGTCTCTCCGGCGGCATCTTGAGCCGCTCCGTGACGAACTCCCACGACCAGGCGATAGCTTCCTTCTTGAAGTAGTCGCCGACGCTGAAGTTGCCCAGCATCTCGAAGAAAGTGAGGTGCCGCGTATCACCCACATCATCGATGTCCGTCACGCGGAAGCACTTCTGACACGATGTCATTCGCGGATTGGGGGGTATCGCCTCTCCGGTGAAGTATCGTTTGAACTGCACCATCCCCGCTGATGTCAGCAGCAGGGTCGGGTCCGACTTCGGAACCAGAGACGAGCTTGCTACGCGCAGATGTTCCTTCTCTTCAAAAAAAGTAAGATACGCCTCTCGAATTTCGTTGATGTTCACTCTTGCCACCTTCGACGTGATTTTAGTGTAAGCGTGTACGCCATGTCAATGAGATACGCTTGTTTTGTGCTTGACAAATATTATTGACAAGGATTAATGTATGTGATATATATGACCAGTCTGCACAATATGCCCCCAGGCGGGGTATTATTATTGTCGGATTTATAGCAGGGATGAACGAATCAGGGTGCGGAGTTGTGGGGTATGTTGCTGAATTTGGAGAACTATAGCTAGAACAAGCTGTTAGGTTACGGTCCCAGTTCCGGTATCGGTGCTGGGACATTTGTATTATAGGAAATATATCGTAATAGCTGGGATTTGAATAAGGAGACGAAGATGGCAAAGAAAACAGAAGGCGATCCCGAGGAAGAGAAGAAATCGGAGCAGTCCGAAGCTGAGAAAGAAGTCGCTCGCAAAGGTACTTTTAAGATAGCTACAAAAACGCTTCCAGCCATCTTGGATGAGATCGATGAGAATATCTGGGATATAGCTAACGCTCTTCGCAGGTCCGAACAGGCTGCTAAGGAGGCGGGAAAGGCGGCTGAATCCGCGATTAAGGCCGCCGCTGAGGCGGGGGCGCAGGCGGTAGAGGCAAAGACGACTGGACAGGATATTCAGGCAGCGGCTAAGAAGGCCGAGGAAGCGGCAAAGGAAGCCGTAGAGAAGGCTAAGGAAGCGGATATCTCTTCAGTAGAGGCTAAGAAGATAGCAGAAGCTGCATTAAAGGCGACGCAGGAGGAAGCGGAGCGGGCCGCGCAGGCCGGCGCTGAGGCCAAACAGGCTGCGGAGGAAGTCGCCCGTAAGCAGGAGGAAGTTGAAGCCAAGGCTGTAGAGGTGGCAAGCGTGGCCAGCACCGCGGCGGATCAGATAGCGGCCCAGTCTGAGGATGAGGGGCTTAAAGCTCAAGAGAGGGCCTATGCTTCCACCGAGGCTTTAGAGGCAGCCATGAAAGCCGCGAGCGAGGCGATAAAGAAGGCCAAAGATGCGGCCAAGGCCGCTGAAACGGCTGCCGCTGAGGTGTCTGCGAAGCCCACCATAGATAATATCGAGTTAGCCGGCAGGGCCGGCGCCCAGGCCAAGAGGGAATCGGCTTTGACGCTGGCCGCCGCTGAGGAAGTAGCGCGGAAGGCGGATTTCGCTCAGTTAGCCGGGGATGAGGCGCTTAAGGCTGCCTCCACTTTGACCGGTGTTCTGGGAGAAAAGGTTGCCGAGGCCGGTACTCAGGCCAGGAACGCGGCGGCCTCCGGGCTGAAGTTATTTGATAAAGCACGCGGCGCTTCCGATGCCGCGAATATCGCCGGCGACAGCGCTATTGAGGCTGCTAATCGCGCTATAGCGGATGCGTTGAGGAGGGCGGTGGAGATCGCCGAAAGGGCGGCAGGCAGGGCTGAGGATATAGCGGACGAGGTAGCCCGCAGGGCGGAACAGATAGCGGCCGATGCCGCCCGCAGGCAGCAAGAGATCGAGGCCAAAGCCGCCGAGGTGGCTGAGTTAGCGGACAGGATAGCCTCGGAGACGGCGGCCAGGGCCGAGGAGGAAGGGCTCAGGGCTCAGGAGAGGGCTTATATCGCCAGTGATGCCGTGGATGCCTCGATCAAATCTGCGAATGAGGCCATCAAGCAGGCGAAGGAAGCGGCAAAGGCGGCTGACGCGTCTGTTGATGTTGTTACAAAGGCTCCCAATTTAAATAATATCGAAAAAGCGCAGGAGGCCGGCGCGGCTGCGAAGAAAGCGTCTGCGGAGGCGTTGTTCGCCGCGGAGGAGCTGGACAGGAAATGCGATTTCGCCGAGTTGGCCGGAGATGAAGCTCTCAGGGCCGCCTCCGCTTTGTCGGGAACGCTGGCCGAGAAGGTTATCGATTCCGGCAGGCAGGCCAAGGAAGCGGCCGCCTCTGGAATAAAGACGGCGGAGAAGGCCCGGGCGGCCTCCGATCTTGCCAGCGCGGCCGGAGACAGAGCTGTAATCGCCGCCGTTCGCGCTATGCATGTCTACCTGGAAGCACTTGCCAAACTTGCGGCTGATATCCAGACAAAGACGGATGAGTCGGTTAAGGCTATCGAAGGCGCTGTTGCCGGGGCGCTGGCGGCTGCAGAGGCGATGACTCTGAAATCCGAGGAGGTCGCTGCTGAGGTCAAACGGAAGTCCGACGAGACTATCGCCGATGCGCTGAAGAAAGCGGAGGCGATGGCGCTGAGGTCCGAGAAGGTCGCTGCTGATGTTGAGCGGAAGTCGGAACAGGCTATCGCCGATGCGCTGAAGAAGGTTGAGGCCATGCTGCAGAAGGCCGAGAAGACCGCGGTTGATGTAGAGCGTAAGTCTGAGGCGGCTACTGCCGAGGCGGTGAAGAAGACCGATGCTATGATAGGAAGGACGGAGCAGGTCGCTGCGGAAGCCAGGTCCAAGGCTGAAGCAGCGGTGAAAGCCACCGAGGACGCATTCTCCGATGTCATGAAGAAAACGCAGGGGATGGTTGATAAAGCGGTTGATGATGCGCACGCGCGTTCTATAGAGGCCGCCAAGATGGTGCTTAAGAGCTTCCTCACTTCATGGCAGTTCGTTGCCATTGTGCTGGCAATCATTGTCATAGCCGTATCGATAGCATCAGCTTTGGCCTATATGGCCTAAGTAGTCAACACTAACGTTGAGTTGAAGTCGTATGTCAAGATTACCGGAAGTTGTAGATAGCAAGTATGAAGAGACTCGCGCTCTGGCTGATGAAGCTGCCAAGGCTGCGCTGAAACGTTTTCTTATATCCTGGCAGTTTGTTGCTATTGTACTGTCGATCATTATTATATCCGTATCGATATCTGTAGCCCTGAGTTATATGCAATAGACAGTATTTGATCTGAGTAAGAAATTAAATACACCGCCAACATCGTTGGCGGTGTATTGTTTTAACTAGAGAGAAAGACTCGCTGAATTATCGGATACAAAGCTGCGGACTACTGCATCAGGCTCCTCGGCCTGTACTGCAGCGCCTCGGCCAGATGGCTTACGTGAATGCCGGGTTCCTTAGCCAGGTCGGCGATGGTGCGCGCCAGCTTGAGCACGCGGTGGAAGGCCCGCGCCGAGAGCGCCATCTGCTGCATGGCCGCTTTTAACAGCTGCTGCGCCTCGGATTCCACCTGGCAGAACAGCTTAACCTGAGAGGGGGACATCTCTGCGTTGCAGACTATCCTGGTGCCGGCGAACCTCGCGCGCTGTATCTCTCGTGCTTCCTCGACCCTGGAACGTACTAATTCGGACGATTCGCCTTTGTGGTCATCAGCCAGCTTCTCGTATTCTATGCGCGGCACCTGCACGAACATGTCTATCCGGTCCAGGAGAGGGCCGCTGATGCGTTTCTGATATCGCGATATTGTGCCCGGCGAACAGGTGCACTCCTTTATCGGATCGCCGAAGTATCCGCACGGGCACGGATTCATGGCCGCAAGCAGCATGAAGTTGGCAGGAAAGGTGACGCTGCCCTGCGCTCTGCTGATACTCACCACCTTGTCCTCCAGCGGCTGTCTCAGCACCTCCAGCACGTTGTGCCCGAACTCGGGCAGCTCGTCGAGGAAGAGCACGCCCCGGTGGCTCAGGCTAATCTCGCCCGGCCTGGGCCACCTGCCGCCGCCGACAAGTCCGGCGTTTGAGATGGTGTAATGTGGGGCGCGGTAGGGCCGCTGCATTATCAGCGGGGTGTCCGACGGCAGCAGGCCGCTGATGCTGTAAATCTTCGTCACCTCAAGAGCCTCAGCCCTGCTCATCTTCGGCAGTATCGACGGCAGGGAGCGCGCGAGTAGGGTTTTGCCGCTGCCCGGCGGCCCGCTCATGAGGAAGTTGTGTCCTCCCGCCGCGGCCACCTCCAGCCCGCGCTTTACGTGCTCTTGCCCCTTGATGTCCGCCAGGTCTGTCGCGGACATGATTGACGTATTCTGCAGTTCCTCCTCCGGCACATAGTAAGATATGCATTCGTTACGATTCAGATGCCGCGCCAGCTCCGATAGCGAATTGACGGGCAGTATCTTTGCTTCCTGCACCAGCGAGGCCTCGCGGGCGTCAACGGCCGGGACGAAGACGGAATGAAGGCTGTTGTCAGCAGCAAGGGCCACCATGGGCAGGATTCCGTGAGTGTGGCGCAGGCTGCCGTCCAGCGACAGTTCGCCGAGGAGTGCCGTGTCTGAGACATCCGCTTGTATTTGTCCCGAGCATATCAGTATGCCTACGGCTATCGGCAGGTCGTAGGCCGGGCCTTCTTTCTTCATGTCGGCGGGGGCCAGGTTAACCGTGATGCGTTTGGCAGGGAAGTACAGTCCGCTGTTTTTGATAGCTGCGCGGACCCTCTCCTTGGCCTCCTGCACCGCGGTATCCGGCAATCCTACGATGTTGAATGCAGGCAGGCCGGGTGAAATATCTATCTCCACCTCTACGATGCAGCCTTCAAGGCCGACCACGGCGCAGCTTAATACTTTTGCGAGCATAATTAATAGACTAATGGGGGCTAATAAAAATGACCTGTGTGAATATCTTACTATTATGCCGTAAGGGTGTCAATTGAGATGTTGATTAATGTGGGGGTAGGTTTGGCGCCTTAATCAGATACGGCATTAAAGGGCAGACACACAGGTCTGCCCCTACGCGGGGGTTATCGGTTGTAATGTATCGGATTCGGGTGATCACAAGGATCGCCCCTACAAAAGATAAAATCGGTTGTGATGACTAGCATTCGGGCAAGCACGGGGGCTTGCCCCTACGGGAAATGTCGATGCGTAATTGTCATTATCCTTCCCTGATACAGGGAAGGATAATCCAGAGGGGATTATGAATAGCCGATTCCCGAACCACCGGATTGGAAGATATTCGCGGTGTAGGGGCGAAAAATATTTCGCCCGTGTTGAGACGGGGAAAAGAAGAAGCGCCCCGATTTCTCAAAGCGCTTCTTGTTGTTATTTGGGTTCTGAGTCAAGCTTTGTTTACCTTAACCGAGCTTACGGATATACGGTCATGAAACCATCTTCATCCTCGGCGTCGCAAGCAGTGCTGCCGCCGTTTTCGTCATCGCATTGGGAGTATATGTTGCCGTAAGCATCCATCAGCCATACGTAGTGGGCAGTGTCGCTGGCAGTGCATGTCAGTCCACCATCGCAGTTATCAGCGGTGTCCAGAAGAGCAACGCTGTCCGGCTCGTCCGCTAGTACGCCGCCATTCGCAGTCAGTATATCGCCTATGTTGATGATGTAGTATGTGCCCGCAGGAGAGGTAAGTGTTATGTTGGCGGTGCTCGTATACGGGAAATCTCCTGAGTGGCGACTTGCGTACTCTGCAACGGCGTTCTTCAGCTCGTCCTTAGTTGTATCGTAAGCGCGCTCTCTGGCATTGCCAAATACGCCGCCTACGGCCATGACCACGACTCCGGCCAGGATCGCCAGGATGACCATAACGATCAATAACTCGATTAACGTGAAACCTTTCTTGCTTTTCCGTGGCCCGAACCCTATGTTTTTATACGTCTTCATTTCAATTCACCTCCTTTCCTGTAAATTTACCAGTTCATTACATATATCGTATATCGTATTTTATATAATTTTATCCAGAATTAAGATATCACAATGTTTTATATTTGTCAATAGTCTTTTATGTGCATTTGGTATTTTTAGGTTTTGTCGGAAGATTAGGAAAGGTTATCATACGTATACTAGCTTTGTCAATATTTTTCGTTTGTCGAATGCATAAAGTAAAGACTGACGGCATCTCCTCTCAGAATGATGAATAACGGTTGAGATACCAGTCCATCATCTGGGTTCCCCATATCACCGCTATCATAGCCCCGACAGACAGGAACGGCCCGAAGGGTATCATGTCCTTCTTCTTCTTACGGCGCAGGGCTAACAGTGCGATGGCCGTTACGCCGCCGATAATCACTCCTATTATTAAAGCCAGGAAGACCAGCGGGAATCCCGTCGCCGCGCCTATAAAAACTCCAAGGTATATGTCCCCCTGCCCTATCCCCTCCGACTTGTAGTGCCACCTGGCGATGAGGTACGGAACTATCATAAAGACGAATCCGGTAGCGCCGCCCAGAAGCGACGATGTTATGCCGTCGAAGTAGGTATTGGCTATACTAGCCTGGGGCCAGTATTCCCCGAAGCCGTCCCAGAACAGCGAGAAGATAAGCGCCAGTATTATTCCTGCCGTGACTATCGGGTGGACGATTATTATCTGCTGTTCCAGATCGATGAAGAAAATGACCATGAAGACGCAGGCGTATACAATGGGAATGGCAACAAGTGCGCTCAGGCCGTCGTGATGGGACATGAAGTGCCACGCGATCAGTCCGAAGAGAAGCGCTGTTGTCAGCTCAACAATGAATATACGGATGGGTATCCCGGCCCCGCAGTACCTGCAGCGGCCGCGCAGGAATATATAGCTGAAGATGGGTATCAGGTCTATGCCTGCTATTTTTCTATTGCAGTAAGGACAGTGTGATGGAGGTCTGACTATGGATTGCCCGGCTGGGATGCGGTCTATGCACACATTCAACATACTGCCGATGGACATGCCGAACAGCGCGAAAACGAATGCCGCAAAGATTGGCGTCATACCACTTTAAGGAGGAGTCCTATATTGACCATATACTCGGCCAGGGGCAGGTCTTCCGGTACCGTTACAGGCGATTCCAGCGGCTGTACCGTTCGGCCCGTCAGCGCTGCAACGTTGAGAGCGAAAGGCACGCCTGATGCCGCCGCTCCGGTGAGATAGACAGGAACGTCCTGGTCAAGCGGGCGTTCCTTATTGATCTCGTTGTAGGTTACAACTGTTCGCCCCAGCTCGTCGCTGATCCTTCCCACCGCGTAATCCTGGTTTGCTACGCCTTCTCCCAGGAATACGCTTCGTATCAGTACAGGGATGTCATCTGAAACTATGACCAGCTCCATGCTGTTACCTTCGCAATTGGCAATGATGGCATCCTTCTGATTTATCGCTCTCATGAGCGCCAGAGGTTTAAGGTCCATCTGAGAAGGGTTGAGTCCGGCGTTACTCAAAGACCGTAATAGCAGTGAAATGGGTTCTTTGGGCACGGCCAGCACGAAGACGCGTGCCTGCGCCGCTTCCACGGGGAGTACCTGCCAGTGGAAGTAATTATCCTCCTCCGATACCGTCATGGTTCTCCTGACCTCGCGGGGGATGATTGTTTCCATCTCTTTCTTGCTTACATTCGGAATGGAGATGATGCGGGAGACAGATCTGAGGCCGGGCAGAGCGCACAATACATAACACCTGTGTACTTCAATATCGACGACCGCGCTCTTAATGATTTCTCCCAGACCTACGGGATCGGCTACCTGTCCCATTTTGAGTAGACTGGCATCGAACGGAACGCTTTTCCATGAATCCACTGCGTTATTGGCATAACTCAACATCCTGATATCGTTGCCTTCGATACTTAAAGCCAGGATGCGTTTACCGGTAGACCTGGTTCCGCCGCCCTTCCCTTTTCCCACGGACATACTGGGCATGCCGATCTTTGGCATTTTGGGCATGCTCAGTTTGGATTTACCCTTCGCCTTAGGTGTCTCGGGTGGAGACGGCGGCGCTTCTATGGAAGACTCCGAAACTCCCGCCGGAGTAAACTGTGCCTGAGCCGAAGGCACTTGTACTGGAGTCGGCGGTACCTCTGGCGGAGCAATAGGAGCCCATGGAGCAGGCGGTTCTTCTACCGAAGACGGCTGTACATCCACAGGTATCGACGGTGTCCCCATAGGAATATACGGTTCTTTTATCGGAGCGGGCGGTTCTTCTATCGAAGACGGCTGTACATCCACAGGTATCGACGGTGTCCCCATAGGAATATACGGTTCTTTTATCGGAGCAGGCGGTTCTTGCAACTGAGGCGCGGGTTCCGTTTCCGCGGCTGTCTCAGGTTTTTCTTTCGCTTTGCGGAAAGACGGTATGTGGATACCTGTTATTCTAGCCTTTGGTTTTTTCTCATCCTCGGCCGCCGGTGGGGTTTCGCGCTCGGTCGTGGTTTCGTCTGCCGGCTGCTTTTCTTTTGCCTTACGCAGAGAAGGCATCTTGGGCGCGCTTATTTTATGAATACTAATTTTCGGTCTAGCTTTTTCTTCCGCCTGTTCCGGAACGCTGTCGGCGGTCGCCGCGGGCTCCGGTGAATATGGCTCAGGGGCGGCTTTTTCGATCATCTCAGGCTGAGGCTGCTCTTCCTCTTGAGGATGAGCCTTCCTGGACTTGCCGGGCATGGATATCCCGGGGAGGGGAATCTTGGGCACGCTCAGTTTGGGAGCGCCGGGCTTGGATATGCTGGGGAGGGGTATCTTAGGCGCGCTGGGCTTGCGGAGTGTTGGTTTGGATATACTGGGCAAAGGTATATTGGGCATATTTACTTTGCGATGCCCCGACTCTTTAACTTCCACGGGCTGTTCAACAGCCGGTTGTTCAACTGCGATCTGTTCTACCGGTTGTGTCTCAGGGGCTTGCTCCTCTGCTACGAGCGGTACGGCGTCAGCGACGAATTCACCTTTATCTTTCTTACTGGAGCGGATACGAATACTCGGCATATCAGGCACCGGTACCCTTGTTGGTATCTTGGGCATCTTCAGGCGTTTCATATCAGGTGCTCCTTAATAAACATCAGGCCGCTCTTACTCTAGTGATATAACTGAATATTTAAAATCGATAACCCACAATCCGTCACTTTCGCCGTCCGACATACTGGCTGAGGTTACTATTGAGTTATCATAAGTCTCTTCTAATTCCGTCAGGAATCTGATAATCCTGCTGATCTTCTCTCCGGTTTCGCTATCGGTTTCCTGTACCGAGATTCCGTAAATATTCTCAATGTAATCGTTGCCATTGATTGTATATATTTTAGGATCATCTGAATCATAACTGAAGCAGGTTATGGAGGCTTCCCTGGCGGCCAGAATTATAGAATAGGCTACATCTGTATTCTTTACACTGTCGGGGAACGGAGAATTTTCCGCCAAGTCTTCCCGGGCTTGTTCAAGCTGGCTTTCAAGGGCTGCTATATTTTGCATCTCGCCCATTGAATTTAGCAGTGTTTGTTTCTGCGTGATCTGCTTTTCCAGGTCATTTTTATCGGCTGCTGCGCCGAAGTATAATACTGTAAAATAAATGGTCAGAGCCAGGAGAATAACACTAACAACTATCAGGATAAGATGTGTTGTAGTAATGCCTTTAGGCAATTTCATCGACGAAAGGCTGGCTAAAGAGAAGTTCCCTAGTGCATTCTTCTTATTCATTTATTTCACCTGCTGTCTAGTTCGCTCCAGTTAATTGTAATATTATGTTAAAATCGCACTCGGATACATCAGGACAATCGCCAAATGTGAAATCAACATTTTCGAATAAATCGCTCTCTTCAAGGGATACAGCGTAATCGTATACATATATTCTTTTTGTAGACATACCAGCAATATTTATTGTGTCACCCCTATCGGTTATGCTGTCTAAAGTGATCTTTTTACCCGGAACCAGGTCATCAATCTCGGCGATGATTTCAGACCAGAATGCACGACTGTCCAAGAAGCTTTGGTAGTCCGCCTCCAAACTTGCCAGTTGATTCTGTGTGTTGGTAATCTGATCTTGAATGGGCTCCGCCTCGTCTTTATTTTCGCGCAGTTCAGCGATCTGCTGCTGAAGGCTTGTTAGGTTTTGATCAAGGGCCTTGATATCGCTGTCAATGCCGGATTTCATGATGAAAAACATGGCTGCTGCGCAGATCAGGATAAATGCTATTAGATATAGTGTAAGGCCAAGGTATGATTTTTTAGGGGGGCGATATTCATCCGGTAGAAGATTCAGATTTATCTTTGCAGGACGTCTTTCCGGTGCTTGCTGCATCGTCATACACAGTTCCTTCTTCAAGACATATGTTACAGGAATGTACTATGAAAAGAAGTAAATGTCAAGTATTAATAGTACCCTTCCGCCTGTGGGCTTCATCACGAAATTTCACGATTCTCTATTAGACTAACATAAATAAATGGCGGCTTCCATATCCGCCATTATGAGCTGCCAGGCGGGACTAATGATATGTTACCTGCCAGCCTGCTATCTCTACGGTCTGCTCCAGCCAGTATACCATTGATCCGGGGCTGTGCCGTATGTATGCGGTTATGGACACAAGGTCCTCGCCGTTCTTGCTGGCTGTAGCCGTCACCGAGTAATCCTGATAGGTGTAGACCACTCCATCCTTCTCCATGCCAATCTTGACCCATGTATAACTGGTATCCCCGGTACCGCTGACTGACGCGGAGTATGACGGGCGGTTTTCGTTACCATCGCACGAAAACCAGCTACATTGGCTCTGACGGTGACATCCGGTATTCTTGAATTGTACGGTATAGTCGCCGGTGCCGCCCTCAGGGACGGTCCAGTCAAAGTTAAGGGTGAGCGGAGCATTAGTGCTTGAGCCGCTGACCTCCGTTTCCGCTATCTTTGAGCCGTTAGGGTAATTCATCCACATAGAGGCGCCAAGATAATAGGAACAAGTGCCGCAGAATAAAAACCAACGCCCTTCGTCATCCATTGTCCAGTTCACCTCTATATCTGCTTCTTCTACAAGATACAAAGGGAAGTCATGGGTTTTGCCGTAACCAAGGGAACTAAGGAGGAGGGTGCTATCGCAGGAAGCCTCCGGACAGATTAAAATCCCCGGATCCAGATAAGTCCATCCGCTGCCGCCTTCCGGAGGGGCCAACGGCTGGGGCATTGAGTCGTTGATTGTTACGGTAACATCCATACCGCTATCCAGGTAATCATCCTGGCTGTAAGATGTACTGGCGTTGAGTTCATAAACGTTGACGCCTCGTTGGATGTCGTGAATTATATATTCCATCATGGCGTCTGCGGCGTAGTAGGCGTTTGTCTTTATGAGATCTTTGGTGTAAGTTCTGTAGCTGCTGCTCAGGTAGTCGAGAAGAGGCGAAATAACAATAAGCCCTATAGCCATAACCATAAGGACAAGGATAAAGACCTGGCCCTTTTTAGCTTTCAACCCTGTTATCTTGAACATTCCATCACCATCTGTACATCCACCACTCGTTGCCGTAGATGGTCAGATACTTAGCCATAATGGCCCCTCTGCTGAGTATGGGCCTTTCATATCCCTGCAGTCTAGGCCCGCTGCCCTGCAGCTCTATCTCGCCGTCCGGGGCGAAGAGAACCCCTTCAAGCCTGACACAGGCGTTCCTCCAGCCATCATCTCCCTTGATCATGATATCGCCGTTATTAAACGTGTTGGGGGTGCCGCCGTTTCCCGTGGACCACAGAAGCAGGCCGTCCGCGTCATAAGGCTCCAATCCTATATAGTATTCCGAACCATATCCGGTGGTGGTATTATCAATGATGATCTGATCAGCGATGAATGTAACGCGTCCTCTGGTAGGTACGCCTCCGGTGCTAAGCGTTATGGTGCCCGGGCTGTAGTAATAACCGGGCTTCAATGTGTATGTGCTTGGATCGTTATCCTGCCAGACCTCATCTACAGTGGTAAGGACAACGTCCGTGGTGAAGACATACTCGTTATTTATGTCATCCAGCACTTCGATGCTCTCCGACAGGTTAGCATAGAATTTATCGTCGGGCGTGCCCAGTTTACTTTCTATCTCATCGAAGCTGACTGCAGGACAGGACTCGGGACCCCCGCATCTGAAATCCGCGCCGTCTCCCGTTGCGGAAAGAAGGTCACAGTACAAAGTGCCGCTGACCATGTTTCCCTCGCCGGTTACGGAGACGGCACCGTCAACGTACAGGTCGCCGCTGAACAGGTTGCCCTCGCCGCTGATGGACATGGAGTCAAGTCCAACGATAAGATCTTCCCCCCATATGCCCCCACGCCCCTGGCTTACTTCCGTGACCCTTTGCTTGATGTATATTGTAAGTTGTTTCTCAAGGGTTTTACCCATCCTGCTGGTCATATTTGCCAGTATGTCCGCTATTATATAGCCGCCCGCGCTGTTGAGCCTGAAGTTCTCTTGAGACACATGCCATGTTAAATACATAGTGCTCTGGCTCTCGTTACCTGGAGTTGTTGGCGTAGGGGTTACCGTGGGGGTAGGCGTGCCGCTGACATAGAAAGACCATAAGGTGGTATTATCATGTATCAGCAATGTGGTTTCCTCGTCTGTATCGTCCACGACCGCGTCCGGCGGGCTCCATCCGATAAATGTGTAGCCGGGGAGCGTATTGGCGTAGACGGAAACAATCGTGCCGCAGTCTATGGGGTTGGACCCCACAAAATAAGGCGAGCCGCCTTCGGAGCCGTTTGTTATTGTTAGTATGTAAGTATATCGTCCAAAATTGGCCTGTATGGCATAGTCATCGTCCACGGTAATAGTGGTGGAACTGTTTGCGACACCGTCAATGGTGCTTGTATTGCCGGACCAGTCAGAAAAGGCATAGCAGTCTCCCGGAGTGGCTACAATATCTACTACCGTGCCGCTAAGGTACGGGTAGGTTCCCGTCCCCGGCGTCGTTACCGTGCCGCCGGTTCCCGCGCTCGTGCTGAGGTTGAAACAACTGCCCGAATCGAAGGTGAAATTGGCGGTTATGGAGTAGTTGCCGTCCATGGTGATGGTAGTGGAAGCTGCGTTCACGTTGGCGATGGTGCCCGTATCGCCCGTCCAGTTAACGAATTCCTGACAGTAGTCGGGTGTGGCGACGATGTTAACCACCTGACTTAAATTATACGTGTATGTACCTTCACCGGGCGTGGTGACGGAACCGTCGCTGCTTGAATTAGTGGTAAGGTCGTAGCAGTCCCATCTAAAGTTGGCGGTTATGGAGTAGTTGCCGTTCATGGTGATGGTGGTTGAAGCGGCGTTCACGTTGGCTATGGCGCCGGTGTCTCCGCTCCAGTTAACGAATGCGTGGCAGTCGTCAGGCGTGGCGACAATATTGACCACCTGACCGGAGGCATAGTCTTCAAACGTGCCTTCGCCCGGGGTGGTAACATCGCCGCCGTCTCCGGAGCTTATGGTGAGGTCGTAGCAGTTCCATATGAAATTGGCCGTGAGGGTGTAATTGTCGGACATGGTGACCGTAGTGGAAGCGTCGTTCGGATCGGCCACCTTGCCCGCAGTCACGGCCGTGCCTGTCCAGCTATCGAACCTGTAGCAAGAGTCCGCCGTGGCAAGGACGCTGACAACCTGGTTCTTGCCGTATGTATATGTGCCTATGCCCGGGGTGGTGACAGTGCCGCCGGCCCCCGTGCTGGTGGTAAGGGTTTTCTCAAACTTGGTGTACTTGATTATAACGATGCCGTCGCCGCCATCGCCGCCGTTTCTGATGACACCGGTGCATCCCGCGCCGCCGCCGCCGCCGCCGAGGCCGTCTGTACCGGCTCCGCCATTTGCGTTCTCGCCCCCGTTACCGCCTCCGCCAGCGCCGCCCGTACCCGCCGTTCCTGAGTAAGTGCCTCCTCCTCCGCCGCCTGCATAGGTAACGGCGGATCCGCTTATGCTATAAGACTTACCGGCGCCTCCATTACCGGCTACATCCGGTACCGAGCCGGAACCGCCTGCAGCATTGGCGCCGCCGCCGCCGCCTGCCGCGGAAGCCCAGAGACACAGACAAAGACAAGACCAGTGATAACAATTGTTATAATAGCTGTTTCCGCCGTTGTATCCCTGGCCGCTCGGCGATGCGGTGCCTCCGTTATGATCGTCCAGGTATGTTCCTGCTCCTCCTCCGGAGCCGCCGTTACCGCCGTTGGCATTGCCTCCGCCATATCCTCCTCCATATGCCGTTAAGGTGCCGAATACGCTGTTCCCTCCTGCATTACCGTTATTGGTGCTGCTGCCGCCGGAACCTCCTCCGCCGACTGTAACCGTGATGCTGTTGCCGGCTGTCACAGCGTAACTCGCGCTATAGACAAGTCCGCCGCCGCCGCCACCTCCTCCACAGGCATATGCTATTCCAGCTCCGCCACCTCCGCCACCACCTCCCACCACCAGCACCTCAACCGATTCTACTCCTTCGGGCACCGTCCAAGATGTAGTGCCTACAGAGCTGAATGTCTCTGTATGTACCGAGTCGGCCTCGGCAGTTTGCACCTGCCATACGAAAGATTGCAGAACAGCAGTAACCGCCAGCGCCGTTACCGCCAGTATTGAGAAGATCCTTGTTGTATGTTCAGATAATCTCTTCATGGCATTTACCCTGCTACTCTATCTCTACCTCTATATAATCTGTATATACACCCTGGGACGAGTGGCTGGGATTGAAATCCGCCGCGACGAGAACGCTGAGGTTCCCGGAGCCCGCTTCGATATAGTGATTAGGATTCGATGAGATGCTGAAAGTATAGGTATTCATAACCGCACTGCCAGCTGGTCCATTCACATTAACGTATCTGTCCCACGTGTCGTCTACATAGTCCCACAAATAAACCTTAAGATAGTATATAGTGTCGGAAGGAGCATCCGGGCCGCGGCCTATAAATGTTACCGATATCTCGGTGACGCTATCCCTGTCCTGATAAATCTTGAACTGGTATAATTGCGAATCCTCATGGGGCACCGGTACGGCAAGATACTCGTATTCCATCCAGTAGTCGTCGCCGACGCTGCATATCGCATCATATATAGATTCGTCGCCGTAAAACATCTGGTATCCGGAATCGATCTCGCCAACGCAGGAGGGAACCCTTACCCCCATATTGAAGAAGTCCGCTAGATCATAGGGACGGCTGCAGGTAACCCATTCCTGGTTGCTCCAGGTTCTGCCGTAGGCCCACTTGTCCTCACCCCAGTTGTCGCAATAGGTATATGATGAAGGGGTAGCCGTAGCCGTAGGCGTGGGCAGGGCCGTAGGCGTTGGTGTGGGTGTGGGCGTAGGCGTTGGTGTCGGCGTCGGTGTCGGTTCCGATGGTGTCGGCGTCGGGGCTATAATAGTAACCTCTCTGGCTATATGGCACTGCGAGCTGTTGCTGCAATCGCTGCCAGTCCAGTAATATCTGACGTAATATATATCTCCTGTGGAGTAATCGGTCCAGCTGAAAGAACCGAAATCCGGGTTCAAGTCTCCTTCGCTGAAGGTTTCAGCTCTATAGCCGTCCTGATAGAGCATTGATGCGAGACGCTCCACATCGTTGACAAGTGTGATGTAGGCACTCTGATCTGGAGGGATGACCAGTACCTGATAGAATACAATACTTACTACGGGCAACAGTATGGAAGTGATAGCCAGCGCTGTTACCACCTCTATCAATGTAAAACCGCGCAAGCGCTTCATTGTGCTGCAGTTCCTTCCAAAATCTTCAACGTTCATCCTGTACAGCCCGGTTGATATTTAGTAAACATATGTGACCGCTGCGGTTACGGTCTCGAATGAGACTCTGTCCTCTCCATTGAAAAACAGTACGGTATATGTCCCCGCAGGTTGGGGGCTGGCTGTTTTTACGGTAAATTCATAATATCCTGTTGCTGGCTTGTCGCAGGGGATGCCTAAAAACCAACAGTTGTGCTCATACGTCCATTGCTCAACACCTTCATCGATATGACAACCCGATGGCGCCTTTACTATCGGAGCATAATCACCAGGTACATCCGGGTCGCAGCCACACCCCGGCATACATCCGCCGTCCCATGCGGTATCACTTCCCGGTCTGAAGACGACTCCGTCAGGATAGGGTTGATCCAGGTAATCCCGCTGAGCCCAGTCCGGCACTCCCGCATATATGCCGATGAACGGAGCTCCCCAGGTGAAGTACCCGTATATAGTGTTAGCGAACTCGTTTGTCCAGTTGAAGCCCCACGTGGCGCTGATGTATCCCTCCTGGCTGGTGGTTATAGTGCGATAGTATCCCGTCCACGTTCCGCAGCCCTGTTCGCCGAGGAGCCATTCCAAGAAGCCCCAGCATCCCAGCGCCCAGCCGCCAGGCGATTCAAAAGGCATGTCCTGTATGACATCGCTGACGAGGTTTCCCTTTGCCGGAGGAGCGGATGTAAAGGCATTCCCCTCCGCAATTTTATAGCCTATAAGCTCAACATCCTCTTTGCCGGCCATATAGTTTACGTTTACCGTTATTTTCTGCAACGATTGGCTTATTCCTAGGACTTCCACTTCTCCATCGATGGTGTAATTGGTAATATCGCTTATATTAGGGGATATATTACCATACGTATCATCAAAGTCACCGCTTGCATTGATATATTTCTGCACCTTCACATATTCCATTTGTGACTTGGCAAGGTTCAATGCCGAAGTCTTGCGGCTAAGGTTCAGCGTACCTGTTATACCTACATTTAGAGCCTCAAGTAATGTAAGAACAACAGAAGATATGAGAAATATAGATATGAGGGTCTCAATGAGGGTTGTGCCTCTCTTATTCATAGCTACCCTCCCCTTCTCCTACATCTACGCTATATAAACAGTAATTGACTCTATGCCCTTACCTGGTTGCAGGTTATCATATATTTATACAATAATTAAAACTAAATGTCAATATTAAAACTTAATTATTATTAAAATAATCTAATTTAAAATAATTTCTTATTCACCCTGAATCTGTCCGGCTATGCCGTACATCGGCTGGTACATGGAGAGGGCTATCACAGCAACTATTCCTCCAATGACTACGGTCATGATAGGTGTAAGCATCTGGGTCGCTTTTGCCACCGCCCTGTCCGTCTCTGTCTCGTAGAAATCTGCTATTGAAATTAGATTAGGTTCGAGCTTTCCCGTTAATTCACCGACACCTACTACCTGTCCGATTAGAGTCGGGAAAATAGCCTGGTTTTTCAGCGCCTGTGATAAAAGAAGTCCGTCATTCACGTCGCTCCGCAGTTGCTGGAATGCCCTCTTTAAGATGTGGTTATCGCTCGTTTGCACTATTAGGTCCAGCGCGTCAGTAATTGATATTCCTCCTCCCAGCAGCAACGCCATATTCCGCGTTGTCCTGGCCATGGCTCCCTTTAAGTTTACATCTTTGATGATAGGTGTCTTCAGCATCATGGCATCCTTGGTCATCTTACCCCGCGCTGTTCTGAGATACCATATAACGCCGCCTATGATTAGGAATGTGACGATAGACAGGTAAAGGATATTATCCATAGTGAAATCAGATATGGATACCATGGCTTTTGTGAGGAAAGGCATCTCGCCGCCCATCTGCTCAAACAGACCCTTCATGGCCGGAACAAGGAAGGTTACAAGACCGATGATGGCCACTACCGCAAATACAAGCACGATCATCGGATATGTCATAGCTCCCTTTACCTTCCGCTTGATCTCGGCCTCTTTGACCATCTGGATACTTATCTGCTGCAGCATCTGCTCCATATTACCTATTTCCTCGCCAACTTTTGTCATGCGTATATAGAAAGGCGAGAATAGTTTGGGATGTTTCTCGCATGCTTCCGAGAAGGAACTGCCTGCCTCGACCGATTGAAGTATGTCCTGTATCAGGCTCTTCATAGACCTCTTATTTGTGCGTTCGTAAAGCATTGTCAGTGAAGGGTAGATGCCGATGCCCGCATTCAGGAGCGTGTAAAGATCGCGGTTCAAATTGATTATTTCTTCGGTCTTAACGGCGTACAGTGACGGCAGCAGTTCCTCTATTGGAGGCAGCAGTTTCTTTTTTTCTTTGATATTGACGATGGTGATATCGGACTTCCAGAGGGTCGCTTCCGCAGTCCTTTCGGAGTCGGCCTCCAGCTCTCCCCTTACCTCTTCGCCGTTGGGATTAAAACCTATGTAACTGAATCGCCTCATATGGTTCCCCCCTACAGAACCGTCGACTAATGGCGTATCGGTTTCTTAGTTTGAATATACTATTATAATACAATGATAATTGCAATGCTTGCGAATTACAATGGCGTTGAATATCTAGTCGATGGTGAATACATGGCGCGCCACTTCGCCGGGGGTGGTCATGCCTTCCCTCGCCAGGCTCATGCCGTGATGCCGCATGAAGAGCATGCCGTCTTTCACCGCCTGTTGTTTAATCTCCACGGATCCTGCGCCCCTGGAAAGCATGCTCTTGATGGTATCAGTCACCAGCAGAAGCTCAAATACGCCGATCCTTCCGCGGAATCCGGTGTTTGAGCAGTTGCTGCAACCTTTACCGTAATGGAAATCGGTTTTTTCCTTGCCGGTCACCTGTTTATATACCAGCTGATCTGCCACGGGCGCCGTTTGTATCTCTTTGCATTTGGGGCATGCCCTTCTCACCAGGCGTTGGGATATGGTTGCCAGCACGGCGGAGGTCACAAGGAACGGTTCGACTCCCAGGTCTACCAAGCGCACGAGCGCGCCTACGGCGTCGTTGGAGTGGATGGAGGTCAGCACAAGGTGTCCCGTCAAGGCGGCGTCTACGGCGGTCTGGGCCGTTTCCTTGTCTCGAATTTCTCCTACGAGTATAACATCCGGGTCGAGACGCATGCACTGGCGCAACCCTTTCGCGAAGGTGATTTCGGCGGCGCGGTTGACCTGTATCTGCCTTATCCCATCGAATTTATATTCAATGGGGTCTTCAATGCTCATGATATTCAGTTTTTCCCTGTCCAGCTTGGCTAGAGATGAATAAAGCGAGGTGGTTTTACCCGAACCGGTAGGGCCACTGAATATTATCATTCCGAACGGCGAATTCAGACATTGCAGGTATGGTTCCAGGAAATATTGCGGCATGCCTATGTCTTCAAGTTCGATTATGCTATAGGTCTTGTCCAGCACGCGCATGACGCAGTATTCTCCCCAGTTGGTGCCGATGGTGGCTACGCGGAAGTCGATCACCCTGCCCGATATCTTTGCTGAGAAGGAGCCGTCCTGCGGGCGGCGGCGCTCGGCGATGTTCATGTTCGCCAATATCTTAATTCTGGTCAGCACGGCGGACATGACACCGAGTGGGAGCGAAACCGAGTTGTGCAGCACACCGTCTATGCGGTAGCGCACGTTCAGCACGTGCTCCTCAGGCGCTATGTGAATATCCGAGGCCCTTTCCTGAACGGCGCGTGTGATTATAAAGTCCACCGCTTTCACGATTGGCGCGTCGGTGGCCGCTTCCATCGAGGCTTCCGACAGTTCCTCCTGCTTGGATATCTCGATAGGAGCGATGATGTCCATCAAGGATTCGCTTAACATGGGGGTGGCGTCTTGAACGGACGCGTTCTCATATTTGCTCTTTATGAAGACATGGAGGTCGCCAGTGTTCGGAGTAACCGTTTTTATGCGCTTCTTTGTAAGCACGGACAGCGTGTCGATGAGCTGTAAGTCGTCCGGGTTATAGGTGACAACGGTGAGGGTATCGTCCTCCAGCTTGTAGGGAAGCACTTCCTGCTCCAGCGCCACCTTCCTCGGTATCAGTTCCAGCGCTTCCGTTTGAACGTCTATCGTTTCAAGGTCTACAGCAGGAGAAGAAAACTGAAAGCTGACGACGTTCTGTTTATTACCGCCGTTGCCCTTTTTCTCTTTGCTTTCTGTTTTAGGCGCGTTCTTATCAGCCATTAATCTACGCTCTCGCGATTACTTGCCTTGATTTATAACACGATTTAAAATCCGCCGCAATTACTTGATGTTTAATAACTATAAAATGATATAAACAATACTCCAGACTATATCTAGCATACTTGTAGGCAAATGTCAACAACGATAGATGTATATTGTCGATTAGGCCGTATGGCGGCGTAGATTGTCGGCGTGCGCGGAAAGACCAAGCGGTTCCGATTCGATTGAAATCGCTGCCCGCAATCATCTATAATCGTTAGCGAACTAAGGAGATTAACTAAATATGTACAGAACTCATGGTTGTGGTACGTTGACGGCGAAGGATTCGGGCGAGAGTGTGAGGCTCGCAGGATGGGTGCAGAAGTGGCGCGACCACGGCGGACTGATATTCATAGACCTGCGTGACGGAACGGGGCTGGTGCAGGTGGTATTCAATCCAAAGGTATCGGCCGAGGCGCATGCCATAGCCGCAAAGCTGCGCAACGAATATGTGCTCAGTGTGACCGGAACGGTCATGAAACGCCTGGCGGGGGCGGAGAATCCCAATCTCCTTACCGGCGAGGTAGAAGTTAGTGTTGAGAAAGCCGAGCTGTTGAATCAGTCCAGGACTCCTCCATTCGATATCGGCAGCGACGGTACGGACGTGGACGAGAACGTGAGGCTGCGCTACCGCTATCTGGACCTGAGACGGACGCGCATGCATGATAACATCGTGCTGCGCCACCGCGTGATCAAGTTCATGCGCGATTTCCTGGACGAGCGCGGCTTCCTTGAGATCGAGACGCCGATAATGATAAAGAGCACGCCCGAGGGCGCCCGCGACTACCTGGTGCCGAGCCGCGTCCAGCCGGGCAAGTTCTATGCCCTGCCGCAGTCGCCGCAGCAGATGAAGCAACTCCTTATGGTTGCCGGCTTCGATAAGTATTTCCAGATAGCGCGCTGTTTCCGCGACGAGGACCTGCGCGCAGACCGCCAGCCGGAGTTCACCCAGCTCGACCTGGAGATGGGATTTATAGACCAGGAGGATATCCTCAAGCTGATGGAGGATATGTTCGTCGCCATTGTCGAAAACGTCACTCCTAAATATAAGATGATAAAGCCGTTCCCGCGCCTGACTTACCGCGAGTCCATGGACAGGTTCGGCAGCGACAAGCCGGATATCCGCTACGGCATGGAGATAAAGGATATGTCGGACATCGCGGCGCGGACGGAGTTCGGCGTCTTCAAGTCGGCGCTGGATGCCGGCGGCATCGTGCGCGGCATATGCGCGCCGGGCTGCGCGGGCTATTCGCGCAAACAGGTCGACGATCTGGGCGAGTTCCTCAAGGCATACGGGTCGAAAGGGCTGCTCAACCTGCCCGTCGGCGGCGAGGGCGCCAAGGCCGTGGTGACCAAGTTCTTCAGCGAGGAGCAGAAAGAGGAGATGAGGCGGCGCTTCGAGGCTAAAGACGGCGACATGATATTCATCGTCGCCGGAGCGCGGCCCGTAGTGGAACAGTCGCTGAGCGCGCTGCGCGGCGAGATGGCAAAGCGTTTGAATCTCGCCGATCCCGATGTGCTGGCCTTCTGCTTTATCGTGGATTTCCCCATGTTCGAGAAAAACAAGGAGGGAAGGTGGGATTCCACACACCATCCCTTCACCGCGCCGCAGGACGAGCATATCCCGCTGCTGGATACCGACCCGGGCAAGGTGCTGGCCAAGTGCTACGATATGGTGTGCAACGGGCTTGAGCTGTGCAGCGGCAGCATAAGGATACACAAAAGCGAGCTTCAGCAGAAGATATTCCAGATACTCGGCTATACGGAGGAGGAGACCAGGAAGCGGTTCGGCCACATGCTGGAGGCGTTCGAATACGGCGCTCCGCCGCACGGAGGCATCGCTCCCGGCATAGACAGGTTCGTTATGATACTGGCGGGCGAATCAAGCATAAGAGAGGTTATCGCGTACCCCAAGAACAAGAGCGCAGCGGATGTCATGTTCGACGCTCCGTCCGAGGTCTCGGAGGAGCAGCTCAAGGACCTACATCTCAGGCTGAGGCTGGATTAAGTGGGTTGCATATTGCTTTCGTTACTCGGTGGAGATGCGATTGGATAGGGCGAACACAGGGGTTCGCCCCTACAGGGGAAATCTGATAAGGATAGGGGACACCCCTGGAACACTGGCATTCCGGCATCTTGCACATCGCTCGATTGTGGGCACGGCATGCCGTGCCCCTACCTCTTTTGGAGGTTTATTAACTTGAGAATGCGTCGGGTCGACGTACGAACAATCTTTGTCGTGTTAGCGGCTGCAATCGTTTTGCTGCTGCCCTGCGGCTGCGCGGGGACAACGGAATCGGCGTCGGGCGGCACGCTGGTACTGTTCGGCTCCAGTCCCAGCACGCTGGACCCGGCTAACTGCGCCGATTCCACTGCCGCCGGCTATATAGTTGAGATATTCAGCGGGCTGGTCACGCTCGACGGCGATCTGGAAGTCGTTCCGGATATCGCCGAGTCATGGAATATCAGCTCCGATGGAATGACTTATACTTTCCATCTACGCGATGATGTTTTCTTCCACGATGGCAGGAAGTTGACGGCCGACGACTTCAAGTATTCGATAGAGCGGGCCGCCGACCCGGCAACGGGCTCGCGCATAGCGGAAGCCTACATCGGCGATATCGTCGGCGTCACGGAGAAGCTGGCCGGCCTCGCCGTTGAGGTCAGCGGCGTCCGCGTCGTCGAAGAGTATACACTGGAGATCACCATCGACGCGCCAAAGGCTTACTTCCTCTCCAAGCTGACGCATCCGGCGGCCTACGTAGTCGACCGGAACAACGTCGAGTCCGGCGACGATTGGTGGCGCGAGCCGAACGGCACCGGCCCCTTCAAGTTGCTGGAGTGGAGCAGCGGGTCGCAGATAGTCCTGGAGCGGAACGAGTACTACTATCGCGGCGCGGCCAAGCTGGAGAGCGTGATTTTCCGGCTTCAGGGCAATGCAATGATGACATACGAAAATGGCGGCATAGACATCGTCGCCGTCGGCGCTGGCGATATCGACAGGGTTCTCGATCCGGATAACGCTTTGAATAAAGAACTGGTGTCCGGTTCTGAGCTTTCACTTTATTACATCGGGTTTAACGTCAATGTAGCTCCCTTCGATGATGCCAAGGTGCGCCAGGCTTTGTGTTATGCCGTGGATAAAGAGAAAATCGTCGATGTTTTGACCAAGAACACCGTTTCGGTTGCCTACGGCATCCTTCCCGAGGGCATGCCGGGTTATAACGATGATCTGAGCGGGCTCGAGTTCAACATATCGAAGGCGCAACAGCTTTTGGCGGAATCGCGCTATCGCAACGGTATGCCGCCCATAGTCCTGTCGGTTCAGGGCAGTTGCGCTGGAGTATACTCCGCCTATATAGCCATTGCTTATATGTGGCAGGAGAACCTTGGCATTGAAGTCAGCATCGAAGCACTCGATTTTATCACGCTTATAACGGAAGCCAGTAGCGGGGAGCTGCAGGCCTCTCAGGTGGGGTGGATAGCGGATTACCCCGACCCCGAGAACTTCCTCGATCTGCTCTTCCACTGCGGCAGCGTGGAAAATTATACAGGATATTGCGATGCCGGCGTTGACGCTTTGCTGGATGAGGCCAGGGTCGCTTCCGATATCGACGATCGAATGGATCTGTATCATTCGGCGGAGCAGGCCATCGTGAGCGACGCGCCGTTCTTCCCCCTGTGGTATGGTCGGAACTACTACCTGGTGAAGCCGTATGTGAAGGGTTTTAACCCCGCGCCGACAACTATCTCCTATCTTAAAGATGTTTGGATAGAGAGATAAGTTTGTTGGAATGAAGGCTGATTTCTGCTATAATTGTAACTTATGAAAGTATCATCGCAGACAATAGAAAACAGACAAATGGTTTTTGAGGTGGAGGCGGAGCCGGACGAGGTGGAGAAATCGCTTTCGGACGCGTACCGTCATCTGGTCAGTCGCATAGAGGTTCCCGGGTTTCGACGCGGCAAGGCGCCGAGGAGCATGCTGGAACGACACATAGGGCGCGGCGCTCTGCTTGAGGAGGCCGTGGAGCATCTGGTTCCGGAGCTTCTGGGCAAGGCCATCGACGAGCAGAAGGTGGATATCATTGCCAGGCCTCAGATAGAGGTCACGAAGATCGATCCGATATCGTTCAAGGCCACCGTATCTCTGCCGCCGGTCGTCGAATTAGGGGACTATCGCGAGATCAGGGTCGATAAGGAACCCGTCAGCGTCGACGAGGCCGAGGTCGATAAAGTCATCGAGCAGGTGCGCCAGCAGCACGGGACGTGGGAGCCCGTCGAACGCCCGGTGAAGTTCGAAGACCTGGTCACCATCGATCTGTTCGGCACGGTGGAAGGCGAGAATCTGGTCGAACAGAAGGACTTCCAGATGCAGGTGCATAAGGATATGCCTATTCCTGTGCCCGGGTTTTCCGAGCAGATAGAAGGCATGGAGATAGGCCAGGAGAAGGAATTCGAGATTTCAATTCCCGAAGATTTCAAGGCTCCCAAGATCGCCGGAAAGACCTGTTCGTTCAAGGTGAAACTGAACGAAGTGAAGGAGCAGAAGCTTCCCGAGGTCAATGACGATTTCGCCAAGGGCATGGGCGGCGATTTCGATACGGTCGAAGCTATGAGGAGTAATATCAACTCCAATCTTAATAATGCTTACCAGGTCGGCGCCATGAGGCGTTTCGAGCAGAAGGTTCTTGAGGCGGTGGTGGAGAAGTCCAAGATAGAGTTTCCTCCAGTTCTGGTGGAGCAGGAGATCGACAGGGTGATCATGGAGAGGGAGAGGGAGCTTGCGGCGCGCCGCATGACGCTGGAGGACTTCCTTAAGAGCCAGCAGAAGAGCATCGATGATCTGCGCGAGAGCCTGAGGTCTCTGGCAGAAAAGCAGATCGCCATATCGCTTGTTGTGGACAAGGTGGCCGAGAAGGAACAGGTACAGATCACCGCCGAGGAGATAGAGGCTGAGATACAGCAGATGGTGCAGTCGGCCGGCGAGCGCGGCGAGGAGCTGGCTAAAGTGTTCCAATCGCCGGAGCCGCGAAACTCCGTGGCGAGGTCGCTCGCCGTGGCCAAGACGGTCAGGCTGCTGATGGATATCGCGTCGAACGAAGCGAAGTCGGAAGCTGAACCGCCGGCTTCATCCGGTGAAACTGAAGCCGCGAAGCCGGAGGAAGAAGCCGAGACGGCATCCCCGGGCGAAAGCGAAGCTAAATAGAGAGAGGGAGCGATAACATGGACCCGATGTCTGTTATACCGTTTGTAACTGAAACCAGCGCCAGGGGCGAGCGCACTTTAGACATATATTCGCTTCTGCTCAAGGAGCGCATAATATTCCTGGGCACTCCCATCAACGACCAGATCGCCAATCTTATTATAGCCCAGCTTCTCTATCTGGAACGGGAGGATTCGGATAAGGATATTAGCCTTTATATCAACTCGCCTGGAGGAGTGGTGAGCTCCGGTCTGGCGATATACGATACGATACAGCTGATGCGGTGCGATGTATCTACCATATGCGTTGGCTCGGCTGCCAGCTTTGGCACCGTCCTGCTGTGCTCTGGAACGAAGGGCAAGCGTTACGCTTTGCCCAACGCAACGATACATATGCATCAGCCGATGGGCGGCGTGCAGGGGCAGGCTTCGGATATAGCCATCCACGCCAAGGAAATCCTGAGATTACAGGAGAAATTGAACCATATAATTGCCAACCATACCGGTCAGGCCTTTGAGAAGGTCTCAAAGGATACCGACCGAGATTTCTTCCTCAGCGCCGAGCAGGCGGTGGAGTACGGCATAGTCGATGAGATATTAAAAAAGGAAGAGAGTAAGTAGGTCGTAATTAGTATTCAGTCCTCATAGCGGCTTTAGGTCGCTGGTACATACAATGACAAAAATAAGGAGGGATTTTTTTGGCTAACGAAGTCCTATACGAAAAGAAAGGTCACGTTGTAATCATCACATTGAACCGCCCGGAGGCGATGAACGCTTTCAACCCGGCTCAGATCCAGGCATTCAGCGAGGCCGGCATCAAGTTCAAAGACGACCCGGACGCGTGGGTGGCCATAGTCACCGGTTCCGGCAATAAGGCTTTCTCCTCGGGCTTCGACCTGAAGACGATGGATGCCAGCGGCGACAGGCTGCCGTCACCAGGCGGCGACGCGCCCAAGCTCATCCAGCGCGGGCTGGAGATATACAAGCCCATCATCGCAGCCATCAACGGCGTGGCCATGGGCGGAGGCCTGGAAGTAGTCCTGGCCTGCGATATCCGCATAGCGGCGGAGCACGTCAAGCTGGCCGTTCCCGAGGTGAAGTGGAACCTTATTCCGGGCTGGGGCGGAACGCAGCGGCTGCCGCGGCAGATAGGCCGTGCCAAGGCTTCCGAGATGCTTCTCATGGGAACCTCCATCGATGCGCAGGAGGCGTTACGCGTCGGTCTTATCAATAAGATCGTACCCGCCGATAAGCTGATGGAAGAGGCCATGTCCTGGGCCCAGAAGATAGCCGAGAACGGGCCGCTTTCAGTCAGGGCCGCCAAGCAGTGCATCCTGCAGGGAACGGATATGACGCTCCAGGAAGGCATGCAGTTGGAGCTGGACCTTGTTGATAAACTGCTCGATACCGAGGATTCCAGGGAAGGCCCTCGCGCCTTCGCCGAGAAGCGCAAGCCGAATTTCAAGGGCAAATAGTCGATAGTTTAAAATCCCCCTGAATCCCCCTTTGCGAAAGGGGGAGATTAACAGGAGATTAAGAAGAGCGCAGGTCGCAAGCCTGCGCTCTTTGTTTTTTGATTAGGGGAACGCTTGGCCGAGTTCTATCAACCCCCTGTTATCCCCCAGTCTTGGGGGATAATAAAAAAGGATGGGGGACACCCCCAAACCCCCGGCAGGAGGTATCCTGCACCTCTTTTGTTTCCTCTCCCTTGAGGGGAGAGGACTAAGGTGAGGGTGAAAAAGAAGGACGCTGGTTTTGCCAGCGTCCTTTGATTTTATGATAAGAGGGCGAGAAGACCTCGCCCCTACGGGATCGAGATTCGGGCTTGATGAATCAAGCCCCTACGGGGAATCCTACCACTTTGAGGCTACTTCGTCCCAGAAGGCATAGATGCCCTTGCCGTGGCGTCCGCCGGTGTAGCCCGCCCGCACCATGGTCCTGATGAGCGGGTGCAGCTTGCCCTTCTCCGGCCCGAACTCCTTCATGGCGTCCGCCTCGGATACGGCGTAGGTGCCCCACGCGCCGCTGAAGTCGCCCAGCTCCAGGGGCCCCATGGGGAAGTTATAGCCCAGCTTGAGAGCCTTGTCGATGTCCTGGGGGGAGGCGACGCGCTCGCGTATCATATCCAGGGCTTCCCAGCGCAGGGCGCGGTAGGCCCTGTTGGCGATGAAGCCGTAGCTGAAGTCCTTGCATATCACGGTCTCTTTGCCCAGCGCTACTGCCAGCTCGCATATCACTTTAACCACATCGTCCGAGGTCAGCGTGCCCCTTACCACCTCGACGAGCTTCATGCGGCTCACCGGATTGAAGAAGTGCATGCCGATAACCACCTGCGGTCTCTTGGTGCAGGCCGCAATCTCAGTGATGTTCATCTGTGATGTGTTGGTGGAAAGGATGGCATGGGCCGGCGCGGCGGCGTCGATCTTCTCGAAGACGTCCTTCTTGATGTCCATCTTCTCCATGGCCGATTCGATAATCAGGTCGGCGTTCTTGACCGCCTCCCCGATACTGGTCGTGCCCTTGATGCGTCCCATTATCTCGTCCATCTCGGCCTGGGTCATCTTATTTTTCTCGACGTAGAATTTCTTGAGCCTGTCGGCGATGGCGTCGATGCCCCTCTTGACGGTCTCATCCGTTCGCGACCACTGCGTTACGTTGTATTTGCCTACGTATGAAAGAAGTTCCGATATCTGTGAACCCATTGTGCCGCCGCCGATGACGGCTATCGTTTTGATGTCTTTTAACTCCAAGTGCGTTCCTCCTTATGTTATTTACGATTGTCGATTGATGGGAGTGCTTGTTGCTGTTATATCAACCCCCTGTTATCCCCCACTCTTGGGGGAACATAAAAAAATCTGGGGGACACCCCCAGTTCCCCCGTCAGGAGACGAGTCTCCTGTACCTCTGCATCGATGGTTTCATTATATAGATTTGCAGGTGAGGCCGCAATATTTGGTTTGTTATTCTGTCATTGCGAGGAGACCTCCCTGTGAATGGCGACGTGGCAATCCCGTCGTTTGTGTGTGAGGTTGGTTGTAGGGGCACGGCATGCTGTGCCCGCCGATAAAATGGTGGGCGGAGCCCACCCTACTGGAGTAGAGATTGCTTCGCAAGGCTCGCAATGACAATAACGGAAGTTAGGTGTTTCGAAGATTGACCGTAGCTCTAACTGACGGTAAAATACCTTTAGACACTTTGTAGTAATTCTATGTGACCGAGTCTTGTATCTGGAGGCAATTAATGAAAGTCATCTCAGTTCTACTTTGCATGGCGGTATTGATGAGCGTTGTTGCTTGTGGAAGCAGTGTCAGCAATGAGTCGAACGGCATGACGGCAGACGAGATATTGTCGAACTGTCACAACGCATCAAACTCTATGAATACTGTGCAAATACATGAAATTTACACCACGAATAGGCTATGGTTTAGCGGTAGTGGGGACACCTCTGCTCTTATAGATAATTTAAACCATTCAGCATATACAGTAGCGTATGATTCGGCCTTCCCGAATGAATCTATGGAGGTCTATGCATTAGATGAATGGCTTTATACACGCAATTCTACTGAAGAATGGATAAAAACCCAGTTGACAGAAGATATTTGGAATAGTATATATGGTTCGCCGCAACAACAATTGTTAGTTACATTGCAAAACTACACTCAAGCAAGCTACATTAGTATGGAGTCTGTCGACGGGACGAACTGTTACAAGATAGACATTACTCCGACTGAATCACAGATGAATGCTCTTGGATTGAGTGGATTAACGATAAAGATACCAACATTTAATGCCTGGATTGCAGAGAACAATTACTATCTTATGAAATTGTCATTTAATCTAACGATTTCAGATGGTGAATGGCTAAGTGAGATACTGACTTATTCGAATATCAATCAGCCTGTGAATATCACATTGCCAGCAGCTGCCGAGAATGCTGAGGCTTTATCTGCTACAGAATGGATGGAGGAAAGTTGGCGGTGGCAATGAGGAAAAATACAGCTGGTTTCTTTTACCCCAGCCCCGCCGCCCCGCGCACCCTCTGCCGGACGCCGAGGTGAATGCGGAGCGGCTCCTCCAAACCGTCGGCGTCGGCCAACCACTGGAACTTGTTTCTCCTCTTAGTTTCCACGAACTGTTTCACTGCCTCGCGGCCGCCTTGTGCCCAGGCGTCGAGCGCAGGCTTGAGGTCGGATATATCGGTTGAGGCCAATCCTATCGTCGCGTAAGCCAGGGCGTGCTCGGTGCCGTTGTAGGCCACGGCCAGCCCGCCGGGCAGGTGCACGGTCTCCAGCATGCGCGAATCGGTGATGCTGTCGCCGACGACGACGCATTGCTCCGGAAACACACCGCGCATACGGGCGAAGTTGCGCAGGGCCGCGGCCTTCTTGCGGCCGCCCATCGGCGTTATCTCGCGTATCGCTTTGCCGAAGGTCGTCTGCCCCAGCTCGCCGCGGAAGAAACGCTCGAATCTCAGTTTCACATTCTTATCATCGGCGTTCGTCATATCGAGCACTTCGATCTCGAAGGCGGCGATTCGATTGTAGTCTTCTTTCGTTGCGAGCTTTTTGAGCCGTTCGATAGGGAACAAAGTGCATTCGAGATTTTCGCGGGGGATGCCCACGCGCTGCATGATGCGTGATGCGTATTGCTCGTAGGCGGTGCTGATGCAGAACACATGCCAATCGCTGAGGCTTTTAATGAGCTCTACCGCGCCGTCTACGATTGTGGCCTCATCGGCCAGCTTTTCAATGTCGTCCGAGGTTACTCCATGATTGATAATGAATGGAGCTAATACGGCCAGGTCGTCGCCGGGGTCGTAGGCATCCTCCTCCTCGTAGGTGCGCTGGCGGTCGTAGCGCCGCACGATGTCGAATATCGCATTGCCGTTGGGAATGAGCTTCATCAGCGCCCGCATGTTGTCGTGTATGGACAGCGGGCCTTCCATATCGAAGAAGATAAGGTTCATGGGGCGGGAGGCTCTTTCACTTTCTTGTCTATCTCCCTGCTCAGATCGTATCCCTTGATGGGCTTGCCTTTTACGTCCACGACCTTGCCGTTGTCTATCTTTATCTTACCTTCGCTGAAGGCCTTTATCGTCGATATGACCAGCGGTATCTCCCTGGCGGCTCCCTGTTTCCTTATCTCGATGAAGAGAGGGTTCCTCTCGCCTTCGTGCTTTTGTATCTCCCAGAGCGGGAGTCCTTTAATCTCGTCCCAATACCTGTCGAAAGGTTTGCCCCTGATGGAGAACTTGCAGTAGCTGACGACGGGGCCGCCGTCGAGCACGGGCGTGACCAGGTGCGTCATGGCGCCGGTCTCCTTGGCCTTCTTTTCGATGAGCTGCCAGATGACCTCCTGCCACGTGCCCGCGGGGCCGTCGGGCGGCGCGGGGTGCAGGTTGATCATGGGATATTTTTTACACATCTCCCTGCCGACTATGAGCATATATCCTGCCAAAACGCCGAGATCGAAGGAATATGGCTCCAGCTTGCTCATGACCTCTTCCTCGAACCTGGAGCGCCAGTCGCCCGTTCCCGCCTGTTTGAATTGCTTTGATGATACACATACCAGGGGCAGGCTGTAATCGTGCACCAGCTTCATGAACTCGTCGCTGCCCTTGTGCTCCCCCGGCTCGCGGTTACAAAAAACAAAGGCGATCTCGGCCTTTAAATCGCCCCTGATTATACTGTTCCAGGTGAAGCGCAGTAGGTTTCTGGAGCCCTCTCCATTGCCAGTGGAAAACCAGCCTATTCTATACGGTTGCTGCGGCATGTTACACCTTCCTTATCCTGGCCCATGTGCTGCGCATATGCACCAGCGGCGATGACGGCCGTCCTACGATGTTTCCCTGCGCAAGCGCCTTGAGGAAGTCGTCCTTTCCCTCGAAATCCGGCATTTCCACATACGTTGTGCCGATCTCGTCCGGTGTGTGGGCGTCGCTGCCGGCGCCGGCCGGGAGCTTGTGCCGTTCTGCGAATTCCCGGGCCATGGTGTTGTGGTGTCTATAGAGGGAACGCGCGTTAAATACTTCTATTATGTCAACCTCAGGCAATATCTCGTCCAGCGCATGACGCTCGATAGCCGAGCCGCGAAGGGCGTCGAACGGGTGCGGCACGCAGACCAATCCGCCCTGCTGCTTGATAAGTCGCACGGTCTCAGTCGCAGGCAGCTTCCCCGGTATCTCTTCGCTCAGGAAATAACCGATGACCTCGCCGTCCCTGGTATGAATCTCGCTGCTTACGATCACCTTAAAAGGAGCGAGTCGCTTCAGCTCGACGGAGCCTTTTATGGTGTCATGATCGGTCACTGCTATACAGTCGATACCCGTTTCCATGCAACGAGATATGATCTGCTCCGGCGTCGTCTTTGAGTCGGGCGAGTACATGGTATGGATGTGCAGGTCGCACTTCATTTATCGGGCTCCCCGTTTTCACCGTCGTTATCGAACATGGTCTGCACCTCGCTCAGCTTGAGCTCGGCCTTGTTCAGTTTCTCGTGGCATATCTTGGCGATGGAAGCACCCTCCTCGAAGAGCGCGATCATCTCCTCGAGCGGCATGCCGCCCTTCTGCAGGGCCTCCGTTATCGTTTCCAGCCGCTTCAGCGCTTCTTCGAAGGAAAGTCCTTCATCCATGCCTGCAATCCCTTCTTCGAGCCGGTCACGCGGCTGTTGAATTGTCCGTCGCCGACCTTGACCTCTATCATGTCGCCGCGTTCCACCTGCGAGATACTCGATATGACTTCTCCGCTTGCGTGGCTCTGAACCAGCGCGTAGCCGCGCTCCAGCGTCGCCAGCGGGCTCAGCGAACCCAGTTTAAGCTGCTGCCCGCGCAGCTTCTCGCCGTTTATTGATAGCACATTATCGATTTGATTCGACATTGTGGCATACATCTCATCTGCATGCTGGCGGCCACGCTCGATACCGCCGGAAAGAGATGATGACATCGACGCGACGCAGCCTTGCAGGAGCGCCTCGATCTCGCCGCGCTGGGGGACCGCCAGCTCGGCGGCGGCGGAGGGGGTGGGGGCGCGTTTATCGGCGACGAAATCGCATATGGTGAAATCGGTGTCATGGCCTACGCCGCTGATAACCGGAGCCTTGCTGGAATAGACGGAGCGGGCTACCTTCTCATCGTTGAAGGCCCACAGGTCTTCCAGCGAGCCGCCGCCGCGCGCGACGATGATCACATCGATGTCTCCCCTATCGTTGAGCGCGTTCATGGCGTTTATGATGCCGGGTACGGCGCTTTCGCCCTGGACGGCGGTCGGCGCCAGCACAAGCTCGGCCAGCGGGTAGCGCCTGCCGATGATGTTCGTTATATCGTGGAGCACGGCCCCGCCCGGCGAGGTCACGATGCCGATCTTTTCAGGGAACTCCGGCAGGGGGCGCTTTCGCGACGGCTCGAAAAGTCCCTCCTCCTCCAGCCTGGCCTTGAGCCTCTCGAACTCCATGTGGAGCACGCCGATCCCGGTGGGCTGTATCATGTCCACGTAAAGCTGGACGGCTCCGCTGACCTCGTATATCGAGATGCGTCCGTGGGCCACGACGGCCATGCCGTTCTCAACTTCGACGCTGAGTCGCTTGCGGTTAAAAAGGACGCAGCGCATCTGGCTCGATTCGTCCTTGAGCGTGAAATAGAGGTGTCCGGCGGAGGAACCCGACATGTTTGATACCTCGCCGCTTATCCAGACGTCGGCGAGCAGGGCGTCTGATTCGAGGATGTCCCTGAGGTAGCCCGTTATCTGGGCTACGCTGTAGACCTGCATCTAGTTCACCCTTTCAAGGTATTGGCCGCTGCGCGTATCGACGCGTATCCTGTCCCCCTGGTTGACGAAAAGCGGTATCGGTATGGTAAGCCCGGTCTCCAGCTTTCCGGGTTTGTTGACGTTGGTCGCGGTGTCACCCCTGTAGCCCGGATCGGTCTCGATGACCTCAAGCTCGACCGAGTTGGGAAGCTCCACGCTGACGACCTCTTCCTTGTATGTGAGCAGGTCGATCTTCAGACCTTCCTTGAGGTAGTTTACCGCATCATCCAGCGTCTTTTTATTAAGCGGCGTCTGCTCGAAGGTGTCGGCGTCCATGAAATAATAAAGGTCGCCGTCGTTATATAAGAACTGTACCGTGTGCCGGTCGAGAGTCGCCCGCTCAAATTTCTCTCCCGACTGGCAGGTGTATTCAATCGTATGTCCTCCGCGAAGGTCTCTAAGTTTCAGCTTTATCTGAGCAGAGCCTCGTCCGGACTTGATGTGTTGCCAGTCTACGATCTGGTACAGCGTGCCGCTGATCACGATCGTGAGTCCCTTCTTAATGTCACCCGTTCCTATCATTTATCCCATCCTCTCGACGTATTCGATTGTATATAAACCGGAATACATAGACTCCAGTGGAACTACTCTAGCTTCTTTGCTTTAGTGAGCACCGTCGCTCTTCCATCTTTCAAAACCGCCATGTCCTCTATGCGCACGCCTCCCCATCCGCTGATATATATGCCGGGCTCGATGGTGAACACCATGCCGTCCGTTAGTATGTCCTTCGATTCCCGCCCCACCCGCGGCGCCTCATGCGTGGCCAGCCCCACCCCATGACCCAGCCCGTGCCCGAAGTGCTCCCCGTATCCTCCCTGTTCGATGACCGTCCGCGCCAGGCCGTCTGCCGTATCGCCCGTCATACCCGATTCTATAGTGGCGATGGCGGTGAGCTGCGCTCCCAGTACCAAGTCATATATTTTATCAAATTTTCCACCCTTTTTCCCCATGCAAATAGTCCGCGACAGGTCGCTGGTGTACCCGCCGACGCTTGCGCCCATATCTATGATAACCGGTTCGCCGGCGACGATGGGGCGGTCCGTGGGCTGGTGGTGGGGCTTAGCCGCGTTGGGGCCGGAGGCCACTATGATGTCGAAGGGCATTACGCCGCTTCCGTTCTCGCGCATGGTCTTTTCCAATTCCCATGCCACTTCAGCTTCGGTCATGCCGACCTGCATCCCGGCGGCCACTTTTTCGAAGGCGGCGTCGCTTACGGCAACGGCTTTCATTATTAGCGCCAACTCGTCGTCATCCTTAACGGCGCGCAGCGATTCGACGAGGCCTTCGGTCGGAACCAGCTCTTTTCCATGGATGTCGGCCGTGATTGAGCGATACGTCGCGAAAGAAACATCGTTAGCGTCGAAACCGATCCTCTTTATATCGAAAGATGAAATCAATTCATTAAACCACTTTGAAAGAGCTCCCTGCTTTTGTAATATTTTGAACTCGGGTGCCTGGCTCTCGGCCTGCTCGACATAGCGAAAATCGGTTGCAAGAACGGCATCGTTTTGCGTGATGAGAAGATATCCCGCCGATCCGGTGAATCCGCTGAGGTAGCGGCGGTTCTCCGCCTGCGAAACAAAAAGGGCATCCAGTCCTTTCCCGTCGACCTGCTGTCTTATCTTATTCAGGCGTCCCGTCATTTTTTCTTCTTGAGGAGAGCTATTAAAAAATCGACCGCATCGATATAACCCTGCCAGCCGAGACCGGAAATCTGCGTCTTGGCCAGGTCCTCGATGACGGATTTCCTGCGCCACTCCTCGCGATGGTGTATATCGGAGAGGTGAACTTCGACAATCGGTAGGTTGCTGTCTTCCAGCGCATCTCTTAAGGATAATCCGTAGTGTGTGAGCGCCCCCGGGTTTATTATTATCCCGTCGGCTTTAGGCGCCTCGTCTTGAATAAAATCGATAAGCGCGCCTTCATGGTTCGACTGATATGTCTTCACCGAGGCGCCCAGCTCCCTGGCACGCTTTGTAACAGCGGCTTCAAGCTCGGGCAGGGTCTTGTCGCCGTACAGATCGCGATTCCTTTTGCCCAGCATATTTAAATTGGGGCCATGTATGAGCAATATCTTCATGATGATCCCCCCTGCTTCCTGGCCCTGGGATGCGAGGCCAGATAAACCTTTCTCGCCTGCGTCTGAGTAACATGCGTGTATATCTGAGTGGTGGCCAGATTGGCATGGCCCAGCAGCTCCTGCACAACTCTCAGGTCCGCGCCGCCGTCGAGCAGATGTGTTGCGAAGCTGTGGCGTATCATGTGCGGGAAGACCCTCTTGGTGAGCCCTGCCGCTTTAGCGTAATAGGACAGCGTCTCCTCGATGGAACGCTTCGATAGTCTCCGTCCGTATCGATTCAGAAAAAGCGCGTCGGTGGAGCGTTTCCCCGTGAGCTTCGGCCGACCTTCGCGCAGGTAGCATTCGATGGCGTTCACGGCGGGCTTGCCCATGAGCGTGATGCGTTCCTTGGAGCCCTTGCCCAGCACGCGGATCTCGCGTTCCTCCAGGTTGACGTTCATGATATCGAGGCCGGCGATCTCGCTTACACGCAGACCTGACGCGTAGAGCAACTCCAGTATGGCCTTGTCCCGCATGCCCAGCGGGGTGCTGGCATCCGGAGCCGTTATCAGTTTCTTGACCTCGTCGTTGGAAAGGAAAGAAGGGAGCCTCTTGGTCAGCTTGGGCGAGGATATTGTAAGCAGCGGATTTTCCGTGATGATATTCATACGGGTGAGATAGGCGTAGAACGAGCGCAGCGCGCTGAGCTTGCGCGCGATGCTGGATTTCTCGTATCCGCCTTCCAGCAGCGAGGCGATATATCGGCGCAACAATTGGATATCCACATCCTCCAGCGTCGCAACATTCTCCTTAACGGCGTAATCTATGAAGTGACGCAGGTCATGCAGGTAGTTGCGCAGCGTATATGGCGATGCGTGGCGCTCGATCTCAAGATAGCGTTTGAAATCGCCAAACAATACGGCCATGCTTTTCTCATCCTGCAGGAACGGGATCATTTTTTAACGGCCTCCCCTTCCAGCTTGTCGCTGGATTCGCTGAAACCGCATTGCGTGCATTTAGCCGCGTTCTTGCCGCTCATTACCATGAGGCCGCGGCATTGCGGACATGGATTTGGTACCGGTTTGACGTTCGACGTGAAATCGCAGTCGGGATAACCCGAACACCCGTAGAAATTACGTTTCTTCTTGCTCCTGCGCTGCACGATGTCGCGTCCGCACTTGGGGCAGGCGACGCCTATCTTCTTAAGGATCTGCTTCGTCGTTCTGCATTTAGGGTAGTCAGTACAAGCGATGAATTTGCCGAAGCGCCCCGATTTGACGACCATGGGCTTGCCGCAGGTGGGACAGTCTTCTCCTGTTTTCTCCTCGGCTACATCTCCCTTGCCAAGCGGTTTCGCGTTCTTGCATTCAGGGTAGCCGGAGCAGGCCATGAACTTGCCGTAGCGGCCGTTCTTAATAACCATCGGTGCGCCGCATTTCTCGCAGATTTCATCCGTCGGTTCGTCCGGCACCTTTTCTACTTTCGATTTAGCCGTTTGGAGCGTGGCCTCGAACGGTTCGTAAAAATCGCTGACGTACGGAACCCAGTCTTTCTTTCCCTGCGCGATGAGGTCCAGCCCTTCCTCCATCTGCGCCGTAAACCCGAAATCGACGATATTGGGGAAATGCTCGCTGAGCATGTCGCTCACCTGCATGCCTAAGTCGGTTGGCTTAAAACGCCCGCTTTCCTGTACGATGTAATCCCTTACCTGTATGACGCCCAGGATCGGCGCGTAGGTCGAAGGCCTTCCGATGCCCCACTCCTCAAGCGCCTTTATCAGCGTGGCCTGGGTGTAACGGGAGGGAGGTTGGGTGAAATGCTGTTCCGGTTTAAGATCTATGAGATTGAGATGGTCGCCTTTTGCCATATCAGGCAGCGGCGTCTTGTTGTTTTCGTCGTCGGACTCATCCTTGCCTTCGCTGTAAAGTATGGAAAAGCCCTGGAATTTCACAGCCGAGCTGGCCGCCCGGAATAGATAAGCGTTCCCCTCTTTACGGGTCCTGGCTTCGATATCGGCTGTGGTCGTATCGATTATTACGGGCGACATCTGGCTAGACACCATGCGTTTCCATATCAGCTCGTATAAACGGAACTGGTCCTGGCTTAGGTGTGACTTAATCGCAGACGGCTCGCGCCCGATCGATGTCGGCCTTATAGCTTCGTGCGCCTCCTGCGCTCCCTTTGCTTTCCTGGTGAAGACGCGGGCATGTTTCGGCAGGAACGCCTCGCCGTATTTACTATGGATATACGCGCGCGTCTCCTCTATCGCAGATGGTGTCACTCGAATGGAGTCGGTGCGCATGTAGGTGATGAGGCCCACCGATCCCTCTTTGCCCATGGATAGCCCCTCGTACAATTGCTGGGCGATGGACATGGTGCGTTGCGCGCTGAATCGCAGCTTGCGCCAGGCCTCCTGCTGCAGTGTGCTGGTTGTGAACGGAGCCGACGGCTGTCGCAGCACGTCTTTTCTTCGTATGCCGGCGACCTTGTAGTCGGCGGACTTCAGTTCTTCGATTAGTTTCGATGACTCTTCTTTGCTGCTTATGTCAATCTTGGTGCCGTTCATATTGCCGATAAAGGCGGCGGTGAACTGCTCTTTAGTCGCCGCCTTCTCTAACAGCGCGTCGATGGACCAGTACTCTATCGGGACGAAGTTTAATATCTCCCGCTCTCTGTTGACCACCATCTTGAGTGCCACCGATTGCACCCTGCCCGCGGAAAGGCCGCGCCTGATTTTCTGGCACAGCAGCGGGCTCAGCTTGTACCCTACCAGGCGGTCGAGAATACGCCTGGCCTGCTGCGCGTTGACCAGGTCCATGTCTATGTCGCGCGGGTGTTTGAAGGCCTCCGTTACCGCATCCTGGGTCAGCTCGTGAAATTCCACTCTCTTGACCGGCATGCCGTCCAGCCCGACAGCTTCCACCAGGTGCCAGGAGATGGCCTCCCCTTCCCTGTCGGGGTCGGTGGCCAGATAGACCGCTGAAGAACTCTGTGCGGCTTCCTTCAGTTCGTTGACCACATCGCGCTTCTCTTTGGGCACCTCATACTTGGGAGCGAACGTTTTTTCCTTTATATCTACGCCCAGCCGTTTCTGGGGTAAGTCGCGAACGTGGCCGACGGATGCTTTCACCTTATAGCCGCCGCCCAGCATCTTGGTGATGGTCCTGGCCTTGGCCGGAGACTCAACGATTACAAGGCTTCCGCCCGACGATCGAGCCCCGGTTTTGGCTTTCGATTTCGTTCTTGTTGATATCTTCGCTCTGGTCGATTTAGTCGATTTCTTTTTAGTCATTAGTTTATTTTCACCCTGTATTCTTCCCGCGATTCTCTCGCTGTCACGTAGTTCATGCCGCCCACCTGCCTGACCATACCTTTAAGCTCCATCATGGCCAGGGTGCTGGATATGGTCGCTATAGGCAGTGAGCACTGCCTGCGCACCTCATCGATATGTGTCGGTTCCGCCGATATGTATTGTAGTATAACGGATTCCATCTTAGTCGCAGGGATCAGCGATTTGGCCTCAACATGCTGCACCGCCATGGTAAGGTTGAGTTCCTCCATGATGTCCTCGGCGTTACGAACGAGTTTAGCCCCCTCCTGAATCAGCCTGTTTGGCAGCCAGCTCGTTGGCGAGAGCACGCTTCCGGGTATGGCGAAGACCTCGCGGTTCTGCTCGATGGCCCGTTCCACGGTTATCCTTGCGCCGCTTTCCTTTTTCCCTTCGACTATCAGTACGCCCAGGCTCAACCCGCTCATTATCCTGTTGCGCAGGGGGAAGTTCTCCCTCCTGGGCGGCGTGCCCAGCGGGTACTCGCTGACGAGAGCGCCCTGCTCGATTATGTCCCGCGCCAGGTTGGCGTGCTGGCTGGGATAGACGATATCCAGCCCGCAGCCGAGCACGGCGATGGTGCGCCCTCCCGCGTCCAGCGCCGCCCTGTGAGCTATCGAGTCGATTCCTTTGGCCAGCCCGCTGATAATAGTTATGCGATTGCCGGCCAGCGCTCCCGCTATCTGCTGCGTCACCTCGCGTCCGTAGTATGTCGGGTAGCGCGTGCCGACTACGGACAGCGACCACTCGTCCTGGGGGGCAAAGCCGCCCCTGATGTAGAGCAGCGGCGGGGGGTCGTATATCTCCTTGAGCATTGCGGGATAAGCTTCATCGGTAATCGTTATAGCCTTTACCTTGTACCGCTCCAGCTTTTCCATCTCGTCTTCGAGCGACAGTTTGGAGCGGTTGGACAAGATCGATTGCACGGATTTGGCATCGAGCCCGGCCGCTTCCAGTTCGGCGGCGTTGGCCTGCCAGGCCTGCTCCATGCTGGAGAAATAGCCTGCCAGCCTGGAGATGCGGGCGCGTCCCATCCCCGGTATCAGCGAAAATCCCACCCAGAATTTTGTCTCGTTCATAAACTAGGTTATTCTAGCACATGAGTCAGGGTAAAAAAATACCCCCGCTTTGTCCGGCGGGGGTTGGTGATGCGCTCAAATCTACGGCTCGATTAGTTTACTTTCATGTTTCCGATTCCCTGATTGATTTAGCACACGTCTGTTTTTAGAAGGGAGAAGGTTTCCACATCATGTCGCGAAATGCAAGAGAACCCCCTGTTTTTTCTAAATTGTGCGAATTTTGAATATATCGGGGAATTGAGGAATATGGCGGAGAGGGCGGGATTCGAACCCGCGGTACCCGAAGGTACACACGCTCTCCAGGCGTGCCTGATCGACCACTCCAGCACCTCTCCGCTTAAGGGCTCTATTCGACGTGATGTCGTTTATGAAGGAATTTAACTTTATGGATTATACCAGAGATTCTAGCCGAAAGGCTATGTGTAAAGATATTTTTCAAAGTCGGCCACAGCGCACTTCTTGCCTTTTTGCACTACCTTGAAACCTTCGTTTTCAAGGAGCTTCCTCTGACCTTCTATGCCGCCGGGGTATTTCTCGTTCAGCACGCCGCCCGATTTCAGCGTGCGCCAATAAGGCGTGATGTTCTTCTCGCCTGAGCTTAGGGCTTCATCGGCGGCGTTGGCGGCTATCCAAGCGAATATGCCTGTGGTCAGCGGGCAGCCTATGGTAGCGCCATGTTTCTCCGCAAGCTTCTGGCGGATCTCGCTTATCGTGATGAGTTTGCCTTTAGGAACCCGTCGCATTATCTCATCGACCTCGATCGGAGCCGGTATCACGAACGTACCGGTGCCCCAGCGTTTGCTCATCCTATCGTCTATGACTTCTACGCGAGGCAGGTCTTTGCTGTCATTCAGCTTTTCGCGCCAGGATTTCTTTTTAGTCGCCATACCGACCCTCCATGGGGAAGTCATTTAAGAATATTATTTGCCTTTGCCAATGTCAGATAGGGCTTCAAGATAGACATTACGCACCGAGGACTGCTTCTCCTTTTTGACCGCTGCTTTGAAAAATCGCGTCAGCTCTTTCCTGGTTTTCGGGTTGTTTTTTGCTATCTCGGTCAGCCCGTTGGCAGCGCTCCATCTGATAATCGTTCCCGGGTCATCGGCCATTGCCGTTAATGCTGGAATTGCCTTCGCGGCTTCATCGGGAAAGGCTTTAGAGGTGCCTGTGATGATCTCGCCGGCCTCCAGTTTGACCTGGGCTGATTTGCTGTCAAGCTGGCTGATGATAAGGTCGATTCCGTTCTTAACGAACATTGGATCGTCTTTGGTTATCTGGTTCACGGCAGCGAGACAAATGGCTTTATCGGCGTCCGTTGCTATCTGGAAATAGTCCGTTATCTCTGTGAGGAACTCGCCGCCGCCCTTTAGCTGTTTCACCAGGAGCAACACCTTTTCCTTCGGCGGTATTTCGAATTTCAGCGTTTCGGAAACGATGCCCATTATCTTAACCTGCGATTATTGCTGTTTCATTAGGTTGGCGTCGCGCAACGCGTCGCATTCCTCCAGGCCGCGTGTGAAGGAAAAGCCGGCTTCTTTGAAGATCGACGTGCAGACATCAGCGACGTCGTGATCGTATAAAGTGCCTTTGTACTTGGAGACCTCTTCCATAGCCTGCTCGATGGTTAGAGCGGATCTGTAGGAGCGGGGATAGCATATGGCTTCAACCACATCCGCGACGCCCAGTATTCTGGCCTCTATCATGATCTCTTTCCACTTGAGCCTGTTGGGGTAACCTGAGCCGTCCAGCCTCTCATGGTGTTGCAGTACCATTTCGGCGATAGGCCACGGGAAATCTATTTTCTTTAATATATCGTAGCCTACCTTTGGGTGTGTCTTAATGACTTGCATTTCGAGATCGGTGATGCCGGTCGGCTTGCTCAGGATCTCGATGGGCACGGCCACCTTGCCGATATCATGTACAAGTCCGGCCAGATAGAGGACTTCGGCGAAATCATGATTGTTATCGGGGGAGAGCCTGTAGGCAATACCGTAAGACAGGGAAGCGACCCTTTTCTGGTGGCCCGCGGTGAAGGGGTCTCTGCTCTCGGTGACCTGGGCCAGGGCGTGGACCGTGTCTTCAAAAACTTTCTGCATCCTTACCTGCGTGTCCGACGGCACTGCCTTATCGACGCGGGATTCAACCTTATGTATTGGCTTCTTCTCCAGCGCGTGAATGACGGCTGGCCCCAGATGCGTCAGCTTATTCTTCAGTATGAAATCCGCCGCTCCCTGATTTAAGCATTCTTCGGCATGGTCTTCGTAGTCAGCGTCGGCAACCATTATCAGGGGGATATCAAGCCCCTGCTCTTTCAATATATCCAGCGATTTCATAGCGCTGTTGTTAGGCAGGCCGTAATCGGCGATGATAACTTCCGCGCCTCTTTCCAGGTAGTGCAGGTATTCAGCCTTCGTCTTTATGTGCCGAGATATAAAATTTAGTGCGGTCTTTTCAAGCTCTAGCTCTATGCGTTCCGCGTCCTCCGGTATGTTCTCCATAATCAGTATTTTTATCTGTTTTTCCATGCCATACCCCTCAGCCAGAAAGATCGCTGATGATATCTGATTCAATTATTAGTCGAAATTGCATTCCGGAATAATTCAGTGTGAGTAATGTACCACAATATCGGCTGTTAGTCGAGAAGCGTACGCATGGAGGTCTTTTTACGGCCTATGGCGCATCGGTTGCAGTTATATGGCGGAGAGGGCGGGATTCGAACCCGCGCTCGCCGAAACGGCGAGACCGCTTTTCGAGAGCGGCACCATCAACCACTCGGACACCTCTCCACAATCTGCGATTATACAATAGAAACAAGGCTATGGCAAAAGTTGGTTTTTTATGACGGGACATTCTTCCGTGCGGGCAAAACGATATGAGTAGGAGCTGCGCCGAGAAATCTTATTCCACTACAACTGTATCGACAAATCCATGTGAATCCGGTCGAATCGCTGATCAAGAGTACAGGCCATGCTGAGAATATACTAAACCTGAAATATATCCAGACACCAGTCGAGTATCTCAGCTCCATATAACAGGGTGGCTATGGCGGCTAAAGAAAGGTATGGCCCGAAGGGGATGCCTTCCTTGCCTTTCTTTTTCTTGATAATGAGTAGCATTATGGCGACCAGGCCAACAATAATAATCGCCAGAACCAGTGCAATGAATACCAGTGGATAGCCGGTGACCAGCCCTATCAGTGCCGCCAGCTTTACGTCGCCCAATCCTATCCCTCCCCTGCTGACAAGCGCAATCAGCAGAAAAAGCCCCAGGCCTATGCCGCCGCCTATGGCCGCGTCAACTATTCCCGGCTCGGATGAGAATACGCTGATGAGCAGCGCCGCTGCCATAGCCGGGTAAGTCACCTTGTTAAGAATAAGCTGGTGCTCTAAATCGATTGCCATGATGATGACGAACAGGCAGCAGTAGAAGGAAGCAATCGCCAGATCAATATTCAGTCCGTAGTGCCAGCAGAGGTAGCCGAAAAGAGCCCCGGTGCCGATTTCTACCCAGAGCATGCGTCTGGGAATAGGCGCTTGGCAGTAGCGGCAACGCCCTTTCAGCCGCAGATAACTCAATACAGGAATGAGGTCTTTTATCGTCAGGCGATGATGACACGAGGCACAGTGAGAACGAGCGGATAGAATCGACTGATTATTGGGCAAGCGATCGATTAAAACATTAAGCAGGCCGGCTACAACCGTTCCCAGCACGACGAAAACAGCTATCCAGATACCTTCCATCAGATTGTTTATTATGGATGCTTTTACCGGTTCAGTCAATAATCCTGGTGATATGCTTAGGATTGCTATCGGGGGGAAGGTACCCGTATTAACTTGAATGAACATATCGTTACAGGATCTGGATGGACGGGAACACTCAGATAATTGAAAAGCCCCGATGTTAAGCTATATACAATAACCCGGGGCTCTCAAGCGTTAAATTATGCAACTATCGCCTGATAACTTATTGCTGAGTGGTTTCTTTCTTCTCCCTGTTTTTTAAAAAATGCATGAGCTTAAGGAAAAGCAGCACCAGCGACACCATGATGAGCACATAAGAAGACAGCCATAGGGCGGCCATTGCCGCTACGCTCAAATTGTAATCTGCAAGGAATATGACATACGGTATGGCCAGGATAACCCAGCCTACGGCAAGCACAATCCAGAGAGGCCAATGCTGGCCGGTCCTCTTATGAGTCAACACGTATCCGGCAATAGATAAGGCTGCAATGAGACAGGCGAACACCAGATTTACAATGCAAGTAACTGTTGAGTCCATTCTATAGTTCCTCCCCTGGAGCATAAAGCCCCAACAATCTTATTACTGCGACTATTGAAACCTGCCCGCAGCTTTGCGCTCCGCAATTGCTTGCGGTTTGTTTTTTGGACAACTTACGCAGCTAAGCATCCTCGAAAACACTGCCTACATGAACCATTCATATTCATCTAAAATTGGGAAAATATAACATACACGATGCACATTGTCAATACATTTCAGCCTGACTATACGATAATGATGAGGAGTATGCTTAGATTGCGCCGCATCAACTGATATCGTTCGGCCATAAATTGGTCGAGGATCGCAACTTGTTATCGGGGCTGTCCAGGACAATCTCCAATCGGTGCTGCGACAAGTTCAGCTTGCTGGCGATAACTAGTCCTTCGGTTCACTCGGTTAAGATTAACATCGCGAACAGCCCTATTCATCAGGTTTCTTCACCTTGCCGAGCAGTCCCAGCCCCTCCTGAAGAATGTCGTTGACGTCAACCTCCTGCACCTGTTCAGCGAGTTTGCTCTTTTCGGTAAAATCGGAAGCGTTCGTGGCGAACAGATCCGCTAAATCACCAAGGCCTGATTTATCTTTCTGCTGCGTGTCCTCTTCCGTCTCTTCTGAATCCGAAGCCCCTTCAGCCGGCTCGGAGCTTGTCTGATTGTCCTCGGCGCCGCTTTCATCCTCTTTCATTGTTGTTTCATCAGGTACAATAGCGCCTGCCATCGGTTCCTGCGGAGTTTTATCCGCGTCCTTCGCTTCGTTTGCGGCAGCCTGCTCCCGCGGCGTTCCCGTACCCGTAAGTGCGGTACCGCTCGTGGAGTCGTCTTTCAAGTCTCTGCTCGGTGTTTGAGCCCCGACGGGGGCGATATTCTTTGGCTCAACCTGCTTTCTAATTTCGACGACCTCGATCTTCTCGCCCTTCTTGCGCGGGGGGCCGGTGACCACTTTCATCATTTTCCGCTCCCCTTCGGGCGTTTTGCCTGCCGGCGGTTCCTGGCGAGGTTTTTCCATGCGCCTCATTTCGGTTGTTGCGGCTACTGTCCCTGTTGCCTGTGTCTCCGGTTGTTGAACTTTAGCTACCGGCGTAGGTTTCAAAGGTTTATCGACTAAAGAACTAGCTTGTTCTTTAGTATCAGGGCCGGTCGAACTCTCCAATACAGGCCGGCTTTCGGCTTTCTTCTCACTCACTGATGCCTCCCGCCGGCCGCCCTGGCGCTTCCGTTTCCTGGTGATCTTTGAAGAGGATCGTCTCAAATATTGGATAGCCGCTATGGTGAGCGCTATCTTCAAGCACAATCCGAAGCATATCAGTACTGCTATCAGTGTTGTATTCATAATCAACTCTTCCTAATCTGCATTCTCAATCACCACATGCTTTTGAACAACATATCTACCAGGGATGGGACTACAAGAATGACTATACCTGAGATTGACCCGGTGAGAGCCAGGTAAAAGACCAGCTTCATGGGGTGGCCTCCGCTCACCGCGTGAATAGAAAAGGAGTTGGCTATAATCATTACGAAAACGACAATAATAATAAAGACATAGAAGAGATCCAGCAGCGCCGGGTCCTGGCCGAATAGACCGAATGACGGAATAGAGACGGGGATGTTACTTTGAGTAGCTCCCTCCGACGGCATTAGCCTCTCGATAATTTCAGTAAAACTCACAAAAACGGAATATACAAACATGATCAATAAGGAAAGCACGCTGTGCATGGCAATTGTAAGCCATGTGAAACCAGCGGATATCTGGCTTCGCTGCGCCCGCAGAAGAGATACTTTCAAGGCGAAAGCGCTTGCTTCATGTCCTACTTCCTGCGGCTCGCCACCCAGGGTAATCCCGTCCCAGAAAGTTGTTACGCTGCGGTTTATCAATTCAGATCCTGTTTCTTCTACAAAGCTTCTCCAGCAGGCATATGCGCTTATACCGGCGACCAATCGGGTGTGAAGCAGGCTCACATCGTCCTTCAGGATTCCCAGCGAACGGAAATCGAGCCGGCTGATGGCCTCGGCGGCGGTGGCTCCTATGGCCTGCATTGTTCCGCCCACAGATCTCAGAAAACTGGCGATATCGGAGTCGCGCTTTGTCACTTTTCTATCATCCGACATGGCTAACAGCCCGACAGGCAGGATAAAGGCGCCGGCAACAATCAGCATAAGACCTAAATCAACTTTCATGACAAACAATAACATTACAGCGATGACTGCTATCGGGATAAGAAGTTTCGCCAGGCTCCTGGCTAATTCCTGTTCTTTGGAGCGGATCGGAAACGAATGGTTCTTAACTTCTCTTGGAGATGTGCGATACAGGAACCATGAGCCTACTATAGAAGCCACTATGCTCAGAACTATCATCGAAGCCAGGAACGTTACCGATACTACACCAAGCATCAGGGTCACCACACCCATGACGGAGATCAGCGCCGGCACCAGCATCAACGCTACATAGCCGTCGGCCCACTTCTTCACGAGGTCAAGCCTTCGTTCGTAAGAGTTACCGTACGTCTCCGAAACGATGGCTGATTCCCGTGAAAGGAAGCCGGTGATATCCTCTCCTGATGACAGGGCGCCCGAGAACCGCAGCAAAAATGCTTTAATTGCCGGGTCTTTAGTCTTTTCTCCTACTATCCGGCATGCCTGCGAATAGTCGTGGTTGAACATCTTGGCCACGAAGTCGACCCTTCTGAAGTAACGCGTGGCCGAATACGGTAACCTGGCGGCTTGATAGAACATTCCGCTTCTCGATATGCCCGATGTAGCGATTGCCGCCATATATGCCAGCTGGCAAAAGAAGTCCACCTCCAACAGTAAAGCGTCGAAGTTCTCCTCTTTTTTCTTGGTTTCTTTTTTCTTGAAATTGGGAAACTTCATTAGAAAAGCCCCTGCCTTTGTGCTTTGGACAATACTTCAAGAACCTCGTAAAATCCGGTGACCCCCTTTTCCTTGTGCAACTTCTCTAATATTTTCGCCCGCCTCTCCATCTCTGCGTATACGTTCTGCCTTTTATGAACCGAGATGCCAATCCTGGGGGCTACCTTGTTCTCAAGGACGTGACTGGTCATATATCCTGTGAACTCAAAGACGTCCTTCGTCTGGTCCCATTTGAAACTCTCTACAAAGGAAAAGGCTTCTGCAACAGGATCGTAACTCACTATTTCGGCGATTCCTGTAAGTCTCCGCCCCTTCCTGCCGTTAGGCAGTTTTACCTGGCTGGTCAGAATAACCACGTTAAGGCTCTCCACATAGTTCTTAGGAACCAGAATGGGATCGCCAGTGATACGCTGGATCAGTTTCTCCACCGATGCCGCGTGGAAGGTGGCCATGACAGAGTGTCCGGTCTGCATTGCCTGGAACGCCACGTTTCCTTCCTTGCCCCGGATTTCGCCCACAATTATCACGTCCGGTCTCTGCCGCAATGCTGCCCTGAGCAGGTCAAACATGGTGACCGCACCGCTGGTGTCATCGGCTCCGGCGGCCTTGGCTACTTCTCTGAGCCAGTGCTTGTGGGGCACCTGCAGTTCAGGCGTGTCCTCAAGGCTGACCACCTTGGCCAGCGGTGGAATAAAGGTGGTCACCGCATTCAGCAGAGTGGTTTTTCCGGAGGCGGTCTCACCGGATACGAAAACGTTCATTCCACATCCTATAGCCAGTGATAGATAAGAAAGCATCTGGTAGTTAAGGGTGCCGAACTCTAACAGTTCGAAAACAGACAACGGGGTTTCGCTGAATTTACGGATAGTGTAATTAGAACCGCGCCTGGATACATTCCGTCCGTAGACGATATTTATGCGTGATCCATCGGGAAGGACTGTATCCTGGATGGGCTTTTTATTGGTAACAGGTCTCTTCACGCGTTCGGACAGCCATATCACGTATTCGTCAAGCTCCTCATGTGTGGAGAAGGTAATCGTGGTTTTCAGACTCTTGAAAATCTTATGTTCAACAAAGAGATTACCCGTGCCGGAACAGCTGATGTCTTCTATATAAGGATCCTGCATCAAAGGGTCCATAACCCTCATGCCAAGCTTATCGCGGACAAAAAGATACCGGAGCGCATCCAGTTCCCTTTTTGTCACCTTCAGTTTTGGTACGGCAGGGCCTCCTTTGCGCAGAAAACCGACATTTCTATCCAAGATGCTTGATTTGGATGCCTGCGCGTCAACGCTGACCACCAAGTCTAATATATCCAGGAGCTGAGCCTGCTTGTCTCCATCAGGATCGATGCGTGGAAGCTTGGTGCGCAGTGCCAGAAGTTTGACCTCCATCTGTTGCATCAGGTCCTTGAGGCCTTCCGTTGAAGGCTCTATCGGTATGTATTGATGTCTGACATCGGTGTTGCTAAATAAAACATGTATGAAAACGCCTTTGAAGTGGGCCGGGTAGATGTAATTAGGCTGTTTGCTATCACCCATCTTACGCGTCAGCTCCGGCACGTACTCCGGCATGCCGACCTCGGACAGCGGCAAGCCGCTTATATAGTCGAACACATGCGGGTGTTCCCGGCAAACGGCCCTCAGCGATTCCGGCATCGCTTCTTCGATGTCACGGCGCCGTAATACACTATCGCCCGGTCTTTTTTCTATTGAAGTTTGAGTGGTTGTCGTCATATCGCTACCTCGCGGCCGGCGCCCCTATAGTTGTCCTTCCCTCTGCGCTTTGCCCAGCACGTCGAGCACCTCGTAGAAACCGGAAACCCCTTTTTGTTTGTGCAGAGTCTCCAGAATAGCAGCCCGTCTCTTTAGCTCGGCATATATCTTAGTTATCTGGTTGGCTGGAATCCCTAACATTGGGGCGATCTTATATTCCATGATATAACTGGTCATGTAGCCGTTGAACTCAAAAGTATCGGTTACCTCATCATGGCGAAAGGCTTCCGTGATATTGAAGCTCTGCGACGCAGAGTCCCATCCTACGATTTCCGCAATACTAGTCAACCGGCGTGCCGTCTGTCCGTTAGGTAACCGCACTATGCCCATGAGCACGACGATGTTCAGGTTGTCGAGATATGTCTTGGGCACCAGGATGGGGTCTCCGGTAATTCGCTGAATGAGTTTCTCAATGGTGGACGCGTGGAAGGTGGACATAGCCGAGTGTCCGGTCTGCATCGCTTGAAACACCACGTTTCCCTCTTTGCCTCTGATTTCTCCCACGATGATCTCGTTGGGTCTCTGCCGCAGCGCCGCTCTGAGCAGGTCAAACATGGTTATCGCTCCGCTGGTATCATCGGCCTTTGTGGTCTGGACCACCTCTCTGCACCAATTCTGCTGAGGCACCTGCAGTTCGGGGGTATCCTCGATGGATACGATCTTGGCCTGCGGGGAAATGAAGACGGTCAGGGCATTCAGGAGGGCGGTCTTGCCTGACGCAGATTCACCGGCGATGAAGATATTCATGCCGTTGCCGATGGCGAGGGAAAGGTACGCCAGTATCATATAATCGATGGTGCCGAATTCCACTATATCGAAAATAGACAGAGGCACCTCGCTGAATTTACGAATACTGAAGTTGGAGCCGCGCTTGGAAACGTCGCGGCCGTAGACGATGTTAATCCGTGACCCGTCGGGGAGAGAGGCATCGGCGATAGGCTGTCTGATCGTGACCGCCTTGCCTACCCGCTCGGCCAGTCGAATAACGAATTCATCCAGTTCATCCATATTGGAAAAGGAGATTGTGCTTTTGAGGCTCCCGAAAATCTTGTGCGCAACGAACACGTTCCCTAATCCCGCGCAGCTTACGTCTTCGATATAAGGGTCGGCTATGAGCGGATCGAGGACCCCCATGCGGACCTTTTCGCGTATAAAGAGATATTTTATCCCTTCAAGCTCCCTGCGGGTAACTTTAACCTTTTCCACGCTCTCGGTTTCTTTGGGACGCAGGAACTTGAAATACTTCTGCATCGGACTTTGACCGGCAGCTTTCTTGAAAGTGGTGACCTGCTCGACATATTTAAGAAGCTGTTCCTGCCTGTCCGCATAAGGATCGATGCCCGGTATGTGCTCGCTTATGGCTATGCATGCGTCCTCGACCTTTTCCATAATGCTGCTCAAGTCCACCGTTGTGGTTGGCTCGACAGCGATATAGTTGTGCATGTCGCCGTTTTCATCATACAAGATATGAATGAAGATGCCTTTGGCGCTGGTAGGATAGATAAGGTTCGGCTTTGTATCCTCGGACATCTTCCTGGAGAGCTTAGGCACGTATTCGGGAATTCCGATGTCGGCGCTTAATTGATTCACGTACTCGAGGAGGTGAGGGCTTTCTTCACACGCCTTTCTAAGGGCTTCCGAGAAAACCTGTCCGGATGGTGCGGTTTTCGCAGACCCTCTAGCCTTATTCTCCTCAACCTGAGGTTGCGCTACCATGGTTTATTCCGACCTCCTGCTGAATACAGCCTGAATCCCCGGCATTTCCAGCCAGTCCTCCGCTTATGCTTTGGCCTTGGAGAGAGGCATAATTTTCATACCTATCTCCGGCTCGACGTCAAAGGTCACCACGTTGCCGGTGCTCTGAGCCGCGCCTCTGACCTTTGCCACCTCGAGGGTCTTGACCAGCTTGTCGCCGACCTTTTCGATCATCAGCCTCAGATGGGCATCTGATGCCGACCTGACACGCATTAATACGCCGCTTTCCAGGGCATAGCTGTGAGTGACATTGACGACAGTCCTTCCGTTATCGCAAAAGTGCTTGCAGCGCTCTATGTAGTGCAGGACTTCCACATCGCTGGCGGTTGGAAGCATGGGGGTTAAAGAATCTACTATAATGAGCTGATACCGTTCATTTTTACCAATCGTCTCCAATATAGTCGCGAACGTTTCATTGACCTGTGTCCTGATATTTGACTGCTTCATAAAATAAACCTTGAGCCTGCCCAGCAGAAGATAGTCGAGAATGCCCAGTCCCAGACTGTCCATCTGGCTCACCAGGCTTTTTACCGTGTTCTCGGTGGTGAAGAGGATGACGCTGTAACCATCGTTAAGCGAGCCCCATATCATCTGCTGGCAGAGCACCGATTTCCCGGCATCCGATTCTCCTTCCACCAGTGTCAGTGAGCCGATAGGCAGGCCGCCGCCAAGTCTTCTATCTATCTCGGCGTGCCCCGTTGAGATGATCTTCTTTTTTTCTTTTTCATCATCCGGTCTAGCCATAATGATCTCCTGCACCTGCGGGATCAGCTTCTATCTAGTGACGAAGCATTGCGAGGTCACTCCGTTGGGCGTTGAGACAACTACACGAACGGTCTCTCCAATGCCTATCTCCGGCTCAGGGTTGGCGGATAAAGCCATAACTTCTTCAGGATTAAGAATATCGGGGTCGAATACTTCCGTCGCTCCCCCGGTCATAAAGATGTCTTCAATAGCCCACCCGCCTGATGCAGGGGGATAGGTGCCCGTATAGGAAAGATGGGAAGCGCTGCCGGATTGATACTGTATGATGATATCCCAGTTATTATAATCATATAGATTAGTGCTGCCTTCGTTCCCCACCTCTATATCTATTAATCCTCCCGAGTAGTTGCCGACGGCGCTGATCGCGGTTTCTTTTATGCTGTCGGACTGCGCCTCCATGTCCTTCCATGAATCGGCCAGGTTGTTTGCCGATTGAAAAATGCTGACCGTGATTATCAGGCCGCTCATGATGATTAAAACCATGACAACTATTGCAACCAGGATAGTATCCATCTCTTACTCCAGGCTGAAGGATGTCTCGTCAAAGATCCCGTTGGGGAGTACCATCTTGAAGGCGTAAACACCCGGATCCAGCGCCCCCGCAAGATGAATTGTAATTGAATTGGTGGCTGTTTTTTCCCAGGTAGTGTAGTCCCCTTCTAGATCGTAGCTCCAGTACGGCAGGGGCGAGCCGTCGTCTCCGTAAGAGATTCGGGAAACATTGCCGTATTCCCCGAAGAAAATGTCGCTGTTGGATATTCCCAAAATCCGTGACGTGCCAATATTCTTGACCCAGGCATCAACGCTGTCATTAACGGAACCGACATGTATGATTTCTATTCTGCTTGTGATTCGTTCGCCTATATCATCGGCGGCGTTGGTCATGGAATCGCCGCTTCTCTGCACCGCCGGGTAAACGCTGTTGAAGACGGCGAATGCCGCCGTGAGGCCGGCTATTATGAGCATTACCGTTACTATTATCTTATCCATGTTCCTCCTCCTCCTCAGACAGAATGGACAGCAAAGCCGCCTCAGTCTGATTGTCCTTGCCGAGGAGTGTGGTGATTCTCACCAGCGAGTCGAGAAAGGCCCTTGCCGAAACAGACTGCGAACCGTCCTCCCTGTCGATATTGATAAGCTTTATCATGATCTGCTTGAGCTGGGGCGAGAGCAATCCCATCAGTTCAGCAACATCTAGAATTGCCTCGGTCTTCTGATGCCCCAGTTTCTTGACGGATTCCTCTGCCCAATTCACCAGTCCGCTGACACTAATTAGATTTATTTCTCGGCCGGTGGTGTGTCCTCTATAAGTTCTGGCATTGATCGGGAAATCCTCCGGTATCTGCGCTTTTGCCACCTCCTCACGCGCTGCCGCCGGATACTTTTCCCCTGACGGTTCCTCTGCTTTGTTTTCCAACTCATCCGATGCTATCGCCGGCTCTTCCGCTTTATCTTCTACCTCTTCAGATATTTCCGACGGTTCCTCTGTTTTGTCCTGTTCTTCTCTTACCTCTGCACCACCGTGAGCCTCCGCGCCGGGGCCTACTTCACCAGCCGCAGGCGATTGTGCCGCAGGGGCTTGAAGGACTATTACTTGCTGGGAGGAAGCTGGCTGGGAGGGCGCGCCGAACGGGTTTTTGTCTTCCATGAATTTGGTTCTCAGATCAACCAGTACCGCCTGCACCTCGTTCTTAAGGATCTTGGTTTCCCTTTCCAGGTGCGCTATCCTCTCAGCCATTCTATCATCCGTCTTCATTGGAGTTTCCTCCCGAGCTATGTTATCTCTCTTTGATGGTTAGGAGTCAGCGGGGACTCCCGCTGACTCCTAACACTACCGCTAATTGCCTGTTTAAGTCAATACCGCGCATGCTTCAGATGCATGCCGTTTTCTCTGGATTAATGCAGGTTCATAACTGCGTCGATCTCACCGGGCAGCCATTTCGTGAACAGTAATGAAGCGCCCGTCTGCGGGATGATCTCTATCGTGAAGTATTCGTAAGGCTCCAGAACAAACCCTTCACCCTCTACGTCTATATCGATATCTACGACTTCGTTAGGGGCAAGCATGCCGCTGAATCCGTAGAGACCACCATCAGCGACGTCCAGCTCAATCTTTGTATCATCCTGTATGTTAACTGTGATATTATCGAGGTCAACGCTCTCACCCGTTAGCACTGTGCCGAGCTGGAAGGAGACGTTCGTCACTTGCTGCGATGTTACATTACCTAGGGCGTATATGCTGCCCAACACTTGCATGGATGCCGACGCCTCTTCCAGTCCGCTGAACACGGCCTCCTGGCCCTTCTCGGACGAGAAGACGCCTGCAGACAGAACGCTGTAAGCCAGAACCGCGGCTACGGTCACAAAGGCAATGAGTATGATGGCGGTCTCAAGGCCTGTGATACCTTTTTCACCCTTATGAAATTTTACCAGTGCTTTTGAAAACTTGCCATTCATTGTATTTCCCTCCTTTTTGTTTCCTTACTGTTTTTGGTTGCCGGGCTCTGTTTTTTGATACCGCCCGTCCGGCACCGGGCGATCCCTATAAACTATATGCCCTATTGGTCATATATATCTTTTCTTTCACATCTTATCCACCTCCTTGAAGAGATTTATTCATGATTCCTCTTTACTAGCTATCCGTTGCCCACCTTTGCATTGTTCTCTGCCAGGAAACGGGCGATTTCCTCTTGCTTAAACCTGCGGTCGCCTCTGGGGGCGATCCGGTATGATTGTATCCTTCCGTCTTTGCACCAGCGCCTCAGGGTGTTCGGATGTACGTGGAGGAGCCGGGCTACTTCATTCAGTGTCAGCATGCCGTCTTTCTGGGCGCCACCTTCCAACATCTCTATCATCTCCTCTCTATATAGCAATAAATTCCGAAGTCACCATATTTATTAATTTTTTAAGGTTTTTTAGATATTTGTAAATCTAAGTGCACCAATCTTAACTAAACTAAACTAACTATACAAGACCCAATAGTACTATATCGATTAGGAAATAGTAATAGGAAAGGAGTTCTATCACTTGCCGAATATAGCTATTGGGGTTGCGGCTGCTAGGAGGACGGGCTGTTTACCCTCTCCCTGTTTCATGGCTGGATATCTTGACAGGGGTAACGTGAAAAGAGTACGCTTTTACACATAATATATAATAGATTAATGATAGAGACGCAAAGGCGTCTTGGTGATTTTCTACAAGGATAAAGAAAATGAGCGGAACCGAGTGGTTTGATTCACTGACCGAACTGTTAAGCCGTCAAGGCGTTTTGGACAAACTGCGTGAATTAATCGCTCTTTCCGAGCGCTATAAGCATAATTTGAGCGTTAGCTTATTGGACATCGATCATTTGAACAGGATAAATGAACGTAATGGCCAGTTCATCGGAGATGCAGTTCTAGAGAATGTTGCCAGGATAATTCACCAAAATATCCGCGGCTCGGATATAGCGGGACGATATGGGGATGATGAGTTCATAATTGTTTTGCCCCGCTCCAATTTGTATGCAGCCATGGTTACAGCCGAGCGAATCCGAAATACGATTCAGAACGCTGAGATGAAAGACGCGGAAGAGAATATGTTCGCCGTAACTGTCAGTCAAGGGCTGTCCAGTTGGGAACAGGGTGAGGATGCAAAAGCTCTTCTCTCCCGTGCGGAGGAGAACCTCATCAAGGCTAAACAAAACGGCCGCAACCGAGTGGAAATGTAGCCGCCCTCAATAACAAATAAATCACGTAACCGGGGTGATTTATTCCGCAAATCAGGATTGGATTTTTCTCATTCGCCAGGGGTGTCTGTTTTATTACTGCGTGCTTGGGGTTGGCCTGGGGCAGCGGGCGAATTGAAGGGGTTTTCAGCTTCCAGATACTTTTCTCTCAGGTCAAGCAGGATCGCCTGCAGATCTTTCTTCAGTGTAGTGATGTCGCTTTCAAGACGTGCCAGCCTGGCGGTCAGGGACTCGTTTTCCTGCCGTGTCGAAGGGGACGATCCCGATGGTTTGCGAGCATACGCTGCGCCACCGGCGGTGGGTGGTGGGGTGGGTTTCCGCGTAACCTCAAATACCTGCGCGTCTATTTCTGCCTGAGAAAGCTCTTCATCACTGGGCATCAGTCATACTCCAACACCTTTGCTATTAGCTTACACTCATATTGCGCCTGAGCTAGAGCGATATCACATAGCTCTTCCAAAGAACCTTTTCCCGATTCCATAGTGTCGCTGGGCAGGTCACGTTGCCTGAATATCACTTTCGTATCCGGTCACTTATTTTATAACTATCTCGCGAAAAGGTAAAGCTCAATAATGATTTCGTTCTATAAGTCACAACAATATTCTTTGATGTACACTTCATAATCTTATAGTATCTATTTATCATATTCCACAGCCGATCAAGATTTTATATAATGCTTTTACTTGAAATATTTGACAAGTCTTAGTTTCTCGATATAATGGATATACTTTTCGGTGGTTAAGTATAGGTAAGTAAAGTTAAATTTAGGTAACTGTTGAAATATTGACACTTATTATGAAATGGCGGCATGGACATAAAGACTGATAGGGTTTAGTATAATAATGACTAGACTCTATTTTCCCTTGTTCACGACTTGTCTCTGTGATTTTATGGCAGGTGCTTTATAGTCAACGGATTTTATCAGAGGATGGCTGATGGATAAGATCAAGGTAGTGATAATTGATGAGCATGCGTTCTTCAGAGCCGGAGTGCGACAGATACTGTCTCAACAACCTGATCTGGAAGTATTGGAATGCGACCCAACACAGGATGGGCTTGAGTTTATTGAAGCTACTCTCCCTGATGTCGCTTTGCTTGGTTCCGACCTGGCTAGCCTCAGCGGGATTGAGTTGGGTAGAACGATTGCTCAACACTACCCCAATACCAAAGTGATAGTGCTAAGTCCCGATCCTGATGATGAGGTGCTTTTTGAAGTCATTAAGACTGCCGCGGCAGCCTGCTTGAGCAAGGGGGCCTCTGCCGACGATCTGGCTAATACTATAAGACGAACCTGCAAGGGCGAATATCCCATCAATGAGAGTTTGATGACCAGTCCTAAGGTTGCCAAGCGTGTATTAAACGAATTCCGCGGCGTCACTAAAACTATGGAAGGCCTGGCCGCTCCCCTTACCAGCAGGGAAACTCAGATTCTGGCCTACATCGCGGAGGGTAACTCAAATAAAGAGATCGCCCGTATTCTGGATATCAGCGAGCAGACGATTAAGAACCATGTTAGCGCTATTCTCCGTAAGCTTAATGCTAATGATAGGGCACACGCTGTGGCTCTCGCCCTGCGTAATGGTTGGATTACACCGGCAAACTTCTAAGCGACTCAGTAACAAAGAGTTTACACGTCTTCTGTCGTGGCTGTTACATGAAAGATTCCGCGTACTACCAGGCTCTTGTTATTTCATCTTTGCCGGACCGGGATGGAGGCTCAACTCTTGAAAGTACTCCAGTTTGTGTCCTACTCTTCCTCTTCGCTCTCCGGCGGGGTCGGAGCGCCGCGGCGAAGTCGGGGAAGACGGAAGAGCTTTTTCGAGCCTTCAGCTTTTACTGCGGCCCCTCGTTTTTTCTGATTCCGCCTCTTTGCCACTATATATACCGCCGCCACCATCGCAACTGTTAAGATAACGTCCAGCACTACAAGAATCCAGAACCATGCCGGGGTCCCGTCGTCATCAGCCGGGGGCGCTGTTGCCGTAGAAGTGGGCGTGGGTGTAGTCGATGGCGTTGGTGTAGGCGTGGGTGTCGGAGTTGGCGCAACAGCGGTCGTAAAGTTCCATACAGAGCTATTACTACCGCAGGTTGAACTGCTGAGAGCTATCACCTGCCAGTAATACTTTGTGCTGTAGTTAAGCGCCGGCAACTGGTAACTGTTGTTGCTTGTATTCCCGTGATAAGCTGGCGCTGCGGAAGTGCCGAAGTATACATTATATAAAACGGCATTTGTGGAGGCATTCCAGCTCAGCGAAATATTTGTAGCAGAGTTAGTGGAATTATTGGCTGGAGACGGCGCTTGCGGCACGGAAGGGAGAGCGCATACAGTTGTGAAGCTCCATATAGGTCCCCAGGTACTTCCGCAATCATTGACGGCCACTACACGCCAGTAAAAAGTTGTACTGTATGGCAGATTAGACAGGATGTAGCTGCTGGCGGTGGTGCTGCCGCGATATGTAGGAGATGCGGTGGTAGAGAAATATACATTATATAGATTTGCGTCAGCGCATGCGGCCCAGTCCAGGGTCACGCTAACCGGCACGTCCGTTGCGCCGCCCAACGGATACGGGGTGGTGGGCAGGTCCGGCGGGGGACATAAAGGATTATAAATATACCAGATGGTGGTACCGGAACCGCCCGACAACTGCCATGACAGGTAAGGATAACCGTTATTAAGGTTTGTCAGGTTTTCCTCGATATTCCAGTAGGAGTCGGAGAAGGTTTCCAAGGTCTTCAACTCAGCGGTGGTCTTCGGCACGCCTTTGCCGGAGTCAGACTGGTTGGTGGTTTGCCGGTCATAGAAACTGTATGAAACCGCGCCGCCGTTATAGTTTCTTCCGACCAGTCCTCCAACCAGATCGCTTCCGTTAACGGCTCCCGCGGCGTATGAGTAGATCACCGAGCCACCATTGTTCTCTCCCACGAGCCCGCCTACCAGACCGCTTCCGTTCACGGTTGCCGTGGCGTATGAGTATGTCACCTCACCGTAGTTATAATTTCTTCCCACGAGCCCGCCGACACAATCCTCGATTCCTGTTGCACTTCCCGCGGCATACGATTCTGTCACCGTGCCGCCGTTGTTCTCTCCCACGAGCCCGCCGACGGCGTTACTTCCTTCCACATTGCCTTTGGCGTAGGAGTATTCCACAAGGCCAAAATTGTAGTTTCTTCCCACAATACCGCCTATACAGTCATAAATCCCTTCCACATCGCCTTCAGCATATGAGCCGGTTATGGTGCCCCAGTTCTCTCCCACGAGCCCGCCGGCATCCGAGTCTCCATCAACCGTTCCTGTAGCAAATGAATCGGTCACGGTGCTGTTGTCGTCATTCCATCCCACGAGTCCGCCGACATCGGAACTTCCGCTTACGGTTCCCGAAGCACGTGAGTCGGTCACGATGCTGTAGTAGTTCCACCCCACGAGTCCGCCGACAGTGTTCACTCCCTGCACATTACCCGTGGCGTATGAGTCAGTGACCTCCCCCTGGTAATTCTCTCCTACGAGTCCGCCGATGGCGTCGTTCCCTTCCACTTTGGAGGCGGCGTATGAGCCGGTCACCAAACCGTCGTTATAGTTTCTTCCCACGAGCGCGCCGACGCTGTTGGTTCCTTTCACGTATCCCGTAGGGCCGGTGGATGATGAATCGGTTACCGTGCCTCCATTGTTGCATCCTACAAGAGCGCCGACGTTTATCATTCCTGTAATCTTTGCGTCGAACAGGCTAACATTCACAATCTCCGCAGTAGGCCCTATGCATCCGAATAGTCCCACATCGTCGTTATTGGGGCGGTTTATGTAAAGTCCTCTTATGGTATAACCTCGTCCATCGAAGCTGCCGATGAATGGATCTGTATCGGTTCCTACGGGCAGGAAGCCGGAGGGGTCGCTCCAACTGGTGATGGTTATTGTATTGGACAATGCATAATAGGCGTTCAGTTCGTTGTTCATCTCCTGGAGCAGTGAAATGTTTGTAACCAGGTAGGGATCTCCCGAGGTTCCGTTACCGCCGCCAGTAAACGCGTTCGCTTCTTGTGAAGACAGGACAAGAAACCCGGCCAGCAGGGCGCAGAACATAAATATGGTCGTGAAGACTACCGCAACAAATCCAGGTCGCGACATGTCGGACTCCTTGAAATCGCCTCCGACGCGTTTCATTTAAACAAAAAACCTGCGGATTACGCAGGACTCCGTTGATATTTATATGATACCCATTCTGACGACATATTCATATTCCGTTCTTTTACCATAATTCAGGGCATTCTGTCAATGTTTGAGCGGTAAAAAAGCGTTATCGTATAAGTGAAGTTGGTCTAGTTATAACGGCAACTCGTAGATGCGCCACGTTTTGTAATGCCGCGCTCCCATGGACTCGTAGGGGCGGGGTCCAGCACGGGTCGCCGAGAGGAATTTCTTCGATGTGAACAGATGTGTCGGTCATGAGTATTCTATTTCCATAAACAGTAGGGGCGATTCATGAATCGCCCCTACGTCACATATAATCGTAAATGTTAGTCGTTATTTCGGCGGCATGCGTATGGCGCCATCCAATCGTATCGTCTCGCCATTGAGGAAGGGGTTCTCGACTATCTGCTGCGCCAGCATGGCGTATTCTTCCGGCTTGCCGAAGCGCTTGGGGAAGGGAATCTGCGCCGCCAGCGCGTCGTTCATCTCCTTGGGCATCATGGCGGTAAGCGGTGTGGCGAAGGCCCCGGGGATGATGGTGCAGCACCTGATACCAACACGTGACATGTCTCTGGCAATCGATAGCGTCATGCCGACCACTCCGGCCTTGGAGGCGCAGTAGGCTATCTGCCCTATCTGCGGGTCGGTGGCGGCGATGGATGCGGTGTTGATGATTACGCCGCGTTCGCCGTCCTCGTTGGGCTCGTTGGCCTGCATATGGAACGCGGCCCAGCGACAGACATCGAACGTGCCGATGAGGTTGATGTTGACGATCTTGATGAACATGTTGAGGTCGTGCGGGCCCTCCTTGCCGGCTATCTTTCCGACCCAGCCGGTTCCGGCGCAGTGTACCAGGATATCAACGTTCTTGAACTCTTTAAGAGCCGTTTCGAATCCGGCTTTCACCTGGTCGGGATTGGTGATGTCCATCTGAACGAAGATGGCCCCGGAGCCGAGCTCTTTTATCATGGCGTCGCCTGTGTCTTTGTTCATGTCGGCGACGACGATGTTGGCTCCCAGGCTATGGAGCTTTTTAGCGGTGGCGGCGCCCAATCCGCTGGCGCCACCTGTTACGAATGCGGTTTTGCCTTTGATCTGCATGTAGGTTCTCTCCTTTTCATTGGTTTGATATTTGATTAACTTTTATCAACCCCCTAAATCCCCCAGTCATGGGGGACATTAAAAGAAGGGGGACACCCCCTATTCCCCCGGCAGGAGCTTCTCCTGCACCTCTTCTCTTAGTGAGTTTCGATATTGGTTATTTTATTTATAAACCATCCAGATGTTACAACATCTCAGGGGTCGGAAGCAATAAATTATGCAGCGCGAGTGTCATTGCGAGAAGCGAAGCGACGTGGCAATCTCGATGATGTTCAACCCCCTAATCCCCCACGCTTGGGGGACTTTAAAAAGTTGGGGGACACCCCCAATTCCCCCGGCAGGAAGTATCCTGCACCTCTTACCAGCCGAAATTGAAAATCACGACGGGTTATGATAGCATGGCATGGTAGTAAATCAGCTATGGGAGCGGATGGGTCCCGGTGGGCTCCGCGGACTTCAAATCCGTCGGTGGGCACCCTGCGGTGTCCATAGTAGGTTCGACTCCTATGCGCTCCCGCCAGAAGTCATCTCAGCACCCGCCCGTCGCCGACGCGGCGGGTTATTTTTTGGTTGTCCATGTATTCCATCAGCGCGAGAACGTACTTGCGGCTGGTCTGCAGCAGGTCGCGTACCTCGGCCACCGTTGTCTGCCCATGCGCCTTAATATGGTCGGTTATTATTTGCAGCATTTTATCGTAGGCGTCGGCGGTGAAAACAACGCCATCAGCCACTTTCACAACTTTTCTCTGCCCGATGATGATGCTGAGCAGTTCCGGCTCGATGATCGTCTCCGGCGGCGGCGAGAACGGAGTTGTCGATAACGCTTTGATGTAGGCATCGACCTTCTTCTGCTGCTCAGACGACAGTTTTACTTGATGATCGGGCGCATGCACAATCGGACCTGATTCCTTGAGAATACCTTCGTCGGATAGCTGTTTTACGGCGGCGTCGAAGAATTTGGATGGGGCCTTTATTTTATCCTTGAGTTCTTCCTTGGCCATACCCTGTCGCAGCGGGTTGTCTTTGTGGAATCTCTTCAGCGTCTCCTCGACCGATTGTACGACGGCGGTCCAGGCTTGCGCCGAATAAATGAGCCGGTCGTTCTTCTCTCCCAGCACCGTGATGTCTTTGCGTTCGGCCAAAGATGCGATAGCGGCATCTATGTCTTTAGAGGGTATGTTGCATGTGGCCGCCAGCTTAGCGAGCTCGGTCGGCTTGTACGCATCCAGCGATGCGAGTATGACCGACTCAGCGTTGCCTTCGTCTTTTGCCGAGAGGCGCTCGATTGTTGATGCCTGGAACCTGCGGTGCCTTTTAGCGTGGGGCTCCAGTATCTGACCGCCACCCAGCGTCTCCTGCGGTGAGCGTATGATAAAAAGATCGTCCTTAACGATGGCGATCGGGGTGTCGAGTACTATTTGCGCAAAGGCCGTATCTCCCGGTTTGATCTCGCTGGCGTCGAGCAATCGTACCTTGGCCTGGGACTCGGCGGCTCCGGTGTGCAGGGTAACCTGCGCGTTGTGCTCCAGCGGACGTGGCGCTGAAGCGAGCAGGCGCAGCTTGACGTCTATCGCTTTAGTGGGCTTGAGCCAGCCGGGTATGGTGATTACATCGCCGCGTGTGAGCTGCTCGGTCGCAATATTCGCCAGGTTGGCGGCGACGCGGCTGCCCGGATCGATGCTGTCCACGCTCTGCTTGTGCGATTGCAGCCCGCGGAGGTGCGTTCGAATGCCGGCCGGCACGATCTCTATCTCCTGGCCCTTTTTCAGGCTGCCGTCGATGAGTGTTCCAGTTACTATGGTGCCGAACCCGGCCATGGTGAAGATACGGTCGATTGGAAGCCTTGGCTTGCCGATATCGCGCTTGGGGGCTGTTTTGTCGAGCATGGCATCGATGGCATTGAGAAGCGCCGGCAGGTTCTCGCCGGTCATGGCGGATACGGGAATGATCTGCGACTGCGCCAGCGTCGTTCCCTTAATAGTATCCTCGATATCCAGCGTAACCAGTTCTAACATCTCATCGTCGACTAGGTCTTTTTTAGTAATGGCGATGATGCCGTTCTTCACGCCAAGAAGGTCGAGTATGGCGAGATGTTCGCGCGTCTGCGGCATGACGCCTTCGTCGGCGGCGATGATGAGCAGCGCCAGGTCGATGCCGCCGACGCCGGCCAGCATGTTCTTGATGAAGCGCTCGTGGCCGGGCACGTCGACGATGCTGACCTCGCGGCCGCTCGGCAGAGTGAGCCAGGCGAAGCCCAGGTCGATGGTCATGCCGCGCTCTTTCTCCTCGCGGAGGCGGTCGGGATCTATCCCTGTCAGAGCTTTGACCAGTAGCGATTTCCCGTGGTCGACATGTCCTGCTGTGCCTAATACAAATGGCATTTAATGATCAACCCCCTGGCCCCCAATCTTGGGGGAATGGAGAGTTGGGGGACACCCCCAATTCCCCTGGCCCCGATTTATCGGGGCACCTCTTTTTCAGGAATTCCTTAATACGATCTTACCTTTCGGCTTATCTACTATCTGTCCGATGATGGCTGCTTCTTTTATGCCGCTGCTGCGCAGCTTTTTCATCAGCCCTTCGGCTTTGTCCTGAGGTATGGCCATGAGCAGCCCGCCCGATGTCTGCGGGTCGAATAGTATATCCCTCATCTCGTCGCTTATCTCGCAGGCCTGCTCTATATGGCTGCTATAGTATTCCATGTTCCGCCGCGCGCCCCCCGGCACGAATCCCATTGTTGCGAACTCCCTGGCGGCGGCGAAGATCGGTACCGATGATACGTTTATCTCCATTCCCAGCTTGCTGTTGGCTATCATACCGTAGCCGTGACCCATCAGGCTGAAGCCCGTCACGTCCGTGCAGGCGTGCACCTCGGTCGTGCGCATAAGCTCGGCGGCCTTTTTGTTCAGCGTGGTCATGCTGCGCACCGCCGGCTCGATGGCCTTCGAATCGGCTTCTCCGCCCTTTAGCGCCGTGGCCACTATGCCGGTGCCGATGGGCTTGGTCAGAATAATTTTATCGCCGGCGCACGGGCTGTTCCTTCTCAGTACCTGTGCGGGGTGGATGATACCGGTTACCGACAGGCCGTATTTAAGCTCCTCATCGGCTACGCTGTGCCCGCCGACAAGCGCCACGCCGGCTTCCTTCATCTTGTCCAGCCCGCCACGCAGTATATCGCTCAGCGTCGAGATATCCTGGCTGCTGGTAGGGAAACAGACCACGTTCATGGCGGTAATGGGCGTTCCTCCCATGGCATAGACGTCGCTCAGGGAGTTGGCAGCGGCTATCTGGCCGAAGGTGTACGGATCGTCCACGATGGGCGTGATGAAATCGACGGTCTGGATTATAGCCAGATCATCGTTCAACCGATACACGCCGGCATCGTCGCCGGTCTCCAACCCGACCAGTACGTTCTCGTCGTGCATCATCTCAAGCCCGCACAGGGCTTTTGTCAGGTCCGACGGACCTATTTTGGCGGCTCAACCCGCCCCGCGGACGGTCTCGGTAAGCCTCTTTTTCACCCTGTCGCCCATTACTACCTCCTCGATATCGAGGGTGCGCCATTGGCCTATGATATCATCTTGGCTGTGGGTTTGCGAACCCACCCTACATTTGTTGCTTGAATGTATTGGTACAAATTGTGTAGGGGCGATTCGCGAATCGCCCCTACAAGGTCTCGTTCAGCTTTTGCTTAAAGTCAGGTGGAAATCCCCGCCCTTTTTCTCCACCGTGACCGAGCATTTCTTGCTCTTTGCCAGGCGTGTCACATTATCGCGCGCCGTGGCGTTATCTACGATCACTGTGACCTGTTTGTCGGAGCCTTCCAGTGCTTTCTTGGTGTTTATAACAGGAAGCGGGCAGGACAGCCCGCGCGCATCTACTTCACTCATTCCCTTCTCCTTTAATACAGCATACCCCGCTCCATTCGCAGAGATATTTTTCGAATACGGCGGGGAACTGTCGTATTATCTCGCTCACTTTCGTCGCCGGTGTCAGATTTGCCATCTGTCCGGCAATCCTGTTGGTTCTAGCCGCGATTATGGCGGCCTCGTGAGGTTCCAATCCTATATACACCAGTCCCGCGACGAGTCCGGTGATGGTGTCTCCGGTGCCGCCGATGGGCTCGAGCGCGGGCACGTCCGGTTCAGCGATTGTCTTGATTATCTCGCCGTCGCGAACTATATAGTCGATCTTACCCTTTACCAGCAGTAATTTTGCTGCGCTTTTATTGGCGTATGCGTCGCCGATAAGCTTCGGCGTTTGCGTCACGTCGGTATCGAACAGATGTCTGGCGATGTAGGCCGGGTGCGTCGCGGCCGGATCGGCGAGGAAAGCCATCTCAGTGGCGTCCGGCGTGAATATGTCGAAGCTCGACGCCATGCCCGAGGCCTTGGCCGAATACATCGAGGCGGCGTCCGCTATCATGACCGGCCGTTTATCGCATTTGTCGATTGTTTCGCACAGGCGCTTCGTCTGAGCCATGTCGGGCAGCCAGTAATGCAGGGCTAAGACCGTCGGCGCGAGCTTATCGACGCTGTGTATCAGCAGGTCGTATATGGCGCGGCTGCCCGCGCCGTCTCCTATGTCGCCGGCGACAACCACGCGCGGCGCGTCCAGCTTGAAGTAGCTCGTCACCGCCAGCGCGGCACTGATCATGGCGCCGGTGCCCTGCATGCAGGGGAAACGCTGCTTATCGACGGTGAGGTAGTCGCCGTCCGAGGCAACGTCGCCCACGGTCAGAGGCAGATTTTTATCGGGTATCACTCCGGCTATAAGCAGCGTCATGAGCGCCTCCCCTGCCAGATGGCCAGGCTCTCCTCCAGCGCGCGGTGCAGCATGGTGGCGCACAGCGTAAAGCCGATGTCTTTCGGGTTCGGCGCCTCGGACAGCTTCTTCCCGATCATCTCTACGTGCATGTATGGGATGTCGGGGCAGCCTCCGCCGGATGTGTTCACTATGACGCCGCTCTCTTTCTCGAAGGTCAGTTTCATGTTTCCGGCCTTGACCATTGTCCAGTCGCCGAAATCGGTTACTTTCACGATATCGAGCAGGTCGCTTGTGCCCTCGCTCAGCGGAACGATTTCCACATAGGGGACGTCCTTTTCGAGGAACAGGCGTTCGATGCCCATGCTCTCTACAAGGTTTATCTCCACCGCAAGGTCGCAGCCTTTGCGCAGCTTAGGAGGAGGGGCGACGAGCTTTATTGCGTAGCCAGCGTTCTTCAGCGCCTTCTCCGCCTTGAGAGCGGCCTGGACGTCGGCGAATAGCGCCAGCCCGCTGCCCTCGCCCGATATCTTTTTTTCACGTTTGAATAACGGCAAATCTATCTCCCTTTATGCTTTCACTCTATCCCGGAACAGGAATCCGGAGGCGATGCATATCACCAATCCCACGACAACTACCCACGGTCCGGATGCCGAAGGCCCTGCCGCGGAGCTTGCCAGACCGAAGTTATGGCCTACGGCCGCTCCGGCTATCAGGCCGAGCACGGTGATGCCGGCATCAGTATCGCCCTCGCCGCTGAGCACAAGCTGTCGCAGCGGGCAGCCGCCGAGCTGTGTAGCACCGAGGCCCACCAGCGTCATGCCGAAGAAGTTCCACAGGTGGTTGGTGTGTGCCACCGGCTGGCCTTCAAAGCCGAGCTTGAACAGACTTTCATCGAATCCGTAGGTAAGTATAAGGTTTACCAGAAGGGCTCCTATGAACAGACCTGCTATGCCTTTGAACAGGTATGTATCGCGTACCAGGAAAAGGTCGCGCCAGCCGCCGACGAAGCACATCCTTGTCCTTTGCGCGGCTATACCTACGAATAGACCGACCGCCAGTGCCGTGATTATGGGTGCGTATTGAGAACCCGGGCCTGATTCGCTGGCGAACATAAAGCTCGGTTTAACTATAGCCATGATAAGCAGGCCGATCATAACTACGGGCATGACCCAGCCCGATGCCGCCGGCATGGAGTGAGATCGGCCCAGCGAGAAGCCTTTCTTAAGCAGGAAAACGCCTATCAGGGCGCCAAAGGCCACGCCGGCCAGCGCGGCAATCGCAGTAAGGTCGCCGCCGGCAAGGCGTAATAAAGCCCTGACCGGGCATCCCAGAAAGACAAGGATGCCGATCATAACGAACATGCCCAAAAAGAAACGGACCAGCGGGGTTGATCCCCCTCTGGCCCGAAATTCCTTGAAAGCGTATGCGGCGCCGAAGCTGCCGAGAACGAACCCGATTATCTCAGGTCGCATGTACTGGACTACCGCAGCCCGGTGCAGGCCTAAAGCTCCTGTGGTGTCCCTCAGGAAGCAGCCTACACATATGCCCATGTTCTGCGGGTTGCCCCACTTCACAAGAAACGCCGCCAGTATGCCGATTATCAGAGCTAAGGTGAATATCAACATACCCGGCGTCATGATTCGTGTCACACGAGTCACAACATCCTCCTTCGAATTTTGATTTCAGATAATGCGGGAGCCACGCCCCCGGTCGATTGAAGGCTCACGTTTTGCGATGGTACATCGATATCACCCCCTCTCCGTCATAACTAATTAATGTTTTCCGAAAGAATTGTAGGTGTTATAAGGCAGGGATGTCAAGGAAACCCGTTTGACAGTCTGTGAGCGGTATGCTAAATTGCTTGCGAACTAAGTAATATGAAAAAAGAGTTCCGCAGTCTCCCCAGCGTCGATAAGATTCTCTCAGATGCGCGCGTCGTGCGCTGCGAGAAGACGTATTCCCGCCCTACCGTATTGCAGATCGCCCGCGAGTGTCTAAACGAGGCTCGCATGCGATTGAAGGACGGCGGTTCCGCTCCATCTTTCGATGATGTCGTCGGCTCGGTCTGCGATCGAGTCTCTTCCCTCGGAAGCTTAAGCATACGCCCCGTTATCAATGCTACAGGCGTCATAATCCATACGAATATCGGCAGGGCGCCTCTGAGTAAAGAAACGGTAGAGGTTATGGGGGAATGCTCCATAAGTTATGTAAACTTAGAGATCGATCTGGACAGCGGCAAGCGCGGCTCGCGGCAGGTGCATATCGAGTCGCTGCTCTGCCGTTTGACGGGCGCGGAGGCGGCACTGGTCGTGAACAATAACGCGTCGGCCGTGCTCCTTGCTTTGAGCGCCATCGCTAAACGAAAGGAAGTCATCGTTTCCCGCGGGCATGCGGTGGAGATCGGCGGCGGGTTCCGCGTGCCGGACGTGATGCGGCAGAGCGGCGCAAAGCTTGTTGAGGTCGGCACCACTAACCGCACGTATATCTCGGATTACGAGGAGGCGATAACGCCGCGCACTGCCGCCCTGCTCAGGGTGCACTCCAGCAATTTCAAGGTAGTCGGTTTTACCGAATCGGTGGAAGTAGGAGAACTGGTCGAATTGGGGAAACGCCGCGGCATCCCCGTGCTCGACGATATAGGCAGCGGGTGCCTCATCGATACGACAAGGTTCGGGTTGGAATACGAGCCTATGGTTCAGGATAGCGTTAAAGCCGGAGTCGACCTGGTTATGTTCTCCGGAGATAAGCTGCTGGGCGGGCCGCAGGCCGGAATCATCGTTGGATGTAAGGAACTAATCGCTAAGCTGAGCAAGCACCCGCTAGCCCGGGCGACGCGAATCGATAAAGTAAGGCTGGCAGGATTGTCAGCGACGCTGCTTCACTATATCAAAGGCGAGGCTGAGGAGAAGATACCGGTATGGTGCATGATATCGATGCCGGTTGACGATATCGATAAGCGGGCGCGGCGATGGTGCAGGGCTATCGGCAAGGCGGCTTCGGTTGTTGACGGACGATCCATGGTCGGCGGCGGCAGCTTACCGGGTGGCACCCTGCCAACGCGGCTGGTCAGAATCGAATGCAGTGGTGGAGCGCAGAAGCTGGCCGAGGAGCTTCGTAAAGGCAGCCCTTCCGTCATCGGCCGTATTGAAGAGGACTATTTTCTGCTTGATCCCCGGACGGTTTTCACCGAGGAGGATGAACTGTTGTTAAGTCGGCTGTCGAGCATAATTAATAGGTGAAAGGTGTGTATTATTAGCGTTAAACGCTGACAGGTATTGACACGTCGCTAGCTAGGGTATGTTACAATTTTCACAAAGGATAGTAGATAATAGATTCTTTAGTGCCTTAAAATTTAACAAGCAAGTTTAATATCGATTAAGATTATAGTGCAAGAGTACTCTTCGAGCTGGTCAACCTAAGTCTTAAATCAATCAATGTAGATATGGTTAGCAGCCGACAGGCGAAAGCCTCCAGGGTTTGAAAAGAAATTTTCAGGCCTCCCGTGTTTGGAAAGGAGAGTGGTAGGTTTTAGTATCTAGCATATCTGAAACAATATCGGGAGGTAACTGATGGAACTGACTCGAAGAGGTTTCCTCAAATTGTCCGGCGCCAGTACAGCCGGATTTGTTTTGTTAAAAGGGGGAAACTGGAAGCAGGAGCTGTCTTCATCTCCGATTCCGCTGCACAAGCAAATCGGTGAGACAACCACTATATGCTGCTACTGCGGCGTCGGTTGCGGCGCGGTTGCAGCGACAGAGAACGGCAAGCTGGTCAACATTGAGGGCGACCCGGACCATCCGATTAATCAGGGTTCCTTATGTGCCAAGGGGCAGGCCCTGGCCCAGATGAGGATGGTCGACGGCAAGGATAATCCTAATCGGTTGACCAAGCCTCTTTACCGCGCTCCTTATGCCAGCGAATGGCAGGAGGTGGACTGGGATTGGGCTATAGATACGATCGCCGAGCGGGTGAAGACGACCAGGGATGCGAACTGGCTCTCGACGATAGATGTGGGCGGCACCACATATAACGTAAATCGCACCGATGCGATCTGCAACTTCGGCGGCGGTGAACTGGATAATGAGGAGTGCTATCTTCTCTCTAAGATGGCCCGCGCCTTGGGCATTGTCTATCTTGAACACTGCGCACGCATCTGACACTCCGCTACTGTAGCGGCTCTGGGAGAGTCGTTCGGAAGGGGAGCAATGACCAACCACTGGATCGATATCAGAAATGCGGATCGCATAATGATCATCGGTTCAAACGCAGCGGAGAATCACCCCATATCCTTCAAATGGGTAACCGCTGCGCAAGAGCGCGGCGGCAAGCTCATCAGCGTCGACCCGCGCTTCACACGCACGTCGTCAAAGGCTGACCTCTACGCCCCGATGAGATCGGGAACAGACATTACCTTCATCGGCGGTATGATCAGGTATATCCTGAACGATATGCAATCTTTAAGCTCGGCGGAGAGGGCTGCGAAATACAATATGACATATGTAGCGGAATATACGAATGCCGCGCTGATAATAAATGACGGTTTTGAGAGTTGGAAGGATTCCGCGCATCCCGGTCTGTTCGTCGGTTTCACTGAGAACACAAACGCCGCGCCCAGCAAGCTGGGGGCCTATGATAAGGCGAAGTGGAAATATGCAAATACCACCAATCCTAATGTTGACGCGGCGATCGTTGGTAACTCATGGACGCAGTGGAGCGATCTAAACGCGAATTCGGTGCTGAGGCGTTTGTGGGAGAACTACGAGGATTTCACGCCGGAGAAGGTCGAGGAAGTAACAGGTTGCCCTCAGGGTAAGTTCCTTGAGGTATGCGAGGAATACGCGGCTTCGGGCGCGCCCGGCAAGTCCGGCACGATAATGTATGCCATGGGAACAACCCAGCATACCTACGGTACGCAGAATATCAGGGGTTATGCCATTCTGCAGCTTCTGCTGGCTAACATCGGCATCGCCGGCGGCGGCATCAATGCTCTGCGCGGCACGTCCAACGTGCAGGGTTCCACCGATATGTGTCTGCTCTCGCATATCCTGCCTGGGTATCTATCGGTGGTAAACCATAAGCAGCAGAGCCTGGCCGACTACATAGCGACGGCAAAAGCGGGTAAGCAGCCGGTCACCCCCGTCGGGCTGCACGGCGACAAGAGCGCCAGCTGGTGGTGGCTGAGCGATGAGGCGCAGAACTACAAGAAATACATGGTCAGCCTGCTCAAGGCCTGGTATATGGATAATGCCACCGCGGATAATGATTTTGGTTTCAACTATCTTCCCAAGGTAACTTCAGGGCATGACTATACACACATCGGCACCTTTGAATCAATAGCCAACGGGACTATCAAAGGGATGATGGTCTGGGGGCAGAATCCGGCAGTAGGCGGACCCGATTCGCAAGGCGAGCGTCATGCGCTGGACAGCCTGGAATGGCTGATGGTGGCCGACCTGTTCGAGACGGAGACGGCGGCTTTCTGGAAGAGGCCCGACCCCGAATCTTCCGATGAGACCAAGCGGGTCGATTCCAGCGCAATCAAGACAGAGGTCTTCCTTCTCCCGGCCGCGGCCTCTTACGAGAAGCAGGGCAGCATATCGAACAGCGGTCGATGGGCCCAGTGGCGCTACAAGGCGGTCGATCCTATAGGAGAGGCCAAGCCGGACATGGCGATTATCGACGAGCTGGTTCTTAAGTTGAAAGAGAAATACGCCGGCGATAACAGCGTGCAGGCGGAACCGATAAATAAGCTTTACTGGAATTATCGCACCTCGGGCGAGTATGAGCACGAGGCCGACCCCAACAAGGTGGCCGAGGAGCTTAACGGATGCAATGTGGCCGATGGGTCGCTGGTAACGAATTTCACGGCGCTTAAGAGCGACGGCTCCACCTATTGCGGCAACTGGCTGTACTCCGGCATGTTCAATGTTGCCGATGGGCGAAACAAGGCTAAAGATCGCAATCCTGTGGATAACAGCCTTAACCAGATCGGTTTGTATTCAGGCTGGACCTGGTGCTGGCCGATAAACAGGCGCATAATTTATAACCGGGCGTCGGTGGACTTCGACGGTCAGCCGTTCGACAGTGAACACCCGGTGATCCAGCGCTCAAGCGGCGCATGGCTGGGAGACATACCCGATGGCGGATGGGCCGCCATCAACGAGGCCGCAACCGGAGAGAAGTACCTGCCTTTCATCATGCAGCCGGAGGGCGTGGCGCATCTGTGGGGACCGGCCGGCATGGCCGAAGGGCCGTTCCCTGTAGCTTACGAGCCGTGGGAGAGCCCGCTGGATGAGAATCTGGTTACAGGTGTAGCAAACGCTAATGCTGATGGCAAGGGCACTCCCGGATTCAACGATCCCTGCTGTTATATAGGCAGTCTGGAAGGATGGAACAAGAAGGGGTCGGCGGATGAGTTCCCGTATGTTGGCATGACATACAGGGTGGCGGAGCACTGGCAGGCGGGTCAGATGACACGCAACCATCCGTGGCTGGCAGAGCTTCAACCCGAGGTGTTTGCCGAGATAGGGCCGGAGCTGGCGGCTGATAAAGGTATCGAGAACGGCGATAAGGTGAAGGTATCCACGGCTCGCGGATTCGTGAATGCAGTTGCCATCGTCACCAATCGAATGCAACGAATGACTATAGGGGGAAAGACTGTGGACCATGTGGGCGTACCATGGCACTGGGGGTTCATGGGCCGGTCGAGCGCTTTCCACAGCAGCGGTAATATTCTGACCCCGCACGTGGGTGATGCGAATACTACGATACCTGAATATAAGACCTTCTTGTGCGATATTACAAAGGTATAGATGAAGCGGAAGGAGAAACATGTCAGAATTAGCGATTCTATACGATGCGAGTAAATGTACTGCCTGCCGCGGCTGTCAGGTCGCCTGCAAGCAGTGGAACGATCTCAGCGGCGATGTCACGACTAATCGGGGAACCTATGAGAATCCTCCCGATCTGTCCGCCAATACATGGCTGAAGATAAAGTTCATCGAACAGGGCACGTATCCCGATATTCGCTGGCTGTTCGGCAGACGCAGCTGTATGCACTGTACCGAATCCGCCTGCGTTGATGTGTGTCCTACAAAAGCACTGTATCATCACGAGATGGGTTTCGTGGCGTACGATAAATCGAAGTGCAGCGGCTGCGGTTACTGCGTAGAGGCCTGTCCTTTCGATGTCCCCCGTTCCAGCAGCGGCGCCGTCACCGGCATAAGGCATGCAAATAAGTGTACCCTGTGCCAGGATCGTGTGACCAATGAAGAGAAACCCGCTTGCGTGAAAAGCTGTCCCACCGGCGCGCTTACCTTCGGCGAACGCTCGGATATACTCGCCGCCGCTCAGGCCAGGGTTAACGTGCTTAAGGCTGGTAACCCTAAAGCCAATATCTACGGCGATACTCAGTTGGGCGGACTGCATGTGTTGTATGTGCTTGAGGACTCGCCTGAGGTCTATGGTCTACCTGGGAATCCCAAGGTGCCTATCGCTACTACGGTCTGGAAAGATATTGTGCAGCCGGTCGGCTGGGGGCTGGCCGGCATAGCCGTGCTCGGTCTCGGGCTGAACTACATTATCGCCCAGCGGAAGATAAAGATTAAGAGCGAGGGGGAATAATATGGCGACTTCCAGTGCTAAATCCAAAGAGCGTTCTCACTCCGCTTTGGAGGGTTTTTTCGGACACAGGCCTGTTCCCGGAGAGAAGGTTGTGCAGAGGTATACCAAACAGGAGAGGTGGCTGCACTGGGTAACCGCTGTAACGTGGGTTATCCTGTTCATAACCGGCTTGTTCTTCTTTGTGCCTCAGTTCGGTGGAGGCGCCGTTGGAGGAATAAGCGGACTGTTTCACAGAATAGCGGCAGTGGTCGTTTGCGGCTGGGCCGCCGTTTATTTCCTGCGCAACCCGAAATCTTCCATAGAAGGGATTAAGTTCGCTTTCAAGTGGGGCACCGCCGATATAAAGTGGGCCATGGCGGCGCCCGCGTATTACTTCTTCGGTAAAGAAGATAAAATGCCGCCTCAGGAGCACATGAACACCGGACAGAAGCTGTGGTGGCTGGTGGTTCTGGCATGCGGTTCGGTCATGGTTATTACAGGGGCGCTGATGTGGTTCTTCAAGGAGATCATAACTCCCGGCGTGTTCCTGTGGGCCAGCACGTTCCATTCAATAGGCATGGCCGCGCTGTTTACTTTCGCTTTTATCCATGTGTACCTGTCAGTATTGCATCCAAAGATGAAGGGTATATTCTGGTCTATGGTGGACGGTACAGTGCCCGCTCACTACGCCGAGTCTCATCATAAGAAATGGTATGATGAGTTGATGAAACATAACAAGGAATCTGGTAAAGGGAAGTAAGACTGTAGTGTGCAAACGTAATGGGTAGTGGAAGTTATGGGAAAGTGCTTAAAAAGCTGGAGGAACTGGGAAAAACTTCTCTTCCCGAGTCTATCGAACTATATGTTAAGCTGACCCGCCTGCAGTACGAAGCAAGGTCAGATATAGAGATAAAAGAGGCCCGCCCGTCTCAAGAGGAAATCGATGAGAGGGTGGGTCTTGGCATTATAGCGCTTAAATTCGATGAGCTGCACCTGGATTGGGACAAGGTCGACGACTTATTCAAACGTGCTCTTGAGATAATAGGAGAATATTCTTCGTCAATAGATGCCGAGAGCGCCTTTCAGTTGAGGCAGGCAATTGAATCGTGGTATAATAAACAGTCTTTTCCGCACGATGGAATGGATGAAGATATCTTAACCGTGGCAATTCATTCCGCAATTAAGCCGTTCTTGGCGAGGTGGGCGGAGGAGTTATTGCCACAGATTAGTCAGGAGAAGTGGCGGCGGAGGTATTGTCCGGTATGCGGAGGGACGCCTAATTTCGCCTATCTAGAACCGGAGAACGGCGCGAGGTGGCTTTGCTGCCCCCGGTGCGACGCGGAATGGCTTTTTCAGAGGATGGAGTGCCCGTTTTGCGGTAATGCGGAACAGAAGGAGCTTTCTTTCTTTGCAGATTTAGATGGGCGCTACAGGGTTTATGTGTGTGAGAAGTGCAAGAGATATTTAAAAGCCGTCGATCTGAGGAAAGTTAGCAAAGATGTCGCGATGCCGCTGGAGTGGATAAATACTCTAGATCTGGACAGGCAGGCCTGCGAGAGAGGTTATAAATCTGGCACTTATACAGAAAATACTAGCAGTCAAGGAGAGGAAACTCCTTAGGAGGTAATATTTTATGGCGGCTATGATTACGTTACCATTTGCAATTTTCGCTGGTTCATGGGGTGCGCCGGAGATATTGATCATCCTGGCTATCGTATTGATAGTCTTCGGCGTGGGCAAGCTGCCGCAGGCTATGGGCGCGATGGGCAAAGGCATCCGCAACTTTAAGAAATCGGCTGCGGGAGAGGACGTTGATGAGGGGAAATCGGACGCTAAAAAAGAGACTGCCAAAGACGTTGAAAGCAAGGACGCATCCGATTCAAAATCAAGCTAGCTTTTAGGTATCCTCTGTAAAGCACATCTTGCCTATGTCACGGGTTAAGCGAATAGTTGTATGGATGGTTTTTTTGGCATAAGCTTCTGGGAGATTCTGCTGATATTTTTAATCGGCTTGATACTGGTCGGGCCGAGGAATCTTCCGGCAATGGCAGCGAAAGCGGGCAGGGCCTACCGCCGGCTCAAGAGGGCTTCACAGGATCTGACTTCAGAGTTGACCAAGGAAGTCGGCATCGAAGAGGATAAGAAGATAGAGAACCCGTTGCGAAAAATAGCATCGGATTTCAATTCCGATCTGAGCAGCATCAAAAAAGATTTGAACGTTAAAATCGATGACAACAAGAAGCCCGGGAATAAAGCTCAGGAACAGGCTGAAGGATCGAACAAGAAGACTTAGCGATGCGACAGGACATCGCATAGAAGATGCAGGACAGTAACAAGCAACCACTGCTGGCTCACCTTGACGAACTCCGTATTCGTCTGACAAAAAGCGTAATCGCGTTAGTTATAGGGGTTCTCCTCGCTTTACCTGTCGCCCGTTATATTATCCCCATACTCAGGGAACCTGTTCAGGGTGTTGATCTTTACTACATCGAAGTGACGGGATTGATCAGCCCCTACATTAAAATCGTTTTGTATTCCGCTTTAGCCATTGCCGGACCTTATATACTGTATCACATTGTAATGTTCATAAATCCCGCGCTAAAAAAGAAGGAAAAGGCTTATTTGTATACCTTGCTGCCTTCTACAATCATTCTTTTTATATGCGGCGTCCTGTTCTGCTATTTTGTGCTATTGCCTCCAGCGCTGACTTTCCTGTATTACAATTTTCCTGAGTGGGTAGGCGGCGGAATTCAGCCCATGTGGACGGTTAATGATTACATTTCGGTGGTCACCCAGCTATGTTTCTGGATCGGAGTTGTCTTTGAGATACCGCTGCTGATGTTCTTTCTCAGTAAGATAAGGGTGATAAACCCTGATTGGATTCTTAGAAAATGGAAGTGGGTGGTAGTCTTTGCTTTTGTGCTCGGTGCTTTCATTACACCTACTATGGATCCGGTAAATCAGACGCTGGTAGCGGCGCCGATAATAGTTCTATTTGGCCTTGGCTATATACTGGCCAAGGTAGCAAGGGTGGGATTACCGTTCCGTTCGAAGAAATCCAAATCATAAGTTGTGAATTTGTTGTACGCAGCATGTTGTACGTAAGCGCTTATTGTCATCGTGGCCTGTTTTGTAGTATCCTTTATATGAGCGCAGTTAGATAATCCTTGATTTAAGGAAGATTCGAGCGTTTGCTTGGCATATATTACCGGGGCAAAAGAAATGTAGTTTGGCATGGAATAAGCCCCTGTAGCTCAGAGGATAGAGCACCAGCCTCCGGAGCTGGGAGCGGGCGTTCGAGTCGCCCCAGGGGCGCTTAAAAGAAGAGGTATGAGTTAAAAATGAAGAAAGATCTACTTGAAGTACGCTGGCACGGCCGCGGAGGCCAGGGGGCAGTGACGGCAAGCGAAATCCTGGCCGAAGCCGCCCTTGAGGAGGGCAAGTACTTTCAGGCCTTCCCCGATTACGGACCCGAGCGTATGGGAGCTCCGGTCAGGGCTTACACCAGGATCAGCAGTTCACCGATCAGCCAGCATTGCCAGATAACGAACCCCGATGCAGTGGTAGTATTAGATCCAACACTGATCGGGGTCGTTGATTTTACGGAAGGGCTTAAACCGGGAGGCACGGTCATCGTAAATATCAGCATGTCCGCTGCCGATCTGAAGAAGAAGCTCAATTTCAGCGGCGGCAAGCTGTTCACGGTGGACGCGACGCGTATAGCAATCGACACTATCGGGAGGAATATCCCAAATACTCCGCTAGTAGGCGCTCTCCTTAGCGCTCTGGGCGGAGTGTTGAGCAAGGAGGCGGTATTGGATGGTGTCAAGAAGAAAATGGGAAGCAAGGTCAGTGAAAAGCTGGTGAAGGCCAATGTCGTTGCCTTCGAAAGAGCCTATAATGAAGTGAAGGGTGAATGAAATGGCTTTAAAAGGTTGGCATGAGATACTGCCCGGCGGGACGATAACTGATGGAGGCAACTCCATTCATTACAAGACGGGCGACTGGCGGTCGTTCCGTCCCGTATGGGATGACAAGAAATGCAACAACTGTAAAGTGTGCTGGGTCTACTGCCCGGACGGCTCGATCGTGATCAAGGACGGGGTCGTAAGCGGGATGGACCTGGATCACTGCAAGGGCTGCGGCATATGCGCGCAGGAATGTCCCCAGAAGGCTATAAAGATGGTGGAGGAGACTAAGCTGAGGGAGGCGGTAAAATGACAACCACGCATACTGCGAGATATCAAGGAATCCCCAGGGGTATAGAGGGCGACCGCGCCGTGGCCGAGGCCATGCGCCAGATGAACCCCGATGTCGTAGCCGCCTATCCCATAACGCCGCAGACGGAAATAGTGATGCGCTTCAGCGATTTCGTGGCCAACGGCGAGGTGGACACAGAGTTTATCGCCGTGGAGAGCGAACATGCCGCGATGAGCTCGTGCATCGGCGCTGCCGCCGCCGGGGGACGCGTGCAGACGGCGACATCAGGAGCCGGAATGGCGCTGATGTGGGAGGTGCTCTGGGTGGCGTCAGGCTCGCGCCTGCCGATAGTTATGCACGCGGTCAACCGTTCGTTATCTTCCCCGCTTAATATACACTGCGACCATTCCGATACCATGGGCATGAGGGACGCGGGATGGGTTCATGTTTTTGGAGAGAATGTTCAGGAAGCCTATGACAACGCGATACAGATGGTGCGCATCGCCGAGCACCCCGACGTGATGCTGCCTTCGCTGCACGCGCTGGACGGCTTCATCATCGGGCACAGCGTGGAGAGGCTGGAGACGCTTCCCGATGAGGCGGTCAAGGGGTTCATAGGGACTTACAAGCCGAGGTTTTCCCTGCTCGATTGGAAGCATCCGGCTACGTTCGGCCCGATGGACCTGCAGGACTACTTCTTTGAGCATAAGCGCCAGCAGGTGGAGGCCATACATAATGCGCTGGAAGTTATAGTTAAAGTCGGCAAGGAGTACGGCGATCTATCAGGGCGTCCGTACGGCCTGATGGAGGAGTACCGCATGGAGGATGCGGATTATGTCCTGGTCGGGCTCGGTTCAACGATGGGTACTGCCAAGGTGGCGGTGGACATGATGCGCGACAGCGGGGTCAAGGCCGGCCTGCTCAAGATACGATGTTTCCGGCCCTTCCCGCAGAAGATGGTCTCCGAAGTTCTTGGCAAGCGCAAGGTCGTCGGCGTGCTGGACCGTTCCATATCGTTCGGCGCCCAGACCGGGCCCCTGGCGCTTGAGGTCATCGCATCTTTCTTCGTCAATAAGGTTAATCCTAACCTGGTTAACTATGTTTACGGCATGGGCGGGCGCGATATCACCCCGGAACAGATATGCGTGATGTACAAGGAGATGGTTGAGATAGGCAAGACGGGGATCGCGGACCCGGTACAGAGATTCTTTGGAGTAAGGGATTAGGAGATAGTCATGGTACTTGATACACTGGATATGCAATTGGAGAAAGTTTCCGTAGACAAGGATTTGCTGGCTCCGGGTCACCGGCTGTGCGCCGGTTGCGCCGAGCCTATGGCTATACGACAGATATTACATGCGATAGGCGAGCCCGTTATTATCGGCTCATCGACCGGGTGTGTGGAAGTGACCACAACCCCCTTCCCTTTCAGCTCGTGGCGCGTGCCGTGGATACACAGCGCGTTTGAGAACGTTTCCTCCACCATCTGCGGCGCCGAGGCCATGTACCGCTCTCTGGTGCGGCAGGGCAAGATGAAGGATGAGGGAATCAAGTTCGTGTGTTTCGCCGGTGACGGCGCCACTTACGATATCGGCCTGCAATGGATCAGCGGCTGCATGGAGCGCGGCCATAAATTTGTCTATGTGTGCCTCAACAACGAAGCCTATATGAATACGGGCATCCAGCGTTCCAGCGCCACCCCCTTCGGCGCATGGACCACCACCTCGCCGGACGGCAAGGCCAGCTTCGGCAAGAAGGTGCACCGCAAGGATGTCACGGCCATTATGGCTGATCACAATATCCCGTATGTAGCCCAGGTATCTCCGCACGCCTGGCGCGATATGATGGAGAAGGCTAAGAAGGCCGCGGACTGCGGCGGCCCGGCATATCTCAATGCGCTGGTGCCGTGCCAGAGGGGCTGGCGCTACCCCGGCGAGAAGACGGTGGAGGTCTGCCGCCTTGCCGTGGATACCTGCGTCTGGCCGCTCTACGAGGTGGTCGACGGAGAGTATCACCTGACATATAATCCCAACCCCAAGAAACCCGTGAAGGATTGGCTCAGCTCGCAGGGGCGTTTCAAGCACCTGATGACGCCGGAGAACGCGCCGATAATCGAGCAGATGCAGGAGTGGGTCGATCTGCAGTGGGAGAGGCTGCTGGAGCGCTGCAAGGTATAAGGTCGCGTCGATTCTCCGCGTATATTCCTTGACCTTTCCGCCCCTGTTTGATATATTCCCCGCATCGGGGTGTGGCGCAGCGGCTTAGCGCGCATGGTTTGGGACCATGAGGCCGTCGGTTCAAATCCGACCACCCCGACCATTTTTTTTTCAGCGTCGATCAGGTCAATGCTTCCTATTGACCGAACCCCCTGTAGTCCCCCATACGTTTCCTTCCATGATAATACTATTTAGAAGGATTCTGCGGAAGGAGGCTATAAGGTTAGGGGATACCCCTAAAACCCCGTCCCCGATTCATCGGGGTACCTCTGTCAGTTAGTTACCCTCTCTTTAACAAAGAGAGGGCCAGGGTGAGTTCGTGCGTCCACGTATCTTGTAGGGGCGAATCTTGTATTCGCCCGCCCAACCGTAGGGGCATCCTTCCATATGACCAAATATCATGGAAGGACCGTGCCCCTACAATTCGTATTGCGCGTCGCAGCTGTATGAGGCGTGGTTTGTTCCCTGTTATAATAATTGCAGTCGAAAGTTTAATCGCATGGGCACTGAAAACATCTTCAAGGTTATTCCTCCGAAAGAGCGGTCGCCGCGTGCCGACCACCCCTTCGGCATATACAACATCGAGCTGACTAACAAGTGCCCGATGAAGTGCATCATGTGCCCGCGCACGAAGAACATGACGCGCGAGCAGGGGTTCATGTCGTTTGAGCTATATCAGCGCGCCATCGACGAGCTCGTGTCGGCCAATGGCGAATACGTCGACAATCGTTTAGTTTGGCTGCATCACTTCGGGGAGAGCCTGCTGCACCCGCGCTTCGGCGACTGCATCGCGTATGCTGTCTCTAAAGGCGTGCGCCCCGCCCTGTCCATCAATCCGATCATGCTGCAATATGAGGTTATCGATGTGCTGCTGAGATCCAGGCCGTATATGCTGTGCATGTCCCTCGACGGCCACGACGACGAGTCGTTCCACAAGATCCGCGGCGTGAAGAAGGCGTATGGAATGTCGCATGATAATCTCATCGATTTCCTCGCCCGCAAGGTGAAGAGCCGCAGCCGCATCAAGGTTATCGTGTCCATGATCGATTTCAAGATGAACGAGGAGAGCATGTACAGGATGGCCAGCTACTGGGACCGGCGCGAGGGCGTAGACCAGTTCATATATAAGGAGTTCTCCACGTGGGACGGCAACGCGGAGGATGTGCACGCTCTGCCGCACAACTGCACGTGCCAGTTCGCGGATAAATCTGCGGTTACCTGCACCCTGCCCTGGGAGGTTATGACGATCGCCTGGAACGGGGATGTCCTCCCCTGCTGCTACGACTACAACGGCAGGTATGTGCTGGGCAATATGGCAGAACAATCGCTGTCTGATATCTGGAATGGCGAACGGATTCAGTCGCTGCGCAAGGAATTCATCGAGAACAAGGTCGAGAATGAGCTGTGCAAGAATTGCGATAATCTGTATATGCCGCTGGAGCAGCGGAGGCTGTAGCCAGCTTGGCTTAAAGCTCTGCTCTCAACCCCCTTTATCCCCCACTCTTGGGGGATTTTTAATTTAGTTAGGGGACACCCCTATAACCCCGTCAGGAGATGATTCTCCTGCACCTCTCTTTTTCAACTAACCTCTCCCTTGAGGGGCGGCGGCTCTAAGGTTCGGGTGAATGCTATCCCGAACCCCCTGTAGTCCCCCAGACGTTGGGGGAACAATAGAAAAAACCGGGGGACACCCCCGGTCGCCCCCGGAAGGAGCTTCTCCTTCACCTCTTTTTTACGGAACATCATAATTATAAATCGACGTTGTAGGGGCGAGGTCGTCTCGCCCGAAAATAAAAAACCGAGGGTGTGAAGCCACCCCCGGTTTTTGTTCGATATTTAATTTAATTGTTCATAGAGGGAACGGAGGCATGCTGAGGTCGCCGAGCTCGCGGATCCTCTTGTGAAGCTCTTCTTCTGTCCAGCGCTTCTCGCCCAGGTCGATGGCAGGTCCCGGGGTCCACGGGATGAATACCTGCACCTTGCCGCCCGTTACTGTGAAGATGCGCCCGGTGATGTCCCCGGCCTCGGTGCTGCCCAGGTAGACCACCAGCGGAGAGAGGTTCTCGGGGGCCCACTTGTCGAAGCCTTCCTTGGGGGCTTCTTCGCCCATGATGCCTCTAGTCATGTCGGAGCCCAGCGTCATCCTGCTGCGCGCCATAGGGGCCACCGCGTTGGCTGTGACGCCGTACTTGGCCATCTCACGGCCCCACACCATGGTCAGGGACGCGATGCCGCCCTTGGCCGCGCCGTAGTTTGGCTGTCCGGCGTTGCCGCCGAGTCCGGCATGGGAGACGGTGTTGATGATTCGTCCGGCCACTTTCTGCCCGGCCTTGCTCTGCTCGTACCAGTGGATGCAGGCCCATCTGCCGCAGTTGAAGGTGCCCTTGAGGTGTACCTTGATCACCGCGTCGAATTCCTGCTCGCTCATCTTGAAGGTCATTCTGTCGCGCAGGAAGCCCGCGTTGTTGACCAGGATGTCCAGCTTGCCGAACTTGCTGATTGCCAGGTCGATGATCTTCTTGGAGGAGTCCCACTCGGTAACGCTCTCGGGGCTGGCTACGGCATCCCCGCCGCCCTTCTTGATCTCGGCAACAACCTCTTCCGCCGGTGTGGCGGAGGCTCCGGAGCCGTCCGCAGCGCCGCCGAGGTCGTTAACTACCACCTTGGCTCCGGCTTGGGCCAGGAAGAGCGCGTGCGCCCTGCCCAGTCCGCGTCCGGCGCCGGTGACTATTGCAACTTTTCCATCTAACATTCCCATTATCTGTTATCAAACCTCCTTTTTTTATTCGGTTTAAGAAGTAACCGTTGTAATTATACTATAAGGTTCGAAGGGCGGTCGATTGACCGAACCCCCTGTAGTCCCCCATACGTTGGGGGACTTTTATTTTAGTTAGGGGACACCCCTATCACCCCGTCCCCGATTCATCGGGGTACCTCTGTATTACGGATTGTCATTGCGAGGAGTCCTTCCGAAATGCGGAAGGGCGACGCGGCAATCTCGTTCTAGCCGGCTGGGCTTAAAGCTATGCTCTCAACCCCCTTTATCCCCCACTCTTGGGGGAATTTTAAATTAGGGGACACCCCTATTACCCCGTCAGGAGACGCTGTCTCCTGTACCTCTGTATGTAGGAGCGAGGTCATCTCGCCCTTGCATGACACCCTGTTCCACCCCGTCATTCCGGCGAAGGCCGGAATCCACGCTGCGGGCGAACACATAGGTTCGCCCCTACACGGAATCGACGTAGGGGCAGACCTGCGTGTCTGCCCTTTATATATCGGTCATCGTGTAGAGACGCAATATGTTGCGTCTCTACGTTACCACCTATTTTTTTAAGGTTCTATGTCCCTACTATAACTACGCTGACCACGGGCGCGTAGGGCTCGTTGCCCATGTTGTGCGCCAGCCCTATCGTCGGATTCTTTATCTGGCGCTTGTCCGCCCGGCCCTGCAATTGCAGGTACAGCTCGTAGATCATCCTGATGCCGGAGGCGCCGATGGGATGCCCGAAGCACTTCAGTCCGCCGTCGGGCTGGACGGGAAGGCCGCCCGTCAGCTCGAAGAATCCGGCCTCCAGGTCTTCCTTGACCTTGCCCCTCTTGCTGAACTGCAGGTCCTCCATGGTAACAGCCTCGGTGATGGAGAAGCAGTCGTGCACCTCGGCCATGCTGACCTCCTTGCGCGGGTCCTTGATGCCGGCCTCCTTGTAGGCGGCCACGCCGGCGCGGTAGGCCTCTTCCACGTGGGTATAGTCGAAATCGGTGAGCATGCGTCCCGATGTGGGGCTCGCCGATATCTGCATCGATTTGAAGTAAACGGGGTCCTTGCGGTACTTCTTGGCATCCTCTGCGCGTACCAGTATGGCCGCCGCCGCCCCGTCGCTGACGCCGCAGCAGTCAAAGAGCCCCAGCGGCCAGGCGATGATGGGGGCTCCCAGCACCTGGTCTATGGTCAGCTCCCTTTGCAGGTGCGCCTTGGGGTTCAACTTGCCGTTATGGTGGCTCTTTACGGAGATCTTGGCCAGCATCCTCTTGCCCTCATCAGGGGTGAGGCCGTAGCGGTTGAAGTACCTGGTGGCCATCATGGCGAACACGCCCGGCATGCTGGACTGGTAGTGGGTGTTGGTGCGGTTCTCCATTCCCGGGAGTCCGCTGGCGCCCTCGTCCTTGAGCTTCTCATAGCCCACCGCCAGTACCACGTCGTAGATCCCTGCGGCTATGGAGTAGGCCGCGCCTCGAAGCGCCTCATGTCCCGATCCGCAGGCGTTTTCAACGCGCGTGACCGGTATATATTGCAGCTTTAACGGCTCGCTGATGGCGCGTCCTCCGTTGCCGGAGAACAGCGTCCCGACCCATGCCGCCTGTATGTCTTTTGCCGTTACGCCGGCGTCCTGGTAGGCTTCGGTCACCGCGTCGATTATCATATCGGCGGGGCCTCTGGTCCAGAGCTCGCCGAACTTGGTGCAGCCCATGCCGACTATTGCAACTCTATCTTTAATGCTTCCGCTCATCTCATCCGTCTCCTTCTAATACCTCGCCGGGCGGACTTTCCAGAAGTAGTTGGTCAGTCCCCTGTCGACCTGAAGTTTCCTGAAGGTGAACTCGACCTTGGTGCCCACCTGAATCTCATCCGGGTTTCTGTCGGTGAGGTCGAAGAAGGCCCTGCCGCCGCCCTCGAAGTCCACCAGCACCACGGACGCGGGCGGATCGATGACCGGCGCCAGCTGGTCGTGCGTGTAGCTGAACACGGTGCCCGTCTTGCCCTGGAAGCAGTAGTCCTCGAAGTTGTCCTGGGCCTGGCACTTGGCGCACACGCGTATCGGAGGCGTGCTCATGGCGCCGTTGTCGTACTGTACGGTCTTGCACTTCTTGCACTTTACGCCCCAGAGGCCTAAGAGGACCTTGCGGTCGCGCCAGTTGGCCGACATGCGTATGTGCTGCTTATCCGGCCGTCTCGCGGCCTCCAGTGGCACTATGTCGCGCCACTTGATCATGCTGTTGTAGTTATCGAATGATTTCTTAACGAAGAGGTGTTTGATCAGGCCGCGGCGCTCGGGGAGCTTGGTGATATTATCGGTTACCTTGAGTATCATGGCGTCCACCCCGTTGCCGTACCCCGCGTACAGAATCACGTCGCCCGGTTTCGCCTGCTCTAAACACGCCGAGAGCATCTGCGGAGCCATGGCCGCGCCGGTCATGCCCATGTTAAGGAACAGGCCGTACGGGTCTTGTAGCTGTTCCGGCTTGAAGCCAAGCTGTGTCGCCGTCTTGCCGTGCCTGCGCGCGTCGCCGGGGGGATCGAAGACGGCCTTGGTGATATCTGCGGTCGTCAGTTTGGCCTTGGCCAGCAGGGCATTGATGGCAATGGGCACGAGCTTGGACCAGCCCTCGTCCATGACCATGCGCTCTTCCCAGAATCGAACGAACGTGTCGTTCTCGCCGCGCCATGTGGCGCAGAGATCGTCGGATGTGGAATAGGTGCACAGTATCTCGGCGACCACGTCCTTCTTGCCCAGCAGGAACGCCGCGCTTCCGTCGCCCAGGCTCTGCTCGGTCATGCCCGAAGGGGCCGCTATGCGGCAGTCGGCCGCGGCCACCAGCACGCTGTTCAGCGTCCCGGCCTTAATGGCCTCGTAGGCCATGAGCAGGCCCGTCGATCCGCATCGCAATGATGTGGTCAGGTCCGCGGTGCGCACGTCGTCGCGCATGTTCAATGCCAATCGCATCGTTGCGGCGGACTGTTTCTCTTTGTATGGTGCTGTCGTAGTGGCAAAATAAAGACCGTCGATCTTTGTCGCATCGAATCCCTTTAAGCAGTTCATCGACGCTTCGACGGCCATCGTTACGCTGTCCTCGTCGTAATACGCCACCGACCTCTCGCCGGGGATGGCGAACCCTCCCCAGGCTTTAAGGAATTGCTGTCGGTCTAGACGGTGCCAGGGGATGTAGGCACCGAATGAAGTAATACCTATCATTAGCCCTCCTTAATATTTTTGACAATGATATAGGCACGCCAGTGTAAGAGTACTAAATTTTGGGGTTTCCGTCAATTGCCGCGAACGGATTTTTACGTTCAATTTAGGTTATGTTAAACGAAGTGGGGCAGGCTTCCATATTGTGAGTATGTTAACGTTTGCGATTTGTATGTCAGGCAGGGGCGAATCCTGTGTTCGTCTCGACGGTCGTCTTTAGTAGAATTAGGGCGATCATATAATCTTCCCTTTTCAGGAAGCTCAGGCCGCACATGGTGTTTATGAACGATATCAGAGGCAAATTAGAATATGCAGAGAGAAAATAAAAAAGAGGCATTACCGCGGGACGGAACCCTTTGGTTGGCCTCTAATCGTGATTCTAGTGCTAATATATAACCTTCCCCGCCGGGATGTCAATATAGATCGCTTCCCGGATGATTTCATGTTTCAATTGAATCCCGATGAGTTCAAAATCTTGAAGTCACAATTTGTTATTTCAAGTTGGTGTAGGATGTGGTGGTGAAAATATGTCGATATCTTAGACATGTTTTTATAATATGACGATATTACCATCAAATTTCGACATTTAAGGTTGGCCTCACGCCGTTGCAAGTTTCCGTCAATTGCCGCGAACGGATTTTTACGTTTGGAAACGGTTATGTTAAACGAAGTGGGGACACCAACGGTTGAACGAAGTTTCTCAGTCTTACGAGTCTATTCCGATTATGATTAATGGAACTGCTGGGACGCCGCGCCCTTGTCTTACGACATTATAGAATTCACCTTCGTAGTAGGCGACGCCCGAACTCATGTTGGACTGTAGTGTTTTCATCGGGAGTATTTCTATACCAACGTCGATGTGGTCGCCGACGTAAAATGCGAGGTGCTTAACGAACAAGTCATATGCTACGAAAGCATATTTCCCGAATTGAATTTCAATTGCTACTCGTTCTTTGACAAAATCTGTTTGATTGTAGCTAAAAATAGGGGTTTCACCGGCTGCTTTAATTTCCTTCTTCTGTTCGTCAGGGGACATGGTCAGAGTTTTCCTAATCAGTTTTTCGCTTTTAGTTACCCAATAACTGACACGGCTTTCCTCCCACTTCTTTGCTCGCAGGAGTTTCTTGTATTCAGCATTCATTTCAATGGGGCTATAGAGTAAATCGCCCTCCATTCTTTTTTCTTTAGAGACTTTTGTTTTACATTTGGTGGCATCCACCTTGGCAATTACGGATTGTATTTCTTGCCATAGCGCAGGCTTGTGAACAATAAGGAACTCGAGGCCATTTAAATGTGAATACGTTTCAACAATCTTCATTTAACTTTATACCTCTGTTTCCTAGATTTTTTCTCTAATAATACATATTGATCTACTGGTTTACCTTTATCCCAAGGAGAGCTAGTTAAGCTATTTTTGTAAAGAACTGGGTCATATATAGGTTTGTTCATAGGTCTTGTTTTCAAGTTGCCTGCAAGCTCTTGCTGAATTCTACTTTGCGCTAATTGTGCATATTTTTCTAATGTTTCAGCTCCTGCTCCTTTACGTTTATGCCGGATAGCTGCAATGATAGAAGTACCCGTTCCTAAAAAGGGGTCAAATACCCAGTCACCCTCATTTGTCATTGAGAGAATGAGACGTTCAATTAATTCGACGGGGAATTGACATGGATGCTCAGTCTTTTCTATGTGATTGCTTTTAACATTGGGAATAATCCATACATCGCTAGGATTTTTACCGAGAGGATTGCATGAATACTGCCCGGATTTGGGGCCTTTAAAATATTTCTTCCCAGGGTATTTCTGTGGAACTCTGACGGGATCTAAATTAAATGTATAATTTTCAGATTTTGTGAACCACATGATTGTCTCATAGCGGCCAGAAAATCTACGACTGCAATGTAACCCATGCTCAAAGTGCCAAATAATCCGATTACGCATCTTTAAATCCAGGTCTGCAAAAATATGATATAGAACTGCGTCTAAAGGCACAATAAAGCCGTCTTCGACGTAATTGCCTACCTGCCAGCAAATACTACCATTGTCGGAAAGCACTCGGGCACATTCTTTAATAACTAACGCTTGCTGTTCGAGGTATTTACTTAGTTTTAACTTCTTCTCATACTGCTTGCCTATATTATATGGGGGTGAGGTTACAATTAGCTGAATAAAATTGTCTGGGATTGCTTTAAGCAGCTTAAGACAATCACCGTGGTATAATACGATGCTTTCTGAGGGCGAAAACTGATTTGATACTTTAATACGCTCTGTCATTTGATGTTTTTACTCTAACTCAAATGAAAGGACTGGTCAATGGATTGCTGGGGTAATATTCTACAAATAGTTATTTGTTATCTATAAGTAGCGAAGTCCTTCAGAAACTTAATATTAAAACATCACACACCCCGTCCACTTGACGCGGTCCGCCCTGAACTCCCCCTCGACCCCCAGCCGTTCCATCAGCGCCATCACATCCACGGCAATGGACTCCAAAGACATCTTGGCCTTTGCCGGATACGGGCAGGGCTCTTTTGTTTTTGCCTTGCAAACAGAGCACAGCTCGCAGCTGCCGCCAATCATCCCCATCGCGCGCGGCAGACCGCAGCTATCGGCGTAGTGCTCCAGCGCGAGTATCTTCTCATGGAACTCTAATTTGCTCTGGATCAGGCCGGCGGCGTCGTTCTTCACGTCTAAGGCTTTGGAATATTGCAGGAGGATGCCATTGCGGAACTCCAGCAGTTTTTTCTCTATCGATTCTATCGTTCCGACATAGGGCGGGCACATGTAGTGGTTCTTGAATTTGCCGCACTTGTTCTCATAGCACAGGTCGCGTATCCTCTGCTCCGGTTTCAAGAGGAACGCCTCGAACGGGACGCACGTCTCCATGCCCAGCTCGCGGGCGCGGGCGATCAGCTTTGGGGTGGGGGTGTCCATAAGTAAAGTGTACACCCTCCGGCATCCCCCGGTCTATTTTGTCATTGCGAGTCCTTCCATGATCAATATTGCATGGAAGGATTCCCCGTTAGGAATATACGGAAGGACGACGCGGCAATCTCGTCGTTTGTATGGCATGCGGTAAAGGAGATTGCTTCGCTTCGCTCGCAATGACAGTGTGCGAGGCGACCTCGCCCCTACGGGGGACGTGGTTGCGGCGGGGATTGCTGCCCTCTCTTTGATAAAGAGAGGGACAAGGGTGAGTTCGTTCTTACTTTGCCTTGTGCTGCGCGTACCAGTGCACGAACGCCCTCTGCTCGACGGTCTCCGGGCGGGCCACAGCCTTGCGCACCGCCGCCTCGGCTTCGTCTTCCGACATTCCCATCGCTATCAGGATACAGCAAGCCATAGTGCCCGTCCTGCCTATGCCGGCGCTGCAGTGTATCAGTAGGCGCTTGTTCTCCTGAATCCTTTTGGCGGCTTCCTCCACGAATCGCGCGAAATCGTGGTGGTCGTCCGGGATGCCGGCGTCCGTTATCGGGTATGGAACGTATTCACAGGGTATGTCGTTGCGTTTAATAGCCTCGGCGTAGAAGGGGGATTTCTGCTCGGTCTCTTTCATCGATACCATCGAGAGTATCTCGTCGATGGACAGCGATCTAATCTCCTGCCACGATCTGGAGAGCTTCTCATAGCGGCCGGGCATGCTGTGCAGGTACAGCTTCCCCGGTATTTCATCGGGCAGGATAACTTCTCGAAACATCTTTTGTTCTATGATACGCCGGTTTGAACGCGGCGATGATATTACCTTTCTTATGTGATGGGCCATCTAAAATTATAGCAGTCTTTGCATTTAGCGTGTAGTGGGTAGCGGGTAGTGAGTAGCGTGTAGCGTGTAGTAGGGGCGTATCGCGATACGCCCGCACGGTTGTCGCTGGCCGATGGATATCCGAACCCCCTGTGGTCCCCCAAACGTTGGGGGACGAAATAAAACAGGGGGACTCCCCCTGTATCCCCCGGAAGGAGCTTCTCCTTCACCTCTGGTGTATAGCATTTAGCGAACCTTAATGTATGTGCACGGACGAAGTCCAGTGCACATACGAATATATCTGCGCGCCGCAGCTGTAGATGGTGGGGATTGCTACCCTCTCTTTGTGAAAGAGAGGGACAAGGGTGAGTTAAATATGCTGACCGGCACAGAACCTGATGATCTCGGCGAAGTTGCTGATGCGTTCCGAGTTGTTGGTCTCCATGGTGCCGTCGTAGGTCAGGTTTATCCAGGGCTTGCCATGCATCTCGCTGAGACGCTCCGACATGGCGGCCACGATGCCGCCGGGCATGCAGCCGTGCGGCATAACGGATATGACGCCGGCGAAGGCCGGGTTCTCCAGCCACTCGATGCCGGAGCCCAGGCTGAGCACGGCCTCGCTGCCGCACTTTGCCGAGAGGTACTCGCCGGATAGGGATAGTACCTCCTTGATAGTCGGGTCTTTTATGTCAAGGAAACCGTTGACGTTAACTGCTACGGAGCGTTCGTCCCTGTCCTGTATCACCTTCTTGATGTAGCCTTTTATGGTTTTCTTGAGCTGTCTCTCGCGCACGCCGTCCTCGATGTGGCGGTGCGTGATGTAGTTCAGCCACTCCCCCATCGGCGATATGATGACCTCAAGCCCGGCCCTCTCGCACTCGCGCGCCAGGTCGCAGTTGCTGAATTTGTTTGTGCGCAGGAATATCTCGCCGTTGATGCCCACCAGCGGCTTCCGCGGTATGTTCCTGTCGATGATCTCCGCGGCCTCTTTCGCTGCATACTGCATCACGTCGTTGAAGTCTTTCTGCTGCTCGATGCGTTCTATGAGGAGATCGCTGTATTTCTTGAAGAGGGCGTCGGCGGCTCCGGGGGTCTTCTCGTAAGGGCGGGTGCGCCAGAGTATCCGCTCCAGGTGGTCCATGGCCACCATTCCCTTCCACGCCAGGCGCTCGAAGGCGTTGCCCAGACCCAGGTCGCGGTAGGCGTTGTTCGATACCGTGGTGCGGAACGGCATATCGAATCCCAGTTCCTTGAGGGCGCGCACCTGCTCCACGGCATACTTGCCGAAGCGGCAGGGACCGAAGGCGCTGGGCATGAACCCTTCCACGTTCTTAAGATCGATATCCTTGTGGCCGCTCTCCTGCAGGAAGTATATGAAATCGCCCAGCGTCACGCGGTACGGCAGGCATTCCGTGCCTTCGGTAACCCTGTTGCTCAACTGGAATGAGCGCTCGGTCGTCTCCGGCAGCACGAAGGCCTTCACGCCGAAGGCGCGCATGGCCGCGGCCAGCATCCCGGCGTGCGAGCACATGCTGGGAAGCATGATGGTCTGTCCCTTGTTGTCCAGGGTATGAACGGAGCGGTATATCTCCTTGCCCGCGCTCTGAGAGGACTTGCCGCTCTTCGAGTAGCTGTTTATCGTATCCACGAAGGCCTCGAGCCGCGTTATCAACCCGGCCTCCGCGGCGTGCTCGTCTATCTCCAGCTGCCCCATGGGCTTGATGCCCATTATGTCGGAGGCCATCTTGATGATGAACGAGTTGGGGCCGCATCCGAAGTTGGTTAATATAAGCCCGTACAACTGCGGATCGTTGGCCACGATGGACGCGGCCGAGATGTGCTTGCTCTCGTAGTACCAGTACGGGCGGTCGGAATAGTCCTTGGCATTAACTGATTGAAGGTCCAGAAAATCCATGGGTATGGGTACTACGCCCAGGTCGGCCAGTTCTTTGGCGATGCCGAGGTTGGCGCCGGAGTCCTGCGACATGTAGGAGCGCGCCATTATCACCACGCCCGTCTTGTTATTCTTATGTATCTCGCCGAGAATCCGCTTGCCCGCTTCGACAGAGGCTGCCTCGAATTCGCGCAGCGCCCTGAGCCCGGCCAGCGCGGCCTTCCCGCCCTTGGCGCGGCTGAATCCCATCTTCACGGCTACATCGGTTAAGTTCCTGATGACATCGTCGTCGCCCATGCTGAAGTCCAGTGTGGGAATCAGCATCTTATCTTCAAGATTGAGTGCTTCGCTGATGATGTATGGCGAGGCCTGCACCAGCGGACAGGAGTACTTCTGGTTCTCGTCGCCGTCCTTGGGCCCCAGGCGTATGGCGCTGGGATACAGTATATAATCTACGTCTTCCAGGCTCGCGGCGTGGCCGTGCAGCAGCTTGACGGGGAAACAGCTGTCCGTGTAGCTCATCTCGCAGGCCTGCTCCGTGATATGCTTGTTGGTCTTATTTGAGAGAACAACCTTTACGTTGAGGTCGTTCAGGAAGCCGAGGAGAAGCGGCGCGAAATCGTAAACGATGAGCGACCGGGGTATTCCCACTGTGTGCCCGGTGCCCATCCCCATTCTATATTCCTTGAACAGCAGCTTTTCCCGCTCGTCGAAGGGCGTCGGCTCCTGCTTTTCCTTGAGCACCGAGCTGTCGTATTTGTCGCACCTGCTGCCGTAGAAGGTGGCGTGCTCGCCCTCGATGTCCAAACGGCTGATGGTGCAGTTGTTCTCGCAGCCCTTGCATATGAAGTTCGACAGCTTATATTCGCGGTCGATGACCTGCTGGAAGCCTTTGAAGCGCGACGGCGCCGAGTTCAGCATCTCCCTGGCCAGGAGGGCCGCGCCCATGGCGCCGCTGACCTCCTTGTGCTCGGGGACGATGATGGTCTTGCCGGGCAGGGCCTGCTTGAATGCCGATACCACGGCGTCGTTGTAGAATACGGCCCCGGTCAGTATGACCTTATCGCCCAGCTTGCGCCGGCTGACTACCTTCGACAGGTAGTTGGCGGCTATGGAATTGGCCAGGCTGGCGCAGATGATCTCTATCGGTACGCCCTCCTGCTGCGCCGAGGCCACCGCCTGTCCCATGAAGGCGGCGCAGCGCGAGCCGAGTCCTATCGTATGCGGGGCTTTAAATGCCAGTCTGGCGAAGTCGCCGTTCTTGACGTTGACCCCGAGCTGTTCCGCCAGCTCGTCGATGAAGCTGCCCGTGCCCGCGGCGCAGGCCTTGTTCATCTGGTAGTCCACGACGACGCCGTTCCGCTTTATGACAAGTTTCGAATCCTGTCCGCCGATCTCGATGATGTCCGCGTCCGGGTCCACCTCGGCGGCTTCGCGCGTCTGGGCCGTTATCTCGTTCCGGATGAGGTCGGCGCCTATGTAGCTGCCCACCAGATATCTGCCGGATCCGGTGATGCCGACCCCGAGTATATTCGCGTTGTCGCCCACGTCGGCGATCAGGTTCCGGAAAACGTTCTGTATGGCCTCGATGGGGCGTCCCGCCGTCATCAGGTAGCTCTTGGCTATGACGTTCCTGCAGGACTCATCCAGTATCACAGCCTTGGTGCTGGTCGAGCCTATATCCACGCCAAGGTAGCCGCTGAACGGCTGGTCGATTTTACGATACTTGAATGTCGTTTCCTGCGTCAGGGGGCTCAGCGGCGGCGTTTCCCAGTAGCACTGCTCTACATCCGCCTTGGGCAGCAATTTAACACGCGACTGTTTCCCTGCCTCCTGCGCCAGCAGCGCCGAGCCGATGGCCTCGATATGGAAACAGTTGTCGGGAACGGTTACTTTGACTTTATGTCCGTTGCGCGCCGAGACGGCCTCCGCCAACGATTCGACGATGGCCCTGTTGGCCGCTACTCCGCCCACGAAGTAGATGGGCTCGGCGAATGTCCCCTTGGTCAGCGAGACCACGCCTCGCGCTATGCTATCGCACAATCCTCTGAGCATCGCTCCGAGCGGTATGCCCTTCTGCTGCAGGTGTATCAGGTCGGTCTTGGCGAAGACGCTGCATCTGGCCGCTATCCGGGGCGCGGTCTCTCCTATCTGCTGCGCCGCGTCCGCGAAATCCTCTATCTTTATGCCCAGCCGATACGATTGCTGGTCGAGAAAACGTCCGGTGCCGGCGGCGCATAGAGGGTTGGAGGCCACCTTCCACGGCTTCTTGAGCCCGTCCTCGAGCCCTATCACCAGCGATGTCTGCCCGCCTATCTGCACGATCGTCTTGGCGTCGGGATGGAAGCGCAGCAGCCCTGCCGATATCGACAGCGAACTGCTGTATACTGACCAGTTCATGTCCTCCGGTATCACGCCCTTGCCGGAGCCGGAGACGCCGGCGGTGGTTATGTCATCCAGGCTGACCTTTGAGCTGAGGCGCGAGAGCAGGGAGGATACCGCGTCCTGGGGGGAGGCGGTTATCTCCTCGATATCGAGGTGCACTATCTCGCCCTGCTCGTCAAGCAGCGCCAACTTGGCGCTGGCCGAGCCGATGTCTATGCCTAAAGAGTATTTCATATATGTTTTTCTGTCCTGTACAAATATTAATGTTAACACATTTTCGAACGTAAGTTCAAGAAAATATCAGTGAGTAGCGTGTAGTAAGTAGTGAGTTGTTTTAACTTGTCATACTGAGGCAGCGCCGAAGTATCTCGTACTTTCAATTAGCCTAGTGACGAGATTTATTGCTTCGCTCAGGATGACAGATTCGAGATGTTGGCGACCGAAATACTATTACAGCTATCTCTCTAAGAGAGAGGTTAGCTAGTCACACCTATACAGTTGCGGCGGCTCCAGCCAGCTCGGCTTAAAGCTATGCTCTCAACCCCCTTTATCCCCCACTCATGGGGGAAATTTAAAAGAATTAGGGGACACCCCTAAAACCCTGTCAAGAGACTATGTCTCCTGTACCTCTATTTACATGGTAAACCATCATAAAATGAGAGGATTTTGAAATAATTCGACTGCTGTCTTGGTCGTGATAGTCCCCCCTCTTTTTAGAAGAGGGGGTAAGGGGGTGTTAATCAATAATTACTTCCCTCTCCCTCCGCAGGGAGAGGGTAAGGGTGAGGGCAGGCGCGTCGCATCTGTATGAGGTAAGTTATCCCTCTATTTTTTTAATTTCCCCAACGTATGGGGGATTTAGGGGTTCGGAAAAACATATCCTGCTCCCACCTTACCGATACCCGCCAAAGGCAGTCGAGGACTTGACGGGATATACCCTTTTCAATAGAATTGTAGAGGCTTGTGCCCTTTATTAATTGACTAGGAGCGATGTTTTGGACTTTACGTTTACCCCTGAAGAAGAAGCCTTTCGGCAGGAAATACGTGATTTTTTAAAGAAGGAACTGCCCGCGAAATACGAGCGCAAGGTACTCCACGGCGGCGAGAGCGACGAGGAGTGGGAGTTCACCAAGCAGTTCACACGCAAGATAGGTGAGAAGGGGTGGATAGCCACCCTCTGGCCCAAGAAGTACGGGGGGCTGGAAGGCACCGAGATGCAGTACCTCATCTTCAACGAGGAGATGGCTTATGCCAGGGCGCCGCGTATGGACCAGGGCGGAAGCGGAATAGTCGGCCCGACGATCCTCGTCCACGGAACCGAGGAGCAAAAAGATAAATACCTGTCCCCTATCGCGCACGGCGAGGTCATGTGGATACAGTGCTTCTCCGAGCCTAACTTCGGCTCAGATTCCGCGGGCATACAGACAAGCGCCGTCGAGGACGGCGATTCTTATGTCATCAACGGCCAGAAGATATGGATCAGCTTCGGCCTGCACGGCGATCTCTGCTACATGACTACCAGGACGGATCCTACCGCCAAGAAGCATAGAGGCATCAGCTTCTTTTTAATCGATATGAAGACCCCGGGCATAGAGGTGCGCCCGATAATAAACATGTGCGGCGCTCCCGGCTTCTGCGAGGTATATTTCGACAACGTGCGCGTGCCCAAGGAGAACATGCTCGGCCCCAAGAACGGCGGCTGGCTCATCATGATGACCATCCTCGGCTTCGAGCGCGGCACGCTGGCGGCCATCGGAGGCTCAACGCAGCGCGCGCTGGACGACATAATTGATTACGTCAAGAACACCAGCTACGGAGGCAAGCCGCTGGCGAAGGACCCTATCGTTCGTCAGAGGGTTGCGGATATGGCTATCGAGGTCAGGGCCTCGCGTCTGCTGGCCTATCGCGTCATATGGATGATTACCAAAGGCTTGATTCCGCATTACCAGGCGTCGATAGCCAAGGTCGTCGGCGACGAGGTCTATTTCAAGCTGGCCAAGACGGCGACCGAGATAATGGGGCTCTACGGCTCATTGGCCTGGCACGCTCCGCAGGCGCCCATGGACGGATATATGACGGGCAACTACCTGAACAATATGGGCTGCTTGTTCGCCGGAGGTACGCCTGAGATACAGCGCAATATTCTGGCGACGGCGGGGCTGGGGTTGCCGAGGGGGTAATCTGTTTGGGAGTAATTCCGATGCTAGTATCGGATTGAAATAAACTCTAATGTAAAAATATTGAAGGAGGAGTGTACATGGAGCTAGGTCTTAAGGGGAAGAATGTAATAATCACAGGAGGAGCATCGAACATCGGATACGGCATCGTTCTGGGCTTTGCCAAAGAAGGCTGCAATATTATGATCGCGGACCTTGATGATAAGCAGGCGCAGAAGGTAGCCGGGAAAGCGAAAGAGCTAGGCAGCCCCAAGGTTATCGTAGCGAAGACGGACGTGACCAAGCTGGACCAGGTAGAAGCAATGGTGCAGAAGACCGTTGACGAGCTTGGCTCTGTAGATGTTCTCATCAACAATGTGGGCTGGGATATCCAGCAGCTCTTCGTCGATACCGGACCCGATTTCTGGGACAAGGTTATCGCTATCAACTATCGCAGCGTGCTGAATTGCACCAAGACCGTGCTCGGCCCGATGATGAAGCAGGGCAAGGGCGTCATTGTCAGCACCGGTTCCGATGCCGGCCGCGTCGGCGAGTTCAAAGAGGCCGTTTACGGCGGCACCAAGGGCGCCGTCATTGCCTTCACCAAGGCTGTCGCGCGTGAGACCGGCAAGTTCGGCATCCGGCTCAACGTCGTATGCCCGGGCGTGACCATACCCGGCAGCGCTGACGAGTATGGCGATGACAGCGGATGGAAGCTGTCCCGCGGTTTCTTCACCGACGAAGTAGTTGCCAAGATCGCAAAGAACTATCCTCTTCGCAGGGTCGGCACATCTCAGGATATCTCCAACGCGATGATATTCCTTGCATCCGATGCCGCAAGCTTTATCACCGGCCAGACGCTGAGCGTCAGCGGCGGCTATTCCATGATGTAATATAGAAAAAGATTCAGACGCCGGATCGGGTGCATCTCACAAGGGGTGCACCCGATTTTTTTACTGCGCCGGATTTGATATAGCTGCAGCGACTCCAACCAGCTTCGGCTCAAAGCTCTGCTCTCAACCCCCTATATCCCCCATTCTTGGGGGAAAGTTTATTTTGAGGGTGTCCCCCAAAATCCCCCGTCAGGAGAGGAATCTCCTGCACCTCTCTATGACAAACGTTAAGTTCTCCCTCCTTTTGGAAAAGGAGTTATCTTAAAGAAAGAGGTGAAGGAGAAGCTCCTTCCGGGGTAACCGGGGGTGCCCCCCGGATTTTTTAAGTCCCCCAACGTTTGGGGGACTACAGGGGGTTCGGGCAATCCATCGGCCAGCGACATCATGAGATTGCCACGTCGTCCCTCCATGACATTTCGGTATATGGAATCCTTCCCAGGAAGGACTCGCAATGACAGTCAAGAATAAGAGTGGTGCAGGACAGTTTTTTTCTACCGGGTTTCAGGGGTATCCCGTAATTAAATTAAAAGTCACTCAACGTTTGGGGAACTACAGGGGGTTAGGAAGAACAATGTTCAACTCAACATTAAAAAAGATGTCAGAGGATTATTCTCCTTAATAAGTTATATCGAATCTGAGACCCTATTGGGACAAACACGCTATTGAACGTTCTAAAAGAATATGTTATATTGTAAAATGCTACATCTGTGGATAGCTAAAACTGATAGTGTGGAGTACGAAGAATGAAAGTATGGTCGAGAGGTCTAGGAAAGCAAGCGTTGTATGCTGACTGGTTCAAGAGCGACATAAAAGTTGAGGGGAAAACTCTAGTTGCGGAAGGCATCGTACGCGATAAAGGTATCATCTGGGACTGCAAGTTCTTCTTCGAGAAAGAAGATGTTCCCGGTCTTCTGCATATGCTGTTCTCGGGGCCGGTAGTAATGCACTTCCTGAAGAACTTCAAGTATGTCCTGAGCTTTTTCTACCAGCGTATCATCAAACGATCGGCTGGCAAAGAGAAGCCTAAGAAAGCGGCCGCTCCGGCAGCTGCGGAAACCACGGCGGCTAAATAATTAGCCGGAGTTATTTCTTAAACTAGCGAAAAGGTAGGTAATAAAAAAATGAGATTTTGGTCTAAGGGTTTAGGAGACAGACAGTTGGTTATCGATCTGAGCCGCGGCAACCTGTCGAGCGAGCCGAACAACGAAGTAATAATGAGGGGCATCATAGTAGAGCCGGTCAAATGGAACTACGAAGTCACCCTTTTTGATGTCGACGTTCGCGGCATATTAAGAGTCGCCCTGACGTGGCAGGCGCTGGTGTTCTTCGGTAAGAATATAGGCGGCCTGTTCGTCTATTTCAAGAGGCTTTTCACGCATGACCTTGGCGACAGAGAATATCTGAAGAAGTGCAAGGAAGATAAGGCGAAAGCCGATGAAAAAAAGGCGGCTGAAGCAGCCAGAGCAGCCGAGAGGGCTAAGACAACTGCCTAGTTATCTCCGTAAGATTCAATAGCTGAACGATATATCATATTGAAGCCGTTGAGCGGGCATACTCATTTTCGGGTATGCTCGCTTTTATTTTTGGTCTTATATATGTCGCGGAAGCAGAAGCGATTCGTGAATCCCCATGTTAAGTACCAAAATATTATCAGGATTCATCTAGCCGGACTGTCCCCGTCGCAGACCGGCGGCAGCCAGCACCGACATCACGATAACGAAGGCGGCGAGTATTCCTATATCAATAATCAGGTCGTGCTGTATCTGGCCGCTCGCTTTGAGGCCGGAAAGTATGGGCTCGGGGAGCATGATCTGGCGCATGCCGTCAACCCCGTACGTAAGGGGCAGGAATTTACCTATCCACTGAAGGATTGTATTCATCTGGTTCATGGGAAAGACTACGCCGCAGAGGAATATCTGGGGCACGATTATCAGCGGGATGAACTGCACCATCTGGAACTCGTTCTTGGCGAAGGCGGAGGCGAAGATGCCCAGGCAGACAGCCATAATGATTATCAGTATCAGGAACAGGAATATCCGCCACAGGCCGCCGGCGTATTCTATGTCCAGCGCATATATGGTGAAGAGGAGTATTATCAGCACCTGCGCCAGCGCGAAGATGAAGAATCCGAATATGTATCCCAGTACCATATCCAGTCGGGATACGGGTGAGGCCATCAGGCGCTCCAGCGTACCCTGTGAACGTTCGCGCAGGAAGCTGATCCCTGTGAGAAGGAAGGTGAAAAACAGGGCCATGGTTACGATAAGCGCAGGCGCGTATCTGTCAAGCACGCCTTCGCCCGACGGTAAGGCGTAGGTGATCAGAGACATGACGACGATTGGCACAATTACAATGAGCGCTATGGTGCGGCGGTCCCTTATAAGCTGGCGTATCAGGCGTGATGCCATCGCGAAAATGTTATTGGCTGACATTGCCCGCTTCCTTTCTCTGTACGAAGTACAGGAAGGATTCCTCGAGCGAGGCTTCGGGTGAGCCAGTGGCCTGTTTCAGCTCGCCGGGGCTTCCCTGGGCGATGACCTTGCCCTCTCTCAGAAATGCAAGCCTGTCGCAGTGGGCGGCGTCGTCCATGGTGTGGCTGGATATGATGATGGTGACGCCCTTCTTCGTCAGGCTCCTGAAATATTCCCAGAATTTCACGCGAAGCGCCGGGTCAACGCCCACGGTCGGCTCGTCGAGGAAGAGCAGACGCGGCTTATGCACGATGGCGCATGCCAGGCTGACGCGCTGTTTCATCCCGCCGCTGAGCTTACTGATCGAGTCCTTGCGCCGGGGCCACAGACCGACCATGGTTATGGCTTCCTTAACCAGCTTCTGCCGCTGCGCCTTGTTTTTAATGCCGTAGATGCGGGCGAAGAAGTCAACGTTCTGCGCAATCGACAACTCCGAGTACAGGGCGGGCAGCTGCGGCATATAACCGATATGCCGCGCCAGCTGTCGCGATGGGGTGCGTCCCAGGGTGCGTATTGCTCCTGAGTTGGGCTTGATCAATCCCACCAGCATACGGATGAAAGTGGTTTTCCCCGACCCGTTGGGGCCGAGCACGCCGAAGCTGATGCCGCGTGGTATCTCTATAGACACATTGTCGACAGCCTTAATCTTGCGATAGTTATAGGAGGCGTTTTTTGTCCGGATGGCCGGCTTCGCCGCACTTCGCGTTGTTACCATCGACTTCCCTCCTCTGTGTCTCTATAAAGGTATATGGATGTTTGGTTAATTATAGTGATATGCGATGCGCTTGCCAATAGGCGGAGTTATCCCCGCTATCCACTGTACGTTGATAAGAGTGTAGAGGCGGGTTTGAAACCCGCCCCTACGGGAACTATGATTCCGAACCACGCTGCAGGGTGAGGGTCAGGGTAACTAACACTTGGCAAACGCCAGTCTATCGTTTACTATTATGTACAGTCTTGATATATGAGGTATAGTAGATGATTTTCCATCTTGCCGTCTATATCGTGTGCGCCGTGGTGCTGGCCGTTGTCTTCGCCCTTTTCGAGATTCAGATCGAGGGCAAGCACGGCTGGGCGGAGAAGCTTCCATGCTGGCGGAAAGAAAAGGGGCTTATCGTCAAGCTGTCGGGCGGCCGTCCGGTTACAGGTTATCATATAGTGATGATAACCTTTGTAATCCTTATGTTTCACTTTCCCCTGCTGTTCGTTCGGTGGACGCTGGCTACTCATTTACTTATATTGGGATTGATGTTTCTTACGTTCCTGCTGGAGGATTTTTTCTGGTTCGTTTTTAATCCTCATTACGGGTTGAAGAACTTTAAGAAGGGGAAAATATGGTGGCATACGCAGTGGTGGGGGCCTGTGCCGAGCCTTTATTACTATATGGTCGCTACTTCTGTATTGCTTATAGTGCTCAGCCAAATGGTTGACTGAAAGGATGTGTTATGTTGAAGGTGACGGCGCAGGGAATCCATGAGTTAAAGAACATTCTGGAACAGATGAAGTGTTCGGGATGCGGCGAAGAGCATGAGCATGGCGGATCATGTTGCGGCGATGAGCCCGCGCATGCCGAATCGAGCTGCGGCAGCCACTGCGGCTGCGGGTGCGAGGGGCATGGCGATGCCGGCGAAGAGTTCGATATGAATAATATCGCCCTCAGGCTGGTGATAATGGGGGATCAGGGATTTGGCCTTATCCCCGACATCTTCAGGGATGGCGACCAGGCTATAGAGCAGGACGGCGCTAAAGTGCTGCTCGTGGATCAGGAGATCGCCAAGTCGGTCAAGGGGATGACGCTGGATTGCGTGGACGTCCCCGGCGGTCGCGCACTGACGTTTATCCCGGATCAGTCTAATTAACTTCTTCTTTTTCGAAACGGTCGAGGTGCTGAATGGCTGTTTATGGCTACAGCGGCAAGATATTAAGGGTCGATCTATCGTCGGGTAAAACATCAACCGTATCGACGGCTGATTATTCATCTCGATTTCTCGGCGGCAGGGGTATAGCCGCTAAGATTTACTGGGATGAGGTCTCCCCTTCCGTCGGCGCTCTCGATCCCGATAATCGATTGATTTTCATGACCGGGCCTCTCTGCGGTTTCCCCGGCCTCTCCGGCTCTCGCTGGGTCATCTGCGGCAAATCGCCCGCCACCGATCCGGAATCATTCACCTACTGCAACCTAGGCGGCAGCTGGGGCGCGCATCTCAAGTTCGCCGGATACGACGGCGTTGTAGTGCACGGCGCGTCGGATAAGCCGGTTTACATCTACGTCGAAGATGGGAACGTTTCGATACTGGATGCCTCGCATCTGTGGGGCAAGGGCAATATCGATACGCGGCGCGCTTTGAAGGAAGCTCACGGCGATACGGCGCGAGTGGTCTCCATCGGGCAGGCCGGCGAGAATTGTGTGCAGTTCTCGATAATCCTCGCCGATGACGATGCGTCCGGCTCGGGCGGCCTGGCTGCGTCCATGGGCTCCAAGAAGCTCAAGGCTATCGTGGTCAAGGGAAAGAATAAGCCCGTCGCCGCCAATCCCGAGGCGTTGAAACAGGTCTCACAGTACGCCCGCGAACTCACTAAGGGCATGCCGCTGGTGCAGAAAGATCTTACCCCGGGGCCCCGCATGAAGAAGATAGCCTGTTTCGGCTGCATACGCGGCTGCATCCGTTCCGAGGCCATGTCGAAAGACGGTACATTCCACAAATATATGTGCACGGCGGCCCAATTATATCAGGAGCCGGCAAAGCGCTATTACGGGCCGTGGAGCGCCGAGGCCGTCGACGTGCCGTTCCAGGCAACGATGATGTGCGACGATTACGGAATCGACACAAACTCTCTGCTGGCGATGATAATGTGGCTCGGGCGCTGCTACGCCAAAGGCGTGCTGAACGATGAGACCACCGGTATGCAGATAATGGAGATGGGCAGCATCGAGTTCATCGATAAAATGATAAAGATGATATCCCTGCGTGAGGGCTTCGGCGATGTCATGGCGAAAGGCACTATCAAAGCTGCCGAATCGCTCGGAGCCGCCGCCACTGAACAGATAACCTACTACGTGTCTAAGGCGGGACATATGACTCTGTACGACCCGCGCATATTCCTGGTTCACAGCCTGTTCTACGCCATGGAGCCGCGGATGCCGATCCAGCAGCTCCACGAGACGAGCCTGCCACTGTACAAATGGCTGGACTGGGTCGACGGGGTCACCACTTCTTACCTGTCGAGCGGTGTATTTCGCAAGCTGGCCAAAGTGTTCTGGGGTACGGAGACGGCCGCCGATTTCACCACCTACGATGGGAAGGCGCAGGCGGCCGTGAAGATACAGGACCGCCAGTACGCCCGCGAATGCCTGATCCTGTGCGATTTTCCCCTCAACAACGCGTCGAGCGTGATGTATTCCGACGACCACATCGGCGATCCCTCTCTTGACAGCAGGATGCTGGCCGCGGTCGTCGGCGGCGAGCCGGATGAGCAGGGACTCTATAGCGTCGGGGAACGAGTTTTTAACCTGCAGCGCGCTATCCTTGCGCGTGAGGGCCACCGCGGCCGCGCCGCGGACGTTCTCGATGATGTATTCTACACCCGCCCTATCAAGTTCATGGGACTTAACGTGGAGTGCAAGGTTCCCGGCAAAAACGGCGAGATCGCCTCACGCAAGAACACGGTGGTCGATAGAGAAAAGTTCGAGGCCATGAAGGACGAGTATTACAAGCTTCGCGGCTGGGATGCGGCCACCGGCTTGCAGACCAAAAAGCAGCTTGAAAGCATAGGGCTGGGGGATATTGTTAGCGAGATGGAGGAGCGGGGGCTGGTGGGGTAGATTAATTATATCCTAATATCGGAGTCACTGATTGTATTGAGTAAGAAGTCGAAGCTTTTATTAGGAATCATTAATATTTTGCCCTTGTTATATTTTATTTTGGTTTTCACCGTTTTACCATTTGTAGAACGTCTTCCCGCAATATTCTGGATTTTTCATATTTTGGTGGTTAGTTCGGGTGTATGGGTTACTTTCTTTAATATTTTCCATGCCATGGGGAATAAGGAACTTGGACAAGGGAAGAGGTTGACTTGGTCGGGTGTATTGCCATGGGTTATTATCTTTAATATTTTTCATGCCATGGGGAATAGGGAACTTGGACAAGGGAAGAGGTTGACTTGGATAGTCTTACTGATAGGCTTTTTCTTCATAACTAATCCAATATACTGGTATCTTCATATATGGAAATCACAGCAAAGGCTCGATTGGCGAGGGTTGAAGTAAGCTACCATCGAGATTGTCCAGTCATGCCGAGTAAAAGGCCGAACAGATATCATCGTTATGATGGTTTTACGTTTGGATTTTCCTCATCCGTATCCCATTTGGCCGGGTTGTCTACAATGTATTGCCGTATCTCGTTCAATTCAGCTTCGTTGCGAAGGACATGTTCGTAATAATTGCGTTGCCATAGTTTCTTAATACCGGTCTCAGGTGTCGCGTTGATTTGTTTTGTCGTCCGATATTTAAAATAACCGACGATGTCTCCCAATGTAGGGGCGCGGTCTTCGCGCCCACCATCACCGGACGATTTCGTCGTTTCATTAGGGCAGGAGGACCCTGCCCCTACAGTTTGGTAATTTTCGGGGTTCAATATTACGATTCCGTGAAAATGATTGGGCATGATAACACACTCATCCAATTCAATATCAGGGAACCTGGTTTTTAAATCCTGCCATTGCTTATCGATCATTCTGCCAACATCATTCAATTCTATCTGTCCATTTACAATTTCGCCAAATAAACACTCTCTGTCATGGGCGCATATTGTGATGAAATACGCACCGGATTGTGAATAATCGTATTCTTTCAAACGGATGGAATGGCGGTTTTTCATTTGTTGGATTATATGGGAATTAAGTATTTAAGGTCAATTACGCTCGACCTGTTTGAAAATATTGACAAACAGAACAAATCTATGAATAATCAGAGCAGCAGAAAATCCTCATTATAGCGCTGAGTATTTCGTCAAAAATATAAAGGAGGAATCATGAGCATCCAGGAAAGGCTTGATCAGCAGAAGGGAATAAATCCGCCTGACATATCCGGGACCGCGCAATTTTCCGAGGTAAGAAGGAAGCAGATAATCATCGGGAGGAACAGGGCTCATACGCCATCCGGCATCGGTCAGTTTTCCGAGGTAAGGCGGAAGCAAATAATCACCGGCAGAAACAGGGTTCCTCTTACAGCCGCTGAGGGCGCGCTTTCCGAGAGGGTCAGGAAGAATATAGTCCTTGTAAAGGGATAAGATACGGGTAAACAAAAAGCCCGCCAGCACGGCGGGCTTTTTTTATTTGGTAATGTAAGGCAGGCTGAGCTTACCATTATCGATTTCATGCTGTTGAAGGTGTTCTTCACCTTCAACAAAGTTGTCGGCGAGGTGAATCCTTCCATACAATGTTGATCATGGAAGGACACGCCGAGCAAAAGGATTTATTTTTCCAGACGCGGGTTCAATAATGAAGTGCAACATTTGGAGGAGCAGGGATGCAAAGCCGCTTGCCATATGGAGTTGTATATAAAAAGGTTTTGTGCCAAAATTTATCCCATGAATTACCGTGCGACGAATAGTCGGATGTCGGTATGGATTCCGGCTGGAGTTTACCCCGTACGCCGATACGGGGCCGGAATGACGAGGTGCAGCCGATGCTGGTCGAGTTGAAGGTGCGGGACTTCGGCATCATAGAGGATATGAGCTGGAGCCTCGGTCCCGGCTTGAACGTGATAACGGGCGAGACCGGCGCCGGCAAATCGCTGGTGGTCGACGCCATCGAGGCTCTGCTTTTAGGCAAGCTGGATGAGAGCGCCATCCGACACGGCGCCGACGAGGCCAGGATCGAAGGGGTCTTCTCTCTCGATCGTGAAGCCGACTATTCGCGGCTCGCCGTCATCTTAAAAGACAACGGAATCGATTACGACGACACGCTGGCGGTCAGTTGCGGGCTGAGGCGGCAGGGGCGTGGGGTGATAAGGATCAACGGGCAGGCGGTGACCAGGGGCCTGCTGCGTCAGGTGGGCGACCTGCTCATCGATATTCACGGCCAGAGCGAGCACCTGTCGCTGCTCAATATCGAAAATCACATCGATATGCTTGATGCGTATGCCCATACGATTGATTTAAGGAATAGCTTCGCTGAAAAGGCGGCTGAGCTGCGCCATGTGGAGCAGCAGCTTAAATCGCTGGCCGAAGCGCAGGAAAAGAGCGCCCAGCGCGAGGAGTTTCTGCGTTTCCAGATCGACGAGATCAAACAGTCGAAGCTCAAGGAGGGCGAGGAGGAGGCGCTGGCGCAGGAGCGCAGGGTTTTATCATCGACCGAGAAGCTGAAGGAGCTCTGCGACGAGGCCTACAATGCTCTCAGCGGCGGCGATTCCGGGAGCGAAGGCTCTGCTATGGAGCGCCTGAGCGAGTCGATTCGATCGTTAAAGAAATCGGTCGATATAGATGCTACACTGAAGCCCCAGCTCGATGTTCTCGAGGATGCGAATTATCGGTTGGAGGACGCGGCGCGCGAGATACGCTCATATGGCGAGACGCTGGAGCACGATCCGAAGCGCCTTGAGGAAGTCGAGGTTCGTTTGGACCTCATCGGCAGGCTCAAGAAGAAGTACGGACAGAGCGTGAGCGAGGTGCTCGCCTATCTCGATAAGGCCGAGCATGAGCTGGAAGCGATAACGCACTCGTCAGAGAAGCAGGGCGAGTTGGAGAAGCTCCGCGCGTCGCTCAGGGAGGAGATGGGAAAGCTGGCCGTTAAGCTGTCGCAGGCGCGGTCGAAGGCGGCTAAGAAGCTCATCGCCGCGGTTAAGGCCGAGCTCAAAGAATTGAACATGTCGCAGGTGGTTTTCGATGTCGCTATCACGCAGGAGGAAGCCGACGATGGACTGCCGTCGGGCGATGGTCAAAGTTACAGTTTCAACGACAAAGGTATCGATTATGTAGAGTTCATGACATCGACGAATCCGGGCGAGCCGGTGCAGCCTCTTGTTAAAATTGCATCCACGGGCGAGATGTCTCGTTTCACCCTCGCTTTGAAAAGCACCGTCTCCGGGGCCGATGATATACCGATAATGATATTCGATGAAATCGATATCGGTGTGGGCGGCAGGAGCGGCGAGGTCATCGGACGGAAGCTGTGGAACCTGGCTAGGAATCGGCAGGTTATCTGCATCACCCACCTGCCTCAGATAGCGGCCTATGCCGACGCGCATCACGTGGTGCACAAAGAGACGAATAAAGGCAGGACGGTCAGCGTTATCGAATCCGTTTCCGGCGAGGATCGATTTAAAGAAGTCGCTGTCATGCTGGCCGGGCCGAAACCCAATGATAGCTCCGTGAAAAGCGCAAAAGAATTCATCCGGAAGGCGGATGAGAGCAAGAGGTTATAGCATAACGGTCATTAGTCGGCTAATCCTTGTTTTAATCGTGATTTTCATTGACAAAGGAATATTAAAAACGCTAAAATTGGAAGGTTGTGTTTTTAAGTATATAAAAGAGTGAAATATAGCTATATAGAGATACTTTTATAGTGAACAGTCTGCTTTATATTCGCAAAAGCGTACCCCGGTTATTCTCTCCAGGTATTAACTCCATCCAATTAAGCGAGGTGTGACAAGTGTTAGTAGTAGTATGCATAAAACAGGTTCCTGACACCACGCAGGTGAAGACCGATCCGGTTACGGGGACATTGATTCGAGAAGGCGTGCCTTTCATCGTGAACCCGTTCGATACCCACGCGCTGGAGGAAGGCCTCAAGCTCAAGGATAAGTATGGCCTGCGCGTCGCGGCCATATCGATGGGGCCTCCGAACACGGAAGTTACCCTTAAAAAGGCTCTGTCCCTCGGCGTGGACGACGCCGTCCTGCTCAGCGACCGAGTATTCGGCGGCGCCGACACCCTGGCCACCAGCAAGGTGCTGGCAGAAGCCATCGCCAGGCTGGCTAAGGAGGAAGAGGTCGGTGTCGTGCTGTGCGGCAAGCAGAGCATAGATGGTGATACGGCGCAGGTAGGCCCCGGCATCGCGGCCAGGCTGCATTACACGCAGCTGACGCTGGTGGATCAGATTCAGGACTTCGACCCGAAGGCAAAGAAGGTCATAGTCAGGCGCAAGCTTGAGGGAAGGCATGAGATCGTTGAGGCTCCCCTGCCCGCGGTCATTTCCGTGGTGCGCGAGATAAATCAGCCCAGGTATCCCACTGTTCCCATGAAGCTCATGTCCCAGGATGCGCAGGTCAAGCTGTGGAACAACAGCGTGATGGAGCTGCCGGCAGAGCTAATCGGTCTCAACGGCTCGCCGACCCAGGTCAGGAAGATTTTCTCTCCCGAGCGGGCCAAGGGCGAGATACTCGGAGACGGCGTCGGCGATCCCGAGGGGGCGGCCGGAATGCTCATAGACGAGCTGCTCAAGAAAGACGTGATCTCAATATAAATATCGATTCGGATGTAGGGTGATATGGACGAAAAGAAAAAGAAAATAAAGAAACCGCGTGGCGTAGCCAGGCTCATACCGGGCAAGTGCATCGCTTGCGGCGCCCGTTGTCAGGTGGCCTGTCCCAAAGACGGCGTGGAGATGAACGATAAGGGCGAACCGGTTTTCAAGCCCGAGCTTTGTATCGGCTGCACCAAGTGCGTCAAGGTCTGCCCTTCCGGCGCTATAGAGATGTACCTCACCGATGAGGAGAAGAAGCTGCTGGCGGAGTGGGAGGCGCAGAGGGCCGCCGAGGGCGGGGCACCCAAGGCGGAGGAAGATGAAGAAGCAAAAGATGTCGCTCATCCGCAGTTAAAAGAATACAAGGGCGTCTGGGTTTTCGTTGAGCAGAGCGATGGCAATGCGGCCACGGTGGCATGGGAGCTGATGGGGATCGGCGGCGAGCTGGCTAAGAAGCTGAACGTTGAGTTGTGCGCCATCGTCATCGGCGATAACGTGAAACATCTCTGCGATGAGGCTTTCTCCTACGGGGCGTCCAAGGCGTATCTTGTCGACGATCCTGTCTATAAGAACTATCGCACCGAATCTTATTACAAGGCTGTGTGCCATCTGGTGCGCAAGTACAAACCTGAGATCGTGCTGGTGGGGGCGACCGGACTGGGCCGCGACCTGGCCGGGGCGGTGGCCACCGATCTGCTAACAGGACTGACGGCTGACTGCACGGGACTGGCCATTGACGATAAAGGATTCCTGATGCAGACCCGTCCCGCTTTCGGCGGCAATATCATGGCCACCATCATGACGGAGAGAACGAGGCCGCAGATGTCTACCGTGCGCCCGCATGTGATGCCGATGCCTCCATGCGACAAGGGGCTCAAAGGTACCATCATCGTCGAGCCGTCTCCGGTTAAAGAGAACGACATACTGGTAAAGGTACTTCAGATAATCGAGGACAGCAGGCAGGGAGCGGATGCGATAGATGTATCGGCTGCGGACGTTATCGTCGCGGGCGGACGCGGCATGCTCAGTAAAGAGAATTTCGGCATCCTGCAGGAGCTGGCCGACGAGCTGGGCGGCGTTGTCGGCTGCTCGCGCGCCGCGGTGGAGGCCGGGTTCATGCCCGTCGAACGCCAGGTGGGACAGACGGGCAAGACGGTGCGGCCCAAGATATACATCGCCTGCGCCATAAGCGGCGCCATTCAGCACCTGGTGGGCATGCAGGATTCGGATGTGATCATAGCGGTCAACAGGGATCACCACGCCCCGATATTCGAGGTTGCGACGTACGGGATCGTCGGCGACGTGTTCCAGGTGATACCGGCTATCACCAAGCGTCTCAAAAATTTGAAGCAACAAAAGGTGGCTTGCTAGGTTGTCGATCTTGATGTCTGTAAGGAGTTAACCGTGTCTGTAAGCACTGTGATATTTATAGTGGTATTCATAGCGGCGGTGACGCTGTTCATTTCGAGCTGCTATAGCCGTTTTCGACTTGTGGCTATGGGCAAGCCCGACAACCGCTTCAAAGAGATCGGCAGGCGCATATGGAACATGATCTATTACCCGTTCTCGCAGCGCTGCACCATCTCCCGCAGCTATCGCTTCGGCATCAACCACGCCCTGCTCTTCTGGAGCTTTATGCTGCTGCTCATCGCCAACACCGAGTTCCTGCTGCACGGTCTGGTGCCGAATACCATCGCCCTGTCGAAACTGCCTTCGGGAGCCTATCACGCGCTGGCCATGATATTCGATATTGTGTCGGTACTTGTACTGGTAGCCATCGTTGCCGCTGTTGCGCGGCGTTTCCTATTTCCGCCCAAGTTCATCGAGGCCAGAAGCCGCGACGCATTTATAATTTTAGGGCTCATCGCGACACTAATGATAGCGTTCTTCTTCACGCACGGCGGCGAGATCGCGCAGGGAGTTGAAGAGGCCGCGTCTTATATGCCGATATCGAATTTCGTCGGCACAACGATACTGGGTGGTGCTTCGCAGGGTGCAGCCGAGACGGTCGCGGACGTGTTCTGGTGGATACATGCGATCGTGCTTCTGTCGTTCCTCAACTACCTGCCCTACAGCAAGCATATGCATATTCTTACATCGATCCCGAACTGCTTCTTTCGCAGCATCGATAAAGTGACCACCCAGCCGCGCGAGGAGTTCGCGAAGGGCAATGTCTACGGCGCCGAGCGCGTCGATCAGCTTACATGGAAGGACCTGTTCGATTCGTACTCCTGCACCGAGTGCGGCCGCTGCTCCGATAACTGTCCGGCGGCAAATACGGGAAAGCAGCTGCAGCCGCGGCTGTTGATACATGATATCAAGGTGAATTTGCTTACAAACGGCCCCCTGCTGTTAAAAAAGGGCGAGCCGGTGTTGCCGCTGATAGGAGATCATCACGGCGGCAGCGTATCGGAACAGGTGCTCTGGGACTGTACCACCTGCGGCGCCTGCATGGAGGTCTGCCCTGTATTCATCGAGCACGTGCCGAAGATCGTGAACATGCGGCGGCATCTGGTTGAGATGAAGGCCAAGTTCCCTCACGAGCTGCATAATTTCTTCGAGAACATCGAAGGCCGCAGCAATCCGTGGGGCATAGCGCCTGAAAAGCGGGCGTCGTGGATTCAGGAAGCCGGCGCCGAGCTATTCGAATCAGGCAAGACCGAGTATCTGTTCTACGTGGGATGCGCCGGCGCGCTCGATTCGCGCAGCAAGCAGGTGACGCTGGCTACGACCAAGGTGCTCAATGCCGCCGGTGTCTCGTGGGGAGTCCTGGGCAAGGACGAGCTGTGCTGCGGCGACAGCCTGCGGCGTCTGGGCAACGAATTTGTCTTTGAGGATATGGCCAAGAAGAACGTCGCCTTATTTAAGGAGAAGGGCATCAAGAAGATAATTACGCAGTGTCCCCATTGCTTCAGCGCCTTCAAGAACGACTATCGGCAGTACGATGCTGATATCGAAGTCGTACATCATACCGAGTTTATCAATAGTCTGATTGAGCAGGGCAAGCTCAAGCTGAACGGCGGCGCTAGCCTGGGCAAGGTCGTTTTTCACGATTCATGCTATCTGGGGCGTTATAACTCGATCTACGATCAGCCGCGAAGTGCTGTTGCTGCCGCGACGGGACAGGCTCCCGCCGAGATGGATAAGAACAGGTCGAGGGCTTTCTGCTGCGGCGGAGGCGGAGGACGCATGTGGTTGGAGGAAAATGTCGGCGATCGTATTTATGTAGCCCGCACCGAACAGGCGCTGAAGCAGGAGCCGGATACGATCTGTACCTGTTGTCCTTATTGCATGACCATGTTCGAGGATGGTCTCAAGGATAAGAAGGTGGAGGACAAGGTCAAGGTCATGGACCTTTCAGAGATCGTGGCTGCCGCTTTGAAGCAGGGTTAGTTTCGAAAGTGGTACAATATAACTGGATGTTTGGGAATCGTCGGGTCGGTCGCTACTGCGGACTCGATAGTATGAGAGGAGAGTTATGAGGGATAAGGTGGAGGAAGCTTTAAAGAAGATAAGGCCTTCGCTTCAGGCTGACGGTGGAGATGTTGAACTGGTTGATGTTAAGGACGGCGTCGTGAGCGTGCGGCTCCAGGGCGCTTGCCACGGGTGCCCGATGGCGGCTATGACGTTGCAGCAGGGTATCGCCCGTATATTGAAGGAGCAGGTGCCTGAAGTTAAAGAAGTGGTATCCGTATAGTATCGTCATGAAGAGGGTATTTACATCGTCGATTTATCTGTAGTAAAATTTAACGGTGATTTGTCGACTATGGCTTACAGGCAGGGAGCGAATATTGTTTTCGCTCCTTTTTTAAAATACTTAATATTTTTATCAGGTATGGTCGGTAATACCGTCAGATTTGATAGCTTTCTTTCATAAAAGGTCTCGTTGGAAATTAGTAATTCTGGTAAAATATACAAAATGATATGTGAAATAAATAACAATCCCAAATATACGACTTGGTGGAAATGCAGACGAAAAAAATAAGTCCCGCATTTTGCCGGGTCGTATTTGCTATAGGGTTGAAAGGAGGGGCAGGACGGGAAAACAATTAAAGAACTGGCGTTGTAGAATATGCCAGGTAATTGGGAATAAGTTACCGAATAAATCATTAGGAATCACAAAATATTAAATGAAAGGAGAGCTTAATGCCATTCAAATCACCTAAAGAGATCGCAGAGGCGGCGTGTTCTGCAGGTACTGCGAAAACACAGCTCCCCTGGGGCAAGATGCTGGTGCTCGGCATTCTGGCCGGTGCTTACATCGCTTTCGGGGCGCAGCTTGCGGTTACGGCTGCCGCCGGCGATTGGGCTACAAATCTAGGCATGCCGGGTATTCAAAAATTCATCTTCGGCGGCGTGTTCCCTGTAGGACTCATGTTGGTGGTCATTGCCGGGTCGGAGCTTTTCACCGGCAACTGTGCCATACCCGTGCTTTCATGCATGAGCGGCAAAGCTAAAATCGGAGGCTTGCTGAAAAACTGGTTCTTCGTTTACATCGGCAACTTTATCGGCGCCTTGATCGTAGCTTATTTACTGGCGCATATGACTGGACTATTTGCGGCATCACCCTGGCATGAGTACATCGGTACTATCGCGAGCAAGAAAGTCTCCCTGGGCTGGGACCAGGCATTTCTGCGCGGCATAGGTTGTAACTGGCTGGTTTGTCTTGCAGTGTGGATGGCCATCAGCAGCGACAGCATCATAGGCAAGGTATGGGCCATATGGTGGCCAATCATGGCTTTCGTTGCTCTCGGTTACGAACACAGCGTGGCCAACATGTTCTTTATCCCGGCCGGTATTTTTGAAGGCGCAGCTGTTACCTGGGGCGACTTCATCGTGAAAAACCTCATCCCGGTTACCCTTGGTAATATCGTAGGCGCTGCGGTTTTTGTATCCGGTGCATACTGGTATGTATACATGAGAACCGGTAAACAAAAGGCACAGCAGCCGCCAGCGGCAAAGTAGATTGGTTAAGCCTCTGCCATATTAGATAGGGCGATTTTTTATGGCAGAGGCTTTCTTAAAGGAGGCAGGTTTTGGAAAGGGTCTTAACCACCTGCGAGTTTTGCGGGTGCGGTTGTAACTTTTATCTCGGGGTGGAAGGCGGCAGGGTGGCTGCGGTTTATCCTAGTACCTCACATGATGTAAGCCACGGCAAGTTGTGCATCAAGGGATGGCAGGGTCACGAATATATTCACAGCCCGGAACGGCTGACGACGCCTCTCATCAGACAGGGCGATAATTTCAAGGAAGCGTCGTGGGATGAAGCCTATAAGCTGATTGCAACAAAACTCGACAAGATCAAGAAAGAATCAGGCAGCGATTCCATCGCCGTTCTCACATCCGCGAAATGCACTAACGAAGAAAACTATCTTTTACAGAAGTTCACACGTGCCGTTATCGGCACGAACAACATCGACCATTGCGCCCGTCTTTGACACTCTTCCACTGTGGCCGGTCTGGCCACAACATTTGGAAGCGGCGCAATGACCAACTCCATTAATGAGATCGGCGAAGCCGAAGTAATCCTTGCTATCGGCTCCAACACTACAGAACAGCACCCGCTGGTTTCGCATCAGATAATTAAGGCGGTTAAAAAGGGCACAAAGCTTATAGTGGCCGATCCGAGAAAAACACAGGTGGCTAAACTAGCCGGGTTATACATGAGCCTCAAGCCCGGTTCGGATGTGGCCTTGCTCAACGGTATGATGAACTACATCATCTCCGAAGGTTTATATGATAAGCAGTTCGTCGAGACGCGCACGGAGGGGTTTGAGGAGCTAAAGAAAGCAGTATCTGATTGCACTCCGCAGAAGGCTTCCGAGATCACCGGCATACCTGTCGGCGACATTATAAGTGCGGCTAAAACGTATGCAGGGAGCAAGAAGAGCTCAATAATTTATTGCATGGGTGTTACTCAGCATGTAACAGGCGTTGATAATGTTATGTCATGCGCCAACCTGGCGATGCTGACCGGTAACGTTGGCAAGCCCTCAACAGGAGTGAATCCGCTGCGCGGACAGAGTAATGTCCAGGGTGCCTGCGACATGGGCGGCCTGCCCAACGTTTTCACCGGTTATCAGGCAGTCAATAACGACGAGCTCCGCCAGAAGTTCGAAAAAGTCTGGGGAGTAACGCTATCCCCCAAGCCTGGATTCACCGCTACTCAGATGATAGAGTGCGCGGCGGACGGTCGGCTGAAAGCCATGTACATTATGGGAGAGAATCCCATGGTGTCAGATCCCGACAGTAATCATACTGAGCACGCATTAAAGAAATTAGAGTTTCTTGTAGTACAGGATATATTCTTAACGGAAACGGCAAAGCTGGCTCACGTAGTATTACCGGGGGTCTCGCCTGCCGAGAAGGATGGCACATTCAGCAATACCGAGAGAAGGGTGCAAAGGATCAGAAAGGCTATCGATCCCATCGGTAACAGCAGGCCGGACTGGCAGATCATATGTGAGCTTTCCAGACAGATGGGTTACAAGATGGATTACGCATCTCCAGAGGAAATCATGAAGGAGATTGCTAAACTGACTCCGTCGTATGGCGGCATAACCTACAGCCGGTTGGAGAACGGCGGTCTGGCCTGGCCGTGTCCGACGACAGAACATCCTGGGACTCCCTATCTTCATAAGGATAAATTCGCGCGCGGTCTGGGTAAATTCATGCCTATAACGTACAAACAGCCGGCGGAATTGCCGGACGGCGAGTATCCGTTCATGCTCACAACGGGGCGCACCGGATTCCACTATCATACCGGCACGATGACGAGAAGGGTTCCGATACTGGACAGGGAAGTGCCGGGAAGCTATGTGGAAATAAGCAAGAGTGACGCTACAAAGCTTGGAATAAGAAACGGCGCGATGACGAAAGTATCATCGAGAAGAGGCCAGATAGTAGTTAAAGCTAAGGTCGTCGATACAATTCAGGAAGGGCTGGTTTTCATTCCTTTCCACTTCGCGGAAGCTGCAGCTAATAGACTTACCGCCGCCAATCTGGACCCGGTGGCCAAGATACCGGAATACAAAGTATGCGCGGTTAAGCTGGAGAGGAATTAGACAATGAGCGAGATGAAGATTATAAGCAAAGGCAATCTGGCCGATTTCCTGAAGGCTTTGAACGGCGACCGTGAGGTCATAGTGTCGTCCATCGAAAACGGCACCCTCATAATGGGCAACATGGGTTCCGTTAAGATGGAGACAGGTTTCAACGGGCGGCCGTTGATTCCTCCCAAGGAATACTTCTTCCCGCAGCGCGAGAAGATATTTACTTTCAACGCCAAGGATCCAAAGAAGGTAGACATCGTGGCTCATACCAACGACGCCAAGCGCGTGATATGGGGTTTGCGCCCCTGCGACCTTTACGGTATCAAGACCCTGGACGAGATATACATGTCCAACTACGTGGATACCTACTATAAGGCGCGGCGGGACAATACCGTACTTATGGGGCTTAACTGCAACGAGCCCTGCGATACGTGCTTCTGCGATTCAACTAAGACGGGTCCTTTCGCTAGTGAAGCGTTCGATGTTATGTTCACTGACCTCGGAGACAAATACCTGGTGAACATCGGGAGCGATAAAGGCAAGAAGGCAATCGAAAAGGGCTCGAAGCTGTTCGGCGCCGCTACCGATGCCGACAAGGCGAAGGCGGCCGATCTGGAGAAGAAGAGCAAGGGCGCTTTTAAGCGCTCGGTGCGCTCGGCCGAGGCCAAGAAGAAGCTGCCGGGTTCGTGGGACGACAAACTGTGGTCGGAGGAGTCCCTGCCCTGTATCCTCTGCGGCGGCTGTAACTTTGTATGTCCCACCTGTCACTGCTTCAATATAGAGGACATCAATGAAGGCGACGGCGTCAGCACCAGGGTTCGCTACTGGGACAGCTGCCAGCTCGGCGGCTTCACCCAGATGGCGGCGGAAAATACACGGGAACATCAGTCGGAAAGGCTGCGCCAGAGGATATTCCACAAATGCGTATATACTCCGGACAAGTATAACGGAGTGCCCGGCTGCACCGGCTGCGGGCGATGCATAGAGGTGTGTCCCGCCGATATAGACATCACCCATATCCTGGGGAGGGTTACATCGAAATGACTGAGAACATTTATGCTCCTCATTTGATAACTATAAAAAAGATACGTGACGAAGCCGAAAACATTAAGACATTCACCCTGGAGTTCAACGAGCCGGAGATGCGCAAGTCATTTGCCTATCGTCCCGGCCAGTTCGGCGAGGTCACCATATTCGGCGTCGGCGAGGCCCCTATCTCCATCACTTCGTCGCCGTCGATGAAAGGCTATCTGGAATTGAGCGTAGCCGGAGTTGGCAAAGTTAGCCGCGCCATGCACCAGAAAAAGGAAGGCGACGTCATCGGTTTCAGGGGCCCTTACGGCAATACCTTCCCGTTCGATGAAGTAGCCGGCAAGGATATCCTGTTCGTGGCCGGCGGCATCGGTCTGGCGCCTCTGCGCTCGCTGATCAATCAGATGTTCGCCGAGAGGGAGAAATTCAAGAAGATAAGCATTCTCTACGGCTGCAGGTATCCCAAGATGATGTGCTTCATGGACGACCTCGATAGATGGGGCAAGGTGCCCAACAGCGAGGTTCTGCGCACCGTGGATACCGATCCGGAGAAGAATTGGTGCGAGAACATCGGCGTGGTCGGCTCGCTGCTGTCCAAGATCAACATCGACCTGAAGAACACCGTGGCTTTTGTCTGCGGCCCGCCGATAATGATACACTTCGTTATCCTGGACCTGCTGAAGCTGGGCTTCGCCGGGGACAAGATAATCACGACTATGGAGCGAAGGATGGAGTGCGGCCTGGGCAAATGCGGCCACTGCAACATCGGTGAAAAATACGTGTGTTTTGACGGACCGGTGTACTCTTATCAGCAATTAAAAGAACTGGGTGAAGAGATTTAAATGGAGTACAGGCTAAAGTTTAGTCTATGATATGTTGATGATATCGATGAAGTCGATATCCGATATATAGAATTGGAGGGAAATGGTGGAAAAGTTAGGAGTACTAAAAAAAGCTACTGAGTACTGGGTTAAAGCTGATGTACTGCCGAAGGCTAACAAAGGACTGCTTGAGAAGTTAGCGAGTTTGTGTACACTGAAGACATATGAAGCTGGGGAGATTATAGCCAAGGAAGGGAAAAAAGCTAACAATCTGTATTTAATTGCGGAAGGTACGGCATCGATTATTGTAGGACTTGGAAAGACCTACGAACGGCAGATACAAACCGCTTCTAAGTTCGAACTAGTTGGCTGGTCGGCGGTGGTTCCGCCATATTCATATAAAGGTTCAGTTAGGGTTGAAAAGAAGTTAACCGCGCTGGTCTTTAACGGACAAGCTTTACGCGATTTATCCCAAAACGATCCTGTTTTGGGCTGTGTAGTTTATCAATGGATTACTAGCGCACTTTCCCAGAGGCTGCATAACGCGTTTTTACAGCTTACGAATGTTACTTAATCGTTTTTATCAGGGGTGAATTCAGAAGGATAAAGTTACAAGTATAGTTGAATGTAAGATGCGACTTATTTAAAAGGTAAGTTGAAATGGGGGGAAGCATAAGTGCTTCCCCCTTACTTTTTTATCAGGTAAAATGAAACGATGTGCGACCAACATGGTCTCAGTTAATTTGGAAATTGTGTAGTGATGGAATATGCATGAATTAGCAATAACCCAGGGCCTGATAGACCTCGTTCTGGAGCACGCCAGGAAGTCCGGGGCTAAGAAGGTTTTGAGAGTCAATGTGGTCGCCGGAGAACTAAGCGGCTATGTCGATGAATGTATGCAGTTCTATTATGAGCAGCTCAGCAAAGGGACCATCGCCGAGGACGCTAAACTGTTTTTCAAACGCGTGCCTACTCAGGGTCGCTGCCGCGACTGCGGCCACGAGTTCACAATCAAGAAACTGGACTGGATATGCCCGGAATGCCATAAAAAAAACGTTCAGCTTTTAAAGGGCATGGAGTTGTTCGTGGAAAGCATTGAGGTGGACTGACATGGAAATCAAGGTTTTAAAGGATATACTCAGCGCCAACGACCGTATCGCACTTGAGAACAGAAAACTGCTCGATAGCAAAAACGTACTTGCGATTAATGTAATGGCCTCTCCGGGGGCGGGTAAAACGAGCGTGATTTTGCAGACCATCGCCAGCCTTAAGGACAAAATAAGGATCGGGGTCATCGAAGGCGATGTCAGCTCCAGCGTGGACGCGGACAGAATAGCTCAGGAGAACGTGCCGGTACTGCAGATTAACACCGGCGGAGAATGTCACCTTGATGCAAACATGATAAAGCGTGCTCTCAATGAGATTCCGCTTGACGATATCGATGTTCTGTTTATCGAGAACATAGGCAATCTCATCTGCACCGCCGAATTCAAGATAGGCGCGCATAAGAACCTCGTCATCGCCAGCGTTCCTGAGGGCGACGACAAACCGTTGAAGTATCCGTTGATGTTCACCATAGCCGATGTCATTCTGGTGAACAAGATCGATCTGCTGCCATATTCCAAATTTGACACCGAAGCGTATAGAAAATCGGTGACTGGACTTAATGACAAAGTGGAGATTTTTGAGATATCCTGCGCCACGGGACAGGGGCTGGAAGAGTGGCTGGGGTGGGTCAGGCATACGGCGGCGGAAATTGCCAGCAGTGACAGTCTATGAAGCTTCGTGTCAAAACAGCGATACTCTAACGACAATCACCCCGAAAAGTAGTATAATGTTCCTCCATCAGAGAGTCTTTATCATGCGTGCAACACATATTGATGCTCTGCATCTCAGGAGAGGGGTGATACGATGTATAAGATCAAGGTTACGAAACAGGATGCGCAGAAATTCTTGGCCGACGTTCCTGAAAAAAATACGTTTTGGTGTTGCGATGGGCGCATATTCAGGAATATGAGTGAACTGGCCGACGGACTTGAGACTATGTCGGATGAGACCTTTTTCTATCATTCAAACGATGAGAAGCATGACTTCAGCAACTGGCTTAATGAAGTCATCGAGGATGAGAAGCTGGGAAGAGATCTGTCACGACCGCTCACGCGGCGTGAAGCGGCGAAGCGCGTGAACGACAGGGTCACACTGTTGAATTTGAAATTATAGAGATTTTGTCTTTAGACGCGTCTTCTTCTAATGGAGCAGGGCTCTTTGTGGCTTCAAACGTTTTGTTTTTATTAAAGTATCGAACTTGTTATCGTTCACCCCAGACATTAAAATATCCCCGGGTGCCCCCCGACAATCATAGAGCGGTACAGTAAGTAGATGATCAAAGTACAAAAGCTGACTAAAACCTATAACATGGGTAAAGTGAAGGTTAAAGCGCTGGATGGCGTCTCCTTCAATGTTGTGAATGGCGATATGCTTGCTATCATGGGCAAAAGCGGCTCGGGGAAATCGACGCTTCTCAGGCAGATGGGGCTGCTGGACCTTCCGACAACGGGGAGGATATTCCTCGGTCGATATGATGTGACACGACTCGCTGAGAGCGAGAGAGCCCGGCTGCGTCTGAAATATCTGGGCTACGTTTTCCAGGAGTATGCCCTTCTTGGCGAACTGACCGCGCATCAGAACGTGTATTTACCCGGCATGATGCTGAACCACAAAGGTAAAGACTACAAGAAACGCGCTGTCGAGTTATTGAAGCTGGTGGGCCTGGGCAAAAGAGTCAGCCATTATCCTAAAGAGCTGTCCGGGGGTGAGCAGCAGCGGGTGGCCATCGCCCGGGCTTTAATCAACAGCCCAAAGGTTCTTCTGGCCGACGAGCCCTGTGCCAATCTGGATACCATCTCCAGCGGCAGGGTTATGGAAACGCTGGCCAGGCTGAATCAGGATATGAAAATCACCATCGTCTTCGTGTCCCATGATCCCGGAGACAGGCAGTACGCCCGGCATATTCTGACGCTGGGAGACGGCAAGGTCATCGCGCGTGACGGTGGAACGGCATGATCAGATCGCTGAAAGTGGCCTGCCTGCTGGCTTTCACCTCGGTTACTAAGGGCAATTTCAGGATAGCCCTGCTCACTATGCTTATTCTTATTCTTGTGGCTCTAAATTTACTCTTTGTGCCCGGTCTGCTCGACGGGCTGGTGTGGGGGGCGAACGATAAGCTGGTCAATACGCATACGGGCGATCTCCTTATAGAACCGGATGGAGCCAGCCACTACATTCCCGATGTCGATTGGCTCATGGCGGAGGTCGAGAAGATAGAAGGCGTTGAGGCGGCCGCAGCAAGGAATTATCTGGGCGCTGAGATTGATTCTGAAGGTAAATATGTTGGTGCTGCTGTCTATGGGGTTGATCCGGATACGGAAAGAGCCGTTTTTACTATCGCCGACTATATTATAGAGGGAAGCTATCTGGATGAGGATGATATCGATACTATAGTTCTCGGCGTTCAGCTTGCCGGTGCTGATAGAACGGATTTGGAGCTATACGCCAGGTCGCTTCAGAATGTGCATGCAGGAGATGTAGTAAAAGTTGCCTATGCCGATGGTATAGAGAAGGAATATACGGTTAAAGGCATTTTCCACACGGAGTTTATTCAAACGGACCTGCAAGCCTTTATATCCGAAGAGGAGTTCAATACTCTTGCCCCGCTACTGGCGAATAATGCCAGCACCATACATATCAGGACTACTGAAGATGCCGATGTCGGCTCAATAACTGATCAGATATTGAATATAAGGAACGGCCTTAAGGTCATGACATGGGAAGACTATGCCGGCCTCGTTCACAGCATGACGTCAAGCTTTAAGATCATTGAAGTAATCATGAATGCGGTGAACCTGCTTGTGGCCGGCATCACAATTTTTATCATAACTTATATCGATGTGGCGCACAGGAGACGGCAGATAGGCATCCAGCGGGCTATCGGTATAACTCCCGCCTCTATCACGATGTCGTACGTGATACGAGCCATATTCTATGCCATCGTCGCGCTGGCGCTGGCCATGCTGATTTACAAGTTCGGAATAATACCATTGGAAGCGCACTACCCGTTCCATTTCCCGTTCGGCGACGTCTTCTTAAGGATAATACCGTTTGTGTTAGTCCGCACCGCCTTGCTGCTATTCGTCGTCTCCATAATTTCCGCGTTGTTGCCCGTGCACGGAGCGATGAGGACAAAGATAATCGATGCCATATGGGGATGATTTGTGTAATCCGATAGAAGGACGAAATTAAGATGATTGAAAAAAAGTGTCCTAAATGCGGCGAGTCTCTGGTCTACAATGAGAAGACGGGATTGTACAGGTGCAAGAACGGCAAATGCGGTCGTGTGTATACCCACACTGCACTAAGAAGGCGAAAGATTGGAAATTACAGAGAGGTTGGAAGGAAGAGGATTGTATATTAGTCCGGGTGCCGGCGATAGGATTGAGATAATAAACTAGCAGTTACTTAGATTAGGGTTGTATTTTTGACACGGCTTGTGATTAAGTATAAAATAGCTACGTGTTTCGCGGGAGTAACTCAGTGGTAGAGTTCCTGCCTTCCAAGCAGGGTGTCGCGGGTTCGAGCCCCGTCTCCCGCTCCAATACAACCGAGATTCAGGTAATACATAATAGTCGACCCGCTTAAGAATTGTCTATCGTGTGGGAACTCAGTTTCGGTTATTAGGCTTTTCCTTCCGACTTATCTTCAGAAGTCAGTTTCTTCAACTTCTCCGTCATGCCCTTGAGCTTCTTATCGACCAGATAGTTTATCGTTCCTTTTGGATATGTGCCGTCTTTTTTCCTGACGCCGGACGGCAAACCGGTGAGTATTTCCATACCCTCGTCAACGGTCTTCGCCGTATAGATGTGGAATTTGCCGTCTTTCACCGTCTGCACTACATCCTCTTTCAGCATCAGGTTCCTTATGTTCTGGCCGGGGATGAGCACGCCCTGTTCCCCTGTGAGTCCCTGCGCCTGGCACACGCGGAAAAAGCCCTCGATTTTTAGGTTGACGCCGCCGATGGGTTGTATCTGTCCCTTCTGGTTTACCGAGCCGGTGACCGCTATCCCCTGGCGTATCGGCACTTCGGCAATGCTGGAGAGAATCGCATACAGCTCGGCAGATGAGGCGCTGTCACCGTCAACACCTTCGTAAGACTGTTCGAAGCACAGGCTGGCGGAGAGCGACAGCGGCTTATCCTGGGCGTATCGCCAGCCGAGGTAGCCGCTTAGGATCATGACGCCTTTATTGTGAATCGGGCCGCTCATCTCCGATTCTCGCTCTATGTTGATTACGCCGCCGCGTCCCATGAAGGTGCTTGCGGTTATCCGCGAAGGCTTGCCGAAGGCGATATCCCCCAGAGAATAGATGCTGAGCCCGTTCACCTGCCCTGTCTCTTCGCCGGCGATATCTATCATTATCTCGCCGCGGTTTATCATATCCCTGATTTTTTCGTCGGCGAGATTGTGTCTGAATATCCTTTCTTCAATGGCTTTCGCTACGTGCTTATCGGTGATGAGTTTGTCCCCGTCGCGGGAGGCCCAGTAATCGGATTCCTGTATCAACTGCTTAATAAACGCGAATCGCGATGACATTTTCTCCTGATCGGACACCATCCGCGACGAGTATTCTATCATCCTGGCTACTCCGGCCGGATCAAAATGCTTCGTGCCGCACTCCTCGCAGCAGACGGCGATGAAGGCGGCGTAGTCTTTCATATTCTTCTCGGTTTTATCGATCTCATAATCAAAATCGGCCTTGACCCGGAATATCTCCCAGAAGTCTTCGTCATGCATGGACAGCAGGTGATATATAAAAGATTCACCTATAAGTATGATCTTTATTTTCACGGGCATCGGTTCCGGCCTCATGCCCTGAGGCGCGAAGAGACCGAACTGCTCGAACGGGTCTTCTATGCGCACCTCCCTGTTCTTTATCGCACGCTTGAGGGCGAACCAAGCGATGGAGTTAATTGCTATGTCATAGGCGCTGAGCAGGAGGTAGCCGCCGTTGGCCTTGCTCAACGCGCCCGGTTTTATCATGGTGTGGTCGCTTACGTAGCCGCCAAGAAGGAAACGCCTTTCTATCATGCCGAACAGGTTACCGAAATTAGGATTGGATTCGATCACGACCGGCGGCCCCTTGACCTCGCTGTTATCTACAAAGACGTTGACCTGGAAAGGAAGGAAGGGATTCTTGCCTGTGGCCGCCTGGTTCACCGGCATCCCAAGCACAGTAGGCGCCGGCTCCTCCCCATCCTTGAATAAATCAATATTGTCGAGCGTGTATCTTTTTAACTCGTAGAGGAACTTGCTTATCTTTGACTGCTCCTGATACGTGATCAGCAGCATGTTGATCAGCCGCGAAATAGTGAACTCTCCTATGTCCTTATCCAGTTTCTGCAGGCGCTCCGCGGTCTGTTTCTGTAAATCAGCGACCTGCTCGATGCCGGACTGCAGCTTCTTTATGAGTTCGTCATGCTTATTATTCAGCTCTTTCTTGGCGTTTTCTGAAAGTGCGTTGAACTGCTTTTCCTCCATGGGGTGGCCGTTTACCGTCGGGATCAGCGTCGGGCCGGCGGGGCCTACTTTCAGAGCGAAATCCTGCTGGCGCGCCTCCTCGGACACGCTCTCGAACACCTGTTTCTGCAGGGTCTGGCTTTCCTCCATGACCTTTTCTTTTTGTTCCTTGTACTCATCGCTGGTGAAAGCCCTCCTCATCTCCTTACGAGCCCTGTTCAATAACTGGTTCATGTCATCGCGGAATTCCTTGCCTTTGCCCTGCGGCAGGCTCACTATTTGGGGCTGGTCCGGCTCTCTGAAATTGTACAGGTAGCACCAGTCCTCGATAACAGGCATTTCGCCCCTAGTTTCCTTCTCTTCTATAAGTTTCTCGATATAGGTCTTAACCATTGTTGTCTTGCCGGTGCCGGTAAGTCCGGCGACATAGATGTTGTAGCCGTCATCGCTCATGTTCAACCCGAACTCTATGGCCTTGGCGGCGCGCTCCTGGCCTATAAATTCGCCGAGCGGAGAAAGCTCTTTAGTGCATTCGAATTCAAATATTCCGGGGTCGCATTTCCAGCGCAGTTTTTCAACAGGCACTTCATATTGCTTTGGTTTCAATTTATCCCTCCTGTCGAATCATTGATACGTAACGGATGTATAGCGGGCGATGTTTTTGAGGTTGTTCCTAATTTAAACATGGATTTGAAAAACTTACAATATACGCTGCGTCGGGAGGTCGCTGGCCGGTTCGGTGCGGTTAGTAGTTAAATAAGGGGTATGGGGGAATCTGGAAATAGAAACAGTCAGTGATTATCAGATGTCGACATTATGTGTCGCTGTATTGTAACAGTATTTGAAAAGTTTAAGGTTTTTGTTTACGATATCTTAATCCGTTCATGATGTGAGTGAGAGAGTGAATAGCCTATCCGGTGTTTTGTGGTACTCTTTACGTTTGAGAAGGTAAAATATTGTTCAAGATAATAGGATTTCTAAAACCGAGTCCTTCTATATCCGAGGCCGAGCAGGCTTCAGGTTTAAAGTGGCTTTCCTGGGAGGGAATGGCCTCGCTTGGCTTCAGCAGCATAACCACCAGCGGTTTCCTAACGGCTTACGCTCTTGCGCTGGGTGCGAATAACCTCCAGATAGGTATTCTGGTTGCGCTCCCTTTCTTGGGCGGCGTGCTGCAAATCCCAACAATACTTCTTGTCGAACGTGTCAGACAGCGAAAGCTGATAGCCGTTATAACCTGGTTCATCGCTCAATTACTGTGGATACCTATAGCTTTGATACCCTTCTATCTCAAGGTTCCCGGCGCTCCCGGGATTTCTGTACTTCTGGCTATTATGGCGGCAAGAAGCATACTTCAAGCTGTAACCAACGGCGCCTGGCATAGCTGGGTAAGGGATCTTGTGCCGCAGCAGATAATGGGCTCGTTTTTCGCTCGACGTTTTAAATACGCCACGGTTGTGGCGATGATATTCGGCGTGGGAGCCGCTCTGTTTGTGGACTACTGGAAGAGCAATGCGGCGCCGGGGACGGAAGCAACAGGTTACGTATATCCGCTGATACTCGGCGCTGTGACTCTGGGTATCGCCAGCCCGTTGATGATGGCGAAAATGCCGGAGCCGTTGATGGAATCGACACAGGGGCAGAACCAGTCGATTAGAAATCTGCTTACAATACCTTATAGAAACCGTAATTACCGCTATTTGTTGCTTTTCCTTTTACTATGGGGGTTCTGCCTGAACCTGGCCGTGCCGTTTTTCACCGTGTATATGCTGGTAAGATTGGAGTTGCCTGTATCCGCGGTCATAGGTTTCAGCGCGCTTAGCCAGATATTCACAATCCTGTTCTATCGCGTCTGGGGCCAGTATGCGGATCGTTATGGGAGCAAGTCTGTTATGGCGGTGTGCGCGTCCCTGTATCTTCTGGTGATATTCGGCTGGACTTTTACAACCATGCCTGACAGATATTTCCTGACCATACCATTATTGGTTGTGTTGCACATAATGGCAGGTATAGCCTCTTCAGGTGTGACCCTGACTACCGGCACGCTCGGTATGAAACTGGCGCCAAAGGGGCAGGCCACGGCATATCTTACCACGGCTGCTGTAGCCACAAGCCTCGGAACAGGTTTGGGGCCTCTGCTCGGCGGGCCTATCGCCGACTTCTTCAGTTCCCGCCAGCTTGGCCTCGTCTTTTCGTGGACCGACCCCTCCGGCGTATTGCAGATGTCGGCATTCCATCTTACAGGCTTTGACTTTCTTTTCGCGATAGCTTTTGTGCTGGGCCTTATGGTGTTGGGACTGTTGACCATGTTGCGTGAGGAAGGAGAGGTTGACCGCGACGTGGTTCTTGATGCTCTGGTAAGCCCGTTACGCCGGTTTACGAAGCCGCTGGGATCTACAGCCAGCCTGAGTTTTCTGTCGCAGTTTCCGTTTGGGTATATAAGAAAAGTTCCTTTACCCGGGCTGGATGTTGCTATAGGGGTGACGGCGCATCAGCTCGCCGAAGCTGCGAGTATGGCGGTAATTGCCGTAAAGCATGGCAGGAGAGGGGCAGCAAAGATATCCGGGGCACTGGAAAAGTTGCTCATAGGTTTATTAGGAACGGAGCAAGCGTCAGGTGTAAATGTCACAGAGATATCGCAGCATGCCGCCCGCGGCGCCATGCGTGCTGTAGAACAGACCAACCTTGATGCCGGGGAGGTGGCTCGTCAGACCGTAGTTGGAATTGCCAGTGCATTGCATAAGCAGGGCGGTGAGGAAAATGTAGCTGAAGCGCTGCGCGGTGCCGCGTATGGCATGGTGCAGGGAGCCAGTGAAACGGGAGCGCAATTGGAAACGGCGGTTTCTGAAGCAGTAGAGGCGGCTAAGGAAGTAGCACAGCAGACTGGGATAGATCAGGACGTAGCTGTAAGCCAGGTTGTGATAGGGGCGATAGAGGCGGCTAAGGATATCGGAAAGGAACCGCTCGAGGAAATCAAGTCCTCTCTCTCCAAGGAGACAATAGCTAAGGCAATCGCCGGTATGGAATCGGAAACGGAGAAAACGAAAGAGGTTGAGAATGGGTTGACCTAGAGTGGTAATTTGACGGTCGATTTATTCGCATAATAAATCATCTGGCATGAATCGGATCATATATCTTAACTTTGTAGAGTGTTTAAAAGGGATTTATTACTTAAGAATATGCAGGAGCGCGGTCACAATTAACGGGTCCCATTGCTTCCCGGCCTGGCCTCTCAATGTCTTGACAGCTTCATCGCTGCTCATGGCATGACGGTACGGTCTCTCTGATATCATCGCGATATAGGCATCGGCTACCGCCAGGATGCGGGCTTCAACGGGGATATCGTTGCCTTTTATCTGCTTAGGGTAGCCGCTGCCGTCGTAATTCTCATGTTTGTTCTCAAGAATAGTTACTACTCCGCTCAGCGAATCAGGTACGCGCAGCAGTTCCAGCGATTTCAACTGTTGCGCCTGCAACCTGGCTTTCTCCTCATCATTAAGAGGTCCCGGCTTATTTAGTATCTCTTCAGGAACGTTGGCTTTTCCCAATCCAAGTAATCCCGCCGCTGACTCCAGTTGCCGGATTTTATCCTCGCTGAGCTTCAATTCTGATGCTATCTTCTTACAAAGATCCGTAACTCTTTCCGAATGACCGATCGTGTACTGCTCGCGCGATTCAGCAAGAAGCACAACAGTCTTAGCGATGTCCATGAATGAACTGTCAAGTAGGTCCTTATTCTTTTCGAGCAGATCGGCCTTTTCCGCAAGTTGTTTATTAGCTGATTCAAGGTTCTCCTGATGCCGTTTCAGCTCCGTGTAAATGCGGTAGAATTCCATCCTGTTAGCTATCTGAATGCTGATTTCCTGCAGTATGCTCTGATCCCTGGCGTTGAATGCGTTTGGTTTTCGGCTGGCCACGGTCAGGTATCCGAATATCGAGTTTTGTGAATAGAGTGGTATATAGACAACGGATCGCATGCCTTCTTTTGCATAGATATCGTCCGTAGAGAACTGTATGCCTGCGGACAAATCATTCTGGATATAGAGCTTTTTGTTTTTTATGAGCCAGCTGATAGGGGAAGCTCCCTGAGGCAATTTGAATCCCGCCACTATCTGGCTCTTTGTTGCCGAATGTGCCGCGCTATATAAGATGATATCGTTTTCGACCAGCGCAATGCTGGCATGAGCGAAGTCAAGTATCTGTTTGATCCCGTATGCTATAGTTTCAAAAATCTGATTCAGATTGAAGCTGGAGCCGGTGAACATGGTCATGGCGCTCATGAGATCGAGCCGTTTGCTAATCTTAGCGATATCTCTTTTCAGAACAATGTTTTCTATGGATGAGGCGGTCTGCTTGCCTATGAACTCGAAAAGCTTGTTATCCTCCGTGGATATCTTTCGGGGAGAATTGTATCCGATGAACATCATGCCTAAGACGCTGTTTTTCTGAATTAGAGGTTGCGCAATAAGCATATTGATGCCATCGCGCAACACAGTTTTCATGATATTCGCGTAAGTGTTTTCCGAGAGCGTCTCTTCCAGCAGCGACGCCTGATTATCCCAGCGCAGCAGTTTTTTATATTCGCCTTCCGATATTTGAATTCTCTGGAGTTCGTTCATAAACTTATCCGTTATGCCGAGGTGCGCCTGCATCGAGAATAGCATCGTGCTTGCGTCATATACATAGATAACTACGGCATTGGATTTCACTATGATATGTATATCGTCTACATATCTATCCAGCATGTCGCTCATTTCTGTCGAGGACAATGCTTCTATGAAGCCGCCGGCTATCGCGGCGGCATCGTCGGGCGGGATATTGATGTTGCGGGCGGGGCTATTCAATTCAACATCGCGTTCTTTGTCTTCGTTCATTTCAAAAATCACGGCCTTATCTTATCAGAAACTATATACCGCATACAAACTATTATTTGTAAATTGTGTTGAATATTATGTCGACTGTAAGCGTGTAGCATCAAGACTTAAATATACGTGGCACTGAGTTTCTTATGAACTCGGAAAAGGCTCTGCCGTGCCAGTCAAACGAAATGTCTTCAGACTCATTGATTATCTCGTGGAGACCTTTTTTCAGTGAAAGGCCGAACAGATTGTCTATCAGGCGGTTGCTGAGCTTTTCATAGATACGGCGCGCGATGTAACCATTGCGCAGTTCTTGCCCGATCTCTTTTTGCCATTCCTTCTGATAGGCGGACAGCGACCCTTCAGAAAAATCGTTTTCCGCAAAAGCTGTCCTCAGCACATCGGAGGCGATCTGAGCGCAGATCATGCCGTAGTACACTCCTCCCCCACTGGTAGGCTTCACCTGGCCCGCCGCGTCCCCTGCCACGATAACTCGTTCATAATAAGTCTTGTTCAGCGGCTTAAGCGGTATTGCGCCGTGCGTGATTTCCACTTCGGACGATGTAATTCGACCTCTGTCGTAAAGCGTTTGCAGGAATCTACTCAGGTGCTTCTTTGGCGCCTTGCGTGAGAATAAGCCGGCAAGAGCCCGCTGCGGCGATGTCGGCACCAGCCATGCGAAAAAGCCTGGCGCCAGGTCCTGGTCGAAGTATATCTCGATTTCTTCAAGTTCGCTGCTTTCTTTGATCGTTACTTCGGCCTGGGCTCCCGTGATGAAGTCCCTGTATTTCTCCAGCCCGAGCTTTTGAGTAAGTTTGGAATAGAAGCCGCTGGCGATTATGGCCGTTCGGCTTTCGAACGTTTTGCCTTTGTCGATAGATAACCTCACTCGATCGCTTGTGATTTCGATTCCGGTAACCTTATTCGACGTGAAATATTTTGCGCCATGTGACGCTGCGCTATCGGCCAGCATACGATCGAACGCGCTGCGGTCTACGATGTAGGTCTGCGGCCTTTCGCTGTGCAGGCGTATCAATCTACCTGACGGGCTGAATAATTTCGCCGAACGCGCTTCTCGCAGAACGGACTCTGTCGATAGGTGAAACCGCTCGAAGCACTCAACCCCTATGATACCGGTGCATTGCATTGGTTCGCCGAAGTGCTCATGCTCCTCCATTATGGCCACATTAAAGCCGCCGCCCGCGAGCAGTTGCGCGGCATAGCTTCCGACTGGCCCGGCTCCGATTACTATAGTATCGAATAATTCGCTATTCATATCGCTACGCGGCTCATTATAGCATAGCGCCTATTGTGTTGAACCTGGTACGGTTGTGTGCTAGAATCTCAACATTAAATTGAAACGGTTATGGCGAGGGCTGGCAATTGGAAATAATCTGGACGCCATGGAGATTGAGGTATATTTTGCAGGCTAAATCATCCGAGAAAATCGAAGAATGCATACTGTGCGAAAAGGTAAGATGTCCCGCAGACGACAGGAATAACTATGTTCTTTACCGCGGGCGTTATTGCTATATAATGCTGAACCTTTATCCGTATACCAATGGTCATGTCATGGTTATCCCCTATCGACATGAGGGCGATCTGACGAAGCTGGATGATGAGTCGCTGCGGGAGATGGGCACCCTCACCAGGGCGTCCGTGGCCGCGCTGGAACGCCTCATGCAGCCCACCGGGTTTAATATCGGCATGAACGTAGGCCGCGTGGCTGGCGCCGGCATCAGCGAACACGTTCATATGCACGTGGTGCCGAGATGGTCCGGAGACTCCAACTTCATGACGGTGCTGGGCGGGACGAGGATGATACCTGAGGACCTGGACTCGACCTATACCAAATTAATGCCGCTGCTTATCGAAGAAGTGTCGAAATAATGGTGTTCGACGTTTTTTCACGTCCACGATTGTTCTAATCTTTGCCGAATATGGTATGGCTGATGTCGTTGTGCTAAAATGTTCACTGCATGGTGGGCGTAGCCGAGTGGTTAAGGCGCCAGGTTGTGGCCCTGGAGATCGAGGGTTCGACCCCCTCCGCTCACCCTTTTTACTTATCGTTCGATTATCGACTTCTAGTGTGAACTTGCGCCCGTAGCTCAGCGGATTAGAGCATCGGTCTTCGGAACTAGCGATGAATATGTTATAGACTGATTTTACGTATAAATAAGTTCTTCATGTTGTGTACTAAAAGAACGTTTCGTATCTAGGCATGCCTCCAGGCACCAGGGGCTGACAACTCGTGTATTAGCAAAATATTAGCAAAAAGGTTCAAGATTCTTCTACTGCCTTTACTAATAGCGCCGCTGCCAGTTCTCTTTAACCTGTGACTATGTCCACAAGTTGTTCTCTAGTGCTCTTTCACCCAGTTGATAAGGTCTTCCTTAAGAAACACCCTCTTATTGCCTATCTTATGAGAAGGCAATCCTTCCTTCATTAACTTGTACACAGTCTGATGACTGACGCCTAGAAACTCTTGCGTCTCAGTAAAGTTGAAGAATATTCGCTCGACTACAACCTCTTTCTTAATATTCTTCGATCTTCCCATTTGTTAACTCCAGTTCGAACTTTGACGTAATTTTAGTTGGATGTCTATGATTAGGCACATATAGATTATAATAGATTATAATTGACACTAATCAGCAGTTATGTTATAGTTCTCAACACTAATCTTCAATGCCAACAGGCCTACCGGAGCGCACATCGTAAGAAAGCATCCTTTAATCGCAAATAATTTGCAAAGAAATGTAGGAGGAACTAACATGGAACTCGAAAGACTTCGCCTGAGACCACAGGAACAAAAGATGCTGGAAGATATGGGGCTGAATACCGTCGAGAAGGTATCACTGTGCTGGCGGGATGACCTCGGCCTGGGCAAGAGGAAGGGCGACGATATCATAACCAGGGCCAGGAACATACTCGCCTACGATCGTATCATCGCAGTAGATACGGACAGTTGCGACTGCGGCATTGATATCATGCTATCCGACACGACAAAGCCAACCATCAGTGCCGTCGAACACGTTCTCGGCATATGGAGCGAAGACCTTCTGCGCACGGTAGATGACAAGAGAAAGTCTCTCAGTATCTCCGCTCCCCACCCAGGTCCCTGCTCGGCATGCGGAGCGGCTTCCACGCACATATGCAGGATATGTCGTGTGAGCCTGTGCGACGAATGTCGGCCCAAACACGCACACTTCCAGTCTATAGAAACGCGTTATCTCGACGAGATGTTCGCACTGGTGAAGGAAAGAGCGCAGTCATTCGTTCCCATGCCGAAGGAGAAGCGCGCCGACGCAGAATCGGCTCCCAGCCGTAAAGTCATGGATATCGCCATTGAGAAGGGGTTTAGCGGATTCGCGGAAGGTTTCTTCGCGGAGTTATACGGCAACGAGGTTATGAAGAAATCCCTCGCATGTGCCCTTTTCTCTACTCCTCAAGAACCGGTGCATGTTCTTGTCGTGGGCGACCCTGCGGGAGGAAAGACCCTGGCCAGGGACATCATGGTCAGAGGACTGGGCGCGGATGTCGAGCTCGTGGGGGCCAACGCGACACGCGCCGGCCTAGTGTGCAGCCTGTCAACCGGCCAGCTCGGCGTTCTCGCCTACGCCGATGGCAAAGTGGTCCTGGCGGACGAATTCGACAAGATACCGGACCAGGATGTGGAATACTGTTATGAACTGCTGTCCAACGGCAAGTGCAGCGTTCACTCGGCGCGGATGCATGAAACGATAGAATCCCAATTTATCATGATTGCGTTTGCCAATCCGGTAAATACCGTGTTTATCAATGAGCCGGTGCAGGAGATCGGTTTGCCTCCCATACTACTCAGCCGTTTTGCGCTGATCGTAAAAGCCGATGAACTGGACGAATCCTACAGGAAGGAACTCATAAAAAAGAAGCTGCTGGGGTACGCATCCGACCTTGATTCCACCGGGGGTTATATTTCCTGGCTGCGCGAAGGACGGAAACACATTCCCAAATTGATGGTGTCGGATGAAGAAATCGATTCTTATGTGAGCAGGGTTAACGGTATTATCGAGCGGTTTATCAACTCACCGCTGCGTAGAGACAATAGAACGGCGGATTACGCCAAGAGGGTGGCGATGTCCATTGCCAGGGCTAATTTCTCGGATATCGACGGAAGGACACTGGAAGAAGCGGCGGGTCTGATAGAAGCATCCATCGCAACGTGGTACGCATGATGATGAAAGGAGTAGCTCATGGCAATACACAATACATTTGAATGCAGCAGCTGCGGTTATACGGTGCGCACATCGGGCCCATGGGAATTCTACAGGGACGAATCCGGACAGCGCCAACCTTACGGCCATCCCAGAGCAGGCCCGATGATGACGCGCAAATCGATAATGAAGATTAGGGACAAGACTAGGCGGCGTGAAATGCTAACACAATTCGAGTCCTGGTTGAAAAGGCAGCCGTCTAGCACTGTTAACGGCTTTTCGGAAAACCTCTACTGTCGCCAGTGCGATGAGGTGAGATATGCGGTCATATATGAATTCGAACACCCCGGTGATGTTGATATAGCCTGGAATGAACTTGCGGACTACAGGTGGAGGCGGGCCATCAGAAACTGGTTTAGAGCAAAACCGAATGGCCTGCGGAATATTTGCCGGTGGGTCCGTGCCATGCCAGGGCCGCAGGACAGTATAGCCGCCAGAAAGTGGGACGGACGGCGACTAGACCCTATTTGCCCGACATGCGGAACGGCACTGATTAAGACCCTCCATGAATTGCCCTGTCCGCGATGCAAGGAAGGTGTGTTCCAACGAACCCACTGCGGCGATAGTTGATGAAATCAAAGTAATGCTAGCTTTCGTTTAGTTACCTGGAACAAAAGGTTCAATCCAAATACTACTATATAAAACAGTTCTGTTAATTTGACGAGACGTTCATTCTGTTATTGAAACTCTCAAACAGCAAAAAGGGATTATTTCCCTCGGGGGCTCCTCCCCTTGGGATACGTTGTAATTTCTACACAAAACCGGGTTTCTATAAAAAATAAACGACAAGGTAAACGATATAGTAAACTATGCAGTAAACTGCATTGAACATACCAAACTTTTGTTCAATTCTACTTGGGTGTACCAAAGTGTTTTTTCACGAATAGATCTGCTCCGCATCTGCATGCTTATAAACAGAATCAATGTAGATTCATAACTGCTTCAATTTCACCGGGCAGGAATTTCGTGAATTGGAGAGTAGCGCCCGTTTGCGGGATAATATCTAATGTGAAGTAATCGTAATGTCCCAGGTTATACGACGATATGTCTATGTCGATATCCCGTACCTCATTCGTTGCAAGGATTCCGGTGAATCCGTAGAGTCCGCCGCTAGAGATATTAGTATCTAGACTATTGGCGTCCTGATAGTTCACTACGCAGTAATCAAGATTAACACTCTCGCCATCGAGTACCGTACTAATCTGGAATGAGATATTCGTAGCCTCCTGTGCTGTAATATTACCCAGAGCGTAGATATTGCCAACAACTCTTAATGTTACCTGTGGTGGCTCTAGAGGCGTAGATGTTGGCGTGGGTGTAGGAGTGGGTGTAGCTGTGTTTGTAGGAGTAGCTGTTACTGTTGGTGTTGCTGTGGGTACAATTGTCGGTGTAGCCGTTGAAGTCGGTTCTGCTGATGGCGTTGGTGAAATCAATGGGGTTGCTGTTGGCGTAACCGTTTGTTCAGGCGTTTCTGTCGGAGTGGGCGCAGGTGTATACGTTTCAACGAAGTAGGCCCTCAATAATTTACCTGAACTCATTTCTACAGTGATCGGATTATCGGTGCCTCCGTAATCCCCTTCCCAGTGGCTGAAATCCCAGCCGGAATCGGGTATCGCTGATACTGTAACGGACGTGCCTTCAGTATATGTTCCGGAGGTTGGCGCTACCGTTCCCTGCCCATTTCCGATAGAAGTGTATAACTGATATTTAGTAGTTTCGCAAGCAACGGTGGAAATCAGGACAACGCTTAGAAGTAACGCTGCTATAGATAATCTTACCAGTCTCATCATGTGCTCCCTTTATTCTTCGTGGTATCTGCTGCATAGAAATCCATCATCCTGGAGGCATGCGTCTTTGCAAGATGATAAGTTGCTTTGTCTTTAATGAACTTTCTGAGTTTCCTACACTCTCCGGTTAGCTCACAGCCTTTACAGTATTCCCTGCCCTTCCTACGATTGTAGCATTGAAGTATGCGCTCTATATCAGATTGCTTCGGTTGTTTCATAGCGTTGAAGTTCTATAAGGCATCGCTGGGATAACGGAACAGCTTATACCAATATCTGGAATCTTTTTATGGCTCGGTAATAACCAAGTTGTCAAAGGCAACCTTCGTAAATGTGTCATTTTTCGCATTGGCATCCAAGGAGATACTGCCACTGCTTAAGGCATTATCTGTAACCTGTGCTAATAGATGGCCGTTGACCGAAAAGCTTAGGCTGCTGCCGATGCACTCTATGTGGATTAGGTTAACGGCACCCACACCCTGGTTGATATAGGATGAACTGACAGGTGCACGCAGGAGCACCTGCTCTCCATTAGCGACCTTCTCTATTAAATAGCCCCCTCCGGCGCTAATGCCGAAGCTGTAGTAGTTATAGTCATCTTGTACCCGGCATGACACTGACTGCCAGTTATAGTCGGTGCCGTCAATCAGCCAGGTCTCTATCTCTAGGATAAAATCGCTGAAGGAAAGTTGTATATTGCCCCACATGATGCCATTGTAAAGGGCAGAATCTTCCACATAATAGTATCCGTTCTCGTAGCCAACTTGACCATAAATACCATCATAGATTCTCCAGCCGCTGTTCGGGTCACTGAAGTCATCGGAAAACAGCACTGTTGTAGTAGGTATAGGCGTTGGCGTAGGGGTCGGTGTTGATGTTGGCATTGGTGTAGACGTGGGTGTAGGTGTGTGTGTTGGAGTGAGTGTCGGCGTCGACGTGGGATTTGTGTTATTGATGACAATACAGTCTTCTACATAAACCCAGTAATATCCACTGTAACCCATACAAATACCCTGTATTGTAACTGTATGTCCTATTATTATTGCAGCAACATCGCTTATAGCTTCAGGCTTGAAAGTGCAGTATATCCCAAAATATGAGGGAATATCCGTGCCAAATTTCAGGTAAGTGTCACCTGAGTAGTCTGTCCCGACTTCAGTAGCTATACCAGTTATTGTAAGCAGTTTGTTCTTATATTTAGCGTCTGCGGCTATAGTGTTGCCATATTTATAATCCACCCACAAAACCATAGCATCATCCACTTCTACAGGAGTCATAGTTGGCGTGGGTGTAGCTGCAGGTGTAGGCGTAGGTGTTGGAGCAGACGTATGGGTAGGCGTTGGCGCAGCGGTTGGTGTGGATGTTGCAGTTTGCGTGGGAGTAGGTGTCGCTGTGGAAGTAGGTGCTCCTGTTGAAGTTGGCGCAGATGTTGGAGTAGGTGTAATGCTACCCGTCGGAGTAGAACTGGGGGTAGGGGTTAATTCAGTCGTCGGTGTTGGTTCAGTCGTATAACTAGGAGTTGGTGTGGGTATTGGCTCCTGTGTAGGCTCTATTGTTGGGGCTGCTGTTGCTGTTTTCGGCTGCGGGGTAGGACCGATGTTGCTGCCATTACTGCATCCTATGGCGGCGATTGAGAAAACGAAAGCGATAATTAATCCCAATACCGAGTATTTTTTCACCATGCTTTCCTTATATGCAATCTATCTGGAGCAAATGGAGATGTATAAGTTAGTAACACTTTAATGGCTGAGATAGTGGCTGTCAAGGATAAAGCCTTTGAGCCTATCGGGCTCAAGTTAGAGGAGCATAAAAGTGTTTTTTCACGAATGAATCTATCCCGGATTCAAGAGTTTTGCAAGTAATCTACAATTTCCTCTCTAATTCGTTGTATTTGTTACCGTAATCACTTGCGCCGGCGCAGCATACGATTCCTAGTATGATTGCCACGACACCACCGATAGCAGCGTTGTCTATGAACACTACCTTCACATCAAAAATGTCTACTGTAAATATTCTTTGTAATATAAAGATTATTCCGCCACCGATTAAAAGACCACCAAACAGAGCAAGAGTTATCTCGTTGATTCTTGCTTCCTTCATCTTTGCTTTGATCCGTTTGATTTCATTATTCTGTTCTCGTTCTTGGTTTACAGCTTGGATAAGTGTCTGCCCGCAACTCGGACAATAGTGTTGGTTAGTTTCAATCTTGTTACCGCAGTTAGGACAGTAATTCATGCGCCATCTCCTTTCCTACCAGCTTGCTGTTGCTGAATATACTTTGATCCCTGTAACCCATGACGGATTATTAATTACTAAGTAATATGTATCAGTATTTGTAACGTGGTAGGAAAGGGTTCCGGAGTTACCATTGTCATATGCGGCAGGACTTGAATGCCATCCCCATGTCGAAAAGTAACTATACTGGGTTTCAGTGAGGATATAAATAGAAACGTATCCATCTGCGCTCCAGCTTAGTGAGATAGTTTTACCTGCTGGGATATAGTAAGAATCATAGTTGTAAGAAGGTCCAAATAATGTATGATCCGACAGCAATGTATGTGTTGTCGGCGTATATGTAGGTGTTGGTGGTTGATATGTGTATGTCGGTATCGGCGGTTGATACGTATATGTCGGATACGTTGACTGATAGTAATTTGAAGACGAACTATTGTTTCCGCCAAGTCCTATCACAAGACCGCTGACTACCGCGGCTATGGCAATTACCAATACTATTATAAGTACAGAAATCGTAGCCCAGTATCTGCCATGATGCTTATTGCTCTGTACTTTCTTGGGATTCTGCTGCGGGGGTTTTTGTCCGCAATTAGGACAAAATACATGACCAGGTTCAATCTTGCCGCCGCAGTTCGAGCAGTAACTCATATTGCACCCCCTGTTTGAACAATCCCTCCGATTTGTTGCCCGATTATACCACAAAATATTCCCCACGAGAATATTCCTAGTCAGAATATTATATATCATTACGTTACTATGCAGCGTAATGTGATAGGCGCTAGAGTGCATCAAGCTAGGTATATGTCTTCGCCGAAAATATCGCAGATTGATCTTGTAGCTCGTTTACAAGTTCTTGGATTAAAGATTGAACAATCTGCTATTTCAAAGATAGAGAATGGACAGCGGCCTGTTCTTGATACAGAACTATCATTAATAGCAAAAGCTTTAGGTGTATCTACTGCTTGGCTTTTAGGAGAGACAGATACTCCGAAAAAATCCTAAAAGTTGCATAGAACTAGTCTCCATATTCCGATTTCCATCTTATAAACAATGCTATAAAATACAGGCTCAGATGTTGTTACATTGAACAAAAGATAACATTGTTCAATGAGGTTTACGTCATCGTTTACGATACCGTTTGCCATATCGTTTGCGAAAAGTCCTCCACTCGTAGCATATTATCGTAAATTTGAGACACTGAATACCTGCCGGGAGGGGGTCCCCCCCCTCTTCCGGCTACGGCTTAACACAAAACCCTGTAAAAACGCGATAAAAACTGCAGAAATGCGATATGCCCAGCAGGTATTTTGGCTAAGGAAAACTGAACAATTTGTTTTGAGAATGAACTTGTCGATATAATATTCAATCCCGCCTCCAGCACGCTCAACAAGAAGCCCCTTGACAACCAACCGGGATAAGTTTTATCATACATCCACAAAATAGAACAAATGTTCTATTGGAGGAATCCATGGAGACGCTGACCCCAAAACGCAAACAAATCCTCGACTTCATCGCCGCTTTCATCAGAGACAGGGGCTACGCCCCGTCCGTCAGGGACATCGCCGAAGGGAACGGCCTGGCCTCATCTTCCGTGGCCCATTTCCACCTCAGCATTCTGGA